>Ga0209542_10000004_pt1 | contig 974683 bp, 1047 predicted proteins | sample RifCSPhighO2_01_FD_184028 | JGI IMG/M metagenome (GOLD analysis project Ga0209542, IMG submission 184028) | Soil microbial communities from Rifle, Colorado - Rifle CSP2_plank highO2_0.1 (SPAdes) (version 2) | ecosystem: Environmental > Terrestrial > Deep subsurface > Rock core/Sediment ... | reverse complement strand
ACTATCGATCGTATATTATATTTAGCCTTGGCTGGTGGTCCAGCCGGATTCAGACAGGGTTTCTCGTGCCCCGCCCTACTCGATAAAACACGTATAAGGTCAGCATCGTTTTCGCGTACACGTCTTTCACGTTCTTTGGATAGTCATTCAAACTATTCTGCTAACAATGCAAATTTCTTACCTTACTAACACCTGATAGAGTGTTATCGCAAATCAGATACCTCTAGTAAACTAAAGTTCTCTGACTTGGTCTCGTGTTATATCACAACCCCTTGCAAGTATTCGTCTATCAACTTATTTACCCAGTAATAAATTACCAGGCAAAAACTTGTAAGGTTTGGGCTCTTCCCGTTTCGCTCGCCACTACTCCGGGAATCATTCTTTATTTTCTCTTCCTCGCCCTACTAAGATGTTTCAGTTCAGGCGGTTCCCTCTATCTACCCTATATATTCAGGTAGAAGTAACACGACATGACTCGTGCTGAGTTTCCTCATTCGGATATTCCTGGATCAAAGCTTGATGACAGCTCCCCAAGACTTTTCGCAGTCTTCCACGTCCTTCGTCGGTAATATACGTCTAGGCATCCATTGTGTGCCCTTGAGTACCTTTTTATGCATCGACTTAACTAGTAATTGCTAAATAACAATTACTCGCCGTCAATCTTTAAAAAATTTTTCTTACATCCAAATTGTTAAATATCCTGCGCACTCACAACTTGAGAACACAATCGAATTCATCACCCTGATGATCTTCTATCTGCTCTCAAATCAGCTTTCTTATCCTACCACCTTAGCTCGCATGCTGTAAAGGGGTATTTGTTGTGTTTTTTTCTATAAAAAAGCCTCTCACGATTTGCTTATTTATAACACACCGCCAGAGGTTCATTCGAACATTCGCTTAACTTCTAATTACTATAGTCTACTGGTAGTTATTTTGCAATACTTTTCCGAAGATTTTTTCGGTGTATTTCAGTTACTTAGAAAAAAGATAGCTACACAGCCCAGAACTATTATATTAACCCCTGTTGAGATTCGTTTGACGACTATAGATAGCGAAGTAGTGTAAAAATATTGAACCTGCAACTGAATGTACAAGATTACTGCTAAAAATAAAAAACACCCTACGAATGGTGGGCGACGAGGGATTTGAACCTCCGACCTCGTCATTATCAGTGACGCGCTCTAACCAACTGAGCTAGTCGCCCCCAATTCGTAGGGTGTTTTCTAAATATCAATTCATGGTGGGCGCTGAGGGGCTCGAACCCCCGACCCCCTCGGTGTAAACGAGGTGCTCTAGCCAACTGAGCTAAGCGCCCTCACACATGAAAGGAAATTGGTGGAGTGAAAGCGGACTTTCGCCCGATCCACCCCATGTTATAAGGTGCGACTGGTAGGTAACATACTAACCAGGATAAACTATCAAATAGTATTGATACCTTGTCCTGGTGGAGATACAGGGACTCGAACCCTGGACCCCCTGCTTGCAAAGCAGGTGCTCTAGCCAACTGAGCTATATCCCCATGCTACATGAACGTGTTTCGCCGTGAAGCGAACTTTATTATTCTATCGTAATTGAATGACTATTTCAAGGGGTGAAGATATTTTTGGCACGATTTCGTTTATGGTGCGGTATAATAGCGACATGGAATATGAATTTAGTATCGCGTGGTTCGTAACTGGACTACTCATCACAATGGCGGGTGGATTACTCATGCAGTATCATCAATGGGTTGCCGATAATTTTGGTGGAGGCGTCGGAAGTTACGATCGCTATAAATTAGCAGCACTCATTACGGTTGTCGTTGGGCTTGTATGTATGGTTAACATACATACAGTCATTCTAGGATGGGTACTCAGTGCACTCTTTAGTGGTTTACAAAACTAGAGAATAAACAATTTAAAAAGCGCCTCATTGAGGCGCTTTTTAAATTAATAAGATACAAAAGTACCCTCCAATTTCTCAGAGGGTACTCACTTTGGTAATTTAGTTGTGCAATATCAAACGTCGGGGTCTATACATTTTTTGAACTTAGTCTTGTTCTTGTCACGAATGACAAGAACTACATTACTATGTAAGTTCAGCATAGCAACAAGACCGACCTAGCTTCAGCAATAGATTACTCGTATTGCTGGCATAACTCTCCCTAGAAAGGAGGTAATCCATCCGCACCTTCCGGTACGGATACCTTGTTACGACTTAACCCCAATCATGCCCCCCACCTTAGGCCGACGAATCGGACTTTGGGTGTTGGTCACTTTCATGGTTTGACGGGCGGTGTGTACAAGATCAGTGACGTATTCACCGCAGTTTGCTGACCTGCGATTACTAGCGATTCCGACTTCATGGAGGCGAGTTTCAGCCTCCAATCCGAACTGGGACTGGCTTTGATGCGATTTGCTCCACCTCGCGGCTTTGCTGCGCATTGTACCAGCCATTGTATCGTGTTTCTAGCCCAGGGTGTAAGGGTAATACTGACCTGACGTCATCCCCTCCTTCCTCCCTATTACTAGAGCAGTCTGAATAGAAAAATACAACTATTCACAAGGGTTGCGCTCGTTGATGGACTTAACCAAACATCTCACGACACGAGCTGACGACGGCCATGCAACACCTGTCACTTGGCTCAATAAAGCACTCTCGCCTTTCGGCAAAATTCCAAGGATGTCAAACCCTGGTAAGGTTCTTCGTTTAACATCGAATTAAAGAACACGATCCACCGCTTGTGCTGATCCCCGTCAATTCCTTTATGTTTTAGTCTTGCGACCGTACTCCACAGGCGGGATACTTAACGCGTTAGCTTCGCTACTGAAGGGGTCGATACCTCCAACAGCTAGTATCCATAGTTTACGGCGTGGACTACCCGGGTATCTAATCCGGTTCGCTCCCCACGCTTTCGTGCCTCAGTGTCAGAAATGGTCCAGTAACCTGCCTACGCCATTGGTGTTCCTTCTTATATCTACGGATTTCACTCCTACACAAGAAATTCCAGTTACCTCTACCATTCTCGAGTTTGCCAGTTTGAATAATAGCCTGTACGGTTGAGCCGCCAGATTTCACTATTCACTTAACAAACCACCTACGCAACTCTTTACGCCCAGTCACTCCGGATAATGCTTGCACCCTACGTATGACCGCGGCTGCTGGCACGTAGTTAGCCGGTGCTTATTCATAAGTTACCGTCATATTCTTCACTTATAAAAGCAGTTTACAACCCTAAGGCCTTCATCCTGCACGCGGCGTTGCTCCATCAGGCTTTCGCCCATTGTGGAAGATTCCTCACTGCTGCCTCCCGTAGGAGTCTGGACCGTGTCTCAGTTCCAGTCTGGCTGGTCATCCTCTCAGACCAGCTATCGATCGTGGGCTTGGTGAGCCATTACCTCACCAACTACCTAATCGAACGCGGGCTGCTCCCAAAGCGGATAAATCCTTTAATCCGAAGATCATATGCGGTATTAGCTACCCTTTCGGGCAGTTATTCCTCACTTTGGGGCACATTCCCACGCGTTACTCAGCCGTCCGCCGCTCGTCAGCATCTAGTAAACTAGACCTGTTACCGCTCGACTTGCATGTGTTAGGCACGCCGCCAGCATTCATCCTGAGCCAGGATCAAACTCTCCATAAAAAGATTGTCTTAAAGACATTCTTTGATTCACTCATATAAACTGACGATGATTATTGCACAACTAAATTGTCAAAGGACTTTGATCATCTGTTAGAACTCCACAGCTCAGGTATTGCGTTTGCTTGTTTGCTTGCAACCAGACTGTTACCAATCATACTTCAGCAATGTCACTATCGTCAAGGGTTATTTTGTATTTCATTGTAGCTAAAAAAACAACTTACCTCATACCGACTATTCAATTCAATATAACCTTTCATCTAAGTAACTTGTCGACCCCTGTTATCATACCCCTCTTTCCTCTTATGGTTTAGATAAAAAATAAGTAGTCTTTCGACTACTTATTTTCCAGCAAAACATACAAATTAGATTTGCGGCACACTTGCAGCATGTACGGCAACCCCTATCGCAAGCCCTAGTATTGCTCCGACCATAACTTCAGCCGGCTCATGCCCCTTTGCTGCTCGAGGTAACTTAATTGAACTCTTTTGCTCTTTTATAAGCTGCTGGATAGCAGCCCCCTGTTCACCAGATGATCGTCGAACCATAACGGCGTCATACATTACGATTGCTGCAAATAGTGCGCCAAGCGCAAAGACTCCAGAATGTAGTCCATCGCGAAGACCGATGACTGTCACCAGTGCTACTACTGTTGCACTATGTGCGCTTGGCATATTTCCAGATAGATAGAAGTACCGAAGATTGCGCATCGAGCGACCTTTGGCCGCCGCAATCACATACTTTGCACCCTGAGCAATCACCCAAGCGCTAACAATAGCAATGATATACGGCGACAGTGCGCTCACCTACGCCTCTTCTTCTTCGGCAGCCGGCGCCTGCTCCGGCATAAGACCAAGAGATGACACAGCATCACCTTCGCGAAGTTTCATTATACGAACACCTTGTGTCGTACGCCCAAGCGTTGGAATATCCTTAAGTGCGACTCTAATTGCCTGACCCTGATTAGAGATAAGCAACACTTCGCCAGCCTCAGCCTCAAGCGTTTGAACCGATATGATTGGTCCTGTCTTCGCCGTTACAACAGCCGCCTTGATACCAACTCCGCCACGCTTATGACTAGGGAAGTTCGCTACCTTTGTAGCCTTACCGTACCCTTGCTCGCTAATCACGAGCAACCGACGACCATCGTCATCAACAACATCCATACCGACAACACTGTCGTTAGGACGCAGGCGAACACCTCGAACACCTCGAGCTGTGCGACCCATTGGACGAGCGTCTGCTTCATTGAAGCGGACTGCCTGTCCGGCGGAAGTTGAAATGATCACATCATTACTTCCACTTGTCTTCTTAATCCATCGAAGCTCGTCGCCATCGTCAAGCTTGATTGCAATCAAACCGTTAGTACGAATATTTGCATAGTCTTTCAGTGGTGTCTTTTTGATTGTCCCCTTCGTCGTCGCCATAAATAGGAAGCCATCGTCCTTAGCGTCCTTTTCGTGTCGAATGATCGACGTTATTTTCTCTTCAGGTTGAAGCTGGAGGAGATTAACTGCCGCAACACCCTTAGCAGCAAGGCTTGCCGCCGGAACCTCATAGGCTTTAAGCCGGAAAATGCGACCACGGTTCGTAAAGAAGAGAAGATAGTCGTGCGTACTTGCAGGTACGAGCTGATCAATAATATCCTCTTCTTTTGTCGTCATACCTCGCTTACCCTTGCCGCCACGATTTTGACGACGATACTCGCTCACCAATGTTCGCTTTATGTAATTCTCAGTTGTCAGAAGAATAACGCTCTCCTCTTCGGGGATCAATTCTTCGTCACTAAACTTGCCCAACTCATGATTGATCATCTGACTACGTCGATCATCACCGAATTTTTCCTTCATCTCAAGGAGCTCTTCTTTAATAATCCGAAGGATTTCCGTCTCACTCGCAAGAATTGCTTCAAGTTTTGCAATCAACGCGAGGAGTTCATTGAGCTCGTTCTCAATCTTATCGCGTTCTAGTCCTGTCAAACGTCGGAGCTGCATCGCAAGAATAGCCTGGGCCTGTATCTCAGAGAGACCGAACTTCTCTATCAATCCCGCTTGAGCAATCTCGCTCGTCTTACTTGCTCGAATTAACTTAATTACCTCATCAATATGATCGAGTGCAATCTTATACCCTTCGAGAATATGAGCACGAGCTTTAGCAGCCTTCAGTTCAAATTCCGTTCGACGGCGCACTACAATACGACGATGTTTTACAAATTCTTCAAGAATCTCGTGAAGTCCGAGCACTTTTGGCTGGATACCATCTATAAGAGCGAGCATATTAAAGTGGAAGCTTGTCTGAAGAGCCGTTAACTTAAAGAGCTGGTTGAGTACTTTCTTCGGGTACGCATCTTTACGAAGCTCAACGACAACTCTAACCTTACCGCGAGCACTTTCATCGCGAAGATCGCTAATGAGAATCTTTTTATCCTTATGTAGTTCGGCAATCTTCTCAATAAGCGTTGCTTTATTTACACCATATGGCATTTCCGTAATAATGATCTGACTGCGACCTTTTTTCGTCTCTTCGATATTCGTCACGGCGCGGATCATGACGCTGCCGCGCCCAGTTTGATATGCCTGCTTCATCGGCGCCCCGCCATACACAATCGCCCCCGTCGGGAAGTCTGGCCCCTTAACATACTGCAATAGGTCATCAATTGTCGTCGTCTCAGGGTTGTCGATCAGATGAATTGTCGCGTCAACCAACTCGCCAAGGTTATGAGGTGGAATGTTTGTCGCCATACCAACAGCGATACCGATCTGTCCGTTCAGAAGAAGATTCGGAAGCTTTGCGGGTAGAACCGACGGCTCCTGCTCACTACCGTCGTAGTTATCGCGAAAATCAACCGTATCTTTATCAAGATCAGTTAGCAGCTCGTTACCTGCTCGCCCAAGTCGCGCTTCAGTATAGCGACTTGCAGCCGGCGGATCGCCATCCATAGATCCGTAGTTTCCCTGTCCGTTTACAAGCGGGTATCGCATCACCCAGTCTTGGGCCAATCGTACCATCGAGAAGTAAATCGATGAATCACCGTGCGGGTGATATTTACCCATAACGTCACCGACGATACGTGCACTCTTTAGGAATCGTCCACCTGGACGCAAGTTCTGTTCACCCATGCTGTATAAAATACGACGATGAACTGGCTTCATGCCGTCACGAACATCTGGAAGAGCACGATCAATAATGACACTCATCGAATATTTCAGGAAGCTATCTTCCATCACATTCTCAACAGTTTGGTTTTCAACTATCCTTGAGTGCGTCTGGGGCACAACAAGTTCACCCTCAATCGGTGTATCATTTACATCAATAGTTTCATCATCCATGACTAAATATCCAAATCTTCTAGGCTAAGCGACTTGGCGCGGCTTTGGATAAAGCTCTTTCGCAGGTCAACTTGATCGCCCATTAACTTTGTAAAAATTGCATCACTCTTTTCAGCATCCTCAACTCGGACCTGTATAAGCACGCGGTTTTCAGGGTTCATAGTAGTATCCCAGAGTTGCTCTGCGTCCATCTCTCCAAGACCCTTGTAGCGCTGAAGTAGTGTAATACCCGCTTGCTTATTGACATCGGCCGTCTCGTCAATTACGACGCCACGCTCACGTCGCTCTGAAATCAACCGATTGATAATCTCAACCTTTTCTTCGTCACTGTACGCATAGTATTTTTTTGTACCTTGTCGCAACAAAAACAACGGAGGCTTTGCGAGATACACATATCCGCCGTCAATCACTTCCTGCATATACCTAAAGAAGAATGTAAGAAGTAGCGTTGAGATGTGACTACCATCAACATCAGCATCCGTCATGATGATAATTCGATGATACCTAAGGCCAGATACATCAAACTGATCGCTAATACCTACACCCATAGCCTTAATAAGACTCACGATTTCATTATTACCGAGCATACGGTCAAGTCGTGCACGCTCGACGTTAAGCACCTTACCCCGCAGTGGCAAGATCGCCTGCGTTTTGCTATCACGGCCCGACTTTGCAGAACCACCCGCAGAATCTCCCTCTACAATATAAAGCTCAGATGCGCTTGGGTCCTTACTTGAACAGTCCGACAACTTACCTGGAAGGCTTAACCCATCAAGCGCGCCTTTACGAATAACGTTGTCCCGTGCAGCACGTGCAGCCTTACGCGCTCGTGCAGCAAGGAGTGCCTTCCCGACAATTTTTTTCGCAACATTTGGATTCTCATCCAAATAGTAGCTAAAGTACTCGTTCATTACCTGTTCAACGTACCGACGTACCTCTGGATTACCAAGCTTATTCTTCGTTTGACCTTCAAACTGTGGATCAGGAAGCTTGACGAGGATAATTGCCGTAAGACCTTCGCGAATATCATCGCCACTGAGATTATCCTCTTTTTCTTTTAGGAGGCTGCTTTTTCGCGCATAGTCATTAATGACGCGCGTCATTGCCGACCTAAAGCCGATCAAGTGCGTTCCGCCATCAGGAGTAAGGACGTTGTTTGCAAATGGCTTCACTGTCTCAACAAATGTATCGTTGTATTGAATTGCCACCTCGACCATCGAATCCTCTACCTGACGTTCGACATAGAATACACTGTCGCTGACAACATCTTTACCGATATTTAGATGCTTCACATAGCTCTGAATACCACCTTCAAAGTAAAATGCAGCTCGATCTTTCGTACGCTCATCACGTACCGCCACATAGATACCCTTCGTTAGATATGCTTGATGGCGCAAATAGTTAACAACCCACTTATAATCAAACTCAACCGTTTCTTTAAAGATCGTTGGGTCTGGGTAAAATGTAATTGTCGTTCCAGTCGGTCGATCAGTCTTACCTATCTTTTTCAATGGAGATTTTGTTGCGCCCCGTTCAAATTCAATACGATAAAGCTCACCCTTTTGGACCACCTCAGCAATCATCGTCGTAGAGAGCGCATTCACTACACTTGAGCCAACACCGTGAAGTCCAGATGAAACTTTATAGCCACCACCGCCAAACTTACCTCCGGCATGTAGCACTGTTAATACCGTCTCGAGTGTACTAAGGCCCGTCTTCTCATGTTTATCGACTGGAATACCGCGACCGTCATCAACTACAGTAAGACCACCGTCTTCTCTAATAATTACATCGATTTTTGTCGCAAATCCTGCGATCGCTTCGTCTATTGAATTATCTGCGATCTCTTTTATAAGGTGATGCACACCGTCGTAGCCGGTGCTACCAATATACATACCAGGACGCTTACGAACCGGCTCTAGACCCTCTAGAACTTGAATCTGTGACCCATCATACGAGCCATCATCTTTTTGCTTAGCCATTATTCCCTCACTACTTTACGTCTGTTCAGCTATTTACTTTACGTCTATTATATAGGACTATTTGTATTCACTCAAGCGCTTGCATTGAACACAATTCTTATGCTAATCTACTACACAAGAGGTTATTTGTACACAAACAAAAAAGAATAAAGAGCAATGTTTCGTAAATTAGTTTCAAATCTAGCATTCAGCCCGGCGCTTATCACCCAAGTAGGGTTCTATGCACGCCGCCTTCGCCAAGAAGAGATCACCCGTCGGTTAACGGTGTTGTTTGTCGTTCTCGCCGTTGTCGTACAGTCACTTGCAGTATTTTCTCCTCCCGAGTCAGCCAATGCCTCTAGCGAGCAGGACCTTATTAGAGGTGGCGTACAAAATATTGAAGATCTTCTACTGCGCTATGATAACAATAGCGATGACCTGAAAGACATTTACACTGCAGCAGGGATCACTCGAGATGAAATCGTGGCTAGCCACTATAGCTCAGTATCGGCCCAAGACAATATATACCTAATGAGTCGGTATGGCCAATTTAGTAGTGATGACGGCGAGGTTAGCTTCACCTACAAACGGAGCGCGGGAGGAGAAGCGAACCGCTATCTAAGCCCTCTTGCACTCTCTCAGGCAACTACCAAGAACAATGCCCAGTCATTGCCTGCTTGGATCGGCCAGTCTAAACAATCAGGTTGGTTTGCTATCGTTAAGAGTAGTGCTGGGCTCGCCGTTCGTGAAGTCCCTCCTACGCTAACAATCAACCCAATTGATACAGCCGTTCAAAAGCAGCTGATAATCACTAATGTGTCTCAGAACAGCGACGGTACGACAACAAAAGCATTGCCACGCGACAAGCTTTCTTATCAACTACAGGCTACAAATACCACAAAAGCACCTATCGTAGCTCCATTCACTATTCGACTTGCCGATACCCTTGAATACACTACGCTTGTTGATGCAGGTGCAGCAACTTTCGACAAAGACACTCACGCGCTCACATGGCCAACTGTGTCGCTTGCTCCGGGAGAAACGCAGACACGAACGTTCGTCGTAGAGTTAATGACAACACTTCCTACAACAGCTACTGGCAAGAGTGATAAAGCCTCATTTGACTGCATCCTTTCAAGCACCTACGGAGTAAACCGACAAGTACCTGTTGATTGTCCAGCCATCAAGGCTATAGAGAGTGTCACTTCAGAACTACCAACAACAGGAATTTTTATAAATGTTGTATTTTCTGTAGTTGTCTTTATTACTGCAGTCTACTTTTACGCACGAACAAGACAAATGAAACAAGAGATCCGTCTCATTCGACACAACATAAATACTGGTATAATCTAAATCGACACAACATAAATACTGGTATAATCTAAATATAACTAAACGCAAGCAAAAAGAGTGGTGGGTAACATGGCAAGTCCAGAAGTAAATAAATCAAGTCCAGAAAATCAGTACGACACTGCCAACCTTGAACGTGCCGGCGAAGAGCAACGAGAAGCCTTGCGTGATCAGCTCGAGAAAGCCGAATCTAAGAAAGAAAAAGAATCCATCCAGGAAGTGCGTCATGAAGCGCTCGATGCTGCCCAAGCGGGCCATGAGACGACTGCTCTTCAAACTCGAGAGAAGTCCCCTGCAGAGCGTCGTGGTCCAATCGGCAAAGCAGCGAGAGAAGCCCAGCGAGAGGCAAGCTTCCAAAATCAGCTTGAAGGCGCACGACATTCCATGAGCACTTCTAGTAAGAACTTTAGCAAGATCATACACAATAAAGCAGTTGAAAGAGCCAGCGACGCAATCGGATCAACAGTAGCTCGTCCAAACGCGCTTCTATTCGGGAGTATCTTTGCTTTTATTAGCGTTACGATCGTGTATCTTGTAGCAAAAAACTACGGCTACCAACTATCTGGGTTCGAAACAATCGCTGCATTTATCTTGGGGTGGGTTCTTGGACTACTCTATGATTTCGTGCGCCTAATGATACACGGCAGTAAATAAACAAGCTCTACCTTCTCCCCTAATTAACGGGACCTAGCGAGAACTAACTACAAGAGACGCTTCCGCCCAGGAAGACTTACCTACCGAAGACGTACAGATACTTCAGTAGGATTCTGCTCAATAATTTCAGCCTTCCCCGCAGAGGGTGCTTCTTGCTGCTGAGTTAACGCAGGTGTTATCGATACAGCTTGTTGTGGCACTGCAGCGATAGATGCCTCTGGCATCGCCTGAGTGCCGTTAGAGCTCACTTTCGGAACATCTTCTCTATGTACGCTCCGCTGGGAAGCTACGGGCGCTGAAGGCGCAACAGGAGAAACTGAAGCCTGTCGCTGTTGACTCTCTGGACGCACAGAAGATTGTTGTGCCATCGGAATTCCACTACGCTGCTGAGGGGCGACAGACATCGGTGAAGGCTGAGGATTGGAAGAGAGGCTGGATCCTCCTGCTGGCTTACTATTCATTTGTTGGCGCTTAGCAAGCCAATCATCAAGGAATGACGCTCCACCTGGCTTCTTGGCACCCGGCGAAGACACCTGACCGTTGGGCCGCGCCGCTTGAGCGGGAATCGCTGGTTTTGGCGGCTCAAGTCTCGTAAAGATCTCCTTTTCCACAATTGCTCGACTATAGCCATATTTAGTGGCCGACAAACGCTTCATAGCATCCGCAAGTTGCGGATTGTCACGGCATCCAGGAGGCATAAACGCCATACTAAATGGCGCCGACGGAACATTACTAATCATGACAGAGGCGATCGATTGGTAGTTCGGTAATTTTGTGAGATCCTCGGCATCGAAGACCGGAGAAAACTTCTTAACCATCAACTCAGCATCGGTTACACCAATACGACCAGAGATCACTGTCCCAACATTACCGATAATCGCCTCGCGAATCTTGTCGGTTAGCTGTGTCATAAACTGATTTCCAAGCACAAGGTTGAGGCGATACTTACGCGCCTCAGAGAGAATAGATTCAAAGCTTTCGGTTGCAAAGTTCTGAAACTCATCAACAAAAAGACAGAAATCTTGACGATCAGCTTCAGCCATATCCGCACGAGCCATGGCTGCTGCTTGAAATTTCATAATAAAGATCATACCGATAAGCTTCGAGTTTAGCTCACCCATCTTACCTTTCGAGAGGTTAACGAGAAGAATCTTTTTATTGTCCATGATATCTCTCATATTGAAGCCGCTCTTTGTCTGACCCATAATATTACGCATCATAGTGTTGCTCAAAAATGGTCCAAACTTACTCACTACCCAGCTGGTAACCTCACCTGACTCATTTGAGCGCTGAGACGCCGGGTATTCTTTTGTCCAGAAATCAAGCACGTTGCGGTCCGTAACATATTTAAGCTTCGATTTCATAAACTCATCGTCAACTAATAATTTCGGTATATCGATGAATGTCCCCCCTGCAGGATCGGACATAAGCAGAAGCGCACAATTGCGAAAAATATGCTCCATACGCGGTCCTACAATACCAGTGTGCCCAGGATCATACAGACTATAAAGCATCGCAATCGATTCTTGCACCAAGAAGTCCTTCTGATCTTCAGTCTCATATTCAAATAAGTTTAGGCCTATCGGGTTTTCGAGATCACTAGGATTGAAATAGATAACATCCTCGACACGCTCCTTTGGAACATTTGCAAGCAGCTTCTCAGCCGAGTCGCCATGTGGGTCAATAAACGCAAAGCCCCTGCCTTCGATCATATCCTGCAGTGCAAGATTCTCCTGAAAAACAGACTTACCCGTTCCGGTTTGCCCAATAATATACGTATGTCGACGACGATCATTTTCACTAAGACGAATCTCTTTGCGAGTTCCCCGAAATTCATTTACACCAAGAAGTAGACCTTGCTCCATCACTTGAGTTGGGCCGTCTACCTGTTTCGACATCTGTCGTTGTACTTTTGACGTCGGTATACTACTTTGACTAGGAAGATGAAATACTGTTGCCATTTCAACACTATTTAAGATATTATTGTTCACTTTTTGAGGGAAAAACCTAAATATAAAAGCAGTAACCAATTCTTCCACGTCACGCGCAAGCGTAAACTTGAAACCATTATTGGTCGGTGAATCAAAAAGTGAAAATGCAGCAACAATATTCTTTAACAGCCCCTGTGAATGCTCTGTTGTATTTGATGATACGATCACCCTAATTAGCACTTCGTATCCAGGATATCTTGTTTTCTCCTCAATAGCCTTTACTAGCTCCTCTTCGAGTGAGGTCAGCTGCTTATCTTCTGGCTTTTTATCACCAGCCTCAGGCGGCTTCCAGAGCAGTTCAGCCATACCCTTCGCGCTACCTACACCGAGTCCCGATGATTTACCTTTGTCGTCTTTGATTTTCTTTGCAGCATCAATTGAAGAACGAACCCAACCCTCATTTGCGGGTCGTAGTAAGAACTGCAACACTACGCCATCTTCGCGTGATGCAGCGGATAGCGCATTCAATAATGACCGAGCGGCATCTCGTTTTGTCTCTTGATACGTTGCAATGGGATGAACAAAACTTTTCTTTAACGTAAACTCACCGCCAATCACACCACTCATTTTTCCAGTTTGACTAAAGATATTGTGTTCGCTCACCTCCTCGAGGCGCGCTGATGGATATGCCGCCGCAATAGCTTGCTTAATAACCTCGATAAGCACCATAGGCACTACGGCGTAGTAATGGACGAGCCCGCCCTTTGCGACTATCTCAAACGAAATATGACGCTGTCCATAAATCTTATTCTTAAATCCCTTGGTTGCAGTACTCGCAATGATGTTATACATCACCTGCGCTTCTGACAAAACTTCATCAGTTAGATCTCGCTCATCACGACTACCCTTCTCTGTATCTTCGCTAGCTGGGGGAAGATGAATAAATAATGGCACCATCTTAAGTCCACGTTCATAGTTCTTTGCCTCACGAAGTGTCTTCTTATACTGAGAAAAAACTATCACGATTAGCGCGGCACCTATACTTACCGATAGGAATAGTGCGATAAAGACACCTGCCATAGGTTGAGACCCCAACTAAGCTCTCCCTATTGAGGAGAGCCAAGCTCCTTGCCATAGCGCTTAAACAGGTAGTCTGCCTGCAGTTTATTCACTTCCTGCTCTCGCTTGTACGGATCATCATGTGTGGTAGCAATAATCTGCTTCGCTTTATCTACCCACTCTTTTTCGATTAGATCATCGTCGGCAGCTAACACGGGATTGTCGTCGGCCGGCACCACAGGCTGAGGTGTTGCAGACGGAAGCGCAGCTGGCATAGGAGCAACCATCGGTGGTGGTGGCGGAAGTACAGGCGCTTTATCGACAGACTGCATATACTGCTCACGCTCTGGCGAGCGTTCACCGAACGTCTCAGGGTTTGACAACGCCTGAGCATACTCCTGCCCCCCATTTGCCGGGGGTTGCTCGGGTGTGAATTGTGGAGAAGGAAGCTCAGGATTCATATCTGTAATTATAGCATAAACATATTAATAATTATGCCCGTATCATTCAACTCTTTTTGCTACATATAGACAGCCTAGGACAACAAGGAGGCAGATAAGACCAAACTCATATCCGCCGACGCCATTAACAGATTGCATACTCAGAATAATCACGGGCGCAAGGGCGATAACAGAAGAATAATAGTAGGATTTCTTGAGCGGAACAGGAGTCGCCTGAGTATTTTTTGAAAAAATAACAAAAAATCGCGATAAAAATCGCGAGAAGCCAAAAATAAAAAAAGTTAACAAAGATACGAGAAAGATATAGCTCAAAACAAATATTCCAAGTATACCGATTGCCCCAGCACTAGTTGGCGTGGTTGTCGTGAGTATCAATCCCACGAGTATTCCTGATATAAGTGCAGCTGCAACGAGAAATTTTCCCAACATACTCTTCACTATACCTATCAAAAGAAAAAAGAGCCAGAGTAGCAAACCATAAATGTTCTGGTAGCACAGATCCGCCGCTGTAAATATATTATTAGGCGCGCGCACCAATGAACGATCTGCCACTCCTGGCATCTGACCGCTCCGGTAAAAACCGGAGTGCACTTGCGCTCCTTTCCATCGTCAAATAGTTGCCTATTATAACTATGTACTTGTAAGTCGCGTGCTCTACGCTTCACCACATACAGTGGGTTGGCGGAGCATCGATAGCGCCACACATTACAGATAAAGAAGGTGCGTATCTGCATCATGCAAATATAGTTTTTATCATAGCCTGGTGTCGCTATCGACTTTCCGCCAAATTAGCGTCAGTCAGTTTGAATTGTCAATGTGTTTGTTTTGCTTTTTTGTGTTTCTAAAAGCTTATATCTACAATAGCACGAGCATCTTAAAAGGTCAATACTCATTGATGTTTTAATCACTTATTATTTTTACAACAATCAATCTTACATCTGTTATTTATTAATAATATATTTATTTACAACGTTGTAAATAAATCATTAAACTATAGTCTTTGACCCGTACTGTCGTGTCCAAGCTCCATAAGTGTATGGGTCAACTCCTCTTTTGTAAGGTTTGTTGTATCAAGATTGTTATGTTGAGCGATAACATAGCCCTGAATGATATGTTTTAAATGAATGGCATCATTTCGCCAGAAATGGTTAATTTGAAAATGATCAGTCGTGCTCATAACCCGGCTTGCGATCGTTAAAGATCCGAACAACGGCCCAACCGATGCCGAAACATTTAGGACATCTTCAATACGAATACTTAAGACATCTTCAGACCAAAAGAAGCTACGGCGTATGATTGTTACTTTCGTACGATCAACAAATACCGTATCAGGAAAAAGCGTAACGGGAAAAATAGTATTTGCAGTTGCCAAAACCTCATGCGATTGCTCGACGACTTGTCGTAGATTCGCTGCAGAATCGAGCGCCTCATAGCCACGTTCAATTTTTTTCTTATTTTCGTAACTAACTCTATCGCTCACTTCTTGGCTATGCGCTTGCTGCCCTTTTCTGTCAACAAGTTTAATACGCGGCATACCTTTCATAAAACGCTCCGACGGAGTCAGGATAATCTCCTGCGCAAGGAAGCTCTTCACCTCCACAAGCGAACGCGTAGCGGATCGACCCAGCTTCTCACTAATACGCATTAAAAGATTGTAGGAATGTGAAGATGATGTCTGTGCATGGCTCGACAAGCTTTCTTTAGCTGGGCGTTGAGTGCTCTTCATCTACCAAACCTCCTGCCTATATATAGGGATACCTTTATTATACTCTCTCCTCGTCATCTCCGCCAGAAAACACAGCTCACGTAGCGTGGCTCGCCAGCCGTAGCACGGGTATCGTCATTTTCACTCCAATCACCACCATATATAGGGTTTTCCACACGTAGTATTTTTTACCAAAAGAAAATCATCATTTTCATTGACACAAGCGCTTTCCCGTCATATTATAGGGGTAGCTTCTGAATAAAAAACTTATACAGAAGCCAAAAATAAACAACGAACTCAAAAAACTCCACACGAAAACAACCGTTCCTCGCAGGCGGTTGTTTTTATTTGCTAGAAGCGTCCTACAAACAAACACACGCCCTGTATAGCTTGGTCATTATAATTAAGTACGTATTAATACGAAAACATCCCAGCCATGGCTGGGATGTTTTCGTATTGGTGGAGCTGCGGGGAATCGCACCCCGGTCCGAAAGGTAACTGGTTATTCGTCTACAGGCATAGTTTATCTTGATTGTTTACGACATCATGCTCTAGAAGATAAACACAAATAAGCAATTAGTCGCGTGGTAAAATTTTCCAAACAATAGCCACTGCTCTATTGCCCAGTAAGTGACATGTATATAACACCCCGTACCGCTATGTCACCTGCTAACACGGAATGATCGAGCGATTAGGCTGCGATTGGCGCAAACGAAGGAGTCTTAACATCAAACAAAGATTTGAATGAGTCAAGTGAACCTTGAATGCTAGCAATAGATTTTGCAATTAAATATATACGTACGTGTATAGTCGACCTGCAAAATAACCTGTTAATGTCCTCTCGTCGAAAGCTATAGTCAGCCCCAACCGATACAGATAGTATAGCAAATATTGATGATTGTTACTAGTTATGCTTAAATACAGGCATATTATGGTCGCTAAGATATCTACCGTTGCCCCTATTGGCTTTGACGGAGCAGTCGTCGAAGTAGAAAGTGATGCAAAAAACGGGCTCCCAACGATTCAAATAGTAGGAATGGGCAACAAGGCCGTCGATGAAGCAAAGGAGCGTGTCCGAAGTGCCATACGAAATTCACTTCTTGATTTTCCTTCAAAAAAGATCACGATCAATCTTGCTCCAGCAGAATTACCCAAAGATGGTGCCCAATTCGACCTCCCTATTGCTCTCTCGATTCTCGTTGTTAGTGGCCAGCTTCAGCAGCACGAGGTCGAAGGTGCAGTCTTTGCTGGTGAGCTTGCGCTTGATGGAACGCTTCGAGCTATAAAAGGCGCAATCAATATTGCTGAAGCAGCTCGGCGAGCCGGCTACAAAAAACTATTTCTCCCCACAATCAATGCTCAGCAAGCGAGTTTGATCGATAACATTGAAGTAATTGGCACAACAAACTTGAAACAATTATTTCTTCATTTAAAGCAGGAGTCGTTGATATCACCTCATATATTCGATGTCACTAGAACAACAAAATCTTCCTCCCTTGCGCCGCATCTTGACGACATACTTGGACAGGAGCAAGCAAAGCGTGCACTTGTCATTGCAACCGCCGGAAGACACAATATTTTACTCAATGGTCCACCTGGCGCAGGAAAAACCATGCTCGCAAAAACGCTTACAAACCTCCTCCCAGACCTAACGATCGATGAAAAGATTGCGGCAACAAAACTCCATAGTATCGCTGGAGAAATAGATGGAAATATCCTCGACGAGCGACCATTCCGTGCGCCCCATCACACAGCAAGTCAAATCGCACTGACCGGTGGTGGCAACAAGCCAAGGCCTGGTGAAATCAGCCTTGCCCACCTAGGTGTTCTCTTTCTCGATGAGCTTCCGGAGTATTCTCGGTCTAGCCTCGAAGCACTTCGTCAGCCACTCGAGGACAAGCAGATTGCTATTAGCCGAGCTAACGGGCGAATCGTGTATCCCGCAGACTTCATGCTCGTTGCTACCATGAATCCCTGCCCCTGTGGTTACTATGGAGACACAGTAAAAGAGTGCAGTTGCAGTACTTCTCAAATTCTCAACTACCAACGAAAACTTTCCGGTCCGTTACTTGATAGAATTGATCTCATCGTCAATGTTTCACGAACTCCAAATGATACCCTTCTCGTTACGCACACAGAAACAAAAACACAACATGCTAATGCAAAAAAAGACATCAACCAATCGATTCTATTACAGCGTAACAGATACAATTCTAGTATAAAATACAACGGAAATCTTTCAAGCCGAGAAATTTCTACATCGCTCTCCATCGATTCGGCCGCCAAGCAGCTTCTCGCGTCGGCCACAGATAAACTCCACCTTAGCGCAAGAAGTTACTTCAAAATCATAAAAGTAGCGCAAACTATCGCAGACCTAGAGCAAGCGCCGAGCATTGCAACACACCACATTAGCGAAGCATTACAGTACCGACAACAAACCACTTGATATAGAGGTGTATATCTGATAAGATAGATGGCGAGTAAACGCTCAAATTCGTAGACTCTAACCTAAGACCAAGGAGACAGGTACAATCAGCAACAAAATCAACATCAACGAAGCTATTCGCGCAAGTGAGCTTCGTGTCATCGGCACAGACGGAGAACAATTAGGGATCATGTCACGCGCAGATGCGCTTAAAGCGGCCGAAGAAGCTGGTGTTGACCTTGTCGAGATATCACCTGGCGCAAATCCACCCGTAGCAAAGATCATCGACTGGGGTAAATACCAGTACCAAAAGATGAAAGAGCAACAAAAAAATCGCAAGAGCAGCAAGCAAAGCGAGCTGAAACAAATGCGATTTGGCCTGAAAATCGGAAGTGGTGACCTTGAGATAAAACTTCGTAAAATCCGCGGCTTTCTCGCAGATGGACACAAAGTACGTATTCAAATATTCTACCGTGGTCGCGAGATGGCCCACAAGGAACTTGGATATGTCATGATCGATAAGATCGTCGCGCTCTTAGAAGATGACGCAATTTTAGAGCAAAAGCCTCAGATGGCTGGTCGCAATCTGAGCATAGTAGTAAGGAGTAAATAATGCCAAAACTAAAGACCCACAAAGGTACTGCCAAGCGCATTAAGCTGACAAGTACCGGTAAATTAACCCGACGTCGAGCATTCGGCACTCACCTTCTAGCAAAGAAGAGCAAGAGCCGTAAGCGAGCAATCAACACCACTGCAACTATCACTGGTAGCATGGCGAAAAACGTTAAACGAGCCCTAGGAGTATAATATGCGAGTAAAACGAGGCGTCACAGCACGCGCAAAGCACAAAAAGATCTTAAAATTAGCAAAAGGCATGCAGCACAACCGCACGCGAAGCTATCGTCTTGCAAAACAAGCGGTTATTCGTGCGCTTCAGTACTCATACCGTGATCGCCGCAACAAAAAGCGTGATCTTCGCGGACTATGGATTACTCGTATTAATGCTGCCGCTCGCGAACATGGCACGACATACGGAAAGTTTATCGCCGGCCTTAAAGCAGCGAACATTGAACTTGATCGTAAAGTTCTTGCAGAACTTGCCGTTAATGAGCCAAAAAGCTTTGAACAGATTGTAAAGAGCGCCGTAAGCGCGTAACCAACCTCTACTCTTTACTACCAAAAAACACTCCGACAAGGAGTGTTTTTTGGTAGGCAGATCGTCTGTAAGCCGGGTTCTGTCGTGGATGACCATCTATCTAGCCAAATCGTTGCCGATTCAATCAAGCGGGTAGCGACCTACGGACGAGCCGCCCTTATACGTAGATCTCCTTGCAGCCGACAGGGTTTACCTTCACGCCATGTCACCATGGAATGCTGTGAGCTCTTACCTCACTCGTTTCACCTTTTCCCTCCGAAGAGGGTAGTTTCGTTTCTGTGGCACTTTCCCTAGAGTCACCCCCGGTCGCCGTTAGCGACTGTCGCGCCCTATGCTGCCCGGACTTTCCTCTCGCTTATCTTATTAAAGAAAGCCAGCGGTCACCTAACGAACTGCCTGTAAACATTATAGCAAACTACTCCTCGTTCGCATGAGCATCGAGAGTACGATTTACCATTCCATCGGCAAGTTGGTTAAATTCACGACGAACATGGCTAAACGTTACTTTATCAAAATGCGTCATCAGCTCTCGAATACGCTCATGGATTGGCCAAAGTTCTCTATTTTTAATCTTATACAGTCCGTTCATCTGGTTGACGACAAGCATGCTATCAATACGAAAATCAATCACGTGATACCCTAACTCATGCGCCTTCTCTAGCCCCAACCGAACTCCATGATACTCAGCTTGATTATTTGTCGTAATACCTAAATATTCCCCACCCTGATCAATCACATCCTGAGCCGCCCCAAGAATAACGTATCCTGCCGCAGAAGGCCCTGGATTGCCTCGCGAGCCACCATCTGAATAAATAACGATGCCATCATTTGATGTTTTATTAGCATCATAGGAAGTCACATCTTTGGCAATCTTATCTGTGAGAGCATCTTGATGGACAATACCCATTAATAATTGCGTTAAATCAGTCATCGTATTGTGTTGTAAAGAATCCGACGATACCCATACATACTCGTTATAGTTTTGGCTCAGTTCGATGGCATGATGCCCCGCTGAAAGCGTCACCATGTAAACAATCACTGCATACTGTATGTCACGATCATCGCGATCAATATATGTCACAGCGTCGAACAGTAATGCAGTCTCAATATGTAACCCTGCATCATCATGTAAATAGCGGCGCAGCGCATCCTCAGGCTGCTCGCCATATGCGATCTTTCCGCCGGGGAGCTCATATAGCCCAAGAATAGACTGACGCCCATTCGCTCTTCGTAAGAGCAGAGTTTTACTATCCTCCCGAATAATTGCACGAACTGATATACGCTGATTCATAATTCTACTTTCTGTGTTGGTCTTTGCTAGCTTTATTTTACCATGCACGACATATACACATGCAATCAAAAGACCCCAGAGTATCATCTAGACGCTTGATATTCCCCGCGTGAATGCAAGGTGGGTCTTCTCAAATCACCTCCACGGAGGCGAATCATTTTGAAGTCCCTATCATATGATATTAGGAAAATCATGCGCGCCCAAATGACTCTGGGGTACCTATCTATTATACCTTGTTTGGATTAGCTGAGGCCAAATATCTTCGCAAAGAGATCTATGAAAAATAGTAAAACGACGCTCATGAACTGCCCGATCACTGAGCTAGCGAGCAAAACGATAGCAAAGATAAAGAAAATACCAAATTGCTCTATCGCCTCCATACCTCTGCGGACAAACTCAGGAGCAAGAGCATACAAAACTCGTGATCCATCGAGCGGAGGAAGAGGGATCATATTGAAGATGAAAAACCCAAGGTTCACCGACACGGCAGTGAGTAGAATTTGCGCAGGTATGCCGACAGACGGAGCTCCAATGACAGCATATATACCGAAGAAAACAAAGGCAAGGACAAGGTTAGTCAGCGGCCCGCTAATTGCCACCAGCGCAGCCCCCCATTCATCATATCGCACCCTGTCAGGGTTAAATGGCACTGGCTTTGCACCGCCAAAGATTGGCCCTCCTACTAGAGCGAGCATAAGCGGTAGAAAAATTGTCAAAAATGGATCGATATGTTTTATGGGGTTAAGTGTTAAGCGCCCCTCGCGCTTTGCGGTATCATCACCAAGAAAATAAGCTACAAAGCCGTGCATAGCCTCGTGAAGTGTCATTGAGAATAAAATCACCCCAAGAACAATTGCGATATGTACCAAGTCGATATTCATTACTTTTTATTATACAGCAATCCCAAACATCTTATCGGCGATTCGATGCTGTATTTCCTCTCTAATAAGCAGTACATCGGGGAATTCATCCGAATACTGCCTCATCCGCCCTTTTACAACCTCACACTGGCGTACGTAGTCATCTCTAGTAACAATACCGAGATTAATAAGCGCCTGGCCGCTGTTTACTAAATGGCTAAATCCCGGATCGCACTTGTCAAATGTCTTAACGAAACGAGATTCTGGCGTCTCAAGCAATTCATACCCTATGACTAAATTGATAAATTCTGGCCAAGAATCACAAAACTCCTCCTGCAATCTTTCCAATGCAGCAGACTCATCGGCCTGCTTCTTCGCCATCACCACATCAGACACACCGAGACTATTCACGTCGCCAGCGTACACCTCAACAAAATCATGCACCAACGCATACATCGCCACAAGACCCGCATCGAGCTCGGGATGGTACTGCGTAGCGTACGCTACCGCAAGCATTTGCAGGTGCAGAGTGTGTTCACCATCTGTTTCTGGCTTGCCACGACGTATTGTTGCTCTTTTAACATCAATAAATTGATTTACGACCGAACTTAAAGCGACGAGGTTATCTGTACGCTGTTTAATACTCTGTTTCATCATAGAAAAATTCCCTCTCAGCAAACGTTACGCCGCTATCAATAAGATCCATAAAGTCATCGACGCTCACAAAGCGCTTTGGTTTTTTGTGGAACTCCGCCTCGGTCATCCAACAATTGACACCACCCTCAAACTCCTCAATAAGCTCACCACTAAATTCAGTCGCATATACACAGAGAAAGATCTTATCCTCAAGGAGCTTGCCGGTCAGTTTGTCAAAATCACGCTTGTGATACAGTAGGCGATATTCAAATTTCGCCTCAAGCCCAGTCTCCTCCTTCAGCTCTCGTTCGGCCGCCTCGATAACAGTCTCACCCCAACGCATCTTACCGCCAACTCGTCCCCAAAAATCATAATATGGATTCTTCTTGCGCTGTTGAAAGAGAAATTCACGCTCATCCTTATCACTACGACGCTCCAGCGTAATCGCAACCGATACTTTTGGTTGTTTTTCAATAGCGTTCTCGTCAGTATCCATCCGATTAGCATATTCTTTACCTTTTCGCGTCAAGCGATACTCTTTTTCTCGCTTTTCTACGTAACCCTCTTCGATAAGCTTCTTAACATGGAATGTAAAATGATCACTCGTGACATCCGATAGTTTCTGCATCTCAGCAAAGCCAAGTTCTGGTGAAAATAACAGTTGCCGCAGCACCGCTACCTGGATTGGGTGCGCATGAGGTTCGTAGCTCATAATAGTTCTCCTTTTAGACATGTATTAGATACTTATCCTAAGCATAGTAAAAAGTAGTTATTTAAACTAGTAAAGGCGACTTCACCTTGACGATTCTAGCTAAAGGGGTTATACTGGTACAGATTGTAAAAAATAAGTGGAAATAATATATTATGGCAGCACGATGTGAACTTACAGGAAAAGGCAAGCAGTTTGGCAACAATGTCAGCTTCTCTTTGCGTCGTACAAAACGTGTCTTTAAGCCAAACCTCCAGAAAAAAACTTTCTTGGTAGATGGTCAAAAAGTCACTATGATCCTGAGCACTCAGGCAATTCGTACACTCAAGAAAAAAGGTATTCTCGCTCCTGCGAAATAGTCTTTCTCCGAAAAAAATAACCCCTTCTTTTACGGAAGGGGTTATTTTTTTGGCGCTAAGAGAAGCAACTCGCAATTAGCTGCGAGTTATCTCAACGATTGTTAGTACAGGTGGGATCGCAGACGCTGACTTCACCTTATACTTAGATACCGTTTCAACCGGCGCGCCAAGCTCTTTCACGAATGTCTCTAGATCACCTTGTGGAACTTCATACTTGAGTGCACTATCAGCATAATGAACAGGTATGACTACTTTTGGGTCAATCTGGCGAACAATTGAAGCTGCACCTGTAGGATCAAGCGTGTACCCACTGCCACCGATTGGAACTATAGCAATATCGATAATCCCAAGCTCCTCAAGTTGTGTTTCGCTTAATTTTTCAGTAATATTACCCACTACAGCAATCCGCGCCTCACCTACCTCAATACGATAAATCGTAGAAAGCTTCTCGTCTGCGCTCGTATCAAGATGACGTGTTGCTGTGATGCCTCGAATAGAAAAATCAGCCGTCTCGTACTCACCCGGACCTTCAATATTAATCCGTGCATCTGGGTCACTGACAGCAAATCGCGCTTCTGTTGCAATCTCAATAGCATCTTTCGCCTGTAGATCCTTAAGCCCCACTACAGATAGCTTGGGATCAATCACTGCAGTTGCCTTTTTTGTAGCAATGACAATTGTGTTGCCGCCTTTATATTCAATATCAAACATATTTCTTCTCTCCTATTTCAGCATATTATCGGTATCGAGCAGTACTGCATGTTTACCATTCAATATCTCTGTTATAAATTTATCACGAACGCTTAATCGATAATAGAACTCGTCATAGCTTAAAATACTATAATTCAGTTCGCGACCTTCGATTTTTTCTATATCCTTCATCATCTTCTTAACTTTAGGCACTGGTGTCTCTCCGACAAGTAGAATATCGACGCTACTCGTCGAGCCACGAACGAGCACTCCAGCTGTTACTGCAAGTCTCGTACCCGGCAGTCCACTTATCATATCTTGCCAGCTTATTGCACTCTCACCCACATCGATCGCCTCGACCTGCTGGTCGGCAAATATTGCCCTAAGCGGCACATAATGTTCATACCGCTGATTCACTTCATAATAAAGTTTGTTGTCGGCTGTATCGCTCGTTACTATCCCAACAGTCATCATATTTGAAAGCTCACGTCGCACGGAGTTAATCTGCTCATCAATAAGTCGAGTAATTTCGCGTACATAAAATGCCTTTCCTGGGTTGTTGAGGAAAAGGTGGAGTAACTTCACTCGCGTCTTTGAACCAAATAATGCATCAATCATAAAACTGTCAGAATAACTTTCTTATCCCACTATAGCATGTTTTTTATTCAGGCGCGAGCACCGTGGTTAAGTATTGTTTCGCCTCTGTTAGGTCGAGCCAGCGTATAAAGTGATTACGGCGTAGCCAGGTCAATTGGCGTTTAGCGAGTCGCCAATCTAACGTTGTAAATTTCTCCTTCATTTCTTGTTCAGTAAGTGCCTTCTCCAGATACAACTTCACTAAAGGATAGATATTTCCTGTCATCGCCTCGCTACTCCAGCCATACTTTTTGCCCAATCTTATTGCTTCTTCTACAACACCATCGTCAAATATGTGTTCAGCCCTGGCGCTAATTTTAGTTCGTAAACTCTCTCTATCTGTAGATATACCTACAACAATACAATTATCAATCGGCTCGTGTCGCCTCTTATTGTTTATGCTTTTTTGCTCTATAGCACGAATCACGTAGCGCTTATTCTGGTTATTTTCCGGAAGTGTAATGTTGTTGTTAGCACAATATTCTGTCAACCACTCAATCGACTGGGCATTCAGCCATTCCCTCTTATCGGAATTTTCAGCCAAACCAAATTGATAATCGAGAATCACGGCATCGATATAAAGCCCGCTACCACCCACCAAAAAAGGCACCTTACCTCTTGCTCTAATCTCATTAATCTTTTGCACTGCGTACTGTTTAAAGTCGGCTGCACTATACCGTTCGCCAGGTTCAACAAGATCTAGCCCCCAGTGTGGAATCCGAGCTCGCTCTGACATAGTTGGTTTTGCCGTACCAATATCCATACCCGCATACACCGTACGGCTATCGGCACAGATAATCTCACCGTCGTACTGCTCGGCTAGTTCAATAGCAAGTGATGTCTTGCCGCTTGCCGTTGGACCAACGATTACAATAAGCGGAGATTCAAATCGAGATCTTGTGGTCGCCATCGTCGTTCTCCAAAATTATCTATCTTATAGTCTACACAGCCAATGTCATCTGCTTGCAATAGCTGTAATTGCACATCTTGCCCACCAGGGAAGCCAATTGCAAGCCCTCCTTCTCTATTCACAAGCCTATGCCATGGAAGATCATCAGGACCTTGATGTGCAATTCCACCCACGATACGAGTGGCCCGAGGCTGCCCCGCCATTGCAGCCAAGTCACCATAGGTTGTCACTTTATCATTCGGAAGCAGACGCATAAGCTTGTATATTTCTTCGCGAAACCCCTTCTGTATATGAGGCTCATCCATCCTAGAGACCTCTTAGATATTCCGGAAGCTCAACTAGTGACACCTTCTGTTCACCAGCTTGCGTACGAACACTGACCTCACGAGACTCTTTATCCTTCGGTCCAACGATGAGCTGTACGGGGATCTTCCAAGTAGTCGCCTCTCTAATCTTCTTACCAAGCGATTCGTTGCGACTATCTACGGTAAAGCGTAGTTCATTGTACTTTACTGGCTGCATAAGCACTGTATCGCGGAGTATAGCCTTAATCTCCTCAACGTACTCGAGTACTGTGTCATTAATCGTTAAGATACGTACCTGCTCAGGTGCCGCCCATAGTGGAAACCAGCCAGCCGTGTGCTCAATGAAGACGCTCAAGAAGCGCTCAATAGATCCAAGTAACGCACAGTGAATCATGACAGGTTGCTGCGCCTGGCTATCTTTGTCGGTATACGACAATCCAAATCGTTGTGGTTGGACAAAATCAAGTTGAGCCGTTGCAAGCTGATGCTCACGCCCAAGCGCATCAGTCGCCATAAAGTCGATCTTTGGCCCGTAAAACGCTGCTTCACCCTCCTGTTCGAAATACTCAAGTTGGTTCTTAATAACCGCAGCCTTCAGTTGTGCCTGCGCAGATTCCCACAGCTCCATCTCACCTAAATAGCCGTCTCCACTGTCGCGATAACTTAAACGAACTCGAAGCTTCATATCGATCGTCTTATATAGCTCGCGCACAGATGCTAGTAGTCCATTAATCTCGTCCTCAATCTGATCCTGACGACAAAAGACGTGACTATCATCCTGCGTAAGTGATCGCACACGATTAAGTCCTCCGAGCTCACCAGTCTTTTCATCTCGATAGTCTGTTGTTGTCTCAAGGTATCGAATCGGCATATCCTTGTAGCTACGCGGCCGACTGGCAAATATTTGCGTATGATGCGGGCAGTTCATCGGCTTGAGAACCATTTCGTCACTTGTTTCTTGACTCGTCACCAAGAAAAGCTCGTCACCAAACTTAGACCAGTGACCTGATGTCTCATACAGCTCTTTCTTTGTAATATGTGGCGTCCACACCTTAGTAAACCCATGTGCCTGGCGTAATTGATTTGAATACTGCGCCATGATGTCTCGCAGTACCGTACCCCGCGGCGTAAATAGTGGAAGACCAACCCCTACAAGTGGTGAGGTTGCGTAGATATCGAGCTCTTTCCCGAGCTTACGGTGGTCGCGTAGCTTCGCTTGCTCAAGGCGCTCTAGATACTCATCAAGCTCCTCTTGCGTGGCAAATGCTACCCCATATAGTCGCTGCATTTGCGGATTCTTCTCATTACCTCGCCAGTATGCACCGGCGACACGAAGCAGTTTAAACGCCCCGACGTCTTTTGTATTTGCCACATGCGGCCCTCGACAGAGGTCTACGAAGTTACCATTTTTATAAAATGACACCATCTCAACTGCAGCATCACCGTCACTCGCCAACCCTAGTTCATTAACATCGAGATCTTTTGCGACCGTCGTCCCAGAGCGCTTTAAATCATTAAGTAGTTCTTCTTTATACGGCTGGTTACCCTCTTTTGCCCAAGCAATCGCGTCGTCAATTGGCAGTTCAAATCTTTCAAAATTATCACCATAAGCAATAATTCCGCGCATTGCCTTTTCGATTTTGCCAAAGTTGTCTTCTGAAATCTTCTTCTCACCTAGATCAATATCATAATAAAAACCATTTTCTACTACTGGCCCAACACCAAACTTTGCCTCTGGCCACAATCGCTGCACAGCTGCAGCAGTGATATGAGCGAGACTATGTCGCATGGCATGTAATTGTTCGTTATTCATAAATATCTCCTTTTTTGTAAATAAAAAACATGCGATGTTCAGACTTATCACATATAAATCCATAAATCGCATGTCTCGGACCCATCGTATGTATTGCTCTATACTTGGGCGGTTCCACCGGACTTCCTGATTGTATCAGGCACCTTATTTGTCGACGTTAACGCACGTATACAGACCCACGAAGCTCTGCGGGCGGTTACTCCGCGTCATTGCTTATCTCTATCATATATAATCACCCCAGTTATTGCAACGCTAGCCCCTATCTGGTACTATAAAACAGCTGAGGGCGATTAGCTCAGCTGGCTAGAGCGCCACATTGACGTTGTGGAGGTCAGAGGTTCAACTCCTCTATCGCCCACCATATTAGAATTTATGACTCCATCCGGAGTCTTTTTCTTTTGTTTCCCCAGGCAGAGAGACTTTTCCACATTAATGATTCCAGTTAATACGTATAGATAATACCCCTTATGATATATTCTTATGTTTTATTTAGCTTGACAAATAATATAGCTTATGCTAATATAAATACATGGCTACAAACAACACAAACACAGTCATTACAAAAAAACGCTCTGCACTTGAAAAGATTCACATCGGATTCGAGTACGATCGCACTTGGAACGAAGCAAAGCATTCGGTCCAACTACGACCTAGCAAAAAGTAATACACAATACCTCTGCGTTAGCCTATAGAAACTGCCCTGATTCATCGGGGTAGTTTTAGATTTCCCCACCTAGGTGATAGTTATCCACTAGCATTTTATATAGCTGTATGACAATATATAGATATGATTTCATTAAATTATCCGAACGAAAAAACAAAAGTAGTTAACTCTCGTCACAAAAAAAATAGCCCCGTCATATGGCGACGGCGGCAAGGACTAGAATCTGGAATAGTATTCACTACCTATGAGCGGCCCGCCCTCAGTGAGAACAAAATCCTTACCACTGTCGATGGCAGAAAGGATCGTTTTAACCTTGGGAGACTTATCTTGAGTATTGCTCAAGCATTTAGCCACAACACGGCCGTAGCTCGCTACGAAAGCCTATGGCTAGCTCAGACGGTTGAAGATAAGCTTTCTACCGACGACCGTGAACTCACGCCAGCTACCATCGCAGATGTGACATACCATACCCTCAAACAGTTCGATGAGCTTGCTGCAGTACAGTATGCCGCACGACATCACCTTATTTCGACGATACGTCGTCCGGGTCGGCCTTCGCTTTCTTAGAACGTTCGATTGAAGCGGCAGTCGCCTTTTCGGTAACATCAAATTTATCAAAATACTTACCGAGCAACAACGCAGTTTGCGCAGTATATGCAGACGTAGCACTATACACGATTGATGTGACAGGCATGAGTGCCCACTGCAGGAGCATAAAAACGCTTCTATGCTTCTTGTACCTGGCTGGACGCGGAGGAAGCATCTTAAAGGCAAGAAATATAGTGATAAATAGACCAATCATGGCAATCCTCTGTATAACACTAATCACCTCAGGTAGCTGATGTGCAGGCAAGCTCATAGCGGACTGACTATTGATCAAAAGTGGCACCCACCCTCCAATCGTAACGAGTATAGCGACGCAAGCAAGTGTTACGTGTCCGTCAAGCAAACGGATGAATCTCGCCACACCTGATCCAAATGGAACGGTGCGCTTTTTAGTAAATACGCGAGTCGCAACATATGGTACATCCGACGCACCATACGCCCAACGACGAAGTTGTATAAACTGCGCCTTCAGCGTTCGTATATATGTATCTGACAAAACTGCATCTTGGTAAATAGGGACGTAGATTGGGGTTACACTATAGTCACCATCGAAATGAAAGTAACTTCTCCAATACTGATGTCCGTCCTCGACGATTGTTCGCGTGCTCCAAAAGTCCATCTCTACAAGCGCATCCATCGGCTGAGAGTGTGAGGCAAAGTTACGGAGTGTATGCGGGCGCATTGAGCTAATAATATTCCAAAACGAATTACCCGTCGCAACGACGCGCATAGGCGCAGGAGCGTCCCATATATTGTTTAAGAAGAGTGAAATTGGCTGATACGACAGCTTCTTCCTATCCGTACGAACAATATATTCATAAGTGACATAGTCAAAATATGTACGGTGAGGTCGGTTGTCGCTATCTAGTGTTGTTACTATAACATCAGAATATGATATATGTTGTTTCTTTAACCACGATGCGATATAACGCCCAGCATGCGTAATATTTCCACCCTTACCTACCACTTCACCAGCTAAATCTTTCGGGTGACACACAATTTGAAATGAGTGGAACGTATCCTTATACTTCTTCTGTAAAAGCTGTGCAGTTGACTCGATAGCCGAGCCGCCGCGCTCTTCATACGCAAGGACAACGATCAGACGACTATTGTCGTAAGTAGTCTCCGCAACAGATTGTAGCGTTGGTTCAAGCACCTCAAGCGACTCATTGTACGCCGCGATAATCACTACATTATAAATCTGCGATGGAGCAGGATATTTTTCAGGGCTTTCTACAATCCTCGCACAATTAGCCAGGTGCATTTCCTGACCAAAGACAGCCTTATCGAGGCTAGTAGCGCTCGCAACAACAGCCTTGGGATCCTCTAGCTGATCAAGTCGGGCGCGCCAGTTCACCTTCTGAGCAGACTCTAAACGATTTCTACCCCTGATAGTATGAACCGCTATGCCTATCGCTTTGATGAGCGTCGTTATAATAACCGTGACAAGGTAGAGTGCGGCGAGTAATGGATCGATGAGCGACAAAACGATAAGAAGAATAACCGCACCATAGCTAAGAATCGCCGGCAGCATCTCATAAAATCGATACTTCTTCGTCCGCTTCCCAAGGGGGATTTCAATATCAGTCATAGCTTATGAAAGCGCCGCTATCTTAAGAACCTGATATACAACCGCAAAAGCGAGGACGATAACGACGACTCCAGTCCACGCAAATGGCAAAGCAAGAGCTCTACCTTTGTGAATAAATATTTTACACGTTATAGCGACATACAGCACAGCATTAATCAGGCCAAACACAACAAAGCTAAGCAGGTAGTACCACTTATTGTCGCGATAAAAGTGCGTCGTACCATAGCTTGAATAGTGTGTCACTACAGGAAGCTCAGTCGGATGTACGTTTAGCGAGACGTAGATGCAAAAAGCAAGGCTAAATAGTACAACAAATAGCAGAAGAGATAGGAGTTGTCGATCTGCGAGCAAACTCTTGCCGAGAGTCATAAGCGTTGATTTCATAGTTGAGTGTTACATACCTTTTGAAATTATGGTCTTTAGTAAAATTAGCAAAACATGGAGCCGCTGAGCGGATTTGAACCGCTGACCTACGCTTTACGAAAGCGCCGCTCTACCAACTGAGCTACAGCGGCATAGTCCATCTTGCTTATTATACCAGTAGCTAAGCAGAAAATAAAACAGCGACAAGTATTGCGCCAGGGGTTAAAAACTGCTATCATACTGTAAGCTTGTTAAGCAACGTGCGCTCGTAGTGAAGGGGTTATCACGCCTCCCTGTCACGGAGGAGATCGCCGGTTCAAATCCGGTCGAGCGCGCCATGAAATGATTATAAAAAATACCACTCCACTCGGAGTGGTATTTTCATTATTGCAACAATCGCCCCCTGTTGTAAGCATAAAAAATATGGTACTATATATACTGTATAATTCCATCAAAAAAAATAAAAAATACCGTTAATTAAAACTAATGCTCAAACCCCTACAACATCTCAAGCCGCTCGCTAGTTTCATACTAGTATTTGCACTTGTTTTTTCGCATACGGTCCATGCAAGTGTGACGAGCGCATACCTCACCCCCTCGGCACAGCAGCTCAATAAAGGTGACACCTTCACTATTCAGGCACGAGCAAATTCAGCACCCATCGGTGGATGGATATGGGCGACAACCTGGACAACAACAGGAACACTCAACTTCCCCAAGTCGCAACTCAAAGTTCTTAGTGCATCAGCAACCGGTAGTAACTTTAATAAAATGACAGTAACCCCTAATAATGCGAACGGAACAATCGCATTCACAAGCCAGGATGTATACGTAGGGCCACCCACAGGCAACAACCTACTTCTCTTCACGGTCACGTTCCAGGCGATCGAAGCAGGTGCGGCTCAAGTGGGATTTAGTAACGGCATACGAGTTAATGCAAGCACCTACAACAATGATGCGACGAGTCACAGTGGTGGTACATATACCGTAGTAGGTCCTACGGTGACGCCACCCGTTACCCCACCAGTGACGCCGCCCGTGACGCCGCCGAAACCAAATCCTACCCCAACACCGAAACCAAATCCTACCCCAACAACCCCTCAACCTGAAACCATTCCGCCACCAGCTGAAGAAACTCCTATGCCGTCCACAAGCCCCGATGAACAAAAAGATGAAAAAAAGAACGCAGACATACTGAGCAACGTACGCATCGCTCGCTACTACAAAAAAGCCGCTTTGAGCTGGCAACAGCTCAAAGAGGCGACCACTACACTTTCGTATGGCACTAATCGCACAAAATTAGATAAAACTGTCGAAGTAACCTCCACGGAAGCTAAGTTCACAGGCCTCATAGACAACCTGGAGCCTGGGAAGACATATTACTTTAAAATTAGCAGTACAAACAGCCTGGGAGAGGTTGACAGCTATGATGGGGTTTTCACAACAAAAGGATATCCCGTTGTAATTACAGCATCGGATGGCGACACTCGTCTCAAAAATAGCGAACTTGCCCTCAATAACACCCTCTATAAGACTCAGGCAGACGACGCAATCGTTCTCGACCTGGCAGCAGGATCATACAGCGGAACGTTAAAAAGTGGTGAGCTATCAAAATCAGTATCATTTGTTGTAGCAAAAAAGGATATTCCATCCACTGATGATAAGGGACCGGAGCGGCAAACCTACAACTTCGACCTCTCCACCAAACAAGCGGTAGGTAACTTCAACATGGGCTCACTCGGCATAATACTCGCCTCAGTACTTGGCTTTATTATTTTTACGGGCGGGGTAATCTTTCTTCTCATCCGTCGAAGAAAACACACCGAAAACGAAGAATCAACCATACCAATAGAGTACCTATCCGCTATGTCAGCCCGAACAGAAACAAGCTTTACACCACCACCAATTGAACCGCCCACTGGCCCTCAAATGGCGCCTTCTATCAACTATGAAGATCAGTCATTCCCTGAGCAAACGGACTATCCATATCCTGCCACGACCATGACGAATAGCCCCATAGATACATTCAATCAAGAACCTACACCAAACACTGACTCCTATGATACGAACCCTTATGAAAGCGACCTTCCTCAAGAAGACCAGTACCAGCAGCAATTAAGTAGCCAGATGCAAGACACAGTCGCTCTATCCGCAATCGAAGCACAAGAAGTCCCCGAGCAATCTATAAACACGCAAGCACCTACAGCTCAATTCAATGAGAAAATAGATACTCTTTCACCCGCAAGTAATAGTGAAGCTCCTCACTCAGAGACACCAGCCACGACACCGGAAGCTATATACGACGAGAAGACCGGCGAACTTGCGATCTTGCATAATCGATAATAGCCACACCACCCTCTTCATCGCGACACATTTATGCTATACTAACAACACAAACATAAGCAATATAAACATGAAAAAAATAACCTCACTATCCTCTATAGTATTCGCCATTTTTCTTATGGTACTTTGGCTCATGCCAGCGCCTTCGGCATACGCGGCAGGTAATACCTTCTACCTCACGCCAGGCTCATCTCAGATGAATATTGGAACATCTTTCGAAGTTAAGGTACGTGGCTACGTTGAAGAAGGAACGACCGGAAGAGCCACTGGCGCCGTCATCTTTCCCTCTAACCTACTATCCGTCAGTGCAACTAGCTCCGCTGGAAGTGACTACGGGTCACCAAGCATTACCCCAGGAAATGGCGTCATAAACTTTAACGCCGCAAAAACACCGACACCAACCGGACAGGTACTCATAATGACGATCACTTTCAAGGCGACGGCGGCCGGCACTGCAAATATTGGCTTCTCAGATGGCAGTAGCCTCAACAACAAAACAACGGGTCGCTCTAATGCATCGTTCAATATCATAGATCCAAACCCTCCAAAGCCAAATCCAACACCGACTCCTACCCCCACACCTACTCCTACGCCAAATCCAACACCGACTCCTACCCCCACACCTACTCCTACGCCAGAGGAGCCTGTCACCCCAGAGGAAGAAGAGCCTACGGTCGATGCAAGCGGAGTCGTTAGTGGCGTATCTATTGTCACAAACTACTCAGGTGCGACAATAAATTGGAAGCTAGCAGCTGGTGCAGCTGGCGACATCTTCTACGGCCCTTCAAGACAAGAAGCGACAACAAAGCTCACTCCTACTAAAAAGGATGATGGCTCTTTTGAGGCATCAATTAACGGCATGAAGCCAGGGGTTCGTGCGTATTTTAGTATCAACGGAAAAGCCGCCGACGGAAAAGAAAGTAGCTATACAGGATCATTTACAACAAGAGGCTATCCTGTAGTTATCGCCGTCCGAATCGGAGAAAGTCCCGCTAGCGATGCCAAGGTGAAGATTGGACAAAAAACTTATGCAGTAGCAAACACTGGTACTCTATCATTAACACTTGCCGAAGGTAACTATACCGGAAGCATTAGCTCTGGGAGTGAAACAAAAAGCATTAACTTCTCAGTTGCTCCAAAAGAAATCCCCGCAGCAGGACCTCCAGAGCAGCAGACCTTTAGTTTTTCACTTGCCGGTACCGGGGTACAGGATTCAGAAAAATCTAATTCAAGCACATCAATTTTAATGTTTGTGGGTGTTCTTATCGGAGGAAGTCTGCTGCTCGGTGCGGCGGTAATGGTCTTTATGGTGTATCGTCGACGTCACCTCGAAGCAGGGTTTAATAGTAATTCAATGGGATCATCTGTCGTTATCGACGATGGTTATGATTGGAAGTCATATCAAAAACGAGTACAAGAGGAGGCCGCCCAGCTTGACTCTAGTGCAGAACAAACCACACCTTTCGATACGCCCTCATCTACGGGGTACGGCTATACGCCGGTTGCTCCACCAACAAATCCCAGCGCCTTAAAGCCCGGGTTTGACGATGAGATCCCCAAAGATATGTTTGAAATTGCGAAAGAAAAAGAGCTGCAAGAAAAAAACCCTCAATCATAGGAGGGTTTTTAGTTGATACTACGGGTGATACTCTTGTGTCACGCGGTCCCAGTTCACAACATTCCACCACGCATGAACATAGTCGTCTCTCTTATTTTTATAATCAAGATAATACGCGTGCTCCCAAACGTCCAGACCAAGTAGCGGGGCATTTTCTCCCGTCATAATCGGTGAGTCCTGGTTTGGTGTTGTACTAATTGAAAGATCGCTATTTAACCACACCCAACCACTTCCGAACACACCAAGCGCCTGCCTTGTGAATTCATCAACAAAAGCTTGATAGCTGTCATATTTAGCATCTATAGCCATTCCTAGTGCGCCACCAGGCTGTCCTCCGCCATCAGGTGACATCCATTGCCAAAACTTCGTATGATTATAATGACCACCACCTTGGTTTCGGACCGCTGTCCGCACCGCCTCAGGTAGTGAGTCGAGCCCCGTAAGCAGGGTTTCAAGTGGACGCTCCTGTAGGCCAGGGGCTGCGTCAATTGCCACATTTAGCTTGTCGACATATGCTTGATGGTGCTTTGCGTGATGAAGCTCCATAATATCCTTGCTAATATATTTCCCTAGAGCATCATAGTCGTACTCTAACTGAGGTAATGTGAACATATCTGCACTCCTTTTACTGGCTTAGTGTTGTCGGACTAGTTTGAGCCTCTACAGCCTCAAGCTTGATATACTTATTGATCTTATTATTCTTCTTAAGGTCCTTCAGCATTTCAGTAAACTTAGTCAATGGAATTTTTATAACTTCATAGCTAATTTGAGAGTTATTGTCTGTCTCTAGTAGACGAACAACGTAGTACCCGTCTCCAGTTGTTGATTTAAACGGTTGAGATGTCTCACCCTTTTTCAACTTAGAAGCAGCAGCCGCAAGTCCTGCGTCACGATTACTGCGCGGCACGAGTGTCGTCGCCCAGGTTGTAACCTTACTATCACCTGCACCGCCAACAGTAGCGGCAACTTTTGCGAAATCTTTTTCTGTCTGCAGTGCAGCGACTACTTTGTCACGAGCGGCAGTAGCATTGTCATCAACCGCGTACGAGACTTCTTGCCGCAACAGGCGACGTTCAGTTACTCCACGAGCCTCCTGTGGTGTCCAGTTATACTGATCGAGAACGATAGCATCATATGTCTCCTGCGAGATAGTGCCATCGCGCGACTGTCGATAGCGCTCAGTTGCGTCATCAATCTGCTGTTTTGTTAGCTTGACCCCCTTCTCTCGAGCTATCTTAGCGGCGTATGTATCGGCAATAGTATTTTCCATCGCACGATCTTTAATAAAGTCTGTCTGCCGCTTCTTTGAAGCATCATCAAGGTTGGCGACCTCTTTTGTCTCTAGATAGTGCATCTGAGAGCGATATTCCGCTAGGTAATCGCTATAGCGCACCGACTCTCCGTCAACAGATGCCACGGGAAGTGGGAGTACTTTAGTAATGCGATAGAAGAACGTTGAACTATTCTGCTGAGGGTATAGCTGCCACCACACAAGCAAGGTGATCGCAATTAATGCCGCGACACTGATGAGAATTGTGTTAAACACTAAGCGATGTCGAGCGTATTGCATCGGATACTTAAAGCGTCGCCCGCTCGCCAAGATGCGTTCGCGATGCTCAGCAACCGTCTCGTTCGTAATACGAGATGACCGCTCTTCTTGCTTCTTTTGTTTTCTCGCTTTAAGTAGTTTCTTCATATTGTTCCTGCTTTGCTGCGTTACTGACAGCGTCCTGTAGCTTGTTATAAATAGTATCGGGATGTTCAACTTTGTTGATTATAAGATCACCGACAAACGTCTGTATCACGATCGTTCCATAGCCAAACATTTCTCCACTGAATCCTGGTATATTATAGCTTATGTTTTGTACTTTTGACAAACGAAGCTCAACGACATCTTTACCAAAAAATCCATGTTGAGTGATCTGCCGTATCCGTTGATCGGTGACTATGTAGATAGTAAAATACCACATTAAGAAGTGGTAAGAAAAAAGCACTAGGCCAAGTCCGAGCCCAGCAAATGGCAAAAGAAATAACTCTAGATTCGTCTGCCAAATAAGTGGCGGTATTGAACCAAGTACAAATGGGGTTAAAAGAACGTAATACCCTTTCCTCATAGCAATTGGGTGTCGCCGAAAAATAAACAACAGCTCTTCACCATCACGTTGACCTTCAAAATCAAGCTGATCATCTGATTGGCGTTTTTTAGACATGTCACTATTATACTACAACCACACAAAAGTCACCCCTGTTCATAGCAGATGAGTTCTAGGGGAGTAATTAAAAACAACACTTACTTGAAAGTGTTGTAAAAAAATACTATGGTTCTCAGTAGTGAATGAAGTTAATGCCCCTCTGATCCACTACTCATGACAAGACAAGCCTAGTGATCAGATAGCTCTCATCTACTTTTTCGATCTTTGATTATTTGCTCTATGACTTTCGTAATTCGAAGTTCATTATCCACAAGACCTCTAATGATATTCTTATTTGGCTTGAAAGGGTTATTTAGATCTGCGTTTTCTCGTCGAATCGTCTCGATTTCGATCGTTTTACTCATACTGCGGCTCGGCATAGAGGATAGAAACTCCCTTTCTCTGCCTGCCTCCATTATGCCCAGTATCGTCATAGCAGTAACATGATAAGCCTCTAGCTCATGAGACACATCCTCTGTATTTGCGTCATACTCATGATCGTATCTAAATAATGGCTCACGTCGCATCTGGTGTACATGCGTCATCTCATGTAGTATAAGCGGAGCATCTGCATAAGGTAGGTTTGAGATGTCCCGGTTGAGTACAAGCAGCGGTCGGTTAATGAGCTTATGAGTATCCGTTACACTGGTTGCCTTAGAGCTAATGTACCCAAGCTCCTCGCCTAATGCAGGTAGTTGTCCAGGAGGTTTCCGGTCAAGTATATCCCTCTGTCTCTTTTTTATCTGTAGTGCACGCTCAGTGCCGTACTCGCGTTCAAGCGACTGTACCTGACGGTCATCTATGATATAGCTGCCTGTTGCACGCATAGCCTGTTCACCTAACCCGAGAGCAGCGACCGCAAGACGCTCACTGCCTATATGTCCCATTTCCACGGTACCGTCATATACATCCACAGGCGTAGCATCGTACATAACTCCTGAGAGATGAGCTGCGTAGTCACCGAGCTTTTTGCGTACCTCGGGTATCGCCAGGACCTCGCGCGTATGAATTAAGGAGTTACGCACGTAGTCAAGACTATTTCTGTCCTGCTTTGATAGGTTAGTGTTTGTTTTATTGTGATTCATTAATTATGGTGTCTGCTTTAGCTATCAGCCGTTTATATATTTTAGCATAATAATTAATATAAATCAATGCCTGCATAGTCAAGTGCGGTCAGTACGGCGAGGGGTGACTTCCTGAATTCGCGATCTATTTTATCCAAGAAAAAAATCTGTTCAGCTGATCTGCTTTTCGTGGTACCCCGGGCAGGAGTCGAACCTGCAACCTTATCCTTAGGACGGATCTGCTCTATCCAGTTGAGCTACCGAGGCGTGTGCTCATTGTATCATAGCGACAGCTACCAATACGCAGGCTGCCGCCATGATGTAGCCGCTTTAGCGAGTAAATTTCTCGTGAAGCGCCTGATACTCGTAGAGTTCAGAGTCCGCAAACCAATGGTCAATCTCTTTTTCAGCCTCTTCAGGATCACCACTTGCGTGAATAAGGTTTGGAATACCCTTGTTCTCGTCATCAGCATAACCGAAACTCATATGTGAATAATCTCCACGAATTGTACCAGGAAGTGCTGACTTCGGCTCAGTCGGACCAACCAGCTTACGCGTCAACGCAACCGCCTCGACACCCTCAAACACCATTGCAATAACGGGACCCTGTACCATCATTTCAAGTGTTACACCAAACGCATGTTCGCCACGACGAGTTACCATCTTACCGATCTCTTCGTAGTGTTTATAGTAGTGTTCTTTGTTTGGGGCAATCATCTTTGTTGCAACAATTTTTAGGCCAACTCGCTCAAAACGAGTAAGGATCTCACCGACAAGGCCGCGCTGTACTGTATCTGGCTTAAACACAACGAGTGTTTTTTGGACGTTATTTTCTGAGCTCATATTTCTCCTTTAGTTCTGTTGCTTCTTATTGTAGCAAAAGGATAAGCCCAAGCACAAACGCAAGTGCAATCCTATACCAGCCAAACACAGCTAGGCCATGACGAGAAAGATATTTCATCAAAAATCCCACTGCAAGCAACCCAGATGCAAACGCAACGATATTTCCAACTATCAACATGCCGAGATGATCGGAAAGATATGCATAATCACTCACAAATACTTTTAGCGTTACTCCCATCATAATCGGTAGGGACGCAAGAAAGCTGTATTCAGCGGCCTCAGCAGCGCTAAACCCTGCCAGGCGTCCCGCGATGATCGTTGAGCCGGATCGCGATACGCCAGGTATAAGCGCAACCATTTGAGCAAGGCCGATTACAAAAGCACGTCGTTTAGGTAGCTCTTCCATCGAACGCACCTTCGAAGCCTTCGGCAACCGTTCGAGCACCACCATAAGTACTCCAACCACAAAAAGGGTTACAACTACTACGTACATACTGCCAAAAAAGGCTGAAGAACCAATAAAATCAGCTAAAAGTAACCCTACTATTCCAGCCGGTACGGCCGTAATCACTATATTCAATGCTAGTCGTATATTACGTTTTACAAATACATCTACGATAATCGACCAGATACGGTTGCGGAAGTAAACAAACAAAGCAAGCATTGTTCCAATATTGATAAATTCGAGAAAGAGATGGTCCGCAGAGCCCGAAAAAAAGTTTTGCGCAATAACCAAATGACCCGAACTACTAATTGGTATGAACTCCGTCAACCCCTGTATGAGGCCAAGTACAATTATTTCTACAATATTCATTCTCCCTATTCTACCTAGATATACAAAATTACGCTATGCTTATAGAAGATGTATATCTCAGAACTTATCATGGACTATATAGAGCACCTCGAGGTTGAGGGTGGCCGCTCTGTAAAGACTGCCGAAAACTATCGCCTCTACCTTGAGCGGTTCGTTGAATTTACCGATGACATAAAAGTTGAAAATATAACAACAGAGATTATCAGAAAATATCGATTATGGTTAAACCGTTATAAAAATAACAATGAAGATGAACTCGCAACAATCACACAGAGCTACCATCTTATCGCACTACGCGGGTTTCTCACTTACCTATCAAACCGAGATATACCAAGTCTTAGCCCTGAAAAGATCATTCTCCCTAAAGTTAGTCGCAAACAAGTCACCTTTCTCCACTACGATGAAGTAGAGCGACTGCTCGCGCAGATTCCACTCTCAACCGAAACAGGACTAAGAGACCGCGCAATTATTGACCTCCTCTTTTCAAGCGGACTTCGCGTCTCCGAACTCGTCAATCTCAACCGCGATCACGTCAATACCACTCGACGAGAGTTTATGGTACGTGGAAAAGGACAAAAAGATCGTCCAGTTTTCATCGGCGAAGCAGCAGCACAACGAGTAAACGACTACTTAGAGGCTCGAGATGACAGCCTCATACCTCTGTTTATTAGCTATAGTCGAAATAGCGGCACTGTATCGACAACCGGAGACTATAGACGCCTCACCGCGCGGAGCATCCAAAGAATCGTCACCCACTATGCAAAACTCGCAGGCATCACTAAACACGTTAGTCCGCATACGATGCGCCATAGCTACGCAACCGACCTGCTTATGAACGGTGCCGACATACGAAGCGTCCAAAGCATGTTAGGTCATAGTAGTATTAGCACCACTCAGGTATACACCCACGTAACCGATGAACATCTCCGTGAAGTATACGAGAAATTTCATAGTGATACGGATGCATAAATAAATTACCGCCACTTATGGCGGTAATTTATTTAGGCATCAACTCCTACTGGTCTAGCAATCATCATCCCCTTTGACATATTCCGCAGCAGCATCCGTTACGAAGAAATTCTTACAGAATCCTGCGCTCGTGTTGCTTGTCGAAGTTGGGTACTGGAAGGTGTTCGCATCAAGTTCAACACGACTCTCAACTCGTCGAAACTTGTCATTCGCACGACCAGTCGAATCAACAACCGCCTGCACACCGCCAAACTTAACAACATCCGGAGTACTCGCAACACCACCTGAACTATTTAGAAGCTCAATTTTGAAATTATTGCTCGACCGGTAGAGTCCCATAAGGTTGAGGTAGGCAGTGCGCTGCTTTTCACTAGATGCTCCAATTGCTTTCGGTAGCGTAATGATCGTCTCGCAAGCGTACTGCCTTCCGGTGGTTGCACTTGTCTCCTTACTAAAGTTTGGATCACAAGTAACACTCCTAAGAAGCCCAGAGGAAGCAGATCGACGACCATCACTCAAGAAGCTATAACTCTTTGCTCCAACTTGATCCGGATATAGGAAAAGTGTATTCGAATTTGAATCCCCCCCTTCTGGTTTATCGAATTGATCAAGAGTGAAGTTGTCTCCGTACTGAATAAGCTGTGCACGCATAAGTGCAGGCTGATTAGATGGCCAGTCCGCCTGCTTTGGTAGCTCAAAGCCTGCAGATGGATCAGACGGGAGCGCAGGTAGATCGATTCGATCTTCTGGATTTGCCAAGTCGTCGATCGTAAACCACTTTATTCTGATCTGATTAAACTCGCTGACACCTCGGAGTGGTATAATACGCGACTTGTCCTGGTCGATTGTTCCAATATAGTCGTCGCTATTTATCTCAACTTTCACGCAAGTGTACGCTTGCTGCAACTTCTCGTCACCATCACTCTGCTTAATAATCACCTCTTTGTCTGCAGGTGCACCTACAATTCCACTATTTTGGAGTACCTGACAGGACTTATCAGTCGGTAGAGTCGCCACAAGACGAGCACACGTAGTTGGATCAGAGCTCCCAGAAAGACATGATCGATATTTTACCAGTGCACGCTTAGCATCTTCAACACCCGCTTGCGCAGAGTCGAGCGCACTGCGTGAAAGATCGGCATCAGAGGCGCTTCTTTGACCGTCGATCATAAGACGGATAAAACTTACCGTCATGACTGTCACTATAAGCGCCGTAAAAATAACTACGAAAAGCGAAACCGCCCCTCGCTCGCCTTCACCTGTTAGTTGCCTCTTCATTATAGTTCTGCTCCTCTACTTCCGACCCTTGCGGTGAACTCAAATTTATTAATCGCGCAGTACTCTTGACGAGAACCCTCGTCATTGGGCGGCTTACAAGAGGTTGTAATTGTTGGGATGCTGCTTTCTGTATCTGTGGTAGACTGGAGCGCATCCTGGTCGTTCGTCCCAAGCTCAAGAATCACCTGGAACATGCTCTGCTGTGATACGTCGTTATGAGCAACTTGTTTAATAGCAAAGCTTTGTACGGCAAGCTGCAAATCACCTTCTGGAAGCATATCAGTTGCCTTTGTTGGCTCGATATCCGGCAGGTCTACACCGCAGTATACGCCGCCCACATCAACCACTTTGATCATTCGTATAGCCCTAGTATCTCCACCTGCGTATCTATTCGCCAGAGTCGTAAGATTGTCCTCGCGAATCTCACGACCAAGATTCCATACATACGTTACAGTACCAGTGCACAAGCGGCCTCCGACGACCGTCGCACCCACTTTCTGCTCTTGAAAGCCTGTTGCAGTACTACCGTCAACCGAAAGCTCAGTCGCAGCTGCTATCGAACGGCCAATATCATCACTCACCGACTTTCCCGCAAGATTCACTTCTTTCAGCGTGAGCCCCTGGGTGTACATGTCGCCCATCTTGAGGACAGTCAGCGCGATCGCCATCAACAGCAGCGACACAAACGACATCGCAAGCAGTAGCTCCACTAGAGTAAATCCCCTGCTATTATCCACGTGGTTCATATAACCTCACAATCGTCCCTATAAGTACAGGTTGGGCTTGGCCAGGGCTCGCCCAACATGCACGAATATGAAAATCATAAAAATCATTATCAGCATTTGACTTTACTGCCTGGATCGAAATCCCTTCTGCCGTCGACTGAGGTGCGCCGTAGCGAACCTTTGCATAGGTTGTTGCAGGCGACAGCGCAAGCAGTGCATCTCCGGCAGGATTATCAAGTTTTGTCACATCAAGTGCAAAGGCATTTGTGTCATCAGCGGACACATCGCCGGATAGGTTATTTTTCATCTCACGACACTGAGTCCCAGCAACCATAGTGTCGTACGACACTGCAGACCGTACGGTATTTCTTACAATAAGCTTATTCCATAGGTCGGTTGGTGATCCTGGCGTGATCTCTTTTCCATAATCAGCCACATATGCCTGATTAAGGTACCGTAGTGCATCAGTCTGTGCATCAATCTGCTGACGTACAAGATTTATTTCAAGTGCACGCTGCGCGATACCAAGTCCCTGATTCATAATAGACAATGCGCCAACTGCCAACATAGCAAAAATCGTTACTGCAAATAGGACTTCGACAATAGTGTCACCCCTATCGTTTCTTTTCAGAGAAACTAACATCCCGCAACACCAGCCTTTGTTGAAACACCCGCAGGGCTAATTGTGTTAGGAGCAATCACAATAGCGCGTTTTTGAGGTGCAGCAAAGCCATCCGGCTCTACGCATAGTGTTAATGGATTTTTCAGTCCCTCGGCGCTAATGAGCTCGTCTTGTATATTTTCACTTGCTCCATTCCCTATAAACGTCATCATAGAGCCATTTTTTGGAGAACGAATAATCGCCATCGCAAATTTACCACCTGAACCAAATGCAGCACCGGTAGCATCCAGCGGCATACTCTTTGCACCCCACTCAGGAGTGTATTCATCCCAAAGCGATGCATCCGCACCGCCAGCAAGCATTAGCTTTACGACACCTGATGTCCTAAGCGAGTCTACATCGCTCTTCTCCTCAAAGGCATTGCTATCTACTACGTATGCGATAATGTCAGTACTGCGGAGCGATACACCATTCTGATCCCCCGTAATGAGTCGTCCTATTATCAAACAGTCAGTAGTTCCTGGCTGGGTACCTGCTGCAGACACAATACCCGCTGCGTCACAATTCAATGAGCTCGAGCGACTGTTTGAAGTATTTAATGCCTTGTCGTACTGAGATTGCATAAAGCTTGCGAGAGATGTCACACTATCCCGGTAGCGCTGCTGCTCGATACTCCCATTTACGCCAACGAGTAGCGCAGCGAGTAAACCTCCGCTAATTGCGATAAAGAGGAGTACTTCGATAATGGTAAATCCGTGTTGTTTTTGCGCACCCATTTGCGTTTCATTATACCATAACCGCAATCAACACGTTACTAAATAAACTGAAGCACCGCCTGCATATACCAGTCAATCAATCTCTCGCCAAATAATCCAGCGACAGCCCACGCAATGATAAGCATCGGCCCAAACGGTACATGTGACTTTCGGGTAAGTTTTTTGCTAAGCATACCAGGGATAACAACAAGACACCCGATCACATTTGCCAAGAACAGCGTCAAAAACGCCAAACGCCAATCTGCAAGAAGTAGTGCGAGCACGAGACCCAGCTTAATATCCCCAAACCCAATCCATTCTCCCTTTGAGACGACATATAAAAGATAGTAGACCCCAGAAAGGATGAGGCATGAAGTAGCTATACCATAGAGAGTGACTACAACATCACTAGAGTTAAGTAATGTCAGTACTGCTGAAGCAGCCGCGATACCTATAAGCGGGAATACTACTTTATTCGGCAGCAAGAACCACTTTGCGTCATACGCCAGCAATACACTCAGTCCGAAGCCTCCGATAAGCCATAATAGAAACTGCGCTATCTCAATCCAAGATGAGAGTGCGTGCGGCCAGTAGACAAACGACACGACGAAGAAAGCCGCCACACCTAGCTCCATCAACAATTCAAAGCTACCTATTTTTTTGTGGCAGTATCGGCACTTACCGCGAAGCTGCAGCCAGCTAATAATCGGTAACAGGTCAAACCACGCAAGGTTATGGCCACAGTGCAAGCAGCGTGAGCGATCAGTTTTTGTGCTCACTTCAGTTAATGGACGTAGTTGGGTATACTCCTTTTTATCGATCTTCTCGCCCGCTTTCTTATCAGCCTTTAGCTGATAAGCGCGCAGACGCCAAACGGAAGCAGCACCAAAGCTTCCAAGGATCGTGCCTATCCACGCAAGTGCAACACAAATAAGTATAAATTCCATAAGCACTATCATATCCTACTCTTTGAGCTAAAAATAGACCCAAGTTTTTGGGTCTATTTTTTAATACTAATTTCTACTATGCACCAAGTCTAATGGTTAGTAGCTCTGACAAGCTATGCCACCACCTTCAAGCTTCATAGCAAAGGCAACGTTACGGGCCTGACCCCCACTAACAGTTTCACCCTCACATTTAGCTTTTGGATACACCTTTATTATACCGTCCTGAGATACGGGAGTTGTTGGGGTATTGTAGTCTCCAGGACTATTATAAGAAAGCGTATAGTCACCAAAGGTTGGATCCGCAAAAGTATCACCGTCAACCTTTAGGTAGCTATTCCTGAATGCAGTCCAGCCAGCTTGATTTTCGGGGAGTTTACCCTTATTATTTTGCGTATAGCTCGCTACCGCGGTAGTAATACGACTCATATCCTGCTTTCGCTGAGTGTCTCGCTGATTACGCTGAAGTGTTGGTAGCGCGACAAAGACCATCAAGAAGATAAGTCCTGCGATCGCAAGTACGAGTACAACCTCGATAATAGTAAATCCGGATTGTTTGTTTTTTGATACGGCGTTCATGAAATTTTTCCACCCTTTCTATGAGCACTTTATTATATCTACATGATACTTATGTTTATACTAAACGAATCATAGACAAATGTCTATAGTTTGCACTCCTAGCCCATATTGCCTACGAGTCCATAGATTGGAAGCAAGATTGCTGCAACCATACCACCGGCTGCGATAGCGAGAACAACCATCAGTACCGGCTCAATAGCAGTTGAAATAGTTCGAATTTGCTCATCAAGCTCATCCTCGTAGATCGTCGCCGTTTTACCCATCATTTCGTCGATACGACCCGATTGTTCACCGATCTTGATCATTTGAGATACCAGTACAGGGAAATGGTCTTCTGACTTTAGCGTTACCGATAGAGCCTTACCTCCTCGGACCTTTTCAGATGCACGAAGAATACTTTCACTAATCAGCGTATTACTAACAGCCTCACTCGTAATCTTGAGCATGTCGAGCATCGCCACACCTGACTCAAGGAGCGTCTGCCCTGTTCGATTAAAGCGCGCCATGTAGAGCTTCTGGAACATTCCACCAAAGATTGGAACATTAAGCTTGAAGCTATCATACGTACGAATACCTGCTGGAGTTTTGATATAGCGAACCGCAAAATACACCGCCGTCGCAATCACAATCAGTACAAGCCACCAGAAGTTGATCAAGAAGTTTGATGCCGAGACCATCAACTGTGTCAGCAGCGGAAGCTCCTTATCGAGATCTTTATAGAGCTTCTCAACTTGTGGAACTACTGTTAGAAGCATAAAGCCAAGCACTCCAAAGATAACAAAGAGCACAATAACTGGATACGTCATCGCTCCACGGATTTTGCCCAAGATAGCTGCATCCTTCTCTTGCTGGGCAGCAACTCTTTGCAGCGCCTCATCAAGAGTACCCGATGACTCACCTACTGCTACAAGCGCAAGAAATAGCTTGTCAAAAACACCCGGATGTTTAGCAAATGAATCATGCAGTGAACGACCACCCTCGATTGACTCAATAACATCCTGAAGCACTGATTTGAGCCGCACGTTTGGCGTCTGCTCGACAACAGTTCGCAAACTCTGCGAAAGAGGCAGTCCCGCTGCGATAAGCGTCGATAGTTGCCTCGTGAAGACAACTTTATCTTTTACCGATACGCGATTCCGTAGACGACTAAACGTACTACTCGTCGACTCCTGCTCTTTTATTGAGAGTGGCGTGAACCCTTGCTTTAGGAGGATTTTTGCTGCCGCACGCTCCGTCTCAGCAGAAATAGCAGCCTTTACTACCTTGCCTGTTGATCCGTCCTTTGCTTCGTAGATAAACTTACGCATTACTGGCTATCCTCGCATTAACCTTTCAAACTCTGTTAGATCAACTGCGAAACTACGCGCATCGTCATACGTAACTGCACCACTCTGGACAAGCCCCACAAGAGTACGGTCCATTGTCTGCATGCCACTATCTGCACCCGTCTGAATTACCGCATCAAGCTGATGACTCTTACCTTCACGGATAATATTTCGTACTGCTGGGTTTGCTATCAGAACTTCTGCCGCCACAACGCGGCCACCGCCAATTGCTGGTACTAGTCGCTGTGAACAGATCGCCATCAAGATATTTGCAAGTTGCGCGCGAATTTGCGGCTGCTGATGCGGAGGAAATACATCAATCATACGGTCAATTGACTGTGCCGCACTGTTTGTATGAAGTGAGCCCAGGACCAGGTGTCCGGTTTCGGCGATTGTAATCGCAGCACTAATCGTCTCGAGGTCACGCATCTCACCGATCAATACAACGTCAGGATCTTGACGAAGGCTTGAGCGAAGCGCAGCCGAGAAACTATATGTGTCATAGTGAACTTCACGCTGTACAACAACAGATTTCTTTGACTTGTGCGTAAACTCGATTGGATCTTCAATAGTGATAATATGCTGCGAGGTCTCTTCGTTGATCTTATCAATAAGCGAAGCGAGCGTCGTCGACTTACCAGAGCCAGTTGGACCCGTGATAAGTACCAATCCTCGAGGATAGTTGGCAAAATTCATAACCGTTGCTGGAACACCCAGCTCTTTAATAGTCTTGATCTCATTTGGGATCAAACGTAGTGCCGCTGCGAGATTACCGCGTTCATGATACGCATTGACACGGAAACGACCAAGAGCGCCAAAGGCGAAGCTAAAGTCAAATTCTTTGTCTTTTTCCAGAATCTGCTGTTGATCAGGGTCGAGGATTGCAAAAATAAGTGCTTCAACTGCGGCTTCATCGAGTGCGCTCATACCAGCTACTGGCACGAGAGAACCATCAATACGTAACATCGGAGGTAGACTCACTTGAAGATGCAGATCGGATGCACGACGCCGTACCACTTCTTCGAGAAGGATTTCAATTCTTAGTTCTTGGTTAGCCATGTTATTTCCACCTTATCTTTCTTTTATAGTGTATCCGCTGTAACGCGATTAACTTCTTCGAGCGTCGTAATACCCTGCAGTGCTTTTAGATACCCGTCTTGTCGCATTGTTATCATCCCCTGAGCAACCGCAACCTTCTGTATTGCTGTTGTCGTAGATCTCGTAACAATAAGCTGCTGAATCTCTTCGGTGACATCCATCACTTCATAGAGCCCAGCGCGACCGTTATAACCCCTTGGGGTAGCGGGCGTATCTTTACCCTTGACTAGAGTATAAGCGTTTTGGCCTGCAAGTGGCAAGTCTTTATAGCCAAGATCCTGAGATACCTGAACTACCTCTGCTGGCGTCTTGGGAAGGAGGTGCCCAACCGTCGCAAGTATATTTTGCGTTTCTAGCGGAGAGGACTGGTATGAATCACGCTTCTGAGAGACCCGTCGGACGAGACGCTGACCAATAATAGTGTTGACAGTACTTGCAATCAGAAATGGTTCGATATGCATATCAAGTAGTCGAGGTAACACCCCCGCCGCACTGTTGGTGTGCAGGGTACTAAACACAAGGTGCCCCGTGAGCGCAGCCTGCACCGCAAGACTTGCAGTTTCGTCATCACGTATCTCACCCACCATCACGACATCAGGGTCCTGACGAAGAATTGAGCGAAGTCCGTTGGCAAATGTAAGACCAACCTCTCCATTAACCTGAATTTGATTCACTCCACTCATCTTATACTCAACTGGATCTTCTAGCGTTACGATATTCACGCTATCATCCTTGATTTCTTTTATAAGCGCATAAAGGCTCGTGGACTTACCGGATCCAGTTGGACCAGAAGTAAGCACCATACCATTTGGTCGCTTCACACCTTTTCGAATTGCCCGAAGAGCACGACCAGCATATCCCATGTCTTCAAGGTCGAAGCTTGCACCTGACTTGTCGAGTAGTCGGATAACTACTTGCTCACCCCAAACAACTGGGCTAATAGCGATACGAAGATCCACTTCTTTGTTGGCGATCTTTACAGCAAACTGACCATCCTGAGGCACCCGGTGTTCATCGATCTTTAGATTGGATAAAATTTTTATACGGCTCACTAGAGCAGGCTCAATTGTCTTTGGTAACTGCATAATTTCACGTAGCACACCGTCGACACGACAACGAATCTTCAACGCACCCTCGAGTGGTTCGATATGAATATCGCTTGCACGACTCTTTACGGCATACTCCAAAATCGTACTGAGCGCCCGACTAATCGGCGAATCTTGTACGATTGTCTTGATATTATTGTTCTCTTCAACGGCAGCTTCCTGCTGCGACACTTCAGCGGCAGCATCAATAGTCGAAAGATCGGTGCGATACTGATCGAGAATATGTCGTACACCCTCTTCGGACGCCATAAAGACCTTGAGTGGCTTATCAATACGACTCGCAAGATAGTCGACCGCTTGCACGTTACTAGCGTCAACCATTGCAACGGCAAGCCGGTTTTGCATCTCAGCAAGTGGCACGGCCATAAACCGCTCAGCCACATCTTCTGGAAGCAGATCAAGCACCTGCTGACTAATAACACTGTTTGTCAGGTTTACATACGGCACACCTGATACCTGCGCAATCGCATGTGCAAGCATTTCATCGTCGATGATATGCTTCTGTGTCAGCAATGCAAATAATGGCTCTTTCGAAGATGCAGATTCTGCTCTAGCAGCTTCGAGCACTTCACTCGCAACAAGCCCCTCATCTATAAAGAGAGCGGTTAGCTTATCTTGTATCTCTGTCGTCAAGAACGCCATCAGTCACCCACCTCTCGTTCTTATTGACTTGTTGTTTGTTGTTGATCACCAATGATCACTTCGACCGTTGGATTGATTGCATCTTTATTAAAAACCGATTTATCAGGTTCTTCAACATCAGGCGAAATTTCTTTGACAGTTTCAACTTTCGTCGATCCCTGACTTGAGCCGCCAAATGCAGCATTTGCGATAAAATAGGCAACAAACACACTTAGTGAAGCAATAAATACTAGCGTAGCAATATCTTGTTTTTTCATTACTTTACCACCTCTTTTTTCTGCTCAACTGATACTGGTGATTGATAATACACTTCAGCCGTTACGGTCAAGAATCGCTTTGTCCCTTGCGTCTCAAGTGAGAGATTAGTGACATTTATAGCACGAATCGATTTTTCGAGACGCAGTAAGACTTCACGCAGCGCATCGGTATTGCTACTTGCAACTGAGACTGAGAAACTTACTGGAAGAGTCTGTGGCGTTGCATCGCCACTAGAATCACCTTCTGAAAGCTGGCCCGGAGTAATAGACTCAACCGTAACTCCAGGAACATTCAGGATCTTCTTTTCAAGCGACGAACCTAGCGCTGTCACATTTGCATCAGCCGGTAGTGCATCAAGAATTGATTGAATAGCGCTATCGTTTTCACTCAAGCGTGTAGACTTCAGCCCCTCATCGGTATCAAGAACGCGAATCTTACCCTTGAGATCATCGATATTTTTGAGGTTTGCGACAAGATGCTTCTCTGTCTGCTCTTTCTTTTGAATGACCTTTTGGCTATAGATAATCTTCTGACCAATGAAAAGTGCAATCACTACAGAAAATCCGATAATCACCGACACACCTGCGACCCACAAGAACATCGTCTGATTGGCTCGAGTAATCTGCTGTCGCTTTCTTAGTCCGTTGCTCATTTTGTCCATTACTGTTGGCCTCCTTCTCGGTCGCTAAATAGACTTTGAGGAACACGAAGGTATGAATCTGTTACGTTCTTACGTCCTGGTCGTTCTATAATTGCTTGGCTAGATGACTGTTCAAATAACTCAGCAGGATACACGAATGAGAAGCTAAAGCGAAGAACCTTCTTTCCTGTCGCATCTTCACCAGTACTCATATCAGAACTACTGACACTATCCGTGAGTAGTTTTGACTGTGAAGCTCCGTTACCATCAATATAAGAAACTCTCGTGCCAAGGATAGTCTTTTTAAATATTTCAGCAGCCTCATAGCCGTTTGATGCCTGCCCACCAATCGTTATGGTTTTGTTTTCAGCATCAATCTTCGTTGACGAAATACTGATGTTATTTGGACTTGCCGGATTAATCACGTCTAGTAGTGGAAATATACGTGAGTCGATATTTTTCTTATCGTGCATTGCAGATAGTGCACTTAACTGATTCTGGATTGTCAGTGTTTTTTCGAGGTCACTCACCGAGCGGTATTCTGTCCCCTTCTTCGTAATTGAATCATCAAGAAGAGCACCACGCACACCAAGAGATATCCATAGAAGTCCAAGCAGCACAACAACACCAACCGCCGCCATGCCTACGATAACAGTGCTAGAAATAACGTATCGACGAACAACTCGAGCTTTCAACAGCTCCTGTTTTACATCTGGAATAAGATTGACTTCAATCATGCTTTTCCACTCCTTTGCGCAAGCCCGACCGCTGTCGTAAATTCTGAACGAATCGCTGCAAGCTTCTGATCACCTGCTGGTACATTTACATGTCGCCATGGATCAGCTAGAGCCGTTGGGATATTTGTCTTTTGACCAACATACTCAGGTAAACCTGGGATAGTGCTTGCGTAACCAGATACGAGAATGTCACCTACAGGTATTGATGGGCAACGAGTTTGGAAGAACTTAATCGATTTATTGATCTCGGACACAAAACCTTCAAGAGTACTATCGAGCGCTATAACAACTTGGCCCTCTAGTTTGTCTCGAGAAAGTCCAAACTTTAAGATAAATTGTCGCGCTTGATCATCTTGAATACTGAGGTTCTGCACTGCCGCACGAACAAGTGTTGAGAGTCCATTCGGAATTGTACGAACTAATCGCGGCTGATCACCGTATACTACCGCAACATTCGTCGATGATTCCCCGATATCAACGATCACCTGAGCATTTTTGGCAGCAGGATCTCGAACTGAACGGATCATAGCAAGTGATTCAGGCTCACTCGCAACGACATCAAATCCTAGGCCCTCAACAAAATCAAGTGTTTCTTCGGCGTACTGCTCTGCCACGCTCGCTAGCAATACCTCTTGCTTTGAAGGATCATGGAGCGACTGACCAAGGAGTGACCAATCAACCTTTGCTTCATCGACAGACATAGGGATGTATTCGTCAATCTGATATTTGATCGTGCTTTTTAGTTCTGCATCAGAGACCTTTGGAAGATCAACAACCGTTACGAAGGTCTTGTTAGCAGCAAGGCTGACTGCAACGTTCTTTGTCTTAATACCACTCTGACCTACGACAGTCATAATTACTTCACCGAGGCGGTGTCGTGCCTCTACTGAACTTGCCTCCGCTGTCTTCGCATCGAGTGGTGCATACCCGTAGTGCTTCAACGTCCAGCGTCCGTTGCCGTTATTTGATAGCTGGACCGCACGAACAGCAGTCGTCCCTATATCTAGACCAAAAAAATCACCCACGCCTTTTATAATTGCCATATTGTTTCTCATTATACATAACTATTATGCTTATTTAAAGTGTTTTATTGTTAATATCGCACCGGAAGTTCAGTTGTGTGCGTCGTCATGACACGTTGTTCACTACGACCCGACCCATATGCCCATAGAAGCGCGTCAGCCCGAAAGTTAATGATCTCTGCTGGCGTACCTTGATCGTCCTTGCTGTCGCCACCTGCAGTACGAAGAAGGTGTATTCTCTTCGCTACGATAGGTCCATTAATACGAAGCTGTTTACTGCACGTATCGATTGTCAGTCCCGACTTTGTCTCACAGGTTGAGATAACCCCACTGTCATCGTCGCTCGATTGCGCAAGAAGCCATGAATCCACGCGGCCAACATTGCTGTTGATGTCGATATTTTTTGCAATAATGATAAATTGAGGAATCTCAGCGGCAGATCGGAATGGTCCATTTGCATATTTTATGTCGCCCGCTATTGTGACTTTACCTTTTGGTACGTACAGGACTATAGATTTACCTGCCGGCACATCTCCAGCCTCAACCACAACATCACCTGTTGGGTTCTCATATAGGCCCGATTGAAGACTTGAGACGTTGAACACACCCCCGGTATCCGCAATTTTTTTAGTCGTCTTTACAATGTTACTTGCAGTAGTTGATGAATCGATACCAGTCGATGAAAAATTCCCATACTCGTCATCCGGATTAACGGTCTTATTGGCAAAGGTCAACTTGCTCCACGCAGTACGCGTTGCGAATGGATCACCTCCACTATACGGAAAGCCTGTTGGTCCCTCATTTGCTAAGCCCGATGCTGTAGAAAAGCCGACAATCTTGCCCGGCGCAAACGCACCGTACTCAGACCAGCTACCAAAGATACCACTATTACGTATCGTGAGTGCTGTCTTGATGCCGGGTTGATCACCCGTATTCGCCGCACCGCTACCTACTCGCACGTCACCACCCCACACCTGGACTGTCGGACGCTTGCCGATCGTGATACATGAGGCGTTTCCATAGCGATTTCGCGGAGTGTCATTCTCCGTAGGGCGGTCGATCGACAGCAAGTAGCACACTTTAGTGCCCACTGGCCAAGCATCATCAATAACCAAAGTGCTCGCCGCGCCACCAATACCATCAGAAGGAGCTAGTGTTGTTGTTTTATTTTGATCGAAAACTTTTGTACCCGAGGCTATGTTTGGCTTGCATGTTCCCGCTCGATTGACTTTCTGTAGTAGCTCCGTACAGTTTAATCCATCCGCATACGTAAGATCTGGGTTACTATCATTAATCTTCTTGAGACGATCAACACTCTGACCCTTCTCGACAACCACCTGAGTAATTGACCAGCCTGTCGGGTCACTACGTACTGCTGTTTTATTATCTACAGTATACGTAAGGCCAACACTGTCATTGCTCGACATCGATGAACTACTAGAAGACGTAGACGGTTTTAACTCATATGGAGGCTTCACGCAACGAGGGTCATTTTGCGGAATGGTTGTATTGTATGGGCATGGCGGGAAGCACTGTGGGCTATTGTTTGGGATGTTCGGGTTGAACTGGCAACGAGGCACACAGCTTGGGTCATCAGCAAGGATCGATGAATCGTACTGACATGGCGGGTTTAGTTCTTTGCACTTTTTTTCAATTCGATCAGTCAATATCCTGGAAAGATCAGAGTAGTTACTGCTAATTTGAAAAGAATCTTTGGCATTATTTAAGTCGTTAGTCAACACGTAGTTAAGGTTACGCAACATATCAGGATTTTTACCAATAATTCCACCAATAGTCACTCTACCTGCGTCACGATGTTTCTGAGCAGCTATCCGACCACCCTCCAGCCCTCCACCAACATTCCAGTTTGGGTCGCCATCCGTAAGGAACGTAATTATATCCGCTCTGTCTACAATCGCCTGGGTGTAAGGGTTTGCTATATTCCCTTGATAGCCAAATCCTTGCTGGTAATTCGTACCACCTACAGATGTCATGGCATTCATAGCGTTATTAAAGCTAGAATTTACACCCTTTGACGAAACAAAGTCGTGAAATGGCGCATTAAAGTTCTTATTTATCGCTCCAGTCCAGTCTATTGCGTACTCATCAGAGAAAGACCAAAATGCTACATTAATCTTGCTACTGTCAAGACCGCCAGGCTGAAAGAGTCGACGCGTCTGCTCTCGCAGCACTTCAAGATTTGGGCCACCAACCGATCCAGACCTATCGAAAACGATCACAGTATTACACTCTCGCTGGCTTACCGATTGAGCTTGAGCGACATCAGTAGTTATCGCACAGTATGCAAGCACCGATAATGCACTACCACCGAGAAGCAGTAGGCTCTTTGTAATTACTGATCGTACACTCATAAAATAGCCCTACTCTTTCCCTGTCTTTACTAAGGTTTGAACACGTACAGCCTCAGCATAAAATTGCTCTTTTGATATACCCGTTTTATTACTGCCACTTTTCGCCCAGTCGCCAGCTATTTTATAGTATTTAATTGCCTCAGGATAATTTTGTCGAGCTTCATACAAGCGTGAAAGCCAATCAGCAAGCAAGAACTTGTCTTCACTAAACGCATCTGCCACTTTTGCCGCAGCAATTGCCTCGTCATATTTACCGGCTGCATATAGAACACCCGATTGATCCAACTGAAGTTGTACTTTCCTTTCAACGTTCGGTTCTGCCTCAACAGCCTGCTTGTAAACCTCTGCTGACTTGACAGTATCGCCAGCTTTAGCTGCTGATGCCGCCTCATCGCGAAGCTTACCGTCTTTTTTAGACTGCTCAACTCGTGCTTGCACTACTTCTTGACTCTCTGGCTGACCACCCTCGGATGTACCGCCGATGATATTAAAATAGTATAGTGCACCAAAAACACCGGCGCCAAGCACAACAACTAGAGATACACATATAATAATCGCTTTTTTGTACTCTTTCAGCCATAGATTGAACTGTTTTGTTTTTTTATTCATAGCCTACCCTAATATGCTTATTGTTAATTGTCAGTATAATGTATCTCTTACATCAGCACAAGCCACCCCTAGAGTTAATACGCTCCATCTGTTAAACTAGCTTTATGAGTTCACTTCAAATAGGTATTGTCGGCCTACCAAACGTCGGCAAATCAACACTGTTCAACGCACTTACGAATGCGGACATATTGGCTGCAAATTACCCTTTTGCAACTATCGAACCAAATACTGGTATCGTCCCCGTCCCCGACGATCGACTCCAGAAGCTCGCCGATTTGTACGGTTCAACCAAGCTGCTTCCAGCGACTGTTACTTTTGTTGATATTGCCGGACTCGTTGCGGGCGCCAGCAAAGGTGAAGGTCTTGGAAATAAGTTCCTCGCAAACATTCGTCAGTGCGACGCAATTGTTCATATCGTTCGAGCCTTTCACGACGATGATGTCGTGCATGTATCAGACAAGGTAGACCCTCGCGACGATATCGAGATTATCAATACCGAATTGATCCTTGCCGATATCCAAACAATCGAAAATCGACTTCCAAAACTCCAAAAAGAGTCAAAAGCAAAACCTGCCGCCAAAACAGCACTCGAATACCTCCAGTCACTTCTCACCCATCTTCAAGCGGGCACGCCACTCTCTCAACTCGACGACCTCGATCAGGATCATATCGGTGACCTCCACCTTCTAACAGCCAAGCCAGTTATATACGCATTTAACGTTGACGAAGCTACGCTCACAGACGAAGCGCGTAAAAGCGAACTATCTGCACTCGTCCAGCCAGCCCGAACACTTTTTGTATGCGCAAAGCTTGAAGACGAAATAAAAGGACTCACTCAAGAAGACGCCACTGAATTACTTGAAAGCTACGGAGTTCAAGAGACAGGCTTGCAGCAAATGATCCATGCCGCCTACGACACCCTTGGCTTACAAAGTTATCTTACCGCAGGGCCAAAAGAAGTGCGCGCCTGGACAATCCACAAAGGCAACACTGCGCCGCAAGCAGCGGGCGTCATACATACAGACTTCGAGCGCGGATTTATCGCCGCACAAGTCGTTGATTTTGATGACCTCATAACAGCAGGGAGCGAAACAGCTGCCAAAGCAGCTGGTAAAATGCGGACCGAAGGCAAGACATACGTCATGCAACCAGGCGATGTTGTCGAGTTTCGCTTTAACGTATAGTTTTTAGCAGGTAAAATCGTTCCTGGTTGCCTTTAGCACCAGCAACATCACTATCGCGCTTGTCTACGATCACAAAATATTGCTTTGCCCATTGTTCAAAATCTCTAAGTATCTGGCGTCGCACTGCATCATTTTTGATAATCCCTTTATTGGTCTGATCCTTCCCTGCCTCAAACTGTGGTTTTAGCATCGCAGCAATGTGTGTTGAATTACTCGTAAGTTCACGCGCTAGGTGCGGTAAAATTTCACGAAGACTAATGAATGATACGTCGATTACGACAATATCTGGCTTATCTTCTAAATAGAAGTCACGAATATCAGTTTTTTCGTGCAACTCAATCGCGCTATTTCGACGCAATGATGGATGCAACTGATCAGTACCGACATCAATTGCGTACACTTTTTTCGCACCATGCTGCAACGCGTAGTCAGTAAACCCGCCCGTACTACTACCGACATCAAGTACTGTCTTGTCTCTAAAATCAAGTTTTAGTATCTGCGCGACACTTGCTAGCTTCAGGCCTGCACGCGAGACGTAACGCTCCGCTTCATTAAGACGAACTACAGCATTTTCAGGGACAAATGTCCCAGGTTTTGTCACTACTTTACCGTTTATTGTCACTGAGCCCAATTTAATAGCACCCTCAGCTTGCGAACGCGTAGGAACAAGTTTTTTATACGCAAGATATGTATCGAGTCTTAGTTTAGTCATAATCACCTTTTAGTGTAACAAAGAAAAAGCCCCGGCGGTGCGATATCATAGATTTCTCTACCATATCGCACCGCGGGGGGCACATTCGAACTGTTAGCCGAGCATCACTTCATCTGCAGCCACTCATCAAGCTGATCAAGTGTGCGCGGATCAAATGCACCAGTTATATGCTCACCTGGCACGACGAGAAATGAAACATCCGCTCCCAGGCTAGTCCAATCGCCGTACAGTGTCTCCACTCCCGCTATTGGAATCCAGAGATCATACTGTCCATGGAATAGTAGTACAGGAACCGTCGGTGCAATACCTCCCATCCTTGTATCATGCAGTACTTGCCGCACTACATCATTGTCATAGAGGCCCTGGCTTGTAAATGTCGAGAGCGGTAGCGGCAAAACACCAGCAATAAACCCCATCTCGACACATGAATCCTTAAAGCCTTGTGCCAACTGAACACCAATTGGATTCAACAGATCAGGTGCTCCAGCTGTTACACGAGCAACACCAAGCGCCGCCAATAGATACAGGCCAGATGCAGGCACCTTGCCATCCATGTATTCACCTAACAGACTCAAATCTGCAGGTGTTCCGCCCATGACGACGCCTGCTAATGCAAGCTCCGGAGCGTAGATTGGCTGCAACTGAGCTGCCCATCCGGTAGCAATTGCGCCGCCGCTATACCCAGTCATTGCAACAGCACTGCCCTGCAATCCAGCTGCTGGAAATCCAAGCGCTGCTCGAATACCATCAAGAACAATTGGCGCCTGCGTTGGTCCATGCCCATAAGCCATAGAGCCTCCTTGGTAATCGGTCATCACGACCGCATACCCACGAGCAAGCAGCTGTCTTGTAATATCAGGCACTTCAACAGCAAATCCATGAGTCAGCTGATACGACGGGTTGCACTTCAACCCTAACCCATCAATGGCGTAGTTATTACTGACAACACTCCCATTCCAGTTTGCTGGTTTGAGAACCGTCGTCAGAGCTGTAGTCGGCCGCCCATCTGCAGTAGTGGTCTTGAACCATAACTGCCAGACCTTCGGATTGATCGTTACGACCAACGGACCAGTCAAAGCGACCGAGCGAGACGAAAGTATCTCACCGTTTTGCATTGAAGTATTCGCCCGAGGCCATAGGTCCAAGTAGCTATCTCCGGTCGGAGATGGCGCAAGTGATGGCGTTGCGTTAGCAACAGACCCAAAGCCGAGTGAGCCGAAGACCAACAGCAGCACTGATGCAAAGATCACATAGATACGACAGCGAAGTGACACATCAAGCACCTTTCAGTTCGAATTGTTCGTATGCGGAAACATCCGTATACGATGTGCATACTTAAGGGATAAATCCCATTAAACGTTTGTATATAATATCATTATATACAGTATTAGTAAAGTCAGATAGTCTCTGCTATTTTTTGCGTTCGCGATATTCACCAGTTGTTGTATCAACAGAAACAACATCACCAGTTTTGATAAATGCAGGAACTTTAGTGACATATCCCGTTTCAAGTGTTGCGTCTTTTAGAACACTACTTGTCGTATCACCCTTTACAACATCTTCCGAATACGTCACCTCAAGGTAGACATTTTTTGGGAGCTCGACATTGATCACTCGCTCGTCAAACAGCTGTAGATTTAGCTCATCACCTTCCTTTAAGAAGTTCGCCGCACTATCAACCACCTCAGAAGATAGCTGAAACTGCTCAAATGTCTGTGGGTCCATAAAGTGGAAATCATCACCATCGGCATAAAGATACTGAACTGTTTTGTTATTCACTTCCGCACGTTCAATCTTTTCCTGCCCCTTAAATGTCTTTGGGATAACACTACCGTCAATGAGATTTTTAAGCTTTACATTCACGATACTACCACCGCGACCCATCACCTTTTGGTTATAGTCGGTCACACGATATGGCTTGCCGTCAATCTGACATACAATACCTTTTTTAAGATCAGTTGGTTGGTACATTGTTAAACATCTCCGAGTTTGTTGTTATAAAGTAATATGATTAGAACTTGGAGTATGGCTACTGGCCGAACGAGCCTTTCGACACATTCGGCCAATGGCCACCTTCCATGCTCCAATTAGCCCTGAGTCACAAAAGGCATAAGTGCCAAGTGACGTGCACGCTTGATTGCTACAGCAAGCTGACGCTGCTGCTTAGCTGAAAGACCAGTCTTTGAGATTGGTTCGATCTGACCATACATATTGATAAAACGCTGAAGTGTCTTAACGTCTTTGTAGTCAAAATACGCAGGCGTATCTTTCTTGAATCGTTTATTATTTAGTGCCATGTAAAGTTCCTTTCTTGAGTCGCATACCGCATATACTCAAATATTATTAAAAGTGTTTCAAATACTAATGAAAAGCTCTATTCCTAGAAAGGAATCTCGCTCAAATCGATTGGCTTATCGTCGATATCCTGGATAACGACATCGTCAGACTTTTTGCTACCTGAATCGTTTGACGAGCTCTGGGAGCCGCCGTTGTCACCGCTTGGTCCATCTAGGAACGTAACGTCAAATGCGACAACTTCTACGCGAGTACGCTTTTTACCCGTCTCTTTGTCATCCCAGCTGTCCTGACGAAGACGACCTTGCACGAGTGCGCGGCGACCTTTCGTAAGATACTGAGCTACAAGCTCGCCTGTCTTTTCCCATGCAGTAACATCAAAGAAGTCTGCTTGGTCATCTTGACCTTGGCGATCAACTGCTAGACTAAAGCTCGTCACAGTCTTACCGCTTGGAGTTGTACGTGTCTCAGGATCGCGAGTGAGGCGTCCCATTAGTATTACTTGGTTAATTCCTCGTGCCATATCCCTATTTCCCCTCGTTTAACTCGTTAATTAATCTTCGCGTGAGTCGTCTTCACGAGATGAAGCACGCTTTTTGTCTTCTTCGATTGCCTTACGGCCTTTTTCATCGACAGTAACAAGAAGGTAACGAATCACTTCTTCAGTAATGTTGAAGATGTTGCTGATCTTTAGTGGTGCATCAGCTGGAAGCTTTACATCAAAGTAGACGTACACTGCAAAATCTTCTTTATTGATCTTGTAGGCAAGCTTCTTTTTACCCCAGTTATCTTCAGTAGTGATCTCACCACCTGCCGTCTTGATAATATCGCGAATTTTCGCAAGTGGCGTCTCAATGTCTGCCTCAAGATCAGGGTGAATCAGAACAGTTAGTTCGTATTCTTTCATAGATTTCCTCCTCTGGAATCCGTTTGGATGCTTACATTCATCGTGTAAGCAGAGTTAATAACCCTTTAATTATACCATTATACGGTACATATTACTAGAGGCAGGCTATACATTTGGAAGAGCGATGATACATGTTGTCGATCCTGCGCTCTAAGTAAAGTTTCCAGCTGGATTTGTCGAAGCGACATTCGGGAAGCCGTCGCCATTTACCGCCTGCAAGCCGCAATTTTGGTTCTCGCCAAACAAAGTATACTTTATAAAATAAGGTCGTGGAGTACCGTCAACGATAAACCCTGACCAGTTCGTCAATGTTGCCCCCGCCCACGGATCCGCAGCAGAGAAAGTTGTCGGAACAGTAAAGTTACTCACCTTTGGTAGCGTAGTGATAACCGTCTTCATCTGAGTGTTATAGGCTGCGTTCTCATGGACAATCTCCCCCGGCTTACTCACATCACCACAGTCACCGCCAGGCGTACCATCAAAGTTATCGTACCCCTCACCTATACATACCGCACCAAAGAAATCAGGATACTTGCCGTTTTCGGCGACATAGGCGGCAAGTGCATGTTCATACGTACTTACCATAGATGCAATTGATGCATTGCGAGCACGCTGCTGCACCCCACTAAACGATACGATCGTAATAGCCGCCAATATACCGATCACTACAATAACAATCAATAACTCCACAATCGTAAAACCCCTTGAACTATCCAAGACTGCTCGCTGTTTGCTCATGTTGCGAGTATAGCAAACATGCTTACGCTTTCACAAATTAGTAGTGATTATGCTTGCGACATCGGGTAAATATACATATAGTGATAGTAATTTTGTTGAGCAAGATCTTTGATCAGACTCCAAAAGGAAGTTTGACAAGAGATGAGTGAAAGTAGGCAAGCATGACTACCGTAACCGGAATCACCCCTCCCGTTTATAGCAAAGAGCTCAGAAGACTGATCGAAAAGCGAGTGAGTCGATTATGGAAAAGATATGGCCACCCCATGCCACTCGGCACTGACGCCACAACAACGCAACCTGTGCATGGATGGGTGCTCTGTTGGTCTGATGGAGGCGATGAGGATGATTCCGGAACAGTTCTTTATGGACCACATCCTTGGTACGTAGTCGATGCGTACGGCAGATTGTTCCGATGCGTATCGCCATCTCCACCTCCAGGCGATCAGCTGCTATATGAACTACTGCCACCTATCAGTCTCTCGACTCAAGAGTCGCGCTACATCGTACGCGCACTTAAGCGTCGACGCTAGCTCGCATCAAACTAATACCCCGCTACCATCTTCAGGTAGCGGGGTATTTTACTGTCACTCTTACTTGTTGTAGCTAAAGAGCTTCAGCGGAACCATCTAGCTCATCCATACTGCGCACGAGCACGTCACGCGGCTTACTGTTACCACTTGGCTGGCCAACAACACCTTGCTCTTCCATCGTATCGATATAGCGGGCTGCTTTTGCATAACCGATACCAAGTCGTCGTTGTAGCAGGCTTGCGCTTGCCTTACCGCTATCGATTACTATTCTCAGTGCCTCTTGGTACGTCTGATCGCCACTCGTATCAGTCGCAAAGTCCATCACGACACCACCCTTACCGTTAAGCTGCACTGGTTGAGCAACAATTTCATTGTTGTACTGTGGCGCAGACTGCATACGTAGATGATCAGTTATCTTAATCACTTCCTCGTCCATCACCCAGGCACCCTGGATACGCTTTGGCTTACTCATACTTGGCGTGAGCATCAACATGTCACCTTGTCCAAGTAGCTTCTCAGCTCCAACCTGATCGAGGATTGTGCGGCTATCGATCTGACTTGCTACGGTAAATGCGATACGCGCAGGAACGTTTGCCTTGATCAGTCCAGTAATAACATCGACACTTGGGCGCTGCGTCGCAAGCACCAAGTGAATTCCGACCGCACGAGCTTTTTGCGCAAGTCGCACGATAAGCGCCTCAACATCTCGCGCCGCTACCATCATAAGGTCTGCAAGCTCATCTATAACGATCACAATATACGGCATCGCTCCGTCCTCATGTTGCTGGGCATTACCGTCTTCATCTTCGACGGATATTTTCTTGCTACCATTTTGTAGCTTTTGATTGTAGCTCTTAATGTCACGAAGCTTCTCATCGGCAAGTAGCTTGTAGCGTCGCTCCATCTCGTTGACCGCCCACTTCAGCGCACTAATCGTTTTTTCTGGTTCAGTAATAACAGGAGTCAAAAGATGTGGAATATCTTCATATGGCGCCATTTCAACCTGTTTTGGGTCTACCAAGATTAGCTTCATCTCACTTGGACTATTTCGATACAGCAAGCTTGTGAGTAGCGTGTTAATCATGACTGACTTACCTGACCCAGTTTGACCAGCGATCAAAAGGTGTGGCATCTTATTAAGCTCACCGACAACCGCTTCACCGGAAATATCTTTACCGATCGCAAAGCTTAGTGGTTCACGATTATTTTTCCACTGCTTTGCGCTCAAAATACCATATAGACGTACATCGGCTGCTTTACGGTTCGGTACTTCGATACCAACCGCTCGCTGACCAGGGATTGGCGCCTCGATGCGAAGCGTCTGCGCCGCAAGGTTGAGCGCAATATTTGTCTCGAGTGCAGTGATTCGTGTTAGCTTGACACCACTCGGCGGCTTAAGCGTATACTGCGTCACCTTTGGTCCGATATTCGCACCTTCCATTTCAACTTCGATATTAAATTCACTCAGCGTGTCTTTAATTGTCTGTGCGTTCTGCTGCACGTCGCCAGCATCCGCAGGACTCTGCTTTTTCTCAAGTAGTTCAAGGCTTGGTGCCTTCCAGTTAGGATCATTCACCGCCACAAGAGCCGCCTGATCTTCAGCAGCTTTGTCTTGTTTGACGCTTCCACGCAAGCTCGAAAGCTTTGAAGGCTTTTTCTCCTCGCCAGCTGCAACTTCTTCGGCGCTAAGAGTTGGCACACCAGCGTTTAGCTTAATCTCTCCGATCGGCACTGACTTCTTATTGTCCACTGCTTCTGCAGCTGCAGCTTTACGCATCACCTTGACGTTGTCGTCATTATCGAACTGTTCTGTCTGAGCCAGCTGCCATAATTTCTGAATAATAACTATCGGTGAAACGCGAACAACAAATAAAATCGTGACAATAATAAGCAGCACATAGATAAATCCAGCCACAACTCCGTTTACAACCATAAACATTGCGCTGTTAATGAGATCACCGAGCCAGCCACCTGCTGTCGTCTTGTCTTCTAGTTGGTTCAGTCCAAATAGACCAGAAAACCACACAATGAGCAGCGCAGTCGCAAATTTCATCACAAATGGCAGTTTATTTTGCTCTGCCCTAAAAATCTCCACCGCAACGTAGATAAACAAAAAAGGAATAACATAGACCGTGTATCCGATCAAAGCCATAGCATTGGTTTGAATCCATTCTAAAATTGGCCCTCCAGCCCCAAACCACGCCACGACAAGCAGTACAGAGATAGCGATCAGCGCAACTGCTGTCACTTGTCGCCAAAACCCCGCCGGAAGACTGTGTTGCGGAGAATTTTTAACGACTTTTTTTCGAGAAGCTTTTTTCTTTTTTGCCATAACTGTTTTCTATTATATGATGAATCCTATACTTATATTATAGCAAAATTTACTACGTTTTGCAAGTGGCTTATGGTTTTACAAAATAACGCTTTTATTTGCTCATAGTTAGGAGTATACTCTACCTCACTACCCCACTTTCCATCACCATGAAAGGAGTTGAGGGTAATGTACCTTGATGTGCTGCAGGCTGTTAAAAACACCTGCTCCTCTCTGTCACTACGTCCTCATCATTGCGATATGCTATGTATCGAGTACGAATTAGGCTTCACGTTGCTACTAAAAAGGACGGCTCTCATCAAAGGCTACTGGGAAGTTGAGCCGCGGCTCGGATCTCGGCTTACTCGAGATCTGCGCATAGGTGCAATGAAAACGCTCAAGAACCCCTCTCCCTCGCCGGGATTCGTAGTTCTTGCTCGGCTCGAGAAACCGAGAAATGCACCAAGACACGTACGTGCATATTGCGGCATTCGTCAAGATCAACTGCGCACAGAAGATCTTCTTATGATTCCGTCTTATGCACTACAGATGAACATCAAAGTCATACGTGAGCTTACTATGAGAGAAGGAGAGGAATTCATCAAAAAATCACGACCCTCGGCTGCATAGCTAGCTCTAAATAAAAGAGACCCCGGCTATGCAGCCTGGGTCTCTTTTATTTTTACTATCTAATACGCTGGCGTATCAGTCCGATTGCGAGGTTCGGTTGCCTCGGTATCAGGAACTTGCTTAGCTGGGAATGTCTTTGGCGCTGGGCGAACAAAATCACGCTCACCACCACTATTACTGCCATTTCGACGTACAGGGCCAGTATTTTGGCGATTCTGTCCTTCGCCATTTGCTCGTGGCTCACGATCACGATTATCGCGGTTTTGACCACCGCCACCGATTTCATTAATCACTGGGATGACGATAGGCGTACGACGCGTCTGGTCGTACAAAATATGCGTAATCTCATCCTTGAGTTCTTTCTTGATCTGATCAAGATCGTAGCGCTTGCCTGCAAAGCTGCGAGCAACCTTTTGCTTCAAGTACTGTCGGATTGTTCCCATCAACTCTTCGCTGTCACGGAGATAGATAAAGCCACGAGAGATAATATCTGGGCTTGTCATCAATCGACCGCTACCGCGCGCAACTGTGAGCACTACTACAAACATACCTTCTGTCGCCATATGGATTCGGTCCTTCAAGACAACTTCTGATACAATCGCACCACTATCGTCGTACATGATACCGCCAACAGGAATTCGGCCTGCCTTGCGTGCACCATCGACGTCGATTTCAATCACATCACCACTGTCACAAACAAAGATGTTGTCACGTGGAATTGCCGCTTCTTTTTCTGCAAGCTCAGCATTGTGAACGAGCATATGGAATTCACCGTGAATTGGGAGGTAGTACTTTGGATTTAACGCATTGATAAGTTTTACGTGATCGTCATAGTAGCCGTGTCCCGAAAGGTGTAGCGGACCGATGCCCGTAAGGTGTGTTTTACCATTTTGGATAACACCACTACCTTCACGCATCAAGCCATCAACTGTACGTGTCACGTACTTTTCGTTGCCTGGAATTGGGTTTGAGCTAAAGACAACAACATCGCTGTTTTTAATCTTGATAAATTTATGCGCACCGCTCGCCATACGGTTGAGAACAGCGTTGAACTCACCCTGTGAGCCAGTACAGACAATTGTTACCTTACCGTCAGGGAGTTTTACGACGTCTTCCATTTTGACGACAACGTCTTTTGGAATTTTGATCGTGCCTGCACGAAGTGCAACTTCGAGGTTCTGGATCATGCTATAACCAGCAAACGCAACCTTACGGTCGTGTTTCTTTGCTTCTTCCAAGATCACTTGCATACGATGAATCTGGCTACTGAAACAGCTGATGATCAAGCGACTGTTAAGATGTTTCTCCATCACCTGGCCCATACTCTGCTGAATATCAAATTCACCATGCGTATGCGTACCGTCTGATTCACAGTTCGTTGACTCATTCATGAGCATCAAAATGCCTTCAGTTGTAGCGATTTCCGTCAAACGTTCAAGGTCAAACTTCTTACCGTCAACTGGATTGTCCTCAAAGCGCCAGTCACCAGTATCGATAAGTACACCAAGTGGCGTACGAACAACAACCGCAGTTGCATCTGGGATCGAGTGGTTTACTCGTACGAGTTCGATACTGAAATTATCACCGATCTGTACACGTTCATGAGACTCTGGGTCCATTTCGTGATAGACAGGCTCAAAGCCGCTCGTTGCTTCTTCCATCGTGCGCTGCACCATACCGAGAGTAAACTTACTCCCATATACTGGCGCAGGAAGACGGTGTGCGATATGACGGAATGCACCGATATGATCAAGGTGTCCGTGTGTAAATACTTGAGCACGAATCTTGTGCTTGTTTTCTTCAAGATAGCTAATATCAGGTGTGATGTAGTTGATACCTGGATAGTCGGCACCTGGGAACAGGAACCCACAATCGATGATGATAATGTCGTTATCGTACTCGATCGCCATCATGTTTTTACCAATACCCATCTCACCAAGACCGCCAACTGGCATGATCTTTAGCTTTGGAGCGTTCGTACGTGGCATTTTCTTTTGATCAGCCACACTAAACTGACGACCTTTGTAGCCGTTATATAGTGATTTGTTTACCGGAATGTTGATAACGTGCTGTGATGCACGAAGATTAACATTCTCGCTTGTACGGCGCTGCGCGCGAAACACTTCACCCTTGCGAGTGCTCGTGTTGTTAAGTACGGTGTTGTTTGATTTTGGACGCTGCTGACCTTGTGGTCGTTTTGTCTGATCGTCCGGTGCTGCATTAGAGAGTCTTCGTTGACCCATATATGTAATTCTCCTTTGTTTGAAATACGTAATATTTTGCTAAATAAATAAAATACGAGGAGAGGGATTCAGGTAGATAAAATTGAGTGCCCTCTTTGTAAGTAGGTCCAGTATAGCAAAATAGGATGATGGAGTCAATATAAATATTGACATAAATAGTCTTAGATACTATAGTATGTACCATGCTGAACAAATTTGAGAATGGTGAAGCAGCCCTTTCCACAACAGACCCCAGGCGTACACTCGAGGAGGCATGGGAGCAGTTTTTCAAACAGTTTACTCAAAATAGATCTCGTATCCAAGAGCTCGACTACATGATCACGCGTTCATGCTTCGAGGACACACCAGACCTTACTGAAGTCCAGGTAGAGGAGATTATCAGTCGCGAGATGCCCATGCTAGCTGCTAGTGTATTTGCACTGCGCAGAGCCTTCGATGCACTTGAAGGCTGGCGAATCAGCTGGCGTACACCAGAACACCGACGACAATGGGAAACTATAGAAGTCCCGTCCGACACAATACCCGGAGTACTTGAAGAAAAGTCTTTACGTCTACCCCGTCAATTCCACGAATGGAATGGGTGGATCAAAGGCAGCCTTGTAGGAGTTGATCCAATCGGATCGACAGCACTTGGAGCATGGATCATGATTGCGTTCACGGTGGATCAAGGAGAGGTACGTTTTAATTTTGGCGATTTGCTCTGCATAGAACTCTCGCCACCAGAAGAATAGGATCAACACCACTACCCTCAACCAGCCGCCTATCCAGAAAGAGTCACCCTCTTTCTGGATAGGCACTATTTTTTATAATCACTGGAACTCGCAAAAAATCATCAATCAATGTCTGTCTTAAACTACCATTGTAGAGCGCTGCTGCCGGATGATACAGTGGCACTATCACCAAGTGATCATCTCCAAACGCTATCCGCTTTGGCTCTCCATGAATCTGGCTAATCTTCATACCTGGCAGGAAATACTCCATACTATGTCGACCAAGCGTAATCACTACTTTTGGCTCAATAACTTGCAGTTGCTTGAGAAGGTACGGCCAAAACTCCTTTTTTTCTTCAGGCAACGGATCGCGGTTGTTTGGCGGCCGGTATTTTACGATATTCGTAATATAGACATCATCCCGCACCATCCCTGCCTCTGCAAGCATTTCATTGAGAAACTTCCCACTCGCGCCCACAAATGGCAATCCCTGCTCATCTTCACTCTTCCCTGGCGCCTCGCCGATAAAAACGATATCGGCATCTGGGTTTCCATCACCCATCACAAGATTCGTAGCTTGGTCTGCAAGCTCCAAACATGTCCCGTCTTCTAGAATTTTTTGTTTTAGCACGTCGAGCGCCTGCTGCTTAGCATGTATCATGTTTTCATTATGACATACAAAAACTCGGCTACAATCTCTGCAGCCGAGTTGATAGTGCACCTTGCTAATCTTTACTTAGTTGCAAGATCGCGAAGCTGTGTACGGAGCTCACTCAAGCTATCTTTTGGATTTTTATCTTTAAGTGCTTTTTGAATGTTTGAACGTGTATCACCGAGACTCTTATTGAGGTCTGTGGTCGTTGCACGAAGATCTCGCGTCAACTGTAGACGCTGAGTAAAGTCTGTCGCTGGGATGGAGCGAGACTTCTCGACGATTGCCTTGACTGAGCTGACGTTCTTTTTGTAGGCTTCTACAAATCCGCGGAAATCGCTATTTTTTACTTCGTCGGCACCATCAAGCGCCTCTTCACAAGGAACGATCGCCTTGTTAAATTCGTCGGCATCACTCACTGAAGTTGAACCAATCTTTTCACAGGCCACTACAGCCTTGAAAGCAACCGTTGCAGATGGGATGAACTCCGTTGCATAGGCAATGTAGTCGTCGCTCTGCTTTTTATATGTGTCGTATTGTTTTTTGACGTCTGCGTTACGAAGCGCTTTTAGGTCGGCAAGCTCAGCAGTTGCTGACTTATATGCCTCGAGTGTCTTTTTTGCATCATCCGATCGGTTAGTGATCTGCGTCTCGGTCGTCGTTGATGATACCGATGCCGCCTGTGCAAGATCGTTATAGCTTGCATTTAGTTTGCTATATGTATCATTTGTCGCATCGTATCCTTTACGGTAATCTTCTTTAGTTACTGCTGTCAGCGCAAAGAAAAGTACAACTCCAATAATGATCAGCAGAAGGACGCCAGCACCAGCTGCGATACCGATGATAAGGCCTTTTTTAGATGATTTTCCCGTACCTGCAGTCGGTGCGACCGGCTGCGTAGCTGGCTCTGGAGTCTTTGTCTCTACTTTTTTATTGTCATCTGCCATCGTGATAGCGCCTCCGTTATAATGTATATGTTTCTATTATACCTGAAGTAATGCTGAAGCGAAGAAAGACCTTACTCAACTCTTGTATGTACTGAGTTTACCGGCTTATTACCCGACATCCCTCGATCTGCAACAATAACCCTTTTGAGGCTAGGTATGTCGCGAAACGTATGGCCATTGACAACTTTTTCCATATTATTCCTGTTAAAGTTATCGATTCCTCCCGCCGCTTCAATTCGAGGCTTATTAAACTCGGCAAATCCCGGAGTCTGCACTCCCCACGCAGCAGGCGTCAATATAGTCTCTATACCTTGCGCAATAGCCTCATCTTCACCGTACGTAAAAATAAGCTCAGAACAAATAAGGACGGCTCTCCCCAGGCGAATCCGACGTTCTCTCTCGAGTGGCGCTTCGATACTGCCGCTTTCCTGTTCTACTCCGCTGAGACCATACTTTACCTGTGTATCAATCTTAGAGCCAAGTCGGTACGTTTTTGCTACATTATGCCATTTATTGTAGCGAGGGGACTTTTGGATACTGCCTAGAATTATTTCCGCAGTTGTCCCTAAGCTCGCATATTGCACCTCGTCTTCAAGCCTCCTTACAGAACTAGCTTGACTCGCGATACTATCCAGTCCTTGGGTAATATCGACGGTAGCCATCTCGGGAGTAATAATAGTGCCTGAACTTGGAAGATCACTCTTGATTGCTGCCACAAGATCGGCTGGCTTATCAAAGGAGAAGATATGTACTTCTCCATCCTCAGTAGGCACGGAGTGTATACCATGAGAATCATAGTAAGTAGATTGAACATTGGCACTTGGCGCGCGCAATTTATTCATATGCATGACGGCATTATACATAATTAATATAAGAATGTCAATAGATAGCCACAACCACTTTAAAAAGAGAGGCCTTTGCCAGGCCTCTCTTTTTAGTGCTTTAAACTACAGTGTACTATTCGACGTCTTTGATCGACAGACTCAATCGTCCACGCTCGTCGATACCGACTAGCTTCACCTTGACGATCTCACCTTCAGTTAAGATATCTTCAACTCGCTCCACACGCTCGTCAGATAACTCGCTGATATGCACCATACCATCGATACCCGGAAGGATATTGATAAATGCACCAAAGTCTTTGATACTCACGACTTTACCGTCGTAGACACGGCCCACTTCTGGCTCTTCAGTTAGCCCCTTGATCCAATTGATTGCTCGCTGAATACCAGCCGCATCTTGACCAGCGACAGTGATAAGTCCGTCCTCTTTGATATCAATCATCGCGCCGGTTTCAGCGGTAATCTTATTGATCACTTCTCCACCCTTACCTATCACCGCACCGATCTTATCTGGATTGATCTTGATCTTCTCGATACGTGGTGCGTATGGGCTCAGCTCAGCACGAGGCTCAGCAAGCGTTGTTACCATATGCTCAAGGATATGCGCTCGCCCAGCCTTCGACTTCTCAAGTGCTTGACGCAAGATTTCAACCGGTAGACCATGCACCTTCATATCCATCTGAATTGCCGTAATCCCTTCGCTCGTACCAGTTACCTTGAAGTCCATATCACCAGCAAAATCCTCAGCATCGGCAATATCACTCAGCACATATGGAGTGCCATTATCCATCATAAGCCCCATCGCAATGCCAGAAACCGGACGTTTGAGTGGCACACCTGCATCCATAAGTGCTAGCACGGAGCTACATGTTGCCGCCATAGAGGTCGAACCATTCTGGCTCATAATTTCCGTAACGCTACGAATCGCATACGGGAATTCTTCTGCCGATGGAAGTACCGGAAGTACCGCTCGTTCTGCGAGGTATCCGTGGCCAATCTCGCGACGTCCAGCACCACCAAGTCGACGTACTTCACCAACCGTATAGCCAGGTGCATTGTAGTGGTGCATGTAGCGACGTTCGTAGTCGTTTTGCTCCATCGTATCAACCATCTGCGCAAAGCTTAATGGTGCAAGCGTCACGATATTAAGACCCTGCGTAACACCGCGAGTAAACAGGCTTGAACCGTGAGCACGAGGTAGAAGTGACACTTCACTTGAAAGTGGTCGAATCTCATCAAGCTTACGGCCGTCTGGGCGTGTCTGGAGATTGATAATGCCTTTTCTTACGTCGTAGTGTAGTGCACTAGTAAATGCTTCGTCATATTCATCATGAAGCGCCTTATACTCATCTTCACCGAATTTCTCACGCATCTCATCGTGGAACGCCCAGCGAAGTGTGCTGACAAGCTCATTTCGTTCTGGATATGGATGGTGGAGTGCCTCACCAAGCTTGCCATCAACCCACTCATTGACTGCTTGCTGAATCTCTTCATTTGGCAAAACAAGTGCGTATTCCTGGGCAACTGGTGCGATCTTTTCCACGAGCTCTTTTTGGAGGGCAATTGCTGGTTGATACTGCTCGTATGCCCATGCAAGTGCGTCGGCGATTGCTTCTTCAGAAACTTCGTTTGCACCCGCCTCAACCATCGTGATACCGCTTTCGATACCCGCGACAACAAGATCAAGGTCGCTCTCTTCACGTTCTTCAGCTGTAAGAAATGCCTTAAATTCACCGTTTACGCGACCGATACGAAGCCCTGCAACAGGACCATCAAACGGCGTACCCGTAAGACTCAGTGCTGCGCTCGCTGCGATCATCGCCACCATATCGGGACGGAAGTTTGGATCCATCGAGAGGACGCTTGCAACTACCTGAACTTCCTGACGGTAGCCTTTTGGAAAGAGTGGACGAATAGGACGATCGATCAGGCGGCCAATAAGCACAGCTTCGTCACTAGGACGACCTTCTCGCTTAATGAAACGACTACCGCTAATCTTGCCTGCTGCATAAAACTTTTCTTCATAATCGATTGAGAGTGGGAAATAGTCGAGTACAACCGGTCGTGATCCAACCATAGCCGTACCAAGTACTACCGTGTCACCATAACGTACAAGCACGCTCGCCGTCGTACGAAAACCAAGTCGGTTTACCTCAAGTGTTAATGTTCTGCCAGCAAGTTCCGTGCTAACACTAATAATATCCTTACCCATTGGGTTGATTGTAGACATACCGTCTCCTTTATGTGGTGCGGAGAGTAACAGGGGTAAAAATTCGTTTATACAAATTCTTGTCTCTATCACCGTCCGCGTGTTTAATACATTTCTATTATAGCATCTCTACAGGCTCTCTTGCAGAGATTGACTTTTTATAATAGTTATGTTAATATAAGAATAGTAATCACACAAAAATAAACAAAAGGACAAACACCTCATGGTCACTATCGAACTTGCCTATTTGATGGCATCGACGGTCGCGATTATTGCGATGGCGCCCCAAGTCAAACAACTTCTCATCACCAAGCAGTCAGATGAGTTTAGTCTCTTCAGCTGGATGGCATGGACATTCAGCCAATTCATCGCACTTCTCTATGGCGTCAGCCTCGGCGCACTCCCCTACATTATCGTCAACAGCATTTGGCTTCTCTACTACCTTGTGATGGTCGTCATGATCATCCGCTACAGAAAAACAGACTCTGCGCAGTTTATCACAGAGCCTGCTTTCGATAAATAGAACCACTTACAGCAACGTGACGTTTTCACGCGCCCAGTCAAGCGATTCAAGCGTACGCTGACGCGCCTCTAGCGCCAATCGTTGCGGTCGCTCACCTCGCCACCACGTTCGCCACGATTCTTGGGCAGGATTGAGACATTCGAGATTATCCATGTGTCGAAACTGTCCATCAATAAACTGAACGTTTCTCTCGACATAGACCAAACTATACCCTGTCTTCTCTAACGCACGTCGACTTGCGATATTGCCATAGTATACGGCTGATTTGATACGCGTCAGGCCACGTTGTTCAAATGCATACCATGTCCGTGCTTTGTGGATAGCACTCGCAATACCTTTATTCCAGTACTGCTTGTCGGCAATAAGCGATCCCGAGGTTGCTTGCATGATCTGCTCACCCTCAATATCATTCAAAGCTGTTGACCCGATAAGTGTTCGCTCATTATCTTTACCGACTAGCCATACACCCCACACGAGCTGATTTTTCGCTGTTCGTGTTTTTTCATACCACTCTATCTGATCCTCTATCGTTGGAGAAAAATGATTGTTGAGATATTTTGTAACGCTCGCTTGCTGCAACCCGGGCGATATAATCGTCTGAATGCTTTCTTTCGTTGGCGGCGCAAGCTCAATAAGGTAGTCACCTACCTTCATTCGCATAATTGGCCCAAATGCCATAACGCTTTCCTTTCTTTTACGGTTTCGCTTTTCGAAACCAGATCGACCGCCAACTTTTTGTGATAAAAATACCTCCGAGAGTTGGAGGCCTATCTTATGTCAAAAATATTTATACTAGAGAGAAATAAGATACGCCACATCAGCATCGCCGCCGTGCTTGGCGTCGAAATCTACTGTCTGAATACTGGCGCATGTTATATACATAATCTTATTATTACCATAAAACTTTATATATGACAATAAAAATAAGCCTGAAACATCAGGCTTATTTATCTTCACTCATTCCCTAACGAATATCTCGACGGCGAAAAAAGATAAGTGTAACCACCAGCGATACGACTGAAATACCGATAAGTACACTGACGTCCCGTAGCTGAATCCCTTCTTTGACGATATCGACAGCCGGGAAGAAATAAAAGATAGAAAAACTTTCAAAATCTTTCAACCAATCTACACCCACCGAAAAGGTCGTCACAATAAAGCTCACCGCAAGCACGAGAATTCCGACACTTGAGGCGACACTCCTCAGTCCAGATGCCATCGCTGCTGCAAACGTAATGCTTCCAAGAGCGATCAGCAGAATCCAGGTCATAAAGATCAACCGCGCAAGTTCACCAAGATCTATCGACTCATTGATCATCATTTGAAAAAGAAGTATTCCTACCATCGTGCCAAGTACCGTTACCGACAGAATCACTACCATCGCAAGCCATTTTTGCACAACGATAGCCGTCCGGCTTATCGGTAGCGCCGTCAAACTGCGAAGTTGACCATTCTCTTCTTCGGAGATTGAAATACCAAGCGCCAATATAATCGCCATGACGCCCGCTATGATCTGCATACGAATATCAAAAAGTTGCGAAGCGAGGTATGTCGAGAAACGGCTGAGATTATCTAGATTGCCGACAAGACCCTGAAATGCTGGCGGCATACTCTTCGTCAACTGCTCAAGCGACCCGTCCTGATGCATAGCAGGGTAAAATGTCACCATCAGCGCCGTCAATGCCATAAGTCCAAGCGTCCACCCAAATACAAACCAACGCTTATCATAAAGCGTCTTCATAAATACATTGCGAATTATCATTTTACTTCCACTCCTTCGTCATACAAACTGCGAAATTCGGCCTCAAGCGTACGGTCACCTACGGATAAATCAGTAACGCTCTTTAGTCCTGCAAGCCATACTTGTAGTTGCGGTATTGGCCCGTCGTAAGAGAATTCAGTTGTCACTCCATGCTCATTATCCGTTGTGGTCGCCTGTTTGGCGTGCGGAGGTGGAATCACCGCCTTCTTACTCACAACTCTCACAAGCTTACCGCTTGCTCGCTGTAGCCGCTCCGCCGATAGATCTTCGACGATACGACCATTCTTCATCAAAAGCACTCTCGTACACACTTCAGCGACCTCTTGAAGGTAGTGCGATGACATAAATATCGTCACGCCATTTTTCTGCTCGCTACGGATAAGCTCCAAAAAGGCGTCTTGCATGATAGGGTCCAGTCCGCTTGTCGGTTCGTCTAGAACGACGATATCAGGACTTGTCATAAATGCAGCAACAAGCGCGATCTTCTGTTTATTGCCCCGAGAAAGTGTTTTTATCTTTTTCTCTAACTGCGGAGAAAACTGCTTAAGAAGAGCCTCGAGTCGATCAGTATGATCACCCTTAAACTGGCTCATCACAAAATCAATATACTGCTGTCCTGTCAAATGTAGCGGTAGCTCCATATCACCGGCCGCATATCCGATATGTCGATGAGAGAGATGCGCATTCGACGGCACGACCCGCTCGCCAAACAGAGAGATCGTTCCACGTGTCGGCACACTAAAACCAAGCATCGCATTGATAGTCGTCGTTTTACCCGCGCCATTCACCCCTACGAATCCGATAATCTCTCCTTTTTCTACAGAGAAAGAGACATCTTCAATCGCAGTAAATGTACCGAACTTTTTTGTAACATTTTTGAGTTCTATGATTGTTTTTGTTTTTTTCATATCTAGGGCAATTATACCATAAACGATATGAGTACAATCTTGCTTGACTCATAAAAATACCGTAAACTATAAAACACTATGACCCATCTGCGGTCCTCTGCGTTTTCGTACGTCTATCCTTAGACCGCTACTCGAAACAAAACTAAGCTCAAAGGAGAACTCTATGACAGAACGACGTGTTAACGTACGTGGCATCGCATTTCATAAAGGACAACTACTCGCTCAGAAATTCCGCACCTACGAAGGTGGAGAGACCGACTATTGGGGTACACCAGGGGGCGGACTTGATCAAAATGAAGCATTGGAAGACGGCTTAAAGCGAGAAATGCTCGAAGAAACCGGTATAACTCCAGAAATTGGGAGATTATTGTTTGTTCAGCAGTTTACCTTTCAGCGTGAAGACGGCCAGGCACGTGAACAGCTTGAATTCTTTTTTCATATCATCAATTCAGAGGATTACACTTCAGTTGATCTCTCTAAGACTACCCATGGCCTTGAAGAGCTGATTCGCTGTGAATTCATCGATCCAGAGAAAGAAGTTATACTTCCAGAATTTCTCCAATCTATCGATATACAGTCATACATAGACACTACCCGACCAGTGTATTTCTACACAGAGATGTAACTAGCCCATCGCTCGTACAACAACAATCGCCTCATGAGGCGCCAGCGATACACCCTTATCAAAATCGACTAGTCGATCGTCCTTGACGGTGACGCTTGATAGCACCGATCGCCCAATCACCTGTCGCGTATGGTGAAGCCGCGCTACTTTTTCGCGGTGACTAAAATTCGTCAAAACAATTACCTGACTCCCCTCGTAGCGTCGCGAAAACCCGAGCACATCACGATCATCCGTATAGAGCGCTTTGTATGTACCGTATTTTGCTGCAACTGATGTACTACGCAAGCCTAGTAGAGCGTGATATAAAGCAAAAGATGATTGCGGATCGGCAAGCTGCAGATCTGCACACTTATCGAGGTCCGCCTCATTGAGTGGCAGATACAGCTGACCGCTCTGCGCGTGCGAAAAGCCTGCATTTTCACGCGTACTATCCCATGGAATTGGTGTTCTCTCAGGATCGCGCCCGCCATTTGGATCTTTTTGCCGACCTTCTGGCACTACGGCATCCGTCAGCCCTAGCTCCTCCCCATTATAGATAAATGGAATACCTGGAAGCATAAGATTATGTACCGCAGCAGCGCGTGCATCACGTGGGCCAATACGACTCACGAGCCGTGGCTTGTCATGATTGCCATTTACCTGGTTAGCGATAACGCCCTCGGGTAAATTATGATAGTAATCGTCAAGCTGCGCCTTACGAAACTGCGCCTCCCACGGTAGATCCATCGCTCCAAAATTAAACGTCCCCGCAACCTCTGGAGCAATGCGATTAATTGTCTCGAGCGATCGCTCATCCATATATGCTTCAAAGATAATCCGTGGATCACGCCCTTCATACTGAGACTCTCTCAGCACTGCAGACATCTCCTCGATATAAGGATAAAACGTGTCAGGGTAGCCAGCACTATGTCGACGCTGCAGTTGATCGTATGGGTTATCAATCCCTTCGACGTATTCATCGTTGAGCGGCTCATCAGCCAAGAAGCGATCTTTGCCGATATAATTTACCGCATCTACCCGAAATCCATCAACCCCGCGATCAAGCCAAAACCGCATCGTCGCCTTCATCTCTTCACGTACTGCCGGATTGTTCCAGTTAAGGTCAGGCTGCTCTTTTGTAAAGCTATGGAGATAATATTGGCCTCGCTGCTCGTCAAATGTCCATGCCGAAATTGGAGGTGTCTTGTCATGTTCATGAAGCTCTGGCATTTCCCCGCGACGTCGACGATCAAGTTGCGGCAACGAGAAGACACTCGCCCAGTTATTCGGCGGATGTCGCTCACCTTCATCGTCTTCGATGCCATCATGCCATATATACCAGTCGGCTTTATCGTTGTCTCGCGACGAACGTGACTTCAAAAACCACTCGTGCTGATCAGAGGTATGGTTCGGGACGAAGTCAATCATCGTCTTGATCCCCTGTCCGCGTGCCGTCGCTGCCATTACGTCAAAGTCTGCAAGCGTCCCAAGGTCGGGGTGAATATTACGATAATCTTGTATATCGTAGCCCCCATCAATCATTGGCGATGGATAAAATGGCGAAATCCAAATAACATTCACGCCGAGATGGCTGAGATATTCTAGACGTTCAGTGATCCCGCGAATCGAACCATTACCTCGTTGCGGCTGACGCTCCTCATCCTCGTTGAAGGTCCATGGATAGATTTGATAGACTGCAGCGCCCAACCAGAAACTGTGGTTACTCGCATTTTCTGAGGATGACATGAGCTTCTCCATCTCACTATTATACAGGTTATGGTTGCTATGCTGAGAACACTATAGCAACCTCAATGATTACCGCCCTAGATCTAAACGTTCGCAAGCGTGTCGCGAGTAAGTTCTTGAACGGGCTGGTTGTAGGTGTTAATACGAGAAATAATCTCCGCCACATCGTCAGTGACTGTATAGAGCTGCTCGTCCCCAGGAGTAATTGTCTTTGCATGATCAACCATATGTTTTTTGATAAACTCATCCAGGTCAGTCCAGAAATCGACACCTACGAGCACGACAGGCGCCTTTGGCATCTTGCCTGTCTGAATCAAGGTTAGCACCTCAAAAAGCTCATCAAGCGTACCGAAACCACCTGGGAAAAATAGATACGCTCCTGCACCGTACGCCAGGATTACTTTACGTGCAAAGAAATAATTAAACGGCATCGACTCTGTCGTATACGGGTTTAGGACTTGTTCGTGAGGTAGCTTGATATTAAATCCAAGTGATTTTCCACCAGACTCAAACGCACCTCGGTTGCCCGCCTCCATGATGCCACCACCGCCACCAGTAACTATCGTATAGCCTTCTTTCGAAATAGCAGCACTCACATTTCGTGCCTGCTGATAGTACGGATGATCTTCGGTAAATCGTGCCGATCCAAACACGCAAACCGTGTCAGTATATCGATTGATGATTTCAAACCCATCAGCAAATTCACGGTCAATTCGTGATAGTCGCTCGGTTGTCTGATGTTTTATGAGTGCCTGCACCGCCTTTAGCTGCAAGCGTGGGTCAATTTCAGTCTCTGGTTCATTGTTTGTTTTTGTAGTGTCCATATATGATCCACTATAACACATTTTGCTTTATAAATCAATAAGCCATAAGCGCAAAGTGATCGAAATCAATCACATTTCGCTCAAAAAAGAACTCCGCAATTATTTGCGGAGTCCGAGGGCGGCGACGGTTGCCTTGTATGCATCGAAGTCTTTTGACTCGAGATACTTCAGCAAGCGTTTGCGACGACCAACCATCTGGATAAGACCGCGACGAGCCATGTGGTCGTGCTTGTTTACCTTTAGATGCTCAGTAATCTCTTTGATACGAGTCGTCAAAACTGACGCTTGAGCCTGTGGGCTACCAACGTCGTTCTTGTGCGTCTGCGTCAAAGCAAATGCCTTGGCTTTATTCTCTGCTGTAATCATCGTAATGTATTGTAACAGAGTTTTGGCAGTGGTGCAAGGGGTTACTGACACAAGGCAACATGCGCATCGACAATAGGACTGTAGGTCATTTTACTCACATGGTCAGGGAAAGTAAGACGCGTTTGCGCTTCTCTGTCATTAGGTACTATTAATCGACCCATGAGGTGGTATGCTGCGTACAGACCTGTAATGATAGGAGACTTTTCATCAATAACCTGCATTAGCTCCTCTCTCCGCGCGCTTTGCGCAAACTGCTGGAGTCCTGCGATCAAATCCGGAGCGATTAATTTTGCTCGCAATAAATATGGAGCACGTCCATACATATTTTCCATATTATCCACTGCAGTCAATCTACCAAGGTCTTCAATAGCAGTATCCTCAGCAGTGAAGTGTGCTAAGAAATTATTTAGATTCATACCATCACCTGGATGTGAATCAAAAACTCCGAGATAAAAATCTTTTGGGGATGGGTACTCATGAGTTTCTGCAAAATCCTCACTCCGTCCGTCATCCTCACTCGGCCAACCGAGGATATCGCTATAACCACTCTCTATAAGCTGACGCTGATCATCGGTAAGCTGATCAAGCGTCAATCTATCCCGATACGCTATATGCGCACGTAGCAGAGGGTCTTCCAGCGCTTCTGTAACCTTCTGCTCAGGTGATTGTCGAGGTAAATAGTCACGTTCCATTAGTAAATATTATAGTACAAATTATATATTAAGTCAATATCTACCAAGAAATTTCAGCGATGTATGTGCGCACATTCTGAGGCTCAAGTAATTCATCGCCACCTGATACAGGTAGTAAAAACGAGTTGCCCGCAAACGTCGGCTCAAGGCAAACATATTCACCGATTCGGTCTGTCCAAGCCGCCCATGTCAAAAGGTTTTTTGAGGCAAGTCTGATCGTACGACGCTCAAGTTGAAGTTGTTTCTTTTCCCCTTGCAGAAAAAGTGTATCCTCAAGATCTTGGATATCGATAGGTTCACCGTCAATCATGACGCGACCTTCGTTTGCACGAAGTGCAAAATAGGGATGAAATGCTGGAGCAACACGAAGTGGATGATCACCTCTGTTTTGTACTATGAGCTCCATGCGCATTGACCGCGATGCAAGCGTATAGGTCAGGGTTGAGGAAAGCCGCTCATATCCTACTCCGCCACCATCGAGCGTGAGCGTCACAGTATTAATCGACTGTGAATCGAGGGTCCATAAACTCGTTCGCCCAAAGCCATGCTGCAAAAGTTCCGAATCACCGCCTGGACCAAAATTCGGCAAACAAACATGACAACCTCCACGATCTTTCTTTTTGCCATCAGCAGCCTCGAGGCGCCGCTTTGGAAACAAAATATCCCCGTCATCGTCCGATAAATTCGTTAGCCACGCTCCACCAAGAGACACCAGCGCCTTAGTTGATCCATTCCATAGCTCTATACTATCCATACCCCTCCTTAGCTCGTCACACCAAACGACTGAAGTGTTTCGGCATCATCAATCGACCACTTGTTTATCGCTGTTCGTCGAAGTTCCGTGCAGTACGCGCCTGTTTTGAGCATCTCACCAATATCAACACAAAGACTACGGATATACGTCCCACTGCTGACATGTGTACGTACTTTTAGATTTGGATAGTCATAGCTCACGAGCTCAAGACTGTGAATCGTGATCTGCCTCTCTGGAATCTCAACATCTTTGCCATCTCGAGCCAGTTTGTAGGCACGCTGGCCATCAATCTTGATCGCACTAAAAATCGGCGGTCGCTGCCATATCTCCCCGGTAAACTTAGAAAGTGCCAGCTTTATTTCATCGAGAGTTGGCTGCCTATCAGAAACATTGGTAAGCTCACCCTCTGGGTCGCCCGTCGTGCTTGTTTGGCCGAGTCGAAATGTCGCCTCATACACCTTATCAAGTTTGGTATACATTCCGGCATTTTTACACTCTTTGCCAATCACCAAAATCATAAGTCCTGTTGCGAATGGATCGAGCGTGCCAGTATGTCCTACTTTTACTTTCTTTTGCTGTTGGTTTGTAAGTACTCTTCGAATCCGCGCCACGACACCGAAACTAGTCATCTCTGCAGGCTTATCGATTAGTATAATTCCATCTGTCATTTGTATAATTATAGCGTATTACCTATACTTTACCGTATGAACAAGACATACGAGTTTCCTCCTTCACAAAATCACATCGACGATCAGTATACGCTGTTTGATATTACATCTGTACAGGAGCAAACACCTCTCGCTCAACACCAAGAAGAAGCGCTGCAGATTGTAGCGCGTGGAGTACGAATCGAAGCACAAAAAATGCAGCCAGCCAGTCGCCCATCAGTACAGCGTCGCCTAGGTTTTAACGCACTCTATTATCCAATTCGAGCAAAATAGCTTACATTCTAAATCTCATACGGATGCTATACTAAATCTATGAAAAAAGTCATCATTGGAGTCTTTGCCCATCCTGACGACGAGGCGTTCGGCCCTAGCGCGACACTGCTCATGGAGTCGCAAACTGGCAGCGAGATCCATCTCGTTACCTTAACTGGTGGCGAAGCCGGCATGAACCCCGATAATCTTTCCGACCCTGGTTCAGAACGCCTCCGTGAATGGAAGAAAGCCGGTGAACTAATCGGTGCAACGAAAATGTATCACTTCGGATATGCCGATGGCGAGCTCGGCAATAACGACCATATCCACATCACTAAGCGACTCGAGACGCTAGTGCAGACTATCGCGGGCGATCGAGATGATATAGAAATTGAGTTTATGAGCATGGACCTCAATGGCATCACCGGCCATATCGACCACATTGTCGCTGGCCGTAGTGCTTGTTTGGCGTTTTATCGGCTACGTGCCGCTGGTCTACCTATGACAAAAATTCGCCTCGCCTGCATACCATCAAACTACATGACAGCGATGAATACTGACTTTGTTTTTATGGAATCTGGCCATACTCCAGATGAGATATCCGAAACAGTTGACGCTCGCCACCTTGCCTCTCGTATACACGAAATTATCCGCTGCCACCATACTCAGCGCAGCGATGGTGAAACACATATCGCCAGGCTTGGTGACGATGTCGCGCTGAATCATTTCATCGTCCGCCTATAAACAATCCGCCGAACATATTCGTCGGCGGATTATTATATCTTCTAAGATTACTGGCCAGGAATTCTAAATTGACCAGGTGTCGGCGCAGCTGGTGGCGGCGTATCACCCTGCGGCGCTGGGAATTGTGCGCCCTGATCAGCGAACATATTCGTCGCTGGCATAGTTTGGTCAAACACAGGGAGCGGCGGTGGCGGTGGAAGTGTTGAGAAATCAGGCATCGGTGGCAATGGCGGAAGATCAGCCTGATTTGGAAGCGGTGGCGGTGTCGCTTCAAACGACATCTCCTGCGGTCCATTCATCGAAGTAGACTGATCCACTGGCGGCTGGAAGACCGCTACAGGATCACCCTGACCCTCTGGCAATGGAGAGCTGAACGGGCTAACTGTTGCAGCAGTCGAAGTAAGTGGCGCAAGTGGCACACTAAATGGATCTACTGTTGCGTTCTCCTGTCCACCAAAGTCCTGACCGATTCCATCGACAACTGGTTGTGTCGACTGAGATATCGGAGACGAAGGCGCGACCTCATTGATATAATCGCCCGATTTATGAGACGAGGAGATAAATGAACTCTGTCCGATCGCTGGCGCCTCACCTTCCTCTGGCTGAGGGGGTGGAGTTAACGATGGTGGCACATCAAGTGCCTCAAAATCAGGCATAGTGACATCGGTCGTATCACCTACAAAATCTTGCGCAGGAGCTTCCGGCTCCTCTGGAGCTTGTATAGCTTCATTGAGTTCACGCTCAACATCTTCGAGTGACGGCGGAACTGGCGCTACGACCTCTGCAAGCTGACGAGATAGTTCTTCGTCCGCTTGGTCAACAGGAACGGCTGCAGCTATAGCCTGATTGATTGCGTTATCATCTTTTTTTTGCTCACCAGTATCCGATAGTGGCGCATCTTGTACTTGCTCACCAAGAGGTTTGAGTTCCTTGCGTGGTTCACTCTGAGCCTGCTTTTGCTTGTTTTTATTGCGCTTTTTCGCATGTCGATCAATTGATAGTGCTGTCGAGTCTTTATCCTGAGTTTCTTTGTGATCAATTTGCGCTTCGTTACCTGCAGAGACATCAGGCGTATCAGGTGTTTGTTGAGTTGCATTGACGCTGTTTGGGCCAATCTCATGCGCAGCCTCAAGCTTCGCAGCAATAAGTTGTTGGTTTGCACCAGCCGCCATCAACTGCGCCGCCATCGTCATTACACGAGAGGATGTATGATCATTACTAAACCGATCCGTCGCCGACACAATACCGGTCAAAAACGCTGTTGCGATCTGCTCGTCAAGCACTGGCTTATCAGTCTTAAGAGCCTCTGCTACACCGACAAGCATCTCACACAAGCTACTTGCCGCCGCATCTCGCCAGTCAATACTTCCAAGCTTACTTGGCTCAGTCCCGACTGACATTGTCGCAACCGTCGCATCATGTAAAATCCTTCCATGAGCTGAAAGTGCCTTATCAAGATGGTCCTGGTCTTTAACACCAAGCGCAAGGACGAGCTCAACGTTATAATCTCCCTGCGTAAACTCAAGGTCTTTATCACTTAAAGTAGTTCGATACGGAGTGATAAATATCTTTACAACATCACCATCTACCTTATAACGAAGATGGTCAGCCTTTTCCTTATCAAGTGCAATAATGAAGTCTCGTAGACTATCGACACTGCTTTCGAATGTTTTTTCAGGATCAAGGAATGTAATCGCCGGAGGCAGCGCACCACTTACAACAGCGGTTGCACGTTTATCGAGGCTATTGAGCAAAATAGTCAGCCCTAACGCCGCTGATAGCTCATCGACACTTGGACTAGCACTCACCGTCACCAAGATATTATTGTTTGCCTTGATGCTCTCGACGATCTGTTGTCTGGCACTGCCTTCGTTCATTTTTTGTTCCTGCTTTTTATTTTCGCTAGATTTTAAGCTCACTATACCATAAGCACAAGAATCATGTCAATTATTATTTACAGACGCACTCTCCTCGTGTATGACACTGCCCACAAGCAATTCATTCACCCCTTTACAATCTGTGTCTTTTCCTCTATAATTGCACATTGATTGTATATATAAATCTATAAGATAAAGGAAGTTCAATGCCAATCATTAAATCAGCTATCAAACGTGCTAAACAAACTATCAAACGCCGCGAGCGAAATGTTGGTATTAAGCGCGATATTAAGACGGCAGTCAAAGACTTCCTCACTAAACCAACAAGCGAAGGCCTTAGTGCTGCTCACAGCGAGCTCGACACTGCAGTAAAAAAGAATCTTCTAAAGAAGAACACTGTTGCGCGTCGTAAAAGTCAGCTTGCCAAGGTTGCAAAAGATGCAGGCGTAAAGCTCGCTCCAGCTAAAAAAGCTGCAACCCCTGCGGCAAAGAAACCAGCTGCAAAAGCTGTAAAACCAGCAGCAGAAAAAGCAGCTCCAGCAAAGAAAGCTCCTGTCGCTAAAAAGCCAGCAGCGAAGAAGCCAGCTGCAAAAAAGACAACTAAGTAACAGCTCCTCTGTTATTAGTATAAAAATAGCCTGCAAAGTGCAGGCTATTTTTATAGGTAAGAATATTACATATGGGACATATTGTGATTAAACTTCTCAAGAGCATCCGCCACCCGTTGTACATCCAACACGTCGCCATAGTACGCGCGAAAAAGTGTAGCAAAGGCTGGTGGATCGTTTTTCATGAGAATAAACATGCTTCGAACCTGACTGGGGTATGCAGTATCTTTAACAGGGCGACCACTGTCTACGTCATGAAATTGATACCTTCCAACATCAGTCTGCGTCACTCGGCCAAGACTAAGCTTGTTAAGGAGCTCTGTCATACCCTCATTTGCATCAAGCCCCTGATCTCCCACCCGTAAGCCAACGCGATACATACCACTTGCATCTTTTGACTGAGTAGAACTCGCATGGAACAATTCATGTGACGTCACTCCAATCGGATCGTTAGTCGGCGCTGGACGCGAAATGCTACCGCCAGCCTTTGTCTCTACGCGCAACGTCATCGTCTGATAGTCGCCCAGAGTACCATCACCGGCATCAATCCCACCAATAAGGTGGTCATACGCACTAAACTTTGCCTCATGTAGCTGAAGCTGTGCGCGATTAAGATGTGCCGCTGGAAGATTATACTGCGAAGCAAACTCATTAATAAGGCTGGAAGCTCCCCGCTTTGCTTCAACAAGACTACCCTGATGTAGCTCTGTTTGATAATTCTCGGAGTACTGAGATCGCTCACTCAAATACCAGGCCATGCTAATTGGGTCACGCCTACTAAACTCGCTCCAGATCTTACGAATATCTCCATCTCCTATTCGACCATCAGTGAGCCGTCGCAATCCGCCATGCGTCCGACCATTTGAGAGTGTACGCATATAGGAGTCCAGCGCATGATCAAGCTGCCTAGCCCAGGGCAAATCGGCATCGAAAAATCTGGTCGCATTGACAGTAAAATTCCAGCCCGCGTTCGCCTGTACGTGCCCACTTCGATCTTCTATAGCATCTCGAAAGTTTTCGTTAGCCTTTATGCAACTGTCAGCCCTGTACTGATCTGATGTCTGCGACTGACTCGCAAGAGTATCTTGTTGAAACATTAATCTGCCTAGGTTCATGACCGCTGTTCGCTCATTCAGCGTAAACCGAGCGACGTCTCGAACCTCGGTATCTCCCGACCTAAACTCTCGTAAAAGCTCATTATGATCAGCTGGACGTATGAGTCGCTCGGCAATAATACTCGAGTTACTTTTACCATAAAAATTACCATTACGCGACGACAACACTTCATCTGAATTAGAGATAGGATCTACTGTTGGTCGCTCTTGCGTATTCATTTTATGATTATATCATTTATAACTAATAAAGTCAATGTTTAGCGTGAAAGATACTTCTGTATTATAGAGGTAAATAAGAGCCAGTCGCACACCTAGCTATTTATAGCTGCCGTTTTTAGTAAGGCGCGCTCAATAAGTAGCCACGAGTCCCCTGCGGTCGTCTTCATAGCTATGTCAGCTTCAGCAAATGCATCAAGAATCACCCGTATATCTTTGCGCGACAACCTTGAGGCGTGTGACGAAAGCTTACTAAGCGCAAATGGATGTGCACCAATATCCTTGGCCACTACCGCACTAGGCTGATCACTTACTGAAAGAGCTGCCAGCTGAAATACTTGTCCAGAAAGAAGTCCGAATACCATATATGGATCATCTGTTTGCTCAAGTGTCTGAATCATACGATGCACCGTCTCAGACTGTCCGCGAAGGGCACTCTCAAAAAGGTTGAAGACGTTTTCAGCGGGGCTTGTGGCGATATGCTCTTTAATTGACTCTTCATTGATATTATCAAGCACGGATAACTTTTCCAGCGCATCGAGCAACCGCCATTGATCAACCCCGACTCGCGACACTACCTGCTGAACACTCTTTCTATCTATAGCGACCGCACGCTTAGCCGCTTCTTGCTCGAGCCACTGCATCGCCTTCCCGTCATCTCGCTCCGTCCATGCAGGAAAATCTCGTATCGTCGCAATCTTCTTGAGCGCCTTATATGTCTTTGTGCGCTTGTCGAGTTTCGGTTCAATGAATACAACATCGACATCGTCGCTCACTTTGTCGACCCATCTTTCAAGATCACTCCAGCTTGTCTTATTGTCCGATAATCCCTTTATAATAACGAGGCGCTTATCACTAAAAAGCGTCCCACCCATGAGAATATCTGGAAGCTGGCGAGGTTCAATATCTTGCCCATCAAGACGCTCTGCTTCGCCTGTAAATTGCACTTCAATTTGTCGGAGTGCTTGCGCTACTTCATAGCTATTTTCACCTGCAAGAATAATAATCATTCTCTTTAGTATACGCTACTCTCGGGTGGTTCTACAGGACTTGGCAGGTTGGACAAATATGCGTCCCACGCCCCGCAGCTTTGAATTTTACTATCACATCACCACAGCGCGGGCACTCCAAACCTTCTCGCCGAAACACTCGTGCGAAATCCATATAACTTCCCCGTTTTCCTTCGGCATTGACGTAGTTCTTGTCGGTACTGCCACCCTTTTCGATCGCCAAATTCATCACTGCTCGCAGCTCATGATATAGGGTTATGAATTCAGTCGCCGTAATTGTATCTACGCGCCTGAGAGGGTGAATTTTTGCACCCCACAATGACTCATCAGCATAAATATTACCAACCCCCGCAACAACCGTCTGGTCGAGCAGCGCAGCCTTGATACTCGTCTTTGCTCGACGAGAAAACCTAGCGGCAAATGCCTCTGCAGTAAAGTCAGCCTCAAGCGGTTCTGGGCCAACTTTTTTCATAAAATCAATATTCGGAACTTCAAGTGTCGGCAGTAGTTTCATCCACCCAAATTTTCGCTGGTCATTGAAGTAAAGATGGGCGCCATTTGTAAAACCAAGTGTTACACGCGTTGAACGATCAGGCAGCTTGCCTATAAGGCTTTCGTTCGGATGGCCCGCACCAAATACTGCTTCGCCGCGATAGACAAGCTGTCCTGTCATCTTCAGGTGGATGACGAGTGTATACTGAGTCGAAAGATCGATCATCAGAACCTTTGCGCGACGACGAACATCTATGATTGATGCACCAATTAAAAACCGCTCCACGTCTATCGCAGTATTAGGAAATCCTTTTGGCGTATCATGTTTCTCGCTCGTAACCATAAGTCCGATAATCAATTCGTGCAGACCACGTCGGACTGTCTCAACTTCTGGTAATTCAGGCATATACTTATTGTACTCCGAAACGCTCACTGAGCTCTTTGCGAAGATCGGCGACATCCCGATATAAGACTGCTGACATACCTGCAGCTTCTGCACCACTGAGATTTGGAAGCATATCGTCGATCATCACACATCTGTCTTCCGAAACCCCGAGGAGCATCGATGTATGCTCGTATATTCGTACCTCAGGCTTTGCCATGCCGATATCACCAGAAAGAACTACTACGTCAAATAGATCATCGAGCTCTTCGCTAGAAAACAACGATGACATCGTGCCGCGACCAATATTGCTAAGCATTGCAACTTTATAGCTCTTTCTTAACTGGTGGATATAGTCGGTTAACAGTACATTTTTTACATGAGCGCGCTGCATTATTTCTGTCACCGCGTCAGCTGTCATCGCAAGAATTTCAGCAACCTGATCAATAAATTCACGAGAATCAACAAACCCGTAATCAAAGCTGTGTGATATGTCTTTTAGTTCACGGCGACGATCTTTTGGACATAACTCCATGAGATGATCCAGACTCCCTTGATATAACACCCCAAAGCAGTCAAAGATGATTGCCTCAACTTTCATCACTCTGCCCTATAGTTTTACTTTTCGTGCAAGTGTAGAAAACTCGGGTATTTGCACTTGGAAAAGACGTAAGAGCTGCTGGTTGCTCGCATCGAGTGAACCTTTAGAGCCACTACATGTTGTTGTCCATAGCTTTTTAATTGAATTACTTGCTTGTAGCACTTCGTACTCATAGACGCGTCCTGTCGCACAGAGGCCGCGGCGGTCATTTGTCTCTCCGGTAGGAACGCTGCCCTTCATCATATTTGCTCGATCAAGCGCAAAGACAAACTGCTCATAGGCACGCGTATTGTTCGGAAGGTCTTTTGACTCTACCTGTTCATCGAGATATCCGTTATATATAGTCATATTGCGAGCAGTCGGCGATGCAGTAATCGTATAGCTATGAAAATCTTCGTTCGCAACGATCGGTCCTCGCACTGTCAAACGAACACTTCGATCAATAGCGGTATTTAAAAGAGACTGTTGCCCGACATTCACATCTGGAACTTTCTCCTCACCCGAACCGCCAAAGATACTTCGTCCAAGCGAAATAAGCGCCGCGATAGCCACAACAACGACAATAATAATTAAGATAATTGGGATAAACCGCTGCGGGCCGCTTCTATTCATGGTGTCACTATAGCACTAAAAGCTAATTATGTCAATAAACATAATCGTAATACTATTTTCCTGTACTGCCATAGCCTGCAGCACCACGATCAGTTGCTGTAAGCGCCTCAACAAGCTGCCATGATGCACGCTCATGTCGCGCGATCACCATCTGTGCAATACGCATACCTGGCTCAACAATAAATGGATCCTTACCAAGATTAACTACAAGAACCCCAACCTCGCCACGGTAGTCTGAATCGACGGTCCCAACACCATTAACAACTGTCACACCATGCTTTATGCTCAAACCGCTCCGTGCCCTCACTTGCGCCTCGTAGCCCACCGGTACAGCTACAGCGATGCCTGTAGCAATAATCGCCCGCTCCATCGGCTCCAACACTTTGGGTGCATCAAGGCATGCATGAAGATCCATGCCAGCAGCATGCTCAGTTTGATACCCCGGCAAAATAGCGTCACTGCGCAGTTTTACGATCTCTATATTCATCTAAAGCTCACCCCAATTCTTGCCTGTACTGACGTCAACACGCAGCTTAATACCGAGGTCGGGTGCAATCGTTTCCATCGTCTCTTTCAAGATAGTCGCGACAGCATCGGCATTCTCAGCTGAACACTCAACTAAGATACTATCGTGAATCTGCAAGATCTGCTTACCGAGCTCACCAAGACGCTCATCAACCTTAATCATCGCAAGCTTCATCAGATCAGCTTCTGTACCTTGAATAGGCATATTTGCTGCAGCTCGCTCTGCTCCCTGTCTCACCATAAAGTTACTACTGTTGATATCTGGTGTCGGACGACGACGCCCATGGAATGTCTCTACATAGCCTTCAGTCTTTGCTTTCTGGAGGGTCGTGTCTATCAACTGACGAATTGGCGCTCGCAGTGCAAAGTACTGATCGATAAATCGCTTTGCTTCAGTAAAGTTCATGCCAGTTGCCGCAGAAAGCCCGTGAGGACTCATGCCGTAAAGCACACCAAAGTTAATCACTTTCGCATCACGCCGCTGAGCCTTTGTCACTGCGTCCATAGGTATACCGTACACCTGAGCAGCGGTTTTTGTATGAATATCAACGTCACCATTGAAGTCATTGATCAGCTCTGTATCGTTTGCTAAGATCGCCGCAAGTCGCAGCTCGAACTGTGAATAATCTGCACTCACAAATACTTTGTCACCCTCCGGAATAAACGCCTCACGAATCCGCCGACCAAGATCTGTTCGCACTGGAATATTCTGAAGATTAGGATTCGTACTACTTAAGCGCCCCGTCGCAGCAACATCTTGATTAAATGTCGTATGGACACGACTATGGTCATCCGCGAGTAGCGGTAGTGTATCAACATACGTATTCTTCAGCTTTGCAAGTTCACGTGTTCGCTCAATTAACTCAATAATCGGATGTAGTCCACGCAACTTATCAAGCTCTTTTTGGCCAGTACTAAAGCCTGTTTTACCTTTTTTGATTCCTGTTGTTGGAAGCTGCAGTTTCGTAAAAAGCACTTCGGAAAGCTGCATCGGACTGGCAATGTTGAACTCGTAACCAACCATGTCGTACATCTGCTGCTGCAATGCGCCATGCTCTTTGCCGAGCTCCTCGCTCATGCTCGCAAGGAAGTCCTTATCGATTTTTATTCCTGTTCGCTCCATAGCAAATAAGTGATACGTTAATGGAAAATCAAATTTATGAGCAATCTCAGATAGCCGTGGAGTGTGTGTAAATGCTTCCTCTTGCCAGTCGTAGACTTGCCATAATCCTGCCATCTCTTGAGCTGGTGTCGTCACTTCCTCGCCGACAAGTGCCGCGAGACTTCGGTCACGTCTCAATGGATCAATCAAAAATGCCGCCTGGTGTATATCATGAAGTTCTGCGAACTTTACGAGCACTCCATGATCTGCTAATTGATGATAGAGTAACTTGCTGTCATAGCCAATTACCTTGGCAAGCTCTATAACACGCCAAATACTTCGATCAATCTCAGTGATATTTTTATGCATCACCGTTTGTCGATCGATCGACAACCATAGCTCGTCATCAACCACCTGAATAACGACTGGTCCATCAATATGAAGCTCACTTGGCCAAGCGACTTCTTTGAGCGTTACGATACTTGCTGCCTCAAAAAAGAGCGCACCTTGCTCAGGGACTTGTTGCATATGCTTCGGAAGACGACGTACCAATGAACTAAACTCAAGACGCTTTAGGATATCAGCCACCTTGTCGAGATCCGTATCGTTTACGTCCGCCACATCCCAGTCGAGCTCAACAGGAGCATCAACCCAAATTCGCCCAACTTCTTTACTAATAAAGGCAAGCTCCTTGCCCGCTGCTAGCTTTTTTGCCACAGTCGGCTTGATATCATCAAGATGTTCGTAGATATTCTCGAGAGTCTTGTACTCTTGTAAAAGCTGCACACCCGTCTTCTCACCGATCCCCGGAACCCCAGGGATATTATCAGACGAGTCACCCTTGAGCGACTTGAGGTCAAGAAATTGCTCGACATCAATACCGTACTTCGTTTCAAAATGCTCGACGTCAAACTCCTCAAGATTCGACAAACCATTCTTGAGTGCAAAGACTTTTGTCATCGGATTAATGAGCTGGAGCGCATCTAGATCGCTCGTCAAAAGACACGTTTCAATCCCCCGCTCTCCCGCCTGCTTCGCAAACGCCCCTAAAATATCATCCGCCTCATAATCATCAAGCTCATAAAATGGCCACCCAAACGCATCGAGTAGTTCATGCAAGATAGGAATCTGTGCATAAAAATCATCTGGGGCTGCTTTTCGCCCCGCTTTATATTCTGGGTAAATTTCTCGACGCTTGCGAATGTTTGTCTTTGGCTTATCCCATGCAACCGCGACGTAATCTGGCTCTAATTTTTTGATCAGCTCAATCGCGAGACTCGCAAACCCAAACACACCTCCAGTGGGCGTACCGTCACTCATGCTTAAGTTTGGCATCGCATAGTAGCCTCTATAAAATACCGATTTCCCGTCAATCACCGCCAGTCGTTTTGTCATACTACTAGTATAACTTACTTAGGCATGGTTATTTGCAGGTCTAACCTCTCGTGTTTGCTATAATAAAATGATAATGAATTCCGACTCACCATTCCACATTGCAATCATCCCTGATGGTAACCGACGCTGGGCAAAACAGCACGTCCTAAAAGGTTACAAAGAACTCTACGACCGTGGTGTCGAAGGGCTACTCGGCATCACTCAAGCCGCATTTGACGGTGGCGTGACACATTTATCACTATGGGGCAGCTCGCATGCAAACCTCGCCGACCGATCATCGGATTTTTTTAGTAACATTGACCGCGTATTTCGCGATAATATTCACAGATTTGCCGAACATCCAGTTATTGAACAGTACGATGTGCGCATCAACATTATCGGCGAATGGCGCGACAGTCTAACCCCGAAAACTATCGAGGCTATGGAAAAAGCAATTGCTCAAACCGCTCACAGGAAAACACGCGAACTCACACTACTTATCGACTACAGCGGAAATCGTGAACGAACCGCAGCTGTTCACTCCATCTTAACGGACACCGATAGTGATATTGCTACCGAACAACTACTTCGCTCTCGCTCATGGACAGGACACCTCCCCGACCTTGATCTCATTGTTCGAACCGGCTCTTGGACAGATCCACATAACAGCGCGGGCTTTATGAGTCTTCTCGCCGATGAGACGCAGTTCTCGTTTCCTGAGCTTCTATGGCCTGACTTTACTGGCGAGACGCTCGCGAATATCATTATGGAGTTTAATTCCCGCGAACGCCGTCGCGGAAAATAGCAGCAATCATTTCGTTAGTCTTCGGCGCTCCAATGTCGTCATACCACCCCATACGCCATTTGGTTCATGTGTTTGTAGCGCTCGAGTAAGGCACTCTTGACGCACGATGCACTCTGCGCAAACTTCCTTAGCTGCTTCTTTGGCTGCGTATTTCCTTTTCTTGTTGCTTGAGTTGTCAGAAATATCACCCTCAAAAAATATTTCCGGATCTATATCATCCAGGCGACACTGAGCATATAACTGCCAGTCCGCGCCAAAATATTGTTCGGCTGCACGCTGACCCACAGCTTCAATAGCACTTGAGTACGTAACTGTTTTTTGCTCAATATTCTTCACTAGGCCTTCCTTTGACGAAAGCGAAAGTGGACGTCCTCTATATCCTGTCATGATACCCTTTAGTATACGCCGCTTCTTGCTATACTGTATAGTAATGACTCGCTACTCAAACGTAAAACTACTCGCATTTGTCGGCCTACCTGGATCTGGCATGAGCACCGCAGCAAATTACTTGCGCACAAAACATTTCCCCTCGGTCTACTTTGGAGGTGTCATCCTCCAAGCAATGAATGAGGCTAGACTCGAACACACTGCGGAAAATGAGCGCACTTTCCGCGAGCAGTTTCGTCAAAACAAAGGCACTACTGGCGTCGTTGATGTTATCATACCTCAAATATATGACCTCATTGAAGCGGGCCAGCATTCTATCGTTCTCGACGGACTATATAGTTGGGATGAATATAAAGCATTGAAGAGCGAGTTTCCTCAGTCGCTCACCGTCGTTGCACTCACCGCTCCTCGCATCACTCGTCATCGACGACTTGCTATCCGACCATCACGCCCCCTGACAAATGCCGAGGCCAGTCAGCGAGACTGGTCTGAAATAGAGCAGCTGCAAAAAGGTGGACCCATCGCCATCGCCGACTACTTCCTCGAAAACACAGGAAGTGTTGAAGAATTATACGAAAACGTCGAACAATTACTTGATACAATCAAGTTTCGACTCTAGATAAGTTCGAACCGGTCGCGAAGATGATTATGATACGCCTCAATCGTCGGGAAGTCATTCTCAACAAAGACATCCGCTAAATCTTTTACACCCTTCATATTTAAGGCGCCGTGCGTTGCGTCGCTATCCGGATGCATCTCCCGATACTCAGCCTTTTTGAACTCCTCAAAGCTCACGTGATCCTCTGAGCGACCTCGATTTCCTTGCTGCAAGCGATCGTAACGATGCCGCTGATCAGCATCAACCCATACGATCACCCCACCATGCTGCTTAATGCGCTCCGCTTCTTCTGGGTGGCGAAGGCTAATGATCGCGAGACCATTATAGCTTTCTTTTTCACGTTCATACTGTTCCATGGCCTTTACAGTGAGAATCCCTGTGTCATTCGACTCAACTCGCCATCGCTGACTGAGAGCTGCCAAATTTTCACGCTCAAGCGGTACGCCTGTACGGCGTAGTTCATCACGCAAGATATCACTTGCGCTCACGAGATGATAGTTTTTAGCTTCAGCTAAGAGATGACCTAGTGCATCCTTGCCAGCACCGTTCGTTCCGGCGATACCAATAATTTCAGGAAGTTTCATTACTTCTTATTGTCTCATAGCTATGTATATAGCCCAAGTGTACCTCAACAAAATAACGCCCAAATGGACGTTATTTTGTTATTTAGCTGGTCTACCTATTAACTAAGGTATTCGTGTAGCTTCTTGGCATCTTTGTGCTTACGAAGTTTTGCAAGTGCCTTCGCTTCAATTTGGCGGATTCGCTCACGAGTTACTGCAAACTCCTGTCCAACCTCCTCGAGTGTATGACTTTTACCATTCTCAAGTCCAAATCGCATCTTGATAATTTTCTGTTCGCGATCTGATAGTGTCGACAGAACAGACTGCACCTGCTCCTTGAGAAGTTGACTCGTTGCCGACTCTTCAGGGGTAACACTATCTTCATCTTCGATAAAGTCACCAAGTACACTCTCTTCATCATCACCATCTCGACCCACACCAGCATCAAGTGATGTGATATCTTGTTTGATCTTGATCACATACTCCACCTTGTCCGGTTCCATCTCGAGTTCTTTTGCAAGCTCATCGATAGTCGGCTCACGGTTAAGCTCTTGCGTCATACGACGCTGTGTACGAAGCAATTTGTTGATCGTCTCAACCATATGCACAGGAATACGGATCGTTCGCGCCTGATCGGCAATTGCACGAGTGATCGCCTGGCGAATCCACCATGTTGCGTACGTACTAAACTTAAATCCTTTATCCGGATCAAACTTCTCTACCGCACGGAGAAGTCCAGTATTTCCTTCTTGAATAAGATCAAGAAAATCAAGTCCGCGACCACTATAGCGTTTTGCAATACTCACGACAAGACGCATATTTGCTTCCGCCATTTTGTCTTTCGCCTTCTTCTCGCCAGCCACAACGCGCTGCGCAAGTGCAAGTTCTTCCTCGGCATTAAGTAGTGGAATCTTACCAATTTCCCGCAGGTATAGACGAACACTGTCGTCACTTACGTCATCGAAGTATTGTCCATTATTGATGGTGTCTTCGTCAGCTTCTTCTTCATCGATGAGCTCGTCAATTGCTGGCTCTTCGATATCACCGAGCGTCTTTGGGAGTGGGCCGCCACTTCCGTCAATCACTTCATCTTTTTTCGTATCGTCAGTTAAATCGTTATCTGGCACTATCTCTCTCCTCGTATGAGTTGGTTTAGTTGCATAAGTATCTTGTCCGCAAGGTCGTCTTCTCCGCGCTCGCGCGCCGCAGCTTCCTGACGAATAAGATCCTCTTTTGTTTCACTGTTTTGATAGTTTGCTTGTAATGTCCGAATCACTTCCATGGCGGTGGTAATGCGACTATCTTCGCTCCACGCTAAACCATGAACGTCGGGGTTCAGTAGTAACATTGTGACATACTTTTCATAACGCTGCAAGTCAGCCGGTATCGCTTCTACTGTCATTCCAGGGTGCTTAGCGATATACATTGCAACTGCTCGACGATCAAGCCCTGTGAAAATGAGTGGATTGATGTCACGAAGTACGTCCTGGACATACACATCCTTGAGTGCAGTCGCCAGTAATGCGTCCTGACTTTTATCACGTGGTGACATTTCATCAGCATCGTTTTTCTTCGTTGCATGCGCACTCACAGGCTTGAGCTGCTTTTCAGGTTTATCATCGTTTTGCGCCAACTTGCGGCTAACTGTTTCCATAGACACATCGGCAAGCTGTGCAATCTTTTTCATATAATATTCTTGTTCAACCGGATCGCGAAGCGCATGCACTACCGCAAGTGCGGCACTCGTAAATGCTCGCTTGCCGGCAGCAGTCGTCATATCTTCACGCTTGCCGTACTGCTCAAGCACCCAGTCAACCACTGGCTGCGCATCATCTATCGCTTGCTGCCATAGGCGAACATCTTGTTGAATCAATTCGTCAGGATCTTTTGCTGAGTCTGGCAATGAAACAATCTTTAGCTCAACGCCAACTGTCTGCGCGATCGGTATCGCTCTCTCGGTAGCAGCCAGCCCCGCTTTGTCTCCATCAAAGCCAAGTCGTATATTGCCGCTCAGTCTCGCTAGTACCCGTAAGTGATGTTCAGTCATCGCTGTTCCCGCAGTTGCAACAACCTGTGTCACGCCAACCTGATGACTACTGACAACATCGAGGTTACCCTCGACCACAACAGTGTAATCATTCTGTCGTATTGCTTCTTTTGCCTGACTCAGACCAAACACATGACGACCCTTATCATATAGCAAGGTTTGTGGCGTATTGAGGTACTTCGGCGCCTTCGGATCATCTTCTATGATTCGTGCGGTAAAACCAATTACCTGACCAGTTCTATCCATGAGCGGCACCATCATACGTCCACGGAACATATCGCCACCAAATCGATTAACCAACCCCGCCTCTGCAAGCTCACTACCCGAGAATCCTTTACGTGATAGGAACTGCACAAGCGCATCACCGCTCGTTGGTGCGTACCCTATCTGAAAATTTTGAACAATTTCTTTACTAAGGCCACGCTTTTTAAATACATACTCTAACGCATGCTTGTTACTCAGCAGGCTCTGCTGATAATAGCGCGATGCAAGCACATGCGCCTCCAGGAGTCGTTTCTTCTTTTTAGCAATTTCTTGACTACCCTGGCTTTTATAAACACTCAGATCAACGCCAGCTTTGCGCGCCAAGTGCTCGAGTGCCTGACGAAAATCCATTCCTTCGACTTCCATAATAAATGCAAAGATATCACCACCCTTATTGCTCGAGAAGTCGTGCCAGATATGCTTCTCTGGACTTACAAAAAAACTAGGACTTTTTTCAGCACTAAATGGGCTAAGTCCTTTAAAGCTTCTTCCGGCACGTTTGAGTTGTACATATTCACCTATGACATCCTCGATATTAAGACGCGCGCGCACTTCTTCTTTTGCATCTTGCATAGTTTTAGTATATCACTCTTTACCTCTGTTATCGCATATGCTTAAATAAGAGTACTTATGTATCCAAATCAACAGCAACCAGGCAACCAACAAGGCCCACCACCTCAGCCTCAACAGGGCTATCCTCAGCCATCAAACGGCGGATACGGCCCCCAGCCTCAGCAAACATATGAGATCGACTATCTCGATAAAATCGCCCCTCAGCAAGCACCACCAAAATTCTTTAGCGGTGCATTTGGAAAGATTGTCACTGTCCTTATAGTGCTCTTTATCCTCGGAGTGAGTCTCATTATCGCTTTTAGCGGCAACAAAAACACCGCTTCAACAGAGCAAATACAAACGCGCCTCGAAAACACCCTTCGCGTAGCAACGGATTTTCAACCGCGTATCAAAAGTGGCGTGCTCAGTGAAAATAACAGTCGGTGGCGTTTGTGGCTCACCGATACAGAAGGCGGAGCAGCTAATCTTCTCGTCCAAGCAGAGGTAAAAAAGACAAAATACGACAAAAAAATGGTCGCAGCCGAAAAGCAATTTCGAGCCGATCTCACCCAAGAACTTGAAGACGCCTACCTAACGGGAACGTTTGATCGTGTGTACGCTCGCAAAATGGGCGCCATCGCAAGCGAACTCTCCACTAGTCTCGAGAAGATGTCGAGAAAAGGCCCAGCAAAAGCATTTAGAGAATACGCCACAGCAGCCAACTCAAACATTGAGCCAATCAAAAAATCATTCCTTGAGTTTGATGAAACTAAAGACTAATCAGCGATAGTTAGCTCACCTGAGACAAGACGATGACTGAGTCGTACCAAATCAAGCACTTCCTGATCAGGCATTTGCCCTGTCAAAAGAATTGTATTCCAGTGTTTTTTACTGAGGTGATATCCTGGCACGACCGTCTCGTACTTTTCCCGAAGCACCTCGGCGAGCTGAGGATCACACTTGAGACTTACGCGAAGAGGCTTCGTATTCTCAGCAACAATCGCAACAATCTTACCATCTGGCTTGTCTCCGTATTTATATACCGCCGATCCCTCACCAAATGGATAATCAAGCCACACCTTCGGCAAGCTAAACAAAAACTCTTCAATATCTTTATGTGTCATACTCTTACTTTTCCTAAATAATACTTTAATTCCATAATACTACCGCGAATATCACCCAGCGCTCTATGCTCTTCTGGTTTTGCAAAGCGCTTTTTATACTTACCTTCCATAACCACCTTCCATGCAGTTACATCGAGCATGCGATAATGCAGCCGCCCATCGAGTCGTGGCCACTCATTGACGATAAATCGTCGGTCTTGATGAATCGAATTACCTGCAAGTAGAACCGGCTTCTCGCCATCAAAATACTCACCTATAAACGCCAGTAGCTCATCTTCAATCACTCGCCCCGAACGGCCCAGTGTAAGGTTTTGTTGGACTAATCCATCGCGTGCCTCGGGATGAGCATCCCAAAACGCCTGCCCTACCTTCAAGCGGCGCTCCACCAATCGCGGCCCCACCTTTACAATGCCTTCATACGTGGCGATCTCATTAAAGTCCCAATCAGTCGCAATTACCGCGACCTCAAGAATTCGATCCTCGATCGGATCAAGACCAGTCATCTCTAGATCCATCCAGAGTATTTTTGCTTTTTTCGTCATACTCCCTATTGTACTACGAAATATCAGGGGTAAACTGTAAACTCAGTGAATTGATACAATACCGCTGATCTGTCGGTACATCAAGCCCCTCACCCTCAAAGACATGCCCAAGATGACTACCGCAGCGCATACATGTCACCTCAGTCCGCTCCATGTCTAAACTATCGTCAGGAGACAGCAGCACTGTTCCGGGGATCGCATCATAAAAACTCGGCCATCCGCAACCCGCATCAAACTTCGTCTCGCTATCAAAAAGTTTTGCACCACACGCACCACAGCTATACGCACCGTCATCAAAAACACTGTCATACTCACCTGTAAACGCAGGTTCAGTGCCTTTTTCACGCAGCACATGGTACTGCTCGGGCGTCAGCTCGTCTTCCCATTCACTCTCAGTTTTATCCATCGTCATACTCTTATTATACGTCAAAAAATACCGCCATACAGTGGCGGTATTTTTCAGAAAAATTCACTAGAGATTACTCTTTCTTTTTATCGAGGCGATCGAGCTTCAAAATATGAACCAACCAGTAAATGACAAGTGCAGTCGCTAGTAACGTAATTGCCGAAGATACAAACGCACCCCAAGCAAAATCAGCGCTTCGTCCAAATGCCTCAAAATGCCATACGGCAGCCTGTAAGCCTTCTTGAGAGCCCACAATAAACTGAACAACTGGGTTAATAAAGCCTTCTACAAGCTTCTTGACGGTGTCACCCGCAGCAGTACCGATAGCAAGACCAACCGCAAGGCCAATCACTCCCTGCGTACGGATAAATTCGGCAAACCCGCCAGCATGTTTACTGCCAGCTCCTTTTACCGCTGCTGCCTTTTCCTTCGCTGCCTGCGCACGTGCAGTTGCGTGTGATTTTGCAGCCTGTATTTTGGATTGCTTTTTCTCTGCCATAGGATACTCCTTAGTTATGTTGATTATTTTACTGTATTTTCAAAAAATGTGAAGGAGGAGAAAATAGCGTTGCGTGTAGATCGGTGCAAAGTATCACCGATCTACACGCTCGCTCTTAGACAGCGTAGGGGCGAATACTAGTGTTCTGATGAATCACATTGGACGTGCCTGGAATCCAGATAGTCACAGGTCGATCATCGTCATCTCGATGCTGCACCGTCCTTCGATGACGCCCTAGGGTACCTTCTTTCACATGACTCCCTAATGCACATTTGAACGTAGTCATGGAAATATCTGATGACGGCGCCAGGACCTCTTTGAGTCGTTGGATCGATTCTGCCTCTATACGCCCGCCGCAAGCATTCAAATTCTTGCGAATCTCCTCCTTGACGGCTGGGTCAGACTTTCTCCCTTGCTCAAAAGCCGCACCTTCTTGATGCTTTGCCATTTCTCCTCCAAATTGTTCTTCCAGATCCGAGTATCTCTCGAAGATCCGTACTGCGCCGCAGTGTACCTGATGTACAAAAATCTCGCCCTACGAGGCGAGATGTTAGGCTGCGGATGAAACCGGAAACTACCTCGCCAAGTGCACGGTAAACAACATGTCACAGAGAATGAATTGTTGTCTCGTTGTACTCATCAATTTCGCCTCCTTAAATAGTATTATATACTATCATTTTACAAAAGCCAATTTATAGCTGCTCAGGAGCGGGTATCCCGAGCAATGTAAGTCCACGCTTAAGCGTCTCGGCGTAGGCATGCACTATATAGACTCGCTCTGCTTCACGAGCGTCACCAACCACCTGTGATTTTTCGTAAAAACGATTAAACACTTGTGACAGTTCATATAGATATGCACAAAGAGTATGCGGTGCAAGCTGATTCATAGCCTGTGTTGCCACATCGCTATACTCGCCAAGCTTAGATACGAGCAAACGTTCTGCCTTATCAAGCTCCACTGGTCGCACGCTCGCTTTAGTTGTCTTTCCTAAAATACTCCTTGCACGCGCATGAGCATACTGCAGATACGGCCCCGAATTTCCTTCGATACTCAACGCTTCATTGATATCGAAAATGATGTCGCTTCCGATACGCACTTTCAAAAATGCATACCGAAGTGCAGCAATAATCACCACATCTTTTACTTCGCCGCGCTCACTTGCCGCCGCATGCAGCTTCTCAAATAACCACTCAATATTGAGCACATCACCTGTTCTCGAACTCATCTTGCCAGTCGATAACTTAACTGTGCCCGTTGGTATATTCTTCGTGACTCCACTAAGTTCGGGGAGTGCAAGTTCAGCTGCTTTTATAACAACTTCAAAATACGCCTTTTGTTCATCACCAGTTATGATAAAACTTTTATTCGGATGAAAGTCGCGTTGTTTAAGCTGCATCAACCCTAAGTCACGCGCAGCATATAACCCCGTACCCCTAGAAGAAACGAATACATTTGTATACAACCCATATTTCTCACCAGGAAATACAATTGCTCCATCACTCTCCTCAAATACCGTTCCGACCTGTGACTTTACAGTCGCCACGCCAAGCGCATCCGCATCACTTTCTACGTAGCGTTTCTCTGCAGCATGACTTCCGAGACGTAGTACCGTCTCATCAATATAAGAAAAACTCCACGCTTTACATGTGTCGTACACGTTTTGCTCAAATACATCGTCGAAGCCAAACGATTGTTTCGTCAAAAGCTCAATCGCTTGCTTCGCATCTTCGTCATCTTTATATGCTGCCGCACCCTCGACATACATTCGGCTCATAAATGCCGGTCGCTCGCGTACTGGAATAGCGTCGAGCCGTGACATATCGCCATCGACGTAGCGCAGAATCGCCCACATACTTTTTCCGACATGCAGGCCAACATCACCGTGATAACTCACGCGATGCGTCACCGCTCCGCTCGCCTCTAAAAGATTCGCGAGTGTATCTGCCGTAATGCAGTTATAGGCATGCCCAATATGCAGATCCTTAAAAGGATTTGGGTTATTTACCTCTACAACCACAGACTCACCTGACCGACTCTTTTGCGGGTAGTGTTCAAGCTCATCAAGCAATGATTGCGTCGAGACAGTCAGATTAATAAATCCCGGCCCAGCGATCGTCACCGCATCAAAATCGCCTGACGCTCGAAGCGAATTAGCAATTTCTTCCGCGATAGCACGTGGGCTTTTCGAGAGTGGCTTTGCAAGCTGGAGCGCTACATTAGAAGCGTAGTCGCCAAACTGAGCATCGGGACGTGTGAGTTTAATCTCAACGTCAATATCGAATAGTTCTTTTACAATCTGTGCTAGTTTTGTGTCCATATAGACCCTATTATAACAGAGGTGTAAAAAATGCGTTTGCTACTAACTACAGCTCGTCGAAATTATCGCTAGAAACCGCATACTCTTGTTCGAGTGCGATACCCATTTCGCCTCCAGACACAGGACTAATGCCCTTTATCGTATGGAGCAGGTAGCGAAGCACTCGTGCGTCGTCAGTAAATCCAGTTTGTTCGTTTGTATCATTTGTATTGTGGTGCATATTTGTTTTTATACCTTTACACTACCCACTATAGCACTTATGTATAAAAAAGTCAATACTATGCTATCGTGCCCATGTCCGCCATGGACCATCGGTAACGTCATCTGTGGCGTATCCTCTATAGTTGTTAGTCAAGGAAGCGGACAGCCCCGTACATGGGTTAGCATAGGCTCCTGTATATGGCTGCACTCCAGTAGAGTTTGTTATCGAATAGCCACTACCGGATTTACTTTTTGCAACAAGCCCAAATATCGACCTATCAGCGGCGGAGTAACAATAATATAGATTACTTTGATCAGTTGGTGCGGCCGAATACGCAGCTTGAGATGCCTTAAACTTTAATACTGGAAGTTGTGTTGCATCAGGATACTGATCATTATTGTCAATCTTATATACTTCAACTTTAGTCTTAAAGTTTTTTAAGTCACTTTGTATAGCTGTATTGTACGCCCTGTTTTGCACTCCATTAAGCGCAACGATGGTAATAGCAGCAAGAATACCGATCACAACAATAACAATCAACAGCTCGACAATCGTAAAACCACTAGCACTACGTAGTATCGAGTTATCCCTTCTAGGATGAACGATGTTATTTACATATCCGAACAGGCGCACCATTGTTGATTTATCTCTCAGTTATCTTTAGTAGCTGAGCTCTAGTATACAGTATTACGCTTATGCCCAGAAGTTAGCTTCTGAGCACGAAGAGCCCCCTAAAGAGCGCCTTGCTTTGCCGCTTGGATGAGGCCGACAAACAATGGGTGTGCTCGATCGGGTCGGCTTTTTAGCTCTGGGTGCGCTTGAGTTGCGACAAAGAATCGACTTGCTGGTGCCTCGACAAACTCAACCAATGCACCGTCTGGTGAGGTACCGCTAATCACGAGTCCTCCTGCGGTTATCTCTGGCGTAAACTTCTGATTTACTTCATAGCGATGTCGGTGTCGCTCCGTGACTGATTCTGCGCCGTAGAGGTCTGCAGCAAGTGAACCAGACGCAAGCCGCGCATCGTAGTCTCCAAGTCGAAGTGTCCCACCTGTCGACTCCTTGCCCGCCTGACCTTCCATAATATAAACAACATCACTCACCGTCTTCCCGTCAAACTCAGTGCTATGTGCACTCATAAGTCCGCCGCGACGTGCCGCCGCCACCACTGCAACCTGAAGTCCGAGACAAATACCCAAATAAGGAGCATCTTCTGCAAGCGCATAGTGGGCTGCAGCGATTTTTCCATTCACACCACGTTCACCAAAGCCGCCAGGCACCACGATGCCATCAACTACCTTGAAGTCCTCATCATCAGCCGTCTCAGCGTTGATCCAGACAATATCCAGCCCTACCTTTTCCTGCCATGCCGCACTCTTAAGCGCCTCCAGTACGGATATATAGGTGTCTTCATTGTCCATATATTTCGCGACGAGCCCGATCTTCACCGTCTGAGTATGCTCAGTCTCCTGCGCCCGAACAATTGTCTCCCATTTTGAAAGATTCGGCGTCTCCGAGTTGCCCGTAAATTCCGTCAGTACATCATTGATACCGCTCGCAGCGATAGTCAATGGCACCTGAAAGACCGTTTTTGCATTGTGCAGCAACACGACCGCATCTTCATCTACGCCACTAAACTGGCTAATCTTCCGAGCAACATTCCCCGGTGCGATGTCATCAGTTCGCACGACTACACAGTCAGGTGTGATACCAAACCCGCGAAGCTCATTCAGTGCATTTTGTGCAGGCTTTGTCTTAAATTCTTTACTTGTCCCAATAAATGGTACGTACACAACATGAACGTACATGCAGTTCTCGCGACCCACGCGGCCTGAAAATTCGCGGATCGCCTCAACAAAACTCAACCCCTCGTAGTCACCTACCGTACCGCCAATTTCAACGATATGCACCTGACTGCCATCGGCCGCAAGCTCGATCGCATCCTGAATCGCACCCGTGAGGTGCGGCACCAGCTGGACCGTTTTACCGCCAAACTTTCCGGCACGCTCATCAGCAATCAACTGCGACAGCAGCTTACCTGATAGTGTCGCGTTTTTCTGCGTCAGCTCAATATCCAAAAAACGCTCATAATGACCAAGGTCAAGATCAGTCTCCGCTCCGTCTTTTGTCACAAAGCACTCACCATGTTCCGCAGGATTTAAAAGACCCGCATCTACATTTAGATACGGATCACATTTTTGAATTGACACCGAAATGCCCTTCGCCTGTAAGACAGCGCCAATACTTGCCGCCGTGATGCCCTTTCCTACCCCCGAAAGTACGCCTCCCGTTACAAAAATATATTTCTGTTTTTGATCCATAAGATATCCCTCTCCCATGGGATTTCATTGTAGCATCAAACCAACACACTCTGCCATATCTAGCGGAGTGTGTTGTCTATTTGACGCTATTTACTTAACGACTTTTCAGAATTGTTTCAAAGGCTTGTTGCGATAGCTGGCCAACATTACTGACGCCGAAACTACCGTCTGGCATAACATATGCGTCGCCATGCTGCACAAGCTCTGGGCCGACTTTATCAATTAGACTTGACCACTGGTCTTGTGGAATGTTCATCTGCTGGAAAAGATTATTGAAGCCATCACCTGGGTTTACATAGATATTATTTGGTCCAAAATTCGCCGCGGTCTCTGAAACAGCGCTGTGTGCTGAGCCAAAATCAGCTCCAGCCTCAGCACCAGCAGGTACGCTACTTCCGTCAGGCGCTACTGCATGTGCACTATCTCCGCCGAACATACCATCCATATGTGGGACAATGTAGTGTGATACAGTTCCAATCGTCGCACCAGCAACAAAGCTTCCGAGCACTCGAACACCCCGCTTACGTTGCTCATTCTCGATTCGATTATCGAACGCATCCCTTGCCTTAGACTGCATGCCGAGAAAAGCATCTTCATTAGTGTTGCCCTGGTATTGATACGTCAAATCTTCGGCAGTCAATTCAACCATACTATCGCCAGCACCACGTTTCTCACGGCGCTTCGCCTCAAGGCCAGCAGCCATCAGCGTACCTGAAACAAGTGCCGTACCAGCGCCACCCGTCAAAAGACCAGCACCAATCGAGAGCGCGCCACCTATTGCGATCTTACTTGCAAGTCCACGTTTACCGTACCATTTGATAAACTTGCCTATGCGCGTATTCTTGTTGTTATAGTTTTCGAGAATCTCTGTATCGAGCGCTTTTGCTTCAGTGACTGTATGCTCGGCAATAAGCCGGATCTTTTCAATCTTTTCGACAGAACCGTCCATAAGTACATCTTGGTTTTCTAGTATAAATAATTCTCGTGACGCGCTCTGGTAGTCTTCCTGAAGAGCTTTCACGCTTGTCATATCAGACGCTTCGCCGCGCCACTCATCGCCAGCAAAAATACGTTTCTCTCGGCGAGCATTAAGTTCGGCAAGCTTTGAGCGAAGACCTTCGAGTCGTTCTGATGCGGCCTTCATCTCGGGGCTAATAGGTGCCGGTGCACTCTGTTCTGGACTTGACTCAACGGGCGCAGGGGCTGGCTCAACAGCTGGTGCTGCTACAGGTTCCGTGCCACCATTTTCATTCATCTCGCGTAATTCACGAAGTGAAAGATCCTTATAAACATAGTTTCCTTCAGTGTCTTTTTGCTCAACAGTGAATTTATCACCAGGCGCAAGTCCAGCAATTTGCCATGATGACGTTTCACCGTCTTTTACTCCAGACACATTTACCATCTTCCCTACGGCAAACTTCTCAAGGAGTTTTTGCGATGGATAATAGTTTGCAAGGATATTTGCCCCACCAGCAATAAGTGCATTGTATTCAGACGCTTTATCGAGCGCCTTACGAACATCGCCAAGCGTTTCGTCGGCACTTTTGCGATCCTCTTCATCGACTGATTTGTCAGGAAGTGTACGATCTGCAAGTTCGGACTGCACCACAAAGTCATGCGCCTCATTGCCAACTGGTTTATCAGCGTAGTCAGACTTAACAATCTCGGCATACTGACCAACCACTGCAATATCGTCTTCTAGTTTTCTAGCGGCAATATTGTCATTTGCTTGAATCTTTTCGTCACGTTCAGCATTTAGCTTTTCAAGAACAGCTGCGATATGTATTTGTGCTGGATCATCTTTTTCACCAGGCTTCGAAGCATTAAGCGCATCTTCATCAAGATTAGTAAGACCATTGTATTTATCGGCGACTGTTTCCATGTGACCGATAAATGCCTGCTCGTAGTCTTTTGTGTCACGAGAAGCATACTCAGCTTCCTGTCGAGCACGAGCCATGAAACGACCCAGCTCATACACGCCATCGACAGTATTAGGCCCGCCCTCGTCACCAACAAGCGGCTTAGCACCCCATCCATCATGAAGTCCGCTATACCCCTGAAGAGCACGCTGTACGGCGAGACCTGCGTCACTAAACGGACGTCCTGCTTCATACTGACGTTTTAGCATCTCTTGCTGGTCGGCTTCAACTTCTTCGGGAGTACGCCCCAACCGGTCAACTCCTGAAACTGGGTTGACGTTGCTGTTTTTGAGTGATTCTTGACTAACGTGTTTTGTTGCCATAGTGGTGGATATCTATTCGCTTATGTTTTTATGTATAAGCTTATACTACACCAAACTTGCTAAAAAGTCAATACCCTTATGTTATGCGAACAGAGACTTGGCGCTGTCGCCTTTGTCGTAAAAACGCAGCGGTGATTCACCTCGCAGCCACGCTTCCTGAAGTGGCGCTACAATCTCCCATGATCGCACCACTTCTCCACCCTCAGCAAAAAGACTCTTCTTTGAACGAATCGCATCGACAATAACCTGCTCATAAGCGTCAGGTAAATTAGTTTCTTCAGGATAGTTAAACGTGAGTTCCTGAGTTTCGAAGTCTTGGTCATAACCAGGTTTTTTTGTGACAAGATCAATCTCAATACCCTCATGCGGTTGAATACGAAATATAAGATAATTGCTTTGTGCACCATTCGTTTTCTTGAAGTGAATACGTACTTCAGTAGCCTTGCGCTCCAGCGCCTTGCCAGTTGTTAACGTCAAGGGCACACCCTGCCAGTTAGGATCATCCGAGCTTAGGGCGACCGACACAAATGTTTCAACCTGACTATCTGGGTTCTGAACTTCGTCTCTATAGCCGTTATACTGCGCTCGGAGACTCTTTGTGATGTCGACTGGCTGAATATACTGTAGCGCTTTTAGGCGTGCGTCTGGGAGCTTATTCCAGTCGAGATCCTCAGGCACTTCAAGAAGCGTCAAAGCAAGAAGCTGAATCAGATGCCCCTGCAGAACATCGCGCAGCGCACCCGCTTGTTCATAAAAATGAGCTCGACCTTCAATATCAATCGACTCAAGTGCGATAACATCGATGCGTTCGATTGCAGTATTATTCCATACATGTGCGAACAATGCGTTTCGACCACGAAAACTAAGGATATTTTGAGCCATCTCCTTGGCAAGATAGTGATCAATCCGATACACCTGCGACTCGTCATAGTGACGACCAACATGCTCAATCATATCCTGAGCGGACACAAGGTCAACTCCAAACGGCTTTTCAAGAAGAAGTTTTACATTGTCACCATTTAGACCAGCTTGGCCAAGAAGCTCGACGATCTGCGCACTACTCGCGGGAGGTACGGAGAGGTAAAAAATTGCCTGTTCATCTTCTTTGAGGTCGATGTATGATTTGAGACCTCGGTAATCATCGGGATTTGCAAGATCCATTGTATACATTGCCGTTGTACCATTTAGTTGTTCATGGTGATCACCGAGTAGCTCGTACTGCTCAACGTGTCGTCGCGACACCCCAATAATCGAAAGATCATCAAAATCACCCGTCCCAATGATGCGAGAAAGTGCTGGTAAAAGTTTTCGTGTTGACAGGTCGCCGGTGATGCCAAAGATGATAAGTTTTGTTTTCATAGTCTTTTTAGTATAACATTACTATACTTTATATAGTAGATTATTGTCCTGAAGTTGCTCGCTCAAGTTCAATAACTGAGCCCATATGCTTATCGTGAAATTTGATTGCCACGTCTTTTCCAGATAATTTTACAAGCTGATTGTACGTGTGAGAGAGGCCTTTTTCATCAAACGGCAAGCTTGTATGTACTGCACGAAACTCTCCCAAGCCTCGTAACGTCACAAACTGCGCATGGTCAAACCCCTCAGGATATGGACTGCCGGGCTTTGGCTGCGGCACTTCTATATACGGAACCGGCCGCTGCCAGCCCGGCACATTTAACGGCTCTCTGAGACTATAAACCGTGATCATGCGCTGGTTCACCTCTTCTTCGTGAGATGAAAGTGCGTGCGAAGCGAGTAGTTTCTTAAGTTCATCGTAACGCTCATTCGTCTCTACTCGATAGCAGAGCGTGTCGCACATTATGATCTCTTTTCGGGCGATGCCCGACTGATCAATAAGTTTATTCGCCTCAGCGACAAACGCTTCGTAATCGCCTAGTACTTCTTTCATAATAACTCCCTCTCTGGAGTAGAAAAACAGATACAGCGCACTGCTGTATCTGTTTTTTACGATCTCATATTATTTTTTTGGTCCGTTCACTTCGTAGCTGGTATTAGTACTCTCAAAGAAATTCACAAGCTGCAATGTGTCATTTGCTGCAGCCATCCACTTTGCAGGGTTTGATACTTTGTAGTGAGCCTCAAAACCGAGCTCCTCAAGACGACGATCAGCAAGATACTTTACGTACTGGTTGATGTAGTCGCTATTAAGGCCGAGGATGCCATTTGGTAGAAGGTCTTTGTTGTAGTCTTCTTCCATCTCAACACCATCGAGAATCATCTGCTTGATCTCAGCAGCAAACTCTTCAGTTTGAAGATCTTCGTTTTCTTCAAGCACTGTCAAAATTAAATTAATACCAAACTTCAGATGGAGAGATTCGTCACGCACAACCCAGTCCATCAAAGAACCAAAGTTACGAAGAAGATTTCGCTGACGGAACGAAAGTGCCACCATGAAACCACTATAGAACCAGATACCTTCGAGGATAATATTGTACGCGATGAGATTTCGGATGAAATCTTTCTTACCTTCAGTCGAAGTAATATCTAACGTCTCTTCGGTCATGCGTTTGATGAACTTTGTTTCAAACGCTTCTTTTCGAGCCATACTTGGCGTCTCTACGTGAGCCGCGTATGCTTGGTCACGATCAATCGGGAATGTCTCAAGCACATACTCAAAACTCATGCAGTGGTTAGCCTCTTCCCACATCTGTTTTGCAAGATAGAGGTGGCACTCTGCAGCATTGACGTACGGGTAAACACCAAACGCAAGTGCCTTATTGACGAGTAGTTCATTTGGATTGAAGTAGCTCATGAGGAACGTCAACGCATGTCGCTCTTCGTCACTCATCTTCTTCCAGTCAGCAAGGTCTTGGCCAAGCTGAATTTCATTTGGAAACCATGTATTTGCTACTGCCTGATCATACAGATCCATCGCCCACTGATAGTGAACTGGCTTAAGTAGTAGTCCGTCTTGTATTCCTGTTCCTAAAATTCCTGCCATTACATAGCCTCCTCAAATTCGTTAGTTGCTAACTCACTACCCTCATAGACTGTCTGCATCACCTCTTCAATCGCAATACGTGCGTCATCAAGTCGAGCAATAGTGCTCTCTGCAAGGGGCGCTTCATTACTGATAATTCCCTCAAGCGCCATAGCGGCTGAAAATAAACTATCGTTAATGTGCACCGCTCTATCTCTTGTCATAAGTTTTTCTTCAACCTCTGGGATCGAAATAGCTAACTGCTCCCCCATGGCTACTGACACCCTTCGCACATCAAGAAGTCTTGCGGATCAATAGGCGCTGCCGCACCACCACTCGACTGAGCGTTGTCGTCTGCAGTAGCCTGAGCTGCAGCCATTGCAGCATCAATAGCAGATAGTTTTTCTTCAAGTGTCATGTCATCGTTGATGATTGCTGATGCGTTTGCCATAGTATTATTTTCCCCCTATTTTGATTATGTTTCAGTGAATTTTCTTGCTATACCGTTTGCTTTTTTGCGAAGCCAAAGCCTGCTTTTCGCGGACCACCGCTCGCTTCTGCCTTGTTTACCTTGACGGTACTTTGTTCAGCAGTGTGACGTGGCTTGACGTGCAGGTAGTACGTCGTCTTTAGACCTTTTTTCCAAGCACCGCTATAGATTTTTACCATCTCATCGATGTCGCGGGTCTCAAGGTACATATTGCGACTAATCGCTTGATCAACCCATTTCTGAGCACGAGCTGCCACTTCGATAAAGGCAAATGGCGACAACTGGAAGCTTGTCTTGTAAACATCCTTGATATGCTGCGGAATCGCATCAATCTGCTGCACATCACCCTGTAGGCGAAGCACGTCGTCCTTTACATCATCCCAAATACCAAGCTTCTTCAGGTCATTGACGAGATTGACGTTGATTTCAAGAAACTTTCCATTTAGAGTCGCACGAGAGAAAATCTGAGCAAACTGCGGATCAATCCCTGGAGTTGTCCCGACTACGTGGGCGATATTTGCCGTTGGAGCAATCGCCATAAGCGTTGCGTTGCGCATACCCTTCTTTACCTTCTTTCGAAGTACATCCCAGTCGAGGCGCGTCTTTCGAGTTACGTCGACCTTTACCTTGCGGTCAGTCGCAAGCTCATCGACAGTGTCAATCGGAAGAATACCTTTGCTCCAGCCGCTCCCCTTGAATGTTGGGTAGCTACCAAGCTTTTTAGCAAGATCAGCTGATTGATCGATCGCATGATAGCTGATAAATTCCGTCAATTGGTCCATGAGATCATATGCTGCTTCAGACTCATAGCTCAAGCCAAGTTTTTCGATAACATCCGTAAAGCCCATAATACCTAATCCAAGCGCACGGTTTTGTGTATTACTATGCATCGCTTCAGGAATTGGCGTATTAGTAATGTCGCAAAGATTATCAAGCTGACGAATAGCACTACGAGTACTTGCCTTGAGGCGATCCCAGTCCCAGGATTTATCTTCCATAAGGTGTGCCGAAAGGTTCAGGCTAACGAGGTTACAGACGGCGGTATTATCTTTATCCTGAGGAAGTGTAATTTCTGTACAAAGATTTGAAAGATGAATCGTGCTCGTATTGTTGTTGAGTGCACGAACATTGATCGTATCTTTCCATGTGATCCATGGATGGCTTGTCGCCTGGAGTACAGTAAGGATCTGACGGAACTGTTCGCGAGCACTGATCTTTGAGAAATCACGCATCTCGCCCTTTTCTGCCATCTTTATATATTCAGCATAGCGCTTACTAAACTCAGCGCCGTATAGCTCTGGAAGATCAGACACTTCTGCCGGGTCAAACATGTACCAGTCCTGGTCTTTTTCGACACGCTTCATAAACTCATCGCTGACAAAGACTGCCGTGTTTGCAAGTCGAGTACGAAGATATGGGTCACCAGAGTTTTGCTTTAGGTCGAGGAATTGAGGAAAGTTAAGGTGCCAGTTTTCCATATATAGAGCAGCTGCGCCAGCTTTTTTACCCTTACGAGATACAGCAAACAGCGCTGTGTCGATCATCTTCATGAACGGGATAGGTCCAGTTGATTCCGTATTAGTCGTCTTTACAGGACTACCTGCGGCACGAAGTTTATTCAGGCTGATCCCAATACCACCCGTACCCTTAGCGATCCACATCACATCACGAACGCCCTTAGCGATCGATTCCATGTCATCCTGAATCTCAATCAAGAAACAGTTTGATAGTTGAGGGAATGAACCACCAGCGTTGATGCGAGTCGATCCACCAGGAGAGTAGTCAAGATTTGCCATGTGTTCGTAAAAATCGATTGCTGCAGCCGTTGGATCTTCTTCGTTAAAGCTAAGTCCCATCGCAATTCGCATGTTTGTATACTGTGGCACTTCGATCGTATCGCCACTTTGATTGCGAAGACCATAGCGGTTTTTGCTCGTCACGACACCTAGATATTTCGATAGATTGTCTTTTGTTGGGTCGATGGTCTTTGCAAGCTTTTTAAGATCAAAAACCTTACTGCTCATACGTTCATCAAGTAGGCCATCTTTAATACCCTGCTTCAAGTAGTCTGCAAATTTTGTCTCATGAAGTTTTTTGAGTTCAGCAGCATCTTTATATTGTCCTAGGATGTTTTTATAAACATTCTTGAGCATTAGACGAGCGGCGATTTTATCGAAATCAGGGTCGTCTTTAACGTTTTGGAGTGCAGCGTGCATGACTGATTCATCGAGCTGCTGCGTCGTGATTCCATCAAATAATGTCAATCGTACCTCTGATGCAACTTGAACAACTTTTTGAATCTGGTCGGGCAAGCCCTCACTCGCCTCGACGAGTGCCAGGTTGATCTTGTTGGCGTCAAATGGTTCGCGGGTGCCGTCGCGTTTTACCACGTGAATTTCGCTCATAGTTCCCCCTATGGAAATATATAATGTTATTTTTGTTCACATTATTTTTTGAATTACCTCTCAAAATAATTCAAATGGTGCAAGAAAATACCGACTAAGCGGCTCTACCTCTCCTCTTGCTAAATGTGTGTTTTTGTTGAACTCCTACATATGTAGTGTCTGTATAGAACTATAGACCCTAGATATATGGTTTTCAAGCTTTTTAGTGTTTTTTACAACTCTGATATATAAACAAAAGCAGAATAACACCTTATAGTGTGTTGTTTCTTATTTACAACGCTATATATAGCGTTTAGCTTTCATCGATACATGCCTGCTGAAGTCGCTCAGCGGGTGCAAAATTATCACTATATGACACCCCTTTAGGAAGCGACAACGTATTGGCGCCAGTCCACTGCACCGGCTGCCGACTATACGCAACGACCATATTCGCCCGCACTGTCTGTTTCTTGTCCTCACTATAGGTTACTTGCGGAAGGTGACGGCGGTACGGTGCATCAAGAGCTTGTAAAAGTTTTCTACACGCACCTTGCTGACCCGCGATCATATTTACCCCTACAACCCCATTCACTGTCAGTAATCGATTGATCGCTTCGCCGTACTCTCTCGTCATTAGACTAAACGGTACACTCGTATCATTATAAATATCAACAATAACGACATCGTAGCGCTTTGAAGACTCATTGATAAATGATCGAGCATCAGCAAAGTGAAGCGTAACATTTGAAGGACTTTTGTATTCAAAATACTTCTTCGCGATAGATTCAAGTGTAGGGTCAATCTCTACAACATCAATCATCGACGACGGATACTTATTAGCAAGGTGTTGAGGCAAGGTAAATGTTCCGCCGCCAAGTATAAGGATATTCTGCTTATTTGGTGCTGCCTCGACAAGCTGCGCAAGCTGCTTCGTATACCAAAATAGTAATTTATCAGGTTGATTCACATAAATTCCTGACTGTATGCCCGTCGGACCCGAAGCAATCCCACGCGTCGATTGAGGTTCCGACGGATCCCAATCCTCATATATAACGTAGTGGGCACTTGGAGTATCTATATGCAGCCCTGCAGCCACCTGCACAGGAAGTCCGACAGCAACGACAATCACAAATGAAGCCCCTACTCGCCACATCCACCGCCAATTAGGTATCAACAGCCAGCTACAAACAAGAAGCATCAATGCGACAATACCAAGCGTTTCACGCGATCCTATATACCCGAACAACACAAAACCAGTGAGGAAAGTACCGACAATTCCTCCAATTGAATTCAAAGAGCTCAGGTTTGCGATTGAACTGCCTGTTGAGTCCAGTGAGGTAACTGCAAACTTCGCAAGATACGGGCTAAGCACCCCTAGGAGAAAACTCGTTGGTGCAAATAAGATAAGCGAGGCAAGCATACCCTGCAGACGTGCATCATCAGCTGCGCCTACCACCCACTCTAAAATACTCACATAACTCAGCAGGACAAAGACAACACTGACGCATGCAAAAAAGCAGAGTATGACAACGTCTGCAGGTTTTTTGCGAGCATCCGCAATACGACCTCCGCTCCAATACCCTATACTGAGTGCAGCAATAATCACCCCGATAACACTCGTCCATACATACGTAGAACTCCCAATACTTGGCGCCAAGATGCGCGCAGCAGCAAGCTCAAACATCATAAGCACCGCACCGCTCGCAAAAGCAATAAACTCTAGTTTTCCAAATCGAACCATATGCTTTTTCACTACTCTTTAGTGTATCAGATCGAAATACAACACCCAGCGCTCAAAAAATACCAACCAAATAAAAAAGACATCTCTCATTGGATATCTTTTTTATTTGGCGGAGAGAACAGGATTCGAACCTGCGGTACCATTGCTGGCACACACGCTTTCCAAGCGTGCGCCTTCAACCACTCGGCCACCTCTCCGTACGTCTACTATTGTCTAGCAAACTTATGCGCTCCATGAGTCAAGCGTGCGTCTATCGCTCCACTTTGTTCCGCTCCTCCGCTTGCTCATTGCCTTGAAAGTGAACTTTCAGACAATTTCACTGCGCTTCGCTAACCACTCGGCCACCTCTCCATGTCGCCTTTTCATTTTAACAAACATTTAAATACTATACTTTAACAACAGTTGTACAATTCACGCCACACTAGCTGTTGCGATTTTCTACTGTTTCTCTCTATAATAGATAGTTAATGAAAACAAACCCCGATGCACCAGTAATTGCTCTGCGTGGCCTGAAAAAGCGCTACGGCATTGGAGACGCCGAACATACGGTCCTTGACGGGGTAGATCTTGTCATTGAAAAGGGTGAATTTATCGCAATCATGGGCCCGAGTGGGTGTGGAAAAACAACACTGCTGAATATCCTCGGATTACTTGACCGCGCCGATGATGGCGATTATTTTCTCGCAGATCGCTCAGTAGAATCACTTAGTGCACGGCGACACGCCAATATTCGCAGCGAGCAAATTGGATTTGTATTCCAAAACTTCAATCTCGTCCCTCGACTTAATGTCATCGAAAATGTCGCACTTCCCCTCATCTACAAAGGCATTCGAAAAACCAAGCGACTCCAGCTTGCAAGCAAAATACTTCAGACGTTTCATCTATCCGAACGCGAATACTACATGCCATGGCAGCTCTCGGGCGGCCAGACTCAGCGCGTAGCGATCGCTCGAGCACTCGTCAATAGCCCTTCGATCGTCCTTGCCGACGAACCAACAGGCAATCTCGATAGCAAAGCAAGTCACGTCATCATGGAAGAACTATCCGACATTCATAAGCGTGGCAACACGATTATCATGGTTACACACAACCCTTCACTCACTACGTACGCGAGTCGTGTCATCACTATGCTCGATGGCAAGATCGACAGCGATACAAAAACCCTCCAACCAACAGTGAAAGTCGACACCACAAAAAAGCGACTCGATACCCACGCAGCAGAGGCCCCTAAAGAAAAGATTCTTAGGTCAAGGCGCCCGACAAAGAGAAAAACAATTAAAAAAGGAGTCTCAAAGTAACCTATGCGTCTTCTTGTCCTCAACCATATCCAAAACGCCTATGATTCACTTCGAAGTACTCGTATGCGCACAAATCTCACAATGCTTGGTGTCACTATCGGTGTTGCGAGCATTACTCTTATCCTTTCACTGAGTGGTGGAGCGACAAAAGTCATCACAGACCAAGTCGACGAGCTGGGTGGCAATATCGCCGTCGTTCGTCCAGGAGACGTTCCGCAACCGACCCGCCTCGACAACATTACTAGTCCGATGAACCATTCTTACGCGACAAGCAGCCTCACTGAGCGAGACATGAAAGCTATCCGCCTCGTACCTGGAGTTGAAGCCGTTGCGCCGGTTATGCTTGTCGGCGGCAATGTCGCCGCTGGCAACAATAGCTCCTCAAACACCCCTATTGTTGCGACAACTCCCGACCTTATCTCTATTAGTAATCTCACCGTAAAAGATGGTCAATTTATCGATAGCGTCACCAATCGAGACACAGCAGTTATAGGCGCACAGTTATCTGTTGACCTCTTTGGTACAGATCAGTCTATCGGCCAAAGCTTCAAGATTCGTGGCCAAGACTTTACCGTAATCGGTGTACTCAAACGGGCCAACAAACCTATCAACTACAACAACATCGACTTTGACCATGCCGCAATCGTCAGCCTTGAAAGTGGCAAAAGCTTCAACCAAGGTGTTGCCCAAATTCAACAGATCGATATTAAAGCCACAGACCAAAACAGCCTCCCGTCTGTCGTTGAGGGTACTAAAAAAGCACTTGGAGCAGCTCATAAAAACGAGCATGATTTTAGCGTACTATCCGGAGACGACCTCTCTCGACCAACCAGTCAACTCTTCTTCGCCGTTGCTGCAGCCATGACCGCCGTCGCTGCTATCTCACTTATCGTTGGCGGTATCGGTATTATGAATATCATGCTTGTCACTGTTGCTGAGCGTACTCGAGAGATCGGTATACGAAAAGCACTTGGAGCAAGCAATGGACATATCACTGCTCAATTCCTCATCGAATCACTTGCGATAGGCATCGGCGGCGGCTTATTTGGCTATATAGCAGGCTATCTTCTCGCCTTTATCGTGAGCCGTTCAGTCCTCACCTTTGATCCACTCTTTAGCTGGCAAATCGCCGGACTCGCCATCGGCACCTCCGTTGTCGTAGGTATTCTTTTTGGCCTCTACCCAGCGATACGGGCGTCACGAAAAGACCCTATCGAAGCACTTCGGCAATATCACTAATGTTGCCTTATTATGTCAATTGTGATATAATAAAAAGATACACTAATGGAAATCCCGTTGGTGTCGTAGCGAAGGAGCTCGACATGCTTGGCACAGGCGAGACAGTAACGGACGTCATGAACACTCTACGAAACGAGGAGCATCCTCGATGTGAACTTTCGATAGTCGAAATAACACACGACAAGGTAACACGCCGTAGTACCACTACTGTTGCTCTTCGAGAAGAGATCACAAAGTTCAGTGAGCTGCTCAAGTTCATTGCAGCAGCTCCGGATGGATCCACCATTCGTAGTCAGTGGGCTTACGGCGATGGCGTCATGGTAGTAGCGACTATTCGCAAAGAGAGCATTATCTGCTCACCGCGGGAGAAGACACCCACCGTGACGGCAGTATTCTCGGGTAAAAACATCACCCTCCACAGCAACAGCAAGAAGCACACGTTCAATGAAGTACTGTGGGACTCTGCATTCTGTATAGAGAGAGTCGAACTACCAGAGCAGATCATCAAATTCATCGAAGAGTATCTGCCAAAAATTTCGACGTAGCTCCTTCGCTCAAAGACCCCTATGCACATCACGTGCATAGGGGTCATTTCAATTTCCAAAGATTATAGATTAGTCGTTAAGTTCTTTTTTGAACTTCTCAATCAACACAACAGGTACTGGATCGACATTGTTTAGTATCGCCACGTAGATACTCACAAAGTCTGCGAGTACACATCCCCAAAGTAACTGCTCGAGCGGGGTTTCACCCTGCAGATGAACCGAGGTTGCTTTTGGCCGCATACCACTCAGGAGTCGATCGCTCACTTCAAATCGTTTCAAGATTCGTGGATGTTCAAAACTACTAATGATATCAAACACCGCAAATGGCTTTTCGATAGGATGTGATGTCCAGCCAATAAATTCATTGTGGTTCACCTCTGGGTATTCGTTCCAGGTAGCAACATTTTTGGCGTTTTCATTCCAACTAATCTTCCACTTATACGCCACCGGAGCCGTCAGTGTACCACCATAAAACACAGGGGTCTTTCCAACAGCTAGAAGTGCAAGTTGTTTAGCTTGATTTCGCTCCGTCCCAACGGCTGGTAGCCACTTCTCTGTTGCTTCGCGAAGCCACTCTGAAGCATAGGCCACTTCCTCGAGGGTAGAAATAGGAACGATTCCAAAATTCACCAAAAGCGCTACAAGCCCACGGAGGTTATAGATCATCGCCATACGCGGCTGCAAATCTGCTGGCAGTGCAACATGCGCAATCGATTGATGCTTCGCTACATCAAGCAAATGTCCACCCGCCGCTATCACAGCTACCTGAGAAAACGTATCACGCGCCTCATGGAGACAGTTAACCGTCTCCTCCGTATTGCCCGAATAGCTACTCGCAATTACAAGCGTACTGCTGTCGACATAGCCAGGGAGATCATATGATCGCACTACTTCAAACGGAACTTCCATCCGTCCGCCGAGCCAAGACTTGACGATTCCAGCAGCGAGCGCTGAACCACCCATACCCGCGACGACAACTTTCGTCAGTGGTCGCCCATCATGAGCAGCATCTTCCACTCCTATTTCATAGTTTGCTTGTTTCCACTGCTCTGCAGCGACTGTTAGCGCTCCATGCGGATCGCGTTGTTTCAATACATTGCTATCATCAAGCATGCAGCCCCCTTTTATATAACTTGCGAATAATTCTCCTACTATGATACACTTTTTAGTAAAGAAGCATAAGTATAATTATTAGAGGTGGGCGATGAATACTCAAACAACTGGTCAGCAAGATGACGATCAAGAGCTAGCAAAAGTACTTGCTGGCGTAAACCAACAGCTTTCAGGCGCACAACCAGGCACTGATCTTTCGTTTGAAGAAACAGGTGCAGCTACAGCAGCTGCTCCCGCAACAGCTCCTCTTACGCCACCTTCGTTGCCAGTACCAGACCTCGCAGCGCCAGCAGCTCCTGCACCATCAGAGCCAGCTCCGCACGCATCATCACTTCACACCGATAGCTCACTCGAAGGTATCAAAAAAGATGCACTCAACGAACTTCGCCCGCTCGTCGACAAACTCAATGTCTCTGCTGAAGAAAAGTTCGATACCTACCTCTTACTTCTTCGCTCGACTGACGATACGACTCTTATCGGACCTGCTCACGATGCAGCCAAGTCAATCACTGACGAAGCGCGCCGTGCTCAAGCACTGCTCGATATCATCAAAGAGATCGATTACCTTTCTGCAGAAAAAACCGCAGCTTAAATACCGCAGCCTTTCCCAACAAAATACCCCCGCTATCATAGCGGGGATATTTTTACCGTTTATTCAATTACTTTTTGTCAGTTGACTTTGTAATCGTAGGCTGTGATTGTGCGTCATGAAGAACATCTTGTAGTTCACGACGGCTCTTGAAGTAGTAGACAACTCCGATAGTGATCGCTGCGATACCGATAAGTCCGGCAATCACTTCTGCAGGTCCAGTAGTTGGAAGTTCAGAAGCTGGAGTAACTGGAGTACATCGTGCATCACCGGCTGGAACACCTGGCTTACACTCAGCTACCTTACAGTTCTCACCTGGGATAGTTACCTTAGCTGTATCTTGCTTGTTACCATTGTTTGTCTCGGCTGCTGCAGTGTTTATAAGAATATCACAAGTCTTTGCATCAACTGTTGCGGTAAAGACGAGGAAGGCATTTGCACCTGGAGCGTAGTTACCGATGTTTACTCCACCAGCGTTGATACCATCTTCGATTGTTTTGCCGCTAGGGTTGTTTGCGTTCTGAATCTTAGTCGAACCAGCTACATAGCTTAATCCTTTTGGTAACACATCCTTTAGGACGACATTTTTCTGTTCAGTTGTACCTGTATTCTTGTATGAAAGTCGGTAGTCTACTTTTGTACCTGATTTTACAGATACGTTATCTGACCAATCTTTTGTACCGTTTACTCGTACATCTTTAGCGAATGTAAATGCAGGCTGGTCGGCAACAAATCGGAAAACGATATAGCCAGAATATTGGTCACAACCTGGAAGTTTACCGTCAAGCGCACTGTATCCAAGTTTGATACCAGTCGCGCTAAAGATTGCGCTATCACCAAGTGATTGACCATTTACAGCACCGTTACTTGCAATCTTTGCTGAGCCAGGGATATAACGAAGTGCGATATCAGTGGTCGATGGATTCTTAAACGTAATGTGGTCATAGACAGATGTCGGGTTTGCGTTTGACGCGCCTACATATGCCATCGCTTTAGTGTCAGTATTGTTTGCTTTTACAAGTGCTGGCATTTCTGCTCGAGCAAATGCGTTTTGTGCAATACCTTTACCACTTTCGTTAAGACTCGTCTTAGCGTTGTTATGGTAGAAGATCAAGGCTTCGTATTCTTTACCAGCAACAAGTGTTGCATCATCACCGTACGATTGGTTTGAAGCGATATCACGAACACGGAAGAAGTTTCGCTCGTCACCATACTTAGGGTTGTTTGTAATCGAGTTGAACGTGACGTAGTCTGCAGGATTCTCCTGAGTAAACGTCGTTCGGTTCGGCCCCCAAGCAAGTGCTGCTGTAGAGAGAACGATTGTCGTTAGGAGCATCATTGATGCTGCTGCGATATACTTTGGGCTAGCTTTACGAGTGATTGTGTTGATGAATGTACGCATTATAGTTCCTTTCTTATCTTATTGCTTAGAGGCCGCTTTGGACTTCGGTGTTATTTGTTGCTGGTGTATCTGGACCTTGTACTGTATTTCCGCCGGCATTACCACCTATGTCTAGTGATGGTTTAGTTCCTTCTGTAATTTGACCGCCAGTTTCTGTATTAGGAGTATTCGTAATTATGTCAATGATCGGAGCTTGGGTTTGACCGCCGCCGATATCTCGACCCGGATCAGTTGTAACGACTGTTTCAACCGGTACCGACTCAGGCATAAATTGTCCTGGACCCATCGGTGCTACCCATTCATTTGTTGAATATCCATTACCCTTTTGTTCACCTGGAGGGGTTACCGGTGGAGTAACGGGTGGGTTTACTGGAGGCGTTACTGGGGGTGGTGTTGTTGGTGGAGGGGTCTTAGGTGGTGTCGTTGTTGGTGGAGGGGTTACCTCTTTTGGAGGAGGTCCATTACCAGTAGGTGTTTCTGGAGTGTAGCTTGTGGTTGGCTGCTCGTAGTACCGAGCTACTGGCGCTGGGCCTGATCCTTGCGGTGTTTCTACAACTTGCTGTACAACAGGCTGTGCGACATCCCATCGGCGCTGACCACCACACTCTGTGTTAAGTTCGAGCTTCTGGCGATTACCGTTGGCGTCTGTGTATTCGATCACGATAACACGCTGGTTGCCATGGTTTACATTGTTATCTTTAGCGATAACACCGTCACCGTTGTTATCAACTTCGTATAGACTGCCGTAGTTACCGTCTTTCCATACTTCAGTGATCTTTGTGTCAGGGGCGCTCATAAGTCCCATTGCACGGTCATACTGTAGTTTGTAGTAGTCAGGATTATTCTTTAGGTGCTCACCGAGACTATTGATACCTTCGTCGTTGTCGGCAAATGCAGGATCGAGGTTAATTCCAGTCATGATCGTCGCAAATTGCTCAGGAGATTCTTTCCAACGATTTTGTGTCAATTCACCAAACCCAGCTGGCTGACCTGGCTTATCAAGGTCGCTACCAAGAAGTGGTGCACCGAAATCATGCGGTCGTAGTTTGTCGCCTCCAAAGAATGGGTCTTCTGCCATATTGTAGTGAATACCGTTCGCAAGTGAGTCTTTATGCTCTTGCTGCTTTTCTAGGTAGAGTTCTTCGAATGTCTTAGGCGTTGTCGTTGACTGTGAGCCAGCAAGATTGATGTCGCTTCCACCGCCAGAATGATGCATCTCATCAAGTCCCCAGCCGCCAAGGTGCATGCCGCGTGCCGCAAGACTAGCCGTTGCAAGCGCTGCAAACCCAAGTGCAACTTTTGTACCACGACTATTAACACGCTTGTTAAACTGCTCGTCCGTTTCATTTTCTTTTTGAGTAGGACCAAGTCGCATCTTGACAAGAGTCCAGTTAATCGGAGCGATTGTCTTATTCCAAACACGACGGAAGCGACCAAGTGGCTGTGCGTCTGCATCTGCTTGAACGTCTTCTACCGTACGAACCTCAGGAACACGAGGAGCAGGCTCACCAGGCGCTGCTTCTGCCTCTGCAGCGGCAGGAGCGATTTCAGGAGCGGCAGCTGCAGGAGCTTGGGGAGCTACTTCTTGGACGTCCGCCATACCTTCAAACTCGGCAAGCATATCTACATCCCTCTTGACTGTATCCATATAAAGGATCGCTTGCTGGTCGGTCCAGCCGTTTAAAACGCCTTTTCCAAATTTAGCAGCTAATTTCTTTCGTGCTGCGTCTGCTTCTTCTGTAAACTGCTCTTTAGTTTGTGGACCAAATGATGGAATGTTTGGGTTGCTCATGGTGGTGGTTCCTATTGCTATCCTTTGTTATTGATCTGCTTGGTATCAAGCTTATGTATTCATACTAGCATAAACAGTATATATTGTCAATGCTTATAGACGATATTTTACAAATAAACAACTTTAGTTTAATAAAAATAACCCACTCGATGTGAATGGGTTATTTTAGATAAGATGTTGATCTCAATACTAAGGATTTTCAGGAGGTCGAATGTTGAAATTTTTATCCACAGTCGGCTCTCGAGGCTCGACTGAATCCATAGGATGGTCTCCAGGCCTACTGATGACCGGTTCTTCGAACATCTGTTCCGTTTTTGGTGGTCCAACCTCAGGCCCTGTACCCAAGGGAATTCTCAATTCATCGTTGTCATAAATAGGCTTCTGGACAATGCCTCTCTGCTCTGGAATAGGTGGTGTCTCAGGCGGGATGGTTATATAACCGCTATTAGGTAGCTCATATGTTTCTGGGCCAGCAGGAGTAACACGCACTTCAGGTGGCGTTTCTGGAAACTGTTCGAGTTGCATCGGTGTAGTAGCTTCGTTCATTGGCTGCGAAACCTCAGGCTTATCAACCGATTGCATCTCGCTAGTAACATGGCCCGCGCCAAATGATGCACCTGCAACCGCTACTACAGCAGTACTCTTAAATAGATTCTTGCGAATCTTTTGCCAAAATGAGGGAGACTTTTCCTCAGAATTCACTTCGGCAGCAGAATTTACTGTATCGACAGACTCCACTGGTTGAGCTGAGCCAGCTTCAATATTTTGCCACCAAGACGAAGGAGTATCCTCAACAGTAGGGCTTGTTTGTTCGATTTGCTGTCCATGTTCATCCTCATTGCTATCGGGAGCTTCAGTAATTTCTCGAGGTAGTTTTTCTTGATTCATATTGTTAAGGTGCCTTGTTTGTTTTTGTTGGTTGTATGGTTTTTATACTAGCGTATTTAGCTGTTTTTGTCAATAGTTCTTACGCTTCTACCTCTGTAAAAATGAAATTCCCCCGCACTTGCATGCGGGGGAATGTTCTGTTTCAAATCACTGTCGGATAGTGTGCGGGATATAGGTAAATCTGACCGAAAGGTCATTAAGATCGACAAACTCCACAGGTTCTCGCGGCCGCATAAAATGGATACCCGAAGGATCCGGCTCGACGATAGGCTCGAAGCGCCTAGCATGACCGCGTGAATCTGTCAGCTGTCGTAGATGAGCGTAGCCCTCTCCCTGCGACATGATGACTGGACAGCCAATCGTTATCTCGCCCTGTCGAACAGGTGCAGCACGAATCGCAATGATGAGAGCACTACCCTCCTCGTTGACCGTCTCTAGATACACTATTGAATGCTGGAGCGTGGGGAACAAAAACCCCACCCGTGGACGTACCGCGCCGGGACGAACTGTCTCTGCTGTATAGTTTTTCACCGTTACCACTTCCTCACACTTTTGATGTCAGAACAAAACATATAATACATATAGAAACATAAATTGTCAAATAAAATACCACCCATGCAGGGTGGTATTTTATAAAGACGTAAGCGTCCTCTAGAAGCCCATGCCACCAGGCATGCCGCCGCCAGCAGGAGCTGGAGCTTCTTTTTCTGGAATATCGACAACGAGCGCTCCCATTGTCGCAGCAGTTGATGCGATCGAAACTGCGTTTTGCACAGCTTCTTTCGTTACGCGTGCTGGATCGATAACACCAGCCTTCTTTACGTCAACGAGCCCCTTTTCTGGCGCATTCACATCGATACCAAAGCCAATCTTGCCTGCTTCTACTTGCGCAAGAAGTGCTTCACTATTGAGGCCGGCATTTGCGGTAATCTGAAGGAATGGCGCACGAAGTGCGTTTTTGAGGATCTGACGACCAGCACTAATACTGTCGGCGCCGTCGGCTTTGATCGTTGCAGAAAGGTTTACAAGCGTCACACCACCTCCGGCAACAATTCCCTCTGCAAGCGCTGCTTTTGTCGCCGCAACAGCATCATCTACACGGAATTTCTTTTCATCGATCTCAGTCTCGGTAGCGCCACCGACCTTGATGACGGCAACCTTTCCGCTAAGCGCTGCAGCACGTTTTTCGTACTGTTCTTTATCGTACTCACTCGAAGCATTGTCAGCTTGTGCAACAATCTGTGTGATGCGCGCTTTGACGTCAGCTGCTTTGCCCGCACCTTCGATAATTGTGGTGTCGTCTTTGCCGACGATGACCTTGCGTGCGTTTCCAATTACCTCTAGTCCTACGTTTTCAAACGTCAACCCTTGGTCTTCAGAAATCACTGTCGCACCTGTCAGTACAGCAATGTCTTGAAGGATTTCTTTTCGGCGATCACCAAATGCTGGTGCTTTTACTGCTACAGTATTTAGCACACCCTTGAGCTTGTTGAGTACCAAGATGCTCAATACTTCACCCTCTACCTCGTCAGCGATGAGTACAACTTCTTTTTTACCTGCCTGGGCAAGCTTTTCGATAATCGGAAGGAATTCCTGTACGCTCGAAACTTTCTTGTCTGTAATAACTACCGCAGGCTTTTCGTACACTGCTTCTTGACGACCAGCGTCAGTCACGAAGAATGGACTCACCCAGCCACGGTCAAGATTGAAACCTTCAACAACTTCAGCCTCAAGCTCAAGTCCCTGCCCAGCCTCTACGGTAACAACGCCGTCTTTGCCGACTTTTTCGATCACACCAGCGATAAGCTCGCCGATCTCACGACTCCCCGCAGAGATTGTCGCAACCTCTGCCACGCGTCCCTTTTTACCTTCAATGCTCTCAGCAAGCTTATCGAGCTGCTTGACGACATCAGCGCCAGCCTCTTCGATACCTTTGCGAAGCTCTTGTGGATTGTGGCCAGCCGCAATCAAACGATTTGCTTCTTTGAGAATGTTGTACGTAAGGACAGTTACTGTCGTTGTGCCGTCACCTGCTACCTTATTGAGCTTGCTCGCAGCCTGCTTAATAAGTTCTGCACCGACCTTGTAGCCGAGTGTCTCATCATCGTTTTCCGGTAGATCGACTGATTCAGCGACCGTGACGCCATCGTGCGTTACGGTTGGTCCACCATAGCCCTTTGCGATCACCACATTTCGACCTTTTGGTCCGTAGGTTACTTTTACTGCGTCATATAGCGCCTTTGCTCCACCGAGCACACGCTCGCGAGCGTCATCATCATAAAATACTTTTTTAGCCATCCACTATACTCCTTGTAGGGTTACTCGTTATTATCAAAAAGATACAGACACTACCTAGACGGTAGCGAGAATGTCTTCTTCTTTTACGATCAGGTATTCAGTTCCATCGATCTTTAGTTCAGTTGTTGAGTAGTCTTTGTAGACAATTCGATCATTTACGTTGACGCCAGCGACGTCAGGTCCAACTGCAACAACTTTTGCGACAACTGGTTTTTCTTTTGCGGTATCAGGTAGATAAAGACCACTCGCGGTTTTGGTTTGCGCCTCTTCGCGTACGGCAACCACACGATCAGCAAGCGGTTTAATCGGTGTACTCATGTAATTCCTCCGTTAATTGGTTGTGTTTCCATTGTAACCAAAAAAATTAGCACTTGCAAGGCGCGAGTGCTAATTTTAGTGTAAAAAATTAAAAGAAAAAACCCGACCATTTCTGGTCGGGTATTCTCAACTACAACGGACTAGCGTCCATATACAACCCTAGCTTGAGTAGACTACCGTTCTTATGCAGAACAGCTGTGTCACCTTGAGCAAGACTTTGCCTGAGTCCTGGAACAAACCAGGTGGTTCGTGGAGCACTCCAGTCAAACTGGAGTTTTCCACTCCCCGGTCCAAGATTGAATGATCACGATTTCGGCACTGCCGTTACTTGACCAAGTCGAAGAAACAGCTAACCTCCTTGGCGACGACATCGCCGACCTGCTCCCACTCTACTTGCCAAGTATGGTGATCGCAAAGGTGACCGATGCGAGCACCGTGACTGTCGAAGTTCCCAGTGAGTACCCCCACTGGACCGACGAAGTAGAGAGGGCTATCATCGAAGCCGTTTCGGCTGAGAAATCCCCAATGGGTGATCCCTTGGGTTGCAAGATCGAGCGGATCGCCATCTCGTCGTAATTGACAATATCACACCCTCTGTCAGGTTATAAATGACACCGCCCCTCATAGACTGAAGTCTATGAGGGGCTCTTTTTATACTTCATTATCACAAAAACATACATACTAATGTCTGACGTGCGCGCCTACGCAAGATATCAAAACGATAACGCATTGATGTCGATACCTATTCCTCGCTAGATGATCCAGCGAAACTCACGCGCGCCAATGTCCGTTTCGCATTGCGATGACGGATTCGATGAGCACCATCTCGTTCAATGTAGTCACCCTGAAACGTATCATTCAATGCATCGTACGCTTCATTTACGGCATATGCCTCGTCCAAATCAGAATTGTCATTAACGCCACCGTCATTGCGATCAAGCTGTGCATAAAGTGTATCGTATACACGCGACTCACGCTCTTCATGCGAAAGCTTACCGCTCGCCTCTTCTTCGATCCCAGCCAACTCACCTGGAAGATCGTCGATATCGAGAAGACCTCCATAGTACTGGTCAAATATCTTGTCAGCTTCTTTAGAGGTATAAGGGTTTGGCGTGTGCTGTTCGTCAACTTCTAACGCTATAGGTGTCGTTTCGACAGCAATAGTGTTGTAGTCATCAAAACCTGCCGAAATGTCATCAATTTTAAACCCTTTTGTAAGTCGTAGCTTGTCTTCATTATAGAGACCTCTGTCAGGATCTAGCCCCTTGGATCGCCCTCTTGATCCATGATCCTGTCCTTCAAAACGATCATATGATTTATTGGCTTGCCGCAAACGTAGGGTATTTATATTACTCATGGTTATAATTATGCACTTTTTTGTTGTTTTGTCAATACTATCCTCCTACCTAAGGTATGATCAACCCGGTTCTACCTGCATATCACGTAAGAAAGTTATATATTGACATTATTATATATTTAATGTATAATAAATATGCTATAGTAACCGCTATAGTAACCTACGACCATCAAGAGGATGGTTATCATGGCGAAGAACACTAAAGCACGTGCAACACTATGCACACCGGAGCATGAAATCATTCAAGGGCTTTCAAACCCCAAGCAAGTCCAAGCCGATCAACTGCGTCGTCGCAGTGGTGCAGCAGGCCTACACCGAGATTCCGATAAAAAGGGCTCGCGTGGTAGCCGTCGAAAGTCGGCGGTCGAAGCTGACAGGACAGCCGGATGATTTCATCTTCGTCCGCGTACGGCGGTTTCCGTACAAGTGGCGACACTATCAGTGTCCCACTAGCCTCCATCACCTTTCGGTATGGAGGCTTTTTCATTTGCTTTATCGTATAAAATGTATTATGATAAATATATATGAAAGAGCAACAATCAGCTGCATTTACGGGAGCGTGTCGAGAATTCTGTCCAGTACAGAAAAGCCTCGATAACACGCACGACAGGCTCCGTGACACTGCACAAAAAATACAAACACTTGCGCTGCAAGACTCTATTAACCAATGGCATAGTGCTTTTTATATTTCCGAGCAAACTGGCAGCGATACCGTGGATATTTACACGAAGATAGAAAACAGGAGTGATACGTCTATCGTTTCAGAAATAGCAGAAGTCACTACAGGTTTCACCGCTGAACAAAAAGCGACATTTCTATACAACAGTCGCCAAACGGCGATTGAAGTTGTAGAATCGGTATTTCTACCTATGCAGCAGGCAAACAGAGGTGAAGCAGACCTAAAAGAAGCTCGCTGTCGAATTGGCCCACAAATCGCGCGCGTTGCCATCGATTCAAAGCAGCCTGATGACCCCTTTCAGGGTGCCAAACAAAACCTTGTCATTTGCCATCAAGACAGGTCTATCTCGCCCAGTCCAATTACAGAAGACGATGCCCATTGGCTTAAAGAAAGTATCGCACAAGACCGAGATGCACAAGTCATAGCTAACATCCTCGCGGACAACCCAGAGGCATCAGCGACTCTCTCTGACTACGCCGAGAAATACCCCGACGAGATGCGTGATCTCTAGTAACTTTCCACGGCCGCATTAACTGTTTCTGCGAATGCGCGTTTGTGGTAGAGCGTAAAACCCTTTACACCGGGCACTCTGCCAGTAGCGTGATCTTTTAGTCCGATTGTTTGACTATCGACAACAATCACCTCTCTACCCTTAACCCGCTTCACTTTAACTCCTTCAATGTCGCCCTGGACACCTCTCTGTTTTTGGAAGCTATTCTTGCTTTTAAAATCGACAGGCACCCTTACTCCATCCGCACGAGTGATATATGCATCAGCTCCCTGCTGGACGTCTTCATTGACAGGAGACTCTTCTACGGCGATCCAACCAAAGTCAGTAGCTTGTGATTTGAGCGCATCAATCGACGCGACTTCTAGTTTTATACCAGTCATCATCTGCGCAAGCTTTGACTTAATCTCATTAATGTTGTTACCTCCACCAGCAACACTCCGTCGATGCGCCGAACGCTCTACCATTGAACTGAAGGAGTCTGCCAGCGCTTGCTTTGCCCGCTCGGTCTCAGTCTTTTGGATAATATCACCAAGGAAACGAGCATAAAGATTTGATCGTCCAATAGCATTTAGCTCAGCTTGGCGATCACCGTCTGTTCGATTTTTCTTGCTGCGTAACTTATCAATAGCTTCGTCACTGTTATAGTAAATATCAATAAAACCGTTTGCCATGCCTTGAATACCACGTTGCACGTCAAGCTTTGAAGTCTCTAGTAATTGCCTAAAGAGATCCCTATCTATAGTAATTTCGTTGTCCACCACATTCTTCTCTACGAGAGGCGCCTCAACTGTCGATTCATTAGTCTGGGCAATCTCTGTTTCTTTCTGTGAGGGAGCCTTTAGGCCCATGCTGCGCATAATCAACCCAGCGCCCACGAGTGATATCGCATGTAGCTCCTGAGACTCACTTTTCCCTGACTCATCATACATGCTGGCAGCATTATCGTGACCTTCCAGAACACGCATAATTGACTCTCTTACTATTGTACGACTTCTCTTCGTACGACCTAGCTCTTTTAAGGTATCTTCATCAAGTGTCGATTCATCGTATACACCACTTTCTAAAAGAGTGTCCTCCATGTAACCATCAAGTTGATGATATGCTTTAGTAATCACTTCCTCTGGTCGTGTGTCTCGATTTTTTTCTAGATTGATAATATCCTGTGTCATATCGACAAGGTTCAAATGTAGCTGTGGTTTCTCTATACTGGAGGTCATGTTGTTTGTTTTCTTTTTATTTACTTATTTGATTAATACATATTATACACATAAATATATATTTGTCAATAAGCATAGCATCCGAACCCAAGATCCCCGCTTTGTAGAATGTTTTCTTATTCGTAAACAATATCCACAACCTGCTTTACTAGATGAGATTTAGAATTTTTATGTCCAAGTGTACAAATAAAGTTCGCCACACTATCAGGAGTGTAATCCAGTTAGCCTATCGCTATATAATCGAGGTTAACTCACCCTTGACCGCTGCGGGAACAAAGTTTCCTGCTTCGACAAGTGAAGAGATTTCTGAAAGACCATTTTCACTCGTAATAAGTACGGCATTTGCTTCGTAGAGTTCAATCGTCTCTAGGTCTTGTAAATCATCGTGGCCAACCAGGATTCCGCCAGCGGTCTTTGAGCCAACGCTAATCTGAATGACCGTCTGAGCATCGCCCTGACCACCATCTATAACGTCCCTACCCTGCAATCGAAGCCCTTCGGTAACTGCTTTTAGTATTGTTGCGTTTGCTGTGGAGCTCGCGACTACAACGACACGACCATCTTCGGGAAGCCAGTCTGCAAAGGCCTTACCGAGCGTCCATGCGTCTTCAGTTGTCATCGACTCGCCGAGGCGACCACGAATATCAAATCCAGAAAATATAGTACTCATAATCTGTTAATTATACCATGTTTACTCGGCGCGTTGCAGCCTGGCCGCGTCTTGCCGTATAGTGGATAATAATGAATATCAGATTTGCGAGCGACGAAGAGCGAAATCAGTGGAATACATATGTTCTCGCGAACCCAGACAAAGGTAACTTGTTTCAAGGCTATGAGTTTGCTGAGCAAAAACGACTCGGAGGATGGACGCCGCGGCTCATCATGGCCGATTCACTTGCGATCACCGTACTTGAAAAAAGCATCTTTGGACTCGGCTGTCTATGGTACATCCCTAAAGGCCCTGGTGTAGTACGTGCGGACGATATCTCTACCCTCCTCCCCGAACTACGGAAGTTCGCCTCTCAATGTAGTGTCTTTGCGATCAAGATCGAACCTGAGTTCGTAAAAACAAATGAGACACTGGCTGCGCTACGAAGCATGCATCTTCTCCCCGCAACACCGATCCAGCCTAATGTATCAACAGTCACACTGGATCTCAGTCCGCCCCTGGAGACTATCCTTTCATCCCTCAATCAAAAAGGGCGACATGCGCTGCGACGCGCTGAGCGAGATGGCGTTACAATTCAACGCGTTGAGACAAGCGACGAAAATTGCGAGCAGTTCTACCAGCTTCTCAGCGAGACGGCGGCAGGTTCTTTTCGAATTCGCTCAAAGCAGTACTATCGAACGTACTGGCAGCGATACAGCGCTGCCAATCAAGGCCAGCTCTTTTTTGCCTATGTCGACAACAAGATTGTCGCTGGAGCATACGCGATCACCTTCGGCACAAAGAGTACCTATAAAGATGGAGCAAGTATCCGCGAACGAGTCGTCTATGGTGCAAGTCATCTTCTACAATGGGAGGTAATTCAATGGGCGAAAGAAAAAGGATCGTTGATACATGATTTGTGCGGCACACCACCTAGTGATCAAATTAAAAACGAACAGCACCCTTACTACGGGATTGGGCGCTTCAAGACAAGCTTCAATAAAGAGGTAACCGACTACGTCGGAGTGTTTGACGTACCAGTACGGCCACTTCAGTATCGTATATGGTCAGCCGTTGGCGAAAAAATTACACTACGCATACATAGCCACCTTCACCATGAAAATTGGTATTAATTAACCTACTGCTTCTCGAGGATTTCTCGAACCACCGCAGCATCATTCCACGGTAGCTTTTTGCCGTTTACGATACGGAATTGTTCGTGTCCCATACCAGTGATGAGGATTGTGTCGCCTTTTGTAGCAATAGCAAGCGCCTTTGCGATCGCATCACGACGCTCGGGGAGTTCATGAGTTTTACTAGATCCTTTTGCTCGTTCGATTCCCTCGAACACTTGTTCTCGGATTTTGTGTGGATCTTCATCGTAACTTTCTTCGTCGGTAAGAATAATGCGATCTGCCAAGCGAGCTGCGATCTCACCCATAATAGGCCGCTTCCCTTTATCGCGGTCTCCAGTAGCTCCAAACACGAGAATAACGCGGTTTTTCGTAACAGACTTCGCAGACTCAAGTAGTTTCTCGAGTGCATCGGGAGTATGCGCATAGTCGACAATAACGTCATAACCAAGCCCTTCAACAACTCGCTCAAACCGACCCGGGACACCTTCAAGATTTGCCACGCCCTCAATAATATCGTTTGTATCAACACCCAGCACATACGCGACTGCAGCTGCGGCAGTCATGTTTGAAATATTGAATTCGCCAGGAAGCGCCGTGGCTAATTCGAGTTTTGTCTGATGATCAAATACGATTGTTGCTTCGCTGCCTTTTTTATATAGCTTCGTGTGCTCAATCTTCGCTTCAGATTCGTCATGTCTGCCGTAAGTGATCTTCTCGCCACTCGCCTGAAACTTATTGAAGAAATCAAACCATTCGTCATCGCGGTTAAGAACAATAAATTTTGGCTCATTCATAAAGAGCTTTGCCTTTGCATCGGCGTAGCGCTGCATCGTACCGTGATAGTCAAGATGATCCTGCGTAAGGTTTGTCATGACAGCTACTTCTATAGGTACGGAGTCAAGTTTGTGTTGGTCGAGCGCATGACTAGTGATCTCGAGTACGACAAAGTCGACATGAGCCTGTCTCGCGTCTCTAAAGAAACGTTGCATTCGGTCTGTTGTACCGACTGTCGCATTGAGATCATTGAGCTGGCGCTTGCCAGCTACTTCGATAACCGCAGTACTAAACATAGCGGTTTTTTTGCCAGCCTCTTTGAGGATCTCATTGAGATAGTTTACGGTTGTCGTCTTGCCATTTGTACCCGTAACAGCAATCACCCGCAAGTGTTTTGCCGGATTACCATATCGAGCAGACACAAGCTTAACGCGTGACGTACGATACGCTTCCTCAATCTTACGAACCGCCCCAGACGGCAATACTTTTCGAACCCCTTTAACCAACTTCTGTTTCATATCTTTATTTTAACACCGAACATGAGAAACCCCCGATTTTTAGTCGGGGGTTCTCGAGAGATGGAGTGGAACTATTTGGAGAGTATCTCTAGTTCACGAATATCGTTACCCAATAGGATAGCTCGACGTGAACCACTGTCGCACAGTCTCTGCGCTTCGCGCAAATACGCAAGCTGCGCGACATACCACTCATTACGCGCAGCCAAACACACAGCTTCTACTGGTCGTGGTGACCTCAATGCTCTTTCTAGGCAGTCACGACGCTGGTCGGCTGCTTTTTTCAAAGAAAGGGCACTTGGCCTCTGAACGACAGTACTTTTCACTGACCTACGGGGTATCAACAGTGTCATTTCACACCCATCTTCTCGAGGTACTCTCACCGTTATCGGTGTGGGCAAATCGAATTATAGTCCTTTTTATGCGAAAAACAAGTAGATGCAACAAAAAAGTCCCCCATCAATGCATCAGATGGAGGACATTTGGTAAGCGCATCATGCACTATTTGTACTAACTATCACTTTACCGCACGAGACGGCGTTGCTACAGGCACCCCTGCACACGCGATGATACCGTTCCAAGATAGACAGTCGTCTCACAACACTAAAAAGCAATTTGCTCCTTAGATATACCTATTTTAGTATTTTAGTGCTTTTTAGTCAATATTATGTAGAAAGTAAAACACCCCCGACGAATCGGGGGCTTGGAGCGAAAAATGATATTAATCGACGAGATGCAGGCCAGTAGCCAACTTCTCCGTCTGTACACCCCACTGCGTCAACAGCGGCTCCAGCTGAGCAAGCTTACCTTCCTGCTGGACGATAAAGTCCTCCAGCCTCTTGATATCGCTCGCACCGCTACCGTAGGTAGCATAGTACTTACGCTTGGTAAGCAAAGCATTCTGCGTAGCTGACAACGCCTGCAAAGCAGTGTCGTGAGCGTGTCGCAACTGCGACACACGCAGCATCGCAGCTTCAGCCAATACCTTCGACGGCGCCGACGGATCGATCGAGATCAGCTCCATCTGTTTTGCCTCCTCGCGCGCCTGCGCGTGAAGCGCCTCCACATCAACAGTCTGCTTCGAAAGCTCGATCATCTTCATCTGCTCTGCAGCAAAGAAACCACTAATGATCTGCTTAGCAAACACCCGCATCAGCAGACACATCACCGCAAAAACCATGAAGGCAACAACAGCCGCCAGGACAATACTTGAACCGGACATTTTTACTCCAATGAACTGCCTACGGCTCTGGGGGCCATAGTACGTGTAATCATAGTAACATATTTTTATATATTGTAAATAGAGAGTAACTATTAATAAGACAAAACCGCTTTAAGCGTAACCTATATATCACCGCTGCGTGTAATCTCATACCAATCAGTGCCATCACAAGCAAGTGAAATTGTGTCATTCTGCGTCGGAGTGAATGTTGCTGCTAGTTTTAGATTAGAGCCATCGACAAGGCCACCTGGAACAGCATCGGTAAAACGGAGTGTTACGCGACGCCCAGGTACCGTTGCGGCAATAGATATAATCGCTACTGCACCAGATACAAAGATAAAATCATTCGTCGCTGGAAGCGTCACCGATGCTGCAGACGCAACAACAGGTATCGCCATAGCACCGATAGTATTACCAGACCAGTAGTTACGGACACCTACCGAGTTATACGAGACACCCGAGCGAGTACGTTCTCGTCGCATGACATTTCCAGAAATAGAATTGAAGTCAGCATTTACACCTTCAGCATATGCGTATGATTGCGTCGCCTGTGCTGTTCGCCCTGGATAGGTAAAACCTGGTGTAAAACCACTATACGAACCCGCTTGGAGTGCTTTAGTATCATCATAAATATTATTTCCCGACACTACCCATTCAACACCGCCATCATTCATTATGCCCGCAAATGAGTTGGTATTACTACCCGTATTATTGACACCATTGTTATAAATATTCGAACCTGTAATTGTGTGACGGTGACTTGAGAATCCATATATACCTGCACCTAGATTACCCCACACCTTGGCTGCGTTCACAACATTACCTTCACTTCCAGTCCCGCCAACATGGATACCAATACCCAGATTTGTTTCCGACTGACACCCGATTAAGATATTAGATGATGAATCAAGCCAAAAACCATATTTATCCGTACTTGACTCAACTCCAGACCCCCATACATGTACACCAAATAAGTTCTGCGCGCCGTTTGATATTCGCACCCCTGAAAGACCAGATTGACCAATGTCACAATTACTCCATTGCCCGTCAGTGCTCTCAGATCCACTGATAACTTGTACGCCATAGCCTTTACAGGAACGTATATTGACCTCTGTTAGTCGATGCGCTATTGCACTACTCGTCTTTCCTATCGTGATACCATTACCGGCCGCACTATTAATCGTCACGTTTCGTGCGTATGAATACGCCACATCGAGCACAAGAAGGTCGCTGGGGGTTCCACCCCGCTGTCCTGTCAGCGTAAGCGCCGTAATCCCCGAGTTTGAAGCCTTGATCGTAATGAGATCGCTGGTTGCTCCTGACCTCTGTTGGATAATTGACACATACGGACCCGCCCCACGGACCTGCATACGTTTGTCCGCAGGAATAGTGTGCCCGCCATCAGTTAGATACCGACCAGCAGGAAAAAACAATACCCCCGCTACACCACCAAATGTATTTGCTATCGATGGCATCGCCGTTATAGCAGCATTAATAGCTGCCGTATCATTAGCCGTACCATTACCTTGAGCGCCATAGTCTTTTACGTTAAAGACAAGATCACCTTTTGAAACTTTTGTAACTAACCCTGGTACCGTAGGCGCCTGAGCGGTCCCCGAAAGATCACCAGCGAGCTGCAAGAGACCTACGGAGTCGACCGTGGCGTTCGGCGCAACAGTATTGAGTTTTGTTTGTACGGCGCCATTCAATAGCATCTCCGAGATAGTCCCATCAGCAATGATCGCTGCGGTCACCGAGTCACTTGCAAGCGCAGCCGTTGTTACGGCATGTGGCGCGAGAGTATTTGCGGTAACGACATTGTCTTTCAAATTACCTCGGGGATCATGGGACTGCTCAAGATACTCATTGAGGATATTCCCCCAATTTCCTTGGTCTCCCCCAGGTTGCGGTAAACGTACCATACGATTAATCCTCTCCATATTTTTATTTCTAAATAAACCTTACGTTTAGTATATCGTATTATCCTAGAGACGACACTTACACTGAATTTACTCTCTGTTGTAAATGGTTTATCATAGTAACAGATGAAGATACTGGGAATAGAGAGTAGTTGCGACGAGACCGCAGCTTCGATCGTCGAGGATGGCACGCGACTACTAAGTAACGTTGTCCACACACAAATAGACATCCACGCTGAATACGGCGGGGTTGTTCCTGAAATTGCTGCAAGGAGCCATATAGAGGTAATAAATCCAGTTATCCAACGTGCGCTTGATGATGCGCATCACACATGGGACGATATCGATGCAATCGCCGTCACCTACGCACCAGGTCTCTCGGGCAGCCTCCTCGTCGGCACCCTGGCAGCAAGAACTATTGCCTACCTCAAAGGTAAACCACTCTACCCTATTCACCATGTCGAGGCACACGTATATGCAAATTTCATTACAGAGCAAGCAGACACGCTTTCACTCGCACTTCCAAACCAGCAGCCTAGATTCCCCATGCTTGCGCTTATCGTCAGTGGTGGCCATTCGCAGTTAGTCTTGTTCCGCAACCATGGCGACTACACACTTCTTGGACAGACCCAAGATGATGCAATCGGCGAAGCCTTCGACAAGGTAGCTAAAATGCTCGGCCTCCCCTACCCTGGTGGACCATCAATTGCCCGTGCTGCTGAGTTGGGTAATGCGGCAGCCTACACCTTTCCAAAAGCTAAACTGGCGGGTAAATATGACTTTAGCTTTTCAGGCCTCAAAACAGCCGTTTTACGACGTCTTCAGTCAGAAGTGGGTAAAGACTTTACTTTTCCCTCTCACGAGCTCCCTGCGCTCGTAAGTGACCAATTACGGCATGATTTTGCCGCAAGCTTCCAACGTATTGCTATAGAAACCCTCGTAAGTAAGGCACGGCTTGCGTATGACGAATACCAACCAGCGTCTGTCGTGATTGCAGGTGGAGTCGCCGCAAACCAAGAACTACGGCGTCAATTACGCGAGGCGGTCCCTATCGACATAGAGTACGCACCACCCTCTCTCTGTACAGATAATGCCGCTATGATTGCAACGCTTGGCTACTACGAAACGTTGCGCAAGCAACCAGTTTCGCCATTTGACCTTGAGATTCAGCCAAGTTTATCAATGGCACCAAGGAATATTGTTGTATGAAAAACAACTTAAACGTTCATTTTCAACAATCAGAAGCGTGGCAAAAATTTCAAGAATCTCTCGGTCGTACGGTCTTTCACGAGAGCGGACAAGGCTGGGAGTATCGTGCTATTCTCGAAAAAGCACGTTTTGGACTCAATCGACTGTATTGCCCCTACGGACCAACCGCTAATTCACAGCAAGCCCTAAATGACGCGCTCACCTCACTAGAGAAGCTAGCGCTCACTCAAGATGCCGCATATATACGGATTCAACCGCTCGGTAGTCATTTCACTTCACACGACATAGAATCACTTGGCGCACACGCAATTGAATACTCCCAGCCCGCGCATACTTGGTGTATCGACACCTCTCGCTCCGAAGATGAGATTGTTGCTAACATGAAGCAAAACAACCGCAACCTTTACCGTACCTATGAAAAAAAAGGAATGGCGTACGAGAAAAGCTACGATCCCGCCGACATCACAAGACTCACTACCCTACTCCATCAAGTTGCTCAGCATAATCAAATAACCGTCCATCCAGACAGTTATTTTAAGCAACAAGCTGCCGCTCTACTACCAATCCATGCCGCCTCGCTACACTTTATCACCTACGAAAATAACACCGTAGCTGCCGCACTTGTCTATGAAGATGAACACACTCATTACTACGGACACGCAGCAGCAGACCATGAACACCGAAAACTAGGAGCGAGCACTGCCCTACTCGCAAAAATCATCGTCGACACTCATCTCCACGGCAAGCGCACCTGCGACCTATATGGAATTACCACTAGCGATGATCCTACTCATAAATGGGCAGGCTTCACGCGCTTCAAAAAATCATTTGGAGGCTACGCTCAAGATCTCTCCGAAACATACGAATATCCTATCCGAAAGTATCGCTATGCAGCCTATCGCCTACTGCGCCAGCTGAGACGTACGCTCCCTCGAATATGATATACTAGAGACATAAAACAAACATGTGGTGAAACCTGGGTAAAAGCGCTCACGTATTTTCACGTGAAGTGTTGGGTTGAGCTGCATTTTTCACGTGAATAATTACGTACAGGAACACACATGCGACTAGCAAAAACTTACGATCCAAATCAATACGAATCAACAATCTACCAAATGTGGGAAACTGCCGACGCTTTCAGTCCACGCGCAAGCGGGGAGCCTTATAGTATCGTCATGCCGCCACCAAATGCTAATGGCAATCTTCATATAGGGCATGCACTTACCGTCGACCTGCAAGATATCCTAAGTCGCTACTACCGTATGCAAGGGAGGTCAGTTGCATATATCCCTGGTGCGGATCATGCAGGTTTTGAAACATGGGTTGTCTACGAACGCACTCTCGCTGCACAAGGCAAGAGTCGCTTTGAGTTTAGTAGGGAAGAGCTATACGACCAAGTGTGGGATTTCGTACAAGGCCAGAAGGGTAATATGGAAACTCAACTTCGAGCACTTGGCGCAAGCGCGAGCTGGAAGCATAATACATTTACCCTAGACGATAAAGTCACCGAAACTGTCTACGGAACATTCAAGAAACTGTGGGACGAAGGACTTATTTACAGAGGTGAGCGTATCGTCAACTACAGTACGAAGTATCAAACAAGCTACGCCGATATCGAAGTAGATCACAAAACAGAGAAGGGGACGCTATGGAAAATCGCTTACCCTGTTATGGATCAGATCGAAGAGATTGTTGTCGCAACGACACGACCAGAGACGATGCTAGGAGATACAGCTATTGCCGTCCATCCTGACGATGAGCGCTATAAGCACCTTATCGGGAGTAAAGTACAATTGCCACTGACTGATCGTGAGATTCCTATTATTGCCGATGAGTACGTCGACCCGCAATTTGGTACCGGCGCAGTCAAAATCACTCCAGCACATGATCCAAACGATTTTGAAGTAGGGAAGCGACACGACCTGCCTCGCATTCAAGTGATCGGATTTGATGGAAAAATGGTCAACACACCTCCTGCATACCTCGGGCTAGAGGTAGACGAGGCTCGAAAGCGCGTACTTGAAGCGCTTCAGCATGAACAGCTTCGTCGTGGTGAGGATACGATAGAGCATAGCGTCGGCTACGACTACAAGAGCGGACTCCCAATCCAACCACTCATCAAAGATCAGTGGTTCCTGAAAGTACGTCCTCTCGCCGACAAAGCAAAGCAGGCACTCGTTGACGGTGACGTAACGTTTATCCCTGCATCACGCAAACAAGCACTCATCCAATACCTCGATAACCTCAAAGACTGGAATCTCAGCCGTCAAATCCCATGGGGAATTCCAATTCCAGCGTTTCAAAGCACGACAGATCCTGACGATTGGATATTTGATACGCGCATCGACCAAGAAACAATCGATGTAAATGGCACAACATACAAACGCGAAGATGACACATTCGATACATGGTTTAGTAGTGGGCAATGGCCATTCATCACTACAGATTATCTATCCGAAGGTGAACTTGCGCGGTTCTATCCGATCAATGTCATGGAAACAGGGGCGGATATACTCTATCCATGGGTCTCTCGCATGCTCATGCTCGGCATCCATATGACAGGACAGGTGCCTTTTAAAGACGTCTATCTTCACGGTATGGTTCTCGATGAAAAAGGCCTCAAGATGAGTAAGTCAAAGGGTAATGTCGTAAATCCTATCGAAGTTGTAAATGAATACGGTGCTGACGCCCTCCGTATAGGATTGATCGGGAGTCGTAGTGCAGCGCAAAACCAAGCTTTTAGCACGAGCAAGGTGATCGCTGGCCGTAACTTCTGCAACAAACTGTGGAATATTGCACGCTTTATCGAAGGCAAGCTAGGTGAAGGATTCATACCAGCCGATCCAATTCCAGCAACGCTCGCTGATAACTGGATTATTCAGCGTCTTATTTCTACTGCTGACCTTGCTGCAGAGCAGATCGCTAGCTATCGCTTCGCTGAGGCAAGTGAGACTGTCTACCATGCAATCTGGGACGATGTCGCGGACTGGTATATCGAGGCAAGTAAAAAACAAGAAAACCCTGACATGCTTGCCTGGGTACTCGATACCAGCCTTCGACTTGCCCATCCTTTTGCGCCATTCGTCACTGAAACCATCTGGCAGACACTCGGCTGGCATGAAGAACAGCTTATCAGTAGTCATTGGCCACAGCCGATAGAATATAGCGATATCTCGGCTGCTCAGTTCGAACAACTACAGCTTCTCGTCAATGAGTCTCGATACGTCACTTCCGAGCTTCCAGGCAACAAGAAATACACGCTCCTTTACCAAGAGGATAGTCTTATCGAAGAAAATAGAGAGCTTATCAAGCATCTTGCCAAACTCGAAGAAGTGACACAAGCCGATCAAGCTCGTGGACTACGGCTCGCCGCAAGCAACCGCGAAGCGTGGCTAGATGTCGACGACGACACACTCTACGAGCATCAAACGAATCTCGAGGTACGTATTGCTGAAACAAAACAATTCATCAGCAATCTAGAGGGACGACTTGGTAATGCTAGCTATGTCGACAAAGCCCCTGAGCGGCTTGTTGAAGAAACACGCCAGCAGCTCGTAGAGAAGCAAGATCTACTCGTGCGACTTGCTCGCGAACTTGAAGTTCTCTCTTAGTTTAAAAGTCGATAGGGAGATAGTAGCCGTCAAAGGCGTGTACGCCCTTGGCTACCTTTTTCTGAAGTTGATACAGCTTGTTGTCGTCGCGTGGTTGGATACGTGGTGTTCCACCACCGATACCGCGCATTGCCTGAGCTAATGACCCGCGCTCACTGTGAGTATGAGGATCTCCAGCGATTTTCATCGGACGCTGAACACTTTCGAATCCAGCCGCAATAACAGGGACTGCAAACAGAGTAGCGGCCGCCTGATCGACTTTAGTATCGTGGATAAAGACGCCGACTGAGGTCGCAAGACTAAGACTTACAACAGCAGAGTTAATGATGTGATGAGTTATATTGTGCATGTTTGTTTTTTAGGTTTACATGTACCAATATAGCATAAGTTTTATCATATGTCAACTATATGTCTTTTAAAGAAACTCTCTACTCGTGGTGATACAGGCCACCCCTCGCGATCTCTTGAGCTCGATAGATTTGCTCGACAAGCACCAGGCGAACGAGCTGATGGGGTAGTACAAGGAGAGACAAGGACCAAATAAAGTCTGCTCGTGCGTGCACTCTCCCGTCGACACCGTATGCTCCGCCAATGATAATTGTCACTGTGCGTGAGGTCTCAAGTGGCGCCAACAAAAGATGCGATAGGGCAGGGGAGTCAATGTTTTTACCACGTTCGTCAAGAAGGATAACGAACTCATCATCACCCACCCGCTTAAGTAGGCGTTCAGACTCTTCCTGACGAGCCTGAAGGCCATCGTACATACTATGTGGTAAAAGTACCCACTCTACAGAAAAAGGCTGCTTGAGACGCTTCTCGTAGCGATCAATCCCTTCAGATACCCATGATTCATGCTTTTTACCTACAGCGAGAATACGAATTGGCATCTACAGAGCAAGCCTTTGGGCGAGTTGAGCAAGCGCCACGTGATCTGGTTCACTTTCCAGATCCTGAGCCTTCTTCAAATCCTCTCCATGGTAAATAGGGATAAGGTGAACATGTACATGCGGTACGCCAAAACCTTCGACAACCACCCCAACACGTGGCGAACCAATCTCATCCTTGAGATGTGCGCCTATCTTCTTAACGGCGCGCCACAGCACCTCGTATTCAACCTGATCAAGATCCCAGAGATGATCAACTTGCCTCTTCGGAACGACGAGAGTATGCCCCTCTGCCTGAGGATGGACGTCAAGAAATGCAATGACGTTATCATCCTCATAGATCTTGTGACACGGAATTTCACCTTTGATAATCTTCGTAAAAATAGAGTCTTGCATACTCTTTAGTATACTAGAGATATGAACTCATCTATTTTAGCCGTTCGCGCAGTCACATCCGAATATGCAAAACAGCTCCTTTGGCTCGCGCTTTGGGTAGGACTTACAGTGTATGGAATCCTCCTTCTTCTCATCGGGTGGATAGCATCGTCAGTAAGTAACTGGTGGTGGCTCCTCGCATTTGTACCGAGCCTCATCATGACTATTCTAGCTATTATGTGGCTCATTATCTGGGTACTCGCGCGACGACTCGCACCAGAGATGAACAAAGAGAAGAAAAAAGCAGCAAAAACCATCATCGACCATATTATTCGACTTGCCGAACATGTTGGTACGCCAAAATTCATCATTTTTTATCGACTCGTAAAAGACGTTGTCTCACCGCAAGCTGCCGGCCGTACGTATATCGGTGAACTTACGTCGGAGCCAGGGGAGTTACATAAAGAATTCGAGCAGCTACGACGACTCTTCTAAAAAAAATAACGTCCCTAGGGACGTTATTTTTTCTGGCGGAGAGGAAGAGATTCGAACTCTCGGTAGGTTTTACCCTACACCGCTTTTCGAGAGCGGCACCTTCAACCACTCGGACACCTCTCCACACTGCAATAATTTTATCATATCACCCCTAAATCGGTGCGACGAGCGACGTAGCGTCGGGACGAGTAATCGAATAGAGAATTGAGATCTCAGAATCTTGATAGCCTAATTGATTTACACGAATAACAACTACCTTATCCGTCCGTACCTCTTTTAGAAGGCACGGATACCACTCACCGTCGGACGAATCATAATATTGCCAGATTTTTGTGAGAATTTGTAAACCATTTTTCATTACTTCTCGCACCGCATCGTCTCGGGTAGCGAGTGTTGCGAAATCATACCCAAAAATAGTCTGCGCCTGCCAGGCACCGCCAACAGATAACACGAACCCAAGGTGTTCATTGTCGTCGGGGCGAAAAACTGCTTCTGGTTTTTGCGTACTGCTCATCCTTTAATCATATCATCCACTAAAGTTTCACCAAGAAAAAAAGACTAGTACAATACTAATCTTCTTTTCTTGGTGAACCCGATATGATTCGAACATATGGCCTTCGGCTCCGCAAGCCGACGCTCTATCCAGCTGAGCTACGGGTCCAAAATGCGTGACTAGATATGAAATTCATATAAAGCCTCGCGTTTGTGTAACTAGAAGGTACTTTCTATCGTCAAAATTGGCGACATGAACAACGGTTATTGTAACACATCTCGAGAGGTAGGAGCAAGGCTAAAGACGGATTTTACGAACGAATCGATCAACAACGTCGAGGTGTAGTTCTCGCATAGGCAAACGTGCACCGAGCATATCAACAATTGCTTCACCCGAAGCTTCGGGGAAGTACACTGTCACGCCTGGCTGGAATCGTTTAGTCGGGATAAGCATAATTGAATACTCTTCACCATCACGAACCACACCAAACGACTTGAAATTCTTGAATGGATGAAGCGTATCATCAACTGACAGACCCTTGTCTGTCAGTGAGTAGCTAATGACTCGCGGTGGCCGTTTTGCAAAGACAATAATCGTCGTTGCAATAACAATAAGAAGCAGTACGAATGTCCACGCTTGCTGCCAAACAGCCACGCCGATCATTACCGCAAGAACAACACCAAAGATAATAAACCAAACAGTACCTTTTTCTTGATGGATATACTCTTGAGCCTCCCAATTAACAGGAGCCGTGAGTGCTGCTGGCTCTTCGTTTTCGTCGAGCTCATCTTCATAATACTCTTCGTCTTCAGCCGGCTGCTGTTGAGCATCATACTGCTGAGGGATAGCCTGCGGGACAGGAGCAATAGGTTGCTGCACAGGAGAGAGGGCTGCTTGACGCGGTATATCAGTAGTCATGACAGGACTAAGCGGCTGACTTGGTTGCGTAGAGTACTGAGGACCAGGTAGCGGCGCTGGAGCAGGAGCGATAGGTTGCTGCTGCGGCTGCTGAGCAACAGGAGCGGCCATAGGCTGCGCCCGCAAAGGAGAAGGAGGTGGCGTCACAGACTGAGGCGGCTGAACCGGCTCTGGCTGCCAGTAACCTCTTTGGTCGTTTGGTTGCATGTTTTTAGTATAGCATGAGCATTGTCATTGAGAATATTTTTGCTGATTTTTATGAATGTGTTATAGTAAGTATTAGATTCTATTCCGCCAATCAAGGAGAATGTATGAGTACATTTTTTGCTGCACTGCAAAGAAACAGGCAGCATGTTCTCAGCGTCATGGCCGTCGGACTCTTCTGCGCACTGTTTCCCATCAACGAGAAAAGGTGGTAAGAAGATGACTCGCTGGACTGCGCTGATACTGAGCTTCTTGATCGGCTGTGTAGTCAATCAAGTAGTGAGAGTCTACCAAAGGTACTCCACCTAACCACCCGTCAGAACCAAGAATACCCACCTCTTTGAGATTGCTCGGAGGTCCGAGAAACTTGATGAGGCGGGTATTTTTATTTTAAATATATAACTCTCAATTCCAATATACACTTAATTATTTCGGCTACGAAGTTGTAGATACGATCAGCTACGAAGCGTTGACTACGTACCGCTTATGCTCTATAAATAATACTAAGCTATATGTTAAATAAAAGCACAGAATCAAGCACGAATACTTTTACGACTAAGAGCGGATTTACGATCGTAGAACTTCTCATAGTAATCGTTGTTATTGGTATTCTTGCAGCGATTACGATAGTCGCTTTCAATGGCGTGCAACAAAAAGCTCGCAATACACAGGTTATCTCGGGCGTAAATGCATACTATAAGGCTTTTAAGCAATACCAGACCCTCGAAGGTGACTTTCCCACCAATATCGGATGCCTAGGCAAAGGCTATCCTGGTGATCAGTGCTGGATAGGAGACTCTGGAGTGCGGGTCGTTTCGGTACCTCTCGATAATGAACTATCTCCTATAATCGGAGGGAATAAGCCAACACTTGCGACTTCTCGATTTCCTATCGGCATAGCGAACAATATGCGTGCAGGAGCGGTATATTTCACAACTCCATTCCCTCGAATCGTATATTACCTACAAGGCACAAACCAGAGCTGTTCGGTCGCAGGAGCATCAGGAGTAAATGAGGGCGGCGTCGTTACTCAGTGCCAAATTAATCTATAGGTCACGATGGCAAAGACTATGGCTAGCGCTTATCGCACCTTTTCTCATGCCACCGCGAACAGGAATAAACCCTGCAGCCTCGCGTACCCCTAAGCGCCCCTGACTTTCATATGACACAAAAAAACAAGCCCGCACTTTCGCGCGGACTGGATTGGGTAACAAATATTTGGCGGAGGAGGGGAGATTCGAACTCCCGCTCCAGGTCTCCCCAGACTAACGATTTAGCAAACCGTCCCCTTAAGCCACTTGGGTACTCCTCCGTATGTTCTCAATTTACGTTACAGTAAAAATCGATACTGGCTTGTACTAATTCGGTTATTTACACCTGTCTAGCTCGATTATTATAGCATGAATACCCTACAGAGGACTAGACTTTTTTGTTAATATTTGCTATAATAACAAGTATATTACATAGTTAAGTAATTGAGAGTGTTATAGAATGAAGCAGATCGTACAAATCTCCGTCGCCTATCTCGTCGCCATTTCAGCCGCGACACTCTTTTTCGTAGCATCCACCCACGCAGCAAACCTAGACATAGGTATGAGCGAAGGAGCCCAAGCAGCAAAGGGTGCCGACCAAGTAGCTGACCTCTTCGGCGAAGCGGGTGTGTTTAAGACCGTCACTGACGTCCTCCTCTTTCTCATCGGCGCACTGAGTGTGGTAATGATTATTATCGGTGGTCTCCGCTACGTTATCTCTGGCGGAGATTCAAGTGCCGTGCAGTCAGCAAAAAACACTATCTTATATGCAATCGTAGGACTTATCGTCGCAATACTTGCTTATGCGGCAATTGAATTTGTCATCTCTTCGTTTAGCGGCACCAGCGGTGGTGGAACAAACGTTTAGACAGCTTCTACGACATCTTTTCGACGAAATTCACCCCATAAACGCTGCACTTCCCGAACACCAAGGAAGATCAACATCGCCGCTCCGATAAATGCCCAGTCGATAAGCCCTATTGGACCACTCTTAAAGAACTGACTGACAAATGGCACGTATGTAATGGCGAGCACCACTCCAATCGAGAAGAGTACTGCAATCCAGAAATAGCGGTTTGATAGTTGATACCTCGTGAAAAGACCATGGACGCTGCGTCGCTGAGCGATATTTACCAACTGACAGAATACAATCGTCACATACGTCATAGTAGTAGCGCTATACAGAAGGTCTGTAGCGGCATCTTGAGGATTGACCCCATGACGATCGAAGAACCATAGGTAATTAAGGAGTGCCAAGCCACCGATCACAAGGCCACACCACAAGATATCAAGGATACTTCGACGATTAAGGATATGAGCTTTTGGATCACGCGGCTTTTGCTTCATAGTTTCACCCTCTTCCTTGTCCCATCCAAGCGCCGCAATAGGGAAGAGCTCTGCGAGAAGATCGATAGCTAGAAGCTGCAAGACATTAATCGAAAGCGGAATACCCGCGACGCTCAGTAAAACAAGACTACCGATATTGACGACAAGCTCAGCAGCATTTGAGGTAAAACAACTCAACACGCCTTTTTTGATGTTGGCAAAAATAGTACGCCCTTGGCGAATTGCTCGCACAAGCGTACTGAAGCTGTCATCCAGAAGGATCACTTCGGCAGACTGCTTAGCCACATCCGTCCCCGTAATACCCATCGCTACGCCAATGTCGGCTCGCTTTAGAGCAGGGGCGTCATTTATACCGTCACCAGTTACAGCAACAACCTGCCCAGATGACTGCACGAGCCCTACGATACGCATCTTATCTTCTGGACTGACACGACTAAAAATCGTACCACCCTTTGTCGTTTGCTTCAGAACCTCATCGTCAGTCATAGTATCAAGCTGCTCACCAGTTACGACAGTTAGCTCGCTTTCATCTGCAACCAAATCCGCCTGCTTCGCTATCGCCATAGCCGTAAGTGCAAAATCACCCGTCACGATATTTACCTTGATGTGAGCTTGGCGGGCGGCTCGCATAGCAGCTGGCACTGCTTCGCGAATAGGATCAATCATACTCACCATACCTACGAGCGTGAGGCGCGATTCGACATCGTCGAGAGCAAGGTGCTTTGCCTGATCAAGCGTCAGCTCGCGTGTGGCAAAGGCAAGATTTCGAAGCGCACGACCCGCACGCGCCGTATGCTCATCGAGAAAACGCTGCTTATCCTTGTCGGTTATAGCTCGCGTGGTACCGTTCTCGTAAATATGCGTAGCGCGCTCAAGGATATTTTCGGGAGCACCTTTTACGTACGCGATCGCCCGATGGCCGTGATCACGGATAGAAGTCATGCGTTTTCGACTCGAGTCAAACGGCAATTCCCGAATCTCAACACGCCTCGCCAACTCATCCTCGGTGACAAGGCCCGCTTTTGCAGCAAGGGTGATTAATGCACCTTCGGTTGGATCACCAAGACAATACCATTTCTCAGAGTGCTGATCAGGAGCGAGAATCTTCGCATTGCTGGCGTATAGGCCTATACGAAAAAAGTCTTGAAGCTGTGCTAATTCTTTTTCACTTATCTGTCGACCTCTTCGTTCGACAGCTCCCTTTGGCTGATAGCCAGTCCCTGATATATCGTACGCCTGATCACCGACGATAATACTCTCGACAGTCATTTCATTCTTCGTCAGCGTCCCCGTCTTGTCTGTACAGATAATGTGCGTCGCGCCAAGCGTCTCCACGGCACTCAACTTCTTAACTAACGCCTTTGCCCGAGATAGCTTGCCTGCAGCCTGCGCCAAGGAAGTGTTTACTTCGGCAGGTAAGCCTTGTGGAATGAGCGCACTTGCAAACCCAACCGCGAAAAGTAGCGCCTCTTTAAGTGGAAGATCCGCATAAATAGCCACGATCAACAAGATAAGTGACAAAATAACGACGCCATATGTCACGTACGTGGCTATGTGACGCATTTCCCGCTGCAACGGGCTAATATCGTGAGGCGCTTCCTGACTAAGGCTCGCAATACGGCCAAGCTCCGTATCCATACCAGTGGCGATCACAAGGCCGTAGGCCTCGCCAGTTGCTACGGTTGTGCCCATATATGCGAGATTATGACGGTTCGCCATAGGAACCGTACCGCCAATTGCGTGGACAAACTTACGCGTTGGGTTACTTTCGCCTGTCAGCGCAAAGTCGTTGGTTGAAAATGCAGAAACCTCGATAAGCCTTACGTCCGCAGGTACGCTATCGCCTTCAGTGAGACGAATCACATCTCCCACGACCAGCCGTCGAGATTCTTCTTCTGTCAGTGTTCCGTCGCGATATACCTCAGCAAGCGGCTGAACGAGTTTCTCAAGTGCTTGCATCGTTCGCTCGGCTCGGTACTCCTGCATAAAGCCTATGATAGTGTTAAATAAGACTAATGCCGCGAGAACCGCTGCTGTACGTATATCACCGAGGTATGCAGATATAGCACCACTCGCAAGCAGTAAGAGAATCATCCAGTCCTGGAATTGACGCAGGTAACGACGCCACAACGGCTCAGACTTAAGTGCGATGAGCGCATTTGGGCCATTTTCCTCAAACAGTTGACCAGCTCGCATGACACCGAGACCTTTTTCTGTTGTCTGATATTGGTTTAGTGCGTCGTCGACAGAGAGACGATACGCCTCGTTTGATGGAGAGGATATTTTCATTATGGTTATGATTATATGCTCTTTATAGGTGAATGGGTAGAGAAATACGTATTTTTACCATAGAAAAAGCGCGACCAAAATGATCGCGCGTTTTCTATGGCGGAGAGAGAGAGATTCGAACTCTCGGAACCGTTGCCGGCTCGACGGTTTTCAAGACCGTTCCCTTCAACCACTCGGGCACCTCTCCATGTGTAAGTGTACGAAAACCATGGTACCAGATTATAGGCATTCAGTCGAGAGGTTGACGACTAATTGATGCCACCCATACATCTTTAGCGCCTGCGGCTTTTAATGCTTTTGCACCATATCGTACGGTTGCTCCTGTCGTCACTACGTCATCAATCAATAAATAAACACCATTGTCATCAAGCTGAGCATGGCAAGTAAACGCGGTCTTCGCCTGCTTGATACGCTCACCACGCCCTTTACCTCGCTGTACCGTATTAGTCTTTCTCCCAAGACACGGTAAGTACGTCAGTTTACGCTTACGGGCAAACTCTTTTGCAATCAATGCAGTATGATCATAGCCACGTTGTCGTATATGAGTAGTAATAGTAGGAACTGGAACGACATACACCGAAGAAGGAAGGTTTGAAAGCGATGAGTCGAGAAGATCAGCAAACGCCTTATACACTGCACGTACATTGCTAAATTTATACGCGTTAAGTAATGACTCCAGCTCACCATTTCTCTCCCCGATACACCAGGCACGAGAGTAGGGTAGTTTACAACGCAAGCATACTCCTCTGTTTGTCGTTATGGGAACTGCACAGTTTATGCATCGTCGATACGGCTCAGATATGATGTTATATTTACAATTTTGACATAAAACTACCCCTACTTTTGTGCATCCAAAACAGTAGTGAGGGGCTATGAGTGATAATATGTCATCTATCATTGTACTTTTTACGTTTAGCTATGCTATTTTATTGATTATACTGCATATATTGGTTATACTGTAGAAGACTATTTGTCAAGTGAGCCAAGAGAAAAGTGGAGGTTACCATGGCCCGAAAGCAAAACGATGATCTATTGATCGAAGATGAGTTGGCAGCAGCGTTCTTGAACGATGATGACCTATCTCAAGTACAAGCACCCCATACTCCAGCTGTTGATGAAACAGATTCCGCTGAAGATGAATTTCCAGGACAGCTTGCTGTTGATGTATATGAGACTGAAGAAAAGCTCGTTGTCAAAGCACGTACTGCTGGTGTAAACAAAGAAGAGCTTGATGTTAGCATCAGCGACGGCATCCTTACTATTAGCGGTACGCTAAGTAGTGGTGACGACAGCAGTGCAACAAACTGGCACATCCAAGAATGTTTCTGGGGTGAGTTCAGCCGCACGCTTGCACTTCCTGTAGCTGTAAAAGAAGATGAAGTTGAAGCAGTCCTCAAAGACGGCGTCCTCACCATCAGCTTTAGTAAGGTGAAGCAAGAGCAAGCAAAAAAGATCCAAGTACTTTAGTACGGAAATCACGCTCAATTCAAAGAAATACCCCCTAGCGAGAAGGGGGTATTTTAGTGCTCAATAAATATGACCTAGGCGTAATACCAAGGTCACAGCAAACAAAAAACTACCCTGCCATCATGACAGGGTAGTGTAAATGCTACTACTCAATTATGAATTTGAGAAGCTTGTGATAACGAAGTTGACGACGGCAAAAGCTAGGATAGCTACAACCACACCAACAATCGCGTAGAGAATTGTGTTCTTGGCACCTTGAACAGCTGACTGATCACCACCAGATACAACGTAGCGAATACCACCAACAATAAGCATGATCACACTGATCGCACCGATAAGGAAGAGGAGCACGTTTGTGATAGTACGGAAAATACCACCTTCGCCACCTTCACCAAAGAGAGTTGCGGCATCACCCTGCTGGTTCTTACCTTGAGCTGAGTTAGCGCCATCCATCATGCCTTTGTCAAATGCTGCGTGTACTGCGGGTGCTGGTTGAAGTGCTGTTGTGAAAAAGCTCGCTCCAAGCACCATAACTGGTAGAAGAAGTGCGCCAGCTAGCAGTTGTTTGATATTTTTTTTCATTATTTTTATAGTTCCTTTCTTATGGAATTGTCCTACTTATGTTATAGCAGATACGGGTCGGTTTGTTAATAGTTTACTTCGCAAATGCGCCAACGACAAAGTTGACGATTGCATAAGCGAGAATAGCTACAATCAGTCCAATAACCGCATAGAGGATCGTATCTTTTGCACCCTTAATCGCGCCCGAGTCGCCATTGCTTGTCGCATAACGGATACCACCAATGATGATCATGATCACAGCAATCGCTCCAAGGAGGAAGAGAAGTACGTTTACGACGTTCTTAATCCCTTCTTCGAGAGTCATACCTGCATTTTCGCCGCCAACCTTGCCAACACCCTCCTTGATAGAATCTGCAGGCCCCTCAGCGCTAGCAGTTGAGGTAATTAGGGGTGATGCAAAAGCAACTCCTACAATAGCCATCACAGAAATAAGTCCTAGTTTTAGATTCTTCATATAAATTAACTCCTTTTAAAATCTTCCTACTACAAAATTAACAATCGCAAATGACAGTATGGCAACTACCAATCCAATAACAGAGTAGAGAATAGTATCTTTTGCACTTTTGACCGAGCCTGAGTCGCCGTTACTCGTCGTATAGCGGATACCGCCAATGACGATCATGATCACAGCGATCATACCTAGTACGACCAAAATCGTGTTTATAACATTCTTGATGATCGTTTGAGCGTTATCGCCCTTTGAGTTACACACTACGGATGAATTTCCTCCGCTACACCCCTGAAACACTTCAACAGCAGATGCACTATCAACTAGTGTTAGTGTGGTAATTCCAGCCAACCCAAGTGTAATAAGCGTTGCGGTCATTATCTTTTTAAATTGATTCATTTTTTATTTCGCCTTTCATAGTCAATATATCATTAATTACCTGATGCCGGAGGGGTAGTACCGCCCCCTGCTGGGTTTTGCTGCTGATTCGCTGCATTTGAGCCACCCGTACCACCACTAGTAGCACCCTGAATCACAAACTGAGTAATCGCAGCTGCCATAATTACGACCACAAGCCCTACAACTGCGTAGAGAATTGTGTTCTTGGCGGCCTTCACTTGTGCAGGGTCACCCCCGCTTGTCGTGTAGCGAATACCTGCAATAACAATAACAACTACAGCAATAATTCCAACCCATAGATACACAGTATTTAAAAGTAAACCCAACGATGCATCATCTAGTTGCGTGTTTGGGGCCTGAATATCTCCTGGGCTAATCTTTATCTCAGTTGACGGTGTCTGCGCAAATTTTTCAAATATTGTACTCATAATAACTAAAATGTCCCCGCGATTACATTAACAATTGCTGTCGACATGATCGATATAACAAGCCCGATCACAGCATTGAGAATCGTTTTTCGAGCCGAGGCAACACCATTGGCATTATCACCAGAAATAATAAATTTGATACCACCCCAAATAATAAATCCGAGAGATACGTAACCTACTACATAGAGCATTATGGCGATTATATTGAGCACAATCGTCCATATCATACTCCCTAAACTACCAGCACCAGTCGCATTTGTATTAGAGATAGGTTTGATTTTACCATTCTCACAAAGTCCGTCATACCAGCGAGGAAAAGCAAGGAAGCTACCTCGTTTACACTGATCCTGAGCTGTCTGCTGGCCACCCGCCGGTTGATTCTGTGCGGCAACTGCAGGGGTGGTAATCGGCGCAAGCGATGTCACCGCGAGAGCCATAGTAAATATAGACACTACAATAGCCCTTCTTATTTTCATAGGTAGTGCGATGCGCATTACAGAAATACTCCTCCTGGTACAAGCCAATTTAGAATCGAATACATAAATATATATAGCAATAATCCGATAACAGTATTTATTATAACCTCAATTGCTTTTTTCGTCTGCGCTGCATTGTCCTGAGCACTAGAGTAGAGAATAGCACCGTATACAATACCACCGACCGCGAGAATTCCAACCCCAACACTCATAATCATCAAGATAGCCTTTAGTATATATCCAATAACTTCGCTTCCGCTACTATCTTTATCACAACTCAGGATGTTCGTCTGCGCTTTTCCGCAGTTTTGAGTTTGCGTGCCTTTATACGATCCGCTCGGCTGCTCGGCTGTTTTTTTCCCTGGCGTACTACCATCGGCACATTTACCGTCAGCACCCGGCGCACTTCCATCATCACAAGTCGTTTTTGGGTCCGCTGACTTCGGCGCACTACAACGACTCCCTACTATAGGTCCATTTGTACTATTCCAAACACCACCCCTCCCTTCACACTCTGCCTTATCCTTGGACGTAGTAAGCATGCCGTCATTGATGCATTTCTGATAGGCATTGATATCAAGATTCTTACGGTCATCATATCCGCCAGCAGAAGTCATACCCTGCTTCTCTTTGCAGGATTTCACCGATTGCTCAACACTTTTTTTGCAGTCTTCCAGATTTTTTTGCTGTTGGCCTTGATTTTGTGTACAATTTTGAACTGCCTTATCGATAACAGCCTTGTCTTTGTCTGTAAATTCATTTTTATTTGCCCCTGCCGCACAGGACGGCGACTCAGATGTTCCGCGACCTCCATTACAGCCCTTACTCGCCCACTTGGCGGTTAGCTCGCTGTCCCCGCACTTATCTAAGTTTACGGCATACCTCATACAATTTGTTACCGCATTAGCACACTCACCACCGTCAGCCTTATCAGTAATTATACCGCCACCCGTATTAGTACCGAAGCAGCTGTTTACCCATTCTAAGTACTTAGCTTGATCAACTCCACGCTTATCGTCGAGATTATCATAATTATCATAAACACATTGATCCTTTGTACTAGCATTCAAATTATCACACCATGCGTACGTTGTACTGACATCGTAAAAGATCGCCGTCGAAAAACTTAGAATCAGGAATAAGACAGGAAATAATATTTTTTGTTTTATGTTCATACCTACTACATAAAATACATTACGAGAACAGTAAACACAAGCAGTTAACTATTAGCTAAACACACCACCTGGAATAAGCCAGTTGAGTATCGCAGTCATAAATACATAGAGAAGCAACCCAATAACGACACTACTGATGATCGTAATTGCCTTTTGCGTCTGCGCTTGACTATCACGAGCGCTTGTATATAACAAAGAGCCATACACAATACCGCCCACTGCAACGATACCGACACCAATACTTACGATCAGGATAATCTGCTTCAACACACCGCCAACCGCCTCAGCGCCTTGACCTTTACAGCTTATAAAAGAGGTTTTGACACCTGCACACTCTCCCTGGGTGGTGCCGTTCGGAGTGGTACCTCCAGTAGGCGGAGTGGTGGAGTCGACCGTCGGCTTTGATGTAGTCGCTTCGTACGTAGCGACACCGTTTGTGACGGATTTTACTTTGTAGCATTTTGCGGGGTCAGTCGCGCCAGGTGTACTTGCTGAACCAACAATCTCACCACCAGGACAGACACCAACAGCAGAAACAGGAGAGCTGCTCTGAAGCAGTGCGAGACCAGTAACAATAAAACTAGCGATAATTATTGTTCGTAAAAAAGAAAGGTGTGTGCTTTTTTTGATCATATATACTCATCGTACACTATCTGAAAACGGAGTGCTATATCATTGACAGCCACGTCGCTATAAACGATACTTTATAGTAGTTATGGTAATCCGATGGCTAATAGGGGTGGCTACAGCCGCAAAACAACAGCGCAGACGTGTTATGCTGTTTACGCTAGCTATTTTTAGCGTTCTTACTCTGAGTTTTTCAGTCCTCAACGCAAACACTTCATCTGCACAGCCCGTCAATACATCAAACTATAGTGCAGGTGTATCAACCTGCTCCATAGAGATGGTGGGATGGGTGATATGTCCGACCCTACGCACTATTGCACGCATGGGCGATTACGGCTTTGCATTCATCAACAAAACCTTTCTTGAGATCGATTACAGTCTCACAAACACCCAGAGTGGAACCTACAAAGCATGGGAGGTTATGCGCAACATCGCAAATATCGTCTTCGTTCTTGTATTTCTTATAATCATTTACTCACAAGTAACTGGTAAAAATTCCGGAGGCTATAGTATCAAGCGAATGTTGCCACGCTTAATATTAGGTGCTGTCTTTGTCAATTTGTCATATTTTATATGTGCGATTGGAGCCGAGCTTTCCAATGTACTCGGAAGTGTTATTTTTTCAATAACAAATGGAGTAGTTGAACAAATTGGTGGAACACCTGGCATGTCACTCGCTGCAGCACAGGATGGCTTCAAAGATGGAGTACTTACAGAGATCGTCTCATCGATGCTCACAAAAACAGGTACCGTGTGGATCCTCCTCGCTCCTATAGCCATAGTAACAACAGGGATTGCTGTGGTATCTGCGGTAGCGCTGGTATTATTAATTGCTCGCAAGGTTGTTGCATCTATGCTTATCCTTATCTCCCCATTAATGTTTGTCGCGTATCTTTTACCAAATACTGAAAACTACTTTAAGCAGTGGGTCCGATTATCACTACAACTTCTTCTGATTTATCCTGTCATCGCTCTCTTACTCGGGGCAGGGCAGATCGTAAGTGCAACGATAGATAGCATCGGGGACAGTGGATATAAAGTTGAAGACGACAATTACGAAACAAAGAGCGGCTCAACATCCACAAGTGCAATGACTCGGCTTGCAGCAGCTGCGGCAGCTGTCATGCCTCTACTCGGTGTGTGGTTTGTCATGAAAGGCGTGACAACCGTCGCAACATCAGCCGGATCGAAACTTTCAGATGCAAGCCGTGGCATACGAAAATCCGACAAAAGCGAAGCACGCATGGGCAAGCTAGCCGGTAAAACACCGCCGACAAAATCAGCTGTTGCTGGCGGTAACTTTGATAAGCGTCCGACCTTTATGCGTCGACGTCGAAAATCAGCCCTTGGTGGAAGTGCTATAGGTGCGGGAAGTCCTGCCGGCGGAGGACCACGCCGACCTGGAACTGGTGCAGATAAATCAAATACTGGCATGCCTACCGCATCACCAGTAGCAAATGATCCACTATCGGCTGGCGCTCTCGGTCAAGGATTGAGCGAAGCAAAGGCTGAAGAAATAAATAATGCACAGCTCGCCCAAGCGGCCCAAGCAAAAGTCGAAGGTGCCGACGGACTCAATGTCGACGCTGACGCGATTCAGGCTAGTCTTTCTAAGAAAGATAAAGACGACGATAAGAAGAAAACAGACTTCAACAACAAGCAAAAACCACCTTCAAAAGACCAGATGCGCTCATTTGGTGCCGCTGGCGGACAACAGTCATCAGGAGGTAGCAATGGACAGGCTCCAAACGGTGGACAAGCAAACGAGTACCGTGCTCCATCTATGGCGCAAGCCGGAGGAATAAACACACAGAACGCCGGCCAAGCGAATACTAATTCAGTTCAGCAGATTGTTGCCGTACCAGTGCAAGTCGATGCATCAGCACTTCTTGGCAAGAAACCAGGGGGCGAAGCGACTGCTGCAAATGCTGTAGGGCAATTTGGTGTTCACGATCAAGTACCTGTCAGCGGCTCGGAGGCAAAGGCAAAAGCTCGTGCACAAAAATACATATTTGATGCCGCAAATGACGTAGAGGAAGCACGTAAGGCATTAGACCTCAAGCTCACTGAAAAAAAAGACGATGATACGATAGACCTCATCCATAAAGATAGTAAGTAGGTGAGATATGGCTCAAGACGACGATCCCACTAACAGAAGTTATGATCGAGCAGATGACTTATATGCCGATAAACTATCAAACGTCAGTGAAACATTAAACCGATTAGAAAAAAAGCCTAGTGAAGCTGATAAAAAAGACGAATCCGTCAAAAAACAAGAACAAAAACCCGAAGATAGTCACGCCACTGCAAATCAAGTTTCGAAACCTCACCAAAAAAAAGCAAGCACAGCTAGAAGGCGTCGTTTTGGAACGTTTCGTCATAAAGGCCCACTTGGTTTTGTTTTTGGTATGATTGGTCTTAGTATCGCGTTTTTCTATTTATTTGCACCAAATATCATCATGGTAAATATAAAAGAGATGTTTACTGATGACCTAGCCGACGCAACAATCGCGCTCTATACCTACAACAAAAAAATGCTCGATAACAAAATCGGCAAAGCACAGTGCGACGAAAAAGACAGCATCAAATGCAAACTCAGTACAATGAGCCGAAATCAGAAAACTACTTTCGAAAAGAACGGCTTTACAGTAGAGGGTGAAAAGGTTGAAGAAGATAATCGTGACGATCAAGATCGCACGAACGACAAGCCAGAGAGTCGCTGGAAGGTTTCTTCAATCAAGTTTCCAAATGGCGACTCGGTCAGTAGCGGCGCTGACTTTGATAAAAAAGCCAACGAAAGTGTCGCCATGCGCGAGCTGACAAATAGTGTATTTAACGGTAAATCAAGTTTTTATGCAGACGAACGATTCAAAAACAGATTGAAGAAAAAATTTGATCTCTCAAAAAGTCCAACAGTAACAGGTAATTCTGAGGAAAAAGTAAATGAATCATTTGATAAATCACTCAAAGGCTCAAAAGAAAAGTTCGATGAGGCGGGACGTGCTGGAATCGGACTGTATGCACTGCAAGAAGGATCAGTCAAAAGTCAGCTCGCACAGATAGCACAGCAGATCGGACGTAAAGCAAACTCTTACACGCAGATTCAATGTGCACATTACACGGTAGGAAAAATAGCCAGCAACGCCGCAAAGACGGCAAAAGAACACACAATCGCACGCTTTGCTATGCAGTACCTAAAAGCAGCAGACCAAATCAAGGCAGGTATGGCTGATGAAGTACCTGCAAATGTTCTTTCCGGAAAGCTCGCCTACGGGCAGCAAGGTGGGTACGTTGGTGCAAATGCCACTGACGCCACAATGTATCGACACATACTCTTTAACGAACCGGTAAAAGATCTAAGCGTTAATCTGGACGTATTTGATAGTATCAGCGCACTTGAAAAACCATGGGACGCTATTATTAAAAATGCCGATGCCACAAAAGGCATCACAGGAAGCCCAGGAAACCTTCGTCAACCTCCAAATGACATCGCCTCAAATCCTCGAGCATACTGCCTTGACGGCCAAACAAGCAGCAACAAAAGCGCTATGAAGCCAGGATCGTGCCCAGCGCTTACAAATGCCGCCGGTACTGCAAACGAATTTGCAGGTGCCAGAGGAGCACTAGGAGGTATCGCTGCCGCATCTGACAATATATGTCCTTTCCCCCCTAAGGGCATCTGGCTCATGCTCCCTCCAGTCAGGATGACCGATCCGGTCGTTACGCCGATTGCCGCGAGTATATTTGCCGACGCTATTACAAAATGGGCAGGGGATGCTGCGAAAAAATTTAGCAGCGACACAAAAGGCACTGCAGCTAGTGACGTACTATTTGCTGGTACCGGTGCAGTGCTAGGCGATATGGCAATGTCTCGAGGTATGCGACCAGCTGATAAGCAATCATTAAAACAATATCTCGCTAGTGGAGACGAAGTTTTCAACGAAATCGACCAAGTGGCACGCGATAATGGTCAGAAAAATCCATTAGATATCTACAACAAATACTCATTTACAGGATCAGCTGTTCGATCGCTTGGTGTCACGTACAATGGCGGCGCACCACTTCTATCTTCTATCTCAAATGTTCTCGCGATCATACCTTCGTCAATCACAACACTTGGACAAAAAGCCTCTGCGTACTATCGTCTACAACCGCTCAGCCTCGATGAGTCACGCCTCAAGTGTGCCGATGCAGAATACCGAAGCATCGGCATCGATGCGGACATAGCCTGCAACGTCCGCTACAGCATGAGCAAGACCGAACTTGACGCAAAAGTAGATAGCGTACTTGAGTATATGAGCAAAGCCCACCCCGACGAGTCGAGTGATGGGTTAAGTGACCTCCAATCGAGACTAGGGCGGACAGATGGAGAAGGGGACGCTGCAGAAGTGAGTAGAATGGTGAGTGAAGCGCAACAGGGAAGCAACGCACCGTTTATCGATAAAAAGACAGGTAAGCCTAGTAAATTCTCCGAGTACGAAAAATTCCTCGACTATTGTGTCAACCGTGAAGATCCATGGGGTCGTTCTGCGATGGTTGTGCGACGAGAAGAGCTCAGTGAAAAAGAAAAAGAAGAGATTCGCGGCAAAACAGATGTAAACGGCTACCCACTTGATGGTAACGAAAATGCCAAAAGCGAAAATGATAAGAAATATGTCGACTCTTACATGTCCATCACCGAAGGGTCCGCTCAAGATCAGGACTGGTATACAGGCAAGAAGTGTCTCGAAGAGAGTGAAATGATGAATAATTTTCGCGCCTACACAATGATGTGTTCAGTTGATGGCTCATACGCAAATATTGAAGATTGCACCATGACTGATCGAGAGCGGGAAGCACAAGACAGCTTCTATCAGAACAACGACATCCTATATATATCATCCCAACGTACATTTATTGAACCGAAGTAAACATATAGCAGAACCACTACACTCTTCTATTTCGCAGTTGAGGAATCTAAATATAGCTCCCTAGGGAGCTATATTTTAGTAAAAATCTGTTCTACGCCGAATCAACGAAAGATCGGCGAATATCTTAAAGCTTTGCAGTCTTTGCAATCTCAATTAGCTTTTCGAGACCTTCCGCCTCTGAGATAGTGATGTTCTGTCGCGGCTGGGCTATCACGAATTTGTATGACTTGGCACCTTTTGATACGAGCAGTGTCGTCTCTCGTTGGTCGCCAAGCTTATTTGATTTCATATAATACGCAGGTGAGTCATTGATTTTCCCTGCAGAGACAGTACCCTTAGTGACGCCAGAGTCTTCGAGAGCTGCGACATTTTTGTATTCAAGCACATCAACATAAAAACTCGCTTGTTGATCTCTTTTGGTAACGATAGGGAAGGTAGCTGTTTGACCTTTTGCACCGTTAAGGTTGATTACGCCAGATTTTTTCACATCTGACACACTCTTTACTTGATCTCCAAGAATGCGCTGCACGTCCTCCTTTGAGACACTGTTCGCTACGCCAAGATCGGCGCCTTTCATTTCGTACACACTAAAACCGTCAGCGCCGACACCGCTCTTGGCGCCATTGTACTTCGGAAGTACCCATGTAAAGACAGCTATAGCACCTACGGCAATCAAGACGATAAGTAGAAGAACTGCTTTTTTACGAAAACTATCACTCCGAAGAAGAGAAGTCTTTTTTCGCGTAGCTGTACGCTTACTAGTGCTTTGTTGTTTCTTTTTTGCGCCTGCCATGTAATTTCCTTAGCTAGATTATATGTACGAGTATACACTACCATAAGCATCATGCGTAGGCCTAGAGGTGCGTGTGTATTATGCTTGTCCTTATATAAGTACTAATGGTATTCTGTACATAACTATGAAGATACAAACAAAGTCTCAGAAATCATTTTCAACACTGACATTTATGGCCCTCGTCGCGCTCATAACCGCAATCGCCCCTTTTGCTATTACACCAAAAGTGCAAGCAGAAGCTTCAACTGTAGGTGAATACTGCAGTAAGTTTACAGTAAAAAGCGAAAAACTCGCCTGTACAGACGGTTGGGCAGGAAAAGCGTGTGATGGCTGGCTCGAGACACACAATGAGGCGCACGAGACGATCTGTCTCGAAGCAGCAGTTGCCGAAGAAAAGGCTACGAACACTCCGACAACACCGACGACCCCAACGACACCGACAACTCCGGATGAAAAAACAAAGGAGCAAAAAGAAAAAGAAGCACGAGAAGCTCTCGAATCTTTTGCTGAACGCCAAGAGCGCGAATCAAAAGAGCCAAAAAAGAATCCTGACCAAGTACCTGACAATAAGTACGGCGAGTACGTAAATGGAAAAGGTGACTACCAGCGTATAGGAGTCAACCAAGCAGGCGATGGCGCACCAGCTATTATCTACATTCATGGTGGTGGTTGGCGAGTAAACGACGGAGCTGCTGAAAAACTTCAGCCAAGCGCTACTGCTCGAGGCTACGCATTCTTCTCACTTACATACCGACTTGGTCCAAGCGGTGTCTATTATCAGCTCGATGACGTTATGCGCGGTATCCGACACGTGATCAATAACGCAGGTATGTACAAAATAGATCCATCACGCGTCGCTATATGGGGTGACAGCGCAGGCGGTAGCCTCACAGTACGCGCAGCGGGCACAGGTAAGTCAGGGGCAAAAGCAGCAATTGGCTGGTCAGCACCGACAAATGGCTATACGGCGCTATTTCGTAGCTACAAATCATTCGCTATTGGTATGGATCACTCAACTTGCTTCCCAACAGACGTAGAGGGAATCAGCGACGTAGTCAAACAGATAAACGGGGAGGCGAGCACCGACGACGGTACCAGATCATCCGTCTATGAAACTGGCGTTCAGCCAGAAAACCTCAAGACAGTTGTTGGTGTTCTCGAACTCGCAAACCAAGCATCCGACACCGCTGTCAGTGCGGGTGAGATCGCCAAAAAACTTCAAGATGAAAATGGTAAAAAAGAACTCAGCGAAAATGTCCGCCGACTCGCTGCAGACAAGTTCCTTACTTGTATGGACAATATTAGTAGCGTTTCTCCAGCGCTTAACGCCAGTCCACTCACTCCACCGATGCTTCTTGTAGGCTACCAAGATGATGAACTTGTCGGACCCGATCAAGCCTACCAAATGCGCGATAAACTCCGCAGTATGGGTACTCGCTCAGACGCGCTCATACTACCAGGAAACTTCCATCTCGATTACCGAGAAGAAGTGGTAAAACCTAGCCTCGATTGGCTTGATCAGCTCCTTCAACCATAGTTTTTCATACAATTCTTATGTTAAAATTCACCTCAATCAACAGAGGTGAATTTACTTTCTTTAAGCTATTTTTCACACAATCTATTGCATACTTTACAAATTTAGTGTATAATATCTTAATATAGAGAAAGTATAACCGTCCCTAGTGACAAAGGACCAAGCGCTATGTCGATAGAGAACTATCATCGAAAAGCCCAAGCTCCAAAAGAAGAACAAACCGATATTGAGCAAGCACACGGAGTTACCACTCCTAATTCATTAAATGACATGCCCAATCAGCCACCTGTGTATATTGAGGGTGCAGGAACATCTCAGTACGGCCCCGGAACCGCTCCAAATACACGCCACCGTGAAGAAATTGATCCAATTGATCGTAACGAAAAAAGAGGACTCAGCACCAAAGCTAAAGTCATTATAGGTAGCCTCACTCTTACATCTTTAATAGGTGCAGGTATAGTAGGCAAGAACATAATGGACGGTGCAGCCATGATTAATGACCTGAAAAATGGTAGTGGCGACCGTGACATCTCCGCGCCGCTTGTCCCCGGATACGCACCTGAGACTGTTGCTCCAATTGAGTACACCTCTGAAGCACTCGACAATATGAGTCTTACAAATTTTCGTGAGTTAGACACACATACTAGAGTCGATCACTTTGCGGGAAAGTTAGATGAATGGAGCGCTGACTCACTAGCTTTCATGCAAAAACACTTATCGCCAGAACAGGCAAGATTAGTTAATCAGCCACTTCCAGAAGATAAGTCTTCGTATACAGATCAAGACATACTTAATAGCTACTCAATTAATCTTTACGATGCATCTGCTCAAGGAAGTTCAGCGCAAGAAATTGAACGTGGACGCAAACTTTTGTCTGTAATTCTAGATCCACAAAACTCGGGGTTTGATAAATTAGCCAATAGGATTGGTAATGGACAAGGTGGAATCATTTCAGTTTATGAAGCATCGCCAATCGACTACCCAAGAATAAAAAATCAGAGCTTCATGGGTGAAAATATAGGTGATGCTGGCGCTGAAGTAATACTTGGACGCGGTGTCGAAGATGGTAAGGCCTTCTTATCTCTTTACGAGCTTCAGAAGACCGACAACGGAAATGATGTATGGTCATTAAAAACAGCATATGACCCAAGTGATCCAAAAGTACGCTCAGCTATCGAATCTATCACAACTGCGAACTAGTCTAGTAAATCATTAAGATACCTTAAGCATATTGAAGTATGGTAGTGCTTAAGGTATCTTTAGATATAGACATGTTCAACCTACTTAATAGAAATAAGGTTATTTTTGCTCTTACAGCATTCTTATTTATATGCACCCTGTTTACAGCATTAGCACCTCAGGCATTAGCACAACCGACAAGTACTGATAACTCACAGTCTCCTCCAACTAATGAAACTGTTCCTAAAAACGAAGACGGTACCACCTGTGCCGTTGAAAAAGTAGGGTGGATCGTTTGTCCTATTGTTGAAAGTGCAGCATTTGTCGGTGATAAACTATTTGCATTTCTCGCAGATAATTTTTTACAAACAGAACCTCAGTTAATTAGTGATAATCCGGGAAATGGCACAAAAACAGCATGGGAATTAGCCCGGAATACGGCTAACGTTATCTTTATTATTGTGTTTATTATTGTTATTTATTCACAAATAACAAGTATGGGTCTTAGTAACTACGGCATAAAACGTATGATGCCGCGACTTATTATAATTGCTATCGCCATGAACCTTTCTTTTATTATATGTCAGCTTATGGTCGACCTTTCAAATACACTAGGATACGCAATAATGGATTGGTTAGTCGGTTTATCTCATACTGTATTTAGTCAGTCAGTCATGCCTGTACAAACACCCGGCACACCGAACGTCACCGATGTTAGCTTACTTGGCTCAATTGCAACCGCCGCTCTAGCGGCAACTGCCATATGGATGCTCTTAGGGCCACTAATAGGAATGGTAGGGCTCATTGTGGCTACTTGTATCGCCATTATTATCATTCTCCTACTTCGCAAGACGTTCATCATCCTACTCGTTGTTGTATCACCGCTAGCTTTCGTAGCATACCTACTGCCAAACACAGAGAAACTGTTTAGTAAATGGCTTAGTATGTTCTGGAAGCTACTAATGGTATTTCCTATCGTCGCAATGCTTATGGGTGGCGGGCAACTCGCTAGTGCAATTATACTTGCCTCAGGGCAATCAGCAAGCAACTATAAAGAGGCGGCATATAGGGTGGAGGGCGAGCCATGTGTAGTTCTCGATACATCTGCGTCACAAGACGTGCCTTGTGAAGATGGTCAAGGTCCAGGGATTATGCTAGCGCTTGTTGCAGCTGGAGTTGCAGTCGCACCATTACTAGCCGTATTTGCGGTTATGAAGGGTGCGCTAGCAGCCGCTGGTGCTATTGGTGGCAAGATCGCACAGGGAGTACAGCGCGGAAGCGGTGGTCTTGGCAAGGGTGCGCAAGGTAAGTTTGAAAACACAGCACTCGCTCGAGGTATGGCAGCTAGGAAGGTTGGTAAGCAACAATTTAAGGATAACCGCTATGCGCAAGGTGTCATCGGGACAGATAAATCTTTCCGAGGGAGAGCTCGAAAAGCTATGTCTGGCGGAATTACAGGCGCCCTACCACAAAGCCTTCAAACAAAGAGTATACAGGCTCAACAGTCGGCAGTGCAGCGGCAAGCTGTTAATGTTGCGTCGTCAAACACAAATCAACAAGTCAAGGATAGTGAAGCGGAAATGCGACTTCAAACTCGTGGTAACATCGATCATGTAGCGCAGCTACTAGAAAACGCCATTAAAAGCGGAAATGAAACTGCTGCAAAGGCTGCTGAAAATATCTTGCTCGGATCGGGAGGAAAGGGTGTGGATACATTTGAAGCAGTCATGTCTAAAGACTCTGTCAACGCTAATTCAACTGCTGACGTCGTTCGCGCCCTCAAGCAGCATACATTAGAGCAACATGGCTCGATCAAAGAGAAGAGTGGCACTATCGCCAACTGGGCAGCTAGCGGCTCGACAGGAGGATCCACCCCTGCAGGACAGACTATGCCTAATAGTATTAGATCCGAAGCGTTTAGTGGCCTATCCTACAAACAAATGGCTACGCAAACACACGAGTCTATGTACAACGCAGCAGCAACAGGAGCGCTGGATGAAACTACGGCTCAAGAAATCCTCAAGATTAGCAGTAAAGAAGATATCGGAGGAAATCAACGAGCTATTATCCAGCACATCGCCGACGGCCATAGTTTAAATACGCTCGACTCTAGAGCAATACCGTCAAGCAGGCGGCAAGGTCCGCCAACACCTCCACCAACACCGAATGGACCTTAAATAAAGTGAAGATAAGTAATTCTTTTACAAGAGCAGCGAGCTACATAGGCTACCTTATTAGCGTAATCCAGATAGCACTCTTTCTCTCTTTTTCAGCAACGGTAATTTTTGATAATATCAATCAGTTATTTAACAATACACTTCAGCAAGAATACTCATTAGAAACTATCCTTATTGAAACGTACCCCGCCCAATCCTCCAATTCAGAGTTATCTATCGAAATAAAGATATTTCTTACGCTTCTCATAATAATAGTCGCAGTGTACACTATCTATTTCGTTGGTAAACACTCATCAAATATCCTCAAGCGAATACTTGGTCGGCTTTACAAAAAGCCGACGGCAAGTTCATTGTTTTTCGCTAAAATACTAATAATTACGATCAGTTTCCTATTTATCGTAATCTTACTCTTAGCTTTACCAACATTCGCAACACTACTTCCTGTTATTACAGCAGGGTCGGTTGCTGCTATAGTCTGTTTTTCTATACAGCATTTTATGGCACGAAGAGGTAAAATGCCGTATAAAAAAATTGCCTAAAAAGACAATTCCCATCCACGACATACCTCGCCAAACCATAAGCTTTGCGGTATACTCATAACAGATTATGGCGGTATATAAAGTTCCTCAAGACGTCGAGGCTGACGATAAGCTCATCGGCCCGTTTAGTTTTCGGCAATTCATTTATTTGATTGTTGTTGCTATCTCTATGGCGGGGGCGTGGGGGCTTTCAACGGTATTTATACCACTTGCGATCATACCGCTGCCTTTTATTATATTTTTCGGTGCACTAGCGCTACCGCTCCGCAAAGACCAACCGATGGAGACATATCTATCCGCCGTCGTGTCATTTTACTTCCTCAAGTCACGTAAGCGCTTTTGGCAGCCAGACGGCATATCGTCATTTGTCACCATCATCCCGCCAAAAGACGCAGACCGTATACGCACAAAAGGCTTTAGCCAAGACGAGGCAACGAAACGACTAGACTACCTGGCGAGTCTTGTCGATAGTCACGGCTGGTCAGTTCGAGGTGAGGGAGTGCCAGTACCAGAAACATCGCTAAATCGCGACCTATACTACGAATCACAACAAGTTCCCGATATGATGGACGCCTCGAACTCTGAGATGCAAATCCTTTCAAGTAAGCTCAATGCAAGCAGTAGCGCACGCCACCAGCAAGCAGTCGCACAAATGCAACAAGCTTCGCCCGTGTCACTGACTCAGGCAGCAGAGTCAAACCCGCTCCTCGCACAGCATCCGCCAGTTGTCACACAAGCTCAGCCTTTTAATCCTATGGCAAGGCCTCAGCCAGCTCCAGTAGCACAGTCAACTCAAAGCTATCTTGGGAAGAGCGAACTTGACGCCATAGCATATGCATCTGCGCTCGCAGAAGAGGCAAGTGATGACCGCGAAGACCGACTAAACACTAGCGAAAACACCCCTGATACTGCTACAATAGAACGTGCTAAGAAACGTTATGAGGAGCTGGCATATAGAGACGACGTAACTGTCGAGACACTTTCAAAAGAAGCAAATAGGCTTGAAGAGAAAGATAAGTCGCTCATGGATGGCGATGAAGTAACGATTTCGTTACGATAAGATCAAAAAGAGGGATGGAATAGGGAAAATGCAGCCAAACAATCAGCAGCCGCAAATGCAGCAGCCACAAGGTGGTCCAGGCATGCCATATCAGCAGCAACCCCAAGCAATGCCTGGTCAAGGTGCTCCACAGCCCCCACAGCCCGCCGCAAATACAGCAGAAGCAACGACACCACCCCCACCAAATAATCCAAACACTACTCAGAATACACTTCTTTTTTCTGAGATCCGTGACAATATGGTCGTTATGAATGATGGTAGTTTTCGTGCAGTCGTCGCCTGTAAGTCAATCAACTTCGACCTCATGAGTAGCAAAGAGCGTGAAGGAATTGAATATAGCTATCAGAACTTTTTGAACTCTCTTTATTTTCCTGTTCAAATCCTCATTCGTTCACAGCGGGTTGATATCGGACCATACATCGAGCGACTCACTAATATTCGTCGAAACCAGGAGAATATGCTCCTTAATGTCCTTACTGATGACTATATCGACTTTATCGACACCGTTTCACAGGAAGCGAACATCATGGATAAGAGTTTTTATGTGATCGTACCATACTGGCCACAGGGAGATGTCCAATCCGTCAAACGTGCCAGTAAGAGCCTGTTCGGCACTATCTTCGGTGGCAACCAACAGCAGCGCGCAATCGTTGTTGATCATGCTCAATACGAGAAAGCAAAAGATGAGATCAAAAATCATGTCGACTCAGTAATGAGTGGACTATTCCAGCTTGGCGTAAAGTGTGTCCAACTAAATACAAAAGAGCTAGGCGAACTCTATTACAACTTCTACAACCCAGACACTGCAGTACGGGAACCTCTTGGAAACTTCCAGGATGTCACTGCGATGTACGTACGAAAAGGTCAGGGTGAAGCGCCGCAGCTTCACCTCGCGAAGGAGGAGATGTAGTAATGGCTAAAAAACCCGATGCAGTCGATATCGCCGCAAAACAACGCGCACGCGAACAATTTGAAGTTGAGCAAGCATTTCAAAAAGGTATCACAACACTTCGTGACCTCGTAGCGCCAAGCAGTCTCGAGATCCATGCCAGTTACTTCCGGCTAGGTACAAAGTACGGTCGTACTCTTTATGTGTACGCATATCCTCGTCAGATCTACACAGGCTGGCTCAGCTCAGTTATCAACATTGATGAAGTACTTGATGTCAGTATGTTCTTCTACCCAGTCGAAAGCGAGATCGTCCTCAAGAACCTGCGCAAAAAGGTAACCCAAATGCAGGCCACTATGGCTATTAACGAAGAAAAGGGCCGTACTCGTGACCCAGGACTTGAAGCAGCGCTCAATGACGCCGAGGAACTACGAGACGAGATCCAGGTAGGTTCAGAACGTTTCTTCCGCTACGGTCTTTATATCACTCTATACGCCGACAGTATGGATGAGCTGAATTTTGTACAGCACAAGATCGAAACTATCTTTGGGCAACAGCTCATCTTTAGTAAGGTTGCCTCATCTCAGCAAGAACAAGGCATAAACTCAAGTGTGCCTCAGATGACCGATCAGCTACAGATCCGTCGAAATATGAATACGGGTGCAATCAGTACCAGTTTCCCGTTCACGAGCGCCGATCTTACTCAAGAAAAAGGTATCCTCTACGGCATCAACATGCACAACAACGGCCTGATCATCTTTGATCGCTATTCGCTGGAAAATGCCAACATGGTGGTATTTGCAAAGTCCGGTTCCGGTAAGTCGTTTACCGTAAAGCTTGAAGCAATTCGCAGTATGATGATGGGTGCAGACGTGATCATCATCGACCCAGAAAATGAGTATCAAAAACTATCTGACGCGGTTGGTGGAAGCTACATTCGACTCAGCCTCAACAGTGACGTTCGTATCAATCCATTTGATCTTCCAAGAGTTGTCGACACCGACGAAGCCGATGATGCGCTGCGAGCAAATCTCGTCACCCTTCATGGCCTACTTCGACTCATGCTTGGTGGAGCACATGTCGCATCTGGTGGCATTACGACCGCAACAGGCCTTACCCCAGCAGAAGAAGCAGACCTCGACCAGGCACTGATAGATACATATGCTCGATCAGGCATCACGAGTGATCCACTAACGCACAATTCACTACCACCGACTATGATCGATCTTTACGATACACTCGTGCACATGGAAGGCTCCGGCCCATCACTCGCTCAGCGCCTCCGTAAATACACCACTGGTACATTCGCAGGTATTTTCTCGATGCAGTCAAACATCGATATTAATAATCAGATGGTTGTTTTTAATATTCGCGACCTTGAAGATGAGCTTCGTCCCGTCGCAATGTATATCGTACTCTCGCACATCTGGAACGTTACGAGAAGCCACCTAAAGAAACGTATGCTCATCGTGGATGAGGCCTGGCAGCTTATGAAATATGAAGACTCGGCAAACTTCCTATTCTCACTCGCGAAACGTGCTCGTAAGTACTATCTTGGAGTGACGACTATCAGCCAGGACGTCGAAGACTTTATGGCAAGCAAAATGGGACGTGCGATCGTCGCCAACTCCTCGATGCAACTCCTCTTGAAGCAATCACCAAGTGCCGTCGATGTGCTCGCCGACGTCTTTAAGCTAACCGACGAAGAGCGAAAGCGTCTCGCCAACTTCCCAGTAGGACAAGGGCTTTTCTTTGCAGGCGCAAACCACGTTCATGTTCAGATTGTGGCAAGTCGCACTGAACACCAGCTTGTTACTACGAACCCAGTTCAACAGATGCAAGAAGAGGAAGAAAAACGAATGCAAGAGCTCGCACGTCAGCGCGCAGCTCAAGAAGCAGTTGCTCAGGAGATGCAACTTTAAAGACTCAACAAATAATTTATCATGGTGAAATCAACAGCAAACGACCTTCTCGAGCGCGAAAACCAAGCCGGCAATGCGGAGGATAGTCTAAGTGCTGGTCAAAAAAAATACGACAGTCAATTCAATCGACACACTAACTCACAAGAACTCGACGATGAGCAAATAGACACTCACGGAGACACAATTCAATCAAACTATAATGCCGATGAACCTGATGCTGATATAAAAAATACCAAAGACCAAGAAGAATCTGGCGGTCAAAACTCCCTCAACTACAAAAAAGGGGAGTCAGCACAGCCAGCTGGCCGGTTAGCAAAACTAAAAAAAGGTTTCAAAAAAATTGGACCATCAACTGGAATTACTGGATTTGTCCTTGCTGCATTTGGTGGAATGACAATTCTATTATCACCTGCGGCTCTTCTTGTTGCGATAGAAAAAGCTGTTACAAATGACGGCTCTGACTCTGCACGAACAAATGGAGTTATGCGGCGTGCATATATGGGTAATATTCTTAGCACCTCAAAAAACGATACTCCTTGTGCAGGGTCGAAGATTAAGTGTAAGTTTAAAACAATGGGACAGCGTCAGCTCGATAAGTTTAAAAACATGGGCTTTGAGGTTGATACCGTAAAAGACGAAAAAACCGGACGTAGTAAAGTAAAATCGATTAAATACCCCGATGGAAAAGTAGCCGATAACGGAAAGGTATTTAATGCTCACGCTGATTTCAATATCGAAGGAAGACGTACCGCCGGTCATGTATTCAATGTCAGATCGAAATTCTTCCAAGACGCCAAATTCAATAGTGTTCTTGATAAGTTTAAGTTAAAAAAGAGCAACGTATTAAAATCTTCAAATGATAAGGATAAAGAAAAGCGGAAAGCAGCTATTGATAAATCCTTTAATGAAAATATCGATGTTGGCGAGGATAAAAAAGGTGGAATTAAGCGCGTTCAAGCAGCAATAGAGAAAGCGAAAAAAACACCAGGTTTAAAGAAAACCATTAAAGGTGGCGGGGCGGCAAGCGCCGCACTCTCGATTGCATGCACAGGATATAATTCAATACGAGTTACAACAGCACTCGTAAAAGCAGAATGGATCTATCAGTTAGTTAAATTTGCTTATCCGTTTGTTCAAGCTGCTTCTCAGATTCAAGATCAAGGTAATATAGAGCCAGAAGTTGTCGAAAATCTAGGAGATCGTCTAACCTGGTACGACAATAAAAAAGAAGTAGATGGAAAACCAAATCCTAAATACAACCTTGGTGCAACGGATTCTCAAGGCCTAAAAGCAGCACTCTATGGAGACTTTCAGGGCCTTGAAGACTTCACAAAACAGTACACAACAGGAAAAACAGCATACGCAGTGGCCGGTAGTCAGCTCGTCAATACACTACAGGGATATCTAGGCAAAGATAATATTCGCGATGCGTGTATTGCAAATAGCTATGCAGCTATGGCGTCGACGGCTACATGTTTTGCAGGTCCATGGGCTGCAGCACTCTGCGCGACGTTAATTGCAGGGCTTTATCTAGCAGGTGACGAAATTGCTAGCTTAGTTATTGATCAGCTCGCTGATCCAGCACTAAAAATGATAGAAGAGGCAAATCTAACCTCAGATCTCAAAGGTGTCGACGCAGGTAATGCGCTTGCCGCAGGTATAGGTCTCATGCTCTCAAATAGCACTTTAGGCTCAGGCGGGAAACCCGTTAGCAGTGGAGACAAAGGAGTGAATCAAGTAAAGAAATTTATTACAGCAACCGATCCTGAATATAATCGTCAGATTGAACTTGCTAAGTACGAAGCAAAAGATACACCATTTGATATCTACAACCAGTACTCATTTGCAGGTACAATCGCTACATCGCTCAATCCATACAATGCTCAAACACGTAGTGTATTTGAGCATGCCGCAAATGCACTTGCCGTACTTGCTACACCATTGTCGTTTACGACAAATACAGCAAATGCACTCTTTAGTCAGCCCTCTCAAATGACCGCAAATCCGGGTGCGGCAGAAGGTAGAATGAAAAACTGCGGTGATCCAGATATGGAGTCGATCGGAGCGGGCTGCGATTGGTCTGGTCGGATGATAGGTTACTCAACAGACAATTTCCTCAGCATGGCAGACAGGCAGGCGAGTGGTGAAGAAGATGTTATCGACACGGTGATTCAGGAGCTTATTTCATCAAATGACATAGATGAGTCGGGCAAGCCAAGAGGCCTCGATAGTGAGAAGACCGAGGAAATGAGTGAATACACAAAATATCGAAAATATTGCACCGATCACCGTACAGATCCGCTTGGCACTACATCTAAACCAGTTGAAGACGGAAAAGAATCCGATCAATATTGGTACGAAGGATCTAAGTGTCTTGAAGATAACAAGAATATGGACAATTACGCATTTTACTTCAACTGGTGTGAACGACAATTCCCCGCCGCAGAAGAGACGACCTCTACGGATTGCTGGAGTGATACTGCCGCGCCCGCTGGACCAGCAACGAAAAATACAGGCGACTGGGTAATACCGACTCAAGCAACATGCTCACAGCCGTGGAAAGGATCTGGTCATCAGGGTATCGACATGGCCGCTCCAGAAGGCACCCCAATTGTTGCGCCAACAAGTATGAAGATTATATTTGCTGGAATGGGCGAAAACGGAAACGGAAACAGTGGATATGGAAATGTCGTCGTCGCAACAGCTACAGACGGAAGTGGTAAAGACTTCCGATTTGGCCACATGGTCACCACTCCGTCAGTCACTACCGGCCAAGAGGTTTCAAAAGGTCAAGAAATCGGCAAAGTTGGAAACACCGGAAATTCATTTGGTAACCACTTACATTTTGAGATATATCCGGCAGGCAAGGCCGTTACCGTGTCAGGCTCGGATGATCCGATCCCTGTACTGAAAGAACATGGAGTGGAGTACTCATGCCCAAGTTCTTAAAGATAGAAAAACGCTACAAACTAAGCTATATACTCATAGCTTTCATTTATGTGTTTGTCGCATCTCCGGCTCAAGTATCCGCTCGTGATGCGATGTTTCGTGCTCAAAATCATGTACTGTATTCTGACGACTGTACCACTTCTGACTCAAAATCAGGCGGTTCTGGTACACCATTTAGTGGTTCTGGTGCAGGGTGCGGCGAACAAGGGTATGCTTCTGGGGTAAGTAATTCTGAAGCGAACAAGAAACAAATCTGGTCATACTTTAAAAATAAAGGCCTATCCGATGAAGCCGTAGCGGGGATCATGGGTAATATGGAGAAAGAATCTGCATTTATGCCCGATGCAGTTAACTGGATTGATTGTAAAGGGGTCGTCCAATGGTGTTATAGTCGTGCAGATAATATGGTTGCAAAAGCTGCAGCAGAAGGAAAGGATTGGAGGTGCCTAGACTATCAGCTGGACTATATTTGGTATGAGATTACAGAAACCTCCGAAAGCCAAGTTATGGAACCTCTCAAAGCAGCAACTTCACCAGGCCAAGCGGCGAATATCTTCCATGACTTATTTGAAAGATCAAATACGGCTACTGGCGAGAATCTTGGTCGCGACACTATGGCTGAAAACATCTACAGAGAATATACCGGAAAAGATCCCGCTCCCAATCCAGAGGCGTCAACGTCTACAGGCGGCAAAGAGGCGAATCAATGTAAAACTAAGGGAGATGCAGAGCCAAGCAAAGACGGAAGTCTCCCCGATGGTGAATGTGCCGAATTAATCGAACGAGTTAAAAAACTCAAGAACGAAGGTAAAATCCTCTTAATGAATGAAGCCCCTGAAATGGAGGATATAGAAAGATGCGGACAAGTAAGTGCATGTCCGAGCGGGGATCACGTCGGTATTGAGAAGAAAACAGTGCAGGTCTTAATCGCAGTCGCCGAACAAAGTGGTGTAGTCGCTAAAGTCTATGCATTTAATAAAGACCACTTCTGTGATAAAGGTGAGCATGGCAAAGGGCTTGCAATAGACTTCCCATACAATGCAGGTACACCAGAGGGGGAGAAGTTATATAAATTCCTCTATGATAATGCCGCCTCTCTAGGAACAAACAAACTAATATATAGCCCTACGCCATCCGGATATGAATGTATGGGCGGTGGAGCTCCAGTAAGTTGCGTAGGCTACTACGGAGAAGATACACTTTCAGGGCATCAAGATCATATCCATTTAAGTCTATAGGAGCTGTTATGAATCAAATACTTAATTTCATTACCAAAAAGTCAATCCGGTTCTGGGTAGGGTTGGGAGTGAGTATCTCCCTAGTATGCCTCGTTGTATGGCTATGGTTTACTTTTTCTCTCGTACAAATATCGGTAAAAAATGAAGATAATATTACAAATAGTCAACTTGAAGTGACGGCTTCAAAAGATTATATATTTGAAACATCCCGAGCACTACTAGTCGGAGATTTTGCAATAATACCGCGTGATTCTAAAGTCCTTCATGCCTCACTTGGAAACTACCAATCAAGTCGTTCAATTAATACAGCGCTCTTTACTATCCCCACTGTAGATTTTACTTTTCAGAAAGATAGAAATGCAGATAAGGTTGCGTACATGAATCCGATTTCTGATTGTTCAGTCTATGACTACTCAAGTGACCAGTTATTATCTTACAATTGCAAAACACCAACTCAGTTATATTCCTATAGCGCGCTATCAGGTAATAACATATGGACGAATAAAATAGCAGCAAAATCAGCAACTACAACTAAGTTCATGACACCATATCGAGACGGAGCTATAGGAATTGCGCCAGTGTTCGATACGGATGCACCCGCAGAAGATCCTCTCTTCTACATCAGTGTGGCAGGCGGACTAAAGCACTTTCCTGCGCCAGAAAATATCGATGAGTCAACCCTTCGTTTTGCGAAAATAGTGACCGATAAAATACACCCTGAAAATCGTAACTTCCTTTTTATTTCCTGGGACGGTGCAGTGTATTACGGTATGCCTTCAGTAGAATATAATTCAGTAGAATATAAAAAAATGACCGCACCTAGCGACTATAGTAGCGTAAAAAAATCGACAATATGCACTCTAAACAATACCGAGGCGGCATGCTACACGGGAGGATCAAGTCTCACTCCACACTCTGATGAAAGTAGTGAGGGTTCATCGAGTAATAAGAAAGTTGATCTGCCTGAAGGTAAGCTTACGATGATAGATTTTTCGACAGAAAATCCATCTCAAAAAAATACATATAGCATTCAATCAGATATATCTGTCGACCAGCTCTTTGTTACAAAAAACAATACTATACTAGCGCTTGACGGGAAAAGACTCTATAAACTAGAGTCTCAAAACGACACACAAATAAAAGCTCATCTCTTTGAACAGAATATTGACTCTGTAGACACGGGGGTAGATACGTATTACGTAAAAGATAATACAGTATTCGCCATCAATGAAACTAACGATGGAGCGGTAAGTCGTTTTCACTCAGAACACATTAATATAAAAAGAGTTAGTGTTTACGGGGAATCAGTTTTTGCACTATCATCAGTAAAAGATGGAGGTAGTCGCGTCTACGCCTACAAAATCAATAGTGAAGTAAATAGCACAGGCAATAAACGAATAATAGACCTTCTTCCGGTAACATTTTCTGAATCAACCGATATTAGCGATATGGACTTCGTAGGATCAAATATACGAATACGACTAAAAGTAACACTAAATAAAACAGTACGAAAAAATTCGGGTGCATTAGATGAAACCGCTCTCAATCAAGCAAAGTCGAGAGTAACCGACATGCTTGAGAAGAAGGGTATAGATCTAAATACCGTTACGATCAATTTTAGTTATTGATTTGTATATTATTTATTACATACTATGTACTAAAACTCAATTTTGTGGTAATCTATATCTGATAGAGAGCTACCTGGATGAGCAAATTAGACTTACAAGACAAGGCGACTGAAAAGCACGACCCGTATACCGACGCGGGCCGCGGTTTACGTCACCAACTGCAGGAACAAGAGAAGTTTAATCAGCTCGCCTCGACGTACGACTCACAGTCAGCCGATCCAGCTCAAGAAAACGCAAATATCGCCAAGCTCAACGCACGCGAGAGCGAGGGGACGATACCGTATACTCCTCAAAATCAAACATCGTCATCCAACTCAGGAAAAAAGCGCTGGCAATTTCTTACCTCTAAAAAAATCCGTGGCAAATCATCTCTCCTTGCTGTCATAGCAGTGCTTTTCGGGGGTGGTGCAGCACTGACAGTGTTGTTTTCGCCAACGATCGCCATCGTACAACTCAAAGAAGTCTTCACACAAGATCTCAATGATCAACTTCGATCACTCGACACGCGATCAGCTGTTTTGTTGCGCTCAAAACTAAAAGATACAACAAAAGGTTCATGCGGTGCAGTAAAAATTACGTGTCGATTCAGCACGATTCACGATGATCAGGTGAAGAAGTTTAAGGCCCAAGGTATCGAAATCGACCGTGGTCCAGCTAAAGGAATCAGTGGTAAACGTGGACAGATAGAACGCATGACGTTCACTAATCCAAAAACTGGCAAAATCACCGAAATACGTACACCCGAAGAACTCACAAAGATGAGCCTCAATGACATGGATTTCCGCTCGTCACTTATCACTTCATATAATCCAAAAGTTATCGGCTTTGCCGATAAAGTCGCCGCAAAAGTATTCGCAAAAAATGGTGCTAGAAAATCCCTTCAAATAAACGGATCCACTGACGAAGAGCGGCAAAAATCTGTCAATTCTGTCGTCGAAAAAAAAGCGATCGTCAATGCAAGTAGTATCGTAACTAAAACCGATGAAGACGGAAATAAGACATACACTGATGACAAAGGTAACCCGCTCACTAGCGAAGAAGTTGAACAAGCTCGTCAGTCGAGCGAGCGAATCAGCGCCCTTGCTGAGATTGGTAGCAGTAAGACAATTCAAAACCTCGCAAAAGGTGCGATGATTACTGGAGTTATCGACACCTCATGCACTATCTACAATACGAGCCGCATGGTATCGGCTCTCTCGAAAGTAAAAAAGAAAGAGCAAGCTGTACGATTCGCGACAACGATGATCCTGACACCAGCCGATGCCATGAAGGCGAACGAAGCTACTGAAGAGATGGTGTCATTCGTTGGGGATAACATCACTCAAACAAATACAGAAGAGAAGGTTATTGATGAGTCTCGAGCAACCGAACCAGGCACGGCAAGTAATCCACCAATGGTTGAAAATAAAGACTTCGGGAAAAGTGGACTTGATTCACCAGCATTTCGTCTCGCTGCACACGACGATGTACCGAAGCTCGACATGCGCGCAAGTCGATTTATGCTCGGTGACAGTACACCAAATACCTTTGATGGTATCGCTCAAGCGCTTGCGTTATCACTCTCTCTCGGAACAAACCCCGACCCACAGTCAATCAGCGATAAATGTAAATTTGTTCAGAATCCCGCCGTTCGGCTTGGCGCACTTGCTATTGGCATTATTGCGGGCGCAGGAACAGCCGGTCTGTCGACAGTTGCCATGATAACAGGCTCCGTCGCAATCGGTGCCATGCTTCCATACCTCGAATCGGTACTTGCCGACATCATCACCGGCAATCTCTTTAAGGATCTAGAGGGCATGGACACAGTCGATGCTGCGTTTGTCGGCACAGCCGGACTTACCGGCGACATGGCGATGGCACGTGGCATGAAGCCGCTTGATGATACAGAGGCGGTTGAAGCAAGCCAAGAGAACGCGAAAGTAGCACAAGCATACAGTGAAGTTGAGCGGTATCAAGCAAAAGACACGCCACTTGACATTACTAATCAATACTCATTCCTTGGATCAATCGCCTTTAGTCTCACCCCTTACGTTCGACAAAGTGCTTCAAGTCTTGGAACGATGGCGATGAGTGTAGGTAATCTACTTCCAGCCTCACTTGCAGTTGTCGCAGCACCAAAATCATTTGCAGGTTCACCGATTCAGCGCTTCCAGCAATGTAATGACGTAAACTACTTACGCCTCGGCATTAAAGCGGACGTTTTTTGTAATGTTCGCTACGGCAACTCAAAAGAGGAGTTAGCGCTTGATCCTATTGAAAATGCAAACTGGATGGCAGCCACTGGAAATATCGACCCCGAAAGCGAAGATGGGGTAGTAAAAGACAACGGCGATAAGGGCTGGAACTATGTTAAATTCCTCAAGGAATGTGTCAATCGATCAACTGGGTGGGGTGAAAATCAGGACGAAAATACTGGCGACGGAGCAGAGTGCCGCAAAAAAGAAAATGAACCGCTCAACATGCGCTACCGTATCTACACGATGGACGTCAGTGTCGACCAATCGCTTGACGGATCCAAGTCTCAAAAAGCCGATCCCGGAACAACAGGGAGTGCTAGCGGTGCAACCGGTAACGTCACTGAAGATGGCTGGTCATACCCGACAACAACTGATGGAAATATCACTAGCGGCTTCAAAACTGCCGCTCGACCTGATCACCGAGGCGTGGATATCACCCATTCGGGCGGCTCGCTCAACAAACCAATCTTTGCTGCGCGAGACGGAAAGGTAATTGCCGCAGGACCAGCCGAAGGCTTCGGTAACTGGATCATCATACGTCATCAGGTTGACGGAAAGACTATCGATAGCCTTTACGGCCATATGTACAATGATGGCGTTCTCGCAAAGCAGGGAGATACCGTAAAGGCCGGCCAAGAGATTGGCAAAATCGGCAGTGATGGTCAGAGCACAGGCCCGCACCTCCATTTTGAATTATGGGATGGCGGTCGCATCAGTGACAACGGGCAGGTTGGTAAAGAAACCAATCCTGAGCCAATACTACAAAAAGCTAAAAATGCGCAGCCAGGCAATAGGAGTCGCGATGTTTAAGCGTGTTATTGCCGTCATCGTAGCTATCGGTATCGTATCTGTCGAGATTATCCAGCCAGTACAAGCTGCGACAATCGATCAGCAATTTTACTCTGCAAACGACATTATGTTCTATGACCCGACATGTGCTGAAGCAGATACTACAGGGTCCGTGCAACTTGCAGGTGATGGCACTATGGAGCAGATATTAAACTTCTTTATGCGTAAAGGTCTTACACTCGCGCAAGCATCAGGAATTATCGGAAATATGGCACAAGAATCTGGCGGAGCAATCGATCAAAAAACTGGAGTCAAAACACCAAATCCTGCCGTACGACAAGGCGGGAAGATCGTCGACGCTAACTATACCCCAGAAAATGGGGTTGGGTTTGGGCTAGTACAATGGACCTTTACTGGACGACAAAAACCACTTCAAGATCATATGAAAGAGATGGGCGTCGGCATGACCGATCTCGGTGGCCAGCTTGAGTTTGTTTGGAAAGAGTTAAACAGTAATTACACTCACACCCTACAAGCATTGAAGTCAACAACCGACCCAGTTGCTGCAGCCGTCGCAATGCACGGCCCGCCAAACCCAGGCTACGAAGCCTCCGCTGACTCACCAGAGGCAGTACGATCCGTCCGCGGTGGCAATGCTCAGAAAGTCTACGACACATACAAAGATGCGCCAGCTCTTGCGGGCGGTACAGCCGATTCATCACTTGCAGAGCCGCCCGTTGACGGCGATAAAGACAAGGCCAAAGTCGTCTCAAATCCAACACGATCATCAACAGGTGCGCAGTGCGATGGCGATACTTTTAGCGGTGGAGATCTCGCAGCAACAGTTAAAGCCTACGCGTGGGATACTCATAAAGGTCTCGATATAAATGCACGAGCGGAATACACCTCCGCGGTCAATAGAGCCACTTCAGAACAACGATACGTCGGCGGTATCAAATATAAGGGTATTGATTGTGGCGGATTCGTCTCACTCCTACTCCAGGATAGTAAGACCGAACCAACCTATAACAACTCAGGGAAGGGGGGCAACACTATCAGTCAAGAGGCGTGGCTCCGTAATAACTGGGAATCTATCAGTGCAACTGACGCGAGCGATAGACTACCTGGTGATGTTGCTATAAATGACACTCATACGTATATTTATGTTGGTGATATAGAAGGATTTAATAGTAAAATTGCCTCGGCATCACTCGACGAGCGAGCGCCAATGGCAGGCAAAGAGGGCGTGACAGATGGGTCGTTCCGGTGGTATCGTAAGAAGTCAGGAGTAGTAAATGTTTAATCAGATTTTTTCCAGTAAGCGCCGTATACTTATCGTCACTTCAGTAGTGATCTTTCTCATTATCTGTATTTTTAGTATTATCATTACACTATCTCGCCAAGGCAAACTTCCAGTAGTTTTTTCTATCGTACCAAGTAGTGCTCGTATCACTCTCGAAAACAACACGATAGGTAGCGGTACGCAGTATCTCACTGCTGGATCTTACAAGATAAAGGTTGAGCAGCCTGGCTTTGACTCACAAGAAAAAACAATCGTTGTCACTGACAAAAAGAAGCAAAATGTAGTTGCGGTCTCACTCACGCCGCAATCAGATGACGCAAAAAAATGGGCAGAGAAGAATCAAAAAGCCTACAAGGATAATGAAACTTTCGGTGGTCTTGAGGCGCAAGAGAATGGCCAGTATTTTCGATCTCGCTTTCCTATTATAGAAAAACTCCCGTACACTGATCCGTATTACAAGATTGCTTACCGTACAAATGGTGATGATATTATCATTACTATTGACACCGACTCTCCTCGATACCGCTATTTTGCAGTTCAGAAGATCAGAGAACTTGGCTTCAATCCTACTGACTACACCATTGACTTTAAACAATTCAAAAACCCACTCGAGGTGACTCATGAATAATAATCGAACTACAGTTATATTACTATGCGCTGCCGTTGTTATCATCGGAGGCATTGCAATTGTCGGTTCACTGCAATCCCAGCCGGCTACGCCACCTCCTGTCGTAGAACAACCACAACAGAAACCTAAGCCAACAACAGCGGAGCTTGATACTATGCTCGAAACCGAGCTTCCGGCAATCTCCACAGTCCTTGTCGGAAAATATCCAACACTCGTTGATCTCTACATCATCAACAGAGGCGCTCTCTACGATGAAGGGCAGTGGTATGGCACAACATTAACGTACCAAGGAAAAGACGAAGATAGTAGAGACACCCTTCGCGTACTAATGGAGAAAAAAGACGGAAAATGGATTATCCGTAGCACACCGCCACGACCAATCTTAAGTCAACCAGACTTTCCTGATGTACCAAAATCCGTCTTGCAGACAATCAACCAGCCAGCAGTTCTCCCGGGAACCGATACTTCACCAACAATAAATTAATCGAGTGCAATCACCATTGCCCCCTCAAGAAGGGCAGTGCTTGAAGCGCTTGTCATGATGATTTGTTTATTTTTAAACTTCGTCGCAAGATGTGTCTGACGTTGTCCATCTAACTCACCAAAAACATCGTCAAGCAAAATGATTGGACGCTGATTAGTCAAACGCTCAATTATATCCACCTCGAGAAACTTCAACGCCAATACTATACTTCGCACCTCACCACGAGAAGCGACCGACAGGGCAGATTTTCCGTTAAATCGAAACTCTACGTCATGACGATGCGGGCCAACGCTCGTAAATCCTAGTAGTTTATCCCTCTCAAATCGCCCGTGAAGTTCATTGATTAGTTTTTGCTTCGTATGATCAATCGAGGTATGCGAGTAGTGGATACTTACGGTATCGTTTGATTGTGCGATCGTGTTGTACGTATCGGCAATATCGCCGTTTAGCGCCTCGATACACTGCACGCGTTTGTCGATAATTTCTGCGCCATACTCTCCAATTGCAATATCCCACACAAACATATCGTCAATCGTTACAAATTGTCGCTTCAGTAGGGCATTACGCTGCTTTAGAGCCCTTTCGTACTTACGAAGCGCCTGCGCATACTCCGAATCAAGTTGCGACAGGAAACGGTCTATAAACTGCCGTCTTCGCGATGGCGAACCGTGAAGAAGACGAAGATCATCCGGCTCAAACAAAACAACTGGATATTTATACGCGGATGCTAGACGATACGATATTTTACTATCAATACTAAACTGTTTCTTGCCTGATGACTTCGAAGGGTCAAACTTAATAGTACGTTCATGATCATCGCTTCTAATGTCGATTCGCCACCATTCACTTTCGTGCCGAAGTATTTCGGTGTCAGTACCTTTAAATGAAGTGCCTTGTAGAGCAATCATCATAGCTTCAATAATCGATGTCTTACCGCTGCCATTACTCCCGGTAATAAGTGTGACGTAAGGTGATAACTCATGAGTAAACACCTCATGAGTTCTGATATTCTGAAGCTGAAGCGACGAAATAATCACAGGTTAGACAGCTAGCTCTTTAATGGCATGATGATGTGTTGGTAGTCATTATCTTTTTTATCTACCGAGAGTACACACGGGGCGAGACGCCCGCTGAAACGAAACACTACTTTATCTCCCGAGGTAACGCTAAGCGCGTCAGCAAGGTAGCGTGAGTTAAGTGTTACTTGTCCGTCGGCACTCACATCGGCAGCTGATTCTGATGTGTTTTCACCAAGCTGTGAAGCGATCGAATGGATAGCAAGCGTGCCGGCCTCAGCATTTGCTGTCACAGTGACGCTACCACCTGAGTCACGAGCAAATAGACTAGCTATCTTGGTAATGCGAACAAACTCGGCTTTATCAATCTTTATGACGGATTCAGATGATGCAGGAATGAGCTGGCGGTAATCAGGGAAGTTGCCATCGATGAGGCGACTTGTGATCTCAGCCTCACCAAGTCGAAAACGAACTTGTGTCTCGTCAAAAAGTAATTCAACCTCTGTAGCGTCGTCAGTAATCGAACGGAGTACTTCTTGTAGTGAGGAAGCGGGAATAATTGCCGATACATCACTTTTTGTCTCGACAAGTCGCTTTTCAGTCAACCTATATCCGTCAGTGGCTGCAAGATAAAGATTACCTTCAAATGAGTGCCAATACACGCCAGTAAGTACTGGGCGAGTACTGTCACTGCTTGCGACAAGAATAGTCTGAGAAACAGCCTGTTTGAACTCATCCGTGCTGATGCTGTACTGGATCGACTTTTTCTCATCAATCACCGGTAGTTCCGGGAAATCATCCGATGCGATACCATTAATGACTGAGCTATACGTACCTGCTTTTATGTGAAGATGGTCGTTTTTTACCAAAAGTTCTACGTTGCCTTTTGGGAGACTAGCGACGAACTCAGCTACGAGTTTTGCAGGAATCGTGATTGAGCCTGGCTTGGCAATCTTTGCTCCAATTAATTGAGTTGCGGCTATTTCAAGATTCGTTGCAGCAATAAGAAGGCGAGTGCCGTCTGTCCTTAAAAGGATGTTACTGAGGATTGGTAATTGCGTCTTTGTGCTTGCTACACGACCAACTGCAGTCAGTGCTCGAGTAAGATTTTCTTGGGTAACAGTGAGTTCCATTATTAGTTCCTTTCTTTTTATTTATTCTTTGGTTGGGTTAATAGTAGGTACTGTGGATTGTGGGGATAAGATGCTCTTAACAGATGGAAATAGCGAATAAATCGTGTGGATAAACTCTGTGGATTCATGGGGATAGTTATGAGTATAAGTAGGGTATGTACACAGGCACTGCTATGCGTCGTAATGCCATGAAGGATATCTGTGGATAGACGTCCCCAGGTTGTACCTAGCTGTATTCGCAGGTTGTACACATGTTTTCCCCAACTATTAAGCATATAGTTTCTCCCGAATCTCTGCTACTTGTTCACGGATAGAGAAGTCGAGTTTGATTGATTTCTCTATTTTTTCGACTGAGTGAATAGCGGTTGTGTGATCTTTTCGACCAAGCTCTCCGGCAATCTTAGGGAAACTGAGATGGAGCTCGCTTCGCAGAAGATACATAGCTATCTGACGGGGAGTTACAATGTGTTTATCTCGCCGAGCGCTACACATCTCCGGAGAGGTCAGCTGAAAATGCTTTGCTGTCTTATCAATAATTTGCTTTGGTGTGATGTGCTGTGGTCGAGAATGACGAACATTGCCAACCAAGCCCTCAGCAGTTGAGATGTCAGGCTCAACACCACGCATCTCTGCATAGGCAAGAAGTTGATTGAGTGCGCCTTCGAGTTCGCGAATGTTTGTCTTGATGTTATTTGCGAGGTACTCAGAGGTTTCGCGAGTGAGTTCAACGCCAGATAGAGAAGCTTTTGCCTCAAGAATAGCGCAGCGGGTTTCAAAATCAGGCATTTGTACATCAATTGCCATGCCCATTTCGAAGCGACTCCGGAGTCGCTCGGTGAGTGTAGGTATGCTTTTTGGCGGTTTATCGCTGCTGATGATGATCTGTTTGTTGTTTTGATGGAGTGCATTGAAAGTATGGAAGAATTCTTCCTGTGTCTTTTCTTTTCCGGCAATGAACTGCATGTCGTCGATAATAAGGACGTCAACGTTACGGTATTTATCGGAAAACCCCTTCTTTTTGAAACGGATACTGTCGAGGAACTCTTTTACGAATGTTTCAGAGCTAACATAGAGAATGCGTGATTCAGGCTGATGTTTTGTAATTTCATTGCCGACTGCTTGCATGAGGTGCGTTTTACCAAGTCCTACGCCACCATAGAGATAGAGAGGGTTGTATTTAACACCAGGATATTGAGCGACTGCCTGGCATGCAGTGTAGGCGAGGTCGTTACTAGAGCCAACGATAAAGGTGTCAAATGTGTAACGAGGATTTAATCCGCCAGTTGTTGCAGTCGAAGAAGCCGGCCTACTGGCATTTTGGCGTAGCTCGCGCTTTGAGATAAGCTCATCAACTGCTGACTCTTGAGCACTCGTCGCAGTAGTCTCGCGACTGATAACGGTACGCTTGCCGGCAGTCTTTACGGTATAGACGATTTTTTCAGTCGTGACGTCATTTTTTTTAAGGATAGTTTTTATTTGGTCGTTGAACTTTACCTCAAACTGACGAATAGCAAATATATTCGGAACAGCAATAGTGACTTGTTGGTCGGTGATATCGAGAAGTTCGGTATTTTTGAACCATGTTACGAATGTCGCGTGCGATACGGACAATTCAATCTCACCTAAGACACTTTGCCATAGCGAATGTTGCATATTACTTCGTTTCCCTCACTTGTCATTGTCGCGGTTTTCCACGTCTGTATTTGAATTCCACTATACGCTACAAACGAGTTATCCACAACTTCAAAAGTGTTAAATGAAGGGAGGCTAAATAGAGAGAGCAGTTATCCACATGTGACGCCCTCATCTATTAATCTGTGGATAACTATGAGTAATAAGTGGATAAGTTTTTTATATTACGAAATGACCAGACGTATAATTCAACCATAAACCCGAACCGCTTACTTGATAAAAGTGGACGGATAGTGTAAGGTGGTAAAGATATGCCAAAGCGAACACACCAACCACACACTCGTCACCGCGCTCGTACTCACGGGTTCCGCGCACGCGTTTCGACCAAAGCTGGTCGCGCAGTGATTAAGCGCCGCCGAATCAAAGGCCGCGCAAAACTTACTGTTTAGTCAACTTATTTGACGAACGTATTGTCTGATTATCACCTATTCCATGAGAGTAGGTGATTTTTAGTTTATAATAAGGTTAATTATGTTATCATTTCGTTATCGTTTTCATGGCCATGGTAGTTTGCGCTACTTATATAAGAATGGCGACGCCGTCCGTACTCGTCTGGTAACCTTTAAATTTATCAAGCATCCAAAGCGTCGAACTCCTCGAGTAGCTGTAGTGATTAGTAAAAAAGTACTAAAGAGCGCGGTTGGTCGTAATCGCGTACGCCGCCGCCTATATGAGATTATTCGAGCGGAACTTCCGCAGCTTGATGGACCATACGATATGGTATTTTTGGTTTTCTCAAGTGAAGTAATGACGATGCCACATGATGAGTTAGTTGCGATGATTCGCCAGCTGATCACCTCGGCTGATATCTATAAAAAGTAGTTACTTAGTGGTATAATTAGCTAAAGTAACGAGCTAATTTAACTGGAGAACTGTGTGAATATTTTTGACGTACTGATCGTACAGCCGATCTTTAACCTTCTGATGGCGCTGTATGCGATTGTGCCTGGTAGTGACTTTGGTGTGAGTATCATTATCTTTACGATACTGCTTCGTTTTGCGATGTATCCGCTGATTAAGAAACAACTCCATCAAGTAAAGGCGATGCGACGCCTACAGCCGGAGCTAGAGCGAATCAAGAAAAAGACCAAAGGCAACAAGCAGCTGCAAGCCATGCAGATGATGGAGCTCTATAAAAAACATGGAGTTAGTCCATTCCGTTCGATCGGTATCCTGCTGATTCAATTGCCGATTTTTATTGCGCTGTACTACGTTATTCAGATCTTTACGCTTCACCGCGAAAAGGTGGAGCAGTTCACGTACAACTTCCTTGAAGGTGTGCCAGCGATCAAGCATATCATTGAACATCCTGAGCAGTTTAATGAAAAGCTACTCGGAGTAGTTGACCTCACGAAGCACGCCTTTAGTGCTGAGGGTATTGATATCTTCCTCCTTATCCTTGCAGTAGTTGCTGCTGGTACGCAGTATATTATGTCAAAGCAGACAATGCCTCAAACTGAGAGTAAAAAGGGTCTTCGTCAGATACTGAGTGAAGCATCTGAGGGTAAAGAAGCTGATCAGTCAGAGATCAACAATGTCGTTATGATGAAGATGATGAAACTTCTTCCATTCTTCATGTTCTTCGTAATGATTAGCCTACCAGGCGCTATTGCGTTGTATTATGGCGTTTCAAATATTGTAGCTGTGATCCAACAGCACTTCATCTTGAAACAAGATGAGCATGAACTCGAAGAGATTGCGAGTGAACCTCATAAACCTGCGAAAAAAGCGACACAAAAAGCTGCCGCAAAAGCACGAGCTGACAAGGCACCAGAAGCAACTGTGACACGAATTGTCGCAAAAGATGGGGCCGACAAGAAGTCAAAAACTAAGAAGAGGAAGTAATTTGTATGGATCAGCAGCAATCAGTTCAATTCGCAGAAAAGTATCTCGCAGACCTATTGTCATTTTTCGGTATCAATGCAGAGATAACAACCAAGCTTGAAGATGATGTTATCGAGCTTTCTGTACCTGCTTCTGATCTCACAAGCCTCCTTATTGGCCGTAACGCCGAAACGCTTCGTAGTATTCAGTATCTTGTATCAACGACCCTTCGTAATCAAGAGGCTGCGATTAGTCGGGTAAATGTGGATATTGCCGACTATAAAAAACAGCGTGCAGATAAAGTAGCCAAGCAAGCGAAAGAGTGGATTGAAGAAGTGCTTCGTACAGGTGATTCGTACATTGCTGATCTCAATGCCGCAGACCGTCGTATAGTCCACCGAGTTGCGAGCGAGTATTCTGATATCCGCACATTCTCTGAGGGTGAAGGACGAGAGCGTCGTATTATTATCGCTCAGCAGAGTTCGTAGAGGCTAAGGGTATTAAATCTAAAAGCGACTATTTTGTAGTTGCTTTTTTGTATACTTTTAGTGTTTCTTGAGCCATTTTTTTCCAAGAGTATTTCTTGACTTGTTGAGCGCCGTTTTTTATTAGTTGAGTGCGAAGCTTGTCGTCACGGAGGACCTCGTCGATTGCTTGTGCGATGTCGCCTGGATAATGAGGATTGAAATAGTGCGCCGCATTGCCATATACCTCTGGGAGGCAGGTAGCATTACTACTGACGACAGGTGCACCGTAGAGCATTGCCTCGAGGCCAGGCAGTCCGAAACCTTCCATAAGTGAGGGAAATACATACGCTTGGCAGTTTTTATACAGCCATGCAAGTTCCGCGTCATCAACAAACCCGGTAAAATGAATATTTCTATAGCTCTGCTTTTTAAACAACTTCTCGTTACGAAGCGCAGAGGTATTCTTCTTACCAACAAGTACCAGTTGAAGGTCTGGATATTTCTCAAGTAGTTGTTGATGGGCGCTTGCTAATCTTCGGACGTTTTTATAGTCACTTTGTTGACCGACATATAGGATGTATTTCTTTGCAGTGCCACTGTATTTCTTTGGCCTTTTTTTACCAATGTCGGCAGATTCGTATATGACATGTATTTTCTCTGAATCAATCCGAGCGAATTTTTGATATTCTACTTTTGTAAACATTGAAGGTGTGATAATTTCAGCGCTCGAGCGAGCAATCCACCAAAAGACACCCCTCCCAATAAGCTGCTTTATGTGAAACGCGAGCCAATTTTTATCTGAATTGTAGGTTTTTAGAAGTGTAAGGTCGTGCATCGTGGTGACGTGTGTACCTTTGTAGAGTATAGGTTGCTGAGGCATACAGAAGTGTACTAAATCAGGCTTGAGTTCATTAAGTAGCTTCAAGAGGCCGACCTGTTCACCAAATGAGTAGTCGGAAAAGTCAGCTTCGAGAACTGAAAAATTATTATTTGTTGGTTTCCAAAAGTCGAGATCCTTTTTTCGTACAAGTATTGTATAGGTATTTGTCTTATCGACCTGCTCTAGGTAGTGGAGAAGCCGCTCTACGTAGCGGCCGGTGGTTGAGTTAATGATTCGGGCGTCGACGGCAATATGCATGAGTTAGTCCTTTTTTCCACCTCTATGATAGTGTTCTATAAAATATAGAGGCCGTTGCTTTGTTTCATTGAATATACGTGCGATATATTCGCCGATGATACCGAGCGACAGCAACTGAACACCACCGAGAAATAAAATGACAGCCATCATGGATGGGTATCCAGCTAAGTCAGTTCCAAAAAATATTGTCCGCAGTACGAGGTAGAGAATATAGAAAAATGCACATGCGGAGACGACGACACCAAAAAATGAAGCGATTCGAAGAGGAGCGGTCGTAAAGGTGGTGATACCGTCGATCGCTAGGTTGAAAAGTTTAAAATAGTTCCATTTTGTTTCACCGGCTGCACGTGGGTCGCGGACATAGGTTATTTCTTTTTTCTTGTAACCAATCCAGCTGAAGAATCCTTTTGTGTATCGCTCACGTTCACGGATCTGCTGAAGTGCTTCAATACAACGACGACTTAAGAGACGAAAGTCACCGGTGTCTCTTTGAATTGGTATATCAGTACTTTTTTCAAGGACTCGGTAAAAGTATTTTGAGGTAAATTTTTTAAACCAAGTTTCACCGTGACGACTACTTCGTCTTGCGTAGATATCATCATAACCTTCTTGCCAGTATCGCACCATCTCCGGAATCAACTCCGGTGGATCTTGCAGATCAGCGTCAATAATCACAAGTGCATCACTTGTGACATGATCGATCCCTGCGGCCATAGCTATTTCTTTTCCAAAATTACGAGATAGGTTTAGGTAGGAAACGCGCTGGTCTTTTTTAGAAAAGCGAGTGATTATTTCGAGAGTTTCATCGCGGCTGCCGTCATTAACAAATAAAAATTCAAGCTGGAAATCCTTCAAGGTCTTACTCAGCGCGTCAAGGCGGCTGTAAAGCGAATCAAGAACTGGCGCTTCGTTGTATGCCGGAATGAGTATCGTGATGGTTTTTTTCATGGATATAACTAATAGTATAACAGATAGAGAGCACTTTTAATCTGAGCTACTATGGTACTATTATAGGTAAGATGAAGAAATTTCCCAGAGCAAAAAAACTAACGTTTTTTAATAACAAGGGCGGAGTAGGAAAGACGACGCTCGCGTTTAATACTGCGGTTGAGTTTGCCAATAAGGGCTATAAAACTGTACTAATTGATCTCGACCCACAGTGTAACTTGACGCGGCTTGCGCTCGGCGAGGAGTACTACGAAAATACGCTTTTTTCTCACATATCAAAAACTATCTACGATGTTCTTGGCGGAGTAATTAACGGTGGCGGGGATATCGATCTTGGTGCAACTTTTGAGCCAGTGAAGGCGTCGCCAAAAAACTTATCCCTCCTTAGGGGCGATCTACGACTCTCTGACTATGAAGAGCTGCTAAGCACGGCGTTTGGTAATGCCGCAGGTGGCAATCAGAACGGATATTTCGTTACGAGCGCTATCGATCGATTTATGAGAGAAAAAGGAATGACAGACGATGTTGATATATTTGTCATAGACACCTCTCCGACGATGGGGCGACTCAACCGAGTGATACTTCTTGGCACTGATTATTTCGCTGTACCTATGAACCCAGATGCGTTTAGCCTGCAAGGTATTGAGAATCTTGGTCTTAAGCTTGAGGAGTGGAAACGTAACTGGAAGGATACCGGTCAGGCACTAAGTGGTTCGACAGAGCGTCAGTTTGTACTTGATGGAGAGGGCTTGTTTATTGGCTATATACTAAATTCATATAATGTCTATAGCGAAAAGCCGATCAAGGATCATCAACAGTGGATCGATAGAATTCCAGAGAGTGTGAAGACGTATTTGTCGGAGAAGCATTGTCGAAACGGACTTGTAGCTGCAAGTTATTCTGCGCCGCTTCATAACATACAAGATTACGGCATGATACCCGCGCTTTGTCATAAAGACGGAAAAGCAATCTTTGATATAAATCCTGCGAACCTAAAGCAAGGTACCTACGATAATCTTGAAAAAGCCAAACAAGAATTTGATGAATTATCGGATAATATCCTAAAGATTATTACTAAGTACTAAAAACAGTAAAATAACGTCCGAAGAGCTAATATGCAAGAATATTTAAAAGTCTTCATGGTCGACATAGGATATATATCCGAATTAAGCAATTATTTCATAAATAGGAGAAATGCTTGCATCATGCAGGAATCATCTTCACTAGTTGGGTGATACTGTTTGCAGTATGAACGTTGCATTGTGCTAAATACTGAGTTTTTGCTACCGCAGACTCATCGGCACTACCAAGAATTGCACCTGCATGACCAAGTTGTACGCCTTCGGGAGCGTGATGGCCGGTGACGTAGGCGTAGACTGGCTTTGTGACGTGGTGATGAATATAGTCTGCAGCTTCAATCTCGCTTGTACCGCCAATCTCGCCGATCATCACGATTTGCTCGACTGTTGGGTCGGACTCGAATAAAGCAAGTGTATCGATAAAGCTCGTGCCGGGTATTCTGTCACCGCCAATGCCAACGATGTAGCGCTGACCGATGTTGCGGCGAGTTAGGCCATCCATCGCTTCGTAGGTGAGTGTACCGGATCGACTCACGAGTCCGACTGATCCCGGTAGCGACAAGTGAGCGGGGATGATGCCGAGCTTATTGTTGCCGGGTATGAGTACTCCGGGGCAATTTGGTCCGATAAGTGTACTACTCCCCTTTTTTAGATGTTGTTTTATTTGCAACATATCATGAATTGGAATACCTTCAGTGATACAGACGATGAGTGGGATTTTTGCTGAGATTGCTTCGATAATGGCGGATTTTGCAAATGCTGGTGGTACAAATATAACGCTAATATCGACAGTGAAATCTTTCTGAATATCTTTGATCGAATTATATACCGGAATAGTATCGATGAACTGACCAGCTTTATTTGGTGACGTGCCAGCAACGATGCCCGTACCAGAGTTCTTCATAGCTTGAGCATGAAATGCACCGTGCGCTCCAGTGATGCCCTGTACGATAACATTTTGAGCGGTAAGAAGAGAACTTTTCATAACTATGACTTCCCTTTCGTTTTTACTGCTTCGATGCATGACTCGAGTGTCGAAAGGGTAGTGATTTGCTCTGCAGTGAGGAGTTCGACAGCCTGTTCAAAGTTAGTGCCGGCGAGGCGAATATATAGTGGCGGCAGTGCTTTAATCTGAGTACGCGCCGCGATAATAGCTTTTGCAATTTCGTCACATCGGGTGATGCCAGCAAACATGTTGATGATAATAGCATCGATGTTTGGGTATTCCATGATACGCTTAAATGCCGCGAGAACACTCGCTTCATTTGCTCCACCGCCAATATCGAGGAAGTTTGCTGGTACGAGCCCTGCATCCGCTACGGCATCAACGGTTGCCATGGCGAGTCCTGCACCGTTCGCTATAGTTGCCACAGTACCTTGGTTATCGAGTGTAACAAAATTCACTTCAGCGGCTTCGTCTTCGAAGTTCCATTCAGGATGTCGAAAGGCTGCTGCGTCGTCGAGCTCCATCTTGCAGTCTCCGGCGACAATCTCTCCGTCCTTAGTGAGGATAAGTGGGTTAATTTCCAGAAGTGTGGCATCGTTTTTAATCATACAGGCATAGAGGTTTTTGACGAGATCCTGAAGTACGAAGCTTTTTTCGGGAAGATCGAAATATTCCGCAAGCTGTTCTCCAGCTGCGAATAGGTTTTTATCGGTAAGCGAGTATCGTAGGAAGTCATTCACGTTATTTTCTTCTATTTCAACACCGCCGTTAGTATGTGCCATCAGGATGATGCTTGCTGACCGTCTGTCGATAAGCAGCGACAAGTATAGCTCACGGTCTATGTTTATTAATTCTTCAGCAAGTAATTGTTTGGGTGTAAAACCTTTGATGTCGAGGGATAGTATTCGGGACGTATTCAAGGCGTATTCTTCGGATGTGTGAACAATAGCAATGCCTCCGGCTTTACCGCGACCGCCAATAGGTACTTGCGACTTCAAAACTACGGGAAGAAAAAAGGGCGGTGAATTCTCGTCAACTACAAACGATTTTGGTGTTTGAATATCAGCTAACGAAAGTAGATGCTTTGCTTCGTATTCGAGGAGTTTCATGACCTACTCCAGATACTAAATATACTCTGTCGTATTCGCTTAAAGAATGACCTTTGATATGTAAGTACGTATACGAGATATAAGCAGAGCGCAACTACAACTGTCTTTACGATAATATTTGCACCCTCTGGCGGGTCGAAGAAAATATCCATAGTAAATATTATGACCGATTGAAGTCCATATACATATAGTGAATTCATGCCGAGTAGAAGTAGTGATCCTTTTGTCTTCTTATTGATTAACCTTTCATGACGACGGAATAGTATATAGAGAGTAGTAAACCAGACCATACCTATAAGTAGTCGACCTACTGCCATAGTGTCTCGATTGAAAATTGTTTGGTCAAGGTGTGTTCTAATGTCGATAAGATTTAGAACCACTACATATGCGTCAGGTGTAACTAGGCCCTTAAACTCACCTGCCACGATTGGAAGCAGTACAGTTAAAATAATACTGCCAGTAAAAGTTATAGCCGTAACAGTAAATAGCATAGCTGCAGCTATTTTTTTAGTTGATTTCGATAACGACTGTACATTATATTCCAATGTCGGTAAATAATAGCCGATGATTACTGAGATATAAAATATGATTTGCCATGCCGTGAAATGACTATACGGACCTTGACTTAAAAATAACCACACAAGAATGCTAATTACTGCAAGAATTAAAGATTTACCTTTTGCAACCAACCAGATAGCAAATGGTGCAAATGCCATTAATAGCGCATAACGAGATAAAAAGTCAGCCCATCCATAACTAAACTGCAAGGTGAGAGTATTGAGAGCGAATTCACCGAAGGTGGGGTAAAGAAACTGGCTTCGTACAGTTTCTGGAGGAAGGAATAGTGTAATGAAGCTATATAGGCATGTAAAACTAATCGAGAGTAAGTACAACCAGCCGGCTCGCTTCCATAACTTAATAAAAGTATCTTTTGTTTTCTTTAGAACACGAGGCGCGTAAATATAACCAACTAGTATCCCCGATATTGCAAAAAACCCCTCAGCAGCGGAGGCGAATAAGTGACTTTGTCCTGTGATGAAATCAAACAAGGTGGGCGACCACGCAATATGGTTAATGAAAATAACCATAAGGAAGGTCCCTCGTAGTAGATCGAGTGCGATAATTCGCTCTCGTTTTTTTCTCGCTTCGCTAAAAAACACTCTACTGATTATAACAAAAGTAAAATATTTTACTTTCTAGTAAAGATATTTCTCAGCTTACGTAGTCCAGTCTGATCAGGTGGAAGGTCGTGGATAATAATCTGCTTGATGTAGTCTGCTGAAACTTTTATATTTCTTTGGATATGGCGACGCTCGCGAAAACTATGTGGTATAAGGCAGATTGCCGCCCATACACCCCGAGCAGCAGGCCAACCTTTTCCATTTAACACCGCCTTTGCAAAGATGAGGCAGTACGCAAAGTAAAAACGTGCACCAATTGGAAGTAATAGTTTACGAGGAACATTTTTTGTGAATAACATAGGGAGGTTTTTAAATGTCTGGTAGACTGTAAAACCTCGTACCATAAACTTACTGGTTTCACCTTGACGATGTGTTGTAATCGCTTTTGGGGTATAAACAACCTTCCATCCCATGAGTTGAGCGCGAAAACTAACATCAGTATCTTCGTAATAGGCAAAGAACGTATCATCAAACATGCCTATTTGATGTAAAACGGCTGTTCTGTAAAGACTTGCACCACCACTGGCGCCAAATACCTCCTCTTTTCGGGGAAATGATGCAGTAGGCATGCCTCGCCCTCGAGGGAAGGGTAGTCCCCAGTTCGTATAAAACTCGCCGGTACTATCGAGTAATTCGTTACCAGTTAACTGAATTTGACCAGTGACAATTCCAGCATCACTACGTTCATTTATTGTATCCGCTAGACTCTCTAGCCAATCAGGGGCGGCGACTGCGTCATTATTAAATAATGCAACCAACGCAAAGCTGTGATTTATAGCATAGGTAATTCCAGTATTTACACCACCGGCAAAGCCAAGGTTCTTTTCATTTTTGATGACTACAATCCTATCTCCATATGATGCCAGTACATCATCTGAATTGTCTTTGGAGCCGTTTTCGACAACGATAACCGTAGCTGAGAGTGTTTGATCGAGAAGGGAATCAATTGCAGCTGCTAAATATTCCTGGCCATTAAAGTTAGGAACGACAATGGCAACCTTTTCTATCGACTTATGACTCATACTCACCTATAATACAGTAAAAGATGAAACAATTTGCTTCAAAATCAAATCGTGCTCTTCTAGCTGAACTTGTTAGGACGGATTTTAAATTAAGATACCAAGGGTCTCTGCTGGGTTACGCTTGGTCTCTTTTAAAGCCATTGTTGCTATTTGTAATTCTATATATAGTCTTTGTCTATTTCTTAAAAATTGGCAAAGATATTGAGCACTTTCCCGTTTATCTTCTTTTAGGGATTGTCTTGTGGAACTATTTCACTGAGATGACTGTTCAGAGTCTTGGTTCAATTGTTGGACGAGGGGATCTCATTCGTAAAATTCGTATTCCTAGGTGGATGATTGTGTTTTCAAGCAGTATCTCGGCAACGATCAATGTTCTCCTTAGTCTTGTCGTGGTAGCAATTTTTATGGTTATTAACCAGGTTCCTGTTACGATGACTATCGCACTCCTTCCACTGTATCTCATCATGATTTATGTGTTTGCACTTGGGTGCTCATTATTTCTTGCAGCTGCGTTCGTGAAGTTTCGCGACATCAGTTACATCTGGGAAATCGTGCTCCAGGCTGGATTTTATGCGACGCCAATTATCTATCCTTTGCAGATGATCAACAATGAACTAGTTGAGAAGCTACTCCTGCTTAATCCTATGGCGTTTGCGATTCAAGGTGCACGATATGACGTCATTACACACCAAGCACTGACAACATATAATGCGTGGGATGGTGCATGGTACGTTGCTATTCCGTTCATTGTTACTGTCGTCGTGCTTATTACGGGGCTGTATTATTTTAAGAGCCAGTCTAAAGATTTTGCGGAGAATATATAGATGAGTACTGATAGTGCAATCGCAATTAATGTATCGAATGTCAGTAAGTCATTCAAACTACCGCTTGAGTCTCAAAACTCAATTAAGGGTAAGATAATCAATTTCAATAAGCGTGGGTATAATGTCCAAGAAGCCCTCAAGGACATTTCTTTTGAAGTAAAAAAAGGTGAATTTCTTGGTATTGTAGGCCGTAATGGTAGCGGTAAAAGTACGCTGCTGAAGCTTATTTCTGGAATTTATTCACCAACGACAGGATCAATTGACATAGATGGAAAGCTTGTACCATTTATCGAACTCGGCGTCGGTTTTAGTCCTGAACTCTCCGGGAGAGACAATGTCTATCTTAATGGTGCGCTCCTCGGATTCACGCGGCCTGAAGTAGACAAAATGTATGATGAAATTGTCGCCTTTGCTGAGCTTGAAGTTTTCATGGATCAAAAGCTTAAAAATTATTCTAGTGGAATGCAGGTTCGTCTCGCGTTTTCTATTGCTATCAAAGTTAGCACTGACATCCTTGTACTCGACGAGGTACTAGCTGTTGGTGACGCAGCATTTCAACAGAAATGTTTTGACTACTTCATGGACCTCAAACGTCAAAAAAAGACAGTTATTCTTGTGACTCACGATATGGGCGCTGTAAAGCAATACTGTGATCGAGCTATCATGATCGAAGAAGGTGTTATTGCTGAGGAAGGTACGCCTGAGACTGTGGCTGCTGCCTACCAGCAACTTTTCGTAACTGAAATAGAAGAGCAGGCGACGAAAGACAATATCAGAGGCAAACGATGGGGTTCAGGTGAGATCAGGACAGTAAAAACTTCCGCTACTGTCAATAAAGATATAATTTCTATCACGACTGAGTACAAGGCGAGTAAAAATGTCGAAAATCCAATCTTTGGACTTTCCATTTATTCGCAAGCAGGCACAGGTCTCGTTGATGCAAACACATATCAAGTTAATAAACGTACAGGTGATATAAAATCAGGGCAAACTGTGAAGCTGGTCTGGGATATTCCGAATGTGTTTATCCAAGGTAAGTATCGCATTAGTACGGGAAGCACGAGCTCGTCATTTCATAAAGTATATGATCAGGTGGCGGATGCGGGGAGTTTTCGCATATCTATAGAGACACCAACTGGAGGTATTATCTTTCCAAAGGTTGAGCTGAAAGACTTCACTGTCTCAGCGGGCAGTGCTAAGCAGAAGAAATAACAAAACAATAACGTAAAGGTATCTTATGAAAAAAGTTTACAAACTTTATACATATACAAAAAATGAAGGTGTCGCTAAAACTGCTAAGCGAACCGTTAAATACGTTATTAAACATACGACGATGGTAAAACAACCTATTGAGATACTCACTGCGATTGATGATGTTATTAAGGCAGACTATATCCACCACCCTTATGTCGCGCCAGCTATGAAAAATAAAAAGAAGTTAAAAATCGGCTGGGTACTCTCCCCGCTAAGTAATGGCGCCGGTGGTCAAAATACGATCGCTCGTTTCGCGAGATATTTGAGTGAAGCTGGCCATGATGTGACCTTTTACATCTATGAAAATTCACAGGCGCAATCACTTTCAGAAGCACGAGAAATCATGCAAAAGAGTTTTAAGCTAAATATCCCAGTGAAAAAACTTAAAAACTACGAAGAGTCAGATGCGCTTATTGCAACAGGTTGGGAGACGACATACCCAACCTTTAACACAGAAACAGACGCTCATAAGTTTTACTTTGTTCAAGATTTCGAACCGTATTTCTACGGTGTTGGCTCTCAGTATGTTCTTGCCGAAAATACCTATAAGATGAACTTTTATGGGATCACTGCAGGTCCATGGCTGACAAAGAAAGTGAGTGAGTACGGCATGCGTAGCGACTACTTTGAATTTGGTGCAGATCTTGATATCTATAGGCCTAAGCAAAAAGTGCAGAAGAAAAAGAAAATCTGCTTTTACGCCCGACCAGTAACAGAACGGCGTGCATTTGAAGTTGGTGTTATGGCACTTGATCTTTTCAAGCAAAAACATCCAGAGTACGAAATCGAATTTATGGGGTGGGATGTTTCTAACTTCAAGCTACCGTTTAAATTTGAAAACAGGGGAATTATAACCCACGCTGAACTTGCTGAGCTATATCACGAATCAGTTGCATGCCTCGTACTTTCATTGACGAACGTATCACTACTTCCTCTTGAATTGATTGCAGCTGGGTGTGTTCCTGTTATGAATGAGGGTGAGAACAACCGAATGGTACTGCACGGTAAAGACCAATATGTTGATTACGCGCCAACGAACCCTATTGAGCTTGCAGAGGCACTGTGCAAGGCGGTTGAACGTGAGAATATTGACGAGTACGCAGAGATGGCAGCAAATAGCGTCAATTCACTGTCTTGGGACAACTCATATAAAAAAGTTGAAGAAATCATAACAAGAGAAGTGACAGGTAGCTAATGTTAGCAGATCCTTACGCAACAGTTTTTATTCCGACCTATTTTGGTGAACAATTTCTCGATGAACTTCTCGATCGTGTTTTCTCGCAAAAAGTAGACTTTACCTACGAGGTCTTAGTGATTGATACAAGTTCAACCGATAGGACTCCAGAGATAATCAAGAAGTATACAGACAAGCATGACAACATGCGCGTAAAAACAATCACAAAAGCAGAATACGGTCATGGCAAAACGCGACGTGATGCAGCTTACGAGGCAAAGGGCGAGATTGTTGTCTATCTCTCACAAGACGCGGTACCGGCTCATGACAGGTGGCTCTACGAGATGGTAAAGCCGTTTGATTTAAACTCACGAATCATTGGCGTGACGGGTAAACAAGACCCTCGACCGAATGCTCTCCCGCTCCTTAAAAATGAAATCCGCGCTGTATTTGGAAATTTCGGACCAGATGCAGGTACAACCATCTTTTATAAAGACGACTTCGTAAAGGATCAGGGCCAATATGATTTCATTTCATTCTATTCTGATGTCAACTCGGCGGCACGTCGTTCAATTCTCACAGGCGAAATTCCCTATAAGCCGGTTGCGTATGCCGAAGATCAGCTGTTCGGAAGAGATATCATTGATGCAGGATATATGAAAGCGTACGCATCCCGAGGTAACGTTATTCATACTAATGATATCGGGCTAAAAGATTACAAAGCTCGAATGTTCGACGAGACACTTGGTCTTCGTCGAGTGGGAATTCCAGTTAATAAGCCCTCGCTAAAGCTGGTCGTAAGGATGTCAGTAAAGGGAATTGTTAAGGACTGGGTAAGAACGCTTCAAGATCAAGACTATTCGACTAAGCGAAAGCTCTACTGGCTCGTTATGAACCCTTTTTATCACATCGAAAAATGGCGAGGCGTTCGGCTTGCTGCATCTGTATCGCTAACAGATGAAGAACGACTCAAAAAGTATTCACTCGAAGAACAACAATCCAAGAAACAATCGCAGTAGTACATTTTGTTGCATAATATGGTGTACACGTAAGTATAAGCAGTATATACTAGTAAGTAATAATGCAAATAAACAAAAACAAAAGTAAAAAGAAAATAGCCATCGTCACGGCCATTATATTGATGGTTGTTCTCGCTGTCGGATATCTTGTTGTGGCTGCTTTAAATAAACTACCGCCCTTTGCGAGTGTCGAAAAGACATATGCGCCAGGGGAGCAGGTGACAAATCTTGAACGTTCAAAAACCGAAAAAGATGCTGAGAGAGCCATTGTTGATAATCCTGACTTAAAAACGGAAAACAATCAAACAGATACTCCAAATACACCAACTCAAGAAACTGATTCTGGTAAAACACAGGTCAATCTACTTGTGACGAATGCCCGTATTGCGAATGGTACGGTCAGCGCGAGCGGTTTTGTGACAAATATTGTTGAGAGTGGTGGCGCATGCACCTATACCTTTACGAATGGAAATGCTACTCTGACAAAAACTGCACAAACACTTACTAATCCAAGTTCAACGACTTGCGCAACGGTTTCATTTCCTGCGAGCGAGTTGACGGCTAATGGTACATGGAAAGTTGTCCTAGGCTACTCATCTGATAAGGCAAGTGGGACATCTAATCCTAAGGAATTTACAAAATGAATCGTAAATTAGTCGTTCTTTTTGTCGCCGTCTCCATATTTTTCGGAGGATTGTTTAGTTTCTCATCCACAGCGGATGCAATTGATGCATCGGCTTTTGACCCAGGAAGAATTATCGATGATGCTATATTCTACGATCCGGGTGGTATGGGTGGAGTTGCTGATATCCAGAGATTCCTAGATGCGCATGTCCCAAGTTGTGACACTCAAGGCACGCGACCGTCAGGTTACGGTAATCTTAATAATGCACAGTACGCACAACAAATAAAAGGCTGGCCAGGCCCTCCTTACGCTTGTCTTAATAATTATCACGAAAATCCAAATAACGGAGAGACCTCTTATGAGCGTGGAGGTGGTGCGTTTCCTGGTGGGCAGAGTTCTGCTCAAATTATTTACAACGCAGCTCAGACGTATCGTATAAATCCTAAGGTTTTGTTAGTTCTCCTCCGGAAGGAGTCTCTTAATCTCTTTAGTGACTCTTGGCCATTAAAATCTCAATATAAATATTCCATGGGTTATGGCTGCCCTGATAGCGGACCTAACTACTCGGCTAATTGTGATGCAACTAAGGCTGGTTTCTATAAGCAGATGACGCTAGCTGCTAAACAACTGCGTATGTATTATGACAATATGGGTTCGTATAACTACGCTCCAGGTAGGTGGAATACGATCCAATATAATCCTCAGCCAAGCTGTGGCACGAAAGATGTCTACATACAAAATTACGCGACAGCAAGTCTTTATATCTATACACCCTACGTTCCAAACGACGCAGCACTGCGAGCGTATCCGGGTACGGCAAACTGCGGAGCATATGGTAACAGGAATTTCTGGTTCTTCTGGCAAGAGTGGTTCGGTTCAACACTGACGAACGGAAACTTTGTACGAACAGCGAACGATGCAACGGTTTATCTCATAGGCGATAAAAAGAAATATCCAATATCTGATGGTTCACTTATATCTGCAGCAAGTGCCTTAGGGGGTGTTGGTTTTGTTTCACAGACATACATAGACGCAATTCCAACCGGTCATCTTCTAGGTCGTACTATTCAATCGCCCGACGGCACTATATATTTCTATGATTCAAGCATAAAATTGCCTTTTACATCATGTGATATGGTGGCTGCATATGGTGGCGCTTGCGGTAATGCGGCGATACTTTCTCAGGCACAAATCGATAAACTTGTAATGGGGCCATTGATGACTAATGGCATGAAGACGACGAGTGGTAGAACATACTTCGTAAGCAGTGGTATGAAGAGAGAGGTGTTGGATGATGCAACTCTGTCAACCTTAGGAATAAGCGTAGGATTTAATACACTTACAGATAGCTCATTGAATCAGCTACCCCTCGATACCCCATATGTACGTGATGAGGTTATTATACAAGGCAGGCAAGATGGATCTAAGAAACTCATAAAGAGTGGCGCATCGTACTACAAGATTGATATGCCTGTTGGTTCAAATGTCGCGTTCGCCAACTTTACTACTGGGTATATTGATAATCAAAGTATTGATAAGCTCAACGTAACTCCAACTGTGATTAGCGATAGTTTCAAGGACAGCACTAATAGTTATGTCCTCACCCAGGATGGTAAGAAACGTATTCAAGACCCCACACCTTTCGGTGTAATAAATGTACAAATTCCAGATACAATTAGTGCAAAACTACGCGGTACGGGTAATTTAAGCAACCCGGCTCTCTTAAAGACACAAACAGACAGTACTGTGTTTGTCATCGTCGGAGGCCAAAAGCGACCACTTGTCGCAATGGATGATCTAAAGTCTATTACGGGTGAGAACGATCCTTATATCGGCTGGACAAACGGTAATTATCTAAGTACTTTACCGACTGGAAATATTATTGTTGGAGCTGGCCGGCTCGTAAAAACACCTTCAAATGCAACAGTGTATATGACTGACGGGTATGAAAAACTGGTGCCAATGAGCAGCTTTAATCCGTCGTTTGATGTTGGGTTAAATATGAATATCCGAATAATTAGTGATAGTATTCTCGCAAAATACACCATTCAACAAACTGTACTGTCATCTTATGTATCATGTGGATCTACGAATTATGTCGGTATTGGTGGGACGCTTTATCAACAGACGCTTGGTTCGCATGTCGCACAAACATTACAACCTCAAACATGTAATATTCTTACAAAGAGCACACAGCTACCACGCTTCTTGCATGCTCCTGATGGCACTATCTTTGAATATACTAACGGAACCATCAAGCCGATAACTAGCTGGACAAAGTATCTTGACCTGCTTAAAACAGGGGGAACAGGCGCGAATGTATCACAGTCGACTTTAAATTTGTTTACGGTCGGAAGCCCTATCTAGACTCTGATAAGCTGATAGCTTATACTAGCTAGAGCTTATGAATTATCTTTTTGACGGACTAAGAAAAAAACTTGAATTCATTGTAAAACGTCCTGAGTATGTCTATCTTGCAATAGCACTTACCGGAGTAATCGGTTTTGTCTTTATTACACCACCCTTTCAAGGACCAGACGAGCATACGCACTATAATCGAGTTCAGTATATTGCAAATGGATACTTTATTCCTGTAAATGTTGAAAAAAGCGATGCAAGCCTTCCGTACTCAATTGACCAGGTGGCATACAAGACGTTCTACAGCAATGACATTAGGGGAGGTACAAATAAAAAATATGACCTGCATGACACTAAGGATGCACTGAACGTCCCTTATAGTTCTGACGTGCAGACAAAGCCGGTAATGGTTACCTATAGCCCAATCCCTTATTTGCCGGCAGTCCCATTTGTTGCATTATCTAATCTTTTGAATCTGAGCCCCTTAGTGTCAATGTATTTAGCTCGACTTGCGCTAGGAATAGTATCGGTATTGATATTATTCCTTGCGGTTCGACTTATTCCGTATAAGAAATATTTCTTTGCTATAGTTGGACTTATACCGATGATGTTGTTTCAGCAAGCGGTGATTAGTGCAGATAGTATTTCTTATGCACTTTTGGCGTTATTTATCGCATATGTACTTCACCTAAGGTTTTCTGTAGCCTCTATACCTACAAAGAAGCAGTGGATATACTTAGGTGTTCTCTGTTTATTAATTACGGTGGCTAAGCCGTTGATATTCTTGTTTCTACCGCTCGTCCTTCTGCTCGTGAAAAAGAAACATGCCATTCGTTGGATACTTTCGATTGCAGCGGTATGCACAGCTCTACTTGCGGGCTGGATGTTAGTGAGCTCAGCCGCGGCAGGCGCTCATAATACGGTCGATACTACTCCGGCGGAAGCGAATAGCTCACAGCAGACCCAAATTATAAAGGAAAATCCAAAACGCTTTTTGAGAGTTCTTTGGAATTCATATATGACTCCATATGGAGATGATGAAGTGAGGGGTGTAATTGGTGTATTTGGAGCAGCAGATACCATTTATCCATTATGGATGTTTACCATATATGCGGTACTGTTGGGTCTGTTTGCGATCATCTCTAATAGTAAGAGGGCACATATGCCTAAGAGGTGGCAGCTACTCACGGTGGGTATATCCATCCTGTATTTCTTGGCTGTAAACTATGCACTATATACTGGATATACACCAGTAAACTTTGATATTATATATGGTGTTCAGGGTCGCTATTTCTTACCGATCGTTATCGCTTCGATTATTTTCTGTGCTGGGGGTGTGTATGTTTCTAAGCGAGAATTTAATAAAATCTTACCACGGGCATTTATACTTGTATTTATTTTGATAATTCTTGCATTGTTTATTACTGCTCAAAGGTATTACCTCTATACACCATGAGTAAAAGCACATTAAAAAAAGATTATTTTTGGAATACAATTGGTGTATTTTTACAAAACGCAACCTCACCTTTATTGCTAATAGCTATTACCCGTATCAATGGTATTGATACCACCGGTCTTTTTTCATTTGCATTTGCACTGTCTATCGTACTTTTTGCCTTTGGTCTATGGGGAGGAAGGACTTACCAGGTGTCTGACGTCAAGCGAGAGTTTGATCATCGTAGCTATATAGTTGCAAGAATAATTTTAGCCGTATCAATGGTAGCTGTCGCAATCCTCTTTGTGCTCGCTAATGGTTACGATATGTATAAAAGTACAGTGATTCTTGTTCTGGTGGTATATAAAGCCGTCGAATCAATTGCCGATTCTATATATGGGGTCCTCCAAGTTCACAACGGACTGAGCTATGTTGGTAAATCACTTCTCTATAAGTCGGCTTTAGGATTGATTGCTTTCTTAGTCGTCGATATACTCACGGGTAATATTATTTTGAGTAGCATTGCAATTGTGCTCGTGAACGTTATCTTCGTAGTGCTATATGACGTTCATTTAGCCAGGAAGTTTGAAGATATCAGAATCAAAACCAATTTTATACAGGTTTATGTACGTGAGGCTGGTGCTATTCTCAAACGGACAGCAGTGATTTTTGCGGTAACCTTTTTAGCTACATTCTCTATTAATATTCCACGGTTTTTTATCGACAAGTACGACAGTGAGCAGATTGGATATTTCGGTATTCTTGCGATGCCGATCACACTCATTGCGCTGTTTATGTCGTTTATACTCCAGCCTAATATGGTGCAACTAACGAAAATGTATGGACGTGGAAATTACCAAGAGTTTAAAAAAGTAATAAATAAGGTCATGGCGGTGACATTGGGTTTTGGAGTGGTGGTCGCGATAGGTACACTTGTCGTTGGAGTGCCACTCTTAAATACTATCTTTGGAGTTGATTTTTCACAGCACAAGACTGAACTTATGATTATGATAATTGGAGGGATAGCAAACGCATTCGTTGCGATATTTATAGTATTACTGACTATTATGCGAAAGTTTAAAGCGCAGTTTTATACCTTACTCTGTACGAACCTGCTATTAGTTGTAGTGAGTAGTATCCTTGTGCAAGGTTACGGTATATTAGCAGGGGTGTCATTATTCGCTCTCGCTAATATAGCACAGACTATTATTTTAATGAGTGTATACTCTACGATATTGCGAAAGAAATCTAGTGAATAGTAGGTCTAGTTTATTTATTAGTGTACCTATATAATACGTACATATATAGGTGATTCTGTTATGTCAAAAAAAATTCTGAATATTCTAACCCAGAGCGATGAAAATTATCTTATACCCGGAAGTGTAATGGTTACTTCGCTGTGCGAAAATAACACGCATTTCGATGAACTTAACGTGTACTATTTATCCCTAGGCATTTCAGCCGAGAACATAAAGAAATTGAAGTCTTTAGAAAAGATATACAAAAACCTAACCTTGCATATTATTGATAGTCAAAAATATCAAAAAGAAGCCGAAACATTAAACCTATCAAAGTGGAATGGAAAACAAATTACCTGGTTTAAGCTTCTTGTGTTGTCTGACCTGACTATTAATACCGATAGGATATTGTACCTCAATCCACACTCGCTTATTACTGGTCGGCTAGATGGATTAACGACTTTAGCATTCAATCAAAATGTAATGATGAATATTTATGACTATTTTGAGAATTTTCCCGGCGTAGTCGATCTTCCTGATAGAAAGAAAGACGATCCATACTTTAACTGCGGTTTAATGCTTTTTAACCATAAAAAATGGCAACGGGAAAACATAGGAGAGAAAGTTAAGGAATCATTACAAAAGAAATCTAATTTCAGAATTGCCGATCAAGACTTTTGTAATATATTCTTCGAGAATAAAATCGGTGTAATGCCGTTTGAGTATTATGTGTGGGAGACTTTTTATCTTTATAATCCGAAAGCTTCACTGAGGGTATGGGGTCTGCTTAATAAACCAAACTACTATTCGCTCGATGATGTAACAAGCAGCTTGCTCACTCCAAAAATTATTTATTTAACTTCTGCCCCGGGACGAACCTGGTACAAGAACACTAAAGCACCAGCTGCTCCACTTTTCCGAAAGTATCTTGAGTTGACGCCGTTTGCAGAGTACGCTAGGCCAGACACTCGTAAAAACCTCGCGTTTTTCGTTACTTTTTATTTGCCAAAAAGTGTTTCACTTCGGATTAATTTTCTCTACAGCTTCCTTAATGTAAATGTTTTATGGAAGCTAAAAAAGTAGATTTATGCAGAGAAGGACATAGGGCTACATGAGTGCTACGAGTCTAAAAAAGATATCGTTTATAGTCCCGACCTATAATGGAGTGCAGTATATTCAACGGTGCGTCGATTCCATACTGAACCAAAAGGAATTTGACATAAATGCTATTGAAATCCTGCTTCTGGATGATGAGTCAAAGGACGACACGTTTACGATATCAACGCGTTATTCAGAAGAGCTCCCGCACATAGTAAGAGTTTTTAGTCATCAAAATATGGGCGTTGCACGTACTCGTAATAAAGGTATCGAACTTGCGACAGGTGAGTATCTAGCGTTTATTGACCAAGATGATTATATAGATAGTGATTTTTGTTCGGTCTTGTATGCTGCGGCGATCGAAGGCGATTACGATGTGGTATTTTCGGGAATGAAACGACCGGACGAGCACGGCCGTATCGTCTCGCGAGATATTTACAAAGACACAGTATATGCGAGACTTATGTGTATGTCTGTGTGGGCAAAGCTACACAAGACTGAGTTTGTAAGACAGAATGGTATCCGATTATTTGACAATAAGCAGGGTGAAGATATCGCTTTTACGTTTGAAGAATTTCAAAAGACGGATAAGATACGCGGGTTAAGCTACTGTGGTTATAACTGGTTTTATAACCAAGCCAGTGTGTCTAATACAAGCCAGCGTAAGTTGAATGAGACCAATATCCAGGCGATTGTTAGATTGCAGGATCGCCTATTTGAGCTTGATGTCAAAAAGGATAAGATGACAACATTTTTTATAACAATGTTAAGTGCATACTATATATTTTTTACCGGAAAAGGTTCAAGTCGTGAGCAGTTTATCCAGGGTGATACGGAAATTATAAATAATCTACGTACACATCGACCGGATTTTATGCGAAATTATTACATATTCATTTCACCTTCGGGAATTTTACCGGTGTTCTCTATCGGGGTGAAGTGCTATATAATACTAAATAGACTAAATCTAATGAAAATTTTTGCAAAAATTTATTGCAAGGGTAATGTGTCATGAAAATAGCTATATTAGGAAGTAACGGACAGCTTGGAAGAGAGTTAGCTAAAAACTACCCAGCCGCGGATGTTTACGGTCATGAGGATCTTGATATTTCAGACGCATCACGAGTAGATAGCGTAGACTGGACTCAATACGACACTATAATCAACGCTGCCGCATATGTGAATGCAGATCACTCTGAGACTCCCGAAGGTGAAGCGTTAACTTGGAAAGCCAATTTTGAAGGTCCTCGTAATCTTGCGAGGGTTGCAATTCAAAATAATCTTCACTTAATTCACTTTTCATCAGAGTATGTATTTAACGGTGAGATTAGCAATCACTCGGAAGACGAGCCTTTTTCTCCTTTGTCTGTCTATGGTAAAACGAAAGCAGCTGCCGACGCTGTTGTTGGCGAGGTTCCAAATCATCATATCTTCAGGACAACATGGGTTGTAGGTGATGGACATAACTTCGTAAAAACCATGGCAAGGCTTGCCGAGATGAGGATTGACCCAAAGGTTGTAGATGACCAATTTGGACGATTAACTTTTACGAGTGAGTTGGCGCGAGCTGTGGACTATGTGCTTAACAATACCGTAGAGTCGGGCACTTACAACCTCTCAAACAGTGGTAAAATTCGCTCTTGGGCTGAAGTTGCAGCACTGACCTATGAAATTGCAGGACATGATCCTAGTCGCGTGATCCCCGTAACTACCGCTGAGTACAGTAGCGATAAAAAGAATTTTGCACCGCGCCCAATACATAGTGATCTTGATCTCAGTAAAATTCAGGCGAAAGGGTTTGTAAGTGAAGATTACGAACCAATTATACGTGAGTATGTTCAATCATTGGAAAAAATTGATGAGTAAAGCCCTTTAGGTGGTTATGGCTTCGGTTGTTTAGCTGAAATTAACCTAAAAATTCATTAATGCGTGAAGTGACGCGTAGGTTCGCTGCGCGCGAAGCTCTTCTCCAACCCTTTTGAGTAAAGAGCTCTTGATATTTTTTGTAAACTTCCCGCTCTTCATTAAAGCGAACTCCGCCGCGCTTCTTTTCGGTACTTGATAGAGATTGTGAAAATCGTCGGTATTGGAAGGCTGGTGTGCTGCCAACGACAAGCGTACAGCCATCTAGGATGAGCTGGAGTTCTAGTAGAAGATCTTCTGCGATTTTGTACTTATTATCAAATCCATACTGCTTTACAATCTCTGTGCGCCACAAAATTGAAGGAAAGTAGAGCCAGTTACCATGTGACAAACTTGTAGCGAGTCTTTCTCCGCCGTATGTCCCGGGTTTTAAACTAAGAAAAGACTTTACTTTATCTGTGAGTGGTTTGTATATGTTACCATCTTGGTCAATTACCTCAACCCGCGGTTGATAAAAATCAGCGTCACCAATATCTGTAAGTGCAGTCTCGATGTAATTCGGGAGTAAAATATCATCACATCCGAGCATAAGAAAGTAAGGCATAGTCGTCTTGGAGAGGGCAAAGTTGAAGTTGGGGGTTATGCCGATGTTTTCTTTATGTCGGTAATATGTAATACGTGTATCGCTAATAGTCTTCATGTACTTTTCGGGTTCATCAGACGGATAGTGGTCGTCAAATATGAGAAGATTCCAGTTTGGGTTTGTCTGTGCTAATACAGATTGTACGGTGAGCTTAAAAAGCTCTACGTCACCCCAAAAAGGTAGGAGGATATCAATTTTTGTCATTCTTTGCTTCCGAGAGACGAATTGAGAGTTCTTGATGAAGATCTCTGATAAGGCGTTCATTTTGTTCATTTTTGCGACGTTGATTATTTATTACATATATTATATAGACGATAGCTGTAGTTTGGAATATGTCTAATAAGTCCAGCTTGTCGGATTCGAGGAGTGGGCGTCCAATCGAAAGATTGTAAAGCGGGAAAGAGCAAATGAGTATGAGAAGAATAAGTGTCCAAATGATCATTTGACGCTGGAAGCGTGATTTTTCAATTTTATTCAGTTTGTATTGAGTAATAAAGTTGACGAATGCAAAGAAAATAATAGGCAGGTTTAGTAATACAAGTATGGCGTATCTCATTCAAGCATCTCCGCAATTCTTCGTCGTAGAAGTGATTTAATGATGTTTACCGCATTCCAGTTGTTCTGTCCTTTATTTATCGAATAATCGGTGTAGATTGCCTTTATAGGATACTCGTCGATACTCATTCCTTGTTGCTTTGCACGCCAAAGCATTTCGCTACAAAATTCATACCCACTTGTTTTCCAACGAAGTTTCTTGAGCGCTCGTTTTGAATACACACGCAAGCCGGATTGGGAGTCGGTAGAGTTGATACCGAATAATAAATAAGTAATAAAACTGAGCCCTTTGTTACCAAGCACTTTTACTTTTGACATCCCGTCGATATTTATAAGACGACTACCGATAAGGAGATCAGTCTTACTCGCTAGCAATCGTTTAACTCCTTCGACGACGTCGGACGGATCGTGTTGGCCGTCAGCGTCCATAGTTACTGCGGTATCATATCCATTTTGCTCCGCATAACTTAGTCCGGTCGCGGTAGCGCCGCCAGCTCCTGAATTAAGGATGTGGTCAATCACCATAGCGCCAGCTTTTCTCGCAACGCTAGATGTGCTATCGCTGGAGTTATCATTAACGACAACGACAGTTGCCTTGAGGTTTGCTTTTTTAAAGGCTATCTTTGTGTTAGTGATAACATCACCGATAACGCTCGCTTCATTGTAGGCGGGTATGACGACGCAAATTCTCGACAACTCTTTTTTACTCATATACTAGACATTATACTCAAGATGTAAAGTTTATGCTACAGCACCCAGTTGTCGTTAATGAGAGTAAGGGTGATATAATTGGCTGAAATGAACAGATTGAGAAAAATTTTAAACTCTAGGTATGTAATGGTGTTTTTCCTAACACTTGTTGCCATATGGTTTTTCTGCTGGGTTTTATATATTTCGACTATTCCGTCGAGTCTGTTTGGCGGGCCGGATGAAGGGCTGCGCTACCTAGTCCCTAAGTTTATTTTTGAAAATGGACGGCTGCCAACTGGATATGATACTGCTACGATCCACTCGATGGGTAACTGGTCGTATGCATTTTATCCGCAATTTCTCGGTTCGCTTGTTAGTGCTTTTTTCATATTGGTCGTATCGATATTTAATCATACACCCGAAGGCCTTATATATGCTGCTCGTATGGCGAGTGTTGTTTTCGGAGTTATAACAGTTCTCTTTGTCGGCAAATCAGTTGAGAAGGTATTTAAAGGTAATAAGAATGCAAAAGTATTTTCATTTCTTGCTATGGCCTTTGTTGCCGCATGGCCGCAGCTGGCGTTTTTGTCAGCGTATACTAACAACGACATTGTTGCACTGAGCGGTGTAAGTGTTATCGTGTATGCCTGTATTGCAGGCTACAAAGATCACTGGAATGCTACTAATGTCAGTATCCTGGCGATTGGTATGGTTATTTGCTTGCTTGGGTATGTCAACTCGTATGGTTTTGTATTATTTGGTGGTCTTTTCTTTCTTGTTTCGTTATGGTGGCAAGCGGATGAAAAAAAATACCCCTTGAAGCTTGTTGGGTTGGCAACAGGTATAGTTCTTATATCCACTGGGCCACTTTTTATCCGGAACGCTGTCATTTATCAGGGCGACGTGTTTGGGATTTCTTCTTTTAGGGAAGAGACATTGAAGTGGGAATCTCAAACAGGTAGGGACGCACAGAAGAGTTACACTGATATTTCAGGACATGGACTACTAAGGCTCATTGGAGATGAAGGGTATCGTCAAGCGCAGTTAGATTCAGCGATAGCTAGGTTTGGAAAAATGACAGTTGCACCAGAAGACAAGTATATGAATGTCTATAGGTCTTTTGCTATCATTGGAGTAATTGGTTTTTTGTGGATGCTTCTGGACGGTCTGGCTCGCTCGATCCGGAGTCACCGAAGACTAAAAGACCTGAAGATTATGATAGTCCGACATAAAACTATCATCTTGCTTATAGCTTGTATCCTTGCCTCGTGTCTCACTACTCTTGCTTTGAGTCTATATTACTCATTGATGATAGATTTCCAGCCACAGGGGCGCTATATCATCTGTCTGCTCGTTCCACTTGTGATAGTGTCAGTGAGTGGATTTTATTACTTGATTGAGAAGATAATAGTGAGAAAGTATCAACTACCGACTATAGTGCTTTTAGCAATTTGTTACCTTCTCACGACTCTTATTGTGTTTTACAAATATGTATATTCGGTAGCAATACTATATGGCACGTATTAATAGGATACCTCACTTAGTTAGTTAGGTATTTTCCGTAGCCAGATTTCTTGAGCGCACCAGCTAGAATGGCAAGCTCTTCGGTCGAAATAAAGCCTTCTTCATATGCAACACTTTCGGGGCTACCGATGATTTGACCTGTACGTTTTTGAAGTACTTTCACGTAATCAGCTGCGTCGGTCATACTGTCGATTGTGCCCGTATCGAGCCAGACGTCGCCGTCGTCAAGAGTGGTGACTTTTAACTTGCCACGTTTGAGGTATTTTTCGTTGATGGTGGTAATTTCAATCTCACCGCGTTCGCTTGGCTGGACATTTTTAGCGATTTCGACGACATCATTATCGTAGAAGTATAGGCCAATGACAGCGTAGTTTGACTTTGGTTGAGACGGCTTTTCTTCAATTGAAATGGCAACCTTATTTTCGTCGAATTCAACCACTCCATAGCGTTCTGGGTCGGAAACTTGATAGGCAAAAACGGTACCTCCGTCTGGATCTGTACACTTTTTAAGCGATTCACTAAGACGTCGACCATGGAAAATATTATCGCCAAGGACTAGTGCAACTTTGTCTTTACCGATGAATTCTTCGCCGATAATAAATGCTTGCGCAAGACCATCCGGGCTTGGCTGAACGGCATATTCTAAATTAACACCCCATTGCGTTCCATCGCCCAGTAGGTGCTGAAATGCAGCCTGATCGTGAGGAGTGGTGATGATAAGGATATCTTTGATTCCGGCGGACATCAAGGTAGTGAGGGGGTAGTAAACCATCGGCTTATCGTAAATTGGCATGAGCTGCTTGCTGATACCTTTTGTGATTGGCCATAATCGTGTACCTGAACCACCGGCTAAAATAATACCCTTCATAATCTGAAATCTCCTCGCAAATAGTATCTATAAAGTAATTGTGAACAGACTTTATTATACCATGTATTAGCTATGGTCAGATAGGAAGGATTTTAGTGCTTCTTCCCAGTCGCGCGGCATGAAGCCTGTTGCCTTTATTTTTGTGAGGTCGAGTGTACTTTGGAGTGGGCGAGGAGCGATACCTTCTTTCCCCTCATAGTAAGCTTGAGTTGAAATCGGCGTGACATCATGGACAGGTTTTCCTTCATGTAAGTAGACTTGTTTTGCAATGTCCGACCAGCTTACTGACTTGCCGTCATTTGAGAGGTTGTATGTGCCATACTCGGCATGACTGTGGAGTAAGTGCTTGATACCCTTGGCGAGATCATCGGTGAAGGTAAGGCGACCGATCTGATCATCTACAACACTTGGCTTGATGTCGCGGCTTGCAAGTGATTTCATAGTTCTGACAAAATTTGTTCCATCGCCAACTACCCATGCAGTACGAATAGTGTAGTGTTTTGGGACTGTATCAACGATCGCATCTCCTGCGGCCTTAGTCTGGCCGTAGACACCTAGTGGGGAGAGAGGTTCATCTTCGTCGTGGAGATTATTTTTCCCATCAAACACGTAGTCGGATGAAATATTGACAAGCGTGATATTGAACTCAGTTGCAATTCGTCCTAGATTTGCAACCGCAGTTGTGTTTGCAAGCCATGCTTCTTTGCGACCTTCGGTCGTTTCGGCAGTGTCTACTGCCGTATAGGCTGCGGCGTTGATGATCGTACTATAATCACGCCAGCGACGCGCGTTGATGATTTCCGAATCGGTAATGTCGAACTCTTCTCTTGTGACGAACTCTGCGTTTGGCATTTCGATCTGTAATGCTCGTCCAAGCTGTCCGTTTGCACCTGTGACAAGTACTTTTTTGGATGCGAGAGGAGTTACATCGGCGAGTAGTGGATGATCTTTATCTTTTTGGGAAATCTCTGATTCGGATAGGGGGATTGGCCAATTAATGCCAAGACTGTCGTCGGCCATGTTTACGAATGCGTAATTAGCGTTTGGAGACCAGTGATCGTTAACTAAGTATGTATAGACGGTATCATCTTCAAGAGTCTGGAATCCATTTGCTACGCCAGACGGTACATATATAGCTTTTGTAGGGTCAAGTTCGGCTGTAAATACCTCTCCATAGGTTTCACTATCTTGACGGATATCTACCCAAAATCCAAACACACTTCCTTTTGCTATAGAGACGTATTTATCCCATGGTTCGGCATGAACGCCTCTTGCGACACCACGTTTTTCGTTGTATGAGATATTGTTCTGAATAGGGCTAAAATCAGGAAGTCCTGCTGCGAGCATTTTTTCGCGTTGCCAGTTTTCTTTGAACCATCCGCGATTATCTCCGTGAACAGGAATGTCAAATAGAACGAGTCCTGGGATTGAAGTCTCGTGATGCTGCAGTTCTTTGTCGAATTGAATTTCTGACATTTTATTATTTCTCCATATGCTCAAGGGCAATGTAAAATGCTGCTATCGTGTGTGGGGTTTGGATTTCGCCGTCTTTGATCATACGCCTAATCTCTGCTATTGGAAATGGTTTAGCCTGTGTGATGCCATCGAGCTGATCTAGCTCGTCTGTGGCTTGAGATAGCCCTCGGGCGATAATGACCTTTCCTTTTGAACCGGATAGGCCAGCGTCGACGTAGATGCCGCCCACTTCTTCGAATGATGTAGCATGTAAGCCTGTTTCTTCCATAAGCTCACGTGCCGCAGCTTGGATAACGGTCTGGCCGTCAGTCTGGCCAGATACGATTTCCCAACTTAGGGATTGAATAGGGTATCGGTATTGCTGAGTTAGGTAGATGGAGTCATCATCATTGATAGCAACCACGGAAACAAACTCAGAGTTTAGCTCGAAGTGACTGTATATGGACTGCTGGCCGAGTGGATTGATGACTGTATCTTCGTCTAGTCTAAGCCACTTATTCTGATAAATGGTTTCTGTGTTAAGAGTTTTCCAGTCGGCCATAACCTTATTGTCCCTGTTCTGCGTACTTAGCCTCGACTTTTGCTTTTTCGTTTTTCCACCATTCGTCATTTTCGCGGTACCAGTCGATAGTTGCCTGAAGGCCTTCGCGGAGGTTAGTGTACTTCGGTGTCCAGTTGAGTTCCTCACGAAGCTTTGTAGCATCGATGGCATAGCGCATATCATGGCCGGGTCGATCGTTTACATGCTCATAGGCATCTTTTGGTTTACCCATGAGTTCGAGGATGGTTTCGAGGACGTACTTATTGTTTTCTTCACCGTTAGCTCCAATAAGATAGGTCTCTCCGCTCCGACCTTTGTCGACGATAGCGTGAACTGCGCTGTTGTGGTCGTCGACGTGAATCCAGTCACGAACGTTTTCTCCTGCTCCGTAGAGTTTCGGGGAGATGTCACTCAAGATATTGGTAATCTGACGTGGAATGAACTTTTCGATATGCTGATACGAGCCGTAGTTGTTTGAGCAGTTTGAAATGGTTGCATGAATACCAAATGAACGAACCCACGCTTTTACAAGAAGGTCAGAGCCTGCTTTTGTTGATGAATAAGGACTACTGGCGTTGTAGGGTGTCTCGGGTGTGAACTTTGCGGGATCATCAAGTTCAAGATCACCATACACTTCATCGGTTGAGATGTGGTGGAGTCGCTTATCATGTTTCCGGATTGCTTCGAGGATAGTCGCAGTACCCATGAGGTTTGTATGGAGGAATGGCCACGGGTCGCGAAGACTATTGTCGTTGTGTGATTCTGCGGCAAAATGAACCACAATGTCGGTTTCAGCCACAAGTTTGTCCATGAGTTCTTTATCGCAGATATCACCGGTAACAAAGTTAATCTTATCTAGTACGCTGTTGAGGCTGTCAGGATTGCCTGCGTAGGTTAATTTATCAATTACGGTTACTTCATACTCTGGGCGGTTCTGTAGAGTGTAATGCACAAAGTTTGCCCCGATAAACCCTGCACCACCTGTAACTAATAGTTTTGTCATGTTAGTAGTATAACGGAAGGGCGAATTATGTGTCTATTGTGGAAAGTATAGCTGTAAGATATAGGTAAATAAAACAACAATAACCTATAAGATGCTTTTGAGTGTTTCAAGACTCTTGCGAACAGTAGGAAAGGCAACGGCATTTAAATGGATGTTGTCGATAGACATAAACTTAGCTGAAGCAACATCATCATGAGCGCTAAATGTTGCAGATTCGTCAATTTTCGCCCAGAAAAAGACGTCCATTGTTGGAATGATCTCATTACCATAGGCGTAGTGATTAACCCCACTTGTCAGGTAGTGAAGCGGTCCGTATTGACTGCGAGTTAGGGTTAGCTCTTCATAGACTTCCCTTTCGCAGGCTTGTTCGAGGGTTTCTTTTGCTCCATCGACGAACCCACCAGGCGCATCATATAGTCCAAGTCCTGGTTCTTGTCCGCGAATGGCGATAAGTATTTCATTTTTATTGTTGATCAGCCATATACCAACCGCTGGGGCGGGATTTGCAAAGATCGTGTGTCCTTCTTGGCAGGTAAAGATATGAGACTCAACTTGATCAAGAGTGGTGCTACACCGTCGACAGTAATTTAATTGCATGACATAATAATACTACAGTTATGAGCGATAGTGCAGATAAGGTAGGGAGTTGAAGTATGAGGGTGGTAATAGTTAGTGGCTTCTTTAATCCACTACATGGTGGTCATCTTGATATGATCGAAGTAGCGGCAAAGATAGGCGATCGATTGATTGTGATCGTCAATAACGATAAGCAGCAGGTAGAGAAAAAAGGCAAGGTTATCCTACTTGAAACAAGTCGAGCACGTCTGCTTCGCGCTCTTCGTGTCGTGGATGAGGTGGTGATTGCAATTGATGACGACATGACAGTGATCAAGACCTTAGAATTTCTTGCATCTCAGTACCCGGATGATGAATTGATATTTGCAAATGGTGGTGACCGTGATTCAACGACGGTCGTGCCCGAAGCTCAAGTATGCGACCAATATAGTATCGAGATGCTTTTTGGCGTCGGAGGAGACAGCAAAAAAGATTCATCAACTCGAATAAACCAAGCGCTTGGACATAAGAAATAACCAAAAAGGACGGTATATATGTGCGGAATAGTTGGATATATAGGAAACAGAGAAGCGCAAAATATCTTAGCTGGAGGGCTTCGTCGACTTGAGTACAGAGGATATGACTCTGCAGGTATTGTGACGATTGGAGAAGTAGGGGCTTCGTTGCTGCGAGCCAAAGGTAAGGTCGCCGAGCTTGGTAATAAGATTGCTGAAAACGAGCGAAATGACACAGTAGGTATTGGGCATACTCGTTGGGCAACCCACGGAATACCGTCTGAGGCGAACGCACACCCACATCAGTCGGGCGATATATACTTAGTGCATAACGGTATAATCGAAAACTACAAAGATATTCGCGGGGAGCTTGCTGACCATGAGTTTATAAGTGAGACTGACAGTGAGGTACTTGCTGCGCTTATAAATTCTTTTTACGATGAAGCGACGACGCTTGAAGCTGCGGTGACTCAAGCCTTGCAACTTGTCGAAGGCACATATGGTGTTGCAGTAGTATCGACGCGTGAACCAGAAGAGATAGTCGTTGCGCGAAAAGGTAGCCCGTTGATTATTGGCGTAGGTGAGGATGAGGTGGTGATCGCGAGCGATGCATCTGCGCTCGTAGGTCACACGAGTCAAGCGATCTACCTTAATGACGGTGAGCTTGCAATCTGTACTCGCTCAGGTGTAGAGCTACGAGATATGGACGCCATGCCGCTTACGGCGAAGGTTGAGGAGATTGAAGTTGATCTTGCAGCGATTCAGAAGCAGGGATACGAGCACTTCCTTCTCAAAGAAATTATGGAGCAGCCAACTACACTCCGCTCTACGCTCAATGGTCGCGTCGTACCTGAGGAGCATCGTGCACAACTTGGTGGACTTAATATGACAGCAGAAGACCTAAGGCAAGTGGAGCATGTCGTGATTATCGGCTGCGGGACGTCATACTATGCAGGACTTCTTGCGTCGTATTACCTTGAGCAATTGGTTGACGGGTTGACTATAGATGTTGAGATCGCCTCGGAACTTCGCTATCGATCATTTCATCTGCCAAAAAACAGCGTCGCCCTTGTGCTGTCTCAGTCGGGTGAAACGGCTGATACGTTGGCTTGTCTGCGAGAGATTAAGCGTCGCGGAGTGCGAACACTCGGGGTTATAAATGCAGTTGGGTCAACGATTGCTCGTGAAGTCGACGGCGGGGTGTATGTTCACGCTGGACCAGAAGTGTCCGTAGCAAGTACCAAGGCGTTTACGTCACAGGTGGCAGCTATGACTATCTTTGGTATTCAGTTAGCACAGGCAAAGGGCGTTAGTCTGCGAACGCTCGATCAATACGTCGATGAGCTAGCGGCACTACCTGACGAAATCGAAAAAGTACTCTCTCATTCACGCGAGGAGTTGAAGGCAGCCGCAGGCAAGTATGCTCATTACGAGCATGCGCTATTTCTCGGACGAGACACACTTTACCCAGTGGCTCTTGAGGGCGCATTGAAGTTGAAAGAGATAAGCTATATTCAAGCTGAGGGTTATGCAGGAGGAGAACTTAAGCACGGACCATTAGCGCTACTCGACGATCGATTTTTTGAGGTTATGCTACTACAAGATAATTGGCTGTTTGATAAAAGCATCAGCAACCTCGCTGAGGTGAATGCTCGAGGGGGGCATGTGCTTGCTATTACTAATAGTACTAAGCAGATTGACGCAGAAGATGTGATTCGGATTGATACGAAACTCGAAGTGCTGGCACCGATTGTACTAAATGTAGCCCAGCAGCTATTTGCTTACTACGTGGCAGTGGCGCGAGGAAATGACGTGGATCAGCCACGTAATCTTGCTAAGAGTGTGACAGTAGAGTAGACGTTAAAGCTTGAAGTGCTACTTGTAAATATTAAAAGTTATTTTGCATAGCCTTTTGGATTACTACTTTGCCACAGCCAACTATCACTACAGGCATCTTCGATGGTTTTTTCGGTTTTCCAGCCAAGTTCTTGAAGAGCTTTTGTGGCATCAGCATAGAACGCAGGAATATCACCTGATCGACGCTCAACAATCTTGTAGTGAATGGTTTTGCCCGTAGATCGTTCAAATGCTTCAATAAGCTCTAAAACAGACACCCCTTTACCTGAACCAAGATTGTAGACAGTATGCCCTGTTCGTCTCTGCATTAGTGCTGCGAGATGACCACGAGATACGTCGCTAACATGAATATAATCTCTAATACAAGTGCCGTCGGGTGTCGGGTAGTCTCCCCCGAATACACGTAGCTCCTCTCGGCTACCAACTGCAACCTGAGAGATAAACGGCATAAGATTATTGGGTATACCTTGAGGGTCTTCGCCGATTCGTCCACTCTCGTGAGCACCAATAGGATTAAAATAGCGAAGGGATGTAGCTATAACTTCGGGGTTGGCATTCGACCAGTCTTGAAGAATTTGCTCTATCATATATTTTGTTTTTCCGTATGGGCTAGTGATGTTAATTCCCGCTTGTCCTTGTTCAGAGTATGGGATTGGTGACGAGCCGTATACCGTGGCAGAGGAGCTAAAAACAAGTTGCTTGACGTTATGTTCACTCATAACGCTAAGAAGTGCGAGGGTGCTATCGAGATTTGTACGGTAATAGCGAAGTGGATCACTTACTGATTCTCCGACTGACTTTAAGCCTGCAAAGTGAATCACTGCGTCGATAGAATTCTCTGCGAAGACACCACGGAGTCCATCGAAATCTCGAAGATCAATCTCATAAAAAGGGATAGTGGTATTAGTAATTTCTTCAACACGTCGCAACGCTTCATGGCTGCTGTTGACAAGGTTATCAATTACAACTACTGAGTGATTATTTTTGATAAGTTCAATGATTGTGTGGCTGCCAATATAGCCAGCACCTCCGGTGACGAGTATGTTCATGGTTGCTCCTTTTTAGAATATTCATCGCTAACGATTTTACGCATCTTGCTGATGAAAAGTGACTTATCGAATCGCTTGGCTTTGCGCTGAAGAGTTGCTGGCATAAAAGTAAGTGCTTCGGCCTTCTCGATGGCTGTAGTGACGGCGTCGACGGTTTGCTCCTGGAAGAGAACACCACTTTCGCCATCTTGGACGATATCGAGCGTGCCGCCTTTGCCATAGGCGATAACCGGTGCACCGGCGGCGAGTGCTTCGACTTGCACGATACCGAAGTCTTCTTCAGTCGGGAAGATAAAACCTTTAGCGCTGTTTAGTGCTTCGGTGACGGCATCATCTGAGGCATCTCCGAACCTATCTGTATGAAACTCGACAGTCGGTCCAGCGATTGAAACAAGATCGTTATGGGCGCTACCATTGCCAAATACCTTTAGCTTTACGCTTAGCTTGGTCGCTGCGGCAACAGCAAGGTCGATGCGCTTATAGGGCACTTGTCGGCCAAGCGCAACGTAATAGTCTCCGCGAGTTCGGCTTGGCGTGAAGCGGTTGACGTCTGCTGGCGGGTGAATGATAGTAGAAGGCTTGTCGTAGTATGTTTTAATACGTTTTTGAACTTCAGCCGAATTAGCGATAAAGACATCGACGTTCTGTGCGGCAGTATAGTCGGCCTTTTTTAATGGCGGGACAAGAAAGGGCATAGTTGCGCGAACGAGGAGATTCAGCTTACCGAAACCGGGATCTTTCTTATACTCTTTATAGTGGCTCCAGTAGTAGCGTATTGGAGTGTGGCAGTAGCAGATGTGAACTTGGTCGGGTCGTGACTTTCTGACCTGCTTTGCTTCGGCACTGGCGCTGCTGATGATGATGTCGAACTCTGAAAGATCAAGCTCTTGAAAGGCGCGCACTCTGAGCATTGGAAAAAATTTATGTAGCTTTCTTAGCGCACGTGGAAGATTTTGAAGCTTGGTGGTTCGTACGTCGAGGTTGTTAAACCGAGGCATTGTCTCCGGTGCGTAGGTGCTGGTGTAGATCGGTGCTTCAGGAAACGCTTCGTGTAGTGCGAGAACGACTTCTTCGGCGCCGCCCATGTTGGTGAGCCAGTCTGCAACGATAGCTATTTTAGGGGCAGCCATGACTACTTAGCTCCTCGCTTACGGAGGACAACTCCGATGGTTTTGAAGAGAATCTTGATGTCGAGCCAGAAGCTCCAGTTTTGCGCATAAAAAAGTTCTAATTCGATTCGCTCTTCGAAGCTGAGATTGCTTCGTCCAGACACTTGCCATAGGCCGGTGACGCCAGACTTTACGCTATGAAGAAGTGCCGTGCGGCTGCGTGAAAACTTTGCTTCTTGAGGAAGAATAGGCCGAGGGCCGACAAGACTTAGATCGCCGCGTAAGACATTGAATAGCTGCGGTAGCTCGTCAAGAGAAGTGTTTCGAAGGAATCTACCAAATCTGGTGATACGTGGGTCATTGGTGACTTTGTGATGCTCTCTATACTCGGTAGCTAAGTCCTCTCGGCCCATATCTACGAATTCCAGCGCTGCGTCTTTTTTGCCGTATTTTGCACTCATGCTGCGAAACTTGATGAGATCGACTGGTTTTGAGAATTGACTAAGACGCTTACTGATATAGAAGATTGGTCCTGGATTCAAGATTGCCTGTAGGATGATGAGTATGAGGAAAACTGGCGAGAGGATAATGATTGCAAGGAATGACATGATCGTGTCGAAGATTGCTTTTGCGATAGCTCCCCAGCCTATAAGGGGCGTTTGACTGACGGAAATCATAGGATAGCCAAGAAAGACGTCAACTGTATTTTTGCCGGCATAAAACTCTGGCTCGCCAGGTATGAAGCTGTAGCTGATATGGTTTGTCTGAGCGGCGCCAAGAATGCGCTGATTGCGTTCGTCGCTGTCGTATAGGTCAGTCTGGATGATTGTCGTAATCTGCAAATCACTAATGTGCTTGAGTGCTGTTTCGACAGAAGTAAAATGCGTGACATCCATGCCTGTTGGTAGGACTTTTTGGGGTCCAGCAATAGCGACGATCTTATAGCCACTTTTGTGAGTGTGGGAGAGGTTATCGGCAATGTCGCGAGTTGCATGACTGTTTCCGATGACGAGCACTCTACTGACGCCGCGCCCAAAACGGAACATGAGGCTACGGTAAAGGCGAAGGAGCTCTCGCTCGAAAATGATCAAAAGAAATGATCCAATAAACGCGTATGCAGCGACAAGTCGCGCTGGGAATATATGAGTATCACTGACATACTCCCATCCAATTACCAGTAAGATACCAATAAACGAACCGATAAATATTTTTGACCACTCGACGAGTCTGCGATTGTAGGTACTTGGATTGTATAGCCCGATTGTTGCGAATATGAGTATCCAGAATGGGACGATGGTTAGGAATGCAAATAGGTACTCGTATGACGATACTTCATTGACAAGTGGACGACTATCTAGGGTAACGCGCGCAACGTATGCAAGGGTAAAGGCGATAAGGAGAACAAGCGTGTCTACGAGGATTAGTATGAGACTGTAGAACTTTGTATTTTTGGTTGGCATAGATGTAGTATAGTATACCATTTTTCAGGAAGATGTGAGGCCTGCAGACTGTATTTTCAGGGTCATACATTCTTTTGTATTTTGCTTATGGTATTATAAATCATATGAAACGATCTCAAGATAAGGTATCACCTAAAAAACAGTGGTTAATAGTAAGCGGACTTGTTTTACTTTTGTTTGTATTAGCGCTGCTTGTTATTGTTGCGGATCATCTTTGGAGCCAGAAGCCGACATGGGTGTCACCGTCAGTCCAGGTCGAGCGGAAAACAGCGAAGGTTGAAGGCGAAGTGATTTGTCTGCCTCGACGTGAGACAAATACTCCACATACGCAGGAATGTGCCGTGGGTGTCCGAGATCGAGACGGCTATTATTATGGTGTAAAAAACCAAAAAGATATTGTGCAGAAAACTGGCGAGACAATCGAGGTGTTTGGGGGCTATACGCCTGCAGCTGATACTGAAGTGTACGACATCGTAGGCACGATCGACGTCGCCGATCGATAAGCTACGGTATACTAAGAGCATAGATGAAAAAATTCTCTGCCGAAAAAATTCTCGTTAGCCTTCTTCTGGTTATTTTCGGAGGTATTGTACTGCATGCGCCGATGTCAATATGGCTCGGTACTGTATTTCCAGAGCAATCGATGACCATAAAGGCATGGAAAGAAGTGCTGATGGGCGTGGCGCTCGTTTTGCTTGTCGGTATTCTCTCACGAAGACATAAGTGGAGTGATATTTTTGCTGATTGGGTGATACGACTTGCAGGAGTATATGCGTTAGTCTATTTTATGTTACTCATTCCGTTATGGCAGGGGGCGGAGGCTGCGATTGCGGGTATGTTTATCGATTTACGCTACGTACTATTTTTTGTACTAGTGTACTCTACGCTGCGCCTCTTTCCTGGCTATAGAAGATTATTTATATATACCGGTATAGTAGGCGCATTGTTTGTTGTGGCGTTTTCAGTGCTGCAAGTATTTGTATTGCCCCCTGATGTGCTCGCAATAATTGGCTACGGAAAGACAACTATCATGCCATATCTAACGGTTGATATGAACCATGACTACATCCGGATCAATAGCACCCTTCGTGGGCCAAATCCTCTTGGCGCATATGCTATGATCTTGCTTGCTCTATGTAGTGCGCTAGCGGTGTCAGGTATGTATAAAAAGCTAGTCGGCTGGCAAAAGGTGGTGTTCTATAGTCTTATTATCGGTAGCCTTGTAGCACTTTGGTGGAGCTATTCGCGAAGTGCCCTTGGTGCGACTGGTATCGCTGCTGGTGTAGTAGTTGCTGCTGGGTTTTACCAAAAGATACCTCGTAAGGTGTGGGTTGGTGGGTTTATAGTAGTGGGGATTATTGGGGGGCTACTGTTCGCTGCCCGAGATAGTCACTTTGTGGCAAATGTAATACTTCATGAAAATCCGCAAGGCGGGAGTGTTACGAAGTCGAACGATGGGCATATCGATTCGCTACAGGATGGTACTGCACGACTTATTCGTCAGCCGTTCGGGGCTGGCATAGGAAGTACTGGATCAGCCTCACTTGATAGTGACGAACCGCTCATTATTGAAAATCAGTATCTGTTTATCGCTCATGAGTCGGGGTGGTTAGGCTTGGCGTTGTTTATGGCGCTTTTTAGTCTCATACTCCAACGACTGTGGCATCGAAAAGAAGACTGGTTGGCGCTTGGGGTGCTTGCTAGTGGAGTAGGGCTTGCCGTAATTGGGCTACTGCAGCCAGTTTGGGTGGATGATACGGTAAGTATTGTCTGGTGGGGGTTGGCTGGCATTGCATTAGGAGGGGTGTATGGAAAAAGACGCAAGAGCAAGTAGGAAGCAGCGGGAGTTGCTACTTTTTATCGATGGTTTTATAAAAGGCAACGGCTATGGTCCGAGTTATCGTGAAGTTATGCGGGCACTAGGATATAAGTCCGTCTCGACGGTGGCAAGTCATATTGATGGATTGATTGTAAAGGGATATCTAAAAAAGCGTGATCATTCGGCTCGCTCGATCGAAGTGGTATCGCTCGATTCATCTGAGCCGAGTAAATCAAAGCACTTACAGTGGTTGGCGTCCGAGATCGAGGGGAGACCGGAGGGTGAAGACCGTTCTTTACTTGAGCGCGCGCATGCAATCCTGGAGACGGGGTCTAAACAATCATAACCAAGACCATGTATAATGGATACAATGAAGCGTCTCAACACTAGAGTGCAGGGTATCAAGCGGTGGGTAGGCGAGAACTGGCGTCGGACGCTCATATACGGAGGTGGTGCAGTCCTTGGTCTACTACTGGTTGTACAGATATTTTATCCTTCCGACAGGGTCGTACCATTTACTAAAATTGAAACTGTTTCTGTCGGTGGCTGGCTAAAAAAAGATGCAAGCTGGGAGCTTGATCGACAGTACGAAGTGAAGAAAGTGCAGCTATTCTTTGGCGATAGCAAAACGCCTTATCGAGAGATAGTGCCTGCTGACATAGGTCTCAAAACAGACAATTTACTGCGCGTTGAGAGTGCTGGTTATTCTTGGTGGATGCGACTCATTCCAACATCGCTTTTTTGGGCGCACATGACACTTCCGTCGATACCACCCTCATATCATTCTGATTCAAAGAGGGTTGCGCAGTATATCTCTAAAGAACTAGGCGAGTCCTGTGATGTTGCTCCTAAAAATGCAAGCTTCGTCGCGAAAGAAGGAAAACTTACACTTATTGAGTCGGAAAAAGGCGGCACGTGTAAACGTGAAGATGTCGATAAGCAGTTGCTAGCGGTAAAGCCTACGCTTTCTCAATCGACAACAGCACGCGTGCCAATGAAGACGATTGCCCCTGAGATTACGGATGATGCAGCGAATGCAGTGATTAAGAAAGTGACAGAGCGTCTTGGTCAAGGTGTTGCACTAAGAGCTGGAGATGTGACAGTCTCACTGCCTGCAGCTGAAGTTGCATCATGGGTTGATCCTGTGGCAGATGGCAAGGTGCTTCAAGCTGTCGTAAATCCAGAGAGGGCATCTACAAAGCTGAACAAGGACGCCGCGCCAAAAGTGACACGCGCTGCTGGAGTGAGCAAAGTGTCAACGATGGACTTCGTAGAGACGTCTCGTCAAGATGGCGCGAAGGGTCAAGCGATGGATCTTGATGCAACAGTACGGAATATTACTGATTTTTTGCAAACCAAAGCCGAAAGCGCAAATGTGGCAGTGCGAGTCGTGCAGCCGAAAATTGAGTACAGTCGAAGCTATAGTCCTACAGACACCGGCCTTTCGGCACTTTTACAGCAGTATGCTGAGTCGCATCCGGGCACGTATGGAGTCTCGCTCGTTGAGCTATCAGGTCAGCGTCGTCGAGCTGCCTATCAGGATACAAAGCAATTTCGTACCGCTAGTACGTATAAGCTTTTTGTTGCCTATTCCACACTAAAGCGTGTTGAGTCTGGGGTGTGGAAATGGTCAGATGCTGTGAGTGGTGGACGTAATTTGGAGAAATGTTTTGACGATATGATTGTTAAGTCGGATAATCCTTGCGCTGAAGCATTACTGACGAAGATTGGATTTCGTGCAATCACTGATGAAATGAAGAGTATAGGTCTAACTGGCACTTCATTTCTTGGCGATATACCGCTAACAACAGCTGGCGACCTCTCCACGTTTAACGCGAGTCTCGAGTCAGGGCAATTGCTATCTGCAGATAGCCGTACTCGTTTACTGGGTGCGATGAAGAGGAATATATATCGACAAGGCATACCCGCAGGAACGAGTAGCCAAGTGGCGGATAAAGTGGGATTCTTAGATGGTTTGTTGCATGATGCGGCTATTATCTATACACCTTCTGGCCCTGCAGTACTTTCGATTATGACCGATGGGAGTAGTTGGGCGACAATTGCAGACTTAACGAAGCAGATCGAAGCCTTGCGGGCCCGATAGTATGATGACAAAAGCATAAGCACCACGTATACTGGTGATATATGAACTCATTACAAATAAATTACTGGTTGAAACAACACTGGAAGCTGCTTGTTGGCGTCTTCTTCGGTATCTTGATTTTAGGAACTATTATCTTTCAGATCGTGTACCCGAATAGTCGTATGCTGCCAAATGCAAACGTAGATGGCGTTTCACTTGGCTGGATGAAGCGTACGGATGCAGCGAAAAAGCTTGATGACTTATATGGCGAGCAGACGCTAAAGATTTATTTTGGAAAAAATGAAGCAGCATTTCAGGCGCCAAAAATGAGTGAGATGGGGATAGCTGTGAGTAATGAGGCGCGACTGGCGGCTATTAGCTATCCATTCTATCTACGTATCATCCCAGGATCTTTTTTGTGGGCAGGAACTGCTCCAAAAGAAGATGACATGGAATATGTTTATGATAAGAAAAAGATTGAGACATATACTCAAAGCAAGGTTGGTGACGGCTGTAGTATTGAGCCACGTGATGCGACGCTTAAAGTAGTTGAGAGTCAGCTTCAGCTCGTGCCATCCGCCCCTGGTGGTGAATGTGATATAACGCAGTTTCAGCAGGCACTTGCTCAAGTAAAGCCATCCTCTGACTCAGAAAAGAACAAAGTAACGATATCGATTGTCGAAAAGCCAGCTGCAGTCGATGATGATCGTGCTCGTGAACTAGCGACAACACTCAATAATCGCCTTAAAGAGCCGATGAATATTGCCGTTGATAAAGAAACCGACACGATTCCTGGGCGAATTGTTATGGGATGGCTCGACTTTAAGAGTGACATTCCACCAGAAAGTCTTAAGGATAGCGACATTAAAGCGAAGCTAGCTTTTTCGGTTAACAAGGATCGTATGAAAGTGTATGTCGATACAAATATTGCAGCAAAACTTATCAAAGAACCTGGCGTAAGCAAGGTCTCTACACTTGATTTCAAGGAAACGTCACGAGTAAATGGCGCCGGTGGACGTGAAGTTGATATGGATGCCGCTCTCGCATCTGTCGAAGCATATATCAACAACAAGACATCGACTGCGGTCGCTGCTACGCGAGATGTTGGCCCTACGATGCAATACACTCGTACCTACACACCGACAAGTAATGGTATGGCTGCACTACTCGCGCAGTTCGCCCAAGATAACCCTGGCACATACGGCCTTGCCTTTACTGAACTGTCTGGTGTGAGAAATCTACGTCAGGCATCATTTAATGCTGATACACCTTTCAAGTCAGCGGGAGCTGAGAGTTTATATATTGCGTATGCTGCTCTTATGGAACAGCGTACTGGGGTGATCCGTACAGTTGATACGATCGCCGGGAACCGCAACTACACAGACTGTCTCAAGGCGCTTGTACAGCGCAGTGACGAGAGCTGTCGTACTGGGTTTTACCAGGTCATGGGTCATAAGACTACGACTGCACGAGGCGCTGAGCTAGGCTTGAAGTCGACCATTTTTGCAGGTAAAGATACGACTACATCGACGAATGATCTTCATAAAGTTGTTACTGGGTTTGCTAAAAATCAAATTGCTCGAGTAGAAGGTGGACAGCAGCTGCTGAGTTACATGGAGGCCGATCAAGACAACGGTGGTATCGGCAAGGGTGTGACGAAAGGTCGCGTAGCTCACATGGTTGGCGAATCAGGAACATTCCACAATGACTCAAGTGTCGTATACTCTACTGATAAGGGCAATTATGTACTGACGGTGCTCAGTGATGGCTCGAGCTGGGAGAAGATTACCGATCTTACGAAAAAGATTCAAGCACTGCGTCAACAAAAGATGGGCCCTAACGACCGATAGTTGTTGCACCCTCTTGACCAAGAGGGGTGAGCTCAGGTATAATTTCCTTTGTACTCCGGCATAGCTCAGTGGTAGAGCGGATCGCTGTTAACGATTAGGTCGCTGGTTCGAGCCCAGCTGCCGGAGCCAGACCAAGCAGAGAAAAGTGCAGACCTAGTTCCTAGACCTGCGCTAACTTCTCTCCTTGGTCCGCCAAGAAAAAAAGTGCTGATTACAAAGTACGAAATGTTGGAACCGTCAGAAATGGCGGTTCTTTCATTTCACCTCTGTTACTTAGTTCTAGTCCAGCTCGTCCCGTCTTGAGGGAGCAAGCAGCCAAAAGGCTGACCCGTTCCCTAGACCTGCCCCTGGTTTAAAGCTTCATAAACAACTTTATAAAATAACACGATGCTAAAAAAAGACTAAATCTGATATAATATATGCATGCCTGCGCATATACGCAAAGAAGTTTCTAATGAACAAATCGCTGTAGCTACTGCTATGTTTAAGCTAGTTAGCGACCCGACACGACTTAAAATACTGTGGTCATTACTGCACGGCGAACATTCAGTTGGAGAGCTTGCGGATGAAGTGGGTATGCAACCATCCGTTGTTTCGCAGCATCTCGCCAAACTACGGATATCGCATATGGTAAGCATGCGGCGCGAGGGTACAAAAATATTCTATAAGACAGAAAACGAACACGTATTACACCTGATCGAACATGCTTTTACCCAAGCCGATCACATTAGGGGTGGCGAACATGAATAAAATCAAAAGGGGACACTAATGGGCCACGGATATAAGTTAGATATGTTTAGGGGCAAGAATAAAAGGAAATTATTCATTGCTTTACTGCTCGTCGGTATTATATTGCTTGTGATATTAGTAATTGTAGGAGTTATCATCATAGCTATTATTAATGCACTGCTTGGCCAAGCCGATACTAACATTGGGCAAAATATCGGAAATATCATCACATCGTTATGGAACTATGCTCTCGATTTTATTAATGCTTTGTGGAAGCAGGTTATTGCTAACCCACTACAATTTATAACAGGCGGAAATAGTTAGGTGAGTGTTGAACATCAAGATTCCAAGCAAGAACGCTTGAATAAAGTTTTAACTGCGGTGGCAGCCGTCAGTTTTATTGGAGGGTTGGCTTTCAGTCTACTCAAACTACCCGGAGCCGAAGCACTGTATCTCGTCTCATTGGCAGCTGGTGGAATACCAGTTGCAATATCGGCTGTTCGTAAAGTCCTGAAGCGAAAAATTTCCATTAGTTTGCTGGTCACCATTGCCGCCCTCGGGGCATTATATCTTGGGCAGTTCGCAGAGGCCGCCGCCGTCATGTTCTTTTTCGCGCTTGCCGAGGCTTTTGAGGAGTTCGGCGAGGCGAGGTCACAAAAGGCCGTGGCCGCCTTACTTGAAAAGTCTCCAAAGATCGCCAGGATGCAAGACGGGCGCGAAGTTCCAGTCGAAGAAGTCAAAGAGGGCGAAATATTTAAAGTCAGACCTGGCGACATGGTGCCGCTCGACGGAGTAGTTATTGACGGCGAATCGTCAATCGACGAGGCGACAATTACCGGCGAAAGCGTACCCAAAGAAAAGTACAAGGGTGAGACGGTTTACGCCGGAACGATGAACCAAAGTGGTTATCTGGAGGTCAAAGTTACTAAAATAGCCGCCGACAGTACGCTGCAGAAAATAGTCACGTTAATTGAAGAAGCCCAAAGATCCCGTCCAGAAGTTCAGGAATTCTTGGACAAGTTTGCTGGATACTACATTCCATCTGCGATAGGCCTCGCTATTTTGGTGGCTATTATTCCGCCCGTCTTTTTCGGCGAGCCGTTTAGCGATTGGTTTACCAGGGCACTCATTTTATTGGTATTAGCGTGTCCAGACGCACTGGTTGTATCTGCTCCAGTTGCGGTGGCGGCAGCTATCGGCGGCGCTTCAAAGAGGGGTGTACTCATTAAAGGTGGCCGCTTCCTGGAAGTTTTAAGTAAGACTAGGGCGATAGCATTCGATAAAACAAAAACGTTGACTGTTGGTACGCCAGTAGTTGCGGAGGTGGTACTTCTGCACGGCGCCACAGAAGAAGATGTTATAGGTGATGCCGCCGGTATTGAAAAGTTCTCGTCACATCCACTAGCTAAGGCTATTGAGGATTATGCAAAACAAAAAGGCATCATGCCGCACAAGATGGATAAATTCAAGAATGTCGCTGGACGTGGCGGTAATGCTAACTGCTTGGTGTGCGATTCAAAAGAACATGCAATAGGCAACTTGCAACATATTGGTGCCAGCGCTGATACCTGCGACCATGTACTACCTGAGGTTGAGCGTCTTGAAGGAATGGGTATGACCGCCGTGCTGGTCAGCGAAGATAAAAAAGTGATTGGTATTATCGGTATTACAGACGAGCTTCGGAGTGATTCAAAAGGTGTTATCGATGCCCTAAAGAAGCTGAAAGTCACACCAGTGATGCTAACAGGTGACAATCAAAGGGCGGCAAATTATATCGCAGAAAAGGTTGGTATCAGCGAAGCCTATGGAGCTTTGCTACCCGAGCAAAAGTCTGAGCTAATCATCAAGCTACAATCTCGTTATGGACGGGTCGCCATGGTAGGTGACGGCGTCAATGATGCACCTTCACTAGCCCGGGCTGACGTTGGTATTGCCATGGGGGGTGGAGGATCAGATGTAGCCATTGAAACGGCCGACGTGACGCTGATGAACGATGCTATCGGCACTATCCCATACCTGTTAGGGGTTGGTCAGCAAACCTTCAGGGTTGTGCGCCAAAATGTCTATGGGTCACTCATCGTAAAGGGGATCATCTTGGTACTCGGTATCGCAGGAGTCATCGGGCTGAGTGTAGCCGTGGCAGTTGACGCAATTATGGCTATCCTAGTAGTGCTCAACGGCCTAAGGCTATTCAATGCTGGCGGTAACGAAGTTGCTATAATTAAAAAGTAAGGGAGAAAATATATGCAATGTCCAATAGATAAAACAGATTTAGTTATGACTGACCGACAAGGTGTCGAAATCGATTATTGCCCAAAGTGTCGAGGCGTATGGCTTGATCGTGGTGAATTAGACAAAATCATTGAACGAGGTACTGCTCAGGCTCCAGCAGCTCAGGCGCAGCAACCTTACCAGGAACCAAACTACCCATCGCAGCAATATGACAAGCACGGTAATCAGAGCGGCTCTAACCAAAGTTATCCACGCAAAAAGCGCAAAGAATCATTCTTAGGAGATTTGTTCGATTTCTAAGTAAGTCAAGGTGCGCTAACTACCTAAATAGAACAAAATACAAAAGTATACGCGCTTATGCGTAGAACTCAAGTTCACCGTGCCGTATTTGGAGCTTTGTCTTGATCCCAGAGGCGAATCTAATCCTATCGCCCTCCGTACCGCTCGCAAGTATGTATCTTGAATACTCAACGAATGGGTTATCAAGATCTCTGTCGATCTTGTAATGATTTAGTAGGGTTTTGGTGACGTAGAAATGTTTATCTACTTTCGCACGTAGCTTTTCTTCAATAGCCATTTTTTGGTGATGTTGCTCGATGAAGGCCTGCAATAGCTCACAAAGCTTCTCCTCATTGACGTATTTCTCTTTGCAATCCGGATCTTTACGACGAGTACAGTTGTAGTAGACGAATCGCTTTGTATCACCGCTTTTTAGCAGCTTAAACTTGTCCTGTGCGGTTATGTCTGCATCGCATTGCCCACACTTGAGCATACCCCTGAAGGCGAATGTCTTTGAACCCCATACGCCCTTATATACTCCTCGTGTTTCTTGGACGAGGTCGAATAGTTCCTTGGATATGAGGGGCTTATGAGCGCCTGTGTACCACGGTGCATCAGGTGCTTCGGGGTATTGGAATTTGCCATAATAGAACGGGGTCATGAGAATAACTAGTATCTGACTAACACTAATTGGTTTACCTGAACGGTTTGTGAAGCCCTGTTCATCGAGCCATGCTTTTATTCTTCGACCACTCCAGCGCTCGTATCCTGCCTTTTGGAAAGCTTCAGTAATGAGCTCTGCTCGATCTGGATCGAGAATAATATCGTTTACTCCAGCGAAAGCACGGTTCATATAACCAAGCGGAGCAACTCCAGGGCGCCAGCCCATTTCACACTTCATGCGTATTCCGCGTTTTACGTTGATGCTTTTGTTGTCATTCTCAAGCTTGGCTTGCGAACAGAGGATCATGAGCAAGAACTTCTCGTTCGGGCTATTGGTAAATGTTTGCGAATAAGTACGGATGTGAAGTAGCTTATGTTGGTCCATCAGGTCTACTACTGAACCTAAGTCGCCAGCGTTTCGGCTGAGGCGGTCTGGTGCCCAGGTGAGTACTGCGTTATAGTCATCATTCGCTATTCCGGCGAGCATTTGGTTATACACTGGCCGCTTGCCCGAGTCTTTTGCTGAGTGACTTTCTTGTAGTTCACATACGACATTTAAGCCTTCGTTTACAGCAAGTGCCCGCATCTCAGTCAGTTGTGAATCAATGCTCATAGCCTGACGTTCGTCGGATTCAGACGACTTTCGTGCGTAGAGACAATATTTTAGTTGAGGTGCTTGTGTTTCCATTGCAAGCAACAACATACCGCCTAACAGTAGTAAAGTCTAGTGAAAAGTGAGATAATATACGAAATTATGAGTTTATTTAAAGTATCTAACAATAACACCTCTCGGCTGAAACCAATTACGAACTTAAATGGCAAACGAGTTCTTGAACGAGACGTTCAGCGTATCTTCGAAGCTAGCCTTCATGAGCTACTTGGGGTCCACTTCCTCGCAAGTGAATATTCGACGAGTTTTGGTGGGCGTATGGATACGCTTGGTATCGACGATGAAGGCAATCCGTGCATTATCGAATATAAAAAAGGGCAGAACGAGAACGTCATCAACCAGGGCCTGTCGTACCTTCGTTGGCTGCTTGATCATAAAGATAGTTTTGAGAAGCTTTGCAAAGAAAAGAATATTACGATTGCCATCCAGTGGGCGGCGCCGCGAGTGATTTGCGTTGCTGAAAGTTATAACAAGTTCGACACAGACACCGCTGACTTGTTGCCAATTAACATCGAGTTGTATCGATACAAGCTATACGAAGATGGTTTGCTAACGCTCGATACTGAGAATTATCAGAAGGTGAAATTACAAGATGCACCAAAGTTCACCGCAGACTCCGGCAAAGCCGAGAAGCTTCAGGAAACGTTCACACTTGAGTACCACTTAGCGATGGCAAATGAAGAGACCAAAGCGCTATTTGCATCACTGAAAGAGCGGATCTTGGCTATCGATACGGAAATTATTGAAGACCCAAAGAAGATGTACGTAGCCTACAAAACGACACGAAACTTTGTTGATGTCGTCTTCAAAAAGTCTAAGTTAAAACTTTATATCAACATGAAGACGGGCACGCTAGATGACCCAAGGGGCCTTGCGCGTGATCTGGAAACACCTGTGCACATTGGGCACTGGGGGAATGGTGACTACGAAGTTGAGGTTTCCGAGCACACCGATATTGACTACGTAATGAATCTTATCCAGCAGAGTTACGACATCAATCAGTAGTGGGTTGTCTCAAGGTGCTTTTAGAAAAAAGCCGCAACGGCTAGGGCAAATAGTAAACAAGGTATATACTGCAACTATGAAGATGTCGGATCGTCGCAAAGACTTACGACCGAGAGAAAAGCTCCAGGCGCGAGGTGCTGAGGCTTTGAGTGACTACGAACTTTTGATGGCGATAATTGGCAGCGGCACACAGTACGCTGATGTGACTAAGCTTGCGCGCGAGGTGCAAAAATTACTGAAAGAAAAAGGTAGCGAGCTAGCTTACGAAGATTTACTCAATGTCAAAAGCCTTGGCCCAGCAAAAGCAACAAATATTATGGCCGGGTTTGAGCTATGGCGGCGACAGTTCGAGGTTTCCGAGCGGCCAATTATCGACAGCCCCGAAAAAGCAGTCGAGCAACTCGTCGATATCCGCGACAAAAAGCAAGAATACTTTGTCTGCCTAACGCTCGACGGCGCCAATCGCCTCATCGCTAAGCGCATCATCACCATTGGCACGCTCACCGCTAGCCTGGTTCACCCCCGCGAAGTCTTTGCCGAAGCCATAAGCGATCGCGCGGCCAGTATTATCGTGGCGCATAATCACCCCAGTGGCAGCCTTAATGCCTCAACCGATGACTTGCAGCTCACTAATCGTATTAAAGACTCAGCGGAATTGCTCGGTATTCCGCTGCTATGGCATCTGTTGGTTACGACAGAATCTTATACAGCAATAACCTAACATTACACTTGCAGATGTTAAGTTACCTGTGCTATACTTAACATATAGTCAAAAGATGTAAAGTATGAATATAGGCAATTTTGTTCAACAACCACAAGGATACAAGGCATTTATCCCTGACAGGTTTCCTCCTAAGAGCGAGATATCTTTTTCCTCGCGCGTCTACCTAGCAAATGACAAAGCAACCTTAGCACTCGGTAAACTCGATGGCGTTGCGCAGCTTATTCCCGATATCAACTATTTTATTTCTACCTACGCTCAAAAAGAAGCAGCACTATCGAGCAATATCGAGGGCACCAAGGCAACCATGCACGATGCTCTTCGTGCCGGCATAGATATGACCGAGGACATTCCAGACGATGTCGAAAACATCCTCAGCTACATGCGTGCCATTACCCACGGCTTTAAGCAAGCAAGCGAAACGCCGTTAACCCTCCGTGTCATACGCGAACTACACGAAAAACTAATGCAGTTCACAAAAGAAGGATTGGGCAAAACACCCGGAGAGTTCCGTAAAACCCAGAACTGGATTGGCGGCACTCGTCCAGATAACGCCGACTTTGTGCCCCCACCGCCACACGAACTCATGCGCGCACTTGGTGATCTAGAAAACTTTATCAATACACCGCAGCCATATCCGCCGCTCATCGTGGCGGCGCTTATGCACGCCCAGTTTGAAACCATTCACCCGTTCCTAGATGGCAATGGTCGCACTGGTCGCTTGCTCGTTACGCTGCAACTTCGGCACCAAGGCGTTCTTGTGTATCCAATTCTCTATTTATCTGAATATTTCAGGCGTCACCGCGACACCTATTTCGATCGTCTCGCGGACTACCATAACAAAGGCGATGTAGAGCGCTGGGTGTTGTTTTTCTTGGAGGGCGTTGCTGAAGTAGCACAAGAAGCCACCGAGGTTTCTAAAAAAATTGTGAAGCTTCGCGAAAAGCACATGACCCTGGCTCATTCACTGGGCGGCAGGCAAGCCAAAACTGCGGTTAAGCTGCTGCTTGGGCTCTATAAGCAGCCGATTGTCGATGTCGCGACAGTCGAAAAGATCACTGAACTCTCTCGGCCCGCAGCTAACGCGCTGGTGAAGAAGTTTGTCGACATCGGCGTACTTCAGCAAGTCGACAAGACAGACACCTACGGCCGTCAATTTGTTTACACCGAGTACCTCATACTGTTTCACGAACCAGAAATCGAACGTCATAAAGCCAAAAAGAAGGAGAAATAATGAACCAAAACCCCAAGAACCAAGCGAGCCTAATCTGGAATATTGCAGATAATCTTTTTGGCGCCTTTAAAAAATATGACTATCAAAACATTATTTTGCCGTTTGTAGTAATGAAGCGTATAGATAGCGTGCTTCAGCCTGAAAAAGAAGCAGTAATCCAAAAACACACTCAAATGGTAGGCAGGGTGTCTGATGATGGGCTAGATAACTTCCTAAAAAGCGCTGCTAATCGCCAGTTCTACAACACCAGTCCATACGACTTCACCAAGCTGCTAGAAGATAGCGATAATGTGTTTACGAATTTTCAAATGTATCTAGATGGTTTCAGTCCTAATATAAAAGAAATAGTACAGAAATTTGGTTTCGATGAAAACCTACGTAAGCTTAAAAGTAACAAAATCCTCTATCTCATACTTAAAGAGCTCGACAAAGTCGACCTCAGCCCAAATAGCGTTAGCAATCACGACATGGGTTATATTTACGAAGAGCTTATACGTAAGTTCAGCGAGCAGTCCAACGAAACCGCCGGAGAGCATTACACGCCACGTGAAGTTATCCGCCTGATGACACGCCTACTGCTTGACCCAGACAAAGAAAAAATAGCTGGCGACAATAAAATTATAGAAATATATGATCCGGCATGCGGCACAGGCGGCATGCTAACGATTAGCAAGGAGCATATACTTCATGATATCAACCCAGACGCTAAGGTTTACCTCTATGGTCAGGAGACTATACCTCAAACCTATGCCATCGCCAAGTCAGACATGCTTATCAAGGGTGACAATGCTGACAACATCAAGGGGGGGACTGGAGAATATACAGAAGACAGCACGCTTAGTAATGATTTGTTTTACGACAAAACATTTGACTATATACTAGCAAACCCGCCGTATGGGCAAGATTGGAAAAAAGATCGCGACGCCGTCGAGGCAGAAGCCGCCCGCGGTGAAGCGGGGCGCTTCCCAGCAGGCACGCCAGCAGTCAGCGATGGCCAGCTACTATTCCTTCAGCACATGGTCAGCAAAATGCGCCCCAAGCACGATGGCGGCGGCCGCGTCGCAGTCGTCCATAACGGTTCACCACTCTTTACGGGCGGGGCAGGCAGCGGCCCAAGCGAAATCCGCCGTTGGGTACTAGAAAACGATTACCTCGAAGCTATCATCGCCCTACCAACCAACATGTTCTACAACACCGGCATCGCCACCTATATATGGGTGCTCACCAACAACAAGCCCACCCACCGCAGGGGCAAAGTTCAGCTCATCGATGCCAGCGAAATCTACCACAAACTACGCAAAAACCTCGGCGACAAAAACAAAAAGCTCGAAGACAGTGATATCGAACAGATATTTAGTATCTATGCCGACTTTGCCGAAACAAAACAAAGCAAGATTTTTGACACCACTGAGTTTGGCTACCGCTCTGTAACAGTCAACTGGACAGACGATGACGGCAAAAAGCAAAAAGACACCGAGCAAATCCCGCTGAGCGACGATGTCGACGATTACTTCAAGCGCGAAGTGCTGCCGCACCTGCCAAATGCTACTATGGACCGCAAAAAAGACAAGATTGGCTACGAAATCCCCTTCAACCGATATTTCTACGAATACGTCCCGCCACGCAGCCTCGATGAGATCGATGATGATCTGCAGGCAGTGACAAAGGATATTTTGCAGTTACTAAATGAGGTGACAGATTAATGCAGACGTATGATGAAATGGTCGATACTGAGTTGGCATACCTAGGTAAAATCCCTCGGTCATGGCAGCTCACCCCTGCATCTATGCTTTTTACGGAGAATAAACAGAATAATCAGTCTTTAATCTCGCAGATTCCTCTACAGTTCAAGATGGGAGATATAATACGAAAAAAAGTAGACATTGACGATAAACTCCTTGAAGAGATAAGACGGTATACTGTCGTTGAAAAGGGCGACATCATGATGAATGGACTCAATCTCAATTACGACTTCGCGACTCAACGGGTTGCACTGGTAGGTGAGGGCGGGTGCATTACCCCAGCATACATCTCGCTGCGCACTCGAGAAAATTATTCACCAAAGTATGCCACTTACCTTCTCAAAGCTCTTGACGGTCAAAAGGTGCTGAACGGCTGGGGCACTGGTATACGACTGACTCTTAATTATACTGAGTTCAAAAAATATCGTCTGCCTAAGCCAGATATTAAAATTCAGCAACAAATCGCTGATTTTCTTGATCAAGAAACCGCCAAAATCGATAACCTCATCGCCAAGCAAGAGCGCCTGCTCGAATTGCTCGAAGAAAAGCGCCGCGCAACCATCACCCACGCCGTCACCCGCGGCCTCAACCCAAGTGTCGAACTAAAAGAAACCAACATCCCCTGGCTCGGCAAAGTCCCCGAACACTGGAAAGTAGTTAGAATTTCGAGAATTTTTGCGGAAAATAAAGATAGTAATAATGACTTAGGTTCACTGGAGCCTATGAAATATAAATTTGGCACAATCGTCCCTAAAAACGTTAAGATTACGGAAGAGACTCAGGATGAGCTGCGTAGGTATAACTTGATACAGCCAGATGACATAATGATCAACGGGTTAAACCTAAACTATGACTTCGTTACGCAGCGGGTTGCAGTTGTTGAACACTATGGGTGCATGACTCCTGCATATATTTCCATCAGAAAAAGGAACAGTGATGTCATCACAGGATACTATACTTATTTACTGAAAGCGTTGGACAGCCAAAAGGTTCTAAACGGTTGGGGGACAGGTATAAGATTAACGCTGAATTACTCTGAGCTTAAGAAAAAGGAAGTTTTATATCCGCCTATTGCCGAGCAATCAAGCATTGTTGAGTTATTGGATAGTTACATCAAAAAGACTAGTATATTAGAAAGTAAAATCCAAACCCAAATCAAACTCCTCAAAGAACGCCGCACCAGCCTCATCTCACATGCTGTGACAGGGAAGGTAAGAATATGAAAAGCAATGAGATTGACTTAGAGATTGGTACAATTTGTCAAGATTTCATTGACGTATGCCCACATTGTGGGGCAAAAACTCATTTGGAGCTAGTGCACAATGACCATCACATTTCTCAAGGTGATCAATACAATTATTTAACTTTTCGATGTAAACCATGTAAAAAATTGTCAGTACGAGTGTTCCGATCATCACAAAATCCTTATAGCCAAGAGCAAAATTTATCCCCGGATAAATGGATAGCAAAGTTTCCGCCGCTAGATGCGCAGCCTAGCAAGAAGTTTATAGAGTTCGTCCCGAAGGATATTATAGATGACTATGCGGAAGGCTTAGTTTGCCTTGCAAACGGAGCCAGCCGAGCAGCCGTCGTGATGTTCAGGAGGGCAATCCAAAGCGCTGCAAACGAACAGGGTGCGGATAGGGAGCAGAAACTTTCTCAGCAGATAAAAGGTCTCCCCACGCTCACAAAAGACATTAAGGACTGGGCACATAACATAAGAATTTTTGGCAATTGGGGCGCTCATCCTCAAGATGACAAGTTGTCACAGGTCGATGAAGAGCTGGCAGTAGAAGTTAAAGACTTCATAGAAGAGTTCATGAACTATGTTTATGTGATGCCCGGCAAAGTCTCGTCTGTACGCAAACGTCATGAGAAGAAAAAGGACGATAGTGGCGAGGGGGATGAAGCATGAACCTAGAGCTATTTCGTGAACTGTACAACAGAAGATCAACCTACCCTATAGGTATTAGCTACGGGCACGAGAACGCTAACGACAAGAAGTATATTAACGATGAGATTGCTTTTCAAAATTCGGATGAGTTTACATTTTTATTGCTGACCAAGTCATTTTTCGATAGCAAAAAGACTATGGCTATAAAAGAGGAATTACTCAAAAGGCTTCATTTAGTTGGAGTTTTTAACGTGGGTTCGATTTTAGATCCATATACAAATGTAGAGTTTAGTTTATATATTTTTAGCGATAATTCACCTAAAATGGTTTGGTTTGGAGAACTTGCTGAGAAGTTAAAGCCTTTTAAGCGGCGACATGTATCTGTGGGACACAGGTTCCGTAATGAGCTGGAGTCACTTCCATTTGAGGAAGAGCTATATTTTGTTAAATATCTTGAATCGATAAACCTAGCAATACGTGACAGCAAAAAGAGCGATTATACCTCAGAGCACTACAGGCTGTTTGGGGTAAAAGCCTCGAAACTGGAGTCTAGAATATCTATAAGTTACTATAGGCCGGAGTTAATAGAAGTTGAGGCCAAACTTGCTCAGGAAAAGACGAGAAGACTTGGCGACATAGCAGAAATAATATACCCAAGAGCAAAGATAGGGACCGAATCGCAAACGTATAGTATCAAACTAGCCTCTGCCAAGTACCCGCTTAATGATAACGCCCAGGTGCCGATCAGGCCTGGTACAGTAGGTGCGCAGTTATGCCGCGGAGATATCCTTACGAACTCCTTTTTGAATAGTGCCTATCTAAACATGACGGACAGACGAGATCTCTTCGCTACAAACACCCAAATTATAATTAGAGCAAAAGAGAGCCAGATCAGTAAAGAGTTTCTTACGGTATATCTAAACAGTGAGAGGATGCACTCATATTTTAGTCGAAGAAGTGCCGGAGCAGTAATGCCCAGGCTATCAAGATCTGATCTGGCGGATTTTCCAATTGTTTTGCCAACTATGAATGAGCAAACTGATCTTGTTTCACAGAGTTACCTTAAAACGCTTAGCAAGATGACGGACTCTAAAGAGCGTATGCAAGATATCAATAGAGTTTTGTTCTCTGAGAAACCAGCCAACGACAAGCCACTACAGTCAGAGTTGCTCCAAGAGATGAGAGAGGCTCTTTTGCCTATTAAGAATGAGCTCGTCAGAGACTTGTTCAACTCAGATTTAAGCGAAGTGGAGAAATGTTATAACGCTGGCGCCTACAAGGGCTGCTTGGTGATGTGTGGAGCGATACTAGAAGCGCTAGTGCTGGATTGGCTATCTGAGATAGAGGGTAAAGATTATTTTGACCCGTCTATAAATACTCAGCTAAAGAGTATGATTAACATACTTAAGGATGCTGCAAAAATCACTGCTCAAGAAGCACAAACGGCGCATGATATACGTAATTATAGAAATTTGATCCATCCGCAGAAATCTATTGAGAGTATGCCGATAAGGGGTGACTTGTGTAAGAAAGCTATAGACAATTTAAGGCCTATTGTTAGAAAGAGGTATCAGGTATGAACGAACTAAAAGAAATCAATTTCGAAAAATACATCACCGATTATTTAGTCGATGCCAACGAATACGAACTGCGCGGTGCGGATGATTCGCGTGTGCCGATAAAAGACAAGGACTATGACCGAGCATTGGCGATCGACATTGATGCCATGCGGCAGTTTATCGAAACTACCCAGCCCGACGAATGGCAGAGACTGGTCGAGCTTTATGGCGAAGCCGATGCGGCGCAACAGTTTGCGCGGCGCGTCGACCAAGAACTGACCGGAATTGGCGTACTGCAAGTACTGCGCGACGGCGTGTCCGACCGCGGCGTGCATGTAGAGTTTATGTTCAAAAAACCAAATAGCAGCATCAACACCGAACACTTCCGTTTGTATAACCAAAACCTGTTTACCGTGCAGCGTCAAGTGTACTTTAGCCCACGCGATGAGCGCTCGGTGGATATGGTGCTATTCCTCAACGGCCTACCGATTGTGACGCTAGAGCTCAAGAACCAGCTGACGGGCCAAAACTACAACCACGCTATATATCAGTACAAAACTGACCGCAAGCCGACCGATAAGCTATTTGCCTTTAAGCGCTGCTTGGTGCACTTTGCGCTCGACAACAACCGCGTTTACATGACGACGGAAATAAAGGGACTAAAGACGTACTTTTTGCCGTTTAACAAAGGCCACGAAAACGGCGCTGGTAATCCGCCGGTAGAAGGCAAGTTCGCGACCCATTACCTGTGGGAAGATGTGCTGGCAAAAGACAGCCTGATAGAGCTTGTTAGCAATTTTATGCATGTCCAGGTAGACAAAAAGAAAGACAAGAAAACTGGCCGGGTGACAAAGAGTGAAGTGCAGCTGTTCCCGCGTTACCATCAGCGTGAGGTGGTGTGCAGGCTAATTGCCGATGCCCGTGAAAATGGTGCCGGCAAAAACTATCTAATCCAGCATAGTGCTGGTAGCGGAAAGTCGAACTCGATTGCCTGGGCGGCGCATAATCTGGCTAACCTATATGACGATAGTGACGAGAAGGTGTTTGATAAAATCATCGTGATAGTCGACCGGCGGATACTTGATAAGCAACTACGCCAAACGGTTACACAGTTCGAGAAGCAGCGCGACGAAGTAAAGGGCGCTGCAACATCGGCCGAGCTAAAAGAAGCGCTGCAAGATAAGACAAAGATCATCGTCTCCACACTGCAGAAGTTCCCAGTGATTGTCGATACTATGGAACGCTTGCATGGCAAGAAGTTTGCGGTCATCGCCGACGAAGCCCACAGTAGCCAAAGCGGCGAAAGCACCAAGGCACTCAAGCAAACACTCGGTAATCTGGAAACAGCCGAGCGCGAAGACATTGCCAATAGCGAACAAGAGGACCCAGAAACACAAATGGCACTGCAAGCGCAAGCGGCGCGCGGCAAGCTGCACCATGTAAGCTTCTTTGCCTTTACCGCTACACCAAAAGAAAAGACACTTGAGCTGTTTGGCGAGCGCGGTAGCGACGGCAGGTATTATCCGTTTAGTTTATACAGTATGAAGCAAGCGATCGAGGAAGGTTTTATCATCGATGTGCTCAAAAACTACACGACACACAAGATGTACTTCGAACTAGCCAAAAAAGCTGGTGAGCATGACCCGGAATTTGAAAAAAGCAAGGCGTATCGCTTGGCAGTCAGCTATGCCGACCTGCATGAAAGTGGCATAGAGAAAAAGGCCGAGCTGATGGCCGAGCATTTTCGCTCGCAAATAGAGAAATTAATTGATGGTAAAGCCAAGGCGATGATTGTTACCAAGTCACGGCTGCATGCGGTGAGGTACTATCAGGCACTTCGCGACTATCTAGCCAAACGCGGCTATCCGATCAAAGCACTGGTGGCATTTAGCGGTGAAATAAATGGTGAAACCGAGTCTGGCCTGAATGGCTTTCCTGAAACACAGACAGCCGATACATTTGACGAACAAGATGAGTATAAAATCTTGGTGGTGGCCAACAAATATCAAACTGGGTTTGACCAGCCAAAGCTTGCGGCCATGTATGTCGATAAAAAACTTGGCGGTGTTGGTGCAGTCCAAACACTGAGCCGCTTGAATCGAACCCGCCCGCGAAAAGATAATGTGTTTGTGCTTGATTTTGTGAACGACGCTGAAAGCATACAAGAGGCGTTCCAGCCGTACTATACGAGCACGATTTTGACGGAATCGACAGATCCAAATATTTTGTATGACTTAAAGCGTGATTTATTAAACGTCGGTATATTTACGATGGAAACGGTGCGACAGCATTATTCGCTTCTTGTTCAACACAATGAGTCAAACCAAGCTGTTGTTGCTGGACTTTTAGATGAAGTTGTCGATGGGTTTAGTGGCCTTGAAGAAGATGACCAAGAGGATTTCCGCGGCCGCGTAGATGACTTTGTTCGTAAGTATAGCTTTATTGCACAGTTATTTACCTTTGGTGATGCCAGCCTAGAGCAGTTTTATGAATTCATGAGGAATCTACGAAAGAAGCTGCCAAAGCACGAAGAAGAAATGCCGGTTGGTCTGATAGAAGAGATTGACCTAAGCAGCATCGCTATCACTAAAGGGAAGACGCATCGGATAGGCTTAACGGAAGGCGAGGCTGAGCTAGAGCCGATGCAGAGCAATAGCCGCAGCGCTAAACCGCTTGATGAAGTGGAGCGACTGTCACTAATTATCAAGAGCATCAATGAGCAGTATGGGCTGCCGCCAGACATGGAACTGGATGGTGTAGAGCTAGTAACGCGCGTAAAAGACCGCGAAGATGTGAAAAAAGCCATCGCTAATAACCCGCGCGGAGCTGCTAAAACTCGATTCCAGGAAGTATTCGAAGAGGAGCTGATGAAGATGTTTAATGAAAGGGCGTCATTTTATACGACGCTCGATAACGACCCATCGCTAAAAGAGAGTATTGCCGAGAAGGTATTTGAAGAGCTGTACGCGGGTTCGAAGTAGATTATGAAAACGGTCGTTGCAGCACTGGTAAGAAGAGATGGTAAATACCTCACCGCAAAACGTAAAGATGATGCGGCCCTTGGTGGCTTGTGGGAATTTCCTGGCGGTAAGGTGGAGGATGGCGAGACCGAACAGGAGGCGCTAGAGCGCGAGATAGTCGAAGAGTTCAACACACTTATCGCTGTCAGTAAGCTGCTCGCAAACACGCAGATAAACGATGAAATCATGCTCAAGCTATACGCTTGTGAACACAAACTAGGAGCTTACCAGCTACGCGAGCACTCTGAGCTAGCGTGGGTAGATAATCTGCGGCAACTATATGGCTATGAGCTAGCGCCGGCTGACGTGGAGCTACTAGAGCAAATTACAAAAGATAAACGACAGCCTGCATTACACGAGCTAGTGATTGGCGATGCTTATAAAAATGAAGATATCATGCGGATGTTCCTCGTGAGCGGGCAGGGTGGTATGCGAAAGTCGAACCGCGCCAATAGCTTGATTCTTTTTGCACTGCATAATACTGGCAATCCGTACGAAGACAAATGGGACGACCAGGGCGTGATGCACTACACCGGCATGGGGCTCTCAGGTGATCAGTCGATAGATTATGCACAGAACAAAACCTTGGCCGAATCGCGCACGAATGGAGTAGGCGTGCATTTATTTGAATCGTTTGAGCCGAAAGAGTATATGTATCGTGGCCAAGTACAGCTTGTAGGCGATCCGTATTATGAGCGGCAAAAGGACGAAGCTAACAATCAGCGTCAGGTGGTAAAGTTTCCACTCAGGTTGTCACAGCAATGATATCCAAATCCGATTACATGCTCTTTCTCCGCCAGCCAGCCTGGCTTTGGCTGAAAAAGAATGACCCGAGCAAACTTCCACCCGTCGACGCAGCGACACAAGCAATGTTCGACGCTGGGCATGCGTTCGAGCCGTATGTTGAGTCATTATTTCCTGAAGGCGTGGCGCTCGGCTTCAGTAATTTCGATGAGTACCGTTCGCTACCGCTACGAACCCAGCAAGCATTTGAATCGGGTGCTCAGGTAGTATTCCAGCCCCGTTTTGAATGGAATGGATTTACGTGTATCTCCGATATTGTTTCAATTGTAGAGGGTAAGACTATTGACCTGTATGAAATTAAATCCAGCACATGCGTTAAACCAGATCACCTATACGATCTTGCGTTCCAGAAAACCGTGCTTGAGGGTAATGGCTTTACGGTTCGAAATGTATCGGTGATCCATGTAAATAACCAGTACGTTCGTATGGGCGACGTTAATCCAAAAGAGCTTACGACGTTTGCTGATGTGACAGATGAGGTAAATGAAATTGCTTTAAAAACTCCAGAATACATGGAGGCAGCGAATAAAGCCGCCACGCAAGCCGAAATGCCGGATCCGAATCCAGAGCTGGCTAAGCTAGGCTCAAAATCTGAATGGATGAAGGTCTATGAAAATATATTTCCGCCCGAGCCTACGGTGTGGCCAGCAGATACTCGAGCCGAAATTAACAAGCAGGAGATCGAGCGCTTTTTGGGTGAATTGCAGTACCCACTCTACTTCTTTGATTACGAAACAATGCAGGGCCTTGTGCCGTATTTCGATGGACAGCGACCGTATCAGCAGGTACCGTTCCAATACTCTTTGCATATCATCCGCGAGCCGGGCGGGGAAGTAGAGCATCGAGAATATCTCCATAAAGATAACACTAATCCAGCACCAGATTTAGCTAAACGGCTAGTAGAAGATATGGGCGATTCGGGATCAATCATTACCTGGAATATGCGCTTTGAAAAATCGGTTAACGAAGAGCTGGGACGGATGTACCCAGAGTATGCCGAACAAATCACGGCCATCAATGAACGAGTCGTTGACCTCATGATTCCGTTCAAGGCAAAATGGTATGACGATCCGCGATGCGAGGGAAGCGCGAGCATCAAAAAGGTGTTGCCAGTAGTGTGCCCCGAATTAAGCTACAAAGAGCTTGGTATTCAAGATGGCAACTCCGCTCAACGGCTCTGGATGGAGGCGGTACTCGATGAGACGCGGGCGGACCAGAAAGAGCAGATACTCGCCGACTTGACTGAGTACTGCAGGATGGATACGTGGGCGATGGTGCGGATATGGCAGGAGCTGTTAAAAATATGAAACCCGCTTTATATTTAGATATCGACGGGGTACTTTTAGCCAACGAAGAAAACCTAGCCATCGGTGCGGCTGAGTTTATAAAATATGCTGCAGATAACTTTGATGTATATTGGCTCACAACCCACTGCATGGATGGAACGACCGGTCACGCAATTGAGTACTTGCAGCGTGGAAGTGATGAAGACTTACGACCGTGGCTCGAAAAGTTTAAGCCAGTCACTTGGAGCTTGAAGAAAACTGAAGCGATCGACTTTACAAAACCATTTTTATGGTTCGACGACGACTGCTTTAGTGGCGAGAAGATTGACCTGCATGAGCACGGAGTATTCAATTCGTGGATTGAGGTTAATTTAGCTAAATACCCAGATCAAATGGTGCATGAACTAAAACTTCTAAAGTCGATTATCAAGGAAGGGTGAAACTATGAGCGCAATTGATGTCGAGTTTGATTTTCAGAAAGAAGCTGGCCTTGATAGAGCTGGTGTCCAGAGAGATTCGGATAAATACAGCCCAACTTTGCAGGAATATCACCGCATCTTATGGAGCAAGCCACTGCCTAGAGGAAAAATGTTTGAGTTAACAAAAATTAGCAGCAACCGCTTATTTCATAAGTCTGAACTGGGTGAGTTTTATTTATCAAGTGACCGAGCAATTGCCACGTTCTCGTCGTGGGTGAAGATGAAGCATGTAATTGATCAGATTCCCGCAAAAGAATTAGAGGATTTTATTCGTCTCACAGATACGATAGGTGGAATCGTAATTTGGCCTAGTAATAAAATAAATGGGTTCCAGACTATCAATGGCGCCAGAGGTTTTAATCGGCAGATTGTCGATCGCCTCGATCTAACGATTGAGTGTATCCGGCGCTTTTATTTAGGTGAAGCTAGCCCGCTATATGAAACCTTCGTGAGGTATAGTGACTTCTTTCAACTTTTCGATGATTTTAAGGGCTATATCGACTTCTTTTTGCTACAAGATTACGTGACAGAAGATTACACGAGCGTCAAAATAGCTGAGCCTTTCGATGACTTCCGTTCGACACCAATACCGAAAACGGTCGACGAGTACCTGTCGTATATGAATATGACGAGTGAGCTGATAAAGCTAAGGAATCAAAGAACTGATAATTATGTAACAGCCAGGAGGATATAGCGTTATGACGCGAGCTGAAGAATACAGGATCGAATTCAATAAATTAGAGACGATGCTCAAGAAGCGAGCAAATGCTCGCAGCGAAGAATCTATATCATCGGTGGTCTCATCACTTGTTAATATCCATAAGGACCGTGTAGTTAGACAATTTGAAAGAGACATTCGACAGTTTATAGAGCTACGCAATGCGATTATCCATCAATCTACGGACCGCGCAATTGCAGAGCCTTATGAGGAAACTGTCACGGCACTTCGTCAGTTGGTTGTAAATATAGAGCAGCCAAAAACTGCATGGGATATTGCGACTACCGAGCTAATAAAAGTTGGACTCGACGATAACTTATCGGAAGTAGTTAGACAGATGGCTCAAATGCACATTACAAGTCTGCCGATAGTAGAAGATAAAAGGGTGATAGGTTTCGTATCTGAGAGTACTGTTGTTAAAATTGTAGATAAAGCTTTTGAACATGGTGGTGCACTTATCGATGAAGCAAAAATTAAGGATGTTGCCTACGACAAGCCCTATGGCGATGACTCTGATGTATATGCATTTGTCACCAGGAAAGTGACCGTTTATGAGATTGAGGATATGTTTAATAATGCTATAAAAAAGGGCCAGCGACTCTTGGCAGTTCTTGTATCGGACAAGGGGGATGCATCGGCAACTCCCCTAGGTATTATTACTGCGTGGGACTTGCATAAGATTGACAAATAGTACCGCTCGTGCTAATATAGCTGAAACGGCGCATTAAAAGTGAAGTTGAGAACAAGCTGGCTACTGAAATACTAGGCAGTAAGGTTGGCAAAGGCTCAACTGTCACGTTTACTTACGATAGCAAAGATGGTGTGAGTCTGAAGCTTACTAAATCTTCAAAGGTAAAGAAAAAGCAGTAAAAGGTAAGTAAGTATGGGAGGTTGTTATGGCAAACGGAGTTACTCAAACAGGCCGCAATATGCCGTACCCTGCACAGATACAGACTGGCAAAGTTGAATCAAGCACGTTGCCGAGCCAAAAAGGCTATAACCGCGAGCTGCTAAAACTCAAAGCGCATTGGATTACCGATATTTTTCCTGACGAGCTCGTGGTGCAGGAAAAAACTATTTCGATCATCCGCAATCAATTCCTAGTATCGTTCATCGAAACGATGCCGGTGCGCGATATAGGTCGAGTAGTTTATATCGATACGGCATTTTTTGCCGGCATACAAATCATCGGCAAAAATACCGCACACCAGTTGCAAATCAATGGTCTCAACAAGCGACTGGCGATGGACGCTAGAGAATTAATCGAAGGGCTCTTGCTCGAAGAAGCCGGAACGATCGATATGCCAGATTGGATCGGCTCCAAAGATCATGGCGCAGCCCTGCAAAGGGCCGGCAAAGATATGCTTAATGGCCTGTCAATGCATGAATAACCAATGAATCGGCGTATGAGGTTCAAGGCCCACATTAGGAGCTAAGGCATGTATTTTACGAAGTATCTAGTAAGTAATCACGCTACTGACAATTTATCAGGTTTACGTAAACTAGCACTCTTGACACGAGAGCGCTAGTTTGCTACATTATAAATAGAAGCTTTTATGCTTCTCTGGAAACCATTAAAACAGTGATGAAAGGAGAAAATTATGAGCAACCTTGTAAAGTGGGATCCGTTTGCAGAACTCTCTGCATTACAAAAACAATTCTTTGGTGATGACTGGATGTCGCCCCTAAAAGGCGTTAACATTCCGACGACTGACGTCTTTACTAAAGATAATAACCTTGTGGTTGAGGCGCATCTGCCTAACTTTGAGCAGAAAGATGTCAATATCGAAGTGGAGAACGGTACACTTGTGATTAGTGCCGAACGTCACGAAAAAGAGGAAGATAAAGGCAGGCAATACGTTGTGCGTGAAAGCTCAAGTAGCTTCTACCGACGCATTGCGCTACCAAAGAGAGCTGAGGCTGACAAGGTCGAAGCACACCTCGATGACGGAGTCCTAAAAGTGAGCGTCCCGCTCATACCACTGCCTGAACCAAAGAAAATTGCTATCTCGTCGAAGAAGAAATAGCAGTCGCGTGTTCTAACCTAAAAGGAGGCCTTAAGGCCTCCTTTTAGTTATAAAACCTGATTCAAGATCTGGAATTTGTTAGTTAAACTCCTTTAAAATGAGACACGCCCTAAAACATGCGTTTTGTGTCTCATTTGTCTCATCTCGTGTCCTGCCACCCATGTGATTGTTCCGTGACCTGTATGGGGAGCCAAGAGTATATATGTGACAGGAAGTCCAGTAAGCATTCACGCTACAGGACTTCTTTTCGATAATACTATATGAAGTTCATCGTACTTTTACGGGGCATCAATGTCGGTGGCAATAATAAGGTAACATGTCTACGCTCAAAGAGTACTTTGTAGAGTTAGGTTTTTATAGAATCAGCACCTGTATTATAATCCTAGTAATATCATTTATTCGTAATACTAATGCTACTAATAAGCTCGCTGAACTATGCCAAAGGTACATAGTCCGGGACCAGTAAGTGGAGACAAGATTATCAAACTGTAAAGTTGTAAGGCTATCCAATAAGCATGTAGGCTGTTGGATAGTTTTTGTTATATAATAAGTTTATTATATAGATAGACAAGGAAGTTTATTAATATGGCTGAAATTGAAACATACGTTACTAAAGAAAAACCGAATGAGCAAGACTGGTTGGACTTCAGTAGTGATTTATTCGCCTTATTAAGAGGAGAAGTTCCGCAAGAGACTCCTCAATATGCACCATTCGTGGATGTGGATCGACATGCCGCTGAGTCGGGAGTGAGTGTTGAAGTGTATTTTAAGCAAATTGTTGACAAAGTAGGTCCATTGGGTCGAGCTGCTTTGCGACTCGTGCATTCTGATATGGATGATGCATGGCATATTACTGTCGCTCTGAAGGAAGAAGTCCAAGACTTGTAAGCTGAGCCAAGACAAGATATTTGAACAGAAGTCCAGCAAGCATTCACGCTACTGGGCTTCTTTATTTTTTCTTTCTATGCGAGTGCGACAGTAAGCGCGCAACTAGCGAGAAGAATAACAATAGGTGTCATAGTATAGCGCTCTCTTTTACTGCGCGAGATTGCGTTCATGAAAATTCCTAAAACCAAAAAAACGAAAATAACCCAGACTAATATATTCAAAAGTGTTCCTTGCTGGATAATTTGGTAGATACCTGATTTACTAAGCAGGCATATGGTAATAACCAGATAAACCAGAAGAGACAAAGCACTTCCAACTCGTAGGCTAGGAGGAAGAACTTTATGTTTTCCACCCCAAGCATATTGTCCTAGGGGCGCTCCTAGCGCGAGTGCTATTTGAAATAAACCTAATAAACCAAGAGTCAATACCACTACTAATGTTGCTATAATCATTAAGTTATTGTAGCAAAACGTACGTTATATTTTATCCCGTGACATTTATGCTGACTATCTTTTTGTACATTCTTCTCATACCAGAGCGGCGAGACGATTTGACTAACGATGTAGCTGCTTTATTGTGTTACAATAACAATCGCTATGCTAACAATCACATCTATCCTCTCGTTGTTTACACTCCTTATACTTGCTAGTGTTCTCTTTTTTGCAGCCAAGCGGATAAAGATCCCATACACGGTGTTGTTGGTGCTTGTTGGGCTGCTTATTATTCCGCTGGCGAAGCTGCCGTTTTTGCGGGATATTTTTGGGTTTCTCGATGATGCGCAGTTAACACCTGAGTTGTTGTTTTATATATTCTTGCCAATTTTGATTTTTGAATCTGGGTTTAACATGAATATTCGCAAGATGATCGATAGCTCTTGGACGATTGGACTACTGTCGATTGTAGGGCTTATCATTTCTGCGTTTGGAATCGCAACGGTGCTTTTCTTTTTATTACCATTTGTAGGTATTCAGATTCCGTTTATTTTGGCACTGCTATTTGGCTCCGTTATTTCTGCTACTGATCCGGTGGCGGTGCTTTCGCTCTTTAAAGAGTTTGGTGCGCCAAAGCGTCTGACGATGATATTTGAAGGAGAGAGTCTATTCAATGATGGTACTGCTGTTGCGCTGTTCATGGTGGTGCTTGCAGTCGCTACCTCTGGTTTCGAGGGTACGGCAACGGTATTTGACGGAGTAATGTTGTTTGGCGGCATGCTATTGTTTGGTATTTTGTTTGGTCTTCTTATTGCGGGTCTATTTTCGACCTTGCTTCGATTTGTAAAGGCGAACGAATTTGTTGCGGTTACAATTTTGATCGTTTCGGCTCACGTGACCTTTATTCTTGCCGAGCTTATTAATCATGAGGGGCTTTTTGGCCTGCCCGTGCATGTGTCGCCGATTATTGCAGCAACCGTATCGTCGCTTTTCTTGGGTAATTACTCGCGTCATATCTTGAGTGCAAAGACTGATAATTATTTAGGTAAGTTTGTGGAGCACACATCATTTATTGCAAACTCATTGGTCTTTATTTTGGCGGGTATGCTTTTTGCCAGTAGCAATGTTGATTTTGAGGCGCTGTGGGTGCCGATTCTTGTGACAGTATTAGTAGTAATGGTGGTTCGCGCCGTTTCGGTGTATGCGATTGTTCTTCCTATTAACGCCTTTAGTAAGAGAGAGTATATGCCTGCAAGTTGGGCGGCGCTGTTGTCGTGGGGAAGCCTACGCGGGGCGTTGGCGATTATTGTTATCTTGCTTATACCCGACAACCTTACTATCCCCGAATGGCCGTACGAATACTCACCGAAAGAGTTTATTCTGGCACTTACCATTGGGTGTATTTTGGCAACGCTTCTTATCAAGGCACCGCTTATGGGCAAGGTGATGAGCTGGTTGAAAATCGACAAACCGGACCCACTCGAGACGGCCTACGACATCGATCTCGGCATGTACTATTTGCTCACCGAGCAAGATCGTTTAACGCTTCATAAGACCCGGGGGTTTGTCGCCGACGAGTATTACGAGGATGTTCGTACTCATCTTCTGGAGCGCATTGAGCAAACGCTACATGAACGTAAGGTGGTTGTTGATGAGTATGGTCGTGATATCCTTGAGCAGTCAATCCGGATGATGGCGATTCAGATTGAACGCACAGTACTTAAGCAACTGTTTATTAATCGTGAAGTAACCGAGGTTGTGTATCGTAAGTTAATTCGAAAATTGAACCATCAAACTGAGAAGATTGAGGCTGCGGAGCATGATTTAATTAACCCGTCGATATCGCGCGATCGTAAGGATGTGTTTGACGTGTTAGTCGCTTCAGTGCAGCGTCCTTTTACAGCGCTCTTTTCAGGAAAGGTGGGTGCTCCAGAACAAACATTGCAGTATTATCGGGCACAAATGATTATGGCTCGAAAGACGGTCAAGGTGCTCGATACGATGCAGCTTGAGCATGAGCAGCCAGTGTTTGCGGAGGCTCCGTTTAAAAAAGTCCGTAACATATATGATACGTATCGAAGGCAGAGTGCAGGCAAGATGGACGAAGTTGTTGCTACTAATGGTGATGAATTAGCGGGATACTTGGCGACACTTGCGCAACGTTCTATCCGCGCCTCGGGTGGGCGTGCGCTTGACTTTTTGGAGACGAAGGGGCTTGTTGCTGAGTCGGTTTCAGAAAGTATTGAACATAAGTATCTTGTGCGGTGGTAAACCGAGTTGCATTCACTTATTCTTTGTCTTGATACCATTTCCCAGGGCCAAAACTATTAAACTGCAAAGCAGAAAATCTATTCAGTAAGTATTCACGCTGGACTTTTTGCTATACTGAGATTATGAATCAACTAAAGATTTAGGAGAAAAAACAATGGACAAAGTTACATGGTTTGAATTGCCAGCAGACGATTTAAAACGTGCAGGTGAGTTTTATAGCGGAGTATTTGGATGGCAAACTCCAGACATGGGCATGGGTGATGGTAGCTTACTTGCTCAGACAACTGAATCTGGAGAAGATATGCAGCCTTTAGAGAAAGGCACTATCAATGGAAGTATTGCGCCTCGCTCAGAGACTTTTAACAAACCACACATTGTTATTACAGTCAGTGACTTAGATGCTAAGATTGAGAAAGTTATTGCTGCTGGTGGTCGTATAATTCAACCGCGTCAAGAAGTGGACGGCATGATGGCCTTCGCAATAGTTTCCGACACCGAAGGTAATAACATTGGTATGATTCAGAACTACTAATTTGACCATGATGTAAAGTCCGTGACTTGTAAGCTGAGCCAGACTAGACACCTAAAAAGTTCAAGACCAGTCTTCCTTGACTGGTCTTTCCACCTCTGTTACTAATCAACAATTTCAGTAAGTATATCTGTACTAGGAGCAACCTGAAGTTTATATGATTATGGACCACCAAGCTACCTCTGCAAATATGGTTCTAGACCGATGCGCCTTATCGCAATTTGAGTGTTGAGGTTCCAGACCGGTATCCCTGCTATAATTATTCCATGAAATCGAACAGGGATGACATCAGCCTAGTGGTGCCAAATATCGAACGTGATGCTTTCTTTGCTCTCGATTGGTTCAGTCGGGCCGAGGGCAGGCAGACTTTACTAAGCATGGGAAATGCGGAGCATGAAATAGATGAGCCTACACTTGATGGTGAAAAGGCAACGATTCAAGAATTCATTGATCTTGAAAAAGACGGTAAGCAAATCACGCGTATGATCGTTGTTGATAGCAAGACGGTTGGTGCGGTTTGGATTGAACTATTTGAAAATCACGGCGTAAAAGCCCCAAGTGTACACATAATTGTCGGAAATCCGGAATATCGTGGCAAGGGAATTGGTAGCTCGGTAATGCGGGCGGCCATTGATTATGTCCTCCATGACCTAAGCGCTACGGTCGTATACTCTCGCCATTTATCATCCAACATAAATATATCCGCGGTAAATAAGAAGCTCGGTTTTATACCAGAAGGCGATGTGTATGAAGATGAAAACGGCCTAGTATGGCAGAATGTTAAGCTCGAAGCACTTGGTTCAAGACCGTGAAGCTGAGCCAAATTGGAACAGACGAAGTCAGAACCGTGAAAATGGTTCTGACTTTTTATACACCCAAAGTAGAATTGAAACCAACGGACTAGTCTAGGAAATATTCCCATCCAGGTTGCCATGACTGCGATTTACGCCAATCACTTGCAATAGCTCCCTCCCAGGTCTGATTTTTTAAAATCACATCTAAAGCAAGCTGTGGGGCTTGATGGGCGACAATTGCAATATGATCATAATTAAATCGGCTCAAGTCTGATAGAAAACTTTTCATACGGGACCCTACTTCCATATAACTTTCTCCGGATGGGTATCCTGCCTGAATATATTCTTGCTCACGATCTTTTTTGAATTGTTTTGCTGGTAGTCCGTCAAATTTCCCATAATTGCATTCCCTGAGTCTCCAGTCAATGAATAGAGGAAACTTTTTATCAAAAAATAGCTCCGTGCTTTGTAGCGCACGTTCTAGATCAGAGCTAAATACTGCATCAAAGTCTCGACTTGTTAAGTCTGGTCTTAATGCAAGGGCGCGCTTTATGCCTTCTTCAGACAATTTGCCCTGCATCCATCCAGTCGCAAGACTCTTTTCGTTATCTTCAGTAATTGAATGCACGAAATACGTAATTTTCATAATCTAATTGTACCAAAGTCTTGCTTGACAGCAGTTATAACTTGCTCTATCACGGTGAGCCAAGAGTATATATGTGACAAGAAGTCCAGTATCCATCTAAGCTACTGGACTTCTTTTAATATATAATTGGAGCATGAGAAGTTATCTTGAAAAGCACCGCCTGTTATACGGACATATCGGTGCAATAATTGCACTGATTATCGCTGTAATATATTTCGTAGTAATACCTGGCGAAGTGCTTGAAGCAAGCGGTATGCAAAAACTAGTCCTTTTATACGGACACTCTTTATGTTGGGTTTTGTTAAGTATAGCAAGCTATCTATGGGGCATGAAAAAGCACAGAAAGTTGACGGCATTTTTTGCATATTCAGCATTTATTACGTATATTATTTTTATCGGCATTTTAATGATTACTAAATCCGCATAAATTCTGTGGCCCGTAAGTTGAGCCAAGAGCGCATATTTTAGAGTGTACCCAGTGAGCATTCACGCTACTGGGTATTTTGATAACAACTAAATCATCTTAATTAGCATTCTTGTATCGAGAGTGCTAATTTACTATACTAGTAGTTATAGGAGGTATAGATATATGCAGCCACAGGAAAATACGAAAAAACCACTCGAACAATTTGGTCAGGATTTTACGCAGCTTGCGCGCGACGGCAAGCTCGATCCAGTCATCGGCCGCGACGAAGAAATTCGTCGATGTATGCAGGTGTTGTCTCGCCGGAGTAAAAATAACCCGGTACTGATCGGTGAGCCGGGTGTCGGTAAGACGGCTATTGTTGAGGGCTTGGCGCAGCGTATCGTCAAAGGTGACGTGCCGCAAAGTCTGAAAAACAAGCGCGTCGTGGGTCTTGAAATCAGTAGTCTGCTCGCTGGTGCCGGATATCGTGGACAATTTGAAGAGCGCCTACAGTCGGTTCTGAAAGAAATTGAAGAAGCTGCTGGAGAAATTATTTTATTCATTGACGAGATACACACGCTTGTTGGGGCCGGCAAGGCTGAAGGTGCCGTCGACGCTGCCAATATGCTCAAACCGATGATGGCGCGCGGTAAACTGCATTTAATCGGCGCCACAACACTAGACGAATATCGCCAGTACATTGAAAAAGATGCTGCGCTCGAGCGTCGGTTGCAGCCTGTCTATGTGGGTGAGCCCGATTTTGATAATACTGTCGCGATACTCCGTGGACTGCAAGAAAAATATGAGGTCCATCACGGTGTAAAAATCCTGGACGAAGCAATTATTGCGGCGGCACGGCTTAGTGACCGCTACATAACCGAGCGTTTTTTGCCTGACAAAGCAGTCGATCTTATCGACGAGGCGACTTCGGCGCTCAAGATGCAGCTTGATTCAAAGCCAATCGAACTTGATCGGCTAAACCGCAAAATCATGCAGCTGCAGATCGAACAAACGGCGCTCAAAAAAGATAAAAGCGACAGCGCCAAAGCGCGAAAAGCCGAAATCGAGCAAGAAATCAAAACTATTCAGGCTAAAGCTGACGAGCTAGATGCGAAATGGCAAAAAGAAAAGAATTTGATAGACAAGCTCAATGTCGAAAGTGAAAAACTCGAAGCAGCCAGAACCAAGCTCGAGATGGCCGAAAACGAGAGCGACCTTACTACCGCCAGTCGTCTTAAATACGGTGAGATTCCTGAAATCGAGCAAAATCTCACCGAGCTCAGGCGCCAAATAAATACGATACCGGCCGACCAGCGCCTGCTCCGCGATGAAGTGACGGCAGACGATATCGCCGCTGTGGTGTCGAGGTGGACGGGTATTCCGGTTGATCGGCTCAAAGAAAGCGAAACTCAAAAGCTCGCTCATCTGGAAGATGACTTGCATAAGCGTGTGATTGGCCAAAATCGCGCTGTTGAAGCGGTCGCAAATGCTATTCGCCGCTCGCGGGCTGGTATTGGCGATTATCGCCGACCGATTGGATCGTTTCTCTTTCTTGGCCCGACCGGCGTCGGTAAAACCGAGTTAGCCAAAAGTCTTGCCGTCGCGCTATTCGACGACGAGCGAGCTATCACGCGTATCGATATGAGCGAATACATGGAACGGCACGCCGTGTCGCGCCTGATAGGTTCGCCGCCAGGATACATCGGCTACGACCAAGGTGGTCAACTCACCGAAGCAGTGCGTCGTCGCCCGTACAGTATTGTGTTGCTTGATGAGATTGAAAAAGCTCACCAGGATGTATTTAATATATTGTTGCAGGTACTTGATGACGGCCGTTTGACGGATGGTCAAGGCCGAACGGTCGATTTCTCAAATACGATTATTATCATGACCAGCAATATCGGTTCGCAGTACATTCAGGAATGGGATGGTAAAAATTTCAGTAGTTTGGAAAGTCGTCTGCAGCAGGAGTTAAGCCATAATTTCCGCCCTGAATTTATAAACCGTATTGATGATATAGTCATATTTGATCGCATCGACAAAAACGACATACAGCATATTATCGAGATGCAACTCGCGGCATTTCTGGAAGAAGTCGAGAAGTCGAAAGACATTAAGCTCGAGTTTTCAGATAATGCTAAAAAAGCACTTGCGGATGAAGGGTATGATCCGGCATTTGGCGCCCGGCCGTTAAAGCGGGTTATTCAGAAACGGATACTGAACGAACTTGCTAAGAAAATTATTGACGGGTCAATACAGGCTGATTCGTTGGTAAAAGTAGATTACGCAAAAGGTTCATTCAGCTTTACAGTAAAATAGGATGGTTTGTGAGTAGTGTCGACTAGTCTCAAGCCAAAAGTCACCCTATCAAGTAGAGGGCTCCGGCATGAATAAATCAATGAACTGGCACTTTCGATTTAGGCCCCTACCCTGAGTCAGTACAACATATGAACAGTAAGCCCAGTATGCACTCAAACTACTGGGTTTGCTCTGTTTGTTGGCTATATAAAGTTCGTGACCTGTAAGCGGAGCCAAGACAAGATATTTGAACAGAAGTCCAGTAAGTATTTATGCTGGATTTTTTTGTTATACTAGAGATAATGAAAAAAGTTGCTAAGCTGGTCATGATTGATCCTGACAATAAATACCTAATCATGTTTCACAGCGACCATCCTGCATTTGGAGTGGACCCAGATCTACCGGGTGGGACTTTGGAGGACGGAGAAACGCCAGTTGAAACAATGTTGCGTGAGGTTCAGGAGGAATCAGGGGTGATAATTGATCGAGAGGATATTCGTGAAATATACTCGGGCACTGACTACTCGGGTAATGGTACGCACTATGCGCTTTTTGTTTCAAATGTAAAATCACGCCCTGAGATTACGATGAGCTGGGAACATTCATCGTATGCGTGGTTGGATCGTCACGCGTTTCTCGAAAAGTCAAAGAACGCTAAAGACACATTTATGCACATGGTGTACGATGTCTTGAAATAACTAGTTTTAGTCATTGACCTGTCATTCTTCGCTCGCTATTAGGCATTTCAGCTCAAGACCACACCCCCTAGTACTTTGATATACTAACGACATGACAAGTAAGAGTATGATAGATATTTCTGCGATACACAAAGATGTAAAAGAGCTTCTCGGTAAAGATAAGAGCGGGCATGGTATGGATCACGTAGACCGTGTCCTTAAGCTAGCAATGACGTTTGCGGAGAACGAAAGAGCTGATAAAGAAATCGTCACACTTGCCACTCTGCTCCACGACGTAGACGACTATAAAATTTTTGGTGAAGAGCATGCTAAAAAACTATTGAACGCTAATACTATTCTGGATAAATACAATGTTGCAGACAAAACAAAAAGTAAGGTATTGAACATTATTCGCTCGATGGGATACAACAAATATATTGAAGGGGTTCGCCCGAGTACACTTGAGGGAATGATAGTGAGCGACGCGGACATGTGCGATGCCATAGGTTCGATTGGTATCTTGCGGACACACGCCTATGCGCTGTCAAAAGGAAATGTCTTTTTTGATAAGGACGTGCAGCCAGAAACTGAGCTAGTTGATGTCACTGAATACAAGACTGCGCGAAAGAGCCATAGCGTCCAGCATTTCTTTGATAAGCTTTTGAGAATCCCGGCAATACTAATGACAGACTCTGGTAGAAGAGAGGGAGAGAAACGTAAGATGATTATGGTCAGTTTCTTAAGAGAACTGTTTCAGGAAGAAGACTCTCAAGAGTGGCAGAAGTACCTTAATGTGTATGAAGATAAGAGTTAGTATGGGTCAGTTCACGCAAAAATATACGATTGTTCAGCTTTTTGAAGATATTGAAGAAGGCTATGTGTATCCATCTACCAGCTGGCCTCTTCATTCAACGGTCGTCGATACGTTTGCCATAAAGTGGTCGATTGATGAAATGGTGACCAAATTGACAGATGCCTTGAAGCACCATGCAACGGCAAATTCTGAGGCTGGTGATGATAGATTTTTTGGTGAAAACGGACAAGTTCAGGTTGTGCTCTTGGATCGAACGGAAAGTTTAATCAAGCTTCATTTGGACATACTCACGATACTGGAAGATGGCGGGCTTGCTCTTAATGATCCGCAATTTGCGCGCGATGGCTTTCTTCCGCATGCAACTATCCAGAAACATGCACGCCTCGACAAAGGCAACGAAATGAGATTCACGGCCCTCAGTATAATCGATATGTTTCCAAACGAAGATCCGTATATGCGTAAGGTATTGAAGACAATTAAAATTGGCTGACAATTACACAGAAGAGTCCGTGACCTATAAGCGGAGCCAAACTAGATATCCAAAAAGTTCAAGACCAGTCTTCCCTGACTGGTCTTTTTCACCTCTGTTATTTACCGTAACTCCAATAAGCATATTTGCATCACAAGCAGCTGAGTACTTGTATAGTTATCAGGAGTATAGATCACCCCTGTAAGTATGGTTCGAGACCGATACGCACGTTGCGCAGAACTTCACGGAAGACAACAATCCGGGAGGGACGCTGTACGACCGACGAGCTCGTTCCAGCAAGGTGCCTCGTGGAGTCGCTAATCGCGACAACACCACAAGAGACCGCAGTGGTACATTCTACGATCGCAATCGTGATGTCGATTTGCATGTAACGCAGTATTATGACGATAATACTCGCGTGTCATGGGATACTGACGGCAAAACCGATCGAAAACGCCATTGGACAAACCAAAATCTGAATTCTAGGGATCCGGAGGTACACGAGCCGCCGTCTGACGCCCGCAAGTAGAAAGGAGCGAAAGCCCCTAGTCTGGATATTATCTGGACTAGGGGCTTTTTCAACAGTATAATAAAAACCATGCTATGTCGTATCTAGATGACCAACCGCAACTCACGAGAGAGCAAATAATTGCCCATTGCAGAAAATGGGTCGATGCTTGGAATTATGGTGATGGTTCAATCGATCAAATATTGCTCGATAACTATATTGAAGCAACGATCGAGACAGATGTACTCACATATCCTCTCGAGACACAAAAATGGATAACTGAAGAATCCGAACCAGAGCTATGGGATATTATCATGACCGCTGATGAAGTAGATCACAACCATAGCAATCCGCAGGTGTGGGTAAAGCTTGTGAGGAAAGTTGAAGCTGTAACTACCGCAGACCAAGGTTAGAAGAGCTAGAGAAGAAGTATCTTTAAAGACATAGATACTATGATGAAAGTCATGATGTTTTTTGTCTGTCTGAGTATAAATTGACATAATATATTACTTATGCTATAATGTTTAAAATTAACTAAAACAAACAATATGTATAGTCTAAAAGGTTCAATATATAATTTTAAGAAAAAGCGTAGCAAGTATTACGCAAATGAGCGGTATGTTACGCAGCAACTTTTGAAGAGCCTGTCTCACCGCCAGTATGCAGTTATTTCTGATCTGCTTTTACCTAATGACGGACAATTCCGCACATCACAGATAGATCATTTAATTATATCTATATACGGAATATTTTGTATTGAAACCAAATCTCACAAAGGATGGATATTTGGCTCAAAGGCTCGCAGGCTTTTTAAGCAAATTTTGTTCAGAAATAGCTTTCGCCTTACTCCTAACCCAGTAGAGCAAAATAATAGCCACATTAGAACTGTAAGAGGGCTAATCGGTGAGAGATTAAAGGCTCCGATTGTTAATATCGTCGTCTTTCCGTCGGCTGAGAGATTCTTTATTAACGGATATGAGGATGTTGGTTCAGTCAATGATATGATCGAGTCGGTTTTTAGGTATGGCGAAAAAGTGTATAGTTACGAAGAAGCGTCAAAGATGATAGAGGTTATTTGTCAATTTAACATCAAGAGACCTATTGAGCATTTAAAGCATATTGAACGAGTAAGGGCAGTTCATGTTTGATACAATTTGGTTACTTTATAACTGACGGTAGTCCGTTAGAATTGACACAATCACCTATGAGGTCATAATTAGGCTAGAAAAATCTAAACATAGCATAGAGGTATATCATGATTAATTTTAGGGAAGATGGTGAGTATTTGATCCTTGAATACACCTCTGATTATCAGCCCGCGGGTTGGATTGATAAAAAGTTGAGTAACGGTGGCGAGCATACTTTTCATCGTACATTTACGGTTACTCAAAAGATGTCGCACGACCCTAAGGTGGGGAGTGAGGATATTAGTGATGAAGTGCGTCAGTTTGTAATTGGGCGTACAGGCGACCAGTATCGAAGCATTGATAAGGATGTTTTGGGGCTTAAGTATAATCTTCTTATCTCTAATTCTACGGTGCTTCGTAGGGATTTATTTGTCGCACAAAGGGATATTTCGATTTTTGGCCGTATAGATAACCTAGTGTCTGAACAGATAGTAATAGGTGGTGATCGAGACGATGCAATTCCTGAGGCAGAGTTCGCGATATTGCTAAAAAACTTCCCAACATCTACCGAACTTCGAAAGTATGCCGATGCGCGCGTCGCACAGGATCTTAGTGATTATTTTCAGGATATGTCAGATGCGGAGCAGCGACTCGTAAAGTACATGGATAGTAGAAAGAACTCACGGACTAGTATCGAGAAGGTTGATATCCCGATTCGTACTGCAAATGAATTAGAGCTGGAAAAATATCTATTCATACGAGAAAAACTTGCCACCATGCTTGAAGACGAAAAAGGTTACCGCGAGTCGCGCTGGCAGGATGTAGTTGCAGATCTTTTCCTGCTTATATTCCCTCAATATATAGCTGTACTTCATAAGGTTAATTTAAAAGAATCATATTCTGATCCGACAAAACCCACGAAAAGAGAAATCGATCTTATGTTGGTAGATGCTCATGGTGGCGTTGATCTGATTGAAATAAAAAAACCTTTTGAAGATAAGCTTCTCGCAAGGGGAATTTATAGAGATAATTACATACCCCACGGTGAACTCTCAGGTGCAATAATGCAAGCTGAAAAATATCTGTTCTACCTCAGTAAAGGCGGCAGGGGTATAGAAAAGACTATAGAGGAAAAGTATAAGTCGCAGCTACCTGATGGTCTTGAGATAAAGATAGCAAACCCTAAGTCAATTATCCTACACGGGCGAGATGATAAATTGTCACCTAAACAAAATTTTGACCTCGGGATCATCAGGAAGAAGTATGCAAACATGGTTGATATTCTCACATATGACGATCTGCTTAGGAGGATAGACAATATTATTGAGATGCTAAGGGTAAGGGCTGGAGTATAGAGTTTGCGATAGTCTTTTGATTATGCCCTAGGTTACGGCATTACTGTTTGGTATAGTTGATTTTAATAATAATGACTAAGATATTACATCTAGCATGTGAGATCACTAATTGATTTTTAAGGGCTAATCTATCAAAGCAAAATGTATAAGGAATAAGATTGCAAGCCAAGCTGGAGATCATCTAGGAGGGGTGTTTACTGCAGATGGCAAGATCGGTTTCGATATAACTATCGACAATTTGTATGATATCTATGGAGTTCAAGAAAGCTCTTTAGGTGTGTTGTACTTAGTGTCCACGGATAGTTCCAGTACTCTTCGTTGGACGCCGGGAGCGTTGTATGAGCTCAATGATTCGACACTTCCTTCTGGGTGGGTGGAGAAGAAGGTTGATTCAAACGGTAATAAGGTTACGGTTAGCTCATACGCACTGTATTTTCAATTTGAAGAAGATATTATTAACGCAACTATCCGGGGGTCGTTAGTATCCAACCAAATGCGTAGATACACGACTGAAGGTTATGGGATTCAGGCGACAACACGAATAATCACGGAATATGATATAAACAAAAAAAGAAATAGTAAAGTAATTAAAGAGGGATTAATGAAATTACCTAACGAAGACGATACGATGTACTTAGCTAGGGCGGTAGCTAGAGAGGTCATCGGTATTAGTAATAGCCTTCCAGAAATTATGCAGTGGCGTATCGGGTCTGCATTGCAGGGAGACGCGTATGATATGTCATCGAGTGTGGCTGCTGCCAAAGGCTCGGTGGATATTTACAATAGACGTGTTGAATTAGAGAGTGCACGCTCAAAAGTATATGTGGTGAGGAATGCACTTGGACTTCTTCCAGCAGAAGGAGCCAGTGAAAGTTTGCTGAAAAAGATGGATGAGCTGGTAGTCGCAATCGATGATGAGCTTAAGGCTGTTAATGTATTGATCCAAGCTGAGGAGCGGGATGAATTCGACGCAGATAATTAAACTATGAAAGAAGTACGATTCTCAATTGATATTTACGCTACAAAAGAAATAGTGTGGAATACTTTATGGCAGGACCACACATTTCGACAGTGGGCGGGTATTATAGATCCGGGCACATACATGGAGGGGTCTCTAAAGGAAGGTGCTGAGGTGCAGTTTATCTCTTCCGTCAACGGATACGGGGTGACGAGCTTGGTTGAGAAGCTCGTAAAAGGTGAGTTTTTACTACTGAGACACCATGCTGATACGCAGGAGAGTGGAAAACAAGCACGTGAAGAGCAGTGGACTGGTGGTAGAGAGATCTATTCATTGACGGAAAAAGATGACAATACGATTTTAACAGTTGTTTTCGATGTTCCGACGGAGTTGGAAGCGGAGTTTAATCGTAGCTATCCTCGTGCGCTAGAGCAGGTCAAAGCACTGGCCGAGGAAAAACACCGATAACATTGCTAGGGTGTGTATCTCCAAGGTTTGGTATAATGAGGATATGCAAAAGATAGCTACAAGAGTGTTTATTTACTCGTCAATCTTATTTGGGGTTTTGGGTATTTTAGTTATACTGACAGGCTCGGGTCCGGATAAGCAAGATTCTGCGATCAGTGAAATACTCATACGGCTTTTATTCATAACAGTTTTCATCATACTGCCGTCGTTTGCTTTGAGTATTGCTGGCAAGTATTTAAAAGATAAATCATAGTTTGTATTCAGCAAAGAAATACTGAGTATCTCACTGTCTAATAGATATATCGATACTTGCTTGCTGCATCGGTACGTGTGCCGACAACCCCGAATCCGGCAGGTCCGTTCATCTCTGAAATAACGATGGTACCATCTCCATTGACTGACTCAACAACCGCTACGTGCCCTGGCATTTCAGCGATTGCGCCAGGCCGAGGGGCTGAACCAGTCGAATATCCACGCGCTGCAGCATTTGCCACCCATTGCCCACCATTTCCGAGCATGTTTGGAAGATCAGGTCGACGTTCTTTTGCGTACCAGGTGCAGTAACCTCGGTAATAAGTATTGCCTGCGTTTGAAGCGTAGGTAGGCGAGCTTGGTTGAATAGGTGTGGCAGATACTGAAGGTGTCTGCGCTATGGTCGGTGATTGTGATGCTGTAGTTGGCGCTACTTGCGGTACGACTCTTTCGCTATAACGATCCGGAAGAGTTTCTTCTGCTGTGGGGATGCGAACACTGTCGCCTGCGTTGATGATGTCTGGATTTACTAGGAAGTCGTTTGCGTTAAATATACGTACGTACGTTGTGTTGTGCGCGTCGGCTATACTCGAAAGGGTATCGCCTACCTGGATAGTTATTTTTACAGGGGTATTGTCTTCTTTTTCGGTACTCGTAGCTTCCTTGGCGTGAGTCGTAGGTCCAAAAAAGAACACTAGCGAAAAAGCAACGGCTGTTGCCGTAAGGCTTGATTTGATTTTCATGAATTTTCTCCTTATAAACTCTATATCAATGCTAAATATAGTCGTGCGATATAGATGATTGAATATTCTTTGCGTACTGTTGCAAAAAACACAAAAATAAGCATAAGCAATAAATTAGCGTATGTCAACGAACTGGAACGCTATATATGTTGTTTGCAAGAGGTAGATGGTGGGAAAGTATTAAATACAACAACTGATCGATACTGCTTGATTCAGTGTCTGAGTTATGTGGACGCGAGGTCGAACTTATTGTTTATTCACGCGGACATTTGCGTGATATGTATCAGTGATTGATAGGCAGATGCCCCTTATGGTATGATGGGGTGAGTAAGAATTGGTAATTGGAGAAATAGCTAATGGATGGGGGACCGTTTCGTGTGCCACGACCGACAGACAGAAGGGTCGCGAGTAGGCCAGAGCCGACACATCGTCAGCAGGCAGAAGAGCCACGATCAGTGAATGAGACGCCAAAGTCCGCACATCAAGCGGTGACGCCTCGTCATGCCATGCGCGAGGAGAAGTCGGTAAAGCGATTTGTTCTCCCTATTATTGTCGCGGTTATTCTCATTATCTTGGGTGTCGTTGGGTGGTTCGCATGGTCAAAGACACAGACGGTTGCGACCGCTATCGATAGTAGTAAGTATCAGGCGGTATTTTTTACGAATGGCCAGGTGTACTTTGGTAAGCTTCAGTCTTTTAACAACGAATACATGAAGCTCACTGACATTTATTATCTACAGTCGCAGCAATCTACAGAAGAGGCAAAAGACTCAAAAAATCCTCAGCAGACTTCAAATGATCAAGGTAATGTTCAGCTAATTAAGCTTGGTGATGAGATTCATGGCCCAGAAGATGAAATGATTCTTTCAAAAGAGCAGGTGCTTTTCTATGAGAATCTTAAGACTGATGGTAAAGTCGCCCAGTCGATTGAGAAATACAAGAAGCCATAGAGTATTGCTTCGTGAGACTCTAGTGAGGGTGTTAGCGAAGTGACTTTGCGTACGAAGCCCAGTCTTTATCATCGATTTTCACTTGAGACTTAATAAGGATAAGTAGATTGTTTTTTGTAAATATTACAGATTGCGGACCTTTTGTAGATGTACCAATATAGACTTTTGTGTGATCGACGTCTATTTTAGTGGTGGCGCTGAATTTTTTGGCAACTTCAGCAACTTGGCTATCCACGTTACCTTTGAAAGAGTCTGGCAATGGCTGCTGACTAACGGTGATAGTGGCAGTGCCAATCTTGTCACTATAGGCAAATACTGGATCGCTCTTGGCGGGACTAACGCGACGCCATCCGCCAAGCTCATCAATAGATTTGTTATCTGGTAGAACAGTTCCATAGTCGAGATTTTTGACAACTTCGTTTGGGTTGGTGATGTCGGCGGAGCTTCGCGTGGTGCTATGGTGATAGATGGATACCCCAGCGACTAAGCAACTTGCTAGTATAAATATACTAGCACTGACAACGATCGTTCGTTTTGTAAGATTGAGGCGGCGGATTCGCGCAAATAACGCAGTTTTCGACAATGAGTCAAAACTAATCTTTATGTTGATTGTTTTTGAGTTCGTGGAGTTTTTGCTATGAGTGGCCGTCGCCGGAGACGTTACGTTTTCGTATGAGGAATTGACACGCTGTTTCGGCGTGTTTTTTGATTGACCTTGTTTGTATCGATGTGGTTTTTTGAACTCCATTGCGATAAATCGGGTGGATAGGCTCTCTCTGTCCTATCTGCTTGATCCATATTCCTCGCTAAACACTCAGCGTTTAGTTACTCTTGCTATTTTAGCATAACAGAGATTAGTGGTTACTGAAGGTGAAGTTGAGGTTGCTTGCATAAGCGTTGGCGTTGTTTGATGCATTGAGGTTAACTCTGATAACAATGCTATCTCCGGCAGCGAAGCCGCACGTCGATGGATCAGCCGACCCAGTGGCTCCTACCTTTTGCCATGTTGACTGCGAGCCTGTCGAGACGGATACGGTGGAGCCGCAAGCGGTTAATCCCGTACTACTGTTGTTGCGATAGATCTGGTATGTGACAGCGGAGTCTGAACTGTTAGTGCGCCCCATGAGCGAAGTTGAGCCAGGGATGAAATCTTTAAATGTAGCAGGGAGTTGATACGTCACGAAGATGGCACGTGATTGAGTTGAAGTTTCTGGTGTGGTCCATTTGTAGAAGTTATAGGTCTCATTGCTTCCACAGATGGTTGGCTGTGCGCTACTGCCGTCATTTATATTGAGTGAGTCAGAACATATGTCTGTTGTTATGGCTCCTATTCCGTCACCATGCATTACTGCCCCTGAGTACTCTGGACTAATTGTGATGAAATTGTCAGGACTTGCACCACATGCTCCCCATCCCTCTGACTCGTAGCACTGCACCTTACCGAGCGTGGTGTCATAGTACATGCTACCAAGAAGCGCATCGTGATTGGAGCCAGCTGGGGCTGATGAGTTTTTATCAAGTGTGAATAGAGTTGGTGAACCGCCATTTGCACCGCCGCCTACCTGCACGTTTCCAGTAGCGCCAGTACTGTCGCTGCCGCCTAGCTTGACGCTGACATTGTCGACATAGAATGTTTGTGCAGCTTCTGTGGTTTTACCGATTGCTATCGCATTTTGGCTGGTAATACCAGATGCTGGGGCTTGGAATGAGCAGCTAACCTTTTTCCATTCACTTGTCGACAAAGTGACGTCGATAACACAGTTCTCGGTAGGGGTCACTCCATCAGCTGCATAGATGATACCAAATCCGTTACCAGGGCCACTTTCTAGGCGTAGTGACATTGATACGGTGTATGTTTTTCCAGGTATAAGCGCGGACTTTAGGGTGTTTGTAGCACCTGAAATCTCGCCCGTAGCGACAACCTTAGTCGAGGCTTGACCAGACGCGATGTAGTTTCCAGCTGTAGTATGACGAGTGACGGTGGCAGCACCTGAGACATCCCATGTATTTACCGGGAAGGTTGTCGATGTTGCCCCAGCTGTTTCTGCTCCTGGGTTGCTCGCAAGTTCATTGACATCACTATTAACAGAGAAGAGCGATGTCGTGTTTGAGCCTTGAACTTCAAGAAGAGGGCCGCTAACAGGATTGGTGTTATTGTCGCGAATAGTTAAACCGTCGTTTCCTGAACCGCCTCCAAGTACAATATCGGCACTACCTGCATTTTGCGGGGTGTTATCGTAGGTGTTTTGAAGGCTTGCCGAGTTGGATCCCCCTGCTACAGTCCAGTCAGATCCATTCCAAATCATTGTGGCAGTAGTATTTTGACGTAGGGTGACGTTTTGCTCCACGCCGATACCAGCACCAGTGTTTGCTCGTAGGGTAAATTCTTTTGAGCTGTTCGCTGCCGTGACATAGATGATACGGCCAGCGGTGGTGATAGCTGGGTCAGGGAGGGTCGCAACCTGGCCAGCAGTTGTGAATCCTGCAATGAGTACTGACGAACTATTGACGCTTGTACTCGTAAACGTACAGCTGCTAGATACTAAAGCACTGCCGGTATAGCAGTTCGTATCGTTTGTCGTTGTTTGGAAGGTTGGCGTATTGATGACGACAAGCCCGGTTGCACCTGAGCCACTTCCGGAACCGCCACTCAGTGTAAGGTTACCTCCGTTGGCATTGCCATTGGTGGCTGAACCGGCCTGTACAGTAAGTGCACCACCTTGTGTATTACTGCCAGTACTACTCGTCCCCTGGATCGTGAATCCATTAGCGGTTGTGGCATTTCCACTTCCATCGGCATTGCCAACGTAGAGTGTGTTGGAATCTCCTGCAAATGTTGCGCGTCGCGTACCATTTGTCGTGATGGATGTTTCGTCTTTTGACTGAATATTCGTCGAGCCGCCTGTCGCGCCGGGGCCGCTACCGATAGTGATGTTTGTTGTGCCGCCTGCTGCATTGTTGTTGCCGATATTGATCGTCTGAGTGCCGCTCGTGAGATTTGTACTACCAATCTGGACTGCGTCGGTGTCGCTTGCGCCGATGTAGACGCTACCATTTTTGCCTGTTCCAGTACCGACACCACCGGTGATTGCAACACTTCCACCCTCTCCATTATCACCGCCTGCGCTTCCTCCCTGTAGGAAGAGTCCGCCACCTTGACTGCCTGAGCCACTTCCCCCATAGCCGGCAAACAGAGTGAGGTTATTGCCAGTGGTATTTTCGGGTGCCCCACCGACGTAGATGGCGCGGTTTCCACCACTGCCAAACTCGATATCACCGGAGTTTGTAACGCTAAAGACGTTATTTCCTGCATTTTGGAGTTGGATTAGGTTGCCGGTGCCTGTTTTGTTGATGTGGATACTGCTTGTATTTGTGCTTGCATCTGTTTGTACTCCTTGGGCAAGCTGGATGAAGTTGTCTGCAGTTTTGCCATTTACTGCGCCAGCATTTATAGCGTAAGGAGTAGCGGTAATGCGCTTCATCGGAAGCATTTCACCATCGGCTCCACAAGGCGCAGAGCCGAATGTTGTACAGGTGGCGCTATTTCCAGCGACATTCATCGATAGAAATAGCGCATCTTGATCCCAGTCGACACTCGTTCCGAATGGAGTGACCGAGCCAAGGTTGACAGAGAAGTAGCCGTTTCTGACTTCTACGCCATTTGACCCACCGTTGTTGACGTGGCTTTCTGTCCATTTCAATGAGCCGCCAGGATTACCCACGGCTGTTCCTGTGCCGTCCTGGTAGATCTTGAATTGGATGTTGTAGTGACCATCGGCAACGACAGCGCCGGCAGAGGTCTGGAGTCGCCCCTGGAAATTGATAGTTTTGTTTGCACTAGGCGCCGCGCGCGCGATAGATGTAAGAAAAAGCGTTGTAGATAATGCTACTAACAACAAAACTACCACTACTAGTCGTAGTGGATGAACAGTTTTAACACTATCGGGAAGGTAGCACCACATATTCATGTTTTATTTCTACATCTGTTAGATGCGAGCAATATGTTTATTTCACTTAGACGTGTGGTGCCATCGAAAAGCTTGGAATTATTGTAGCATAAGCGGCACCTTGTGACAACGTTTTTCAAGGTGTTAAATGGTGTTTTTTTGAGTTATGTAAATGAGCTTTGCAATAAGTCTTATTGTTGACAAAAAAGTCATGGTGGTTATGGTATAATAATCCCAAGCGTACGACAGAGCGCATGGAGTCTAAACAAACAAGTGAAATTACCGAGAATTATCGTTTCCATTGCCGTTATCATCGGTGTTGCTTCAGCTGTCTCTCTTCCAGCTCTTGCGGCGAGCTATGGCGGCGGTAGTGTGCAGGGCTATGCGTCAGATACACCACTCGACACTGGGACGATCGTCCAGATGGCAGGCAAAGATTCTGATCGTGTAAAAATTGCTACCCAGTCAGAGCTCCAGAATATGTTTGGTGTGATAGTTGACCGAAATCAGTTATCATTGACGCTGAGCAATGGCGGGCTAGAGAATGAAACATTCGTAGCCGTCTCGGGTACGTACAACGTTCTGGTGAGCACTCAAGGTGGGCCGATAGCGACAGGTGACTATGTGACGTTGTCGTCTGTGAACGGCGTAGCTATGAAAGCGGGTACCGAGGAAAAAACTGTGTTTGGCCGTGCCGCTGGCTCCTTTGATGGCAAGGGCGTAACACTTGGAACAACGACGCTCAAAGATACGGAAGGCAAGACTAATCAGACGGTTACGCTTGGGCAGGTTGCCGTGACGATTGACATCAAACGTAACCCTAATGAGAAGAGCACTAAAGTCCAAGTTCCTGAAATTCTCGAACGAATCGGACAGGCGATTGCCGAGAAAGAAGTGAGCCCTATTCGTATTTATTTGAGTATGGCAATTACAGCGGTTAGTCTTATTGCGGCGATTGCCGTATTGTATTCCGGGGTGCGCAGTGGTGTGATTTCGATTGGCCGCAACCCAATGACGAAGAAGTCAATTTTTCGGGCACTACTCGAGATTATCCTGACGAGTATATTGATTTTAATTATTGGCCTATTTGCGGTATATTTACTACTGAAGCTATGATGCTAGAGATTAAGGTGGGTTAACGAATATGGGATTATTTCAAAAAAAGCAGCATTCGCATAAGGAATCAGTGGTTGATGAGACGACTGATGGCGTGCAGCGCTTTTTTGATGGATATTTTCAGGATCTTCGCAAACGAGGGCAGTCTCATTTTGAAAAAGTAATCGATGACAACGCCGCAGCCTTTAAGCAAGATCTAAACGCGACTATCGCAAAAGCGAGCGCCGAACTTAAGGATCATATCGCCGAACAGCTCGATAAGCAGATTGCCGAAAATAGCAAAGTCTTAAAAGACGCACAGGACATGGCGCTTCGTTCAATGAGTCACAGTGCCGCAGAGCTTGAAGAGCAGCACAAGCAACTGAGCGCATCTCTATACGACCAGTTTGCGCAAAATAGCAAAGCAATGAAAGAAGCTCAAGACACAGCACTTCATCTTGTTACGGAAAGTGCACATGCTCTTCAGGAACGGCATCATGAACTTGGGCAGACCTTGCAGAAAAATGTGGCTAGTCAGGATGCGATGCTTTCGACGGTATTTGAAGAAAATAGCGCTCGCATTTCTGCAATGAAAGAGGCTCACGAGTCGGCTTTGAAGCTTGTGACAGAGAGTGCGGAAGCATTACAGAAGCAGCACGAACAGCTAAGCGTGACGCTGCAAAAGAATGTAGCGGACCAAGAGACTATGCTCGTTGAGGCATTTGAGGGGAATATGGCGCAGATCATAGAGCACTACCTACTAGGCGCTTTGGGTGATCAGTACGACATGAAGGCTCAGCTTCCGTCAATTATCCAACAAATGGAAGCGAACAAGCAAGAAATCATGGATGATATGAAATTATGAGCGACTCGCAAACTAAGATGTATGCAAGCTTTTCACTTCCAGCGACTATCGTGACAAAGGTTGATGTGTCACGTCTTGTCCGTGAACTTGAAAGAGTTGATAACGAGCTGACAACAATGGCCGTCCGGGCAAAGACAGGTGCGTCAGTAGCGGATTCGCCAGTTTTTTCTGATCAGTTGGCTGAGTTTTTAGATTGCAACGACATCAGTCTCGGCACTAGTGCGCAGAGAAGTGAACTGATCAAGCAACTACGTCTTTTAAAAGATAGTCTCCCGGTTATCCACATGACATTTGCTGTTCCGGCCGATCGTGAAAGTTTAGGACAGCTTGCTCAGTGGTTGCGCACCACTATACATCCGCAAGTAGTTATTGCGGCGGGGCTTCAGCCAGCCTTGGTCGCTGGAGTGTATATGCGAACCCCAAATAAAGTACATGACTTAAGTTTGCGGGCGCAACTCGATGGCCAGCATGACCTACTTGTAAAAGAACTGGAGTCACTTCGTGGCCGTAAATAAGATATTCCAAAAACTAGTTGATGCGGGAAATCCAGTCGGTGAGGTGATTGGTATTGACTCGTTCATGGTGAGTATAAAAGGGCTGCAACCTACTAATGTTCACGCTACAGTACGATTCGATGATGGTACTCGCGGCTATGTGCATGAAGTATTTGAAGATCATGTTGTGGTGATGAAACTAGATCCAACACCTCTTCATATTGGCGCGGTATGTGTGATTGAGTCGCGTGACATCATGACGCCTGTGGGAAAAAACTTTATTGGCCGTGTAGTGAATGTATTTGGTGAACCTATCGACGGCAAAGGTGAGATTGTTGCTGATCAGGAATGGGATGTTTTTCATAATGCACCAGCTCTGTATGAGCGTGAACTATTAGATACACCCGTAGAGACAGGTGTGACAATTCTCGACCTTGAATACTCGCTCGCGCGTGGTCAGCGTATGGCAATGCTCGGAGATAGCAAAGTAGGTAAGACTGCATTGGCCGCGCAAGTTGCGATTAACCAAAAGAATACCGATGTTACTGTTATCTATGTGCTTATCGCTAAGCGTCAGCGTGACGTGGCTGAGCTTGTGAATAATCTCGAAAAGAATGATGCCCTCAAAAAAGCTATCGTTGTAGTAAGTAACTCATTTGAGTCGTTAATTCTTACCTATTTAGTGCCATATGTTGGTGCTGCGCATGGTGAGTATTTTTGGCATAAGTGTAATATGGATACATTGGTTATCTACGATGATCTCACGGCGCACGCTCAGGCATATCGAGAGATTTCGCTTATCGCCGGAGTGTCACCGGGGCGCGACTCGTATCCTGGTGACATGTTCTACACACACTCTAGTCTCCTTGAGCGTGGCGGTAAAACCGAATCAAATCACGCCAGTCAGACACTTATTCCAATCGTGTATGCACCAGGTGGCGACATCACTGCGTATCTTCCGACAAACATTATGTCGATCACAGACGGTCAGTGGATTCTCGATGGACAGATCTTTAAAGACACAATGCGCCCTGCTGTCAGCACTGCTCTCTCCGTGACGCGTGTTGGTGGTGTCGGTCAAAACAAACGCCAAAAGGGCTATGCCGATAAACTTAACCTTACACTTGCAGGGTATCGTACTGCTGAAGAGTATGCTCACTTTGGTACCGAATTGAGTCCAGCGGCGCAAGCAGACTATGATAAAGGTAAAGTACTCTTCAAGCTTATGAATCAAGCAGTTGGTGAGATCTTTAGTTTTGCTGAGCAGCAATTTATCATGGGCATCGTACTCGATAGTTCACCAGAGGAGATTATCGATATTCCGAAGCTCAAAGTGAAAGTGCGCGACTATGCAGCGAAGTTCAAAGAAGATAAGGATATGAACGGTAATTTTGATGAATTATGCGCAGCATTGAAGGCTGAGGTTATGAGTATTGATCCAGTGAAAAAAGCTGCAATTGAAAAGCAAGCAAAAGCTGAAATCGAAAAGAAACGCCAAGCCGACGAGGCTGCTGCAGCTGTCGAAGCTGAAAAAGCGAGCAGTGAGGAGCCGAAGGCATGAGGCGTCCACTTGAAATCAAAGCAGAAGAAGCGTCAGTACGATCGGTCGTAAGTCTCACCTCTGCGCTTGAGACGCTAAGCAGCATGCAAATCGCAAAAACTAAAAATAAAGTACTGATTAGTAATCAGTTTTTTGATGAAGTTTGGGGTATTTATAAACAGATTCGTGTTGATGTACTCTTCAACTTTGGACGTCAGGTTGATGAAAAGCTAATCAACAAAGAGCTCCTTATTCTCATCACTGCGAAGGGTGGATTGAGTGGTGATATCGATCAACGTTTGATTCGAAAGTTTCTTGAACGATATGACGAGACAAAAAATGAAGTTCTCGTTATCGGTTATCATGGTGCACTAAAACTCAAACAGTCACATGTCGACTATGAATACTACTTTGATTTGCCCGAGGGGGATTATATCAATGTCGATCCACTCATGGATATCATAAGAAAATACGCCCAGAGCCGCATCTTCTACCAGAACTATATTTCGCTTAGTCAGCAGGAAATTAAAGACGTTGATCTCAGTGAAGCGGTGTCTAGTAAAGGTCGCGTAGCCGACATGGACACGGTGGGTGACAACTTGGTCAGTGAAAAGAACTATATCTTCGAGCCAAACTCTTATGCGGTTGCAGCATACTTGGAAAACTCTATTTTGCGCTTAACGATCTCGCAGTTTATCTACGACAGTCGTTTAGCTCAAGTAGCAAGTCGGTTTAAAGCTATGTCGGCCGCCAAAGAGCGCTCGATCGACACGGCCACTCAGTTGCATACAGAATACAATCGCTCCAAGCGAAGCCAAGTTGATACACGACTCAAAGAGTCACTAGCGGGACTTAAGAAAATACGGGCAGAGGGAGCAGCATGAAAGAGCAAACAGTATACAAAAAAGGAGTTATACGTAGCCTCAAAGGCCTTGTGATTAAGGTACAGTTTGATGAAGACATGCCAGATCTCAACGAGATGCTGTACGTCGACAACGAAAAAAAATCACCACTGCTTGTCAGTAGTCTTGCGCATGGCGATACGGCTATCTGTCTTAATATTGGTGGGGATTATAGTATTCAAAAAGGCGAAGGTGTTTCGAGGAGTGGTCATAGCTTGGAGATTCCAGTTGGCGATGCAATGATTGGCCGTGTCTGGGATGCTATGGGTCGGCCAATTGACGGAAAGCCACAACTTGACGAGTCGGTACTTGAGAAGATGCCAAAACGGGCGATCTTTGCTCCTTCGTTCCAAGAAACAAGCCTTGCGAATCGTCCTGACGATGTATTGGAGACAGGGTTAAAGGTGCTTGATTTCTTCACTCCGTTTGTAAAGGGGCGTAAAATTGGTATTGTCGGTGGTGCTGGTGTCGGTAAAACAGTGCTGACTATGGAGATTATTAACAATGTGGCTGAAGGTTCTGGCGCGATCAGTATGTTTGCTGGTATTGGTGAGCGTATTCGTGAAGGACATGAACTATATAAGACGCTTGAAGACAACGATCTACTCAAGACGACGGCAATGTTCTTCGGGCAGATGAATGAAAACCCTGTTCAGCGTAGCCTTATCGGTTTAAGCGCAATTACACTTGCAGAATATTTCCGTGATGATCAGAAAAAGGACGTCCTGCTCTTTGCAGACAATATGTATCGCTATATTCAGGCTCGAAACGAAGTCTCAACGATTATCGACCAGACGCCTGCCGAAGGCGGCTACCAGCCTACTGTCTTTAGTGACGTAAAGACGTTTCAAGATCGTCTATCGAGCAACGAGAACGGTTCAATTACTGCACTACAGACTATTTACGTGCCGGCAGATGACCTGTCTGACCCGGCAGTGCAAATGATCCAACACGAGCTTGATTCTACGATCGTTTTGAGTCGTGCAGTTGCAGCACAGGGTATTCGCCCAGCAGTGGATATTTTGGCATCTAAATCGAGTCTACTGACACCAGAAGTTGTCGGAGAGCGACATTATGATCTTGCGACACGGGCAACAGCAATCTTGCAGAAGTACGAATCTCTAAAGGGTATTATCGCTATCATCGGTGAGTCTGAACTCTCGACCGAAGACCGTGATGACTACAATAAAGCAAAACAGTTAATTGAGTTTTTCAAGCAGCGATTTAACGTGATGGAGAAAGTAACTGGCGTACCAGGTGAGCATATGACCCGAGATAAGACACTTGACGGTGTCGAAGAGATTATCGGTAAATCCGATATAACGGATGTTGTAGTTGAGGAGCCTTCTATTGAGAAGTCCGAATCAGATGAGTCAGCAGCGCGTGAACACTCGGATACTGCCGAGGAGAAGGTATAGTGGCCGACGAAACTTCCACTGAGCCAGCTGATTCTAGTCAGTCGGTACCGCAATCTGGTGGCAAGCCAACGATGGCCGTTAAGGTGTATGCGCCATTTCAAGTCTATTTTGAGGGTGACGCATATAGCGTGAGCGCGGTTAACGAGACGGGGCCTTTTGACATCTTGCCTCGTCATCATAATTTTCTTTGTATGTTAGTGCCGTGTAGTCTTGTCGTGAAGCCAGTAGAAGGTAGTCAAAAAACCATCAAGATTCATCGTGCACTTATGCACGTAAAGGCTGATCGTGTCGTCGTGTTTGTCGACGTCTAGAGTTACTTAGTAGTAAGTTTATCCAGCAATAAAGTAGTCGAATGCAAATGCTTGATTTGCTGGTGCAGGGCTACTCGCGCAGATACTAAAGCCGCTTGTGTTTCGATCGACATAATATTCTGTTTTTCCAGCGCCAGGACCTATAGGGCTAACAATAACTCGTGGCTGTGCTGTGAAAGCTTGGGCGAAGTTAATTCGTACGAAACAACCGACGGCCGTATTATTGCCGGTGTTGATGCTGACTGTGCCGGCTGTGTCAGAGCCACTAATCGATGCTGTTCCACCACTTCCAAGTGCGGCGCCAATAGCACCGCGGCTAGGTGTAGGGCCGGTAAAGCTGATATGATTTGGAACCTGCAAGACGGCATTGCCGCTGAGTACGAGCCGGGAGGCAGTGATCTGCGAAGCGGTGATTGCTCCACTAAAAGTAGACGTACCAGAAACACTTAAATCACGTAAAGTTGTCGATCCTTGCACGGCGGCGTTTGTGGCTACTTGTAAGTTATTGATTTGCGTTGACCCAAGGTTGGTGTTGCCGGAGATAGTGAGGCTCGGTCCCTGGATACTGCCGCCACTTTGGAAGTTACCTGCAACGTTAAGATTTCCCCGCATCAATGTCTGTCCTGCGATGATCGTGTTGCCTTGGATGTTGAGTGTTTGTGACGCTGCGCCGACAGTTGCATCGGTATTTGCGAGTTGTTTTAGTGCTTCTTCGGTGAGGCTTTGATTTGCAATATTTGGTTCAGGTGCAGTCTTCTGGCTGTTGAGGTAGTTTACGGCAGTGATGGCACCTGCGATGACGACTAGCAAAACAAACAATAGAAGGTAGACATTGATCTTCTTGAAGAATCGCTTTGTAGGAGATACTTTTTTCTCGGCTGGAGTGCTGGAGCTCGTGGCTGAAGCTGCTTTTTGTTCTGCTTGCTCCTGCTCGAGATCATCGGGCGTGCGACTGAGAGCATCGGCTGGCGCTTGCTGCTCTTCTTCTGGTGATTGGCCCTCTACGGCCGGGGTATTTTTTTTGTCAGGTTCCATAGTAGTTGTATTTTTTGATTATGCTTATGTATAGCTTACTATACTTGTCGATGGGGCGCTAGTTGTATTTTTATCTGTCGTAAGAGATAATATCTAGTATAAGGCTTATGCAAAAACGGAGACTGGGGAGTTACTTAAAATTGATGCTGCTAATGGGCGCAATTGTTTGTGGTGGCGCAGGAACGGCATTTGCACAGACGTCCAATTCCTCAAACTACCAGGTTACCGAATCTCAGTTTAGCTCAGGCTCGACGCTGAAGAGTTGTTCTGGTCAGTACTGTGCGCAAGCTTCGATAGGAGATATGGCGGGTGGAAGAAGTAAAAGCGCGAGCAATTCAGCGGCATTTGGCCCCGTAGTTGACGGTGAGCCACTTCTTGAAGTAATCGTTGGTGGTGGTGAGTCAAACCTGGGCGTACTGAGTACCGAGAAGACCTCGACAAAGACGATGACTGTGCAGGTTCGCAATTACCTGAGCGACGGCTACATGTTACAAATAGTTGGTGATCCGCCAAAGTATGACGGTCATACTCTCAAAACTCCAAAAACACCGACCGCTGCGACACCAGGTGTGGAGCAATTTGCTATCAATGCCGCGCCAAATACAGCACCGCAGGTTGGTCTGGGGCCTATCCAAGTACCATCGAGTCAGACGAGCTTTGGTGTTATTGAAGAGGCTTACCGTACCCCAAATCTATTTAAGTACGTTAGTGGCGACGTCGTGGCTCGCAGTCTTAGTGAATCGGGGCAGACTAACTACACTATCAGCATGATCGTCAATGTTTCAAGCTCGACACCAGCGGGTCATTATACAGGCGATTTTTCTGCAGTTGTTATACCAATTTTCTAGGTTAGGTGTGGATAAGTCTTAAAATTTCGTGAAATGTTGTGAAATCTATTGCGCTTGCTATGCTGCTAATGGTAAAATGCGCCTGTACCCCTTGAAAAAGGACCAAAAAATATAAACATATAATTCAACAGGAGATATACAAAATATGTATACACTCAAATCAATCGCTCAGCGGAGCGTGACGCTTGGAGCGGCCGTTGCTATTGTGGCAGCAGCGATCGTCCCAGCGGCACCTGCCTTTGCTGCAGAATTGAATCCACTAACAGAGCGCTCGCTGTTACTATCCAGCTCCGCGCCTGGTTTTGTAGACACCGATGGTTCGGGTTACGCAACGGGGCCAACTGCCGGCAACCCTGCTGCAAACGGCTCTGACATTCCAGAGACTTATGCGCCAGCCGGCTCTGGTCCGAACGGTAAAAAATCAGGTCAAACATTTACATTTAGAGCAAGCTCTAACGCTACGATTAAGGGCTTTACGTTCCAGTATTGTACGACAGCTGCTGGTCTATGTCAGGCACCTGGCGATAATAATGGAGACGCACGAACTCCGAGCCCCGCTGATCGCGAAACAAATGCGGCCGCTCACCCTCAGGGACGAAGCGACCTTGATGTTACAGGTGGAGCAAATGTATTTACCCAAGCAACCGTACAGCCTCCACTTGCAGGACAATTCCAGGTTAGTGTTGATAACACTCAAACGGATGCTAGTGACTGGGTGATGACTGCTACGAATCGTGAAGATACTACGTTCACTCATCCTAGTAACGCACGCCTAACGGGTAAGAATAACTTCATTACCCTTAAGAGCGCAACTGGTCAAGAGATCGCCCCTGGTGCTCGAGTGAAAATTCAGTTTACTGCTTCTGAGAGTCGCTATATTACCAACCCTGGTAGTGGATCTTTCTTCGTAAAGATTAATACGTATAACGATGATACTACACAGGACAACACTAGTCTTGTTGACGGTGGTGTAACTGTTGCCAACGTAATGACCGATTCGATCCACATTACTACTAAGGTACTTGAGACGATGGCATTCTCTGTAGGCACGCGTAACCCCGATACGGTCGTTAAGGCTTCACCTACAGACCATGGTACGTGTGAGTCTATTGAGCAGGTTAACAATAATCGCCTAGATCTCGGTAATCCAAGTGCTGAAAACTCACTTGAAACGGGCCGAGGCTGGGATGTTAACTCTTACTGGCGTCTAAGTTCTAACTCATCTGGTGGTGCAACAGTCTATTACTCAGGTACTACACTTAAGAATACTGTGGGCGACGAGATTGCTGCAATGAATACTAAGGCAAGAAGCCAGCCAGGAACAGAACAGTTTGGACTTGGTTTTGTACCCGCTATAGGTGGTACATATGGTGATGCACTTTCATCGACCTTTAGTACGCAAATGACAAACAATCCAGGTCGCTATAAGACACCATCAAGCTATCCATTTGCTACGGTCGATGGTCAAGAAAATCTTACTGAAGTTGATGCAGGGGATGGGCGAGATTTCACCGCGCTAACACCTCAAACAGTAAGTGCTGACTATGCTAATGCAGAAGGTACGCTTGATAACGGTAGTGGCGGCCAAGGAACGGCTGAGTTCAAGTTTGTTCCAGCAAGTATTACGGTTCCTGAGCCAATCGCTCAACAAAACGACCAAGTTATTTCATGTGCAACTGCGAAGATGCGCTATGTTGGTAACATCGGTGCTGATACGCCAGCTGGTGTATATACAACCAAGATTAACTATCTTGCAGCTCCTCAGTACTAAGCTAGCCTTATACTGAATGTCGCATAATATGTGACAAGTAAAATAACCGGTCTCAATGACCGGTTATTTTATACCTCAATGCATACCAGTAGTGTACGTCATCTGCTACAATAACAGCTATGCAGCATAAGTTGTTTCGGTATCATGCCCATAGTTTCAACTGGCACCATATATTGCGGTCGGAGCCGTTACTTTCTTTGCTACTTGCAGTCTTTATTTTTGCTGTTCCAGCGTCTGCTGCTATGCGATTTCAAGAACGTGGTCTTTATATGAATAGTACAGTCCCGGGCGAGACAACGTCATATACTGTATCATTTCGATACATGAGTCCGCTAACGGTTGGATCAGTTGACTTGTTGTTCTGCAATGACCCAATACCGTACCATGACTGCGAGACGCCTGCGGGTCTGGATGTTTCAAATGCAACGCTTACTAGTCAGACTGGTGAAGTTGGGTACTCGATCTTGTCTAAATCCACCAACCATATCGTCCTTACTCGACCACCAGGAATGGTTGGGGTAAGTGGGTCATCTTATACATTCGAGGGTATAGTGAATCCTACAGATACTAGTAAGTCATTTTCAATTCGTCTCAGGAGTCACTCGACAACCAATGCTACTGGGCCACAGATTGACTTTGGTTCGGTTAAGGGGCAGGTAACTGACGGGGTAGTCATTGCAACTCAAGTGCCTCCTATGTTGATATTTTGCGTAGCGGAAGAAGTAGCCGATAACTGTACTGAGACTAATGAGAATAATTATACAGATATGGGGCAGTTAAATCCTCAGTCAACACTCCTTGCTCAGTCGCAGATGTCTGTCGGTACAAATGCCAGTGGCGGCTTTGCGATTACAGCAAACGGCATACCGATGAGCGCTGGTACGAGTGTGATCGACTCACCAGCTGTGCCAACGGAAAGCAAGCCAGGAAGTAATCAATTTGGGTTAAACCTGGTTGCAAATACCGCCCCATCGGTAGGTAGGGATCCAGAGGGCACGTGGGCAAATGCAGTAACGACGCCTGAGTATGGTATTGCGAACAAGTATAAGTACGTATCAGGGGATGTTGTAGCATATTCGCCGAATGTTAGCCTGATGAAGAAGTTCACAATAAGTTACATAGTGAATTCGCATAAAGATTTGCGAGCTGGTGTATATAGTACAACGATTACATACATAGCAAGTGGTCGCTTTTAGTGGTACAATACAGCTTATACTTAAAAAGTAAAATAATGTGAGGGAAAAATAAAACGATGAAACGCTTTAATAGCTTTTTTATAGCCGCTATAGCTATGGCTGTGACTGCTGCATTTGTTGCACCAGCATTTCCAGTTGCAGCGCAATCTTCGGCATCTCTAAGTATTGTACCTAAAAGGAATTATACAATCGAAGCGGGTAAGTCTGTAAAAGATAAACTCACTATACGTAACCTTGATAACGACAAGACACTTGATCTAACTCTTCGAGTTATCGACTTTACCTATACTGATGACGGTGGCACTCCAAAATTAATGCTTGACGAAGATGCTCCACAGACTACATGGTCTCTCAAGCCATTTATGAAAGTACCTGAGACGGTAAGAATACCGCCAAAGTCAAGTAAGACTATCGATGTAAGTGTAGATATACCAGCTGGACATGGTGCTGGAAGTTACTACAGTGCGATCGTCTACTCATCTGGTTCTCCTGATGGTGGAAATGTTGGCCTGAATGCATCAGGTGTGACTTTAGCATTTGTATCGATTCCAGGTAAGGTAAATGAGGGTTTGAAGCTCGAAAAATTCGGCGCATATAAACTTGCGGCAAAAGATAAGAAGCCAAGCTATACTTCATTTACGATGGATGAGCCTCAGAATATGGCATATACGCTAAAGAATAACGGTAATGTTACCGAGGCTCCCGTAGGTAGTATTACGATAAAAGATATCTTCGGTCGTGAACAGACCATTAGTGAAGTGAATCCAAACAAGTCGTTAGCCCTAATCGGTCAAACACGTACATATACGGCGTGTATTAAGCTCAAGGCGCAGGAAGTGGAATTGGGTGGCAGCAAGACTGAAACGAAAACTTGTACATCTCCTGGTTTGTGGCCAGGTTACTATAGTGCAAAGCTTAATCTTCTATATGGTCAGAACGGCAATAATACCAAAGAGATCGTAGGCTCTGCTTCATTCTGGTACATGCCTCTATGGTTCATTATCGTTCTCATTGTCCTGGTACTGGCCATCGCGTTTGGTATATGGATGATTGTGCGAAAAGTGCGAAACCGCACACCACAAGGTGCTCGACCTAAAAAGTTGTCACGCAAAAAATAATAACATCGATCCCTTTTATAACAGGCCTTAGCACGCTACAATAAGCACAAGCATGGTACATAAGATTCGTTTTAGCGCACAGTGGATACTACCGATTACGATCGGTATGTGTCTACTGGCGCTCTTTGTTTTTGTGCGGCCTGCGTCGGCAATCAACAAAATCCCCGAACCAAACCCTAAGCCAGGGTCGTACGGGCTTGAAGCTACGAAAACACAGGCACCGCCTACGCAAGGGGCTACTATTACGACACCTGGAAATGGGTCAGCCTCCGCATCGTCACCGATCACGGTCAACGGTATATGTCCAAATGGGCTGTTAGTGCAGATATATAACAACGGTGTAATGGTCGGTTCTGTTATGTGTGCAAATGGGAGCTTTAGCCTGCAGGTGAGTTTATTTGCTGGAGTGAACGAGCTAAGCGCGATCGTATATGACGAGCTAGATCAGCCCGGTCCTACTTCAAATATCGTCACGGTAAACTATACCGATACAAGGTTCACGGCATTTGGTGCGCTTATTACACTTACAAGCTCATATGGTCGTCGCTCTGCCCCGGCAAGTAGTCAGCTTAGCTGGCCATTGCAGTTATCTGGCGGAACTGGACCGTACGCATTTAGTATAGATTGGGGTGACGGTACGCCGACGGAGCTGAAGAGCCAGGCGCTTAGCGGTGTAGTGGCGATTGCACATACCTATAAAAAGGCTGGTATATACCAGGTAAATGTAAAAGTAACTGACGTAAACGGTGTAAGTGCATTCCTGCAAGTCGTTGCTCTCGCAAGTGGAAGGGTTGATAGTACTACCACTGGAGCTACTGATACGAAAAAAGAGACAGGTACGACAACAAAGATACTATGGGTGCCGGCGCTTGTGGCTCTAGTGTTATTACTGCCAGCATACTGGCTAGGTAGACGTAGTCAGCTCGTCTCACTCCGCAACAAGATGTTAAAAGAGCATGAAAACTACAAAGCCAGTTAGTGGGTAGCGCTTATTGTAAAAAGGTATTGACAAGCATAAGTAGTGTTGTGGTACACTGAGTCCAAAATAGGGTGTTGAGGAAATAAAAAGGGAGAGATTAGAATGAATTCTATTAAATTACTAGATCGTCGTGTTGGCTATTTTGCTATGGCTATGGCATTGCTACTTGCATTTACACTACCGACATTTGTTGGTGCTGCACAGGTGACAGAGCGATCCATTGCACTAAGCAGTTCATCGAAGGCTACACCTGGGGTTACGTATGAAGTTAATTTTAAGACTGCAATTGGCGCAGCTAATGCAGAGGCATTTGTTGTAGATTTTTGCCAAAATAGCCCACTTGTTGGTCAGGCGTGTACTCCACCAGTTGGGTTTAACGCGACAGCGGCAGCTTCGGCAGAGGTTGGCTTCACTGACGTCACAGCAACAGCTAGCAAGATTGTCGTAACCGCTACTGATCCTATGGCGGCTAATACTCAAGTTTCAGTGCCATTGACTGGTATCACTAACCCAACTGAAGCTGGTACGATATATGCTCGTATTTTAACGTTTGCCTCTGCTGCACTTGCGGATGCCTATACCTCTGAAGTTCCAGGAACGAGTATTGATCAAGGTGGTTTGGCGATTTCAATCACTGATACCTCGAGTGTTTCTGGTGCTGTTCTTGAAAGTATGCAATTTTGTATAGCTAGGGTAGAAATTACCGCAAACTGTGCAAATGCAGCTGCAAATCCACCAACCCTTAAGCTTGGTCAAGGCACCGGTGATGTGCTTGCGCTCTCATCAAGTGCAATTAGTACTGGTAATATATATACACAGATTTCTACAAATGCAGTGGGCGGTGCTATCGTAAGCATAAAGAGTGCAACGAGCTGTGGTGGCCTTAAGCGTTTAAATGCGTCTGTTTGTGACATAGCGGCTACAGGGGCAAGTGATTTTACCGCAGGTCAGGCTAAGTTTGGTGTAAAGATCGGTGCTGTTTCTGACACTGGCCCTGTCGGAGACGTAATCGGAACCTATCAGCCTGCAGGAAGCTCAATATATACAACAGGAGCGTATGCGTTTAACTATGACAATACGAACGCAACAGGAGTGACTAGTACATTTGGAGATCCAATTCTAGATACAGATGGCGCGCCAGTTAACGGCAAGAATATACCGCTTATCTTTGGTGCAAGTGTAACAAACAACACACCAGCTGGACTATATTCAACTGACCTTAGTCTTATTGCAACAGGCAAATTCTAAATTATTCTAAAAAGAATATAGTAAAATAATCACCTAAAGGGGAAATGAAATATGTTGGTAAAACAACAGACTAAAATGAAGTTTCGCATTGCTATTGCATCTGCAGTAGTGGCTATCGTTGGAGTTGCTGCATTCATTGTCAGTCCATCGACGGCTTCGGCGGCGAATAATGCAACTAATACTTTGAAGGTGTCTCCAGTACGATCAGATATTGAGATTAAGCCAGGTGCAAGTAAAGAAGTATCTATTACGGTAACGAACCTGACGAAAGATGCGATAACTGTCCGTCCATTTGAGAATGACTTTATCTCAGGTGATGAGAGTGGTACGCCAGCACTTATTCTGGATCAAGATAAGTATGCACCGACCCATAGTCTAAAGCGTTTTATGAAGCCGCTTGCAGATGTGGAAATTCCAGCTGAAAAATCAAAAACAGTAAACGTTACTATTTCTGTACCAAGCAATGCTCAAGCTGGTGGCTATTTTGGCGCAGTTCGTTTTGCTCCAACAACACCCGATGGCGGTGGACAGGTGAATTTAAATGCAAGTGTCGCTTCACTTATCTTACTTAAGGTTCCCGGTGATGTTGTTGAAAAATTAAATCTAACAAATTTTGATATACAGCAGGGTGGTAAATCGAATAGCTATTTTGGTAGCTCTAATGATCTAAATGCCTCGGTTCGATTTGAGAACAAGGGTGGTATGCAGGTTGGTCCATTCGGTAAAATCTCTGTCAAACAAGGTAATAAAGTAGTATACGAGACTGATTTTAACAATAAAGATCAACGCGATATGGTCCTACCGGATAGTGCTCGTCGTTGGGATGTGCCATTGAAAAACATCGGTAGTTTCGGTAACTATACTGTAAGTGCTACATTTACATACGGCGAGAAGAATCAAACTGTAGAGGTGACACGATCGTTCTGGGTTATTCCACAAGCGTTAATCATTGCAGCAGTCGTTGTAACGATACTCCTGATTGCTTTAATCGCTGGTGGTATCTGGCTAGTAGTACGAAATCGCAAGAAGCGTGTTCTACGTAGCCATAACCGCCGCAGTGGCGGATTGAAGAAGCTATAGTACAAAGTAGTCTCTAAATAAATAAAAGCGAGCCACTATTGGCTCGCTTTTATTTATTTACCGTTTCGAGTACGGTGTATGCAGCCAGGCCAGCAGCATGGTCGACGCTTACCTTCTGCAAGTTCCGTATGAGCTCTCTCGATACGTCGCTCACGTGTTTCGATGAGTTTCGCACCTTCTACCCAGCAAATCCATTCATTGCGAGCAAGTGGTGTAATGTCATTCCACGCCGCTAAAGCCTCGCTATGAGAAGCGAGTGCTTTTTGCAGATCTGCAGGCATGGCGTGGACGGTTCCGCCGAGAATCTCATGTATCTTCATAGTACTATCATAGCATCATGCGACGTAGTGCGAATGGAACAAAAGGGCTGCATGATTGACATCCGGAGTAATCGTACCTATAATTATGCGGACTATTCTCGAAAGTACAGTTCGAGAACTCTCAATTCATACAGAAATAAAAGGAGCCACATGCTACGTAAATTAAGAATGTCAAAAAAGAAATCACCAAAAGAGAAGACGCCGGTTGACCTTGAGGGTATTGATCCGCAAGTATATGCTCGTCGCTGGTGGACACTTGTTGCGCTCTGTTTGACGCTACTTGGCGTGATGCTCGCAAACAGTAGTCTCAATATGGCGCTACCGCTAATGGCAACAGATCTCAAACTCGGTCAACTAGAGATGACTTGGGTGGTAAATGTCTATACGCTTGTCTTTGCAAGTTTGTTGTTTATGGCAGGTGCTATCGGAGATCGTTACGGAAGAAAGTTAGCGATGCAGGTTGGACTTGGCGTATTTACGGTTGGTTCACTCTACGCTGGATTTATAGCACAAACTGGAACGGAGCTTATTATTGCGCGTGTCGTCATGGGTGTTGGTGGTGCGTTCGTAATGCCAACGACACTCTCGATTATCAACAATACTTTCCCTAAAGGTGAACGTGCACGTGCTGTAGCTATTTGGGGTGCTGTAGCAGGTATCGGTATGATGATCGGCTCGATTGTCAGTGGAATCTTGCTCGAGTACTTTACGTGGCATTCACTGTTTTACTTTAGTGCTGTGATTGCAGTTATTGGACTTGTCGCTAATCACATCTTGTCACACGAATCTAAAGACGAAGAAGAGGCGCCAGTCGACTGGTTGGGTGGCGTATTTTCTGCCCTCGGTATATTCGGCATTGTTTATGCGGTGACTGAAGCACCTTCGAAGGGCTTGGGTGAGATGGGTGTCTTGATTGGTTTGATTGGTGGGCTTATTGCGCTGGTGTTGTTTGTACTATGGCAACTCCGCATAAAATCACCGACCCTCGACATGAAACTATTTAAGAACCGAGCTTTTTCGATCTCAAGTTTGACGCTGACACTGACATTTCTAGCTATGTCTGGCGTCTTCTTCTCAATGAGTCAGTTGATGCAGCTTATTCTCGGGTATACGGCACTAGAGTCATCACTTTTGATGGTGCCGCTAATGTTGCCGATGATGTTCCTTTCTCCGTTTATCCCAAACATAGTTAAAAAGTTCGGTGCACGAAATACGATCGCGGTCGGCTTGTTTTTGACGGCGGTAGCGTTTGTTCTTATGTCATTTTGGACGAAAGACATGAACTACTGGAATCTATTTTCAGTGATGATTATCATGATGCTTGGAATATCCGCAGCGATGACGCCTGGTACAAACATCTTGATGGCGTCAGTGCCTCGCAACCGTTCAGGTATGGGTTCGGCGATGAATGACACTACGAGAGAGCTTGGTGGCGCGCTTGGCGTAGCGGTTCTCGGTGCGGTACTGAGTTCTGTCTACGAAAAGAATATTGCAGAGACGGCGAGCGCATTTAGTGGAGCGGTGAAAGACGGTCTTGAGAGTTCACTCGCAGTGGCGCTGCAAGTCGCAGGACAGCTGGGTCCACTGACTGACACGGTGACGATTGCCGCAAAAGATGCATGGATGGACGGTCTTTCTACGGCGTCGCTTGTTGCGGCAGGGATTATTTTTACTTGTTCGATCATTGCGTTTGTCGGACTTCCAAAGCATCAAGACAAAGATAGCGATACACTATAATCTTCCTGGCTCAGTAAAAACTCAATACGCATCGCTATTATAGATAGAGTGTCAAATTAATGACACTCTATAATTTTGTTATCTTAGCTCATGTCGATCAGAAAAACCACAGACATCACAGTGGTGCTGTTAGTTGTGTACTGATAAATGTAGTGATACTAAGAATAGCGATAATAACTAAGGAGGATAGGGATGAAGCTACCACAAAAAACATTACTTGTTGGGGGTATTTTGGGAACGGTGGGTGTAAGTGCACTCGTGGGTGGAAGTATGGCATCAGCTGAATCTGGCACGTCTACGAATACCGATCCGATGTCGAGTTTAGTAGGTAAGATCGCTTCAAAATTTAACTTGAATCAGGCGGATGTCCAGAAAGTATTTGATGAAGAGCGGACAGCGAAAGATGCCGAGAGAATGGCTCAACAGTCGGAGAAGTTAAAAAAACTTGTTGATGCTGGTACAATTACGACAACACAGAAAGCTGCCATAGAAGCGAAAATAGCCGAAATGAAAACAGAGCGAGAGTCGGATAAAGATTCTTTAAAGGATTTGACAGCCGATGAGCGTAAAGCAAAGATGGACGAAAAGAAGGCATCACTTGAAGCTTGGGCAAAAGCTCAGGGTATTGATCTAACTAAGCTGGATGGTATATCTATGGGCGGACGAGGTCATGGCGGTTCGGAACGAGCTGATAAGACAACAGAGTAGATGAGATACTGATTAAAACTACTGCCCTGGCGATTAAGCTAGGGCAGTAGTTTTAATTCAGTAGAGGATTATTACAATATTTGCTATACTAATTATAGTAAATTATAGAAAAGAGATGACGATGGAATTAGGTGTATTTAGTTTTGGAGATGTACAACGAAAGGCGGGAAAGTTAGGTCCGACACACGAGTCAGTAACAAATTTGCTTGAAGCGATCCAGTTAGCCGATGAAGTGGGGTTAGATGTGTTTGGGGTCGGCGAGCATCATACTGAGTATTTTCCAGCGTCTTCACCGGCGACGATCCTCGCTGCAGCGGCAGCGACAACAAAAAACATAAAATTAACGAGTGCTGTAACGGTGTTGAGCACGGAAGATCCTGTACGGGTATATCAGCAGTTCTCGACAGCTGATATCGTTTCGGGCGATCGGGTGGAGATCATCGCTGGGCGTGGATCATCTACCGAGTCATTTCCACTTTTTGGATATGATCTTCGAGATTATGATCGCTTGTATGCTGAGAAGCTTGAGTTGCTCCTTCAAATTAACGCAAGCAAAGACGGTAAGGTGACGTGGGATGGGCAGTTTCGTCCAGCTCTTAATGATATAGAAATCGTCCCACGTCCTAAAAAACCTATGGACATCTGGCTGGCTACCGGAGGAAATCCGGAATCATCTATTCGAGCAGCTTCGCTTGGTATGCCAATTACGTATGCGATTATTGGTGGCCATGTTTCACGGTTTGCCCCACTGATTGATCTTTATCGGGAAGCGTCACGCCAGTATGGTGTGTCGCATGCAGATACTCGAGTTGCAATTGCGACACCGGGCTATATCGCAGAGGATGCAGAGGATGCGAAAGACACGTTCTGGAGGTCGTGGGGTTGGACGATGACAACACTAGGTAAGGTTCGTGGATTTGCCGCACCCACACGCCAGCATTACGATAGCGAGTCAAATGTTGACGGAGCATTATTTGCGGGAAGCCCTGAGGAGATTACTGAACGTATCATTGCTCTACATAAAAAGATTGGTCATAGTCGCCATATCTTTCAGATGGACACCGGCCAGCTTCCGCACGATAAATTCCTCAGATCTATCGAGTTGCTCGGTACGAAAGTTGCTCCGATGGTGAGGGAGGCCTTGAAAAGTGAGTAAGCCATCACTAGGTATTATAGGATCGGGACGTTTAGGAACGGCAATTGCAAGACAAGCGTCAGCGGCAGGGTATGTGGTGCGCCTCGCAAACTCTCGTGGACCAGAGAGCTTGTCGTTGATTGTCAAAGTGCTACTTCCTGGCGTGATTGCTACAACGGTAGATGAGGCGATTCTTCAGAGCGATAGTATCGTGCTCGCATTGCCACTCAATCAATACAAGTCACTCCCCGTCCAGTTATTTAAGGGAAAGATAGTTATAGACGCGATGAATTACTGGCCACCAACAGAAGGTGAGATCCCTGAGTTCATGAACCAAGAAGTCACTTCAAGCGAATATATCGAGCAATACCTACCTGGCGCAAGGATAGTAAAGACCTTGAATCATGTGGCGTATAACGAGCTAGAGCAACATAGTCTTCCGGAGGCTAGTCCTGGCCGAAGAGCGATTGCGCTTGCAGGTAATGACGCGGATGCTAAGGCTAAAGTCGAGTTACTTATTAACGATATGGGATTTGATGCTGTAGATTTGGGGGTGCTATCGAATGGCCGGAGATTCCAACCCGATACGTCACTGTTTAATACCAGGCTTACGGCGCAAGAAATCCGCTCCACGTAGATTAAACGAATTTTTCATCAGGATTGTTTGCTATGGTGTATTGTGAGTGGGATAATAGAGTTGTAGGGGTATATAAGCGGGGAGGTGTGTAATGAGTAAACAAATTTATGTTAATTTACCGGTGAGTGATTTAAAGAAATCCACTGGATTTTATGAAGCACTGGGTTTTACTAAAAATGCAATGTTTTCCGATTCAAACGCAAGTAGTATGATGTGGTCAAACAATATTGTTGTCATGCTTTTAAAGCATGATTTTTATAAGAAATTTATAGGTGAAAAAGAGGTTGCAGATACTGCTCGGACAAGTGGCGTATTGCTTGCTCTTAGTCTTGACTCGAAAGAGGATGTGCAGAAGTTTGCCGATGTTGCCAAGGAAAATGGCGGAGACTACTATCGCGTAGACATGGGGATTGATTCGGATATGATGTTTAGCTATGAGGTTGAAGACCCAGACGGCCATACGTGGGAGCCTATGTGGATGAATGCTGACTTTGTTGTTTGATAGAGAAGAAGATTTAATTAAGGTAAAAGGAGGTTATTATGTTGCAAAAAATTACACCGAATCTATGGTTTGATGGAAATGCCAAAGAAGCTGTAGATTTTTATGTATCGGTATTTCCGGATAGTAAGGTCGTATCCACCGCGTATTACCCGACGGAAGGTCTGATGGATTTTCAGCAATCTCTTGCAGGCAAAGAGTTAACCATAGAATTTGAACTAGCATCACAACGGTTCACTGCTATAAATGCTGGTCCTGAGTTTAAGTTTAGTGAAGCCATTTCGTTCTTAATTTCTTGTAAAGACCAAGAAGAGATTGACTACTTTTGGAGTAAACTTTCCAAAGTACCAGAGGCGGAACAATGCGGCTGGTGCAAGGATCAATACGGATTGAGCTGGCAGGTTGTTCCTGAGAATATGGACGAACTTATGAAAAGTGCCGATGCCTTTAAAAATATGATGCAGATGAAGAAACTTGTCATCGCAGATTTCTAAAATAACTACTATATACGTCAGTTGTAGGGAGGTACGCTCCCTTAAGTGTTGTCAACTAATCATTGCCAAGGGAGTGTTTCTGAAGAGCGCTTAGCTCAGCAAATGGATCATATCGGACAAGCTTGTTCATTATTATTTCTCCTTTCGTTAAATGTGTCATTGTAACGGCATGAGAAGCGCTAATGCTCCTGTGTCTTTATTATAAGCTTGAGCTTTCGATACTTCAAGCTGCGTGAATTGACCATGGATGCTGATGCACCTATAGTGAGGGAGAGATATTTTGTTATGAAAAGATTTTACCAAGACATACAGCAGCGCTTTAAAAACCTTTCGAGTGATTTTATTATCATTCCACTTTTAGTTATGCTTTCGATTGCTTTTATGACGGCAATGATTGCTGCTGTTATGCAGCGAAATCTTTCCAATGTTCAGAGCCAGGCGATAGATAAGCAACTTAAAGAAACAGAATTACAAGTCAATGCAAATCTGAATGGGTATGCCCAGCTTCTTTGGAGTGGAGTTGGTCGAGTGAATTCAGGTGAGGTCACTGTCGATTCTTGGCGACAATTTGCAGGAACATATAAGCTACCGACTTCGTTTCCTGCAATATATGCATTTGGTGTTTCTAAGTATATTACTCCCGAGCAGCGTGAGTCGGTGCGCGATACACTCAGTCAGCAGTATGGACGGGATATCGTATTCACTTCTGGTGATACAAATCAACCGAGTGAGATTATTGCCTATATCGAACCGATGACGTCAGTGACTAGTAACGCAGTGGGGTATGATGCTCGCTCTGAATCTGTCAGGAGGCAGGCTATGGATGAGTCATCAAAGTCTGGTGAAATCACGTTAAGCAACACATTGCAGTTATTCAAGAATGCACAAGCTGCACAGTCATTTTCAGAGACTGGGTTGATTATGTATGCACCGTACTACGATCAAACGATGCCGCTTTCAACTGCCGATGAGCGACTCAAAGCGCTTCGCGGTCATATATACGCATCATTTCAGGCGCGTGATTTATTCTCGACAATATTCAAACGCATCGACAATGGCAGAATAGGGGTTCGAGTGACGTCCGGAAAGGGGGAAGACGAGGTCGAGCTGTATAGATCGACGCCACATCTAGAAGGAGCAATGAGACGAACGCAGCAGCTCATTGCTTACGGTCAGCATTTTACCGTTGAGTATACGTTTAAAGATGATGCTCTTGTGTCGCGGCAGCAAGTATTCGCACCATTTTACACGGCAATATTTGGCACCATGCTTGCACTGCTCGTGGGTGTGGTAGCGTTTTATTATCTTCGCTCGCGCCATCATCGGCTACTTTTTGAGAAAGAGCGTGACGTGGCAGGAGCCAAAGACGACTTACTCTCACTGGCATCACACCAGTTACGGACACCAGCTACCGGTGTGAAGCAGTATGTCGGCATGGTACTGCAGGGATTTGCGGGAGATATTTCGCCACAACAGAAAGACTTTTTGGAAAAAGCTTATCAAAGTAATGAACGTCAACTGCAGGTGATCAACGACATTCTTCATCTTGCAAAGCTTGAACAGGGGCGTATCATACTCGCTAAAAGTGATTTTGACCTTGCTGAGCTCGTCCGGGATGTTATCGATGAACAACGAAATGATAGTGTTGCGGCACAGCTTAAAGTAAGTTTGTCGGGTATAAAGAAAGCCTCAATCTATGCCGATAATCATATGCTTCGGATGGTTGTTGAAAATCTGATTAGTAATGCAATAAAATATACCGATCCCGGTGGACGCATAGCGGTGCGACTTGCCCGCGGAGATGATGGCTATACGCTTTCTGTGAAAGATACTGGTGTCGGAATAGATGAAGCCGACCAGTCAAAACTCTTTAAGCAGTTTTCGCGAGTAATGAACCCACGTAGCCATAGTGTTTCTGGGACTGGCGTCGGCTTATATCTTGCGAGACATCTGATATTGCTGCATAACGGCACCGTGAGTGTTGATTCTCAGCTTGGCAAGGGTGCTACATTCACTGTCTTTATTCCGTATCAGCAGGAAGAATTGTGAAAAATCTCATAGCCGTAGAAAATAAGACAGGATATAATTATCTGTAATGGCAAAGAAAATATTGATTGTTGAAGACGAGGTGACGCTTTCTGAGGCTTACTACACGCTTTTGAAACAAGCGAAGTATGACGTTCAGGTTGCGCACGATGGCAGAGATGCATTAGAAAAATTAACTACTTTTGAGCCGGACCTTATCCTCCTGGATCTTCGCATGCCGATTCTCGATGGTGTTGGATTTTTACGTGAGTACGACCTTATTCATGAGCATCCTGAAGTCAAGGTAGTAGTGTTTAGCAACTATGACATGCAAGATGAGATTGATGAGGCGTATCAGCTAGGTGCCGAACGCTACATCTTAAAAGCATGGGCTTCGCCACGCGATATTTTGAATCTTGTAGAAGATACGCTCGGCGCTACGGCGCAATCTGGACGTCGCTAAAGCTCTCTTTTGAAAGATGAGAAAGCAGTGCATCTTTGTGAATGATGAATTGTGTACCCGTATAGCTCACAATTCCCTTTTTTCTTAGCTTACCAAGCTCAACGCTTGTAGTCTCTCGTGTGAGACCGGTGAGGTTTCCAAGCGTCGTATGGGTCAGATGAAATTTGAGTTCGTACTGCTGATCATGAAGTTTTTTTGTATACCCAAAAAGCAAGTAGTAGAGCATAAGTAGGAGCTTGTCTGCTGCTCGCGACTGTTCGAGGGCGGTGATTTGTAAGAGCTGTATCGTATGACTATTGATAAAATAGTCGAGTAAATCAGCCTCTACTTCAGGATGAAGACGAATATGCTCACGTAATACAGTTCGCTCAGCAGTAATAATTTCGCAGTCTTCAAGTGCTTCGTAGTAGTAAAGTGCACTCGAGATCCTACCGAATATCCATGTTTCTGGGAAGACGTCTCCAGGCATGCGAAATCCAATAATCTGCTCTTCACCATTCCTTCCAAGGCGATAGACTTTAACCGCACCTTTTTGTACGAGATAGGCTTGTCGTGGAACCTCTCCTTGATACAGCAAGATTGTTCGCTTCTTTATAGATCTTGTTGTTGACTTATCGAGGGGAAGTGATGCAAGTGCTTCCATGTATCTATCATACCACTGTGGCGGCATAATGAATATTTTAACGGGTTATCTGTAAGATTAGTCACAGCGATGGTTCAATAAAACACGTATAGTAAAAGAGCATTAGTAACGAGGAGGGTTGTGTATGAAGCGAACGCGAAACTATGCGTACATCGACGCAAAAATCAACAATTTTATCCAACGAAAACTAGCTACTTTTGACGAGTCTCACCATTCGACAGTACGACGAAGTGATGCTCAAACGACAGATCTTGATTATGAGGCAATGCGCCTACCGAGACGTCATAGCCTGGCATCGCATCAGTAGTTCGTACAATCTTCCGTAGTGTCATAAATTATACTTGACATACTTTTCATACTTTTTGTACAATTAGTATGAAGGAGGCATAGACACTATGCATGATAAAAAATTATACGGTACCGCTACGGTAGGTACGAAAGGTCAGGTGGTCATACCATCAGATGCGCGCGAGCAGCTAGGTATCAAAGCGGGCGACCGACTCTACGTTCTTGGCTCAAAGCACGGTAAATGGGTAGGCTTTATTCAGGAAGATCAACTTCGTGAAATGCTCTCTCATCTTACGGACAATATAGAGATTTACAAAGAAGCACTTGATGAGCAGAAAGATACCCGCGACTAATGAACCACCATCTTTCACTTCGAAATAAGCTCATTATTATGATCTCGGTGATGGCAAGTCTTTTTCTTGTTGCACTAGATCAAACTATCATCGCAACCGCTCTTGGTAAAATTACCGAAGAGTTTAATGCGTTCAGTTCATTAAGTTGGATCGTTACAGCATACTTAATTACTACGACTATTACCGTGCCGATTGCCGGTAAATTATCAGATCTGTTCGGACGTCGAACACTACTTCTTATCGGTGTAGCAATCTTCGCTGCAGGGTCACTACTGAGTGGACTGTCAGGAAGCGTTGAGCAGCTGATTATGTGGCGTGCCCTCCAAGGTATCGGCGGTGGTATTATCACTGCAAACGCATTTACGATTGTCGGCGACCTCTTCGAGGCTCGCGAGCGAGGTAAGTGGCAGGGACTGATTGGTGCCGTGTTTGGTATTTCATCAGTTGTAGGGCCACTCCTTGGAGGCTGGTTGACAGACGGGCATACGCTCTTCAATGTGACGACTGACTGGCGCTGGACCTTCTTTATCAATGTTCCTGTAGGTATTGTGGCGTTTATACTCATCTCTATTTACTGTCCGAGTTTGAAGCATGCCAAGAAGCCACGAGTGGACTACATGGGGGCGGGACTGCTTGCACTTATTCTTGCAACGACAGTACTTGCAGTTGATAACACTGAGACAATTTTTGCAGACCTGATGTCTGCGACAGGGCTAACGCTTGTCTGGTTGCGAGTCATTATGTTTAGCGTCGTAGCTGCTGCGCTCGCTGCCTTTATATGGGTAGAGAAGCGTTCGAAAGAACCAATTCTACCACTGCATATGTTCAAAAATCGTAATTTCGTTCTTGTCATGGGAATTGCCACTTTGTTTGGTGCGGCATTTATGGGAGCAATCCTTTATCTTACGCAGTTTAATCAACAAGTATTTGGAGCAACGCCAACCGAATCAGGTATGATGCTTCTTCCTCTTGTGGGTGGACTGATGCTTACAAGTATTGGATCTGGTCAGATTATTTCTCGTACGGGTCGCTACAAGATATTCATGCAAGTTGGTATCGTGCTTGCAACAGTCATGGTGGCACTTCTCGCAACATTGACTCCTGACAGCCAGTACTGGCAAGAGGCTATCATGATGACGTTCCTTGGAATGGGGCTTGGTGTTGTTATGCCAGTCATGAACCTTGCTGTTCAAAACGAATTTAAACAGCACGAACTAGGTGTGGCGACAAGCTCGAACCAGCTCTTCCGTAGCCTTGGCTCAACGATCGGTGTTGCACTATTTGGCGCTGTACTCACAAGTGGTATTGCTACGCACCTTACTGACGTTGGACAGGACGCGTACATACAGTCACTTAAGAGTAGCCCTGCTGCAAAACAGCTCGGCGACCTTACGGACTCAAATACGCTACTTGCGTTGAACATGCCTGACACTAAGGCGAAGATCACCGAGCAGTTCCAAAAGTCGATTGCACCACTCCCAGCACCGCTACAAGAAACAGCATCTAAGCAGTTCAATGAAAATCAGGCCAATTTTGCCTCATCAGTGACGCATGCGTTTAGTGACAGTCTGCGAAGTATCTTTATGACTTCAGCCGTACTTATGGCAGTTGCATCTGTGCTCGTGTTCCTCATAAAAGAACGTCCACTTCACAAGGCAAAGCCTGACGACACACCTGGCGCGATATAAGCAAAAGCAGTATACTAGGCAATAGTTATGCTACGGCACTATACCAAGCATTCTCCGGGTGAGAAATTTAGACAAGTCCACACACCAGAAACAGAAGGTGTGTGGACTCATGCTGAGCAGCCGAGTGACGATGAGCTTGATCAAGTAGTAAAGATGCATCAGCTCGACGCAAACATCATCAGTGACCTTCGCGATGCGTATGAGCTTCCGCGTGTTGAATACAGTCAAAAGGCACTCTACGTGTTTCTTCGGGCGGCTCAGCGTACGAAGCACGGCGAAGTGATCTCTATGCCAGTTTTGGCAGTTATCGCTCCAAATGCGTACATTACGCTCACGTCGACTAATAGCGTGGCTGAGGGTAAAATTATTGACGCACTGCATCGTGATGCGCGTAGTGATGATAAAGGTGCGCTTCTGCTGAGTACATTTGCTGCAATCACGGCAGACTACGAGGCACTCATTCATCGAACGGGTAGGTATATAAAAGATATCGGTCGACGCCTTCGGACTCACGAAGTAAATAACGCTGACTTTGTTCATTTTGTGACGATTGAGGACAACTTAAATGAATACCATTCTAATCTTGCAGGTATGCACGCAGTCGCTGACCGTCTAAAAGAAAACGCCCACGGTATTTTCTCTCAGAGGGACTGCGAGGCGCTCGATGACCTTACGCTCTATATCGATCAACTCACCACTGCGGTAAGCAGTCATTCGCAGAGTGTGACAAGTATTAGAAATGCCTACAGTACTATCGCCAATAACACTTTAAATATGCGAATGAAGACGCTGACCGTTCTGACGGTTCTTATCGCGCTCCCAAATGTTTTTTATGGTATGTACGGCATGAACGTGCCACTGCCGTTTGAAAAAGAGCCGTGGGCGTATGGTGCAATTGTACTTTTCACAGTTCTGTTGATTTTCCTTGTATATTCTCTTGCAAAACGCTTCCGAGTGTTCTAATATTATAAGCAAGAGCGAGATCATTCTCGCGCATGTCTTGACGTAAATTGCATTGCTTGCTATTATTATCTATGTGTTCCGCGCCAAAAACACGAAAAATAACAATTTTAAAGGTCGAAGTGCGCGGGGCTGCATATAGTACAAGGAGTACAAAAAACCCATGCCAATAGCCATCGAGTTTGTGTCTACAAGACGCAAAAAGATAGCAGTGGATGTGGTGCCTGCCGAATGGCAACTGTATATCGCCCATTAATTATGGACATGAAGACATTATTCCCATAGGGGGTATAAGCTTCAACCGAATCAAAAAAAGAACCACCCCAAGGCACCGGGGTGGTTTTGTTTTACGTTAGGTAACTATTGTTGAGCTGGAATCTCTACACCTGCTTCTTTAAAGGCAGGGAGGAGAATGAGCTTCTCAAATGCATCTTGATCACTCCAGATTGGTTTTGCGCCATCTGTATTTGAAGCGACGATTGCACCGTCTTTGACGTATTGATCTAGTTTTTTGCCATTAAGCATAAACGTTGGCGTACCGGTAACCCCTGCTTTTTTACCAAGTCCAAGATCAAAACTGATCTTTGAGGCGACTGCTTTTGAGCCCATGTCAGATTTTAGCTTCTCGATATCTTTTACGCCAACTTCCATTGCATAGTTAACGAATGCGTCTGTTCGTTTGTCGGCGCTCAACGTACCCCAGCTGTTTTGCATTGCATATATTTTGTCATGCATCTCCCAGTATTTTCCCTGGAGTCCTGCGGCTTCAGCGCTAGATGCGGCTGCTTTTGCATTTGGGTGCATAGATGAAAGAGGGTTGTTGCGGAATACAAAGGCTAGCTGGTCTTTGTACTTTTCACTTAGAGTCTTAATAACCGGTGCGGCAGATGCGCATCCAGGACACTGAAAGTCGCCGTATTCAAATAGTACGACTTTACTTTCTTTGTTTCCAAATACCTGGTCAGCGATATTGCCCGAGGCTTCGCTAGCAGGCTGAATTTGATTAATATCAACGTTTGCTACTTCGACTTGGTCCTTCTTCGAGAAGAGAATTAACCCTCCGAGTACTGCGACGACAAGAGCGCCAAAAATAATCCATGTTTTCGTATTCACCTATAACTCCTTATACTTACTATACTTATTGTAGTGTAAACCAGTAGTGACGGCAAGGTGGTACAATAGTCATACGATGACGATAGTGCTTTATGTTATTTGTATGATTGCTTTTTTGAAGCTCATTTTTATAAGCTCAATTTCTGTTGATGGGACAAAGCAAAGCAGGTTTGAGCTCAGTCGTCTCGCCAAAAAAGGCGAGTCGGCCAGTCAATCGATTCTAGAACGAGAAGTGTTACTGCGTGATCTGCTTTCGGTGCAGCGAGCTCTTGTTGCAGTACTTATAGTGATTATCGTTGCGAGTGCGATTGCCGCTTGTGGATGGCCAATAGGATTGCTACTGTCGGTTGTCGTAGCACTAGAATTTGGTGCTATTGCAAGACTTCCGGTTATTCGTCGAAACAGCCAGCGAGTATACGAAAAGTATGAAGCGAAATTACTCGAATTTATGAAGCGTCATCCGAGATTGTTTTCGATCTTAAGAAGCGTTACTCATGAAGGTCCACGGAATTTTACTATCGGATCGCGAGATGAGCTTCGACACTTAATCGATCAGGCCGATGGCCATATACTGACGTCAAGGGAGAAGGAGCGGCTGCTTGCTGGACTCGTACTAGAGTCGATGACTGTCTTTAAGTATATGACGAAACGGGATCAAATGACGACAATTGAATCGAGTGAGCTACTAGGGCCGCTTGTGCTTGATGACCTTCATAAATCCGGACAGCGACTATTTCCGGTTACACAGAAGTCTCAAATTGTAGGAGTTCTTGATATTGGAGATACGACAGATCTTTCCACGTCAAAGCGATCACTTACTGCAGAAAAGGCTATGTCGTCCACACTCTTCTATATTCAGCAGGATCAATCAGTGCTCTCCGCACTCGAGACATTTGCTCGCACGGGCAGTCAGTTGCTCTTTGTTATCGATACGGATGAGTCAATCATAGGGATGATTGCGCTCGAGACATGTCTGCCGCTTGTAATAGGTGATGTACAGACAGACGACTTCACTGCAGACGATGACCGTACTGCTGTGGCCGCACGCTTGGTATAGCTAGCGCTATCAGAGGTAAAGTGGTATGATAGCAAGTATATGACGAGAACTTTAGTACGAGATTTAGCAGAAAAATTAGGCGAAACAGTAACGATTAGTGGCTGGGTGAATAGTCGCCGTGATCATGGCGGATTGATCTTTATTGATATACGCGACCACACTGGAGTCATCCAGCTTGTTGCGAGTCCAGAATCTGCCGAAGCGTTCTCGTTAGCTGAGTCAGTTCGTGATGAATTTGTACTTCGTGCTACAGGTATTCTTCGCGAGCGTGATGACCATCTAAAGAATCCGAATATTCCTACTGGTGGAATAGAGATTGTTGTTTCAGGTCTTGAGCTTCTCAATAAATCAGAGCCACTTCCTGTCGCTACGAGAGATGATGGCCAGCAATCTGGCGAGGAATTACGCCTTAAGTATCGTTATTTGGATCTTCGTCGACCATCTATGCAGAGTACTCTCAAGAAGCGCTCTGAGTACTATAAAGTACTTCGCCAGTATATGGATGAGCGAGAATTTACTGAGATTACGACGCCAATTCTTGCTAACTCAAGTCCAGAGGGTGCACGAGACTTCCTCGTACCCTCTCGCGTTCATCCAGGTAAGTTTTATGCACTTCCACAAGCACCGCAGCAGTTCAAGCAGTTGTTGATGGTTGGAGGCGTGTCACGCTACTATCAGATCGCAACATGTTTTCGAGATGAAGATCCTCGCGCCGACCGCCTTTATGGTGATTTCTATCAGCTTGATGCTGAAATGGCATTTGTCGAGGATGGCGAAGAAGTGCGTCGGACTATGGAGCCGCTCATCAAGCAGTTGGTGACCGAGTTTGCAGGTAAGACGCTTGTTAGCGATGAGATCCCGCGTATTCCGTATCAGGAAGCGATGGATCGTTTTGGCTCAGATAAGCCTGATCTTCGTTTTGACCTAGAGTTGGTAGATCTTTCAAGTGAACTACAAGCAACTGAGTTTGGCGTATTTAAAAATACGCTCGCAAGCGGAGGTGTCGTAAAAGCCATCCGTATTCCTGGAGCGGCGAGTCTTAGCAGGTCACAAATTGATAAATTTACTGACATCGCTAAGCAAGAAGGTGCTGGCGGGCTTGCCTATATTAGTTATGAAAACGGTGAAGCAAAATCACCAATTGCTAAATTTCTTACCTCAGAAGAACTTGTGAGTATTCGGCAGCGAATGGATGCGAGTGATGGCGATACAGTATTTTTCGGTACTGACAAGCGAGAAGTAGTCAATAAAGTACTGGGGCGTCTACGCTCAGAATTTGCGGAGCACTTCAGTCTAAAAGATCCAAACAAGGTCGCGCTTGCTTGGGTAGTTGATTTTCCATTCTACGAGTGGGATGAGTCGGCAAAGAAAGTGGACTTTGGGCATAATCCGTTTAGTATGCCTCGAGGCGGTGCAGAAGCTCTCGCTGCAGCTGACACTGATGAGAAGAAGCTTGCGATTGTAGCAGATCAATATGACATGGTGATGAATGGCTACGAGATTTGTTCTGGCGCAGTTCGAAACCACAATCCAGAAGTGATGTACGAAGCATTTGGCGTGCTCGGATATGATCGTGCGTATGTCGAGGATAAATTTGGTGCTATGTTGACAGCATTTAAGTTTGGCGCGCCACCACATGCTGGATGTGCATTTGGTGTTGACCGTATTTTTATGGTACTAACAAACGAAGATAACATTCGCGAAGTGATTGCATTTCCGAAAAATGGTTCAGGTGTCGATACGATGATGAATTCCCCAAGTGTTGTCGAACAGCCGCAGCTGAGAGAGTTGTCTCTCAAGATCGAAGAAGTATAGGGTAGACGGGCGGTATGTCTTTTCAAGCCTATCTCGATGCAATCGAACTAAAAACGGGTAAGACTCCAAATGAGTTTATAGCTTTAGCGAAACAAAAAGGATTTGATGATTCTTCGATCAAAGCTGGTATTATTGTTGCGTGGCTTGCGGAAGATTTTCAACTTGGTCGTGGTCATGCGATGGCGCTTGTTCATGTGATTAAGCATGGCGCCGAAATTAGTAACAAGCATGTTGGAACGACAGGGGTTCATAGGGACGATTCGACGACGCTACGTCTTGACGGTATACAGTCATCTGAAGACTAGTTACGATTGACAGTATGCCGTATATTTGCGATGATAACGGTAATGTTTAACTTTGAAACGTTTGCACAATCTGCCGGGCAGCTTCTCGATATAGCTGGAGTGGTAGTGATCGTAGCGGGTATTATTGTCTCTACGATACTCCTACTCATTACTGCTTTTAAGCAACATAGCTTGCGTGACGTCTATCGAGCCTACCGTCAAAATCTTAGTCGAAGCATTCTTATTGGCTTGGAGTTTTTAGTTGCTGGAGATATTATTCGATCTGTAGCGGGTGATTTGAATCTTGATAGCGTGCTTGTACTTGCGATTATTGTTGCGATTCGGCTTGTACTCGGTGCGAATCTAGAGATGGAAATCGAGGGTCATTGGCCATGGCAGCGTTCCTCTAAAAAAGAGTAATGCATCAGTACTTGAGTGGTATAGTGAAAGAACTATGTCATAATAAACTACATGAGCGACATGACAAAAAAAGAAATAATTGCAAAAATCCTTAGTGCCAGTCAGGGGCAGTCTTCGAATTTATTTGGTGTAGGCGGCGGTGCTGGCTGGATGGGGCAAGTATCTGGCGTGCAGCAGCAAGTGAGTAGCGAGCTAGCAAAGTGGGAGAGCACGGCCGATGATGATATACTCCGTGGTCTAATCGGCCTGCTTGTCACAGTGTCAGCTCTTTCGGAAAATGAAGCAGATGAGTTGCTACGTTCTCTGTCAACTAGTTCTTAATTCTCATTTTTCTCCAGATCAGCCCATCGAAAAGCAGATGGCTGAAATATCCTGCGACCGCTGCAAGATAAAAGAGTAGACCGATTGCAAGATTTGAGTCGTCGTAGAGATAGGGCACGATAAGGATAGGAAGTGGGACGATACCCATTGCAAGCTTGCTGTGCGTCCAGCCACGGTGGTGGCTGATGATAGGAAGCATTGCGATGAACCCGAGGTATGCTGCTGCCTGTATGTTGCCGCCTATAAGTAAGAGAACATCGATCACAAATGCAATGCCGAAGAAGATGTCTTGCGCCTTGCTGTTCGTGTCGACATCTGGAAATAGTGCAAATAGCATCGCAATAACAAAAAGTGCCGCAAGAGGCTGCCAGTCGCTAAGTAGATGTGTCGCTTCAGCAAGCTGTTCGATAGGGAGATGACTAGCCCCAAGTGCAACAACTGTACCTGCAAGTACGCCTCCCGCTAGATGACCTTTCCAGTTTGCCATGATAACAGTGTAGCATTTGCAGAATAGATATGTATAGCGTAGTTAATATAACAACTATCGATGCTATAAAAACAACAATTTGCAACAAAAGATGTGAATGTGTGAAAAATATCACAGCGAAAATAGTAAAATCACGCTACAATGGAAAGATACTAACGTTAACTCATGAAAGGATACGCTGATGGATGATATGCAGACAATCATTACTTTGTTAACTATTGCAGTTGTCTTGCTTTCAGTTGTTATTATTGCACTACTTGCAGCGGTTACTGTTGTACTTGTGCGGATCAACCATATTGCAAAGAATATCAACGACGTCACAAATCACGTTGCAGCGGCAACTGAGTGGCTTTCACCTGTAAAGGTGTTCGCTACTGCTGCTAAAGCTTTTCGTAAATAATTAAAAAGGAGATAGATAATATGTCTAAAACAGCAAAAGTACTTCTCGCAGCTATCGGTGGATTTGTAGCAGGAATCCTACTCGCACCAAAGAGTGGAGAAGAAACACGTAAAGATATCAAAAAGAAGACTACAGAGGCTAAGAAAGCAGCTACTCAAAAAGCTGATGAAGTTCGTGCAGCAGCAAAAGAAGGTGCTAAAACACTTCAAAAAGGCGCTGACGTTGCAGGTAAAGAAGCAGCTGAATTTGGCCTAAGTGCAAAAGCTACTGCTGAGAAGATCGCTGCAGAGGCGGCAGAGCTTGGTGGCGAAGCAAAAGTTCGTGCAAGTCGTGTTGCAGCAGATGCAAAACGAACAGCACAGACACTTCAAAAAGATGCTGAGAAGCACCTCCGCTAGTTTCTAAACGAATCTATTGAAATACCCCGCTTAAATACAAGTGGGGTATTTTCTTGACAGTATGGAGGCTAAGAGTATACTTAGTCTCATTCCAGTTGCAATCCAGCGACTGGACGAATTGAGAAGGTGATTAACATGAACACTGAAGTTTCCTCCTCACTCGGACGTACAGTCATTTTTCATGATGATGATCTCGACGAGCATCTGATTGACGTTGATGACACGTATGGGCCTAGCCTCGAATTTACTAGCAGTGAAGATGGGCGGGTGTATCGACTGTCGCAACTGATAGTGGCCGATAAAGACACCGAACCGCAAGTCTTAGTGCGATATGTGGGTGAGCGCAGGTATTGCTTCACGATCTATCGTGCCGTCATATTGTTTGACGATGGATTTGTTGTACCGCCGGAGTTCAACATCGCCGTGGGCTATTCGGCAGATGCGATGAAACTCGTGCTTCTCACTCGTGTTGTGAGGCACTTGGATGACATTCATCCTTTTGTCGTCTACCGCACGCTAAGAGGAAGCAAAGAGCCGATTTCATTAAAGGTGTCTCCTTATCATCTTCTCGATTCATTATTTTTTAGTATTAGTTATATGTTTTGATCGGTACGATCTACGGAGATAATTTTTCCATCAATTCGCTGGTAATGAGCATCACTTTTTTCTGCAAAAGGAGACAATATCTGGTCGACTAGCGCCTTACCTTTATCGGAGAGAATAGCGTCATGAGTAGGGAAGATAAAACGCGGTTGAATTGTTTCAATATAGTCAATTACTTCGCTGATCTTGAGCCAAGGTGCTGCAACGGGAAGGGCGAGTGTATCAACTTCGACTCCTGGTGTCGTGAAGTTGTCTCCCGGATAAAATACAGTATCGTTTATAAGTACCCCAACGTTTGCGATAATTGGTATGGATTCATGAATCGTTGCATGTGTGTCGCCGAAAAATCGAAGTTGAAATGACTCGAGATGGACGGTATCTCCGCCATGCACAGTTTGAGTTGGCAGTGCTCCTTCAATTTGTTTCGTGACAGAAGGTGGTCCAATGATAACTGCATCGGGATTATGAGCGATGATTGCACCGAGAGCAGACGAATCAAAGTGATCTGCATGTTCATGAGTCACAACTACTCCAGAGACATTCTCTGGAGTGTTGAGGTTTGATGTATAGGCGCCTGGATCTACGATGAGTATCTTACCGTCATGTTCGATAGTAAAACAAGCATGTTCATATTTTGTAAGTTTCATAGATCTAGTATACCTCTTTTGCTTAAGTGTGGTGAGGGGTAGTGCTGCCGCGGATTGCTCTGACGACCGCTAGTAGTACTACAGCACCAAGCACGGCGACGACAAGACTAGTCAGGTTGAATCCCTCGGCGTCGATACCGGTAAACGACCGTACGATTACTCCGCCAATAAATGCCCCCAAAATTCCGGTGACGATATTTCCTATCATCCCTTGCTGTGCATCAACACGCATAATGAGTGATGCGATCCAGCCCGCAAGTGCTCCAAATAGTATCCAGAGTACAACATCGATAATCATAGCTACCTCCTTATTAGTTGTATGTCTATGATAGGCGTATTTTTGCGGTTATGCTGTAACTTTTGTTACGTATAGGGTGTGAAAATTTAGACAGGAAGAAACAGATCTGTGAATTTTTTTCGTACTTTTATAAGCTTTGGATTGATGACGATTGAACAGTAGCCGTTCGCGGGGTTTTTGTTGAAATAGTCTTGATGTTCGGGCTCTGCTGGATAAAACATATCGAGCTGTGCGAGTTCTGTGACGATAGGGTCATCCCATATGGTTTGCGCACGTTTCACAGCTTCCGTAAAGGCTATATGTTGCTGCTCGTCGACGTATAGCAGGATTGATCGATATTGCGACCCTTCGTCAGCTCCTTGTCGATTACGTGTTGTTGGGTCGTGTAGGGTAAAGAAAACATCAAGAACGGCTTGTGATGACACAGTTGATTCATCAAAGGTCACTTGGACGACCTCAGCATGGCCTGTTTTTCCTGACGCTACTTGATAGTAGGTAGGATCACTACTTTCGCCGCCAGCGTACCCGCTCATTACCTCAACGACACCGTTAATACGTCGAAATACTGCATCTAAGCACCAAAAACATCCGCCTCCGAGTGTATATGTTGTCATGTATCTATTATACTGGACGATATGACTTCAGAGGAATTTCAGTCACATATATGGGATAAGGCAAAAGTCCACTATCGTTCAATGCCATGGCGCGAAGATGTTCGTCCATACTACGTCTTGGTGAGCGAGCTCATGCTACAGCAAACGCAAGTAGATCGCGTGGTGCCTAAATTTCTCGCTTTTATCCGGGCATTTCCTGATGAACACACACTCGCGTCAGCTAGCTTGGCGGAGGTGCTGACGCATTGGAGTGGACTTGGCTACAATCGCCGCGCAAAGTTCCTTCATGACGCTGCGAAGAAGATTGTATCAGAATATGGTGGTGTATTTCCAGATGATGAGCAGGCCCTCCTGTCCCTTCCTGGTGTCGGTAAAAACACAAAGGGTGCTATTTTGGCGTACGCCTTCAATCAGCCCGCTATTTTTGTAGAAACAAATGTTCGAACAGTTTATTTTCATCATTTTTTTACTGATGGTGAGCAAGTTGATGACAAGCAGATAGAGGAGTTACTTGAAAAGACAATTGATGACGAGCATCCACGAGAGTTTTACTGGGCTCTTATGGACTATGGCACTTATCTAAAAAAACAAGGTGCAGGCAAGATTCAGCAGAGCCGGCATTACAAGAAACAACCGGCACTAAAAGGGAGTGTGCGCGAGATTCGAGGCCAAATACTAAAACATCTCACAGGGGGTGATATTCGTGAAGCTGATATGAAGCAGCGAGTCGTATATGACGAACGATTTGACCTAGCCTTAAATGGCCTCCTAAAAGATGGATTAGTGATGCGACAAGATGATATGTTGCATTTGACCAAATAGGCTATTTCGGGTGATAATAGAAAGAATGAAAAAAATGACTTTTATTGCCGCCTTGTTGGTTGTTGCATCACTTGCAGGTGGTGTCTCGGTGGCGCATGCAGAGCAGTCGAGCTCATCTCCGCTTTCAGATAGCCATCTTGATCGTATCAGGGCTAATTGTGGCAATGCGCAGCAGACACTCAATCAGCTTCATGTTAACGATGCACGACTTTATGTGAATCGTAACCAGGCGTATTTTTCGATATCCGACAAACTCATGGCACGACTCAATAGTCGCTTAGCATTAAACCGTCTTGACGGCAGTTCACTAGTAACGTCTGCAGCGAGCTTTGATAAATCACTCAATGATTTTCGGACTGCATATCGACAATACGAGACTCATCTTGCCTCGATACTCAGGATTGATTGTCAAAAACAGCCAGGCTCTTTCTATGACGCTGTAGTGAAAGCGCAGGGGTTACGAGCTGATGTTGCATTGAAGGTTCAGGATTTACATCGTTATATCAATGAGTACGATCAATCGTTTGGGGCGTTTAAGGCAGGTTTCTTGGAGCCACAAAAAGAAAAGGACACTCCTTCATGAGCGAAGAAGAGCATAAAGCTACTATTTTTCACGAGCCTGCAGGTCGTCTTGCGAAGCATAAATTTATCGCTATGATAGGTGGAAGTATAGTGATCGCACTCTTGTTTGTTTCAATGAGCTTAGCGCTCTACGGCAGTAGTGGTGCGGCGCAACTAGACCTTAGTCGGCCAGGATATAAAAGCGCCGAAGTAAAAAAGGAAGATGCTACACCTGTATTTGAAGGATTTTCTGCAAGCGGCTCGGTAGACAAGAAGACACTTGAAGAATTTGAAAAGATGTATAGAGAGCGTACTAAAAACGCGACATCAGTTGATGCTTTTAGCGGTGAAGTTCTTGATGCGCAGGCACTTGGGATTGCGCCCGACGCGGCACAGTAGTCGAAGGCGTAGGTCTATTTCTTTTTTGTCGGTGGTGCGAAATTAGGGAGTACTGCAAGTTCAATCTTAGCTTTTTCAAGTGATTCGAGAAGACGACGACGCATTTCAGCAATCACAGACCACTGATCAGATGGCTGGGTTTTTCCAGCAATGATGATCTCAAGTGAATTCCCTGTAATCTCTCCCAATGAGACGAATGCAGGTGGTTCGATGATCTTCTTTTTCCACTTATCTTCTTTTGCGAGCTTCTCACCAAGATCATTGATGATCGAAACAACTTCATCTAGGTCGGTATCAGGATGAACAGCAACGATGAATCGAGCCATGCTATAGCCCATAGTCTTATTGATGACGTGCGTCACCATGCCATTCGGGAAATAATGAACGTTGCCATCAACATCACGAAGTACGGTACTGCGTGTACCGATTCGCTCTACAGTACCGCTTGCTCCTTCGATATCGACGATATCGCCGACACGATATTGATTTTCGCTGATGATAAAAATTCCCGATAGGAAGTCTTTTATGATTGACTGAGCGCCAAAGCCAAGAGCAACCCCTATGATACCTGCACTAGCAAAGAGCGGTGAGAGGTCGATGAGCGGGAAAAGTTCCTTGAAGATAGTGAGGCTGGCGATGACCATGACGAGGATGCGCCATATATTTGTAAAGAGGGCAGACAGTGTGTTCTGTCGTTTTTCTATATCTTTTCTATGCCACTCGCGATGACGAGTGCTCTTTACGAGACGACGAACGGTCGACGCGACAATTCGTGTTCCTCCGTAATAAGCGATAAGTGCGACAAAAAGAATAATAAGGATACTGATGCCATGACTTGGATCATTCTCTGTACCATACATCCATGTGTGAAAACCTGGTGAGAGTGATCGAGCAGCATCATATAGCCAATTAAAAGTAGCTTCCATATGTGGTAGTATATCATAAGACTTATGATTATTTTCCCTGATACCGACCACCCAAAGCTACATGATATTCTCCGCGATGGTGCTATCGGGGTGATAAAAACAGACACATTGTATGGTCTTGTTGGGAGAGCTGAGGATGAAAAAGCGGTTGAAAGAATCTACTCCGTTAAGCATCGAGATACGACGAAGCCATTGATTGTACTGGTGGCGGGTGAGACACAATTATTCGATCCGCTACCAACAGTGCTGAGTAGTACAATTGACAATTACTGGCCAGGTCCGAACTCAATTATTTTTGAATCTCCCAATGCTCCTAAATGGCTACGGCGCAATGGCTCGACAGTTGCATATCGTATGCCGACAAACGAAAACCTAAAACGTCTCCTGCTTGAGGTTGGACCACTGGTTGCCCCGAGTGCGAACCGTGAAGGTGAGCCACCACTTGAGATCGGTCTACAGGCAGAAGCGTATTTTGGTGATGAGATTGATTTTATTGTTGATGGTGGGCTCGTGCTGGATGGCCAGCCGTCTCATCTATATCATGTGACTTCCGGTGGCGATATGGAGAAGGTTCGTTAGTGCTTGATCCACAGGATTTCGTTATCACGCGTAAGCGCAAAAAATATAAGTTTGCGCTTTTTGCAAACTCGCCACTTTGCTATGAGTTTGACCAATGGGAGAAGCGGTCGGTAGATTGTATCGAGATAGGTGCTGGGACGGGACACTTTAGTGTAGAGCTGGCTGCTTCGCAACCAGATAAGACGTTTGTTGCGATCGACGTCAAGGCCGACCGATTGCAAACTGGAGCAAAAGAGGCAGAGGCGCGCGGACTAAAGAATATCTTTTTCCTTCGTGCTCGCGCTGACCAGATCGCTGAGCTTTTTGCAGAACAAGCACTCGAGTCGATATGGGTGACATTCCCCGATCCATTCCCGAAAGATCGATCCTCTAAACGGCGCTTAATGCATCCATTCTATCTAGAGATATATCAAACTCTCCTTCAGCAAAATGGCGCGCTCTACCTCAAGCACGATTCTCGCGACTTTTTCTTGTGGAGTTTGGAGCAGTTGGTTGCCAATAAGTGGCGCATTGATGAGCTTTCTTTTGATCTACATGAATCGTCCCTCTCTGATATATACAAGATAAAGACGGTCTACGAGGAGCGCTGGCTAGGCGAAGGACTGGTCACGAACTTTACTCGAGCTTTCCCTCGCTAGGCAAGCTGTTCACGGACCCAAGTGTCGATCGAACCCGCTCCCATGCAGAGTACAAGCTTTCCTGCGTCGCGTGCTGCCTGAATGTCGTCCCATAGTTGGTGATTGAGGTCGGCGATACTAATCACTTGAGGGTTTGTGATGTGCTTTGTGAGATCTGAGGGGGTGAGTATGGTGAGGTTCAGATCTTCTCTCGATAGGTAGGTTGGTAGCCAGTAGACTTTTTCAGCAAGCTCGAATTGATCAGTATACTGATCTTGAATCTCATGCTGGCGAACATTTTGATGTGGCTGGTAGACGAGTACGATTTCATCTGATATTTCTCGTGCCATCTGGAGTGTTGCGGCGATTTCAACTGGATGATGGCCGTAGTCGCTATAGAGGTTGTCGGCAAGTCTCTCAAATCGACGGACTGTGCCGGGGAAGGAGTTGATTGCCGCACGACTATCTCCGGTTATCCCCAGTTTTTCCACAGCCTTGAGGACGAGTGTGGCGTTGCGACGATTATGAAGGCCGGGTAGCTCGAGTGAAGCAACTTCGTCGTCACTCAGTATCCAGTCTTCTGGGCGAACACTACCAATCTTTTGACTATCGGTTTGCCATAAAATGACACTATCAGATTGATTAAGAAATTGCCCGAAAGCTTGCATGTAGTCGGACTCGGTTGGGTATGTATCTGGGTGGTCATAGTCGATCGAGGTAATGAGTGAGAGGTGTGGCGAGAAATGGAGGAAGTTGCGATCGAATTCGTCGCATTCATAGATAAAGTACTCACTATCAGGGACATAGCGGCCGCTTGGTCCGAAGCTTAGCTGGCTACCGACAGAATAGCTCACGGGGATGCCAAGCTGCGTAAGTGTCCATACGGCCATTCCGGTTGTCGTGGTCTTTCCATGAGTGCCTGCTATAGCGATGAGCTTCAAGTTTTTTTCCTGCAATATATGCGCAAGTAGTTCGTCACGCTTTGCTGTTTTGATGCCGAGCCTTCGGGCTGCGACGAGTTCCGGATGGCTGTCGGGGAGGGCTGCAGTATATATAAACCAATCGAGTGGTGTTTTCTGATGTTGTTGCTCTAGAAACGACCCATCCTGCGCGAGAGATATATCGACGCCTTGTGCTCGTAGTTCGTGAGTCGTGAGACTTTCAGACAAGTCTGATCCAATTACCGAATAGCCGGCATCGTGAGCGATCTGAGCGAGCGGCCCAATGCCTACGCCGCCAATCCCCGAGAAGTAAATATTCATAGTACTTAGTATACTAAATACGACAGTATTATGGAGAAAAACGTCCTTCTTGCTATATCTGTTGGCACTGTGTCATACTAGGTAAAACGTAAGCAATATAAAAAATGTTCCAGACAATTTTAGCAAAACTATTCAAGCGACGTCACTTTTGGCGATATGCTACCTTCTCTGAGGTAGCTGAACTTTACGCTTCACGAACAATGCGGCTTTTGGCGCTGCGCATGATCTCACTCTTTATTGCGTTGTTTATGTATCAAAACGGCTATTCACTTTTGTTTATAGCTTGTTACTTTGCCTGTTATTTTAGTGTCAAAGCGCTTATCGCATACCCAGCTGCGCGTTTTGCAGCACGGTTCGGTCCAAAGCACGGTATTCTACTAAGTAATATTTTATATATCCCAGCACTGGCTGCATTTACATTTGTGCCTGAATACGGCGTACCTGCGCTTATTATCTTTGGACTCGTACAGGCATGGTCAGTGACGATGTATGACCTATGCTATTTGGTTGATTTCTCAAAAGTAAAAAATAGCGAACATGCCGGTAAAGAGCTGGGCTATATGCAAGTTCTTGAGAAGTCCACGACAGCACTCAGTCCGCTTCTCGGTGGTTTTGTCGCGTTTTGTTTTGGAGTGGAGGCAACGATGTGGGTAGCAGCGATCATATTTGCACTAGCTAGCTGGCCGCTGATGCAAAGCGCTGAGCAGGTGAAGACCGGCCAAAAGCTTGATTTCTCTGGGTTTCCATGGCGGACGACATGGAGAAGTCTTCGTGCACAGTCGGCGATTGGGTTCGATGTGTTTACTTCTACGACAGTATGGATTCTGTTTATATCACTCACGGTATTTGTGGGGTCGGGTGACGACTTGTATCTTAAGATCGGCGCATTAACTTCTGTGACATTTGTAACATCATTTATCGCAGCCTACATGTTTGGGCGCTTGATTGATCGACGTCGCGGACGTGACTTGTTGCGATTTAGTGTTTTTGCGAATTCGCTTCTCCACCTTGCTCGGCCGTTTATGAGTACGCCGGCAGGAATTGCGATGCTAAATGTTGGAAACGAGACGGCAACTACGGGCTACTCTATGGCATTTACTCGAGGTATGTTCGATACTGCAGATATGACAGGTAAGCGGATTGCCTACATGTTCTTAATAGAGCTTGCACTGAACGTCGGCAGTGTACTTGCTTGCTTGGTATTTGCGCTGTGTTTGTGGATTTTTTCAGCCAATACTGTTCTTGGTATGCAAGTTTTCTTCGGCGTCGCAGCTATATATACGCTTGGCATTGCCTTTCCTCGGTTCCAGCTCTATCGTAAGTAGTTGAACATGCTCATGGTATACTAAAAGAGTAAATGAGTGGGATACTTTCACGTGGCAGATAAGCGACAAGTAAAGAGAAATATACGACAACTGCAACGAGTCAAAACGTGGCAGCTTTTTGTGCTTCTATTACTTGTGGGTTTTATCGCGGCAACATTTTTGCGTCTCAATAATATCGGTATGGACGAGCGTCGCAAGGCGGTGCTTAGTGCAGATCAGGAAGACAATCTCGAAGTTACGCAGGCAAGATTGTACGATCTACAACGGTATGTTGCAACTCATATGAACGCAGACATGGGAACGATCTACCTTGAGGGTCAGTACAAACGAGACAGTCAAAAAATCATCGATGCTCAGTCTGATGATACAAGTCCAGATAGCAGTGTCTTTAAGAAAGTGCAGGACATCTGTCGGCCTCGGTATCAGAATCTCGGTAGCTATTCTCAGGCGTATCAACAGTGTGTTATCTCTGAGCTAGACCGTTTTGGGCCTGCTGAAGGGCCGGTGACGAAGATAGCCCTACCAAAGGCAGATGCATATCGTCATAGCTTTGCATCGCCGCTCTGGTCGCCTGATTTTGCAGGCTTTTCAGTGTTGATCTGTCTGCTGATTTTATTCGTTATTGTTGCTCGAATGGTTGGGTTGGTTGTACTAAGGTTGATCCTCAAGATGAACAACAGAGAGCTCTAGGTGTTGACACCGAGCGTTCGGCGCTGTAATCTTACCCTTGTATAGCACTAACAGGAGGTATAAGACCATATGGCTTACAGTCACACAAACTCAAAGGGAATTACATACTACTTGCATAAGACCGATGTAACACTCCGTGGTGGCAAACCACAGACTATCTACTTCTTCGCAAAGGTAGAGAAGAATGAAAAGGGTGAACCAACAGATCTTCCAGAAGACCGTGTTGTTAAGGAAAATCCACGCAACGGATTCCTTACAATCTCAAAGAAAAAATAATCACTTCGATTATAGTCACAGTAGCCGCCTCATCTCTGGGGCGGTTTTTGTATGCCAGGTAAACTGTGGATAAAAAGTGCTTGCAGCGTAAGCGTATTTGATGGTACACTCGTATCAAACAAACAGGTGCCAAAACGGCCCCCAAGGGATGCGCAAATCGCCCTAGGGGCTTTTTTGATAGATGTAACGATATTGATTGATAATATACATTATGGTATAATGATAAAATGACAGAACGCGAATATGACGATCCGTTTTTAAGTCTTGGATACACTCCACGTGGGGGTGAAGAAGTCTCTTCTAGTGTGGACTCTCAGGAGGATAAGGAAATGTCCGTAGAACGGCCTCATCGCACTATTGGTGAAGCTGCAGCGAAGCGCGTTGTCTTTCGTCGCTCGAGTAGGATTGATGTGGATTACGGTAGTGAGCGGGACATTGGTATTGAAGATCCATACCCTGCAGTTGAGCAAGTAGCGAACACTGCAATGAATAATCATGAGGCGGTTGATGAAATGCTTCATCGGATGAAGATAGAGCGCATACGAAATAGTGGCGAGTCGGAAACTATCATCAATGCTCGAATCAGAGCGGCTGAAGAGGTAGCGAAGAAGCAGGTGGAAGAACGACGCTTGCTCCGCGAGCTTCGCTCAAAAGATGTCTCATAATTTCTAATTAAAAGAACCCCACATAACGCAGCTGTGGGGTTCTTCGAGCCGTGATGGCGAGAACTCTAGCTGGGTGTGTGGGGTGTTATCTTTGTGAACCAGATATTAAAAAATGGAACGATCTCACTCCAGATATTATCGAGAGCGGCTCGCATGTGCTTGAACTCCTCGGTGTCCTCTATGAGGTCCTTGTTGCGCACGATTGACGCTAGGATGGTTTCATAGGTCACCTCTGCTTCATAGTCCCTGGGATTTGGATTGTCGTAGCTAGAGAGTCTCTCCACGATCGTACGCAAGGCGTACTGGTCTTTGTCGTCTAGGCCATCGTCAGGGTTCTCTTTAAGCCAGAAACGGACGCATTGAAGTACGTTCTTTTCTTCACTACTGTGCCATGTCAGAGGGACGGCAACGGTTGTTTCTCCTGTAAGTTGCATTGCTTTTCTCCATATCGGTAGGCAGACAAACATGACTATAATAGCATAATAAGCTATATAAAGCAAATTATTAGCATAGAGATATAAAAAAGACGAGCATCAAACTCGTCATTTTAATCTGGTGGGGGCGGTTGGAATCGAACCAACTACCAAGTGGTTATGAGCCGCCTGCTCTAACCGATGAGCTACGCCCCCAGCTCTGACTATTTTATCATGACTTGCGGTATAATAAAGGGAACACGATGCAAAACATACGCATAAAACGATTTTTATACCTTGTACGTCACCGCTACATGACGATTAATAACGTTGTCGTGGTGATTGCTGCTCTGCTGGCTATCAGCTGGGCATGGGCTTCAGTGGGCGTTGTGCAGCGTAACTATAGCCTGCAGCGTGAAGTAGATGACAAAAAGCGCCAACAGCAACTTGTTGAGCTTGAGGCAGAGAATCTAGCGTACGAGCAGAAGTACTATAAGAGCGAAGAGTATAAGGCTCTCGAGGTGCGTACTCGACTTGGACTTGTAGATAAGGGAGAGAGGGTAGTGATCTTACCTCCGAACTCGCCGGCGGCAGAGCTGTACGACAAGCAGCAGGACGAGAAGCTTACTGGGAAGCAGGTGGCGACTGAAGAGCAAGGTGAGCTTCAAGAGTGGCTTAATTTTCTATTTGGCGGCAGTGGGGGTGTGTCAAAAAACACTTCTAGCTAATACTCTAGTCTTGTCACTTGCGTTTATATCTGTTACTATTGTATCTGTATCGCGGGGTGGAGCAGTCTGGTCAGCTCGTGTGGCTCATAACCACAAGGTCGTAGGTTCGAATCCTACCCCCGCAACCAAGAAAGATTTCGAAGGTTCTTCGGAGTCTTTTTTAGTTGGTAATACTCTGTAAAATGTACTAATTTCGCTGGTTCCAAACCTGTGGTTTTCGTAGTCGTATACCAACCCCTGTGGGAATAATATGCTTTGGAACCTTACCCTAGCACTTGGTGAAGCAAGCAGCCATTGCCTATCTACATCTCGCATAATCTCGAGAGCAACATCTATATCGGTTTCTCGTATTGTCTGCTGTCGCTCCAGCTGGCGTAGTTCGTCGGTTATTGTTACCTTGTCATCATCATATGCATTTACTAGCTCTGTTTTCTCATCGACGGTCAGTTGGTCGGCATTGAACTTCTTGATAGCGTTAAGACGATTTTCTGCTATGGTGTCGAGTTGATTGCGAGCTTTACTGATTTTACCGTTGAGGCTACCTAGCTGATTTGCAGCTTCTGCAATGAGCACTTCTTTATATAAAGCCAGAAGCCTGTCATCGGGTTTGATGCGTTGCAGCATCTTCTCAAAATCATCGTGCATTACATCGGCTTTGATTGATTTATATTTACCTTTGCATTGCGGGCGGGAGCAGTGATAGCGTGGTGATTTACCCCCTGCACCAGTCTTCGGTGCAGACGCATAAAGAGGTTTTGTGCAATTAGGGCATAGTACGAGACCTTTGAGTGGATAGTCGGGATTAAACTTCTGACGAACTTCGCCAGCTCTTTTGCGTTTGCCATATAGAAGCCTCTGGTTAATCTCGTAAGTGTCACGAGAGATGATTGCTTCGTGCTTGCCGTCTACTAGCTCCCAACCTGTCTGCCTATTGGCAACGTAACCCGCATATATAGCGTGCTTTATCATTGCGTGTATGCGGTCTTCACTTAGCTTTTTGCCATACCTACTGCGTAATCCGATGGAGGCAGCATAGCGAGTAAGCTCTGCTTTTGTTATATCACCCTCTGAGAAGCGTTCTAGCACCTGCTTGACGAGCGGAGCCATAGAGTTCGGCTTAAGTGTCGGTCGTAGCTTACCGACTTCATTGGGTATCTTATGAATATCATAGCCAACCATTGCTGGGGCTTGCCACCAACCTTGTAGAGATAGGTTTGTCATATTATCTACGGTAAAGGCTCGCTTTGTCTCGTTATCCATCTGGCCAACGAGCACATTAAACATTTCCATAAACTGGCCATATACGCTGTCGTCGGTCGGTTCAGTAGCAGAGCGTATTGATATACCAAGTCGCTTTAGGGGCAGAAGGAACCCTGTTACGTAGCTTGTCATATCACGAGAAGCTCTATTCATCTTGTAGACGATTACGTGGTCGATGTCGTCTTTGTGTTTCTCGGCGTATTGTATTAATTCTTTAAGTGCGGGGCGGTCAGTATTCTTGCCACTTTTAGCCTCGTCATAGAATGTTTTAGCAATCTCGATGTCATTGTTGGCTGCAAAATTGTTTATTGCTTGCAGTTGAGTTTCAGGACTTTCGCCGTTTACCTGACGTTGGCTTGATATGCGAATATATGCAAGAGCACGCTTGTTATGAGAGGTTTGTAATTGATTCCGTTGTGTCATATTTGGAACCAGTATACACTAATCGCTCTTTTGCTAACAGATGTAAAGAGTAAATAAGGTCTTTGACTTGGTCATCGCTCATAGGATTTGCGAGTGTTCCTAATATCCTGCGGGCTTTCTGAACGCTGACGACAAGTGAGCCTGTTTTCGCAGGACTATTGTCGTCTGAACGCAGCTTATTAACCATATTTCTATGGTATGTTTGCAAGAGCCTAAAATCTCTGGGGTATATTTAGACTATTTATAGCCCCTCGACAATGTTGCGATAGTATTTTCTAAAGTCATTTTCACTCATCGTCGGCGATTTACCCTCATAGCCCTCAAGTCTCTTGTGAGAGTAGTCACTGAATATATCTGCCATCTTTCTTCCGTTGAGTATGTGTTGGCGATGTATGCAAAACGCCAACTCTGGATTTATAGATTGTTTACCGCCAGTGCCGCCAATCTCTCGCTGTACATCTTTTACGATTTTCCAGACGGCTTTAATATCTGCCAGTGTTGTCTTGCGACCGAAACGCATTACAACCTCATCACCGTCTTGCTTGATATGTGGAGCGTACTTCATACCGTACGCTACGGGAGCCTTGGCTGTAAGTAATAACCGCAGGGCATTCTCTTTACTTATCTTGAACACTCCGCTTATCTCATCGGCACAAGCGTACACTTTGCGAGCATTCACATCATCGCCTTCGACTCGCTTGAGTAGTCCATATATGCCCATAAATACATTCTTGAGATACTTTTCTTCGATTGCCTCAAACTCTGGGCTACGTCGAATATCCGCTAAAAGCACGTCCTGATTTCCTCTCAAGTTAGGGAGGTATGCGTGGTGGGTTTCGTCGGACATAGTACCTTTATTATACTCAAAACACCCGCTTGTTTTGTAGCGGGCGAGAGGGCGTTTACCGTCTTGCTTTGAAGACGGTGGCGGCACTGATTTTACATCTTGCTTCGTAGATGTATTTCAGGTGTTATCCATCTTGCTTTGAGGATGGATACGCCTCTGTTACGCAATGATGTTACATTTACATCATCTACGCACTGCCAACTCTGTAAAAATCGCTAAAATAGGTGCTTTCACCTGCTTGCTTCGTAGTAGGTGGGGCGGTTTTACTATCTTGCTTCGTAGATAGCTCTACCCCTGTTATCACGTCTTGCTTCGTAGTCGTGAATTAGTTGCAATCCGTATACATTGTCGAGCCAATCGCCCGACTCGTGCAGCTCGTTCCAGAACGATAATCGCTATTGCCTGAGGGTTTCGTGCTGTTGTATAAGTCTATGGCGTTTTGCTGTTGCTGCAAGCGATTTGCTTCATCTTGTTGGTCGAGCTTACGCTGCTCGATAGCGTCTTGTTCTTGCTTGGCTCGCTGCTGCTCTATAATTTGAGTTTGTCTCGTACGCTCCGCCGCTTCCTGTTTCCTCTGATTAGCTTGATTAAAGCTAATGACGGACGCTATAACTACGATGACAATAACACCCATAATCCAGCCGCCTTTGCCCGAATGTTCCTTGCCACCAGCCTCTTGCTCTATATCACGCCATAGCCCGAGTTCATCTCTGCTAATATCATCGTGGGTTTTTGCTTGCTTCTGAAACACTACTGCTTCTTGCTTGAGAGTCTCGAGCTGTTTTTCTATTTTCCCCTTGGCGGACTTACGACCACCTGTAACAAATGCCATCACGACAGCTGCTATAAGCAGTACGGTAGACAACAACCCTACAATCTTTACCGCTATGTTGCCGCCTGATTGTTCAGCGGTCGTACCGCTTGTGATACCGACAACTACAAGGACACCAATAAGAACAAGGAGTAGCGGCATAAAGACGACAAGTCCTTGGTGTCGGTCGATAAATCTATCATATTTTTCAAGCTGCTTTTTCTTCGCTTTATAATCGTGTCGTATCTCTGATAATGTGTCGCTGTCTTTTGCTGCACTCATAACCGCTCTCCGTACTACTTGGTATTGATGTACTGGCGGCAAACTAAAAAGCTCGCCGCCAGTGATAACCGAAGCTACCCGATACCGTTTCCAGTATCGACCATCGTGAAATAGTGCTCTGACGACGAGCTTTTATTTCACGATGGATTTTGTAACAACCATATCGCCAATGGCGGGTTAGGTCGTATGGGTTCATTATAACATCTGATTGATATGGCTTATAATGAATACAAATGACAGAGGTAGTTAAAAATAAGGATGCCAATAGCAATGAGAGCTATGGCGTATGGAGTTTTGGAGGCTACCGTAACCTTCGAGGCAGCCTTATCGCTAGTGAAAGGCATTTTACTGTCAAACTAGAGCTTGGCAATCGACCTACTATCGATAAAAAGAGGGGCGAGGCTAGAGGGCTGCTCGATACAGATAATAATAGATATATACTCCTTCGAGACTGCCATATTACTAACAGAACCACCAAACATAGCCACGGAAATGTACGAACGAGCATAAAAGCTGGTGCATACACAAAGCTAGAGTACGTATCCCCAATAAAACGTTTGTCCTTTTCCTCTCTGGAAATCGACCTACCAAAAGAGCTATTCCATAAACGCGATTTATTTAATCGTTACTTAAATGAGGGTATTCGCTCTGGTGAGGTAAAAGAACCCTCTATAATACTGTACTCAACGTCTCGCTATGACGTTGGCATACGTACCGATACGATAGTAAACCATAGCGAAAACACACTTACCGCCAAACTTCATTCAAGACTTGTCATATCATATAAAAAACCACAATCTATCAATTCTATTATTGAAGATACTGACAAGATAAGGAGTTTGATTGCAATCTGCTCATATTTTACTCAGGCTATAAACCTAGACAATGTTGAACTATATTACTCTGCGGGTATTGAATATAAAAGAGAATCGGCTGTCAACTTCAGCTCAAAAGGACATCGTATTATTCAAGCCGACGTAGACTCTGACGATATGCCCGCAGGGTGGTTGTTTGATAAGTTTCTTGAGCGGTCTGAGGACATATTTCCACGTTACTTTGAGCTGCTCAAAGATAAAGAGTTTCAATACGTAGTAGATGTCTATCTGGGGCATTTCAGACCGAGTAAAAGTCCTGGAGTTACGATTGAGTTTCAATTTCTAGCAGCAATTCAACTTCTTGAAGCGACATATGAACGGCTTGTCGAAGATATTGATACAGAGGTGAAACGCAAGAAAGCCACTTTTAAGTGTAGCTGTGGCAATAGTTACTGTAAGAATTGTACGAGGTTGAAATTAAGAGACCTTACTGCCAAGCTTCGAGAACTCGTTAAAATGTCCATTGGTAAGAACAAGAAATACAAAGATTTCACTCTGGCTTACGAGGATATTGCGTATACAAGGAACTATCATACACACGGTAAAAAGAACTCTCATAGAAGCTTAATGTCTACTCACGATATGCACAGGACTATTATCAAGTTAGAGTTTATATTTTTATACGTAATGCTTAAAGAGCTGGGCTATTCTAATGATGAGATAGACAAGACACTACCTTATCTAAGTCCATTTAACTGGGTCTTTGGTACATAGTTCTAGCTAGAGTGAGGGCAACGTCTACTAAGAGACCACTCTTGCAGGTATACTAGATTTATGACCGATGACGACCTCAAAAAGTTAATTGAAGCAATTGAATCCCGTTCGTACGAGTATGATTTTCAAATTGCTGACGAGTTTAAGAAAATTGCTGACGAGAATGAGGTAACCGAGGAACAGAGCAAATTGCTGGAAGCCGAGTTTATTGCTTTCCGATTTATGAGTCGGAATGGCGAAGAGAGGCGGTTTCGTCCGATGGTTGAGTACACGAACGGCGTGGTCTTTCCAGACGACAGCAAAGAGATTAACAAAGATAGATTGGATTACTGGCTTGAGCGTGCTCGCTCGACTTCAAATCCAGTAATGAAGGCTCGGTACTCTGATTTGAACTACGAGTACAATGACTCTATTGGAAAAAGAGAACTAGCGAAGTCAGTAGTCTCTTCATATGTCGATGCCTCAAGTGTTAGCGTCGAAGGCAACGAGATTGACCGAATCGACAGTATTACTCGTGCGTTTGAAGTTGCCCTGGAGAATGAAGCAGACAGCCCAGATTTGCTCGTCACTGCTAAGAACGCATTACTGAAACTCAGTGAGAAGTTCGCTAAGGACAACTTGCGTTGGGCACTTGATTTACTAGAGCTAATAATCCTACACAACGATAAGTTTTCAGGGGATGAGTTATTATCATCAAAAAAGATTGCCGATGAGGGAGTAAAATCCTACCAAACCGAAGAAGGCAGCCAGCTCGTGCTGGAGAGCTATATGAAAGCTCAGCAAGCACTTACAAAACTCGCAACCCCTTCAGATTACGACGAGGATGCAGCGACTCGTGCGAATGCCCAACTATATATTGATAATGCAGACGTTGATAATGCCAGTCCTTTCCTAGTTCAATACCACTTAATGCAAGCGGAGAAGATTCTTCGTGATGGTGGACTAAATGCGGAGGCAAACAAAATCCATAGCCGAATGGAAGCGGTAGCCAAAGACCCTAACTTCACAAAGTCGTTTAAGGTTGCATCTGCCGATTTTCAAATATCGAAAGAACAAATTGATAGTCTTAGAGAATCTTTCGAGAAAGCTCCCGACAAAGGCGAGCTGATTGCCTTTGCTCCAGTATTTATGCCTTCGTGGAAGGAGTCGAAAAAAACAGCAGCTGCTGACACCCAGACCAGCGTTACCGACTCACTTTTCACATCTGTGGTTCTGAATGAAGATAATATGCCGATTGCTAAAGAATCAGGTGATGCCAAGTACAAAAAGACGATGCGTTACTACGACTCTTCAATGCAAGTTGGTTCGGCAATGACACACATTACTATTATTAAGGCAATCGAAGACGGAAAGTTTACGATTGATGACATTATGCCCCATCTAGAAAAAGTTAGGGACATCAACGCAGAGACTTATGAGTCGATTCTCAGGGGATTCCAGCACTTATTTGATGGCAATTATTATGAAGCTCTATCGTTGCTTCTGCCCCAACTTGAAGACTTGCTTGCCGATGTGATGGTTGGACTCGGCATCAGTCGGTATCGTCAAGCAGAAGTTGATACTGTCGATTATAAAATGTTGGGCTCAATTCTAACTGCACTAGAGAAAAAGTTCGGAAGTGATGCATATCATTTCTTACACTACCAGTTAATCGACCCGACTAAAGCTAACCTTCGTAACTTTAATGGTCACGGCAAACTTAAGGCCACCACGCCCAACTTAGACCATAAAGCTATTGCTGTACTCCAGGCATACCTCGTCGTACTTGTCCCACTTAAGAAAATCAGCGATAGCGAAACCTCTGAAGAGTAGTCTCATCGACATAAGTTCCAGTTAGATTCTATGTGGGTCTCTGCATTATTACATAAGAGAGTGAATATTCTAATAATGGGCGGGAGTGCTTCTAGCTAGGGGCGGATGGTCTGTTAACCTTCTCCACCTCATAATCTCATTACAGATAAGGTTCCAATGCAGATGTACTTGGGCAACCAGGATGAAATAACAGATAGAGATTCGTAATTACTGCGAGTCTCTTTTTTATATATCTGTTGAATTGGTTCCAAGGTTCCTTTAGGGGTTCGAACCTGATATGGGAAGCTAAAATATTAGGGCTCTTAGAGTGATTTTGATTTTTGTACCCTAGAATGGAATTGAAACCAGCGACTATCTGCCCTTGTATGCTCTTTCAAGTTCGGCTAAATCTAGCTTACCTTCCATGGCGAGCATTGCTTCGCTGACTCGCTCGGCTTTGACTGGATCTGGATCACGCATCATAATATCTAAGCTCTCTGGCATAATCTGCCATGTCACACCCCACTTATCTGTAAGCCATCCACAAGACAGAACTTTGCCGTCTTTTGCCAGCTCATCCCATAACTTATCAATTTCATTTTGATCCTTACAGTTTACGGCTATCGAGGCAGCCTCGGTGAGCCTGTACATTGGTCCACCATTGAGTGCAGTGAAGTTTTGCCCTGCCAGTTCAAAGTCTACCGTTGATACTTCACCCGCTTTTACGTCAGCATCTTCGGATATCCTACTGGCCTCATCTGCTACTGGTTCCGTTACGTATGATGTGTTTACTATTTTTGCATCTTCGAATAGCGAAACATATAAGTCGACAGCTTCTTCTGCGGCTTCATCGAACCAAAGAAACGTGGTAACTTTTCTCATTTATTTTTCCTTTCTTATTTACTTATAAATATACTTTTATCACATAAAAATATTTAATTATTGAAGATTTTGGACATATCTATGGCTTCTGCGGCCATCGCAATAATTCCTTTGGAGTATGTCCTAAATACTGCCTGACAGCCCTGTGAAGGTGTGCTTGGTCTGCAAAGCCCTGATTTGTTGCAATAGTTGCAAGCGGTACTCCGTCTTGGATTAGTTCAAAAACTTTTGTCATGCGATGTAGCTGATGTAACTTATATGGCGACAGTCCTGTATTATGTTTGATGTACCTCGAATAGGCTTTGGTAGACATCTCAGCTCTAGTAACGCCCTGGACGTCAATGGCTTCGCCACTTACGTATCCTAAGTCACGCATTTGTTCGATAAGTTCTTCTGCATTATCAAAGTCCTGAAAACTTAATAATGTACCTTCAAATAGAAAACGCCCGTCATTGTCTGCCTTGATTGGCCGAGAGCAGTCTAGGTACGGTTGGGCAGGGAAGTTTTTCAATTTTACGCCAGGATACAAACGAATACCAATCCAAGTAGTGTCGGGCATGTAATGTTCATTACGTGGTTTGGTTTCAGGGCCTCGCAAAACGATCTTCGTTCTCTCGTTACTTTTTACAAGAATGATGGATGTACAAGGATCGGCAAGTACTGTGCGAGGAGTTATTTCAGTTGGTTTACACATCCACACAGACGCTACTAGCTCTGACTTGGAAGGTCGTTCTGTCCATACGGCTTTTGTATTATTCATGTTCATAGTATATTACCTAAGTTCTCCTATAGACAGATATGAACAGCACGCTGTGATTATTGAAAAATCTTGCTTAACGGCGACTATAACTCTCTTTAATGTTACGAGGAATCAGAAAAGTTTCAATCTCTCTCCGCTATCCAATTCACCAAGGTAGTCTCCTCTGTAACCGCTTTCCATCTCAGAATCTCATTACAGATTAGGTTCCAATGCTGGTGTACTTGGGCAACCAAATTTATATCACAGATAGAGATTCGTTTTTTATGCGAGTCTCTATTTTGTTGTCACCTCTGCTATTCTGGTTCCAATCCTGCTTTGTATTTGCTGGTGGAGGGTTGTCTATGAGGTGAGGAATAAACCTAAGAAGGTGGACATTCAATAAAGTCATTGACTCTTTTAGTTTTTACAGCCAAGTACCATCCTTGTATAAAAAAGAAGGGCCACAAGGATCGGTGTGAGAGTAATTAGCTTACTCCAACCTTTCCTTGTGGCCTTCCTTCGCATCTGTACTACAGGGCATTCGCCATTGGACAGCTCGCCATTGAATGGCTGTCGCTGTCGTGAATCTCGCAGTAAGGCAGTCCAGCGTAGGGGTTGTCTTCGTTCAAATCCTGGGGTGTCCTTGGATCTGCACACTCTGCCCACTGTCCACCTTCGAACTTCTCGAAAACGGAATTCCATCTGACGTAGCCATCTTCGATACCTCCAAACAGGAGGGAATCGTGATGACTCATCGGTCGAGGGTATTCGTCGTTGAGCTCCGTGAGGTTGCTTCCCACCCATAGTATTTCGCAGGTGACTTCTTCGCCTTCTCGGACGAAATGGTTGACGGTCGTTTTAGTGAGGCGGTACGTGGTCACAGCTAATTCCTGTCTATTGATGTGAAGGAGAGGCATCGGTTAGTGCCTGATGCCCATAGTTTTATTATAACACAGTAATACTATTAAGTCAATTATGGTGCGGGGTTAGTCTTTTTCAATGAAATATATCGTTACAGATTGAGTTCCAGAGACAGATTTTCTTGGCTGTAAAAGATTTTATAGATATCAACTCACCTAAATCCTGGTATGATACTCTAATATAGATGTTTATTCGCAGTTTATATGAAAAGATTATTTGTTCGCCGATTCTCTACACGGCATTACTGACAATAGTGCTTGTACTTCTTTATAATCTTACTTTTAGGTTTTTTGTGGAAAGTCCTCAGCATGATCCTTTGGTGACCAGCTTGGCGGCAGCTGTATTTATGGCGCTTATTTTTTACCCAAGCTGTAGGCGAGAGGCTGAGATACACAGCGAAACGCGCGAAGGCCGTAAAGGGAATTTTGATGCGCTTATTCGGCGTACGCAAGTACCAAAAACGGTGAGAGAGAAAAAGGAGTTTGTTCGTTATCTTGAATTTATCATCAAACAGCATGAAAGACTCGCACGCGCCAGGGGTGGTGAGTGGTGGATGGTTATTGCTCGGTATGTTTTTACGGCAGTACTTCTTGGGGTGTCTATAGTTTTATCGCCGACGATTATCATGACGATCCTCATGATAAGTGTTATATGTTTTATGGTAGCTTCGGAGGTCTATAGCTGGCGACGGCTCATGAGGTTAAAAAAGCTCTTATCTCTCGCTGAGCGTATTTAAGAGAGTTGACCTTGCATAAAAAACACCCCGACTTGCGGGGTGTGGTATGAGGAGTTTTAGTGGAGGCCTGCGTCCCCGAGACGTGCTAGTCTCGGGGACGACATCTGGCTCTTCTGACTACGACTGCAGATGTAGCTGAATGTCACTCAGGACGTCTCTGTCATCTTCTCCTTTCGCATCAGCATTGATGAAGTTGGTTGCCTGATCGGCGAGATCTGCCGCGACTTCAGATACGTCTTGCATGAGCTGGATGGCGTAGTTGAAGTGGTCAACTTCACCGTATTCGCCGGTAATGACATACGAAAGGAGTACGTCGACGAGCTCGCTTTGAGGCCTATCGACAGTCAGTCGCTTATCCCACTCTCTCTTACGGGATATGGCTGCCGCAAAGCTAGCCGCAGCAGGCCTATCGTGCCCATGAACCTTTACTTCGAGCGCATGTGCAGTGCCGATGTAGCTCACGGCAGAGAGGTCAGCGATAAACGCAGATGACTCTACGCGCTTATTGTTCGGGACGATGAATACACGTATCTTTGTCGAATGAATGGACATTACATCACTCCTCAAATTGTTCTCGCGTACTTATGTGTTTCCGCGAGAGAGGTGCTTCATGAATCAATTGAATCACTGTTCATGATGTAAAGTTACATTAACATAAATAAAGTACCAAGTCAAAAATACTATATAAAAAGAGAGTAGGGGAGTGGGAGGATCAGCTTAGCTTCGCAGCAGCGACGCGAATTGCTTCGCTCCAGCTCAAGAAAGCGTGGGGGGTGATGGCGATGTCGTTGGCGGTCATGCCATGTTTGAGTGCGAGGGCGAGTTCGTGGATCAACTCCCCTGCATGAGGTGCTACGATAGTAGCCCCGAGTAGGACACCTTTTTTATCGGTGATGAGCTTTACGAAACCATCACGGAAGTCAGAGGCGTTGCTCCTGGTGATAATATTGAGCGGAGCGATCGCAGTTTTGATAGCAAGATCACGCTTGAGGCAGTCATCTTCACTAAACCCAACCGATGCTACTCCTGGATAAGTAAAGATAAGTCGTGGTGTTGCGGTGTAGTCAGGTGTTGCCTTGTTTTTGCTTAAGATATTGTTTGCAGCGATGCGGCTTTCGAGTAATGCCGTATGAGTGTAGCTTTGGTGGCCAAGGACATCACCAGCAGCAAAAATATGTTTCGCTGTCGTCTGCAGGTATTCATTTACTTCGATACCTTTTGGTGTGTATTCTACGCCTGCGTTTTCAAGGCCTAGGTCGACCGAAGGTTGGCGGCCGGTCGCGACGAGCACTTCATCGACACGTAGTGACTTCTCGACACCACCGCGAGTGTAGGTGACGCGCTTTGCGATGTTTTCCTTCTCTACAGAGAGAGTTCGTGTTTGGGTGAGGACGGTGACGCCTTTTTGCTCGTGAAGAATCTTAGCCAGCATTTCTCCAGCTTCGGCATCTTCACCCGGGAGGAGACGACTAGCGATGTCGGCGATGTATACTTTTGTTCCGAGAATCGCCATGAGTTGAGCAAGCTCGACGCCAGTTTGCCCGCCACCGATGACATACAGCGTCTTCGGTGGGCGCATGACAGTATGAATGTTGCGAGGAGTGAGGTACTTTACAGTATCAAGACCGAGGATAGCTGGCGGTACCAAGTGTGAGCCCGTGGCGATGATAAAATACTCAGCAGAAAGATGTCGTCGTCCGATACTGATCTCATGAGGGCTTAAAAAGTGAGCAACACTTTGGTAGGTGTCGATACCTTCGTTTTCGTAGTAGCGACGGTTTCCGCCAGCGCCAGTACGCTTTACAACGAGCTCTTTCCATGCAGTGAGGCTCGGAAAATTATAGCTGAGCATCGAAGAGCGAATGCCAAAGCGAGCTCCATGTTTGGCTTCTTCGTAGAGCTGAGCGGCGTGGAGAAGCGCCTTAGTCGGGACGTCTCCCCAGTTTGGTGACTCGCCTCCAAAGACTGATGCCTCAACAATAGCGACTCGTTTACCCTCGCGAGCAGCTATAGTCGCAGCAGCGCTGCCGCCAGCACCGCTCCCAATCACGATGAGGTCGTAGTCGTAAGTAGATTTTTTTGCCATATTTTTTTGCTCCTCGAGAGTTTTTTGTAAATGATGTATTCGAGTAAAGATGAAAGGTGTGTTTGTGTTTGGTCGATTTCTCTTCTATTTATAGCATAAGCGGGGTGGTTTGGTCAAAGCGGTAGAGGTGCTCACTATGAATTACCTTCATAGAAGTGTTCTCGATTTCGTTGGATCAGCAATATGAGGTCACGTTCCTGGGTAAGTCTCGTATGCCGCTGCACATCGAGTAGCAGACGGTTTCGATGAGTAGGTGTAGCGCTACACACTTCTAGAAGTATGTCGGAAATCTCTGACTGGACGACGCTGAGGGATTTTAAGTTGTGTATATGATGAGACGAAGCGATTCTCTCTACTTCTTGCATGCGAAACGGTGCCGTGACGCGCTCAAAAAGCTGTAAGCGATCCGTGGAGCTTTTTTGTTTTTCGTCTGGTAGGCTATCGAGCTGTTTGTTGTACTTGGACGCAAGATCAAGAAGGTGTACTATGCTGATCTTCTTGTCGAGAATGACGCGCAGTAATGGATCGTGAGTGGTAAGTGTTTGAAGATTGATATCAATAGTCTCGAGGCGCTCGTCTTCTTCTTTGGCTGTTTGCTGCCGTTCTTTATTGACGAGCATTGCTGTTTTTTGCCGTTCAATCCATGAGCCGTGTGGGTCACATAGCGTGATATTGTGTTGCTCGGCGCCATCGAGCGCTTCGAAGAACTGTTCATAGCGTTGCTTGAAACTTTCAACCTCATTCATCGGTTGAGAAAGGAGGTTGAGTGCGTATTCACGTTGATATGGCGCCTCCTCTATGTCGCTGTGGTAAACGTTGTCGAGGACTTCGTCGAGAAGACTTTGTTTTCGTACTTCAACAATATGATCTACCATTCGGGTAGCGTCATTTTCGTGAAATCCAACATGTGTCATCAGACTTTTTCGGAATCGAACGTCTGAGCGTTTTGCTTCAAGATCACGGTACATCGGCTCAATCTGTTCTGTCCAAGCTTTTAAAACGTCATCGACTGTGGCGTATTGTGTTGTGAGGCTAGCTGCTAATTCACGGTCATCTGGAGTGAAGCGTTTTAGCGCTTCAGTTGCTTCTGCGCGAAATTCTTCACGGTGAGCAGCGATATAGTCATCGGTAGTAGTAAGGTCAAGGTGTTGCTTCATTAAATAATATCTCCGTGATGTTCGTAGAAATACGCCGCCTCAGGGTGAAACTTTTTGAGATGGAGTGCGGCAATCCGACGTACGTCGCCGCTTGTAACTTCTGGTTTCGTATCGAGCCAGATGACAACGGCATTTGTGACTGAGTGTGCGATTGTTTCTGCTTCGCCTTCAGGGCTACGAACACTGAGGCACGCAGCACGAACGCTATGATGTAGCTTCTCTGGAGCGAAGTTTTCACTGGCTCGTTTTCCAGATTGTTTGATAATATCAATCGCTTTAGGTTCATTCATAACTAGTATCCTCCTGCTGAAGTGAGGGCAACGGAAAGTACTTGGTCAACGTAGATATAGAAGCCAAGGACGAGTAGTCCACTGCCAGCGGCAAATTGAAGAAATCGCTTGTTGGACTCGCGCCATTTTTGTATCTGGCTGAGCTTGTGACCACTGCCGATAAGAGCGGTGACGAGTGCGAGCGGGAGTACCGAGATGGCTGTATAGAGCAGTACGCCAAGCAGCTGCAACTCAGGACTAAGGTGAATCAGTACGAGTGCGCTGACGAGGATGGGTGCGATGATAAATAGTAGTTCAGCGAGTACGCTTGTCAGTCCGAGTGAAAATGCCTCAACACTTCGAGAGGTTGCTTTTGCTCGGTTTGAAAGGTAATTTGCAAATCCACGAGGTATCCACAGGCTCGTACCCTTGCCCTGCCTGTAATAGAACATCCATACAGAGAAGCCAAGCCCGACTAATATACCGCAGCAGGTTGCCCATAGTAGGAGTGGTGCTTTTGTGCCGAACAAAGCAGTGACAAAAAAGGCGACAAATGCGATAAGCAGTGCAGTCATAACTGTTGCACCAAGAAGGAACCCATGGGTGAGGCGAAGCAGTTTTGTGTGCGCTGTTTTTGTACCGATAGCATGGCCGCTCATCAGTGTCAGGACGCTGATACTAAGTTGAAACGTCGCGTGGATAATCGCGGCGAGAACGACGATAGCAAATGAGCTGATAACTTCCATGTTTATGTTTATAATCCTTTTGTTTAGTTATAGCACAATCATGATAGATTGGTCAAAAGCTACTACTGTTCTCTGGCGTATATTTTGGTGCGTAGTATAATGGATACCATATAGAAGGAGTGGTATGAAAGTAAATGTAAAAACAGAGCACAGTGTTCCTGTGCGCACCCCAGTTGAGGCGGCGGCAATTCATTCGCTTGCGACATTTAGTAAGCGAACTGGAGCAAAGACGGCAGCTGCGTCGAAGCGCACTGCTACTGAGGTCACACCAGTCAAGGTAGTCCGAGAGGCTGCGCCTGAGCCAGTTGCCACGTCTCCTGAGGCGACAATCGCCGAGCCAAAGGTGATAGCACCCGAGGCACACAAGCAAGCCTCTGCGGGGCATATTGTTTTGCAGTGGCTGACATACGTATTTTGGGGGTGGACGATCCTAGGATTGGTCTGGCTGATGGTTATCGTCCTTGGCAATGCCGTCACCGGAAACGATACGAGTAGCATGGTTCCATATGCAATTGCGGCAAGCTTAGTACTGCTGCCTATCTCGGTCGTATGTGATGTGTTTTATAGTCGACATGAGCTACGTAAAAAGACTGGCGCTTCGATGGTGGTGATGATTATTCATGCAGTTATATTTGCACTATTTGGTATTGGTGCATTGATTTCGGGAATACTCTTGGCGATTGAATTATTTATCGGTACAAGTAGTAGTACCGGTTCATGGACCACTGTGTGGCTGTATAGCTTCTTAGCGAGTGCTGTTGTTTATGCACTCACGTTTCTTCGTACGCTTAACCCGTTCCACTCTTTCAAGATTGGGCGATGGTATACGATTTTCATGGTGCTTGTCGTCGGGGTGTTTATCGCTTTGGGCGTAGTTGGTCCACTTGCGCAGGCGCGCTTAACGAAGGACGATCGACGTATCGAGACGAATCTATCTGTTATTAGTAGTGCCGTCGAGAGATACACCCAGGATAAAAAGGCGCTACCAACGAATCTTTCACAAATTGACGTGTCGGGTAGTCCGGATGCCGGCGCACTTATCTCGGACAACCTTGTCACATACAAGCCAGAGGGTTCGGTAAAATCAACAAACACCTTTAGGCAAGATCGCGCTACTGCTTCTGATACAGACTATCGCTATCAACTCTGTGTCACGTATATGAAAGCCTCGGGTACTGGATCTCCGCGTACGTACAGCGATGACAATAGCGGCTACCAGGAGTACCTTTATATTGAAGGTCACCCAGCGGGTGAGGTTTGCTATAAGCTAAAAACAACAATCGCCGCTCCTGTTGCTGGCGTACAGATACTTCGATAAAACATTATTGCTTTTTTAACAAACTTATGCTAATATAATAAGTACAAACAACTAAAACAAAAAAGGAAAAACAATATGGAAACGCCCAGCGGCGACAGTACTGTCGCTCAATTTGAAGATGCCCTCAAGGCCCTAACACTTTCTACCTGGAATCGGGTACGTAGCCAAGAGGAACTATCTTCGTTTATCGATCGTCGTCACACTGCCCTTACTGACATTGAGTTATAATATCACCATAAAACAGTGGAAAACGCGCGCCAAATTTGATACAATCAATCAAGATATGGCAGCGTAGCTCAGTTGGTTAGAGCGCAAGACTCATAAGCTTGAGGTCACAGGTTCAATTCCTGTCGCTGCTACCAAGAAAAATACTCCACCAAAAAGTGGAGTATTTTTCTTGGTAGGATTTAGTTAGGTGATTACTAATCTATAACGAAACTATACTTACGGGTGTAATACCAGTCGATTATTCGAGTGATAAGTAAGGTCACGAGCGGTGCGACGACCATTCCGATAAAGAGCATAAATGCGACCGATCCGATGCCAGGCATGTGTGTTCCAAGGTACAGTGCTGAACCAAATTGTGTAAGTATGAGTGGGAGTAGTCCTCCAATCGAGACTAATAGAACCGTCATACCAACAGGCTTTGGAGTTATACGGTGCTTGCGAAGGTAATAATAGACTATTCCTATCAGTCCAACAGAAGCAATCATATTAAATATAAGGGTGTATATTGTTACGGTATTCGTGTAACTAGCTTCAGGACTCTCGGCTGCTTTCTTGTATTCTTCCGAGTCCATGATTGTTGTGAAGTCGCCACCGTTAAACATACTGGCACTAAAAACGTCAAGTTTACGGGCAGTCGCGCGATGTGCTTCGGTTGGGTAATTTGCAAACACGACAAGAGCGCTGAGAAAAATGTTTGCTGCGAGTACTAGTCCGATAATGCTCGCGTACACTCGTGTTTTGCTGCTGTGTTTTGGTTTATGAATCATGGTTTTGTCCTTTCAATTGTGCTGATTGTAATAATTTCATAATATGTGGTTGGAGTAGAGGGGCGATGTTTAGCGTGACGAACTTTCCGACAACTGTTTCACCTACTTCTGTAAGTTGAAAGTACTTTCGCTTCGGTCCACTATTGGGTGATTCTTCGAGCGTAATTTGAACTAGCCCCATGTCATCAAAGCGTCGTAGTGCACGATAGAGACTTTGTTCTTTAACTTCAAACTCTCCGTTTGTGGCTTCTGACATGAAGCTACTGATTTGAGCAGCATACTTCTTGCCGTCATACACCGCAAGTAGGACCCATAGCGTTAGCTGGCCTTTTTTGTATACATCGTTCCAATCGGCAACAAGTTCGTCAATTGCGCCATTACTCATGCAACTCCTTCCTATAGTACTATTCTTCAAGTATAGTACTATAGGAATATTATGTCAACACACTTTTAGTTAAATGTAGCAATATACTATCGAGGTAGCGTATCCCAGCCTTCTTGGCTCCTGACGTTACATTTGTAAAGAAAAAAGACAGGCTACTACTGCCTATTTCTATTTTGATGCTTTGGTGAGCGGGATGACGGCAAATAAACAAATGCCGAGTACGATTGCAGCGAGAGAAATAGAGAAATAACGATCCGCAAATACGAGTGAAGCGATGCCGCCAAAAAATAAAGATACACCGAGAAGATAAAGGATTGTTTTTATGAGTGGCTTTGGTTCGAATGATTTAGTCATGTCATTTAATAATAATAGTTGAAGTGGAGTTGTACAAGAGGTGTATCTTTATTTTTATTTGACACTGGTGGGTAAAAGTCTGACAATGGTAAAGAATAAACATAAGTGGGAAAAAGACATGGCGCGATTACCGCAACCTGGTGGCGATTCTGGTAACTGGGGTGACATTTTAAATGAGTATTTATTGGTTGAGCACGATGGGCAGGGGCATCTAAAGCCAGGGGTAGTCGGGACGTCTCAGATTGCAGCGAATGCAGTAACTGCGATACATGTTGCGGATAATATATTGCCACAGGCGAAGATTCAAAACTTGTCGATAGACCTTGCTGCAAAGTATCAAAAACCAGCAGATGGAATTGCAAAGTCGGATTTATCGGCAAGCGTGCAGGCGAGTTTAGATAAGGCTGACACTGCCCTACAGTCGGCTCCACCAGCGGGAGCTGGGGCGACGAGCTTGTCGGGCTTTCCACTTCGTCTTACAGGAGAGAGGATATACTCGTATCCAACCGAACTTGGCAAGGCACACACTGCCTCTATGAATCCAAGCGGTGCAAAGAAAGTCGTACTTGCTGAGCTATGGGGAAAAGCAGGTGTTTTGAAACATATATGGATGGCGACATCAGATGGCGATGCCGGAGCGCAAAGTATCGGAGAGAACGGTGGGATAGTCCGTATTTTTATTGATGACCAGACTACGCCGGTTGTTCAGTTATCTATAAATGATTTTTTTGCGTATGCGCTTCTGGCTGGCGAGTACTCGACGAGGAGAATTGGTCGGACAAAGCGTGGTAATGGTGAATCATCTGCATATCGTTATCTCCATATGCCATTTCAAAAGTATCTGCGAGTGGAAGTTGAAAACACTTCATCGAATGACGCGATAGTATTTGGGTCGGCTGATTACAGTGTCGTTGGCGACTTCTCACTTCTTGGATCACAACAGTTGAGCTATAAGATGCATAGCATCGAGCGGCCAGCTGCAGCACCATATGACCAGCTGACGGTTGTCGACACGGCGGGAAGCGGGCAGTTGGAGTCGCTCTGGCTTTCGGTGGTTGGAGCTGATGAGGATATAGGGGTGCTCGAGGGTAATATAGAGATTTATATTGATGGAGAATTGTATCCTTCGTGGCAATCATCTGGTACGGAAGATGCATTCAACGGAGGCTGGTATAACGTTCCGATCGGTGGCTATCCAGCAGGACGAGCGGGCAATAGTATCAATGGTGGGTTAGCGGCAACCTACTATAGATTCTTTACAGAGGATCCATTGTTTTTTAGTTCGCACATCAAGATTATCGTCAATGCTGGACAGCGTAACCAAGGGGCATTTGCGTCAAGTACGGTAAGTTTATCTGCGTTTGCTGGGCTATGGACAAATACTCCAGGTGCTATTAATTTTCAAACTGTCGATACAGGTGCGACGGCGATACTTGACGATCAGTTTACTGGGGCGTCGGGCAGTCTCAGTGCTGCAGACTGGAATCAGGTAGGTGATCGAACGCAAGCTGAGGCAACAGGATCAACGATTCGGTTCGCATTTGACGGGGGATCGGCAGGGCAAGATACTCGCGCGGCACGAAAGAATGTGACCCTCCCTGGGAGTTATTGGCTAGAGACACGTGCGAGAATCACCGATGCAACTCATGATGGGCAGGAAGCGTCACTTATAGCAAAAGGCAACTCCCCTGACCCGTACTTTGGATCTGCGGTACATATTCAGCTTGTTCGATTTAGCCAGAACAACTGGGTCGTTCGCGCACGCGATGATTTTGACGAAGTCTTTATCCGCACAATTGGCGGTGGACGAAATCTCACGAACGAATGGGTGAAATTGGCGGTGAAAGTAGTTGGTCAGACGATGACTGCATATTGGATGCCAGAGGGATGTGATAGCTGGCAGACACTCGGTAGTTGGACGACAGGAAAAACTGGCGAAGCACTTGGTATCGGTACTTGGACCGCTGGCGCCGAGTTTGACTATTTAGTGGTACGTCCACTAACGACCGTCACAAGCTAATTATTCTTCTTTGCCGTACTGGGTTATTTTCTGTAGGACCGCGATATACGTGGAGAGCTCTTCACGACTAATATGATCAGCTTTGTAGAGTTGGGTGCGGAGTTCCTCGCGTAGCCCAGCCTCTATTTCTTCAACGGTTGCCATGTAATCTGGGTTGAGTCGAGCGATTTTTATGCGACTATCTTTTGTATCGCTTACTTTGAATAGAATGTTTTTTGACTCGAGCAGGGTAACGATTGTTGTAATAAAAGGCATCGTAGTGTCGAGTATTTTCATGAGGTCATTGAGTCGGACGCCTTGCTCGCCGGCGTCATAGACATAGCCGATGACGAACCACTGCATGGCGGTGAGATTATACTGAGAGAGGTACTGGGTTTTGATGCGACCTAAAATACGGTGTGCAGTAGACTGCATAACGCCGGACTGATAGGTAGTGATCTGAGAAATATCTTTTTTCATGATTTTGTTGACAACGTTGTTCTTTCTATATTACTATAGTAACAAGTTAAGTTAATTAAGTAAAGTAATATTGATAAGCTTAACGTACGATCACCTTTATATCATTAATGAAATTGTAGCTGCCGTATACGTACGCACTACGACAAGGAGAATTTACTATGGAAACTAGACATACAATGACTGGCGTCGCTATTGCCCTTGTACTCGGCCTTGCTATTGGCGGTGTGGGCGGCTACGCTGCTGGTAATATGAATATGACAGATACTGACACGAAGAATGATTCATCAGCGCAGTCGATGGCTGAGAATAAAGAAGGTACAATGGTAGGTGGTGCGCTTATGGTAAAGGATAAAGACATTGTCGATAACGCACTGAATGCAAAAAATGTGACGACGACGGTAAGCCTTGTTCAAAAGGCTGGACTAGTCGATACGCTCAAGAGTGAGGGTCCATTCACGGTGTTTGCACCGAACAACGATGCCTTTTCTAAGTTACCAGCCGAGACAGTCGCTTCGCTTCAAAAAGAAGAAAATGTTGGTACTCTCAAGAATATATTGACGTATCATGTTGTCCCGGGTACCTATACGAGTGCAGCGCTCAAAGTCATGGCGCAGAAGGGTGAATCACTCACCACAGTTCAAGGTGAGATGCTCATGCCAGTACTAGACGGTGGCAAAGTGTACATTCAAGATGCAATGGGTAATAAATCCGCTATTGAAACTACCGATGTAATTTCGAGCAATGGCGTGACACACGTAGTTCAGAGTGTGTTGATGCCGAAGAGCTAAGAGTCTTTGCGTGGCAACATCCCTATTATCACGAGGTAGGTAGGGATGTTGCTCTATAAAACAATAAATCAGAAAGGAAACAAACGATATGTTACTACTCATTGGGGCATTTTTGGCAGGGATTTTGACAGTATTTGCGCCATGTGTGTTCGCACTTCTCCCTGTAATAGTTGGTGGCTCAATGAGTGGAGACGTCCATGATAAGCGACGGCCATTTATTATTATCGCTAGTCTTGCAGTGTCACTGATGGTGTTTACGCTTCTTCTCAAAGCGACGACCTTATTTATCGATATATCACCAGAGGTGATTACGTATGTATCTGGCGGGATTATCGTTGGTATCGGGCTACTGATGCTGTTTCCATGGGTGTATGAGCGACTCATTATTACATTTAATTTGCAGGCGAAATCCCAGCAACTGCTCGGAAAGAGTTCGGGCAAGGGTGCGGTGATCGGGGCGATTATCACTGGAGCTGCGCTCGGACCTGTGTTCAGTAGTTGTAGTCCTGTGTATGCGTATATCCTCGCGACTGTACTGCCTGTGAACTTTGGCGAAGCAATTATCTATATGGTGGCATATGTCGTAGGTCTGAGTCTCGTACTGCTACTTGTTGGATTTATCGGACAGAAGTTTGTTCGTAAGGTGTCATGGGCGAGTAATCCTCGGGGTGTATTCCAGCGGATTGTGGCGGTGTTGTTTATTGTTGTTGGGCTTCTCGTAATCACGGGGATGGACAAGCAATTTCAGACATTTGTTGCGGAAAAGACGCCATTTGATTTTGATGCGCTTTCATCCAAGCTTATTCCGGCGAGCGATCGAGAGGCTGCGAGCGGTGTGCTAAACATCAAAGCATACAAAGCACCCGAGTTTACCGGACTTGGCGAGTGGATAAATAGTGGACCTAAAACACTCAAAAGCCTGAAGGGTAAGGTGGTGTTGGTGGACTTTTGGACGTATAGCTGCATCAACTGTATTCGCACACAGCCGTATCTAAAAGATTGGTATCAGGCATACAAAGGCAGTGGACTCGAGATAATTGGCATTCATGCGCCGGAATTTGCATTTGAGAAAAATGCTACCAACGTAAAAAATGCCACCAAAAAAGCAGGCCTCACCTATCCAATTGCTCTAGATAACGATTTTAGGACATGGGCAGCGTACAAAAACCAGTACTGGCCAGCAAGTTATTTGATCGACAAGGATGGTAATGTTCGTCGTGCGCATTTTGGTGAAGGTGAATACAAAGAGACTGAGCAAGCTATTCGTACACTTCTCAAAGATGCTGGCGCTACAGTTCCAGATGCGTTTACGGATGGAGTGACGAACGACGCTCCCATAATAGAGGGGCAGAGTCCAGAAACCTATCTTGGCACGAAGCGTGCAAGTAATTATAAAGGTGCGCCAGGACTGAAGCAGGGGCAGGCAACATTCACTGCAGCGAATACGCTCTCCGGCAACGATTGGACGCTATCAGGTGAATGGAACGTAACAAGCGAAGGTATAATAGCCGGCGAAGGGGCGACGCTTCGTATGAATATAGCTGCAAAGGACATGTATATCGTGACAGGTAATGATACCTCAGGTCGAATTGCGGTTGCGCTCAACAATAGTCCCGTGACTGAGAGCGCCGGCGCAGACGTAAAAGATTCGGCCGTGTCGGTAGCTGGCGCAAGACTATATCATATTATTTCGTATGATGCATTTACAAAGGGGCAGACGGTCGAATTGTCGGTTCCTAAAGGTGTCCAGCTCAACGCATTTACATTTGGTGGAAAATAGTGATGGCAAAGCGAAGTACGATATGCGTGATTTATATTCCTGGACTTGGTGACAGGTACGATAAGTTACGCACTTTAGGACTCCGATTGTGGCGATTGCAGGGCATTGAGACGGTATTGGTGCCGATGAAGTGGGAAGGCGACGAGTCGTATGAAGAGAAGTACTCTCGGATTGTGCAGGTGATGGTGCGCGTCCATGAGACGGGTAAGCGAGTAGTTCTTGTCGGTGAAAGTGCAGGTGGTAGTATGGTCATGCGCGGCATGGCCGACTCCCCTCACCTGCTGCACGGTGTATTGACTATCTGCGGTAAAAATAGCGGTGCCAGTACGGTATCTCCAAGGTTATATAAAAAGCACCCTGCGTTTAGTGAAGCGATGCAGGGCGCTGATGCTGCAATTTCACGCCTGTCGCCAGATATGCGACGAGCCTTTATATCAGTCCATCCGACCTATGACCCGGTCGTCCCGGTAGGCGACACATTACTTCACGGCTGTCGACAGGTTCGGCTATGGGCGGTGGGTCATTTTGTTCCAATTGTACTTGCGCTTTCAGTGTATAGTCCAGTAGTGACTCGCACCATAGCTCGCCTATAGGTGTATTGCGCTCGAATACGCACGTGTCATGCTAAGAGGATATGATAGGAGTTATATAAACAATGACATCATTATTACATCCACGCGTTGAAGCGGCAATTGTAGAAGCAGGGATTACTGTTAGAGAGCTTGCTTGTAGCGCTGATTTTGCCGACACGGCAGCTTTTATGGAGGAGTACGGCTTTACGTCTGAGCAGTCTGCGAATACGATTTTAGTTGCCTCTAAAAAAGTTGAGCCAGCTAAGTATGCAGTTTGTGTCGTACTGGCTTCGACGAAACTCGATGTGAATAAAAAAGTTCGTGAACTACTCGGTGTCCGTAAGGCGTCGTTTGCTGATGGCGATACGACAGTACAGCTGACTGATATGCAGATTGGCGGCGTCACGGCGATTGGTATAGCTGACCTACCTATTTATGTAGATAGCGCAGTGATGGAGCAGCCGGAGATAGTTATGGGTGGCGGTAATCGAACAAGTAAGGTAGTGCTTGCGCCAAGTGAATTGTTGAAGTTGCTGAATGTCGAGGTGATTGCTGATCTTGCGAAAGTGCTATAATAGGATTATATCCCCGCGACACACACTAGCGACCTATCGCAAAGCGTCCCTCCGGTGGAATCATTCATCGTCTTCGACATTCCGAGCCTGAAACGAGCAGAGGAAATGGCGGGCGAACAATTAGATAATCGTTTCTCAAACTAACTTTTTTGAGGATTTTAATTGTATGAATGATGAACTTTTTTTGAACGAACGGATAGAGGTAATTGCAACATTTGGCGAAGGACTGAATCCGTGTAGGCCAGTGCGATTTCGCCGCTTGAGTGGGCGCGAGATTGAGATAAGTGAGATCGGTCTTCGGCACCCAACAAGTGCCGGTAAGCGGACAGTGCATGTGTTTGACGTGACTGATGGTGGAGCTGACTATCGATTAGAGTTTGATAGTGAACGGTTAACATGGCACCTCACCAGGGAGGCGGATCACTATGCAACTGCATGATGAATATAATCCAGAAGTGCCGCTTGTCATGCACATAGACCTCAATAGTTGTTTTGCGACGGTTGAGCAACAATCTCGTCCTATGTTGCGTGGTCGGCCAGTGGCGATCGTCAATCGACGAACTGAACATACGGCAATTGTCACGGCAAGTTATGAGGCAAAGGCGCGTGGAGTGACGGTTGGCATGAAGTTTAAGGAGGCACAGGTGCTTTGTCCAGATATCGTTATGCTTGAGAGCGATCCAGCGAAATATCGGTTTGTGTATCATAAGATGCTTGAGATCATGAACAGCTACTCGGCTCACGTCACGATGAAGAGTATCGATGAAGGGGTGATTGATTTTCATCAGACGACAGAAGCGGTGCGTCGACAATCGCTTGTGGGTATTGGCTACGAGATCAAACAACGGCTACGTGATGAGATTGGTCGCGCGATGCGCTGTAATGTGGGGATCGCACCAAACCGTTTTCTGGCAAAGACAGCTGCAGGTCTTCATAAACCCGATGGTCTCGACGTGATCGATGCGACTAATCTCCGTGCAACTCTCGCGACATTGAAACTAAAAGGTTTAACCGGTATCGCAGATCGAAACGAAGAACGCCTCAATGCAGTGGGTATTTATACTCCGCTGGAATTTCTCGATGCAAGTCCCGAGACGCTCCATCGGATGGTGTTTAAGAGTGTTTGTGGTGAACAATGGCATCAGCGACTTCGAGGCTGGGAAGTCGATGATGTGCCGCGTCCGCTGAAAACAGCGGGTCGTCAGTATGTACTTGAGAGTAATTCATTGAGTCGCGAGCAGATCGTGAAACGATTACATCATTTGAGTGAGGCTGTTGGGCGGAAGATCCGCAGTCAGAAAAAAGCAGCGAGGGGTGTGATGGTGTATGCGAAAAGTTATGATCGAGGGTATTGGCACGCTCGTCGTATGGCGGAATTACCTTTTTCAAGTGATAAAGCGATTTACTCGGTAGCGAGGCAGCTCTTTCTGAATGCACCAGATAAGATCAAGGAGATAGGTGTCACCTGCTATGAGCTATGTGATGACAACGATCCACAGCTTAGTTTGTTTGGTGATCAGATTGCTGAAGAGATTCGCCTGACAACTATGATGGACGAGATAAATAATTGCTATGGCGAGCGAGTGATCCATAGTGCCGATACGTTGGGCACGAATAACTTCCTGAAACAAAAGATTCCGTTTGGAGGTACAAGATATCTTTAGGGTTGGCGCCCCTCGTAAAACGCCTGATAAAGCGAGAAGAGTTCTGTTTTGCGTTCGGCAACGCCTTTTTCATCTGGCGCTACAATAGCGTGGCCGACATTCCATTCTTTTGGAAGTGTGCGAGAAAGCAGTGTGAGATTATTGCTCTTTGCGATCTTACTAGGGATGGTAAGCGCAAGATCAAGGTCAATGACATCATCACTAGCACTGACAACTGTACCGATACTTTTTAGATGAAGGTTTGAGGGGTCTTTTTTGAGGTTTTCAACGACGATAAGGTAGTTTGCGAGTGCACGAAGTGAAAAACCGGTGTTGTTTTCGCCGCTAAACGCTTCGGGAAGTATGTGGAAGCCATGAAGTTTTTTGAGCATTGGAAGTTGCCACTTTGGTGCTTGAGAAGCAGCTGTTTCGTAAAACGGTGAAAGTGTCAGTAGTCGTTGCACTTCTGGTCGGTACTCGGCTGCCCAGGTAGCGACAACGGCACCCCCTGAAAGTCCGATAGCGCCTACTTCCTCACCAAGCCCGGTTGCGGTGGTGATGGATTCATTTGCGTAGGCGACGAGCTCCTGTGCTGTTACCTGGCCGTGATCTTTTGGATTGCTCGTACCGTGGTAGGGCGCTCGGGGGATGTATACGTTATAGCCACTGGCAAAGAATTGTTCGGCAAGTTCTCTAAACTGACTGGGGCAGGCTGTTACGCCATGAAACATCACTACGGTTTTTGCTGTTTTTTGACCATGTGTTAGTAATTGAGACTCGCAGGTTTTCTCAACTTTTTTCTCTGTCTCAAGTTTATTGATCTTTGCGATTTTTTCGATCGCTTGAGAGTAAGTTGCGGATGCTTCTGCGCCCGTTTGTAGTCGCTTATCCGTAAGCGGCCAAAAGAAAATCCACAGAATAATCAAAATACATAAGACAAAGAGACCGAGTAAAGTTGCTGCAACGTACTTTAGAAAAGGGTATTTTATAAACATATTACATAAGTATGCCGTAGCGTGCGAATGGAGACAAGAGCGTATACTATAGGTATATGAATAAAAAGATTATTATCTTGTTTGCGGCGGTATTTGGGGCGATCGGTAGTTATGTACCTACGTTGCTTGGTGACGACGATTTGTTGAGTGGCTGGGGGATTATCGGCGGGCTTATTGGGGGACTTGCGGGTATATGGCTAGGAGTGAAAGCTCAGCAAAGGTTCGGTGAGTGACGAAATACATCATTGCCGTAAGTGGTGGAGTTGATTCGGTCGTCTTGTTGCATAAGCTGGTACAGCAAGGCGATTCTGTTGTCGTTGCTCATTTTGATCACGGAATTCGAGATGACTCTGCTGAGGACGCCATGTTTGTTAAACGTCTTGCTTCGCAGTATGGAGTGCCTTTTGAGGTGAAGCGGGAGGAGCTTGGCATAAACGCCAGCGAAGATGAGGCGAGGCGACGACGGTATGCTTTTTTGAAAGATATCACAAATAAAGAGAAAGGGACGCTCGTTACCGCACACCATGCTGATGATGTAATAGAGACTATTGCTATTAATATACTGCGCGGTACGGGATGGCGTGGGCTTGCGGTATTTGGTGACGAATCGATTGAACGTCCACTTGTGGGGCTACGTAAACAAGAGCTGATTGAGTATGCGCAAATGTATAATCTCAGTTGGCGCGAAGATAGCACGAATCAGAGTGACAAGTATCTCCGTAATCGCATACGTCGGATCTTGTCTCGCCTTGACGACGAGACGCATGCGCTCCTTCTGCAGTATTGGGAGGAGCAGGTACGGCTTCGCGGTGCTATCGATCAGACGGTGGCCGATCATCTCGGTGGAAACGATGAGTATTCACGATATTTCTTTATTCATAGTACGGAGCGGGCAGCGCTTGAATTACTTCGAGCGGTGGTTATGCGATCTGCTGGCGTCTCTCTGACGCTGCCTCAGCGAAAAAAACTACTCCACGAGATCAAAGTTGCTCGTCCAGCAAGTCGAGTAGATGCTGCATTTGGTGTGAGAATTCGATTTACGAAGCAATCTTTTATTGTAGAGCATCCTTCAAAAGTGGTATGATAATAGGAGTGGGATTATTCTATTGTATCTTGATTGAAAGGAAGCAAAATCGTCAGTATGGCAACAAAAAACAAATCACCGAAGGGTAAAAACAGCAACCTAATGAGATTAGGTCTTTTCTGGGCGATTATCGTGCTTGGCGTTATTACGGCATTTGCACTTCTTTCTCCACAAAAGCAGCTAGAGAAAGTTGATATCTCTACTGTTATTGAGCGGGCTAACGCTGGTAAGATTACAAAAATTCAAGGTCAAGGAAATGATCTTGAAATTACTCCAGAAGGCAGTGATAAAGCGACTGAGAAGTCATATTTCACTGGTGGTGTAGCTGCACTGCTTCGTGATGACATTCTTAATGAGCGCGGTCGAAAGGTTGTTTCAGATACACCTCCGTCGCAGACGAGTGAGACGCTTTGGAATTTGGCGATAATTATTATTCCGGTACTCTTGATTGCTGGGTTCTTCTTGTTTATGATGCGGCAAGCGCAAGGTCAGAACAACCAAGCCATGGGATTTGGTAAGTCAAAGGCTAAGCTCTACGGCACGGATAAGGAAAAAGTTGTCTTTGCGGACATCGCCGGCAATGAAAGTGCAAAGCAAGATCTTGAAGAAGTTGTTGATTTCTTGAAGCATCCAAAGAAGTATGAAGAGCTCGGTGCGAAGATACCAAAAGGTGTGCTACTTGTCGGTAGTCCAGGTACAGGTAAGACGATGCTTGCGCGTGCGGTAGCTGGTGAAGCGAATGTTCCCTTCTTCTCAATCTCAGGTTCTGAGTTCGTCGAGATGTTTGTAGGTGTCGGAGCAAGCCGTGTACGTGACCTATTTGCAAAAGCAAAGAAGAACGCTCCTGCAATTATCTTTATTGATGAGATTGATGCCGTTGGTCGTAAACGTGGCTCGGGCATGGGCGGCGGACACGACGAGCGAGAGCAGACACTTAACCAGATCTTGGTTGAGATGGACGGTTTTGAGACAGGTACGAATGTTATTGTTCTTGCAGCAACAAACCGATCTGACGTACTTGATCCTGCACTTCTTCGACCAGGCCGTTTTGACCGACGAACTAATATTATGTTGCCAGAGCGAAAAGATCGTGAAGCAATTTTGAAGGTTCACTTCAAGAAAAAGCCAACTGATAGTACGGTAAATCTTGATAAGCTTGCCGCAAAGACTGCTGGTTCATCTGGCGCGGATCTTGCAAATATCGCAAACGAAGCCGCTATTATTGCAGCTCGTGCCAACCGAAAAAAGATTACTAATGACGATCTTACTGAAGCATTTGAAAAAGTAGCGATTGGACCAGAGCGAAAGACGAAGGTAATGAGCGATCGCGAAAAGCAGCTCACTGCGTATCACGAAGCGGGACATGCGATCGTTGGACACGTCCTACCTGATAGCGACCCAGTTCATAAAGTGACGATTATCCCTCGTGGCGGTACGGGTGGCGTGACATGGTTCTTGCCTCCGGAAGATAAAAGCTACACAAACGTCTATGAGTTTAAAGATATCTTGGCTCGCGCTATGGGCGGCCGTGTTGCGGAGAAGATACTCTACGGTGCTGATGGTATTACGACCGGAGCTGGCTCTGATCTACGAAAAGCAACAGAGATTGCACGTGACATGATCATCGAGCAGGGAATGGGTACGAAACTGCGCGATCAAGTGTTCCACGATGATAATGGCGGCATGGTCTTTGATAAGATGACGCATGAACGACCATACAGTGACGACACCGCTAAAGAGATCGATAAAGAAGTTGAGGGTCTCATCAAAGAGGCTGCACGTCGCGCTGAAGTGGTGATCAATCAAAACAGAAAGAGTCTCGATGCGCTTGCGGAAGCATTGCTCGAAGAAGAGACGATCGATGAACCTCGTGTTGTCGAACTCCTAAAAGATGCAACATTACCAAAGGAAGCTCAGCTTTATACGCCGCTAAAAAAAGCCGCCTAGACAAAGCGAGAAAGTTTCTATGGGCCGAATGAGAACCGCCGTTGCTCGCGCGAATAAGCGAGTCACTATCCAGCTAGCAGCAACACTGCTGGCTGGTTCGACTTTGGCCTCGTTGCTATTTGGATTTTTCCGAATGCGTCTTCTGAATGCTGCGTACTATGACACCTATCCAACAGGATACGATGCGTACATCGCCGCCTTTACAGTGCCCGACTTTATGTTTTTCATTTTAGTGTCTGGTGCGCTGAGTGTGACATTTATACCTGTGTTTAATCAACGCCTAGGGACTGGCAATAAAAAGTCGGCCTGGGAGCTCTCAACAAGTATGATCAACTTCATGGCGCTTATCACGCTTGTTGCAAGTATATTGATGATCATTTTTGCAGAACCATTGATCCGCTATGTTATCGCTCCAGGCCTCGATGAGTCAGGTATCGCACTTGCAACGAGCATGATGCGTGTCATCGCAATTAATCCGTTTCTTTTTGCAATCGCTACCGTGATTGCGAGCATCCAGCAAGCGGTTGGCCGATTTACCTTTTTTGCGCTTGCTCCAATTCTCTACAATATCGGTATTATTATTGGGCTGACTGTCTTTACGAATGGTATTACAATATTTGGGTGGCAGGTTTTTGAGGGTGGAATTATGGGCGTTGCTCTCGGTGTAGTGCTGGGATCAATCTTGCAGTTAATCGTTAGTAGTATTGGGCTATTAGGGCTAGGGTTTGATTATCAGTTTAAGATCTTCTGGAAAAACAAAGGCTTTAGAAAAGTCCTAACTCTGTTGCCTGCGCGCTCACTCGATCAAGGTATGGATTATTTGGTTGGTATCGTGGAGACAAACCTTGCATCGCGACTAGGTGCGGGTACGCTTGCGGCCTACAATAATGCGACTACTCTTCATATGGCACCAATCAACCTTATTGGTGTGGCGATTAGTACGGCTGCATTCCCGAAAATGACAGAACGCCTTAGCCAGGGACGACCAGATCTATTCAAATCAGAGCTACAATCCATTCTCCGCGTTATTATATGGCTTGCGATGCCAGTGGCGGCGATTACATTCTTTACGCGTGGGTATCTCGTTAACTTTATTAAAAATGGCGGTGATGCGCTTATGGCTGGGCTTCTAGGGTCACTTGTTGTTGCGATTTTGTTTCGTTCGATCTATTATATCGCCGCACGAAGTTTCTATGCACAGCAGGACACGAAGACGCCACTCTACATATCGATTGTTGCGATCAGTCTTAATATAGGACTTGCTATTTGGTTTACGATGGAGCTAAATATGGGCGCGTACGGACTTGGTTTTGCGCAATCAATTGTAGCTGTCGTCGAAGTGCTCATTCTATTTACGGTAATGAACCGTCGCATTCCAGGGCTATTTGACGGTGCATTGCTGCGGGCATTTGGACGTATGACTATAGCTACTGTCATCATGAGTGTCGTCACTTATGGCACGCTTCAATTTTTCCAATTACAAAATGACGATCAGAGTTTCCTAGCGACTTTCCCAAAGTTTGTTGCGATCTCGCTGATCAGCGCTGGAGTGTACCTACTTGTCAGCCGCTATCTCAAGCTGACGGAGGCTGATCCCGTACTACGGCGACTACGAAGTTTACTGTTTGGTCGAACAAAGTAGCAGTATCACGCATGTCGACGATTGCTGTCACCTCTGTTTTCTGGTATAATTTTAAGTACGAATATGAACCAGTCTCAAATTAGAAATTTTTGTATTATTGCACACATCGACCATGGGAAGAGTACGCTTGCCGATAGGATGATGGAGCTTACGAGTACCGTGCAGAAGCGTGATATGAAATCGCAGCTTCTTGATAGTATGGATCTTGAGCGAGAAAAAGGTATCACGATTAAGTTGACGCCAGTCCGAATGCAGCATAAAGGTATCGATTTAAACTTGATTGATACACCAGGTCATGTTGATTTTAGCTACGAGGTGTCGAGAAGTCTTGAGGCTTGCGAAGGAGCGATTCTTGTCGTTGATGCCAGTCAGGGTATCCAGGCGCAGACACTTGCCAATGTGTACTTGGCGCTTGCAGCTGACCTTACGATTATTCCGGTACTAAATAAAATTGATCTTCCCGCCGCCGATGTACCTCGAGTTTCGGCAGAAATCATCAATCTACTTGGCTGTACGGAAGATGACATATTAAAGATTAGTGCTAAGACCGGCGAAGGTGTTCCTGAGGTGTTGGACGCGGTGGTTGAGCGAGTAGCGCCGCCTCAAGGTGATGCTGAGAAGCCAACACGAGCGCTTATTTTTGATAGCTACTATGATGATTATCGTGGAGTTATTTTGTATATCCGCGTTGTAGATGGGGTTATTAAAAAATCAGATAGTATTGAGATGCTCGCTACAGGGGCAAATGGAATTGCTCTTGAAGTGGGATCGCTCACTCCAACAATGAGCCCAAGTGGCGACCTGACGACTGGCGAAATTGGGTATATCGTCACTAACCTTAAGACTACGCGAGATGCTCGCGTTGGTGATACGGTGACAACCAAGCGTACACGAGCTGAGGATATGCTACCTGGTTATCAAGATGTAAAGCCGTTTGTATATGCTGGATTCTTCCCTGTGAGTAACGAGGATTACAATGAACTAAAAGATGCCGTGGAGAAGCTATCACTGAGTGACTCTGCGCTACAGTTTGAACCAGAGAACTCACCAGTACTTGGCTTTGGTGTTCGTATTGGTTTTCTCGGCTTACTCCATATGGATATCATTCGCGAGCGGCTTGAGCGAGAATACAATCTTGATCTTGTCGTGACGAACCCTTCAACTGACTACCAGGTGGATTTAAAGGATGGATCACAGCTTGATATTAAGAGTGCAAGTGATCTTCCTGACGTCACTAAGATTGCTGAGATTCGAGAGCCTTGGATTCAGGGTGAGATCATTGTACCGAAAGAATATATCGGAGCAGTGATTCAGCTTATTGTTAATAAACGCGGACAGCAAAAGAACTTAAGTTATATCGACGAGCGTGCGCTCATTAGCTTTGAGGCGCCACTTGCGAATCTGCTCACTGACTTCTACGATCAGCTGAAATCTGTTACGAGCGGGTATGGAAGCTTTAATTATGAACTGGATACGTATCAGCCAGAAGACTTGGTGCGGGTTGATTTTTATGTAGCAGGCGAGATGGTGGATGCACTGAGTGTGATGGCGCATCGTACAGAGTCGCAGCGACTTGGCCGTGAGGTTGTCGACAAACTAAAAGAAGTAATCCCGCGTCAGAATTTCCAAGTTGCACTTCAAGCAGCGATTGGTGGTAAATTTATCGCACGCGCAGATCTTTCTGCATATCGTAAAGATGTTACAACTGGACTGTATGGTGGTGATGTATCTCGTAAGAAAAAAGTACTTGCCAAGCAGGCAAAAGGCAAGAAGCGTATGAAACGTTTCGGTAAAGTTGACATACCTTCAGAAGCGTTCACTGTTATGCTTAAGCGGGACTAATTGTTTGGTACAATAGGGTATGAATTTAGAGACACTTGCCGCGCATTATCAACCAAATCAGTCTGCCCAAGAGGTTGTTCGACAGTCAGATACATTACTGCTTGTTGGTATTTCGGGTGCCGGAAAAGACACCATTCAGTCTTGTTTACTTGAAAAAGAGGGCTATCATAAGATCGTCACTCACACGACTCGGCCACCACGAGAAAATAATGGAGTTCTGGAGCAGGACGGTCGAGAGTATCATTTTGTTTCTTTTGAAGCGATGCAGCTACTACTCGAAGAGCATGAACTGATCGAGGTTAATCATTATGGTACGCAGTATTATGGAACAAGTGTTGAAGAGTTCCGCATTGCAAATGCTTCGCGTGCTGTGGCAGTGGGGAATATTGATGTCAATGGTATCACATCGTTTCGTGCGCTCGCAGGTGACGCTGTTCGAGCGCTATTTATCTTACCTCCAAGTTATGAGGTTTGGCTGCAGCGTCTTGCGGCTCGGTACAGTTCACCTGATGAGCTTCGTCGTGTATTTCCTGAGCGTAGGCAAACCGCAATTGACGAGCTTGAGCATGCACTAGGCGTGCCGTATTATCATTTTATCATCAATGATGAGCTCGATCGTTCTGTGCGGGTTGTAGATGAGATTGCCCATCGTCGAAACGTCTTCAACAGACACGATGACGAGGCGCGGCTCCTCGCGCGCGACTTGCTAGAGGCAATTCAAGCATCGCCACAGCTCTAATGGTACTAACCTATTACTTTTGAGTCTTCTTTTTGCGAATAACTGCGATTGATGCGGCGCTGACGATGACGATTGCAAGAAGGAGCGGTAGTACTATCCCGAAGCCACCTGTTGTTATGAACCCCATGAAGTCGCCAGTGTTTGGAGCGCCAACGCCTGGTTGGGTGGTCGTGCCGCCATCCGAAGGATTACCCTCGCCGGTCGATGAAGTGAGGCACTCGTTGTAATTGCCCGCACCATAAGTGCTGTCGGTCGCGCCTTCGCAGTTGTATGTTGCCGCCTGGGCAAAGGTGGTTAGGGGGCTCATTTAATATGTCTTCCTTATGGTTATCTACTTGCTATCTTATCATAATCAGTATAGTATTGGAGGAGATTTACGTTATATAAGTGAGGCAACTATGTTCGGACTAGGTACACCAGAATTAATTATTATTTTCTTAGTCATACTACTCCTTTTTGGAGGCAGGAAGCTTCCAGAGCTAGCTCGAAGTGTCGGTGATTCGATGAAGGAACTTCGTAAGGGGATGAGCGATGACAAGACTGCAGTTAAAAAAGACACGAAGTCAGACGCAGCAAAAAAACCAAAACAATCCTAGCACACAGTCTTCGTCAGTAGAGCAGCTGACGTTTATTGAACATATCTATGAGTTGAGAACGCGTCTTTTCTGGATAGTTTCTGCACTCATTATCACTTCGGCGATCGGGTTTCAGTATAAAGATATACTTGTGGACTTTATCGTCGCCCCTCTTCACGGTGAAAAGTTGATCTACCTTACTCCAGGAGGCGGGTTTAGCTTTATTTTTACAGTATGTCTTTATTTTGGTGCGCTCGTCACGATTCCGGTGATTGTTTATCATATCTATCGTTTCTTGCAGCCTGTACTTGGACGGACCTCAAAAAAGTTTATTATTAGCCTTGTGTTGCTTTCAACTACGCTTGCTGCGGCAGGTGCAATTTTTGGTTATATGGTGGCAATTCCTGCAGCGATTTCGTTCTTAACGACATTTGCAGGTGATGCCGTCACTCCGAGTCTGACCGCTGAGTCGTATCTGGGGTTCGTGGTGGCCTATCTGCTGGGGTTGGCTGCATTATTTCAGTTGCCACTACTGTTATTTATCTTTGATCATGTACGACCGTTTCCTCCTGGTGCGCTTTTATCGTCGCAGCGATTTGTGATCGTTGGAGCGGTTATTGCAGCTGCATTGATTACGCCAACACCCGATGTTGTAAATCAAATGATCGTTGCAGGCCCGATCATTGCTATCTATCAGCTCGGTGCGCTCGCTGTGTATATGAGGCGGCGCGGTGAGCGTCGTCAAAATAGAAATCAGAGCCCGGTAGCTCCAGCTCAAGCTGAGCTTCAAGAAGTGTCCGTTCCTGTATCTGCGTCCGTTCTCAGTACCACTCCTTCTGCAGAATCTCAATCTCAAACAAGTAAAAAAGCGCAAGCTCATAGAACGGTTGACGGCTTTTCTGCGACACGCGTACGTTCCGCTCCCTCGACGGTTCGACTGCCGCAGCGATCTCAACCGGTAGTAGCTGAACGACCCGCGGTAAGCCCTTCAGCGGCTGGTCTTCGTCGTTCAGCTCCGCCAGTCCGCTCTATTGACGGTTTTTTAGTAAGCTAGCTAAGTTTGACAAGTATCGCGGCCTGGTGTTCAATAAGAGCATAAGCGTATAAACATACAAAGGATCAAGATGGCAATTAAAGAAGAGCTAAATACACTGCTTACAAAAAAGATGGATCGAAAAGACTTTCTGAAACATGTCGGTATTGGTGTTGTGGCGGTCACTGGACTTAGTGCGTTTTTAAAGGCACTTGCTCCAGCTCCGAAAAAAGCTGCAGTGCAACAGACGAATGCGTCGCAATATGGCTATGGTGGGTCGGTCTACGGCGGTACTAAGAACAGTTAACTCATGAAGTATTACTTTCTTATTGTTGCCGTACTACTATTGATAGCAATGATCCTGCGCGCCAGCCTTCCAGATAGACGATCGGATCCGTAAAATAATCTAGTGAATTTGTAGTATTATTTCGAGAGTGAATCTTTAATTTCTTGAGCAGTTTCATTTGTCGATTCGACAGCTTGACCGACGGTGTCTGTTGCTTCGATAGATATTTCGTTAGATTGAGTAGTGGCTTCAGCTAAAGTCGAACCAACCTCTTGTTTGAGGGTGTCGATAGTGTTTTCAAGTTCACTATAAAGTCCGCCTAAATCACTTAAAAAGCTCATCCTAATAGTATAGCATCTACTCTTTCTATAGTTGAGTAGCGAAAAAGATAGTTACTAATTGGCACTCGATTGAAAAGAGTGCCAAAATGCGCTATACTGAAGCTATGACAGAACGCCAAATTCAAATTCTAGCAGCTATTATTGAGCAATATGCAGAGATTGCTGCGCCCGTAGGTAGTATTACACTTGCAAAGCTATTTGGCGTTTCTAGTGCAACGATTCGTAGTGAAATGGCAAAACTTGAGGAGCTCGGCTTTATTATGCAGCCGCATACAAGCGCAGGTCGTATCCCCACAGATCAAGGCTATCGTTTTTATGTCAACACGCTAAACGACGCTCATGCAAATGAAGCGCAGCCAATGCAGCTTGATCGCGGAGCACGTGCACTTGATGCAAGAGTGAACACACACGGAGATCGTGCCGATCATGCTATTCGTAGTGCTGTTGACAGCCTCGTTGACCTTACTCACAACTTGGGGCTTGCGACGATTGGAGACCAGCTATATATGAGTGGTATGGGTAATCTTTTCAGCCAACCGGAGTTTATGCAGGGCAATCATACACAGGCTGTTGCACGCCTCTTAGACAACCTTGAGCCGTGGCTTCGAGAAGCTGCACCAAATGAACCGCTTAATGTCTTTATCGGTGCGGAAAACCCTATTGGTAAAACAAGCGGAGCGACGCTGATCATTAGTCGATTTCGCTCTCCGTACAGCGACCGCAGTTATATAGGAGTGCTTGGGCCGACAAGACAGAGCTACGGCAAGGTGATGCGCCTTGTCCGTCATGCAGGAGCAATGCTTGAGGAGGTGCTATAGAAGTATGGATTTTCTTTTCTTTGTTTTGCTTCCACCGGTGTTCATCTGGGGATTTATAGGATTATTCGCGGTTGGCATCATTATTATAGTAGCGGCAATCTTTATGATCAGATCACAGCGAGTCAAGCCTGAGAATAAGGATCAAAACAGCAATCGGATGAAAGGATAAGATGATGGTAAAGAAGTCACAACAGGATAATACGGTGAACGAAGAGAATAATGAGTGTAGTGAACTTGAGCAGCAAGTTGGTGAATTAACGCAAGATTTGCAGCGCACACGAGCTGATTTTGAAAACTACCGTAAGCGCGTAGAAGCAGAGAAAACCGCAGCACGTACTGCCGGACAAGCAGGCGCTGTGCTGAAGTTGCTTCCTGTGATCGATAATATTGAGCGCGCGGTTACCTATACTCCTGAAGAGCTAAAAGATAACAAATGGGCACAGGGTATCGGTAGCTTAGTCAAGAATCTTGAAAAGTCCCTAGAGTCTCTCGGTGTTGCCCGAATTGCGGCAGATAAGGGAGAGGTCTTTAATCCAGAGTTGCATGAAGCTATTCAGTTTGATGAAGATGCTGAGGGTGAGACAGAAGTGATCGCAGAAGAGCTGCAGGCAGGGTACACTCTCAATGGCCAGCCTATCCGACATGCAATGGTAAAAGTTACACGACAATAAAAACTTTTCTCATGCCTTTTAGAAGAGTACACTAAAGGTATGACGAAAAAAGACGTAGTAATCGAAGTAGAAGGCCTTGTAAAGTCGTATGGCGATACAGAAGTTCTAAAAGGTATAGACCTTACCGTTGAGCGCGGTACGATGCTTGCGCTGCTAGGGCCAAATGGTGCAGGTAAGACGACGACAGTCCGAATATTAAGTACGCTCCTCGGTTTCAACGCAGGAGCAGTATCGATTGAGGGCCATGATGTACGCTCTGAGGCGGATGACGTCCGTAGTTTTATCGGTTTGACTGGTCAATCTGCGGCGGTTGACGAGATGCTTACTGGTCGCGAAAACTTAGTGATGATGGGGCGTTTATACCACTTGACCAAAGAGAGTGCAAAGGCGCGCGCTGAAGAATTGTTAGAAGACTTCGATCTTGTAAAGGCGGCAGGGCGACCGGCAAAAACTTACTCAGGCGGTATGCGACGCCGACTTGATTTGGCGGTTAGTCTCATCACTACTCCACCGGTCATTTTTCTCGATGAGCCGACAACGGGACTTGATCCACGTTCGCGAATTGCGATGTGGGATATCATCAATAAACTCAAACAAAATGGCGCAACTATTCTTTTGACGACACAGTATCTTGAGGAAGCTGACCAACTTGCTGATCAGATAGTTGTGATTGATGGAGGGAAAGTGATCGCCCAGGGAACAGCGAAGCAGCTCAAAGCGAAGGTTGGCAAGGATCGACTAGAACTTACCTTTGCTTCCGACAAGCTATTTATGGCAGCGAAAAAAGCACTGGGCAAGAAGCTACTTGACTCTGATGATGCTGAGCGAACAGTGACTGCGCTCCTCAAGGATACGAATGTTGACGTACGTCAAGTACTCGATATTCTTGCGAAAGAAGATATAAAATTTGAGTCCATGGCAGTGCATAAGCCGACGCTTGATGATGTTTTCTTGTCGCTTACCGGTAAGCAAACTGATAGTTCCGAGGAGAAGGCATAGCATGGCGGTCAAACTTGAGATAGATACTCGTCCAAAATTTGTACTAGCGGTCATCGACTCGCTCGTGATGATTAGAAGAAGTAGTACGCACATTATTCGTAATACCGATCAACTCCTCGGTACATTTTTCCAGCCAATTATGTTTTTGGTGTTATTTACGTCTGTATTCGGCGGAGCTATCGCTACTGGCGGGGGAAGTTATGTCAACTTCCTTATGGCGGGAATTATTGTACAGACGATTGCATTTGGGTCGACTACGACAGCAATTGCGATCTGCAATGATTTACAAAAAGGTATTGTTGATCGCTTCCGTTCACTCCCTATGTCAAACCTCGCTGTCCTCAATGGGCACGTCGTATCGGATCTTTTCCGTAACGGCATATCGACTATCGTGATGCTACTTGCGGGATTGGTGATTGGCTTTCGACCGACAGCGGATTTCGGCGAATGGTTGACGATTGTCGGTTTGCTCGCATTATTTACGCTGTCAATCTCGTGGTTATCTGCAATTGTTGGGGTGGTAGCAAAAAGTGTGGAGGGCGTGCAGTGGTTAACATTTGTGGTCATCTTCCCTCTAACATTTGCAAGTACTGCGTTCGTGCCAGCAGAAAGTATGTCGTCTTGGCTAAAGCCATTTGCCGAGAATCAGCCGGTAAGCCATATGGTAGATGCGATTCGAGCACTACTTGTGGGTACACCAGCGGGAGATTCGATCCTCTGGTCGATAGTCTGGAGTCTTGGTATTTTAATTGTATCGATCCCAGTCGCAGCCTGGCTGTTTAAGCGCAAAACAACACAGTAGTTCTGCCGTTTTATTCATATCGCATATGATATACTAAAAACACTTTATGGGTGGACCAAAAAAAGTATCTGATAAAAAGATCAAAGCCTTTATCGACTTGTTTGATAACCATGCCACAGGTGCAGTAAAGGCAATTCGTGATTACCATTTAGCGCACGAAAAACTACTAACGGCAGGTCCAACCAAAGCGACTCATTCAGGGAAGTTGCTACTATCAGTCCAGGAGCTCACTAAGTCGTACAAGGTTGGGAGGCAAAAAGTCGAAGCACTAAAAGGCGTGAGTTTGGATGTGTACGAGGGAGAATTCATCGCACTCACAGGATCGAGCGGGAGTGGCAAGAGTACACTACTGCAGTTGATGGGAGGGCTCGATAAGCCTACTTCAGGTTCGGTGACAGTTGATGGCGTAGTACTTACAAAAATGAGCGACCGAAAGTTATCGGAATTTCGCGGGAGGACGATTGGATTTGTATTTCAGTTTTTCTATCTGCAGCCTTTCTTGAAGTTAGGGCGCAATCTTGAGGTTGCTGGTATGTTTGCGCGCTCCAAACGACATGATCGAAAAGACAGGATTTCTGAATTAGCGACAGCCGTGAGTCTTGCAGATCGTGTTGATCATCTTCCAAAAGAGTTATCAGGTGGCCAGATGCAGCGAGCGGCAATTGCGCGTGCGCTGTTTAATAACCCAAAGATTATTCTTGCAGATGAGCCTACGGGTAATCTAGATAGCGCAAATAGCCAGGCGATTATTGAATTGTTTGAAAAAATTCGTACTGAGTTTGGAACTACGATCGTTATTGTTACTCACGATAAAGAGATTGCTCGTCGGGCTGATCGCGAGATTCAACTGAGAGACGGGGTGATTGTATGATACGACTTAGCGATACGCTTATTTTGGCACTTGCTAAACTACGTACACGCCGCGTGAGAACGGCGATTACAGTGACGACGGCAGGGTTGTTGTTTGGCGGTATGATTGCAACGCTATCGGTTGTTCAAGGCACAATAAAGAGTGTCGAGGAATTTAGCCAGGCTGGATTTGGTTCTCGATATATAGTATCGGGTACGCCGATGCCTGCGAACAACGGACTAATGCAAGACAAACAGGTCCAAGCTCGAGCAGTGCAGATTAATGATGGCATTATCGCTGATAAAGTAAAGCAAGCCAAGAAAATGGGTGCTACGTACGATGCTAAGTCGGAACCTCAACCCGTGACATCGTATGATGATCAAGAGCCATATCTTAATATGATGCATCCAGCAGCGAAGCAAGCAATTGAAGAATTTCGGGACAAGTATCCGTCGGCAGGCGAAAAAGAGTTTCGTACGCTCGCGCTTCAGTACGATGCGAAGGCTTTCTATAGCAGTGCGAACATAGCGCCGCGAGATGGGAATCTCATACAGATGCAAGATGGAAAAGAGGAATTTGATAGCAGAAAGCAGCAAGAGCTCGACAATGCTGATTCAAGAAGTGGCCGTATGCCTATCGGCGATTCACTCGTGCTCTCACCCGACCAGTTAACGAATCCGTTTATGGCGCCTGGTCATAAGACGGAATTTGAAAAGGACATTATACCGGTTGTCTTACCGTACAGTATCGTGCAGGAGCTTCTCAAGCTTGAGCCACTAGCAAAAACTGCAAGCGCTAGTGAGCGCGTAGAGCGACTGAAGTATGTCCGGGAACACGCTAAGGACGCATCTATCGATGTTTGCTATAGGAATACCGCGTCACAGGAGAAGATTGCAAGCATTGAAGTGCAGCGTCGAGTTGCTTCTCAAGTGAAATCTGATAAAAATATTCCAGCCCCAAGTTTGCTGTATGGTTATCCGGCGGTAGATACCTGTGGAGATGCTATTACTACCAAAGATTCTCGTAGCACTACCGAAAAGCAGGCGACGGAGAAGCAGCAGCAGTTTGAGCGTCTCTTTAATAAAAACGTCGATCCAGCACAGCGAAAGCTAAAGCTTCAGGTCGTTGGCGTAGCACCTGACACGCCAGGCTCTGGCGCCCAGTCTTCTTCGCAGCCTGTTGCAGCTGCTATGGATATCGTAACTCTACTGGCATCGTCATCATTGTATGGACAGTGGGCGGTTCCTGATGGCTTATTCAAAAAAACCGCCAATTACGACGAACTACGCAACTTACTGCAAACACGTTCTTTGGCTGGTTTTGCTGAGTCAATGTTCCAAACGTATTATGCTGAATTTGACTCAGCGGATCAGGCGAGAGCGTTCATAAAAGAGCAGACATGTAGTTTTGATAGTAGCGAATGCGCCAAACGGAGTCCATTTATGCTTACGTCTTTTGGGAGTAACAGTATAGCGCTCGAGGACGCCAAACATGCTATCACAAAAGGATTCCAGATAGTTGCAAGTATTGTGGCCGCGATAGCTGTTATTGTCATGTCGGGGACGATTGGACGGGTGATAGCTGATGGGCGACGAGAGACTGCTGTATTTCGAGCGATTGGAGCCAAGCGACTCGACATAGCGTCTATTTATTCAGTCTACACGCTACTTCTTGCTCTTCGCGTGCTGATATTTGCAACGGTGCTTGGGCTTGGTGTCGCGTATGTGGTTGATATTCTTTATCAAAAAGAAGCGACGGTGCAGGCGCAGCTCGCGTTTGGTGTCGATAATAACAATGCATTCCACTTGTTTACGCCATGGTCAGGTGAGATAGTTATCGTCCTTGGACTTATTGTCATAACGAGCCTTATGGCAATGCTCTTCCCGTTGCTTCGTAATATTCGACGAAATCCTATCAATGACATGCGAGACGAATAGGGGTTGATAAGTATAAATTGGCACTCTTGACATGAGAGTGCTAATTTATGTATAATGAAAGTATTGGCAATCTATATAGTAGAGTGCTAAAATGAATATAGAATTCTTAGAGTAAGATATGACTAATTAGAAAGGGTAAATACATTTATGGGAAAAATTATTGGAATTGACCTTGGTACCACAAACAGCGCATTTGCGTACATGGTAGCGGGTAAGCCAGAAGTGATCGCAAACGCTGAAGGTAATCGAACAACACCAAGTGTTGTCGCTATCAACAAAAAAGGTGATCGACTCGTCGGGCAGGTGGCGCAACGTCAGCGTGTCACGAACGCAAAGGATACAATTTATGGAGTTAAGCGACTCATCGGTCGTAAGTTTAGTGACGACGAAGTTCAAAAAGATCACGATATCATGCCATATGAGATCGTTAAAAAAGGCGATGGAGTTGCTGTTAAACTAGGCGGCAAAGATTATTCACCAGAAGAAGTGTCGGCGATGATTCTTTCAAAGATCAAAGCAGATGCGGAAGCCTTCCTCGGCGAGAAAGTCACCGAAGCGGTTATTACCGTTCCTGCGTACTTCGATGACTCGCAGAGGCAAGCGACAAAAGATGCTGGTAAGATTGCTGGCCTTGAGGTAAAGCGAATCATCAATGAGCCAACTGCTGCTGCACTTGCTTACGGTCTTGATACGAAAAAAGAAGAAAAGATCGTTGTATTCGACCTTGGTGGTGGTACGTTTGACGTGTCAGTACTTGAGCTAGGCGACGGCGTATTTGAAGTTCGCTCAACACACGGTGATACACACCTTGGTGGTGAGGACTTCGATAATCGTATTGTTAACCACTTCCTTGATGTCTTCAAAAATGAAGAAGGTATCGATTTGAAAAATGACAAAGCGGCAATGCAGCGTCTCAAGGATGAGGCGGAGAAGGCAAAGAAAGAACTTTCGAGCACTCCTGAGTACGAGATCAACCTGCCGTTTATTACTGCGGATGCAGATGGTCCGAAGCACTTTGAGTACAAATTGACTCGTTCGAAGCTTGAGGATCTTGTGAAGGATCTCATCGATCGACTTGCAGAGCCTGTCGAAAAAGCACTCAAGGACGCTGATCTTAAGGCAAGTGATATCGATGAAATCGTCCTTGTTGGTGGTATGACTCGTATGCCAGCTGTCGTAGAGAAAGTAAAGTCAATCTTTGGAAAAGACCCACTTAAGGGTGTTAATCCTGATGAAGTTGTTGCTGTTGGTGCGGCGATCCAGGGCGGTGTACTTGCTGGAGATGTAAAAGATGTTCTCCTTCTTGACGTCACTCCACTTTCACTTGGTATCGAGACAATGGGTGGCGTAACCACGAAACTCATCGACCGCAATAGTACGGTTCCGACCAGCAAATCTGAAACATTCTCAACTGCTGCGGATAACCAGCCACAGGTAGAGATTCATGTCCTGCAGGGTGAGCGTGAAATGAGCAGTGACAACAAGTCACTTGGACGTTTTGTGCTTGACGGTATCGCACCAGCACCTCGCGGCGTACCTCAGATTGAAGTTACATTTAGTCTTGATGCAAATGGTATCTTGAACGTAACTGCGAAAGACAAAGGTACTGGTAAAGAAAGCTCTGTGACTATCCAAGATAGTGGCAACATGAGTAAAGAAGATATCGAAAAGGCACAAAAAGAAGCCGAAGCGCACGCTGATGAAGACAAGAAGAAGCGTGAAGCTGTTGATAGTCGCAATCAACTAGAGAACGGTATTTACCAAGCTGAAAAAATGCCTGACGAGTACAAGGACAAGATCTCAGAAGATGATGTAAAAGTTATCAAAGATGCTGTCGAAGTTGCTAAAAAGGTAAAAGAAAATACCGATGCCGATAAAGAAGAGCTTGAAGCAGCAGTGAAAGCGCTCAATGATGCTATCATGCCAATTGGTGCAAAGATGTATGAACAAGCTGCCAAAGAAGACGCACCTGCTTCTGAGGATGGTGAGAAAAAAGACGATGAGCCTGTTGAGGGTGAAGTTGTAGAAGAGAAAAAAGACGAGAAGTAATATCGTCTAAGTACGCAGAAATGTGTCAAGCCCCGCATCAACTTAATGATGCGGGGCTTGTATATTAGTTGCCGTCAGGGTTGTCTTCGGGGTTTTCGTGGGAAATGATCACCTCCCCTCTACGTGTTTTGTAGTTGTAAGAACAGTGAAGATCTTCCCCGTAATAAGCGAAGCTGAACGATGATTCTCCATCCGCCACACCTACCTCTGGTCGACTATAAATTTCACTCCAGTCCTGCCTTACAAAGTTCCAAATACGGACCTTTCTCGTGAAAGTTTTATCACTCGCAGGAGTAAGAAATGTCAGTGTAGCATTGCCGCCATTTTCGTACTGATATGAGTCAAATAAGTACAGTTGCGCCAGACTCGGGCCGTTGGTGACAACGATCTTGTCGACGGGAACATATATACAAAATGGTTTGGTGGACATACGTCACACCTTTCTACTGAGCCGATGAATCCTCGGCAAACGGATGTCGTCCGATCGGTCTCCCGATCAGCCACCTTGCATCCACAAGGAATTAATCACTATTATAACAAATATATAAAATATGTCAATAGCTTGTGAGATCTATACGATGTTTCTAGAAGCCTTGCTTGCTTGGCTAAGACGGATACGGAATAGAGTATTTTTAATTAACACACTGGTGATGACTATTTCGAAGAGTATGTACGTATAGCTGAATGGGATGATGAGTGGGAGGAGAAGTGTGAGAATTCTTCCGCACTCGCCAGCAAATGGATGAGCGAGGCGTTGGAGGTACGACATCATGCAACAGTTTAAAAAGATTATGAGAGTAGCTATGCTTTATGCAGGAGCTATGGTGATTGCTGGAGGTTTTCCGCTTTCATCAGTGATGGCAGCGGAAGTGACGCCGGATGCTCAATCATCAGAGGCGGCACCTGTTAAGCCGACGTATACCTATAATAAAGATACTCAGCACTGGGATAGTGAAAAATGGGGATATAACCCTACAACGAAATCATATGAAAAGCCGGTGACTGCCCCGGCGCCTTCGAGCCCTGCACCTGCCATAGAAACACCTATACAGACGCAGCAGTCATCTTCATCACCGTCAACGCCCGATCAAGACACAGGGCAGACCGGTCAGACAGGGAGCTCTACCTCTCAGCAGGAAGCGACCTCATCGAATGGAGTTGGCGTGACGCAAAACTCGACTGCAACGTCGGGTAATTCGCAGGTATCAGGTAATACGACAGCTGGAAACGCTACTACGGGTGGCGCGGTAGGTGGTACGACGGTCATTAATACGGTTCATTCTACGGTACAGGGTGATACCTCAGGTGTCGCACACTTTACTTCCGATATATACGGTAACGTTATGGGTGATATTACGCTCTCACCTGTAATTAATAGTCTTAGTACTCCTCCTTCTTTGAATGCGATCAATACTGAGACGACGAATTCGATTGACAATAATATATCTGTTTCCGCTACCTCTGGTAATGCAAGCGTGTCACACAACACGACAGCGGGTAATGCAACTTCTGGCGACGCCCATGCTATGGCGAATGTAGTGAATCTCATCAACTCGATCATTGCTGCGAACAAGTCATTTATAGGGACGATTAATATTTACGGTAACCTCAATGGTGATATTCTGATTTCACCAGACTTTATTCCACAACTCATTGCATGAAACGCTGCATCAAGTTCGGCAACGAGTGGAAGTCCTGTACCGCTCGTAAGTGAAGATTCGCAGTTAATTATCAACACTATCGCACTTAACGCATCTTCTGGGCAGGCTGATGTCCGTCACAACACCGCAGCTGGAGATGCGACAAGTGGTGCCGCAAGTACAAACCTAACGGTACTTAATCTAACCGGTAGGCAGGTCACTGCGAGCAATAGCTTACTCGTATTTGTCAATGTACTAGGGAAGTGGGTAGGGATGATTGTCGATGCACCCATGGGTGCCACTGCAGCGGCACTTGGTAGTGGTGTCACGCAATCGACAAGTGGAGGATCGCCGACACTAGCAAGCACGACAAATTCAATCAAAAATAACATAGAGCTTAACGCGCAGTCTGGTGATGCGACTGTAGCGCGAAATACTTCGGCAGGCAATGCGACTTCCGGAAATGCAACTGCTTCAGCAAATGTACTCAATATAAGTATGAGTAGTTTTAGCCTGACTGATTGGTTCGGGGTACTCTTCATCAATGTTTTTGGATCATGGTACGGCAGCTTTGGCATTAATACAGAAAACGGTACAATCATTCCACTCGATGTACCTGACGCTCTTCCAAATTCTGCCATGCAGCCAGTAAAGACGCAGGCAAGCCCTGCGATACGCTTCGGTTTTACCCCGAAGGGAGCGGCTACTAGTAATGCACCATTTACAGGTGGCGTAGCTCATGAAAACCAGGGAGCATCTGCGCAGCTTGTGCGTGCAAATACTACTCCGACGAGTGCGGCTGATGAGGTGAGCATAGAAGGCGATGGCCTCCTGCAGCCAAATGCGAGTCCTCGAAATGATCCATTCTCCGTAGCTATGACGATTGGCGGATCGGTGATTGTCGGCTTTGGTCTCTTAATCGAATTGTTTAGAAGGAAAGGTATTGCAACGTTTGTTGCTTAGGGTGTCATCATGGAAGCACTGCAGAAATTTCTCAATAAGTATACGTACCACAGTTTTAAAAAAGGAGAAACGATTCTTTTAAAAGGCGAGCGTCCTGACGCAGTGCATGTCATAGAATCGGGGCTTGTGAAGACGTATGGCATTACTGTTGATAGATGCGAAAGACTTGTGTCGATTGACTGTAAGCATGAAGATTTCCCGATAGGCTTCACGCTAGGGCTGACGCAAAAGGCGCAATATTTTCATGAGGCATTTACTTCCTGTATGGTGCGTATGGTGCCGCGTGCGGACTATGCAGACTACCTTAACCAGAATGCAGAGAGCATGTATGCTCGGCAGGTACGAGTGACATCACTTTTACTGTCTACGTTATCACGCGTCGAAGCGCTAGAGCAGCCAACTGCAGGAGGAAAAATTGCACATACACTTCTATATATGGCGAGCCGCGTGGGGGTGGTGCTGCGGCCATATAATACCCAATTAAAGATTGCTATTACACAGCAGGAAATTGCCAATGCACTAGGTATTTCTAGGGAGACAACGAACACTGAACTTAAAAAGCTAGAGCGTATGAACCTTGTATCGCATTCTCGAAAGAGCTATATTTTACAGCTTGATGAGTTGCGAGCGTATGTAAATAGCTGGTCGTAAAATCTGTTAGCACTCTTGAATATTGAGTGCTAATTTATTATAATAAGAGTAATGAGCAAGCGCGATTACTATGAAGTACTGGGTGTCGGTAAAACGGCATCAGCAGATGAAATTAAAAAGGCTTTTCGTAAAGCTGCAGTTAAGCATCACCCCGATAAAGAAGGCGGTGATGAGACGAAGTTTAAAGAGATAAATGAAGCCTATGAAGTCCTAAAGGACCAGCAAAAACGCCAACGCTATGACCAGTTTGGTCACGCAGGCGTCGGCGGCGCATCTGGTGGAGGTGCTGGCGGTAATCCATTTGAAGGCTTTGGTGGACAAAATGTTCATTTTGACTTTGGCGATGGCGGACTGGGAGATATTTTTGGGCAATTCTTTGGCGGCGGTCAGCAATCTCAACGCGGACCAAAGCGGGGGCGCGACGTCGAAACGAGTATTACGCTTAGTTTTGAGCAGGCGGTATTTGGTGATGAGCGTGAGATAGAGCTTGATCTTGATAGCGAATGTACTCACTGTAAAGGAACGACAGTTGAGCCGGGCTACAGCATGAAAGTGTGTGATACCTGTAAGGGTGCTGGTCAGCAGGTGCGAGTAATGAATACGATATTTGGCCAAATGCAACAAGCGGTTACCTGCGAGACGTGTCATGGTGCCGGTAAAGTACCCGAAAAAGTATGTACAGTATGTCACGGTAAAGGAACGGAACGTCGCAAGCAGACAATTACACTTAAGATTCCTGCGGGAATCGACGATGGAGCGACGATTCGCCTAAAAGAGCGTGGCGAGGCAATCGGTGGTGGATCGCATGGTGATCTGTATGTCCATATTCGTGTAAAAGCACACAAGAAGTTTACGCGAGAGGGCGATATCATTCTGAGCGAAGAACATGTAAGTATGGTTGATGCTGCACTAGGAACCGAGATCGACGTTGATACGGTTGACGGCAAAGTGCGAATGAAAGTGCCTGCTGGTACCCAGAGCGGTACTGATTTTAAGCTTTCAAAGCATGGTGTGCCGCATCTTCGTAGTGAATCACGTGGTTCGCACATCGTAAGCATTATTGTCGATACGCCAACGAAACTATCAAAGAAGCAAAAAGAACTTCTCGAGCAGTTTACTGGCGCCAAAAAACGTAGCCTCTTTTAGTAGGCAAGTCTATACAAATACGTTAGAATTAAGCTACGCATAAGGGAGTGTAGCAATGGGATTCTTATTATTTGTAATTATTATTGGTATCGTCATCGCGGTTGCGGTACGATCCAAATCACCCGAATCTGATGATCAGTACGGTAGAGGCTATTGGGATGGTTACCGCGCGTTTGGCGAAAAGCTTCAAGATGAAATGGCACAGCCAAAGCTTGACCGCGAAGTATTGCAGTCGCTCATTGATCAGGGCAAGTATGGTGTCGTTGAATCATCTCCTACGCGAGAATTCCCAGTGTACGATGCAGAAGCTGTGTTGTATGACGAACCTACGAACAATTCCTCTGAAGCGCAAGAAATAGCTCCAATAGAAGAGCGAACTGTTGCTGCTCCTCCTCTCGATGAGAGTACTCAAAAAGAGCAGCGTTCGATTCGTAATCTTAACATCTTACTCTATATGGCGAGTTTTCTTTTGATTGCTGCTGGAGTGGCATTTATCGCCACTGATATTGCTGATATTGTGAAGCTGATCGGCGTGTGGTTGATCGTCATCGTATTTTACGGTGTTGGTATGGGGCTATACGTCGGTAGTGAGCGGCTGCGTCCAGCGGGCATGGCTTTTCTTGGTACTGGCTTGGCATTGGTTCCATTTGCGGGGCTCGCTCTATATAGCTACACGGAGATCGGTTCTATTGCCGCTTGGGCGCTTACGTCGGTTATCGGTCTTATCGCATACTCTGTCGCTGCTATAAAGCTGCAAAGTCAGCTTGTCTCCTATCTCACGATGGCATTCGTTTTATCGCTTGCAGCTGCAGCGGGCGCCACAGTGAGTACGTTTATTATTTGGCAATTAGCCCTACTTATTATTGTTTCGATAGGGGCTGGACTGCTCGGAAGTATCAAGCCTCAGTGGGTGCCAGAGGTATTTCGAGAGCCAATTGAACAAACGGGTCAATTTGTGACGCCATTGGTACTTATTGCGAGCCTATTTGTGTATAGTCAGATGAATATCGTTAGTTATCAAGTTTTATTCGCCCTTGCGACACTCCATTATATTGTCGCATGGCTTCAGACAAGGAGTCTTGAGTATGAAGCTGCGATCCGTGGGTTGGGTCATGCGACACTTCTGTTGGTTGGTTGGGGTGTATTCAGTGATCATATTGTTACGTTTGGTGGGTATGCATTTGTTCTAGCGTCATTACAGCAGGTGTACTCATTGCTACGAGTGAAGCAGACGACGCTACGTCGTCGCGTTGAACAGTGGTGGATATGCTGTCTGTTTGGCTTGCAGCTTGGTGCGGTGCTTTTTTGGCAAAGCGATGCACACTCATCGCTCCTTACAGTGTTTGCATTATTATTGATTGGACTTACGGGGCTCACAGCTGCGCTTCGTCTGCGAGATGCACGATACGGATATGTAGGATTGGCTTCTTTGGTGTTTGTGACGCTCATAACGACGCGTCAAGTGCTTGATCCTGTCTGGTCGTACGCAGCGACAGCTATCTTGTTTATGTGTATGGCATGGGTCATGCATATGCTGTATTATCGCTTGCGCACGAGATCAACGTCATTGCGGCTGTTTGTCATGATAAGTGCTATGATTTTACTCGGACTATCTCTACTACTTGCACTTATGAGCAGCAATTCGGGGTATATCGCAGGTATATTTGGTGTCGCGACGCTTCATATGCTGCTTGCTTCGTACCTTTGGCGTCAGGTCTATGCTCAACTTGCTGCGTCAATCATGACGCTGATTGCACTTACTGCGCTCAGCTGGATGATCAATCTTGAAGCAGCTTGGCGACCACTTTTTATTGGAGGTGCTGGAGCGACACTTCATATGATTATGCTCTTCGTGCAGTCACATGACCGACAATACAATAGAGCATTCCTGGCGTTTGCTGTAGCGCAAATGAGCATCGGTGTGACGATTATTGGCGGTATATGGCAGCAGACTTTGGTTACTCAGCTCACATGTGGATTGTTGCTTGTTGCGGCAATGATCACAATACTGATTCGTCGCCAGGCACGCTTGTTCGGGACAGAGAAGAATAACGCTCGTCGTCTCGCAGTTGTTGCGTACCCTATCTTTACTGTTATCGCATTACTACTGTCGCTTGGGCTTTCGGGGACTGAAGGGGTTGGAGTGTTGTTGATTTGCGCGGGTATTGCGTGGGTAGCTTCATATATCGAAGAAAAGCCATTTGTAGTTGCACTGGGCAATGCTCTTCTGGTTGTTGCAGGATTGCGAATATGGTCATTGTTTGGGCTTGATTCGACCTGGGCGATTATCGGCATTTCATGGATTACGGCGATGCTATTTTACGGGCTGTACTGGACACTACATTCAAGACGCGACACGCAGCGCGCGGATATCTTACTTGTTTCGACAGGTGTCGTCCTTGCATTTGCGATTGTAACGCAATTCTTCCCGCTTCCTATCGCCGCCGCGATGACGCTTATTGCTGGAGCTGGCATTATGGCTGTCGAGGGATATCGACGACAAATGTACGGCATCATTGAGGCTGCTGTGTATTTGGCGACACTTGGTGTGCAGCGCGTGCTTGGTGTGTTGTTGCCTGAGCTAAATATTGTTTTTTATGCACACTACTGGGCAATAACTATTGTTCTTGCTGGATTCTTGAGGAGTGTGGTGACGCAACAGCGAATTATCATCGCCATGGCGATGGTGACGGGTTCGACGGCGCTATATGCTTTGGGTAGCGGAGGGGGCTACGCGCTGTTGTTCTTGGTAGAGCATGTTGGGTTGCTTGTATTTGGTGCCATGAGGCAGCAAAGTTGGGCGTTGTGGTGGGGGCTTAGTGCTGCTTCGCTTGCCATTCTTTACTTCCTGCGAGATATCGTCTTTTTGGCGTTTGGCTTCTTAGGATTACTTATAATTGGGTTTGTGATTTGGCGTTTGATGAGGACGCAAAAGAGCAAATAGTCACTGTTGGTGGTCCTATATTTTTACCGATAGTGCTCGTGTTTTTCACATCATTACAATATACTTGATTATATAACGATAAGATAGTATAATAACAGATGCTATGTGGGATGTGTTCCGATTGAATCCAATCGGCGATTTTTCTCTCCGTAAAATTGCCACCGCACTTGCCGTCATTATCATGTCGGCCCTCTTATGGGCAATTACTGTTTCTCCTCAAACAGCCCATGCTGTTGATGCTGCTTGGGACGGTGATGTTGTGACCTATGAGGGGCAACGCTATGAAAAAGAGACAGCGTCTATCCCTGGTATACCTGCGGGGTCTAGTGCGTATGTCTATAAGCAGCCGGACCAAAACAGTGCCATGGTGATGTATTTCCCTCCAGGAACAAATGTCAACGACGCAACGACGGTTCAGTATCAGAGCTTTACTTTTAGTCCTCCTTCTACGTACACAAATCCACAAACAGCTCGACAAATTGGATTAGAACCAAAGAGTGGGGCTGTAGATCGTTCATTTGGAACAACTGGGCAGTTCGATGAGGGTGACGGCGAGAAAACAGCCTGTGCGATTAAGGGAATCGGTTGGGTGATTTGTCCAACGATGCGCTTTCTCGCTGGTGGCATGGACATTATCTTCGATCTTCTCAAGGATTATCTTACCGTGAAGCCGCTATCATTTGATTCTACGACGCCAATTTATCGTATGTGGGAAGTAATGCGTGGATTTGCGAATATTGCATTTGTACTAGCATTTCTTATCGTCATCTACTCACAAGTGACAGGCGGCGGTCTCAATAACTATAGCCTTAAAAAGATGCTGCCTCGAATTATTATCGCGGCGATACTTGTTAATATGTCGTATGTAATCGTAGCGGGTGCTGTCGATATCTCTAATATACTGGGTCATTCACTACAGCAGATGTTTATCGACATGAGGGGTAATATTCTTGGAGCAAACAGTGCCTCGAACGACGAAGTTATCTCGTGGGATAGTATGACGAGCTTTATATTATCTGGTGGAACGATGGCGGTTGCTGGTGGAATTGCTGCCAAGCTTGCTCTGTCGAGTGTTGCTGGTGTGGGTGTAACGGGACTTATTTATCTCCTTCTTCCATTTCTTCTTGGAGTACTATTGGCTGTTCTTGTGGCACTCCTAGTGCTTGCAGCTCGCCAAGCTATAATTGTTATTCTGATTGTTGTTGCACCGCTTGCTTTTGTTGCATATCTCTTGCCAAACACTGAGAAGTGGTTTGATAAGTGGAAAGATTTACTAATGACAATGTTGCTCCTTTTTCCTATATTTTCGGTTATATTTGGTGGCTCGCAATTAGCGGGAAGTCTCATTGTGCAGACTGCCTCAAATATGAATGTTGTTCTCCTAGGTATGTTTGTTCAGGTGGCGCCAATTGTAATTACGCCTATGCTGATTAAATTCAGTGGCGGACTACTCGGCAAGCTTGCTGGTATTGTTAATAATCCAAACAAGGGGCTTATCGATCGAACGCGAAACTGGAGTCAAGGCAAGGCTAATGAGAGGCGCAAGCAGCGTCTTAGCCAGGCGTCGGAAGATCGAGCAAAAGGTATATACAATAGACGTCAATTCCTTCGTAACTATGCCCTTCGTGATCATGACAAGAAGCATGAGAAAGAAGCGAAACTGAAGGATTACGAGGCTGCTGTCGAAAAGCGCTCAGAGGCGCATTATACGAAGCGGCTTAATGAGATGGATGATCAGGGGATTGTTCCAGGTGAACGAGCGACATTTGTCGGACGTCGCAACAATCGCATGGCCCGTGCTGCACATGAAAGTGCATATGCAGCGGATATGTCAGCGCAAGCTATTAATGCACTTGACGAAACTCAGAAGCGAAACGCAAAAGCCGGCCTCAGTAATGGACTCTATGAGTCGTACAACCAAGAGATTAAGCAGAGTTCTCAGGACATCGCTATGAACGCTCGTGCGGCGCAGTCAGCGGACTATGTCGTTAACAGACAGCTATCTAATGCCATCACTAATAGCGACCATCTGCAGGCGGTTGCGGCGGGTATTGATTTAGCTAGCGGCAAGCCACGTGCAGTAGCAAGCGCACTCTCTACTCGTGTGAATGAGCGCTCTGAAGGTCTCAAGAACCTTGAGCTCATGATTGACGTAAAGAATCTCAAATCCGATGAATTACTCCAGCTGGCAAGCGGTATTGCAGAGGTGCGCGGTATTGCTAATAATCCTGAAATCCGAGAAGTGGCAATCAAAAAGATTGCGTCTGGACCAGATGTTGGAGCAATCCATAAGCTTTCTACTATCATGGATCTTAGTGAGACATCAGATGAATTCTTGCGAACTGCATTTGTTGATGGCCTCAAATCTAACTCGAAGAAGCCTGGAGAATTTAGTGCTGGATTGCTTGATAAGCTCGGCCAGGGTGTTGCAGGAGGATTCGGCTCTAACGGACTTAAGAATGCATTTGTCGATGCCGTAAAGAGCAATACGTTCGGCTCAAAGGGGCTTGTTGAAGCTGACAAGGATACACTTGAGCATCTCGCTTCGCTTCTAGAGCGTGAGCCAGGATTGTTTGGTGCCGAAGAGCGAGACAAGCTTGAGCGCGCAATCTTCGGCGTCGTCAAGAATGCAAACCTCAGCGGCGCACTAGATAAGCGCAAGGATGCGTTTGAACGTATTGCACTATCTATCAATCCAGATATTCTTCCAGAAGACTTCTAGTAATTGATTAAATAGCAAATATATGTTTAAATAGTTTAGTCTGGAAGGGCCAGATGAACATAGTGAAGGGATCGGGCTATGGATCCGACTAATGCCTATTTGCTTGGACTTGACGCAGATCGAGAACAGAGACGACGTGATGCCGAAGAATTCACGCCGCTGCCTTCGATCGCTGCTTTGAGGCAGGAGATCGATGCTATCGTGCCGTCAGTAATTTCGGCACTGCGAGCAGACCCATATGTCTCGCGGCTTAACTACAATAGTATTCGGCCTGAGCAGATTGAATGCGCTGGCGAAAGAACTGCCGCCTGGGTGCTCGTCGCAAATGAAGCGCTTGGCGTAGGTACACATGTGTATCTGACGTTAGAGCATGGGCTGCGATCATTTCCGCATGAGGTCAATACGAGGTCATGGGTGCTGGGTAAGTGGCGTCGTCATGAGGATTCAACTTCTTTCGAGGAGTACGTTGTATCGATTGCTTCGAGAAGTGATCATCTCCAGAAAGAGCTTTCAGAGGTGCTTCGTCTCCTCCGGGAGATTTGCCCTTCGATCGCCGAGCATCATCGATCGACCGTCTTTTTTGCTGAATCCAGCGCGCTCGCTGCGGCTCGTGCGCAGGATGCTGAAGATGCTAAGGTCAGGCTTCAGGAGGCAAGAGAGCGTCGAAGGAGACGTGGGCGACCGAACTAACCCCTCTAATTGATCAGCCCGACACAGGCACACACCCCGCAATTCGATGTTGCGGGGTTTTCAATTGCTTGAGTTTTTGTAAGACATTCTGTAGCCTGATGTACGCGAGAAGATTGAGTAATTGGCGATATAGTGCTGACTAGTACTAAGACGGCACGACCACCAAGTACTTAACGGACCACACGAGGCGTTAAAGGGCATTGCTTCGCTCAAACAAACCATGAGTATGTAGCAATGGTGCCTGAAATCGAGTACGATGAGTAGATGAGTATATTTAAAAAAAGCGAACGTGGTGGTCTGTATGCACGATTACGTGAACGGGGCTACATCGTAGAAGATGCTAAGATAAGTGGCCAGTCAGTCATACGTATTATCGCTCCGAACGGTCGAGTTTGGGTGACGGGCAAAAAAATGGCCTATCCGATGAATAGTGCTTTTATTCACCAGATTTCTGACAATAAGCGTTTATCTTACGAGCTTGCGAGTAGCTTAAGTATTCGCACGCCGAAGACTATGTATGTTGATCGCTCAATGGGCATGGAGGAGTTGCATGCTTTTTTGAAGCAGTATCCACTGGTTGTTGTGAAGCCGCTCGATAGCTATAAGTCGCATGGTGTCACGATTGGAGTGAATTCGATGGACATAATGCCTCAGGCGCTAGAGCATGCTTACCAGGAGTCTCCAGTTGCAATCATTCAAGAGCAGGTTGGTGGCGAAGAATATCGCTTTACGATTCTAGAAGGAGCGGTTGTGTCTGTATTGCGACGAGAACGCCCTCAAGTCATTGGCGATGGAGTCAGTACGGTGCGTCAATTGGTCTCACGAGAAAATAGCACACGACGTGACCTGATCTTGAGTGATGCTATATACCCACAATGGACGGTAGACCTTATTGGAGATGTTGTTATGAGCGAAGATATCCCTGGGATAGGGGAAGTGCGTATATTATCAGGGGCTACTCTCGTCTCTAAAGGTGCTTCATTATATGAATTACGAGGCGACGTCGATGCGTCCTACGTAGCGCTTGCCGAGAGGTTTGCAACAACAGTTGGTGCTGGTTTTGTGGCGATTGATATGTTTATCGTGGACCACCAAGTGGAGGCTAGTAAGGGCCACTATTGGTTCAATGAATGTAACGCCTCGCCGAGCCTTAAGATGTATGTATCAGCTCGTAACGAAGATAACCACTGGATCGTCGACAAGATCGTCGATACGACAGATAATAACTTGAATTTTACCCAATAAAATGTTATAATCGAATAGATGAAAAAGGTTTTACTTATTGCACGCGCTAAAACTGAGAGAACTCTCGAACTGGCTGATATATTTGCTGGTAATGTTCGACAATTATTGGAAGATGATTTGATTGTTGAGAATTGTGAGATATCGGAATTGTTTTTTGAGCTCGATTCGGAGTCGATCGCTATTTATCATCCTAAAAAACGGTTCGATATTCGTGACTTCGATTTGGTGATCTTCCGTCACATTGGATCTTATGCGGTCGAGGCTCATGCGATTACTGCGTACTGTGAGTATTTTAATATTTCCTACACAGACACCTACTTGAATAGACTACTGCCAGATAATAAATTGAGTTCAGAATTTGCATCATGGTTTGGAGGGGTGAGGAACTGGCCTAGAACATTTTATGGTCCAGTTGAGGAGATGGAGCGTCGTTTTGCCGAGCTCGGAGAGAGGGCTGTATTGAAGGATAATTTTGGCTCAAAAGGACGGCTTAATTTTGTCGTGTCGTCTCCTGAACAGATACGGTCCATTGTAGAGCAGTATTCGGACGTCTTTTTTTTGCTTCAAGAGTTCATTCCTAACGACGGTGATCTACGAGTTTTAGTAATGGCAGATAAGCCTGTACTTGCTATACGTAGGGTTGGCGATGGGTCATCTCATCTCAATAATACGTCCCAGGGTGGAATTGCAGAGGTAGTTCCACTTGATCAGATCGGTGAAGACATTCTTGCGATGGCTCGACGATCAGCCGAGGTGCTACAAATACAGGTTGCGGGCGTGGATGTGATGATTAACTCTCAGACTGGCGTATCTTATTTACTCGAAGTAAATAATGGACCTCAGATATCGTCGGGTTCATTTGTTGAGGAGAAGACCGCGCTGTACGCAGACATGATCCGCTTAATACTACGGAGGCAGACTAGCGTATGACAAAGTTAACGACCGTCGGTATAGTTGAGCGTGTGTCTATCGGTAGGCGGGCGGTTGATGTGCCTGCAAAGCTTGACACTGGTGCAGATAGTTCGGCGATATGGGCAAGTAATATTCGGATTGGTCGGGATGGAGTATTGCGGTTTTCTTTATTTGGTGAAGGCTCGCCATATTACAACGGCAAGCTTTTTAAACGGACGGTTTTTTCGGTTGCGCAGGTCAAGAGTTCAAATGGTCAGTCGGAGGTTCGCTATAGAACTCAATTTACGGTTACGATTGCTGGCAGAAGAATACGAGCATTGTTTAATTTATCGGATCGAACAAATAGTACCTATAAGATTCTTATCGGTCGAAGAACGATGAGCGGTAAGTTTTTAGTTGATGTTTCAAAAGGTGTTAGACGATCGCCGTCTAACGCGAGAACAAAGCAGCTGAATAGAAAACTTGCAGAGGGTCCGTACGATTTCCACCAAAGATATGTTAAAGATAAAGGAATAATATTATGAAAATTGCAATTCTTTCCAACGGTTCTGGCAATTATTCGACGAAGCGTCTCAAAGAGGTCGCTAAGGCTCGTGGTCATGAAGTTCGCGTTATTAAATATCGTGATTGCTATGCGTCGATTGAACAGAATAATCCGACAGTTAGCTATAGAGGTGAAGATCTCGGTACTTTTGATGCGATTATTCCTCGTATTGCTTCTAATATGACTCGATATGGCACTGCGATCGTCCGCCAGCTTGAGATGCAGGGTGTCTATACCGTGTCAAGCTCAATTGCGATTAATCGATCGAGAGATAAACTTAGAAGTATGCAGTTACTTGCTAAGGCTGGTGTAGGGATTCCGAAAACAGTGGTGTCTCGTAATTCAGCTGACATCGATGATCTTTTGGAAAAGATTGGCGGAACACCGATTATTATTAAACTTGCTCGTGGTACACATGGAAATGGTGTCGTGCTCGCTGAGACAAAGAAGGCTGCAAAATCGGTACTACAAGCTTTTTATCTTTCAAATGAAGATGGGACGAATATCCTGCTTCAAGAGTTTGTCAAAGAATCAGCTGGGACGGATATTCGTGCGTTTGTTGTTGGTAGTCGTGTTGTTGCAAGTATGAAGCGACAGAGCCTGGATGATGATTTTCGCTCAAATTTACATAAGGGTGGTGAGGGAGTGGTCATTAAGCTGACTGAAGAGGAGCGTCGCACTGCAGTGAAAGCTGCTAAGGCAATGGGACTGAATATTGCAGGTGTCGATATGATGCGTAGCGATCGAGGACCGCTCGTGCTTGAGGTGAACGCAAGCCCTGGCTTTGGGGTTGAAAAAGTGACGAAAAGAGATGTAGCAACGGCTGTTATAGAATATGTCGAGATGAATGCAAAACGCCGCAATAAAAAAGATAAAGTCGGCGCATAGAGCATAACTGCTATAATAGTGCGTATGACACACAATTTTTGTGATGCGAGCGCATGAGAAGTAACAACGGCCTCTGGTGGTTTGTTGTTATTGCTGTTGTGGGCGCCATGGCGTGGGCGGGCATCAGAGTGCTTATCGATCAGCAGCAAGCATCCGCCGAGAAGATACCTGTCCAGATTGGACGGGGTACATACCAGGTGCAAATTCTTAGCACGCCAGAAAATCGCGATAAAGGCCTATCTGGTACCGAAAAACTCGATAAAACAGAGGGTCGTTTATTTGTTTTTCCAGAATCAGACAAGTGGTCTATCTGGATGAAAGATATGAAATTTCCGATTGATATAGTGTGGTTGGATAGCGAGAAGAGGGTGGTGCATCTTGTCAAAGACGCGCAACCAGATAGCTACCCTGAAACACGATTTACGCCGAAGAAAGTAGCGCGGTTTGTGTTGGAGTTTCCAGCTGGTTCAATCGAACGAAGTAATATCCAGCTTTCTTCAAAGGCGACATTTGAAGTCGATACGACAGGAGTACAATAAATAGCATGAATGTTGCCATTGTTTTGTTGATCTTACTCGTTGTACTATTTGCGTTGACCTTTTTTACCAAGCGTCGATTTGGTGTACTCGGTCTTGCGTTGACTGCAGGGGCGACTCTTAGTGGTTTGTGGACGCCTGACGTGGTGCCTATCGTGCAACAAGCGGGGGTCGAGTTGGTTGCACCGCCTCTGAGTAGTGTTGTTGCTGCTGCTATCATCTTGCTTCCTGCAGTAGTGCTGCTTTTTAGTGGACCAACCTATAGTAGTAAGTTGCAGCGGGCAATTGGGGCACTGGTATTTTCGCTCCTTGCGCTCGCATTTATGCTTGAGCCACTTGGGGGCGCGCTTGTCCTCGAAGGTGATGGCAAGAGGTTGTTTGATATTTTGGTAGAGTATCGAGTGTGGATTATCACGGCAGGTATTTTACTCGCCCTTGCGGATCTTTTGTTTGTAAAGACTCCTAAAATCAGCAAAGAGAAGCACTAGATATTGACAGGTGACCCCTGGAGGTGCTAGATTAGTAGGAGTTTACGGCTATTTGTCGTTGACAAAGCCATCCGGCTAGTACATTACACACAGTAATATTTATGGGACCATAGCTCAGCTGGTTAGAGCACCTGCCTTTTAAGCAGGGTGTCCTGGGTTCAAGCCCCAGTGGTCCCTCCAAGAAAAAACGTCGACATTTTCGCTACCGGTCGACGTTTTTTCTTGGGGAAAATAAATGCGAAGTTGTTGAACGTGCTACTATGACAAGATGAAACCTCGATTTATTTACATACATGGCAATGGTGGCGACGACTGGCGCTCGGCATGGGCTGAATGGCTTAAACGTGAAATCGAGAAGCTCGGATTTGAGACGGTATTTGAAACGATGCCTGATCCAGCTGCGGCGCGTGCTAAGTACTGGCTGCCATACATGAAAAATGAGCTTAAGATTGGTGAAGACGATGTGATTATCGGCTACTCCTCAGGGGCTGTCGCAGCGATGCGCTACGCAGAAACAACAAAGATCAAAGGATCGATTTTGATATCACCGAGCTATACGGATCTTGGAGACGAGACTGAAAAAGCAAGTGGGTATTTTGACGAGAAGTGGCTATGGAATGATATAAAAGCAAACCAGAAAAAGATGGCAGTTGTATGGGGCGATAACGATCCATACATTCCTCAGTCTGAGTTTGCCTATATTGTGCTTCATCTTGGCGCAGATCGCATCAAGGTGCCGATGGGAAAGCATTTCCAGACGAAGCAAGATTTTATGGATATTTTAAAATATATCAAAAAAGCGTATCCGTCTACGTAAGACGACTTGCTGCAGCAGTATCGATAAGCCAGCTGGCGGATGTAGCACGTGCCGCTTGGGCAATAGGCAAGAGGTTGTCTGGCTGTAGTGCCTGGCTAAGAGCGTCTGCCTTGCCTTCGCCGGCAGCGAGAATATCACAATATTCAGCACTCATAAGTGCGTGAAGTGTGAGTGATATGCGGTTTGACGGTGGTTTAGGTGAGTTATGGACGGCAATAACGAGACGGTCTGTCTGAGTAAAGTCAGGATGGCCCGGAAATAACGAGAGAGTGTGTCCGTCTTCGCCAACACCGAGCCATACGAGGTCCAGCCGCGGTTGGCCAGATGCGTTTTTTGGAAGTGACTCTAGCTGCATAATGTAATCGTCACGAGCTACTTCGGCGGACTGGTCGCTTTTTGGACGTAGAAAAGTTGCGTCGGGAATATGACGGAGAAGAGCGGCTTCTGCAGCATGCCAGTTGTTGTCTGAAGATGTAAGTGGTGCGATTCGTTCATCTCCCATGACGAACATTACTTTTGACCAGTCGAGACTGTCCAGGTAGGTAGTAGCGATAACTTTGTAGGCTAGCTCTGGGGTTGTACCGCCAGCAAGTACCCATGTTGCCGAGCCATACTGAAGGGTGGCTTCTTGCAGTATGTCGACGGCGCGCTTGGCTGCTTCGTTTGCTAAGTCCTGTTTATTTTCAAAGATTTGAAGAGAGTTCATAGTGATAGTATACGATATTTTTGATTTCGACGAGGTGTAGTATGCTGACTATATGCAGTGGTGGATGCTACGAAGGAAGCTTCATACGTCTTGGCTAATCGCGATTGCGAGTGTCTGTGTCCTTGTGGGTGTCGTGATGGCGAGATACGTCGATCAGACGTTGTTCGCCCCTTATGCATGGCTTTTTACTAGTCTAGCTATGATTGGTACTGCGCTGTGGCGTCGTTCTTTATATCTTATATTACTAGTCATTGTTGGCGGATTGCTTCTCGGATTGTGGCGTGGTTCGGTATTACAGTCACAGCTTGTTGTGTATGAAAAACTGTACGGTTCGGCGGTGACGATGACGGGTCTAGTAAGTGAAGATGCAGATACTGGGAGGCGAGGTGAGCTAGTGCTGCGCTTATCTAACCTGGAGGTCGGTGGTCATGTAATCGCTGGCAAGTCTTGGGTGAGTATTATGACGGATGCAGAGATTAAGCGTGGCGACCGTGTTGTAGTAGATGGGAAAATGAGTGAAGGGTTTGGTAGTTTTTCATCTGCAATCTACCGGGCAAAGCTACTGACAGTACAGCGACCTGAGCCTGGTGACATCGCAAGGCAGGTTCGGGATTGGTTTGCAGACATGGTTCGACGAGCAATTCCTGACCCGCAGGCGGCATTGGGTATTGGCTATCTAGTAGGGCAGCGTCGTGCACTACCGCCAGAGCTTGATGAGGCACTACAGATTGCGGGATTGACGCATGTAGTGGTTGCGAGCGGCTATAATCTAACAATTTTAGTACGACTAGCGCGCCGTCTGTTTGTGCGAGTATCAAAGTATTTGGCGGCTTTTGCGGCGAGCGGCATGATCGGAAGTTTCGTGCTTATAACTGGTGCTAGTCCGAGTATGTCTCGAGCAGGTTTGGTTGCTGGGTTGTCATTACTCGCATGGTACTACGGGCGTCAATTTCACCCACTCGTGTTGTTGTCATTTGCGGCCGCAGTCACGGTGCTCATCGATCCAAGTTTTGCCTGGGGAGATCTAGGATGGCAATTAAGCTTTACTGCATTTGCAGGTGTAATGATCCTTGCGCCTCTCGGCCAGGCATATTTCTTTGGTGACAAAAAGCCCGGTACGGTTCGTCAGATCTTAGGGGAGACGATAGCGGCGCAGATCGCAACTTTGCCGATTCTAGTACTTGCGTTTAGTCAGTTTAGTACGGTGGCTGTTCTTGCAAATGCGCTCGTGTTACCTCTTGTACCGCTCGCGATGCTATTGACATTTCTTTCGGGTGTTGGCGCTATGATTTTTCCTAGTTTTGCCAGTATAATTGGACTACCAGCGAACTGGCTACTCCAGTATATGATCGCAGTTGCGGATTATTTAGCAAAGTTACCATGGGCGCTGTCGGAAGTTATGATTGAACCATGGCAAGCGGTGGTTGGTTACGGTGTTATTATTATCTCTTGCATCTACATGTGGCGAGTGACGAAATATAGCTTGCGCGAGAGCAACATCGTCGAGTAGGCGGGTATCTGATATAATAAGACTAATTACACTATAAAATCTAGCGGAGAATACTATGTCAGGACACAGCAAATGGTCGACAATTAAGCGTGAAAAAGGCGCAAAAGATGCAAAACGAGGTGCGGTTTTTACAAAGATCGGTAACCAAATTGCTATTGCTGCCCGTGGCGGGGTTGACCCAGCAATGAATTCGGCACTCGCACTTGCGATCGAAAAAGCAAAACAAGCAAACATGCCAAATAATAATATCCAACGCGCAATTGATCGTGTCAGTGATAAAAATGCTGCAGTACTAGAAGAGATTTCATATGAGGGTATGGGGCCTGGCGGTATCGGTATTATTATCGAGACGGCAACTGACAACAAAAACCGAACATTCCCTGAAGTGCGTAATGCGCTTACCAAAAATGGTGGGCGAATTGCAGACGCCGGTAGTGTGATGTTTCAGTTTACGCGAAAGGGTGTGATCGAAGTTGCGGCAACCGGTGAAGATGCTCTCCTGACAGTGCTTGATGCGGGGGCGGAAGATGCTGTGGAAGAGGATGGTGAGATTATCGTTTATACCGACCAGAAAGAACTTGCAAAGGTGCGAACAGCTATCATCGAAGCGGGTCTTGAAGTAAAGGGTGCTGAACTTCAGTATGTAGCGAATGGACAGATTGAGATTGACGACAGTGAGACTGCATCAAAACTTTTAAAAGTACTTGATGCACTCGATGATTTGGATGATGTAGTGAATGTTCACACGAATGCAGATGTCACTGTTGAACTAGAGTAGGGCTCTATATGATAAACACCACACCCCCTTCTAAGTTAAGGGGGTGTTTTTGCGTGTTGACAAGTCAAGTTTCAGCTTGCTATAAATAAGACATAAAACGTAAGCATAAAGGATGGGCTATGCGACGGATAATGCAGTACATGGCTATTGTGATACTCCTCTGTTCGCTTGTGCCTATGTCTGTGTTTGCCAGTGACGAAACACTTTTGGTTGAAGCTCCATTGCTGAATGCTCCTAGTGTCGCGCCATCACCCGAGCCGATCATTGCAGAGCCGCAGCCCACGCCTATAGTAGATGATAAGGCTAACAATGAGGAGGCTCGAACTACTGAGAGCGTCGACTCCACTCCTAAGGATTCAACTACGTCGCAAGCAGAACAAGTCTCCGAGTCTGCGCCTTTTTCAGCTACCCAAGCTGTGTCTGATCCTATTAAAACGCAAGTAGCGATTCCAGCCACAGATGACTTGCTTATAACAGCAATAAAGTTTGGGTCGAAAAATACCATTGATGCACTTGAGCTGAAAAATACAGCAACGAGAGCAATTAATGTAGATAGTTGGACTATAAGAGTGTCTCAGCTGGATAACGATAGTGAGGATATCTGTAATATTCCAATGAAGGGCTACATACTGCCTGGTTATTCGGTGACGTTCGCAAGTGAGTATACCGCCGATGCGGGCGTGTATCCTATAAGGGGTTGTGGAAATCTTGTGAGCGCGACATCGGTGATTGTCGAAGTCTTTCACGGTTCGCAACTTGTCGAGCGGATACAATCGATGAATGAAGAGGGTGTGTATGAGCGACAAGGCACTACGTCAAGTCGTCGGACGGGTGTCTTTGCGGTAGATTTTAAAAAAGTAACAAGTAGAGTATTTCTGACGAGTAGTTTGTATGAGCCTCGTGCAGATATAGAATTACGAATTGTCGAGTTACACACAAACCCTCAGCCATGTACTGCGGGTGATCTTCGTCAGCAGTGTTTTGATTATGTAAAAGTGTATAATCCAACAGCTACTGCTATAAACCTCGGGGCTTATCGACTCAAAGTAGGCCAAGTAACATCAACAAGTGCAGGCATACAAATCGCTGGAATCGTCCCTGCGAGAGGCTATGCGATTATTTCACACAATCAAGATGGAGTGAGGGTAACGTTGCCAAATAGTGCAGGTACGGCATGGTTGCAAGATGAGTATGGAGTGGTTGATTATCCATCAAACGTTACGCCATATGAAAAAGGAGATACTGTGGCGAACAGTGGGCGATCTTGGGCGTATGATACAAGTGACGGATCGTGGAAGTGGGCCGTGCCCTCTCCTGACGGAGACAACACATTCGCACCTATTGATCCCGGCATGGGGAGTGCCAGTGTGGTGAGTACACTGAAGCCTTGTCGTGAAGATCAGTATCGCAGCGAAGAAACAAACAGATGTCGGTCCATTGCGACTGTAGGTGGGCTAAGTCCGTGTAAAGAAGGGCAATATAGAAGTGAGGAGACGAATAGATGTCGTTCACTTGCATCGGTGGTATCAGCATTAAAAATCTGTGCTGATGATCAGTTTAGGAATCCAGCAACAAATCGTTGCAAGAAAATCGCCAGTGCTGATGACGCAAGTCTGGCTGATTGTGGGGAAGGTCGCGAGCGTAATCCAGCAACAAATCGCTGTCGTAATGCCGTCTTGAGGGCGGTACCAGCGGCTGCTTTTGCAGTTGAGCCGATCAAGCAAGGGGTTACGTCATTTGTCGGATGGTGGGCGCTTGGAGGTGTCCTGCTTCTGGCGTTTGGATATGCTGCATGGGAGTGGAGGCAGGAGGTGCGAGCGATGCTCCGAAAAGCTATGGCTACTATCTTGCCTGGTCGTAAATAACGTATACTAGAGAAATGAGAATTATTGGCATCGATCCAGGTACGGGTATTTTGGGTTTTGGCGTGGTAGATGTCGTCGCTGGAAAAGCAAAGATGGTGACTGCGGGGGTAATCACGACGCCTGCCCATACTCCACTTGATATCCGTCTCGAAGATATCTACGATGGCCTTACTGAGATAATCGAAGAAACTAAACCGGACGTGATGTCGATTGAGAAATTGTTTTTTGGACAGAATGTTACTACGGCGATGAGCGTGTCGCATGCTCGTGGCGTGGCAATGCTCGCCGGGCGTAAAGGTAGGTTACCGATTTCCGAATACACTCCTATGCAAATAAAGCAGACACTCACTGGATACGGCAAAGCAGATAAAAAACAGGTACAGGAAATGGTACGAATGCAACTCGGACTAAAAGAAGTACCTAAACCTGATGACTGCGCTGATGCGCTGGCTGCAGCGATTACTCACTCGCTGATGTCCCGCGGGCTGTAGTCGCCTCGTGTGTTTATAGTGGAAGTAGTGCAATCAGTCCGGTGATGACGGCTGTGATAAGAAAAGCCTGCAGATTGATCATACGCGCCTTTAGGGTGTCTGCTTTTCGCATTGAGGCGTCGTCAATCTTTAGAGCGGCGCTGTCATCGTCGGCGTGTTGCATGCCTGCGCTAGCGTACCCGACGCAGAATTTATGACGAGCCTGTAGATAGCCGGTTGCTGATAGGAAGAGCGGTAAAAAGGCAACGAGACGAAGGTACCATGGGGTGTGGAGTGCAATGAGCCCGACAATAACGACAACTGATAGCACGAGGCCGATATGACCTGCTTGTCGGCGACGTCGGATTTCGACGGGATTGATGTTGCATACACCTGGAATGTAATTTGTAAGTTGATTCGTCATAGTAGCTCCTTGTATCTTTCTAGTATAGCAATTTTTAGTGAAATTGAGTTATTGGTTGAAATTTTTAAACTAAAGGAGTAGTATAGAATTATGACGACAATAAACTGTCCAGACAAAGAAGTGTTTGAGCGAACTAGGCCATTATTTAATGCACTCGGTGACGAGACGAGACAGGGTATATTACTTTTGCTTGCTCGCGAAGTGCGATTGAGTGTTGGCGACTTGACTCACTTAACAAAACTTTCGCGTCCAGCAGTGTCGCACCATATAAAGATACTGCGTGAGGCGGAGCTTATCGTTGAGGAGCGTGATGGCACGAAGCGGTATTATCACCCAACTTTCAAGCGCTACGTCGAGCCAATGAGAGAGCTGGTAGATCAGGTGGAGCAGTTCGAACAGTATATAGATAAAAAACAAAGCGAGGAGCAGTAAGATGGGAAACTTTTTACATAAACTAGGGAATTATGCGTTTACGCATAAGTGGCAGGTCGTGTCGATATGGGTGGTAGTTATGGCACTACTCGGTTCACTTGCTGCTATGAATATGAAGCCAACAAGCAATGCGATTAGTATTCCTGGTACTCAAGCGCAAAAAGCTATCGATCGCATGGCGGAGTTATTCCCCGACGCTGGAAAAGGCTCTGGTCGAATAGTTGTCGCTAGTCCAGAAGGTAAAACTGTCGCAGATTTTACGCCACAAATAACATCACTTGCAGATGAAGTGAAAAAAGTTGATGGCGTGTCGGCAGCGATTAGTCCATTTGAGAACGCATCAGCGATTTCGGAAGATAAGACGATTGCGTATGTACAGGTACAACTGAAAAATGAAAACGGATCGGTGCCAACTGAAACGACGGAAGCGATCGAAAAACTGGTTTCGTTGGCTCGCGCAAATAACCTCACGGTTGAAGTTGGTGGAGATATCATCAATAAAGCACCTGGAGAGATTTTAGGTATTGGTGAGGCGGCTGGTGTGCTTCTCGCGCTGCTCGTACTTGCGATGACACTCGGATCCTTGCTGTCTGCTGGTATGCCAATCGTAACGGCGCTTGTTGCTGTGGGTGTAAGCATGGCAGGATTGTTCTCACTCGGTCAAGTAATTGATATTAGCGCAACAACACCAGTGCTTGCAGTGATGCTTGGGCTCGCTGTTGGCATAGACTACTCACTGTTTATTATCAGCAAGTATCGTAGTTACCTCCTCGAAGGGTATGGCTATAAAGAGGCGGCAGGTAAATCCATTGCTACTGCTGGCAATGCTGTTATCTTTGCTGCTGCTACTGTGGTGATTGCGTTGTCTGCGCTAACGATCGTCCAAATACCATTTATGTCTACTATGGGACTTGCAGGGGCGGCGACAATTGCAGTGGCTGCTGTCGTTGCAGTAACGCTCGTACCGGCATTGCTTGGATTTGCGGGTAGCCGCATTTTCCGTGGCAAGACGAAAATAGCGATAGAAAAAGCGCAAGCTCGTGGTCCGCGCGATGCACACACAGTGAGTCATAAAACGATTTGGTACAGGTGGGGTGAAGCGATCACTCGCCGTCCGATCACTATTCTTGTCGCGGCCATCGTACTTATCGGTATTGTTGCATTACCGGTTGGAAAACTCCATCTAGGGCTTCCGACGGATGAGCATGCGGCGACTAGCTCAACTGAGCGAAAGGCATATGACCTACTATCCCGTGGTTTTGGAGCCGGCTTTAACGGACCGCTTCTCGTTGTTGTTGAAGGACTTCCTGCAGTATCAGAAAGTGACAAGGAGGCAATACGTGCACCACTTATAGCACAGATGAATCAAAAAATTGCCGAACAGCAAGCGTCATTTGCACAGCGTGCAGCATCGGTGACAACTATGGAAGAGGCTGCACTGTTGCAACAGGATATTGCGGCTGCTCAATCTACTGCCGAATCGAAAAAAGCCGCAGCTGAAGCACAGATAGAGGGCGCCGTTTCGCAGTACGCTAAGTATAATCAACTAAAGAAGATAGCCGATAAGCTTACGGATAATCAGGACATTGCGCAGGTTCAGCCCGCACTCGTAACCGACGATGGTACAAAAGGCGCGCTCCAAGTGATACCGCGTTCGTCACCTTCTGATCAGAAGACACTTGATTTGATCGAATACCTTCGAGCGCCAGATACTATGAAAAATCTTTCGGGAAGTGATACTGTCAGTTTCGCAGTCACAGGATCGACTGCCTTACAGGGTGATATCAATGCGAAACTCTCGTCTGCATTACCAGAGTACCTTGCGGTCGTCGTTGGCCTATCGCTCGTACTACTTGTCGTTGCGTTTCGCTCAATCCTAGTTCCGATCAAAGCAACACTCGGATTTCTCCTTTCTGTTCTTGCAATGTTTGGAGCGATGGTGGCAGTTTTCCAGTGGGGTTGGTTCGGTATTGCTGATGCGCCAGGCCCTATCGTGAGCTTTATTCCAATCATTGCTATTGGCATATTGTTTGGCCTTGCTATGGATTACGAATTCTTCCTCGTATCGAGTATGCACGAAGCATATCAACGAACAGGTGATGCAAAAAAAGCAGTTATAAGTGGGTTTGGGCTTGGCAGTAAAGTAGTTGCTGCAGCCGGAGCGATTATGGTGGCAATTTTTGCAGGCTTTATAACAAATCATGATGCAACAATCCAGACGATAGGCTTTGGATTGGCGGTCGGTATTTTGATTGATGCCTTTGTTGTTCGCATGACGATCGTACCGTCAGTGATGACGCTACTCGGAAAAAGTGCATGGTGGTTGCCGAAGTGGCTTGATCGAATCGTACCTCATATATCAATTGAGGGCGAGGAAACATCGCCGAAATCTAAAAAATAGTTCAACTATACAAAATAATCCCGCTACTATGCGGGATTATTTTTACTTTTCGTAGCGATGATCATTACGCTCTCTGCCCTCGGCATTTCTGAGTAGTCTTCGCTGTCGTCGCTTTGCTGACTCTTTTGTTTGTTCAAATCGACGTTTTTCTATAAAGCCACGGCGATCTTCTAGCTTCTGTAGCTCTTGTTTAAAATTGCAATACACATGGTAACGCTTTTTATCAATTGTTCCGTTTTCCAGCCCTGCTTTTATGGCGCAGCCAGCTTCGCTATCATGGGAACAGTTTCTAAAATGGCAATGCCTTGCGGCTTCGAATATTTCTGGGAATGACAGCTCGAGGTCATCTACGCTACCCCAGAGCTGTAGTTCGCGGATACCTGGCGTATCAATAATCATACCACCAGTTGGTAGTACAAATAGCTCACGATGGACGGTAGTATGTCGGCCTTTAGAGTCGCGCTCGCGAATGGCTTGAGTTGCTTGACGCTCTTGACCTATAAGCTTATTTGTCAGTGTTGATTTTCCAGCACCTGATGAGCCTAAGATTACAATTGTTTTTCCTGGTGTAATGAATGACTCTACGGTCGAAAGGTCGGTATCGTGTAGTGCGCTCATAACGACAAGCTCGGTATCAAGACCTTTGAGCTGCTGTTTTTTTTCTTCTATATTGCGAGCTTTGTCTGCTTTATTGAGCAGGATCACTGCGCGAATATTTTGAGACGAGAGTTGAAAAATATACCGCTCTAGACGCTCTGGACTGAAGTCGTGATCGAGTGGCTGCATAATGAAAGCGAGGTCGACATTTGCGGCAATAACTTGCTTATCAAGCTGCCTCCCTACGTGACCACGAACGATTTCGCTTGATCGTGGGAGCACTGCTTGAATAATCGGGGGTTGATTGTCGGCTAGCTCGACAGCTACCCAGTCGCCAATTTTTGGCATATCATTTGCGGTTAGTTTATGAGTTAAGGCGCCTGAAAGCTGTGCGGTACATTCTTCTGGTAGCGCGACTTTATACTGACGACCGTAGTCAGCAATGATGCGCGCTGGTGAGAACTGAGGAGCTTCTAAAGCTTCCCAGTTCTGCTTGCGCTCATTATTCCAGCCGAAGGTGTCAAGAGTATTCATGGTTCTAGTGTACAGGGATATGTCATTATATGGTACTACTCCTTTGAACGGTGACTATTTTGCGCTGAATCCTGATGATTATTGGCTCAGGTTAGGGGGTGGACTCTCAGTCTTATTTCAGGGATTTTTGCTATAATAGAGAAACAATGATTCGTAAAGGTAAATACACAAAGCCCGTGACTCCAGTGCGTCAGGCAAAACGTGAGGCACGTCGCGGATTTCGCTGGTGGCGCGAGATGAGTCTCAAGAAAAAAATTGCCGTTATTGTCGTTCCGATACTTGTTATTTTAATTATTATTCCCCTTGCAACATATCTATATTTTGCGCGTGACATTTCAAACAAAGAACGACTAATGAATCGCAATAATACGGGTATTGTGTTGTACGCAAATGATGGAAAGACTGAGATATATAGTCAGGGGCGCGCGAAGCACCGCGAGTTAATTGGACTCGATAAGATTGCTCCGTCAACGCAAAAAGCCCTGATCGCCAGTGAAGATAAAAACTTTTACAAGCATGACGGTTTTTCACTAGGAAGTATGTTGGGTGCGGTATACGCGAACTTTATCGCGGGTGGTAAATCATTTGGTGGTTCGACATTGACGCAGCAGCTCGCTAAGAACACGCTACTTTCAAGTGATAAGAATTATCTCCGTAAATTTCAGGAGCTATCAATTGCAATTGCGATCGAACGTACATACTCGAAAGATGAGATTTTAAGTATGTATTTAAACTCGGTGTATTTCGGCGAGAACTCTTTTGGGATACAAGACGCAGCAAAAACATATTTCAACAAATCTCCAGCGGAGCTGAGCTTAGCGGAGAGTGCTATGTTGATTGGGGTTCTTCCGGCGCCAAGTGCGTACTCGCCGATCAGTGGTAATCCTGAGTATGCCAAGGAGCGACAAGGAACGGTACTGAAACGGATGGTTGCGAATGGATTTATTACTGAAGCAGAAAAGAATGCAGCACTCGGCGAAGAGTTGGTCTATGCTGAGGTAAAGTCACCAAGCGAGAGCAGTAAGGCGCCACACTTTACGGAAATGGTTATGAATGAGCTGTATAAAAAGTATGGCGAGGAAAAGGTAACGCGTAGTGGCTATCAGGTAACGACAACTCTCGATGCTGGACTGCAGGGGCAGCTACAAGAGAGTGTTGCTGGAAATATGAATACGATTCGACGTGGCGGCGGCAGTAATGCAAGTGCAGTTGCAATTGATCCAACGACTGGTGAAATTCGTGGGCTGGTCGGTAGCTATGACTGGTCAGATGAAAAGTTCGGCAAAGTAAATATGGTAACAACTGCTCGTCAGCCGGGGAGTAGTTTTAAGCCACTTTATTACGCCCAGGCGTTAGCAGATGGTATTATTACGCCTGCAACAATCCTAAAAGATACTAAGCCGACTGCCTCGGAGTTTGGTGGCTATGCACCACAGAATGCTGACCGAAGGTTTAGGGGTGATGTGACAGTACGAAATGCGCTTAATTGGTCGCTCAATATCCCGTCCATAAAAGTCATGCAGCAGCTTGGGATTGATAAATCTATCGATGCAGCAAAGCGAATGGGTATAACAACTCTTGATAGCAAAAAAGAGTACGGACTCCCGCTAGCACTCGGTTCAGCTGAAGTGCCTCTACTCGAGATGACGAGCGCCTACTCCGGATTCGCCAATGCTGGTCAGCGTTATAATACATCAACTATTAAGGGCATAAATAGTAAATATAATGACAAGGTGTTTGTCGCAAAGAATGATAGTAGCCAGGCTATAAGTGAACAAGGTGCGTACCTTATTTCGAATATACTTTCCGATAACAGCTCTCGTAGTGCTGTGTTTGGTAATTCACTGACTGTCTATGGCAAGAACTACAAAACTATTAAGGCTGCTGTAAAGACTGGGACGACTGATGATTCTCGTGACGCATGGACAATTGGCTATACTCCGCAGATTGCGATAGGTGTATGGGTTGGCAATAATGACAATACGACAATGACAAACGGTGGCGCTGGAATGGCTGGCCCAATCTGGACAAAGGCAATGGGCAAGGTGCTTGCTGACGTGAGCTCAACTGACTTTCCTATGGCGCGAGGTATCGTTCAAAAGAATATCTGTGCAGACGGTAGTCTCGCGGATGCTGCAGTTGCAGGAAAAACACGCACCGAATATTTTATCTCGACAAGTCTTCCCTCTTCGTCTTGCTCGGTCAAGCCAACTGAAAACAAAACAGAGGAAAAGAAAGATCGAGAAGAAGATACTGAATCTGAAGAATCTACCCCGGTCGCAACAAAAATTAGCGTTACCTCATCGCCGTCTGGCAGCTCAACGCTTGGTACGTCTGTTACCTTTAGCGCACTGCTCACATCGGCAGTGAAAGGCACGGTAACATTTAAAGATGGAGGCTCAACACTGAGCGTTGTGACAGCAAGTGGCGGAAGCGCTTCATTTACCACTAGTTCGCTTACTGTCGGCCCGCATACAATTACTGCTGAATTCACTCCTGAAGACACATCGGCCTACACTAGCTCATCATCATCGGTTCCGCATACGGTCACGGCGTCTGGCTCAACCGCCCCAGGCGCAAATAACGGAAATAGTCAGAGGAATAACTAAATGATTGCGCATGTGTACGGTAGTGTTGCCGAAAAATTTAACAACTCAGTAATTGTAGATGTTCATGGAGTGGGGTATGAAATTCAGACGCCGCTTGGTGATTATGAGCATGCAGTGCTTGGCGAAGAGGTGAAGTTTTATACGTATCACCATATTCGAGAGCAATCACAAGATCTTTTTGGGTTTTCTACGCTCGCCGCCAAGAAGTTATTTGAGCTTCTCATTACTGTTCAAGGGGTTGGACCAAAAGCAGCGCTCGCTATACTCGGCCTTGGTGAGAGTGAGACAGTCCGTAATGCTATCGCAAATAATGATGCAACCTACATCACAAAAGCGAGCGGCGTCGGCAAGAAGACCGCCGAACGAGTAGTCGTGGATTTATCGGATAAAGTCGGCATGCCGCTATACTACGACAACAAGACCTCTACAGGGATTAGTCAGGCTATTGAGCATAGTGATGAAGCGCTTGAGGCATTGATGGCGCTTGGATATAATCTCAACGATGCGAGCAAAGCGCTTGAAGGTGTCTCAACCGAACTATCAACGGCGGATCGTGTCACACAGGCGCTGAAAGGCTAATGAGCGCTAGGAGATAGAGCGCAACTTGATATACTAAGTAATAGATATGGCAGTCGAGCGAATAGTTGATACAAGTATTTCTGATGATGACTCCGATGAGCAGCAGATCGAGGTCACTTTACGTCCTCAAAGTTTCGATGATTATATCGGACAGGAGCGGCTAAAACGCAACCTTAAGCTTGCGATTGATGCAGCGAAAAAACGCAGCGAGCCAATTGACCACGTGCTTCTCTATGGTCCTCCTGGCCTTGGTAAGACGACAATGGCAACGGTCATTGCGAATGAAATGGGTACTAATATTCGGGTTACGGCTGGACCGGCAATTGAGCGTGCAGGAGATCTCGCGAGTATCCTTACTAACCTTACTGATGGCGATGTGCTTTTTATCGATGAAATCCATAGACTTAGTCGCACGGTCGAAGAAGTACTTTATAGTGCCATGGAGGACTTTAAGCTCGATATTGTTATCGGTAAAGGCCCGGCTGCTCGCAGTGTACGACTCGATCTACCGAAATTTACTGTTATTGGCGCAACGACACGAACAGGCGCACTGGCCGCGCCACTTCGAGACCGTTTTGGACTTATTCATCGATTGGAGTTTTATACCTCAGATGAAATTGGGCGAATTGTTGCACGAGCTTCATCGATTTTGGAGAGCCAGATTCATGACGAGGCGGCAAGTATGCTTTCGACGCGAGCTCGATTGACACCTCGTATCGCCAACAGACTCCTAAAACGAGTCCGTGATTATGCTGATGTTAACGGTGATGGGATTATCGATACAGTGACGACGACGGAGGCGCTCGCAATGCTTGAAATCGATGAATTAGGACTTGATCCGGCTGATCGTAACCTTCTCTCGAGTATGATCGAGAACTATGGAAATAATCCTGTCGGGCTTAACACGATTGCTGCATTAACGGGGGATGAGGCGACTACTATCGAAGATTTCTATGAGCCATATTTGTTGCAAATAGGGTTTATCGAACGAACTCCTCGCGGCCGTCGTGTTACCCGAAAGGGGTATGAACATCTTGGAAAAACACATCCTGATGTTACCGTATATGAAGCAGAAGCTTGATATAATAGTACTATATGAATCCACAGCAGCCACCAGTTACTCCTAATCCAGAATCAGCACCGCCGCAACCTGTCGCCTATGATGCACAAGGCCGTCCGCTCTATGCGCATCCTCCAGTGAGCCCTAGTCCATCAGTCGCGCCATCAGCACCGCCGCAACCAACTCCGGCGGTTGTGCATATGTCTCGGGCGATCGACCCTGTAGCTCCAGAGGTTTCGGCTGAAGTTGCTGCAAAACACCAGGATTCCGTTAGGAGATACCCGTATCTGAATCTTAGTGAAGGTGAGTATGTCGTCAATAGCGTGCGTCGTCATCCTATTGGGTTACTTGCGCCAGTAGGTTTGTCTGCCTTTTTGGTTATGGTGACAGCAGTTGGACTTGGCGCATATCCAGAATTGGCCAAGAACACAGGACTACCGGACGTTTCGGAGGTGATTCTGCCAGCGATTATGTTGATGATTTTATTTATTATTGGTGGGTATGTCGTCGTCTGGGTGTATCTGCAGAATAAGTTTTTTCTTACAAACGAAAGTGTTATCCAGGAGATTCAAACAAGCCTTTTCGCTAAGCATGAACAGACAGTAAGCTTGGGTAGTATTGAGGACGCGAGCTTTCGACAGAATGGAATACTGCAAAGTATGCTTAATTATGGCTCGATACGGCTCAGTACAGAGGGCGAGGAGACGACGTATAGATTTTATTATGTCTCAAATCCTAAGCAACAGATTGCTGTGTTGAACAATGCGGTAGAGAATTTCAAGAACGGCAGACCCGTTACTGGCCTATAGCCTACGAGTTCATTAACGTTAATCTAAAAAGTCGCCTAGTTATGGCGACTTTTTTTGACGTATTCTGCTTCGTTCGCCAGAGCAACCCGAAGAGTATAGCCTTTACATTTACCGTCATTATCGCAATTAGTTGGTGTATAGCTATATTCATAGCTCGGTAGCCCACCGGCAATAGCGAGATAGTTTGCCTTCTCCTCTTCAGTAAGGTTTGTAAACTCCTTTGCATCCGCTGGAGTGATGCCATTTGAGTCAGTGAAAAGAGCAGGGTCCATTGCTTTTAGATTATCGGCGCTGATAGATGAAGGGTAAAATCCGTTTGCTGGATGAAAAACCTCCTCAAGGTTGTAGTACATTGCATTTATGGCTACCTTACGGCGCTCATCTTGATTGGCAGTGTCGATATTTTGCTTCTGAACAAAGAAGAGAATGCTTGCGGCGGCGATAACGACAATAACAACCATTAGCTCAATAATAGTAAAACCAGATAGATGCCGAGAGTTGGTTTGGCTCATTTGTTTATAGTATAGCAAAAATCAACCAAAAAAGCAGTGGCTTGGAGTGTGTATATGCTCGGGAGTAAGCAGACGCAAGGAGAGAAATAGTGTATAATAGAACAAGAATTAAGAGAGGGAGACGCTATGGCGAAGAAGACTGAAAAAGCAGAAATGGCCGAAAAATCAACGACCAGCGAAGGTAAGTTAAAGGCGCTGGGACTCGCTCAGGAACAGATTAATAAGCAGTTTGGTGATGGTGCAATTCGACGCCTGGGAGATACGAAGACTGTTGATGTTGAACTTGTTAGTAGTGGAGCACTGAGTCTTGATCTGGCGCTTGGCGGCGGCTACCCTAAGGGTCGTATCATAGAGATCTACGGACCGGAAAGTTCAGGCAAGACGACGCTGACACTTCACGCGATCGCAGAGATTCAGAAGCAAGGCGGCACGGCAGCATTTATCGACGCAGAGCACGCACTTGATCCTGCATATGCCCGTAAGCTTGGTGTTGATACAGACAATCTTCTCGTTTCTCAGCCGGACAACGGTGAGCAGGCGCTTGAAATCGCTGAAACATTGGTACGATCAAACGCAGTTGATCTTGTAGTGGTTGACTCGGTGGCAGCACTGGTTCCGCAAGCAGAGATTGATGGCGACATGGGAGATAGCCATATGGGCCTTCAGGCTCGACTCATGAGCCAGGCGCTCCGTAAGCTCACAGGAATTATCAATAAGTCTAAAACGACAGTTATTTTTATCAATCAAATTCGCATGAAGATTGGCGTAATGTTTGGTAATCCCGAGACAACGACAGGTGGTAATGCGCTAAAGTTCTACGCATCAGTCCGTCTTGATATTCGTCGTACGGGGCAGATCAAAGCCGGTGAAGATATTATCGGTAACCGTACGAAAGTAAAGGTGGTCAAGAACAAGATCGCTCCTCCTTTCCGAGTAGCTGAGTTTGACATCATGTATAACGAAGGTATTAGCAAGACAGGTGACGTGCTTGATCTCGCGGTGCTGCACGGTATTGTCGGTAAGGCTGGCGCGTGGTTTGACTATGCAGACGCTAAGATCGGACAGGGACGTGAGGCAACAAAAATCTACCTCAAAGAAAACCCCGAGGTACTCGCAGAGATTGACGAGAGAGTTCGCGCAAAGGTTGCAGAAGCCGAGGCATAAGCTTGGCTCTAACGTGGTGCGATGAAAATAACCGCCATCACAGCGCAGCAAAAAGATAAAAATCGTGTCAATGTTATGGTTGATGGTATATATCGATTTTCTCTCGACATTTTTCAATATGCTGATCTTGGGATTAGGGTTGGAAAAGAGTACACCGAACAAGAGCTAGTCGAACTAGAATGCGAAAGCCAATTTGGCAAACTCTACGCGAGAGCACTCGAGTATTGTTTGATGCGGCCGCATAGTGCAAAAGAAGTACGAGACTACCTCTACCGAAAAACACGGGATCAGAAAGTAAAAGATCGTCGGTCGGGAGAAATGCGTATTAAACCTGGTGTGAGCGAAGCTCTCACAGTGCGAGTTTTTGAACGGCTTTTAGCGAAGGGGTATGTTGATGATGCGAAGTTTACTCGATACTGGATCGATAACCGAAGCCTCACCAAAGGCGCTAGTAGCCGAAAACTTCAGGCTGAACTTCAAGCCAAAGGTGTGTCAAGAAGTGTTATCGAGGTATATCTTGCCGAGTCAGATCGTTCTGATGAGGATGAGATACAGAAGGTGATCGCAAAGAAAGCTCGGAGGTATGACGATCCTCAGAAGCTGATGCAGTACTTGGCTAGGCAAGGTTTTTCCTACGATCAGATTAAAAAGGCGTTAGCAAAAGTGGACGAAGAATAAGGCGCAAAATATGTTTACTCGTCTTGCGACACATCAATGCCTTCAGCTTGAGGAGTCGTACCGCGAAATGGATTAGCAAAGCTTTTTTGACTTAATGTAGGCATAGGTGCTACTTCCATTTCTTTGATGACGATGGCATCATCGGTGATTTCAATGATCTGGCTTCGATGAATAATCAACTCGTCGTCGTTAAAGCTCTTTAGGAGTGGTCGCCTAACGTTTAACTGTTCGATTGAGAAGTTGTCGACATCTACAGTATAGTCTATTACTTTACCGACTTTATGTCGCTTCTCATTGAGTACGAGTTTGTTTTCTAGTGTAAAGTGTAGCGCGTAGATGTCATCAAGCTTGATAACATCACCTGGTGTGATGAATTCATCGCTTGAGTCGATGATCATACCGATTGCGCCAATCTCTCGGATATCGAGAGTTCTGAGCAGGGAGACTTCTGAGTCGAGCGTCGGGCCGGAAAGTACATAAGCTTCTACGGTGAGCTTATGCGGATTTATCACTGCTGTGTGAGTTGTAGCAAGCTCGGCACCTGTCTGTAGGCTCATGACAGGTGTATTAATAAGTTCTGACCCAGGAATTAGCATACTATTAGTATAGACGTTTACGGCGAACTACTCAACAAAGGGGTTATTGCGGCGATCTTTAGGCAGCTCAAGTGGCTGTGTTTGCTCTGAACTACTCCGTAGCTCATTAACTTTTGTTATTGTTTTATCTTTTTGGAATGCATATGTTTGCGCAACCGATTGGTCCGAGGCGCTGGTATCACTACTGTCTTGAGCCAGTAGGAGTGAGAGTAAGAAAACAGCAACACTGAGAAGTCCTACGATAAACACAATAAAAAGTGTTGAATGATATCGTACGATAGCGGAGCTGATTGGCTTAATAAGTGAAGAGACGGAAGTGTTCATTATTTTAAATATACCTCTATTGTGAGTGCACTTACGGTGATATTGTTTCCCTCCTTGCCTTTACTGAGTGAAACTCCCGATAGTTGCATTTTTGTTAGATTATTTTCAATATAATGGATAAAATTCATAATGTTTTCATACTTATTTTCGCCAGCTAGTGTGATCGATGCAGTGGTAGACTTTATCCCCGATGCAGCCGAGCCGGTTGGGTTTGCAGCTGGTGCTGGAGTTGTCGCTGTAGCTGTTCCTGCAGTTCCTGCTGCTGCCGCTATGTCTGAAAATGTGTAGCTTGCTACTTTTACACCAGTCTTTGCTGCGTAGGCATTAATGTCTTGATATATTATATCTTGGTAATTGTATGTTGTTCCTGCCTCTGATGTGATTGCACGCGCTCGATCAACGGTCACCTTGTTATCAGCAAGATATTGCTCTAATCGCTTGAGGTCATCGACATCTTTACCACTTTTGTTTGCTTTGTCGGAAGCTACTTTTACCTCTTTTGCATAGACGTTGAGTTGTCCTCTAAAGAACCAAAAGCCAGTTGCACCGACGAGAACCCATACGAGGATACCGATAGCAAGAATGTATTTTAGTTTACTTGCGGTGAGGCCATTTATTTGTTTTTTTAACATTACTGTGTCACCTTTTTAATCTTGACGCTAATATTAACCGTTATAGGATACGCCTTGTCTCCATTGTTGTTACCATTCTGTGCGTTTGTATCGCTAATAGTTTGGAAGTGGGCATTTTCAAAATGTTCCTTAGATTTTTGGAAACTATCTTTGAGTCGTGTGACGCTCGCTTGATCTTTTGCGTGAGCCGTAAAGACTGTTTCATTTCCAAATGAATTTGCATTCAGATCTAGACTATCAAGGACTACTCCTTGTGGAAGAACACTAGCGATAGCAAAGATGGTATCTGTATAATTCACTTCTTTGCTAAAAATCTTGCTTGCAAGAGCTAAATCTTTTTTAAACATATCAGCTTGTTTACGCGTGTCGCTGTATTTTTTTGATTCTGCTGAGCTTTGTTCATTTTGAACTATTGCGGTATTTTTATCGGATGAGAGGATGACATAAAAGAGTGCACAGAAGAGCCCGAGTAATATAATCGCCACTATAGTAATAATGTTATAGCGAAGAAGTACGACATTTGCGCGTGCTGAGCGAAGTTCATTCTTTTGGCTTTCGGGAAGTAGATTTATCATTGCCACATCGCTCCTTTCTCTACATTTGAAAGCCCAGCAACACTGATGTAGCGTGAGCGAAATTGCTTAGCAGGCTGAGGGAGTTCTCCGAAGTCAAGTTCTTGCCAAGGATTTGCGGTGCGTGCAGGCATAACGAGTTCGTTAGTAAAGTACTCGCCGATACCAGGAATATTGCTTCCGCTGCCTACGACGAGCACTTGCTCAAGACGACGATCATTGCTGAGACGCTCGTTGTAGTAGCGGATAACTTTTCTTGTTTCTGTGATGATGCCACGTAGTGACGGACGGAGTGCTGCTGTAAGCTTTTCTTGTCGAGCTCCTGGAGCAAGACCATTGAGTACCTTGAGCTGATGCGCATTTTCTAGTGTGACGCTTAGCTTTTTTGCGATATCGAGTGTAAACGTATTACCTCCAGTGGCAATACCTCCGGTAACACGTACTGATCCATCAAGTACGGCGATATCTGTATTTGCGGCGCCAATATCGACGATGACTGTCGGAAGATGACCTTCTTCTGTAAGCTTTAGAACTCGGGCGACAGCATTGATAGCTGGCTCTACCATGTTGACGGTCAGGCCTGCGGCCTCACATGCTGCGATTGTATTGTCTATCAGTCGCTTCGGTACTGCACTCATGACGACTGTGAGCTGCTTTTCATTGCGCTCGATAATTTCATAATCAACGTAGAGTAGTGAGAGTGGAATAGGAATGTACTGTCCGACTTCGATCGAAACGGCATCCTTGAGAGTGCTCTCCGCGCTTACAGGAAGGGTGAATGTACGAGAAAACGTTCGTGAGGTAGGTATGCCAAGCACAACCTGATCACTTTGCAGTTCACCAACGAGCTTAGACTCGAGAAGGTTATGGAGATTTTCCGTGAGGTAATCATCTTCTTCGTCAAACGCTTTTTTAATGCGTAATGGGTCAAGATCGATCGTTCCATAGCCTGATACAGCTTTTCTTTTCAGGTCGATAGACATGACCTTCATGTCCGTACTGCTAATATCAAGTCCGATAATTGGTTTGTCTCTATAGAATAATTTACTCATGATGCCCACTATTGATTTGTTGTTAGTATACCATGCCGCTTGTGCTTGTGCCTAGCCTTTAATGTTCTGCGATAGGCTAGCGATTGGGCCCATGACGCTTGCAGCAATAAGTCCTACTGCACTGCCCATAATCACGATCATAACTGGCTCGATGATAGAGCTGAGACTATTGATAGATGTATCTACTTCCTCTTCGAAAAAATCGGCAACTTTCAGTAAAACGACATCTGTTTGGCCGGTTTCTTCTCCGACTGCAAGCATTTGCGGAACAATCGCAGGGAATAAATCGTCCTGCTCAAGAACCTGAGAGAGCTGCTGGCCGTTTTTTACTTTCTCAATTGCTTCAATGAGTGCGTCTTCATAGATTACGTTGCCTAGTGCGCGGCTTGTGACGGTGAGTGTCTCGAGGATCGATACGCCTGCACCATTGAGAGAGGAGAATGTTCGCGCAAATCTAGCTATAACAACCTTCTTAATGATTGTATTGACGGCTGGCACCTTAAGAACGAGTCTATGAAAGTGTCTTTTTCCGATCGGGGTTTTTATGTAGCGAAGTAGCAAAAAAACGCCTCCAACGATAGCCGGTATCAGTATATACCACCATTGGAGGCTAAATGCGCTAATACCGAGCATGATTTTTGTAAGGAGCGGAAGCTCAGCGTCTGGGCCTCCAAGATCTAAGAGGATTTTACCGATTTGCGGGATAACAAAGAGCATAAGGCCGAAAAATGCCACTACTGTTATTACCATAAGTACCATAGGGTAGGCCATTGCACTTTTTACTTTTTTGCGAATACTTGCATTTTTCTCCTGTTGAAGTGCAAGGCGCTTGAGGATATCATCGAGAATACCTGCAGCTTCTCCTGCGCGAACCATGTTGATGTATACATCGCTGAAGGTGTTAGGATGTTTTTCGAGTGCATCCGCGAGTGGGGCGCCCCCTTCGACATCTTTGATGACTGCTACGAGAATTGATTTGAGTGCAGGGCTTTCTGCGTGCTGCTCTAGTGAGTTGAGAGCACGAAGGAGTGGCACTCCAGCACCAACCATGGCACTGAGTTGCCTTGTGAAGATAACTAAGTCATCGGATTTCACTTTACCGCCACCAAATAGTTTTCCGAATGACGAAGATCGTGAGCCGTCAATAGTAACTCGAAGCGGTTGTATGCGTTGCTTTTTAAGAGCAGCAACGACTGCTGCTTCATCAGGTGCATCGAGTGTGCCGGTGACTGTTTTGCTTGAGTCATTATTCGAGGTTGCGACGTATTTAAATTTTGGCATGCTATTCCTTGGTTACTCGTATAATCTCTTCGATTGTTGTCTCGCCGCGGAGTGCTTTTATAAGTCCATCGGTTTGCATCGTTAACATGCCTTCAGCAATAGCTTGTTTTTGTATTTCGTTACTTGTTGCATTGCTGGTGATAAGTTTTTGAATACTGTTTGTATTGCTCAGAACCTCGTAGATGCCGATGCGACCCTTGTAGCCGTCGTGTTTGCCAGTATTATCTTCTGACTCACCTGGTTTATAGAGAGTAAGGATGCCGTTTTCGTCGGTACTGAGCGGAGCATTGCCGCCAACGCCTTGTGCTGCAGCTTGCTTTTCAAGCTCATGAATATAATGGAAGTCTTGACCGTCACGCAAGTTGAAGAGATGGACGATGGCTTGCTGCTCTTCTTCGGTTGGTGCGTAGGCGACACGAGTTGTCTTGTCGAGTCGACGTACAAGGCGTTGACCTACGACTGCGCGAACAGTACTTGCAATAAGGAATGGTTCGATATCCATATCGAGCAAACGAGGGAGACAGGTTGCTGCGTTATTTGTGTGTAGCGTACTGAAAACAAGGTGTCCTGTCAGTGCAGCCTGAACGCCAAGGTTTGCCGTCTCGCCGTCTCGGATCTCTCCAACCATGATGATGTTTGGATCTTGACGGAGTAATGCGCGTAATCCACTAGCAAATGTCATACCCGCTTTACTGTTTGTCTGAGTTTGGTTGACTCCTGGTATCTTGTATTCAACTGGGTCTTCGACAGTAGAGATATTAACATCTGGTTGGTTGAGGAGCGAAAGAACGCTAAAGAGGCTTGTGGATTTACCTGAGCCGGTAGGTCCAGTGACAAGTACCATACCATTTGGCTCGGTAATTGCTTCGCTTAGTGTGGACAGGGAGTGTCCCCAGTAGCCTAGTTGATCAAGCGTAACTGCTTGATTTGACTCATCGAGAATACGCATAACTACCTTTTCGCCATCTGCGATCGGTAATGTACTGACACGAAGGGCATACTGCTTACCGGCAACTTTTACCTTGAAGCGTCCATCTTGAGGCACGCGTCGTTCATCGATCTTGAGATTGGAGAGAATTTTGATACGGCTCACAAGGGCAGCATGAACATTACGTGGAAGACGATTTACTTCCTTGAGTACGCCATCAATTCGATAGCGAATCTGCACGAATTCTTCACGTGGTTCAATATGAATGTCACTTGCACTACTTCGAATCGCATATTCAAGAAGGAGGTTGATTGTTTGGGCGATCGGGGAGTTTTCGGCAACGTCTTCGTCACTAACATTTTCATTAGCGGTATTGTCTTCTCGCTGAATGTCGATAACATCGTTGAGCTCCTTGTCGACATCGCCGCGATAATTATCAAGCGCTGCTAGGATGTTGTTGTGTGACGCGATATAGGTGCGAACTTTTTCTCCGATTTGCTTTTCGATGAAGTCGACCGCCTGTACATCGTCAGGGTCGTCCATTGCGAGGTGATGGAGTCCATCGCTATCTATGCGAAAGAGGACCGCATTGTACTGCCTGGCAATGTGTTCTGGGATCTTATCGAGAACATCACTGGGGATATCATGCGGGTCAAGTTCTATGTAGGGTATGTCTGCATACTCAGCGAATAATTTCGTTAGAGTTTTTTCATCGAATAGTTCATCTTCAACCGCTAGATCTTGCAGTGGGCGATTAGACTTAAGACCCTCTTCTTTGAGGGTGGCAATCTGCTCGCTCGATACACGACCGCTTTGAGTCAGAAGTTTTTCTACTGTTCCATCAGATATACGCATAACGCTTACGCTCTATTGTAAATGAGTTGTTGTAAATAGGCTAGACTGTTTATGAGCAAAAGATATCCACAGGCTCTATGGTATAATAAGTACTTATTATGAAGCAGATTACTACTGAGGTAGCGATGAAAGAATTTGGCCAACAGCTAGGTCGAATTCTTCGTGGCGGTGAAGTGATTGAGTTGATCGGGGATGTTGGTGCTGGCAAGACAACATTTACTAAAGGGCTGGCGATCGGCATGGGTATTGATGAGGTTGTTCAGAGTCCCAGCTTTACGATCAGTCGTACGTATGAAAACACTGAGAGTATTCGTATGGTACACTATGATTTTTATCGGTTACATGATGCCGGGGTGATGAAGCAAGATCTCCAAGAATCGATCGAGGATGATAAAACAGTCACGGTAGTTGAATGGGCGGATATCGTGAGCGGAGTGCTTCCTGATGATCGGCTTTCGCTGCGGTTTACGAGCCCAACTGAAACGAGCCGGAGTGTCGATATAAAGGCGGGGGGATCACGAAGTGATCTGCTGAAAGGGGAGATTCTATGATTCTACTTCTCGACACATCAACTCCCGTTTGTCGCATCACTATCTATAAGGATGGACAGAGCAGTGAATACGAGTGGCAGGCTGAAAGAGGGCTAGCAAAAGGCCTTCTTGGTTATATAGAAGAGTGTCTTGGTAAAACAGACGGCAAAATAACCGACATCTCAGGGCTGGGAGTGTTTAAGGGCCCTGGTAGCTTTACGGGACTTCGCATAGGGATAACTGTCTTGAATACCATCGCTTCCGTGCAGACGGTGCCTATTGTTGGTGTGACTGGAACTGATTGGAAAGAAGTTGCTTTGCAGCGATTGAACCTTGGAGAAGATGACAAGATTGTCTTGCCTGAATACGGAAGTGCTGCGACAATCACAAAGCCGCGCAAATAGCGCTTGCACATCATGACTGTCGAGGGCTACAATGGAAGGAGTCTTACATAACATTACTGAGTAAGACTCTGAAAATTTTTTGAAACACCTGCATAGCTTACTATTGACTGACAGAAGTTGCGTACTGAAGTGACTGAATTTCACACAACCTTTCGGACGACATACAGCTAGGCAAAGAAAGGACACGATCATGATAGAGGGTATTATTGCCGCAGTACTTGGGGCTATTTTTGGTATTGGCGGAACGGTTGTTTATGAGAAGCGACGTCAGGCAGCTGGAAAGAATAAGGCCGAGCAAGAGATCGCTAAGGCGAAAATAAAAGCGGGCGATATTGTCTTGAAGGCGAAAGACGAAGCTCTCGAGCTTGAAAATGAGCGCCGTCGAGAATGGAAAAAAACTGAACAGCGTCTTGCAGATCGCGAAGTGAGTCTCGATAAAAAACTTGATGAAATTGATCGACGAACCGACAAGCTGCGCAAGCAAGAGGATGAGGTTGAAGAACTGAAGACGGATGTTCGGGATATTCGCAGTAGGCAGCAAGAGAAATTAGAGAAAATTGCAGGCCTTAAGAAGGCTGATGCTGCCGACAAGCTTATGAAGATGACAGAACGGGACATAAAGGATGATCTCGTAGGTCTTGTAAATAAGCTGCAAAAAGACGCGATGGATGATGCAGAAGAGCGCGCCCAGACAATTATTCTTACAGCGATGGAGCGTATGAGTTCGGAAGTAACTGCGGAGCGAACAGTAACCGCAATTAAGTTAACTGACGAAGAGATGAAGGGGCGGATTATTGGTAAAGAGGGGCGAAATATTCAAGCTCTACAGCGAGCTACGGGTGTTGATATTCTTGTTGACGATACGCCTGGTATGATTATCCTTTCGAGTTTTGATCCAATTCGTCGTCAGATCGCTCGACAGACACTTGAGCTGCTTATGAAAGATGGGCGAATTCATCCAGGGCGTATCGAGGAGGTAGTTGCAAAAGCTGAAAAGCAAATCGACAAAGACATCACTCGCGCAGGCGAAGATGCCGTTCGTGAAGTTGGGGTTGCAGGTATTCCAAAAGAGATGGTAAGACTTCTTGGTGAGTTAAAGTTCCGTACGAGCTACGGACAAAATGTCCTCATGCATAGTACAGAAATGGCGCATATGGCAGGTTTGATTGCAGAAGAGATTGGCGCAAATGTTCGAACGACAAAAATCGCAACACTACTGCACGACGTGGGCAAGGCCGTAACGCATAAGATTGAGGGTAAACATCATCATATCGGTGCTGAACTTGCGCGTAAGTATGGCATGAGTGATGATATTGTCCATGCGATCGAAGCGCACCATGATGACATCGAGGCGACCACTCCTGAAGCACTTATCGTTCGCGTGTGTGATGCTTTATCTGCCGCTCGACCCGGTGCTCGAAATATCAGTGCTGAGAATTTTGTTGAGCGTATGCGCGACCTTGAAAATGTTGCAAAGAGCTTTGACGGTATTGATAAAGCGTATGCGATCAGCGCAGGTCGTGAGATTCGAGTAATTGTAAGCCCTAAGCATATTGATGATTTGAATGCTATTAAGCTAGCACGTGACATTGCAACGAAGATTGAAAGTACGATGCAATACCCAGGTACGATTAAAGTTAATGTCATTCGCGAGACTCGCGCGATTGAGTTTGCGAAATAAGTTTTATGGGTGCAAAGTATACCGTTGAACAAGACCGTAACTGGTATAACGGATTACCGACAAAGCGCTCGAGCGCGGCGATGGTACTACGAGATGGCGACAGTGTGCTGATGGTAAAAGATGACTACAAAGCGTACTGGACGTTTCCAGGTGGTGTCATTGATGCAGGGGAGTCTCCATTTGTTGCAGCTCTTCGTGAAACGTATGAGGAGATTGGCATCGAAGTATCACGGGAACATGCGCGCTTTTTTAGCGTATCGTATGTGCCGGAGAAGCATGGTTTTTTAGATAGGTTTCATTTCTTCTTTTATGCAGAGATTCAACGAGATGAGCTGGCAATTGTGCCAGAAAAGGGTATCGAAGACTATGCTTGGATTGCAATTTCTGAGATTGGGCGCAAATCTGGCGAAAGGCCAGGGTATGTTCGCCTCCAGTCGATGCTTGAAACTGGGCAAACAGAGTATTATTTTGAAGCACCTACTATAGCGTAAGGAGATAAACATGGCAGATATTACAAGAGACGATGTACAAAGAGCGGTTCGCGACGGGCTTAATGATCTGAAGAATGATATTTCACGTATCCGTGACGACGTTCAAAAGATTGAGCAGCGAACGAATGATCTAGATAAATCGCAGCAAGAGATCCAGCAGTTGTCGCGAATCATTCCGCAGCTCGACGTCGTGACGAGAAGCCTACAGGACGTTTCTCATGATGTTGATAAAATCGATCGCCTTATGTTCGATCTCGAAAATCTTAAATCACAATTTCAAGCGACAAATCAGTATCTTCAGCAAGTGTCGCAGTATCTTGAAGCGATAGATCAGCGCCAGCGTACAGGAGCGGAAGACGACGACAAAGGGTACCGTAAAGGATAGTTAAAGCATTTCCTCTTTTTTACCATTGAGGAACGCTGTCCACTGGCGAATAAGGCGAAGAGTCGTCTTTAGGGGGAGCTCAATAATCGTATCGAGTACTCGTGCGACAATATTTACTTTGGCATAACGAAATGAAATCTGATGACCGATAAAGATGAACGGCGTATAGAGAAAATCTCGTATAAGTGCAATGATATTTTGCCCACCCGAAACAAGTTCAAGTTCTTTGATTTGCAGCGAGAGGCGATACCCTAGGAATGCTGCAGTTGAGAGAAAGAGTATAAATATACCTCCCTGCACGATATTAAAATCAAGTGCCATGAGTCTATTTACCATGAGGCCCACTCCTACGACAAACATAATACCGTACATTATATTGAATGTAACGGGCTGTTTGCTTTGGGAGAAGTTTCGGAAGCTGTAGCGGAGGTGCTGGTTTTCGTCAGTGTCATAGAGCATTTCGTCGATTGCGTCGACGATCGCCTTCGTATTGTGTGCTCCTGGCATTTTGAGCGTGAGTGTTGAGATTGCGATAAAGACTGCAGGGAAGAATAAGTTGATGAGAAGCGGTGCGATAAGGATGGTGCTATAAACAGCAAGGTCATACGGGATTTCAACTGCAAGTCCGATCAGTGCCTTGGTGATGAGGAGGAAGACGATACTCTTTACGATGCCAGAATTGAGCTTTGCTTTGGTGAGTCTGTAAGTTTCGTCAATACGCTGCTCTATGGCGCTGAGGATGTGGGCTCGCTTTGAGATGCTTGCCGTGTTTGATACTGGATTTTCATCGAAGAATGCAATCTTCATGATACGCAGATGCGCACCATTCCTACTGACGACTCGTGTGACGCGATCGACTGTTTTTAGTGAAAAGAGTGTATCGCACTGCTTATTGAAGGTGATGAATCGTTCAGTGTCGCCTGGTTTGATCTGGTAGAGGTCAAGCAGAAGACTGCGGATATTAGCGTCATCTGACTTTAGTAATGCTCGATGAATGGCAATATAAATAACAATCTGGAAAAGATCAGGGCTGATTTTTTCGTCGTTAACGATATAATCAGCCACCGCAATATGGTTGGCATAGTAGGCATGTGCGAAGTGCGCGAAGTTCATCGGTCGAACTGGAGGGTTATATGCTTGTTCAGCCCGAACTGACATAAGGTCAAATGTCCATTGGCGTAGCGTGTCCTTTGCGGGAGCTGTCGGGCGTTGAAGTATGTTCCAGTAGGCACTATGCAACTCTTCGGTTAAGTGGCTAATAGACTCTATGGTGGTGAGTTTTGTCGTATTGTTCGCTAAGTACTCTGCTTGCGTGAGCTCGATTGTTAATTCTTCGGCAAGTTTCGGAGTGAGTTGTTTTGAAGTGAAGGAGATATTGCGCACAAAGAAGCGTCTTGCGGCACGCTGAAGGAGGAGATGGTCTTCAGCATTTTCAGAAGCATTCCGAAGTTGCTCATATGCTGTTGAGATGACATGCCCCATGTTTGTGATATGGAGTGTTGGCTGACCATCAGCTTTTTTTTGTTGAGCATCAAACGATTCGATTGCCGTCATGGCTTGCTGAAGGTTAACTCCAATTTTTGTGAGTTTAGCTGGGGGTGTCATGATGCTGATTCTTTCGTTGGCGATTCTTTGATAGCGGCTCTGTTGTTAAGCAGTGTTGTATGTAGCGTGTCGAATGCCTCGAGGGTCTTCTTGACTTCATCTTGAGTCAAGTGACTAACGAGACTTGCCATCCAAGAGTCTTGTGCGGCGCGGGCTGCCTGCGCATAGCTGCGGCCAGCTTCCGTAAGATCAAGTCGTACAATCCTACGATCATATGCATCGACTGTCCGCGCCACCAGATCTCTTCGCACGAGAGTATCGACCGTTTGGGTGATCGATCCGCGGGTGACGTGTAGTTGGGTAGCAAGATTTGATGTAGTTTGCCCTGGATTGTCACTAATTGAGGTAATTATCTCAAACTGAGTCCGGCTAAACGTCGGATCGAGGAGATTGTGTTTCCGAATACCGTTAATAACTTGACGGAATTGATCGATCGATTGCTCGATTTTTTGTATATTTTCATCATTTCGTGACATAAACCTTCGTTAGTTTAGTCTCTAATGTATTATTTTGCAAATATAAATGTATTGATATCTAGTTGTTTGTAGATGAATACTGTACTCATCCTCGTTATTTGTGGTAAATTAAACATAACTAATATTATAAGAATAGTTTAAGGATAGTATATATGCCGGATGACAGAGAACTTAAAGATGATGATACACAGTCAGTAAATAGTAGCTCTCCGCAGACTGATCTCGGTAGGGACATAGAGCGTGAACGTTCGCTGGCTGAAATCGAATCCCAGCTTGTTGGCGAGAGTGGAGTAGATGTATCTGATTCCTCCAGCCTCCAACCCTCTGTGCAACCAGCTACGTATGTTGCTTCATCGTTACAGACGCCAAAGAAGCGCAAGAAATGGCCTATTATTGCTGGGGTTATCGCTGTAGTATTGATCGTTCTTGGAGGTGGTGCGAGTGCTGTGTATGCTTTTTGGTATCAGAATCCTGACAAGGTCATAGCAGACGGACTTATTAATGCCGTGACTGCCAATACGGCGACACTCACAGGAACTGTTTCGTACAAATACAGCAATGAGGTTGGTTTCGATATATCGCTTGATACAAAGGGTAGCAAGTCAAGCGGATCGAATATTAAGGCCACTGGCTCTATCCGATTGAAAGATAATACCAAGATCCCATTCGAGGGAGAGGCTATGTATGCCCCAAATGGAGATGTGTACTTCCGCGCGAGTAATCTTTCGAAGACGATAGATACGACAGTGGATACGTTTATTAATCAAATGGGTGGGTCTGAAAGTACTGCTCAAGAAAAGAAAACAGCAAAAACTACGATTACAAACACCATCAATCCTCTTATCAAAAAAATTGATAATCAGTGGGTGAAAATATCACTAGATGATATGCAAGAGTATAATAAAGACGCAAAAACTCAATACGAGTGTGTCCAAAAAGTTGCCAAAAAAATAGAGAACGACCCGCAAGTTGCAAATGATATCAAAAAAGCATATCAAGCCAATAAGCTAATCCTCGTAAAGGAATCACTTGGTATGGTCAATGGTTCGATGGGATATGTAATTGACGTCGACAAGGATGCGGCAAAGAAATTTGGAGAAGCCATCAAGAATCTTCCTGTGTCTAAAGAGATCGTCGACTGTCTTGAAAGTGACATCACGCAGGATGATCTAGAGGCTGCATACGGTAGCGACATGCAGGATGATTCGAAAGCAGACAGTAGGGTTGAGGTGTGGTTTGACCAGTGGGATCATTCAGTGACACAAATCAATGCAACCTCAACCGCTTCGGTCGGCGCAAAACAGTCGCTCACGCTTAATCTGAAGACTACGTTCAATAAGCCTGTTGAGGTGACTCTACCAAAAGATGCAATGAGTCTAAAGGATCTCCAAAATGAGATCAAGAAGATAATTGACGCGAATGGCACATCGATTGATCAGCAGGCGACTCAGTCTGTGGCGAGTCCACGGCAGACTACTGCCGCCGAGAATCGTTACTATTAGGTAGTGCTAGTGTATACAAAAAGAGTCTCCTCGGAGACTCTTTTTGGTTATGAATTCTCATATGGTCGAGAGATTCCGACACTCAACGAACCTCGCAACTAGAAACTATGTATCAAATACTGCTGAACTACGATAGGTATAAGTTCAAACTAGAGCGATTACAGCGAATACTTGCCAATATCGTGAAGCCTCAAGATTTTGATACTACTGATTTCGTGATGTAAAATAGAGGTAATATGAGCGACACCGACAACCAACCACAAGAGCAACCAAAAGAAACCGCTATGCTTGGTGCTGACTCTCCTCGTTTTGAAGTGCCACCGCAAGCATCGCCACGAGATACATCTAATTGGGAAAACAAAGTTTCGGTTGACCCTAGTGGTGAGCGAAATATACGAGCCGACGAGTCGCATAAGCCCGAAGAATAGCCCCCCTACCTTGTCGAAGTGAGTTTTTCAAAATGGGTGTAAACGCACAGTCTACCTAAATTTTTGTGGCTGTCAAAAAATAGTAATTCTTGTATGCCCAACAAAGTGCGGTTATAAATGTTGGCTAACAGGGGTGAGACGACTTTATTATATATAACAGTTTAGTTATAGCTCAACAGGGGTGGGGTTGTTGGTAAAGTTGTTATACTTCTAGTCTGATTGCCGATAATATAGGCAAAGTTTCATCTAATTGGTTAGTTTCCGAGCAGACACTTCGTATGTCGATATGTCCATTTGTGAGCGATATATAGCCAATAGCGTTACCTTTTTTGATGGTTTCAGCACTTTTATTCTCGTAATTATAGTAGTGGAGTTTGTATTCTTTGTTACCGTCAGGCGTGTTCATCGTCAGATTTTTTACGCCAGCCTCTGTGATGGTCATACTGCCAAAACTGTTGTTATGCTCAATATACTTTGCAACCTCTTGTTCAGGGTCAACGTTACGTTCGTTATAAAAGAGAGATACGAAACAATGAGTGTCTGTCGTGTATTTCGCTAATTGCTTACAGTCCTTACTGTTGCCGTTGTTTTGCGGTTTGCACTTGTCTACCAGAGTATTACAGTTACTACCTGTCGTGCATTGATTTACGATGATACCCGAAATAGGTAAGTCTTCTTTACTTCCTTGAAAATCATCGGTGATATCAAGATTTGTAAATACATTACCAGCCGTTGCCCAATCGGGGTGCTTCTCCGTATCAAATATAAATTTTGGCTTGCCTTGATTTTCTATATTTGTCTGTATGTCCGTTGCAACGGTCTTTATCGTATCTCGAAATATTAAGCCAGCAACAACACCGACTACTAATAGTATTCCGATAATGGTAAGGGTAAGCGGTAATCTCTTTTTAGTCTTTTGATTTTTATTATTCATACTACGACCATAGTAGGGCATTACCTTTGAATAGTCTATTTAGTCATAATTATGTGGCTATTTTTGACCACACTAATCAACGGGAGCGTTACCGATGTGGTCGAAGAAGATTTAGTCTATCGTGAGGTAGTGTTGAACCTCCGAGCAAATGACAATTTTATATCTGTTATAAAGCTAAATCCACCATATGATTTAATGGTGGATTTAAGCGAAAATACTTCTTGGTCGGCGTACTGCGTCCTCAAACGAACCTATACTAAAAAGCCTGCATAACCTGCTAGTTAACTTTGGTAGTATCAAAACTAGCCTAGATTCATTAGACTCACGACTTAATAGCCTCGTACGTTCTGAGCGTGTATCAGGCATGGACTTTTTGCTATAGTAGAGGTTAATGAGTGATATAAAATTACCGCCTCAAGAATCGCCCACAGATACATCTAACTGGGATAATAGAGTGTTCAATACCCCTGTAGCTGGTAGTGTCAGCAAGGTTAAAAAGAGCGTTCAGAGACGTGAGATGATTTTAAATGCACCTCAATCTAAATGCCAGAAACGACCTAAGCTCAAAGAACTAGACATAAAGAAATCTAAATAGTTTATCAACGAGAAATATGTTGAACCTAATAGAGCAATTGATTACTTGCTATACGTGGGGTGGCGTAGGGGCAGCCAAGCGGAGAAGCCCAAGTCCTGTTTATGGAGTACTACTTTATGGCGTGAATATTAGCGTAAGCAAAAGTTAAAAGCTCCATACATTGACGAGGATAGTTACTGACGTTCGATGGTATAATATTTGATAACATGCATGAGTTCCTAGTTAAGTTTGTAAAAATCTACAAAAAGCATCCAGTGTTGTACACAATTTTAGCGTTGTTTATTGCTGGTATTACAGCCTTCACGATACTTATTCCGCTATTTATATTCATGGTAGCTGTGGGCATCTACTATCTGGTATACCTTTTTAAGACTTTAGCGTACTACAAAACACCTGATTTTCTATCTGTCAAAGAAAAGCTAGCAGAGAAGATTGTTGAATATAATGAGTTTGATAATTTTATGGATGAGACTCGTGATTATATACGTTCACAACAGCAACTACTTACAACGGGGAATGTACGTAACAGTACTTTAACCGTTTACAAGAACTCACAACTTGATGTCTATAAATATATAATCAAATACTTCTTCAAGAACACTAAAATTGACGAATCCACAATGCAGATTATTGAATCTATTCTGCAAAAATATAACACCATAAACCAGACTCACGATATTCTGACAGACGAATATAACGAACTCATGGAATACATACAAAAGCATATGTATAGGGGTGCTTATATATTCCAATCTATGACGATGAAAAAGCTAGGCTCACGCAAGTTGCCTAAGTTCGAGAAGAATTACTATATGTGGTATGCATTTAACTACACTTCACCAACTAACAGGAAGTCATACAGCAACTCAATCATATTAGATGAAGAGCGTTTAGAAGATTTTGCAGAGTTCCTGAACGACCTAATAGCATATAGAAAATCTGCAAAGTATCAACGTCAGCTCATGACCCCACGACTCAGGGAGAACATTTTAGTACGAGACAAGTACACCTGTATGTTTTGTGGAATATCTAAAGAAAAGGAAGCTCATTTATTGCTAGAGATTGACCACATAATGCCTGTGTCCAAGGGTGGTATAACTATTGAGGCAAATCTACAATCTCTTTGCTGGAAGTGTAACAGAACTAAGGGTGCTAAGATTCTGGCAGATGCACTTCCAACTCCTGCATAAATGACATCAAGCTATGGGTGGTAACCCCTTGCTTCTGGGTAAATTAGACAGCTATAAGCATACCATAACAATAAGAACATAAAATCTATACTTTTACCCCTGTAAAATCGGCGGAAACTAGCAGTTTTTGGTTATGTCTAAATATCCTATTATCGGCTTATGCGTACTAAGCGTGTTTCACCTTTATAGCTAATTTTAAGGTCTATGGTCTGTTCTGTATTCTGTAGGTCAACACCAATTGTGCCCTTTCGTGTTAGTCCCTTGTTTAACGCACCACCAAAATCACTTTTAGGATTAGCTGTGTAATCTAGATTTAATACCCATGCCCATGAGAATGTTTCATCATTAGAATCGGAGCCTGTGTTGTGTGTGATTTTTCGTCCACTATCTGGCAATACTTCAATATTTAAATCTTTGCCGTCCATAGATTCGTTAGCCACTACCTCATAATTTATAGTTGCCCTCGTGTACTCATTTATGTAGTTTTGTGCGTTTCGCCGAGGCCAGTTATACCAGTCGCAATCATGCTTATCATCTTCTGACACTACAGAGCAGTCCTTGCGGTCTGACAGGTTAATGCCTTTGGTGTCTATCGGAATTTCGTTATAGGCTACGTCAGTAACTTTAAAATTAAAGCCAGAGAGCTTTATAGTGTCGCTAACGCTATAAATCTTATTGTTTAGGTGCTGCTGATACTTGCTGTAGGTAAAGAATCCGCCAGATACTAGCAGGACTAGTAAAACTGGTATCACTAGCCATTTAATTGACTTTTTACCATTTGACTTAACTACATTAACTGCAAAAAACGTATAAGCAGATAGTAAGATAATTGAACCCATAATCAGAGACAAGCCAATAGTGCTAGATGGGTCAATGAAGAAAGATGGTATCAGAATACCTAATACAAGAATAGTTAATCCTATAACTACTAGGTGTACGGGTTTGATGCTTAGTTTTTTACTCATTTGTTTTGACTCCTTAAATAAAAAGCGACAACTCGCTAGGTTGTCTAGGCCAAACACAAAGAGCTGAGCTCCTGAGTCTTTCACGAGTTGCCGCATTTATAGCTCAACTACGTGTGAGAACTCACACCATTCTTTGTGTATAACCTAGACAATTACAATTGTACAACAAAAGTACTTAATACATCCTGTTTTGCAATTTCTCACCCCTGAGCAAAAATGAAAAACACACGTCCAAAATTAAAAGGTGACTCTCTATCCATTTCGGCAATAAAAACGCCTAATTCGATTCAGGCTCAGGGGTGATTCTGGCAATGTTGGGGTATTCTAGTGGTCTACTGGTTAACTTCGATAAACTTTAGAACATCGGACTTCTTCCAGCGCCGTATATTGCGTTTACCTATGCGCATAGCCTTAAGTGTGCCGTCTTTATCCCAGTTGCGTAGGGTGTTGGGGTGTACCTTTAATATCTTCACTACTTCTGGCAAGGTTAGATATTCTGGTAGTTCACTTTTCATATAACAATAGTTTACATTATCTCACATATTTTGTACACTATTAGTAGGAATTGTTATATGACTAAAGGTACAACTAACCGCAAAAAACGCACTAAGATTCTAGCTGATGAGGCTGAGCTTGCAAGTGTACAAGAACAGCACGTATATACATCTGATTACCGTAATAAAGCCTTTGGCAGTAGCGAACGTAGCGTCAATGACCTACTTAACTACTTCTCTGCAACAACTGAGGGTGCTAAAAAGATACTACCAAAAGAGAAACGCCGTTATGCTGTGTACCTGCGTAAGTCTACAGACGATGAGGCTAAGCAAGTACGTTCACTCGATGACCAACGTGCAGAATGTCTAAAACTAGCTAACCGCCTTGAAGTAGTGATTCGTGAAGAGGATATATTTGTAGAAAGTGCCTCTGCTAAAACTTCGGGTAATCGCCCTATCTTTGACAGGCTACTACTAGGCTATAAGACTGGTAAATACCATGGGCTTATCTCGTGGTCTCCTGACCGTCTATCTCGCAATATGAAAGAAGCTGGTGAAGTCATCGAAATGATTGACCATGAGGAGATTCAAGACCTTGCTTTTGTTACGTATCAGTTCGATAATTCGCCTAATGGCAAGATGATGTTAGGTATATTGTTTGCTACATCTAAGCAATACTCCGACAAGCTAGCAGTTGATGTTAAGCGTGGTACTGTCGGCAATATCGTAGAGGGTAAATATAATGGTGTAGTTAAAAAGGGTTACTATGTAGACTCTGTTACAGGGTACTTTATACCTGATGAATATAACTGGAATATACTCCGTAAGGCTGTAGATATGAGGCTATACGGTGGCATGAGCAATATAGATATTGCAGAGTTCTTAAACAGTGCCAAACTAACCGAACGGAAAGACCAAGATGATAAGCCTAAGTTAGTAAAAGTTACCAAGAATATGGTCGGCAATATCTTTGAAGATTCGTTCTACAGTGGCTTGTACAAATACGGTGACAACCTCGCAAACCTAGTAGACCTGTATAACTTTAAGCCTCTCATAACAGCAGATGAATACATACAACTGAATGCGGATATTGCTAAAGACTTTGGTAAAACTACAAGCGTAAAGACTAACCGTTCACAACGCCTAGATTATGGACTGCTACACAATAAAGTTATTTGTGATTACTGCGATAACGCTATGAGGTTTCAACACACGCCTATTAAACGTGGTAAGAATACTGGCAAGTGGGTTATAAGTTTCTACTGCCGTAACAAGGCTTGTTTGCGACACAATACAGCTGAGCAGAAAAATCTCAACATCAAGCTATCTAAGAGCATTCGTGGTAAATACGTTCTAGCAGGTATAGAGTGGCAACTGCGTCACCTAACTAAAAAGAGTGAACAAGCATACCGTATGTACATAAACAGCCTAGAACAGCGTATAGCTTCTGATAGGGCTATCCTGAACCGTAAACTTGCTGAGGCTAAGCAGTCACAAAAGAATAACGAACAACAGTATGCACGTTACCAAGAGTTTCAAGTAAACAGTCCTGTTGATTACAAGAAGTACCATGAGGGCAAACTAGAGGAGTACCAACAGCTGATACGCCTAGACGAAGAGGCTATACCAGGCAACAAGACTGAACTGGCTAAGCTTGATACTGCACTACCAACTGAGCAAGAGTTCTACGAACTCACACGTTCTAAGGTGTTAAACATGCTTAAAACTACTGACATCATGACTTTAGATACTATATGTAATGAGTTTATTGCGAACCTATATGCTGGAGATGACTCTACCCCTGTTATAAAACTAAAACCGCCATACAATATGATGACGGAATTAGATGAAATCTCTACTGGTCGGGGTGAAAGGACTCAAACCTTCGACCTCTCGGTCCCAAACCGAGCGCGCTATCAACTGCGCCACACCCCGATAGATGTGCTTTATGATTATACTGCAAAAGCAAGTGGATTTCCAGTAGTAAAATGAAGAAACGTCAATGAGTTGTCCTAGTCAGGTAAATGCCAGGCAAATGTTGTATAGTAGAAGGACTCATGGATACAGTTGTCTCTTACTTGAAACGTGCTCTACCGACTCGAATCATTCGAAGTAAAGCTGCGAAATCAAAAAAGACACGCTTTGCTTTAGTGGGAGTGGTCAATACTATAGTTGATTTCGCCGTACTTAATATACTTCGGAGTGTATTTGGAGTGTCATTGTTGCCAGCAAATATCGTATCAACGACTGCTGCGATGTTGACGAGCTTTAGTTTAAATAAAAAAGCTGTATTTCGTGGAAGCGATGACGGGAGCCACCGCCAACAGTTTGTGCAGTTTATCGCGGTCACACTTGCAAGCATATGGTTTGTCCAAGGTGGCGTCATAGTACTAATGCATGGACTTCTTTCGCAGGTATTGCCTGGAGACTTTAATCAGGTATGGATTATTGACAATGTGGCAAAGATAATCGGTATTGCAGCTGGTTTTGTATGGAATTATATGTGGTATAGCCGCGTTGTATTTAAGAAAAATGGAAAAGCAAAAGATCTTTGGCGCGAGGCAAAAGCAAAAGCGCGACGTGTACTAAAATTCCTGGAGCGTCACTGGTACATTTACTTAACTCTGGCGGCCGCAATTAGCTTTACTCTCGCTCTAGTTGTGAGCGTCGGGCAGAGTGTTTGGTTTGATGAGGGATATTCATTGATGCTGATTGAACGTCCGGTGTCAGAAATCATTTCATTAACTTCGGTTGACGCGCATCCGCCACTTTATTATCTTATGTTGAAATTGTGGGTTTCACTATTTGGAACAAACGAACTTATGATACGTGCAAGTAGTGCGCTTTGTGGTGCTGCCTCTATCGTGGTCATGGCACTTCTCCTTCGGGATCTTTTCTCAAAACGAATTGCTCTTATTGCGTTGCCGTTTATCACGTTTGCGCCATTTATGTTGCGGTATGATTATGAGATTCGTATGTATGCACTTGTGATGCTGATTGGTGTCGTATCTACATGGTTACTCGTGAAGGCGTGGCGGACGAAGCAAAGATTGTGGTGGTTGCTCTATGGAGCGCTTGTCGTGGCTGGGATGTATACGCTGTATATGTCTGCGGTATTTTGGTTGGCTCATCTAGCGTGGCTTTTATATATGACACACCAGTTGCCGTCAAAGCATACGGTACTAAAGTATATCTACCAGCCGTATTGGATAGTATATGCTGTGTCGGTGCTGTTATTTTTGCCATGGATTCCGACAGTACTGACGCAGCTGAACGACTCCGCACTACCTCCGTATATGAGTAGCATCACGATGTATGAACTCACGAATATACTTGGGCTCCTCACGGCGTATTCAGCTGGATGGCAAATTGGCCCATGGCTTACTGTCCTACTGGTTGTGTTTATCGGGCTTTTTGGGTATGTCTATGGGCAGGTATGGCGACGAATTGGCAAGACGCAAAAACAAGGACTAGTGCTGCTGACACTCTGCTTTGTCGTGGGTATTATCTTTTATACGATTATTTCATTGCCGCCAAATCCGCCAAGATTCTTAGAGCGGTACGTTGTTCATATTTCAGTATTTTGGTATGCCTTGTTGGGTGTAGTCATTGCGTTAGGGTGGCATGTACGCTTAAAGCTATCAGCGCTGCTATTTACTGTCGTAAGTATCGTACTTCTTGGATACGGTTCGCTAACTGTGGCGGCGGTTGGTAACTATAACTTTCAGCGCCTTCAAGACCTTCAAGCGAATACAATCAGAAAGGAACTTGGTTGCGATAATACGACATTTGTTACGTCCGGACCGTTTGGTTATATCGACATGAAGTATGACCTTAAGGGCTGCGACCTAAAATTTTACTACCCTTGGCCTGAGACTTTTGTAGGAGGGTTTGCGCCCGTGAACGGAAGCCAGGATATGATACTTGATTCAACAAGCATTTCAACGAAACGGCTAGTGTTTGTTTATTATGAAGACAGCACCGTCTTTCTTACTCCAGATGAGCGATTCAGAGAAGTTGAGAGACGAGTCTTTGATAAGACGTTTGTGATTATATACGAACAATAGTACTTACTTGTTTTTGTAGTAATCGATCGACAGACTAGGATAGTTTTGGTTGACTGTACCAGCTTCAATATCCTGCCGGGTGCTGACGTCAAATGAGCTGGCGCTACGTTGCGGGTAGAGAGTTGCAAGGTCAACGATGTAGTATGTGGTTGCAATGACGGCAATAGTCAGAGATGTATATTTTATGTAGTTCGGCGAAGAGGTGAGTAGCTGTCGCCATCCAATTGCGATAAGTAATGCGTAGAATGGCCAAGCTGCGGTTGCACGAAGTGAGTGCGGCTGACCTTCCGCAGTAAGTGCTGATCCAAGCAGGCTAAAAACAATGCCTAGTAATGATATAAGTACGAGAAAGATTTCTTGATTTCTTAGAAGCTGCGTATATCGAGGTCGTTTTTTAAGAAAATGTATAGCTGCTACAGCAAGGGCGATAAGTGGGGGAAGTGCTGCAAGGCCAAGCATTCCCTGTATTCCTGTCGCATGTCGAAGGTTGTCATCTCCTGTTATGAAGAGGAATTGTGGACTAAGCATAGAGCTAAAGTTGAGGATACCTCGTAGGATCGCGTCGCCAATTGAAGTGTTATATAGGATACTTAGCTGTCTTGATCGCTCTAATGCTTCGGGTTGCAGCATAAATTGTAGTAGCGGAATACAGAGTACGAGGAAAAAGGGAATAACGAGTAAAGTATACGTCATGCTGAGCTTTTTTTGCCAAAAAAGTATGGAGTAGAAAGTAACTAGGAGTAATGGAGCTGTCACTCTGCATGGCGGATAAAGATACGCTAGAAGTATAAGTACAATTCCCACTACCGTGATGGCGGCGATACGTCTCCTGCTATGGGCTGTTTTCATGGCGATCGAAAAGCTGGCGAGTGCGCCAGCGATAAATAATGGGACGAGCGCCGGATCCCATGCTACGCTCCCCTGTATCCAGCCCCAGGGTAGTGTAAGGGCTACGACGACACCAATAAGCGCAGTTTTGTTATCGAACCATTTTCGCAGTACGTATCCGATGAGCGCTGCAGTGAGTATGGTGGCAAAAAGTGAAAAGGCTCGCAGTGCATACTCCGATGCGCCAAATATAGCCACCCAAGCTGCTAAGGGATATAGATAAATTGGTGTTGTGTAGCCTCCTCCAAGTGAAGCTGAGAACAATGGCCAGGCTTCGCCATGTGCATTTGTTCCATGCTGAAGCAGTGCAATGACATGAGCGCCTCCTGCGGCTTCGTCAAGATAGAATCCTGGCGGAGTGATGACGAGAAGGAGAAGGCGCAGGAGTATGATACCAATGATACCACCCATCAAGATCCAGTGCTTTCGGAAAAATGTAAGCAGACGTGAGAAGCTGTGCATAGTCTTACTATACCAGAATCATCGAGGTAAGATCTTTGTGATGAAAGGTACTTTGAGTAAAAGGAGAGTTGCTCCGACGGCAAAAATACCAGCAAGAGTGTTAAGGATGATCGACTGACTGATAGGTATAGTAGCAGCGATAAATATAATGACAATCCCGTGAAGGATGTACGCTGTCAGAGAGTTTACTCCGAACGGATGCAGCAGCCAGCCGAGCCATTTTTGGATAAACGACTCGTGTTGTATGAAAAATAATACGAAGCCGCAGAATGTAATAAGGGAAACGATAACTCCCCCGAGCTCTATATGTTCTTTATTGAAATAGAGATTGACAGCATCAATGGTTGGGTTTGAGCTAAGGATGAATGTCGTCAGCACTGAAGCTCCAAGTAGTATGAATGTGAGGCTGTAAATTGCTGTAGGTATGATCTTTTTTGTTGCTTTTTTAGAGTTCCACCACGACTGAATTGATTCTAAGTAGAACCCGGCGACAGATGGAATAAAGAATAGCGGTTGCCATTGGAGCCACTTTATATTTGTCATGTCGCCGATTAATAGTCCAATTAGCGATAGAGCAACAATTACCCATGCGAGTCGTTTGCGCAAAAGCCAGACGGCGGCTGGTGCAATGACTAGGAAGATAGCGTAGAGATAGAGGAAATTAATCCAGACATAAGAGAATTGCATAGTGACAGCCTGCCAGGCAAGATCAAGCCATGCACCGTTTGCTATCGGAACGTATGGGAGTCCTTGTAGGCTAGGGTTGAGCCAAGCGAGCGTGGTATAGATGAGTGTGCTGGTAATCAGCCAAATATACAAAAGGAATGCTCGGCTCCATAGTTTTTTTGTTACATCCCAGTATGATAATTTTAAGCCTTTGTAGCCTCGTACATATCCGATCATGAGTCCTGAGACGATCACAAATCCATCTGCCGCGTTAAACCATAGATAACCCTGGCCAGTTAAAAGTGCAAGTGCGCTAGGCCATCGATATAGATGGTCAATGATAATAACAAGGATAAAATAACCTCGCAAGTAATCAAGTGCCAGCATTCGGCGAGACTTTTTTTCGTGTACCATAGTTGTTTTCTAGTATACCTTAACTTGGTTGAGTCTTTGCTGAAGAGAGTATACTAGATATATATGACAATGAAACAACCACCCTACAAAGCACCAGAATTTACCTTACCAGACGAAACAGGCACACTCCATATGCTTGCTGAATACGCTGGAAAATGGGTAGTTGTTTACTTTTATCCAAAAGACGATACACCCGGATGTACAGTAGAGGCTTGCAGCTTACGGGATGCGCGTGATGAGCTTGTTGAGCTTGGCGCTGAGGTGATTGGAGTCAGTAAAGACGATGCGTCAAGTCATGATAAATTTAAATCAAAGTACTCACTCAACTTTACGCTTCTCACCGACAAGGATGGTGTCGCTATGGAGGCATATGGCGCGTGGGGTAAAAAGCAGTTTGGAAAAGAGGGTGTACTTCGAAAGACCTTTATTATTGATCCGCAGGGTATCGTGCAAAAAGTATATGGACGTGTTACTCCTCTTGGTCATGGCGAGAAAGTCATAGAAGATCTGAAAGCGCTGCAGAGTACCTCTGTTCACGAGGTTTAGCGCGGACGTTTTATTGCATGCTCTCTTGCGATCGTTGCAAATCGATCGTCGATGACCGTTGGCGTAAATTCTCCATACTTTTTGATTGCTGCTTGCTCAATAAGGAAGTCAGCAATAGCAGGGTTTTTCGGAAGGAGAGAGCCGTGAAGGTAGCTACCGATAACATTGTTATATCGTGCACCTTCTGTATCGTCTTGTCCATTGTTGCCGGCACCTTTTTGGACTGTGCCTAACGCTCGAGTCTCGCTGCCAAGAAATGTCTGGCCGCTGTGATTTTCGTAGCCAATGATATCTCCAAATTCGGTGCTATGAGTGGTGATGTTTCCAATAAGTCGCTCGGCTCCAGCATGAGTCTCTAAGTCGAGCACCCCGATGCCCTTAATAGTTGTGCCGTCAACTGTCTTAAAGAATCGGCCAAATAACTGGTAGAGCCCGCAGATCATAAGCATAGGTGTTCCACTGTTTGCGAGTGTTCGTAGACGTTCTGCAATTGTTAAAAGATCATCCTGAATAGTACCTTGTCCACTATCTTGACCGCCACCACCGATGACTATATCTACTTCTTCTGGAAATGGGTCGCCAGGGTTGTAGCAGATAATCTCTGGCGTATAGCCATGCCATACTGCGCGCTTCTCTAAGACGAGAAGATTGCCATTGTCACCATAAATGTTCATGTCACGTGAATAAAGTTGTACAATTTTGAGCTGTTTTTCGTTCATGATATCACCTCAACGTCAGTTATTTTTGAGAGCTCTTTTCGTAGTTGGGTCATTGCAGTATAGGTGCAGTAAATGCGTTTTGGTTGGTCTGTAGTTTGATCAATGAATGACGCAAGCGCCGTCGAAATGTTTGTCTCAACGGTCGTGACAGCAACTTCGTCATATTGCATACGAAGTGCCATGTCGTAAGCGCGCACTCCAGATATTGTGTGTACGCCATTTTCCCTTAAACTATCAAAATCGACGTCCCACAGCCAACTCATGTCACGTCCATCTGCATAGTTGTCATTGATTGCTATCATGGTTGCGTAGCCATTAGCAGGGAACGATTGTAGGCCAAGTCGAAAGCCGCTTGGGTTCTTCACGAGTACGAGTTCGATAGGCTGGCCATTTACAGTGATCGTCTCGCCACGACCAAATGCGGGTCGAATTTTTGATAGAGTATGCAGTGCCTTTTCTTGATTAAATGACTCACCTGTAATGGCGCGGGTAAGCGCAAGTGCCGCTGCTGCATTGTATATGTTATAGATGCCGCGAAGTTCGAGCGTCGTTGTAGCTTCTTCTGTGTCGATGACAAATGATGCGGTATTCCCGGAGAATGATTTAAGGGCGACGTCAGCATGTGCAATAGAGTGGGATAGAATACTCGGTGAGTGGAGACCTTCGTCGCTAGGGAATGTGTCACGCAAGCTACTATCGAGTCCAAAATAGCGAATATTTTTACTGCTCGTATGATCTGCTAATGCAGCTATCCTACTGTCTTCTCGATTGAGTACGATTGTGTCGGTCGTTGCTTCGGTAATTTTTTGTAGTAGTTTGGCGGTAGCATCTATCTCCCCAAAGCGGTCAAGCTGATCACGCATAACGTTGAGAAGGAGGCTATATCGCGGGGCGATTGCCGCGACAAAATGAACGGCATGCGCCTCATCAAGTTCTAGCACCGCAATATCTGCATCAAGGTTACCTTTGTTGTCCACCTCTCCGAGTAGCGCCGCTGCGACACCTCGCGTAAAGTTACTGCCAGTACGATTAGTAAATACCTTTAGTCCTTGACCTTCAAGAAGCTCTACGACCATTTTTGTGGTAGTAGTCTTGCCATTCGTACCGCTTACAAGAACAACGCCGTACTCAAGATCGGATAAGGTGTCGCGAATAAAGTGAGGGTCTATCTTTTCTACAAAAAGTCCTGGCAATGCAGACCCGCCACCGCGTAGTTGCGCGATGTACTTCACTGTCTTACCGAGAAGAGTTACAAAGGGTTTTGGCATATCATCTATTATAGCGCATCAACAGATGGTACAATATGATTATGCTTTTTATGGGTCTTATTCGGTGGTGGTATAGCGATGGATGGCTTCGACGTGCGCGTATCGTCAGTGCAAAACTCGACAGTAGCCTCGACTACTTCTCTATGGGTCTACTAGTAAAAACACTTTTCTCACCTTTTCGTCAGATTTCAGCCGGACGTACGGATGGCCCCATTGGTGTTCAGCTTCGAGCATTTGCGGATAAGTTAATATCACGATTGATCGGTGCAATAGTGCGTATATGCATTCTTCTGGTAGGTGCAATAGTGATTGTGTTTCAGGTTCTCATTGGATTTTTGATTCTTGTTTTTTGGGCGGCAATTCCTATACTTCCACTTATCGGTCTAGTCATGGCTATTATCGGGGCGACCTTCTGATGGATCAATATGTCACGTATGACGGCAAAAGTGAACGTGCTGTCCAGGCTCGTTTTTCAAGGAAGATAACAAAATTGTGGCGAGTACTTCTTCTCGTAGCTACCGTAGGACTTCTTGTCTCTGGAGCTGTATTGATAGTACTTGATTATCCAATTGGTTGGTTGATCTGTGGCTTTGCTGCTCCATTTTACATGCTATACGACTGGTGGGCGGGCCATCTTCACCACCTCCCAACTCCTCAAAATAGTCAGTCAATCGATGCTCGCTTGTCTGGTGATGTTCTGGGACAGCTCGGTACTCACCCTACGCCAAAAGAGATTGCGGTGGCAGCGAGTCAAGTGCAGGGTGGATTCTTCTTTTCTCTTCGCTTTGGAGTGACTGCAAATTTTCTAAAAAATATCACGAGCGATGATCCTGCGCAGACGGAGCTGCTTTGGAAAAACGCCATCAGGATTCAAGAGTTAACGGGAAGTGAACATATCTCTGGGGCAGTGCTTGCAGTCGCTATTGTTGAGAGCTTTGAAGATCATGACGGACTGCTGGCGCATATGCATTTGGATATTGCGGATCTATACGCCGGTGTTCGTTGGTATGAACACATTCGAGCACTCATAAAAAAGAGTAAAATGCCCAAAAGAACTGGCGGTATAGCGAGAGACTTTTCGTTTGGCTATATCCCACTTCTCAAGAGATTTGGTATTAACCTCAGTGAATCAGGTGGTCGTATGAACGTTGAACTTGAGGCACATCAGCAAGCGCTTGACCAGCTTGTCGATACGTTTGCAAGTGGTGGCCGACAGAACGCGGTTCTTGTTGGCGCCGCAGGAGTAGGTAAAACGACGATCGTCCATGCGTTAGCTGCTCGTATCCTTGATGCAGGAGCAAAGATCCCTGAATCATTGAAGTTTCGCCAGATCTTCTTGCTTGATTCATCTGCCTTGATCGCAGCTGCGCCAGGTCGTGGCGAGCTTGAAGGTTTAATTATGCAAGTGCTTGGAGAAGCCTATACGGCAAAAAATATTATCATCTGTCTCGATAATGCGCAGCTATTCTTTGAAGAAGGTGTGGGGTCGGTTGATCTTTCAAATGTACTGCTACCGATACTTGAAGCGGGGAGTCTTCGGATTATCCTTACGATGGACGAACAGCGCTACTTGCAGATTGGCCAGCGTAATCCTTCGCTCATCAATGCTTTAAACCGTATTAGTATCGCGAGTGCGTCTCGTGAAGAAACAATTGCAGTTATGCAAGACCAGTTGATCATCACTGAGTTTCAGCGAAATGTTACATATATGTATCAGTCGCTTGATGAGGCCTATCGGTTGAGTGAGCGATACATCCATGATCTTTCTATGCCGGGACGTGCACTAAAACTACTCGAGACAGCAGCGAGCTACAGCGACAGCGGCTTAGTGACTGGAAATTCCGTGCAGCGCGCGATCGAGCAGACGATGGATATCAAAGTCGGTGTTGCAAACAACGACGATGAGCGAGAAAAACTCCTTAACCTCGAAGATCTGATCCATAAGCGTATGATCAATCAGACGCGCGCGGTTGGTGTAATCAGTGATGCGTTGAGACGTGCTCGTGCCGGTGTCCGTAACCAAAATCGTCCTATCGGTACGTTTCTTTTTCTAGGGCCAACCGGAGTGGGGAAGACCGAGCTTGCAAAGGCGCTCGCTGATGTTTATTTCGGCGGTGAAGAACGAATGATTCGTCTTGACCTCAATGAGTATGTCCGTCCCGAAGATGTAACTCGACTTATCGCGGACGGTGCCGATGACCCATCAAGTCTTACTGCCCAGGCTATGAAGCAGCCTTTTAGTGTGGTGTTACTTGATGAGATGGAGAAGGCGCATCCTCAGGTACTGACAACGCTACTCCAGCTACTCGATGAGGGGATTTTGCGAGACATAAAAAATCGCGAAGTGAGTTTTCGTGACACTATCGTTATTGCAACAAGCAATGCGGGTGCAGATAGAATTCGCGAGTATATCGAACGAGGCTATAAACTCGAGCAATTCGAAAAACAGTTTATCGATGAACTGATCAATACGAATCAATTTCGTCCGGAGTTCCTCAACCGTTTTGATGAGATTGTAACATTCCGGCCCCTCGACAAACCAGAGCTTGTGCAGGTAATTGACTTAATTCTTGCAGGTATAAATAAGCAGATGGCTTTACAGAAAATTGTTGTTGACGTTCAGGAGGATGCGAAATTATTACTTGTAGACAGAGGCTATGATCCGCGACTCGGTGCTCGCCCGATGCGCCGTGTTGTGCAGCGTGCTGTTGAAAATACAGTTGCAAAGCAGATGCTTTCCGGGTCAGTGCTTCCAGGTAGTACGATTACGATTACACTTGAACAGGTGCAGTCAGTATTGGGTACGGAAATAGAGCCGTCGGGTCAAGTTGAAGGTATCGCGGCACCGCTCGTACAATCGTCACCAGCACCAGCACCAGCACCAGCACCAGCACCAGCACCAGCACCAGCACCAGCACCAGCACCAGCACCAGCACCAGCACCAGCACCAGCACCAGCAGACGACCGTCCATCAGTTTCTGTGCCTCCTCGGATGTAGATAGAGTAGGGCTGCCCCAGCTAAGATTTAAACAAGACTGAAGAATAGGGCGACAACCCCGTATTCCTTCTCATCCTTTTTACTGTAGAATTTTCTACAGATCTGCAATGCTTCGTCCTCGCTTTTTGCTTTAGGTACGATGCTTTCATAATTCACGGCCGAAAAGAGTTCGTCGAATGTTTCAAAGTAGAGAATTTGTTCTATATGGATCTTTGCTGCTTCGTGAAGTGAATAGGTGATGACGCTATCGTCGTAGCGGTCTTCACGGATGTATATATTGTCGCCTGGCTGTATCTTCAAAAAACGTGGCTTACCCAGTCGTATTTCTACCGTTTTCTCGCCGCTTATAATTGCCTCAACGAGGGATGATTCTATACCAATTTCTTCCATTTGATCATTATAGCAAATGATAGCTCTAAAATAGCAAAGACGATACTCTATTAAGTATCGTCTTTGCTATATTGACATAAAGTGTAGTAGGTTAGGCGAGTTCGTCGATTGTTGCTTTGATCTGTGCAGCGACGTTCGATTCGTCGAGAAGTGTACCGTCAGGGTTGAGGTCTTTCATGAAGCCTAATTGAGCGATATCTTCTTTTGTGTCTGCTTTAAGATTTGAGAGCACTTCTCTTAGTGTTGCGACAGCGAGAGATCCTCCGCTCCAGCCGTAGGCTACGGCGCTTACTGGCTTGTCTGCCCACTCTTTTCCAAGTGAATCAAGTGCGTTCTTCTGAATCGCGCTCAGTGTATGGTTGTACTCGGGAGTGACAAATAGTACGGCATCGGCGGCGTCTACCTTTTCTTGCCATACAGTTACTTGAGGGTTAGTAATTGTGTAGTCGGGTGACACTGGAGCGAGCTCATTATCAAAGAAAGGAAGTTGTAGTTCTTTGAGATCAACGATTTCTGTCGTGACATCTTCACGAGTGTCAGTCTCTTTTTTGATGTAGTCGACAACTTTGTCCGCTACTCGTCCTGGTCGTGCGCTTCCGACGACAACTAGAATTTTTGTCATGTGTAATAAACTCCTTGGAATGGATTAATAGTAAATTGAGAGATTGTGGCTATTCGTGACTAATCAGCGACATAGGCAACAATACTTCACCTTTAATAATAGCATGTTTACTATATGATGTATAGTATTTAGTGATTACTAATTATTTCTTCGATCTCTTTTTTATGCCTTTTGACGACATCTATAAAGTTTGATGAGCCTGCTATAAAGTTAAGTGTGTCGTAACTGTAAGTGTCGCCTTCAAAGGAGATTACATCGCCTCCGGCTTCCTGAACGAGCAGAACTCCAGGTGCGTTATCGTGCATCATTGATCCACACCTAAGCTTCGTAACTCCCTGGATGTTTCCGCCCGCCAAGCGAGTGTACTCGTAGCCAGATGCGCCAAGTGGTGCGAAGATGCCGAGCTTGTAGGGCATAAAAAGTAGATATAAATTCTTGTAGACGAAGGACCCTGCGAATACAATTGAGTTATCAAGCTCGGTATTTTTTACCTGAATTCGCTCGTTGTTCTTGTAAGCGCCTTGTCCTTTGATTGCCGTGTATAGATCATTTGTTGGAAATTGATAAATAACGCTTGCAACAGTTTCGCCATCTACAACGAGTCCTGCCATGTTTGTACAGTAGGGGAGTCCATGTATGAAACTTGACGTTCCATCGATTGGATCGACAATCCATGTAGCGTCGATGTTACTCGGCGTATTCTCGGTTTCTTCACCGTGAAAGCCGATTTCCGGATAATATTGAGCGAGGCGACTTTTTAGGAGATTTTCAACCTTAATGTCTAGATGTGTGACCGGGGAGTTGTCGCTTTTCGAGAGATGCTGAATGTTTCCGTAGGAATCCATAAGCTCGCTTCTTATCTCTTTAAAGACGCCGATAATAAGCTCGAGTGATCCGGTGATATCTTTTGATGATAGTGGCACGATAACCTCCTGTTGAATAAGTGTGAAATAGCTATCTACGATTTAACGTAGCTCACTATAGTAGCAGCGGGTACACCGAACTGCAAGCGATCTATAAGTTTTACTGCTGTCATCTTATAAATTGAGTAAGCTTGCAGCAATTAAGCATATGCATCATAATCATACGAACACATGGGAGAAGAAACAAACAATCACAATCAGTCTGGCTCGGTTAACCAAAGCTTGCGTTCTCCAAATGGCAAGTTGCAACTGCACATAGGCGTAGATGAGTCATCTCGTTTTTGGTATGAGTTATGTGTTGATGAGCAGCCCGTCATCGCTCGCTCGTATCTTTCCCTCTACTGTGCGGACGATAAGAATCTTCTGCTAGCCCTTGGAGGGGTTACTTATAAGGAGTCGAAGCACGACGAGACGTGGGAGCAGCCGTGGGGTGAGCAACGCTATGTAAGGAATCACTATCACGAACTTGCCGCACAAACAGATACATTTTCGATACGTTTTCGACTGTTCGACGATAGTCTTGGGTTTCGTTATGAACTGATGGGCGACGGAGATGTGACGATTGTACGTGAAGAGACAGAATTTAATGCAAGCCGTGACTCGAGCGCATGGTGGATACCTGCTTTGGCGCAAAATCACTACGAGCATCTCTATAGAAAGACAGCTGCTTCACAGATAGACACAGCACATACGCCACTGACTGTCGAGCTGCCAGATCAAAAATATATTGCCATTCATGAGGCTGCGTTGTATGAATATGGTGCTATGAATATCATTCCAACTGAGCGAGGACTTATGAGTAGCATTACGCCACTAATGGCAGGCCATGCCGCGCAGGTGACACTACCTTTTAATGTACCGTGGCGGACGATCATAGTGGCAGATACAGCAATTGAGCTTGGTCGCTCAAAAGTAATGCTCAACTTAAATGAGCCTTCGAAAATCTCAGATCTTTCGTGGATAAAGCCGACGAAATTTATGGGTATTTGGTGGGCAATGTTTATTGGTTATTTTACCTGGGCGAGCGGTGAGCGTCATGGTGCCACGACCGCAAATGCATTTCGCTATATCAATGCCGCAAAAGAGCTCGGTATCTCCGCGCTACTCATCGAAGGCTGGAACGAAGGGTGGGATGGTGATTGGACGCAAAATGGCGACAAGATGAATCACATGCGGCCATATGCTGATTTTGATATACAAACTATTACCTCGTATGCAAAGTCTCAGGGTGTGGAAATTATCGGGCATCACGAAACTTCGGGCAATATTTCTCATTACGAGTGGGAGCTGCCTGAAGCATATGACTATTATCGACACTTTGGCGTACAGTACATAAAAACAGGGTATGTGAGTCCTCGATTAAATAGTGGTGAATTCCATTCGTCTCAGGCTGGTGTGAAGCATTATCAAAAAACAGTTGAGCTGGCTGCCAAGCGAAAAATAATGCTCGATATCCACGAGCCAGTCAAAGGCACTGGTATCGAACGAACGTGGCCAAATCTTATGACACGCGAGGGTGTGATGGGGCAAGAGTATGAGGGCGGTGCGGTTATTCCTGAACACACAACGATTCTGCCGTTTACGCGCCTTCTTGCGGGACCGCTCGATTATACGCCAGGGCTATTTAATTTAAAAGGCACTAGTCGCAAGGTGCAAACAACGCTCGCGAAACAGCTTGCATTTTACATCACGATGTACAGTCCGATGCAGATGGCAGCCGATATACCTGAACATTATATCAATCAGCCAGCATTCCAACTCATTAGGGATGTTCCAGTGAATTGGGAGCAAACTATACCGCTCGACGGAGTGATTGGTGACTACTATGTTGTTGCAAGAAAGGATCGTGCTAGTGACGATTGGTATGTGGGCGGAGTTTCCGACGAGCATGATCGTACGGTGACAATTAAGCTTGACTTCCTTCATGATCACAGAAGTTACGACGCTACTATCTATCGAGATGCTGAGACGGCGCACTGGCAAGAAAATCCTGAAGCTATAGAGATCGACACTAAAAAAGTAAGTAGTACTGATTCTTTGAATATCTTTATTGCACCTGGGGGTGGATTTGCAATTAAATTTACACCCGAAGGAATGAATTCTCCTCTATATCCACCACAATCTTTTGCGTAGTAACGAATGGTTCATCTATTCCGGTACTAGTAAATTATCTGGCTGCCGGACTGACTATAGGGTATGAGACAATATAAGTATGGATAAGCACCGCATCTACACGATCAGCTTCGCAAGTGTTTACCCTCACTATGTCGCCAAAGCGATACGAAAAGGGCGAACGAAGTTCGAAGTTGACGAAATAATCTGTTGGCTGACGGGGTACTCGCAGGATGAATTAGAGTCATGCATCAGAGACGAAAGAAATTTTGAGACATTCTTTGCAAACGCACCACACATGAATCCACTCAGGTCTTTGATCAAAGGTACTATATGTGGCGTGAGAGTTGAAGAGATCAAAGAACCCGTAATGCGTGAAATTCGCTATCTTGATAAATTGATTGATGAGTTAGCAAAGGGAAAGGGTATGGATAATATCTTACGCAAGTAGTCGTTAGTGTACGTAGGGGGTGTAAGTGAGATGTTTGATGATACAATGTGTTACCTCATGGTTAACTATCATGCGCATTAGTCGTTCGGGGGTACTTTGGGGGCATGTGTTAACATCAATTATCTCCAATGCGATTTCGATAATAGTGATCATCGTAGTGGCGCTGCTCATGGGGTTTCGCTCGAGCGCTAGTATAGGCGAGTAGCTTGGGGTGGCTGGAAAACTTTTATTATTTACCTCTGCGCCTACATGGCTTGCGGTTATCCCAGGTCTAAAGGCAAAAACTATTGATGGAGCAAGTGCATTTGCATATCCGCTGATATTTCTGCCATTTATTAGTTCTGCATTTGTCCCGACGAATACTATGCCAACTCTAGTAAGAATATTTGCAGAGAATCAGCCTGTAACTGCCATCGTAGATGCTATTCGCTCACTCCTTAGTTCGGCGTCACTTGGTAGTGATATATGGATTGCCCTTGCATGGTGCGTGGGTGTTACGATTGTTGCTTATTTCTTTGCCGTCAGAGCATATCGTCGTATTGCCTAGGTGCTCAATGATGCCAGGTCTTGATACATAGGGCTCGTTGTGCACTTTAGAAAAAGCTTGTTAATACGGCATTGTGCCATTCCTGTTCGTATCAACTCTTTAGCTGGCAGATAAAAATCACCTGTCCATTATTCTTTTCGGAGCTGAGTAAATTGAAGTATCTTCTAAGCTCTAGAACAGTGGTATCAAAATCTACGGCGATATGTTTTTTTACTGGTGGAACATCGTCAGTCAGAGGTGTGATGATAGCGAAAATAGATCGATCGTTCATTAACTTCGATACATTCTCTAGAAATATCTGCTTATTATCGATAAAAGCGTAGACAAGCTTGCAAGTTATAAGTGCAAATTTTTTACCTATAAGCTCATTAACTTCGTTTTTCTCTAGATTGGCAACTAAGTATGTTATTTCGTCGCCACTGAGCTTGGTGTATTGTCGAGCAAGCCTAATGGCACTCTCGGAAATATCAATTCCAGTTGGCTTAAACCCTCTATGCCAGAGTTCTCTAGTTAAATGTCCGGTACCACTCCCGATATCTAAGCACTGTGTATTAGCCTTGCTGTACGACTGTGTGTATTTTAATATATAGTTAATCTCTGCCGACGTTATTAGACGAAAGTCATTGCCGCTGTCATATGTTTGGTTCCAGTTGATCATGAATGCTTAATTCTTTCTATTAGTTATTTGATAGTAAATACAGTAGGCCGCACCTACATTCGTAAGTGAAGCTAGGTGAAAAGCGTCGCTTTTGGCTAAATTGGGAGCTCTCTAATTTCACAAAACTTTGGTGTGAATCGCTCATCCTGGTAGACGCCAAGCTCTTGGCAGAGTGCGGCAATAAGTAGCGCATGTGTTACCCAGATCCGTTCCGTGGGTGGGTTCTGTATTAAATGTCTAGCTGCATTTCTCGTTGCCTCTGGAGGCCGTCTCATCTTTAAGGCTTCGGCAATCTCTATGTCACTTAGTCCGCCCTTTTCTTCATTTAGTTCAGGGTAGGCAGTAAGTTGTCGAAAGCCTGCGAGGGTTGCGGTTTCTTGGGAGCGACGCATCGTTGATGCGGCAACGGGCTCATTTATAAGTTGGATATTTAACATATCAACCAGCCTTTCTCCTAGCTTAATAGCCTGCTCTCGACCGGCTGGCATCAAAGGCGAATCTGGATTATCAAAAGAGGGAGTACCGTAATTTTCACGATTATTTGCTTCTGATAAACCGTGTCTTATGGCAATGATGGACATAGAGTTATAATAGCAAAGTTATATGAAATTATCGATTTTACGCAGACTGCTATCGGGGAAGATGTATGGCTTTGTATCTAAATATGGTTTTCGTTGATTCCAGTTATGCTACAGTATGGTTGCTGAGGTAAGAGCTAAAATACACCGTAGCCTATAAACCCTGGGTCACTCTTCGGCGTATGCTCAACTATTCTAATTCCCCCGGGTTCGTTACCGCCTATAGTAGTCACAATGCCATTATCGTTTTTCAAGACAACGTTTGTATGCTGACCAAACGGACTTGGGTTGTCGTATAGTAAAATGTCGCCTACTTTAGGTACGTAGTCAGAGCTGGCTAGCCTGAGTTTGTCAGTGGACTCGTAATATTCACGTAATGTGTATGTTCCTGGAATCCTCCAAGAACCAGAGTGAGGGTTTTTAAATGGTCTATTCGCCTTCATAAATACCCAGCTTACGAAATCTGCACACCATGCTTCACTGACTCCCTCAGAGTATTTGGTTCCTGTGGGATTTAAAGCATATTCAGCTTTTAAAATCGAGATGAGTTTCACCTGACTCTCTGACAATTGTGCTTCATTAATTTCGGGAAACGCTTTTTTCTCTTTTGAAGCAAGATTGCTTGCGATCAATTGAGGAAAAATGTTAAACCGACTATATGTAAACACTACGACAAGAGTGACCGCTACTAATACAGTTATCACAAAAAACATAGCTAATAAGTTTTTTTTATTTTTGCCGAGCATATACTTCATCTGCCTATCATAACAAAAAAGACCAACTCCATTTCAGCTTCAAAAGCTAGAGTTGCAATAACAGACTGATTTTTCTCAATGGTGCAGTGCGATCTTTCAAATTAGAACACAGATACTCCTATAAAAGCAAAAAGCCCCACGATTCAACGCGAAGCTTAGTGCTATATGCGGATTCGTGAGGTGTACTCAGTGAGATTTCAAGTTTTTGGTTTGTCCGATCTTTCCTGTTCTGCACGTGTAATGGCATCTTGAATGCGCGTCCAGCTCGATGAATCATCGGAAGCTCCGTAGTCGCGCGGAAATGCACCAAATGTTAAACCAGCCAAGAAGGCACGCATCAGAGACTGCGGATATGAATAGTACCGACTGCCATCAGAGTTCAGCCTTTTTGTCATTTTTAGCTCCTGCGGTTTTTCCGACGATATGTCAAAGTCGAATAGTTCCAAAACTCCATAAAGTCATCTCAATAGCGGTCATGACCCGCCACCATAGAACACGCCAGCCATTTATAGGAGTTCCTGTGTAAGTATTCCCATTTCTCTCGATTAGATACCATCCATCTTTCAGACGATAGGTGAATCTACGGCTAACTATAGGCCCCGTGATTGGAATAGAGAAAGATGTTCGTTCGGTCATTGGTTGCACGCACCTTATTCTGCTTGATCTCTACTGTAAAGAACATTCCTCTTGGAATATTTATATTATACAATGTTTCACTATGTAAATATAATTAATTATTAGCCTCTAGTTTTTGGAAGATGAATTCGGCAAATGAATCCATTTCCTTTTGGTAGTCAAGTAATTTATCCAAATCAGCCTCTGCGTTTTGATCCCAAGTAACATTTTGTAATCTAAACGCTCCAAAAATACCAATATTTTGCAGTAGAAGGTGATGGTTTGCTTTATGGCTTTTGTTAAAATCTTCGATAAAGGATTGCATCTTTTTTCGCTCTAGATTATTTGTTTTTTTCCACGCAACTCCTTCTTGCTCTAACGCGTAGACTTCCACCCATGGATAAGGAAGCCCCCAATTGGTGTGACCTTCACAAGATGAGCTTGTTGGAAATCCGGCCATACGAAGTGCAATGACAATTTTCTTTATATTCCCGTCAATATGCTCACCCATGCTATCGACAATACCGTCAACCTCTCTAGCTACTTCTTCATATGATTGCATAGTCCTATGTTAGCAAATAAATATACTAGCGAAGATAGCTCTTCTCTCTTATGGATACAAGCCTTAGAAAGGTATATATATTCCAGACTTGGTGTGGCATAATATGTGAAATTAGGAATAGACTAGCTAGTTATATAAGGTTGGAATATGATATCAACAGCATGCTACTATAAGATCTTTAAACTAAAGGACTGAATCTATATGAATCGTGAATCTAAATTACGGCAGCCTCCAAACAAATCTGAATTTCCTATGGAGCGTATTAACGAGCAGGTGCGTAGGGCTTTTGGCCAAGGGGCAATTATTAGTGGTGGCTTCGACTTTATATCCCCACTAGATAGTACACCATTTGATGTAGAGAGAACTGCTGAGGCGCATCGTAGTCTTCTGCGCTTACTAGATGCTAAAAATAATATAGACGAATAATTTCCAGATTTGGTACAGTGCGATGTCTCAAGCAAGAATAGTACTTTGCTCATCCACTATTTTCGCCCTTTAGTGCTCATTGTTTTTAATTTATAGTTGACAAAAATGCAATTAAGGTGTTATTATAATTGCTAACTCGACAACAGTCGGGGGTAGGCCCTCTATCCAAAGGTGGATATTGTGGGAAATCAGTATGGTAGCAGCGGACGTCCGTCGAAGAGCTTCCAGAATGGTAGCAACACGCATCATGGTGCGAGTCGCTCTCAGTCGGGCAATGCCTCGTTCGGACAAAAACCCAAGCCTCAGCGCGGCAACGGAGGTGGACGCAGTAGCGGACCCTCTATCGGTGAAATCCTCTTCGGTCCCGGACCTCGCTCAACGAGTCATGGCGGCAGCAAGAAGAATCGCAATAAGGGCAAAGGCAGCCGCTAGTCTCACTGGCCACCTTCACTCTCCGTCAAAAAGGGGAGTGAAGGTGGCTTTATCAATTTTTGAACTATAATAACGATATGATCTCAACTGCTATATATAAACTAGATGTGCATGATGTGCAATGGGACGTTGCTCATCTATTCGAACATCTTCTGATACATGCCTGGCATACACATCTTATTGTCAATAATCTTAACTCTTCACTCTACGGATGGGTTCGAGGAGCGACGTTTGAACAGTATATATTTCTTGATACAGGTTTTTATGACAAGCGTACTGCTGAACTGTTTGACGACTTTATTCATTCTAGCCTTCGGTTTAGCGCGATTGAAATAGAAAAGTCACTTGCTGATATCGGCGCCGAAGAAAAGTCAGAATTTAGCATTATGGACACCCAGCGGCTACATCAGGAGATCATCCATTTATCTGATCGGATTTCTTCTCATAAGACTGTCACGGATATTACACAGAAGCCTGTTTCTTGTCTTAAGGCAAAAAAAGCGTCCAAGTGCTATCGTGATGTCACATTGCTTATAAGGGCGCATGGCTTAAATGATAATGAGCAAGTGGCGTTCTTGAGGTTGAAGGTGATCTTAATTGACATAATTAGCCGTTCATTAAAAGATAAGTATGTTTGCTATGAGCAAGGTAATTCCGCATTAACGCGAAATGATCAGGATATGGGGTATATAAGTAAGTTGACGTTGGGCGTGGGTCAAGGTACGCTTAGCGAGCTTGCAACATATCTTATGTTGACTATTAAGCAGTTTCAAGTAGAGCGGGATTGGTCGCAGATCGAACTACACCTTAAGACATATGCTGACGAGGCGTTATGGAAAAGTATTTCAATTGAATACTATCGTGAAACTGGAATTGCTGCGAGCCCGGATGAAGTTGCAGAGCTTACAACTAAAAGGACTATTCAGTCAATTTTTTCCAAAATAACTATTGAGGCTACACCCCACGACAGTGCTAACGATAAATGGATACAGTAAGTGTAGCTTGACTGAAAAGGTTAGGATAATTAGTGGTATAGTATTATTCTAGATGGACGCGAATCTTATCCTGAAAAATCTCATAGCGATTGCTACCATACTTCTCATTTGTGGACTCTATTTTCTCACAAAGCGCTGGCCGATCAGCATTGATACTACATTCAGCCAACATGCCGCAACTAACAGGCAATCTTATGTTTACTACATAGTGCTTTTTGTTGTGACGCTACCCCTCTTGGTGATATTTTTTGGCCATTGGTTCGTTCCGACGTTTCATGTGTCAAAAATGTTCCTTCTTTTATTTTTCACGTCATGCGTTACGCAAATTCTATGTACATTGTTTCCTGAAAAAGGAAGATGGAGGATTCCTCACCAGATACTTGCAGGTGTATCGGCAATACTTCTAGTGCTGTGCATGTCGATGTTATCAACAGCGATCGCCATCCCTTTCGTGTTTCAACTTATTTTTATAGTTGGTTTGATTTGTATGCTTACGATAATTGTAATTACTGCACTCCAAGGTGCGAAGCTAAAAAGAAAGATGATTTTTCAAATTGTGTACTACGTAGCCTTTTTTATTCCAGTGCTAGCGATCACATATATAAGCTAAATGAGGGTTCAAGTTATATCACAAATCGGTGCTACACTAGGGTGAGTGAATACCAGAAATTTCTCTACAGACTATTGGAAGAAGACGGAAAGTCTCATCGAATTTACGCCGACTAATAATTTGACTCCCGAGCTGCCGATAACTGCAGTAAAGCTATTGGATGTTCTCGATGGAGAGATTCTTCTCGTAAATACACCAAAAGGTTGGGACATACCTGGTGGGCATGTCGAGGCGGGTGAGACAGTGGAGAATGCGCTGCGTCGTGAAGTTGATGAAGAGACCAAAGGGAAGCTTCAATCGTATCGATTGGTAGGCTTGTTGAATATTACGACACAACGCATGAATGAATATAACAAAGATTATCCTTTGGCTAGTGCTATAGCTATGTATGTGGGTGCGATTGCCGACATTACAAATGACTTCTCTTTACTAAGCTACGAGAGTACTGGCATACAGAGATTCGATATTCGCACGTTACCAGAAGTTCTTCCTAATTGGTCGGAGTTGTCTCAAGAGATTGTGGAATATGTCGAAGATCTTCATTGTACTGTTTGATAATTGCTCTTTATAGCACAGCGTGATCCACGAAGTTAGAGCAATTTCGCCGACTTAGACTCTGCTTGATTATTAAAAATTGTATTTATAATTTCCTCTTTGCTTGAAGTCGCATGGATTATTTTTTCGTCAGATAGGTTTAGATAGTCTTTCTCTCTCCACCATCTCCGCATCTCCGCTTCTCCGTATTCATTCTTTTCTCTCAACTTTGTATTGTGGCGCCGTAATGTTTCTTCGAATGGTTTATCAAAGTAGTATATGTAACTTTTTCCACCAAAATCATTAATGAGTTTTTTAAGCATTTCGCTACATTTATCTGCATGTAATATTCCTTCGATAACAACATCGTAGCCGATACTTTTACCATACATTGCAAGGCTATAGATTAATTGAATGCTCGGGTTGCCAGGTAAGTCTTGCACTCGCAGGATCTCTCTTCTAACTATATCTTGCTGAATAAGCATACTTTTATAACCCATCCTTAGGCGTAGCTCTTTTGCTACTGTCGACTTACCGCTTGCCGAATTGCCACGAATGATTATTAGTCTCTGCATAGTTTAATCATAGCAAAGTTCTTACTTAAACTCGCCCTATGTCATATTTGAACCAAATAAAACATATGTAAATAATTTCCAAATTTGGTACAGCGCGATATATCAGGTAAGAACAATACTCTATAGCTTTATATAAAAATAACCCCACGCTGTAGGTGGGGTTCCGTACCGGAGATCACTGCATGCGCAGGTCTCCGACGAACATCATGAATAGTTACTTCTTGATATGAAACTAGGGAGCTTAACGCAAGCATTCGCTATTGTTAAACTCCCGGTTTCGAGCAGTACTTTGTTATTTGGTTACTCTGGGCTCATCACGACTTGTTGTGTTCGTCCAGAAGACTGACGAGGAACACAACGGATGCAATGATGAATGCCGGAATGAGCGCGATCCGTAGTTGCACCCATGCGCTGTTGTTGAGGAAGTGGCCATATGTGCCGTATACGGCAAGAATCCACACCACAGAACCAACGCACAGAAACGTGATAGCGGCGTATACCGCAGGACGAAGCATCATGAACATTTCCTTTGCTCGATGGTAACTGGGCAACTGTCCAGTCATATTGATAATAACATATATTATATAATAAGTCAATAACAGTATTATCAAGAATATACTGATCCATGAAAATCTACCACGCTAGCATCTGGAAGTTTTTCACATAAAAGGGTAGCTGTTTCATGCTGGTACGGCGCGATGAAAAAAAACGAGAGCTTTATTGGGGTGTAACTAAAGACCTGATCTTCATTTCATACTCTTACGGTGTAAGTAAGGGGGCTACCTGCCTCTTTTGGTTCATTAAAGCAAACAGGGGCAAGACTTACTGCGATACCATTATCATTTACATGCTTACAGAGCGGAATAGGGAGCATATCGAAGTTATTGGTCGGCGAAAGTACTTTCCATTGGTTATCCTGCAATACGGCAAACATATTTGCACTAGGGTATGGACATCCGTATTCTAAAAGTACTTGCGTTTTATCTTGATTTGCCGCCACGACGTTATAATACGATGAACAGTCCTGGCTAAGCTCTTTATCCTTTTTTACCATCCCGTTCAAAAAAGACTCTAGCTTCATCAGCTTCTCACCGTTAATCTTTACGGCCTTGCCACTCGAAAAGTCGTACTGGATAGACCCTAAGCTTACGTGCTTGCCGAATTCGCCAGTCGCTACATTAGTTGTCGCTGTTTGATTCCTGGGATAAGTCACGATAAGCGCCAGTATGACTAAGATTAACAGTGCGACTACGCTCACAAGAATACCTTTTGATTTATCAAATTGCTTGCTAGATTTCGCCATTTTCTGCTGCCGATCTTTTTGTTTTAATGATGTGATGTATTGACGAGAGTATACCATTCGTCGCTAGCCGCGTAAAGCTAATGGCTGGAGTGACAGGTATCGCAGCGTCTATAAAGTGCTCATTTCTAATTTGGTATAGCGCGATCTCCCAAGTTAGAATTCGGGTATGCTCATAAAAGCAAAAAGTCTTACACTTTTCGATGCAGTGAATCCTTACTTGCCGCTAGTTAGATTATGCGGTAAACTTGTTTATGCTTAAAAGTCTTCAAGAACTTAGGTCTGTCACGCGAACCGTTATAGTATTTTCAATAGTGGCCGGTGTGGTCAGTTTATTATCTGGTTCACTTATTCTATATATTGCTATCGTTGAACCTGGAGGGGGTAGTATGGCTGCGTATGCGTGGGTATTCCCTCTTATGATCAGCGGCGGGCTCACCATTTTGCTAACTATTGCGGCCGTACCTTTGAATCTTATCGCAGCACTCACTGAGCCTAGTATGAAGGGAAAAAAGATTTGCTATACGTTATGTTTTGTATTTCTATGCGTCCTTTGTATCGCACTACTGCGCATTAGTGGAATTGGGTAGATACTATTACTCTAAGCCCGTAGCATTGTATTCTTCATAGTCTAAGAAGCCTCTTCGGAGTTTTCAGCGTAAAAATAAGACTTCCGAAGAAGTCTCTTATTATGCTTACGGTACAACGTAATCCTTAAAGTTAGAATGTCACTCGCCACTTAGGTGTATCGATACACGCTTCTTCAGTAATGTATATCGATCTGCGGTCGACTTGTCATCTAGTCGTTTTTCGCGTAGTGACGTAAAGTCACCTAGAGCAGTAGGCTTAAGGCGCATTCCTACTGGTGATCTATACTGTGAATTTGTTGTATCGATAATCGTGCCATCATCCAGTCTATTCATATAGTGTGTTTCACGTAAAGCGCCTTCGCTGATTTCATATCGTATAAGATCACCACCAAAATAGTCCTGCACTACGAGCGATGACACGACACATTGTCCACGTGCTTTGTTCTCGCGAGACCAGTTGTTTGCATTATATGCAGTTTCCGCACTCCATGAATCTTGGATTGCTTTTGTTAGGATCTGTAGTGTTGGTTGCATGCTTCCTACTATAGCAAAGATGTAATAGATAGAGTGAAAGCCAGCCTACTTCTGCTTTAGCTGCGATTTCACCTCAGCACTCAAAAGCAGATATGCTACCAAGTAAAGATCAACTAAAAAGAATATAGAGACTATGGTGATTTCTGAAATTGTATATGCCTGCGAGCTAACGGCGATTCCACCGATGCCGGATAAGCCGTAACTCACTAGCGTCATCATTATAAATGCAACAACAGCTTTTTCTTTTCTTTTGTGAAGGAGATAGATGGTCAAGCCTGCGAGAGCACTGACAATGAGGTTTGTGAAGATTGTCAGTATACGATCTGTATTTGGATCTGTGTTTAATTCGCTATCTGGTATAGAGCAGTAAGCGATAGATAGCAGGATGCTTGCTATGAAGTATACGTAGCTCCATATGAGTACTAACTTCAATCTAAATGAGAGAGAGGGTGATTTTTTTGACATAAAGTTAATTATAGCCTATTGCAACCGAGTACTCTAGTTCTACGTATAGATAATTTCCAGACTTGGTACGATGTGATCTCTCGTGTAAGGGCAGAACTACTCTAAGCCACTATTTTTATCCCTCAAGACTAATCATTGTAAATATTAATATTATGTTATATAATAACATTTAATCACATTGACGTGAATGTACCTTCTGGAATAGGAGTAAAAATGTCCGATGACATGCTTGAACTTACACCTACGGAGCTGCACGCTGCCTATATGGCCGGTGTTAGCCTCGATGCATACGTCAAGGCTCGTAGAGTGGTTCAAAGTCCGCTTACAGCGGTAAACATGCTAGCCCAAGGGATATCATCTTCAGAAATTGAAGATTATTCATATCGAATGGGGTGCAGCAACTTGACCGATCGGGTTCTCGACGCACTAAAAAGCGATTTGGATACACTGAGCTACCTGCGCTTTAATCACTTTTCTCGTCCTGAGCTGAGTCATGAGCAGATTGTTGATCTTATGAAGAGAGGAGTCACAACTGAGTTTGCTAATTCGGTTAGTCGATGGAAAATGATACGTCGGCTGGTGTCTTGGTGGTCGAGCAATTGTGGGCCAAGGATTTAAAAAAAGCGTTACTTGCGCATGATGCTATCTTGCTTGACGAAGGTAGGATTCACCCCGATGTCGTAGAAGCCGCTGTCAGCGATCTTAAGGCGACGGCTAGTAAGTAACAAAGGAGGTTTATGATGCCAATTGGAAGACCACTTACACCACTCTCGGTTGCCGGCATACGCCGTCGGCAGCGACGACGCGGACTCTTGTAGAGCTAGACCGCTGCAGGATTTAGTTTTAACTTTTGACATTAATTTGACTCTTATATTCATGGTATACTTCTTGCATGAAGAAACGTGTGCTGCTCCTATCGATTACACTCATTATAGCTGGAGTAATTATTGCGTATTTTGTTCCACTCAAATCAAGATATGTCAGTTGCTCGGATGATCGTAGATTTAGTTTGTTGTTAGGTCAGGGTGATGCATATGAACGATTCTCAGCACCACCACTTGGTATTAATATGGGTGCATGCACACCTAGTAATGCTAAAGCTTCTTTGTACTTATTCTAGTCAATGCTCGCAAACACGGTATATCTCAGGAGTATACAGGATATTTGCCAATTAGTGAAAAGTAGAATGAATCAGCTAAAGTAACAAAATACATGTCAGGTTAAAAACCATCTTAATAGATTATTCTAAGTGAAGTCATTCAATTGTTTTTTGCAATAGCTAGCCGTCGCCACCGCCAGCCGATATTTATTTATGACAGACGATGGGTGATGTAAGGTGTTATTAATCTTTTCTTTCTGGGAGAGTGATCTTTAGATTGACGAGCGACTCGTTGTTTGCCACTGATATGGTTGGAGTGATGCCTTTGGCGACTCTACATCCAGTTACGTTCTTTATGTTTCTAAATATTCTTAGGTTGACTGTTGTACCTTCGCCAGAATACTGCATAAGATCGGTTTCGTCATTGTAGTCGGTATTAAAAGTGAGTCCGTCTTTGATTCTTTGTTTTATCTCAGCAATCTCTTTAACGTCTTCGGTGACTGGGTAACCAATTTCTTGCAGTGAGCGAACCAGAGTTTCCTTAAGGTCGGCAGGTGCATTCTTAAATTTATAGAATACTTCTATCATTGGGACGGGTTTTTGAGGGGTGAAAGATTCATTGAAACTTTGGACGCCGTTATGCTCTTGTTTGCATATCTCGGTGCCGCCGATTTCTTGCATTTTTGCGAGAACAGGAGCTGCTTTCTCGGCGGCAGGATATTTAGAACCATCTTTAATTTTGAATGAACCAATATTAAGGATGACGATCGCACATAGAATTAATACAAGTCCGATTAATATTTTTACTGAGAATTTCATTTTTTTGGGTTGCATAGTATAAATCGTAATACCTATTGCTTTGTGGTCGCGTGCTGATTTATTGTTTCTTGTGTACAAGGTTGTACGTTATTGTCTATACAATAATCTTGCCTTGCGTTTTGTTCTGTGAGAATAAAAATTTGAGAACTATCTTCTTTTGCTTGTATGTTGTGAGTGCTGATTGCGAGTAAGCTTAACACGATTGACGCACTACTCATAATAATCGCCACTACTATGGCGGTGGTGAAGATGGTATTTCGAGACTTTTTGTTTGTTTGAGTGTTTTTCATAGTTAAGATTGTAGCACAGTGCGTATACCTAATCGCAAACACCTTTTTATTAGTTCGGCGGTAGCGGCTAGGTCGTTTGTAGCAATTGAGCATCACTGCGTTTAAAGCAAAGAAATAACCCCACGCTGCAGGTGGGGTTTCGTGCCGGAGATCACTGCATGTGCAGGTCTCCGACGCATCTTACTTCAGAGGTTGGTGCCTAGCTATTCGCCACTGCGTTCCGCGTCGACCGTGGCCTGCGCACGCATGAAAGCGTCATGACCCATCTTGACCATCTCGCGACTGTCGGCGATGAGCTTTTCGAGCGCATCGAGGCTGAAAATCTCGGGCATCTTGCGTTGCAGAGTAGACAGAATGGTCATCGGAACCCCGATTTCCAGATCATCGCTCATGTCAACATGGAGCTGGTCTGGGGTGAATCCCTGTCGAAGCTCGTCGACGAACGAATCGACAGCGATACTAGCCGTATTCTCCTCCAGTAAGCCCAGAAACATGAAAACTTCAGCTTGCAGTTCGTTGTTGTCCATGATGAACCTTTCGTGTGAAGTACTGACTAATAGTATAGCCAGGTGATGCTAAACAATACAAAAAGTATGTTCATAGTGAATATATTATCATATTTAAACTTATAAGTCAATAACTGAGACGATCAGCTGTAGAGATGGGTCGTGTGAGCAGAGTGATTTTCATAGTCTGAGAGTCTCTATGTATAAAGGTTATGGTACAGCGCAATCTATCAGGTGAGAACATTTCTATTCTAGTTTACCATTTTCGTCCTTTTGGACTCATCAATATAAGCACAGATTTATGGAATTATTTAGATTTTTAATTAAAAATAACCAAAAATATTTAAAATATAAATACCATTGGTTATTGCTCAAGATTGGACGCTCTTGAGCGGGCGTGTATCGCGAAGATCTAGCGTGTCTTGAGCTGTGTTACGAGCTCTGTTATCGCTTTGGCTACCTTTGATCCTTGAGTTTTATAGAAGGGGTCAAAGAGTGTTCCATTGTCGTAGGCTGCGATTAGCGACGATACCTCGATCATGCTTTTTGAGTATTCGCGCGAACCTTCGCATCCTGAGTCAGAGGCCAATTTATGGTTCCTGTTGACGATCAGTCCACAAACCCCGCACTTGACTTGCACGATACGATCGGCACCAAAGAACGACAGGGCATTCCAGGCGCGATGTGCGAAATGTTCCGCCACCGATTTGGTTACGACGCGATCGAAATCGTCGCGCGTCAACCACTCGAGGACTGTCGGTTTGGTTGTTTTGCTCTCTGTGACTACTAGGTCAAGGATCTTCGCTAGTTCATACACAAGTTCCTTTGCTTCAGTTGTAGATAGTGATGAGGTGCGGTCGTCGAGGGTGAGTGTAATTCGCTTCTCGGTCTTCGCTGTGAACCTTGTCATGTACTGCCTACTTCCTAGATGAGGAAATGTCATATGAATAAATATATTATACATATTTTATTAGCATCAGTCAATAAGCAGAATTATCGGTAGCCGTATGAGTATTTAAATAGTATCTCTCAAGTGAGAGTTAAGGTTAATGACTGGTGTGGACCGAGTGCTTTCTGACGCAGTAGGTCAAACAATTGATTAAAGTATAATAAAGTTGTATAATATAGGTTAGTCATGCAACGGGCATGAAGGACATTTTGGAACGGGAGTAATTCGATGAGTCGAAAGTCTTCGGAGCCACTACAGCGCGAGCTATACGCAGCGTATAAGTCAGGCGTGAGTCTCGATGTGTATGTTACCACCTATAGATTCGTCAAGGATCATGTGGCTACTATGGCAATTCTTACCTATGATATTGAGCTATGGAGTATAGATACATATCTCTGGAAGGTGCGTAAGTCTTTCGATAGAGGTAACGTCAAGGGGCGAGATGTAGGAAATGCTGTACGCAAAGGGCTGGATGCGATGGAATATATAGATTTCTCGTGGTATAAAGAGCTATCGAGTGAGGTGATCATCGATGCCATGCAGGCAGGTGTGACGTCCTCGGACTATGGAATATGTAAGCACGAAGGAGTAACACTCGAACAGCTCAAGCAGTATCGCGGTGAGTTTGGAAAAACTGGTGATGACTTTCATCATTATGCACTTGCTCGATCAAGAGACGTCACCGTTGAATGCGCGAAACGATTGACCGTACGGCCAGGCTTTGGCGATTGTGTGGTGCGGCTGCTTGAGGTGGGTGCTGTACCTGCCGAGCTGATTGACATGCTCGAGAGCGAGGCTGTCCAATGTGAGGCGAAGAGCCGAGATATTCGATGGGGTAATAGTTTTGTGCTTCAGAGCTATCGAGACATTCGCGTCGGGGCTTATGACCGACAGATCACAGTGACCCACGAAGAGGCTCGCGAGGTCGCAGAGCTACGTAAGATTCACGCATCGCGCGAATATTTACGTCGGCGAGAAGAGAAAAATGGCACACATGAGCGGGCCCTGAGACTCTCTCGGTAACGTGTTGCTCAGCACAACCATTCCAAAATATTACGACCCCGAAGGGAGACTCGCTGAAAAGCTTGAGAAGCCCTTCGGGGTTTTTCATTAGGAACAAGCTATCGTAAAGCTGGCCAGGATTATCTTATGGATGTTGTTTTGAGGTGTGCTAAGTAATAATAAAGCCTGTAGTTTTTATAAGGTACAGTCACAAAAAATCACCATCCATTTCATCATGCGGTAAAACCGTAACGGTCTCGTAATTAGTGTTGTGAGGCATGATAAGATTTTCAAACTCGAACTTATATTTTCCTGAAATATTTTTCAATTCACGACTTTGATAGTAAGGTCGGCATAATCAGTAGTGATAAATGCAAAGAACTCTTGAGTGTCTGTGGTGTAAATATCAAAAGTAGTGTCTGGTAAAGTAAAGCTCCTGAAAAATTTCAGGCTAGAAGGTAGATGAAATGAAGCCATTGCTACTTTGCTAGTGTTATTGCTCATAGTTAATTATTTATCATCGTCTTGTTGTCCTGTGTGGTTAATGCTATATTGCAGGCATGTGAAAAGCCATTAGTGAATTTCAAACTTTGACTCGTAAGTCTATATATTTTTCTTCTGGAGATTATTATCTTTGGCTTAGTGACAGGGTTGCTTTTCTTGAGTATTCTTGCGGATGACCATAGTAGTATAGGCATGGGGCGCTGGTGGGGGTGATGCTGTTTCAATTAGCTGCATTAATAGTGCTTGTCTTGGGGCTTGTCGCTGTTATCCCGGGGCTTACCACTGTATCTAAGGAGTCTGACAAAAAAGGGGAGAGCTATCTGTCGTATATTGTATATAGTATGTTTATCTCTAGTTAGATGTATAGTACTGTCCTTTAGTGGACTAATCTAGTAGTTCGTAGTGATTGACATCGCAAGAAGATTGCCAATCTACCTATATTTATAATAAAAGCCTGATTCATTAAGCTAGAGCTAGAACAACAGGTAAAATAAATAATTTCCAGATTTAGTACGGCATTATATTAGAAATAAGAACTAGATTAATTACTATTTCGATTTAAGAAACGCCCGTAACTCCTCGAAATTATGTAGTTTGTTATAAGTCTCGATGTCTAGCTCAGGAGATAGCTCTGCGCGCGTAAGTCCGCCGTATCCTTCTGGCTCAAATATCTTATCCCAACCGAAACCACCGTCTCCACGTGGCTGGGTGGAGATCGCGCCATTTAACCTTCCCGATACATACACTAAATCCTGTCCATCGTAGTATCCATATATGACCACTGCATAAGCGGACCTATCGTCGAAATCATTTAGTATCCTACATAGATTATTCAGCCCGTCTTCCGCATCGACGAAAAACTTTACAAACGGTCCCGGTAGCCCGTGCAGGCTATTAAACATAAGAGATGTGTCTTGTATTAAAACAGGTTGTTGCATAATAGAATATGCCTGACAAACTTTGTGTTCGGTTACTGCAAATGGGTCGACAGATTGAATCTCATCAAGCTCCAGCTTGTTATGTTCTAAGTTAACACCGAGTACTTTTGATAAATAATCCGCCTTATTCTGGTTGCCAGTAATAAATATTGGAAGCATAAATTAACTATAGCAGGATAATTTCGATGTGTCATAGAAATGGTACGGGGTTATACTCAAAATAAGAAATGAAATCCAATCTGTTATTATTTAACTATGCAACATCTCGTTATTATTCGTGGAAACTCAGGGAGCGGTAAATCTACCGTTGCTAAGCAGTTGCAGTATCATATGGGCTATCAAACAATGCTAATCCCGCAGGATGTTGTTCGACGCGAAATATTACGAGTACAAGATATCGATAACAATCCTAGTGTCCAACTTGTATACGACCTTGCTATGTATGGAGGTAAGATCGGATATGATGTAATCGTTGAGGGAATTTTTGTAAATGAGCGTTACGGAAATATGCTGAGAAAACTAATCAATGATTTTCCAGGCGAATCATATGTATACTATTTTGATATTCCTATAGAAGTAACGCTACAGAGACACTCTTCAAAGCCGAATGCGCATGAATTTGGCGAAAAAGAGTTACGAGAATGGTATATCGAGAAAGATCATCTCGGCACAACGAATGAAAGAACTATTTTAGCTGACATGGATCAAGGTCAGATTCTTCAAATGCTTGCAGGTGACATGCAGTTAGTTGATTTTAACGAAACCAGGTGATGATTCCATTATCTATCTAGCAGGGTGTAGTATAGTATTGCTAGCAAAATGCATGCTACTAAATATAGATAGGTCCATATAAGCGCTACCTTTAATCTTAATGAGAGGGGTGGTAGTTTTTCGACATAAAGTTTATTGTGGCGTAGTTTAACTCGTTATTGCTTAAGGTAAAACGACGCGATGCCCGCTGCTATCATAAGCAGGATGACAAAAATAAGCTTTGGATTAACTTTTTGGTTCTTGCGTTCAAGTTGCACCGCTACAGGTGATCTCGATGTCAGTGGACGAATATTAGTAGCGTGACTGTCTGAGTAGTTTCGAGATTGATAGGTGACTTTCTTAGCGAGAGTGTAGGCGACATCGAGCAAGGGCTCGAGCACGGCTTTAGTCATTAAGTCAGATTTTCCAATGTGGAATAAGTACAATTTATTGCCAATAATCTCGACATCGTACGCTAGTGATATCTCAAGAAATACCTGCATGACATCTGGCGTGAACAGGTAGAGTGCATCTTGCTCATAGCCTTTAGGAGTATACAAACTAAAGTGCTCATTAAAATCTCCCTCGAGCGAAAGTTGCTGATCGGGCGAGAACTGATCTCTTATCACACCAGATCTATTGGCTCCATCATTCTTTTTGGCATCGAGAAGAATATGGGGGAGCTGTTTGGGCAGATCTACACAAATGTAGGTATACCAGTAGATGGTATCTTCCCGAGAGCCTCTCTGCGCGTATGTATAATTTCCAAACTCCGTAACATGTTCGCTGCCCGATTTATCTCGAACACCATTTACTATGCCTCGGCTCGTACTCGGTTGTTTAAAGATAATTCCCGTATGGCGATCATAGTCGTCGTTTGCAATCATTACTAAGTTGTTTTCTTTTACGAAGCCTCTCCGTTTGTAGCTTGACCGCGCATTTTGGATAGCATCAACACTAGCAAGGTATGTAGTAAGGAAGCAAATTGCGATGGTGAAAATCATGACTGTGAGGAATACTGTACCATCGAGCATAGCAGGTGCGATGGAGTGTGCGACAACGGGTATTCCAATAAAGAAAACAATCGCCACAGCTATACTGACGCCAACTTTTTTGAACAACACTTTTGAGTCGCTATCACGCCATAGTTCATTTATCGTGGGCGTATGATCAAGTGAAGTGTAGTCATATTTCATTTTAGTAATTATATCACTGATACAGCACCCGATGTGAAGCTATACACTTATTAGTTCGGTAGTAGCAGCTGTGTCGTCTGTAGCAATTGAGCATCACTACGTTGAACAAAGAAAGAACATAAAGAAATAACCCTACGCCGTTAGTGGGGTTTCGCGCCGAAGATCACTGCATATGCAGGTCTCCGGCGCATCAAACACTTCGAATATTTAATGATAAGTCAATAACTGAGACGATCAGCTGTAAAGGCTAGAAGTATGAGTAGAATGGTTTTCATTATTTGGGAGTTTCTATGTATAAGAGTTATGGTGCGGCAGTCTCTGTGAGCTTGGAATTTTCGTGAAACCATGATATTCGATTTCGTACACCGTCTACGGTTATTTTTTAGATCTTCTGCTAATTCAAAAGTTTTTTGTTTTCTATTGTTTTTTTGAGGTAGTTCATTGTCAAGACAATGGTTGCACATAGTAGCAGCGGAGCGATTATAAATGGGTAAAGAATTACACCAAGTCCATCAAGAAGGAGACAGTTTCCTGCAGAGAATCCTGACCCACAACTAGGGGTAAGCGCAATCTGAGCCCAATAATCAAGCGTCATTATGGTGCTGATTAAAAGCAATACGAAAGCTGCGATCAATAATCTGGTATTATTTTTCTTTCTATTTGGAAGTAGTGCTGAGATCAGCAGGATAAGAATGTATGAAGCAATGAGCAGTACGACAGTAGTATTCGCATCGGTATAGCTCTTTCGCAGAAGGTAATACCACAGAATAGGCGAGGTACCTGTAAGCCAAAGTGCCCATAAAATATATTTTGATCGTGTTTGTGATTTCGGAATGTTATTTTTTTTCTTTGTCATAGCTTAAGTATATTATAAATAGACCTCCAGAGAAGTCTATTTTAAACATACGTACAATGGTACAGCGTGATCTTTGAAGTAAGAACTGCTTACGTATCTATATCGGCTTGTCGCACGCGCACGTAGGATGAGAATAGTATGGACACATTATTAACAATATGAGATAATATTTCTCATGACGATAACATATAATGATGTTGTCATGGATGTCAGTAATGTTGCCTCACTTCAGGGTGTAGATGCGCAGTTTACTGGTTCATGCAACATCACTTATTTGACAGCACGTCACGTCTCACGAAAGGATTTTGATCCGTTATGGAGGGATATTGTCACATCGGCGGATGTGGTATTCCACGAAGAGTTTGCATGGTCTAGCGAGAAAAAGTTTGCACTACATGCTATCTCTCAGGGAGATTCTAGGTATCTCGATGTGGGCATGGGTAGTAATGAATCTTATTCCTGGCAGCACCTAAAGTCGGTTGCTGGTACGGGGATAAGGCAGGAGTTTTGGGATGTCTCAGAAAGAGAAGTTTCCAAACTGAATCTGCGCAGTTTGATAGATCGTTATCATGAGGCCTACATGGGCGCAGAAGATGCGATGCGAAAAGGTGCATTCTCTGAAGCCCTTACGAGTATGCATATTGCGCATTCAATGCTCGGAGAGTACGATTCGCATAGAGATACTATCGGTGTCCAGTGTATTATTCGTAGGGCAAACACTCTGGCCGAGAAGGCTTCGGGCAATACAGTACCTCGAATAGTCGTATTTGCAGGTGCAGCTCATATTTTTCAGGCTGTTACGATTGCAAAAATGTTCTCGCGTGAGGATCTGTCCGTTTCTGTTCGATCGTTGATTCAAAATCCGTTTGGACACTCTATAGCAGCTGGCTATGCTAGCTACTTGTCGGGTATCGTAAGTGAAATGGCAATTGTCAGGTCCTGGCTAGGTGCCATCTTGACGGGTCAAGTGACTGCGAAGAATGCTGGTCAGCCTGGGGCTTTTGCTATAAACGAGGCTGATGCTACCGTTGAGCAGATGTCTGATGAAGAGGCCTGTAGGTTACTCCGTAAGCTTGCCTAGGCTTGTCAAAGTAAAAAACCGTCGTCTACACTCCCATGAAAGGATGCGAAAGCACTCTCGACTGGGGGTGTTTTCAATTGTGCGTGGAACATATGTTGACTATTGATAGGGACAGTTCTAGCTTTTAATTTAATTCATCTAATATAGTGCGGTATCGGAATCAGAAAAACTCAGATTTAGTACAGTACTATGTATGAAATTATAACCAGAACAGCTACCTTATGAAGCTGAACATCGTGACATTTTCACCCATGTCAGGAGTATAGGTGTTAAATGTATGAACACCGACACTGTAGATGCTGTCATTCGTAGAAGTAAAATTGGTTTCGTCGAACCCGTTATCGCGAAATACATTTCTGATTACTTTTGTGCGGTCTGGAGCCCGACGATTGCATGTCCAGATAACTTGCGTACCCTGTTTACAAAACTTTGGTAGATTTTGTATCGTTTTTACTACATCGTTGTCGTTGATATTGCCAAACACGCCACAAACAAGGATCAGATCGGCTGGAAGGGTATCTTTGTATGCATATGTTTGGCTAGCGTCGCCTCGAATAACTTTCAGGTTATTTGGCATTTTGGTTGTTTGTGCACGCTCGTAGGCCTCACTTGCTAGTCGTGGATCGAGTTCGATAAGGCATCCCTGTATCGAATCTTTGTACTTGTATGTATCTAGCACTTCCATTAAATCGCGCCCATCACCTGCGCAGATATCAATAATTGTATAGATTCGGGGGTTTTTAGGAAGGCACTGGCGAATCGCGTCCTGCACCAGCACGAGCCGCTGGTTAAGAGGAGAGTTGTCTGTATCGTAGTGTTTGTGCCATTTTACCCAGTCTTTCATACGGACTATCATATCAGATGTTATAGCATAATTTCTATGCACCATAGATTTGGTACGGCATGATTACTGGGATAAGAGCTAAAATACACTGTAACCTATCAAGTATGGATCGCTATTAGCGAAGGTCCTTCTAGTACACTGTCGCATAGCTAAATTTTATTTTTATCACACAGCCTGTTACAATAATCAAATCTTGCACCTACTATCTATGGAGTTTATATGCTTAAGTTCGGGAAGCGGAGAAGAGGTGTCCTGGCTTTTATTGGGCATGGAAATAAGGATAAAAGGCAGAGTGTCGAATACCCGTTGCATGATTTTCATGTAAAGTCACTGGACGATATTCAATGCGTGGCACTCTCAGTGCTCGGTCATGCTGAAGCAATCTTCAGTATGAACAAGCCTGATCTTTTTGGTGTTGGGGTTATCGTCGATGTCGCCAAGAAGGATGTCTATCAAACAGCGATTAAACTACAAGATTTACGCAAGGAGCTATATGTTCTATGTAGCAACAACGATTGCATCCAACTCGTGCTATGTGATCGTAATATCTTTGGATTTATGCCATCCCGTACGTCATAAGTTCCGCGATCGTATACTGTATTAGCAGTTAACCTCGAAAGGAGACTCGCTGAAAAGCTTGAGAAACCCTTCGGGGTTTTTCAATACCTAAAGATAAGTAAAGCCTAGGGGGAGTTTTCATGATTTGGGTTTTTTATGTATAAAAGTTATGGTACAGCGTGATTTACGAAGTTAGAAAAATATTAATGTAAAAATGGATCACTCGCTAGAGGTAAAAGTGTGTCGTTTGCTTTGCCGGCCCTAATAATTGCCGAATTGAAATATGCAAACTCATCCAACGCGTTACGCGCTAGGATAACTCTTTTACCAAGTCCAATTGAGATCCCAATTTCTGTTTGCACACCTGCAGAGACTTTGCCTTCGATGATTGCAAGCATACCATCTGCTTTTTTATCTCGTCTAAGTCAAGCTGAAATGCTTGCGCTGGGTCGGAGTCATTGATTTTGTATTGGTCTGCTCGTAATGCACAGAATACATTATGTCCAAAGCTTTCAAGTTTCGTTAAATGACCTTCAAGCTCTTCTTTATACCCAGGAAAAACTTCATTTGTTTCGTAATTTACTTTGATGAATATGAGGCTGCAACGAATATGTTCATAATCTATCTAGACTATCATGTTATGTCGTGATACAAAAATGGGTCTAATTTCGGATAAAATTCATTCAAGAACGCAACCAATTCTGATAAACTATCATTCCGCGATATGTATGATCTTGTACTAGCTCAAATTCTTCATCACTTACATTTTCAGTTTGTTTTTGGATCGGTTCAAATGATATGTTTGTTGTGAATGTGTCATTGCCCTGATGTATTGCTTTATTTTGAAGTGACTCTGCGACGCCGTAGTGCATCATTCCACATGGCATAAAAAACCTTGAGTGGCTTTTTATTTTTCATGCGCTGATCGTTTTTTCTGAGATCTGCAATTGATTTACATACTCCTAATGCAATCAAAACGTTCTAAAAGTTCGAACGAAATCATATCTGTTAATCCAGATCTGGTACGGCGTATTCCGTACCGTCAGAAACAATTCTACTGAATCGGTGTGATTTCAGTGAAGCTATCATTTGTCAAGGAAAGACCTCGCCAATGTAACGTTGGCGAGGTGTGCACACAGTTGTCGCAGTGTGTGCGTCGCGTCATAGAAAAAGTCTATGAGTCAAATCGTCGGAGCTACGAGCCGCCGTAGATGATCGCGATCATCCCGAAGGATGCAGCGCTATTCATCGTGGCGGGGTCGCAGTCGAGCTCCAGGCCCAGGTTCTCACCCGGCCCAGTATAGAGTGCCCCCTTCACCGACACGCGGAACTCACGCCCCGTGTCGGACTTGAAGTCGAACGACGTGTAGTCCACGCTCTTCGATTCCACATCGGTGACAGCGAAGGTGTCGCGTCCGACGTGCCACTGGGTGGACATCACGGTACCTCCGACCACACAGGAGCCCGTCTTGGCGACGTACTCCATAGCAGACGGACGCTGGAACTTCGCGGGGCCGTTGATCGCCTCGGCGATCTCGGTCGCCGACGACACATGCGGCGCGGGACGGGTCAATAGGACACTGCCGATGACCGCGAGGGCCACGAGCAGTACCAGACTCACGACCCGATAGGTCGTGATCCAGCTCTGACGATGGGTATTACGCGAGTTGCTCACAGCATCTCCAATGCACTAGAAAGGACTCCTCCTCCCGATAGCCACATGCTATCAGTTGTACGCCAGACTCTCTTCTGGCATACCGCTCAACGTATACTTCACATAGAAGGATACCCTGGGCGGTATGTCAGGAGCGTATAGCTAACGATTTTAGATCCAGATTAATTCCCGTAAAAGAATTAATCTGTTCAATATTATATAAAAAATTGCAGGAAAGTCAAGTAATGATATTGGACGAGTCAAAAAGCCCACGAGGGAGGTTTATTATTGTGTTTATGTCTATGGTACAGCGCAATCTATCAGGTGAGAACATTTCTATTCTAGTTTACCATTTTCGTCCTTTTGGACTCATCAATATAAGCACAGATTTATGGAATTATTTAGATTTTTAATTAAAAATAACCAAAAATATTTAAAATATAAATACCATTGGTTATTGCTCAAGATTGGACGCTCTTGAGCGAATGCGTTTTGACAAAATACTAGTCGAGAACCTCGATGCAGGGCAACGAATCACCAAAACCGTGGCCCGATAGCCAGAAGGAGTCATCTTCCTCGGACTTCTGAACGGTGTACTCAGCGTAACCGCGTGGGAAGCGTTCGATTACCCACTCCCACTGTGTCGAATCCCCGAACTCGTCTATTGATGGAAAGATGAGTGCCTTGACGGCATTGACCTCATCGTCCGAGCTAAAGACTTGAGCGAAGTATTCCTGGGCGAGTGTCTCCATGGTCTTATCTAGGAGTGCATCAACCTGTGGATCATCTTCAGCATTGCCGCAGCCGAACCCGTATAGCTCGTGCATGCGATCATCGGCAGCACCCAGAAAACTGGAGAAATTCTCATACTCCTGTGCTTGGTCAAACCGAACGATCTTGGGCTTCAGACCCTTGCGCATCATAGCGAGGCGAAGGTGCTGGTAGGTGGCAGAAGTGACGCTACCAAAGACAACGATTGTATCCATGGAAGGAGATTCCTAACGTGAGCCGACTAGTCTATCTAGCCTGGCATTCTGTATCTTGTCAAACTATACATCCAGGAGATATCTGATCTCACTGAATTGTTATAAATAATATCATATTAGGTAATAAAAGTCAATAGTATGATGTTTTTTGGAAGTGTACGCTGTACTTAATGATATAAGTCTACTTCTCATGTAGTTGATTGAGGTTAATTTTGAGTAGTGAGTGACTCTGGTTATGGTATAGCACGATATATCAGGTAAGAACAATACTCTATAGCTTTATATAAAAATAACCCCACGCTGTAGGTGGGGTTTCGTGCCGGAGATCACTGCATACGCAGGTCTCCGGCGCACATCACGAATAGTTCAGGATTCAAAGAAGAACGTACTTACACTGAGCCACTGAACACCGTCATTGAAGCGTTGACCTACGATTAGGTTCTGGCAGACTTGAACTTCCTTGAAGGTGTCATTGTGGAGATGGATGAAGTGGTATTGCGACTTGGGGCATTCGTCATCCATTTTTTCTCGGACAAGACCGAATCCGGGTATGATTCGAAAGAGCTGGGTCTCACGCTCTAGACGAACCAGACGAATATGAACCCAGTCACCTGAATCGGTATAGCCGGTGACATGTAGCATGCTGCCAGGGTTAAGTTCGTCCATGTTGAGAGTTGACTGATCAATCTCGGGTACATTATTCACTTGAGCTCCTAAGAGTGATGTGTTCTAGAGAGAAATTTTCTCATCTAGTATGTACGCGTAGTCTGTCATTGATATGCAACCACGATATTTATATAATATCATACTTATGTTAATAAGTCAAGTACCTATAGATACGGGACCTGTTGGGAATATCTCCGGTGAAATATTATGAAATTATTCTTAGGCTGGCACGAGAATTTGAGGAGTCTAGTAGATTATTGATGCTAGCTTAGTTTTTATGGATATGGTCAACTTAGGATAGCCAAGTAATCATTTGTATACCAGGGGATGTCAAACAGCAACCCAATAACAAAGAGCTTGGTGCGAAGGGTAAACCAAGGTTATGTAAAAGTAGAGAGTTTGCACTTAAGGGCTTAATCCGATGCGGCGAATGTGGGTGCATGATCACGGCGCAGACTAAGAAAAAGGTTCTTGTGAGTGGGCGGATTAACGAACACACATACTATCATTGCACAAAAAACGCCCATGCAGTCAGAGGGGAAATGTCCGCGAGGATGATCTTTTTGAGATGGTAGAGGACTTGCTTGGTAGGTATGAAATAAGTCCAACGTTGTATGAATGGGGTATGGATGCACTGAAGGTAATAGCTTCGAAAGAGATTAAGTCTCGTGATGATGCTCAGGTGGTTCAGTACCGTGCTGTCCAGGACATTCAGTCGCAGCTAGATGTTTTGCTTGATATGACGACACGAGGCCTTATAACGAGTGATAGATACAAAGAAAAGAGTGCACCCCTGGAAAAAGAGCTCATAGATCGCCAGCAGGAGCAGAAAGACTCATTCGAACGTTCAAAGAATTGGTATGAATTTGTCGGTAATACGCTTGATGACCTTACGAATGTCAATCAAAAGTTCACGAAAGGTGAATTGATCGAGAAAAATCGCATACTTAAGGCGATTGGTGAGAACCCGATTTTAATGGATGGAAAGTTGTCAATAACACCTTATAACTGGCTCAAGCCGGTAGGGGAAGGGTTGATTAGGCAGAAGATACCTTCAGGAGCGGTTAGAACGGGCCTCCAGCAGATTGATAAGGATGTAAATTTAACAAAAAAACAAGATTGGTACCCCGGGTTGGAATCGAACCAACGGCCAAAAGCTTAGAAGTCTCTTGCTCTATCCACTGAGCTACCGGGGCATTGTTTAGTATTATAGCAAATTAAATGGTCGACGAGGGTAAGTAGTATATACTTCCTCGCCGACCTGGGTAGGCATGGGGCATGGTCATAGGCAAATTTGCGCAACTTTATCAGCGATCCTCTCCTTTAGTCGTGTCCAATCTTTTGGGCGGTCGCTTAGCTCAAGTAGTGACGAGAACGCAGCGTAGACAACATCTAGCGCTTTCTCGTAGCTACCAATCTCCATGAAGAATGATCGTAGTTCACTCGTCGAGCAGTGCGTCACCTGGGATATCTGCGGTGGTTTGCGGATCCTCACGACTAGCCACGATCCGTCTCTGAGTAGAAGTAGGTCCCATGATTTGTGCTTATACAGGTATACTCTGTATCCAGGTCCGTTCTCAAAGAGATTGTGTCGGTAGCCATAACTCCGACGAATGTGTCTGCCGTTTGCATCGACAAATTCTGCGACGTACGATCCAGGTATTTGGCTAAACTGGTCATCTAGAAATGCAACCATCTCCTGGATGCTTGGCTCTGGGTATCGTGATGTTTCCATGATAACTCCATATCCTGTGTAGGTACGAGCGAGATAGCTTGAGGCTAGAATAGAATGCTTCGAGTGAAATTACAAGTTTTTGAAGTCATAGATACGGTATACTACGACGTATGCAGAGTGGTGAATATATTAGCGATCGATGGTTGATAGAAATAGTAAGAGGTATATGCGAAAAACGCGGTATACGACTCAAGATGTTCTCGGATGATTGGATAATGGAACTTGTCAGTGAGCAGTATGTTGCTCGTGTGATCGGCTATAAGTTTGAGCTTAATAATTCGGTCGCTGCGCAGATTGCATCTGACAAGGTTGCGGCAAGTCAGATCATGCATGCCGAGGATGTTCCAGCGATAGCTCATTCGCTGGTACGTACGAAAATAGATCATACATACGATTGGTCTATCGAGTATGCGCCACTTGTCGTGAAGCCTCTGACCGGAACGAGCGGACATGGCGTACGGCTATTTGATGACCAGTTTAGTGCTGAGCAGTGGATGCGTCAGCAGGGGATTGAGGCGTGGGCGGTGTCGCCGTTTGTCGACATAGTATGTGAAACGCGGCTCATACTTCTAGATGATGAGGTGCTCCTGGCATATGAGAAGATCCCGCAGTCTCGCGAAGGACTGGTGATGTTTAATCTTGGGAGGGGTGCATCTCCTCGGGATATTTCTCCTACAAAGGTGCAGGTGGAGATTGCGCAGCGTGCAAGGCAGGCTATAGGCTTGCGCCTTTGCGCAGTTGATCTTGTCGAAACGCGTGAGGGTGAGATAAAGGTGCTTGAAGTGAACGATGGCATAATGATGGAATACTATATGCGTGTATCAAGTGCGCATAAGCGTCGAGCTTGTACTGTGTATGAGAGAATTATCGATACAATGCTCAAAAAGTAAAAACCGCATCGTGAGATACGGTTCTTGCTTTGGTGCGGGTGGGGAGAATCGAACTCCCGTCTCGAGCTTGGAAGGCTTACATACTAGCCACTGTACTACACCCGCGTAGTGCGACATGCGCCTAGCTATTATAACAGCAAAGTTGCTATAATAAAAAGTATAAGGAGAATTATTTTTATGGCTGATACAAATGACTATGGTTCCGACCCCTACGTAGTGAATATTGAGCAAGCAACAGTAGAGAACGATAAGTTTCGTGTTGCTAAGTGGACAGGTAAAAACTTACAGCTGACGCTTATGGCGATTCAGCCTGGTGACGATATTGGACTGGAAGTACATGATGACCATGACCAATTCCTTCGCATAGAAGAGGGTAGTGGTCGTGTAGAGATGGGCCCTAGCGAAGAAGAGCTGACATACGTAAAAGACGTCAGCGATGATTTTGCGATCTTCGTGCCTGCGGGTAGCTGGCATAATGTCACCAACACAGGCGATACTCCACTGAAGCTTTATTCGATCTATGCTCCTGCTGAGCACGCGCACGGGACGATACACGAAGACAAAGCTGAGGCTGATGCAGCCGAGCACGACCACTAACATACGAGGACAAATAAAAAGATATGCCAACGCTCAATGAAATTATCGACCCTGACTTAAACGCTAAAAATATCGTTCACACGAGCGGTTACGCGCAGGCGGCATCTGGCGGTACGATTGGCGCAACAAGCGCAGGGCTTTCGATGGATCAGCGACGAAAACTTATGTACGGCCGGCAAACTGTCGGTAGTTACGCGCAGTCGCAGCTCGGCCGAAGGTACGGCGCAGCTAAGGCTCGCACTGCGGATAAAGCACATGGTCGCATGTACGACGCAAGTACTGATGGGTTTACCGACAAAGCTCGCTACGGCCGTAATCGCCCGCAAGGCAAAGGGGTGGTCGCCGAGCCAAAGATTGATAGTAATATTGCACGTCGTCAGGCACCTCCAGCCTCTGCCCGACGCGGCTACGATCCATTCGGATAAGTATCTCGACATAGAAAAAACACTGATGAAAATCATCAGTGTTTTTTCTATGGGGCGAATAAAGGGAATTGAACCCTCGACCTCCGGAACCACAACCCGGCGCTCTAACCAACTGAGCTATATCCGCCATAACGGTCGCTCATTATGATAGCACAATTAACGGGGGGAATCTAGACTCTAGATCTCGCGAATTGTTTCGATTTCAGCTCCGAGGCTATTGAGACGGTTGGCAAAATCTTCATACCCGCGGTTGATTGAGTAGACGTCACGTAGGATCGAGTGGCCAGGTGCGGCAAGCATAGCGAGGAGCACGACGACAGACGGACGTAATGCAGGTGGTGCGACAACGTCAGCTACTTTCCATTTTGTTGGGCCGTTTATGTAGACGCGGTGCGGGTCGAGAAGCTCGATCTGCGCGTTTAGTTTGCTAAGCTCGGTGAAATAGATTGCACGATTTTCGTATGACCAGTCGTGTACGAGCGTACGACCTTTTGCAGCTGTCGCGATAAGTCCCATAAATGGAAGGTTGTCCATGTTGATCCCAGGAAATGGCAGGGCATGAAGCTTGTCTTTTGCGGCAGTAAGATTGGAGTGCTTGAGGTGGATATCTACCAGGCGAGTGTTACCGTTGCGTGCAGGGTACTCGGGTGTTTGCTCATAAGAGAGGCCCATTTCTGTGAGTGTGGCAAGCTCGATTTCAACAAATTCGATCGGTACGCGCTTGATGGTGATTTCTGAGTCAGTGACAACGCCGGCGGCAATGAAGCTCATCGCTTCGATAGGGTCTTCGCTTGGGTAGTATTCGACATCTTGATTGATGCTTTTTACGCCACGAATCGTCAGTGTCGTTGTGCCGATACCTTCTATTTTGACGCCAACCTTTTGTAGGAAGAAACATAGGTCTTGCACCATGTAGTTTGGACTAGCGTTTCGAATCGTTATTTCTCCATCGTGGAGTGCCGCTGCCATGATGACGTTTTCGGTAACTGTGTCGCCACGTTCGGTGAGGAGAATTGCGTGGTTGATGCCTTTTTTGTGCGTAACTGCGTGGTAGTACTCAGTCGTTGCTTCCACGTCCAAGCCAAATGGACGTAGACCAGTCATGTGTGGCTCGACAGTACGTTTGCCGAGGTTGCAGCCGCCGGCAAATGGAAGCTTGAAATCTGGATACTGGTTGAGAAGTGGTCCAAGGAACATAATGACAGTTCGAGTGCGCTTGGCTGCCTCGATGTCCATGTTTTCAAGTTGGAGGCGCTTTGGTGGAATGAGTTCGAGGTCGTTTTCGGCATTGAGCCAACGGACTTTTACGCCAATGCTCTGGAGTACTTCGATGATACGGTTTACTTCTTCGATTCGTGCGACTCGACGAAGCGTTGTTTTGCCTTTGTTAAGAAGTGCTGCGCAGAGGAGGGCAACAGCAGCATTTTTGCTCGTTTTGACTTCTATGCTGCCAGAGAGTTTCTTGCCGCCATTGACGCGGAAGTTAATCTTTCCTGTCTGGTTGAGCGTCATGATGTCATGGGAGAGTACGTCGCTGATACGTGCAATCATTTCGAGGCTGATGTTTTGGCCGCCTTTTTCTATACGATTGATGGCGCTTTGGCTGGTGCCGAGGGCTGTTGCCAGTTGGGCCTGGGTGTAGCCGCGATGTTGACGACTTTCCTGAATGAGATTTCCGATTTTTACTTTGTAATCGTCTGAGTCCATATCTCCATCTTATATCATTTATGATATATTGTCAATAATGCTATACTAATTTATAGTAAGTATAACGAGGGTTCCAGGGATGATAGACAAAAAAATCAATGATCTTATAGAGGCGGAAAAAGAGCGACAAAAGCATAGTATCGAGCTGATTCCGAGTGAAAACTATGTGTCCGAAGATGTACTACATGCTCTCGGGAGTGTGTTTACGAACAAATACTCCGAAGGGTATCCGGGGCGTCGCTATTACGGTGGGCAAGAAAATACCGACCAGGTAGAGCAGCTTGCGATTGACCGCGCCAAGCAACTTTTTGGCGCAGATCATGCGAATGTCCAGCCGCATAGTGGTGCACCGGCTAACGAAGCGGTGTATACGGCATGGCTAGAGCCAGGCGATACGGTACTAGCTATGGACCTCTCTCATGGTGGACACCTTACTCATGGGGCACCGGTGACGAGAAGTGCACAATTATATAACTTTGTGCGCTATGGCATGAAAGACATCGAGACAGGTGAGATCGATTATGATCATCTACGAGAGCTCGCACTGGAACACAAGCCAAAACTTATTATCGCTGGGTTTAGTGCGTATCCTCGCGAACTTGACTATGAGAAGTTTGCCGCGATCGGTAATGAAGTCGGGGCACTCCTCATGGCAGATATGGCGCATATCGCAGGACTTATCGCTGCGGGTGTTGCGAAGAATCCCTTTGATTATGGGTTTCATGTCATCACGACGACGACTCATAAGACACTACGAGGCCCACGCGGCGGTCTGATCCTTTCAAAAGGCAAGGTGGGCAACCCTCTCAAGAAGCCAGAAAAAACGATAGAAAACATCCCAACACTTATTGATCGAGCGATCTTCCCTGGTATGCAGGGTGGCCCGCATATGCATGTGATAGCGGCAAAGGCTGTGGCGTTCCACGAGGCATTGCAGCCAGAGTTTAAGGTCTATGCCCAGCAGGTGCTTAAGAATGCTGCGCGACTTGCAGAGGAGCTGCAGGCTCGTGGGTTTAAGCTGATCGGTGGTGGGACGAGTAACCATCTTATCCTTGCTGACGTCTATGGAAGTTTTGGCGTTGATGGTAAGGCTGTAGAGGAGGCTCTGGGTAAGATAGGGCTAACAGTCAATGCAAATAGTATAGCTGACGATCCATTACCGCCGTTTCGCCCTAGTGGCATTCGTCTCGGCACACCTGCGATGACGACAAGGGGTATGAAGGAAGAGGATATGGCTCAGTTAGCAGAGTGGATTAAGGCGGCTATAGATAATCGTGATGATGAATCAACTTTGCTGAGCATTAAGTCTGAGGTTATCTTGCTGTCGCAAAGTCATTTACCTCCAACTTCCAACTAGTCGCGTTTAAATTACCGTAAAGTCTAAAAAAGCTCGCAATATGCGAGCTTTTTTAGACTTTACGGTAATGACTAGCAGCCGTCTCCCGCTTTAACAACTTGTGTTGTTGGAGTTGCTGTTGAATCGAAATAGTAAACGTTCGCTCCAGCTGCACATGCCCATACAGTGTAGGTCTTGTCTGTAGAACTTACTGTTGGTCCATTGCTAGCTGTGATCGTAGGGCTTGCAGTAACAGCTAAAACCTTGACGTTAGGTGGTAGCTTGACTGCGTTGGTGGTTGCTTCGTATAGAGCTTTTGTAGCAGCCGCATCTGCACCCACGGGATAAGTTTGCTTGTCAGCATTATATCCTTCAGCTACCTTTGCGATACCGTTAGCATCTGACTTATATCCGGCAACTTTCGCACGGTTCTGTACACCAGTAAACGCTACAATCGTAATCGCCGCAAGAATACCGATAACAACGATAACGATGAGGAGCTCAACGATCGTGAAACCTTTTTCGTCTTTAAGTTTGTTTATCTTCTGAAGACTCATGTTAATAAGTGCCCCCTATTTAGTTGATTGTATAGTTAGTAATATACTACGTTCACGTTGTAAGCGCAAGCACTTTACTGATGTTTTACTGGTTGGTTATCTCGAGTGGCTCTTGCTCTATGGTGATCTGAAACAGGTCGCGAACGGCACCTACGATCTGCGCTCTAGCATTGGCGAGGTCTTGATAGCTCGTCGCTGATTGGTTGATAAGTACGAGTGCGTTTGCATCGTGAACTTTCATGTTGTGAAGTGACTCGCCTTTTAGGCCAGTTTGTTCGATGAGCCAGCCTGTTGGGATCTTGTAGTGTTTCTCATCCATCTTGTATGACGGCATGTCGGGGTGCTGTTCGAGGAGCGAGTTACGCTGCCAGTCTTCCACGATAGCGTTTTTGAAGAATGAGCCAGCATTTGGGAGGATGGATGGGTCGGGGAGCTTGTCTTTTCGAATAGCGATAACGGCCTCGCGGACAGTGGCGACGTCGTACTCATGAATACCGTGCTCGTCTAAGTAAGATTGGAGGGCGGCGTAAAATGGTGGCTCGGGGGTTTTCTTATATAGCTTGAGTGTGATGGAGGTGATGACGTAGCGTCCATACGAACTGCCTCTAAATATACTGTGACGATATGAAAACTCGCAGTCTTGCCATGACAGTTCGACCATATTGCCAGATGTCGTATCGTATGCTTCGACAGATTGGAGAGTGTCGGCAACTTCTTGTCCGTAAGCTCCGACGTTTTGCACAGGAGCTGCGCCTGCAGTACCCGGAATGAGCGATAAGGCTTCGATGCCACTGAGCTGCATGTCGACTGTTCGAGCAACGACACTATCCCAAAGTTCGCCAGAGCCTATTTTTAAGGTTGTAGACTCACTGTCGTCGGCGATTACATCAAAGCCAGGGATTTGGTTGCGTATGATGACGCCATCGAACCCTTCATCGCGCCCTATGAGGTTACTCCCGCCACCTATTACATAGGTCTTCTGTCCAAGTCGCTTCGCGTTTGTTTCGACTGCCATGAGTTCTTCGACAGTGTGTGTGTCGGCAACGAAATGTGCAGGGCCGCCGATGCGTATAGTGGTGTAATTTGAGAGAGGTTGATGTATCTGTATGTCCATTATGCTTAGTATAGCAAGAATAGGGGTGAGGTAGTAGTACTTAGAATGAGATGGGTATGGTGAATAAAAAACAGTCTAGTTCAGATCTGAACTAGACTGTTTTTAGGAAAGTGAATGATTTCGGCTATGGTACACCCGGTAGGATTCGAACCTACGACCCTTGGTTCCGAAGACCAATGCTCTAATCCACTGAGCTACAGGTGCATAACTTTTCAATTATATCATATATAACGGGGTGAGCGACAGAGATTTCACTCCTTTTGGAATGGCGGCGCGCTAATTGGGTATACTGATTCGGATTGATGCAGTGGACGGAGTGTCTTTGTTGTCGAGTTTTCGTTGAGTTGTGACGGTTATATTTATAGATTTTGCAGAGTTAATCAATGATTCGGATGTGACGTCGTACTGATTAGCTATAGGCGAGGTGGCATTTGCTGAAGAAAAGTAGTCAACAGCAAAGGTACTGACGTTTCTTAGAAGTGTCGCATCTATTCCTTTGCATATCGGATTCGTCACGCCAGTGGCGCACGTTTGTTTCTGGACAGCTGGATTACCAGGACAGGCTGCGTAATTATCTGGGTTGACGATAGTTCGACGGTAGAGATTGTAGATGTCGCCGGGTTGTGTCGTATCTTTTGCAGTGAAATATATCGAACTAACTCGCATAGGTACTTTCTTTGCCTCGTCGCAGCCATCGCCGTTATCGCCAAACACAACAAGCCTGCTGTTATCTGATACTGGCTTATCGGTCGCGTAGGAAGTTGCGATAACAACTCGGTGCTTGTCTGGGTCGACTGCCATATTGCTGCGGTACGACCATGGGTTGGCACTCGAGTTGGGGCCGAGTGGCGTTGCTGACACGCCGAGCTGAGCAGAGAAGAGCGAGGCGTTGGAGAGTTCTTTTTCTATGGTTCTTAATACGGCTGTCGTTTCGGTGTCTTGGGTGGTCTTGCCGAGTGATGTAACGTTTGCTCCATAGTAATTGAAGAGTGTCGTCATGATGAGTGTAGTGAGAAGACTTATAACGACTATTGCGACGAGCAACTCAACTACAGTGAAGCCTGTGTGTGGTTTATTTGATGTAGCCGACATGTACAACCTTGTCTCCTTGATCACCAAATGTAACGGTGGATGTTATTTTTATAGGCGAGCTATCGAATATAGCACATCCTTGAGGGGCGAAGGCTGTGACTGTCTGCTTGGCATCTTTTCCTAACTTTTTCATAGAATCGGCAGGCTCTGGGTTGAATCCATAAGTGGTAAGACTTTCATTGCCTATGAGCTTGCCGGGTGCACTTGCTGAAGCTACAAGGTCCATAGATGAATCACAGGTGATAGTCATCGCTCCGCTTGGTCGAACGGTGAATTTCTTGAGATTCGAGAGGGCGATATCGCTTGCTTTTGCTTGTCTTGCCACGTTGATGCGCTGGTATTCCATTGTCATATATGCTTGAAAAAGCAGCCCGAGGAACAACGCAGTTATCACTGTTGTAACGAGGATCTCTACGACAGTGAAGCCATCTGGGTTGTTGCTGTAGTGTGTATATTTTTTCATAAGCTATCTTCTTTAGAATGAAATTGGATCATTAAATGCTGGTACTTTTGTCGGCGTACTACCACCACCAAGCACGCCCGAAACTGAGACTGGTGTCGGGACTTTTGCGTTGTCTGTGGTGCCGTTACCTAGCTGACCATTGTTATTTCTACCCCAACAAGCGACTTGTGAGACCGAGGATGGAGACGCGGTAAGTATACAGGTGTATGCCGCCGTGCCTTGATGTAGGCCGGCTTGATCTGCTTGGCCGCCTGCCTGTATGTCGGTAATGATGCGACCGCTCATCCATGGCGGTATCGTGACTGCGTACGGTGTTACACCGGTGTTATTGAACATGCTCGTATTGACCGGAAGGCTCGCATTTCCAAGGTGTCCTGTGTATTTGTTGTTCTGAGTTGGGGTTCCTTCGCAGTAGAGTGCGGATGTTGAGCTTAACACTCCGCAGAAAACTCCGCTATTTGCGTTTCCTGAAAACATAGAGAAGCTTTGGTTGTCGAGCGGCGTCACTACATTGCCGCAGCTGGCAGATCCATTATAAAGATACATCCAGCAGAAAGCTCGAGTATTCTTGTACATTGGTCCGTATGGTCGCATAGTACTGGTGTATTCACGATAAGTGTCCGCCATGCAAGGTCCTGAGTCACCGCTATAGTCAAAACATCCTGGAGAGCAGGTAAAGACATTTGCTGAGGTGGTGCCGCCCCACCAGTATGCTTTACCATCATCGGCGATGATGGTCGTGTAGGTGCCATACGTTCCTATACTTCGAACACCCTGATTCTGAATGCTGCTCGCGGGTCGATTTGTTGCACCTGTCGTGAATGACGTGGTCATAGGTCCTCCCCGCGATACGTTCACTGGGCGTAGTACATCGTTTGTTGTCACGATCGGTGGATCTGAAGCAGGACATGAGTATCCGACTTCTGAGTTACTGTAGGCTATAGTGTCATTGCCTACTTGGCCGGCATAGTTTCTACCCCAGCAAGCTGGGAGGAGTGGGGTGCCTTTAAGCAGTACGCAGACATGATCATTGCCGCTCATTTTTGCAATTACTTCAACTGACTTGTTGTAGAGTGCAGAAGCTGGCGTTGAGCCAACAGCAGCTAGTGCATATACTTGAGTAGGATTTTTACGATTTACTCTATCGTTTACACCCAGTTGCCCAAATTGATTGTCTCCCCAGCAAGAGATCTTATCATCATTTGTAACAGCACAGGTAAAGGAATTTCCGGCTTGGATGTCTTTGACGGTTTTTCCGTAGAGCGAGCTTGGAGGGATTGCAGGCTGTGCAGGGGTATATCCTGAGCGGCAATTACCAAAAATGTTATAGCCTCCTGTGCACTGAGCTGCAGTCGCGGCTGTGTTTGTGTTTGATGCGTCTACCAATACTGGTGCCGATCGATTTGTGTTTGTCCTATCTCCGAGCTGCCCTTTATCGTTTTTGCCCCAACAGTATGCTTGTCCGTCGGCAATTGCGCAGGTGTGGTCGGCTCCTGCTGCAATTTTCGTGACAGTCTTGCCGGCAAGTGGAGGCACTACGGCTACAGGGGAGGCTGATGTTATAACTGAGTTATTGCCGAGCTGTCCACTTGTGTTGAGGCCCCAGCAAAATACGCTTGCCGTTGCGATTGTGCAGGCGTGTGCGGATCCAGTGGATAATGCGGTAGCTGGCTTTATGGCGCTTCCGGCTGTTATTGATGTAGTCGCATAGGTGCGTACGGTTGCAGTCTTGGTGAGCGATGGCACGACGGTTCCATTTCTCGAAAAAGTGACACTACCAATTGAAGTCACTACTGAGTGGTCTGAGCCCACTGCTTCCACTTTTTTGACAGAGTAAGTGCTCTCCCAATTATCGTTTTTTGCGACATAGCCAACCTTTGATGTGGCTCCTGAAGTGGCGCTGCCGGCGCAGTCGGTGAGGGGTGTCAGTGGCCTTGCAGGGCTAGAAGTGTCATCCCAAGTTGCAGTATTGCTGCGGATGCATGCTGCAGCAGCTTCTATGCCGGCTTTTGCTGCCTCGCGAGCGAGTGAGTCATAATATTGATTGTTGAGTGTCGTACTATTTTCGGCTATACCCTTCATCGCAACAACACTGACGATAGAGATAGCTACCGAAAGGACGATAACGACAGGTAGCAGAAATCCACCTTCTTTGCGCCTAAAAGAAGACATTTTTTTAGCCCCTAGGGCTGCTTGTATGCTCGTTTTCACCGTCATCTCTGTCTCTAGCATACCATAAGCGGCAAGTGTGTTCAATCTGTAATTTGCTTAAATTTAGTAAGCAATATAGCTTGGCTCTGTAGTCTCTACGGCACCCGGGACTGGTACATACGACGGAATTTGCGTTGGTGGATTTGACGGAGAATTCATACCAAGTCCCAGTTGGCCACTTGTGTTTACTCCCCAGCAGTAGATAAGCCCATCCGCAATAGCACACGTATGCGCGGCGCCCACTGACACATCAGTGACTGTGCGAGCCGAAGGAATCTTGTCGGCCTCTGACGGTCCACCGGTGTTGATCTTGATCGGCTCCCTGTCAGTTGTCGTGTTGTCGCCAAGCTGTTTGTTCGCACCCATACCCCAGCATACGAGCGAATTATCAGTGGTAATTGAACAGGCATTGTTGTCGCCGACGGATGTTTTAACAACTGTTTTTCCCGACATAGCACCTGTATTTGACGACACGACAGGAATTTTGCTAGTTACTATGGAGTTATTGGCAAGTTGACGATTTGTTCCAAGCCCCCAACAGACATTTTTGTTTGTCTGCATAGTCACGCAGGAGAAGTTTGTGCCAGTAGAAACGGCACTTACCTTTGCGGTTCCAACGGCTCCTGTACTGATTCGTGTTGGGTTGTATATCGTAGCGGCTGCACCGTTATTCCCTACAACTCCGTATGTTCCGTTTACACCCCAGCAGTAGAGCGTGTTGTCATTTGTGGTTGTGAGGCAGCTATGTGTTTTTCGACAGTGTGTATGTCGGCAACGAAATGTGCAGGGCCGCCGATGCGTATAGTAGTGTAGTTTGAAAGAGGTTGATGTATCTGTATGTCCATTATGCTTAGTATAGCAAGAATAGGGGTGAGGTAGTAGTACTTAGAATGAGATGGGTATGGTGAATAAAAAACAGTCTAGTTCAGATCTGAACTAGACTGTTTTTAGGAAAGTGAATGATTTCGGCTATGGTACACCCGGTAGGATTCGAACCTACGACCCTTGGTTCCGAAGACCAATGCTCTAATCCACTGAGCTACAGGTGCATAACTTTTTAATTATATCATATATAAGGGGTGGAGATATAAATCCGCATCTAATAAATAATAGTGCCAGGTGTCGAAGACTCTCCGAGGCTTTTGATGTATTCGGTGATCTGGGTGGGTGAGTTTTGCTGGGATAGGCTTCCTACACCGAGCCGTCCATTCTGCCCAGCGCCCCAACAATAGATCAACCCCTTTGATATTGCGCAGGTATGTCGATCGCCCGCTGAAATATTTGTGGCGATAAAATCACCAGATGGCGTGTTGACTCGTGTGGGACTGGCATTTGAGGTGTCGCCGAGACCAAGTTGTCCATAATATCCTGCACCCCAGCAGTAGAGAGCGCCCGAACTAAGGATAGAACAGGCGTGATCTGTCCCGACGCTCGTGTCAACCGTATATGAGCTATTAAGTATGGGTGCTGTGGTGGCAGTAGAGGTGAGCTTTGTCGCTGAATCTCCAGTCGCAAGTTGACTGTAGTTGTTTGCGCCCCAGCAGGCGTTGATATGAGCAGGCGTGCCCGTAATCGATATTGCGCATGCGCTATTTGGGCCAGCGACTACCTTTATCGCCTTCACCCCTCCCATATGTCCTTGCACTCGAGTAGGTAAATAGAAGTTCATTGAAGAGTTGTTTATTCCTAATCTTCCTGTAGAGTTATTTTGCCCCCAGCAATACGTATTGTTTGATGCTTGGTTCGCAGAAGCAAGGCAGCTATAACTACTGCCTGCCGATACGCTTGCGATAGCGTAGCTTCGACTGAAACAGACGCTATCTGCACAGACTTGAACTGGAGTACTACTACTTAATACCGATGAATTGTCGCCAAGCTGTCGAGTGCTGTTGTCGCCCCAACACCATGCCGCTTCGTCTTGGTTTAGGAAGACTGCACAGGCGTGTTCAGTTCCTGCGCTAATATCTCTCACTCCGACCGTGTTTGCCGGGAGAATCATGGGGGCGGGTAGTTCTTTTTGGGATGGTGCGCCACCACGGCCGAGCTGACCCTTTGTGTTCTTTCCCCAGCAGTATACTTCATTGGTTGTACTGGCCGCACAGCTAAAGTAGTTACCAGAGGTGATTTTGGTAAATTTTTTGTCAGCTATAGCTGCTACTAGAAGTGGCTTGGTCTGATACGTAGTACTTACGTTACCGAGCTGTCCGTCATTGTTTGCACCCCAGCAGTAGACTTGCGCTTCTATAATAGCGCAAGTATGGTCGTAACCTGCAGCTACTTTGGTGGCTACCATCGTTGAGTCACCTGAGTTTAATCCAACTGTCTGTGCTACTGCGACGGGAACTCGAGATGAATTGTAATCACCTGTACCCATCTGTCCAGCATTGTTTGCACCCCAGCAGTATGCTTCACCTTCTTTTGTAATGGAGCACGCGTGGTTCTGACCGACCGATGTTTGGATTGTTTCCTTGTCTCTAAGAGGTGAGCTGACGATATTTGGCTGAGGAACCCAGGAGGTGGAAGAGTTTGTGCCGAGCATCCCTGCATTTGGAATGCCGCTCACTGTATTTTGTCCCCAGCATCGAGTGGCGCCACCTTCGTATGTCGCGCAGCCGGTATCGCCATCGAAGTCTATGTCAACGGCAGCTCGATTTGCCGGGCCATCGAGGCTCGTTGCTAAGCGATCGGGTCGATAGGTATTCCAGGTGTCACCCCAACAGTAGATTGATCCTGCAGAGATAACGCATGTATTGTTTGCTCCTGCAGTCACTTTTGTTGCGAAGTTACTACCAAAAGCAAATTCACTTGTATCTATGGCTTGTCGGGGGTATCGCCAGGTTATAGTAGAGTACTTTGGATCGTCGTCTTCCTTGCCTATGCCGAATGTTCCAAATAGACCGCTACCGCCTGACGGCCTATTTGCACCCCAACAGTACATGTCGCCATTTGCTAGGATACCGCAAGTGTGGCTATTGCCCATCGCTATATCTACGAAGCTTCTATTCAATGGAGCCTGGTCAATAGCGCGCTTAGGGGTTGCAGAAGTGGTGATGGTATTAGTGCTTAGTTGCCCCTGTCCGTTCTTTCCCCAGCAGTATAGATTTCGAGCTATTCGCGTGCCTGCATCGGCTGACTCGTCTGTTATGGCGCACGCGTTATTGCCTTCGACTCCTGTGCCGAGTGCGATTTTCATGACGCGTTTACCACTAATATCTCCAAGTGCACGTCTCGGTTCATTTTGATTAGTGGTGCCGTTGGAGCCGAGGCCGCTGTATGTATTAAGCCCCCAGCACCACACCTCATTTGTACTTGTTTGAGGTATGGTTTCCGCGAGAGCACAGGTATGATTAGAGCCGAGTGCAATGCTGGTGACTCGTTTGCCAAGCAGTCCGCCTTTTACTTCTTGTGGTGTAGTATAGGTACCTCCAGTGATGCCGATACCGAGCTGGCCTACGTTGTTCTGTCCCCAGCAAAATACTTTTCCACTCGAAACAGCGCAGGTATGTTCAAAGCCTGCGCCTATAGAGCTAAATTGTCGATTAGGGTCGGGCGCAGCAACGGCTACCGATGAGCTTCCGGTTACGGTGTCTGACTTGAGCTGTTTATCGATAGTACTTACTATCGAAATGCCGTCGCTTCGTACTCTGTTTACAATTCCCACGGAGTTTATGGTTCCTCCGCTAATTGTGACACTGTAGCTGGTAGTCCAGTCACGAAGAGTCGTTAGGGTGTCGGGGGCGCCTGACGGAGTGCCGCTGCAATCAAGTCCTGGTTTGAGCGGGGTAGCCCATGTTGCCACCCCTCGTTCGATACAAGCATTTGCATGTTTGATCCCTGCTTGAGACGCTTCGGCGGCAAGTGTCTGAGCGTAGGCCTCACTTTGTCGTGCGCTAGCTTGGCTGATGAGCTGGAGCGCAGTGATACTTACGGTCATTATAGCCAAGGATAGTACGATGGCGACAGGCAATATAAAGCCACGACTAGGTTCGTGCCTGTCAATGTTCTTTTGAAGTATGGTATATAGTCTCATTCGTTCAACCTTGTAATCCGCAAAGTACTTGCGTACTTATTCAGTTTACCGTTTATGTTTTCGGATGTCTCTAGTGTTATGTTTATTGCTTTGGCGTTTCTTATGGTGTCTGCGGCTGTTACCTCTGATTGTGAGTATGGGTCCACGGGTGTCTGGTCTGAGCTATTGGCAAAATAGTGTATCTGAAATTTTGATACGTTCCTGGAAAGGACAGCGTCTACACCGATACATAGTGGTGATGAGGTCGCTGTTGGAGCGCAAGTTGTTTTTTGAGATATTGCGCCGCCGCAGACAGAGGGGGGTCCGCTGATAGTGCGGCGATATAATGTACTAGAAGTGTCAACGAAGTAGATCAGAGTATTCTTGACAGGATCCGACTTACAATCAGGAGATGAATAGATGAGTTTCCGAGCTGTGTCGCTCGATGTACCATCTGTTGCGTAGTTCTGGACAATCAATACGTTGTAGTTCGGCTCACCTGTCTTGAAGATCCAAGGCATCGCAGAGTTTTCTGGACCAAGTGGTGTTGCAAGTGCCGAACCAGATGTCTTGCTGAGGAAGTTACTCGCAAGCGATACATTTTTTTCTATCGATTGTAGCGTGCTTGCGACGTCATTTGCCTGCGTCGTACGGTTGATCGTGGCTATATTTGATAGGTAGAAATTTAGGAGCGTTGTCGCTATGAGGCCGATAAGTATCGATAGTACTGATATTACGACAATCAGCTCGACGATAGTGAAACCCTGGGATCGATTTTTATTTGACATATGATACATGAGCGATCTCTTCCTGATTTGATGCGGGTCCGTATCTAACTATAGACACTATTTTTAGCGGCATGTCTGCAAATCTCGTACAGCCATTTGGTGCAAAGATAAGAACCTGCTGAGTAGCGTCAGTTCCAAGTGAAGTGGTGAGATTTTCGCCAACAAACCCAAATGTGTTCGGGCTGGTGTTATTTCCGCCAATCTCGATACCCGGTGCGGTTGGATTGCTAGCGAGGTTCATGTCGTTGGTGCAGCTGAGCTTTGTTGAATCAGGGCGTTCAGAGAATTTACGCAAGTTGGCATAAGCGATATTACTAGCAAAGACGGTTTTCTGCACTGCGAGACGTTGTGATTCCATAGCCATGTAGGTCTGAAAAAAGAGCCCCATAAATAGCGATATGATCACCAGGGTAACCAATACCTCAACAACGGTAAAACCAGATGATGGGTGAGTATTCTTCATATACAACAAACTTCTTACGGTTAAGTATAGCATCGTATGGGCCGATTGAATATACAGAATATGATGAATCTTTTGCTGGAATGGGGAAGATTTCTCTTGCCTTTCCTCGAGTAATAGAGTACAATTTATTTTGCAATACGGGCCAGTAGCTCAGCTGGTTAGAGCACCTGCCTCTTAAGCAGGGTGTCGAGGGTTCAAGTCCCTCCTGGCCCTCCAAGAAAAAAGACTTATCGTTAGATAAGTCTTTTTTCTTGGAGATAGCATTTTAGCTATTGTACGAGCGGTGGTTTTGGTTGACCGTTATCATCGGTTGCGGTAGCTGATGCTGCTGGCTGAAAGGCTGGAGTGCCGTTAGTTGAGTCGGATGCGCCTTGCCATTTAGAGTCGTCCAACGCAAGCCACAAAGTCCATACAATTGGTACCAAGATTGCAAGAACAACAAACCAGTCTTCCTTTTGTAGCTTTTTACCTATGTGGTACATTGCGATGTACATAAACACGGCAGAAGCAATGTTGACGATAGGGATGAATGCAAGCACGGCCCAGAAGCCTTTTTGACCCCCGAGTTCGAGTAGTTTCCACGAGTTGTATACGGGTATCCAAGCAATCCACTGCTCGACACCGGCTTTTTTAAAGATTCGACTTAGTAGATACGCTGATACGGCATATAAAGCCGCAGCAAATAGTAATGCAACAATTGTGATAGTGAACGCCACTTCAGGCGAGAGCGTTGCTGTCGATGTTGACGTGTAGGTATATGGCTGATCGTCAAACAGTGAAGTGTCCGAGCTTTGCGCTAGATACGTTAAAATTCCCATGATCTAATTCTCCTTAGCTACTAGTGTTGTCTAGATTGTAGCACAGCTCAGCTTCTGGTAAACTAGATACAATGAAATTACTCGATGGAAATGAGTTGGCGGGCTTTATAAAAGAGCGCCAAGCAAAACAGGTACGTGCGCTGAGGCAGGCAAAGCGTGTTTTTCCTGTGCTTGCGGTAGTTCAGACGACAGATGACCCTGTGATTGATACGTATGTTCGTATGAAAAAACAATATGGTGCGGATATTCTTGTCGATGTAGCCGTTCATAAAGTGTCGAGTGTAGAGCTTATGGCGACGATTGAGGCGCTCAACGGCGACGAGTCAGTGCATGGCATTATCATTCAACTCCCGCTCGCTGACACTACGCAGACACAGGCTGCTGTCGACGCGGTTGCGCCACAAAAGGACGTTGACGGTCTCGGAGTAGATCATACATTTGATCCTGCTACGGCGCTCGCGATTAATTGGCTGGCAGCTGGGTACAATATTGTCCTCAAAGATAAGAAGATCGCAATTGTCGGAAATGGCCGCCTCGTAGGTGCTCCGCTTGCAGTGCTATGGCAAAAAAGCGGCTATGAATCAACGATATTCGATAGTTCATCGAAAGACCTTGCAGCGCAACTAAAGGAGTATGATGTGATCGTGACGGCAACTGGCGTACCAGGTCTTATCACTTCAGAACAGTTGAAAGATGGTGCGGTTGTTATAGACGCTGGGACTGCAGCCGAGCATGGCAAGGTTGTTGGTGACGTGGCCGACGATGTTCGCACAAGAGATGATCTTACGATTACACCACTCAAAGGTGGAGTCGGTCCGCTCACTGTCACGGCGCTGTTTGATAACGTTATCTCAGCAGCCACCGCTACAGCTAAAGACTAGCTTACTTAAAGATTTAATTGAGGTGGAGTGCTTCTTTGACTCGTCCTACAACTTGGCTCGGGGTAAGTTCGGCTTTTACTATATAGCTATGTATATCAAGCTGCTTGAGGATCTTTGGTGATTCTTCTGCACCAAGGTTTGTGAGGATGATGACGGGTATTTGTTTACCCCAGTCACTACCGCGAATATGTACGAGCGCCTCATCTCCAGTCATTTCTGGCATCTGAAGGTCGAGCAAGATAATGTCTGGTTTGAAGGTTTTTGCCATCTCGATACCGCTCTTGCCATTGTCTGCCACCTGAACGTCGAAGCCATCGGCTTCAAACTTCATACGGTACATTTGGTTAATGACTGAGTCGTCTTCGATGATTGCAATTTTGGTCATACCATTAAGTGTAGCATGTCACGCTATTCCGCACTATAATGAGAGTAGAGTACCTGATGTTATTGACAAAATAAGTAAAATGTAATAGAATAGCCTAAATAACTGACTATAACGGTAGATAAATTACAATAAAATGAGCGAAAAATTACGAGCCAACAACTTACCTTTCCCGACGATTGATGATTCGGCTCTTGAGCGTCGGGAAATTAAGCATCAGCATGAACAATATAGAATAGAGACTTTTACCGAGTCTGAAGAGCCCGAGAAGGCATTAATAGCTCAGGCGATTCAAGGTGAAAGTTATGTAGCTGCAGGCTTTGTATATAAAAGCGCCCTTGATGATCTCGGAAGGCTTCAACCAGAGCTTGATAGGTCTCGAGGTGATACAGTGATCTATAAGCTAGCTACGGCGATAGATGAAGAAGCTCCTGATAATAAGGATCAGGCGTCCCTGCGTATTTTGTCGATACCCTCGGGCGGGTCTCTTGATGACTTAGCTGCCTATAAGTACTGCAAGGAAGTCATGAGTATTGAAGCAGAGCTTGACTTACGCCATACAATTGCTCTTAGAGGGCCAGAAAGCGTCAAGGAGATTGCTGCTTTGTCTAAATCAAACGAAGCAAGTCCTATGTCTTCATTCGAGCTGATTAGGAATATCGTGCAAGAGGCTATTAGAGACGATACGAACGAGACTTGGCTGATTACGTTTGCACAGCCTGCATTTGACGCTATAAGAGGGAACTTCGGTGGACGTGCGCTCACTCAAATTTCACAACCAGTTGCTGTGGATGTTGGCGATAGTCGAACATCCGATGAACTGCGTCTTGTTCCCACTGTAATTAAACCGTGTGAAGTACTGGATGGTTTGGTAGTAGATATCCAGGAAGAGCAAGACGCTCGGCAACAACGAAGGCTATGTAGAACGCTTTTTTTTCTTGCTGACGGTATGAAGTCAGAGGAAATGAGTGATAGCGTCAATAGCTGCATATCATTTCTAGATACATTAAGAAATAACGGACAGGAAGTATAGCTGCGATGAGTTTACATGAAAAAATGAATAACGCTAAATATGATGGAAGCTGGACTCAGCCAGAGCGCTACAAACTTGACGGTACTGACAATGATCGTTTTGAAGATTTGCTTGATCGTGAATCTTTACTTGTTCATGATCCGATCGCCGAAATATCAGATGATCTTTTTGAATTACGCCATCCGGGGGACATGGAAGACAGCAAGCTACGAGCTGAATTTGTAAAGCAGTTTGTCGATAGTGGGACGGAGTATGGTGAATGGGTGCATTTTCCATGGAGTCGCACTGTAGTGCGCTATCCGGAACAAGACGATCATTACAGACTTCGAACGTTTCGAAATCAGCACCTTATCACACAAGCCGAGCAGGATACGCTTCATAATACAACGATTGCCGCTTTCGGTATGAGTGTTGGCAGTAATATTATTGATCAGATCATACCAAGTGGAATAGGCGGTGGAGAAGATGAGGTTGTTGCTATAGCAGACTTCGATAGGCTTGCACCGTCAAATCTTAACAGAATCCGCTCTCATATGGGGCGTGTTGGTGTCCGAAAGATAGACATTGTTGCACAGAAGATTAGTGAAGTTGATCCGTATATAGAACAGGTTCATCTGCACGACGGGTATGATGAGCTGACAACGCCAAATATCCTTGATCAGCATCAGCCGGATATTATTATCGAAGAGGTTGATGATATCGTCGCTAAGGCTCGAGTGCGGCAGTACGCAAGCGAGAGGGGTATACCGCTAGTGATGGCGGCAGACTTGCATGAAACTTCTCTGTTGCACGTCGAGAGGCATGATCTTCACGACGTGAAGCCGTTTAATGGAAGGATATCGAGAGATATGTTTAATGCGCTTCTTGCCGACGAACTGCCGAAAGACGAATATCTAAAAGCGAACATTAAAATACTAGGTGCGCGGAATGCGCTGTCGTCGGCTCGATTCATAGACTCTAATATGGATATTGGCAAGAACTTAGCGGGCATCCCACAACTCGGTGCAATCGCTACGGCGGGGGCTGCGCTAACTGATCGTGCTATAAGAGAGATTCTTCTGGGCCGCAAGCTGGATTCAGGTATATATAAAGAATCAGCAGGCAATACGCTTCGTACTGAGCGCATCTCAACGCGTCGCGAACATGCAGTAAGTATCGGCAGACTTTTACGTTCGATGAAATCCTAGGCATTATCTAAAAGTTGTATTATGCTTATGATGTATGTTAGGTCAATACATCCTTATAGCAAGTACCTTGGCGAGTGCTGTGGTAGGTTTTTTGGTTGTCTACAACAACTTGAATAGTGTAATACATCGCCTTTACGCGCTTCTCACGGCATCTTTTATCATTCTTTCTCTTGCTAATTACTTTTCGCTAGTACCCTCACCGGAACAGCCATTCTATGTGAGAACTGTCATGACTGCTACGACCGTGGGAATATATCTACTGTATATTCTCGTTACTGTATTAAAGAACCCGACTAAGCCACTGCGGAGAATTGCCTATGTCTTTGCCGTATTTACGGCAATTGTCGCTATCATTGACTACACGCCATTTCTGTTTTCGGAGGTAATAGCAGCAAGTCCAGCTCAACCTGTCGCTGCGCCTGGATTCTTGCTGTATGCCCTACATTTTGTTGGACTCGCAGTGGTTTCGTTAGTGATTCTGATAAGAGGTGCGATGTTTAGTACGGGTAAGCACGCAATGCAGTATAAGCTAGTACTTTTAGGCATAATACCCATCGTTTTCTTCGCTCCATTAACGGGTTTTATCTTCCCGTTAATGTTCCAGAACAGTAGTTTAATTGTATTAACTCCGGTCTATACTCTATTTTTTGTAATCTGTGTTGGTTACGCAATGATAAAGCATGGTCTATTTGATATTAAGCTTGCTGCGGTTAGGAGTGCTGCATATGTATTTTCTCTTCTATCTCTGGGGCTTATTTACTACGCTATGGCATATGTAGTATCTGTTACGCTATTTAGTGGTCAGACGGCGTCATCCGTGAGTGTTAATCCGGCAAATATAGCGCTTGCCCTAGTTCTTGCGTTTATATTTCAACCAATCAAGCACTTTTTTGATAGATTAACAGATAGTATTTTCTACAAAGATAGGTACCAGATTGACGATTTTTTTGCGAGATTTAGTGAACTGCTTGCGTCCACTACTGACCTTCGAGGCTTACTCGAGCGCGCTTCTCAAGAAATCACAGATACGTTCAAGACAGAACACACCTTCTTCTGGCTGTATTACTCAAATGGCGTTAAGCATCACATGTCCGCAGGAACGCCACAACATAACCGATTACCGCCAAGTGACGTTGACCTATTGGATGACATGTTTACAGCTAATAAAAGCGGTACTATTGTCCTCACCGATATGCTACCGGATGCGTCGGCAGTCCGCAGAATGCTTATTAGTCACAAAATTACATTAGTTATGTCTTTGAAGCACGCAGGCAATACCATAGGGTATGTATTTTTAGGAGAGCTAAAGAGTGGCCCTTATACGAAGCGGGACTTAAAGGTGCTTACGACCGTCTCTGATGAGTTGATCATTGCCATTCAAAATGCACTTTCGGTTCACGAGATCAAAGAAATCAACGCAACCCTGCAGCAGCGAATTGATGTTGCGACAAAAGAATTGCGTTCATCGAACGCACAGCTTCGTCATATCGATGAAGTGAAGGATGAGTTTATTAGTATGGCGTCGCACCAGCTTCGTACTCCGCTGACAAGTATAAAAGGCTATTTAAGTATGGTGCTCGAGGGTGACATGGGGAACGTCACTCCACAGCAAGAGACTGTATTGAAGGAAGCGTTTAACAGTAGCGAGCGAATGGTGCGACTTATCAGTGATTTCCTGAACGTATCGCGCCTGCAAACAGGGAAATTTCTTGTTGAGTACCACCCGACAGATCTTGGAAGTGTTGTTGAGCAGGAAACGAATAGTCTACGACTCATCGCTGAAGCGCACAACATCAAGTTAAGCGTGAAGGTACCAAAGAAGACCCTGCCAATTATCGAACTTGATGAGGCGAAGGTTCGCCAGGTGATCATGAACTTTATCGATAATGCTATCTACTACTCTCGTCCAGAGACGACAATTACAGTGAGTCTCGAACAGATCGATGATGAACTCGCATTTGTGGTTGCCGATACGGGAATTGGCGTGCCAGTCGAAGAGCAGGCGAAGCTTTTCCATAAGTTTTTCCGCGCAACCAATGCACGCAAACAGCGACCTGACGGCACTGGCGTAGGGTTGTTCCTCGCGAAAAAGGTAATCACCGCACATGGTGGTAAGATGATCTTTTCATCGACTGAAGGTAAGGGAAGTAAGTTCGGGTTTAGGATACCTGTCGATACTTCAAAAAAGCGTACACAGATAAACGAAGCATAGAAAGGTTCTCATGAGCAAGAAACCAGCGGATTTTACGAGTGATCAATTTAGCTTGCGAGTTTTAGATGAAACATTGAATGGTGAAGTCATGACTATTCGTCTTCATGCAAGTGACCGATTTAGTACAAAACGACATCTACTGGAGCGAAAAACGTTTGCGTTATTTACTCGCGCTATGGAGGCGTACTTGCGTAAGCGCCCCCATCTTGATTTTGAGCATCCCAAAAATCATATTCGCAAGATCATCTATGTGCCACCAGCACTGCGAGCATGGGCGGCGTATATGCCTGGAGGGTTTGCTACATTTCATGTACACAACCCAGATCGAAAGAAGCTTCGTAGTGGAAAAAAGATTGACTATATAACCCGTAATCTATTTCGTCATTCGAGTGACGCTATAGGTCTACGATCGCGTGCCTATGCGATGTCATGGTACCTCCAGGGTATCTATAAAGACGAGGCAAAGCTTCGCTGGATGAGCATTGCATGTGGCAGTGGGCAGCCGACGTTTGATGCTGCACGACTGTTTGATGGTGAGAAGAATTTTTATTTATGTGACATCGACAAAAACGCGTTGGCGCTTGCAGATGAACTTGCGCATGAGTATGGTATAGCAAAGAGCAGCGTGCATTTGATCGAACATGACCTTAAGCGACCAGGCGTGCTCGAGGCACTTGTCGTAGATGCTCAGCCGCAGATCATCGAGGCTATGGGGCTTTTTGAGTACCTTGACGAGGGCGAAGCGGTGGAGATGCTGAGAAAGATACGTGGAACGATGTCAAAAGGCGGTTCGTTCGTGTTTTCAAATATGCATGCTGATCACCCGCAGCTTCAGGTTCATAAGAGGGGGCTTGGTTGGCCGGGGGTGTTGCCAAGAACATCTGATCAGGTTAAAGATCTTATTGAGAAAGCTGGGTTCGGGCCAAACCAACTAACGATTCTTTTGCCGGATGACAATGTATACGCAGTTTATTGCATTCGTGCATAGATGAATCAAAGCAAAAGCAGTATACTGGAAAAGAATGGATCTGCAATTGATAACATTGGTGGTGTCGTTTAGTATTGCATTGACGAACTTCGCACTTGCCGGAGTCGTCCTTACTTCGAAACATCAGGAACGATCACCCCTGTGGATCGCGTTACTTGCAATATGTGCAGGATTTTGGGGAGTTGGGGTCTCTTTGTTTCTCTCACTCCAGTATAGTGAAGCGATAGCGCGTATCGTTGTTCACTCGTATTATGTTATTGCCGCTTTGATCGTTTATTTTCTTGTACAGCTTGCACTTTGCTTTCCGTATCGACGAAAAATAAAGCCATTTGTGCAGCCAATGCTTCTGCTTGGTCTTATTGTAGCGATAGTGGTATCGGTGGCTCCATGGGGGCTACTCGAAGGGGTAACACTCGATAGGCAGACTGGTAATACGGCGACACTTAATCTTCTAGGATATGGAATCTATGTCGCATATTTTGTTGTGTATGTGGTTATCGCGACGTCGTTGTTTATGTATAGCTATGGCCAGACGAAGCGACGCAATCAGGCTCATCTGCGACATCAGCTGCGAACGGTGTGCGTAGGCGTGGTTGTCGCTATATTTTTTGGAGCGTTATTTAATCTGCTTCTCCCACTACTCGGTAACTATCAGCTGATATGGGCTGGACCACCATTTACGGTATTGTTTGTTATCTCAGTATTTTATGCAATTATCCAGCAGGGATTGTTTGATCTACGCGCAGCTCTCGCAAGGAGTATGGCGTATGTACTGTTACTTGGTGCGCTTGCGGTGATTTATAGCGTGACGATATTCGGTATTACACAGTTATTTTTTGTCGGACGGGTCATTGATAACGTCTATGCTGCGGTGTATGTGGTCGTGGCGCTTTTGTTGACCCTGACGTATATACCGGTAAAGCGATTTTTTGACCAGCTGACTCATCGGTTGTTTTATCAGAATGACTATAGCTCAAGCAAGGCACTCCAGCAGGTGGGAGATGTTATGTCTGAAGAGATCGAGCTTGGCCGCCTGGTGCGTAAGACGCTCAATATTGTTCACGATGCGCTTGAGCCAGAATATACCTCGGTGTATGTGACAGACAATAATGGTCAACTTCGTTATTTTGGTCATGGTCCTGGAAGGATTTCTCACAAGCAGCGTTCCATGCAGCTTGATGTCGTGGCAAATCTACTCGATCAGCTGCCTCAAGTGGTGAACGGACATAGGGTGTCATCTATGGGTGACAATGATATGCAGCAGTATATCGAGGATGTTGATGCAGCTATGATTGTGCAACTGCTTGTCCAGCACGAGCGAATCGGAGCGATCTTTATCGGTGACCGTAAAAGTGGACGACGCTATGATGAGAAGGATACTCGATTCCTCGGTATGATGAGTGATGAGCTAGCGCTTGCGATTCAGAATAGCTTGCGCTACGAGGAGATTAAGCTATTCAACGACACACTCAAGCATGAAGTGTCGGTCGCAACGACTCGACTACGAGCAACAAATAGAGAGCTTCAGAAGCTTGACCAGGCGAAGGATGAATTTGTAAGCATGGCATCACATCAGCTTCGTACTCCTCTGACGAGCATTAAAGGCTACGTGAGTATGGTGATGGAAGGGGATGCCGGAAAGATTAATGATACGCAGCGCCATCTGCTTGGCGAGGCATTTGAAAGTAGTGAGCGTATGGTGCGTCTTATCGCTGACTTTTTATCGGTATCAAGGCTGCAGACAGGCAAGTTTATCATCGATGCTCATCCTGTGGATCTGGATGTAATGATGAGGTCCGAGGTAAATACACTTCGAGCGCTCGCCGAAGCTCACGGGCAAACACTTGTCTATAGTGGGCCGGTAGCTCGGCGCGAGACGGAGATTGACCGGTCAAAAGTAGGGCAGGTTGTGATGAACTTTATTGACAATGCTATCTACTATTCGCCAAGCGGCAGTACGATTAGTGTTTCACTTGAATATACCGATGATGAGGCGATTGTCCTCGTAAAGGATCAGGGTATCGGCGTACCTCTTGAGGAGCAGGAGAGATTGTTTAGTAAATTCTTCCGTGCAACCAACGCACGCAAACAGCGACCTGATGGTACTGGCGTGGGATTGTTCCTCGCGAAAAAAGTAATCACCGCACATAAGGGTGCGATGATATTTAAAGCTGAAGGTGAGATAGGTAGTTCTTTTGGCTTTAGAGTGCCAAGTTTTCCTACGCCGAGCCAGTCGCCAGACGAACGACCTCGACGATAACGATGATTATGACGAGGAGTATAACCGCCGCTATTGCGACTGGTTTAGCGATACGCTTATGGTCAAACCACCATTGTGATACTTTGTTGCGATTTGCCGCTTGAACACGGGTGATTGTTGGACGAGAAGTTGCTGCATCTGCGCCGCTATATACTTTAGTTCGTTTCTTTTTCTGCTTTGCCATAGTATAGCTATTATAGCAAAACAACCCCTGTAAATCTACAGGGGTTGTCGAGTACGAGGCTGGTGCTTCGTTAGAAGAGCGGTCAGACTCGTTTTTCTATTGTCCAATAAGCATGTCGCGGATACGACGACTTGATAGTGCGTAGCCGAGGCCAGCAGTTACAAGGCCGATGCCGGCGATTGTTGCGCCACCTGAGATACCGGTTTGTGGTAGCTCAACTGGAGTTTCGTTACAATCGCTGCTGTCCTTTGAGAGGTGCTCTTTGCCTGGAACTGGGCAGTATGCACAGTCAGGGCTATTCTTTGGAAGGTGTTCTTTTCCAGGGATCGGGCACTTCTCTGCACAATCAGCAAGGTTCTTTGAGTGCTTTTTACTATCAAAGTCTTTTTCGTTAATAGTAACGATCTTGTTAGTAGAAAGGTCACAGACGCTGATGTTGCCTGGTGCGCAGTCTTTGTTGACGGTCACGTCTGCAGTATCTTGCTTGCTACCGTTTTCAGTGTTGGCAGTAGCTGTATTGGTCATTTTGTTCTGTCCACATACGAGTGCGCTATTAGCAGCGACAGTAGCGGTAAACTTGACGTATACTGCACCACCTGGAGCATATGAACCCACATTGATACCGTTAGTAGTGAGAGTATTTTCTGTAACTTTACTCCACTGATTATTGGTCTTTGCATTTGATACAAACGTTGAGTTGTTGTCGTATGTCACTCCAGTAGGAAGTGTGTCTTTGATTGTTACGTTATCTTGCTGGACAGTACCAGTATTTTTGTACTTAATCTTATAGTCAACTTTGTCGCCAGCATTTACAGCGACAGATTTTTGAAATGCATTTTGGCCTGCTTTTGAAACTTCTTTCGTTATTTCAAAGTTTGGCTGGTCAACCTTGACTCGGAACGTGACATAGCCTGAGTATTCATTGCAGCCAGGTAGTTTACCGTCGAGGGCGTCATAGCCAAGTGGCGCGCCGGTTGTCATCATTGTGTTTGCAAGTTTTTGGCCATTTGATGCACCGCGGTTGGTGATCTTAGCTGAGTCAGGTACGTAACGGAGCGCTACATCAGCTGTAGCTGTAGCTTTTGCGTCGTCATATACTGTGCCTGGCGTTGCATTGCTTGCGCTAATGTAGCCATTGATAGCGGCAGTTTGACCAGCTTTTACTGTTGCAGGCATTTCCATGCGTAGTTTTGCATCTTTAGCGATACCTTTGTAGTTGTGAGCTGCATCGTTTAGTGTTGATGATGCGTTGTTGTGGTAATACACGTACACTTCATATTCCTTGCCAGGAGTAAGGGTAATATTGTCTGTGTATGTACTATTTGCCGCTGTTGCCTCTTTGATTCGAACGAAATTTCGCTCGTCACCATATGCTGGGTTGTCGGTGATTGAGTTAAATGTCACATGGTCGGCTGGGTTATTGATAGTGTATGTTGGGCGATCAGGTCCCCATGCAAGTAAGCCTGCTGGGATCATGACAGCAAGCGCAACCACCAAAAGGCTAGCTGCTCGCTTTGGTGACCGCTTAAGTGCGGTGATAATATTTTTCATTACGAACTCCTTTCTGGCACTCCACGAGCCAGATTTATTGGATTTAATTAGATTATATAACAAATTTATATAAAAGTAAATTTTATTTTAAAGAATGCTTATGGTTAAGTTGTTAACGTACGAGTAGTTCGTCAAATCAGATCATTACAAAACATGGAATAGCAGGGAGCTATTCGTCTAACTGCGAGTAGGTACTCAAGCAGGAGAAAGCTCCCTGATAGTAACTACATACATATTACTTACTGCAAGAGAAGTTGGCAGCAGCCACATCGGCTACTGCCAACTTCATCTTACGTCTAGTCCTTCTTGTAGCGCACGATGCCAGCAATGGCAACGATTACTGCAAGCAGGGCTAGGGCGCCGAGTAGAGCTGGACGATTGTCAGTTGAAGTTGAGAACGTACTGTTTTCAACCTCAACCTCGGCAGCTGGAACTTGATCGGCTTCGTGCGGAGCGGGTTCAAGCGCTGCTCCTGCATCGGGGTCGACATCCGTATTGGGTGCCTCCGTTTCTGCAGGTGCTTGAGTGATGATCGGTGCGGGCGTCGCCTGGGGCTCCGTCGTACCGGCATCTGGCGCTAGAATCGGTCCATCAACTCCGTCGTCGGGAATTGATACACCAGGCTCGGTTGTACCAGCGGGCTGATCGGGGACTGTGGGCGTTGCCGCCGGTCCCGTTACAGTCGCTTGGGGTGCATCTGTGATATGCGGGTACTCATTTGGATCCGACGGCTTGACTTCCAGGCAATCTGGAGGAGTTCCTGTCGTGCCTGGAGGGCACGTAGGGACTGTCGTCGTCGGGGGCACCGTTGTCGTGGTGGTCGTCGGCGGAACCGTGGTGGTTGTCGTCGTCGGGGGCACCGGCGGCTTGGTCGGTGGCTTCCACGGCTTTCCTGGAGTGCGAGGCGGGTAGCTATCGGTGTGACCCGATGGGGCTGGCCCGCTGCCTTCTGGGAAAACGCGGTTACCACAGCGTACGAGTGTCTCCACTCGCATCGTTTTGGAGACAGCAACCAAGGTGAGGCGGTCTGCACCGCTTACTCCTTGACTGGATGAAACACCAAATTCAGACACTCCGGTGTTAACTGCGTTCTGATCAGCCTCGCTAAATGATAGTTCAGCGGTGTTGTAGAAGTTAGTCAACTTGCCGTGCAGTTCGCGTCCCTCTTTCGAGAGGTGCTTGCCGTCAGGGCTGATGAGCGGAGCGACATTGTTTGGATTGTCCCAAAGACGATTGCCATTTTCATCCACAACTTCAGCTGCACTTGTAGCCAGCATGAACGGCCGGGTTGCGGCACAGTCGAGGAGTGAAGCTGCCTTGTCGCGCTCTGTGATGCCAGTTAGACCGGTTTCACAGAAGTTTGACGTAGCGTAGGCAACGGTGTTGATCAGTTGACCTTCACCATCCTGAGTTCCTGTTCCCTCTGGGGCTGCTGAGAAGCTACCATCGGTATTCTTCTCAATTACTCCGTTGTAATGGAGCGAGCCAGATGTATTCGTCGCATTTACTGCCATGGCAGCTCCAACAACGAGCAGGAGAACAGTCGCTGCTGAGCCGATCTTTCCCGCTGCGATGCCCATACGATCGCCAAGTACAATCGAAACTGTAAGTATGATCGTCAGGGCAGTCAATGCAGCGATAGTGAAGATCGGAGCGATCACTCCAGCTCCAGCGAGAATCATAGTGATTCCGATGGTAGCGAGGATTGATGCGAGTCCGATTGCTCGGAACACGTAGTACAGCGTCGCCGCGGCTGCCAGAACGACAGCTGCTGCGATGAGAGCGAAAATGAGAATCATCTCATTATCCTTTCTTGTCTAGGCGTGCTGCGGACGGTATGCGCCGAAGCGATCTGCAATTTTTACGCAGAAGCGAACGGGTCGTTCGTATTTCTGCTGATCGTTTGCGATACGTTCGACCAGCGAGCTGTAGGGCTCTTGGCCGATCGCATCCTGAGAGCTGAGGTAGACGTCGCGACCTGCTCTCCAGTATGGCTTGTCGGGGGCACTTTGATCGAGTGCTTCCCAGAAGCACTTGTCGAGACTCGCCTGCTTGCGGTAGGCATCGTAAAATGCCTTTTCGCCAGCCTGCCAGCTATCTCCGTCCGGAGAGCTAGCGTTGAGTACCTCTTCAAGTAGCTTCTCGACCTTCTTCGGTACGCGAATGCGTGCCTGATCAAGCGTAAACATCATTTCTCCCCTTTCTGAGGGATGTCAATTACAGAGAGTGTCTCTGTAATGGTTGCCCTCAGGGATAGGGTCAACGCTCCGATGACTTAAATCATCGCAACGTTGACTCTATCCTATGTGTGGGAGAAGCGCATATCTATGTAAGTTATGTATGTAGTTATACTGCAAACGCAGCAAAGTGAGTAGGAGATACAAAGTGTCGAGGTTGGGGCTCATGCTCATTTTGCTACGTTCGCAGATCTGTACATATGCTGTAATGATCTGATTTGTTAACGATCATGCGCCTCCTACGGTCTCCACCTCAGATCGACGTATATATTCATATTATCACAAAACGCTTATAATGTCAATACTCTATACTACTTTATTTACATAAGAACAATAAAGTTGTAGGTGCAATTTTGAGTACAAAATAAAAAAACACTGTAGAAAATGATTGACAAAGTATGTCAACTAGCGTATAAATCACTGTTAGTGCGCGAGGACTTCTCGTGTACTTGTACTATCTTAGGAGATACATGTCTCGCAAGGTGAAGAATAAGGAAAATCAGGCTCGGCAGCGCTTCACGGCTCTTCTTGAGGAGTTGGAGGCAAAACCCGATTGTGAAATCACCCAGCGCCATTTGCGCATATTGGGACACGAATGCCCGGACACCAACAGTTTTCGAGAGAGGCTCTTCGAGTTTCTGGAGTCACGAGGGGTGAGGTATTGCGATTTCCCTGATCTTCTCGCTACAAAGCACTCTGTGTACTGCTACGTGCAGTACGCAGAATCAGTTCGTCGGGAGGATCTTGTCGGAGTAGGAGCGTCAGCATGACTGTCGCAGCAAAGCTTACTCATGACGAGGCGATCGTGGTAGACTACATTTGCAAAAGCGACTGTGGCTACCGAAAAGCAGATGATCAAAAGAGTCTTGCTTCTCGAATCATACGAGAAGAGCACCTCAGTCAAGATTGCCATGAGAAAATTCTTGGGGCAATCCAGTCGTTGATCCGAAGTCGGAATCTTCGCTGCAGAGGACAAGGCCACTATTCTCTGGCAGACAAGATCTAAGTTAGTGCAATCCGAGTGGGGCGTAGTACGACTACTGCGCTCCACTCGGAGTAATCCACCTCTTTTCAAGAGGTTATTTTTTTGCTATACTGTTTCGAGTTGTATACAAGCTTGATTAAGTATGTAGCATGACCAATGGTCTCATCGTCTAACGGTTAGGACACCAGGTTTTCATCCTGGCAATCGGAGTTCGATTCTCCGTGAGATCACCAAGTAAAACACCCATCCTCGCCGATGGGTGTTTTACTTGGTGAGGCATTATAATAGGTCTATGACAAAAAAGCAGTGTCTTTATGGAGTGAATCTTGGCGGATGGCTTGTGCTCGAAAAGTGGATGACGCCGAGTGTTTTTCAGGATACTACTGCAGATAATGAGTATGAACTTGTGCAAGTAAAGGGCGGCGGTGCTCGGCTGCGAGATCACCACGATACTTTTATAGTAGAGGCGGATTTTCGTTGGCTTCGTGATAACAGGGTAACGGCAGTAAGAATTCCCTTTGGATATTGGATATTTGGTGATGAACCTCCCTATATAGGTGCTATCGAGAAGCTCGACTGGGCGGTCGATATGGCCGAAAAGTACGGGCTGAAAGTGATACTAGATCTTCACGGTGCACCAGGTGCGCAGAATGAGGCTGATCATAGCGGGAGCGGGAGGCCAAAAACGGAGAAATGGCTTCATCAATCCGGGTATCAGGAGCGAACTATTGAGATTTTAGAGAAGATTGCAGAGAGGTACTACGACAAAACAAGTATCTGGGGGATTGAACTGCTCAACGAGCCAACGCTTGATTGGTCGACGCTTCGGCTGGTGCATTTTTACCGAAAGGCATACCGTCGGCTGATACGAGTTGCGCGACCAGGTACGGTGATTGTGTTTGGCGATGGCTTTCGTCCACTCCTTCTCACTGGCGCCCTTCGTGCACACAAGAACTTTCCGGTGATTATGGATAGTCATTTCTATCAATGCTTTAGTGCGAGAGACAAGCAGCGTGGTCCATCGAGTCACCTCGAAAAAGTACGCGTCAAACGATATCGCCAACTACGATACCTACGACAACAACAGCCAGTGGTAGTGGGAGAGTGGAGTGGAGTTTTGCCACAAGAAGTGTATGCGCAGATGGATTATCGGCAGCGTATAGAACTACGCAATCAGTATATAGAAGCGCAGTTATCTACCTACGAAGCGGCTGCGGGATGGTTTTATTGGAGCTACAAAACAGAGCAGGATGATGACTGGAATTTTCGTTTTTTGGTAGATAGTGGCAATTTATCGTTAACATAACAGGGGAGAGGTGTATAATAGTCCATATGAGTGTTATCTTTAAACGTACAAAAATTCTGGCCACACTTGGCCCACCAACTAATAACTATGAATCAATTGAGGCAATGGCAAAAGCCGGCGTCAATGGGTTTCGCCTTAATTTTAGCCATGGTAGCTATGAGGAGCGTGATCAGCAAATCGAGTGGATTCGCACCGCGAGCGCAAAGCTTGGCAAGCCGGTAGCGATTCTACAGGACCTGCAGGGTCCAAAGATCCGCCTCGGTAATCTTACTGAAAATGTCGATGTAAAGACAGGCGATGAGATTATTCTTGACTATGCCGCTGAACATAACGGCAATACGTACCCTGTGCAATATAATCTTGCTGAAAAGGTGCAAGTTGGTGAGCCTATCTATATCTTTGACGGTAAGATCCGCACGACAGTTATTGATATTCCGTCTGATACCGCAATTACATTACGCGTAGAAAATAACGGCACGCTTATGAGTAGAAAAGGTATCAATTTGCCGGACACTGATTTTGGTGGTGATATTCTTACACCGAAAGATTTAAAGGACGTCGAATACGGAGCAACGAAAGATATCGATTATGTAGCATTGAGCTTTGTGCAGTCCGCTGATGATATCAACAACCTACGCCAGATCCTTGTCGGATTGGGCTCGACAGCTCAGATCATCCCGAAGATTGAGACAAAAGCCGCAATCAAAGATGACGTGCTCGAAGAGATTGTAAAGGTAAGTGACGGCGTCATGGTAGCACGCGGTGACTTGGCCGTTGAGGCAGGAGCGGAAGTTGTTCCGGTTGTGCAACGAAAGATCATTGCGCTTTGTCGAAAATACGGTAAGTTGAGCATAGTTGCAACCCAGATGATGGCAAGTATGGTTGATGCCCCTGAGCCAACTCGCGCCGAAGTGAGTGACGTGGCAAACGCTGTTATCCTTGGGGCTGACACTGTGATGCTGAGTGACGAGACGGCAAACGGTAGCTATCCGCTTGAGACAGTTGCAGCGATGAAGCGTGTTATTCTCTATACTCAAGAGCATATTGAGGTTGCGCCGATTACCGACATACTACAGGGAAAGAAGTCTGCGCGCCGAGCGATCGCAAGTGCTGCTGTAAGTCTTGCTGAGGCTGTAGGTGCAAGTGCTATCGTGGCAGAGACTCGTTCTGGTGCGACGGCGGCAAGTATCGCAGCGGTACGCCCTAATCTTCCAATTATCAGCGTAACAAGTGAGCCACGCGCTGCGCAGCAACTTGCCTTGAGCTATGCAAACAAAAGCTTCTTGCGTCCTGATGGTGAAAAAGCGGGCTTTGAGCTTGCTAAGGAGCTAAAAAAGGAAGGCTTCTTCGGCGATGATGATCAAATCACTGTCGCGATCGTTAGTGGACGGCAACCGGGTCTTATTGGGGGCACCGACACAATACGCGTGCGCGTTCTCGAATAGACTTACTTAATATATATTCTTGATAATACAGCGAGACTACTTTTAAGAAGTCTCACTGTATTTATTTGATCAAATATAGTCGTCAGTCAGGGTGATGTGATAAAATAAACATAAACAATAACTAGGTGGGCAGATGAAGAGCAAACAGCGCTTTTTCAAAGAGACAATTAAAGACGTACCGCTTCGCGGCGAGACTGTTCTCGTGCGCGTTGACTACAATATTCCTCTTAATCAAAAGGGTGAGATCAGTGATGATCTTCGTATACGCGGTAGTTTACCGACGATTAAGTATCTACTTGAGCGGGGCTGCAAGGTAGTATTGATTAGCCATCTTGGGCGTCCCGACGGCAAAGAGGCTAAGTATAGTCTCGAACAGGTGGGTGTGCGACTCAGTGAATTGCTTCATCAGTCAGTGACGTTCATTGGAGATACAATCGGTGACGAAGTGTACCAGACGGTTCGCAAGGCACCTAAGAAGAGTGTTTTGTTGCTTGAAAATCTTCGTTTTTATAGTGAAGAAGAGGCTGATAGTGCTGCGTTTGCAAAAGCTATTATTCGTAGTACGCGAGCCACATACTTTGTGCAAGATGGATTTGGCGTAGTACACCGTGCGCACGCAAGTACTCATGCGATTGCTATGGAGATTCCAAGTGTAGCCGGGCTGCTTCTCGAAAGGGAATATCAGACAATCACGGCTGCTATGAAGGCACCAACACGTCCGCTCGTCGCAGTGATGGGTGGAGCGAAGGTGAGCGACAAGATCGGTGTGATCGAGCACTTTGTGTCGGTTGCCGACACGATTCTTATCGGCGGAGCAATGGCGAATACATTCTTGGCATATAAGGGGTATGGCGTAGGGATGAGTAAGATCGAAAGCGACCAGACGGAGGTACTCGATCGACTATACGCAGCTGCAGCAAAGAAAGTAGGCCAAGAGAATGTCGATTCGTTCATCGTACTTCCAACAGACGTTGCAGTCGCAAATGAAATTAACGCGCAGGCTAAGCGTGTGGTTCGCAGTGTGGCGGATATTAAGTTTGATGACATTGCGCTTGATGTAGGTGATGAGAGCATCGAGCGCTATACGGCTATCGTCGCAAATGCAAAGACGGTTATATGGAATGGAACACTTGGGTATGCTGAACTACCAGAATTTGCACATGGTTCAGCTCGACTGGCGTTAACATTGGCGACGACTCAGCCTAAGATTACATCGATTATCGGTGGTGGTGATACAGCCGACTTCGCATTGAAGTGGGATGGCAGTGACGGAAAGAGCTTTTCGCATGTTTCGACAGGCGGTGGCGCAAGTCTGGATCTTATGGCTGGAAAAAAGCTACCTGGAATTGAAAGCTTGCTAGACGCTCGCCCATAAATACGCTACACTAACAGTAATAAAGTAAGCATAAGAGCTATAACACTATGACACGACGCAAGAAAATTATCGCAGGCAATTGGAAGATGAATTTCAATATTCAAGAGGCAAGTATTTTCTTGCATAATCTTGAGAAAGAAGTTGCGGTGCATCGTGATGTCGAAGTAGTATTGGCGCCAACAATGCTCGCCCTACAGCCACTGAGTTTGCAGGTAAATCGTCGACAATTTAAGTTGGCTGCTCAGAATTTTCATTTTCAGGACTACGGCGCCTTTACTGGTGAGGTCTCGGCTACACAGTTACGTGGGCTTGTCGAGTACGGTATCGTTGGGCATAGTGAGCGACGACATATATTCCGCGAAACAGATAAGATGATCCGCTCAAAGGTCCAGGCTGCAATTCGAAATAGAATTCGACCAATCCTATGTATTGGTGAGACTGCTCAACAAAAGAGTGAAGGTGAAACTGCCGATGTCATCCACGATCAACTTGTAGGTGGGCTTGCGAATGTGACGAGTGATGAGCTCAAAGATATCGTGATAGCGTACGAGCCGGTATGGGCGATCGGCACAGGTAACAACGCGCTACCATCTGACGTAAAGCGCGCTATCAAGGCGATCCGCAGCCAGATTCGCCATTTGTACGGTGCTGCAGCAGCTGAAGAGATTCAGGTGCTATACGGCGGCAGCGTGAAGCCTGATAGTGCAACTGCGTATCTACAGGTCGAAGGTGTTGATGGTCTACTTGTGGGTGGCGCTAGCCTCAGCGTGCATGATTTTGCAGCTATCGCGGCTAAGGCTCATGGCCTATCGGAGGACGAATAGACAGCTATGACTGAGTTTGACTTTGATGAACTTGATAAAGCGGTAAACTCTCTTATGGGTGGTATGAAAGCGGCTAAGATCTCAGATGGATCTGATCCCGCCAAGACACTCACGATCAACGCAACTCTTGCTCCTAATGAGACTCCAGAGTATAACAAACTTGGAGAAGCGGCTCAGAAAATTGGTAGCGAGGCGCTTGATCCAACTGCTATCAATAAAACAGAACTTAATTCTACGCTCGCGCCAGGCGAGCTACCTTCATACGAGAAGATTAATGCAGCCGCACGTCGCATCGGTAACGAAACTATAGAGGATGCCCGAGGGCAGGCTTCGGTTAAGCGGAGTGGGCGCTTTATGGACGTCATGCACCCTTCATCTGATATGAAAACAGCTTCAGTCTCATCAGGTGACAGTAGTCCTGCTTTGTCGGTTCCACCTCGACAGCCGCAAGCTACCGCGACGCCAATAGCAAGCGTCAGCCCGCTTACTGCGGCAGCTGAAGAGCAATTTTCGCCAGAAGCCGTGTTGAGCGATGCTGCAACTCCAGAGCTCCGCTCTGATTCGGCACCGACTAAGGCACCCGAGGTAGCAATCCCACAGACTTCATTAAGCCCTTTCGTACCAGTGGCTGTTGAGGCGAGTGTGGTAGTAGATGCACCTCCTGTTATCTCGCAGAAAAGTATGCCCGAGGAAGCGACTGGTCCAATCGTCTCACCCTTCTTGACTGATGCAAAAGTAGAGAAACGTCCTCTTGGAGGCACTAATACTTCTGAGGAAGCTACCGGTGGCGCGCAAGAAGTCGCCACGTGGCCTGATGCCTCGAAAGATGGCGGTGAAGATATGCAGCTAAACCCTAGTACTGGTGAGGCATCAATCATACCTGATGAGTTCAACAACGATCTACTCGCTATTGAAACTACGCAACTAAAGTCTACAGAAGTGATTCCTGCTCCTCAGGTCACATCACCATCGGCGAAAAATACACAGAAGGCTTCGTCTTCTGATGTCGTTGAAAATACGGGCGCGATTTATGATGTCAAAGAATACCATGCACCGCTCAAGCATCCTGCGAAAAAATCTTCAGGATGGCTATGGATTATCATTACTATTGTTATTATGGCAGTATGTGGCGGCATTGGCGCTGCAACATACCTACTGCTGAAATAAAGCACTATCTTTGCTAGCGTCGCCTTTGTAACTCGGTTATACTAAAGATAATGGATCAACTACAAGGTTTAAATCCCGCCCAAAGTTCGGCGGTTACAACAACGTCTGGGCCTCTGCTCATTTTAGCTGGAGCAGGAAGCGGCAAGACAAAAACACTGACGCATCGTATCGCCTACCTCGTGCAGCAGCAGGCGGTGTGGCCAAACGAAATCTTAGCAGTGACATTTACGAATAAGGCTGCAAAAGAGATGCGAGAACGCCTGGGTCATCTTCTTGGTAAAGATGCGCAGTCACGTAATTTTATGCCATGGATGGGGACATTTCATGGCATATGCGTCCGTCTTCTTCGGATCGATGGCCAGTCGATAGGTATCGCGGCAAACTTTGTTATATATGACGAAGATGATCGTCAAGGATTGATCAAGCAGGCTATGAAGCAGCTTTCAATCAGTGATAAGCAGATCAAGGCAAGGGCCGTAAGTAGCGCGATTTCAAATGCAAAAAATGAGCTAAGAACGCCAGAAGATATGATGCTTAGTGCGAAATATCCATTTGAGCAAAGTGTCGCAGATATCTATGCTCGATATGAAAAGCTGCGGAGCGATGCAGGGGCGCTTGATTTTGACGACTTACTGATTGAAACGGTGCGTTTATTTAATGAAAAACCTGAAGTAAAGAAAAAGTGGCGCGATACGTTCAAGCATATTTTAATTGACGAGTATCAGGATACAAATGCTGCTCAGTACGCTATTGTAAAAAGCCTCGTCAATGAAGAGCGCAATATTTGTGTTGTGGGGGATGACTGGCAGTCGATCTATAGTTGGCGTGGTGCTGACTTTACGAACATCCTAAACTTTGAGCGGGACTTTCCTGGCACTAAGGTTATTAAGCTGGAGCAAAATTATCGTAGTACGGGCGCTATTTTGGAGGCAGCAAATAATGTTATCGCCAAGAATATTCAGCGCACAGACAAGAAACTATGGACTGATCTCGGCGACGGTTCTCCCGTGCAAGTACACGGGACGTATGACGAAGCTGAAGAAGCAAGCTTAGTAGCTGGACGCATTGCATCGCATGTCAGCATGGGCGCAAGAACGTATGGTGATTTTGTGGTACTGTACCGCACTAATGCGCAGAGTTATACCCTCGAGCGTGCACTTCGCCTGCAGCGTGTTCCGTATCAACTAGTTGGCGGGGTGAGGTTTTATGATCGTAAAGAAATCAAAGACATTATCGCTTATCTACGGCTTATCTATCAGCCAAATGATCGAATGAGTTTTAGTCGTATCGCAAATATTCCCGGTCGTGGAATTGGTGCCACGAGTTTGGAAAAGTTTCTGGTCTGGCAGTCTGGGTCACAGATGGATATTATTGCAGCGCTCACAAATGCCGATCAGATGACATCTTTAACGCCACGCGCACGCATTGCTTTTAAGGAGTTTGGTGAAAAGATGCGCATTTTACAGGCGATGGTAAAGAGCAATGCGACCCCTGCGGACATCATTGAAAAACTTCTTGCTCTGACAAATTATCGAAGCTATCTTCTGGATGGAACGCCGCAAGCTGAGGAGCGTGAAGCCAACGTCGGTGCGTTGATCTCGGAGGTGCAAGTATTTGTCGACTTACCTGAATTTCTTGAAGAGGTGGCACTTGTCTCGAGTGCGGACACGTCGGCTGGCTCCGATAAGGTAACGCTTATGACGATTCATGCTGCAAAAGGGCTTGAGTTTCCTGTGGTATTTATGGTTGGCATGGAGGAGGGGATATTTCCACATTCACGAGTGTACGAATCGGGCCCTAGTGAGCTCGAGGAGGAGCGTCGGCTATGTTACGTCGGCATGACTCGTGCGCGGGAAGAACTGCATTTAAGCTATGCTCAGAGTCGGTTGCAATTTGGGCAGCGTGGATACAATGATGTCTCAAGATTCATTGCGGATATGGGTGATCAGTTGGCGGCTATTGATGAGCCGATCGTGCATGCAGAACCTGATTACTACAGTGATGAACTGTCGCTTGAGATTGGTGACCGTGTGCGAACAGCGGCTTTCGGTAAGGGCGAGGTGGTTGATATCGAAGGTTTAGCGGTGACTATTACCTTTGACGATGGAATTACAAAGAAGCTAAACGCTGAGTATGCTCACTTGGAGAAGCTATGATCCGTCAGATATATCTCAAAGCTGGAAAGATAATGAGTCCAGCAGTAATCGCACTGCTCGGTCTACAGACGCGAGTGACGGGACAGAAACGCGCTCGTATCGTTGTCCTAAATAGCAACCGTGAAGTGATGCTTGTTAAGGGCGTGGTCTCACGAGGCGGCTGGTCGCTTCCAGGTGGAGGTATCGAGAAGAATGAGCTACCTCGAGCGGCTGCGATTCGTGAACTACGCGAGGAGACAGGTCTTGAAGTGGAGGAAGGTGCAGTGTACGAGTTGGGTTATTTTGAAAGAAATCGACCTGATCGACCGTACGACGTGTATCTTTATTGGACTATGATGAATGAGCAGCAGCTCAAAGCATTGCGACTAAACTCTATTGAGATTGCTCAGATGCAGTGGGCTAAGCTTGATGCTCTCCCTGCGAATCTGTCAGCAGCGACAAAGATTGCTCTAGATAAGTTGCCCAAATAGAGCGCTATTTGCTATACTAATACGAGTCACACTTGAGGTGCACTTACTAAATACATGAAGATTTTATCTCGTCCAAAAACCCCTGTTGGGTTTATCGTGATTATGAGCGTCGTTCTTGCGGCGCTGTTTGCGTTATTTTATATCAGCCGTGCCGGTGCTGCTGATGAAACTGCAACACGTGATGGGCGTTTGGTCACCTTCCATGACCGCGGTGCACAGCGAGTTATCATTACAAAAAGCGACACTGTTCAGGCGGCAGCTCGTGAAGCTGGGATTCGTTTTGATAAGAATGACATCGTAGAACCGGGTCTTGATGAGAAGCTTGTTGCAACTGATTACACAGTTAACATTTATCGAGCTCGTCCAGTTATCGTCACCGACGGTATGGTGCGTCAGAAGATTATGACTGCAGGCCAGACTCCCGAAAAGATTGCAAGTGATGCGGGCATTACACTTCATGATGAAGATAAGACCTCTGTTCAGCCTGTTCGAGACGTCGTCGAAGAGGGCGCGGGGGTTGAGCTACTTATTGCACGCGCCACATCATTCACTCTTGTCTTGTATGGTGAAAAAACGACTGTCTATACTCAGAAGAAGACTGTTGGCGAGATGCTTGCAGAAAAGAAGATTACTATTGCTGAAGACGATACGGTATCGGTGAAAAAATCAGACCCACTTACCGAGGGTATGATTGTTGAGATTTGGCGTAATGGTAAACAGACGATTACTGAAGAGCAGGATATTGCATTTGAAACTGAAAAAATTCAAGACGCCGATAGAGAGATTGGCTTTAAAGAAGTGAAAACTCCTGGAGTGAAGGGCAAGAAGTCTGTTAGCTATGAAGTTGAGATGAAGAATGGCAAGGAAGTGGCACGTAAGGAAATTCAAAGTGTCGTTACGACGCAACCTAAGAAGCAGATTGAGATTGTCGGCGCAAAGATGACCAATACGTTTAGTGGTAGTTTTGCTGAAGCGCTGGCTCGGCTACGTAGCTGTGAGGGAAGCTATACCTCAAATACTGGCAATGGCTACTACGGCGCGTATCAATTTGATAAACAGACCTGGGGCGGTTATGGTGGTTTCGCAGTTGCAAGCGATGCGCCTGCAGCTGTGCAAGACCAAAAAGCATGGGAGACGTACCAGCGACGAGGTTGGCAGCCGTGGCCGTCATGTAAAAATAGCCAAGGATTGCAGGATATTTACAGATAATGGCAGGTCCAAACAAATCTTTGGGTCAGCATTGGCTTCATGATCGTAGTGTTCTTGCTCACATTGCCGACTGCGCTGAATTAGCTGCTGATGATACGGTCCTCGAAATCGGTCCAGGACTAGGAACGCTTACAAGTGAGCTACTTCGTCGTAGTCAGAAAGTGATTGCTGTTGAGTTTGATAGTGAACTCGCCCGCAAGCTACCAGGTCAATTTCCTGGTAAGAATCTCGAAGTAATTGAGAGCGATATACTATCGTTCGATTATTCGACACTCCCAGCTGGCTATAAGGTTGTCGCGAACGTACCATATTACATCACGAGTAAAATAGTCAAAAGTCTGATGACAGCGAGCAATAAGCCTTCTGTTGCGGTACTGCTCGTGCAGAAAGAGGTTGCTGAGCGTCTCGCAGCTGCTCCTGGTGATATGAGTATTCTTGCCGTGAGCGCTCAATTATTTGCCGAAGTGACGCTTGGTGATATCGTTTCAGCAAAGTTGTTTACGCCACCACCGAAGGTTGATAGCCGAGTTGTCGTGCTCCGTACTCGCACAACACCTCTTTTTACTGATGTATCTGAGAGTGAATTCTTTAGAGTAGTGAAGGCTGGCTTTAGTGCAAAGCGTAAAAAGCTACGCTCTTCACTTTCGGGCGGGCTTTCGATCAGTAAGCAAGACGCTGAGCAATTACTTGAAAAAGCAGCTATCAGTCCGGATAGTCGAGCGGAAGAATTAGACCTTGACGATTGGTATCGTCTTGCCAAGATTGTTAACGCGTAGCGTAGACATTTTATCTCTGTTATAATAGTGTACAATGGGAAAAAACTTATACATCACTACTGCAATTCCGTACGTCAACGCTAAGCCGCATATCGGCAACGCGCTCGACTACTTACTAGCAGATATTTGGGCACGCTACCAAAAGCAAAATGGACATGAGGTTCGTTTTCAAGTAGGTACCGATGAGCATGGCAATAAGATAGCTGCAAAGGCACAAGAAGCTGGCATCGATCCAAAAACCTATACTGATCAAATGTATGGTAATTTTCAGCAACTCATGACAAAGGTTGGTGCAGAGTTTACTGACTTTGTGCGTACTACCGATGATCATCATGTCGCAGCAGTGCAATACATTTGGCAGAAACTGCAGCCGTATATCTATAAAGGTACTTACGAGGGATGGTACTGCGTAGGATGTGAAGCGTTTGTCACCGACAAAGAAGCGGCGACAAATAACGGTATCTGCCCAGACCATAATCAGCCTTATCAACGATTGAGTGAAGACAACTATTACTTAAAGACAAGTGAATTTACAGATCGTATTCGCGACGCGATCGAATCGGGTAAGATGAAGATCGAGCCAGAGTTTCGCAAAAAGGAATTCCTTGAGCTTATTAAAGACGGCCTGCAAGATGTAAGTATTTCTCGTCCAAACAAACACTTGAGTTGGGGCGTGCCTGTTCCAGGTGATCCGAACCAAGTCATGTATGTGTGGATTGATGCGCTTGCAAACTATATTACAGTGCTGGGGTACCCAGATCGTGATGGCTGGCAGGAATATTGGCCTGCAGATGTTCAGGTCATCGGCAAAGATATTCTTCGTTTCCACGCTGGTATCTGGCCAGCTATGCTGATGGGACTTGATTTACCGCTTCCAAAGAAGCTTCTTGTGCATGGTTTTGTGAATGTTGGCAATGTCAAAATGAGCAAGTCGATTGGTAATGTCGTTGATCCAAATGAGCTGATTGACCAGTATGGACTTGACGCTTTTCGCTACTTCTTTGCACGTCATATCCCGACACTAGATGACGGGGATTTCACGTGGGAGAAGTTTGAGACCGCGTATAACACCGAACTAGGTAATGACCTCGGTAATGTTGTGTCGCGTGTATCGAGTATGATTAGTCGCTACCAGGCTGGTGTGATTGGCGATGCGCCGCAACCAGAGCATGACATGAAGCCGTATCGACAAGCTATGGATAGTCTCAATTTTAACGTTGCGCTCGACGAAGTTTGGCTAACGGTTCGTAGCCTCAATCAATACTTAGAGCGTGTTAAGCCGTGGGAAGTTGCAAAGCGACGCGATACCGATACCGACGCTGAGGCGCATCTATCGGAGATTTTGTCGCAGGCTGTAGGCTCTTTGCTACAGATCGGTGATCTTCTCGTACCGTTTCTTCCCCATACAGCTGAGATCATCCATAAGACATTTGAATCTGGCGTGATTGTTCCTCAGGATGGCGTGTTGTTTCCAAAAATCTATCTCCATACACCAGACCCTCGCGCAAAGAACATCCCTAAGCCTGAATAGTATGCTGATCGATACGCATTGCCATATTCACGAGAAGGACTATCAGATTCCGGTCAGTGATGCGCTGGCGCATGCTCAAGAAGCGCATGTTGAGAAGATGATCTGTGTCGGCACAAATGAGCAGAGTTCGGAGTGGGCTGTGACGCTTGCGGAAAAGTACGAGCATTTATTTGCAAGTATAGGTGTGCATCCTCATGATACTGCTGGTGGCTATGCACAGATCGAGGAGATGGCGCGTGTCAAACGTAGCTCGAAACTTGTCGCTATCGGAGAGATTGGTCTCGATTATTTCTATACTCATAGTCCGCGTGATGTGCAGCTACGAGCGCTTGAGTCGCAAATTCATACAGCACTTGAGTCAAAATTACCGATCATTTTTCATGTTCGTGAAGCGTTTGATGATTTCTGGCCGGTTTTTGATAACTTTCATGGAATACGCGGTGAACTGCATAGTTTTACGGATACGCAAGTAAATCTCGAACAGGCACTTGCTCGAGGGCTATATATCGGTGTAAATGGTATCAGTACGTTTACGAAAGATGAGTCGCAGAAAGCGATGTTTGCTCAAATTCCGGTTGAGCGGCTTCTGCTTGAAACCGATGCACCATTCTTGACGCCTACGCCAAAGCGTGGTAAAGTAAATGAGCCAGCATTTGTGAGGTATGTTGCACAGCACCATGCCGATATACGGGGTATGCAGTTCGATGAAATCGCAACCGCTACATCTGCAAATGCCACTGCGTTATTCGCACTCTAAACACAAACATACATTTCAAAAAGATCATTTAATTAATGAGAGATTTATGTCATGTCTGTAGCTTACGCCACACCACCATCCTATGATCAAAACGGCCACACCCAGCCGAATGTCTTCGTGTATCCAACGACGCTTGAGAATGTCGACGTAAACCTGGAGCAGCTACGTCAACAGACGATGCTAGATCGTCATATTGATACACTGGCGCCGCAGCAAAATGTCGACCATATCACCACTCCACAATCAGTGGGTGACGATGATTTTTATGAAATTATTGGCAATGAACCTCTTTTGGGTCGTCTGGAAGATACGAGTCACTCTGACGCGCAGAAGCAAGCACGAGAAGATGTTCATGAGCAACTCAGTACATCTCCGGAGCAACGTGCTGCAGATATGCAGCAGCTTGAGGCGCTTCTTAATATTGGAGATAGAGTTGCACTTTTTCGCGAACAGCACGATCTTGTCAGTGGGGCGCAGTAGGTGCCTGACCTACTGAAAAAAGCCTACGAACTTCTTGTCGGCAGCGAACCCGACGCTATTTCAGTACCTACGATCTCGCTTCCTAAAAAATCACGACCATTTCGAAAACTCACTACACGTGAGCTTATTCAGCTTGAAAGCGAAATTGGTGCAACGCTTTTTGGTGAAATTCCAAAAGGGCATCACAGACAGTTTTTTAATCTCGATCGCAGTACCTGGATTTGGTACGAGGAGTGGTCTGATCATTTAAATAAAAAGCGTAGTACGACAACTCGCTATGAGATCCACCCAAATGGTATTTTGAAAGTACAAGAGGGCGCTCGATACAATTTTATCGAAGGAGATGAACTAAAAAACTTTTTAGTTGCAACGCGTCTTTATTATGAGCGAGTCGCTCGAGAGATTTATAAACGAGATCCTGCGACGGGACAGAGCCTTGTTTAGTAATTTATTGCTATAATAAGACAAGTAATGCCAAACGAAGTTATCTATCTTGATCATGCTGCAGCCACGCCCGTTGATAGGCGTGTTCTTGAGGCAATGCTTCCGTACTATTCTGAACAATTCTATAATCCATCGAGTCCCTACGCGCCCGCTATTGCTGTGCGGAATGATTACGAACATGCCAAAGCGGTGATTGCGCAATCTATTGGCGCAAAGGCAGATGAACTGATCATGACCGCAGGTGCTACCGAGTCGATTAACCTTGCGTTTGGTGGCGTGTCGGGACATATCGTTACCTGCTCAATTGAGCATCATGCGGTTCTGCAGGCTGCGAAGCGGCGCGAACATACCATTGTAGGGGTTGATGAACGGGGAAGTGTATCTGTGGCGTCAATTGCGGATGCAATCACGCCGAAAACGGAGCTGGTAAGTATCGCCCTTGCTAACAATGAACTTGGGACGATACAGCAGCTACGTACTATTGCGGATGTTGTAAGGCAGGAGCGTGAACGTCGACTATCTGTGGGCGAGGTGACACCTATATACCTTCATAGTGACGCATCGCAGGGTGTTGGCCAGCTCGATGTGCAGGTGGCTCGACTTGGCGTCGATATGCTTACTGTAAATGCAGGAAAGGTGTACGGCCCGAAGCAAGTTGCACTACTATGGGCGGCTCGATCAGTGTCAATTTCGGCAGCAATTGTTGGTGGTGGACAAGAACGAGGGCTCCGTAGCGGGACGGAAAATGTCGCAGGTGTCATAGGATTTGCAAAAGCAGTCGAACTCGCTGTTAAGTATCGTAAGGGCGAAGCTGACCGACTCGATGTGCTTCGTAACTCGCTTCAACGCCAGCTACTTAAGGCGTTTCCTGAGGCTATAGTGTCCGGCAATCAAAAGCGCCGTCTTCCAGGACACCTTCATATCTCATTTGACGGTATTGACGCTGAGAGGCTAGTGTTTCGGCTTGAATCACGAGGTGTTTTGGTGGCAACCGGAAGTGCCTGTGCTGCCAACAAAGGTACTCGATCGCATGTCCTGACGGCGATCGGTCTGGCCGATTCGGTAGCTGATGGTAGCTTACGGTTGACGCTAGGTAAGCTTTCTACGGAAGAAAATACACATACTGCAGCTGCAATTATCATCGAAGAAATAACACAAGAATATGCTCGTATGGAAAAGATATCATGAAGGGTTTGATTGCTATATTTATTGCTCTGGCGGTTATTATTTTTGGACTTTCAAGTTACTTGGCGCCCGATGGACTGAGTGATTGTGATAGTCAACCTACTGAGCAAGGTGATTGCAAGAAGGTGGATGCAATTGTTGCGGTGAGCGGAGGTGATACGCAGGCGCGAACGAGAATGGCGATTCAACTCTATAAAAACGGCTGGGCCGATAAGCTTGTTTTTTCTGGAGCAGCACTTGATAAAACAGGCCCAAGTAACGCAGAGGCAATGCGTCGCCAAGCGATTGCGGCAGATATTCCCGATCACGTTATTATCATTGAAGAGACAGCCGAGACGACAAAGCAAAATGCCGAAAATGCGAAAGATGTATTTGATAAGAATGGTATTCAATCAGTTATCCTGGTCACCTCTGCCTATCATCAGCGACGGGCCGGTCTTGAATTTGCTAAGCGCGCAAGTAATGAAATTAAGATCGTTAACCACCCTGTAAAGAGTGATAATCAGTGGTCTGATTTGTGGTGGCTTACACCTGGAGGTTGGTGGCTAGCTTCGAGCGAGTTCTTCAAGATTATCGTCTTTTATATGGGAGGCACACGGTAATGACAAAAGTCTATGTTGGGATGAGCGGCGGCGTTGACTCAAGCCTTACTGCGGCGCTTCTTGTCGAGCAGGGTTATGATGTCGTGGGTGTGTATATGAAAAACTGGACCCAAGATTTGCCTGGCATGAAATGTCCCTGGGCAGATGATCTTGCCGATGCAAAACGTGTCGCCGTTCAACTCGGAATTGACTTTAAGGTTTTTGATTTTGAGAATGAATATAGGCATAAAGTTGTCGAGTATATGATTGATGAGTATAAGCTTGGTCGTACCCCAAATCCTGATATCATGTGCAATCAAGAGGTGAAATTTAAACTGTTTCTTGAGGCAGCACTTGCTGATGGAGCAGATATGATTGCAACGGGACATTATGCGCGGGTGGACGATGGAATCCTTAAGATGGCGGTAGATCAAAACAAAGATCAAACATACTTTCTTTATAGAGTTACCGGAGAGACATTGCAAAAAACTCTGTTTCCTCTTGGCGAATTTACAAAGCCGCATGTTCGTGAAATGGCGAAAGAGCGACGCCTTTTTACGGCGGCGAAAAAAGACAGCCAGGGGATCTGCTTTGTTGGTAAGGTGGGGATTCGTGAATTTCTTAGTCAGTATGTACAGCAAAAGCCAGGCGAGATTATCGATAAGAGTTCTGGCAAAGTGCTTGGGCATCACGATGGAGCGATTTTTTATACACTTGGGCAGCGTCATGGTCTTGAGCTTGGCGGAGGTTTACCATTTTATGTTGTTGGTAAGGATATGACAAAAAATGAAGTGTATGTGACGACCGACCTCAATGACGAGACATTATGGAAGGAAACAGTTTTCCTCGGGGCGGTCCACTGGATTAACGGCATGCCAGCTGAGAATCGTTATTCTATACGCGTCAGGCATCGAGCGAAGCTTGTAGACGCAACACTACGTTACGAGGATAAAAATGTCACCTTAACGCTTGATAATGCCGAGCGTGCCGTAGCTTCGGGGCAGTCTGTCGTGATTTATGACGGTGATATTTGTCTTGGTGGCGGTATTATTATTTAGTCAGTAAAGTTTCTTACAGACTGGTGCTGTATTTCTTGTCATACTTATCCTACAAACATAACGAAAGGGCAGACAGATATGAGTATCATAGATGACGCAAAGAAAAAAGTCGAAGAAGTGACTGATGATTTGAAGAACAAGGCAAACGATCTTGAAAACAAAGCCCACGAAGAAAAAGGTAAGCTCGAAGGCCGCATCGATCAGGCGAAAGAGGATGCTGAAAAAGACAAATAGTAGTTCTTTTTTTGCGACCTGCGCTTAAAGTAGGGGCTCAGTAAAAATACCGCAACTAGTGCACCGATGTATCGGTTGCATAAGTTGCGGTATTGTTCATTGAGAATGGCATGATAGTTTTTTGTCTCGTCGGACGATCAAATACTCCGCTGTCGTGATGAGGATAGCTAGGATAAGCGCCGCGATAATCACCCACTGGTATTCGCGGGCTATATCGATAAGGGTTTCGAGCGTGCTTTTATCTGCTACATTTTCAGCACGGTTCTGCGCTATGAGATTCTCAGTAACCCGCGGGTCCTCAGGTGAGACTCCTCCTGCACTAAATGTGCCGAGAGCTAATGCTCCAAGAGCAAGACAGATGGCTGTCAGTAGGGCTCCTGAGGCTTTGATGAGTTTCTTGCGAGCATTATTCATGATGAACCATCCTTCGATGCGAGTATGTCAATGAACTTAGCATACTTTAACATTTATTTTAAGATGTTACAACCATAAGTAAAAGCTGCATACTCATTCTCGGAAAGAGAATGAGTATGCAGCATAGTGTGTTATAGCCACCATGTTCCGATGTCACCACCGAGGTAGTAACCGATCAAAAACAGCAAAGCGCCGAGGATCTGCATCAGATTCACCTCCCTAGGCTGGATGGATTAACTGCTATATTATAACACTAGTTTTTTAAACCGTCAATATAGTCGCGTATGCGACAAGATGGTACAATAACAGAGATGAATGCTCAACAAATCCGCAATGAATACCTGAAATTTTTTAATGAACGCAATCATGAGATTATCGCTCGTGCTCCGTTGATGCTTAAAGATGACCCAACGACGCTGTTTACCGGAAGTGGTATGCAGCCGCTTCTGCCATATCTTTTGGGCCAAGAGCATCCAGCCGGTGTACGCCTCACAGACAGTCAAACGTGTCTTCGTGCTCAAGATATCGAAGACGTTGGAGATAACCGTCATACGACATTTTTTGAAATGCTTGGTAACTGGAGCATGGGCGACTACTTTAAAGAGCAACAGATTCGTTGGTTTTTTGAATTCCTAACAGATGTTGTTGGGTTAGATGCGAGTAAGATTTACGTCACCTGTTTTATCGGTGATGAGGCTCATGGGATTCCTCGTGATGACGAGGCTGCGGCGATCTGGCAAACGCTATTTGCCGAAAAAGGTATCGATAACAAGATTGTCGAACTTGGTAGTGCGGAAAACGGCGATACGCTCGGGATGCAGGGCGGGCGAATCTTTTTCTATGACGATGGTGAAAACTGGTGGAGTCGAGGCGGCGGGCTTGATAAGACGCCAATCGGTGATCCGTGTGGTCCTGACAGCGAAGTGTTTTATGATTTCGGGCCACAAAATCACGCAGAAGGCTATGGTCTCGCACACCCTGCGAGTGACAGTGGTCAGTTTATGGAAATTGGTAACCAGGTTTTTATGCAGTATCGACGGCTTGAAGATGGCAGTTTTGAGCCACTTGAGCGTAAAAACGTTGACTTTGGCGGTGGCTTAGAGCGAATTGCAGCCGCACAGATGGATAGTCCTGATGTGTTTAAGATTAGTCTTCTATGGCCAATTATTGAGAAGTTGCAGTCACTGAGTGGTAAAAAATATGAATCGCACACAGAAAGCATGCGAGTGATTGCGGACCATCTTCGAGCTGCTACCTTCATGGCGGTTGACGGCTGTGTGCCTGCCAACAAAGAGCAAGGCTATGTCATGCGACGCCTCCTTCGAAGGGCGATTCGATTTGCATTTGATCTTGGTGTAGAGCAGAACTTCTTTGAGGAAATTGTTCCTGTCGTCGCTGACCTTTATGTCGATGACTATCCAGAGGTGAAGGCAAAGCGCGATGAGGTAATTGCAGTGCTTGTGAAGGAAGAGAAAGTCTTCCGTCAAACACTTCGAAAAGGACTCAAGCAACTCGAAAAGTTCTCGGCGGATGGACTGACGGGGACTGAGCTTTTTACGCTTTATGATACCTTTGGATTCCCTGTTGAACTGTCGACGGAAGAGGCATTCAAGCAAGATATTTCGCTTTCAGATAACTGGCGTCAGGAGTTTGACGATAGGATGGCTGAACAGCGTGCACGTTCACAGACTGCGGCTAAGGGCACATTCAAAGGTGGACTTGGCGGCGATAGTCTTCAGCACAAAAAATATCACACTGCAACACATCTTATGTATGCGGCACTGAAAAAAGTAGTCGGCGATCATGTAACGCAGCACGGTAGTAATATCACTGAAGAGCGACTTCGATTTGACTTCAATAATGACGAAAAAGTGACACGCGAGCAGCTCGATGAAGTTGAAAAATTGGTCAACGAGTGGATCTCGTGGGATCTTCCTGTGTCATTTCAAGAGTATCCAACAGATACTGCATTTGAAATGGGTGCTATTGGCGCGTTTGGCGATAAGTACGGTGATACGGTCAAAGTCTACAAAATGGGCGATGAGCCAAAACGAGTGAGCTTTGAGATTTGCGGAGGACCTCATGTTGAACATACGGCTCAGCTTGCCGAGGATGGTAAGGTCTTCAAGATTACTAAAGAAGAATCTAGTTCAGCAGGAATACGGCGAGTAAAGGCAGTTCTAGTCTAAGAGTCTTTTGACGATCATCTCATCACGAGGGTAGAGCAGGCTGTCAAGCGCATTGCTGAGGTGTTCGTTGAACTTTGTTGGATGCTGATGATCAGGGTCGGTGTATGACGGTATATCTTCTATCGAGAGAGCCGAAGGGTCCTCCATGTCGTAGGAAAAGCTAAAAGTGGTCGCTACTTCATCGTCAGAGGCTTGAAGTGTAAGTTCTGTTGTCGTGCTTGAGTTGGTATCAAAAAATGGTTGGATGGCGGTAGCTGTCGCTCGGTGGTAGGTTTGCGTAGAAGTGCCGTCTGACTGAAAAGTGGTTCTATCGCTAATCTCAATACAGAGGGCGCCATTATATGCCGAATTAGCCTGAGGTTCGACCGCATAGGTTGCTGAGCGTTGGTACGTCGTGGCAGGGGCTGATGCAGCGAGGGCAAGGAGCTTCTCTTTCGTACTCATTTGGCCACACTGTAAGGCTTGCTCAGGGGATGCCATTTCAAGGAGTGCGTCTAGAATTGCTTCGCGTGCGTTAAAATCGAGAGGAATTTCCTCCTCAGTTTTAACCCCAATATGATTATAGAGTGAGCCAGCACTCTGGCCTTCTTGGTCGAGGAGGGTTTCATCTTCGGTAATGGTTATTTCTGATCGATGAGGAGTTTTATCTAGATATACGAGAAGATTTGCTTGAGTAAGGTAGGATGTTTCATCCGTCTGCTCTGTAAATACTTGAACTCTTAATTTGTCATATACGCAGGGGATCAAGGCTTTGTATGTCGCATTTGGTGCTGCAGTAAGACCGATGAGGTCTATATCACCAACACTTGTCGTAACTTCAGTGAAGTCGTGCGATAGAAATGCAAGGCTAATAGCTTCTTTTGTGGCTTGCGAGAGCTGTTCTTTCTCATCAGGGCTAATCTCCACTTCGCGTGAGATAGGTTCAATGTTTCGACGATTTTTATACCCGGATTGTTCGTACATGGTCATATTATTTATTATAGCATAAAACATATAAAAACGCAATGTTTTGCTACCATAAGCACCTTTGGTATATAATAATACAATCTATGGTTTTTGAAAAAATACGAGCAGCTCGCAAACAACACGCCGAAAACGACTACATCGTCGGTCTTGATATCGGAACAGAATTCGTCAAAGCACTTATCGCCAAGGTGAATGACGACTCTTTGGAGATTGTCGGAGTTGGCCGTGCGCGTCAGGAAGTGAGTGATATGCATAGTGGTGCGATCGCGGATATTTCCGGAGTTGTTCGTAACTGCGAAGAGGCACTATCAGAAGCTGAAGACCAGGCTGGGCTGCAGGCGAAGCGCGTGGTGATTGGGATTGCAGGGGAGCTCGTAAAGGGTGTGACGAACACTATTCGTTACCGTCGCCCTCAGCCCGATCGACCACTTGATACTGCCGAAATGGAATTTATCATTGAAAAGGTACAAGAGCGGGCGCAGGGTAAAGCGCAAAAGCAGATTGCACTTGAGACGGGTAACGAGGAAGTTGAAGTGAAGCTTGTGAATAGTGCACTGGTTAGTATTCATATTGATGGCTACAAAGTCAGCAATCCTATTGGATTTCAAGGCAAGGATGTGGCTGTACAGATCTACACGGCATTTGCACCGATGGTGCATATTGGGGCGCTTGAGCGTGTCGCGGATGATCTTGCGCTTGATCTTGTAGCGGTGGCGGCCGAGCCGTTCGCGGTGAGTCGTAGTGTACTTGGAACTGACTCAAGCAGCAATTTTACCGCTATTTTAGCTGATGTTGGTGGTGGAACGACTGATATCGCTGTCGTTAATGACGGTGGCGTCGAGGGAACGAAGATGTTCGGTATCGGTGGACGAAGTTTTACCCGGACGATAGCGAGTGAGATGGATCTCACGTATAGTGATGCGGAAAAGCTAAAGGTGAATCTCGACAGCGAGAAGATTAAGCCATCAGTGAAAAAACAGGCTGAATCGGCGATCGACAAGACACTTGAGGTTTGGTTATCGGGTGTCGAGCTTGCGTTGAGTGAGTTTGATTCTGTCGACCATCTCCCAAATCGTATTCTTCTTTGTGGTGGTGGAGCAAGCCTCGGGCAGCTTGTCGAAGCACTTAATACGCAAGAATGGCACAAGGACTTACCTTTTACGAAAAAACCAACAATTCATCACATCCAGCCTGAAGAAGTGGTCGGCATTACAGACGGTACAGGGACAGTAAATGATCATACGTTTATTACTGCGATGGGATTGCTCCGTGTCGGCTATGATACAATAGTAGGAGCAAGCGAAAGCGATACGATCAAAGATAAATTTAATCGGTTGCTCCGAATATAAAAAGAGATATGCAAAAAGACGTTATCTATATTGATGTTGAAGACGACATTACCGCAATTATCGGTAAAGTAAAGGCTACGAAAGAAAAAGTCGTTGCTCTCGTCCCGCCAAAGCGAATTGGCGTTCTTCAGAGTGCAGTGAACTTACGCCTTCTCGCCCGTACGGGTGAACTAAACGACAAGCGACTTGTTATTATTACAAATAACCAAGCACTCTCTAGCCTTGCGAGTGCTGCGAAAATCCCTGTAGCAAAGAACTTGCAGAGTAAGCCAGAATTGGCTGAGATTCCAGCGCTTGAAATCGATGATGGTGATGATGTCATTGATGGTGAACAACTACCCGTTGGTGAGCTAGCGAGGACTGCAGATACGCGAGTAGATGCAAAAGAAGCATTGGCCGCTAGTGCAATCTCGGGTATCAATATCGAAGATGATGCTCCGGTAAAAGCCACCCCGCCCCTAAAGGGTGCGTCGCCAGCGAAGCCCCGCGTTAAAAGTGGTATCAAGGTGCCAAACTTTGGCAGTTTCCGCAAAAAGGCAATTATTTTTGGCGGTCTTGGCGTTCTACTTGTCGGGTTTCTTATATGGGCGATTTGGTTCGCACCAAAAGCAACGGTAGTAATAGACGCTCGAACAAGCTCAGTTGCAATTAAACAGCCGATTGCAATCGGACCAACGCTCGAGACAAATGCGGAGCGAGCAACCGTACGCGCCGCCTCTCAGCAAGAGAAAGTGGCATCAAGTGTCGAGTTTGACGCAACTGGTACAGAAGATGTGGGTGAAAAAGCGACTGGTACGATGACACTTACTCGATCAGCACCAGGTGCAGTGAGTGTTCCATACGGTACAGGCTTTAGCAATGGTAACTGTACGTTCACCACTCAAGCGCAAGTCTCAGTACCTGGCGCAAGTCCAGTCTGGAATGGTTCTGGTTTTGGAGTGTCACCTGGCACGGTTGATGTAAAAGTCCAAGCTACTGCGGTGGGGGAAGAATGCAACCTTTCTGCACGTGGATATGATTCGACTGTCGAAGGTATTTCCGCGACTGGCAGTGCAATGGCTGGTGGTAGTAAGCGAACTATCAAGATCGTAACAGCTGCAGATGTACAAAAAGCAACTGCACAGCTAAAGGCGCAGAGCAACGATGAGATCAAGAAGAAGTTGGTTGCAAAGTTTGGTGTGAGTACGATTGTTATTGATGAGAGCTTCACTGCAGGTGATGTATCACCACAGTCAACACCAGCGGTCGGCGGTGAGCTAAAAGAAGCGAAGGCTAAGCTGACAAGCGAAGTGACATATACAATGCAAGGCGTGCCAAAAGACCAACTATCGAAGTTTCTTGATCAAACACTCAAAGAGCAGCTCAAGACTGACGAGCAGCAGATTTATGACAATGGATTAGATAAGGTGAAGTTTACCGGTTACAAAGCATCACCAGCTTCGTCTGTGGTACTTGAGACGACAGGGCAGGTTGGCCCAAAGATTGATGACGCAAAGATAAAAGAACTGGTAAAGGGTAAGCGATTCGGTGAAGTGCAGAGTCAGCTAAAAGAGATTGATGGCATTAACGACGCAAATACAAAGTTTTGGCCATTCTGGGTACAGACCGTCCCGAACGATGTAAAGAAGATAACTATTGAGTTCAAGATCAAAAATGAGTCGGGTAAGTAAGCAGTTATTATCGCTTGACGTTGGCGAGCGAAGAATTGGCGTTGCGGTGGCAGATACCGCAATCCGAATTCCTGTAGCGCTTGAAACGATTGAGGTTGACGGCAGTGAGCTTACAGCGATTGCGAAGATCGTGACACTCGATAGTATCGACACAATTGTTGTCGGCTATCCACGTAATCAGTCAGGAGAGCCAACAGCTCAGACGACATATGTGCTTCAGTTTGCTCAGCAACTAAAAGATATGGCACCTGTCGTATTCCAGGATGAATCGCTAACGAGTGTCATCGCAGAACAGCAGCTAAAGGCAGATAAACGACCGTACACAAAAGGTGATATTGATGCACGGGCGGCAACGCTCATTCTGCAGGACTATTTGGAGATACATCATGCGGCCTGATGAAGATGCTCAGAAGCCATCGACTCAGCCCGTCAATGGTACGTCGCTACCTCCAGTGCAGGTGGATGGATTTAGGCGGGCTACTCCCCCTCCTGTCCAGTCAGTCCCTGTGGCTTCACAGCCAGAATATCGCTACGATCACGAGCTTCCAACACCAAAGCCGCAGGCACTCATAGCTGACCATGCACTTTCTCAGACAGTAGCAGTAACGCCTTCAGTTGATTTGAAAGATATTGATCTCAAGGACGACGCCGCGCAAGCTCATAAGAAAAAGCGTTCTATTTGGGGTCGGTTATTGCTATGGGCAATTGGGCTTATTGCTGTAGCTGCGATCGCTTTAGGGGCTGGGTATCTATGGTATCAAGAGCAGTTAAAGCCCGTATCGAGTGATCAGGCGGCGCAGCGGACACGGGTGATTATCGAATCGGGAGATACACCAACGACGATAGCGACGTTCCTAAAGGAGAAGGGTCTTATCCGTGATAAAAATGCGTTTATTCTCTACACGCAGCTATCAGGAACTAACAGCTCTCTAAAAGCGGGCTCATATAATCTTGCCGCAACCGAATCAGTATCGCAGATTGTTGATCATCTCGTGAAGGGTGTTGTTGATGAGTTTAGCCTGACATTTTATCCAGGTGCGACACTGACTGATACTACGGCGACGCCTGAGGCAAAAAAAGTTGATGTGACGACGGTATTGAAGCGAGCTGGCTACCCTGAGGCTGAGATTGCTGCTGCCTTAAAAAAGACGTACACTCATCCGGTTTTAGCCGATAAGCCTGCGTCAGCTGACCTTGAAGGGTATATCTACGGCGAAACCTATCGATTCTCATCGTCTGCGACGGTTGAGGATATTATCACAAGGGCGCTTGATGAGCTGCAGAGGCAGGTGGAGAAGAATAACTTAAAAGAAGGCTTTAAGAAGCAAGGCCTCACGCTTTACAAGGGTATTACACTGGCTTCTATCGTACAGAGAGAGGTTTTAGCGCCAGACCAGCCACAGGTCGCTCAGGTGTTCTATTCACGCCTCAAGCAGGGTATGAACCTTGGCTCTGATGTTACATACCATTATGCCGCAGATAAGCAAGGTGTGGCACGTGATTTCAACCTCGAATCACCCTACAATACTCGTAAATACAAAGGCTTGCCGCCAGGTCCTATCTCAGCACCAGGATTGAGTGCCCTGCGGGCGACTGCAAACCCTGCACTGGGTGATTACCTGTTTTTCGTGAGTGGTGATGATGAGAAGACGTACTTTGCTCGCACGAACGCTGAGCACGACAAAAATGTGAGTCAGTATTGCCATACCAAGTGTATGCTGCCGTAGTAGTTGACAAAAATACTATCTTAAAAAATATATTGACATTTTATGCAAGGTCATATAGAATAAGTTACAGCACATTTGTGATTTCATCTACTAATGCAGCCAGTCTGGAAGCATATGCGAGTGGGAAGTGTGGAACATAAATGAGCCTACCGACAAATGTCGCACGGGTACCGAAATGAACATTTTCAAAAAATATTAATTAATGAATTCGGTCGACACGTACCCCGTTCTATTTGCGAGAAGAAAGACAGAGTAAGGTAGTGCTCCTATAGTAATATAGGCAGCAGGAGAACGATAATTCGTAACCAACCAATTGCGTCCGATGCATTTGCATCAAACGCACAGCTAAAACAACAAGTTTTAGGCAAGAACAAGCGTCATAAGAAGGCTTTTTCGAAACCTAAACTAGCAACATTTGCTGCATATTCAGGTATTTTTGTCCTTATTATATCTATTGTAGCTATTGGCTATCGCCAACCTCAGCCTGCTCAAGTAGCAAGTGTTGCCCAGTCATCTAATACAGGTGTCAATGTTGATAGGCCTTCTGTAGACGAAGTTGTTGCAACTGACATTGCAGCGAACTTCGCAGAACAAACGAATATGCCAGTTGCAGCTAACGTTGCTAACTTGTCTGTTTCTCTTGCAGCTAAAACAGAACTTTCTCAGACGAGCGAGTCTGCTATTAGTAAGCCTCAAATCATCCAAGCAACTGCAGCTAGTCGAGATATTACTAGCTATACGGCAAAAGCAGGTGACACTGCCCAGTCAATCGCTGCTGCTCATAGTATTTCTCCTGAGACACTAAAGTGGGCCAACAATCTCTCATCAGATGCGATAGAAGCGAACAAAGTACTTACCGTTCCACCTGTTGATGGTGTAGTGTATACGATCAAGGATGGTGATACGCCAGAAAAGATCGCAAGTACGTTCAAGGCAGATAAAGATCGCATTGTCTCATTTAATGATCTTGAAATCGATGGACTCACCAAGGATCGTCGTATCGTTATTCCAGCAGGCGTGCTTCCGGAAGACCAGCGCCCAGGCTATCAGGCTCCAAGTACTGCTCGTGCAAGCACAGGTACGAGCTACGGTGCGAATAACTCTGGTGGGTATACAATTAGCCGAGGTATGGCAAACGTTTCTTCAGGAAATGCCTATGCGTTCGGTAACTGTACATGGTACGCATACGAGCGTCGTGCGCAACTTGGACGTCCTGTGGGCAGTTTCTGGGGTAACGCGGCAACTTGGGCAATGTACGCACGTGCTGCAGGCTTCGCTGTCAACAATACGCCAGCGGTTGGTGCAGTTATGCAAAACGGTGGTGGCTATGGACACGTTGCGATTGTCGAAGAAGTGCTTTCAAACGGTGACATACGTATCAGTGAAATGAACTATGGCGGTGGCGGTGGCGGATTCAATATTATATCCGGCCGTACTATCTCAGCTGGCCAAGCAAAATCATACAATTATATTCACTAGAATAACTAATTGATAAAATGTCAAATCTCCTCTATGAATATAGGGGAGATTTTGCTATACTGGTATTCATATGTTTGTCGACACAGCAAAAGTATTTATCCAAGCAGGCACCGGTGGTAACGGGTGTGTTAGCTTTCGACGAGAAATTTATGTCGACAAAGGTGGTCCGGACGGCGGTAACGGTGGAAAGGGTGGAAATGTTATCTTTGAAGCCACAGAGAACCTCAATACGCTGATTGACTTTCGTTTTAAGCCAGAACTCAAGGCTGAGCATGGCCAGAATGGCAGTAAGTCTAAACGACAAGGTAAGTCTGGTGACGATTACATCGTAAAGGTACCTATGGGGACACTTGTCAAGAAAGACGGTGTCGTGATCGCTGACCTTACTCACAACGGAGAGCAGGTGATAATTGCTAAGGGTGGAGACGGTGGATTTGGTAACGCTCACTTTAAATCTTCCGTTCGACAGACGCCTCGTATAGCGGAGATGGGCGAACCTGGCGATACATTCGAGGCTGCACTCGAACTAAAGCTTCTTGCTGACGTCGGTCTTGTTGGGTTTCCAAATGCTGGAAAGTCGACATTTCTATCGGTCGTTAGCAATGCTCGTCCGGAAATCGCTGACTATGCATTTACGACACTTACACCAAATCTTGGCGTAGCGGACATTGACGACAGTAGCTTGCTGATTGCGGATATCCCAGGACTTATCGAGGGAGCGAGCGAAGGCAAGGGGCTCGGAGATGCGTTTTTGCGTCATGTTGAGCGTACAGCAGTGCTCCTGCACCTTATCGATGCATATAGCAATGACATTGCCGGTGACTACAAAACGATTCGCAACGAACTTGAGCAGTACAGCGAAGAGCTTATTAGCCGGCCAGAGATTATTGCACTTACTAAGTCTGAAGGGCTTGATGATGATATCGTTGCTATGCAAAAAGATGAGCTTCAGAAAGCTGCGCCTGAGAGCCAGATATTTGCTATTTCTTCAACAGCACATACAGGCCTTAAGGAAGTACTCCGAGCACTTAGGGCAGCCGTAAAAGACGTACGTGAAGCTGAGATTGTCAATACAGATGAAGACGAAGATTCTGGCCTTGCAATGATTACACTTTCAAGCGAACAGATTGCTGAGTCATGGGTTGTCACAAAAGACGAAGAGACCGGCGTGTTTATCGTGACTGGTGATAAGATCGAGAAGTTCGCTCGTCGTACAAACTTCGACGGATTTGAAAATGTTAACCGACTTCGCGATATTATGAAGAAGATGGGCATTACTCACGAGCTAACTCGTCGTGGCGCAACTGGCGATAGCACAATTCGCATCGGTGATGATGAATTTAGCTATCTTGAGCAATAGTATCGCCTAGTTTGGCCACGGTTCGTTTGTCATATTGAAGGTTGCGGACGTCGTATTGTTACTGCCTTGGAGGAGCACTGATTGACCGGCGACAGTTCCGGTGAATGTGCCGCCAAACCAGATATTGATACTCACTCTTCCAAAATACGAGTAGAGTGATCCGCTGAAGTTGCCGTATGTATCACCCGATGTGGTCCCATAGCGTACCGCGTGGTTGTTTGGGTCTGTGTTGTTGGCTTCTTGCGCGGCTTGTGCTGGTGTTAGCGTGCTACAGCTAGGATCGCTTGAACAGCTGGGATTTGACTGTGTATAGTAACTGATAAATATAGGGGTGACGCCCTTGTCATTTGGGACGACAGAGCCAAGGATAATCCAGAACTGCTTTTCGATCACAACAACTGGTCGCTTGGTGATTCCGTCGGCGACTTTATATTCTTCGAACGATGCGACTGAGCTTGCACCAAGTCCGGCATTTCCGAAGTTACCTCTTACGTAAATATCACCTTTGATCTCCCATTTTGCACGATTTGGGACAGAAGGAAAGCCGCTACCTCCACCGATATCACCGTTATAAATCGTATTTGCTTCAAGCGAGCATGTCTGAGCTGCGCCGCACACACGCGTGCCGTTGACGGCCGGCTGGTTCATCTTATTGTAGAATGCCTCTCTATTGAATGCTGGAAGGTCGTAGGCGGCTGAGTCGCACGTTCTTGTCGGTGCTGTGTTGGTGGAGGTCGCTATTGTTGGATTGATAAGCGAACCGGTGTGTGCGGGTGCGCAAAGGTTTTGAGTAGTGATCTTTGATGCTGCACCAGAAATGATTGTGGGGGATGCGCATTGAGTTGGGAATGAACTGCCCGTTCCGCAGGCGATACCTGCAACGGCAAGGTTTCGGATTGGCTGTGACGCTGTACCCAGTGTATAAATATACGCTGCTGCTCCAGCAGATCCCCAGTTTATCCTCCCTTTGACAGTAAGGTCGGCGTTGGGTTGAACATTCATGTTCATTTTGTTGACGAGCAGTCCTCCAGGCCCTACACTTAGCGGCGTACGGTTGTAGGTGAGCGTTTGCTGTCGAAGTGTCATGCTAGATTTTCCACTTGATTCTATGGTTTGCCCGCTCTGTTCGGTGGTGAGTTTTATAGCAAAGGAAACATTCGTTACGGCGTTTGGACTATAGGAGATAACGGCATTTGCATTATTTCTGTAGGTGAAGGCTATGCTGTCGACATTTTCTACAACCTTGACATCGTCGGGGCAGCCGTTAGCCGTTGTGCCACACGTAATAGTGGAAATGCTATTTGTTGGAGTCGTGCTTGCAGCCACGACGCGGCGGTAGAGGGATCTTTCCTTGAGATAATAAACAACACTATCGAGCGCTTCTGTGTCGATGAGGGTGCCGTCCGCTAATGTTGGTTTTTGTCCGAGAACAAGCTGGTCTACTTTTGAGGACCATCGTGTGGTAGGAGATGGGCCGTTAGGGTCATCTGTTTGGTTTGTCGGTAGGACAGCGAAGGATTTTCGTATGTCGTCATTTATACGTGAGGTTGCAGCTTGAAGATTTGTTGTCAACGTGTTTCGCTGCGAGCTTACTCCGTATTGCTGGATCAGGGTAACGATAAAGCCAACGATCGCAACAAGCATAAACGTCGAAACAGTCACTGCAACAATCATCTCTACGATGGTAAATCCATCGCTTCTTTTGCGTGGTAGCGAATGATTGCGCGATTGCGTCATAGTGCAGTCTATTTAAGCATAAACAACTTCACTAGTACAGGGGACGAGGCCTGTGTAGTTTACTCGTACTACAGTTAATGGTATGATGATCTATAAATAAAGCGCTTATGATTAGAGGGTTAAAACAGTGATGACGACTCAAGCAAAACGAACCACTTATGGATTTACGATCATTGAACTTATAACTGTAATTACAATTATCGGTATTTTGGCTGCAATCGGTACTGTATCATACTCGGGATACCAAAAGCGTGCAGCTAAATCGGATGTAGTATCCACCGCACAGCAAGTGAAACTGAAGCTAGGCGAGTATTTTACGGATAAGAATAATTATCCTGAGAATAAAGCTGCTGTCGTAACATATATCGGTGGCGTAGGTAGTCAGCTGGGTGATGCTTTTAACCTCACGAAAAATAGTCAGAGCATTCAGTACGCGCCCACTCCATCTGGGTGTGGCAGTCCTACGAGCCCACGATGTACTTCCTATACGATCACTATTCCTGGTCCATACTGGGGTGGCGCAAGTACCGAAAATGAAGTCATAAGGCCGTAACGGGATAAACAAATCTTATGGCAGCTACTTTTAGCCAACGACGACAATCAGGCTTTACGACAATAGAGATTATTGTATCGGTTGTCGTTTTTAGCCTCACGATTGTCTCTATTGTTTCGGCCGTGCAGTACATCCAGTATGCGCAAAGAGACTCTTTTTATGTTGATACGGCAAATCGAGCAGCTCGACAGCAGATTGAACTATTAAGAAATGGGGATTTTACGGTGTTGACGAGTGCTGCTGCACCGATAGACTTCACTAGCGCGATTACCGATATGCCAGCAGGTACGACCGGGAAAGTCACCGTCACGGTTCCGACAGCGGTGCCGTCTGCGAGGCAGTTACAAGTAGTAATAGATTATCCTCTTGGTTCGAATAGAAAGCAGGTTGTCGTGATGGCTTATGTAGAGCCAAAGGACGTCTTTTGATGGCTAAATCATTTCATAAAAACGAAAAAGGCTACTTGCTGATCTATGTCACGATAGTTGTTTTCGTTCTCACTGCTATCGCTTTTACGATCGCGACAGTCGCAGGGTCAAAATACATGAACTCTAAACGTGTAACTTATGTTGAGAATGCGATTTCTGCTGCGGAAGCGGGGGTGGGCGCAACGAAATACAAACTTGCAGAAAATCCTGGATTTACTGGCTTTCCTTTGGCAAGCCCTCAAGTTTTTTATGATCGAGTCTCATCTTCTGAGGGGCGGGCAACCTACGTCACAGATGTCACCACAAAGCCTAATGGACAAAAAGTTATCACTAGTACTGGTAGAGTGTACAGAGATAGTGGAGACGACAGTCTTGTTAATGAGAAAAAGATTGAAGTAACCTTACGCCCTGTATTGAGGCCAATGTCGGGAATATCGTTATTTGCTGGTTCTGGAGGGCTTTCTATTGGCTCTCAGTCTAAGTTGTATGGTGATAATATTTATGTAAAAGGCGGTATAACATTAGCACAGAGTTCATCGATTGGCTCCGCCGCTGAGCCTGTTCGATTGCTGCAAGCGGCCAACATATCTTGTGGAGTTGCTGCTGATTGGCCTATGGCTTGCAACGCCAGTGCTCCACCTATAAATGTGTCCGCATTGGGTGTTGGTGTTTATGGGAATGTTTGCGCCACAGATCAGCCAGCATCCTCAAAGATTGCCGGGCTTCAGCTTGGATGTGCAGCGCCAAGTTACGCGCAGCCATACTTTAATAAACAGGAGTTTGTTGGTCGAATGAACAGCGCAGCAAAGGTAACGGGCGCATCGATCACTCAGTCATGTAATGGAGGAACGAGGACGGTGCCCGCAAATACGTGGATAACGGGTAGTATATCAGCAACAGATATATCTGGATGTAAGGTTCTTTTTGCTGGAGATGTTTATGTCGAAGGTAATATTACGCTCAACGAGCGATCGCTGTTTGGAGTTGCCGATACAGCGACTGGGAATGGGCCGACGATTGTATTAAATGGAAAGTTTATCGCACAGCAGGCTGCTACTTTTCGCGGAGGTGACGCTTTTTTAAAAAATTCAGCAGGCCTATCTGCGTATATGATTAGTTTTTACTCGAATAATTCAAGTTGCTCAAATAGAATCGATGAGACTGCATCCGCATGCCTGCTTCCAGCGGATGCAAAAGCATCTGCGTACTTACCGGACTTTGATCCAAGCTGGATGAAAGCGACGCAGTATACCGCATTGGAATGTGGGGGGTCTGGTGGTGGTAATAATTTCCCGGGACTTAGCTTCTTTGCTTATTATGCGACAGTTGACTGCTACGGGGGTACGAAGTTTGGTGCTATGGGCGGACAAGGTGTCAATATTAGTTTCCATACACAACGAACGTTACTACCCCCTGTTGACACTCCGTTTGGGAGCTATTTGACGACGACTTCGTATGAGTTTGCAGGCTACAGGCAGCTTTATTAGTTTATAAAATACTATTGACATATATCTAGATATCTGCTATAATGCATTCATACTTCAATGATGACAAAAATGTATCATGTGAAGTAGTAAAGTAATGACAATTGAATAAAGTCCACCACAGCTTACTGTCGACAGGCGACGTGTCGCTAGTAAGCTGTGGTGAAAATAGAAATTTGCACGATCACCGCAGACGATGACGAGTTTCGTCTCGTGAGTTCGCATTTGAGCGCCTGTCGGTGCTGCGATTTGCACTTGCGGTGGCGAGGAGTTTAGCAAGAGTGATTACTCTGCAGCTCCTCGCCCCGCGCTTACATTTTATTGTTCGTTACTCTATACCACCCACCTCCGATTGAGGTGGGTTTTTTCTGTACCTTTTGCAGGATAGCGTCAGAGTCTGTAGAATAAGCATATGGCTCAAACATTCTTTTTTTACGACCTTGAAACGAGCGGACTCAGTGCGCGTGATGCACGAATTATGCAATTTGCCGGAATTCGCACCGACATGGAGCTCAATCCTATCGGTGAGCCCTACAATGTACTCGTTGCTTTAAATGACGATACGCTTCCAAGTCCGGAAGCGCTGATGGTGACAGGGATTACACCGCAGCAGACAGTAGCAGACGGGTATACTGAGGCGCAGTTTGCCGAGCTTCTGACAAGTGAGATATTCACTGAAAATACTATTGCCGTTGGGTTTAATAGTATTCGGTTTGATGACGAATTTGTACGCCACCTTTTTTGGCGAACGTTTAGGGATCCATATGAGTGGTCGTGGCGAGATGGACGCTCTAGATGGGATTTACTTGATGTTGTGCGGATGACGCGAGCACTTCGACCAGAGGGGATCGTCTGGCCTGTCACTGAGGACGGCAAGGCGACGAATCGCCTAGAGCTTCTCACTGCGCAAAATGGTATCGACCACCTAAAAGCGCACGATGCCCTGAGTGATGTTGAAGCGCTGATTGCGGTGACGAATCTCATTAAGCAAAAACAGCCGCAGCTCTATAGCTACCTTCTGAAGATGCGTGACAAAAACGAAGTAAAGAAGCTAGTGAATGTAGACGACAAGAAGCCGTTTGTCTATACGAGTGGACGGTATGATAATGAGCATGACAAAACCACCATTGCATTCCCGTTGACCCCAGGGAAGAATGGCAATGTTGTCGTGTATGATCTTCGTTACGACCCTTCGCCTCTCCTTAATCTTTCACAGGACGAACTGGCGAAGAAAATGTACGCCTCGTGGGACGAGCGTCAATCTGAAGGCTTCGTAAAACTTCCAGTAAAGGAATTGCAGTATAATCGTGCGCCAGCGGTTGCCCCTGTGGGCGTACTGGAGCAGGCTGACGGATGGAAGCGGATTCACCTAGATATGGAGACTGTCGAGAAGCACAAAGCTGCACTCTTGAGCGCACCTCATTTTGCAGAAAATATCCGTAGTCTTATAAAAAAGCGTCCTGAATTTAAAAAATCTAAAGATGTTGAGGCGCAGCTATACGATGGGTTCTTGAATGATCGAGATCGACTCCGAGTAGAGACAGTGCGCAATGCTACTGAGCGAGAACTTGCTGATTTCCAGCCGGAATTTAGCGACGAACGACTCGGACAGCTACTCGTGCACTATAAGGCGCGTAACTTTCCAAAGACACTGACGGATAGCGAGCAACATGAGTGGGAGCGCTGGCGAATTGCTCATATTCAAGACCAGCTACCGGAATTTATGAAGTCACTTGGTCGCTTGTCGGCAACAGAAAAAGATGAAAATAAGCAGTTTATTTTGCAGGAATTGCAGCTGTGGCTAGAGAGTATCGCGCCAACTGACCTTTCGAGTCAAGACGTCGACGCGTAAGTTTCTATATTCGGCTATAACGACGTTTTGGTCGACGTTCAAGGCGAGCAGTATGTTTACGAACGAGTCGCTTCATCGTCAGTAGATCAAGCGCGCCAATTGCAGCGCCTCGAAGGAGGACGAGCCATGTCACGAGTCCAACAATTACGAGCATGGTGTTGGCAGAAATATTGATTGAAGTGCCGGGTACGGCACCAACAAGTAGAAAGATCATGAGAGCGCTCGCGATACCAGACTCGATCAAAATCATAGCGATAAGAAAAAATGCTGCGCCGAGGATGATAAATCGCTTCACGAGTGGAGGCTCCCTTGATTTGTTAGACGTTAATGTACTCATGAATATAGCACTCGAAGGTGTTGACATGCAACGATAAGCATGATGAAAAATGAAGTATTTTTAAGTTGGTAAAACGAAGTATCAAAGATGCGTGCTGTGGCGCGACTGTTTGATATCGTGGTATAATAAGTTGTTATGCCGGAGGTTATACGAGTTACTGGTGCTAGAGAGCACAATCTAAAAAATATTAACGTGGAAATACCACGTGATAAGCTTGTCGTGATCACTGGGCTTAGTGGCTCAGGTAAGTCGAGCTTGGCGTTCGATACTATCTACGCCGAGGGGCAGCGACGATACGTAGAGAGTCTGTCGAGTTATGCGCGACAGTTCCTCGGTACTATGGATAAGCCAGATGTCGATCAGATCGATGGTCTCAGCCCTGCTATATCTATTGATCAAAAGTCTACGAGTCGAAATCCACGTTCAACCGTAGCAACGGTCACGGAAATTTATGACTACCTTCGTCTTCTTTTTGCGCGAATCGGTGTGCCGCACTGTCCAATTGATGGTGAGCCTGTGCAACGACGAACGCCACAAGATATTATCGATGAAATCCTAAAATACGAGGACGGCAAGCGATTGATGCTCCTTGCGCCGATCGTAAAGAGTAAAAAAGGCGAACACGCGCATATTCCTGAGCAGTATCGTCGGCTAGGATTTGCTCGTGCACGAGTTGATGGTGTCGTGTATGCGCTTGATGAGTTTCCTGATCTTCAGAAAAACTTTAAACACGATATAGAGATCGTTGTAGATCGTATCGCTATGAGCAGCGATATGAACAGTCGTGTTGCCCAGTCGGTTGAGCAGGCGCTTGATCTTGGTGGAGGGATCGTCGAGATTTTAGATGTCGACGATGATTCGACGCGTATCTTCTCTCAGCGTTATGCCTGCGTGAATCACCCCGAAGAAGAGATTCCGGAGTTGGAGCCTCGTCTGTTTAGCTTTAACGCGCCACAAGGTGCATGCCCTGTGTGCACTGGACTTGGTAGTCGACTTGAAGTTGATCCAAGCCTTGTCTTCAATGCGAGCCTTACGATTAGCGAAGGGGCGATCCGTCCGTACAATCGTGTTAATAGTGACGCATGGTATATGAAGCGACTTGCTGCGGTTGCTGATGCGCACGAGTTTAGTTTGCAGGTGCCAGTGAGCGAGTTGAGTGAAGAGGATCTTGAAAAGGTGTTGTACGGTACTGGTGCTCAAACGTATCGTATCAATCTTGGCAGCGGCCGTAGCTATGACTCGACATATGAAGGTGTGATTCCAAATCTTGAGCGACGCCACAAAGAAACAGATAGTGAATTTATGCGAAAAGATATCGAGCGATTTATGCGCGATCGGAAGTGTTATACCTGTAAGGGCGCTCGACTAAAGCCAGTAGTGCTTGCAATCACGGTTCATGGGCTAAATATTATGGATATTTGTAATTTAGGTGTTGATGATGCACTTGATCTTTTCCATAACAACTTGAAGCTAAGCGACCAGGAGCAGGTAATTGCTGCGCAGATCATGAAAGAGATTAATGCTCGCCTTGGGTTTATGAGTAACGTGGGGCTGAATTATCTTGAGCTAGGCCGTGCTGCAAATACACTGTCTGGCGGTGAGGCGCAACGTATTCGTCTCGCGACGCAGATCGGTTCTGGACTCCAGGGCGTGCTGTACGTGCTCGATGAGCCGTCAATTGGACTACACCAGCGAGATAACGATCGTCTCATAGGGACGTTGAAACGTCTGCGTGATCTTGGTAATACTGTACTTGTCGTTGAACATGACGAAGATACAATTCGAGAAGCCGACTACTTACTTGATATTGGGCCTGGCGCGGGTGTTGCAGGTGGTAATGTAGTCGCTGCGGGTACTCCTGCGGAAGTTGCCAAAAATAAAGACAGCGTTACAGGGCGTTACCTTGCAGGAACTGAAAAGATTGCCGTACCTAAGAAGCGTCGTACGATTGAAAAAGATCGCAAGCTCGTCGTTAAGGGTGCACGAGAAAATAATCTCAAGAATATTGACGTAGAGGTGCCGCTTGGCGTTATTACTGTCGTGAGTGGTGTGTCTGGGTCTGGCAAGTCTACACTCGTCAATGACATCCTTGCAAAAGAGCTATCGGCGAGACTTCATCGATCGCAGGCGGTTCCAGGTACTCATGATAATATCGAAGGAATTGAGCAGCTTGATAAAGCGATCGTGATTGATCAATCAGCAATCGGACGAACTCCACGAAGCAATCCAGCTACGTATACTGGTGTATTTACGCCAATCCGCGAACTATTTGCTGGTACACCAGAATCAAATATTCGCGGCTATAAGGCGGGACGATTTAGTTTTAATGTCAAGGGTGGTCGTTGTGAGAATTGTCAGGGCGATGGAGTGATTAAGATTGAAATGCATTTCCTTCCGGATGTGTATGTTACTTGTGATGTCTGTAACGGTAAGCGATATAACCGAGAGGCGCTTGAGATTAAGTACAAAGAGAAGACAATCAGCGACGTACTTGAGATGACTGTAGAGCAATCTGCGAAGTTCTTTGAGAATGTGCCAACTATCGCTCGGAAGCTTGACACTCTTGTCGAGGTGGGCCTTGGGTATATTCGTCTCGGGCAGCCGGCAACGACATTTAGTGGTGGTGAGGCGCAGCGTATTAAACTTGCAAGTGAGCTTTCTCGTCGTAGTACGGGTAAAACGATGTATATTCTTGATGAGCCAACGACTGGATTGCATAGTGCCGACGTGAATCGTTTGATTCAGATCCTGCAGCGTCTTGTTGAGGGTGGTAACAGTATGGTGATTATTGAACATAACCTAGATGTTATTAAGACGGCAGATCATGTGATTGATATGGGTCCAGAAGGTGGACTTGGTGGAGGCATGGTAGTTGCTGCAGGTACTCCTGAGCAGGTATCTAACGTGAAGGAATCTTTTACAGGAAAGTATTTAGCGTCGCTACTAAAGTAGTGTGTACCCAATGAAAATAACCTTGTGAGTGAAATCGCAAGGTTATTTTTTGTTACGACGGAAAAGTGTATCGAATTGTTTCTTCGAGGCGGCAAGTATCATGTCTCGCTGCTTTTTGTCCTTTAGGACATGGATAACCGGAGGAAGAATAGAAACAAGCAAGATAAGTGCAACAATAGGCAGAAGCACGTGGTCGATATCGAGTCCTAGCTTCTCGAACAGTGCGCCGAGGTAGTAGCCAAGATAAGTAACGCCCGCAGCCCAGAGAAAACCACCAACGATGTTGTAGAGAAGGAACTTGCGGTAGTCCATCTTGCTAACGCCTGCGACTACTGGCGCGAACGTGCGGACAAAAGGGACGAAGCGAGCGATGATGACTGTTTTTCCGCCATGTTTTTCATAAAACTTTTCGGCGGCAATCACATTTTCTTGTTTGAACAGTCGTGAATTAGGCTTAGTGAATAGCTTGCGACCAACTCGTCGACCAAAGGTGTATCCGACGTTGTCACCAATGACGGCGGCAAGGAAAAGAAGGAAGACAAACAAGTGAATGTTTATATTGAACACGCCTGCATGCACGAGGAACCCGGCGGTGAAGAGAAGGCTATCTCCTGGTAGGAAAAATCCAATGAGCAGTCCTGATTCTGCAAAGACCACACCTATGACTGCAAGCCAGCCTGCTGTAGAGATGATGTCGATTAAATCGAGTCCTGGGATGGCACCGAAATTTGCAAGAGGGAGAAGTGATTCAAACATATACTACTAGTTTAGCATGTTAGATATCTCACACCTCCAAAAACCACAGCTGTTATAATGGAAAGGTATAGACAAACCGAACGACATACGAAAAGGAGTGACGATGAGTACTAATACATTGAGTCTAGAAAACCGAACGGCCAGCGGCAAGCATGTTGCAAAGTTGCGCACTGAAGGGTTTGTGCCGAGTGTTGTTTATGGAGGTCACATTGACCCTATTTCTACCCAGTCACCGATTGTTGAGACGACGAAGGTTGTCCGATCTGCTGGTAAACATTCACCAATTGATATTACGATTGATGGCAAAAAGAAGCTTGCGATCATAAAGAGTATCGATATTGACCCGGTGAAGCATCATATCCGTCATATTGCATTTCATACGATTAAGCAAAATGAAGTAGTAACGACACAGGTTCCTATTACACTTGTAGGAGCTGGTGAAAGTGAAGCGGAGAAAGCCGGACTTGTTGTGCTACAAGCGATTGAGCACATTGAGATCAAGGCGAAGCCGGGAAATCTTCCTGAAGCACTCGAGCTATCTATCATCGATCTTAAGACCGATGAAGATAAGCTGACACTTGCAGACATCACTCTTCCTGAAGGAGTTGAGTTTGCGGAACTCGAACAAGACACGACACTTGTAGTTGCGAATGTGTATGAGCCGGGTGCTCTCCAGGCGGCAAACGACGCAGCTGGTGGTGATGCGGAGGATGCAAGTGATGTATCTGCCGACAATGGTAGTGATACACCGCAAGATACTCAGGCTGAAGAGAAAAAACCAGGCGGTAAATCTCAGGATGAACCAAAGCAGTCGAACGTCGACGCAAATAAATAAGTAGACTACTTTTACTAACAAAAACACCGCAAAGATGCGGTGTTTTTGTTAGTAAAAAATCGCTTAAAATCATGAGTGGTAAAAAGTGAACATATGATGTATATTGACAGTAACGCATGGTGGCTAAGATGTGAACGTACGGGTAATCTAAGAGACGGGATAAGCAGATAGTGTCAGTAGAATCGTGGGTACAACCGGGAGATGATTTAAGTAATTTTGATGGGTCTAAACCATGGCCTGATCAGATTGTGAACTATAATGGAGTCGAACTTATCGTTCCCGCATCGACAAACTACCGATTTGGCAATCGAGCTGTCTCTATGGCTAGCAGGCGAGATGAATTTATCGATATGGTTTCTGACAACCCGGTCGTGATCCTAAGCGGTAATACCGGATCCGGTAAAACAACGCTTGGAGCACAGGCTCTTATGGAGAGTGAGCTGGGAAGCAAGGTTATTCAGCCACAGCCCCGTATAATACTCGCTAGAAATGCATGCTATCGTGTCCGGCAAGAAATGGACTATGCGATGAACCAGAAAGGGCATGCCGATAAGCGTGTCGGCTATACAACCTCAACTGATTCGGAAGTGGATCCTGAGAATGAGATATTGATGGCAACGTACGGAGCCGCTTTAAAGATGGTTATTCATGGGGGTAAAGAGATTAATAGCTTTATCTTCAATCCAGATGAAGTACATCTGAGGGAGATTGAAGCCGATATACTGATTGGTTTGTGTGCGAAAAGAGGACTGAAGTTAGTTATATCAAGCGCAACAATGAATGCTGAAAAAATGGCAGAAACGTACAGCAATGTGCATGGTGAGCCAGCACCTATCTTATCGATCGATGTGCCAAGATTTGAAACTACATATGTAGAGCCGGACAAAGAAGGGCTTATCGCTGATATCGTGAAACATAAAAAGGAAGATACGGTAATCTTTTTACCGGGTCGTAAGAATATTACTCGCTCATTGGGTCAGTCGGTTCGAAAGATTGATACGAAAGTAAATGCGATGCTACTACATGGTCAACAGTCGAGAGCTGCGCAGCAGCGTGTGTTTGATACGACATCCGGAGTTCGTCATATTCACAGTACAAATGTGGGTGAGATGGGAGTTACTTTTGACGTAGATGTTGTGATTAACCCTGGGTATGAGCGCGCGATGATGCTTATAGACGGAGTTCAAACCCTAACTGAACGAGTAGCTCCTCAGTCGACAAATCGTCAGCGTGAAGGGCGCACGGCACGTACGCGTAATGGAACGGTTGTTTTTGGCTCTAAGATGGAAGGCTATCCGAAGTTACCTCCACTTGATCAAATTCCTCTATATGACACTCCCGGTATTCTTCGTTCAAGGCTTGATTCTGGTCAGCTACAGCTTTCGGTGATCGGTGAAACATTTGATACGCTACCCCTTTCCGATTATCCTAAACCTCAGGAAGTGACTCGCACGATGATACGCCTAAGAAGGATAGGCGTGTATGACGAGGATGATAAATTGACTGAGATAGGGCGAGAGGTTGAGCAATATTCTGTTGACCCTAGCTATGCTCGAATGATAGTAGAGTCTGCGCGATACGAAGAGGAATTCCCCTCACTCAAGGCGCAGATGATCGCAATTGCATCGGTTGAGCAGGCCCAAGGAATCATGAGTACAGAACAGGACGGCTCTGGGTGGAGGACGGTGATTCCAAATGATAGCCGCTCCGATTTAATGTTCGGTATGAGGCTGTTTAAGTGGGCGCTGCAGTCTGACAGAACTAACCAGGAGCTTCAGCAAAAAGGTATTATTGAGCCAAGCTTAAAACGTGCGAGAGATTTATACGAGAGCAATTGTAAAAAGCAAGGCATAGATCCTGACAGTTTGCGAATGCCGCAGACTGATGCTGAGAATGAAGCGATCATTGCCTGTATTTTATCAGGAGTGGATGAAGTTTTCGTTCGATCGGGCGAGGGCACTTACCGTGATATCCGTGGAGACCGTAGGTATCTCCAGAGCGCTACTACGGTTGGAACCTCACCCATACTCGTGGGTATTCCGTGGAATCTTCAGACGTACAAAGGTGAAGTCTTGACTATGCGTCGCTATGTTAGTTCTCCTACTGCTGTTACGCGAGAACAGCTAGAAAAATATGCACCGCATCGTTGCACCTATAGTATTAATGGCTATTGCATGGATACTTGGGGTAATATAACAGCCAAGAATGCGCTCTATTTCGACGGACAGTATATTGATGACAAAAATAGAGTATCTGTTGAGCCAGGCGCTCAACTTCGTGATTATATGGTCGATGTAGTGTTCTCTAAGGCTCTTAAAAACAAGAAGAACCTTTCACCGACACTTTCGAGGTTTCATCAGAAAATACTAGACCTTCATTATATGCAGCATAAGACGCATTATGATCTTGCGGTGCGCGAGAAGATTCAGGCTGCGCGCAATAAACTAGCCGAGCTAGTTCCAGAGACTGTTTTGACGCTAGATGACCTAGATCCATATCTTGATCCTATGATTCTTGAAGGTGAACTTAATGACGTAATTTTGCAGGAAGTTGAAAGTAGTGCACCTGACTACGTTACGTTCTTAGACGAGAGTAGTCAGCCAATCAGTGTTCCAGTAGAGTACAATAAAAACCAAGTACACGTCAGGGTAACTAAGCAGCAGCTTAACTACCTTCCAAATTCATTTCCGGAACTAGGTGATCGAGAAATACGCGTAAAGATTGACAACGGTTCGCGACTCCATACGATTGAGGATGCATTTGATAGGGCTCTATCGCCGAATAGGGCTCACCGGAGAAATAACATCCGAGATATTCAAACTGCAAATTCAATACGTAAGGCTAAGGATGAAAGCTGGGATGGTTCGCGCATGTCTCCTCGAGGTATAGATGTCGAATATGCGCCATCTAGGATTTATCGTCGGACTCAGTATAAGTAAGCTAATTTAAGAAGACCAGAGCGTTCCAGGAGATGACTCCTGTACTTGCTCTGGTCTTAGTTTGAGAAGGTGTCTAGTAATGTAGCAGCTCCTTTCGGGCTCTTTCGCTGCGCGCTGTAGCGTGACTGAATATTGTGTCGTAGTAGTCACATGTGTCGCTCTCGGGCCTGGCGGGTACAGCGAGTAGATTTGTCGGATAGACTTTTCGTGCGTAGCGTCGGACTATTCTATAGGGTACTGTGGCAGGCTCCCTCTTCTTGAGTGGTTGAGCTGTATCTCCAGCGTAGTCAACAAGAAGTATGATACGGGTGTCGTTATGCTCGTTGTCGTACTGAATGACACCTTCTTGGATCATTCTGTCTAGGTGTGCGATAAGCTCACTGTTATATGCGTCAGTTTGCTGTTTCCTCCGATCTTTACAGCCAAGGACTCCTCCTGTTCTGAGTATCCATGCTGCCTGTGCTTTGTCCTTAGCAGTCAGAGCATTGTGTTGAGCGAGATATTTCATTACTGCTCGCTTGACCTGTTGATAGCGACGCTCAGCCTTTGCTTTTTTGGCATTGCAGGCTAGCTCGAATGCATCTGCATTGCGAATTGCCATGAGAACACACCTTCTCAACTGGTAAAGGGCGAGCGACCGTTTCAATGAAGAAGTGGACTCTTGCGACGGGTGTCGAAGATTTACGCTTACTCTAGACTATAAAACAAAAAATATTAAATACAAGCTTAAGTTTTATGGTGAATACGGTGAGAGAGTATTATACTGAGTATAGTAACTAGTGCAAAAGAGGGAGGTGACATGATTGAGAAGTTTTCGTCAACGAATGAGCTATTGCCGCATGAGTGGGAGCATATAAAACAGCGACTTGGTGAGGCTGCGCTGAACGGTATTCGTAGGATTGAGTATCCTCACAGCGATAACCCTCATGCGACATTTGGCTCGCGAGTAACCCTTCTTGAGAACAGTGAAGAATTACAATATGATCTTGTCACGTCTCATGTCGATGGGATCGATCCATTCGATAGTGAGGTTGTGCTGGTGACGCCAACGAGTCCGTTAGGGCAAAGACTTCATGGGTCGCTGGAAGGGTCGAACGTTACATGGAATTCGCCAGGAGGTACGGTATCTGCACGCGTCCTCAAGGTTGACCAAAGTGCACAGCGTAAGTCTTACGAGGAGAGTATGACGATTGAGGCTGACGAAGCATCCTAGGTGAGATACGACGATCTATTCTTCAATGAATCCGCCACTTTGATGGCTCCATAATTTTGCGTAGGTGCCGTTTTTTGCAAGTAGCTCGGTGTGGGTACCATCTTCCTTAATCTTACCGTTGTCTAGGACGATAATGCGATCAAGTTTTGCGATCGTTGATAGCCGATGGGCGATAACGATGGATGTTCGGTTTTTCATTAATTTTTCGAGTGCGTCCTGGATGAGCTTCTCGCTCTCGCTGTCAAGCGCGCTCGTCGCTTCATCAAGCACTAGGATAGGGGCATCTTTTAAGATGGCGCGGGCAATTGCGATACGTTGACGCTGTCCGCCAGAAAGTTTCACGCCACGCTCGCCGACGGTTGTATCAAGGCCTTCGGGGAGTTTTTTGATAAACTCGTAGGCATTTGCACGTTTTGCGGCGGCGATGATTTCTTTATCGGTGGCGTCTGGTTTGCCGTAGGAGATATTTTCTCGAAGACTTCTATGAAAGAGCATTGGCTCCTGAGGGACGTAGGCTATATGGTGTCGAAGACTCTCTTGAGTGACTTCACGTATATTTTGGTTTCCAATATAGATCGAGCCCTCTGTGATGTCCGAGAACCGTAGCAGCAAATGAGTAATTGTTGTTTTACCGGCGCCAGAGTGTCCGACAAGTCCAACCTTCTGTCCAGCAGGAATGGTGAGATTAATTTTATCTATTACATTCACTTCCGAATCACTGTAATGATACGAAGTATCTTTAAATAGGATGGAAGAAGCAGTTCTCTCGAGGGGGGCGGCATTTACTATATCTGTAACACTAATTTCCTTGGTAAGTATATCGCTCATCGGTGCGGCTTCAAGTAGTGCTTGGTCATATCCGTTGAGCATTTCTCCTAGCGTAAATATTTGGGACGCCATGCGCTGTAAGTATGTAAGTGTGAATATGGCAATCGCAATACCCATTTGTCCGTGAAAGACAAGATACGCGCAAAGGCTAATTGCAATAATTTGGATAACAACCATAGTCGCCAGTCTGGCCGAGCCTTCATAGCTGACGAAGCCAATATCCTTGATATAAAGATCGCGAAATCGTCGATTCTTTTTCGAAATATTTTCTATTTCAGTTTTTTCTCCTGCGAATGTTTTTACGACAAGATGGTTTGTTACAGCGTCTGCAACACTTCCGTGTATCTCACCTGCCAGCTCTTTTCGCTCCATGCGCCATGGAGCTCGCTTCTTAATACTCCATCGAACTTGAGTGATAAGCGAAACGAGTAGTGCGACAACAACAAGCGCAAGTACCCATGACTGTAGTGCAACGATGATAAGGCCTACGCCAACCGAAAGGATAAATCCTAGTGTGCGGATAATTAGAAGGTCTTGTAGCGTTGTCTCGCTGCGGATGAAGTCGATAAAGCGACTCGTCAAAGCACCTACTTTTTCATTTGTAAAAAATTGCATGTCTTTGTTGATGAGTCGTCTAAACGTACTGTCACTTAGCGCAACGCGAACATGAGCTTCGTGTCGTGCCATCATTTGAAAGCCGATCACGTTGCTGAGCGCGCCAATCAGCCCGACTGCCGCAGCGAAGATGAGGCTGTGAATGACGAGCGTCTCATTTTGTGTAGACAGTCCGCCGATTGCTTGGCTAAAGAAATATGGCAGCAGAGTATCGATTAGTAGTGCGCCCGTCGGAATGCATATGAGCATCGTGAAGAAGCTAGCTCTATAGTGTCGTACTTGCTCCCAGTAGAGTCTTAGGGTATTTTTATTGGTTGTCATAAACCTCTCTTTTTTAGTAATGTATTTCGTAATGTAATTAGTGGTTCGCTATTGGTTTGGCCGTCCAAACGTATACGAGTAGAGGATCCATAATGGATCATAGTGCTTGTATTTTATCATAGTAAATATATCTCATGCAAATATAATTAAGCTACAATAGACCTAATATGGCTTTTAATCATTATGCAAAGATTCAACGTATTTTGGAACTTGAGCCTGACGATTGGCTGATTCGAAGGATTGATGAGCCAACTCAAGCGAAGAACTTTAAAGGTGAAGTGATTCACTTCGATCACTATTATCGAGTGTATCGCGCGAATGGCGAGGCAATAAAGTACTGTAAGTTTCAGCAGATTGAGCGCCTGGCACAAGTACTCAAGGTTCCTGTCGAATCCTTGCCGATCATAGATCAGTAGATTATGAACTGATATGGTATAATATTTGTTGATGCAAAAGATTTTACTCTATTACAAATTTACTCCTATCAAAGATCCGGAGACGACAAAGTTGTGGCAAAAAACGCTTGCAGATAGTTTGAATTTAAAGGGTAGAATTTTGATATCACCGCATGGCCTTAACGGTACAGTTGGTGGTGAGATGGACGATCTTAAGAAATATATAAAGGCAACAAAAGAATTCCCTGGATTTAAAGGTACCGTCTTTAAATGGAGCGATGGAGGACGCGAAGATTTCCCGCGTATGAGCGTGAAAGTGAAGAGCGAAATAGTTGCGTTTGAGGCAGCTGATGAACTTCGTGTTGATGAAAACGGTGTCGTTGGTGGTGGCAAACACTTAAAACCAAGTCAGGTGAACAAACTAGTACAGGAGCGTGAAGATGTTGTTTTCTTTGATGGGCGCAATGCACACGAAGCGGCAATCGGAAAATTTAAAGATGCTGTTGTGCCAGACACTCACACATCACGCGACTTTATACGTGAACTTGAGAGCGGTAAGTATGACGACTTAAAAGATAAGCCGATTGTAACGTACTGCACTGGCGGTATTCGTTGTGAAATCCTTAGTAGTCTTATGATAAATCGTGGATTCAAAGAGGTCTATCAGATCGATGGCGGTATCGTGAAGTACGGGGAGGCATATGGCGATGATGGCTTATGGGAAGGCAGTCTGCGAGTTTTTGATGATCGTATGACGGTTGATTTTAGCGATAGTCCAAAAGTGATCGGTGTTTGTAGCCACTGTGAAGGTGCGACAAATAACTATGAAAACTGTGCATGGGCGAATTGTAATGACCTTGTACTCATCTGTCTCTTTTGCAAGCAGAACCCTGACCTGCTTTACCATACGGATGCATGTCGTGATAAAGCAAAAATTGGCGCAACTGCTTAATGACAAAGCGACGCCTTGCTGAGATAGCTGGCTGGTATGGAATTCTTGCGATACTTGCCGCGTACGGACTGGTAAGTCTTGGGGTGTTGACGGCCGACCATAGTGTATATCAGCTCTTGAACTTAACGGGAGCGTTAGGTGTGATTATCGTTTCTGTTGCTCGTAAGGTGACACAAACTCTTGTTCTGAATATAGCGTGGGTATTGATCGCGGTTGTAGGACTTGTACGCTCACTCTCGTAGTAAGATATCGACTTGTTCTATCGCTGTAGTATCATAGATACATGAAAACTTACATAATACGATTTATTACCGGTCTTGCAATTATTATTTTTGGAGTCGGACTACTCCTTGGCAACTTGGATGTCTTTAACTTTGGCGAGGTGATCGGTAAGTGGTGGCCACTTATTGTTATCGGTGCGGGAATACTAGTATTCATTAACGATGTAAAAAGCTATATATGGGCGCTTGTTATTGTCGCTGCTGGCGCCATGCTTCAACTGAAACAGCTTGACGTAATTGACGTTAATCCATGGCAGTTTGTTTGGCCGGTAATCATCATTGCGGTTGGTCTCTCGGTGATCATAAATCGTACTGCATCGAGTCGTCATATTAGTGAATCTGACCGGGATGACATTACGGCAATACTCGGCGGCAGTGATCAGCGTAATATGTCCGATGATTTTAAGGGGAGTCGAGTAACGGCTATACTGGGTGGCGTGAAGATTGATTTACGAAAAGCAACAATCAAAAAAGAAGCTACTCTCGAAGTCTTTAGTCTTATGGGTGGGGTTGAGATTATCGTTCCAAGAGATGTGATCGTAAAGAACCAAACATCTGCGATCTTAGGTGGTATTGAGGATAAGTCTGAACAAGATGCTACCAAGAATGCTCCTATTCTTTATGTGACTGGCGATGTAATTATGGCGGGCGTTGAGATTAAGAACTAGATGATTAGTGAAAAATCACTCGAGTTGGTACGAAAAATTGGTACGAGTCGACGAGCTGTAGTAGCGGATGAAAGCGGCGTAGAGGTTCGCCTATATGGTCTTACGGCTATTGCTGCACTAAAATCACATCTTAATATTTCGTATGCTGATATAGCTTCGGTCTCTGTGGGGCCGATAGAGTCCATCTCTATATTTGCGCCGAGGATAGGCTACTCCAATCCCTTTACAGGAGCTCGTGCGGGAAGATTTCGTACGAAAGGCGAGCATATGTTTGTTTCATTTGATCGACCTTCGCATCAATTATTGACGATCTTTTTAGTTGATAAAAATTCTACTGGATTTGATAAGATCGTTGTTGAGATTGAAAGACCAGGTGAGCTTAAGCTATCTATCAAAAAGAAAGCTGCGGCAAATGGCTAACACGCCGCAACGCTACGTCGCGCTTTTACGGGGTGTGAATGTAGGTGGAAAAAGCCTTATAAAGATGTCAGATCTTTCGCAGGGATTGACTGCGATGGGTTTTTCGGAGGTATCTACCTACATTCAGAGTGGTAACGTACTGTTTTCAAGTACAAGTAGAAATGAGCAGTCATTGGCTAGTGAGATCGAGCGGGCGATCTATAACCTATTTGGGCTGGAGGTTAAAGCTGTCGTCATTTCTTCACGGCAGCTGTCAGAAATAGTCTCAGCTATGCCGGATAAGTGGGGCTCGGATGCTTCGTGGAAGTATAATACTCTTTTTTTACTCCCACCCTGTAGCCAGGATGACGTATTGACGGCAATTGGGGAGTTGAAACCCGATATTGAGCAGTTAATTCCAGCGAAGGGTGCGATACTTCAGTCAGTAGAATTTAGCTCGTTTGGACGGAGCAGGACGGGCAAACTTGCCGCACTTCCCGTCTATAAGCGTATAACAATTCGAAACTATAATACGACGATGAAGCTTCTTGAATTATTGCAGAAATAATACAGTTTGGTTCTAGTTGATGCTTCGATAAGCTACAATAGTACTCATGACTAAAAATACAGAAATAAGCGCTGTCCTCGCTCAGCGAGCAGCACAAGTGCAGCGTGGTGGCGCGCGGGCGGCGGTACTTGGAGTAAATGATGGACTCGTAAGCACTCTATGTCTCGTAGTTGGTGTAGGTGCAGCTGGGGCGGATCCTAAGGCAGTACTCACTGCGGGATTTGCTGGTTTACTCGCAGGTGCTATATCGATGGCTGCTGGAGAATGGATATCGGTTAAAACTCAGGTTGAACTTTTTCAGGGAGTGCTTGATGATCTTCGGTTGGCGGTAAAAAAAGATTATCATCTACTCCAGGAGAAACTCGTTGATGATTTTAAAGAGCACGGTATGCATCCAGACACAGCGTTGTCGGCAACGAAAGATATTGCAGCCAATCAGGATGAGTTTATGTCTATGTATTCATCGCAGATCATAGGCATCAACCAAGATGAGCTAGGTTCTCCTTGGCGGGCGGCGGGTTCATCCTTTGTGCTATTTACTATAGGAGCGCTCGTACCACTTGGGCCATGGATGTTTGGATTTAATGATCTCACGGCAATCCTAGTGGCTATAGGATTGACGGCGCTAGCAGGTCTTTTTGTTGGGGGTTATACCGCTCGTTCAAGCGGAAGAAGTGTGTGGTACGGTTCTTTGAGGCAGCTTCTGATTATCGTTCTGTCTGCAGGGGTGACGTATGGTATTGGCCACATATTTGGCGTCGTAACCGCCTAGCGACTGCTAAGTAAGTTTATTCTGTCTCGTTATAGCTACTTCGTTCATTAGATCGAGCAATGTCGGCGAAGTATCTTTAGATGAGATTACTGCCGAAAAGTAGTCGTTCGAAAAATCACTTAAAGCGCGTATGAGGTGTTCACGAAATTGAACTCCAGCCTCTGTGAGTTCAATTGTTTTTATGCGACGATCGTGCTCGCTTTCTTGACGGGTGATGAGCTGGAGCGCAAGGAGTTTATCGACCACGCCGGTTATGTATGATGCGTCGCAGCCTACCATGCATGAGAGACGGTTCATGGGAATCGGATGGTTCGGCTCAAGGGAAAGGAGTGCCTGGAGTTGACTAAGGTTTAGGTTGTGCTGTTCAGCGAATTTCACGAGATCGTGCTTTAAGTGCGTGAATAGTGTCATCGCTTGCCAGTGGATATTATTGTCTAATGTATCCTTCATGCCTCTAGTATACTATAATAAGTAAATACTTGACAAAATAAACTATATACAAATACAATGATTATATTACAAAAGTATCTCGGAGGGTTCATGGGACAAAAGAAAAAAATAATAGTATTAATATTGCTGGCGCTGACACAATTTTTGGTGGTGCTCGATAGCTCTATCGTAAATGTCGCTCTCCCAGCGATCAAAGAATCGCTTGGTTTTACTGATGCGTCTTTGCAATGGATCCTTACGGCGTATGTGTTGACGTTTGGTGGATTTTTGCTGCTGGGTGGTAGAGCGGCCGATTTATTCGGTCGTCGAAAAGTACTGCTAACGGGGCTTATCGGCTTTACTGCTACGTCGCTGCTTATCGGACTTTCCCAGTCGAGTGAGTCATTTATCGTGTTGCGTGCACTGCAGGGTCTGACTGCGGCATTTATGTCTCCTGCGGCGATGTCAGTTTTACTTACGACATTTAGTGAAGGTCCTGAGCGCAATCGCGCCCTAAGTGTTTGGAGTATTGTTGCCTCAGGTGGCGCAGCTGCAGGCGTGCTTCTTGGGGGTGTACTGACGCAGCTGTTCGGTTGGCACTGGGACTTTTTTGTCAATGTACCGTTTGGTATCTTGGCAGCCATAGGAATCTATAAATATGTCCCAGCTCACATCAAAGAGGAGAGCGATAAAAATCTCGACATACCAGGTGCATTGCTTATTACGACAGGGTTGATCGCACTAGTTTATTCGATCAGCCAAGCTCCGGAACTAGGCATTTTAGATGCATCTGTCGTCGTTACTTTTGTTGCTTCGATTCTACTGATAATTGCGTTTGTCTACAATGAGTCAAAGGTAAAGCATCCACTCGTCCCTCTATCGGTGTTCCGTCTTCGAAATGTTGTAGGTGGTAACCTGATCATGATTCCAGCGATGGCGGGGATGCTAGGAATGTTCTTCTTTATGTCGCTCTATATGCAGAACATTTTGAAGTTTACTCCAATTGAGAGTGGTTTGGCATTCGCGCCGTTCCCGGTTATCCTTGGCTTTATTTCGTGGCATGCTCCGAAATTGGTGAAGCGATTTGGCATTAAGAAGCTGCTCATCGTAGGTACGTTACTTCCAACAATAGGGATTTCTTTGCTAACGGCGTTGCCACTTAACGGGAGTTATATAGTCAATATACTTCCGAGTATTATATTGATACCAGCTGGTATGAGTGTTTTCTTCCTGAGTGCGATACTTGCGGCAACTTCCGGTGTGCCGGCTCGTGAGTCGGGGCTTGTGTCGGGACTTATCAATACGTCACAGCAAATTGGCGGAGCGCTTGGTGTCGCACTACTTGCAGGCGTGGCGGCATTTGCCGCTGGTGGAGTTCAATCTCCTGAAGCACAGCTACAAGGTTATCATGCAGCATTTGCGGCATCGGCCGTACTGATGGTTGGTGCGCTTCTCGTCGCTGTATTTGTCATCAAAGTACCTAAGAAAGATAGTAATTCTTCAGTAGACGAGGCGGTAGTTACTTCTCACTAGAAGAACGGGTTCCGAGGTATCGTTTGACGTCAGTCGTGAGGAAAAGACTGACGTCATCTCGCGTCCTACCCTCAGCATGAAATGGCGTACTGATGACCTGAATCAGAATGAGCATATAGGTGAGGATAAACGTAATAAGCCCTACGATGACAAGTCCTCCGTAGAAAGGATCGATGTTCGTAAGCGTGAGCATGGCGATTAAGAGTAGTACGATCGAGCGTGCAAGAATTGTAGCTGAGGGAATGAATTTAATGCGCTGAATGTAGTTAACACGAAATACATTTCGTAAGAGTGCTGACTGCTGCGTCTTTAGTTTGACGATAAAGTTTGCCGGAACTTTCGCTGTCTCCATCTGATTGAAATAGGGGTTGAGTGCATGGATATGTTTGCGTGTAGCATGTGATTTGTTTCGGACATCACTACTAAAAGATCCTAGGATCGTTCGGAGCTGTTCTCGAAAACCGTCGATATCAAAGTCAGGGTATAGTTCGTGTACGGACACTGCATCTTCAAACATATTTTCAACATTTGATGAGAACTCTGATGGGATTTTTTCGCTCTCTTTGTAGTCAGAAATGGTTGCCGACAAGATAAAACCAACAACGAAGAATACTCCAGATGAGACACTGTTGTGAAGAGAGCTTTGTTCAATCGGCTCGAGATTAAATGCGTGAAGTGTGTATTTAATCGCAACGACAATGAGTGAAATTACGAAGGCAATTAAAAAGATACGGAATAGTTTTAGTTGATGAATCATATCTTTCTAGTATAGCAAAATATATATGCTGAGCGTATGATAGTCACACATATGGGATATAGAGATGCGTCCTCCAATGAGATCATGCGCCCTCCGAGCACGGTGAGTGATTATGACGACGCGTCTCGGAGGCGTCGTATACATGAAACGAGGCTACTTGCCGACAGCCAGCCTTGGGTGCGTAGAGCCGCGCGAAGTGCCTTGGGTGCGCTTGCTGTCGGAGCCGTAACAGGTGCTGTGTTTATGCAATATTGGCAGCATGATGTTCTTCCGGAGCGCGAACGACTATCTCAAACACAGCCAGTACTCCATGATATCTATGAACCAGAAAATCTTATAAAAGACGATACTGCTGTTGTCGTGCTTGCGGGGCTCGGCAATCTCGATGGGGTTGAGATAGCGAAAAGTTTGAACGCGTATAGAAAAATGGGTAATGTGTGGGCGATCCAGTATGACAACGAAGGGATAGATGTGGATGTCATCACGCAGCTTATCCTGAAGAAGGCAAAGGCAGAGGGTATCTCGAAGATTATACCCGACGGACATAGCATGGGTGGTATCAACGCATCTAAGGTCGCCCGGCATATCTATGAGGAAACGGATTTAGATGTTCCAGCCGTAGTGCTTGATTGTCCAGCATTTGATATTGATGCTGTACGGTCCGATGCGAGAGAACAAGGTGAGACGATGGCCCGTTATATTGGGCTCGTTCCTGGTGCACGCGATAGTCGATTGCTTCGCTTTGCAGTAGAGATGGGTGCGCGCAGTGACCGTTTTATTAACGGCTCATACGTTGATCTTGATATTGATCAGCGAGCGTTTTTCGAAGCAACGGATGAGGTTTTGCGAGAAAAAATATTCCCTCATGACATAGCAAGCAACCGTTTAATAGAGTCTCAGTTCCTGACAATCGTCTCATCACGTATGGGTGACGATGTACGCGCTCTCACGCAGCCTAAAGTTGGCAAGCGTTTACCTGAGATCGCCTTGATGAGGCCGGAAAGAGGAGAGAACGACACTGTTATAGATGTGGATTATGTCGAAGATCAGATGAGAAAAATTACAAGAAATCTCTCTGTCGTTGCGTTAAATGATACCGGCCACGCCAACCCAAATCAACGACCCGAAGAATACAATCAAGCAATAGAGACGTATATTGTACCGCTCGGTAATTGGCGGCCAGAGCCTCGAGACGTGCACGTCCCCGATCTCGCGCAAGGTAAATAACGATAAATTGCTATACTATATAGTAGATGAACGCACAACTAGAAGCTAAGCTAAAAACTCTCCCGCGAAGTGCTGGGGTGTATTTTCACAAATCAAAATCTGGTGAGATTATCTACGTCGGCAAAGCGGCCGTGCTGAAGAATCGTGTTCGTCAGTATTTTCAGAGTACCAGAGATATGGACATAAAAACTCGTGCGCTTGTTGCGGAAATTTATGACACCGACTGGATCGAAACCGAAAGTGAAATCGACGCCCTCTTTCTAGAGTCGGAAATGGTGAAGCGGTATATGCCGCAGTATAATATATTGTTGCGAGATGATAAGTCGCAGATGTTCGTGCGTATTGACATGAAGAGTCAATGGCCGCATGTTGCATTTACTCGTAATCCAGCGGATGATGAGGCGGAGTATTTTGGCCCATATTACAATGGCTATGCTGTTAAAAAAGCACTTCGCTATTTGCGAAAAGTATTCCCATATTACACGAAGCCGCCAAGAGATGGGGCTCGTCCAGATCTTGATGCGCATATTGGGCTTAGTCCTGGTCCAGGCACTTCGAGCGATGAATATAAAGCATCACTGCGAAAGCTTATCCGCTATTTTGAGGGTGGACGAAAGACACTTATGAAAGAGATCGAACGAGATATGCATACCGCAGCAGGGTTGCATGATTTTGAGACGGCTGCTTCACTTCGCAATAAGCTAGGAGATCTTCGGGAGCTGCAGCGACGTATTATGTTTGGAGATAAAGAGTTTCTCGATATTAGTAAAGATCGTGCATTAAGTGATCTAAGAAATCTACTGAGCTTGCCGAAAATTCCAGTGCGAATCGAAGGATATGACATTAGTCATATGGGTGGTACAAATGTTGTCGCGAGTATGGTCGTGTTTACAAATGGCACGAGCAATCGTGCAGAATACAGAAAATTCAAAACACGTATCGAGCATAACAACGATACTTTCAATATGAATGAAACGTTACAGCGACGGACAAGCCAGAAGAACATGAAAAACTGGGGAGTGCCTGATCTTATTTTAGTAGATGGTGGCAAGGGGCAGCTCGATGCTGCAATTAGCGCTCTGGAGCAAAATGAAGTCAAAATTCCGATTATTAGTATTGCTAAGCGTGAAGAAGAGATTATCGTACATAAAACTCGCTCAAATATAGACGTGTCGTTTATAAGGACTTTGCTTGATGAGCCTATTGAAGGGGTTTTTGTCGAAAGCAGTGGTAATTATTATATTGTAAATCTCCACGCTGGGCAGCGAAACGCCTCTTCTCATTCACGTAATTTACGGGGTGCGCCGACAGTCAACGCCTATTCGGATGTTGTAAAGCTATTTCAGCGCGTTCGGGACGAGTCGCATAGATTTGCAGTAAGCTACCATACAGTGCTAAAGCGCCAGAAGCAGACGGCGAGTATGCTAGAAGAGATCCCTGGGATTGGACCATCAACCCGTAAAAAACTAATCAAGACATTTGGTAGTTTGCGTGCAGTCAAAGAGGCTGAGAGGTCACAGCTAGTCGCCTGTATTGGTGAGGCAAAAACGACACTCATCGTACCGTATCTGTGATATTCTAAAAGCAGCTTATGGCATATCTTGATCATCACTTTTTTAACGAAAACCGCCAAAAAATCTTAAGAGCGCTCAAGGGTGGATTGCTCGTGTTGCCGGCATATTCGCAAATGCAGCGAGGTAATGATGCAGCATTTAAGTTTGAGCAAGAGGCTAATTTTTGGTATGCGACAGGCATTGATCATCCAGATTGGTGGATTATTATAGATGGAATTAGAGGACGTTCATGGCTGGTTTCGCCAGATATTGACGAGGTGCACGCGCTATTTGATGGTAGTTTATCACGGCAAGATGCAGCTACTATAAGTGGAATAAACGACGTACTTAGCCGTCAAGAGGCCGACGATCTACTCAAACAATCAGCGCGCACGCATAAATTTGTTTATACGCTTGGTCGGCCTGCGCGTCATGATAATTTTGACTTTACGATGAACCCAGCTGCGCGTGAAATGAATGAACGATTATCTCGTTTGTTTGAGAAAGTTCAGGACTTTCGTTCGGATCTCGAGAAGATTCGTGCTATCAAGTCCGATGATGAGCTCGCGAGTATGCAGGCTGCAATCGATCTTACTTCTAGTGCATTTGAAACTGTCAAATCATCGCTTCTGTCGTATAAATACGAGTATGAGATAGAAGCGCAATTTAGCTATGAGTTTAGAAAAGTTGGCGCGGCAGGTCATGCCTATGATCCGATTATTGCCTCGGCCGGCAACGCCTGTACGCTTCACTATAGTGATAATCAGTCGATACTTAAAAAAGGCACGCTTGTATTGATGGATATTGGCGCACGAAGTGAAGGCTACGCTGCTGATATTACGAGAACGTATAGTTATGGAAAAGCAACGAAGCGACAACGGGACGTGCATGCAGCGGTAAGGTCTGCGCAACAAGAAATCATCGAGCTGCTTAGCCCAGGTCTGTCTATTCACGAGTACCACGACCAGGTAGATATGATCATGAAGAACGCTCTTATGGAGCTGGGTCTTATTGAATCGCTAAGTGACGAGGAAGGCTATCGACAATATTTTCCTCATGCTATCAGCCATGGGCTGGGGATTGATGTGCATGATGCGCTTGGAGCGCCAACGCAATTTCAGTCTGGTATGGTGCTCACTGTTGAGCCGGGTATTTACATTCCCGAAGAAGGGATTGGTGTAAGAATTGAGGATGATATCTTAATTACCGATTCAGGGTATCGCAACATGAGCGTGAAGCTCTCGACAGAGTTGTAGGCGACAGGTATAATAAAGACACTACATGAAACAACAATTTGCTGTATTTATCGTTCGTTGGCTGCTTAACTCATTTGGATTGTGGGTAGCTGTACGTCTTCTTGGTACTGGCTATAGCGACGCTCAGGTCGACGCCGGGTATTGGGCATTTTTATTCGCAGGTTTGATCTTCTCTATTATCAACAGTGTTTTACGTCCGATTATTATTATATTATCCCTGCCTGCGATACTCGTGACGTTGGGATTGTTCATTCTTGTCGTTAATGGTCTTATGGTCTATATCTCACTGAAACTAGCACCAGGCCTGCAGATGTCCTTTTTCTACTCGATTCTTACGGGAATGATCTTGAGTCTGATAAACTATATAGTAAGTAGCGCGCTTGAATTAAGTCATGGGCGTAAGAAAGAGGAATTAGTATGACAATTGAAAGTATTTTACCGTATGTAACTTTAATCTCAGGTATTTTGATGATCGCAACGATTCTATTGCAACAGCGTGGAGCGTCACTCGGAGCTGGATTTGGTAGCTCTGGAGAGCTTTACACAACTCGCCGAGGACTCGACAAGAGCTTGTTTGAGGCTACTGTAGTGATCGCAGTTATCTTTGTACTTTCGATCTTGACGGGACTTCTACTTCCTTCATAAATGAAGGCTGATATCTATGGCAAATGACGAAAGAGGGTGGCAGCACTTTCAGAAAATGAAGGTAAATCGCAAGACGATCTCTCGACGAGCAAAAAAAGTTGAGGGTGCTACGATGCGTCATGCGCATAAATTTATCGTTGGACGCTGGGATAACATCAGAAATGTTCGTCGTCATATTATTACGTGGATGGTCGGCGTCGCACTCTTGATCGCTGCAGTTGGCATGCAGATGCTATGGTTCCAGCAAAGCTATCTTACATCGGCGCCAGGTAAGGGTGGCGTGTATGCCGAAGCGGTTCGCGGCCCACTGGCGACATTGAATCCACTCTACGCAACTACCAGTGCCGAGCTTTCTGCAAGCCGACTGATATTTTCATCACTATATCTCCATGATACAACAGGTAATCTGAAGGGTGATGTTGCAACAAACCTCAAGATGGACGAGGCGGGTAAAACCTACACCGTAACACTCCGGCCAGATGCGAAGTGGCATGATGGTTTTAAGTTAACCGCAAAAGACGTCGTCTACACCGTTGAACTTATGAAAAACCCAGCGGTACGCTCGACAATGAGCGCAAGCTGGAAAGATATAGAAGCAAAAGCGGTGAGTGAGTATACTGTTCAGTTCACGTTACCAGCTGCGTATGCACCTTTTTCTCAGGCGTTAACATTTGCTATCTTGCCACAACATATCCTTGAAAAAGTTGATCTTCATTCGCTCAGAGAAAATACGTTCAGTAGTAACCCGGTAGGGAGTGGGCCATTTGCATTTCGTCTTCAGCAGTCGATCGGAGGAAATCAAACCAAAAAGATCGTTTACCTTGACGCAAACAAGCAGTATTACAAAGGACAGCCACGGCTTGATAGATTCTTGCTGACGGCGTATGATACATCCGATACAATTGCTACTGCGCTTCGAACAGGTGAGGTAAATGGTGCTGTCGATGTCCCAAGCGACGTTGCTCGTTCGATTGACACAAAGCGTTATGAGATACTCAATACGCCGGTCAATAACGGCGTCTATGCTATCTTCAATACGACACAACCCAACTTAAAATCAACGAGTGTCCGCTCAGCACTACAGCTTGCGAGCGATACCAAAAAACTACGATCGCAGCTATATGGTGAACCTAAGGAGCTGACACTGCCTTTTATCGATGGCCAAGTGACGAGCGAAAACTTACCTCGACCAGCCGCCGCGGATACTAACAGAGCGGCAGAATTGCTCCAGGCGGATGGATGGATCCTAGATGGTAATATTCGTAAAAAAGAAGGGCAGTCGCTTAAGATACGCATGGTGACGCGTAAAAATATAGAATTTGAGAAATCTCTTGAAACACTCGCTGGGCAGTGGAGAAAGATCGGTGTTGAGGTTGAAGCAGAGGTGATTGATCCATCAACATCGAACCAGAGTTTTGCTCAGCAAGTGCTTCAGCCTCGAAATTATGACGTACTCATCGATGAACTGTCTATCGGTGCAGATCCAGACGTGTTTGCGTATTGGCACTCTCGGGGGCTCCTTAACTTTGCAAACTACAGTAATGCTACGAGTGACGATGCGCTTGCAAGTGCACGTGTACGCTCTGAGAAAGATCTACGCAATGTTAAATACGTGGCCTTTGCTAAGCAGTGGCTTGCAGACGTACCTGCGATCGGGCTGTATCAATCAAATATCAGCTATGTCCATAGCAAGATGACTCGTACGATCGGCCAAGACCAACGACTTATTTCACCGATTGACCGTTACTCGAATATTCGATTCTGGACAGCTGAACAGCGTCAAGTGTATAAGACTCCCTAGCTCTTACAGAAACTGTTATTGCATCGGCTAGTAAATTACAGTATAATCGTTCGAGTAATCACCCTGTAAGCGCGAGTGGCGGAATTGGTAGACGCGTCAGCTTGAGGGGCTGGTGCCCTTCGGGGCGTGGAGGTTCAAGTCCTCTCTCGCGCACCATAGAAAAAAGACAGATTATTTATATCTGTCTTTTTTCTATGGTAATTTCGGTAAACCTTATCGAGAAAAAGCGAGTCAAGCACGTTTTACACTAGAAACATGCTTGACTATTTGCTATAATATGCCTAAAGGAAGCCCGTCAAATCTGGGCATATTTTTATGAAAGACCCTAAATTTATTCGCAACATCGCAATTATTGCGCACGTTGACCACGGTAAAACTACTATGGTTGACGGATTGCTTAAGCAGTCAAACACATTCCGTGATAACCAAGCGGAGATGAACCAAGACCTTATCATGGATAGCGGTGATCAAGAGCACGAACGTGGTATTACGATTACAGCAAAGCAGACTTCGATCTACCATGATGATTACAAGATCAATATTATCGATACGCCGGGCCACGCCGACTTTTCTGGTGAAGTTGAACGTACACTTAACATGGCCGATGGCGTCCTACTTGTCGTAGATGCGCAAGAAGGTCCAATGCCTCAGACAAAGTTCGTGCTTTCAAAGGCCCTCGAGCTTGGTCTTAAGCCAGTTGTTATCATCAACAAAATTGACAAGCCTTCTCGCCGTATCGACGAAGTGATCGACGAAGTGTCTGACCTATTTTTGGAGCTTGCTATTGAGGATAGTCAGCTACATTATCCTGTGTATTACGCAATTGGCCGCGATGGAAAAGCTTGGAAAGAGCTTCCTGAAAATCCTGCAGAGCACACTGACCTTAGTCCTATCTTCGATGCAATCATCAACGATATTCCAGCACCAACTGTAGAAGTCGACAAGCCATTCCAGTTGCTCGTTACGTCACTTCAGTACGATAACTTCCTCGGTAAATATGCAATTGGTCGTATTACTCGTGGTGATATCAAGAAAGCTCAACAAGTTGTACTTATCAAGCGTGACGGTACACAGCTCAACGCTAAGATTGACAAGATTTTTGGTTACCGCGGACTCAATCGCGAAGAGATTGATGCGGCAAGTGCAGGTGATATTGTTGCACTCACTGGTATTGCTGATGCGCACATTGGTGAGACGATCGCAGATAAGGAAAACCCTGAAGCACTTCCTGTTATTGATATCGAAGCACCAACCCTCAGTATGTATCTTGGTCCAAACACGAGCCCAATGAAGGGTAAAGAAGCAGAATTTAACACCTCACGTCAGATTGGTGATCGACTCAAAAAAGAGATCGAAACAAATGTCTCACTCCGTGTCGAAGATGATGGAATTGGATTTACTGTTTCTGGTCGTGGTGAACTTCACCTTTCAGTGCTTATCGAGACGTTACGTCGAGAAGGCTTTGAATTCGAAGTTGGTCGTCCACAAGTAGTAACAATCGAAGAGGACGGCGAGCTAAAAGAGCCTGTTGAAGAGCTTCTTATCGAAGTAGCGGCAGAATTCCTCGGTGCAGTGAGCCAAGAGCTCGGGACACGACGTGCAGCACTCGTGAAGCAAGAGCAGACAAGTAGTGGTACAACGCGTACGACATACATTTTGCCGACACGCGCAATGATTGGTCTTCGTAACCTGCTACTTACTGCTACCAAGGGTACAGTTATCATTAATAGCCTTCCTCATGGCTACCAGCCAATTGGTCCGAAGCTTCAGCAGACACGAAACGGTGCTCTTATTGCTACCGAAGCTGGCTCAACTACTGCTTACGCACTTGATAACTCGGCATCTCGAGGTGAGTTGTTCGTTGGCCCAGGTACGACTGTCTATCAGGGTATGATCGTTGGTGTGTATAATCGCCAGGGTGATCTTGACGTAAACGTATGTCGTGGCAAGCAGTTAACAAACATGCGTACATCTTCAAGTGATGGTACAGTGCAGCTAACGCCATTTACTGATCTTAGTCTTGAGCAGTCGATTGATTTCATCGAAGACGACGAGTTGCTTGAAGTGACGCCAAAGTCACTCCGACTTCGCAAGCGTTTCCTCGATCCAAACCAGCGCAAGCGTAACTCAAAGAAGTAATCGCAGCAGCGTAGTAAAAATGAGGCTCCCAGTTGAGCCTCATTTTTTGATCGAGAGTAGCGCAATATTTTTAGAAATTGCAACAAAGTTGCTAAAACTAGCGTAGACTTGGTACACTACGACAGTTATGAACGAATGGTTTATTTTACTTATTGCAGCAACAGCAGGCAGTCTCGTCTCGCTTATTGGGGGTATGTACCTTCTTTACGGCAAATGGGGTGTTGCCAAGCTGCAGCGTGTGGCGGTGCCGTTTGCGGCCGGAGCACTACTCGCGGCAGCGTTCTTCGATGTGCTTCCAGAGGCGCTCGAAAACGGCGAAGCCTCACAGGTACTTCAAGTGACATTAATAGGGTTTCTATTTTTCTTTATTCTTGAGCGTGGACTCGGTTGGTTTCATCATCACCATGAAGAGGATGCGCATACTCACGGACCTCGTCGCAATGCATCACTGATCATTGTTGGGGATACGTTGCATAATTTTATCGATGGTCTCGCAATTGGTGCGGCATTTTTAGTAAGCCCCGCAACGGGTATCGTGACGACAATTGCGATTGCAGCTCATGAAATACCTCAAGAAATAGGTGACTTTGGACTTCTGCTCGCAAAGGGTATGCGGCGATCGACTGTGCTGTGGGCGAATTTATTCAGCGCACTTGCTACGGTAGTTGGAGCAGTCTTAGTGTATGCTTTTGGCGGTGCACTTCCGATCTCGGAATCATTGCTCCTTGCTATCACAGGTGGATTTTTCATCTATATCGCGGCCAGTGATATTATACCGACTATCCATGCCGAGCCTCGACGCAAGATCGCAAATATCCAAACAGTAATACTGGTCTTTGGTGTTATATTTGTAGTGGCAAGTACAACTATTGCGCACTCATTTATCTCTCACGGTGATCATTCGACACATGAAGAGCATGAGCATGAAACGTCCCACTAGTCCTTTCTAGTGGGAACGCTGTTTAGCTAGTTGTTATAGTAGGGTGGGTAGGAATAACTTACTCTTCGTATCGGACAGCAATCCGTTTTTGATTCACTCATGATCTCCTTGTTTATTTGTATTATTTAGTGTGTTTATGTGTGTTTTTCGACGGGATACGTCGTATTCACATGTATACATATTAGCATAAGTTGTATGTATTGTCAATATAGTTATATAAAAACACTGTTTACATCTGATAATCACAACCACTATACTAGAGTAAGTTATGGCAAAAAAACTAACTCTTACTATTCCTAAGCTTGCGGTCAATGACAGGGTCAAATCTGCTCTTGTTGCAACAACAGGTACGTTGATCCGTGCAGATAAGAGTCCCGACGAAGCGTACGGTGACTTCTTCACGCACGTCCAGCAGGATCAGGTATATGCGGATGGTAAAACATTTGTCGATCTTATCCCGAAGAAGCGCGCAACGCAGATCAAAAAGGAGTACTTACTCGCAAAGCAAGACCCGAGTTTTGATCTACGGGAGTTTGTGACACGTCATTTTTATGAGTTTAACCCTAGTGAATCGACGTATCACACAAATGTCGATATATCTGCTCGTGAGCATATTTCATCATTGTGGGATGTATTAAAACGGAGAAATCGTGTCGATCGAGGGTCGTTAATCGCGTTACCACACGCGTATGTTGTTCCTGGCGGGCGTTTTTCAGAGCAGTTTTACTGGGATAGCTATTTTATAATGTTAGGTCTTGCTGCGGATAATCGTTGGGATCTTATCGAAGGCATGACGAAAAATTACGCCTATATGATTCGTAAGTTTGGATTTATCCCAACTGCCAATCGAACATATTTCCTCAGTCGGTCGCAGCCACCTTTCTTTAGTCATATGGTACGGCTACTTGCTCGTCACAACGGTCGAACACGGACACTTCTCGAGTATCTGCCGTATTTGCTGAGTGAGTATCGTTTTTGGGTGAAGGGTCGTCGACAGGTGGGGAGTCATATAGATACGCGTGCCTATGCTCGAGTTGTGCAGATGCCAAATGGCGTTGTTCTTGGGCGATATTTTGATAACAAGACGACGCCGCGTCCAGAGTCACTTCGTGAGGACATCGAGACATTTGAGAAAACAGGTGGGCATGATCCAGAGCGATTGTATCTCGATCTACGTGCGGGCGCGGAGTCGGGCTGGGATTTTAGCAGTCGTTGGTTTAGCAGTCCTCAAGACATCACTACGATACATACGACCGATATCGTGCCAGTTGACCTTAACTGCTTGCTGTATCAGCTTGAGACAACAATTGCTGAGGCGTATCAGTTAATGTATCAGCCGCTACTTGCGCGTAAGTTTCGAACGCTTGCTGAGCGTCGTGCTAGTACGGTACTTAAATATATGTGGAGCGACAAGGAACAGTTCTTTATGGACTATGACTTTAGGACAGGTAAGTCGACCGACAGTGTCAGTCTCGCTGGTGTCTTTCCGCTATACGCAAAAATTGCCACAGCAGCACAGGCGAAAGCGGTTGCTAAACGCCTAGAGAAGGATTTTTTGAAAGACGGTGGGCTGGTGACGACACTGGTGGATAATGGTCAGCAATGGGATGCGCCGAATGGCTGGGCGCCACTTCACTGGATTGTCATCCAGGGACTACGTGAATACGGTCATTATGCACTTGCGGACAAAATCAAACACGCGTGGATTACTTCAGGGCTGACGGTATTTAAAAACAAGAGCAAGATGATTGAAAAGTACAATGTTAGCAATCATGATCGCATTGGAGCAGGTGGCGAGTATCCACTACAGGACGGCTTTGGCTGGACGAACGGAGTCCTTGCAGTGTTACTGGACGAAGATAATTAGTGTGAGATATTTCACACTAATTTGTAGCTCACTATGGTTAAATAAAGTAAAGAAATGAATAAATCTATGAAAATTGCCATTATGGTTCGTGCATTTATACCAATGCCACGGCCAAAAGACATGATTTATGCGCCAATTGATCTTGCCGTTGCGATTGCAAAAGGGCTCGGAGCGAAAGGTCATCAGGTGACATTGTTTGCTCCTATAGGCACTGAAGTGCACGGTCAAAATGTGACAGTTGAGACGATGAATCTCCGGCCGCTCGTAAAGAACCAGCAAGAATTTACTGCACTTCTCGACAACACCGAGCATTTATCTCACGACGTCCATGGTCTTTGGGATAGATACATGGTCAATGAAATGTACGAACGAGCCCGCGCTGGTGAGTTTGATTTGCTTTATTTCCATCATCCAGAATCTGCATTGTCGACAGCCGTGAAGTATCTCGATATTCCGACGGTCTATACGCTGCACGACCCTATCTATCCGTGGTATCGAGAACTATTTGAGCTGTACAATTCACCAAATCAACACTATGTGTCGATTTCAAACAACCAACGTCGCGACGCGCCCGATCTGCCGTATCTTTCGACAGTGTACAACGGTACTGATGTCGAGCTGTTTAACTTTTCAGATGAACACGAAGATTATCTACTGTTTACGGGTCGCATTACGCCAGTCAAGGGTGTGAAAGAAGCGATCCAGGTGGCAAAATCGTCAAACCATCGACTGCTTATCATCGGTCCTATTGATCATGGTAGCCAGGGCTATTTTGATCAGTATATTAAGCCAGAGCTTGATGACCGGATCCTTTTCTTGGGGCGAATGGATCAAGAGCAGCTACCGAAATATTATCAAAAAGCAAAAGCCGTCCTGACACCTATTCAGTGGGAAGAGCCATTTGGGCTTACGACTGTTGAAGCAATGGCGTGTGGAACGCCCGTCATCTCGCTTCACCGAGGTGCCGCTCCAGAGATTATCGTCGATGGTAAAACTGGATTTGTCGTTCACAGCATCGCCGAGATGGTCGAAGCGGTGGGGAAAGTTGACCAACTAAAGCGCCAAGATTGTCGCGATCACGTCGCAAAGACGTTTGCGATTAGTCAAATGGTCGATCATTACGAAGAGGCGTTCCAACGTGCTATTCATCCAAGTGATCAGCTACCCCTTACGACTGCAACATCGTTTATCAAAAAGAAGATACGACGCGTTAAGCGTTCACTTCCGCGACTCACCAAGTTCGATACGAAGTAGCTTGGTCCGACGACTGTCTAAAAGATTTTCTTATCAGCAATGGCATCTGGTAGGAAGCCTTTTTTATGCTTGAAGTCCGCTTCCCATTTATAATCCGCTCCGTAGCCGATATCTTTCATGAGTTTTGTCGGAGCATTGCGTAGGTGAAGCGGTACTGCCGCGTCGGGGTATTGGGACGCGAGTGACTGGGCACGGTACATAGCATCAGTTGTGGCGCGTGACTTTTCAGCTTTTGCGAGTGCGGTTGCCACATGAAAAAGGATATAGCTTGACTCGGGCATACCGATTCGCTCAACTGCCTGAAATGCGTTGAGGGCAAGCCCTAGCGCACCATTGCCGGCTAGTCCGACATCCTCACTGGCAAAGATTACCATACGTCTCGCGATAAACTTGGCATCTTCGCCTGCATCGATCATTCGCGCGAGGTAGTAGAGTGTTGCATCGACATTGCTGCCGCGCATACTTTTGATAAATGCCGATATGACGTTGTAGTGCATTTCGCCTTTTTTATCGTACCCTGGCACTCGTTTTTGCGCAGCAACTTTGACGACATCCGGAGTTACTTTTGACTCATTCATGCTGAGCGCTAGTTCGAGGTTTCCAAGTGCTACGCGCGCATCTCCGCCGGAAAGCTCGGCTAAATAGTCGAGCGCTCTAGGGGTGACGAGTTTTGTTTTTTTCTCATCTTTTAGTGCACGTTTGAGGATGACGATTATCTCGTCTTTGGAGAGCGGTTGTAGTACGAGCACACGACTACGTGAGAGAAGAGGATTGATAACCTCAAAGCTTGGATTTTCGGTCGTGGCGCCTATGAGGGTGATAAGGCCTGACTCCACATGCGGTAAAAAAGCATCTTGCTGCGCCTTGTTGAACCGATGGATTTCGTCGACAAAAAGGATAGTGCGTACCTGAAGGTTCCAGTTTTGACGAGCGTGCTCGATAACCTTTTCGACATCTTTTTTGCCGCTTGTGACTGCCGAAAGCTCTATGAATTCAGCGTCAACTTCACGAGCTATGATTCGGGCGAGTGTTGTTTTGCCGCTACCTGGGGGTCCCCATAGGATGAGGCTAACGGGCTCTTTGTTTTTTACGATTTGCCGTAAGATTTCGCCTTTGTCGAGCAGGTGTGTCTGGCCGATCACTTCATCGAGTGAGGCTGGACGCATTCTTTCGGCAAGGGGTACTCGTTGCATAGTTCTATTATACCTCGTATACTATTACTTACACGATGCAAAGAAAAACCGTACTTCTTCTTTTTGGCGGTGAATCATCTGAACATGATGTCTCTGTCTCTTCTGCGCGCAATGTTTTTGCTGCGATCGACGACACGAAATACGAGGTTGTCCTTGGGTATATTGATCCGTCTGGAAAGTGGTGGCTGCTTGATCGACTCGACACAGTGATTGATTATCACGGCTCGCCGCAGCTACTGCCGGCACTCGGCGGAGGTAGTTTTGTGACGATGCCAGGTAGTAAGGTTGTTAAACCAGATGTCATTTTGCCTATCCTGCATGGTGAGAATGGTGAGGACGGCAGCGTGCAGGGGCTAGCACAGCTACTTCATATTCCTATTGTCGGCTGCGACATGACCGCTAGTGCTGTCGGTATGGATAAGCTAGTAAGTAAGCAGATTCTTACTGCACATGACATAACGGTCGTTCCGTATGAAGTGCACCACGTGTCAGACGCATTGCCTGATTTTAATCATCTCACTATGACGCTTGGCGTACCGCTTTTTGTGAAGCCAACCCGCTCAGGAAGCTCCGTAGGGGTAAGCAAAGTCTATAGCGAAGACGATCTCTTGATCGCACTTGGCGAAGCGCATAAATACGGAGATGTCGCGCTCATCGAGCATGGTGTGACGGCTCGTGAGCTGGAAGTGGCTGTTATCGGCACTCCGCCGAAGCATCATGTTAGCTCGGTAGGTGAGGTGATTCCCGGCGAAGACTTTTATAGCTATGAAGATAAATACAGCAGTGCGAGCAAGTCGGAAGTAGCTATTCCTGCCAACATCGATCAGAAGCTCAGTTATCGCGTACAGGCGCAGGCAAGCCGTATCTATGAACTACTAGGATGTCAGGGGCTTGCACGGATTGACTTCTTTTTATCTGACGACAATCAACTGTATTTCAATGAAATCAATACAATCCCTGGGTTTACCAACAGTAGTATGTATCCGAAGCTGTGGCGTCACGAAGGGGTGACCTACTCAAGTCTTATCGAAAAGCTACTCGATGACGCCTTGTCTCGTGGTACGATAGAAGTACAAGAAACAGTAGAGGAGTAGTATGGAATTTATAATATTTTTGGTTATTGCCGTTGTTATCTTTGTGCTAAGTGGCATAAAGGTCATCAATCAATATGAGCGGGGAGTCGTATTGACACTAGGAAAGTTTACAGGTATTCGTGAGCCTGGTCTACGTGTTATTGTACCGATCTTTCAGCGTCTTATCCGCGTAGATATTCGTAGCACTCCGATTGATGTGCCGAAGCAAGAGGTTATTACAAAAGACAACGTCACTGTCGGTGTCGACGCGGTAGTTTACTTCCGCGTTATCGACGCACCAAAAGCAGTACTCGAGACAACCAACTATATCTATGCAACGAGTCAATTTGCCCAGGCCGCACTTCGTGATGTTGCAGGTAACGCAGATATGGATGAGCTCCTATCAAAGCGAGAGCAAATCTCTCAGCAGATCAAAGAAATTGTTGACGCTCAGACTGACCAATGGGGTATTGATGTAGAAAATGTGAAAGTTCAAAACATTGAGCTGCCTCAGGATATGAAACGTGCTATGGCGAAGCAGGCAGAAGCCGAACGTGAGCGTCGTGCGGTGATCATCACAGCAGAGGGCGAAAAGGCAGCTGCTCAGGCTGTTGCGGACGCAGCAGCGATGCTTGCAAAGGTTCCAGGTGGTATCAATATTCGTACCCTTCAGACGCTCGAAAAGATCAGCACTGAACCAAGCCAAAAAACACTCTTCGTACTTCCGGCTGATCTCATCGAGAACGTGAAGTCAGTTCTCGGCGGACAGAAATAGCCGAACATATTGCCGAAACGAGGCAACTCTAGTAGAATATACAGAGTTGCCTGGCAACCTGTGGCTCTTTAGCTCAGTTGGTAGAGCAGAGGCCTGAAGAGCCTTGTGTCCCCAGTTCGAGTCTGGGAGGAGCCACCAAAGAAATACCCTCATCGAAAGATGGGGGTATTTCTTTGGTCGTTGGCTTATGTTATTTCCTGAAATGATATTGAATTTTCACCACTGTTGGTCTATACTTATTCAAGTACGCGGGTGTAGCTCAGTTGTTTAGAGCGCTTCCTTGCCAAGGAAGAGGTCGAGAGTTAGAGTCTCTTCACCCGCACCAAAAGAGATTTTTCGGACACTTCGGTGTCCTTTTTCTTTGATCCTAATCTGATGAGAGTACTTATTTCAGGGGTGTAAACATTTTTTTGTGAGTCTATGTAGAAACCAGCTGGAAATAAGATTTGTTTACACTTCTTACGGTCATCAGGTGAAATAGTGAGAAAATTGTCACCCATCTTTTTTATAAAGTCGAAAGCGAATTTCATAAATACCTCTTTGTCATTATCTATTTTATATGACAGAGAGGAGATTTCTAACTCCATCTCATCGAGCTGATGCTTCATCTTTTCAATGTTATTTAGTATATCCTGCTTGATGCTGACATTTGAAGGCTCTATTGCGGCTAGAGTACGAACCTCTATGTCTTTTGCAATAATAGTCATTTTGTGACGTATGAGAGAACTATCTTGAGATGCTTGTGCCTCCTTCGTCTTCCATACAGCTTCTAATGCATTTCCTAGTGCCTTAATAGCTTCGGGTGTTAAACGATTCTTTTCAAATTGTTCTACAATCTTTGAGTGCATTTCCTCACGAGTTAATATAAAACCGCATGACCTACACCTATATTTTTCATATTTAAGTATCTTATTCTTCCCATTGCCATGATCAAATCCTACGAATTTACCCTTATTATCGACACTCAAGCAGACATCATGAGAAATGATACTATTCATGGGATACTTAGGATTTCCATTCTTGCGAGGTCCTAGCTGATTTTTGTTTTTATTGGCAAATACAGCTACTATTTTGTTGTGTTGATCCATAGTTATTAGCGGCTCATGAAGTCCGTTTTCGTTTCTAAAATTGACTTGTTTTTTAATCTCTATGACGCCTGAATAAAAAGCATCAGTTGCAATTTTCCGAAACTTATCCATTTTAATCGGAGCTCGACTCATATTGTAGCTACTCTTATTAAGCTCAATTAAACCTTCCGTTGGAGTTACCAGTTGTTCACTTATTTTGATTAGTACTTCCTTAAGTGCTGGGCCCCGTTCTGGGTGTACAACCTGAATACCTGCAATATCACCACGCATATAACCAGGCTTTGGAGAAAAAGGGTATTTACCATTCTTCAATGCAGTTACTTGACCGTTAATAGATTTTCTCTGACGTTCTTCATTGCTGCCTTCAGCCGAAAAGTACTTTGAAAACTTCAGTAATTTAGCGACTAAATCTTCTCCGTTCAGTACGGGATCAGATGCGTACCATACCTTGACGCCTAGTTGTTCGAATACTACTTCAAAATAGTTACCCTCTTTGATTGACCTCATAAATCTATCGGGCTCATCAACTATTAGATATTTCACTTGTTTATTATGTTTGCAAAATTCTACCATCTCTAAAATGTCTTTGCGTTTGAGATTAGTACCATGCTTACTAGACATGCTCCCAGACCAATAGCGTACGATAGGAACATCCAGCTCTTCTGCAGCCTTTAGTACATTCGCATGTTGACGAGTTAAACTATTGTTAGTTAGTTGCTCTGGTGTTGAAACTCTACAGCTTGCTATCGCTAATGCTTTATTTGACATTATTCTCTCCCTTTTTGTCCATACTATCATTGGACAAACTATCCTTAAATATGTTATAGATTACTTTTGCTAATTGTTCTGCATCCTCCTTGTTTTTTGATTGATATGATAATTGACCGACTCCTGTTGATGAGTCGTTACTTATATTTGTGTATGTAGAAGAGGCATTTGATCCAACAGGGGCCTCTAACGGGTAGGACATAAGTGTCCCTTTCATTAGTACCAAGACAGTTAACACTGCGTGGTTTAGTAGCTATTCCTGTTGGATAATGGTCCGTTCTTAAAAGCAAACGGTCGAGAAAGGCTCCAACAAATCTTTAGCTTTATTATACAAGTAATACGAGAACCACGCAAGTGTGAAAAGGCTTGAGTTTATGTCATCTGTCATAATTGAATAAGATACAAATCGACATAGAGAGAAGTTTATGACCATCAAAAAATCAGTTGGAAGACCCTTGAAAGTAGACTACAAAGTAGTTATTAAATTAGCAGATGCTATTCAACATAATGCAAATGTGACTGATGCTTGCAGGTATGCAGGAATAAGTCGAGATACTTACTATCGTCACTTAAATACGGAAGAAGTATTCGCCGAAAAAATGAGTACAGCGAAGAGCAATCAAGATAAATTGATTATGAGTTTTCTGACAATGTACCAGTAAACACCCATGCTTGATGCAACATTTAGCTCTAATTGATGTCAGAAAAATAAGCTATGAGTCCATAAATGGATAACATAAAATGACAGAATGAATATAGTTCTGATTTCGATACTATCTATGGTCTTAGTTGGCATAACGCTATTGATTTTAGTAGGCCCTATGGCATGTATTTTAATGATAGTAGTGACGTTGATTGTTCTATCTAGAGGCGTAAGGAAGCATGGTTCGCCGAAAAAACTAGATCAGCAAAAGCAAGATGACGAGCTAATCACGGTTATACTTCCTATCATCAACAATGATTTTTGAGAAAAAAATTTGCGTGTTAATACCTCCGCATCCTTAGATACAAATAATGAACGATGATATTACTTAGAACATCTATCTTGGATCACGTCCAGAGCTCACAGGAGAGCTTTTGAATTAAAAGATGGTAACGTGATCAGGTCGATATTTTATTGTCACAAGCGGTACTACAATAGTGTGCTTTTTGATTTTTAGCGAATAGCTAAAGTTCGTTTTGAATCCAGTTGCTAATAGGTAGAGATAAATTCGACCATGCTGAAGGAGACTTAGTAACGTCAATAACGAGTAATGAATCATCGCCATCGGCACCATGAGCTCGGAGGTCGTTGATAATGTTGATTGGAGAGAGATCTGTTTTTACTAACCACTGACTTTTGAGGGGTCGAGCCCATGCCCCTAGGCTTTTGATATAAGATATAACATCGCCATAATCTTTATGGATGCTATTCAAGTCGTAGCTAATTAAAACAGTTCTCATATAAGTCTTTGTTACATGTATAACTTAAACGATCAAAAAAGAAAAGCGTATATATTATTCTTATTGACATTAGTGTCACACTCAATCATAAATATGACTTAATGAGTACTAGTAAGGTAAATAAAATTATCTAGGCTTCAAGACAGGAGGCCTTAGTAGCCGTTAAATTATATAACGAGCCAATGCTTGAAAGGTCACTTGAGGGATTTACTATACACATGCATCTTGCGTGGCTGTACTTACTTCAAGCTGAGAATTTAAGAGACAACATTGACATGCGATACCCTCATAAATCCCGTTCGGGGTGGTTCGAGAAAATTGATGGTGAATATAGGTTATGGGATCTCGAAAAATGCGTTAAACACAGATGGCCAGATCCAAATGATGCGATAAGAGCCAATCTGGAATTTTATATCAGGTTCAGAAATAAAACCGAACATAGGCATCAAGGTGATGATAGTGCTTTACTGTCTGTTATTTCGGACAAGTCTCAGGCGATGCTACTAAATTACGAGGAAGAACTTGTCGCTCAATTTAGCAGTACTCAATCATTGGGTATGTCTCTGAGGTTCCCTGTATTTATAGGTACATTTTCTGAGCCAGCTATTGAAACGATGAAGGAGCTGAAGAAATCATTGAGTAAGGATATGCAGGTATTTCTATCAGATTACGATGCAGGGTTAGACTCTAAAGTCATAAACGATCCAAAATACTCCATGAGATTGAAAGTCAGCTTACAAGCAATACAGAATGGTAAGCATGATTTGGCAATAGATTTTGTACGAGAATCTGACTTGTCCGAAGATGAATTGACAAAACTGTCTGACGTAGGGAAGACGGGTACGGTGGTTGTTCGCCAACAAACTGTGTCTGTTGCAAATGATGGACTGAAAAAATTCAATGCAGTTATTTTAGAAGTGAACGAAAATATACCCTTCAAGTTCAATCAGGCTCACTTACAAAAAGCACTCAGAATAGAGAATGTAAGACCAGCTTCTAATAGTCCGCATCCAGAAAGAACTCGTGTTGATTTTTGTACATACGACAGCTTAAACAATAATTACGGATACAGTCAATCGTATGTAAATCATTTAATAAGTAAATGCTCGACAAGGGCTGGTTTTACTGAAATTACGGGCACGATACCAGTTGATAAGCCGCCAGTCCTGGGTAGTACTAACTAAATGATGAACAATGATCAATTAGCTAATGTATTGCACCACTACCTAGCTCGATCATCAGTACACCGCCAATAACAACGAGGATACCAATAGACATAACTAATGTAAGGTGCTCTTTGAAGAGAATTTTACTAAGTATAGTGGTAAGAGCCACTCCTGATGAAGCCCAAATACCGTAAGCAACACCTAATGCCATGCCATTAGATAGTGTGAATATAAGCATGGTAAATGCAACTAAATATCCTACTGCGGCAGCTATCCACCAACGGCGTTTGCCTGTACTGGCCATGCGTAGTGAAAGTGTTCCTGAAACTTCAAAAATGATTGCACCTATAAGAAATAACCAGCTCATTATGCGTTCCTCTTCTCTTTTTTACTTGCAGCCTGTGAGCCTAACTCAATCATAAGTACTCCTGCGATGATCACTATAATTCCTGCTACCATGATAGCCGTTAAAGGTTCTTTGAATATAAGATTCGATAAAACGGCAGTCAAAGCTACGCCACTAGAACCCCAAATACCGTAAGCAACACCTAGGGCCATACCCAGTTTTAACGCTTTGGTTAAGAGAATAAAAGCAGCCGCATAGCCTACTGCAACTATGATGTAGAAAAGGGGATTGTCCATTCCTGCTTTCAAAGATAATGTAGCCGCTACCTCCGATACGATAGCGCCAATTAGAAAGATCCATTGTTTCATTTAATTACTCCTTTATTTAGTATTCTCTCGGAGATAGACAGAATTGATTTTCGTTCATCTTCACTTGTAGTCAACATACCCAAGCCTCTATCAAACCACGCACCATCGGCAATGAGTCGCACTATCATTAGTGCGTTCTTCCTATCTACGTCTACGATGTTATTGAAGTTAAACCAGTTATCTATTAACTCAGCCCATCGAGCGTATAAATCATCCTTCAGCTTATAGTCAGCCATAAATGCGAAGTCGGATGAATCTATTTCGTCTGACAGTGCATAGTTCAAATAAGTCATCATGCGCCCTTCAGGAGTTGGTTCAGTAGAAACATTTTCAAGCATCTCTTTCCATCGTTCAGCTACATCATCTACAAGATTTATCATGAGAGCCTTTTTAGTAGGGAAGTGGTGCACTAGCCCTGCTTTAGTAAGACCTATTTTACGGGCTACGGAATCTAGTGAAACGGTATCGCCGTTTTTCATGAGATCTTGAGCAACTAAGATAATATCATTTTTTTGAATCATATAACCATACTACCGTATGGTAGGTTTTAGAGTCAATAGCGATCTTTCGACTTTCTATTTATATTTATAAAGGTTGTGAGGCCGACGTTTTTGTTAGATGTACTAGTGTAACTCTCTCCACTCATTTAATAGATAAGTACTCTCGATAAGGAACCTCTAATATAGATCTCCATTGAACATACTCACCCCTAATAAAGTGAAAACTTTTACTCATCTCCTGCACCAAGAACGAAATCATTCGACTTCACGAACCCTTCATAGGGTTCGTTTAGTTTATAAGACACTTGTGACCCCTTAGCGAAACTATTGTTAGAAGCTGTGATTGTGAAGTTAGAGAAGAAAGTTCTAATGAATGCATCCATCTGCTTCATATCACGTATTTTGCCTAAAATATCAGAGGTAGATTTAAATAGTTTGAGATATTCTTCAAATGCTGGAAGTGCGTTGGGTATGTCTTTTCGCATGGCGATTGCCTTAGTACATCGCTCTTTCATCTGCTTAAGCTCATCTAATGTCTGATCTAAGTCATAATGCACTTTTAGCTTGCCAGTTTCATCTTCTTCTAGCAGCTTCTTAATTCTTTCATATGAGCGTTCCTTGTTGATAATATCTGCTTTTAGTTTTGCAATTGCCGAGTCCATTTTGTGCTGGCTCTGCTTGATCTGTAATTTAGCATTTCTTATAAAGACATCGTAGTTATTTTTTGTCACAAAGAAGTGGTCGGATAAGAATGATTGAGCTGCATCTATGACATACTTTGCCTTAGCAGATTTACCCTCCATTATGCAGCCAACAGTTTCGCACTTGTAGTAATAGCGAGACTCAAAGATTACGTCATCCTTCTTTTTGTCGATAAGCATTGATGTCAACGATTTGTCGCAGTGTCCGCAGTATACTATCGATCGCAAAAAATTTGCTTTTACTCCATCACCTTTCGGACTCTTAATAGCAAGGATTTTTGATGAATTTAAACTATCGATCTTATTTATTTTAAGAAAATCATCAACACTAAGCATCGGCTCGAAATCATAGAGTTCATTCAGTGTAACTAGGTTCTTGCCCCATCTGTGCACACCGACGTAGTGAGGGTCTCTTATCAGCTCTGAGACATCATCTTTGCTCCATATGTGCGGCACACTGTCCGCTCCTTGTCTCTTATATACTTTATAGTTCTGATCATTAATCCAGAGTCGTACATCCTTTTGTGACTTTCCGTTTAATATCATTTCAAACATGTGTTTTACTTTAGTGAAACTCTCTGGATCTGGCTGGAAGTGACGATCAGAGTCGATAGTATAGCCGTGCTTAAACTTGCCAATGAAATCACCATCTTCGACAGCACGACGATTACCTCTACCAACTGACTCACTAAGATGTTCCGAGTATTGTTTGGCCATCACGAATGTAATGCCCAAGAGCATCTTCCCAGCGGGATTGTTTTCAAAGGTAAATGTGGCAAATTGTAGATCCTTGATGAGGCCTCTATCGACAAGGTCGATAATGGTACCAGCCTCTTTCGTATTCCGAGAGAGGCGATCAGGATGCCAAGCAATCAATCCATTTATTCTGCCTGAGTGAATGTCCTTGATTAGACGCTTAAACTCTTCTCTAGTGTCGGCAACTTTAGCAGAAAAACTCTCTTGGTAGGTATCTACAAGGTTCAGGTTTTGCTCGGCAATAACACGATCTACGCAATCTCTAATTTGATCCTCAATAGAAGATGCTTGTTTTTCATCTCCAGTAGTAGATTTTCTGACATACAGAGCGTATCGTAGGGTTTGCCTATCAATATCTGCGTCGTCTTGATCACCGCTCTTAAGCATCTCTAGAAGCTGCTGTTGTTTACTCAACTCATCCATGTGCATGATTATATATTGATCAGTAAGTTAGAGCTATATCAGGCTATGGGCTATAAGACAATCTTCACTCCATTTTTGATAAGAAACGGTCTATCATTTGGCTCTGCGGTAGCATAAGTGCTGAGAGTGCCTAAAAGAGTCATAGGATCTAAAGAAACACTGTTGTCACAGTAGTCGCACGGCGATAACGAGTGTTCGTGTGCAGCTTCTTTTATTTCTTTATTATGATCACTTGGCATATTTCCAGAATAGGAAATATCTAACTAGTATGTGAGGGGAATATAGCCTAGTTTACGTAGCCCTGTATGACTCTTTTAAAGTATTTTCTAAAATCCTCAATTACAGACTCAGGGTGGGCGGGTATTCGATCATCGAGCGTACCCTTGACATAACATTCATGAATATACGCCATCTTTTCGCCATCTAGGCTCTTCTTGTGAACGACGTAAGCGAGTAATGGCTGCTCGGCCTTTACTGTTCGTTTTGACTGATATGCTGGAAGTTTTTTCTGAAGATCCTCAGTATATATATTCCAAAGATGCTCTACATCTTCCAATCTCGTCTCTGCACCTATACTGATATTAATTCGATCACCATCTACTGTTGCTGTCGGAATACGATCTTCATTAAGAACTCTGCTCCATGCCTCGTATCTAAGGCCTTTTAATGCAACATCTCTATTAATCTTGAAGTTGTCACAAACTCGCTGGATATAACTCTCAGTAATAATTTCCTGTTCACGGAAAGGTAGTCCATTTTGACCTGGTTCACCAGACTCAATGTCATTTATCTCTGTGTACCACTGTTTTCTTATTGAGACAAAATCCTCATCTGTAAAAATATAATAAAGGAACCAATCGCGTGAGGTAATGGGATTGCTAATGTCACGATATTTTTTCGCCATATACATCTATTATAGTCAATCTAATCTAGTTATAATATATGGACTATGGGATATGAAATAGCAAGAGTATTGAGTTGGATTATACGATGGGTTATTTGCTATTTCACAATCGAGACAACTCCTATATTCGAGAACTCATTGATTGCCTATGGTGTCGATCAGATTATTTCGTTGTATACAGTATTATGGTTTGTGTCATACACAATCGTTGGTAGGGTATTCAATTATAAATCGGGGAGTGCCCCAGTACTTGGCGTCATGCTTTATGCGATTATCTATATCCCACTAGCATTATTGACTTGGGGTATCTTAGCCATTCTTACTGCACTAGGGGTATTGCCGTTATAAACATTCCAAGTCGCTTTTCAATAAAAACATTTGAACTAGCGAATATGAAAAGCCTGTCTTTCGTATAAATCAATAATTGCCTTAGTTTTTTCTACTATAGCATTACTAATTTCGTTTCGAATTTCATCACAAGGTATCAATAGGCTCAGAACTAATTCGGCATCACGTAACTTCGATATGTATTCGAAATAAACTCCAACCATTTGTTGATTGCTCTCATTAATAAACCTACTCATACACATGCCTAACTTGACGTGTATATGCTCATCACAATTTGACGCATTAACAATTGAGTTATATAAATCCGTCTGGTCGGGCGAGCTAATACCTGAATGTGAATATCCCCTGAACGCTTCCGAGGTGATCGTCATGTCGATTGCATAATACTTCTTATGATCCGTTCCTGAAACGACACCCTGCCTACCGTTATCGGTATGTGATCCAAGTAGCCAGTTGAGAACAGGTCGGAAGTCAATGTCATAAGTATTTTCAACCCCTTCGACTTCAGCAAAAAACTCTTCAGGCATATTCCGCTTAACGTCTTTTACATTCGGCAAGTATTCGAAAGCTACAAAAGGCCTATCGTTGATTTTTAATTCTCTGATCGTTGCAACGATAAGTTTGGCCGTGGCAGTTGGATAACCAATGTAGCGAGCGATATTGGATGCGTAGACTTCTCTAATACCATCCTGCCATACACGACTAAGTCTGCCAATATCATCTTCAAAAATATCACCCCCAGCAGGTTCTTTCAGCAGCCACTCCGAACCTTCTTCATCTAAGACTACAAAGAAACTTTCGCCTGTAAGACTCTTCTTATCTGGATCCCCATCCTTAAGAAACGAAGAGTGGTTAGGCGATAGCGTACATATCATCTGCTCATACAGTAATTCGCTATTACTAGCCACTATATTCATAGCCCTCGTGATGATGACCGCCGTCGAACATTCGTTTTGCCTGCTCTTTTAGTTCGGCTTTATTTTTCATATCAACATCTTTATATGCGACAACATCAAATGATCGACCATGACCAGTCATAGGTTCTGTAGCAATCGCCACAATTTGTCGAAGATCCTTTGCGGCGTAGGCGGTACCAGCAAGCGTGGCAAGTCTACTCAGCCGTTCATGCCTATCATCCAAATCTGTACTATAGAAAAGAATGGCTTCATCGGATTTTGTCATAAGAACACAGTATCCTTCTCGATATTTTGGATCATTTGCCTTCTCCATTTTTTCCTTCATCTTCTCACCGAAAATACGCCTATCAAGACGCTTCATCTTTGATAGTTCCGATATGACCGTCCAGTAATCTTCAGCGTTGCCTGGCACCATATCCTCACCCGTGACAGGATTTTTTTCAACTGGACTATATCCTATCGATTTTGACATATCGTTTATAGTCATATCTACCAGATAGCTAGCTCGGTTTAGTTCATTGCGTTTCTTGATAGCCTCAGCACTGCCTGACTGATACTCATCCCACACACCAGGAAGAATAACTAAATGGCCGTGCTTATCTTTTAAAACTTCCTGGATTAAATCAGGCTCGGTCTTATAGACCGTTAGAAAATCCAGCTCATTAGTATCAGAGGTTATCTTATCTTCCTTGAAGAGCTTTGTTCGTACGCTCAAGTAATCAATTAGGTCTGGTATCGTATCAATTTCACTTGAGATGGCGTAAAAATCTGCTACATCAAGTATATGAATACCCATACCATGCTGGTAAGTAAATGAACTTTCAACCCTTATGCGTGCGTTATCCTGGTCATAGATATTAACGAGCACAAGGCCATGAATATCTTTTACATTTGGTGAGTCAAGCGGTACTTCGATACCGTGGATGTTTTTGTAATGATATACATTACCCTCATTAACTTTTTTTCTTGTCACCGCTAGTTGTCCGACAGCATCATTAATAATTTTCTGTATTCTTCCGTCAATCACTTCAGCTGTCGCCTTATTCGTATCGACAACCTTAGACTTTGCCTGAATAGAAATAATACTTTCTCCAAAGGGCACAAGGAGATCTGTCAATTCCTTCTCTTGACCGTTTTGTTTTTTAAATTTCGGATTTCTAATAACGAAATCACGTAGAACAATACTTTCGGCAATTTTACCGATCAAGTGTTCAGTTTCGTCACCTTTGTCTTTTTGTCCTGGCATTATGTAATAAGTATACCAATAAGATTACTCTTGCTTCATTTGATTGCCGTTATCGTCAATAAAATCCTCAGGTGCGGTAGGTAGTATAAAACCTTTAATAACAAACGGATCACTACTATCGGTTCTAATCGTCGTGTCACTTTCAGTTCTGTGGCCGTAAACGTAATACATGAGACTATCGAACTCCTTTGAGTTAACCCTGAGCCTTCCAGTCCCTTCTGGATCGTCTTCAAGTATATTTGCGAGACGCTCACTTACAACGACATCACCTATTTTTGCATCTAGATTAGCTATAACATTTTCATCATTCACCTGCAGCAAAAACTCGCCGACGGTCATATCGGCAAACATCATTTCAAGTTTTGCACGTGGTGTACGCTCTTTCTTCCATGAGCCGTCACTGCGTCTTTCAGGGTTCGTATGAAATCCAGTTCTTGGCTTGTTGCCTATAGTAAACCTGCCACGCTTATCTCGTTCTTTGACCGCTTGGTTTGTAGCGGCTTCACCTCTATTGTCACTGTTGTTGCTCATACTACTATTTTACCGCCATTATGAGCGAAAAGGCTGGACGTTTTAAAGACTTGCTCTACATTCTTGGTATTTGCTATATGCAGCATTTCCCTTATTTAGTGCATCCTGCCACTCTGTTTGCAGTAAATTAAGCCGAGCCTCCTGAGCATCATACTCCCGCTGAGCATCCGCACTGTTGCCGTATTGATCATAGAAAAAACCATAGTTTTTACGTGCAGCAAATGCGTTATCGTAAGTCGTCTTCTTTTGAGCTGCTACTTGTCGAAGTCTAGCAGCCTCAGTATTTAACGGCTCGCATTTACTCGGATCATAAGTGCTTGTATTCGAGGGCGTGGTGTTGTCAGTAGACGAACTTGGCCGAGATGAGTTACTACTGGTAGATGATGGCGTATCGACTGCTTGGGGCGTATCACTCGTTGACTGTGGGTTTGCTATCGTTTCACCATTCTGCTCTACCTCTGATGTAGTTGGCGTGTACGTATCACTGTCATTGCCAGAATGGTTTAGATATGCAAATACACTCCAGCTAACTGCAATAATGATAGTCACGACTATTCCAAGAGCTATTAACATAGGCTTTGACTTGCGTGAGTTGCCATCTTGCAATAGATCTTTAAAGTCGTTATCGATTTTCATAGCTCGCTCCGCCCAGCTTTGCATCGACAGAGACAAAGATTGCTCGCTTATGAATACCGTCAGCCTTGCCAATTAGTCCGTCATTTTCAAGCCTATTTATAAGAATTGCAGCATCATCGTATCCAATATCTAGGTTGCGTTGAAGAAATGAAGTACTTGCTGCTTGTTTTTGTGTAATGAGCATAACTGCTTTTTCATATAGAGCATTATCGATGAGGGGAAGATTATTCGGTGATAATTTACCTTGATTTGATTTATTCATAATATCCTTACATTTAGTAAGAAGGTGTCGAAATAAAAAAACGACAACCATTCTAGGTTGTCTACACCGAACAAAATGAGTCAAGCTCACTTAGCTTTTCGAATGGTTGCCGCTTTTATAGCTTGACGACCAAAGGAAAAAACTTCGGGGATCACTTTGTTCAATGTAGACATTTTCATTATACAATATGACATCACTCTACAGTTCGATATAATGCAGTAAAGGAGTATGTGATGAGTAGAGGTGTTGAGAATAAAGCCAAGGGTTACTATGAGAAAGCATTAGATAGCCATAAATCCCAGCGGAGGTTTGGAGATGACGACTACGAAGTGTATGCCCAGTGCTTATTTGACGTACTCTACGGAAAAGAAACTCTTAGCGAGGAAATGCAGCTTCGCAACAGCGTATTTCACGGCTTATTATTAGACTGGGCTAATAATAAAAAGCCGTTTGATTTTAACGATTTCAAGAGTGACATGCAGAAACGCTACAACACTAGGAAAAAGAGAACGGCGTATAACTTCGTATTCGGTATACATATAAAGCCCTCAGTTGACACTTTTCCATTCAAAAAGCAGTTTAAGATTGATGATGTCAATTTTAAAATCGTCTCCTATCATACGGCGGATAGGTTAACTGATGGCAATCTCATGACCGAGTTGAGTGATATTTATCAGCAAAAACGGTATGAAAAAAAATGGATCGAAGGTACCCTGAAAAAAAGTTATGTTTTTATTCAAGCTACAGTTAACTCAATTGACAGTATTGTTGCTGCTAATAAAATGACATCGGCTTTTGGGCTACTTACTGCAAGTGCAACTGTCGCTCAAGAGCGAAACTCAAGGACTTACCACACTAGTGGTGTAATCAAGAGCAAAAAGCCCATACTAGACCCACATGTGATTTATTGGATTGATACAAACAATCCGTATGAAGCGACTTTAGTTATTCTCGGTGCGGATATGCAGGTACCAGATGCTGGTATTAACTTCACCGAGAGTCCTCAAAAAATTAAGAGTTTTAAGCGTTATTTAGCTATTATTGATCAAGCTAAGCTACCGCCTATCGAAAAACGTATCAAGGATGTGATATTAGAGTTTGATCGTGCATTAGGCATTACGGAGCCAAACTTAAGGATGCTTAGTATGTGGAAGTGTCTTGAGATCGCATCAAGGCTAGAGAACGGCTCTACTAGGAAGTATAGTGAGATCATCGAGATCATTCGCAACTATCATGATAATGATGCTGTGAATGAGAAAGCAAGACTAGTCTTAGAAGCTAGAAATGAATATGTACATCAAGGTATTACAATCGACTTTGAGAAAAGAGATAATTATCTAAGATGGGTACAAGATTTTGTTAGTGCCTACCTAGGCTTACTTATGTGGATGAGATCAAAGAAAATAGGTATCGGATCTGCAGGTGAAATCGATGCTTTATTTGATTTTTACCGACAATCTGACGAAGAGTTGGCGTTAGCAGGACGGCTACTCTATGCTAGGAAAAAAGATAAGAAAAAATATGCCTCAATACTAAAGAAACAATCCGCAGGTAAAAATAATGATTGATCAAGATAGACTACATCAAACAAAGTTTTCTCACACACTTACTGAAGATGGTGTGAACCAGGCAAAACGTCTCTTTGGTGTGCCGAAAAAGAAAATACCGAAACAAACCCAGCGAGAAATATATGTACACCAGGTTATGGACTCTTTTACTGAATTGCAACGAACTGTTGAAAGCTTAGACATGGCAGAACTTTTCTTAAAGTCATATTCAGTATCGAAATCATGGAGAGGGCGGTACGATCAAAATCACTACTTTGGTTATCATTATGAAGCGTGGATCATCAACTCTATCAGACTTTATGAAAGATTGCTTATTTTAATAAATAGTGTGTATTGGTTAGAAATTAAGCATAAAGACGTTAGTTATAAGGAAATAGCAGATCATCCTAAATTAAGAGGAACGGATACACTTAAGGTGTTAAACAAGGTTCACGGAGCCATAAGCAATCTACAGGGTGCTAAAAATAGTGTCTTTCACCGCTATGCCTATAGCGATCCTGAGTTAGATGAAATTAACAAATATAATTTTCTAGCTAGAAATAGTGAGGGTGAGCAAAAAGAGCAATTTAGTCGCTTTGCAAAATTGAAAATGCGACTATTCTACCTACCGCAGAAAAGAAGAGAAGTTGCCAACAACAATATAGAACTATTAAAAGCAGTCGATGCCATACTTGAAACACTAGAACGGCCATATGTAAAACATAGGGATACGTTGGAAGATAATAGCCAGGTCGGCAAATGATCACAGTTATCGATAAGCTGGTTGGATTATTGTCAGTATGAATGACGAGGCTTTACAGCTGCGGAACCAGGCCAAAGATAGTGCGAGCAATGGACAATATCTTTTAGCCTCGATGTATATCTCTCAAGCAATCGTACTCTTTGCGAAACTCAATGATGCCAAGGCATTACGAGAACTGAAACATTTAAGCATAGCCTACCACAAGAAGGCCGACAAAGAGTACAAGGTCTTAAGTTCATCGGTTAGTATTCCTCGTGAGGAAATTGAGAAAATAATAAATGAGTTTAGTCACTACAAACACATTGGTAGAAATTTCGACTCAATCGCTCACAGTCGTATGTTTTTACAAGATTTCAACGAAATAGCACAGTTTGCAGTAGATAACACGCCTATATCAGCACTTTTTTCTCAGCACTCGGCCACGGATCGGAATGGACATTTAGTATCCTACGACGATTTTGACGCATATTGGCAAGCCGAACAATATGGTATTTGGCAAGATTACTCAACTAAAATGCTCACACAGATAATGTATAAGATGAGGAATGACGACAAATTTAAAGTCGTTTCACTACTGAACTACTTTAAGAAGGGCAAACATTTCGATATAAGCGAGCTGAAAAAGCTACAGACGGTATTTGAGTCAATTCAAAGAGATGATTACATATCAGCCTTGCACGTTATAGTACCAACTTTTGAAACAGTCCTGTTGAGAACATCCGCTAATCTCGGCATTGACACGGTTGCATTAGGTAGAGGTAGTCCAACAACTAACCAGCGTACGCTATCAACAAACCTCTTATTGTCAGATGAGTTTATAAATGTATGGGGTGTGGACTTTTGCCGACAAGTGAACTTCGTTTTATTCGATCGCTATGGTTATTCTCTGAGGCACAAAGTTGCTCACGGTACCATCCTAGATAAGGAGTGTAATTTATATACGTTCTCAGCGGTGCTGTATCTATATCTAAGGTTAATGGCTATGGTGACAGTTACGCCAAATCTGAATAATCCACCTTCAGTTGTACCCGAGTAAGTACACTCACACGGCTATCAAGATTAGTAGATTATTCTAGACAGCCGCACTGGCTCATTCCAAGGTATTGCGGGAGTGGTTTGGTCATCGCTGTTAATGATCCATTCGAAAAGTTTAAGTAGGTTCTGCTCCGTTGCGCCTAAATGTGACTATTTTGTAGATCCAGTACTTCTATGAGTCCCTGAAGTTTGTAATTGTCAATTCTTTCAGTATCAAGAGTTTGAAATAGGTCTAAATACCAGCGAGCACCGACTTCTGGAGGTGGAATGTGAACTTATTTCTAAGTAGTAGGATGAATGCTTACAACGAAAGCTCGCAGCTACTTATAAAGAAAATCCGCTAGGTTCACTCCAGTGAGTTTTTCAAACGCACCAAATCCTGGTGACCGATTCACTTCCATCAAAAAGAGTTCGCCATTCTCGGTGCGGGCTATGTCAAGGCCAAGTATGTCGAGACTTGGAGTTTTTGCGGCCACTTTAGATGCAAATTGAATTTCATTTTCGACAAGTTCACGATGATTTAATGCAAGTGTTTTTTGTTCGTTCGACATACTGCGCCTAATTGCACCAACGGAGTGAACTTTGCCATCTATGGTGTAAACTCTAATCTCTTCGGCTATATTAAGCGTTTCTTGTATAATCCAATCAGTAGGGTCACCAGAAACCCCGGTTATATTCCAAGTTACCCCATTGCCTCGTGACGATAACCTCTTTTTGTAGACTGGTCTAGTGAAATTTGCTGGGCTATTATTGTCACTCAACAGTTTAGTTGGCGGCATGAACTCAGAAAATTTTTGATATTGATGCCATTTATCTTCAAACTCTATAATGGCATCGATTGTGTCCATGTGGTCTATGAATTTAACATTTTCATTTTCAGCCACTGCTCTACTAATGGGGTCTTCAATTTCAGAGCGGTAATTTTGAGGTGATAGTTCAGGTGTGCTGAAGTGACTCCGAATATAGACCGATTCATAGTATTTCAACTTAGTTGGCATAGGGTCCTTATCCAGTATTATGACATCTGCATACTTACCTAGAAGTTCAAGCGAAGAGTCTGCACTTACCGCAATAACAAGATGATTCATACTTTAATCATAGCAGATTGAATTAGCTGAAGGTTTTATTCAACTCGGTAAGTCTTAGCATGTCAATTTTGCTCGTATCAAGAGTTTGAAATAGGTCTAAATACCAGCACCAAATTATTTAAGAATCTATATAAAGTGAAAGCCCCGCTGGATGCGAGGCACACCTATTTAGTTGTGACTTGCTAGCGGGGCGGGTGTACGATGGGATACACGTAGTACGGGTCCGACGGTGGATTTTTGAGTGCCCAGTACGAACCAGGCTCTCCGAAACACCGTTCTGCGAAGAAAGCATCCATGTCGGCAATCTGATAGGGTCCGCTGGTGCGAAGTTCACCAGTAATCTGATCTGGAAGCTCCATCGACACATGGTAGATGAAGCGATCGATGTCTGCACCGCAGACGTCATTGTAAACGCACCAGATGTGTTCGTCGTAGAGATGCTTGATATCCAGACTTGTCAAAAAACCCAGGAATGCAAGCGGATCACGATCCAGCCATTTCATAAGAACTCGCACGGAGCCTATGTTTCCCCTTGTGAGAATTTTGATCATCTCTAGCGGGTGAACATCTTCCGTGATGCGACAGTGCTCATTGGACATATCGGTCCCATTCTGTGTTGTTGGATAGTACCACCTCGACTGAGTATGTACTCTAGGCCAAGATAATATTATTATAGCATAAATAGTATAAAAAGCAACAATAACGTCTATGCTAATAGATGATTAGCTCGCTGTCCGTCTTGCGTTCTGACGTGCTAGGAGTGGATAAAGCGGAGCCCTCCGTGATGTATCGAAAAGTTTAGCAAATTCTGTTCGGCTGCACCAATTTAGATACTTTGTATCGGCAGATAAAGCCGTCTTTTTGTTATGATAATGAGATGGTAACAAAAGACCAACATATAAAATTAATCGTTAAAACACTCAAGCGTGAGGTGCTTGATTATTGGACTGTGGTGTTCGACCGTCCGCCTGGTTTTATCTTTGAAGCGGGTGACTGGATTGATATTGAATTTGACCAGGGGCCGCTTAAAGGTGGTAAAACGTATTCAATTTCCTCCTCTCCGACAGAAGCTGATATTCAGATTACTTTTCGCGCGGGATTGAGTGAGCTTAAGCGGGCACTGAAAGATGTACGGCCGGGTGATGAACTATATATTTCTCAGTACGGCAACGACTATGATTTCCAGCTCAATAGAAACCGTTCGAGTGTTCTTATTGCTGGCGGGGTTGGTATTGCTCCGTTTCGAAGCATGTTGAAGGAGATGGCCGACGATCATGATACGAATGATGTCTCCCTCATTTATCTCAATCAGAATGAAAACTTCTTGTTTAGTAGTGAGCTGGACGTATGGTCTACGCACTTACCGAATCTATCGATTACCTATATCAATACAAAGGACATCAACCGAAAGAAAAGAGAGAAACTCATTCACTCTCTCATTGGTGATATCGGCCAAAACTTTTATATATCAGGTCCACCTGCGATGGTTGAGGCGAATGAACATCTTCTTATTGATATGGGTGTACAGATTCGTAACATACGAATAGATAGCTTTGGTGGTTACTAAATAACGATCCTCTTCCGACGGTGAAAGGTTTAAATTTATGGCTTCGGCTATGTATAATACATACATATGACTAAGATCATCGCTTACATTGCAACATCACTTGACGGCTACGTTGCGGGGGTTGACGATGACCTTTCGTGGCTCGATCCGTACAACGACGTAGAGTATGGATTCGATGCATTTGTTGCGACTCTTGGTGTAGAAATTTTTGGTCGACGTACATATGATATTCTTGCGGAACGTGGCTGGCTCAATAGTCATAATTTACCGACATATGTTCTTTCGTCGAGCCGCCCAGAAGCTGCGCCACCGTTAGATATGGATGTTGAGTTTATTAAGGCGCCACTTGAGGTTGTTATCGAAAAGGCTAGGCAACGAACGGATAAAGATATTTGGGTGTCTGGCGGTGGAAATGTTATCCAGCAGTTTTTAAATGCAGGGCTTATTGATGAGCTTGTACTATCAATCATTCCTGTGACACTTGGCGGGGGCGTTCGATTGTTTCAAGAAGGCCAACCGTCACACCAGCTGACGCTTGTAAAAAGTGAAACGTTTGACAGAGGATTGATCCAGCTTACGTACATGCCAGCAAGGTAGGTGTATAATTTAACATTATGAATGTTCACTTTATTTGCCGGGGGAATGTCCTCCGAAGCCTCATTGCAGAAACATACCTAAAGTCACTCACTGTTGAAGGTATAAATGTCATTTCTAGCGGCACGAACGTTAACTGGAGTGACCTAAAGGAGCGTGAGTATTTTGAGAATACGCTTGCGGTTCTAGACAGGCACGGTATTAAACCTTTTGCAAAATTAAATCCAGAACAATTAAGCCAAGAGCGCATAAACGATAGTCACGATATCATTATTCTGATGAATCAAAGAGTGATCGATGAAGCGAAAGAGATCGTCGAATTACCGCCGAGTATTCTTAACTGGGAAATAACCGATATTGGAGAGGGTCACCGAGTTGATGATAATAGCCGCGAGTCATACGAGGAAGAGATATACCAAGAAATAATACAAAAAGTAGATAACTTAGTAAAAGTTAGTAGGTAATGTAAATAGCACTCTCTTATGTAGTAGTGCGGCAATCATCAGGCGCTCTGACGTCTTTATCCTGAATCTAGCATTGACGGGAATCGTTGCCGTGGTTGTCATGAATTTGTTTGGTGCTAATGCAAATCCGGCAACTAATGGCCTCGCGCAGGCTGGCGTACTAGAAATTATCGCTTTCTATGTAGGTACGGGTATACAGTTATTAGGCGAAGAGGTGTTTACGATATTGCCGTTTTTGGCCATCATGTATCTCTTTTATAAAAAAGCAAAGTGTCGCGTAAATCTATGGTCATTTGGGCATGGGTGTTGACGGCGATATGGTTTGCGGCGGCTCACCTTCCGACGTATGGATGGAATGTCGCGCAAGCGTTGCTTGTGATAGGAACTGCTCGGATCGTACTTACGCTGGCATATATTCGTACTAAGAACATAGGGGTATCATATGGTGCACATTTGCTGAATGACTGGGTTATTTTTACCTTTGCGTTGATCGCTGCATCTGCCAAAAGATAAAGATCTAGATAGCGCAGACGACGATACTCCTGTAATAAGTAGGAGGTTTGCACGGTTAAGTTGGATCGTACGACGACGAAACAGAGCTTCTCGCTACAATGTACGACCAGTTTATACCTTCGAACAGTTTTCAGATGACTAAGAAGTATTATGAGATTTATCTCAGCGACGCTCGAAAGGTTGAGCCGCACAAACTGCGCACTATTCTTCGACAGCCAGTTATTTCTACGAAGGAATGAGTGTGTAATGGTTCGATGCGTCGGCAATACTGATATACTATGAGTAAATTATGAATGATGAAAATATTCCCGAAGAAAAATATATTGTTACTCACAAAAAAGAACTGATTATCGGCGTAGCAATCAGTGTCGGCGTGATTGCAATAATCATAGCAATGGTGCTTTCAATCGCTGCAAGTACGCCGAAAGTGGTGTATCAGCCTACTAAAGCGTGTGACTTGCTGACTATCGAAGAATCAAAAGAGCTGCTTGGTGAAAAAACTCTACAGAGTGGCGAAAAAATGCCCGTTCAGTCTGGAAATACAGCCTCTAGTCAGTGCGGATATACTGACGGTAACCCCGATACAGATAGCATGCTCGTAGCGGCTGTTGTCGTGCGTTCTGGCGTGAATGATAAAGGCGTGAAGCAGAACAAGACAGAATTTACCGCAGGTAAACCTGATCAAGGTGTCGAAGATGTGAAGGGTGTAGGCGACCAGGCGTATTACAATCAGAAACTTGGCCAGCTCAATATTCTTGATGGACGAAACTGGATTATATTGAGTTATGGACCAGGCGCATCTCCTGAGGAAAATACTCTCGACGATTCACTTAAGATGGCGCAAAAAGTCATCACTTCTACTGCTTCAGTGTCGAACTTTTAAACGGTTATGGTATACTAAATTCATATTTAGTGCTGTTTTTAAATGATGGCGGGAGTTTTGGGGTATGGTGAGAAGTATTAAAAAGGTGTACATTATCGCTCTAGCAGTGATGGTGACTGCTGCGACGAGTCTCGCACCTCTGACGATTGCATTCGCTGCTACAGAGGGTGATCTGAGTAGTACAAGTAAGTTGCAGGTCTATAACTCGAGTTTTAAGGATGGTCTAGGGAACTATCTTACGCTCTATGGTCCAGCGGTTAGTCCTACGGGCGACGCATATGCGTATGGTATTAAGGCGGGTGAAGAACAGGAGTCGTATATTGTTAAGATGAATGCTGCGGGAGCGTTTGTTGAGGAATTTAAGCTTAGGCCAGGATACAGTATGGCGATACCTAATATAGCCATTGATAGGTATGGGTCGACGTACTTTCCTGTAGATAAATACGTAGACCTTGGCGATGGTAATTCTCGGGTCGATAGTGTCATCTTGAAGTACAATCCCGACGATACCTTTAATGGAGTGATCGAAGCTTTCAATGATACGTATCCTGGTGGTTTCCGAAGCATTTATTCTATCGCTTTTGATAGCAACAATAGCCTATATATGACGGTTGGTACAAGCGATGCGCTCGGCACGATTTTAGTCAAACTTACCCAATCCGGGGGTATCGAAGAGACAGTAGAGCGGCTACAGGGTGATACGGATGGCTATGATGCGCCATTTCTTGTAGCGATTGATTCTCATGATCAACTGCATGTCGCAGCTATGGATCACGACAGGGATGACCAGATGATGCGATTGTTCGCTGTGAGTCACGAAGGTGTTGTTACTAAGGTTATAGGTGGTGAGACTCCGATGAAGCTTGGATACGGAATGAGCGTTGATAATAACAATAACCTCTACGCTACCAGTACTGACTTTTCAGGTCAGACGCCGCCCTACGAAGGGTGTCCAGCATACTTTGAGGTGCGGAAATACAATAGCGTAGGTGCTTTTTTGGGTACCATAGATATGTCACCTGAAGCTTCCGAGGGTCTCGTGTGTACAATTTATGGAGGTGGCACTACTCCGGTCACCGGAACTCGCGCTACTGCTACTCCGGGTGTCACAAAAGATGGGGATGTGTTTATAGGTACTGGTGATTATGCTAGTGGTCAACCAGGTAAAGCACGAATAGCGGTATATTCAATGCCAAAAAATGTTGCGACCTTTCCTCCTAAGTCTGAAGGTGAAGAGTTGAGCGCGAAGTTGCAGCTGCCGGAAACGGCCAACTTGCAGTACGCAGAGATTAAGACGCAAGCTGAGCTTGGTGCTTCACTGCAGCCTGGGTATAGCTATCCGCTCGGACTTGCCAATTTCAAGGTCAAAGTTCAAGATGGAGCGACACTCCCTACTGAGCTTACATTTGTAACAAATCTGAAACCTGACCAGGTGACTGCGATGAAGTATCAAAAAGGTTCATACAGCCCAGTTCCAGGAGCGGTCATCACTCAGACAGAAATTGATAATAAGCCAGCGCTTAAAGTTTCATATACACTTATCGATGGCGGCGAGCTTGATGAGGACGGGCAGGTAAATGGCGAGATTATAGACCCTATAGGACTTGCTGTTAAAGACGGAAGTAGTGGTCAGCAGGTGCTGGCGCCAAATACGGGTGTAGGGAGTCAGAGCGTTAATAACTTAGTACTTTTTATGAGTATTGCTATCGTAGCTGGTGTCGGGCTTGCAGTGCGCCAAATGCATCGACGTTAAATGAAAGATGTATTTTAGTAATATATAACTTAGTATATAAAACAGCTTAAATAAGTTTAAACGCGTTAGTTGATCTGCTATACTATGTCGAGATGGCGCCTTGGCGGAGTGGTTACGCAGCGGTCTGCAAAACCGTGTACACGGGTTCGAATCCCGTAGGTGCCTCCATATACGCGCGGATGGTGGAATTGGTAGACACGAGAGACTTAAAATCTCTTGGCCTCACGGTCGTGCGGGTTCAAGTCCCGCTCTGCGCACCAAAAATTATAAAAATTCGACTCGTCTGTAGTCGAATTTTTTGTTGCAAAATGGTATAATGAAGGAGTAAAAGAAACGGAATATATAAGGGGATTATAAGAAAATGGATTTACTATGGCTATGGATTATTCTGGGAATTGTTGTTGTTCTTGGCATCTTCCTTTGGGCGACCTATAACGGACTCGTAACGCTCAAGATTCGTGTAGACGAAGCATGGAGTGATATTACTGTACAGCTAAAGCGCCGTGCTGACTTGATCCCAAATCTCGTTAACACAGTCAAGGGCTATGCATCTCATGAGAGTGGTGTGTTTGAGGCTGTAACTGAAGCGCGTTCAAGCATGATCAATGCAAAGACACCTAAAGAGGCTGCTGCTGCTGATAACCAACTCGAAGGTGCTCTAAAGAGTATTTTTGCTGTTGCTGAGGCGTATCCTGAGCTAAAAGCAAGCCAGAATTTCTCTGAACTTCAGGCTGAACTTGTCGATACTGAGGACAAAATCCAAGGTTCTCGTCGTTTCTATAATGGTGGCGTACGCGACCTTAACACAAAGATTTCACTTTTCCCAAACAACATTTTTGCAGGTATGCTTGGGTTTAAAGAGCGCGAATTCTACGATGTCGACGAATCTGAGCGTGCAACAGTTGAAAAGCCTGTTGACGTAAAGTTCTAGAACTCGACAGACTAAGAATAAGTAACAAACTACCAAATTACAGGAGAGGCTGACTAATGTACGGAGCTATTGCAACTAATAAACGAAACACCATACTTATAATGGCTGTGTTTGTTGGTATTGTGAGTGGTATCGGCTACTTAGTCAGCCTTTACTTTGGTGATACATCTATCACTTTATGGGTACTGGTAGCGGCATTTTTGTATGCACTGTTTCAGTATTTTGCAGCAAGTAAGCTTGCTGTCGCTATGAACGGTGCGCGAGAAATCGAAAAGAAAGACAACCCTCGTCTGTATCGGATTGTTGAGAACCTTGCGATTACAACAGGTATGCCGACACCAAAAATCTATCTTATCGATGACCCTGCGCCAAACGCATTCGCAACAGGTCGCAACCCTCAGCATGCTATTGTCGGTGCTACGACAGGTTTGCTTGAAATTATGAATGATCGTGAAGTAACTGCGGTTATGGCCCACGAAATGGGACATGTGCAAAATTATGATATCCGTGTGAGTATGATTTCGTTTGGTCTTGTTAGCGCGATTGGGCTTCTTTCTGATATTGTCCTTCGTATGCTCTTCTTTGGTGGTGATCGTCGAGATAATGTTCATCCAGCCGTGTATATCGTCGGAATTATCGTGATAATCCTTGCGCCAATCATTGCTGCGATGGTGCAGATGGCGGTGAGTCGTCAGCGAGAGTATCTTGCCGACGCTTCGGGTGCTTTGACGACACGAGATAGTGAGGGTATGGCAAGTGCACTCGAGAAGCTTCTTCAATTTGGAAAGCCTATGCAGCATCAAAATAGCGCATCGGCAAATCTATTTTTGAGTAATCCACTCAAACCAAGTTTTTTGAGTAAATTATTTAGCAGCCACCCTCCACTCGAGGATCGCATAGCAAGACTTCGAGACAATGCTAACAAGTTTTAAGGCGCGACTGCAAAAGTTCATGAAAAGCCTTGGTCTTGGTAGCAAGCGTGTTACTTTACCTGTAGCTCAGTTTTTCGGTAAAACGTTTAGCTATATCGGACATTTTTTTAAGATTGTTGATCGAAAGTCGCCGACTTTTTTGCGCAAAACATATCGATTTGTCGGACGTCCATTTGTGCGACTAGCGAAAAGAATCGGATTTTTTAAGCGTCGCCGACCGCATCGTAGTTTTCGCCTCACTCGCCGACGTGATTATAAACGCTCACTAGTATTACCAGGGTACTGGTCTTTCACTAACTACGTTCGTTCGACATTATGGAGGCACAAAGCGATATTTAGTTTGCTCGCTTTGACGTATTTGATCTTAACGGTTGTTATCAGTGGTATTGGCGCTCAGGAGTCATACGCAAACCTTAGCGCTACGCTAAAAGAAAGTGGTGGGGAGCTTTTTGATGGTAATTGGGGTCAAGTTGCAAGTGCTGGGTTGTTGCTGTTAACGACAGTAACAACAGGCCTAACACCGAATGTCACTCAGGCGCAGACGGTCCTTGGTGGGTTGGTAGTGTTTTTTGGATGGCTCACGGTTGTGTGGTTGCTGCGAAATCTTTTGGCTGGTCGAAAAGTAAAGCTGCGCGATGGTTTATACAACAGTGGTTCACCGATTCTTTCAACTGTTATAGTAGGCATTGTCCTTGCGGTGCAGTTGTTGCCGATTTCTCTTGCGATCATTTTGTATTCTGCGGCAGCAAGTACTGGACTTCTCGATGGCGGCGTTGAAGCAATGTTATTTTGGATAGTAGCTGGTCTTCTGGTCATCATGTCGCTTTACTGGATCACATCTACTATTATTGCTCTTGTCGTCGTGACGCTGCCAGGTATGTATCCGTTTCATGCGGTCAAGACTGCGGGCGACCTTGTGGTTGGTCGTCGTCTACGAATCCTCTTGAGGCTGCTTTGGCTAGGAGTTATGGTGATTGTTCTATGGCTGATCATATTGATACCTATCATTTTACTCGATGGCAAGATAAAGGAACTATGGCCTGTCGTAAACTGGCTACCGTTGGTTCCACTTACTGTACTAACTATGGCATCGTTTACGTTAATATTTGTTGCTTCGTATGTATATTTGCTATATCGAAAGGTAGTGGATGATGACGCCAGTCCCGCATGATAAGGCACGACTCGAAGAACTACGCGAACTGATTGATCAGTATAGCTATGAATACCATGTCAATGATGAGCCGTCGGTCAGTGATGCTGTGTACGATAGTCTATTCGGTGAAATTAAGCAGATTGAAGCAGCGCATCCAGAATGGATAACACCCGAGAGTCCAACTCAAAGAGTCGGAAATGAACTCAAGGATGGCTTTAAAAAGGTTGCTCATAGTAGCCGAATGCTTAGTCTGAATGATGTGTTTGATCGAGAGGAAGTTCAGGCGTGGGTGACGCGTATAGGCAAGCTGCTTCCAGGTGCACGACATGAGTTTTTTGTTGATGTGAAAATGGACGGATTAGCGTGTGCACTTATTTATCAAGATGGAAACTTAGTGCAAGCGATTACGCGTGGAGATAGTTACGTAGGTGAAGATGTGACGAACAATGTTCGTACTATAAAAAATATTCCACTGCGACTACGAGGTCAGTCTAAGTACGCTGCGTTTTTACAGGGCCGTACAGAGATACGCGGCGAAATTGTCATGCTAAAGACTGACTTTGCTATGTTGAATACACAGCGTAGAGAGAATGGAGAGCCGGAATTTGCAAATCCAAGAAACCTAGCAGCCGGTACCATTCGACAACTTGATCCACGACTTGTTGCGGCACGTCCACTTCATTTTCGCGCGTATGATTTATTGCGCGACAACCCGGATGAAGTGCCGACCAATATGTTTGCATATGAGGTACTCTCTGGCCTCGGGGTGACCCGTAATAAAGAGGCGACAGTATTTACTCAACTACCTGATGTTATGCGGTTTGTAGATCATATCGGTGATGTCCGCGAGAACTTGCCCTTTAATACTGACGGACTTGTCATAAAAGTAAATGATAGGGCGGTCTTTCGAGAGCTTGGAATTGTCGGGAAGCAGCCTAGGGCGGCCGTAGCATACAAATACGCTGCAGAGCAGGCGACAACCGTCGTAAAAGATATTGTGATTAGTATCGGACGCACCGGAGCAGCTACACCTGTTGCGGTATTCGACCCAGTAGTGGTTGCTGGATCGACGGTGCAACACGCGAGTCTCCACAATGCAGATGAAATTGCACGAAAAGACGTACGCGTAGGTGATACGGTTATTATATTCAAGGCTGGTGACATTATTCCTCAGGTAGAAGCTGTCGTGCTTGAGCTTAGGCCAAAAGATAGCGAGCGATTTGACTATCAAAAGGCGCTCGCTCAGCAATACCCTGAGCTGGAGTTTGAACGTACTGGCAAGGACGTCGTATATCGTGTCAAAGGCGCAAATACCGACCTTATGCTCAAGCGTGCGGTCGAATACTATGCGAGTAAAGCTGCGCTTGATATCGAGACTCTGGGAGAGAAGAATGTTGTCGCACTCGTTGATGCTGGTCTTGTGAAGGACCTTGCCGACATTTACACTTTAAGCGTCGACGATCTCTTGAAGCTAGATCGGTTTGCGGATATATCGGCAAAAAAACTCGTCAATGCAATTGCAGAGAAGAAGAATCCGCCACTCGAGAAGTTTATTCTTGCTCTTGGTATTCGCCATGTTGGTGCGCAAACTGCTATTGATCTTGCAAATAAGTTTGGAAGCATGGATAAACTGCAGCGAGCACGCTTAGAGCAGCTTGAAGATATCGATGGTATTGGTAAGGTTGTCGCAGAGTCGGTAGTAGCCTGGTTTGCTGATGAAGATAACAGTGCGTTACTTGAGAAATTTGAGCGAGTTGGCGTGCATCCACATTTCCAAAAGAAAACGGGTAGATTAATTGGAAAGAGTTTTGTCATTACCGGTAGTCTCGAGAGTATGAGCCGCGATCAGGCGGCTGATCGGATTCGTGCGCTTGGAGGAACGTTTCAGACTTCAGTGGCAAAAGATACGATCTATCTTGTCGCTGGCGGAAAAGTCGGCGCGAGTAAGCTGAAAAAAGCTGAAAGTTACGGAACAAAAATAATTGATGAAGCTGCGCTATTGGAAATGATAGCCTAAAAGGAGTTTAGTAGTATGCCGACATTTACGTATGCAAAACTTGTCCGAGACAATATTTGGAGATGGCATGAAGAGAATGGCCATACGGTTGAAGGGCGAGAACTTAAAGGTGACGATCTTCGCAAGAAGCTCTGTGAGAAATTGCATGAAGAAGCTGATGAAGTTGATGCTGCATTGAGCCGGGAAGAGCTAATTGAGGAGATCGCCGATGTGCGGCAGATTCTTAAAGATTTATGTGCAGAGGAAGGAATTTCCGAGGAAGAAGTTGAGATTGCAAGAGCAAAGAAGGCAGCTCGAAAAGGTGGTTTTCGTGAAGGTCGCTACATAGAGTCGGTTACAATTCCTGATGAAAATGATGAATGGGCGCAGTATTGCCGAAAAAGTCCCGAAAAATACCCAGAAAGAATCCATGACTAGGACGATTAACTTCGCTACGACAAATAGTCGAAAAATTGCTGAAGCAAGAAAGGCGCTGAGCGGGCATGACGTAGGAGTCGTTGCGATTGCTGTGGATATAGACGAGATCCAACATCAAGACCCTGCAGAGATTACAAAGGCAAAAGCACGTGCGGCATATGAAGTAGCACATGAGCCTGTTGTCGTGCAGGATACCAGCTGGAGTATACCTGCCTTGGGTGGATTTCCCGGAGGCTATATGAAAGATGTATCCTCGTGGTGGCAGCCGGATGACTGGCTAAAGATTATGGATGGCAAAGATCGAACGATCATATGCCTCGAGCATATCGCTTATTTTGATGGTCAAAATATGCAGCATTCCGAAGCAAGTTACGAGGGGATGTTTGCGCGTGAGTCACGCGGAGTGAAGGGGAATTCGATAGAGAAGACAGTATGTCTTTACGGAAATAAGACACTTGCGGAGAGGCACGATCGAGGGGATGTCGCGTCAGCAGCGGAAGGGCTTGTGCACTGGAGGCGTTTTGCTGAGTGGTTTACGAGTGCACATTAGTAGCCTGAAAAATGATCAGTAATGATTTGTTTTCGAGATACTCCCATATGTTTTAGATCTTTCTTCAACGTATCAACCATGACTGGAGGCCCAGATATGAATATAGTTCGCTCACGAAAATCTGGTGCATAGCGAGCTAGTAGGGTGGTGCGGACGAATCCGGTTTCACCCCGCCAGCCTTCGGGTGGTGACGCGAGAATTGGAATAACCGTTAGGCCAGAGGTTTTTTCGGCTTGATCGAGAACATCTTGAAACACGATTGAGTCAATTGTGTTCGCTCCATAAAAAAGAACGATATCTCGCTTCTCCGCCCTTAGTGAAAGATCTGCGAGCATTGATCGAAAAGGTGTTATACCAATACCACCTGCCATGAATAGTAAAGGCGCTTGAGGGTCATCAGGTAAGAGGAAGTCACCGCCTAGTAGTGTCGTTCGTATGGTCTTGCCCTTGCTCTCAAGTAATGCTTTTTTGAAGCTACTCATAGTATTTCCGTGTGTGATGCCAAATCGTACTGTTGACTCTCCTGGTGCCGATGCGATTGAAAAAATACGCCGCATACCTTTTTGGTCTTGTTTTTTATGAGGAAGGCTTAGCTCGAGGTATTGTCCCGGAGAGAAGGAAAAGGGCACTAATGGAGTGGTGACGACTTCATGGATATTGGGTCCTATCTCCCGAACGTCATCGATCTTTAACCGGATAGCTTTTTTAGTACCTACGGCAAATGCAAATAGATTTCCAATAATCAGCGCAGCTGCTGGTGTTGAGAGCCATGCAAAATCACCTGTAAAGAAGTTGCCGCCATACCAAATACCGACGATCGTCGCAAAGACGAGTTGCCATTTTCGTGTCGTCGGAGAGGTGAGCGGCTCTGTGAGCATGACCGATGCAAAGAAGATGATCGGACCAGATACTATTGCTGTTTTGAGCGTTTCTTCTATAGAATATTGCTGCAAGAGCGAGACAACAAGAGATGTCATAATTGCCACGGCAAGAAAAGTACCGACCGTGGCATACCGACGGGTTTTTGCGACAATGAGTAGTCCGACTACACTGACGGCTGGTAGAAGAAGCGGTGTTCCAATCCACCATAGTGCGCCAGACAGACCGCTACCACCTAAAATGAGTAGTGTAATAGCTGCCGGATTAAATATATGTCGCTGTTTATACGCGAGAAGGTATTTTGATGCAGTTGCGATAAATGCTGCGGCGATACACACAAGAACTGATTTTGATGTTGAAGCTGGCGGTAGGACGAGAAACAGAATCAGTCCAGTGATCATCCAAGACTCTGAGTTGTGTGAAGTTGAAAATGTCCATGCAAACAACCGACTAAAGACATACGATGATGTGACTATAAGAATATAGGATAAAAGGAGAGATTCGAACGGCAGTCCGAGCTGTCCAGTGCTGCTTAAGAGTAAGCTGAGCAGTGCAATGGGAAGTAGGCCGAACATAACCAGTCGGTACATGGTGATTTTATTAACGACTGATTCGAGTAGATGTTTCATGGGTTTCCTATATAAATAGTTCAATAGTCTTATGTTTAGAATACACTACAGTTCCGTTGCTATGAATTATTACATACAGAAAGTCGGCTAGGTGAGTGAGCTTATCTGGTTCGACGAAGAACAGAGCCGTCGCTAGACCATCGGCGATCATGGCTGTGTCGGCAATGACCCATGTGGCAATAATATTCGTCGTAGGAAGTGATGTGGCTGGATCGATGATATGATGCCAGTCACCCCATGTTCGTCGATTGGTAGCCGACCCGCAAATACTGCGGCTAGTCAGATTGACTGCACCGATGACTTTTGTAGCATCAAAGGGGTGCTCTAGTCCAATCCGCTGAAGAGGTCCTTTTGTGCGAATATCACCTCCAGCGTCAATCGTATATGCGTGAATGTCATTTGCGTTCAGTAAGTCGCAAATCGCATCAACGGCATACCCCTTACCAGCAGCCCCGACGTCGATGAGTGTCGGATGTCGGACAATTAGTGCAGTGTCTGTGAGTTCTATGACGTCACCCCATGCGGGAGTCTGATGAATTGCTTGCTTTTGAGCCAGTGAATATACCTGGTCATATCCTGCGTCAGAAATGGTCTGTCCTATGAGCGGAGAGACTTTACCATTTGTAGCAGAGTAGAGCTCACTGTACCAAGCGAGTAATTGACTGTCTCTTGTATCGATTTTATATGTCCCAGCTGATGAACTCATAGTGGCTACGAGCGAATCGTTACAAAAGCGAGACCATGTTTTATCTATGATTTCTAGGTGCTTATGGATTTGCGCTTCAATAGACTTAGTAATCGTGCTTGGGGCGGATATATGCCACTGAGTGCCGAGCGCCTCAAAGTTGAGATCAGACTCGGGCTTCTGTTTTAATCGTGTCGAGGGCACTATTAAATCCTGTCGAGGTGAGTGAGGAGCCCGATACTCGTGAGAGTTTTACATCATCGATGTCTTTTCCTACAGTCAGACTACTTACGCCACTCTTAAACATAGATTGGTATTCAGCTGAATCTCCTCGTCCATTGCCCGTTACGGATACTGAGGTTATGACGTCGTCTTTTAACGTGACGCTGACGCTAATTGTTTCAGTGCCACCAGGTGTGCGGTAGCTGCCGTTTGCTGAAAATGATCCATTTTTATAGGCAATGCTACTGGTAGATGGCGTAGTGTTATTGGGGGACGAGGTGGTCGTTGTGCTAGATGGCGTAGTATCAGTCTGTTTATTGAGAACGACTGCTGTTGCCGTACCTCCAATAGCGATGAGCCCTATAGCGATAACGCCAATAATTCTTAGCTTTTGCTGTTCCATGAAGCCCTTTCTTCTACGATGCTTTCTATTACTATACTATAGGAAGTATACTGAAATACTGCTTGGAGAGGGCAAATTATATAGTTTTTGTAAAAAGCTCATATGCGCTAAGGGCAGATAGGAATTGTTGCTTCCGTACGTCATTGTCGCCATTTCCGACGGGCCATGTGCTATGCTCGATCCAAAATCCGATCAGTGTCAATGCGTGTATGGGGTCGAAATGATCGTCAAGGTAGCGACTTACGTCATGGTCGTGCTTATGAAGATCGATAAGAAAGTTTGTTGAGTCGCTTTTTGGAGTGGCGAGGCCAGTCCAGCTCCAATCGACCAGTCGCGCTCCATGACTAGGATGCCATGCTATATTTGCTTGTCTTGCATCATGATGAGCAAGCACGGAGGGCGGCTGCGGAGGGTGGTGTAGTGCGTAATCTCTAAGGTTCGTTAGGTCGCTGTATAGAGTATCTGCACTAGGAATCTCATGATGATATGCGAATAGAGACGTATATACTGTATCGGTAGTATCATGTATCGCGCCCCAACCTTCAGTAGCTAGAAGTATGTGTGTCGGTTCAATATTTTCATGAAAATTTGTCGGAGGAACAATAGTCTCTAGCTGATAAAAAGCTGAGAGGATATCTTCTACGTAATTGTGGTATGCGGCGTTTTTTGGTGCACGCCAATACCAGTTTTCATCTGGATGGTATGCGTCCATTGTGATCGTATGGGGCGCATGTGATTGTGAGATAGTGGGGATAAATAGATACGAGCTTGAGCGCAGGTATTCGTACACTAACGCTTCTTTTTCTAGATACTGTATGGAATGATTTGCTCTACTTTGGTCGGAGAAAAGTACTTTGTCATGTGACTTTACGAAATATTGTGGGCTTGATGAGCTGTGTTTTACGAAAAATCGGTGATAGAGCATGTGGCCGCCATATGCTTTTTCTACTACTGCTGTTTCTGGAAACTTTAGGGTGTGAAGATGGAAGTGTCGTTCATAGGCAGCATCGATAATCTCTCTGTGAGATCCGTATAGCTCTCCTGGTAATTGACTGTATCTACACCAGGTTGTATCGAGGGCGTCATCTCCTGCCTTGGATGGGAGTGGTTTGTCGACTGAAAACAAAAATGCGGTAGTTTCTATCCATGCATGTTTTGTCGCCCGCGGGTCATCGACGACCCCTGAAAATATTAGAGACGACTTTGTATCGGCTAAATTGACGGAGGTTTCCTCATAGGCCTCACGGATGGCAGCTCGCTCTGTCGATTCGCTGGCATCAATGAATCCGCCAGGTACGGCATACGATCCGTCACGGCGTGTGATGAGAAGAATAAGAGGATCCGCGTCACGGGTCATGATGACAGCGTCTGCGGTATAATTGGGTCCGTCGTACCATAATTCTCGCTCCTGTCGATCAAGAGCTGGGGTATAGTGATTTGGATGTTCTAGCCACGGGTGAATTGGTTTAAGAGGGTAGAGCTCCTGGTTATTAGGTGAAGAAAACTCGGTCATAAAATATTTTATCTCGCTATTAGTAACTGTTTTTGGCAGACTTTTGCAATAGCTAAGGCTACGCGGGATTGATATTCGTGAATCTTATCGTCCGGTCCTGTGTGTTTGCCTGTGTCGTCACTGAGCTTTACGGTATCGACGTTATTAACTTTTGTCGCTTTCATGACGAAGTTGTTGGCAGGCAGCCCTAGATCATTCATGAGAGATGTTCCCCATCCAAAGGTAGTGTTGATACGACCGCTGAAGTGTTCAGCGAGAGCGATGATTTTGTCTATATCGAGGCCGTCACTAAAAACAATTGTTTTCGTCGCAGGGTCAACGTTACTTTGCTTATAATAATCAATCGCATGCTCGCCAAATTCAAATGGGTCCCCGGAATCATGGCGAAGACCTTTCCACCTGCGCGCTTGCTCTGGGGTGAATTCGGTGAAGAAAAACTCGCTACCGAATGTATCGGTAAGGGCAATAGATAGGTCACCTTGGTAGTGTTCTTCCCAGTCTTTAAACATAGAGGCGTGTCCGTCTAAAGGATTATTCCCTTTGGCATCTTCGAGCCCTGCGTACACCATAGGCAATTCATGAGCGAATGTTCCGATTGGGGTAAGGTTGTATTTGTAGGCAAACCATGGGTTACTTGTACCGATGAAGTTCTCTGGAAGTTCTGCTGCAAGACGCTCGATAACATGCTCGTGCCAGTCTGCGCTAAACCGACGCCTAGTCCCAAAGTCTGCGAATGTAATATTCGGATGAGAAAGAAGTTTCTCAATCTTTGTATCGAGGCGTCTGTCTCCTTCTACGTAGAGATCAGAGATATCGAGTCCATGAGATTGCATGAGGTTTGAGTAATACTCTTCATTGATCTCGCTCATAGCAACCGTTTCCCATAGACTTACATCAGGCCACAAGCCGGTAGTTTCGAGTGCTAACTCTTCGGAGTCGAACGATAGCTCGACGGTAACCTTAGGGAGCTGTAGATTAGCTATATGTTCTAGATATTCTGGAGTGAATCGTGCTTCGTTATTTTGCGCCTTAAGACCTGCATAATAGGCAACTTCTTCTGAGCTAAAGCCTCGGTCGCGAATAGCGTCGAGACGGTGTTGAAGCGCGCTAGGCGATACGTATTCACTCAGGGGCTGCATAGTATTACGGTTCTTTAGTGTAAAAGTAACTTCGGCGTCTGGATGTTTTTCAAGAGCAACATCCCCCATCGTTAGTTTGTAATAATCGAGCCCACGGCTAAGATTTGGTTCGTAATTTTTCATGACTGACTCTCAATTTCTTCGATGACTTGTGCTGTAGTCATGAGTCGGATGCCTTGCCTTACTAGATTGCGAAAACACGCTGCTCGATTTTCGGGAACAACTGCCTCAGTAGCGTCTGTTATTAGTGAGACGTTAAATCCTTGTGTTTGTAAGTCATAGGCTGTTGAGTCAACGCAGAGTTTATGGTGATCGCCATCCCCTAGTGCGAGTCCAGCGACGTATATGTCTGTATGTTGTCGCTCTCTAAGTCGGTCAGGAAGGGTGGTGAGTGAAGTTGAATTATAGGCCAGAGCACCACTGTAACTAGTGTCGTTCTCCGGGGATGTGCATGCAGTATCTCCTTTTATGAAACGCTCAGCAAGCATTGGGTCTTCGGCTACATCAAGGTCCGGGTGTAGCGCTGCACCTGGTGTGTTAGCGACGCAATGAACTGGCCAGGTATTGATAAAGTTAGGTGTTTTAGAAAAGTGGGCTGTTTCGAGTGGATGCCAGTCTTGGGTCGTCGCAATAAAGACGCCACGTTCACCGAGTAGACGAGTGAGAGTATTTATGTTGGGGATGATACGATCACCACCGGTGACCCCAAGCTCACCGAAGCCAGGTTTGCGTGAGGTTTCATTTTCGTTTGCGGGCATGAAGCCGCACTGTGCATCTACAATAATGAATGCTTTAGAGTCGATAAAGTTTTTTGCCATAGTGGCGTACTCCTTTTCTGTAAGTGTATGCATAACACTAACTATATTTATGATAAACGAAGAGTTATTGTCGTGTCAACACTAATTGACTTGTATGTGTGATTGTCATATACTTTTGATATAAAGAAAGGTGTTTTTTGTACCATGCCAATGCCAAATGATATTGTATTTGTCCGTCATGGACAGTCGGAAGCGAACATCATACAAAAAGCAGACAAGACGGATCAACCGCATGATGCGGCTGCTTCTATCAATGACCGCCCAGATTGGCAGCAGCGCCTTTCATCTAAAGGTATTGCTCAAGCAAAAGCAGCTAAGCTGTGGATCGATAGCAATCTTGGCGGTGCAGAATCATTTCAGGGTAGGTATATATCGCCATTTTTAAGAACACGTGAAACTGCGGCATATGTCGGCGGTAAATTATGCGGAGAATGGACGATCGATGATCGTGTCGTAGAGAGGAGTTGGGGTGTTTACGGTATTGTTCCTCGCGCTGAACAGCGATCGCAGTTTCCGCTGACAAGTAAGCTACATGCGGCAACTCCGTGGTATGTACGGTTTGATGGTGGTGAAAGTATGCCAGATGTCTATGGTCGTTTCCGTGACTTTCAGGGTACGCTACATCGTGAAAAATCAGGTGAACGAGTTATCGTGGTATCGCACGGGGATTTTATAAATGTTGCTCGCTATGGAATCGAGAGGATGCTTCCTGAGCAGTGGGAGGCGCTTGACCAAGACCCTACGTACGTAATCAGGAACTGTAGTATTATTCATTACTCGCGAGTCAATCCGGATGATCCAGATGATATACGAGATAAGCTTCACTGGAGACGCATGATTTACCCCGATGCAATTCATGAGTCGCCGGATGGAGGTAACTGGGTGGAGCTGCCAGCTCGTCAACGGTTTACGGGTGAAGAGTTACTTCGTCAGGTGGAATTTGCGCCGCCCTTACTTGATATATAGGGGATGGTAGCGCTTTACTCAAAACTTCGGTCGAGTGTCTCAAGTGTGCTTGAGTTGAACATGTAAAGACGTGCAGGCCTATGTGCACCTTCACGCTTCATTTCATCAGTTTCGCGGATTAAGTTAAGGCCTAGGAACTTTTTACGGAAATTACGCTTGTCGAGTGGTCGAACAAGGATTGCTTCATAGGCACGTTGCAATTCTGTGAGGGTAAATTTCTGGGGAAGAAATGCGTAGATTGCGTTTGTGTAGGAGAGCTTTGCGATAAGTCGCTCATGAGCATAGCGAATGATGTCTGTATGGTCATAGGCGGTCTTAGGGAGGCTGCTCACTGCAAAGGAGGCGGTATGCGCTTCGCTCTTTGTCCACTCGATATTTCGTCCGCAGCCCATGTAGGTAACGGAAACCGCATGTCCACGAGGATCACGCGCGACGGTATCGAAGGTGTAGAGTTGCTCTATATAGCTAAGGTCTTTGTCGATGTTTATTCCAGCTTTTTCTTGTACGATACGTTGCAGTGCGTCGTGGGTTGTCTCGCCGACGGGATTGTATCCACCTGGGAGCGCCCAAAGTCCCTTGAAGGGGTCATTGGGTCGCTCTATCAAGATAACATTGAGTTCGTTATTGATCAGTTGAAATAATACTGCATCTACAGTGAGGGTGGGGGCGACATAGTTACCTGTGTATTTCATAGTCATAAGTATACTTGTTTTCTCTGTTGATTGACAGTATGTCGAGGTCCCAACGAGAAGGAGCTTGATTATCTATCTATGTTTGATATATTAAGTAATATATAGATAGTGTTATATGTACACTTATATAAGGAGGGTGTATGAAGCAAAAAGAGACAATCATTTACGGAGGGGCGTTTAATCCACCTACACGTGCACACCAAACGATTCTACAGGTGTGTGCCGATAGGGCTGGGCAAAGCGGCGCTGATGTTTGGCTTCTTCCTAGTGGTGAACGTCGCGACAAGTGCATAGATGCTAATCGAGAGCGGAGGCTACAATTATGTGCTGCCTTATGTCTCGATATAGTCACGACGGGTGAAACCTTGCTGCGCGTCGAAGAGCAGGAGCTGGATAGGATTAAGCCTACGGAGACAATCGATACAGTACGGCAATTAGGTGAAGCATATCCTGATCGTCAGTTTACATGGGTGTTTGGGTCTGACTCTTTACAGACGATGCCGCAATGGGAGGATGGGGCTTGGATGCTTGAAAACCTGTCGATGGCTATTGTTGAACGTCCAGGTTATCCTGCCTTGCAACTAGGAAGACGTGCCGTACGGCTAAATGTAGATCCTCTGGATGTTAGCTCTACTCAGGTGCGGCAGCGACTAGCTGAATGTCGGCCGATTGAAGATCTTGTTTCGCGTTCTGTTGCAGAGCTATTAAATGCCGATAGTTAGAGTGGCGCAGCTTGTTTTTAGTATCCTGGCGTATGATACAGTAGTTGAGTAATATGGTAAAAAAGCCAAGAAAACTAACGGGAAGACAGTACGCACTTGCCGTATGGCAAGTTGCATTACTGACGTATAGGGCAGCGCCACTTGCAGTAGTGTTGCAGCTTGTGAGCGCAGTTATATCTGCGACGCTGCCTATTGTGACGACATTTTTTGCTGCTAAGACGACAACAGCTCTTGCTGAGGCTTATGCAGGCAATCATGTAGCTGGCGACCAAGCTATCCTGTACGTTGTCGTTACAGCGCTTCTCGGTGTGGGCTGGACTATTTGGAATAGTATTAATCAGTACGTCCAACAGCTTATGCGCTATAAAGTGGAAGCTGCGATGAGTGATCGCATGTATGAGCATTTTTTACAACTTGATTTTTGGCGGTACGACGACAAGAAGACGGCCGATCTATATGATCGAGCAACTGATTTTGCGAGGTCGTTTGCCTGGGTGTTTGATCGATTATCAAATGTTCTTACGCAATTTATTGCCATGCTTGCGGGGATTATTGCGATGGTATTTGTGAGCTGGTGGCTGGGGCTTATTTTGCTTGCAGCGGTTATTCCGGGTATTTATATACAACTTCGTCTGTCGAGGGCGCAGATCAATCATCGCAAGGAGCATGTAGAGACAAGGCGAGCAAAAAGTATGATCGAATGGAATATGCTTCAGCCGAAATATATAGGCGAGCTAAGGCTTTACGGCATTGTTCGATATTTGCTCGACCTTCGTATGGCATTACGTGATAAAGACGAGAAAGAGCGCATTGAGTTTGAGCGGCGATATATCGGTAAGAAATTGTTTGCGGATGCACTCGAAACTGCAGCAGAGGTGGGTGCACTGATTTTTACCGTACTGCAGATTATTGACAGGGCTCAGCCTATCGGGCAATTTCTGTATGTTCAGCAAGTCGTATCGAGGGCATTGAGCGGGGCTGGGAGCTTTGTGTCTCAGCTTAGCTACATCGATGAAGATCTCGCAAATCTTTTTGACTATCAGGAGTTCATGCAACTACCCGCTGGCAAGGGCGGCAATTCTATACTAGTGAAAGCGCCTGAAGTAATCGAACTTCGTAATGTGTCGTTTCAGTACCCGCAGTCGCAGAAGCCTACACTTCATGGCATATCGCTAACGATTAAAAAAGGTGCGCATGTGGCGATTGTTGGCGAAAATGGTGCAGGCAAAACAACGCTTATTAAAGTTCTCACTGGACTCTATTTACCTACTTCCGGTGCTATGTATCTTGACGGCAAGAGTATGAAGAAAATTGCGATTGACTCGTGGCACGCCCAATTGGGTGTTCTACAGCAAGATTATTTGTCATACGGATTTGCTTCTGCAAAGGATAATATCTACTTTGGCGATGTAAGTGGCCCGCTCGACTCAATACGATTCGAGGCTGCACTTGATCGTGCTGAAGCAAGGGCTTTTCTCGAAAAACTTCCCCGAGGCGTGGACAGTTACGTGATCAACTGGATGGAGCACGAGGATGGAACGAAGGGTGCGGATTTATCTGGTGGTCAATGGCAGCGGCTTGCGCTTGCACGAAACTTTTATCGAGACAGCCCGATTATCATTTTAGATGAGCCGACAAGCGCAATCGATGCGCTTGCTGAGTCGCGAATATTTAAGCATTTGTTTGCAGACAAAGAGCGTACAGTGATTACTATTAGTCATCGCCTGACAACTATCGAGAAGGCGGATACGATATTTATGATAAAAGATGGGTATCTTGTAGAGCAAGGTACCCATCAACAGCTCGTATCGCTTCGTGGTGCGTATTATCATATGTTTGAAAGTCAGCTGGCTTAGTCTCCTCGCTATCTCGTATTGTTGTATTTATGCTTACTGTCTTCTATTATGAGAAGATGAACACCGACGCAACATCCGATCCAGTAAGGGCGCAGCTAGGGAGCCAGCCACAAGGTGCTGGACTTTCAGTAGCTGGATTTAGCGTCTCGATTGTTGCATTGCTCACGAACGCGTTTCTTATCGGGATTCCTGCGATTGTTGGCTTTATACTAAGTCTCATAGGTCGCATACAAACGAAGCGCTCAGGCGCGCCGAGTGGGCTTGCACTCGCGGGAATTATTATCAGTAGTGTATCTGCAGTGTTGACGCTTTTTGTTTATGGATTTGTTTTAATCGCTATGGTCATAAATAGTGATTGTAGTCAACCAACCCCCTGGAATATTCAGTCATGTATAGAGCAGAGCGTTCAAGAGGACGATGGCGAGTGGGCTCCCGTTGTGCCTGACAGATCATCACCTTCAGCTCCGTCGCAGCGTGAGAATCAAACCGCAGCGCCTCAACAAGTTTAGACTTATGCAAGATTTACCAAATAAAATACCTCGCCCGGAAGGACGAGGTATTTTGCTGAATCGAGTGATCGATTACCAGCTACGCTGACGGAATGAACCGCCACCGTTGCCACCACGATCACCACCACGGTCGCCGCCGTTGAAGTCGCGCTTTGGACGCTCTTCGCGGGGACGAGCTAGACCGACACTGATAGTGCGGCCGTCAAGCTCTTTACCGTCGAGTTGATCAACAGCTTTTTGGTTGTCTGCATCGTTTTCGAATTCGACGAAACCAAAGCCTTTGCTACGGCCGCTATCGCGATCAGTGATCACGCGAGCGCTCGAAACAGGGCCAATTTGCTCAAAATGAGCTTTCAAACTATCATCGTTAGTTGCGTAAGCAAGGCTACCGATGAAAAGATTTTGCTGTGCCATAAAATTTGGAACTCTTTTCTTGTTACTTGTATCGTCAGATCGACCATGCGGCGAACTTTTTCAAGAAAGAGCCCCTCGTGAGAGGAAACACTCGCTTCGCGTATGCTTCTGAACACTGTTATTTAATCATATTTTGTAAAACAATACTAGCATAAGCTTGAATTTCGCAGCATTTGGGTGCATAATGTCGATAAGCTGGTGCGCTACTAGGGGTACCTGTAGCGTTTAAAATAAACAAATCAAAACAAAAACACCGTGCCCCTTGGGTGGGCGCGCAGCAGCTGAATAGCCACTCCTTTTACGGGGGTGGTTTTATGTATGCTTAACAAAAACTGATAGTAGGCGTACAATGAAGCCACAACTAACATGTAGGAGGTATCTACAATGAGTAGCAGTATAAAAGAATATGTAAGCGGCCTTTGGTGGCTTTTTGTATTACAGGGTATCGCAACGATTATTTTTGGTATCGTCGCCTTGTTCTTGCCAGGCCTAACATTAGTAACGCTTCTATATATCTTCGCGATTTATGTACTCGTGCTCGGAGTACTCGAGCTTGTTCATGGATTTAGTGATATTGGCAAAAACTCGTCGTGGTGGTTTTCACTGCTCGTAGGAGTCGTAATGCTTGGTGTGAGCGTCTATTTACTCCGCAATCCCCAGACTGCTCTCGACATCTTTATCGTGATCGTCGGTGCGCTAGTACTTGCGCGTGGTGTGTTTGATCTCTTCGTAGCGGCATTCTTCGTCGAGAAGACCGAGAATCGACTTCTTTGGATTATCGGTGGTGTACTTGGGGTGATCGCGGGAATAATCATCTGGCGCTATCCAGTGACCGGCGGTATTGCATTTGTATGGGTACTTGGACTCTACGCTATTTTGGCTGGATCGATCAGCCTATCATATGCGTTTAAAGTTCGATCAGTTTTCAATGAAGCAAAAGACGAGTTTGTAGAGAGTGTTGAATCTGTAAAGCGATTTGCTAAGAAATAAACGATCTCTATACGTCTACGAAAAACATCCGCTTGGTTACGGGTGTTTTTCTTGTTACAATGATGAACGTACTTTTATGGGGCATTAGCTCATTTGGCTAGAGCGCTTCGCTGGCAGCGAAGAGGCGACCGGTTCGAATCCGGTATGCTCCACCAAGTCGAACGAACGTTCGGTATATTTGAGATATTTTACAGGGGCCACATTGTACCGATGTGACCTTTTTTGAATGGTTCGAACAAACACTTTGGGTTGAAGAGATATGCGTCGTACTCCTGTTAAATGGGTGCGAGTCCGGTTAGGTTTGTAGCTATCGGTACATGTATTCGGCAGATTTCTGACTCTGTGGCGATGTGCCGACTGCCGAGCTGGCTGACGTCGGTTCAGCTAATGGCCTATCTGATATAATGAACGGTAAGATGAAAGTAAATACAGCAAGGCTACGATGATCTTGCACAGACATTTCACGGGTAGATATATTCTATCGGCGATAGTGGTAGTGGTCGCTATTGGCGTAAGTGTTCTTAATTTCTCAAACGCCAGAGCGGAATTCGAAAGTGACTCGGGCTACGGAAGGGCAATAGGTGAGAATATGTGCCCCGAGTCCTGCTTCGACAATAATCGTAAAACACACGATCTCTTAAATAAATTCATATTTATACTTTCGATGCCTACTCTGTTGGCTATTGCGGCAGTTATCGCATTCACAAGAAAAATTCAATCTAAAAAACGCAAAAAAATCACTGCATTCATTCTGATAGCTATCATTTTACTACCTATTACCTATGCAGCTCTTGGACATACAGTAGTGGACTGTTCCTATCTCCGGAGGGGTTCTTGCGCGGTCGAGTATTAATATCGCCAAAGGGCTCAGTCCTTCTGGTCCGATGTCGGGTCGCGGCTGTTGAGGTGTGCTGACGCGGAGACATAGCAGGGCACAGGAGGATGATATACTGATGTGCCCTTTTGTGTGCGCTCGCTCACGTGGCTTGTTTGAGAGTTCTCGGGTTGCGTTGGCATATGGCGTTGAGTGCCTCATAATATAGCTCATATGAGTGAGCATGAGGAGCTGGATTTGAATAGTATCAGGCGCTATGAGGTGGATTTCGATACTCTAACGCGAGCCGCCTCTGAGGATGAATTTCTTAGAGTGTCGTTTGAACTACTAAGGGAAAGTACTCAGCTTCTTGTGGCGGTTGCTGGTACGCTTGATCAAGATCATGTAGAGGGGTTTACGCGGAACGAGGCTATTTTGGTCGGCCATCTTATACGTATGTCGAAGCTAATGCGGGCCGTCATTGCCGGAATTGCTGATGAGCATGGAGGCGACCAACAGATGCAACTTACGCGACAGTTTCTTGATTCTGCATCAATTATCAAATACTTACTTCAGGATAAAACTGATGTATCGAGGTTTGATGCATATGTTTTCGATAGTCTTGTTGGTGAAAAAGAGTTTATGAAGAACATTCGAGAGCAGATAGCGTTGCGCGGGGGTGAGAAATGGGACATAGAAGAGCGTATGGAGCGATCCGTACAACAGACATTTATGTCAGCGGGCGTTACAGAGGACGAGATACCATCACGAAAGAAAATTAATTGGCCAAATGCGCAGACTAGATTGGCGCTTTTAGGTCCAGCTGCATATTCCGCTTATCGAATAGGGTCAGGAATGATTCATGGTTCTTGGTATGATATTGAAAGACATCACCTAGAGCGCGTTGACGGAAATGACGGAAATTTCTTTCCCTATACAGATCCCATACCGGAGCGACCACAACCTCTTTTTTCGATGGCGTTACTCGCTGTCTTGGTGGCTCAAGAGTATGTATTCGAATGCATACCTGAGGCAGTCGCTCTGTACGAAGGCCATTTTACTGATCTAATAGAGAGGCTAGACCGCGCTGATGGGCTGCATGAAGCATATTTAGTAAGACGCTCTAAGGTGCGACGAGGAGCATCTTAGAGGTGGATACGAGCCCTCCGAGTGCTAGAAAGTTTGACTATGAAAGGTGATGAATGCCCAATCTAACGCGAGATATATTAGTTCGAGATGCCATTGATGTTGACGTCGCTTTTGTTGGTCGATTCATTAGTAGTTTAGTTAAGGCGGAAACGCTCGCTCCTTCAGCACTCTTTTGTATGTTCAACTACCTATCGCTTTTTGCATATGAATCGTATGCTCGACTAAAAATTCTTGATCCTTCGACTGCAGGAGGTGTGAGCTTCACTCCGGGGATGCTTGATTTGTTGGAGCGTTCACGGCATAGCCTTAAATTATTCGAGGATACGCATCGTGGCGTGTCTGGGCAGCTTGATTTCTTTGCAGACAAAGTTGCTCCTGCTCACCGCCGAGCGTTTATCGATCCTGTGCGTTTGCCGTTTGCGTCCGCATGGAAGGCTGATCTTGGCCTCACGCGCTATGAAGATCAACTCATAACGTCAACGTTTGCTACGACTTTTACGCTTGGGCATCCACCAGAGAAGCTGTTTCTCGACGGTACTGGCGAGACACTCAAAAATATCTCGCAGGAGTACGGAAGGTACTTCCGTCATTTAGGTGCGGTACCTGATCCGACGGCTCAATCATTTGTCAGTGCGATGGATGTATCTGGGATTGCCAACCAAGATGTTCGCTCGGTGGTCCAGTATAGCAATGGGTTTAATGGTAAGATGACTCCGACGATCAATATGCTACTAAGCACCTTTCAAGGACTTATAAACACTTGCGATCAATTGCTTGGACTCGATACCTCCGAAGCCTCTCGGCAAACTATATTTAAGCTTCGCTATCTTACCGTTTATCAGGTACTGCGCAGTCTAAGTATCCTTAAGGATGAGAAAGTGAGGGTTTTGACATTGCAATCTCATCAGTATATTGACGGATTACTTGCTGATCCAGACGCTATCTTGATTGTTGATCCTGCAAAAAAACCACTCAGAAATACACTGATGCACTACGGGCTAGATACGCGCATTGATCTAACTGGGCTGACACGAGGGCGTCCGCTATATGGCATGGTTGAGCAAGTTTTTCAGCTAGACTTCGAAGAGATGGAGCAGCGACTCGCCGAATTGACCGGCCGTATTGCTGGCGAGCTGAATACATGGGCTACCCAAAAAGTATGAGAGATCGGTACGTGTCTCCTTTAGGGCTACTGGAAGGTTTTTATACTACCGTTGGTCCGAACTTCCAATTTGTGCCGTCGGACGTGATGGCATAGCCAAGAGTTGAGTCATATATTTGCCCGCCCGCACCAACCGATGCCGGGGTTGGGCGTGTTGCTGTGGTGTAAGATTTCAATTGAACAGCGCCTCCAAATGCGGCTCGTCCATCCGTACGTCGGATAACCAGGTAGTCTGCAAGTTTTACACCTGCGTCGGAGTAGCCAGCGACAACAAGATTAGAGCCGGCGTTAGCACCTGACTCTACATCACCAGATGCTGCGACGTCCCACCTGGCAGTCCCTGCAGTAAGTGCTTGGCCAATTTGGCGACGTGAGCCTGCAGCGCCATTGACGTCTGACCCGCGAATTGTTCCTGTTGCTGCATTGGCACCTGAACGAATACCGCTCGGAACGATCAGCATGGATTGTATAACTGTCGACCCGAGCAGGCGACGCTCTACGGCAACGCTGTCAGTCGCTGCGGTTCTTCGAGTGCCGTGAGAGGTGATACCGGTATATTCAACTCCAGTGGTGCCTTCGAGATAGACGGGGTAATTGGCGCGTGGCGTTGAGCGATCATCGACAACACGAACATCAGATGCCGTAAAGCGTACGACAGTACTTGCGGCTATTCCAGCTGTTGCGATTCCGAAGTTTTGAGTTGTATCGGTGTCGGCTATCGTGATCGTGCCCGTATGGTCAAACTCTGATCCTGGGTTGACGATCAAGCCATTGCGTACGACACAATCCTGGGTGCCGGTGGGCTGTACGCCGCCTTTTGCGCAGTTTATTAGGACGAAGTCGCTAATCTCAATACGACTTGCGTATTCACTTGGTGAGACGCGGTTATCGCTCGGGTATCCGCCAAATCGAATACCAACTCCACCGTTTGCATCCGGCTCGTCAGACGGACCACGACTAACTCCATTGATAAAAAGTCCTGTTATCTTGCCGTTACGAGGTGCATTATCGAGTAAAACTCCACCCATCCCTGCATTAATGATATTCACATTTGAGATAATGAAATTTTCGGGTCCTCGGCTGGTGGGACCGTCCGAAGTAAGAAATCCCGCAACCCACAGTCCATAATATGCTGGGTTTATAGCGTAGAGATTTGCAGCGATGACAGACTTGTTTCCGCGACTAAAAGAGAAGCCATTGTCTGCTGATAAAACCGATGTGAGGTCTGTCGCTACGACTCTGTCGCAAAAGATCCATCCCGGATCCATGGTGTTTCTAAATTCACAGTTAGTTCCTTGTGCTGTGCCGGCGACTCCCGAGAATAACCATGGCAGCGTACGGGACCCGTCTATTTTCACGTCTTTGATAAAGATATTCTCAACTCGTGGGTAGGCTGCATTGGGAGTTGCGCCATTACTGTCGGGGATCATGTCTCCTCTAAAGGTGAATGCCTGGGAATATCCCGGAGTTGGCGCGAATGTGCGTGATCGTCGAGGCCCCGTGGCATCGTCGACGACCGTGCCTTTTATAGTAAAGCCCGTGAAAGTAAGATTGGAGCATGCGCCATTTGTCCAAAAAACAGAATCTACTTGAGCATTAGCCTCATTGCCAGGTACGTAGATCTGCGTACTCGTTCGACCAGCTCCTCGTATAGTAACGTTATTGCAGCCACTCATATTTATACCTCTACGAAAGGTGTAGTTTGGTAATTTCAAAAGCACTTCGCCACCACCAAGTGCCGACGCAGCATTTACTGCGCGCTGCACTCGCTGGTGATCGTACTGATCATTTGCTTGTTTATAATCTTCTGCATCAATAACTATCTTTGATGAATAGACACTATCTCCAACGGCTCGTACTCTTACATCAACGGCAGGTTGATCAAGCTTTGAGGCAAGGTCGGCGGGTTGGGCAGCGGTTGCAGCACGAGCAAGTAGATTCTGGGTATTGGTATCGAGTTTTGTCTGAGGAAGGCTTCCGTCGATAACGTTGGCTGCACTGACTGAGTCTGCTTTTAGCTGACCAGAGGGAGAGTGCGCTTGAGATAAGTAATCGTTGAGGATATCCCCCCAGTTACCGCTATCTCCGCCAGGTTGTGGTAATCGTGCCATATCTGAAGCTCTGCTCCTTAAAGAATTATCCTAAAGTTTTATTTTTGTGAAATCTATATATGTAGTATGATTTACCGACAAGGTGGCGTCAAGCTTATGATTGAAGGTAATTAAATAAATCACGCGCTAGGACTGAGGGAGATTTTTATGTTTATTACAGTGTCGGCGATCGATAAGCGGCTCCGTCGATTGGGGTAGTGCGCTGATTTGGTCGCTTGAACCCGAGAACAACGAAGAAATCATAGCTCTTAGTTGGTTTTCCGTATCGATTCTCTCCTGTCGTTCCTGGGGCGAACTGTAAGTAGCAGTAGAGTCCGAGAGGTCCAACGACGGGTATTAGATGAAATAATATAAATATCCATGGCTGACCAAGATCATGCAATCGTCGCACATAAAGCGATACCATGACAGGGAGCATAGCTATGATAACCGCTGCGCCAATGACAAAAATGAAAATATTAATAAGGGTAGATAGGGCGGGCACCGTCTGGGCGACTCCCGATGCCATACCGATCATGAATAGGATTATTAGTACGGTGAATGAGCCAAACCAATATACAAACCCAAGAAAAAACCCTATACGGTCAATGCGGCGGTCAAATGGACCATCGTTTGCGGGCTGTGTGTTCATGGTCGGTTGAAGTGGTGTATTCGCTTGAGTATTTGCAGGTACGAAAGCAGGTTGTATGGGGGTGGGGGTTGTTGGGGCTGAATGGCCGCGCAGCTGGGCGTATGCTTCATCGATAAGAGACTGCTCTATGTTTTGTCCGAGGAGGGATGCGCGGATGGTTTCCTCAGAGTAGCCTGCTGCTATGTTTTGTTTTATGTAGTCAGTAAGTTGTAGCGGCATAATATGCATTGATTATACTACAGACTATCTTATTCGAAAGGTGAAAAATCACTCGTACGACAGAGCGCTCTGGTGTACTATTATATATAGATCATGTTTAACGGCTTATTCTCAAAATTCAAACAACGTATACAGAAAAAAATGGAAAGCTACGTCAGTGGTTACTTTGCTGCCCATCCTGATATAAAACTTATTGTTGTCGTCGGTAGTGTTGGCAAGACAAGCACGAAGACATCAATAGCGACAATGCTTGGTCAGAAATATCGTGTTCGCATGCATGAGGGTAATCATAATACACACATGAGTGCGCCGCTTGCTATCCTCGGTATACCGTATCCAGATAACATTAAAAGCTTTAGCGCTTGGCGTGCTGTTTTTCGCCAAGCAGAGGAGCGCATCTTAGCGCCGCGAGATGTTGATTTTATCATTCAAGAGCTAGGTGCTGATCATCCTGGTGATATTGCTCACTTTGGTACATACCTCAAGCCAGACATGGCGGTGGTTACTGCGATTACGCCTGAACACATGGAGTTTTTTAAGACTATGGATGCAGTGGCGCGCGAAGAAATGGCTGCAGCAAACTTTAGCCAGCAGGCACTTATTAACCTTGACGACATAGAGTCACAGTATGGACAACTTCTTACAAATCAGAACGTTTCGACGTATGGTACTAATCCGGCGGCACACTATTCGTTTAGCTCTCAGCAGTTTAGTCCTGAGGTGGGGCATTCGGGTGCATTTACGGCACGTGAATTTGCTAGCCAGCAGGTGCCGGCTATCGTAAAGGTGCTTGGTATTCACAATCTTCGTCCTGCGGTGGCTGCAGCTGCGGTTGCTGTAAAGTTCGGCTTCTCTCCTCAGGAAATTGCGAACGGTCTTTCACAAGTCAGGGCAATTCCTGGTCGGATGAATCTACTTGAGGGCGCGCGAGGGAGTATGATTATCGATGACACGTACAACTCGAGTCCTGTTGCGGCTGCGTCTGCTGTTGAGACATTTCTTAGTTTGCCTGCGACCAAGCGTGTGGCAGTCATGGGAAGTATGAATGAACTAGGTGAGGGTTCGCAGTTCGAGCATGAAAAGATTGGCCGTATGTTCTCGCCGCATACTGTTGAGTGGGTGGTAACTGTAGGTGAAGAGGCTGAGAAGTTTCTAGCGCCTGCTGCAAAGTCCAACGGCTGCCAAGTGAAGAGTTTTCGAAATGCGGTTGAGGCGGGTGCTTTTGTGCGGAGTACGCTCAACGAAGAGGGCATGCTTATCCTAGTGAAAGGTTCTCAAGGTGGTGTATTTACAGAGGAAACAGTCAAAGTCATCTTGCGTCACCCTGAGCAGAACAATCAACTCGTTCGTCAATCACCGGCATGGCTAGCACACAAGGAAGACTTTTTTGCAAAGTACCTCCAATAAGTCCGCTTCAAACAAAAAACGTACTTTCATGATCCTCGGTACGGTTATATTTATTATGAGCGTCAGTGCTGCCGCGGTCTACGGCTATTATTTCTCGCTACAGACTCCAGAAAAAGTGGTATTCGATGCTCTTTCAAAGGCAGTACATGCCGAGGCGGTACAGTTTACTGCCACTACGCCGTCTCACGTGACGTTTAAGGGTGAGATAAAAGATGGAAATGTGCGACTCGATGGAGCACTTCCTGTCTCATCAGCTACGAACCCTGCGAAGGGTGAAGTGCGGCTGATAGGTGAGTCGCTCTACGCAAAATCCGATATGCTCGACAGTGTCGCGATGGATCAGATTGGCGAGAATCTCCCGCCATCATATCGTGTGATTATGAGCTCACTTCTCGCTGGCTACAATGGCAAATGGATTGAATTCCCAGTTTCTCAGCTCGCGACAAACGCGAGCGTTGGAACGATGAGATGTAGTCAGGGTCTCCGAGAGATACTCCGCAACGATCAAGCAGCAGTACAGGAGTTAAAAAACGTATATACCACGCATCCATTTCTGGTTATAAGTAAAAAAGCTGACATGACATACCGCATCTCTATTGAGGACACAAAGATAAAGGAGTTTCGTACAGCTCTTGGTAAGACCTCCTTTTTCAGGAGTGTGATCAGCTGTCACGATGGTACGCTTCCCTTGATTGAACCAGCATCTAAGTATATGACGCTAGAGTTGACGATTGATACTGTGCGAACACTTCATACACTGGCTATTATCGACAGCGAAACACAAAAGCAGGTCTATGCCGTGGATTTCAGTTTTACCGAGTCTGCGCCGATAAACCCTCCATCTACAAGCGAAAGCTTCGAATCGATTCAAAAGAAAGCGGCTGTGCAGATTATACGTAGTCGATAAAAGAGGCGCAGTAGCTCAACGTCGTATCTGTTATAATGGAAAGATATGAAGCGCTATAATCCTACTGATATTGAACAAAAATGGCAACAAACTTGGGAGCAAGAAGGGACGTATGTCGTTGACCTTGCTGATCACTCAAAGCCGAAGTATCTTGGATTTAGTATGCTGCCGGGCATCACTGGAGCTGGAATCCATGCCGGCCATGGCCGAACCTTTCAATTTAGCGACATAAAAGTACGCGCTAAAAGGCAACAGGGATACAATGCCTATCATCCAATTGGCTGGGATTCATTTGGGCTGCCAGTTGAGAACTATGCGATCAAAATCGGCAAAAAGCCACGTGAAGCCCACGACGAGGCCAAGGCTAACTTCATCACTCAGCTCAAGCGGCTTGGCTACAGCTACGACTGGACAAAAGAGATTAGTACGGCTGATCCTTCGTACTATAAGTGGACACAGTGGATTTTTAATCAGCTTTACAAAAATGATCTTGCATATCAGAAAGAAAGCCCGCAATGGTGGTGTGAAACAGACCAGACTGTGCTTGCAAACGAGCAGGTTGAAGGTGGTAAATGTTGGCGCTGCGGTAATCCAGTTGTAAAAAAGAATCTCAAGCAATGGTTTTTCCGTATTACGGCATACGCAGACGAGATGCTGGAAGCCACTGATGATCTTGACTGGACGGAAATGGTCAAGACGATGCAGAAGAACTGGATCGGCAAATCACAGGGTGCCGAGATCGAATTTTCTGTTGAGGACAGCGATGAAACTATCATGGTGTTTACGACACGACCAGACACTGTGTTCGGGGCAACGTTCCTTGCTATAGCACCTGAGCACGAGCTCGTAGAGGCATTGGCAGTTGCAGAGACACGAGAAGCAGTGAGTGCGTATGTGGCAGAATCAGCACGAAAGTCCGAGATTGAGCGCATGAATGAAACGCGCGATAAAACTGGTGTATTTACGGGCAGCTATGCAATCAATCCTGCAACTGGGCAGCGTGTACCGATTTGGGTTGCCGATTATGTACTTGCAAGTTATGGTACGGGCGCACTTATGGCGGTTCCGGCGCATGACGAGCGAGACTTTGCCTTTGCTGAAAAGTTTGGTTTATCTATCGTGACAGTAGTGGAAAAGCCAGAAGATGATGGCGAGGCTGGCTTGTATCATGGCGAGGGAGTGCTCGTAAATAGCGGTCATTTTGATGGTATGCGAAGCGAGCAGGCGCGTGAAGAAGTGGTTGCGTGGTTAGAGCAAGAAGGAGCTGGACGATCAAAGGTGACGTTCAAGATGCGTGACTGGTTGATCAGTCGACAGCGCTATTGGGGTGCTCCGATACCTGTTGTTCACGTTGAGGGTCACGGTGCTTTGCCGATTGCAGATAGTCAGCTTCCGGTAGTTCTTCCAGATGTTGATGATTATACACCTCAGAAAAACAGCGGCACCGGTGCAACGTCCGTGCTTGCGACGGTCGAAGATTGGGTGCATGTATGGTTCAATCTCGAGACGACTGAAACGGTACCATTCTCCGCCGGTAAGCCTGAGGGTGATCAGTGGAAAGAGGGTCACCGAGAGACTGATACGCTTGACGGCTATGCATGTAGTAGCTGGTATTTCCTTCGCTATATCGACCCATTCAATGACAAGCAGGCCTGGGATCCAGAACTTGCGAAGCACTGGGAGCCAGTTGATTTTTACAATGGCGGCGATCATGCTGTTGCGCATTTACTATACTCTCGATTCTGGATGCGATTCTTCTACAAACAGGGGCTTGTGCCGACACCAGAGCCGTTCAAGCGAATGATGTATAACGGCTACATTCTCGCGTCAGACGGTACAAAGATGAGCAAGTCAAAGGGCAATACAATCGATCCGCTTGAAATCATGAATAGTGGCTATGGCGCTGATAGTCTTCGCATCTACGAAATGTTTATCGCTCCCTACGATCTTGACGCTCCATGGGACACGCGTGGAGTGCCTGGTGCGTATCGCTTCCTAAATCGTGCATGGACGCTCGTTCAGGAGTATCTTGAGGCGGGTGAGGTGGCTCTTTCAGACGATGCAAGCCGAGAGATTCTTGCCATTGCCCATAAGACCGCAAAAAAGATCACGCAGGACATTGAAGATGACAAGTTCAATACTGCCGTCTCCTCGATGATGGAAGCGGTCAACGCGTACTTTAAGCTAAAAGAGACGCACGGTATTGGTCGGTCGGAAGCATGGACATTTGCGCTCGAGAGTCTACTGCAGGTCCTTGCTCCATTTGCCCCGCATATTACCGAAGAGCTGTGGAGTGACCTAGGACATATGACAACGATTCATAAGGATAACTGGCCACAATGGGATAATGCATTTTTGACATCTGATATGATGACAATCATCGTACAAGTGAACGGAAAGCTTCGTGCCAAGCTAGATATTGCCAAAGATACTCAAAAAGATGTCGTTGAGGCGCAGGCGCTTGCGTCCGAGAATGTTGCGAAATTCCTTGAAGGAAAAACGCCGACCAAGGTAATTTATATACCTGGCCGGCTTGTAAACATCGTCGTATAGACTAGTTTATGGTTGCGGGGTGTTCTTTTGGATCTCGGTCAACGATAATATCTTTTCGCCCATCTTCGTCAAAATCAGCAATGTAGGCGACTGCATTGTATCCAGCGGGAATCACACCGCCGAGCTCTTGAGAGAGGGAGTTTGCGGTGACGGTGATTTGGTTTTTCTGAAGAGGGGATAGGTAATTCAGTCCAATAGTTGGATCATTTGCGACCGACTCGCCTGCCGCCTGTATCAATGTTTCGCCAGCATCAACGCTGAACTGAGTGAAAGGTATATCTGTAGGGCTGTTGCGAAGCGTGTCTTTGGCGGTATTTAATGAAGCGATTGCTTCATGACTAAGGTCATAGACAGTAGGGTCTTGAGAAGATGTATTGTTAATTTGAGGCATCTCCATAGTAGCCTGTATCCGTGCTGTCGGTTCGGTACTTACTACTTCCTTGGCGCATGCACCGCCAAAGAGCGCGCCTGAAAGCGCGACTGCTGCGACAAGCTTTTTGGCTGTCGAGCTATTATATCGAGTATCTTCGACTTCGGTAGTTGTCCGTGGTGATGAATCAATGTGTTTCATATTTAACATAATACCACTTATGCTTTAAAATGTCAATACCCTATTGAGAAAACAGAAAAAATCAGTTATAATACTTGCAGTTTTAGTATAAACACCTAGTAAAAGGAGAACTTTACCATGGGACAACCAAAGAAACAAAGTAGCCCACGAAAAACAGGATTGCGCCGTAGCCATCTTGTTCTTAAGCTTGCACGTCGCGTTAACGGCACTTCACCAGTGAAGGCTCGTACAACGACAAAAGAAACCGGCAAAAAGCTCGCAAAATAGTCTGTATTTCTGTACAGTTATAAACAAACCATAACAAGAAAGAACCAACACGAATGGCATCAAATCGTCACCTAGGTAGGATTGTTGCACTCCAATCGCTGTATGAATTTGAGTTTCGTACGCAATCGGAAGATACGTCTGTTGTTATTGACGAAATTTTAGAGCGCAATCTTGAACGTTATAGTGAAGAGATTGACGACACACGTTTCGTTACCGAGCTCGTGCACGGCGTTATCGCCGCTCAAGAGGACCTCGATAATCGGATTCGTCCGCTTGCTCCAGAATGGCCAATTGAGCAGATCGCTCGCATTGACCGCAATGTCCTTCGACTTGGATTGTTCGAACTGCTATATCGTAAAGATCAAGTCCCTCCAAAGGTTGCGATCAACGAAGCGGTAGAGCTTGCAAAAGCGTTTGGTTCTGACAATTCAAGCAAGTTCATAAACGGCGTGCTTGGCACAGCGTATCGAACGCTTGTGGAGGAACAACCAGATGCCAGCGCCGAAGTTTAATAAGTTCAAGCAGTATTTTAATCGTCGCAAGCCGTCTATTCAGGAAATTGTCCGTGAGCCAACAGCTGGCGGCATTGTATTTCGTCGTGACGAAAAAGGTGGTGTCGAAATTCTTTTGATCCAAGACGCGAAAGATCGTTGGACGATTCCAAAAGGTCATATCGAAGAGGGTGAGACAGCTCAGCAGACCGCAAAGCGTGAAATCGGTGAAGAAGCAGGTCTTAAGGAGACCGAAGTGCTTGGCTGGCTTGGCAAAATACACTTCCGTTATCGCCGTATCGACAAACTTGTCCTCATGACAACTCAAATCTATCTCGTGCGGGCACTTGGCGACACTGACGCGATCCAGAAGGAAGAGTGGATGAACGACATTAAGTGGTTTAAATTTCACGATGCAATTGATGTTATAGAATATGAAGATATCGGTAAGCTTATGCTGCTTGCCATGAAAAGGATACGACAAGAAAACTTATGAGTGGTATGCAAGTCACCCCCTATCAAGATTTTGCCCGTGAGACATTCGGGTATGAATTTAAAGATATCAATCTTCTTGTAACGGCATTGACGCACCGTAGCTATGTCAATGAACATAAAAAGAGTGTTAATGAGCACAATGAGCGACTTGAATTTCTCGGCGATGCTGTACTTGAGCTTTCTGTCACGGATTATTTGTTCAACAACCACAGTGAGCCAGAGGGTATTTTGACTAGCTGGCGATCATCCCTTGTGCGTACCGAAAGTATCGGTGAAGCGGGTGATAAACTCGGCTATGAGCCGCTACTCCGTATGAGTCGTGGTGAAAAAAACGGTAGTCAACGTGCGCGTCAGCAGATTCTTGCAAACGCATTCGAGGCGGTGATTGGCGCTATCTATCTAGAGCGCGGCTATGACGATGCAGATGCGTTTATCAAGAAGCATATTCTCAGTAAGCTTGATACGATCCTAGAGACAGGCAGCTGGCGTGATCCAAAGTCACACCTCCAAGAAGTGTCTCAGCGTATTGACAATCATACGCCGGTTTACCGAGTACTTGAAGAAGTTGGGCCTGACCATGACAAAATTTTCACACTTGGGGTGTATGTCGGCGACACGATGATGGGCAAGGGGAGTGGACCGAGCAAGCAGCATGCACAGCAAGAGGCAGCAAAGGCGGCGCTTAACGCGTATGAGGCACGGAATGTTTAAGCGAGACGACGCGCCTAAGGCGTCGTTCTCTTTTTCGACGCTTGTAAGCGTTGGGCTGGGAATATTTCTCTTGGCGAGTCCTGGCTTTTACATGAGTATTGGCGTGCTTTGGTTTGATATCATCAATCTTTTCAATACCCATTATGACCGTCAAGCGCTTGGTTTTTCTTTGTCCACGCATGATATGCACCCTATTTTTCAGGTGATGGGATATGTGAGCGGCATAGGTTTTTTGATTGTATTGATTGGTCTTACAGGTATATTAGTACAACACTCTCGCACTCGAAGGTGATGTAGTAGTGCGTAGTGCTGGTGTTTGTGTTATAAAACAGATTGACGAAATCGATAAAACACTGTACACTTGTTCAAGAACTAATAAAAAGTCTAATGAAGTTTAAGGAAGTTTAATACATATGCTCGCAATTCGTTTGCAACGTGTCGGTCGTAAGGGTTACCCTGTATACCGACTAGCTGTCCAGGAAGCACAACGTCACCCAAGCAGTGGTCGCGTGGTTGCTTATGTTGGTAGCTACAATCCACATACTAAAGAATCAAAAGTTCAGGTAGAAGAAGCGCAGAAGTACCTCAACAACGGCGCTCAACCTTCTCCTCGTGTCGTCAAGCTCCTCAAGGACGCTGGCGTTGCACTTCCAAAGTGGGTTAAAGATGCGAGCACTGATAAGCAAAAAGCTATCCGTAATGCCCAAAAGCTTCGCAAGAACCAGCCAAAAGAAGAAGCACCAGCTGAAGAATCAGCAGAGTAAATTACTTCTGTATCTTATAAATAGCGTTCATCTCGAGCGCTATTTTTTTATGCCAAGCGCAAATGACTCAGTAAAACAACCAACAGGGGTGATAATTCCTATATTGATTATGTTTATCAAAATATCGCATGCTATAATGGAACTACGATATCAGTGAGTAGCGACCGTTAGACGGTAATGGAGGACGAGGCATGTCGACAATAGACCAGCAGTTTGTAGAATATATCGTAAAATCTTTGGTGGGGTATCCTGACGACGTTGTCGTCGAGCGGGTTATCGATGAAAAGGGCGTACTTTTGTCGCTTACGGTCAATCCCGAAGATCTTGGACGAGTAATTGGTAAGCGAGGCGTCACTGCCCAAAGTCTCCGAACACTTCTCCGCGCACTTGGCACGAAAAATGACGCTCGGTATAACCTCAAAATCGTTAATAATGACGATGAACGTGAAAACTATACTATCTCATCTGAAGACAGAGGTGACGAGCCTGTGAATAACTTAACGGATGAACCTGTGGAAAACGAATCAGCGTATGCAAGAAACTCTCGAAAAGAGCTTGCAGAACTTGATGACCTTGATATATAATCATAAACAGTTCGAAGGGTAATTCCTTCAACTGCGAGACCAAAAGCTCTATGCGAGCAACAATATATTGTTGAGAGCCTTATATGTCCGAGAAACCATCCCTTTTGGGGTGGTTTTTTGGTGGCTTTTATAAAACACGCTTGCACGAAAGAAAACTCCGCACCTTGTGGGTGCGGAGTGTGCGCTAGGCATGCTAGCTTTTTTTCATTCCATATCTTTCGAGCACCTTGGCTGCTCGCTCACTTACCTGAGCTGCTCGCTGAGTTTCGCACTCAGCGAGCAGCGACTCTGCTGCGGCGAGATTGTCCGCGGCCTCAGCGTGTGCTCGTGTGAGTTCTTCGAACCTCGAAGTTACGTCGTTGAGCTTGGTGACTACTCTGGAAGTTTCGGCGACAGCTTCGTCCTTTTTTCGGACGATGGCGACGATGCGTTCTTCCACAGCAGCCACGTCTTCACGAGCGCTACTGAGTTCCTGTAGAGCGGCGTCCGCTCGACGCTTTTCATCGTCAACCTGACTTTCAAGTTGTTCGATGATTGCAACGAACTGCTCGATCGTCTCCTCTGGACTGATAGCGGGTGTTGGCTGAGAGGTGTTGATGATCGACCTAGTTGAACTCTCGGTGTAATGAGAGGGCTTTTCGATGGTAGTCATTTTTTCTCCTCGTACCATTTCGACGGTAACTTCAGTGATTTCACGTGTGACGGTTACTTTCCGAGGTGCGCCGTCGTATGCTACTAGTCCAAGCTCCTTGAGCTGGGCTAGCCTGTAGACTGCACTTCCCTCTGGGATTCCTTTGACTGCACTGAGTAGTCGTGTGACGACATATCCTCCAGTTTGGAAGATAATCACGCCATTTTCGTCAGCCACTTCCTGAAGGCGCCTAAGGGCGGCCGTTAGCACGATTGCTCGTGCACCTTCCTTCTTGGTGACTGTCTCTTCGCTCTGGGCGGATGTCTGCGATGCATCATTGCTTTTCGAGCATTCCGGCAGGCATATCGAAAGTATTCGTCTGCCTCTGCGCTTCACGACGATCGACTTCTTGTTTTCCATCCTGGCGATAGCCTTCGTGATAGCGTTATCGTTGGACTGAGAATTTTTTTCTCGTCCAAGCGTTTGTCGTATGTCGCTGAAGATCATCGCGCCCTTGGCATGGATTGGTCCTCGCTCTTCGAGGAGGCGTAAAATATCGCTATCAATTTGTGCCATTGTCGTATCACTTTCGTCGATAGGGAATGAATGTAGGTACGTGCGAAGATTAGCTTTCCGAAGAGACTAATCCTGACATAAGTACTATTGTAACATGTATCTAAAGTATAGTCAATATCATTGAACTACTATGAACTAAGTCTAGTGAGCAGTTCGCGTGCTACGCGCAGTGCGGTATCGGCGCGTGCAATTGCTCGATCTGCATCTGACATTTCGGTGTTGCTATCTGCTTTATGCTCTGATTGATACTCGTACTCACAAGGACTGATCGGGGTTTCAAATGTCGTTGGAGCTTCTTCCTTCGGTTTTCCTTCATAGCTACAGATTTTGTAAGCAAAGTCCTCCCATTCACCGACGTGCACTCTGCGTGATGCGCCGCGACGACGGGCTTCCTGTTTGCTTTCGACCATAACTTCTCGCCAGTTATACGGTGTGTCTGTAGAGGGGCTTCTTTCGGTAAGCATTTCATCTACGAAATAGATAGCATTGCCGTAGAGTGGGTTGTCGGCTAGTACGATACGCTTATTGGGGTCTTGGGGGTGGGTGAGTGAAACAGCGAGGTAGACACCTGCGTTGCTTTTGAAGGTGTTGGATATATATACTTCTGGTTGACGGCCATTTTTATGTCCGATATCGGCAACTTCAAAGAGGAGGTCGACACGACTTTCGTCCCAGTCTTCTAGCGACTGCTTTTTGAGATTTGCCTTTACGGAGCGTCGAATGGAAGCGCGAGTTGACCCACGTGACTCTTCATCTCCTGGAAGCATAGTCCACTCAAGGATTTGGAATTTTTCAATATCACCTTGCTGTTCGTCTTCATCGATAAGATAGCGAAGCTCGGCTTTTTTGCTAAGGGCTGTACCCTGCTGAATCGAATCAAAGTGATCGCTCAGGATGTCTTGAGCGACGCGTCGACTTGATTCGCGTTGAAGAAATTCAGCTAAGGCGCTCGAATTTTCTTCGAGCATTCCTTCGCGAACAGGGCGAAGACCTGGCTCGTTTGTCGCGAATATATCAAGTGTTGTCAGTGCTCGGGAATACAAACTCGCCTTTTTATCCCGATACTTGCCGGGATTGTCGCGATATTTGTTCGAAAGATCAATACTATCAGGTGTTTCGGCTATAACGATCGTTTCTAGAAGGCGCATGTACTCTGCACGTGTGAGTCCGATGTTATCTTCAGTTTGATCGTTCGTCTCAAGCATTGCATTGTACAGTTCATTTCGAGAGTTGGTGTCGGTGAGCGTATCGAGAAGGCTGTTAGGGGATGAAGGTAGGCGCTCCTGTAGGGCAGTCTCGATCGCCTCACGCGACTCACTGAGATCGGCCTCTGAAAACTCACGACTAATTGCATTGAGGGTATCCTTGAAAGGACGGGTAACGCCGTTGATATCTCTCCGTGTGATTGCGTCACCTATAGACTGGGCTGTGGCAGTGTCGAGAGTAACTGCGTAGTTACTGAGAGTATAGTTCTTATCCGAGAGAGTTTCGACGGTTTTGTTTACAGTGTGTTCATTTCTGTGAAGAGCAACAGGGTTTTCGAATTTTGTGTATGGATGCATAATGATGTAGATAATAACATATTTATATACAAAAAGTCAATTATATTTTAGAGTATATATTAAAAACTCCGCATCTATGGCTTAGATGCGGAGTGCCAACTGGATGTGGCGTTTTGAGTGCCTGAGCGACTCCTTACTGCGGAAGAGATATTCTCACTGGTGTGCCAGCGAGCGCATTACCATCTTGGTCTAGCTGAACTAGACCGACATCATGCCGTACTTCAAGCGCAAACTCAGTGATGAGCAGTAAAAGTCGGAGCGCTTGCAGATTGATATCATCCGCTGTGACGAGGGGATAGTGCTTCTGTAGTTGCTCGAGTGCAAGGGCTGTCGCCGATTGCTCTACCTGACTGACGACTTCCGATGCCTTTGCAGACGATGGAGTGTCGTTCATAACATTTCCTCTGTTGAAGGTGCTATACACGGCTGTGTATAGTTAATATATTATCTCTGTTTCGGCGAATATGTCAAATTGCCAGAGTATATGCAGAGGTACCTACTCGCGTTTTTGAAGCAGTCAGAGATATCATCAGAGAAAATATGCCTGGTTGTCGCCCGAGTAATCTCTCGAGCGACTATGTCAGTCTTCGAGGGCTCGGGCTTATGTATAAGGGTGGTCGATCATGTATTGCTGTCGTCCTGCTTCGAGCTTCCAGAGTCTTGCCAGCTTATAAGCCTTTAGTGGGTGAAACCACAGACCACTGACATTGTCCGAGCTAAAGAGCCAAATGATCAGCCAGAGTAGGAATAGGGTAGATGACAGAGCCTCTAGGAAATGGGCTGTAAGCGCGATCAAGCCCAGTAGGACGAGGGCGCTGCCCATGTCTCTACGATATGCGGCGGCTTGACGCAGGGCTACTGTCCGAGCATCTTCTCTTTGATCGAATTGATCTTTAAAGTGATGATCTTTATAGACAATTCCCGAGATGATTGGGTCAGAATACATGAGATTCTCCTATCGATAGGTGCGTCTTTCTATTGAAAGTTACTGTCACTATATAATATTTACGTATACTATACAACAAAAAGAAAGCCCACCGAAGGAGCTCAAGCCTGTAAAAGCGATTTTAGCTTCTCCGGCGAGCTTTCTTTGATGAGCTAAGTGTTGCGTAGCGCCTGCTTCTGTAAGTCAGCGTAGCCGTCACTGATGGTCTCGATGAGCTTCGCCCAATCGATCCGTGCTTTGAATGCTGGAGGCAGATCTGCCTGTGAGCTGTAGACATGTACGCACCTGGCGGATATCAGCTCTTGCACATCTTTGATCGGCAAGAGCAGGTCGCTCTGCCCTCTCAGGACGAAGCCATCAGGGTGAACCTCTACCACTTGAGAGTAATGTACTTCGTGCGGCTTCGGCAGGACGATGGCGACGTATGACCCATTTTGTAGACTGTTGACGCTTAGTGCTAAGCTCATGACTACCTCTTTCGTGGGGTGTAAGCGTACAATTTTATTATAGCAGATATTTACAGAAAGGTCAATACCTAGTATACTGGTGTAGATGAGAAAGCTGCAAGTTATTACTCTTTTCCCCGAAATGTTTACGGGTGTATTTGAGAATTCTATGATGTGGAAGGCGCAAAAAGATGAGATCGTACAGCTCAGTACGATCGATCTTCGTGAGTTTGGCCTAGGTCCGAGGCGCACTGTCGACGACACCCCCTATGGCGGTGGCGATGGCATGCTACTCAAGCCGGAGCCATTGTTTGCAGCAGTGGCTAAGGCGAAAGAGAATGATCCGACAGCGAAAGTGCTCTTAATGACTCCTCGCGGTCAGCGCTGGAAGCAATCGCTTGCTCAGCAGTGGGCTGATAGTGGCGAAGGGTATATATTCATATGTGGCCGCTACGAGGGGTACGACGAGCGTATCGTCACGCTTGTAGATGAACAGGTGAGTGTCGGCGACTATGTGCTGACGGGGGGTGAATTGCCCGCTATGACGATTATTGATAGTATCGTACGACTTATTCCTGGCGTACTTGGCGGTGAGACGAGTGCTGTAATCGAGAGTTTTAGCGATGGTGAAATGCTTGAGTTCCCTCAGTATACTCGTCCGGAAGAGTTTGAGGGTATGAAGGTGCCAGAAGTGCTCTTGAGCGGTAATCATGCGCGGATCGCTCAATGGCGTGCCGACAACTCTTTTAAAGCTGACTAACATCTAGAAACTTTTTGGAAATGAAAATACCTTGATATTCATCAAGGTATTTTCGGTTGTGGTGGGTTATCGTAGAGCGAACAGCCACACATATTTTTTTTGGAGTTTGTATGTTTGTTTTTGTAACTTTCGCTGTTCTTAACAATACATGGTGGTTGGCAAAAGCGCAAGCATAATGATGAAAATAACAACACTTCTGTTTGAGTGCTATAATTGTAGGCATGAGCTTATTTGTACAAACAACTCCTCCTTCTGAACCTAAGACCGAAAATGTTCGGATCGTAGCACTGGTGTATGCTGGATTATTAGTGCTGATGGCAGTTGGACAGTTGTATGGTTTTGAGAAGTTTATACCGCTACTGCAGAGTTTTTGGCTGCCGGGTGGTGCAGTACTTGCTACACTACTTGCCGGCCTTATCGTGACGCTGGAGGTATTTGCGTTACCGTTTCTTCTCCGTATGCAACTTAGTCCACTAATGAGGTGGGTGGGTATGTATGCGGGTATTTCTGTAGCATGTATATGGATTTTTCTGTCCGTGTGGGCGAACGTTACGGACAATGTACTGGATAATATAGGACTTCTTGGAGTAAAGGTCTCACTCCCCGTGGGATGGTGGGCGGTACTGTTAACGATGGCACTTTTCGTCCTCGCGGTGTGGTCGGCTTGGGGCATGTGGCCATCTAGTTCGCAGAAGATTAAGGCCGCACACTCACGTAAGCCGTAGTTGCGCTTATGAGATTCTGGGCGTATGCTTAAAGTATCTAAATGGGAGTAATGAGCTATGGAATCGTTGCATAAACTAGAAGGTACAATTGCACAGTGGTTTAAGGATGTACCGCATTTGCCACAGGGTGGTCGAGTATGGTTGTTTGAAAATGTTTGGTGGATAGCACTTATCGGAGCTATTGTTGGAGGTGTGACGGTCCTTCCTGGGCTATTTGTGCTCTTTGGTGCAGGTGCGCTCGTCGCAATCTTTGCTAGTCCAATCGTAACAACGCTTAGTGGTATATTCTTTTTTGCATCGATTTTATCGCTTGCTTTCTTGGTTGCTATCTCGGTCATTACTGGGCTCGCCGTGCAGCCACTGAAAGATCAAGAGAAAAAAGGTTGGGACTATTTATTCCTTGCGGTGATTCTAGGGATCGTTTCAAATGTCGCAAACATTATACTTACTGTAAGTCTCAGCGGTCTACTTGGTGCGCTTATAAGTGCACTTGTCGGCCTCTACTTCCTGTATGAAATTCGTGAGTACTATGAGGTGAAAGTTTCTAAAAAGTCTCCTAAACCAAAAGCCGCAACACTAGCTTCTGGCGAAAAAACTGAAAAAGCGTAGCCTCCTACTTGAGCCGAATGCTCAAAAGTGCTACAATTCGTAGTGCTATTGGGGTGTCCCAAGGTGGTATGGCGCTGCCGTCGCGCTCGTCGCGGCAAAAATCATAGGTATACCAGAAACCCATGAGAAGCATCAATTATCCATCACGCAATTTTGATCGTGACACCAGTGGGGTGTCGCCAAGTGGTAAGGCACTGGTTTCTGGTACCAGCATTCGGGGGTTCGAATCCCTCCACCCCAGCCATATAGAACACAAGCCAGGAGAGATATACTCGAATCCATTTTGACCCCTGTTATTGGGGTCTTTTTGGTTGGTTTGGTTATCATTATTTTGCATATCCCAAAATCTCCTTACTTAAACCGCTATTTCGAGCTATCGCCTGTGTCAATTTGGTGTACGTAACAGATACGGAATTGTCTTTTAGGCTGATCTTCTCGAATAGTTTGGTTAAAATTATTCGTTTGTCGTCACTGCTTGTATTTTCGTCTGCGAATAGCCGTTTAGCGTCCTGTGACAGCTCTATCTCAGATATCCCATTCATGTATTTAGTTTCGTATTCTTGGCTTATGCCCCCTTTCTGCTTTTGCAGATCATTAATTTCACTAATGAACGAATCATGCTTACTCAGATAGCGCTCGCCAGAAATAAGTCCAGCCAGCTTATCGTCATACAGCATGTCATCCATCCGCTTGATACGCTCAATTCGCTCGTCAAGGGCTTTCTGAGCCTCTTCGACGTTGTTGACTGACAGTTGGAAGTCTTGATGTAGTAACGTCGTCAGCCACGTTATAACCTCGGGAGATGGGCAGATAAGTTCGTCCAGCTTGCCTTGGATAAGCTCTAGGACGGCATCTTCGCGGACAAAGCTCTGTTTCTTGCAAGCCTCTAACTTACGCTGACATGAGCCGTACAATCGGCCTTTCTGGAGCTGCCATGTAATGTTCTTACCACAGTGTTCACAGATCATTACACCCTTGAGCAATGGGTTGTGTTTGCGATACTTCGCAGGTCGTTTGCGTGAGATTTTGGCTTGCACCGCATTAAACAGCTCTTCGGATATCAGATGCGGCTGCTTACCTGGGTATTCGTTGCCATTAAAGCGGATGGTTCCTATGTAGAATGGATTTGTCAGTATTCTATGCGCATGGCTCTTGGAGAATGGCCTACCTTTACCAGTTACCAGCCCAAACTCTGTCATTTTATGACGGATCGTTTCTATGGTGTACTGAGGTTCAAGCATGAGCTGGAAAATTCGTTGCATAGACTTGTAGGTTTCGGGGTTGAAGTCGTGAATACGCTTACCATCGCGAACAACGGTCATATAGCCTGGGGGTGGTGGTGCTGGCATCCAGCCTTGCGCTAGTTTTTCGGCCCATCCTTTCATGGCTTCTTCACGTAGGTTATCGATGTAGTTCTTAGCAAGAACGACACGCATACCCCAGTTAAGCCACTCTTGAGATCGAGAGTTTTTATGTAGAACAATTGCATCTTTAACGAAGTGTACTTTTCTCGTCTCGTCTTTAGTGAGCCAGTCATGCGTCTCGACTGCATCATGCAGATTGCGCACATGGCGGTCTACCTTTTCGACAATGAGGTTCTTAACGTGCTTTTTCTCCACAAACTGCATGGCTTCTTTGAATATCTTGCGTTGCTCAGTCTTTGATGCAGACTCAGCAATCTTGAAGACTTTGATAGGATTGATTCGCGTATTCGTACAATACATCCTCAGATTTTTAACCTGAGCCTCAAGCGAATAACCCTCATCTTCCTGCCCCTTAGTAGAGACACGAGCCAGAATAACGCCTATTTCATCAGGACTCATCATTTCCTCTTACTCCTACAGATTGCGTCCTATCTCTCGCAAGGCACTCGTAGAGTGACACGAGCTGTATGCCAACTTCCTGCGCTTCCTGCAATGAAACTGACTCATGAGACTCTTTCTGCAATATAGATTGCAGCAATACAATCTGCTCCTCACTTGGGGAGTAGAAGCCTGCGGTGACTTCTTGCGAATTGTTTGTACTGTTGCGATCCATATTACCCTCCGTAATACGTTAAAAAAGACGTTCCGAGGCTGGTACGTCTTAACAATTCGGCTAGATAATAGATTTATTTATCCCAGGGTCGTCCTGGCTTTGGGCGTTCGTCGAGTTCTTTTTTAGCTAGCTCTTTGAGCTGCTTGTCTCCAGTGCTTGCCAGCAGTTGAAGTATAAGCTCACTTAATGTAAGCCCATTTTTCTTTGCAACAACCTTTGCTCGTTCGCGTAGGTCGTCTGTGACACGAATTTGCATACTGACTATCTTTCTGGACATATGCCCTTATTTTAACATGTAATGCTATTTAATGGCCACAAGTCTCACATTTATGTGAATGGCTAACGATAGCCTGTAAGTCGCTGTCTGGTGTGTCATAAAGCGTGTCCGCTAGGTCGTAATACCAGCACGCACACACTTCCGCCATTGCTTCTTTTTCGAGTAATTATCTGTCAATCATACCCCCTCTTTTTTACCTGTAACTAGCCGAATTATTAATGTACAGCCTCTATATAAATAGTATTACTAATTAAAATAAAAAGCAATACTAATTACCCAATATCTTGATGTATAATTTACCTACTGTGCATAGCAGGTAAATAGGTATTTATCAACAGATACAGAAGCTATACATTTACTCTCCCTTTATATATACTACGTATAGGAGAGAGAAATAGTGATGGATGGAGATGTAAAAGGTCAAAAACTAACAGGTCAGCAGCAACGTGTCTTAAAGTTATTATTCAAGTTTCGATTTGTATCAGCAGGATTATTAGCAGATGTTATGGGTATTCATAGGGTCAGTGTCTATGAAGTATTAGAGCAATTAGTTAGTAAAAAGTTAGTGGCAAAAGTCTATGAGCCGAAGTTCCGTATTGATAGAAAGCCTGCCTATTATTACCTGAATAAAAGCGGTGTTACGGCCGTCCGCAAGCTCATGGATGTCAAAGAATCTGTTGTACATGCCCTGTACAAGAATGATGAAATGACTGATGATTTCGTTAGTCATAGCATGAAGCTCATACAATGCTACACGGCTATTACCAAATACCTACCTAAAGACTCGGCCGTGTTCTCAAAGACTGAGATCAACCGTTTCCGACAATTCCCCAAAAACCGTCCAGACCTCTACATACGCACACCAGACGGTAAAGAGGCTATCGTGGTCATTGCCGATGATAAGCCACCATATATAGTCCGCAAGCGCCTCGATGAAATTATCACGCATAGCGAAGATGAAAGCTGGGAGGGTGATAACTATCCCCATATATGTTTTGTCTTAAAAGATAGCGCCGCAAAGTTCAGCTTTCTCTATACCACAAACAAGAAGCTAGAGGGCATGGGCATGGATGAGGGTGAACTGCCGATACTCGCCTCAGCACTCACGGCATTCGACAAACCAGCCGCACATATCTGGTCTTCCCCCTTTAACCCGAAAAAACAGACTGCGCTTTTCGATTAGTTTACGGATATGAGGATAGCGTGACGATGACGCGTAAGCTTGCGTCGTGTCATGGTCACGCTTGTTTGGTCTATCACGAGCCTTTGTTGCCAGCGAGTGCGTCGGGTGTGTACGTTTTCTCCAAAGGAGAATATGTGCCGCCCGTCGTGCTGGATGGTGACTAACCATTCAATTATTAACCGATGTCGTACAAGAGGTACGTCCACGACATGATTCATTCTTGCACACGAGGGCTTCACTGCGGGACGCATGTGAAAGTTCGAGGGGGGTAAGTATGGAGCGTGTCGATTATCTTCGGCGCTTGACTGGACGGACGATGCAACTGGCCCGCAGGGCTGGTTACATGGTACGGCCAGTATGCCTGCTTGTGGTGTATACGTGCGCAGTTGACTGAGTAGTTTAGCGTCATACCCAGGACGGGAAACTATAGCCGCAGATAACTTATCAGTTTATCTTCGGTTATCTTGTTGCACTCTTCAATGCACTTGAACTCATACACCCGTTCCGCCATCGAACATTTGTTCGAAACCCTGACAGATACGGAGACGTGCTACGGCACGTCTTTTTTTGTTTGTCACGGAAAGTTTAACACCTTAGAAGTTGTCGGAGTCCCCTTTGTGTATGTCGCCAAGTGCTCTTTTACAACCCGAAGGCACCACCCTCAACGAGGATGAAGATACCAAGGCCAATCAGAACCAGCGGGAAGAGCACGTGCTCCCAGCGTTCAAGGATAGCGGCTATAGGCTTACGGGTGGCGACGTAACGGGCGACGAGCACCAGGCCGGCCACTAGTAGCAGGAAGACACCTGAGTAAGCGATAATGCCTACGGTCCCAACAGTGACGAAGATTGGCACGTAGACGCCGATGTTGTCGCCACCGTTGGCGAAAGTGACCGCAGCGACCGTCATTACGCTGATCGGCTTGCCGGTGGCCTGTTCGTCGTCATCGTCGTCATCTTTGCCACGCCAGGTCTTCCAAGCGGCTCGGAGCCCAAGGGCCAGGGGGATGAGGCCGAAGTAAGGGATGAAGCTCTCCGGTAGAAAGCTGCGGGCGCCTAGGGCCACGATGACCGCTGTAGCCAGGATGGCACCAAAGCCGAGGTATTGCCCGGCAATAATCTTGGCGGTTGTGCCGGAGCGGCCAGCGCCGCGGGCAAAGAACAGCGACAGCACGATGATATCGTCGATGTTGGTAGCAATGAACAAGCCGATGGCCTGGAGAATGAAGGCACCTAGCACGTCAGCCTTTCCCCAGCCGACGAAGAGTGGTGGTTAGGTCGACCCCTAAGTATGTGTATAGTCATATACCGATAATAGCATAAGTGCTGGCCGGTCGCGGCCATGTGCATTATACTTATGCTAGTCCAGTATTATACAGAAACCACATATTCATATTATTCATGCGCTTCGTCGCCCTGTAATGACCGGTATTGTCGTCGGCCTTAGCCTGGTACTGACGGCTACTGGCTCCCTGGCACAACCGGTCCTGGCTGACCGCTATGACGAACAGATTACTCAGCTGCGCCAGCAGGGCGTGCGGCAGCGCATATCCACGACGCCGGCCTGTGGTGGCGGCAGTCGCCAGCAAGAACCCGATAACGAGTCCCGTGGAGCGCGTCAGTAGCGACTTCTGTTTCATGGGGGCTCCTTTCCTGAGGCGACTTACCGTCGCCTCACGGCTAACGGTTAGTGCGTGGCCAGTGCAATCAGACGAACTTGTCGGGCAACATGCCCACCGGTGCTTATTCTCATTATCTCCCTGGGCCATTAAGTGCTCTATCAAACTTTCAACTCTTCTCTTACGATATTTTCAGCAATTTTCATGATGTCCTCCTAAATTTTAAAACGAGCCGTTTATCGTCATGCTCAGGACGGACTGCTTAGTTATGGCAGTCTACCTGGACAACCCATAATCTAGCGGTATCTTTCAAGTGCCATTCAAGCTGCTTCTGGCTCGTTATGGAATCTCCACCCTCACCGAAAAGCTGGCACGCATTAGCATGGTAGCCGCTCGCTCGACTGAACTGATATCGAGACAGGTAGTGTCCATCTACTTGCTGGAACTCCTCGTTAAATATCTGCTCGTCGTTATAGCTGTCTAGCATAATGCGGATAGTCGCTATTGTTTGCTTGAACTCTGCAAGTTGACCTTGCATCGCATCCTGTACCATAGCTCGCGCTTTCTTGGTGCTCAGACGCATCGGTTTCCAGCAATCTTCCCACCGGCTATCGTCAGCTTCGGTGTGATACCAGTCAAACTCTCTCCATTCGATGAGATCCATCATCACCGAATCTGCCTGACTATTCGCTTCTTCAGCGCTATCAGCTTCAACTATCAATCGTACTAAGTAATGCATATCTAAACTCCTTTAGGATTAAACTTTGTCGGGCAGTTTCAAAAGTCCTACCCAGGACTAAAAAACCGAGGAGCTAGTACTCCTCGGCTAACATGATGGTGAGAACTCGTCTACACCCCGGGTCTAGCGGATCGCACCCACTAGACAAGTCCTGTGTGTAGTAATCTATCTTCCAAAAGACTTTGTTACCGGCTACCGTAAACGAGCCAAAATCATGCTCGCCGTAGGGGTCGTTGTCTTCCGTGAATTTGCTAAAGTCCTGCACGGCGACGAAGATTTCACTGATAGTCACTTCATCGAGCGACATGATGCCTCGTGTCGCCATGTAGTTCGCAGCATTACTGCGTGCCGCGTCATTCAACGCAGCAATCTTTGCTGATGTTTCGTTTGCTATTGTTTCGGTGTCCATAAGACCCTCCTTGCTTTATCGAGAGGACTTCCTGCCTCTCTGTCAAAAGGGCTCGGGATGAATCCACAAGGGTCAAGGTGGAGCGCCCCTTGACGTTTACCAAGGGACGAACGACCTTGGGGCTTGTGGTTCACCCGTATAATGAAAAGACAGAGGGAGGAAGCCTCTTACACGACTACATTCAGTTCCGTACAACATGACAATAAAAGCAGTTTATCGTCATGCTCAGGACGATCATCTGCTAGAGACTTGGGATTATGATGTCCGATGTCATACCTATGTGAGATACGCTATCGGCTACATCGCCCTTATCATCAAGCCATACCTGGATGTAGAAAGGCTCGGTGTACCAGTCGTACTGTTCTGCGACTTGCACCCAGAACCGCCTATGGCGCTCGATTTGTTCTTTTGTTTCCTTACTAATGACAGTTGTACGCATATCAGTCTCCTTAAAGCTTAGTTTGAGCAGTTTTAGTCATGCCCGGGACTATTTCGCTACTGGTTCGCTGCGACGACTTCAACCCAGTCAATTCGACCGAGAGAAGTGTTGAGCAGGTCGCCCACAATACCGATACTGTTGTCGGTATCTGTGATAAATCGGACGTATCGTTCAAGTTCCTCTGCTTGCTCATCAAGATCGAAGTTCTTGATGATTTCACAAAGCTCATCGTAATAGCACCTTTCGTTAGTGAGCCACATGTTCACTAACCACGTCTCTCGATTACTCCACCCGTTATACTCGGTGGCTACAGTTTGTGTTGCTTCTGCTACGTGCATGATATTCTCCTTTAGTTTACGTAACGGAGTTATCTGACGGGGTCGCATGGCAAAGGTGTCACAGGTGGAGATTCCCCTTGAATACATCAATTAAAAGAAAATCGTATTCAGGGGTGAATACGACCTTGATGCGTTTGCTCGACCCGTATAATGAACGAGTACGTGAAGTGAAGAGATTAATTAATAATACTTTTTATTGTATAATCGAGCCATGACGACCGAAGTAAAACAAAAGACCGAAAAACCTGAAACCAAACACTACTCGAAAAAACGAAAAGTTCTCTCGGCTATCCTTTGGATCATAGGCTGGCCATTCATCATCGGCTTCGTTGCGTTTATTATTGCCATTACCGCTGGGAATGCCATAGTAGATGGTGGAAATATGAATAGCCCGCAAGGCTATCATATACGAGCATTGTGGTCGATTTATGTGGGCGTGCTCGTTATCGTTTGCTATCTGTTTATCTGGCTCAAGTCCCGCAAGAAGAATCCGCTCAATAGGATCAGCGCCAACGTACTTCGTACATATATGTGGCTTGGCATTATCGTCGGCACGATTGTCACGGTCGTAATTCCTGATCCGCAAGTATCTACTGCTAACGCAGGAATCAATGTGCAGCAGACCAATACACTGTTCAAGCCAGACCTACAGTCTGATGCAACAATCAACGCATCCTTAGCTAAGGTCGGTGCATCTGACACGAAGTGGGTTGAAACAAAGTTCGTTGCTGGTTATGACGACAAAGTTCTTGACGGACAGGCCGGTGAGTACCAAGCATTTATCGACACAGCTGGCAACTGGTCATACGGCGTACTGACCGTAAAACAAGGAACGACTGGCAATGTTCTCGATGTTGTCGTTGCGCATGAGTACCTGCATCATATATGGTTCAAGGCGCTTGATGACGGCACGAAAACGAAGCTCACAAGTGACCTTATCTCTATCTATGGTAATGACCCTGTAATGCAAGAGCGTGTAAAATCATACACAGAGAAGCAGACCCTCCAGCCAACAGAGCTATTCTCTTATTACTGCACCGAGGCTTCTGATCGTCTTCTCACTTCGTATATCGTGTCTGAGTGCAATAAATACATTAACCGTAGTGCATTGCAACTAGCGAGGTAAAAAACTATGAGTACATGGGTAATCGCATCAAATCCAGCAACCTACAATGCCGAGGCATCGCTTCAAACTAATGGCCAAATGGACTGGGTAACGAACAATAAGTTTGAGGTTGGTGATTTCGTGTATGTATACGAAGTTATCCCTCCCCGTGGGCGAGGTGGAATAGTTTATAAGTTGGAAGTGGTGGCTGACGATATTACAATGGCCACAAAAATTTATGACCGTCGATTCTGGGCTGGGAGTATTTACCCTAAAGACCTCGAAAGCTTTCCACGAATTTTTCGCTTGAAGCTTTTAGGTGAAGCTGAGGATGGGGTTATCTCTCTCAAAGAGTTGAAGAAGCGTGGATTTACAGCACCGCAAGGGCTGGCTAATTCACTCGATACTAATCCTGCCTTGATTGAATATATCGAGGATTTCATCGTATGAGTTCGAAGAAGAAGAGACGACCACTAACTCAAGAAGAAACTGACGAGATTATTACAGTTATCTTGCCTACAATAAACTCATGACAGAAAAGCAAAGGGAGACAGCCATGGCCAATAAAAAGAAAAGTTCAATCATTAAGTGGATTATCATTGGGGCTGCGGTCATTGCCCTCGGCATTGGGGGATTCTTTGGTTACAAGGCGTACGGAAACTACCTCGCTAACAAAGTCTACGCTCCAAATGATACCGTAGGATTTCCTGACTTCGATATTAAAGTTACTAAGGCCGAGTTCAAGAATGTCGATCTTCCAATTGATAAAGATACCGTCAAAAAATACGGTGCTATCGATAAGAAAGAATATTGCGACACTATGTCAAAGGAAAATACATACTGGAAAGCGTGGGATGGTGATATTAATGCTCCGTGGGTAAAATACGGGCCATCTGATTTTAATATCTGTATCCGACGCAATGACTCCCGGGATGCTATTACAAAGTACACTTCTGAGAATAAACAGCTTGTCGTTGACTATATAATCACAGCAAAAAACAACGTAAATGCAAAAGACGTATCAATTGCCCTAGAACCTGATAGCGGTCGCAAGTTGGACACTAAGGTAGATGCCTTTAATGCAAATCAGTTCTTTGAGCTTGGTGCCCAGTACACACTTCCTGATGGCCTCACCATTGGTGCGCCTGGCCCTGTTTACACATCCGAGCATTCTCAAAACTACACGCCATTTCATAAGAGTGAACTGGGTGGCAATATCAATACTGGTATCGAACGTAAAGGAAATCTATACACTGACATTCGTAATTCCGAGAGTAGCATCGACCTCAAGATAACCTATCACGGTCAGACGCGCATAGTTCGCATTACGCACTAATTTTGCTACAATCACGTTAAGAAGATTCGTGTTTCACGCATTGCGAGGAAACAGGAGTCTTCTTTAATATGTGCAAGCAATTCTGGGTATTGATTGTTATGAATAAGTCGGTGAAGTAAGGTAAAATAAGAATAAGATATGAGACGCCTGATACAAAAAAGTACTTCACTTTCTTTAGCGATGTTATTGAGTCTGCTCAGTGTTGGGATTCACGTCACCGCGCTCTCGTCCTACTCGACTCACACAAGCAACGGAACGAGTCATGGAACAAGTTCATCAAGCTGTATTAGTATCTGTGCGTTAGTCAGTGCTTATAAAAACGAGCTTACAGAGAGGGAGGATGATGAACCGCCTACCCCATTTTACCTAAAGTTTCAAGCTTCACCACTCTTGGCGCTGCAAGTGGAGCACCGCCAGCAAGCCAACCGTCTTGTAAATTTTGAGCCACCCCCAGGGTCACCAGCATATATTCGCTTGGCTGTCTTTCGTGCCTGAAAAAATCTATTTATTTATCAATAAATAGATAGCTTTGGAGGTGCGTATGCATAAAAAAATTACAAATATCATAGTAATCAGTCTGATTATCACGGCCATATTGATCTGGGCGTATATATGGCTAGTAAAGCCCTAAGGACACAAGGATGATCGAAGACAACAAGGATAAAAGCTCAAGAGCTATATCTGGTCACTTGGCCAAGCTACGACGAGTCATGAGAGGGATACTTATTCTAGCGGGGCTTATGGCGAGTCTAATGCTGGTGTACAGTGGCTATATCTATGCGAGTTCGCCAGCTGTTATTCGTAACCCGAAACTCGAGCACTACCACTTCCGTATGCAGATACTGGTAAACGGCAAAGCCGAAGACTTTAGCAGCAAGGCATACCAGACTGGCTATGCTAAAGACCAGTGCAACGCCAACCTGCCAGAGCAGCCCATACACTTCCACGATAATAAAGACCAGTTTACCCACATTCACTGGGAGGGTATGACCGGTGGTATGGTAATGAAATACTACGGCTGGAACTATATCGGGGGCTTTGACAAAGCACTTGGGTACAAACTGGATGATATAAGCAATATTCAAAAAGTGACCACTCATGGCAACTATCTACCGCAAGTGCCCAAAAATGCCACATTTTATGTCTATACGGGTAACGAAAAAGGCTACAAACTACGCAGCTTCGATGACTGGAAGAATCAAGACCTCGAAGAGTTTTTTGGCACGACCAGCAACTCACCTGCTCATGACATCAATAAAAATGGTGGCGAGCAGGCCAGCCTGATGAACCAGTTATTCCCGACCGCCTATGCTCATGGCAACGAAAACGATAGTAAAGCTGATAATGATCAGGAAACTGAAACGGAAAAGTTAACCCGTATCAACAATTTGCTTGGTAACGTGGTGATATTCGTCCAAAAGGATAAACCAACCAGCCAGCAGATAAAAGACCGCTTTAATGACCTTGAGCCGTTATCGGACAGCACCTGCGGTGGATAGTGTTGAATCAGTAAAGCATTAGATATATTAAGCAATGGAGAACATGAAATGAACAGAACATACATAATAATCGCAGTAATTGTCGTCGCATTTATCGGCCTCATTGTATATACAAAATCTGCTTCGCCTCAAGTGGAAAGTGGTGGATCTAGTAATTACTACGGCAAGCTTGATAGTAAGGTTGAATTGACAGAATTTGTCGACTTTCAATGCGAAGCCTGTTATGCGTTTTACCCGACAGTAAAAGAGGTAAAAGAGAAATACAAAGACCGAGTAAAGTTTAGGGTTAGGTACTTCCCGATTTCAAGTGGCCACCAGTTTGCCCGTATGGGAGCGGCCAACGCCGAAGCTGCGGCTAAGCAAGGCAAGTTCTGGGAAATGCACGACAAAATATTTGAAGGCCAAAAGACATGGGAGCAGTCTCAGGATCCACAGGAATACTTTGACCAGTACGCAAAGGAGATTGGCTTGAATATAGAAAAGCTTAAAAAAGACATCAAAGACCCTATGACATCTGCGACGATTAACGCGGACTTGGACGAGGTAAAACGGCTCGGCGGTGATGGTACGCCGACGTTTGCCCTCAATGGTAAGAAGATTGAGAACCCAGACAATTCCGTCGAAGCTTTTACGAAAGTACTTGACGAGGCGCTAGAGACAACAAACTAATTTACTATAGAATGGAGTATATATGAAGTGCCCAATCGATAACGCAAAACTTGTCATGACTGAGCGGCAAAACGTCGAGATTGACTATTGCCCGAAATGTCGTGGTGTCTGGCTTGACAGAGGCGAGCTAGATAAGATTATTGAAAGAGTGAATAACGACCAAAAGAGCGGGCAGTCTGATGCATATATCCCTCAGACTGACTCTCCTTCAGGACGTGATGACAACCGCGGTTACGACAAAAAGAAGCGTCGTGAGTCGTGGTTTGGGGAGTTATTTGACTAACATGGTTAGGTATAAATTATAGATGGTTGATGTCAGTGCCGCTCGTGCCCTTATGGCCGACAGCTTAGGATTTCATATAATCTTCGCCCTCTTGGGCGTTGGTTTACCACTTGTAATCTTGCTCATCGAACAATTAGGAATACGACGCAATGATCCTCTCATTCTTGAACATGCCCGACGGCTGAGCATAGCAACAATCATTCTTGTCGTGGCTGGTGTTGCGTCGGGAACTATCATCTCAATCCAAATGTCGCTAATGTGGGGCAAGCTGATTGAATTTGGTGGTCCAATTATGGGGCTTGCTTTCGGCTGGGAGGGCTACGCCTTTATGCTAGAGGCCGTATTTCTGGCATTCTATGTTTCTACCTGGGGAAAGGTAAAGGGTTGGAAGCACTGGCTGTTGGGCATACCTGTAGCTATTGGTTCGTTTGGGTCAGCATTTGCTATCACGCTTGGTAATGCATGGATGCAAAATCCAGGCATGCTGAACATTGTGGATGGGGTGGTACAAACGGATAATCCGCTTGGGGCACTACTCACCAAAACAGCCTTTTTTATGGTGAGCCACTCGGTTGCTGGGTACTACCTTGCCACGGTACTTTGTGTACTCGGTATCTATGCTTTCTATACATTGAAGTTTAAGCCCAGCGGTAAAGATCGACAGGCAGTCAGACATATCATGTTTCGCTTGTCGGCTACAGCAGTGTTTTTTGTAGCGGTAACAGCTGTACTCGGGCATTTTCAATCGCAATACCTCGCAGAGTCGCAACCCCGAAAGTTTGCAGCCATAGAGCTAAACGAAAAAACTCGCACGAACGCTCCGTACATCATTGGCGGAGAGTGGCAAGAGGATGGTACGGTGGAAGGTGGTATACGGATACCTAGCATGCTGAGTATTTTAGCTGGCAACAATCCTTCAGCAGAAGTGAAGGGGCTGCAGGACTTTCCAAAAAACACTTGGCCGATGCTGTTTATAAATATTTTATTTGAGTCAAAGCTACTGCTTGTAGCGATCGTATCTGGCGTATCGATTTTATTTACGGCGCTGCATTACAAAAAACTACACGCTAAGTATCGTGCCTGGCGCTACAAAAAGCCACTATTGATAGCCTTGCTACCGCTCGGTCCACTAACGATAATAATCGTGGAACTTGGCTGGATGGTTGCAGAGTTTGGTCGTCAACCATTCGTGGTTAATGGTTATATGCGTACCGATCAAGCCTTTTCGGGGCAAATAGGTTCGTGGGGTTATATATTCCCAGTTCTGTTTATATTTTTGTTTATCGTTACGACGATTGCACTCTGGTTATTGTTTAAGAAGCAGGGCAAAATTAAACCAGCGAAAGGCTTACTGTAATGCCGGCACTCTGGTTTGTGATCGTGCCACTGATAATTTACATACCAATGTTTCTGGTTGAGTTGTATATTGCATTTCGTCGCATCGGTAAGCCCTTAGACAAAGGCGGTGAATATCTGCACGCTACCTGGGAAGCAACACATACCTTTCTGATACTAGGACTCAATTATTTCATGTGGCTATACAGCTCAGCGATAGTTGATGTTGCAAGATTAGTCTTTGTGCCGCTCATTCTGTTTGGTGCAGTATTCATTGTTCGGGCAATATTATATATGTATTTGTTCTATATCAAGAAATCTAACAAGCCAAATCTCATCGTTGACTGGTCATTTGCACTGTGTCATATCATACTGTTTGTTTGCATAAGCCTCGTTACTCTCACTACTGCCCAACTACTACTTGTTGGTAGCTATGAGCCAAATCATATCTTACTGCCATTGCTGTACCCAGGATTATTCCTGATGGTACCGCTTATAAGCGTTCCGTTATACTTTTTATATAAAACCAAAAAATAAAGATGGTGATAAACTAGACGTATGGCTCACGCGCATGAAACAAAAGATGGCAGTATAAAGTTTGGATTGATTCTCAATAGTTTATATACAATTGTGGAGTTTGGCTTCGGGCTCTTTACGGGTTCGCTAGCCTTGATTGCTGATGCAACCCACAACCTGACTGATACTTTTACGCTGACAGTTTCGTATTTTGCGAATCGGCTGTCTAAACGGGAGGCTAACGCAAGTAAGACATTTGGTTATGGACGAGCAACTATTTTGGCTGCACTATTGAACGCCAGTGTTATGATAGCCATTGCTGGATTTATTGGTTTTGAAGCGATACAGCGCTTTAGAAATCCAGTAGATGTTGAGGGCGGCATTGTTGCGATTGTGGCGACCGTAGGTATAGCTGTAAATGGTTCTATAGCCTACGTGCTATCTAAGAATCGAAATGACCTGAATATGCGTAGTGCTTTTATCGATATGGCGTTCGATGCACTGTCGTCACTTGGAGCTGTCATCGCCGGTCTACTAATGCTTTTTACCGATATGCCACACGTTGATGCTGTAGTAGGTCTTCTCATTGCAGTTTTACTACTCTACAACACTATAAAGATACTTAAAGAAGCTGTTCAAATATTGCTCGAGGGCACACCAAAAGATTTAGATATTACAGAAATAACCAATGCTATAGGCACTCACGACAAGGTACTTCAAGTCGATGACATGCACGTTTGGGCAATACGTTCAGGATACAACACACTCAGCTGCCATATTGTTATCGAGGAGGGCGAGTTGATAAATAGTCGCAAGATAGTAGAAGAGGTCAAACGATTACTACGACAAAACTATTTTATTGATCATGCTACTATCGAGGTAGAACTCGAAGAGTGCCTAGAACACGACGAACACGAAAAGCATTGAAAAAGACACCTGTTTTATCGCACTATCGCTTTTGAGTAGTTGTTGCCATAACACAACATCATACTTCGATTTTTCTTTAGAAAAGTCGAAGTCTCACGCGACCGGCTTCATCTCCGATAATTCATCACTGGCTTTTTTGGTCGCGTGATTTGTCTTTGGTTTACGCTTTGTACTCGGCTTTTTAATAGGCTTCGCTTCCGGCTCGATTATTTCCGCTTCGGCCGCTACTTCAATCCTTTTTGCATAAAGTTCTCTTGAGGATTTAAGGACCAGTTCGGCCGTCGATTCGCTGCCGTCCTCCCCAACAACAATAGTCATGCCGGACATAGGCTCTTACGCATTTGTGGTTGAAGTTCGGATGTAGTGCGAATATGCTGGCAGATTGGCTATTTCGCCCTGTTGAATGAATGGCATGAGAGACGAAGACGGCCGTTGGCTGTTTATAGGTAATATTCCGATGGCGGTTAATTGTCAATAGTGAACTCATGGGGTCGCAGGGGCGAACGGAATAAAAGGATACCCGTGCCTTCAAGTCGTACCGTTGTAGGTGTAAGAAAGAATAGAATCGCATGAGCGATTCTATTCTTTTGGGTAGGGAATGCTTGAGTCTGTCGGGGTGTCAGTATGCCTTTGTTGGGTCTTGTTTGCTGACAAGTTCTATCTGGAATAGCATATATGCCGCTGATATTTCAGTAGTTTGCGCATCTTTATCGTCAACATATTTTACGCTGATATTGCTCCCTATTACTACCTTCTGATTGTCGTAATAGCGCCCAGCTTTGTTCGTGTTGTAATCTGATATTACATCCGTGGGTGTTGTAACGGTAAATACGGTCCCGCTAGAAGATCGGATTGAGGTTTTGTTTCCATTGAGTCCGACAATTTTTCCTTGGATTTCTTTCATGATCATATTGCCTGAAATCCCGGCATTGCCGCCACCTGTGTACAGGTCGATTGATGCTCCATTTGCAACACAATCGTCATTTGGATTCCCATAGCATGTCTCTCGCTTGGATAATGATTGCCGTGCAAGTTGGTCGTAATTTTCAAAAGGCATAGACAGTTTTATTACGGCAACGAGAGTACGACCAGGATGATTGTCTGCATCGATACCTCCATCCTGGCTCCGCGTCATTGTGACACTGCCCGTCGCGACGTAGACCACAGGATCACCTTCTTTTATCTTATCGGCTATTGAATTTTTGCCATCAACAATATATTTCACGTTGTTGTCAGCTTTTAGTGTACTTTTAGGCCAACCGTATGTATCTATGCCGGCAAACGTAAATGAGTTTCCTTGCTTTGCTTGTAGATGCGTGGCTATAGATGCGACAACAATGGTTTGTTTGACCGGCTTGCTGTCGATTGTTAGGCTGTCTAGGTCGGGCATCGCCTTGTCTCCATATGATCGATTAGCCCAATTCTCAATTGCCTGTAGCTCGCAGTGTGCTTGTATTACGTCGCTGATGCGATCTGCTCCAATCGTTGCGCCCTTTTTGAGCTCATATCGCGTAGAACTTGCAGTGTCGCACCCGGAAGTTGAAAGTATCACTTCGTCTCGTCCACTTACAGACGTTTTCGATTCTAAAATGTGCACTTCAGGCTTTGCCCAAAATAATTGATATGCGGCATATGCACTGGTTGAAACAACAACCAATGCACCTACTGCGATTGCTACAATAGCGATTCTCGGCAAATGCTTAAATTTCATAATGAATGTCTCCTTTTTATTGACATTCATAGTACGAACGGTAGACGATAATATTTCAGAATCCTGTACTTTTTGCATAACCGTATCTGTAAATTGAGAGTCACCCGAATAGCGATCTGGCTTGGCGGCTAGTAGGAGGGCGTCGAAGTTTATATCTTTCATACAAGCTTCTCCTTGAGTTGTGATTTCGCACGGCTCATCCATGTTCCGATGGTTCCGGTGCTGGTGTCGTAGGCGTCGGCAAGTTCCTGGTAGCTTTTGCCTTCCCAAAAATAAGCTTTGATGATTTCTGCGTACTTTGGTGGTTCGAGCTCAGATACGAGCTTTCGGATGTGTTCAACCTCTTCCTGTTCAATATGTTTCGGAAGTATTGCCTCAAGATGAAGCTCTATGTTTTCGATATGTACTTTTCGTTTGTTCTTTCGAAGCATGTCGATGCAAAGATTAGTTGCTATACGATATAGCCAAGTAGAAAAGCTGGCTTTCTCAGTCTCGAATCCTGATAAGTTTTTGTATGCCTTAATAAATGCTTCTTGCGCTACATCTTCACCGTCCTGTCTATCCTTGAGGATATTTTCACAGTGGATAATGAGACCCGTTTGATATCGGTCTACGAGGGCACGATACATTTCGGTATCGCCTGATATTACTTGAGCTATGCATTCTTTTTCTTCCATCATGCTCATTATACGAAACAATCACTATAAATATTTCAACGATCCATGCGTTAAGTAGATATTATGACGAGTTACAAACCACCACTCCAGTTACTATTATTAATAGGAGGTGCGACTAGTCTGAGGGGTTATGTGAAATGGCCTATCTTGCTATTCATGTCATAAGCTGATATAGTATTAATTACACTGTTCCTATTTGCGATCTGAGCGAATTGATCTTTGAAAGAGGTGTTATATGTCAGGTGCGGCGAAAGCGGCAGTCATGATTTATTTAACAAAGGAACTTCGACGGATGCCGGAGCAGAGCGTCCTTTACGAGAGTAAATTGGTAGCAGATTTCGTCTGTACTGTTAGCGTAGAGGAGGTAGAGCGATGGTACAAATGTGTCGGTTTTGGTACGTCAAAGAAAAAGTCCGAGCATGCTGCTTACGAAGGAATTTTGTGCGACATGATCCTCGATGGCCATATCATTGATGGATGTGACGCCATCCTGAACATATCGACCGATCCCAAGGCCGGGAGTGCGCGAAGCAAGCTTTATCGGGACCGAGCCGTCGCGGCACGCCTTGCGCCTTATGTGTCGCGTGCAGTCGGAACACTTCGCAAGAGTCGTCATAAGACTGATTATTTGAACCACCTTAATAACTTCGCATCTGCAGTAGGTGTAACTATGACATTGGAGACAAATCAAGATCCGCGAAGGGGGTCGATGCACTGGAGCGCGATTGCTCGTATTGTCCTGCCGGACGCAAGTGAGCTTGCGTCTATCTATCACTATGACCACACCCGCTCAGCGTCGAGCAACAATTCTGCAAAGGATCTGATCGAACAGATCCTTAAGCACTACGAACAGTGATTCAATGCCTACCCGAACAATGATGTTCGGGTAGGCATTTTTCATATATAAGGCAGTTTTATGTCTCATCTAAAGTAGATCTCATCTCTGAGTCTATTTTGTTTGCTATGATGAGATATATGAAAGAGAAACATATCTACCTTGCTGGCAAGTTGAATTCCGATGAAGGTTCGGTCGAGGCGTTTGCTGAAGAGCTTGAAGCTGCTGGTCATACTGTTATGGAAAAGTGGTGGTTGAAGGAGGCTTTGCCTACACCGTATCTTGAAAATAGAGAGACCTCATCGCTCGCTGCCGCTGCTATGATTACGGCAGCGTATGAGTGTGACGTGTTTGTGTTGTTTGCTCGTGATAATATTCTCGGGGCGGCGGTTGAGCTAGGTGCGGCTATTGCAAGTACAGCTAGTAATCCAGAGAAAGTGGTAGTAGTGAACGGAGCTGAACATGTGAGGCAATCTGTCTTTTATGCGCATCCTGCTGTCATTGCGATTGATAGTCTCAAAGAGCTGCGCGCTATGGACTGGGTCGGAAAGCGGCATGAGTAGAAGGGTGGATAAGTGTATATGGTAATCAGAAAACCACGAGATAAGCCGGTGCATCATGCCGAAGATTTTGGCTTAGATGTTCTTGAGAGTGAGGATGATATGTTTCGTTGGTTTCTTCTTGCATACTTGTTTGGAAAGCCTATTCAGTCAGCTGTCGCTGCTCGTACATGGCAGTTATTTGTTGATCGTAAGCTTGATACTCCATGGACGATTAAGGATGCATCTCACCGTAGCTTAGTGAGACTTCTTGATGAAGGTAAGTATACGCGGTATGACGAAGTAACAGCGCGCGCACTCCATCTATGCATGGATTATCTTATTCGCGAGTATGAGGGTTCGCTGCTCTATATGTTTGAGAGCAGCGCTGACGAGGAGGAATTCTCTCGGCGCCTACAAGAGCTACACGGGGTTGGACCTAAGACAGCCGAAATATTTATGCGAGAAACCGAGGAGTTGTTTGCTCGACGTATAGAATAACTGCTACTATACTAATTACTATGTCACAAGAATACGCTCTCGGAACTATTGAACACGAAAACTCCACGCGGAGTACAGACTATTTGTATAGGATTTCAATCAAGAGTCTCATACGTAACAATGAAGGTAAAGTACTGGTCGTCAAAGAGTCTGGCAGAGATTACTGGGATCTTCCGGGCGGTGGGATGGACCACCACGAAAGTATAGAGCTCGCGATTGCACGTGAATTGAAAGAAGAAGTTGGCCTCGTGGGGGATTTTACGTATAAAATTATCGATGTCGATGAGGCTGCCTATGCAAAAGTGCATGATTTTTGGCAAGTACGGCTGATCTTTGCAGTGACCCCAGAGGTAATGGATTTTACTGTCGGCGAAGATGCGGATGAGATCGCTTTTGTTGATCCGGGCGAGTTTAAAGATTCGGATGAGGCTGTCGAACGAAAGATTTATCACTACGCAAGTATCGGTTAATAAGTGAGTAAGTCTGCGTAATATGTAAAAGGATCGACGCGTTTGTCGATCCTTTTACATATTTAGGTGTTCTTTTTCTTCTGTGATTTGAGCTTCTTTTTTAGAAGTCGTTTGCGTGTCGCGCCGTGCCAGTTCTTATGCTTAGCCATGATTATATAGTCCAATCGTTTGTTGTAATGAATTTATTATAGCATGTCTATAGCTCTTCGGCTTGCGGTTTTGACTTGGCCTATGGCAGGAAGGGGTGTGATGACGGTGTTATTATAGGTGTAGAGACCTGCTAGTATAGGCAGGAAGTAGAAGAGGAGGGTGACATGAACGAAATATTAGGATTGGATACGCTACTCAACCTATCGGGGAAGACTGCATTTGTGACGGGGAGCGCTGGTGGAATCGGTGAAGCGGCTGCAAGGCGTCTTCATGAGGCGGGCGCAAATGTGGTCGTGACAGATATAAACAGGGATGGCGCACGGCTTGTCGCTGAGTCGCTTAACGGTATTCGGAGTGATTCGGCGCTAGCTGTTTCGCTGGACATTAGCGAGGGTATACAGGTTGAGGAGGCGCTTCGTCGTTCGTTGGAGCAATTTGATGGTGTCGATATCTTAGTAAACAATGCGGGAATTTTCCCATTTTCTCCCTTGGCTGATATGACTGAGCCGGATTTTATACGTGTGATTGATGTGAATCTTCGCGGTGTGTTTTTGTGTACAAAGTTTTTTACAGAACATATGAAGCAACGTGGTCGTGGCGGAAAGGTCGTGAATATTACTTCGATTGATGCGATTCATCCTTCGATGGTAGGGTTGGCACATTATGATGCGTCAAAGCATGGCGTGTGGGGGTTTACGAAGAACATCGCGATCGAGCTGGCCGCGCATAACATCACCGTTAATGCGATCGCGCCGGGAGGAATTGCGACGCCGGGTACTGGAGCAAAAGATGGGGTACCTGCGCCAGGCAATGAGGCATTCATCGAGCGGATCCCAATGAGGAGGATGGGGCAATCGGATGAAATCGCAAAGGTAGTGTTGTTTTTGGCCTCTGATATGTCGTCGTATATGACGGGTAGCCAAGTGGTGGTCGATGGTGGACGACTACAGATGTAGTCAGTAAGTCACCGTTACGTAGTAATAACCCCTTTTCCTCGTTAAGGGGTTATTTTATGAGGTAAAAATATAACTTAGTGTATCATTGACACTAAGTTATATTTTTGCTATATTTTGAGTAGTATCACCTTGAAAGGAGACCGAAATGACAACAGGATTATTACTAGGAAAGTTTGCTCCTCTAACGACCGGTCATGAGTATGCGGTGCGACAGGCAGCTTCGCAGGTTGACGCGTTGTATGTCGTGCTTTGTTACGATCAAAAGTTTAACGATATGCAGTCAGAACGGATGAGCTTAGTACTGAGTGAACGTAACCGATATTTGTGGCTGCGAGAGACATTTAAGGACAATAAGAAGGTTCACGTTATCGTCGTCGATGAATCGAAGATTGACCCATATCCCGAAGGTGGTGCTGACTTTACGAAGCTTGTACGAGCAAAGCTACAGGATATACAAATGGAAGACGCCATAGACTTGGTATTTTCATCTGAGCCTACGTATGACGAGTATTTTGCCGCGTATTTCCCGGAAGCTCGACATGTTGTGATCGACGCTGACAGAGAAAACATACCAATCTCTGCTACGGCTGCTCGGAATGATATCTACGGAAAGTGGGAGTATCTTGCAGATGCTGTGAAGAAAGACTTTACTAAAAGTATTGTCGTGATTGGATGTGAAAGCACGGGTAAATCAACGCTCGTGAAGAATCTTGCGGAGTATTTTGACACTGTTTCTGTCCCAGAAGTGGGACGTACGATATGTGAGGAACGGTTCTTTAGTCAAGAAAAGTATATGAGCGAACAAGACTACGTAATGATTGCATATGAGCATAAGCTTGCCGAGAAGCGCGCTCAGCGTATGGGAAAAAAGTTTGTACTATCAGACACGAATAATCTCATAACGGAATTTTCCGCGCTTTGTATGGGACTCGAAAGTGACACACTCAAGATGCTTTCTGCGCGTGAATCGTATGACTTGGTGCTGTACCTTGATATCGATGTGCCGTGGGTTGCAGACGGGCTGCGACAAAACGGCAGTCCTGACAAGCGAAAAATGACAAACCAGATGTTGCTCGATCTATGCAAGGAGAGGTGTGTGAAGAATATCGTCTGTATAGATGGGTCGTTTGAAGAGCGATTTAAAAAAGCGGTAAATGCTATAGAAAAGATAATGGAGTAAAACGATGAAGAGTAATTTTTCAATCAAGATGATGATGCAGACTTTGTGGACGGATTTTTACGGATGGAGCGTAAAGGAGTATGCGTGGCTAGTGCTAGCTAGCCTTGCAATTATTGTGACGTCACTTGTTATGGGTGGAGGAATGATTGAGCTTATCAGTTCACTCACGGGTATAGTAGGGGCAATCCTGGTGGCTAAAGGTAAGATTTCGAGTTATGCCTGGGGTGTCGTGGCGACGGCATTGTATGCATGGGTCTCGTATGGCTATCAGCTCTATGGTGAGACTATTCTTTATACACTTGTTTTTCTTCCAATGCAGTTTATCGGATACTACTACTGGATCAAAAGTTCTTCGCAGGTGGGTGATGCAATTGTGGATGTTATCAAGCGGGCACTTAGTACGCGTCAGCGCCTCTTTACAGTCGGTGCGACGATTGCCGCAATTGTCGGATATGCAGCGTTTCTACGAGTTCTAGAGGGCGCTATGCCCGGTATGGATGCTGCGACAGCTATACTTTCTGTCACGGCGACACTCCTGATGGTAAGACGATTTGCTGAGCAGTGGATCGCGTGGATTGTCGTAAATGTTGTCGCAGTGACTATGTGGGTAGTGATGGTACTGCAGCACCAAGATCAGGGTTGGGCAGTACTTGCGATGTGGATTGTTTTTCTCCTCAACTCAATATACGGCTGGGTGCAATGGCGTACAGCGAAGGTCGAAGGCTAGGAGTGCGGAAGCTGATGTAGAAAAAGACAGTCGTTGGGCTGTCTTTTTCTATGTATAAATATGTAGTATAATAAGAAGATACTCATGGCAATGGAAATAGTATCTTCGCCGTCACTTGATCAGTCCGATGAAACGGACCCTGGGCCCCCTGGGCCGACATGCATTGAAGATTTAAAGAAAATTAGTATACGTCTCGGTGAGTTGTGGATGGAGCGACATCGGTCGGATCCGTCACGAGACGAGTGGGCTCAGATTAATGCTGATATTTTTGATCAATCAAACTTATTGATTTCTGGTGGGCTATTATTTAAAAATGCAACGATTTTTGACATTGAAGATAGGTATTTGATCGAAACTGAACTTTCGATTGCTTTGCAAATAAGGAAACAAGGCTGGTTTCGTCGTATCGGAAGACAAGCCTGTCACGGAGAAATCACTTACGAGGAATGGTAGTCGCTTGTAGTAAAAACCACTTTTTTTTCACGTGTTTTCACGGGCTATTATAAATACATAAGCATGACATAACGATTGCTTGTAAAGGAGGTTGACGCATGAAATTATCGACCAAATCACTCAGCTCATTGCTACTGACGACCGGTAGTATGATGGCATCGATGAGTCGAAAGGCTCGTGACACGCACCGACGCCATAGAGAAGAGCGACTTGAGCGGATTTTACAGCGACATGACCGTAAAGGTGAACTCCGAGCAGATTTACTAGGGCTTTCACCTATAGAGTTTCGTTATATGCAGAAAAAGTCATCTTTTGAGGAAATAGTGCGTTCGCGGGGATTTAGAAACACATACGAATTCCAACGAGCACTTTTTGGTAAGCTACGTGAAGAGTTGATTCAGCGTGGGTGGACTCGGCAAAAGATCGATCAATTTGTCATCGCTAGAAGTGCTCGTTTAAACTAGTCGAATAGTTATTTTGGGCGTATACTACCTAAGTAGTTATGATTATTGAGCAAGGAATAAAACTAATTGCTGACGGTGCGGTAATCCCCATTGTCCTGATTGCAGTGTATGCGCTTGTATGGAAGTTGCCAAAAGGTAGTTCTCGGTACGATGCATATTGTAGGATTCTTCTTGCTGGACTCACGGCTTTTTTGATCGCTAAGCTTCTCGGTACTGCGTATCAGCCAGCGACTGAACGGCCATTTGAGATATTAGGACTAACACCAGGCGCATCGTATTTGGATAATCCGGGATTTCCGTCTGATCATGCGCTCTTTACGGCGGCAATCACTCTTGCTGTCTGGGCTGAGACGCGCTCGAAGTGGCTCACGGGTATACTTGTCGTGTTGACACTTCTTGTTTGTATCGGACGAGTGCTTGCGCTTGTCCATACGCCGCTTGATGTCATCGGTGGTATTAGCGTCGCGCTGCTAGGTGGACTGTGGTACTTCAGTAGAGCCGACCTAGCTCTCTCGAAGCGAGCAGGCTAACAAGTTCTTTGCATTTCACGCTATTTAGTGATAAAATAGTGCAAAACAGGAGATGATGTATGGAACAGTCAGTCGTGTCTGATGGTCAGCAAAAATTTATTGATATGCAACCCTCGACAGTAGTCCAGGTCGGGCTTTTAGGTGTCATTATCGGTTCAGTAGCATGGCTCCTGACACTTCTTCTTAATCAGTATGTGATGGATGCGGTATTTTGCGGCAACCAGTCAACGACAAACATCTGCCTTAATTCAGGCGTAATCTCAGGGAATATTGTCCTTGTTTTTGCGACAATCGCGGGTGTACTTGGGCTTGTACGGCTTGGTGTGTATCGACCATTGCTCGTGGCGATTGCAGCTGCAATTTGCCTCTGGGGTGTGAGCGGATGGGTAGATGGGCTTGCGTGGTTTGAGGGGCTTATATGGACTGTCGTGATGTATGCAATCTGTTATACGGCATTTGCATGGTTCGCGCGAATTCGTATGTTTCTTGCGGCGTTGATTCTTGTTCTTCTTGTTGTTGTCTTTGCACGTATCCTTCCGACGTTCTTGTAGTGCTAATGCTATACTAGACGTATGGAGCAATTTATTCTTTTTATCGTACTTATAGTAGTGGTGGTTGGTTTTGGGGTGGTGATTGTTGTCTTAAACCAGCGACTCCGTGAGTTTAAAAATACCAATGCGGTTGATCTCATGAAAGCAGATGTAGTTGAGTTGTCGCGGACTATATCTCTGATGCAAGAATCAGTTGGCGATAAGCTTGAGCGTAGCAATGTGGCGATGCAGACGTCTGTACAGCGTCAACTCAGTGAGAGCGCGAAGTTGGTGGGAGATGTCACGCAACGACTAACGAAACTTGATGAAACGAATCGACGAGTCGTAGACGTGGCTGAAGAGCTAAAGACATTGCAGAATGTTCTACAGAACCCTAAGCAGCGCGGCGTCTTCGGTGAATATTATTTGAAATCAGTCCTCGATAACATATTGCCTCCGAAAAACTATCAAATGCAATATAAGTTCGCAGATGGTCAGATAGTTGACGCAGTTGTGTTTCTCGATAACAAACAAATTCTTGCTGTCGATAGCAAATTTAGCCTAGAAAACTATAATCGCATGGTCGGCGAGAAAGACAAAGTACGTCGGGCGCAACTGCTTGATGATGTCCGAAAAGACCTAAAGGGTCGAATTGATGAAACGAGTAAGTATATACGTCCATCAGAAAATACAATGGATTTTGCCTTTATGTTTATACCGAGCGAATCGTTATACTATGATCTTTTGATTGGCGATGTCGGAACGGGTAGCAGTGCGAGAGATCTTATTGAGTATGCATTTCGTGATAAAAAGGTTATTATCGTTAGTCCTACGAGCTTCATGGCATATCTTCAGACGGTCATGCAAGGGCTGAGAAGTCTGCAGATAGAAGAGCAGGCGAAGGAGATCCAGGTGCGTGTTGGTCAGCTAGGTCGTCATATAAGTGCGTATGAGAGCTTTATGCAAAAGTTGGGATCAAGTCTCGGTACGACGGTCAATCATTACAATACCGCCCATAAAGAACTTAAAAAGATCGACAAGGATGTCGTGAAGATTGCTGACACCGATCCGAGCGTCGAGCCTCTTCTTATCGACAAGCCACAGATGGATCAATAAAAATACCCGCTCGTTGGAGCGGGTATTTTTATGCGTTTAAGGATATTAAACGTCTTTGCGGTTTTGACCTGCATGAAGTACATCTTGCAGTGCAAAACCAAGTACGCCACCGATAAGCGGTGCGATGAAGTATGCTGCAAAAGCAACCCAGTCGATCTTTGCCCAGTCGGCAACACCACCGATTGCAAGAGCAACCGCAGGGTTAACGATCGCGTTTGCTGATGCGTAGCCTGCTGCTGTAACAGCGAAGAGCACAGCAACAAGAAGACCGAGACCTACTGTAAGTGCTTGTGCACTACGTTCTGTTATGCGACGAGCGTTTGCTACGGCAAATGCAAAGATTGTTGCACCGACGAGCTCAGCGAAGAACACATACCAGTGTGACTTGTCAGTCAATGCTGCTACCTTAAATAGCTCAGGTGTTTGTGCCTGACCCATCATTGCAGAACTTGCATCAGGAGCTGGCGCTGCACCGATGAAGAGTGTAAGGACAACGAGCGCAAATGCTGCACCGAGAACTTGAGCGACAATGTAGCCAAGTGCACGTAGTGTTGTCATTTTGCGTGTTACCCATGCACCGACAGTGAGAAGTGGGTTTACGTGCGCACCTGAAATTGCACCGACCGTAAGGACGATAGCAACAAGTGAGAATGCAACGTAAAGTGGCTCACCTCGTGTGCCCATCACAACTGCAGTCAACAGGAATGTCCCGATGAATTCAGCGATGAGTGCGCTAGCGATAAAGGTGCGATTGCTGGTTAGTCGTGTTGACTTAACAGGTGACGCAGTCTCAATGGCTTTGACAGTCGTTACTTTAGTAGTTGTTGTAGTTGGCTTGCTTGGCGCTGGAGACTTTTTGACAGTCTTCTTCGCGGCAGAACCGGCTTTTTTGGTAGCCATGGAATTTCCCTCCTTTATAGTGAAATTATGAGGTAAGTATATCACATAGTTCTTATTGTATGCAGTTACCCCTGATGGTTCGCAAGATGACTATGCCTAGGATAGGGTAATGGTAAAAATAAGGTATACTACTAGTATGGCATTATTTGTTAATCAAAATAGCGATAATCGCAGCAAACTCCAAGAGAGGTTGGCTGCTGAGCTTTCTGAAAAGGCTAAGAAAAAGGCACTTTTAGAGGCTCAGGAGCGTCCTGATGGCGTGGATGACTCGAACTATATCAAAGACACCAAGACGACAACGAGTCTTGCATGGGTCTGGATATTGATCGTCCTTTTTGCCGTCGCTGCTTCGATCGCTTACATGATACTTGCAAGTTAAGTCGAAATTGTATGACAATGTCGACTGTTTGTTTTATAATGGTTAACAGATGACAGATATAGACACTCTTCGCGACACACTCCTTGCTCGCATTCAGACACTCGAAACTCCGCATGATATTCTGAAGGCTTCTGAGTTTAAGGCACTTTACTCCGTAATTCCAACGCTCGATCCAGCTGAACGAGGAGCGTACGGTAAGCGTATTAATCAATTGAAGACGGAGCTTGAGGCTGCGGCATCTGCCCGTCAAGAAGTATTAGAAGACAGCAGTGTCATGCCGCTTGATATTACCGCGCCTTGGCAGCTCAACTCAACCACTCCCTTACTTCTTCCGACAGAGCAAGGGACTCAGCATCCACTCACACGAGAACTTGAAGAGGTAATCGATATCTTTACTCGCATGGGCTTTGATGCACATGAGTCGCGCCAGATCGATGATGACTGGAATATGTTTGGTGCGTTGAACTTCCCGGAAGGTCATCCGGCTCGCGATGGCTATGATACGTTCCGAACTGAAGAGGGGTATATACCGCCAGCGCATACAAGTACAATGCAAAATCGCGTACTCAAAGCCGGTAAAGCAAAGCTTGAATCAGGTAGTCAGATTGCAAGTATTAGTTATGGGCGTGTCTTTAGGAACGAGGATGTCGATGCGACGCATGAACATACATTCTATCAGTGTGAAGGCGTGTTTGTGAGCGATGATGCAACTCTTGGTCAAATGCTTGGAACGCTCCGCGCATTCTTTGAAGAGTATTATGGTCAGAAGTTAAAGATTAAGACTCAACCTGGGTACTTCCCGTTTGTTGAGCCAGGTCTTGAGTTTGCTATAGAAAAACCAGCTGCACTTGGCGGCAAGCCAGGTGATTGGTTGGAGATGTTGGGCTGTGGTATGATCCATCCAAATGTCCTACGGGCCGCCGACATTGATCCCGACAAATACCGTGGTTTCGCGTGGGGTGGCGGTATGGAGCGACTTGTCATGCTTAAGTATGGCATCGAAGACCTTCGTCATTTTGAATCAGGTAAACTAACTTTTTTGAGGAAATTCGCATGAACGAGCATATCCAAAATGTACTAAAAAATAACGCCCTTCTCGTCTTATCGACGATCTGTGATGATGGTGCTCCATGGGGAACCCCTGTGCATTTTGCGTATGATGAGAAATATCTGTATTGGTTCTCATTTGATAGCTCAACTCATTCAACAAATATCACTAGGGACGGCCGTGTGTTTATAACGGTTTTTAGCACTACACAAAATCCTACAGCAAAAGAAGATCGAAGTGCGTTATATATTTCTACGCATGCTCAAGCGCTCGAGGGTGAAGATGCTGTTGTTGCTCAAGATATATTCGCCGATCGTGTGAGTGGTGAGCGCAAACTCGGAGAAGGTGCTCACATGTATCGTGCTGCAATAGGCACACTTAATGAAGAGAAGTCTGATGGACAACGATACTATCTTCGGAGTAGTGGTCAATAATGATAATCTCCGTAAACTGGCTTAAGAAATTTACAGCTATTGATTTGCCAATCGATGAGCTTGCGACGCTGATCGGTGCTCGGTTGGTTGAAATTGAGGAAGTGATTGACCTGGGGAAGAAGTATGAAGGTGTTGTTGTTGCTCGCATTGTTGAATGCGTAAAGCTTGAAGGAAGCGATCACCTCAATGTTGCGAAGATAGATGACGGCGGAGTGATTGATGATATTGAGCGTGATAGTAATGGATACGTACAGGTTGTGTGTGGCGCGCCAAACGTTCGCGAAGGCTTGCTTGTCGCGTGGCTGCCTCCTAAGAGCACCGTCCCTGAAACCTATGCAGACACTGAGCCATTTGTATTAAGCGCTCGTAAGCTACGAGGCGTTATGAGTAACGGCATGCTTGCAAGCGCAAAAGAGCTGGATCTTTTTGATGATCACGATGGTATCTTGGAGGTTGATCAGGAGGTTGTACCAGGCACTCGTTTTGCAGACGTTTATGAGCTTAATGATTTTTTGCTCGATATTGAAAATAAATCTCTTACCCATCGACCTGACACGTTTGGTATTATTGGTTTTGCTAGAGAGGTTGCAGCTATACAGGGCAACGCGTTTACGACACCAGACTGGCTACTTGATACGAGCCCAAATTTTGTAGAGAAAAATGGCGACGTTACACCACCTACGGTGACAATTGACGATCCACTACTCTCTGAGCGATATCAAGCAGTTGTTCTTGCCGGAGCGGACGGGTCAATGAAATCTCCTCTTGAGATACAGACATACCTCTCTCGAGTCGGAGTTCGACCAGTGAGTGCTGTTGTGGACGTAACGAACTATTTGATGATGTTGACCGGACAGCCACTCCACGCATTTGATTACGACAAACTACTTGCTGTTGGTGGTGGAAAAGCAGATATTCATGTACGTGCGGGAAAAGACGGCGAAACATTGGAGTTGCTTGATGGTCGCACGATCACCTTGAGTAATAACGACATCGTTATTGCAAACGCCGATACGGCTATTGCGCTTGCTGGTGCGATGGGTGGCTCGTCAACAGAAATCGATAGTACGACAAAAAATATTATTCTTGAGAGTGCGACATTTAATCTTTACAATTTACGCAATACACAGATGCGCCACGGCATTTTTAGTGAGGCTATTACGCGCTTCACCAAAGGCCAGCCTGCTGCGCTGACCGCTCCAGTTCTTGCTTCTGCAGTGCGACTGCTGGCTGCATCAACTGGTGCAACTAGAGTAAGTGAGGTTACCGATACCCTTAAGACCTTACGTAACCCTGATCCAATCGAGCTTACTGTCAGTCAAGTCAATGCTGCGCTTGGAAGTAAGTTTAGCGCCGCTGATATTGTCGATACGCTTCAGCATACCGAGTTTGACGTGACTGTGAATGAAGATACGCATACGATGAATGTTGTGCCGCCATTTTGGCGATCAGATATTCATATTGGCGAAGATATTATCGAGGAGGTGGGTCGCCTAAATGGGTTTGATAGTATTGAGCCTAAACTGCCGTTAAGGGATTTTACGGCAGTTTCGCCAGATGCTTTTGATAAGACACGAGCCGCTCTTCGCCGAGCGCTTGTTCGAGCTGGTGCAAATGAAGTACTTTCCTACAGCTTTATTCATGGTGATATCTTGAAAAAGGCAGGTCAAAACCCAGAAAATTCATACCGAATCACCAATAGCATTAGCCCCGACTTACAGTATTACCGTCAGACGCTGACGCCAAGTCTACTAAGTCTCGTAAGGCAAAATGAAAAAAATGGATTTGATGATTTTGCTCTATTTGAGATGAATAAAACACACAGTAAAGCACATGGCCTTAATGACGAAAAAGTACCAGGTGAGATCGACTTTCTAGCTCTGACTGTCGTACGAAAAAAAGCGAGCGACGATGCGGCATTTTACCAGGCGAAAAAATACTTAGAGTATCTTGCAGGTTCGTTCGGACTTGAGCTTCGCTATGACCCAGTTGCAAATGATGTCGAATATCCCGTAACTGCTCCATTTGAGTATCGTCGCAGTGCACTTGTGACAGATGTACGATCAGGTGAGTTTATTGGGGTCATTGGAGAGTACAAAAAGTCAGTCGCAAAAGCATTTAAGCTGCCAGTCTACTCTGCAGGTTTCGAAATTGACCCACGTGCAATTCTTGCGGCGACGGCTAAAAACGGATTTGACTATACACCGATAAGTCGATACCCCTCTTCGGAGCGGGACGTATGCTTTAAGGTAGACGATGCCGTTAACTATGCGCAAATCGTCACCTCAGCTCAGCAAGCTCTGCAAAACGATAGCTCCGTTCAGTATCAGATTTCTCCACTCGATCTCTATCAAGCGGCAGATGAATCAACAAAAAATATTACTATTAGAATTCGATTGACGCCATTTACTGAAACGCTCACTGGTCAGCAGGTGAGTGAATACATAGATGGAGTGATCGCTGCGGTTACTAAAGAAACAGGCGCAACCGTTGTTTAGTCTGAACTTGATAAGAGTATGTCCTCAGATGCTTATCATAGTTGAGGTGCGACACTAAAGATATGACGGGATTAAACCACGCACTCACCGGTATTAGTATTGCTATTGTCGTTAAGCGACCTGAACTAGCCGTGCCGCTTGCTTTTCTATCACACTTTATTCTCGACATGACCCCTCATTCTTTGATGGATATTGCGAGCAAGAAGACGTTTCGAGGCTATCTTATCGTTGAGGCAATAACAATGGTGACGGTGACGATTGTCGCAATGCTACTTTTTCCAGACCAATGGTTTTTAATTGGGCTGTGTGCAGTGCTTGCGTTTCTGCCAGATATGTTGTGGCCGTTTTATCATAATGGCTCATTGAGAGAAAAACGATTCTTCAGGCCATTTTATCTTTTTCATCAAAAGATTCAGTGGTCTGAGACAAAGCGAGGTTTTGTGTTTGAAGGGCTATATGGAGCGGTGCTGATTATATTCTTACTATCATCGGGCGCTCATCCGATTATTTAGTTCAAAGTAGGGTACAATAAATAAAAGATGAAACCATTACTTAGTACATTGGGGTATGCCAAAGGGATATGGCCTTACTACCTAGGCGTCACTATTGCATCCGTGCTGGTTGCGTTGACTGGGATTGCTGTACCATTTATCTTGAGTTCGGCCACTGATTTAATGGTTCGGGTAGTCCAGGGCGGGGAAGCAAATGTCAGTGGTGCTTTATGGCTAGCTGGCGCGTTACTATTTCTTGATGTTGCAAACACGATTATTCGAAATTGGGGTGGGTATTTAGGCGATGTGATGGCGGCGAAGTTAAAAGCACAGCTTAGCACGCGGTATTTCGAGCACTTGCTGGAGCTTCCGCAATCCTACTACGACGGTGAACTCACTGGGACGATCATCAACCGACTCAATCGCGCCATCAATGAAGTTACCAACTTCTTGAATATTTTCGCAAATAACTTCTTTCAAATGCTCATTACGACAGTTATGACACTCATAATTGTGTGTTTTTATAGCATTGAACTTGCACTTCTAATACTGATACTCTATCCACTTTTCTTGTGGCTCACCGCAATCACAAGTAAAAAATGGCAACGTATGCAGACTGCAAAAAATAAAGAAGTTGATATAGCGAGCGGACGATTTGCTGAAGTTGTTACCCAGATGAAGGTTGTCAAAAGCTATGTCCAGGAGAAGCTAGAGCATCGCCATTTCCGAGTGAGATATCATAAGACGATTGATCTTACGCGTAAGCAGTCGCGATATTGGCATAATATGGATGTCGCTCGCGGCATGGTACTCAGTGTGATTTTCTTTGCAATCTTTGCGTATATATTCGTTCAGACAGTTGAACGACACTTTACTATAGGTGATATGGTGCTACTTATTACACTAGTAAATGCGCTCCGTATGCCTATTTTTAGTATGAGTTTTGTCGTTGATAGTTTCCAAAAAGCTATTACGGGAAGTAAGGATTATGTATCGGCCATGGAGCTTCACCCAGAAATCACTGATCGTAGTGGAGCGCGAAATATTACCATCACTAATGGTGCAGTCGAATATAAAAATGTTTCTTTTGCCTATAGTAAAAAGCACCCTGTTCTTAGTGACATTTCGTTCAAGCTTTTACCGGGTGAGAAAGTTGCCCTCGTAGGTGAGAGCGGTGAAGGTAAGACGACACTTTCTAACCTTTTGATGAGGCTATACGAACCTCAAAGTGGCGTGATCACCGTGGACGGCGTAGATATAGGTCATGTGACGCAGCGAAGTCTTCGTGAAAATATCGCAACTGTTTTTCAGGAGCCGGCACTTTTTAGCGGAACAATTCGTGAGAATATTGCATATGCACATCCTCGTGCATCACACGAGGCTATAGTGGAGGCGGCAAAAGTAGCGAATGCTCATGAATTTATCAGTAAACTTGAGAATGGCTATGACACAGAGATTGGTGAGCGCGGGATGAAGCTAAGTGGGGGTCAAAAGCAGCGTATCGCTATTGCACGGGCGACACTCAAAGATGCACCGCTCCTTATTCTCGATGAGGCGACGAGCAGTCTTGATAGCCGCGCCGAGAAGCTTGTGCAAGAGGCGCTCGATCGTCTTATGAAGGGACGAACGACACTCATTATCGCGCATAGGCTTAGTACGATTGCGCATGTTGATAAGATTGTGACGATAAAAAACGGACATGTTGATGAACAAGGCTCCCCAGCCGAGCTCTCAAAGACTAACGGTATATATGCTCAACTATTAAAGTTGCAGACAGGTACGACCGAGACGGCAAAAAAGAAACTACGTTCCTACGATATAGCGTCATAAGTTTGCTATAATAGTCAAAGTATTTAGTAGCATTTCAGTACGAAAGAATAGGGAGAGCGGTAGTGGCAGCAAGTAAAAGTCAACGAATTGGTATATGGGTAATTGCAGTAGTTATGACAATCGGAACGATTGGATCATTTTTTGTGGTAATCCTTGCAAATGATAATAATCGTAAAGAGCAGGCGCCTCAGCAGGAGTTGATGCAGCAGTATCAAGAGAAGGTCGCAGCCCAAGCAACGGAGCTCTCTACGAAGTACTTTGCGACGTTTAGCCCATTTGCTTCACGTGTTGCGCCATTCGATGCGGCGTCTATTACTGAAGTCGGCAAAGAAGACTTAGTTGTTGGTGACGGCGAAGAGATTAAAGAGGGTACAGCGTATAGTGCATATTATATTGGGTGGAACCCAAGTGGCAAGGTCTTTGATCAGTCGATCGATGGCGATAAACTCAAGGCGCCAATCGAAGGCGGAAACCTTATTGAGGGTTGGAATGAAGGTGTCGTTGGCATGAAAGTCGGTGGAGTTCGTGAAATCTCAATCCCAGCAGCAAAAGCGTATGGTGAAAAAGGAAGTGGCGAAGACATCCCAGCAAATACTCCAATTAAGTTTGTAGTGTTTATCATTCCAAAACCAGAAGCTATAAAGATGCCAGACTTTTCAAGCGCACAGCAATAAGCTATACTTTATATAGTATTAATAAGGATTCAACAATGAGCGATATAATTCACGATACGGTAATGGTAGGAAGTGGGCCGAGTGCACTTGCTGCGGCGGTATACACGACACGAGAAGACATAGAAACAGTTCTTTACGAAAAGGGCGTTGTTGGCGGGCTTGCAGCGATTACTGATAAAGTCGACAACTACCCAGGCTTTCCTGATGGTATTGAAGGTCTCACGCTAGCTGGTCAGCTCGAGAAGCAGGCTGAGCGTTTTGGCGCAGTGATCGAATACGGCGAGGTGCAGTCGCTACGAGACGATGGAACACATAAGACTCTTGTCGTTGATGGTGCTGAAGTAAAAGCAAAGACGGTTCTTATCGCCACGGGAAGTGATTACAATAAGATTGGTATTCCTGGTGAAAAAGAATACTACGGTCGTGGTGTCCACTACTGTGCAACCTGTGATGGCGCGTTTTATCGCGAAAAGCGCCTTGTCGTTGTAGGTGGTGGGAACTCTGCTGTGCAGGAAGCTATCTTTTTGACACGCTTTACGACACATATTGATCTTTTGGTGCGAAGCACGGTAAAAGCGAGCGAGGTACTGCAGCAGGAGCTTCAGAAGTTTGTTGACGAGGGTAAGATCACCGTTCATCTTGGCACTACACCTCAAGAGATTAAGGTGACTGAAAACAAGGTGACGTCAGTTGAAGCAACGAGAGGTGAAGAATCGATATCATTTGCTACTGATGGTGTGTTTATTTTTGTAGGACTCAAGCCAAATACACAGTTTCTTGCTGGAAGTGGTGTTGAGCTAGATGAACAGGGGCTTGTAAAAACAGACCAACATCTCGAGACTTCAGTGCCTGGCGTATTTGCGAGCGGGGATGTTCGAAGTGGTGCGACTATGCAGATCGCAAGCGCAGTTGGCGAAGGCGCAACTGCAGCACTTGCAATACGAGAGCATCTCGATGGAATGAAGCACGCGGAAGCTGCTCCTAGTCTTGCTGCATCACTATAGGTTGAAGACGGTAACTCCGCGAATCTTCCTAAGACTCGATACGTAGCCGGTTGAATCGCTCAGATACTACATCTGGGCGATTTGTTACTACGGCGTCGATACCCTTTTGCTGTAAAATCTCAGCAGTTCGTGGACGATCAACAGTATATGCGTAGGCGAATAGGCCTGTCTTCTTTGCGATCTCTAGGGCGAACTGATTAACATATAGACGATGGAAGCCGACTGCAGTAAGGTGGAGTCGACGCTGGTACGCTATAAAGATAAAAGGATTCTGATCGTGTAGCACAGCGAGATTTGCTCGTTGGCTGACAGATCGCACAGCACTCAGCTCCTTGCCCTTGAATGACGATAAAAGCACGGCATCCCAGTCGGAGTTTTTATATATGTATTTATTTTTTAAAAGAGTCGCAACTACTTGCCCGGACCCTTTACTTTTTAGTTCGATATTAAGTAGGATCTGACCGAAAAATTCATCAAGAACATCCTCTAGAGTAGTGAGTGGACCGACAAACTCAGTGAGTTCTGCATAAGTATGTTTTGCGACAGTGAGTCGTTTATGATATGTACGCATTGTGGTTGCATCATGGATCAAGACGGGGATAAGATCTTTCGTAAGACGTACGTCAAATTCGAGTATATCAGCGTCTGCCTCTACGCCTGCGCGCAGTGCTTCGAGTGTATTTTCTGGCGCTAGTCCAGCCGCACCGCGGTGACCAATAATAAGCATCGTTGCTCTTATCATAACAGATTTGGTACACTTGTAAGAGATAAGAAAAGGAGTATACCTGAAATGGCAGATTTTAACCAAGTACTAACACCTGGCAATGTCGACGATGGCATCGTCAATGTTGTCATAGAAATTCCGGCTGGTAGTAGTCATAAAGTTGAGTGGAACCGTGAACTTGCAGTGATGCAGCTTGATCGTGTAGAGCCAGCGATTTTCGCAAAGCCAACAAACTATGGTTTTATCCCGCAGACACTCGATGAGGATGGTGATGAGTTGGACGCATTGATTATCACAGACGAGCCACTTCCAACAGGTATCTTCCTTGAAGCTCGTGTTATCGGTGTCATGAAGTTCACCGACGATGGTGAGGTGGACGATAAGATTGTTGTCGTACCTGCAGATGACCGAAGTACGGGCAATGCAATTACTTCACTGGCTGATCTCCCGAAGCAGAAGCTTGCACAGATCGAGTACCACTTTAACCACTACAAGGACCTCAAGAAGCCAGGCACAACGACAGTTGAGCACTGGGGTGACATCGCAGAGGCAAAAGAGGTGATCCACGAATCTATTGAACGCTGGAATAATCGCACAAAGTAACGTATTGTTAAAATGAAAATAACCCGGACGCTCATAGTGAGCGGCCGGGTCTTTTCATCCGATTAGCTTGAAGGAAATGGTTGGAAGAAGCACCCCGCGATTATGACTAGACCGAGTACTACTACTAAGAGAATCCACGGTCCTACACCTGCCATGAATCGCTTCATGGTGTTTGCTGCAAATTGCTTCATGATACTCTCCATGCTAGAGGGTGATAATGATCATGTGTGTATTGTCTGGCTTTGGCCAATGCTCCTCGCTCGCCACCCAAGTGTGTAGCTGATGTATGGCGAAGGCATACAAGTGCCCGCGGCGCTTCTTTCTAGTTGCTTGCGAAGCTTCGTGATTGTTCCCGCTCTAATATGCTCGTCGACGAAACCATCTTCAACTCTAATCATTCCTGTCGGAGAGAGCGGTTCTGCGAAGTAGTCTTGTACTCGCAAGATTGAATCTTCATCGAGCAGAAAAAGTACTCGCGTCTCATTACCGACAACGTAGAGGTGAGCATTCAGTGTTTTTGTCATTGCCATGGAGGGGCGTCGCTTCCTCTTCGGATGAAAAGAACGATACTCGGTATGAGTACGTATACCTATATTATAGCATAAAAAACTATATAATACAATCTATGATTTTTGTTTGCGAGAGGCTTTGTCGCGAATAATCGCAGCGGCACTGCTGATGCTCTCGACGAGTCCTAGCTTGCGTAGTTGCATGCGTAGTTTTGCACGAGCATGACTGGTAGTAACAAGCTCTTGCCAGGCTTGCTTTGGGGATGACAGCTTACGTGTAACAACTTCGACGACATCACCATTTTGAAGTGGCTTGTCGAAAGCGTGTATCATGCCATTGACCCGGAAACTATAGGCGTGGCGAGCTATGTCGCTATGTACGAGGTACGCAAAATCTAGTGGTAGTGCACCTTCGGGGAGATTATAGATGTCACCTTTTGGGGAATAGACGAAGATACGGTTGCCAAAAAGATCTATATTGAGTTGATCTCGGCTGATTTCTTCATTTTCACCGAGTCGACTAGCAATTTCTTGAAGTTGAGTAATCCATTGAAGCTGAGTAGGTAGAGTACTTGAGCTACCTTTTTTCCTCGTGTAGTCTTTACTGCTTTTTTGTTCATGGTAATGAAAACTAGCAGCGAGACCGCGTTCGGCGTAGTCGTGCATTTCCTGTGTGCGAATCTGAAACTCTACGATCTGTTTGTTTGGTGTAAGTACTGTAGTATGGAGACTCTGATAGCCATTTGGCTTTGGTACGGCGATGTAGTCTTTAATACGAGATATCATTGGCTGGTACATTGAATGAAGGATACCCAGTACGCGGTAACAGTCTTCGTTGTTGTCCACGATAATGCGTAGTGCCATGAGATCATAGACATCATCAATGTTGCCTTGGAGTTTGACGAGTTTTTTATAGAGACTGTAGATACTCTTAACTCGACCATTTATTTCAACATTGATATTATGCTTTGCGAGCTCTCTTTCGACTTCTGTGCGTACAACTCCCAGCTTTCTTGTGCTCTTGCCTAGTCGTTTCTTCATGACTGACTGTAGATGCTTGAATTCTGCTGGGTCGAGATAACTAAAGGCGAGCTCTTCGATCTGCATGCGTACACGCCCCATACCTAATCTATCTGCCATAGGTGCGAAAACTTCAAGCGACTCACGAGCAATTTTAATCTGTTTTTCGGGCTTCATGTGCTGCAAAGTCGACATATTGTGCAGGCGATCGGCGAGTTTAATGATAATGACACGTACATCTTGACCGACGGCGATCAGTAACTTTGATAAGTTGTCTTTTGTCTGGGGGAGATAGCTATTGAGGTCTCGCATACCTGCTCTAGCCTGTGATACTTTCGTGACGCCGTCCACGAGAAAAGCCACATCCCGACCAAATAGATTTTCGATCTCCTCAAGTGTTGCATCGGTGTCTTCTACGGTGTCGTGGAGCACTCCAGCAAGAACGGTGTCGATATCCATACCCCAGTCTACTAGAGTGTAGGCAACAGCAAGCGGATGGATGATGTATGGTTCGCCACTTTTTCGTTTTTGACCAGCGTGGGCCTTTTTGGCATATTCGATTGCATGGTCGAGCTCAAGAAGCTGATCTTCTTCATAGAAATCCTTTGCGTAGTTGAGGAGTTCGCGCTTGTTCATAGTGTATCCAGTATAACAGTGGTCATGTAAATAAAAAACACAAAAGAAAAAGGGGCGCCGAAACGCCCCAATGTCACCTCTCAATTATCTGTAGGGCTGCAGGTAGTCCTCCAGGAGAAATAGTGTTTCGGTTCGCTCTACACTCGCTAATGTCGAGTGAGCTGATTTCTGCACTGCTTGCTGCGGAGCGAAGCGCCGACATAACTCTTAATGTACCTTCTTCGACGTTGTATGTTTCGTCCGTAGCTACTTGAATCGTGATCGAAATTACAGCTTTCTTGCCGTTAGTATCGAGACCTGATCCGGCGGCAGTAAATCCATAGACAGCCATGGTTCCTACTTTCTCCAAAATGTAAGATGACATAACTATTTTAACATAATTAGTATATATTGTAAAATACCACGCCTGTATGGTATCTTAATAGTAGGGAATAAGGAGGTGATTTCTGTGGATGCACTACTTTGCAGTGATGAAGGCTTCTTCGGAGGCGCTGGAGTATAATCTGACCGATCCCGTCCCCTAGTTGTATTTTGCAGCTAGGGGACTTTTAAATTTGCACCTGATTGACTCCTTGGTATATAGTAGAGGACGAAAGTACTAATGCTTAGGAATAGGAGCACTAACGATACATGAGTCAAACAAAACTCGGAATTAATGGTTTTGGCCGAATCGGTCGCAACGCATTCAAAATTGCATTTGAGCGTAGCGATATAGAAATTCTTGCGATTAACGACCTGACAGATACAAAAACACTTGCTTATCTACTAAAACACGACAGTAACTACGGCACGTATCAGCACGAAGTCTCTTATGATGACTCGAGTATTATTGTCGACGGTAAGCATATCAAAGTCCTTGCAGAGCGTGACCCTGCTGCACTTCCATGGGGTGATCTTGGCGTTGAGCTCGTGATTGAGTCAACAGGATTTTTCACTGCAAAAGAAGACGCTGAAAAGCACATTACTGCAGGCGCAAAACGGGTAGTGATTAGCGGTCCGACAAAGAGCGAGGGTGTTGATACTATCGTGCTCGGTGCAAATGATGACAAGATCGAAGGCGCAAGCCACGTGATTAGCAACGCAAGCTGTACTACCAACTCTCTTGGGGCTGTCATGGCAATCCTTGATGCTGAATTTGGCGTAGAGAAGTCACTTCTTACGACGGTTCACAGCTATACAGCAAGCCAGGCACTTCAAGATGCTCCGAAGAAAGATCTTCGCGAAGGTCGCAATGCTTCTGAGAATATCGTCCCAACGACAACTGGCGCGGCGATCGCAGTAACAAAGACACTTCCTCAGCTTGCTGGTAAATTTGATGGCCTCTCAATCCGCGTTCCGACATCAGTTGTATCGATCAGCGATGTAACGGCACTATTGAGCCGTGATGTTACTGTCGATGAAATTAACGGTGCTTTCAAAAAAGCAGCCGCTGAGCCATTCTATCAGGGAATCTTGGCCGTGAGCGATGAGCCACTTGTAAGCCGAGACTATATCGGCAACAGTAACTCCGGAACAGTCGACCTTGCGCTTACAAAGGTAGTTGATGGTAACCTCATTAAGATCTGTGTATGGTATGACAACGAGTGGGGCTATAGTAACCGACTTGTTGAACTCGTAGCAGACGTTGGACGATCACTCGATAAATAGATACAAATATACTTGTATTAAAAAATGAAGAGCATTGCGCTCTTCATTTTTTAATACAGCATAAGAGGCTTGCTCCGAACCCTTATCCCGCTTATACTAATAAGCATGAAGATTTATCTCGGCTCTGACCATAACGGCTATCATATGAAAGAAAAAGTTTTTGCCTACCTGGCGAAGCGAAAATACGATGTCGAAGATGTCGGTGGAAAAGAACTTGACCCGGATGATGATTTTCCTGAATTCGCGCAGGCAGCTGCGATCCAGATTATCGGCGATACGAGTAAAGATCCACGAGCTATTTTAATTTGTGGTGGCGGTCAAGGTATGGCGATGGCGGCAAATCGCTTCCGAGGTATTCGCGCCAGCGTCATTTGGGACGCTTATGAAGCGAAGATGACGCGCAATGACAACGACAGTAACGTACTGTGTCTTCCGGCGCGTATTCTAGAGAATGACGACGAAGAGTGGCAAGATATTATCGATACATGGCTCCATACTCCGTTTGCAAGTGCACCTCGCTATAAGCGTCGAAATACGCAGATTGATGAGTTGTCGTAGATGAGTGTTATTGCCCCTGCAGTATTGTCCGATAGCCCAGAAAACTATAAGACTCAGCTTGAGCAGATCCATACATTTGCGAAGCGAGTTCATATTGATCTTAGCGATGGTACATTTGCGCCTACAACGACAGTGAATGTTTCGCAGATATGGTGGCCACAAGATTGGTTGATTGATATTCATGCAATGGTGGCAAATCCTACTCAGTATCTCGACACACTTATCTCGTTGAAGCCTCATATGATTTTGTTTCATGCAGAAGTACAGGAAGATCTTGTTCCAATTTTTCAGCACATAAAGCAGTATGACATCAAAGCGGGAATTGCGGTGATGCGTACAACTGTGCCATCGACAATTGCCGGAGCACTCGAGGCTGCTGATCATGCAATGATTTTTAGCGGAGACCTTGGAAAGTTTGGGGGTACTGCCAGCCTTATGCAGCTTGAGAAGATACGACTGATAAAGAGTATCAACTCTAGCCTTGAGATTGGCTGGGACGGAGGAGTGACAGTTGAGAATGCGTATAGTCTGGCGCAGGGTGGCGTCGATGTTCTGAATGTCGGCGGTTCGATCCAGAAGGCTGCTGATCCTCAAGCTGCTTATGCTACACTAGTTAATGAGATTAATAAACAGGGGGTTATTTAGGCATCATGAGGGGGCAACTTACGGTCGCGCAGGTGGAGCAAAAAGCTGCACATATACGCGAAGATATTATTCGCATGCTGGAAAATGCAGGTAGTGGGCATAGCGCGGGTCCACTCGGTATGGCTGATATGCTTGCTGCGCTTTATTTTCATATTATGCGTCTGGATCCAAAAAATCCAGAATGGGAAGATCGAGATGTCTTCTTTTTGAGCAATGGTCATACAGTACCGGTGCAGTACGCAGCGATGGCTGAGGCCGGCTACTTTGAAAAAGATGAACTTATGACGCTCCGAAAACTCGGTTCTCGTCTACAAGGACATCCAGAACGTACGAAATTACCTGGTCTTGAAAATACGAGTGGCCCACTCGGTAGCGGCCTGAGCCAAGCCGCTGGGTATGCATACTCACTTCAGTACCTCGATAAACAGCAGCATCGCTTTGTCTATACGATCATGGGTGATGGGGAGCTGAACGAAGGAAATATCTGGGAAGCTGCTATGTTTGCTGGGAAGTACAAGCTTTCACAGCTCGTCGGTTTTATCGACCGAAATAATATCCAGATTGACGGCACTACCGAAGAAGTTATGCCACTTGAAGATCTTCGTGGTAAGTGGGAATCATTTGGCTGGCATGTGCAAGAAGTCGACGGACACAACGTCGAGAGTATTATTGATGCTGCAAGCATGGCTCGGGCAATCACGAACAAGCCGAGTGTGATTATTGCGCATACAATCCCAGGAAAAGGTGTCGACTTTATGGAGTATGACTATCATTGGCACGGTATGGCGCCAAATAGTGAGCAGGCAAAGATAGCACTAAAAAAGCTACGGACGCTGAACGGTAAAATTACTTCGGGAGAGAACGAATGAGCCATTATCCTCTACAATCAAATATTTTCGACGACGAAGTCGCAAAAGAGCCGATTCGCGCAGGATTTGGTCGAGGCCTAAAGGCTGCTGGCGAGGCGGATGAGCGTGTTGTTGCCTTGTGTGCTGACTTGACTGAGAGTACGCAAATGCATTTGTTCAAGAACGCATTTCCTGAGAGGTTTATAGAGATTGGCGTTGCCGAGCAAAATCTCGTGACTGTGGCAAGTGGGCTCGCTCGAGCGGGTAAGATTCCCTTTACGAGTAGTTACGCAGCATTTAGTCCTGGGCGAAACTGGGAGCAGATTCGCACTACAGCAGCGCTCAATGAACAGCCAGTAAAGGTTGTGGGCTCTCATGCAGGAGTGAGTGTGGGGCCGGACGGCGCGACACACCAGATGCTAGAAGATATCGCTCTTATGCGCGTACTACCTCACATGGTTGTTGTGGCGCCTGGCGATAGCGTTGAGGCGGAAAAGGCTACTAAGCTTATCGCCAAGAATGATAAGCCAAGTTATCTACGGCTTGCTCGAGAAAAAACACCGATTTTTAGCACTGAAGATTCGCCATTTGAAATCGGTAAAGCCTATGTACTTCGAGAGGGTCACGACATCACGCTTCTCGGAACGGGAACGATGACATATGAACTACTCGTTGCGGCAAAAGAACTTGAATCAAAAGGCGTTTCAGCGGAAGTTGTTCATGTTCCGACGATTAAGCCGCTTGATGAAGAGACGATTCTTGCGAGTGTACGAAAAACTGGACGTGCGCTTAGTGCTGAGGAGGCGCAGATAGCTGGAGGCTTCGGTAGCGCTATCGCAGAACTGTTAAGCGAGAAAATGCCAACACCGCTTTGGCGAGTTGGTATGAGGGACCGCTTTGGCGAAAGTGGTAAACCGGATGAACTACTAGACCTCTTTGGGCTTACTGGTGAGAAGATAGCTGTTCAGGCGAAAGAATTTATTAACAATACCCCGCAATACCATAGAGATTATTAGGAGGAAAAAATGACAAAAATTGATGTACTGAGTGTCGGTGATATTGTAACTGATGATTTTATAAAACTTTTTGACGACCAAGCACGAGTTGATCATGAAGACGGTGACTCGCGAATTAGTATGCAGTTTGGTTCTAAGCTGCCGTTTGAGAGTGCACAGCTGTTAGTTGGTGTGGGTAATGCACCGAATGCTGCTGTGAGTTTCGCTAAGTTCGGACTTAAATCAAGCTTGGTGACTAATCTAGGTGATGACAAGCGCGGACGAGACACTGTCGCTGCTCTGCAAGCACGGGGTGTTGACACTGAGTTTGTGAAGCTGCACTCGGGTAAAAAGAGTAACTATCACTATGTGTTGTGGTATAAAGATGACCGAACAATTCTTATCAATCACGAAGCGTACACCTACAAGTGGCCGCGCATTGATGCTGATGAACTACCAAAATGGGTATACTTTAGTTCGATAGCAGAGACTGCTGTCGATTATCACGATGCGCTTGCAGATTGGCTTGAGCGTGAGACAAGCGTGAAGCTTGCCTTCCAACCAGGTACGTTCCAGATCAAGCTTGGTGCTGAGCGACTAGCTCGACTCTATGCACGCACTGAAGTACTAGCGTTGAACCGAGAAGAGGCGGTTCAAGTAACTGGCGGTGATTACAATAACGTTCATGAGCTATTTGATAAGATTCATGCACTTGGACCGAAGATCGTGCTGATTACTGACGGACCTGCGGGTAGTTATGTGTCGGACGGTGCAAATCGATATAAGATGCCTATTTACCCAGATCCATCAGCGCCGAAAGAACGAACAGGTTGCGGTGATGCGTATACAAGTACATTTGTTGCGGCACTTGCAAAGGGATATCCAATCGAAGGTGCTATCCAATGGGCTCCAATTACTCCTACGAATGTAGTGCAACATGTTGGCGCTCAAGAAGGATTACTTGACGAAGAGACGCTCAAAGAGTGGTTGTCTCGTGCTCCCGAATGGTATAAAGCAGAGAGGATTTAATTATATGAGTTTAACAATTAGTCAGATTCGAGCAAACACGCTTCGAGCTCGCCACCTTTATCAGCGAACACGACGTCAAGGGTTTGCTGTCGGTGCGTTTAACATCGATAACCAAGAAACGCTTATTGCGGTAGTGCGCGCAGCCCAAAAGCTGAATTCACCTGTACTTGTTGAGGTGAGTGAGGGTGAGGTGAAGGCAATGGGGCTCGAGAATATCCGTGATCTCGTTGACAACTACAAAGAAGAGTATGGTGTTGAGATGTATCTTAACCTTGATCATAGTCCGACGGTTGACGACTGTAAGCGTGCGATTGATGCAGGATACGAGTTTATTCACATTGATATTTCACAGGCAAACCACGACGCAACGACAGAAGAGATTATTGAGAAGACGAGAGAAGTTGTTGAGTACGCTAAGTTTACTGGAGCGCTTGTTGAGAGTGAGCCGCATTATTTTGGTGGTAGTAGCAATATCCACGAAGAGGCATTCGACTACGAGACTATCAAGAAGACGTTTAGCACGCCGGAAAGCGCCAAATCATTTATCGACGCAACTGGCATCGATACGTATGCTGCTGCAATCGGTAACCTGCACGGAAAGTACCCAGTGCCAAAAGTGCTTGATCTTGAACTGCTGCAGCAAGTGCGTAATGCAATTGATATACAGATTAGCCTGCACGGCGGTAGCGGCACCCCGCTTCATTACTTTGAAGAGGCGGCAAAGATTGGTGTAAGCAAGATCAATATCAATAGCGATATGCGCTATGCATTTCGAAAGACACTCGAAAAAGTGCTTGCGGATAACCCAAAAGAGTATGCTGTTGTGAAGCTTATGCCTGAAGTATATCAAGCGGTGCAAGTAGTAGTTGAGGAAAAGATTCAAGCCTTTGGTAGTGCTGGTAAAGCAGTCGTTTAACTAGATTTAGTTAGTAATTAGTTTTTTCGCTCGCGTCACATGTATCTTCATACCCAATAAAGAAGGTGCTGTCGCGGGCGATATTCTTTATCTTGCTGGCAACGGATATACCCTCATGGTGGGCGCTTACTAATATATTTGCATAGGACTTCGCATAGAAGTCAATGTTTTTATCAAGTCGGCTCAAATTAACCTCGTCGGCAATCGCACTAGCTACAATATCTTCTGGTGAATGGTATAGTATATGTGTCATTTGTAGTTGCGGAGCAACAATGTTTTGCATGTCGGTGTTGAGGTACAATCCTGAGTTGTATAGCTCGCTCTTCTCTTTAGGAATTTGGCTAAGGGTTTTGACCATAGGTACGATACTTGAAACTGCAAGTTCTGCGTGAAGACATAAACGAACACCTAATGATCCTATACTTCTCTTTTTCTCTTGACCTACATCTTCGTGGACTTCTGCGTCACCGAGGACTTCTTTTCGCAATTGTTTCTCTTCTTCGCTTAGGACGTACTCCTGTTTGAAGTGCTTACCCGCAAGAGCCATAGCACGGAGCGTCGTCTCCCAGCCTGCAGCTTCATACTGCTCTTCGTATTTAAGGAGCTGATTCTCGGGAGGCAACGTATTCATGGAATGATTCTACTCCGAAGGACTATTGTTCTCAAGCATAAGTGATATACTAGTGTAAATGAGTGGGCGACATACAAAGATTATTTCGGTTGGTGCTGCTGTTCAGGATGTATTTTTGAGTAATAGTCCTGAGTTCAAGGCAGTAAGCGAGCGACCAGATGAAAGTTTTATTCAGCTGGAACTAGGCGCAAAAGCTGATGTTAATAACATCACATTTAGTACGGGTGGTGGCGCGAGTAATGCTGCAGTAACCTTTGCTAGGCAGGGTCTTCACTCTATCTTTATGGGGACAATTGGACACGATCCAGCAGGGATGGCTGTACTAAACTCACTGGATCAGGAGAATGTCGATACGTCACTTGTCTCTTATAGCTATAGCTATAAGACTGGGTACTCAGTGTTACTTCTTGCGCCAAATGGCGAACGTACTATCCTTACTTATCGTGGAGCCTCGACGCATTATCATAAAAAGGATTTTAATCTTGAGGCCCTTGATGCTGATTGGCTGTATGTTTCAACATTGTCGGGCAATCTCGAACTGCTCTATTCGTTATTCTCGCAAGCTAAGGCTCGCGGTATTAAGATCATGTTTAACCCTGGAAAGCGCGAACTTGCTCAGCGCGAGAAACTGGTAGCCCTTCTCGAGGACGTTGATGTGCTTTGCGTTAATCGTGATGAGATACAACAAATTGTTGAAGGTGCGAGTCTAGAGGAACTTGTTCGACATGGACACCACTACTGCCCAGTGGTAATTGTGAGTGATGGGCCGAATGGTATTGTTGCTAGTGATGGAAAGACGATAGTACGCGCCGGAATGTATCATGACGTGAAGGTTGTCGATCGTACGGGGGCTGGCGACGCATTTGGTTCGGGATTTTTGTCGCAATGGGCACAAGGAAGGTCACTTGTCGAATCGATCATTTTCGCAAGTGCTAATTCGACTTCAGTTGTCAACCATATTGGTGCAAAAACGGGAATTCTACCAAAAGGCGTCAAGCTTCATCACATGCCTATACATGAGAAGCCTTATTAACATAAGCATGATATAATCGATCTAGTTATGGCACGATTTCTTAAAGACTTATTAGCAAACGATCATCCGTTATTTACGATTAATCTTCAGCAGCTTGAACGAGCAACGGGAGGCGCAGGAGTTGATACGCGATTGATTTCCGATATTACGCACAGTGCTCATGGAATTATGCGTCAGCTACATCTCGATAGTAATGATACGACAGGGGAAGAGTTGTACTGGGCGCTTTGTTCTGCAGTTCGGATGGGAAAAGCTGAGAGCCTTCTTGCGGATAGTCACTACGTACTATTTAACGTACAGGACGGGCCTATTTCTTTTAATTTACAGGATGTTATAGAAAACGCGCACCACAGCTTGCCGTATCTTGATAGAACTGTTTCACATGGACAGCGACACCTTCGGGCAGAAATTGTACGTCGTTACGCTGATCACGATAGGACGAATAACGAAATAGTCCATAAGCTTGCTAAAGAAGCTGATATAGAGCATGCCATCGATGTCGACTACCAGCTCATGTATCCTGAAAAGAAAATTCATACACCTTCGATACTCGCTATTGGAGATATTGTGACAGATGCTTTTGTGAAACTACGCGAAGACCAGGCTGAGGTGTTTGTAGACGAAAAGGGTATTAAGCGTATTAGTATGGAGTTTGGTAGCAAGCTACCATATGAGCGCGTTGATATCGTTCAGGCGGTGGGGAATTCAGCAAATGCGGCAGTGGCATTCGCACGACTTGGGCTCCAAGCAGGGCTTATGGCGTTCATTGGTGACGATCAGGCAGGACGGGATTCGATGAAGTATCTTGCCGGCGAATCAGTCAATACTGACACTGTATCCGTGCAGTCAAAACATGCGACAAATTATCACTATGCACTGCGATATGAAGCTGAACGAACGATTCTTATAAAATACGAGGATTATGACTATGTCTGGCAGGAGCCGTCCGAGGAGCCTGACTGGCTATACCTCTCGATGCTCAGTAAATCATCATGGGAGCTGCACGAGGATATGTTGAAATACCTTGACGCTCATCCGTCAGTAAAGCTTGCTTTCCAGCCCGGAACATTCCACTTTGAATGGGGCACAGAGAAATTGGCGGAGATATACAAGCGCTCTCATATTGTGTTCATGAACAGAGAAGAAGCGGCACTTGTTACCGGTGAGTCATTGGAGTCAATCCTTGCACTTATCGCTGGCTTACATGCACTAGGTACGGATATAGTAATCGTAACTGATGGACCAGACGGCGCGTATGCATCTGATGGTGAAAAGACGTTTATGATGCCGAACTATCCAGATCCTGCGCCACCGAGTGATAGAACAGGTGCTGGTGACGCCTATGCTTCAACAATTACCGCAGCGCTTGCGCTAGGAGAATCGCTCGAGACGGCACTTCGATGGGCACCTATAAATAGTATGAGTGTCGTACAGCAGCTTGGTGCGCAAGCAGGTTTATTGACAAAGCCTGCGATCGATACGTACCTTTCAGATGCGCCAAGTGATTATCATCGTAAAGAAATGAGTGAGGGGTAGATGCGTTATCAGATTTGTGTTTCCGGAGCGGCAAGTGGGAGTACGGTTACAGCCTCTCATCAGTTAGCCTATGAGTTGGGGCGAGCAATTTCTCTTGCTGGTAAGACGCTTACAACCGGTGCAACAGTTGGGCTACCTCATTACGCTGCAATGGGGGCTGTGAGTGTTGAGGGGAAACGTGGTATCTCGATAGGCTTTAGTCCTGCCAGCTCATTTCGTGAACATGTCGCAACGTATAAGTTGCCTACAAAAGAGTTTGACTACATTAACTTTACAGGTATGGAGTATGTTGGCCGCGATGTGCATCTTGTTCGAAGTAGTGACGCCATAATTACTGTTGGTGGGCGCATGGGGAGTTTGCATGAACTATCTACAGCACTCGAAAGTCGCAAAGTATGCGGCGTACTGCTCGGTAGTGGTGGGCTTGCGGACTATGTTCCAACGCTACTTGAAAATATTGAAGCTCCTGGGGCAAAAGAAGTAATCTATGACACTGACCCAAATCGCCTCGTTACTCGAGTCATCGAGACACTTGATAAAAAGTACGCAGACTTTGTTCACGACGGTACCGACAGTCACGTCAGCGCGAAGCGCGCTGGTCGCGGATAGCAACTAACTAGCTTAGACGAGATATTTATTTAGCTGTATACTAGATGTAATGGATCAGAAATTTCGTCTCGAAACAAAATACCAGCCGATGGGAGACCAGCCTGCGGCTATTGCTCAGCTTATTGAAGGGCTTGATAAAGGTGAGCGTGAGCAGACACTTCTTGGCGTGACAGGCTCAGGTAAGACCTTTACGATGGCGAACATTATTCAAGACAGGCAAGTGCCGACGCTTGTCTTGGCGCATAATAAAACTTTGGCTGCACAGCTATTTAGCGAATTTAAAGCCTTCTTCCCGGATAATGAAGTTCATTATTTTGTCAGTTATTTCGATTATTATCAGCCAGAAGCATACATCTCCAGTAGTGATACGTATATTGAAAAAGATAGCAAAATCAATGATGAGATTGACCGACTCCGCCACTCGGCGACAAGTGCACTTTTAACGCGTCGCGATACGATTATTGTTGCGAGTGTGAGCTGTATCTATGGTATTGGATCACCGGATGATTATGCGGAGATGTCGATTACCGTAAAAAAAGACGAGCCGCGCCAACAGGACAAATTTATTCGTTTGCTCACCGATATCCAGTATCAGCGCAATGACATCGACTTTCATCGCGGTACTTTTAGAGTAAAAGGCGATGTTGTGGATGTATTTCCTGCAGGAAGTGACGTGGCGTATAGAATTGAGTTTTTTGGTGATCAAGTCGATCGCATTACAAGGATTGACCCGCTTACGGGTGAGATTTTAGGTGAGCCACATGAAGTGCAGATTTTCCCAAGCAGTCACTATGTTACGCCTAAGCAGAAGGTTGAGCGAGCGGTCGAGAACATCAAAAAAGAGTTTGAAGAACGCGTGGAGTGGTTTGAATCTCACGATAAACTTCTTGAAGCACAGCGACTTAGCCAGCGAACGAAGTATGATATAGAAATGCTAGAAGAGACGGGGTTTGTTAAGGGGATTGAGAATTATAGCCGATATCTTACAAATCGTGAACCGGGTGAGCAGCCAGCAACATTGATGGATTATTTTGCTGATGACTTTTTGCTGCTCGTAGATGAAAGCCACATGACGCTTCCGCAAGTTCGCGGTATGTATAATGGTGATCGTGCACGAAAAGAAGTTTTGGTTGAGCATGGCTTTCGATTGCCGTCGGCACTCGACAATCGTCCACTGACGTTTGGTGAATTTGACCGTCACATCAATAAAGCTATCTATGTTTCAGCTACTCCCGGAGATTATGAGCTCGAGCGTACCCCCGAGCCGGCGCAACAAGTTATTCGTCCAACTGGACTCCTCGATCCAATTATCGACATTCGCCCAACCGATGGCCAGATTGATGATCTGATTGCTGAGGTGCGAGAGCGAATTGAAAAAGAGCAACGCGTGCTAATCACGACACTGACAAAGCGCATGGCAGAAGACTTGAGTCAGTACTTACTCGAACTTGGTATTAAAACAGCCTATATACACAGTGAAGTTGATACACTTGAGCGCGGCGACATTTTACGGGACTTACGCCTTGGTGTTTATGATGTGCTTGTGGGTATCAACCTTCTACGCGAAGGACTGGACCTTCCTGAGGTGAGTATGGTTGCGATTATGGATGCTGATAAAGAAGGTTTTCTCCGTAGTGAAAGTGCGCTTATCCAGACTATTGGTCGAGCTGCGCGTCATCAAGAGGGGAAAGTGCTAATGTACGGCGACGTGATGACACGCTCCATGCGAGCAGCCATCGACGAAACTAATCGGCGACGAGGTATTCAAGAAGCCTATAATACCGAGCACGGCATCACGCCGACGACTGTTGCAAAAGCGATTGATGAAGGCCTGCGATCTATCATTCCTATGAAAGATACCGATAAGGTCCCTAAGCTAAATCTGAAGAAGATACCAAAAGATGAGTACCATACACTTATCAAAGATCTGTCATCGCAAATGGAGCTTGCCAGTGCAAATCTTGAGTTTGAAAAGGCTGCAGAATTACGCGACATGATCACCGAACTTCGTAGCAAATTATAGTCTATTTATGGATATGGAATCAGTCGACTTGGTGTGCTACACTTAAGCATAAGCATGGACAATTCTTCGACCAACCCTTACATACCGCAGGAATCAGAAGAGATTCGCAATAAAGTGTATCAACGCCAGTCTCCTTTTGGAAAGATTGTCAAAATTGCCTTTATTGTGACGGGTGTGGTTTCAATTCTTGTTGGAATTGGCTTATTTTTTGTCATCCCTATGACTTCAAAAGACGACAAGGACGCAAGAATGGCACTTGCAAATGTTCTTCAGCCTACGGATCAGATTTCAAAGGATGTGCCTGTCGCTTCAGAGCTGGGATTTTCACTACGTTACGATAACCAGCGTTTTACGGGAGAGGCTCGTGTTCAGGGGCCAGAGCAGACAACAGCTACAAAAACACTTGGCGCCTCATATGACAACAATGATCTTCGAACTAAGCGAGATTATGAGTATGTTGCCATTACTCCAGTTGAAAGCACCGATTCAAGCCGTTCAATGGTGACATTGCCGCCACAGCTGCAGGTAAGCACGGAGACGACGATCGATGCGCTCAAGAAGATGATGGAGAAGCCTGAGTACGCTGATCTTTCTCAGCTCAATGCATTTGTAAAAATGCAGACTGATCTTCGAATGGCGAAGAAAGTTGCCGACGATAAGACGGTTGTGACTATCGAAGATAGTAAGCCGACTGCGCAAACTATCAACGATGTTCAGTATCAAAAGGTACGCTACATAACGAAAAATGATAATTATCGCATATCTAACGAACTGTACGAGGATTGTTATTATACGATTCAAAATGAACGTCCGTATGCGGCATGTATTACAGGCGTGCGACCAAACAACCTCAAGGCCGCTGCGCTCGTAGAGCAGGTGCTTCAAACGATTTCTTACCAAAAAACTACTACAGTAAAAGCAGAAGAATCGAAAAAAAGTGATGCAGTTTCACGTATTGCTCCTCCTGTGACGCTTGCGCAGGCTACAGATACGAACACAAAGAAAAATGAAACCGAGACTGATAAAAGTTCAACAAAGGATGATGTAAAGCAGCCTCAGTCTGATGAAGAGTCACCACTCATCGCAAAAAAAGCTGAATACAACGACAATGCAGCGAGCTTACGATCAATTGCTATTACACAACCAAGTGTCGTACGGATTGGTACTATTTATTGTGCTGATATCGCATTGAAAACAGCCGATGGAGCAACTGCAGCGCAGCTCACTGACGCATGCGCGGGTAATGTCAATAGCGGTGTTATTGTCTCTTCTGATGGCTACGTGGCAACGACAGGTCATGCAGTTCGTTATAGTACAAAAGAAGCGATAAACGGCTACATAAACTTTGCCGAATCTCGAACTGAAATGTTCGATCGTTTGCAACGTGTTCTTGATTATCTTGTAAAAGCAAAGATTATCAATCAATCTGATGCTGAATATATGAAAAATGGCGCAGGAACGGGCGACCAAGAGGCACTGGCAAAGATCGAAAACATCACCTCTATGATACCCGATAACTTTGTCTCGGCAACCAAAGAAGAGTACTCATACTCGATTCAACCAAGTGACAAGCCTATTGTTATCAATAGGACTGCAGCCAGCAAGCCGTCATTTGCGTATTCTGATACTGTGATCTCTGCTAAATTTGTTGTTGCAAACTATGATTCGTCTAAGTCAAAAAGAACGACGTTTAGCGGTGACAATTCAGCAAATGATACAGGTCTACTGAAGATGGAAGGCTCATTTCAAAATGTCGCTGTCGGTAGTTCCGATGAAGTAAAATCAAACGCAAATCTTAATACTGTAGGTTTCCCAGCCTACACTGATAGTGGACTTACTGTCGACAAAGTTCGCAACATGCCAGTCGTGACCCAAAGTACGGTCCAGCAAGTCTACAAAGACAAGCTGCTTATTCAGACGAATGCTCCAGTGGTGCCGGGCAATGACGGTGCTCCGACAGTAAATCAAGCAGGCTCTCTCGTAGGATTTGCGACATATGGTTCGCTTTATTGTCCAGATCAACTGTGCTTTGCAAGTGGAACGGTACGTTCGACGAGCGAACTGCTCGCTATGTTAAATAAAGAGAACATAAGTCTAGGTTCTCAGAGTGAGGCGACTAAAACCTGGACACGAGCGATTGACGAGTACTTTAAGGGTAATTACCAGGCTGCCGCAGCTCACTTTGCGAGCGCCGGTGATCAGTATGGCTATAATGTGAATGCAGCGGTACTGCAGAAGCTTGCCGCGTCTAAGCAGGGAACTCAAGGCGACACCTCGCTTGCAAATCAAGGAGTATCGGCAATGATCTGGTCGTTAGTGGTCTTGGTTATCCTTACGATCCTGCTGGTTATTGTCTATATCATTCATCGGAAGCGAATTGACTCGCTTCAGGTAGGGCATTATGGCGTTCAAACTCCTGTCAGTCCTGCTTCTTCTACTCCATATGCGCAACCTCTCGCGCCTGCTGCCCCACAAGGAGTATCGAATCTAGGACAGTGGCAAGACCAAGGTGTTCAATCAAATACACCTCAGTCATATGTTCCGCCGACTCCAAGCTATCAGCAGACACAGGCAAGTTCATCATGGCCGCAGCAGACGAATCATCAATCGCTACCAGTGCAGGAGCAGCCAATGCAAAACCCTGCATATGCAACTCCTATCCAGCAGCCACCTCAGCCTGTACAGCCTTTGAATCCAAATCTACCTTCGACTCCTCCTGCGCCTGTCCAGCAGTCGAACGTATCACCTCAAGCTCCGCCCGCTGCCCCGCAAGTGTCATCTGAGGACCCATTCTATCGCTAAAGCGGGAGCATCTTGCATAAAGTACCAAGGTGTGCTACAATAGACATATTGCATTCGATGAATGTCGAGCCTCTTTCAAAGATGAGCGCACCGATTTTAAATAAATTGCTACAAATGTAGCTGGCGCCACCACCGAAATATCCTCTCGCTGTTCTGTACGACTGATCTATAGTTTTAGACTGCAACGGCCAATACTACGAACATAACGAAAGGGTTATTACACATGGCATACAATCAAGGACAGGGCGGTGGACGCCCTCAAAGCTCACGTCCACGAAGTGGTGGATTTGGCGGCGGCAATGGCGGCGGACGTCGTCAAGGCGGCTTTAGTGGCGGCGGACGCGGCGGACGCAGTCGTGGTCCAGCTAAGAAGTACATTCATCCATCTAAGTTTATTAATAAAGCAACCCAAAAGGCTGACGAAGTAGTATACGAGTCAAAGCATAAGTTTGCTGATTTTCCTTTTGGCGCGCAGCTACATCACAACATCTCTGCAAAGGGATATGTAACGCCTAGTGCTATCCAGGATCAGGCTATCCCTCATATTATTGAAGGAAAAGATGTTATTGGGCTAGCAAACACTGGTACCGGTAAGACGGCGGCATTCTTGCTTCCTATTATTGAGCGTCAAAGTGGTATTATGCTTCGACCAAGCGTACTTATCGTCGCTCCAACGCGTGAACTCGCACAGCAGATTGATGAGCAGTTCCGTGAATTTAGCAAGGGACTCAACCTTTACTCAACACTTATTGTGGGTGGTGTAAATATTGATCGTCAGATCCGTGATCTTAAGCGACGTCCTCATTTCATCATCGGAACACCAGGTCGCCTCAAGGATCTTATGCAGCGCAAGCTTCTGAAGCTCGACAACATGACAACCCTTGTTCTCGACGAAGCTGACCGAATGCTCGATATGGGATTCTTGCCAGATATCCGACAAATCGTCGATGCTATGCCTCGCGAACGTCAAACACTATTCTTTAGTGCGACGATCACCCCTGATATCCAGGCGCTTGTGAATACTTTCCTGAATGATCCTGAGACTGTCTCGGTTCGTACAGCTGAGACGAGCGAACACGTTGAGCAGGATGTTATCGAAGCTCGTGACAAGACTCATAAGGTTGAAATCCTTACTGAAATGCTTCGCGGCGATGACTATGATAAGGTGCTTGTCTTTGGTGAAACAAAGTTTGGTGTACAGCGACTAAGCGATCATTTGCATAATAGCGGCATTCCTTCTGTTGCAATCCATGGCAATAAGAACCAGTCGCAGCGTTCGAAGGCATTGAAGCAGTTCAAGGACGAACGTGTACGTGTACTCGTTGCAACAGATGTGGCTGCTCGTGGACTTGATATTCCAAACGTTTCACACGTTATCAACTTCGACACTCCTCAGACATACGAAGATTACGTACACCGTATCGGCCGTACTGGTCGAGGTGGTGCAAGCGGACGAGCACATACATTTATCGATCAACGATAGCAAGTGTATATTGTTACGCTGATTGCTTGGAAGTGCGCCTGCGAGGGCGTACTTTTGATTTTGTCTGCGCAAAAACCCAGAAGCGCATGATAGGAAACACCCAAAGAACAGATAATGTCGTCGAAATCAGCTGGCCAAGGTATGGTGAAATATCAAAGAAGTACGATAATCCGTAGGTAATGGTAAATACAGTTGAGGCGTTAAGCACGACAAATATGAAAAACTTAACAACTTCGTAACGAGATTTTTTCTGACCCTTTCTCTGTGGGAAGACCCATTTGTCGTCTGCTATAAAGTAGAATATGTTGCCAAGCGTCGCTGCTAGGGCAAGCGCGTAAAATTCCTCCCAGTTAAGTAGTTGATTGAAGAGGATAAGCCCGATGTATGTGATGACAAGTGGAATATTGCCAGCAAGCTGCAGTTTGATAAACTCACCAATAAGGCGCCGTAAATCTTTCTTCTTTTTTGTTTTCATAGTGATTGTGTTTAGTATAGCAGAAATTGAATCACCCTGCGCATTGCTGCGCAGGGTGATGAGCGTGTCTACGGTATTAGCACTTTTGTGCCGTGATGGTATTGCTACGAATGAGGCTGACACCTTCTGATGTAGGGGTGCCAGCAACGTATCGCAATTCTTGTCCGAGGAAATCATTTACCGCCGTTGGTTTGCGGACGTATGACACCACTCCTTGGTGGTCAACCACTCCATCATCTATGATTGTGTCTCCAGCAACGAGCGCATAGTAAAACTGCGTGCCGTTCACAAGCGTACTGTTGTAGAGGGCAGTAATCTTTCCATTGATGATTGGATCGCCACCTTCGCAGGAAAGAGACGCAATGATGTCGGCCTTGGTGGTGTCTCCGCTCAGTTCGGCGTATTGTGTCTTTTCGAGTACGGTCTTGTCGACCGCATCGCCCTGATCTTGTTGACTGCAAGCTGTTATGCCCACTGTTGCGAGCGCTACGAGTGCTACGAGTGCTACGATGAAAGATCGCATTATATCTCCTTTGGAGTGCGGACAAAGTACCAGAGGCCGTAGACACGAACTCAATAATTCTATTATAACACTAAAAAAGTATATGGTCAAGTATGACGAAGTGTAGATAGTACGGTATAATAGAAAATATGACAGTGATATCTCGCGATGAAGTGCAGCATCTAGCACAATTAAGTAGTTTGCAATTAAGTGATGACGAAACAACTAATCTACAAAAGGATATAGAGAATATCCTTAACTATATTCAGCAACTTGATGAGCTCGATACGACTGGTGTCGAGCCGACTTATCAGGTTACTGGTCTTGAGAATATTTGGCGTGATGATACGGTCGTGCAGAGTAGTGTGTCTCGTGAAACGTTACTTTCACTTGCTCAAGATAAAACGGTAGATTCAGTAAAAGTTCCAAAGGTATTATAGGAGTTATATGAGCAATATTTCTAATTTTGTCGGCGCTCAGTCTGCACGAATTTCTGTAGAAGCTGCAATTAAAAAAGCGAAAGATAATGATAACTATCACGCACTACTCAGTCTGACTGAAGATCGAGCGCTAGAACGTGCCGATATGGTGGACAGGGGTAAGATTACCGGTAAACTCGCCGGTGTGCCTTTTGTCGTGAAAGATAACTTCTTGGCGTTTGGCGCGCCGACTACTGCGGCAAGTAAGATGCTCGAAGACTTCCAGGCGCCACTACAAGCGACTGCTGTTGAAAAGCTCGAAGCCGAAGGGGCAATCTGTATTGGTAAGGCAAACTTAGACGCCTTTGCGCATGGTGGAAGTACTGAGAATTCAGCATTTGGCGTTACGAAAAACGCTATTGATCAAACGCGTGTTGCTGGCGGGAGTAGCGGTGGTTCAGCGGTGGTTACGGCTCTTGATATTGTACCGTTTGCACTGGGAACAGATACTGGTGGATCGATTCGCCAGCCTGCTAGTTTCAATGGCGTTTACGGCATGAAGCCTACTTATGGAACGGTCAGCCGCTATGGAGTTGTGGCGATGGCGAGTAGTACTGACACGATCGGCTGTTTTGCAACTAGCGCCGAGGATGTGGCGTTAGTTTTGGGGATTATGGCTGGGAGTGACGACAAAGACATGACGACACTTCCTGACTTCTTTGCAGAAAACACTCAGGTGAAGCCCGGCCAAAAGATAGGACTGATAAAAGAATTTATGACAGATGACGTCGATGGCGTTGTTCGAGAGCGAACAACACAGTACGTCGCAGAGCTCACGGCAGCTGGACATACTGTCGAAGAAGTGAGTTTGCCGATGCTTCGTTATACGCTCGCAATGTACTATATTATCGTACCTGCAGAAATTAGCAGCAACCTAGCACGCTATGATGGGGTTCGATACGGCTACCGTGCCGAAGGCGTCAGTACGTTGGCCGAGCTTTATGGCAGGTCTCGGGACGAAGGTTTCATGACTGAAAATAAGCGTCGAATTATGATTGGTAGTTATGTGCTGTCAAGTGGATTCTTTGACGCCTACTACCAGCAGGCGCAGAAGGCGCGTACGCTTCTCATAGAACAATTTAATGAGCTATTTCAAACATACGATGCTTTGGTCGGCCCAGTGAGTCCGACGCCAGCATTTGGTATCGGTGAGAATACGAGCGATCCAGTGAAGATGTATCTAGCGGATGTCATGACGGTGCCGGCGAGTCTCGCTGGCCTACCAGCATTAAGTGCTCCAGCGGGGGTTGATGAAGCAGGATTGCCGATTGGGGTTCAGCTTATCGGTCGACAGCGCAGTGATGCGCAACTGCTCGCACTCGCTGCGTCTGTGGAGACAAAGTGATGGGTGGTGATGGAACGATAATCTTTTTCTTTGCTGCCATTATTATTGTCGGTGTTGGGTTATTTGCTGCAATCACACTGACAAAAAAAGGAAGCTCAACTCTCAATGTAGAGAAATATCGAGTGCAGTGGTTAAAGATCGAACAGTCTCTTCAGCGCGACAATGAGCCAAGCTATCATCTTGCAATCCTTAACGCAGATAAACTACTTGATCAAGCACTCCGTGAGCGTGGTATAAAAGGACAGACGATGGGTGATCGTATGAAGTTTGCAAAAGAGAGCTGGACGAACCGAAATGCTATCTGGGAAGCACACAAGCTACGCAATAAGATTGCTCACGAACCTGATGTGCGCGTAGGATATGACGATGCACGACGTGCACTGGGTGGTTTCAAGCAAGGACTGAAAGATATGGGAGCAATCTAATGACGACAGAAGAACTATTGCAAAAATACGACATGACTATCGGTATAGAGTGTCATGTTCAACTTGCAACTAACACGAAGCTGTTTAGCGCAACTGACAATGACGCAAGAGATAAGGCACCAAACAGTGTCGTTAGTCCGATTGACTACGGACTGCCGGGTATGTTGCCTGTATTGAATCGCGCGGCAGTCGATCTTGCTATTAAAGCCGGAAAAGCGCTTGGCAGTGAAGTGGCACGGGTGAGCCGGTTTGATCGTAAGCATTATTTTTATCCTGATCTTCCAAAAGGTTATCAGACAACTCAAATGTACCATCCTATTATTCTTGCTGGCGAGATCGAGGCACCTCTTGAAGATGGCTCAAGTGTACGAGTGCGTATCCACCATGCTCACATGGAAGAGGATGCAGGAAAACTCACTCATTATGGAGACTACAGTCTTGTCGACCTCAACCGGGCTGGTACGCCACTTATCGAGATCGTATCAGAACCTGATATACACTCAGCTGCAGAAGCAAAAGCTTTTGCAACTGAACTGTATCGACGTATGACGTTTGCTGGGGTGACTCATGGTGATCTTTATCACGGTAATATGCGATTTGACGTTAACTTGTCTGTTGCGCCAAAAGGTGCTTCGGAGCTTGGTAATCGTGCTGAGGTGAAAAACCTTAATTCATTTAAGAGTGTTGAAAAAGCGGCAGAATATGAATTCCGTCGTCAGGCTGAGTTACTTGAAAAGGGTGAACGTGTCGTACAGGAGACTCGGGGTTGGGATGACGCTAAGCAGACGACAAGCAGTCAACGCTCAAAAGAAGATGCGCAGGACTATCGCTACATGCCCGATGCGGATATTCCGCCAATCATTTTAACTGACGAAGAAATTAATCGAATCCAATCTGAGATGCCTCGCCTACCAGGCGAATGGCGAGAGCTACTAAGAGGTGTAGGACTTGATCACCTTCAGATCGAAACTCTACTTGATGCAGAGAATGAATATCGTGAACGTGTAAGTATCTTGACTATTGTCGAATCATTTATTGCCGATACTGCAAAAGCGAAGTTTGTAGCGATCTGGAACGTAAACACGCTAGTGCCGCTTCTTCGGGATGAATCATTTAGTCTCGGCGCGATTGACGTCGCCTTGTTGGAGTCGCAACTTTATGATCTTATGCAGTCTAGTAAGCTTAGTTCTAATAGTGCAAAAGCTGTCTTCGAAGAGCTTATAGCGACAGATGAAACAGTAGATGTTGAAGGCTACGCTGAGTCCAAGGGATATATCCAAGAAAGTGATGAGAATGCTATTGCTGCGATTGTTGATGAAGTGATTGCAGATCCTGCAAGCGCAAAGGCTGTTGCTGATATTCGTGCGGGTAATGACAAAGTAATCGGGTTCCTTGTGGGTCAGATTATGAAAAAATCTCAAGGTAAGGCAAATCCAGCACTTGCGCAAAAGCTAATACGCGAAAGGTTATAGTGCTGTGAAAAAATGGCCTCATGTCGAAGACGATGTAGAGACGAAGATAGGGTGGAGGACGCTTGTCCGTAAAGTATTCCTACAGCCCGACGGTAAAAGTGCAGAATATTATACGAAAGAGCGTGTTGGGAGTCGTGCGGGGGCGGTAATTGCGCTCACTGCAGATAATCATGTTGTGGTCGCTGAACAGTTCCGCCCAGGTCCAGAAAAGATACTCCAGGATTTACCTGGCGGTGGTATAAATCCAGACGAAGACGCTCAGGATGCGGTGCTGCGTGAGCTAAAAGAAGAGACTGGCTACGTAGCAACTGGGGATGTAGTGTATCTTGGTGAAGTACTGAAGGACGCATATACTAATACGACATGGCATTTTTATCTTGCAAAAGAGTGTATTGATAGCGGGGAGCGCAAGTTGGATGAGGGTGAGTTTGTCGATGTAAAGCTAATCACTATCGATCAGCTACTGATAAACGCGCGGACGGCTATGATGACGGATACAGAAGCCGTACTGTTAGCATATGAAACATTAATGTCGATCAAAGGGAGGAAGTAATATGAAAAAACCTACAAAAGCTATTATTTGTGCAGCAGGACTTGGGACGAGGTTTCTTCCTCAAACAAAGGCGATGCCAAAGGAAATGTTGCCAATCATTGACCGTCCCGTTATTCAGCTGATCGTCGAGGAGGCGGTATCTGCTGGCGTAACGGAAATTATTATTGTGACCGGTAGTACTAAGCGCGCAATCGAAGATCATTTTGACCGTTCCGATGAGCTCGAAGCTGAGCTTCGCGAGAAAGGAAAGCGCGATAAGGCGGATGAAATCAAGAAGATCGCAGAACTTGCAAATTTTGTATACGTGCGTCAAAAGGGCACTCCGAAAGGTAACGCTCGTCCAATTTTAAATGCGCAACACTTGATTGATGACGATGAACCGTTCTTTGTGTTTTTTGCAGATGACTTCTTCCGTAGTGAAGTGCCTCGTGCGAAACAACTCCTAGAAGCGTACGAAAAGACGGGAAAGTCAGTCATTTCACTGATCGAGATTGATAAAAAAGACGCTGATAAATATGGCATGGCGGCAATTGATACTAAGATTGATCAGCACACCTTCCAGTTGACGCAACTGGTTGAAAAGCCTGGCGAGAAAAACGCTCCGAGCAACCTTGCATCGGTTGGTGGATATCTTCTGACAGCTGATATCCTGCCTATTATCGCCAAAGAGAAGGCGGATAAGAATGGTGAGATTACACTCGCTGATAGTATTAATGAGCTTGCTCAGCAGGATGAGGTATACGGACGCTTTATTGAGGGTATCTGGCACGACACCGGCGACCAGTTGAAGTACATCAAGGCTGTAGTTGATGTTGCGCTTGAGAGTGGTGAGTACGGCGAGAAACTTGCGAAGTACCTCCGTGAGCGACTTGATAAAAGTTTGTAATTTTTCTTACAGTATCGTGTATATTCCTGCAGTATAGTAATACGTACAAATGTAAACAAAGGAGAACATACATGGATGCAATGGGGATAATTGGCTGGATCGTGCTTGGTGGACTTGCTGGATGGGTAGCCTCAATGATTAGTAAGGAAAACGGTGGTCTTCTCAAGAATATTATTGTTGGAATTATTGGTGCATTTATTGGTGGATTTGTATTTTCAACACTAGGCGGATCTGAAGTGACAGGATTTAACTTCTACAGCTTCATCGTTGCACTCGTCGGAGCTCTTATTTTGATCTTCTTACTCCGACTCGTTACCGGTCGAAGTAAAGCGTAGGTAGATCTGCTATACTGTAGCTAAAAGTTAACATTAATATGGAGTACGCATAGCTATGGAATGGGCTCAAATCCTTGTGATCATACTGTCGGTATTTCTTGCAATTTTCTTATTGCTTGGTATCGTCCTTACGATCCTTCTTATTCGAGTAACGCAACAAATCAAGACAATTACAGAGTCTGCTCAACGAACAGCGAGTGGTATCGAAGGTGTTGTTTCGAATTTCTCTCGATTTTCCTCGCCAGCATTCTTGATACGGCTCGTGTCGAAGCAGCTTAAGCGAACAAAAAAGCAGAAATAGGGAGGGGATAATGTCAAAGAAATTAGCATTTGGCGCAATTATAGGAGCAGTAGCCGGTATTGTAGCTGGCGTACTGACTGCTCCAAAAAGTGGTAAAGAGACGCGAGCAGATCTCAAAGCCAAGGCTGAAGAGTTAAAGTCTCGTGCGGATAGCGGCGTAAAAGACGCTCGTGACAAAGCGGAAAAGACATTCGATGAGGTGAAGCACAGCGCAGAAGATGCTGTCGACGAAGCGAAAAAGCACTTTCGTAAATAAGAATAGTTGCACTATAAATAACACCCCTATCTGTGGGGTGTTATTTATATGCTATGATATATAAATTATGACAGAGCAAAAAAAGACTACCCAAACTAAACAAACTCCCAAGAAGTCACTGAAAAAAGCCGTGATTGACGGTGAGCGAATGGGCGCAAGACGAGCTATCGTCGAAGAGATGTTTAATGATATGTATGATGATCGCGCCAATATCTACAAGATGAACTTTGTTAGAGGTTTATTTTTTGGGTTTGGTAGTGTGCTAGGCGGTACTCTGCTGGTTGCGATTACGATTGCTGTTCTCGGCCAGTTTGTGGACTGGTTCCCTGTGCTTGGTGATTTCATCAATGGAATTCTTGATGCAATGAGTCGACCTCGTCGCTAGAGGAGGGTCATGCATATTTTACTACAGCTATTACGCTTGTAGTTCGCTATACTAGTAATAGTTATGGGGGTAGAAACAGCAACAGTTGTGGCGAAAAAAACGCAACTTACACCGGCTGATTATGTGCACTTACATAATCACACACACCACAGCCTGTTGGACGGGTTAACAAAGATACCCGATCTCGTAAATGCCGTCAAAGATATGGGCATGGAGGCAGTTGCTGTGACAGATCACGGGACAATGTCTGGCGCGGTAGATTTTTATAAGTCAGCCAAGGACGCTGGCGTGAAGCCGATTATCGGTATGGAAGCGTATGTCGCTGCGCGCAGTCGTCATGATCGCGATCCAGCCAAGGATAAGGCTCGCTATCATCTTATTCTCCTCGCGATGAACGAGACAGGGTATAAGAACCTCATGAAGTTATCTACAACTGCAAACCTCGAAGGTATCTATTACAAGCCACGTATTGATCATGAGCTGCTTGAAGAGCTTAACGAAGGTATTATTGCCCTCTCGGCATGTGCAAGTGGTGAAGTGGGCGAGGCGCTTAGGAATGGGGACTATGAAAAAGCACGTGATACTGCGGCCTGGTACAAGTCAATTTTTGGCGACCGGTATTATCTGGAGCTTCAGGACCATGGTCATCCAGATTGTCCTGCTAAGTGGGATGTTCAGGTGGAGGTTAATAAAGGCCTAGATAAGATATCTGCTGAACTTGACATACCCTGCGTTGTTACGAGTGATGGCCACTATCTCAGCCATGACGATCAAGACGCACATGAGATCCTCCTTTGCGTGGGAACCGGAGCGTTCCTGGCAGACGAAAAGAGAATGAGTCTGAAGGACTTTGAGCTTCATGTAACTGATCCTGTGGATATCATTAGTCGATGGAGCGATACAAACCCAGAGGCGATCGCAAACACAAAGCGTATTGCTGAGCGCTGTAATGTTGAGCTTGAGCTCGGGGGTATCCTTATTCCGACCTTCCCTGTTCCTGAGGGCGAGACGGAGAAAACATTCCTCGATAAGTTGGTGTACCGAGGAATGGCAATGCGCTACGGAGGGATTGAACCTGAAGACGCAAAAAAAATGGAAGTTGAGGCAGTTAAGCCACTTCTAAACGAAGAGCAGACCGAGCGACTTGAAATGGAGCTTGGAGTGCTCGATAAGATGGGGTACAATGCCTATTTCTTGATCGTCCAGGACTTCATTAACTGGGGCAAAGACCAAGGAATTATTTTTGGCCCTGGTCGTGGCTCTGCTGCCGGCTCTATCATTGCCTATGCACTCAAAATTACAGATCTCGATCCATTGAAGTACGGACTGCTGTTTGAGCGTTTCCTTAATCCTGATCGTATTTCCATGCCGGATATCGATGTTGATATTCAGGATACGCGCCGTGATGAGGTGATTCAGTATTGTTCAGATAAGTATGGCGCCGACCACGTATCAAATATTGTGACTTTTGGTAAAATGGCAGCTCGAGCAGCCGTACGTGATGTCGCTCGTGTGCTACAGGTACCGTATGCAGAGGCAGATCGCCTGTCAAAGATGATTCCGCCTCCTGCGCAAGGACGTCATATTCCTCTCAAGACGTCTATTGTTGAAGACGTTGATCTCAAAAAAGAGTACGACTCAAATCCGACAGCGAAAACAGTTTTTGATTTTGCTGTCCGTCTCGAAGGAACAATTCGAAGTCATGGTGTTCATGCCTGTGGAGTAGTGATCGCACCTGATGTACTTGTGAAATATTTGCCACTCGAAATGGCACAAAAAGGTGTGGTTTCAACCCAATTTCCAATGGGTGAGGTAGAGGAACTTGGTCTGCTTAAGATGGACTTTTTGGGACTCTCAAACCTGACAATTATTAATAACGCACTCCGTATTATCAAGAAGGTATATAAAGATGAGATTGATCTTTCGAAGATTCCTCTTGATGACGTGAAGACGTATGAACTGTTCCAGCGTGGAGATACAACTGGAGTATTCCAGCTTGAGTCTGCCGGTATGAAGCGCTATCTGCGCGAGCTAAAACCAACAGTATTTGAAGATATTATCGCAATGGTTGCTTTGTACCGACCAGGTCCTATGCAGTTTATCGATAGCTTTATTAAGCGTAAACATGGACAAGAGCCCATTGAATACCTCCACCCCGGCATGGAGAATTCGCTATCTAGTACATATGGTATTCTTGTATATCAAGAGCAGTTTATGCAGATCTCCAAAGAGTGGTCAGGATTTACAGGTGGTCAAGCGGACACACTTCGTAAGGCTGTAGGTAAGAAGAAGATTGATCTTATGCGTAAAGTGAAGGTTGATTTTGTCGATGGCGCGGTTAAGCATAGCGGTGCAAAAAAAGAGATCGCTGAAAAATTCTGGGATCAGCTCGAAGAGTTTGCGAATTACTGTTTCAATAAATCTCACGCAGCGTGCTACGGCCTCATCTCTTATTGGACGGCATACCTAAAGGCGCATTACCCAGATGCATTTATGGCAGCATTGATGACGAGCGATCAGGATGATATTGATCGTTTGGCGATTGAAATTTCCGAGTGTAAGCATATGGGTATGAAAGTCCTTTCACCTGATGTAAATGAATCATTCGTTGAATTTGCGATTGTGCCAAATGAAAACCAAATTCGATTCGGTATGGCGGCGATCAAAGGTGTTGGTGTGGGGGCGGTAGAAGAGATTCTTCGCGCACGAAATGACGGTCCGTTTGTGAGCGTAGAAGATTTTGCCAAGCGCGTTAGTACGAGCAAGGTGAATAAAAAGGGCTGGGAGTCGCTCATTAAGGCGGGGGCTTTCGATGTACTTGGTGATCGTTCCGACTTACTCTATAATCTCGAGAATCTTTTGGCGTTTTCAAGCAAACTCCACAAAGAGGCCCTGAGCGGTCAAACTGATCTATTCGGTGGCTTGTCGGGTAATGAGAACATCCAGCCGACAGTAGCTATGCAGCCGGCTCCAGCTAAGCATACGGAGAAAGAGCGCCTTACGTGGGAACGTGAGCTGCTCGGACTGTATATTAGCGCCCACCCACTTGATCATTACGATGCTTTCTTTGAGGAGCAGACTATTCCGCTGACACGGATTACACCAGATTTTGACAGTAAGAAGGCGATTATCGGTGGTCTTGTTAGTACTGTTCGAACGATCATTACAAAATCTGGAACGAAAATGGCGTTTGTAGGGCTTGAAGATAAAACAGGAGAGGGTGAGGTTATCGTTTTTCCGAATCTCTATGAGCAAGTCGGAGCAAAACTTGTACAAGATGCAGTCGTTCGTGTAAGTGGTAAGATTAGCGCTCGTGACCGTGAGGGAAACCTCGGCAGTGAGGCGAAGCTTATCGCCGATGAGATCAATGAGATTACGGATAAGGAGCTGCGCGAGTACGAATCTACGGGACGGAAGATGGAGGCGCCTCGAATGAGCACCCAGGTAAAAGCGCAGCGTGTTGCTGAATACAAATCAAAGAAGACGGGCATTCCAATGCCTGTTGCAGCGAAAAAGACTGAAGAAGAGCCAAAGAAAGCAGCTGCAGCGCCTCGACCTATCCTAGAGATTCCTCAGCCAAAGAAGATATTTGTGCATATTAAAGATCCTGACGACCACGCAGCACTTTTAGCGCTGAAGCAGACATGTAGTAGTTTTCCAGGAGCATCCGATATTGTATTAGTGCTTGGCGCAGAGAAGAAATCGGCAATTAGACTTCCATTTACCGTTGATAATAGCGAGTTGCTGATAGGCGAGCTAGTGAAGCTTCTTGGCGAAGACTGTGTTGCTCAAAAATAGCTACTATTAGAAAATAACTGGAGGTAGAAAATGTCACAGCCAATCAAGATTGCAGTACTTGCAGGCACAACGAGAAAACAGCGTCAATCAATTCATGCAGCAAGGTATATTGCACGCATCGGTGAGCTACTTCCTGATGTTGAGATTGTTTTTGTTGACCCTGTTGATTTTTCTTTTGAGGGTGACGGCAATGACCCCGAAGGGAAAGACGAGAGGTATACGAAGATCACTGGGGAGACAGACGCATTTTTTGTTGTAACTCCAGAGTACAATCACAGCTTCCCCGGGAGTCTAAAGCGAATGCTCGATAGTGAACTTGCGAACTATAACCATAAACCTGTTGCTTTTGCTGGAGTCAGTAACGGGCATTGGGGTGGCGTTCGGGCTATTGAATCGTTAGTGCCGGCGGTACGAGAGACTGGACTTGTTGTGATGAGTTGGGACGTCTATTTCCCAAACATCCAAGATGTATTTGATGAGACGGGGGTGATTGTCGATGAATACAGTAAGCGTTACGAAACGAACGTAACGAAGCTCTATACTGAACTGATATGGTTTGCACGGCTATTAAAGTCGGCTCGTCACGAGTAGTTTAATCCGTAGAGCGCTATACCGCAGGCAACACTGACATTGAATGATTCTTTCTTGCCTACCATCGGTATTTCGATGAGATCATCGCAGCTCTCACGCAGTTCATTTGTTAGGCCGTGCACTTCTTCGCCAAGGAGTAGTGCAATTTTTTCAGGTGCACTATATTCATTGAGTATGACTGAAGTGTCGTCTTGCTCTAGCCCGACAATCCTATAGCCGTCTTGTCGTAAGGTCGCAAGATCAGGTGTCTCGCTGTACTCAAACGGAACCATCATTTCCGCATCAAGTGCAGTTTTGTGGATTTGACTCGTAAGTTTCTCTGCGATATGAGGGAGCCGTGGGTCATCGGACGGGAGGGATGGATACGGTGAGTAGCCAGTCAGGATGATTTTTGTCACCCCAAAGCCTTCGCATGTGCGAAAGATTGCTCCGATATTGTGAGTGGATCGGATGTTGTGGGCGATGACGATGATTTCTGGCATGTACTTCATTGTACCATCTAAAAATACTCATGCTTTTATGCTATGATACAGAGTAATGGATGAGAAAAAGATTCAGCATCAGCGGCGAGACCATGAAGAAAAGTCAACCCAACAACGTGCCGCTATATTGGGGCTGCAGTATCTTGATGCTCGAGATTTTGAAGATGAACTAACGCTTGTCCCTGAGCTCATGTCTATTGAGGACATGCATAAAAACCGTATCGTCCCTCTACAGATGGGGTCGGAGTATGAGCCGTTTCGATTTGGCGCAACTAGTCAGACGCCACAGTCGCTGATTCAAAAGCTTCGGCAGTCGTATGCTGATGAGGGTCGTGAAGCACAGATATTCTTGATTAGCGGCGGTGGCTATCAGGTTTTGATGAATCGTTATGATCCGCCAAAGAAGATCATCTATGACGATATCACTATCGCAAAAGAAGGCGATAGTACGACGATCGCAACCGTAAGTAAGACGCTCAACTCGGTCGGCTCTGACCAGATGCTCGACTACTTGATCGACCAAGCAGACCGCCTACAGGCAAGCGATATTCACATTGAGAACCAGCGAACATATATTCGTGTACGTATGCGTGTTGATGGTGCGCTTCACCCAGTCGCTGATATTGAGAAAGACAAATACCGTATCCTCATGGGGGCAATTGGTAGTCGAGCGAATATCTCCTCTGCGGCAAAAACATCTCAGTCTGGGCATATCCAAAAAGACATCCACAGGGATGGCGCGACACACCTTCTTAATATTCGTATTGAGACAGTGCCGACTATGTATGGTCAAGATGCGGTGATGCGTCTTTTTAACTTTGACGAGAGTATGCTTAATCTCGATCTTCTCGGTATACCGCCAAAGGAGCGCGCTCAGATCAATGAGATTGTTGGTCATCCTCGCGGTATGATGTTGATGGTAGGACCTACGGGTAGCGGTAAGTCAACGACGCTTTACAGTATCCTGAATGCACTTAATGCACCTGATCGCAAAATCCTCACCCTTGAGGATCCGATCGAATATGGCATTGGAGGTATTGCTCAGATTCCAGTGGATACAACCCACGGACAAACGTTTGCCGATGGACTTCGCTCCATTCTGCGTCTTGACCCTGATGTCGTGATGCTCGGTGAGATCCGTGACGTTGATACCGCCAAGACTGCTATTCAAGCGTCAATTACCGGTCACCTAGTGTTATCATCATTCCACGCTAACTCTACTAGTGCGGCGTTTTCTCGAATGATCGGTATGATCGGCATTAACCCTATATTTAGCTCCGCGATTCGACTTCTTATTGCACAGCGTCTTGTGCGTAAGCTGTACGATCCATCAAAAGAAGAGTATGAGCCAGATGAAGCAACAAAGAGATGGGTGCAAAAAGTGCTCGAAGATGTGCCAAAAGACCGTCTAGGAGGTGTTGACCTCGATAACTTCAAACTTTGGCGACCACGAGTTCATGAAGACGCGCCGTTTGGTTTTAAGGGACGAATCGTAGTGATGGAGCAGATGGTAGTCAATGAGAATATCCAGAAATTCCTCCGTGGCGACATTGCAGATGCAAACCCGGAGTCGATTGAAAAGGCAGCAAAAGCTGATGGACTTCTGACGCTCATACAGGCGGGTGTGCTTGCGGCACTACGCGGGGAAACAACCCTCGAAGAAGTCAATCGAGCTATTTAGAATAATCGATTAACCCCTTTTAAAACAGACGAAACTATGCTATAGTTTAAAGTTGATTGTATTTATAAGAATTAAGCGAGAGAAAAAATGAGTTTTGCACTAATCCAAAAAGTGAATGAAGAACAAAAGAAGCACGACGTCGTTGACGTTCGTAGTGGTGACACTGTTCGTGTCCACCAAAAAATTAAAGAAGGCAACAAAGAGCGTATTCAGATCTTTGAAGGTGTTGTTATCCGTACTGATAACAAAAATTCTCACACATCTCGCATTACTGTTCGCAAAATTGCAAGCGGTGTTGGTGTAGAGAAGAGCTTCCTTCTTCATAATCCACTTGTTGAAAAGGTAGAAGTAACTCGTCGTGCGAAAGTACGCCGCAACTTCCTTTCTTTCCTACGTAACCGTAGTGGTAAGAGTGCACGCCTTAAGGCTGTTAACTTCGACCGTGAAGGTATTAATACTGTAGCAGAAGCTCCTGTAAAAGAAGAGCCAAAAGCTGAAGAAGTAGCTGAAGCAAAATAATTCACTTGCTACAGCAATAAAACCCCGATCTCTCGGGGTTTTATTAATTTGCATCTAAAGTAGGATAGTGTCTGATGATGAGGTGACGTGAGCCACCTCATCATCAGTGTCGTTAACTAGCTATCGGGCGATGATACTCCTCCTTGAAATAGGGGTAATGGACACCGTCTCTATTTGCGGCACGTCCTGTTGACACGCCAATGTAAGGGAGGTGAAACAGTTGTATGTGTACGCTAAGACGGATGGCCATATCTTCATGTGTGCCTTCACGTTGCTTCACGGCACAGTGCCTCCATTCAACTGAACAGCCGGTACAGCGCTTATGTCTGTCGATTGAGAACTTAGCGACTTGACTGCAATTGCCGCACCATGCGTTTGTGGTGCCAATGACAAGTGTGTTAACGTGTCGGCTGTGTTGGAGTAAGACCCTGAAATGAGCAATCGATACCGAAGGTTTACTACTAAGCATAGCTGCTGCTTGAGTGACAAGCTGGGTGACTATGCCTGGAATCACAAAAATGTTCATATTTCCTGTCTATGTCGATGTGCGCGCTAGTAACTTATTTATTATAGCATATTATCACTATAATAGCAATATAGTACAATAAACTATATGATTCTTGGTATTGATGAAGTTGGTCGCGGGCCATGGGCAGGGCCACTCGTGATTGGGGCGGTCGTGCTTGGTGGTGTTGAGATTGAAGGGCTGACTGATAGCAAGAAGCTGTCGAAGAAACGTCGAGTCGAGCTTGACCTAGCGATTCGCGAGCAAGCGGCAGGGTTTGGGCTCGGATGGGTACATGCTCATGAAATAGATGAGATTGGGTTATCTGAGGCGCTACGACTTGCGACAAGGAGAGCTGTCGAGCAAATTACTGCGCCATATCACGAGATTATTATCGATGGAACTATTAATTTTTTGTCCGATACGACAAAGGCGAGTTACGTCACGACGATGAAAAAGGCGGATTTGCTCGTACCGAGCGTTTCGGCTGCATCTATCATCGCAAAGGTAGCGCGAGATACCTATATGGCAGAGCAAGACAGTATGTACCCTGGCTATAAGTTTACTTCGCATGTAGGGTATGGAACAGCTGCTCATATGGCCGCGATAGCGGAGCTTGGGGTGACACCGCTCCATCGACTATCGTTTGCGCCGCTAAAGAAGTACCAGGATTTAGGCGGTAGCTCTGTGGATGTTTCGACAAAAGCAGGGAATCAAAACTCTACTCAGGTAATAACGACAAAAGCGATTGGCGATAAAGCGGAAACAGAAGCGACAAATTACCTTGTTCGTGAGGGTCATAGTGTCATTGAGCGCAACTGGAAGACGAAATACTGTGAGATAGATATCGTTTCAAGCAAAGACGATACGATATATTTCACAGAGGTCAAATATCGTAAAACACCACATCAAGGAGGCGGCATCGCGGCTATAACGGGCAAAAAGCTGGAGCAAATGAAGTTTGCCGCGAAGTTGTATGCTCAAATACAGTCTATCCAGGACAGTGATTTGCGGCTCAACGTCCTGACACTGACAGGTGCGCCGCCCGTGATAGAGACGTACCTAGAGCTCGAGTAGTGCCGTTTGAACTGCTGCTTTATCGCGTTCGATGAGCTCGACGCGACCTTCAATCTCGCTAATACCCATGCCTATAACTCGAGTAAGAGCTGCAATTTCTTTTTTCGGACCAAAGAAGTCTTTATACTGCTGTAGTTGCTCAGGTGTAGAGAGCGCGCTCGCGCTATAGCGTGGATAATCATCGTAACTCTTGTCACCGCCAAACGTATCAATGACCCACTGCCAGTTATCTTGAATCCATTGCCACGTTGCTTCTTTGCTGTCACGTCCGCGAATGAGGTAGACGAACCAACGAGCGGCATCCTGGGGGCGCACGATCGATGGGTCGCGAATGGCATCGAGGAGTTGATCGATTTTTTCGGGAATACGAGTACTCGTGATTCCTATGCAGATATCTTCGCGAAGATCACTGAGCTGTGTCTCTTTGTACTGCTCTAAAAGATCTTCAACAATTTGCTCATCACCGTAGCGAACAACACTTGATATAATCAGCGGGCGGAGCTCAGGATCAAGTTCTGTGAGACTATGCGAGTCGTATAGTTCGCGTGCGTGCGCGATTGCTTCTTTATTTTCGCCATAGAGTGTCATGCTGAGGATCGTACTTCGGAGCTTTGTATCTTCTTCTGTCTCTTCTGGGAGGCTTGTCCAGCCGAGTCGTTCATACTGGGTGCGGGCGATATCTCCGGTGAGGCTACGAAGCTTTTTCTCGGCTTCTGGTGAATCTTCCGTGAACTTGCGTAGTTCACTTAGCGCCATAGCGATAATATTCCATACTGGCTCAGATGTTTCATCTTTGTAGGCAGTAATGAGTGGCAGTAGCTCGGCGGTTGTCATGACGCCACCACGTGCAAGAAGTGTCGCCTCGTCAAGGATCTGAATGCGATCAATTGTAGAGAGCTCACCTCGCTTTACTGCGCTAGCGAGATCATCTTGAAGTACTTTGTCGTAGTGAGTGATGAAATGAGCTGTGTCATTTTGGTTGAGTCGGAAATTCTTTACATTTGAAACAGCGTAGCTTTCCGAGGTACTGTCGAAGAGGTCTGGCAGCTCACTCGCTGAGGCGTTGAGCGGGAGAGGCCAGATGCGCTCAGATGAAGCGTGAGGGCCAACGAAGAACTGCTTTTGACTGAGTGTAATTGTGCCGTCAGTTTTTTCAGCGTGAACCACAGGGAATCCAGGTTGAGATATCCAAGTATTCATAAGTGACGCAATGTCTTTGCCGCTTGCATCGCTGATTACGCGCCAAAGATCGTTGCCGATAGTATTTTTGTAGGCATGAACACGGAAGTACTCTTTTAGGCCTGATTGGAATGCTTCGTCACCGACATAATGCTGGAGCATTCGGAGGAGTCGAGCACCTTTTGCATACACGATCGCACCGTCAAAGATCGTACTAATCTCATCTGGGTGGTGGACTTCTACCTGGACTGGCTGGACTCCGTCGATACTGTCGCGGCGAAGCGCAACAATGCTTTCGTTGGTCGCAAAATCAAGCCAAATATTCCAGTCCGGCTCTAGTGCGTCAACAGCTATGTACTCCATGAGGGTCGCAAAGCTTTCATTGAGCCAGAGATCATCCCACCATCGCATCGTAACGAGGTTTCCGAACCATTGATGAGCAAGTTCGTGGGCGACAACTGTGGCGATATACTGACGACTGCTGATGCTTGTGGTAGCAGGATCAGCGAGGAGGGCAACTTCACGATACGTAATGAGGCCCCAGTTTTCCATAGCACCACTCCCGAAGTCGGGAAGTGCGACATGGTCACTTTTTGGAAGTGGGTAGGCAGTTCCAAAATAATCATTGTAAAACTCTATAGTCCGCACGGCTATATCAAGTGCGAAGTCGAGGCTTTCGGCAGGCTGAGCAGGTGTTGCCCATACATTTACTTCGACGTCGTCTTTTGTCTTGGCGCTTTTCTTTTGCAGTTCACCTGCGACAAAGGCAAGAAGGTAAGTGCTCATTCGTGGAGATGTTTCAAACGTTGTAGTCAGTTTACGTCCATCGCTGTCCTGAAACTTAACCGGCATATTGCCGAGTACAACAATGTCATCTTCGGTCACAAGTGTGACGTCAAATGTTGCTTTGGCTGCTGGTTCATCGATACACGGAAAGACTTCGCGAGCATGATGGCTTTCAAATTGCGTTGCAATGAGCTCTTTTTTGACGCCTGCATGTTCGTAGTAGCAAGGGTAAAGGCCGTGCATCGCATCGGTAATACCGCCTCGGTAGCCGATGACGATAATGTGCGCACCAGGCTGGAGGTTATCTTGAGTGATAACGAGCTCATCTCCATTATGGCTGACGATTTCTCCGAGCTTGCCATCTATGAGGATAGACTCGATCTCAAGTTCTTTTGCGTGGAGGGTAAGCTGGGTATTCCCCTCAAGCACAACCCCTTCGATGGATACGGTACCATGGAATGTTCGTCCAATACGATTGATGTCGAGTGAAAGGTTGTAGTGATTTGGGATAAAGTGATCAAGAAGTCTAGTTACAGTATGCATACTCTCTATTGTAGCAAAGGTTGCGAGCGAGTCGTATACTGGTTACGTATATGAAACTACGTCGTCGTCGATTAACGGGTATGAGTGCAATTGCAGCGCTGCTGATTATCGGAATACTGCAGCTGTCGGTATTTTGGCAGTCTCGTAGTTCAACGCCATTTGAGAGGCCTCAGGGTGTGCAGCAGCCGACCGGTGTTGCTGCTGACGCACTTGCAGCACTTCCTGTGAAAGGACGCGCCCCGAAGACGGATTATTCTCGGTCGCAGTTTGGAGATGGTTGGCTACGAGCAAATGGCTGCGACACGAGAAATATCATTTTGCATCGAGATCTAAGTGAATCAGTCGTGGCGGCTGATTGTAAAGTGATGAGCGGGCTCCTTAACGATCCTTATACGGGTAGTCAAATACGATTTTTACGAGGTGCAACCACGAGCGATAAAGTGCAGATTGACCACGTTGTGGCACTAAGCGATGCATGGCAAAAAGGCGCACAGCAGCTTACAAAAGAGCGGAGAATTGAACTTGCGAACGATCCTTTGGAGCTGCTGGCTGTCGATGGACCAGCGAATCAGGCTAAATCGGATGGCGATGCAGCGACGTGGCTACCTGAGTACAAGCCATTTCGCTGTCAGTATGTCGCACGTCAGATCGCGGTGAAACAAAAGTATCAGCTATGGGTAACGCAAGCGGAACGAGATGCAATGGCTGATGTGCTCAGTGCATGTCCTGGTCAATTACTTCCGACACCATAATTGCTCAGGCATTGCTTAAAATAAAGGTATATTGTATGATACACACAAGCTACGGCCATGTGGTCGCAGTTCGGACTTTTTAGGGAAGGACATTCGATGCCTGTTATTGAATTAACAATTACTGGACATCTGCGGCCGGTAGAAGTGTATGTGAGTGGAGCACCACTTTCTAATCGAGAGGTCTCTGCGATTCGGAGGGGACATCCAGATCAGCCCGGATGGAGCTATGATGCGTTTTTCCCGCGGAAAGCTCACTTAATGTGGATTGTGCCACTTCACGCTATATTTGCCGCAGCATTGTACGTGACCTTGAGTGTCAATGTTCCAAACGGACAGTTTTTTAGCGGAAGTTTGGTTGTTGCGGTCGTATCTGGGTTGGGCGTGGTTGAATTCTGGGACCATATACTGATAAATCGACGAACTCGGATATTACAACGCACGCGTACTATTGCCTACGATCGAAGAAATCGGCTTGAGAGGCGGACGGATGATAGATGGGAGCAGATACTGCTACTGAGTTATATCCAGGCCGCCTACTATGGCTCCGAGAGGACGGAAATACCAGAACGTCCAGAGGGCTTCTCCGACTGGTTAGGAGGCCAACTCCATGAAGATGCTTATTATTTTGGACGCGTACACCAGATAGTTGACAATTACATCTGCGCCACTTCAGGAGTTCGAATGCTGCCAGGTCTGCACCGACATACTAAGGAGATATCCTGCAAGCTCGGTGCTGCTGGCGATGCGGCGTTTAATCTACTCCTGCCCATTTACAGAGAGTCGGAGGAGCGTCGGATTCGAGAGATAGAAGAAGCAGACGAGCGCAAGGCACGTGAGTCGGCATTTCTTGCCACAGAGGAGAGCAGTCTGACTAAGATGCGAATCAAAATTGCGGTTGAGGATATCGATGCTTACGTTGAGGGGCATAAAGCACTCGCTGCTGCACAACCAAAAGTCTAGCTTCCACCCGAGAGGATGAAAAACCATCCTTCTATCGGGTGGTTTTTCATTTATGTTAATATTTACCGATTATTCTATCGTTTGTAGTAGCGATTTTTCTCCGGTGACGATGGACTTCTGCTGATTCTTTGACGCGTTTAAAAAGACTTCGCTTGGGTTTGTTTGCGACTGTCTGGTCAAGCATTTGAATATGAAGGATTTCCTCTGGAGTGAAGCCGTCGTAAAGGTCATCAGTTATTTTAGAGTAGGCGGCATTGGTGGTTGCTTTGACGGCGCTGGCTACGGAGCTTTGTAGGTCATCAGTAGTGTTCTTATACTCTGCGCGCTTCATTAGCTCGTCGCGTGCGTGTTTGATGCGAGCAAAGGCTTCTGCTGCCTCTGGGGAATTGCTGTGATCTGGGTGTGTTTCGAGCGCTGCCTTGCGGAAGGCGGCTTGAATCTCTTCCTTGGGCGCGTCTGCACGTACTCCGAGAATTTGATTATGATTCATAATGTATATTATACACCAAAATGCTTATATTTACAATAGCTAGCATTGACTGGATGTTTTAGTCAGTAAGGATGGAAAGGTGTTTTTATTGATATTGCTGCATATTTTTGTCTATGGTATACTACATGTAGTACATTATTCCGGCCGGCAGGTCGGATTTTTTCATAAAAGACGAAAGGATACATCTATCATGGAAGATATAAACATCAAGCAGCTTACGCTCGCGGTCCGAACTATTGCAGAAGAGAAGAATCTCCCCGAGGAGACAGTTCTTAGCGTTATCGAGCAAGCGATCGCTGCTGCATGGCGCCGCGACAACGGTGAGCGCGACCAGGAAGTGCGTGCAGAGCTCAATACAAACGACGGTACGGCAAATGTTTTCGTATCTCGTGAAGTTGTCGAAGAAGTTGGTAGCGATGCAGTCGAAATTAGCCTAGATGACGCACGGAAGCTTAAAGCTGACGCTGAAGTGGGTGATACTGTCGAAGAGAAACACGAAGTAGTGAGCTTTGGCCGTGTTGCAGCGCAGACGGCGAAGCAGGTTGTTTTGCAGCGTCTTCGTGAAGCAGAGCGTGAAGTTGTGCTTGAAGAGTACGAAGACAAGATTGGCACTATCGTGAACGGTACTGTTCAGCGTGTCGAGCCACGTGTCATCCGCGTTGAGCTTGGCAAGGCAACGGGTATTATTCCTCAGAGTGAGCAGATTCAGGGTGAATTTTATAGCATCGGAAGCCGCATCAAGGTGTTTATCAAGGATATCGAGCGTGATAATCGCGGACCTCAGCTGATTTTGAGCCGTGGCAATGAAGCGTTTGTTGAATACCTCTTCCGCCAAGAAGTTCCAGAGATGGAAACTGGCGCAGTGGAAATCAAAGCAATCGCTCGTGAAGCCGGTCGTCGCACAAAGCTTGCAGTAAACAGTACTGTTCCTGGCGTTGATCCAGTAGGTACATTTGTCGGTGGTCACGGGACACGTGTCCAGGCTGTCATGAATGAGATTGGTGATCAAGAGAAGATTGATATCATTACTTTTGATGAGAATAACGAACAGTTTATCCGAAACGCACTTAGCCCCGCAGAGGTGGTAAAAGTCGAAATTGACGAAGCCGCTAAGCGTGCTCGTGTATATGTGAACGAAGATCAGCAGTCGATTGCGATTGGCCGTGGTGGTCAGAACGTTCGTCTTGCGAGTCGACTTACGGGTTATGAACTTGACATCGAGACAGCCGAAGCGCCAAAGCCAGCGGAACCAAAAGCACCAAAGAAGAATATCGAAGATAGTCTTTTGAATGCTGTTGAAGACGCTACTGAAGAGTAGGCTATTTGGCTGAAATTTATAAATCCCCTGCCGCTACTGGTGGGGGATTTTGTTAGCACAAGAATCTGCGAAGTGTTATGAAAGGAACGAAAGTGGCTACTATTGTGTATATTGACGAATAGGTCATAGTCTGATATATATACTAATATGCGTTTTTAGAGGTGAATCCACCTTGACGCACGAAGCTAGGAGCTCATATGCTCTCGAACGTTCTCATCGCAGCGGCTTTTGTTTTTATCATGGCTACTATTTTCGCACTTATAATGAGCGCGAAAACCTACCATAGTGAAGAAAAGTTTCACACTTCTGTATGGAGAGTCCTTGCGGGTGCTGCTCTTTGTTTGAGTGGCCTTTCCTTTGGGATGTGGGGCGCACTGCGTCATGCGCAGGCCGACACCGGCACTATTGTCGTAGTAATGGTTATGATCGCCTGTGCGCTGTGTGTCAGCGGTTGGTTTGACCTCGCTCGAAGCCGCACATAGCGGTTTGAGTGGTTAGCGTGAAATGTGACTCGCGCAAAGTTAGATATGTAATCGTCTAGCTAAAAGTCACACAATAATACGTCCTTCGACAATCCAGTCGACAGGAGATAGCGGGGAAGTTCCGTCGGGCTTAGCTAGAGTAAAGGACACGGCCGTCACCGTCCGCCTATACGGTTCTGGTATAAAGGCGTTATCTATATGATGGCGCCTGTTTTTTTGTGCCATATCATGTGCAGTTAATCTACAATGAAGAAATAATTAGAAAATGAAATTAGCACTCACTTGACCTGAGTGCTAATTTTTTCTATACTAGATATAGTAACGCTTGTTAGTGCGCAAGAAAACGCTTGCGCTGGAGCGAAGGAGGATTGATAATAGTATTATGGCTGATGATTTTGCAGAATTTGTGTCACACCTAACGGACAATGCCCGAACGAGTCTGCAGCATGCAGATGCTATTGCTCGTGGCTACGGTAGCGCGTACATAGGAACAGAGCACTTATTGCTCGGTGTGCTCGCTCAGGGCTCAAGTGTTGGAGCAAAGGTGCTTGCCGATGCTGGCGTAACTCTTGACCGTGCAGAGCTTGCGCTTAACTTGACGCCGCGAACACTTGTAGTGAGTACTGGGGCGAAGGGTTTGAGTGAGACGGCAAAGCTAACGCTCAAAATGAGTTGGGAAATTGCTCAGGAGTTTCATCAGGACTATCTCGGCACAGAACATATCCTCTATAGTATCTTGAGCCAGAAGAACGCCCGTGCGACGGTACTGCTCCGCGATATGAGCGTCGATGTTCCTTCTTTGACATCTGACCTTGAGGAATTTTTTGATCGCCAACACAATGCATACCAGGAATCACTTGGTGAGGCGACTGAGCAGCAGACAAAGAAGCGTGGCCGCTCTGGCGCACTTGAAACATACGGCACTGATCTCACGGCTCGTGCAAGGCGTGGTGAGCTCGACCCTGTGATTGGACGTGACGCTCAAGAGGAGCGTATGGTGACGATCCTGAGTCGTCGTACAAAGAATAACCCGGTGCTTATAGGTGAGCCAGGCGTCGGTAAGACGGCTATCGTCGAGGGGCTTGCGCAGCGGATTATACGCGAAGACGTGCCAGACCATCTCCTCGACAAGCGGCTTGTACAACTTGACCTTGCTTCAATGATCGCGGGCACAAAATATAGAGGTGAGTTTGAAGAACGTCTGAAGAAAGTAGTAGCCGAACTTAAAGAACAGAAGAATGTCATTATCTTTATCGATGAGCTACATCTTTTGGTGGGAGCGGGTGCGGCTGAAGGTGCGCTTGATGCGGCAAACATGCTAAAACCAGCGCTTGCACGTGGCGAGCTGCATATGATTGGAGCGACGACGCTTGATGAGTATCGAAAACATATCGAAAAAGACAGCGCACTCGAACGACGATTCCAGGCGATCGTTGTACCGGAGCCAAATCTTCGCGACACGATAGCGATTATCAAGGGGCTTCGCAGTTACTACGAAAAACATCATGGCGTATCGATGAGCGATGAAGTACTAGAAGATGCGGTATATATGGCGGATAGATATGTCAGTGAACGCTACATGCCCGATAAGGCAATCGACGTTATTGATGAAGCATCAGCGCTTGTCCGCGTAAAGGCAGGCCGTAAACCAAGCAAGCTACGTGACTTTACAAAACAGCTCAAGAATCTCAACGAAAAGATGGACGAGGCGGTTGCTGCTGAGGATTATGAGCGTGCAGCGCTTTATAAGACACGGATTAGTCAGATTACGAGTAAGATTACTGAGACAAAAGAAGCATACGAGCAGAAGACGCCTATTACAATCACCGATGATGATGTGGCTCATGCGATAGCAACAATGACCGGTATTCCAGTAAAGCGCGTGCAAAAATCCGAAGCAAAGCTACTTCGACATCTTGAAAAGCACCTTACGAAGTATGTTGTCGGTCAGAAAGAGGCTGTTGAGAAGGTATCTCGTGCTATTCGACGGAGTCGTAGTGGTGTCGCAAGTAGCAAGCGTCCAATTGGTTCATTTGTCTTTATGGGACCGACGGGCGTCGGCAAGACGGAGCTTGCGAAGGTACTTGCTAGGGAGGTTTTCGGTAGTGAAGATAATCTTATCAAGATCGACATGAGCGAATTTGGTGAGCGTCACAATACAAGCCGACTTGTCGGTGCGCCAGCTGGGTATGTAGGGTATGAAGATGGTGGGCAGTTGACTGATAAGATTCGCAGGCAGCCATATAGTGTCGTACTGTTTGATGAGATCGAAAAAGCACATCCTGAGGTATTTCAGATTTTACTCCAACTTCTTGAGGACGGCGTACTCACTGATGCAAAAGGCCGTAAAGTTGACTTCACAAATACGATCATTATCTTGACGAGCAATTTAGGTGCTGACCGTATGATGAAGGAGTCAAGCCTTGGGTTTCATGTTGCATCAAAGACTGATGAAAAGAAGCTCGAAGAGGTGCATGCCGAGAATGCTGAAGCCGCAAAGGATGCGCTTTCAAAAATGATGAGACCAGAGCTGATCAACCGTTTTGACGCGATAGTGACGTTTCGGGCACTTACAAGAAAAGAGGTTGGCAAGATATTTGATAACCTGATCGACGAGTTGCAGCAGCGACTTGTGCGTAAGGGTCTTCATCTTGTTATTACTCCATCGGCTAAAAAGTTACTTATCGATAAGGGCTATGATGAGAAGTTTGGCGCAAGGCCACTTCGTCGCGCGATCCAAGATGAACTAGAGCACCCGCTTGCGGATGGTATACTAGCAGAAGAGTATGAAAAGGGTAGTGTCCTGACGGTGAGGGCAGAAAAGGGAACAATCTCGGTTGGAATCACACAAGAAGGATAATCGATGGCGAATAGGAACACTCATCCGTTTGAGTTTGAGTATCCTGTTTCTCGTCCTAGCCGGCCTACTGTGGTTCAACCGACAGCTGGTTGTTGATTGGATTAGCTATCGTCAATACACCCCAACGAGTGAGTTTGCCGCGTTTGCCGAGCGGACAACGATGACACGAGAGGGTAAGTTTTATCTTTACGCAAGTCATCCATCGTTGGAAAAAACTCAAAACTTCAATAAGTTGTGTGATCGCAAAGAATCAAGTAGCGCTGTGCTTGGCTGTTATGCTGCAAATAAGATTTATGTTTACGACATTGACGATACGAAGCTCGATGGAATACGTGAAGTTACGACCGCGCATGAGATGCTTCACGCAGCATATCAGCGACTGGGTAGTGATGAAAAGACCAAAGTAAATGCACTGCTTGACGCTGAGTATAGGAAACGAGCAGACGATACTGCACTTGCCGAGCGGATGGATTTTTACAAAAGAACGCAGCCAGGTGAGCATGATAATGAACTGCACTCAATCATAGGGACGGAATATGACGGTATATCTAATGAGCTTGAAAAGTACTACGAGCGTTATTTTGATAATAGGGCTGCACTTGTACAGTTGCACGCGAAATACGCTGCAGAGTTTACAAAGCTAAAAGATGAAGCAACTTCATTGAGTCGACAGCTCAAGGATAAGAGTGGCGCTATCGAGACGGGCTCAGCTGAATATAACGAATCAGTAAAAAACCTCAATGGTGACATCGAAAGCTTCAATAGCCGCGCAACAGCGGGTCAGTTTACTTCAAGAAGCGAGTTTAACTCTGAGCGTGCTGCATTGCTGAGTAGAATCAATGCACTTGAACAGCAGCGATCTGAAATCGATGAGCAGATAAAGCTATATGAATCATTGCGCCAGCGATACAACGCAACGGTGGATGAGTCTCAGCAGCTATATAACAGTATTGATAGTCGCCTAGCGCCGGCACCGACGATTTAGGCTATAATAGGTCTATGGTAAAAACAAAAACACAGTTTGTCTGTCAGAACTGTGGAGCATCGTATCCTAAGTGGACGGGGAAGTGTGATAACTGCGGGGAGTGGAATAGTCTTGTTGAGCAGGTGGCTCAGTCAGTAGGAAAGTCGGCGGTTGCTAAAAGTCTATCTTCTGGGAAGGTCCTTGCGCCTCAGACAATGCAGTCGATTAGTGTCGCCGAGTCTGCTGCTCGATTATCTACGGGAATTGATGATTTGGATGTAGTCCTTGGCGGCGGTATTTTACCCGGAGGGGTAGTGCTGCTTGCGGGTCAGCCAGGAATCGGGAAGAGCACGCTTTTATTGCAGGTTACCTCGCATATCGCCGAATCGACGCCAGTGCTCTATGCGAGTGGCGAGGAGTCGGCGAGCCAAGTAAAGCTTCGTGCGGAGCGACTTGGGGCTAATGAGCGAGAACAGCTTAGTTTTGTTGCAAGTACGAGCGCGGATGATATCGCTGCAACGATTAGAAGTGGCGCATATAAGCTCGTTATCATTGATTCAATTCAGACGCTCAGTCTTGATGAAATCACCTCTGCACCAGGAAGTGTGAGTCAGATTACGAATAGTAGTAACGTGGTGATCAGGGCTGCGAAAGAGTCGGGTGCAGCGGTTGTGCTCGTTGGCCACGTGACAAAAGAAGGTAGTATCGCAGGGCCAAAAGTATTGGAGCATCTTGTCGATGTTGTCTTGCAGTTTGAAGGTGATAGGTATGGAGGGTTTAAGGTTGTTCGCGCGGTTAAAAACCGATTTGGTAGTACGAGCGAAGCCGCGATATTTGAGATGTATGAACAGGGTCTTCGGGTAGTCGAGAATCCCTCTGCAGCCTTACTTGCTGAGCGACAGAATGCAGATGGATCGGTGGTCATGGCAACGCTTGAGGGGACTCGCCCGCTCCTTGTCGAGATACAGGCACTTGTCAATCCGACAAGTTTCGGGTATCCTAAACGTACAGCGAGTGGATTTGACCTCAATCGTCTTAACCTATTGATTGCCGTACTTGAACGTCGGACAAAACTGAATTTATCGGACAAAGACATTTACGTCAACGTCGTTGGAGGGCTGAAGTTAGCCGATCCTGCTGCTGATCTCGCCGTATGTATGGCTATCGCTAGCGCTAGTGCTGGAAGGCGACTCGACGATGGTATCGTTGTGTTTGGGGAAGTAGGACTTGGAGGGGAAGTTCGATCAGTTCAGAGTGTTGATCGTCGAATTAGCGAAGCAAAAAAGCTCGGATTTACTCAGGCAATCGCGCCTAAGTATTCGAGTGATAAAACATTTATTAAAGGAGTCGGTGATTTGCGCCAAGCGTTAATCGACTACCTACAGAAGTAAGAAAGAAATTATTATGACAACAGAAAACCTCGTTATCGTCGCAGTGCTACTTGTACTGTTGGCGGAAGTCACCTATTTGGTGGCGAAACTACCTCGACAGGTAGGTAATAGTAAGAAAAGAATGATATTTGTTGATACGTCGGTGTTGATAGATGGAAGGATTATCGCGGTAGCAAAATCGGGATTTATAGGAGACCAGCTGGTTATTCCGCGTAGTGTGATCGGTGAACTTCAATTTCTTGCCGATAATGCAGACCATGACAAGCGGACACGTGCACGCTACGGACTCGATGTAGTGAAAGACCTGCAAGAGATGCCTGATGTTGACGTCACCATCCTTCAAGATGGCAGTAAAGCTGAAGAGGGTGTTGATGAACGCCTCTTAAATCTTTCAAAGAAATACAACGGAGCTGTCTGTACAATAGACTACAATCTTAACAAAGTTGCCGTCGTTGAAGGTATTACTGTACTGAATGTTAATGAGCTTGCTCAGAGTTTGCGCATGGCGTATCTACCAGGTGAAAAGATTATGCTCGAACTTGTTCAGAAGGGCCAAGATTCTCACCAGGCAGTAGGTTATCTCCCCGATGGAACTATGGTAGTTGTAGAACATGCAATTAAAAACCTAGGGCAAAAGATCGAGATTGAGTTTATACGTAGTCTTCAGACCGCGGCGGGTAAAATGATGTTCGCAAAGCGCGTTGAAGAAGTGAAGGCGCCTGTTCACAAAACTCTTAAGGCAAAAGTGCAGCAAAAAGCAAAATCTTTGACTGCTAAGAAAGATAAACCGGCTCCAGAGGAGAAGGAGCAGGCTGTAACAGTCGCGCCAGGTGTGTATCATAGTGATGAGCGTGAACAGCGTAAAGTCGCAAAAGTACAAAAGCCCAAGGCATCAGGGCGTGCACCTCGTGCTCAGCAGCAAAGCCCGTCTTCGTCAGATCGAACACATGATACAAGCAAGACGCCTACTCAAGTCAATACCCCTCAGCAGGGGAGGCGAAAGCCAAAGACATCGGCGCAGCGTGAAGCGGCATTGATTGATCTTGTAGATAATCAGTAGTCAGAAGTTCATATTAAAATACCACCTAGCATTTGCTAGGTGGTATTTTAATATGAACTGATTAGTTGTTTTAGCGATCTCTGCCTCTAGAACGAGAGGAAGGCTCTCTTCATTCAGTTCCAGTGACTTCACGCGTCATTTCTGCGGTATAGAAGGCATTGTCGGTGATAACGGCACTGATCTTGTCACCTGCATTAAGGCTGACTGTTGCCGTGTAGTCGCCACTACTGCTGACCGACTGAGAGTTGACTGTGGCGCCGTTGACGCGGATTTCGAGTCCTGTGAGGCTATTTGCTCCCTGTGTGACGCTAACAATGACTTGGTAGGCGCCGCCGGCTTTCTTGATGTCGATACCTCCCACGTTCGGCTTGGCATCATCACACTTATGGATGTCGTCGTCTTTTGTCGCATCGTATCCATTTGGTGCTATGACTACTTCTTTTTTAGTCGCTGCATCTGTCGTCTTTTTCACGTCCACCTCGATACGTGCGCCGGCAGGAGTACAGTCCGTTGCTTTCTTTTTTGAGACTTTGTCAAATGTCATCTTAGAGTTAGTAGGGAGCTGATTTTTGTTGAACCACTGAGGGTAGAGCTCATTACCGATTTTTTGAATACCAGCTGGCTGAGTGAACCAGTCGCCGGGCTTCCACTTGTTTTGCTTTGCATAAACTTCCTGATGAACGTAGCGCATAACCTTATCGATGATTGGTCCAGGGAGTGTGGAGTTACCGTTTTTGAGCTGCTTCGTGTCTGGATTTCCAAGCCATACACCCATAGAGACGACAGGGCTATAGGTCATCATCCAAAGGTCACGAGCTTGACCATTAAGATCGGATGTACCAGTCTTTGTTGCAGTTTTTATGCCAGTGTTGCCATAACTGAGACCTTGGGTGATTGAGCCAAATAGTGGTCGACGTGCATTTTCATCGGTGAGGATGTCACTAAGGATATACGCGATCTGCGGGTCAAGTACTTGCTTGCTCTCGTCTTTCCATTTCTTTACGGTGTCACCTTGGCTATTCTTAACCTCTATGATGCTTGTATGAGGTTTGTACGTACCCATACGAGCAAGTGTGGCAAATGCGTTCACATGATCAACTTGGCGTGTTCCACAGCCACCAATCGCTGAAGAGAGTCCTGTCTGCACTTCGTTTCCTTGTGTACAGTATTCGCTATCGCCCATATCGCGAATTGTCTGAAGTGTCTCGGGAATACCCGATGCCATCATCGCTTTTACCGCCGGTACGTTTCTAGACTGAGCGAGACCTTGGCGAATTGATATAGCGCCTTTGTATTTTTTATCTGCGTTATTGAGTTGAACACCATACGCTTTTCTTACGTCTGCAGAATTGTCATCTGAGAGAATTGTTCCACTACCATAGTTTTTATTGTCGGCTTTTGGCTTGAATAGTTCAGCGAATACAAGTGGCTTAATACTTGAACCTGGCTGGATGAAGGCAGTAGCTGAGTTGTCTTGTCCGAACCCTTCGGCATTCCAGTCTTTGCTTCCGAGCATGGCAATTATCTGACCTGTTTGATTGTCTTCGACTGTTCCTGCTCCATTGGTGAAGCCTGCATTATTTGGTACGGGGCCATTAAACATTTCAGTCATAGCTTCTTCAAGCTTTGTTTGTACTCCTAAGTCGAGAGTTGTTTTGACTGTGAGTCCGCCACGCCCAACAGTCGCTTTACCGAGTTCTGTCTCTAATTGTTTACGAACCATCTGAACGAAGTGTGGCGCTTTGATGCCGTCGTATTGATTTACCTCAAGCTTGAGTCTGCTGCCGTCTTCTAGAACCGGGTCCTTTTTCGCTTCGTCAGCTTGCGCCTGCGTAATATTACCAAGCTCTACCATATTGTCGAGGACGCGATGCTGCCTGACGATCAGTCCTTCACGACCGGCGACATTATAAGGGTTATAGACTGCGGGGTTCTGCGGTATCGCTGCCATGAGCGCTGCTTCAGAGAGAGTGAGATCTTTTGCATCTTTACCAAAGTATGTTTGCGCAGCGGATTGAACGCCGTTTCGACGACCACCATATGGCGATTCATTTAAGTATAGTGTGAGAATCTGGTCTTTGTCATACATACGCTCAACTTCAACGGCAAGGATGAGTTCTTTGATCTTGCGAGGAATACCATTGAGACCACGTTTTTGAGCTTCGTCTGCAAAGAACACTTGCTTGACGAGCTGTTGAGTGAGCGTAGAGCCACCCTGAGTGCTACCACCTTGGGCGTTATTTACGAATGCACGAGCAAGACCTGTAGGACTAACGCCGTGGTGCTTGTAGAAATCGCGGTCTTCGATGGCAATTGTTGCATCTTTCATGTACTTGTTGATTTCTTTACTATCAACGACGAGCTTATAGTTGCTATCACCCTTGTCTTCCCATAGGAGTTGGTCGTTCCGATCATAGTAGCGAGTGACGGTCGTCTGAACGCGCTTAGCAAGTTCTCCTGGGCGGATCTGGTCGAGATCTTTTCGGTAGTAAGCGAAGAGGCCACCGACAAACAAGACGACAACGAGTACGCTGACACCAGCAATCTTCAGGGCCATCATGCCACCTTTTTTACTAAACCAGTAGCCTGCGACGCGCTTTGGATGAAGGCGAGCGAAGAAACGTTTAACTGGATGTTTTGGAAGTGTTGCAAGATACTCGGCTTTTTTCCGAGCTACAGCATCTTTCTTGGTTTTGCGTTTATGCGCAAGATTTGCGTACACGTTCATTTTACGCGGAGATGAAGGTTTTTTGGCCACGTTATATTTTTCCCATAAGCAGTATTGCTTCTCATTATAGCACTTTTTTAACGTGGCAAGTAGCATTTAAGTAAGACTAGCTGACTAGCGAAATGCGGATAACTCCTCTATAGTAGTTACTAGAAACTATTTTAAACGACCAAGGAGAACAGATGACTCTTTCCGAAGAACTGAAGTGGCGAGGTTTTGTAAACCAAACTACCTACGACGACCTATCAGCAATAGACGGTGATGCTGTTTCTTTTTATTTTGGCGTTGATCCGAGTGCAGATAGTATGCAGATTGGCAACTTGGCTGCAGCGATGATGGTACGACATTTTATTGATCACGGCCACAAGGCTTACTTGCTTGTCGGCGGCGCTACAGGTGTGATTGGCGATCCAGACGGTAAAAAAGATGAACGTAATTCGAAAACACTCGACGAAATAACTAAAAATAAAAACGCCATCGCAGCTCAGTACCAGCGCGTGTTTAACGAGAAAGATTTTACGCTTGTCGATAACTATGACTGGTTTAAGGATATTAATTATCTTGATTTTCTACGTACTGTCGGTAAGCACGTGCCACTGAGCCAGATGCTTGGTCGTGATTTTGTTCAAGCTCGTCTAGGCGAAGGCGGCAGCGGCATAAGCTATGCAGAGTTTAGCTATTCTTTGATTCAGGGATATGACTTCGTACACTTATATAAAGAGTATGGCGTGACATTGCAACTCTGTGGCGCTGATCAGTGGGGAAATTCAATCGCTGGAGTCGATATGATCCGAAGAATCGAAGGTGGTGAGGCGCACGTGTACAGTATGCCACTTGTTATCAATAAGACGACGGGAGTGAAGTTCGGTAAGTCAGAAGGTGGTGCAGTGTGGCTCGATCCTAAAAAGACGAGTGTGTATCAATTTTACCAATTTTGGCTAAATGTCGACGATGCTGGCGTCATTGATTACGCTAAGCTGTATACGCTACTGGACAAAGAAGCGCTTGAAGAGCTTGAGCGAGCGCATGCTATTGACCTCGGGCAACGTTTAGCTCAACGTACGCTCGCAAGAGAGGTAACTACTCTGGTCCATGGTGAGGCACGCGCAAATGAGGTTATTCGTGTAACAGAAGTATTGTTTGGAAAGGCTGATTTCTCGAGTCTTACGAGTGATGATCTTACGGTGCTCGCCCAGGAAATACCTTCAGTGGAGGTTGGAGTATGGGTGATTGATGCGCTTGTTGATAAGAAAGTCGCATCAAGCAAGGGTGAGGCGCGTCGATTGATTGGAAACGGGGCAATCTCGGTGAATGGTCTTAAGATTGCTGAAGATCAGCAGATCAACGCTCCGTCATTGATTAAAAAAGGCAAGAACAGCTTTATTGTAGCAAAGTGATTTTTTACACTGATAAGCTTCGTAAGTGTTCAGGAGGTAGGCTGATATCGGACATTAAGCCTACCGCCTCAGTGTTGTCGCTTACACTAAGCTCTATAAAAAATGGTATAATAGCAAAAGAACTTTACGTAATTAGATAGGGAGAGTAGAATGGCCGATTTGACGACGCTTGCGAAGCACGTATCGAGTGATGCACTAAAAAATATTACTGAATGGCTGTCACAGCCAAAGTATGCTCAATACAAAAGCGAGATCGAAGCGCTCATTAATGAGGAGGACTGGCGAACTCTCGAGGATTCTTTCTTCAAGGTTGTTGAATTTGGTACTGGTGGGCGAAGAGGGACCACGGGTGTTGGTTCGAACCGCATTAACCGCGTCACAATGGGTGAATCTGCTCAAGCTTTTTGCCTCTATGCAGCTGAGCAAGACTCTATGGCGGCACAGAAAGGCGTGGTTATAGCTTGCGACACTCGATTGAGCTCTCCCGAGTTGAGTCAATACGTCGCAGGGGTCTGCGTGGCAAATGGATTTAAAGTCTATATTTTTGATAATTTCCGAGCGACGCCAGAATTGAGTTTCGCAGTACGACACCTTGGTGCCGCGATAGGTATTGTCATCAGTGCGAGCCACAATCCGCCCGCTGACAATGGATTCAAGGCCTACTGGAATGATGGCGCACAATTGGTCGCTCCGCATGACAAGGGAGTGCTCAAGCAAGCTACAGAGATTTCAGAAATTCTTTACACAGATTATGAGCAAGCGGTGTCGACAGGATCCATAACGGTTATCAGCGAAGCTGTCGATAACGCATACGTCGATGCGGCAGCGTCGGAAGCTGTCGGCACGCATCGCGACGTAGCTATTGTCTACTCACCACTTCATGGGGCTGGGCAGACGAATGTCCTGCCAGTATTAAAGAAGGCCGGCTTTACGAATATTTCTCTCGTAGAAGACCAGATGACGCCAGATGGAAACTTTCCAACTGTTGAAAATGGCAAGCCAAATCCGGAAGAAAAGGCGGCAAATAATCGCGCCGTAGCGCAGCTTCTTGCTGAACGTGCGGACATTGCTATCACAAATGATCCCGATGCTGACAGGATTGGTGTTGTTGTGCGGGTTGGCGATGATCCGGTCTATCTTAACGGCAATCAATCTGCTGTGCTAGCTGCTGACTATGCGTTGAAGCAACTACAGGCACGAGGTGAACTCACCGCAAAGCATTATATTGCTAAGACAATCGTGACGACTGATATGCTCAATGCACTTGCGCAGCATTATGGAATCACGATCTACGACAATATGCTTGTTGGGTTTAAGTATATAGGCGAGCTCCTCCTCAATAAGGAAAACACCGATGAAACGTTTGTCGTGGGCGGTGAAGAAAGCTATGGATTACTAAAAGGTACATACTCTCGAGACAAAGACGGTGCAGCTGGTGCGCTGCTTCTCGCTGAATACGCTGCCGAGCTTAAGGCTGAAGGACGGACGCTCTATGATCGGCTCGTCGAACTATATGGCATTCACGGTCTGTATCTTGAGCGTCTTGATAACGTAGTAAGTCCAGGAGCAGATGGGTTCGCTCGTATGCAGCAAGTCATGCAAAAACTACGAACGGATGCTCCGCGCGAAGTTGGCGGACATGCGGTGACGGCAATTCTTGATTATGCTTCGCTTGAGAAAACAGAACTTACTACAGGAGCTACGTCTGCAATCGATTGTTTAGCGGGTAATGTTGTTGTGCTTGAATTTGGAGATCATCGTCGACGGATCACTGTTCGTCCTTCCGGCACGGAAGCTAAGATTAAGTTTTACGTGCAATGGTTCGAAGAAATTGACGTTAGTGAGCCAGCGGCAATAGATGCTCTATCGACGATCACGAAGCGTGAGATTGAAGGGTTGTCACGTGAGCTAGAAGGCGTACTTTTTGCTGCGTAAGTAGCGAGTCTATAATGAGCTTCAGTACTCCGCTAAGTAAAATTAAAGGTGTCGGTCCAAAGTCGGCCGAACAATTTGCAGATGCGGGACTTCATACGGTTGGGGATTTAATTGAGTTCTTGCCAAGACGACACGAAGACTTTTCGGATACTGTTGCGATTGCTGATATATCGCCTGGTAAAAAGACAATTCGTGCTCGTTGTGAGAAAGTGACCACTCGCCCTGTGCGGCGCGGACTACGAATCACGACGGCAACGCTTGTGGATGATTCCGGTAAGCTACAGGCAGTGTGGTTTAATCAGCCCTACCGCGCTACGCAGCTCGCCGGAACTGAGGAATTCTTTTTTTCTGGTGATTTTGAATTTAACTATAATAAATACCAACTGACTAACCCGAGCGTCGAAAAAGTAAGTGATATGCCCGTGCAGACTGACCGTGTGCTGCCAGTTTATCGGCAGATAAAAGGACTCAAGACGCAGTTAGTGCGCAAGATCATGTCCGAGCTACGTCCGCCTATGACAATGTCACCCGAGACGCTTCCGGAGTCAATAGTACGAGGCGAGAGATTGTTATCGCGTAGCGAGGCGCTGCTTGGTATTCATTTCCCAAAGACTGTTGAGGATATACAGAGAGCGAAGGAGAGGATTGCGTTTGAGGAGCTGTTTCAGCTACTCGTCGCGAGTCAATTAAATAAGCATGACAACGCTAAACTAGAAGGTTGGCATATACCGTTCAATAAAGACGTTGTTGCGGATTTTGTTGCTAAATTACGGTTTGAGCTTACGGGCGCGCAGCGTCGTGCAGCTTGGGAGATAATTCAGGACTTCGAGCGACAAGTTCCTATGAATCGTCTTTTACAGGGGGATGTAGGGTCGGGCAAGACAGTTGTTGCGGGGCTTGCTGCTCGTCAAGCGGCTCATCACGGTTTTCAGACGGCACTTATGGCGCCTACTGAAATCCTAGCATCACAACATGCCGAGACACTCAGCTCCCTGCTTGCACCATTTGGCGTTTCTGTGGGATTGATGACGGGGAGTGTCAAAGGACAGGCCCGAAAAACATTATATGAACAGATTGCTAATGGCGCTGTTGATGTGGTTGTCGGGACGCACGCGCTTATCCAAGAAAAAGTACAGTTTAAAAAGTTAGGCTTCGTGGCGATCGATGAGCAACATCGCTTTGGGGTGAAGCAACGACAGCAGCTTCTCGCTAAGTCTGAGCATTTGCCTCATCTCCTCGCTATGACAGCCACGCCAATCCCGCGGAGCTTGGCATTGACCGTGTATGGAGAGCTCGACGTTTCTATCATCAATGAGCTGCCAAAGGGTCGCAAGCCGATCGATACAAAGCTATGGTCGCCAAATAGTCGAGCCCAACTCTATGAAAAGATCGATATCGAAATAAAGACGGGTCGACAAGCATATGTAATCTGTAGTCTTATCGACGAAAATCCGGACAATGACGTTAAAAGTGTTCAAGAGGAATATAAAAAGTTGCAAAACTCGGTGTTTAAGCATAGGAGAATTGGCTTGCTGCATGGAAAACTAAAAAGCGACGAAAAAGAAGCGGTAATGGCGCAGTTTAGTAGTGGGAGTATAGATATACTTGTCAGTACAACGGTTGTTGAAGTTGGTGTAGATGTGCCAAATGCGACGATTATCATGATCGAAAATGCTGATCGATTTGGTTTGAGTCAGCTCCATCAGCTGCGCGGTCGTGTTGGCAGGTCATCTCATCAGAGCTACTGCTACCTCGTTATGAGTGATAGTTCTAAGCCGTCGCAGCGCTTAAAAGCGATTGAGAAATCCAATGATGGCTTTTATCTTGCCGAGGTGGATCTTCAGCTTCGTGGACCTGGGGAGATATATGGACGTTCGCAGCATGGTGCACTTAATTTGCAGATTGCGACGCTCGCTGATACGAAAATGATTGCTCGTGCACAGCAGGCGGCAAAGTCATTCGTCGAAACTGGTGAGGATTTGCTACAATATAAACAACTGGCCAGTCAGGTCAAAGAATATCAACGTCTTACGACACTCAACTAACAACGAAATATAAAGATCGATAATGTATTCTGGTACAACTTTCCGTGTAAAGTCAGGACGTCTCATGGGCGTCCATCAAAAGATCGATCGTATTGCGAGGCGTGACCTTGCGAAGCATATTCCGAAACGGTCAATATTTCCTAGTGAGCATCAAATTCTTCACTTTGAAGGGCTCAATGGGCCCGACGGCATAAAACGAAAAAGTCCCGCGCGTGACGAGCCGTGGCACTACATAGATCCACATAATCCAGGTGACCATGAACTGCGTGACATGATGGAGGATCACCTTCATAATCTCGTTGACTCGCTCGTTGACGACAACCGAGAGCGTGCGGCATTTGAAGCCGCATGGCTCGCTCATGCGATTACAGATGGCTTGACGCCCGCTCATCACTATCCGCTTGAAGAAAAACTTGAAGAGTTGCGAGATGGAGAAGGAATTGAAACGCGCATATCGGCTAAGGACAAGCTTTTATTGCCCGGAAAGACCCTCCGTCAGCGTCTTCGGAATAACTGGGAGTTTTGGGGCGCAAAGGGTGTTATGACGACTCACCTCGCGTTTGAGTTGGGTATCGCGACAACGATCGCAGGTCAGCGTCTGCCGGATACTGCACCCGATGGAAATGAACTTGTACGTGTGAAAGATGAGGGCTTTTTGCCGCTATTTGATGAGGCGCTTGGACGGGTAGCTGACCTACGGCTCTACGAAGAGTTTTATCGAGATGGTTGGACGAGGCGGCTTGCACGAGATACGAAAAATAGTCTCATCCCCGAAATCTCCAAGACGGTATGTTTGGCATGGTACGCTGCTTACGAAATTGCGAGCGAAAAAAGGCGAAAGCGATAGTGAGTACTATCCGTATTACTTCTGGTGAATTTGGTAGTCGCAAGATCGAAACACCGGATACTGACAAGACGCACCCTATGGGTGATCGTATCCGTACGTCGTTGTTCAACAAAATCGCTCCTGAGCTTGGCGGTGCTGATGTGCTTGATGCTTTTGCTGGAACTGGTGCGCTTGGCATCGAAGCGATGAGTCGGGGTGCAAGAAGTGCGACATTTATCGAGCGTGATCGAACGGCTCAGCAGACAATTGCAAAGAATTTGACCATGCTAAAACTCGAAGAAAAAACAAAATTGATTCGAACGAATTTGAACGCATGGCTCGACACGACGACCGATGTAAAATACGATATTATATTTGCCGATCCACCCTATGGAGACATGCAGTTATCCACAGTTGAGCGACTTTTTGGGCTTTTAAAACCCAGTGCGCTTATGGTATTATCACAACCAGGTAGAAGTGAGAGTCTGACCGTACCCGGAGTTGTTGTGGTGGACAATCGTAGTTATGGAGATGCGACTCTCATTTTCTACCGCCGAGATGATTATGGCGCCTAAGAGGCGTCTTTTTTTTGACAGTGAGTTAGATATGGGGTATTATCCTCTCAGCATATTGTTTGACAATTGCAGTACCTATCGACAAGGAGCATGCTATGAGTGTGAGATTGTCCGTTAGTATGAATCCCGAGGTTGCTGACGCTTTGAAGCATATCGCAGATAAACGGGGTATAAATGCGACAGAGGCGACCAGAAGAGCGATTGCATGGTATAAATTTTTCACTGATGCACAAGATGAGCAGAAAAAAGTTCAGCTTGTTGATCCCAAGACGGGGAAGGTGTCGGAGATCGTTATGCTCGCCTGAGCGTATATCTACTAGCTGAGCCCACTGAAAAGAATTCGCCGTTAGTACTCAATATGAGTCACTAGCAGTTTGAGTTCTTTCGGTGGGCTCTTTTCAATTAGTTACTTTTTTTATAAATAATTTCACCATAGAAAAAACCTGGCATAACACCAGGTTTTTTCTATGGTACGCGAGAAAGGACTTGAACCTTCACGCCCGAAGGCACTAGCTCCTAAGGCTAGCGTGTCTACCAATTCCACCACTCGCGCTTACAATGTACCCATAGTCTAGGACTACAGCTTTATTATTGTATCAAACCATTGTCGTTCTGAGAAGAGGCTGCGCCGGGTTTTATCATAGTAATCCGTCCGTCTGTTTCATCGATTACTTCATAGCCTGTCTTTGCGTAGAGTGAGAGAGCGGGTGTATTGGTGGTATCTGTCTGGAGCCATATGTCGCCTTCGTACCGTGCCTGTTGATAAAAATCGGTATGTGCTGCTTTGACAAAACTAGTTGAAAGTTTTTTGCCTTGTGATGCTTCGTAGAGTCGTATGGCAAAAGTATATTCAGCACTCGAGTCTGCAAGTTCACTTCGTCCAAACCAGATTATACCTGCGACGGCACTCCTTCCTAACTTCGGAGCCGTATCGAGCGTGTATACATGACGTTCATGATCGTCATACCAACGGTGAGCTGCCTCCGGAGAAGTGAATCGCTCCAGGCTGTCTCGTTCGGTTGACTGCACGATATGTTTTTGGCGAGAGAGAGCGGGGAGTTGGCGCTCAACTTCCTCATCCCAGCCTGAATATACCCTAAAGCCATGATCTTCAAGTGTTGTGGTATGTATATTTTCTACGAATCGACGAGGAGTGTTCATGCGTAGTAGTATACCGCATACATGGCCCAATATGCCATGCACACAAATCAAGGTGCTTGTGGTATCATAAGAGTAAATAAATTTGCAAACTATAGGGTTAGACGAGGGTATAAATGAGCAAGGTTGCTAATTATCTAAACGAACATATCGCTGGTGAGGTGATAACGAATAGTGCTGTGCTAAAAGCATTTTCGCACGATGCAAGTGTGCTTTCGATGACACCTGAAATGGTGGTGTACCCGCGTTCAACCAATGATATTCGTAAGATCGCACGTTTTTCATGGCAGCTTGCCGAAAAAGGTCATGTGTTAGCTATAACTCCGCGAGGGGGCGGCACTGATCAAACTGGTGCAGCTATCGGATCTGGCGTAATCGTAAACACGACAGCGCATCTTACTTCTATCTTTGAGCTCGACACTAAGCAAAAACTTATTCGGCTACAGCCAGGCGTGACATTTGGTGCGCTAAATAGCGCATTGCTCCTCCACGGGCTTCATATCCCTTCATATCCAGCTTCAGGCAACTACAGTACCGTCGGCGGTGCAATTGCAAACAATGCAAGCGGCATTCTTTCGGGTAAGTATGGCGACACAAAAGCTTGGGTGAGTCAGCTTGAGGTAGTGCTTGCAAGTGGAGATGTGCTTCAGACAGGTCGCATCAGCAAGCGAGAGCTTAATCGCAAAAAAGGTCTTCAGACGTTTGAAGGTGAGATATACAGAGGTATTGACAGTTTAGTTACTGACAACCAAGAGCTTATTGAGGGTACGATTGCTAGTGACGTGCGTGACAATAGTGGATATGGCGGAATCGCTGATGTGAAGAGAAAAGATGGCTCTATGGATCTTACGCCACTCTTTGTTGGTAGTCAGGGGACATTAGGTGTCATCTCTGAGGTAATTATGAAGAGCGAGTTTTGTAACTCACAGGTTATGGTTGGAGCTGCGGCATTCCATAGCTATGATGGCGCGCGGGATGCAGTGGATACACTCTTTGATCTTGAGCCAAGTATACTCGAAGTGATTGATGCGCGACTATTTGCTTCGGCACTTGAGCGTGGGAAAAAATATGCTTTTTATGACCAGGCCCTAGAGCAAGGTGATGTCGGTGCGGTTGTTATTTTCGCGTTTGACGAATTTAGTGAACGTGCTCGTCGTAAAAAGGCAAAAAAGGTGACAAAACTATTTAAGGATAAGGTTGTATCTCTAGAAATAGAAGAGGATCACGATGAAGCGCAGACGCTTCTTGCGCTCCGTGAAGTGAGCGCACTTGCACTGCTTCCTGACGAAAAGGAGGCTTCTGCGCCCGCTATTATTGATGGCGCGTATATTCCTTTCCAGCGTTTTGAGGATTTTGCGTCCGCTGTAGATGCCTTAGCTAAAAAGCATGGGATTGAGATGCCGCTGTATGGTCATGGGCTTGAGAGTATTTTTTATGCACGACCCATACTGCATCTTCGCAAAGTTGGTGATAAGCAGAAAATCTTCAAACTCCTTGATGAGTACACGACGCTTGTTTCTGCGCACGGCGGACATATTATCGGTGAGGCTGGAGAGGGGCGTCTCAAGGCATCATTTGCAGCAAAGCAATATGATGCAGATGTTGCTGCGCTATTTTCTGCTATACGGACAATCTTTGACCCGCTTGGCACGCTTAATCCGGGGGTAAAGCAGTCGGCCGACCTAAAGCAGCTCGTCTCGCAGCTGCGGACAGATTTCGATACCGCTGACTTTGCTGGTAAAGCTTACTTCAATTAATTGATCAAAATATCGTAACGGTTACTGCTCGGTGGTCTGAAAGCTCGTCGTTCGATACTTCAAGAGTTTCGAGCCTATATGCTTTCGGAATCAGCACATAGTCGATACATTTACCTAAGCTCGGCTGAGATAGGTACGGAATGTGGGACGATGCGATGTATGCATCATGCCAGAGTGCTGATGTCTTCTCTAGGTTTTCTAAGTTAAAATCGCCGGCAATGATACGAACTTCTTTGCGTGCATTGAGTATTTCAAGTGTTTCTACGAGATGAGCGGTGGCGTAGTCGGTGGTGTCTGATAGTGAAAAATGCACATTCGCAATTTTTATAATTTGATTATTTTTGCGTACATCGATGAGTTGAATGATCCTATTGTGCTCATCTTCGGGTGCTTTTTTGAGGATGATTGTATCTGAGGATACAATGGGCAAAGTACTAAGCGTTGAAAGCCCTTCTCGAAAGGTAGTATAGTCAACTCCAACTTGCAGTCGAGTGATCGAGCTATGCTCGTAAGGGTATTCCAGTTCCTGGTTAAGCAGCTGAACTTGGCTGTATGGAGAGATCTCTGGAAGAAAAACAACCTCTTGAAATAGTATGATATCTGGTTTTGTATCACGTAGATAATCAAGGATCTTTGATTGCCGCTGTTTCCAGTTGGTAAATCCTTGTAGATTGAGTGTTGTAAGCTTCATAGTAGAAGTTAGTATAGCGGATCAACCAATAAACTGCACCGCAAAAGACCAAAATAAATAGCAGACCATACAGCCTGCTATTTATTTTGGTACGCGAGAGAGGACTTGAACCTCCACGCCCCGAGGGGCACTAGCACCTGAAGCTAGCGCGTCTACCAATTCCGCCACTCGCGCATACGATATTAGTATAATTGAGCGCTTCACGCTGTGCAATACTGCGTATTCGCTAAGTAGTCCTGTAGCCTTAGAGGGTAAATTTTAGCGTACAGAGTTCATCTTTTCCGTTCAGGATCCAGTTAAGGTAACTAATGCTCGCTTGGTAGCTTGCGCGATCTTCCTCGGGCATCGATGGGTCATCGAGCGCGGCTTGCATCTCGACAATAGCATCTCGCATCATAGTTTTCTCTTCTTCGCTCACGCTTCGATCCTCTCCGTCACCCGTGCCGCAGCTGCCTTTGGACGGGTTTAACCAGTAGAGTCGTACATGAACTTCATCGGTCTCACCAACTCCGGCTTCCCAGCCTTTTTGTGCTGAATAACCGATCCCTCGGCCATTCCCACGGCCAGTCACGGTAGAGTAGGGCGGTGTCTTTGGCATATTAGAATTATTGATTGTGGAAAATTGATCCATAATACTTTGGGAATATTCTACGCCTACATGGCCGTCTGTATAGGCGGTAATGCACTGTTTCTCTTGGAAGTCACTTGTAGCTGGGAAGTCTGTTGGCCTCCCGAGGCATGTTGGAATTAAATCCGACCCTGTGGTTTCTTTTTCAGAGAGAGGAATCTTACCTGTCTCGGCGTATTGTAGTCGTATTAGCGCCTCCCATTGTGCGGCTGTCGATAGTATATCCTTTGATTTTGCATTGTTTTGAACGGAGCTGTACGCAACCGTAGTGATGGCGGCTAGTATGCCGATGACAGCAATGACAATTAGCAATTCGACGATTGTAAAACCTTTTTTTCTTGAATCAAAAATAGCGCTCATGCTTTCATGATACCACGAGTCGGTATCTATGATTCGACAACTGCGCTATTTTTTCGGTGGTGATATTACGATAGTGCGATTGCTGCGAGTGCGACAATAACAACGAAGCCGATAAGGAGTACGAATAGTAGAAAAGGCAAGAATAATGTAAACCATGAGAGTGGATGAGCTGCTGGCTTTAGCTCGTTGTTGTGTGTGAGCTCGCTGAGTTGACGGTATAGGACTGATTGAGCGGCAGTCTCAACAAGTCGACTAAGCATGCCGAGTGTGATGATGCTAAATAGTACTTGTGAGGCAAAAGTTGTGAGCCACGCACCCTTGGTGAGCGCAAGACTTTCTTTTACTGCGGCATTTCCACGAAGCGGCTTTTTCTCGTCAAAGAATGCAACCTTAGCAAGTGAGTATCGAACTGACATGACAAATCCTGGGATGATAAACAGAAGAGTCCATAGTAACGTTTTGACACCAATGATGATATTGAGCCAGACAAATGGCCATATGCGGTTGAGCGTCTCACGGAACGCTTCTTTGAGTGTTACTTTATGGCCTCGGCTGACTCGAGCGGCCGTGTATGCGCCTACTCCCTGTAGGAGTGATCCAAATAGAATCGCAGCAAGTACGATAACAAAAGCCATTGCGCCAAAGAGGATCCACTCTTCAGTTGAAATCTTCGCAAGCTCTGCATTGATGTCGCTGATTACCTTGTCTGTTGCCTTTTGAAGCTCTTCTTTGGAATTTGTTTGTGAACTATCTGATGATGGAGCAACGGCGGTGTTCGATTGTGACGAGGTGCCAGAAAATGCTCCTAGGATTGAGATGACAATCAAAAAGATGGCGACGCCTTTTGCGAGATTAAATAGTGCCGATATGCCATTTGTTGCAATAGTGAACGGATTATTTTCGTACGCTATTTTTGTAGATTTCTTTGGAGGAACTGGTTGTTTCGAGGTCATACGACAACTCCTTTATATACGCGTTAATAAGCAAAGTATACCACTGGCGGTGCTGGTGTGTCGATGGCTAGCTCTAAGGAGCCTGTTATACTTAAAGACAGTAGTATGAACATACAAAAAGATGAAGTAGGTGTTGGTCCGCACCCGTTGCCGTGGCCTGAAGATGACAAGTACGACAAAACTCTCTTAGCTGAGGGTGATCGTAGGAATGTTCTCGATCAGTATAGGTATTGGTCTGTCGAAGCAATTAAGGAAGAGCTTGCATCCCGAAGTGGGTCTATGCATGTTGCGATCGAAAACTGGCAGCATGATATGAATATCGGGACAATCGTTCGAAATGCAAACGCGTTTAACGCGGAGGCTGTTCATATCATAGGTAAACGCCACTGGAATCGGCGTGGTGCTATGGCGACGGAGAAGTACCTATCGGTCTACCATCACGAAACGATAAACGATTTTATAGAGGCGGTCCATGGACGTAGTGTCATTGCTATCGATAATATTGTGGGAAGTGTGCCGCTCGCAAGTACTCAGTTACCAAAGGACGTCGTCTTTGTTTTTGGAGGTGAGGGACCTGGATTATCGCAGGAAATGGTCGCTATGAGTGAGAAGATGATAGCGATTGAGCAGTTCGGCAGTACAAGGTCGGTGAATGTCGGTGTTGCCTCTGGAATTATTATGTATACCTGGGCTCGGCAGTATATGTTGTAATATACAGCATTTTATAAGATAGATATTGACGCTTTATCAAATATGTGGGAAAATTGAGCTAAGAAAAGTTGTATATTATCGTTGGTGGAGCGACGATAGATCAAAACTAACGGAGAAGGAGTGAAGCATGCGAGGCTTACGAAGCGTTTTAAACCAGTTCAGGTATATGAAATCTAACCACCTTATTGTCGGCGGCATTTTTGCACTTGGTATGGGGATTTTTGGTGTACTTGGTATTCTCAACCAAGTTGAAGCACAAGCCGCGATTGTTCGTGATTGTGATAACAATGCGATTATGTATTGTGGTGCTGAGAATGCTGGCGAGTTTAAACAAAAGTTCGAAGCAAATGCTCCTGGTGACCTTCCTGCTATCTACGGTCATTACTGGATCCCGAAAGATCTACAGGTTGTTCAGGGTCAATCATTTAAGGACGGTACGGTTCGCGTCAATGGAAAAGTTGTTGCGACAAATGCTAAGAGTATTGGTCGCCAACCAATCCCTGGTAGCCGTCCAATTAGCATTGCCGGTAAGACATACTATGAAACTCCAAACAGCGCTGCATTTGTTACTGATGGACTTCCAACGATGGTCGCGCTGGATGCACAAGGTAACTTTAAGCATGCAGTGATTAGTGGCTGTGGTAATCCTATCTACGCAACACCAACTCCTCCAACTCCACCGAAGCCAACTCCTGCATATACATGCGATCTTCTTTCTGCTCAGCAGACAGGTACATTCAGTCGTCGATTCAAGATTGACGCACGTGCTTCAGGCGGTGCGGAAATCGTGGGATACCGAATTGATTTTGGTGATGGTACAGCCCCTAAGGATAGCACTTCAAGTACGATTGACTATACCTATGCAAAAGCAGGAAATTACACTGTTAAATCGATTGTTAAGGTGAAGGTTGACGGAAAAGTTGTTGAAGTTCCTGGCGACAAGTGTCAAGCTCAGGTCGTGATTGAACAGCCTGCTGCAGACTATGCGTGTACTGCGCTCGATGTCGTTAAGCGTAGCGGCAAAACATACGATTTTACTATCCGTAAGACTGAAAAAAATGTCACTTACAAAGGTGCGAGCGTTGACTTTGGTGATGGCACTAGCGAGACAATCACTGGTACAACCGTCAGTCATACGTACACAGAAGTTCGTGACTATACGATTGTGGCAACACTCAAGTTTGACGTAAATGGTGAAGTGAAAGACATAAAGTGTCAGGCAAAGATTACTGCAACACCTTGCCCAACAAATCCTGCACTTCCAAAAGACAGTCCTGATTGTGCAGAGTGTCCATACGACAGCTCACTTCCAAAGAATAGTCCTGACTGTAAGGCGCCAGTTACTCCAACTGCACTTCCACAAACTGGTCCAGGTGAACTCCTAATGGGCGGATTTGGTCTTGCAAGTATCATTACTGCATCATCATACTATTTAGCTTCACGACGCGATCTTCTCGCAACATTGCTCGGTAAGTAAATATCTTTACTAATATTAATAACCAGTCGCATTCAGCGGCTGGTTATTTTTTATACATACCGCTTACCCTTGCGGAATAAGGAGAAAAATGCTACTATGACCCCAATGAGTACACTGTCCCCACAACCCTATAAAGGCACGAGAGATTATTATCCAGAAGATAAACGAGTGCAGAATTATATCTTCAATACTTGGAGAAGAGTTGTTCAACTACATGGCTATGAAGAGTATGGCGCTCCGATGCTCGAACCGCTTGAAGTCTATACGGCAAAATCCGGCCAAGAGTTGGCTGGCGAACAGACATACGCTTTTACTGATAGAGGAGATCGTGTAGTGGCGATTCGTCCGGAGATGACCCCGTCGATCAGTCGTATGGTTGCTGGCCGTCGACAGGAGCTTGGGTATCCAGCTCGTCTCTTTTCTATTGCGAATTTCATGCGTTATGAACGGCCGCAACGAGGTCGTGAGCGTGAGTTTTGGCAACTGAATACTGACATTTTTGGCGTTGATGGACCGATGCCGGAAGCTGAAATTATCGGCCTAGCAGCCGAGATTATGAAAGCATTTGGTGCAACGAATGATATGTTTACGATTCGCATTAACAACCGAAAATTGATTGACTTTACGATGGGCCAATACCTTGGTCTTGATGCCGTACAGGCGCAGATGATGATCAAACTTTTTGATCGCAAAAATAAGATCAGTCCAGAGGATTTTCGAGACCACGCTGCTGAGATATTTGGTGCTGAAAACTCACCACGTGGTCTTCAGCAGATTGCAGTACTTATCGCAGCTAAGTCGATGAATGATTTACCCGAAGAGCTACGTACGAGCGCCGCGGCACGAGAGGTGCAAGAATTATTCCAGCTTCTTGAGCAGGCAGGAGTCAAAAATGCTGTGTTTGACAGTACGCTTATGCGCGGTCTCGACTACTATACGGGCACTGTTTTTGAGGTGTTTGATACTGATCCACAAAACAACCGCTCTCTTTTTGGTGGTGGGCGTTATGATGGGCTTGTTGGATTGTTTGGCGCAGAGCCGATCGGTACTGTGGGTATGGCACCTGGTCTTACGACGACTGAGCTGTTTCTTCAGTCGCACAACCTCTTACCTAAACTAGTATCCACAACAGAAGTGGGTATTGTCGTACTGAATAACACATACTCTGCTGCGCTAAAGCTTGCACAGAATCTCCGAGAAGAGGGCGTGAATGTCGAAGTCGACATTACTGGCCGCAAGCTTGAAAAGCAGATCAAAGCCGTTATAAAGAAAAATATTCCATTCATGATATTTGTCGGTGAGGACGAGGTCTCTAGCGGTATTTATATGTTTAAAGACACTATGACTGCACAAGAAGAAAAACTGAGCTTCGAAAGAATTGTCAGTAAAGTAAAAGATCCTCGACATATTTCTGATGACGATGAATTTGCTGTCTTTTTTGACTAACAGGCACTCCTAAAAGGGTCGAACTTTCTACTCGTATCTGTTATTATAGGTCGAGTATGAAGACGACTGTAAAAAACCTATCCGACACAAAAGTTGAGCTCACAATTACATTGGGAGCAAAAGAACTTCAAGACGCCGAGCAAGTGGCGCTCACTAAACTTGCAAAAAACATGAAAGTACCTGGCTTCCGTGCTGGAAAAGTCCCTGTAAGTGTTGCTATGAAACATGTTGACCCTAGCGCACTTAGTCAGCAGACTCTTGATGACGCGCTTTCTAAAGCTGTTTCTGAGGCATTTGTATCTGAAAAGATTCAGGCACTTGACCGACCAGCTGTTGAAGTGAAGAAGTTTGTCCCTGGTAAAGAGCTAGAGTTTACCGCTGAGTCGGAGATTCTTCCAAAGGTGACACTTGGCGATTATAAGAAGTTATCAGTCAAAAAACCGAAAGTTACTGTAGCTGCTAAAGACGTTGACGAAATCATCGAGCGGATTCAGCAAGGCTTTGCCGAGCGAAAGACGGTAGAGCGTGCGGCAAAAGATGGTGATGAGACTATCCTCGACTTTGTAGGTAAGAAAGATGACGTCGCATTTGATGGTGGCACAGGAAATGACTACACGCTGAAACTTGGTTCAAAGCAGTTTATTCCTGGCTTCGAAGAAGCTATTGTCGGTAAAAAAGCAGGCGAGACATTTGATATCGATCTGAAATTTCCAAAAGAGTACCACGTAAAAGATCTTGCTGGCGCGCCAGTTGTGTTTACGACGACGCTCAAGGAAGTAAAAGAAGTTGTTCTTCCAGAATTGAACGACGAGCTTGCGGCAAAGGCTGGTCCATTTACCTCAGCAGATGAGCTAAAAGCAGATATTAAGCGCGAAATTACCACGCAAAAAGAACGTGAAGCAGAGAGTGCTCTAAAAGATGAACTCGTGACAAAACTTGTCGAGGCAAGTACAGTGCCAGTTCCAGAGATTTTAGTTGAAGATCAAGTTAAGTCGATCGAACAAGATATGATTCAAAATCTTGGCTACCAGGGTATGACTCTCGATATGTATCTTGAGAGTAAAGACTTCAAGGATCGCGAAGACTGGATTGCTAAAGAAGTAAAGCCAGCGGCGGAAAACCGTGTCAAAGCTGGTCTCGTACTAGCAGAGCTTTCAAAGGTGGAGAAGGTGACAGCTACTGACGAAGAGCTCGCTGAAAAGATCAACGAATATCAAGCGCAATTCGGCCAAAAGTCTGGGCAAGATTTTACTGCTCCAGAAGTTCAGCGCGATATCGCAAACCGACTACTCACTGATAAAACAATTGACCTGCTTCTCGAACTAAACGTTAAGTAGACGTTAATCGATGAACAGAGCTAATCTACCTCGATGCATTGCATTGAGGTAGATTTTATTGTAATGTAGTAGTGTCATTCAAGACTTTCCGTGAGGAAGTGAGTACATTGCTATGAAATCTGAAGAGCATACTCGTTGGAGTGAAGCGAAGATCAGGTCTCATGACAAGGTAACGATTTGGTCGGCAATCGCATTGATTTGGTGTGTTGGAGCTATCGTGATAATCTTGTCGATTAGTAGACAGGACGCGACTGGCATAGTGCTGCCATTTGTTGCGCCGATGTACGGAATCGCAATTTGTCTTTTAATAGTCTTGTGTCTCCGTTGCCAGACCTCTTGGTTAGCTCGATCAGTTACGCGTCGGTTTCATCATCTACCGGTAGATGATGATTCGGAGCTTTTATGACCTCACCCACCCAAATACCCACCCGGGTTATTGGGTGGGTATTTTATTGATATACGTTTTTGTTGAATATGAAAATGGCCGCTCCTTTTTAAAGGTAGCGGCCAGTAGTCCTATTATCTGAGGTAGTCAGACGGACAATTGCTCATTCTACGGTTCTTCGGTCCTCTCTACTATTGATAGGAATTTAGCCTGAAGTGCAGGGTCGTGACTGTCTTCACTTCGAGCAGGGCGTCGAAGGAGTCGATACAAAATGCCAACAAGTACAATCACTACCAGGCTACCGGTTATAGCCGCGGAGAGTCCAGGAGCAAACCGACTGATTGCGTCCATAGCTTTGCTGTACAGTAAAGCTACTATGATACCAGCACTCAGTATCAGTAGTCGAGAGGCCGTAAGAGAAAGATCGTCGCGGTTGGGGTTGTTATGTTCCATCGTAACCTCTTTCGGTAGATGTGAATGAGCGTACTATTATTATAATATGGTAATCGAACAAGCGCAAACATATGATAATTAGCACTCACTTGTAACGAGTGCTAATCCGCGCTATACTAGATATAATAATTGGTGATATATCACAGCCAGACAAAGGAGAATAGTATGAGTCCAAAAAGTTATCTTGTTCCAACGGTTATCGAGAAAACCCACGATGGTGAACGTGCATTTGATATTTACTCGCGATTACTCAACGAACGAATCATTTTTCTAGGAGAAGATGTCAACGAGCATACTGCAAATGTTGTCGTGGCGCAGCTGCTTCACCTGGCATATGCTGACAACAAGAAAGATATTAAACTGTATATCAATAGCCCGGGTGGAAGTGTATATGATGGCCTTGCGATTTACGATACGATCCAGTATATCGGTCCTGATGTTCAAACGATCGGCATTGGACTTCAGGCAAGTATGGGTGCGTTCTTGCTCTCGAGTGGCACGAAGGGTAAGAGATTCGCATTACCAAATAGTCGAATCATGATCCATCAGCCTAGCAGTGGTACGCAAGGTAAGATTACTGATCAAGAGATTACACTTCGTGAAGGACTATTCTTGAAGCAAAAGCTCAACGAAATTCTCGCTAAAAATACTGGTCAAAAAATCTCAAAGATCGAAAAAGATGCTGACCGTGATTTCTGGATGAGTGCAGAAGAAGCGGTGAAGTATGGACTCGTTGATGAGGTGATTACGAAAGCGTAGCATACAGTACGCTCTTACAGGCCATAGTAATATGCTATGATCTATGGAATGAATGATGATTTACATAAGCAACTAGAGGGCTCCGGGGATATAGAGGCAAAAGAGCACGACGTTACGGCACGTAAGTGGCGACGGTTATTTTTCATTTCATTGATAGCCTTTGTTGTGCTGGTGATTCTTGTGCCTGAGCCAAGCGATATCGATGCCTCGCTCGTAAAAAAAACGATAGGAGTACTACTGCTAGTTTCCATATGTGTAGCTGTTTTTAGCGGAGCTATGTTACTGGCTACGGCTGCAAAATTCGGCATACAACGAGGACTGACGTTGCCATTTACCGAGCAACGTAAGTGGTTTATTCTTTGGCTTGTGCTTATATTGCCACCCCTCGTTATAGGCGTAACGATGTGGACCCAACTCCTCGTAGTAGGTGCTACATTTATTCCTAGCGGGATTGGTCTTGCTGCTTTACTGTATCCAGTATTTTTATTTACAACGCCGCTGTATGTCTTATTGTTTTTTGTACTGTTTATTTGGGCAGCGAGGCTGAACGATAAGTGGTTTCGTAAAGTTTGGCGTATTACGCTTGCTATAATTATTATCTATGTATGTATATTTGCTCTGATGCTTTATCTTATATAAGGTGGAGCTGCTACCTTTTCTTTGACGACCACAGAGCCTCATACTATAATCATGTTAGTAATGCAGACAACACTAAAAAATGAAACAGATATAAAGCCGGCTGTCAGAGTATACTCGAAGATGTTCAAGTTCTATTGTTGGCTGAATATTATCTTACTGGTTTTTTTCTTGATTATTCCTGGCGTGTCTCTATACATGGAGCATTTAGGTGGCAGGCAATTGCCCGAGCTTGCATTCGGAATCATGACTATAGGCCTATTTGTGTTACCGTTTACATTTTGCGCTCTCGTCCTCAGAGCGAGCGCGGACTTTAAAAAAGTGTTAAACCCTGTGGTAAAGGCTGAAGCACCTCCTTTGACATACTACGGCGATATAACCATCGCCGAGAGGATGCATGCTACTGTCAGGAAATGTATATTGCCATTTGGTATTGTGTCCCTTGTATTGTATGTTTGCATGCTACTAGGCGGGGACTCGATGGCATGGGTGACGGTGATCTTTTATTCAACGTTTGTGATAGCCAGTACTGGTGCCATAGCGTTAGCTATGAGTATGCTTGTATCATATTATTTTTGGGACGATGCGGCTGATGAGCTTGACCATCATTTGTCAGCTCAAATACTCCTTGGGAGCGTTACTGTCGCGCTGCTTGTTCCTCCAGCGATAGCTGCGCTTTCTGACCCTCAGTTTTGGTTTGGGGGTGGATCGCTAGTATTGTTGCCTGTAATTGTGCCGTTCTATGGACTAATTATCGTAAGCAGTATCTTTACGATTATCATGTCGTTACGTTCAAGGAACCGAATCTATACTATCGTTTTTGGCATTTTTGCGGTGATTGCCGCACTTTTGTGGGGAATAGTAACGAAGTCATAGGTTTTCATTATAAATCCCTCTTTTAATCTCTTGATTATTTTTCCTCTTTGATGCATAGTTGATACTAAGAAGTAGTGTAGTTTGGTACAGTGTGTCTCTTTTCTGTCGGCAACAGGGGTGGGACGTGCCAAGCTTAGTGAATCTTCGTGGCCAATTCACTAAATATTTAACTCATGCGAGGAGTACAGATGGCAAATACCAAGCCTAATGCTGGTAAGCGTGTCTTTTTCACAAAGGACGACACTGCATTACCACTACCAAATCTCATCGCTCACCAAAAAGACAGCTGGCGTGAATTCGTCGAGACTGGCTTGAGCGAGATCTTTTCAGAACTAAATCCTATCGAGGATTACACAGGCCAAAAGCTTGAACTTCGATTCAAGGAATATGCGTTCCAGGATCCAAAAGTTACAGAAGTCGACACAAAGGAAAATAACCTTACTTTTGATGCGCCGCTTCACGTAAACGTTGAGCTAACAAACAAAGTAACTGGTGAAGTAAAAGAGCAAGAGATTTACCTTGGTGATTATCCATGGATGACTGACCGCGGTACATTTATCATTAACGGTACAGAGCGTGTTGTTGTATCTCAACTTATTCGTAGCTCGGGTGTATTCTTTACAGCTGATAGCGCTGCTGGTCGTAATAACTACGGCGCGAAACTTATCCCTGGCCGTGGTGCATGGCTTGAGTTTGAGACTGCAAGCAACGGTGCGATCTTCGTCAAGATCGATCGTCGACGCAAACTTCCTGTCACAACGCTTCTTCGCGCTCTTGGCCACAACAAGACGAGCGAAATCAAAAGTATTTTTGAAGACGTTGACACGGGTGATGTGAAGTACATCGACGCAACACTTGAAAAAGATCCAGCACGCGGTTCAAACGAAGCACTTATCGAAGTGTACCGTCGTCTTCGTCCAGGCGATCTTGCGACAGTAGAGAATGCTCGTGGCATGATCGAGAAGATGTTCTTTGATTTCAAGCGATTTGACTATAGTCGCGTCGGTCGCTATAAGCTCAACCAGCGTCTCAATTTGGAAGTTGCCAACACGACTGAAAACCGTGTCTTCCAGATGAGCGACCTTATCGCAATCATCAAAGAGATTATCCGTCTCAACAACACACAGGAACTTCCAGATGATATCGATGCACTTTCGAATCGTCGTGTGAAGCTTGTTGGTGAGCTTGTTGCTCGTCAGTTCCGTGTTGGTATGCTTCGTATGCAACGAAATGCTATGGATCGTATGAGCATGAGCGACCTCGAGAATGTAACGCCGGGACAGCTTATCAATGCTCGTCCAGTTGTTGCAGCGGTTCGCGAATTCTTTGCAAGTTCACAGCTTTCACAGCTTATGGATGGGACAAACCCACTTGCTGAACTTTCACACAAACGACGCCTTAGCTCAATGGGTCCTGGAGGACTTTCACGTGAGCGCGCTGGATTTGACGTGCGTGATGCGCACCCAACTCACTACGGTCGTCTTTGTTCTGTTGAGACACCTGAAGGTGCGAACATTGGACTTGTACTCAACCTTGCAACCTATGCTCGTGTCAATGAATACGGCTTTATTGAAACTCCTTACCTCAAGGTAAAAGACAGTAAAGTGACTGATGAGATTGTCTATCTTGACGCAAGTCAAGAGATCGTTGAAGTGATCGCTGATGCCGGTGCTGCTTTGAACGATGATGGTTCATTTGCTGCTGAGCGCGTCAGTGCTCGTAACGGTCTGCTCCCTGAGCAGGTTGATGCTAGCGAAGTAACGTACCTTGATGCTGCTCATAAGCAAATTCTTGGTTCTACTGCATCTCTCGTGCCATTTATTGAGAAAAACCGTGTTGACCGTTCACTTACGGGTTCAAACATGCAACGACAGGCAGTGCCGCTTATTACCCCTGAGTCTCCAACTGTTGGAACGGGTATTGAAGCAGAAGTTGCTCGCAACACAAGTCAGCTTGTTGTTGCCGAAGGTGACGGTGAAGTTGTTCGTGCTGATGCTGACGAAGTACATGTAAAGTACTCTGATGGTGTAAAGATTTACGAGCCGATCCACTTTACGAAGAGTAACGATGATCGCTCAATCAACCAAAAAGTATGTGTTACACGTGGTCAGAAGGTGAAAGCTGGCGATATTCTTATCGAAGGTGCATCTGTTGCTGACGGTGAACTTGCACTTGGTCGTGACCTTACTGTGGCATTTATGCCTTGGGGTGGTTACAACATGGATGACGCGATCGTTCTTTCTGATCGTATCGTCAAAGAGGATGCCCTCACAAGCATCAACATCAAGGACTACAATGTAGAAGTTCGTGAGACGAAGCTAGGTCCAGAGATTGTCACACGTGACATTCCAAACGTTAGTGAAGAATCACTTCGTCACCTTGATGAGAACGGTATCGTTCAAATTGGTTCTGAAGTAAAAGCTGGCGATGTGCTTGTCGGTAAAATTACACCAAAGGGTGAGCAAGAGCTCAGTTCTGAGGAGCGACTCCTTCGCGCGATCTTCGGCGAGAAGGCTAAAGACGTTCGCGATACCTCTCAGCGTATGAATAACGCTGGTGGTGGTAAAGTTGTCGGCGTAAAGATCTTCTCACGTGAGAATGGTCATGAACTAAAAGCTGGCGTACTTATGCAGATCCAGATTTTCGTTGCACAGCTTCGTAAAATCTCTGTTGGAGACAAGCTTGCGGGTCGTCACGGTAACAAGGGTGTTGTGGCCCGTATTCTCCCAATCGAGGATATGCCATTTATGGAAGACGGTACTCCAGTAGATGTTGTCTTGAACCCACTTGGTGTTCCAAGCCGTATGAATATTGGTCAGCTCTTTGAAACACACCTCGGTATGGCGGCGCGAGCACTTGGCTACAAGGTTGCAACCCCACCATTTAACGGTGTGACTGATGAGACGATTAGCTCTGAGCTTGAAAAAGCCGGTTATGCACGTGACGGAAAGAGCCAGCTCTTTGACGGACGAACTGGTGAGCCATTTGAAGAACGTACGACTGTTGGTGTGATGCATATTATTAAGCTTCACCACATGGTGAGCGATAAGATTCACGCTCGCTCGACTGGTCCATACACGATGGTGACTCAGCAGCCACTTGGCGGTAAAGCGCAAAATGGTGGACAGCGATTCGGAGAAATGGAAGTATGGGCACTTGAAGCTTATGGCGCTGCCACGACACTTCAAGAAATGCTTACTATCAAGTCTGATGATGTATATGGTCGTGCAAAGGCGTACGAATCAATCATTAAGAACGAAGCGATTGTTGGACCGAAACTTCCAGAATCATTCAACGTACTCGTGAAGGAGCTTCAGGGGCTTGGTCTTCGTGTTGATCTTCTAGATGAGTCAGAAGATGCTGTGATTGATGCTGAAGAAATCATCGCTGAAAGCGGTCCAGCTGATAAGTCAGTGCCAATGGTGCCAAGTTCAGACGACGAAGAGACAGTTCTTGATGAAGCTGACGAGTTCGGTGACATTGAAGATGGAATGAGTATTCAAGATATTGATGAAGTAGAAGAAATTAAGGAGGAGGTGTAATATGTCACGAGTTGTTGCAGGCACCGGTATTGCTGACTTTGACGCTGTACGTCTCGCCGTAGCAAGTCCAGAGGACATGCTTAAGTGGAGTCACGGTGAAGTCACTAAGCCAGAAACAATCAACTATCGTACTCAAAAGCCTGAGCGTGATGGACTTTTCTGTGAACGAATCTTCGGACCAGTGAAAGATATTAATCCACACGACAGTAAGCTTAAGGGCGTCCGCTCTCGTGAAGCAGCGATCGATAAGAACGGTGAGCTTGTCACTAAGTCTATCGTTCGTCGTGAGCGAATGGGGCACATCAACCTCGCTGCTCCAGTTGCACACATCTGGTTTATGCGTGGTACACCAAGTGCGATGAGCTTGCTTCTTGGTATTACGGTTCGAAATATCGAGCGCGTAGCATACTTTGCAAGCTATATCATCCTTGATGTAGAGACTGAAAAGCGCGATCAATTCCTCGCTGATCTAGAAGCTGAAACTGAAGCTGGTCGCATGGCGATCAAGATCCGCTACGAAAAAGAAGCTGAAGCTGAAGGTGCTGACGTAAAAGCACTTGCTGCAGCTCAATCACGAGAAGTTGAAGAGCTCAATGAGAGTTTCAACACAAAGAAAGCGCAGCTTGATAGTCTCGTAAAGGGTGCACTTCTTAACGAAACTGACTACCGCAATCTTCCTGAAGAGTACGAAGAGCTCGCAACTGTTGGTATGGGTGGTACGGCAATCAAAGCTATGCTTGATGCAATCGACCTTCCAACACTCATCAAGCAGCTTGGTGAAGAAGTCGAAGGTGCTAAGGGTCAGCGCGAGAAGAAGCTACTCAAACGCCTTAAGGTACTTGAGGGTATGCAAGCAGCGGGCATCCGTCCAAACAGCCTATGTCTTACTGTTCTTCCTGTGATTCCACCGGATCTTCGTCCAATGGTACAGCTTACAGGTGGCCGTTTTGCGACATCTGATCTTAACGACCTTTATCGTCGTGTGATCAACCGTAATAATCGCCTTAAGAAGCTTATCGACCTCAATGCCCCTGAAGTAATCCGTCGCAATGAGATGCGTATGCTTCAAGAAGCTGTTGATGCACTTGTTGACAACTCTGCAGCCCGTGGTGGTCGTGCAGTTAACGCAACTGGTGGCCGCCGTCGCCTGAAGTCAATCTCTGATATGCTCAAGGGTAAGCAGGGACGTTTCCGTCAGAACCTTCTCGGTAAACGTGTCGACTACTCAGGACGTTCAGTGATTGTTGTCGGTCCAAAGCTAAAGATTTCTGAATGTGGTCTACCAAAGCAAATGGCACTTGAGCTCTTCAAGCCATTCGTCATTAGCTGGCTTATCCGTGGTGAGCATGCTCACAACATCCGTTCTGCCACTCGACTTATCGAGTCGGGCGACACACTGGTATGGGACGCACTCGACGCAGTGATTGAAGGTAAATACGTTCTTCTTAACCGTGCGCCATCACTTCACCGTCTTTCAATTCAGGCATTCCAGCCGGTACTTGTTGAAGGTAAGGCGATCCAACTTCACCCACTCGTAGCAAACGGATTTAACGCCGACTACGATGGTGACCAGATGGCTGTTCACTTGCCACTTTCTGACGACGCGCAGCGTGAAGCTCGCGAACTCATGAGTGCAACAAACAACCTTCTTAAACCTGCCGATGGTGCTCCGGTACTCAATATCGGTCAGGACGTTGTCCTTGGTAACTACTATCTTACCTACGAAAAGCCGAGTGCTCAGACCAAAGAGACGAAAGCATATAGTTCAGTCTACGAAGCTGAGATGGCATACGACCAGGGTGTATTGCAGCTTCAGACACCAATTCGCGTATTTGCGAAGGGCGAAATCCGTGATACAACACTTGGGCGTGTCTTCTTCAACGAAATTCTTCCTGCAGACTATCCGTACGACAATAGTGTACAGAACAAAAAGCAGCTCAAGAAAGTTCTTGCGAAGATTTTCAACCAGTATGATGCAGAGGAAACAGCAAAGATCGCTGACCGCATGAAGGGTCTTGCCTTCCGATTTGCGACAATTGCCGCTGTATCGACAGGTAAAGACGACTACCTTAACTTTGACGAAATCGGTGAATTTGTCTCTGAAGGTGACGAAAAGACAGCGTTGATCTCTGATCAATTCGACCAAGGTCTCATCACAGAAGACGAACGATACAACTTGACCGTCCAGTCATGGCGTGGTGTTGACCGTAAGGTAACAGAGTTCTTGCAAGATCAACTCAAGAACATGGATACAAGCATTAGTGTCATGGTGAACTCAGGTGCCCGTGGTGATATCTCAAACGTGAAGCTTGCTTCTGCGATGGTAGGAATCATGGTGGATGCAGCAAACCGTGAGATTGAGCTTCCTATTCGTTCAAGCTATAAAGCAGGGCTTTCATCACTCGAATCATTCGTGGCGACACGTGGTGCACGTAAGGGTCTGATCGATACCGCGCTTAAGACTGCCGACTCAGGCTACCTGACTCGTCGTCTTGTCGATGTATCTCAGGATGTCTTTACGGTTGAAGACGAAGAAGGTGATGATGAAGGATTCGCTATTCGCCGTGCTGAAACTGAAGAGACAATGATCGACTTCAAGAACCGTCTTTACGGACGATTCACAGCTGAAGACGTGGGATCACATATCAAGAAAGATGAGCTCATTACGATGAGTGTAGCTGAAGCAATTGAAGCTGATAGCTCAATTGATGAAGTAAAGATCCAATCTGTACTCTCTACAAAGAACCTTCGTGGTATTCCAAAGAAGAGCTACGGTATCGATATGTCGACTGGTAGTCTTGTTGCAAACGCACAGCCAGTTGGTGTTATCGCCGCACAGTCTGTCGGTGAGCCTGGTACGCAGCTAACGCTTCGAACCTTCCACGCCGGTGGTGTTGCTGGTGGAGACATCACACAGGGTCTCCCTCGTGTTGAAGAGCTCTTTGAAGCCCGTTCACCAAAGGGTCAGGCGTTTGTCACTGAAGTAACTGGTACGGTTGATATTTGGGAAGATGGCAAGAAGTACATCGTCCAGGTAACACCTGAAGCTGGCCATGTTGAGCGAATTGCTCTTGAAGGCCGTACGATCAACGTAAAGTCAGGAAGTAATGTAAAGGTTGGTGACGTTCTTGCATCAAGCGAAGGTGAAGCTCGACCGCTCGTTGCGCCATTTGATGGTGTCGTAGAGGTTGCTGAAGACACATTGGTACTTGCTGCAAACGCAGGCGCACCAGTACGTTACGAGATTCCAGGCAACACGCAACTTGTTGTTCGTGCGAATGATCAGGTTGAGGCGGGTGATCGTCTCACTATCGGATCACTGAACTTGCACGATCTCATGCGACTTAAGGGTACTGAGGCGACTCAACGTTACATCATTAACGAAGTACTGCGCATCTATGCGGCACAGGGTCAAGATGTTGCTGACAAGCACCTTGAGATCATCGTGCGACAGATGTTTAGTCGTGTTCAGGTGGAAGATCCAGGCGAGAGCACGTTTGTAACTGGCGATATCGTATCAAAAGCTGCAGTCGTCGATGCAAACGCAGAACTCGCGGCACGCGGCCAAGAACTTGTGCAGTATACGCAGCTACTCCTCGGTATCACGAAGGTATCGATCTGGAGCGATAGCTGGCTTTCTGCAGCGTCATTCCAAGATACGACTCGTGTCTTGATTAGCGCAGCAACAAGTGGACGCGCTGACCGTCTTCACGGACTCAAGGAGAATGTTATCATCGGACGTAAGATCCCTGTGGGAACTGGTGCGATTGTTAATACTCCTGAGGAAGTTATTACGGAAGTCGAAGTCGAAGAGATCCTCGACATCGCAGAGTAGAGTTTTCACTCTTCTAAAAAACACCCGCTCGATGCGGGTGTTTTTTAAATGCAGATTATTTGCTCGCACTGGTGCTAACTTTGTAATACTATCCTAGTTATGCTGATATGTAAGTTGTATTGTAAAAGAAGAGAGGGATAGGGGTCAATGAAAAAGGCGCTTATTGGAGCAGTAGTTTTTGTATTGGCGATCTTGCCAGTTGCAGTAAATGCTTCTCCTCAAGGAAAGTTAAACCAAGTTATTGGTGCGGGAACAATTTCGACAGATATTGTCGATGGTGGCGGTACTACCGTTGCAAATCCGTCATTTAATATGTCAACGACAAATGTTAGCACTGGATGCCAGACGATCACAGGTTCGTATGGTAGTGCAACGCAACGTGTTTCAGTAGATAACCCTGGTGGTGCAAACGCAGGGTGGACACTCGCAATCGCTGCAACGAGTGGTCCGACGGCGAAGTGGGTTGATGGAGCAAAAAACTATTCATTTAATAATCCTGCAGGAAGTGGATGTACAGGTGGCCAGTTGACACTAGATCCCGCTGCTGCAACGCTCAACCTCAATGGTGGCTCTACGGCTACGGGCGTAACAAAAGGCACATCTACATCATTTGTTTCAGGAACGACGGATTCCATCACTTTGATGAGTGCCTCTGCTGCTTCTGAGGACATCTGGAGCGGGTACTTATCTGGGATAGGGGTAAGTCAGAAAATTCCACCATCTACTGCTGGCGGTACTTATACGATTGACTTAACGCAAACTGTTACAGCATCATAGAGACTAGTTCGGTAATAACATAAATAAGCATCCATCGAGATGCTTATTTATTTATGGTGACATCGTAGTTTTGTGAGTATGGTAAAATGGAGCATATAATGAATACGCTAATAAAATATACATTACTGGCTATGGCTGCTAGTATCCTCACTCTTTCAGCGATCGCTCCCGTAGTAGAAGCTTCACCTGGTGGCTTTGGCGGTCGCCCCGCAAATCCCAGTCCAGATAATCCAAGATCTCGAGATATCTTTATTTATCAGTTAAAGGGTGGTGATACAAAAAACGATCAAGTTCTTGTGGCAAATAATACCGGAAGTGCTCAAACTATAGACATCTATCCGACGGACGTAGAGATTACTAATACCGGCGCGTACTCATGTAAGCAGCGATCAGAAGAAGCTAGGGATGTGGGCTCTTGGGTTCGACTAGAAAAATCTGAAGTATTGCTCCAGCCAGGTGAGAGTCAGAAGGTCAATTTTTATATTACTGTTCCGCAAACAGCTGATGTAGGTGAACACAATGGTTGTCTTGCGTTTGAAGCCCAGGACGACGAAGGTGAAGTAGATGGAAATGTGCGAATCCGCACTCGTTCAGCAGTGCGAATGTCTGTTGTTATTCCTGGTGATCTGAAACGTGATATCTCTATAACTTCTTTTTCTGCACGAGTAAATGGCGATGGCTCACAAAATTACATGACATCTCTTCGAAACGAGGGTAACGTCTCTGCGGATACCAACACTATAATCAAAGTACACTCTCTTTTTGGAAATGAAGTATATCAAAACCAGGGTACATATCCAGTCATAGCCGGAAAATCATACGAAGTGCAGTTTACGAATAGCGAGCAACTATTCTGGGGCGGCTGGTATAGAGTGTCGGCGGAAGTTGAATATGGAAGTAAGGCGGGTTCTTTTGGGATAGATGGAAGTGACAAGGTTACTAAAAGAGTTCAAGATATTTATATATTCGCGACGCCGTCGACAATTGCACTGCTCGTATACCTACTGGTGCTGGTAATAATTATAGGGGCTGCCGTATATGCGTGGTATAAGCGTCATGACAAACGCGAAGCTTTGCGAAACTGGAAGACGTATCACGTAAAAGAGGGTGATACCTTGCAGGATATCGCTGAAGCACACGATGTACGCTGGAAGAAACTTGCACGTATAAATGGTTTGCATGCACCATATACCTTGAAGGCCCCGTCTACGCTCAAAGTTCCTCACAAGCAACCTAAGCGGTAGGCATATGAAGGGGCTACTAGTCACTGGGCTGATAGGTATATGCTTCGTCATGCTATCTAGTGTTTTACTGACAAGCTCATCGACGAGTGCGTCCACAATGACTCTATACCCTTCATCAGATCCAGCTGGGTTGACAGGCAATGCGACTACAAGCTGGCTATCATACTCTACTGGAGTGCCTCAATATCAAACACTGCGCCTCGCTGGTACAAATGAGTCATTTTATCTATGTGGGTCTGCTGGAACATGGGGGTATTTGTATGATGTCGATGATGTTGTTAGCGTTGGACAAGGGGTTACGTCAATTAAGGTTGATGCGCTCGCAAAGATGCGAAAGTCAGGCATCTTTTCAACACCTGACGATAGGCTTACTCTTAACGCATATGTTGGCGGGGGCGCGCTTGGCGCTGCCCTGTCATCCGCACCGTATTATAGTGACACTACTGGGGGGACAACCTGTACAGCGTCTTTTAGTAATACTGGCAATGAGTGGCGAAGTCTTACCTACGATGCTCCGATTGGATCCCCATGGAGCTTGAGTCAGATAAATAGTCTTCAGCTATATCTTGGTCGTCAGGTTGTTGGTTCTGGAGATATAATAAAACTATTCCGAGCAAACGCAACGATAACCTTCGATGCTGACCCAAAGGTCAATACGTATACGTCACGTATTTATCAGGATTCAAATACCACTGCTGCTGGTTCGCCAATTAGTCCAAATTTTGGTGAACCGGGGCAGCTGACTTCTCGTGGGCAGAAGTTTCGTTTTCGTGCCATATCATACAACACGACTGGTGATAGTTGGCGTGCTGGATATGGTGGGGTTAAGCTACAATATGCTAAAAAAACGACAACTGACTGCACAACGCAAACTGGATGGACAGATGTGACAAGTAGCTCGGCAGGTATTCGTTTCTATGATAATCCAAACATCGCTGACGGAACGACTATCTCGTACGTAGGAGATCCTGACGTTGGCAGTGTCATCGGCCAGCAGTATAGAGAGTCAAATAATGGTGCAGTCGTTACTGCTATTCCATCGACTGTGCTTTTATCGGGGTGGGATTTTTCGCTACAAGAGTCACCTGGGGTGTACGGAGGCACTTATTGTCTGAAATTGAAGGCAGTAAGTCCTGCGGTTGATGAGAGTGGAGTGGTTTCAGTGGGTGAGGTGAGGTTGCATCCCGAGCTGTTAGGTGTCGATATGGTTGATTCGGCAGGAGTAAGTATTGCAAACCCTATCGTAAACTTTGGTCTTATCAATGTCAGCTTCACCTGTCAACAGTCGACAGCAACGCTCGGTACGACAAGCCAAAAGATACGGTTCAGTAATGGTCTCGCGACAAACGGCTGGTCTGCCTCAATCGCGGCTACAAACGGAACGTCAGCTCTGTGGACATCCACGGGAGGAAGTATGTATGACTACAATGACCCTGCTGGCAGCCCCAGTGGGTGCTCGAGTGGATCTGATGGTGATGGCCGCGCCGGACAACTGCGCGTCAATCCATCCGCCAGTATCATCACACCAGTCTCGGGGTGTTCTGCGACAGGACTAACGAAAGGCAGTAACGCTGCATTTAGTAGTGGGGTTGTCAGTTCAATTACACTCCTAACAGCTACGTCTCTAGCGGATATGTACTGTGCATGGGATATGACAGGCACTGCGCTGACTCAGACGATCCCTCCGGGGACGCAGCCCGGTAACTACTCACTTGATTTAACATTGACGACGGTAGCTTCGTGATATGAAGAAATATTTGATCGTCATATCAATACTCGTGGCCAGTATAGGGACTGTGCTTTATTGCGCAGTATTGTCACGAGCTGAGCAAATACGGTTCAGCCAGTATATTGCACCGCTCGAGTGTGTACGTGAACGGGTTGACGATGGCGTGACAACGCGATATTTCTTGAGCCCAGATGAGTGTAATGATGTTGTCGACGAAGAAGTGAAGCCAAACTCTCAGCCAGGTGATGCAGGAGCACCAGATACTGGGAACTTTAAATTCTCACGGGTAGTCCAATCGGACGTATGGTGGATAGCGCTTCTTATCGTGCTGTTATTAGCCGCTCGGCGATTATATCGACGAGTCTCGCAGTAAGAAATCTTACAAAAACCATGAAAGTGGTTGAAACCGCAAGCACAAGGGGTTATTATAAGAAGGTACCATACAGGTAAGCAACGAACGGAGAAGAAAATGCCACTTGCGACTCCTACGAGCACGCTCGCACAGATTGTGGAGGCATTGAAAAAGCAAGTCGTTCCGGTCGAAGACAAGAATCCAAGGAAGTAGGTCATGTTGTTGCGTTGTACGACTCTCAGGTCGACCAACCTAACCAAACATGACATCCATGGACTAACAGGAAGCGTGAACGAAATGAGTTCAGCTAGTCGGAAAGATGTCAACGATCAGTGGTATGAGGTAGCATGCAAGGCTATTGTTAATCTTCAGTTTTATGACGAGCCTTTTGCTCGTGCAATACTGCAGAGGCAATATGTTACTGCCTTATATCGACTAGGCCGAATCGTCGAGAGCATAGAGGAGGATACGGCAGAAGTGCCTGATTTCCAGAAGCACATTGGTTTGATGGCTGCAAAGCTGCGTGACAGCTACCAAGAGCTGAAGAATGGCCCTGTTGGCGCAAGAACCGCTGCCTAAATCAATGACACGACTCTCGTTGATTTGCTACCGTAGGGTACACCCCTGCCGAAAGTTGAGCCTGCTCACGAATGGAGATATTCGTAGCATGAGCTCCTTTTGGCAGGCTCACTTTCGAATGATTATAAGACTACGGCATAATCGCCGTAGTCTTATTGTTAAAAAGCAAATAATTTGCTATACTACCAGATGAGTTTCCTCTACGAAAATTAGTAAACGCATTGAATGTGTACGCGTGAACTAAAGTTTTGTAGTATGACACGAGGCGGAGCTGCTGAATCCAACTCGTACCAGAGACGATTTCTTGTCTCTATAAAGAATGTTAAATTACCAAGGGAGTTGCATAACAATGCCAACAATCAATCAATTGGTGCGTAAGCCACGCAAGACTGCGGCGAAAAAGTCGAAGTCACCTGCGCTTGGTCGTATCCATAACGCACTGAAGGTTCGTTATTACGAGCAGACAAGTCCACTTAAGCGTGGTGTTTGTATCAAGGTAACAACAAAAACACCAAAGAAGCCAAACTCGGCGCTCCGTAAGGTTGCACGTGTGCGACTTACAAATGGCCAAGAAGTTTGGGCATATATTGGCGGTGAAGGTCATAATCTCCAGGAGCACGCCGTTGTGCTTGTCCGTGGTGGTCGTGTACCAGATCTCCCAGGTGTTCGTTACCATATAGTTCGTGGTGCGCTCGACCTTCAGGGTGTCGCAAAACGCAAACAAGGCCGCTCTAAGTACGGCGCTAAGAAGGAGGACAAGTAGTCATGCCTCGTAAAGTAACGAAGAGTCTACAGCGCGTTCTTTCACCAGATCGCAAATACCAGTCTGTACTTGTACAGCGTCTTATCAACAAGTCTATGCTTGACGGCAAAAAACTTGTTTCTGAGCGTGCAGTGTATGCTGCGCTTGAACAAGCTGCTAAGAAGCTTGATTCAGAAGATCCACTTGCAGTGTTTGAAAAAGCACTTAAGAATGTTTCACCAAACTTCGAAGTCAAATCTCGACGTGTTGGTGGTGCAAACTACCAGATTCCTTTCCCGGTAGCTGGTCACCGTCAACTTCACTTCGCGTATAGCTGGCTTGTCCAGGCTGCACGTGCTCGTAAGGGTATGCCATATTCTAAGCGTCTTGCGCTTGAGATTATTGATGCTCATAACGAAGCCGGTGCTGCTTACAAGAAAAAAGAAGACACACACAAAATGGCAGAAGCAAACCGCGCGTTTGCACACTTTGCCCGCGGATAGTACGATACTTTCTGCAATCAACAACCTCTGTTTTATCAACGGAGGTTGTTTTTTATATACGTAAAAAATCTTACTGACCCGCAAATTTACTCCTTGTAATCTAGGGTATGGAGGTAGTTTTATGACAAAGAACCAATATGCAATGCAAAATCCAGTAACGCAGTATCCCGATCTTGATATACCTGAGCAACGTCAAGAGGAGCCAGGTCTTGATAGCAAGTTGATTCCTTTGGCGGACCATGGAGAGAAGACCTATAGAGGTGCTGAGCGATTAAAAGGTAGAAAGGCCCTCATTACAGGTGCAGATTCGGGTATTGGCCGCGCTGTCGCGATTGCGTATGCGAGAGAGGGGGCGGATATCGCTTTGTCGTATCTTCCTAGTGAACAAGCGGATGCTGATGAGGTTATTGCACTTATCGAAGCTGAAGGGTGCATGGCTGTTGCGATTCCTGGTGATATCTCAAACGAAGCTTTCTCAAAACAGCTTGTGGAGGAGGCTGCTAATAAGCTAGGCGGTATCGATATACTCGTCAATAACGCAGGCCGCCAATTGTATGTTGAGAAACTAGAAGATCTTGATGCCGACCAGTTTGAGTCGACCTTTAGAACAAATGTATTTGCTATGTTTTGGATTACAAAAGCTGCACTTAAGTATCTACCTGCTGGCGCCTCTATCATCAATACGACATCGATCCAATCATACCAGCCTTCACCTGGGCTCATCGACTATGCGTCAACTAAGGGTGCGATTACTGCTTTTACTCACGGACTCGGCAAGCAGTTAGCGAGTCGAGGTATTCGTGTGAATGCGGTCGCCCCAGGTCCTATCTGGACTCCACTCCAGCCAAGCTATGGACAGCCGATGAAAAAACTTACACAATTTGGTAAAAATACTCCGCTTGGCCGAGCCGGTCAGCCGGCTGAGCTTGCGCCAACTTATGTCTTTCTGGCGTCGCAGGAGTCGAGCTATATAACAAGTGAGGTGATAGGGGTGACCGGTGGCAACCATCTTCCATGACCGACCGGCTTACTATGGCATCTCGACGCTGCTACTGTGGTATAGTAATAGAAAATAGGAGATGAACATGAATCCAGACCAACAGACACCAGTGCCCGCACCTCGAAGAGCTTCACCAGGAGTAGGAGGGGTTTTATCTAAAATCATCCAAATTATTTGGCTGCTCGTTACTATTATTGTTATTCTTTTGATTATTCGAGTAGTCTTCTCGCTTATTGGTGTCGATCAGACAAACGGCTTTGCAACGTTTATCTATAACACAACGTATATATTCGTAGAGCCTTTTCGCGGTTTGCTACAGGTAGGTGAGTTTCAGTACGGACGTGCACGACTTGAGTTTGAAACGATCATCGCAATATTTATCTACCTACTTGCAGGCTGGGGATTGACTGCAGCTGCCCAGGTTTTGAGAAAGTAAAAGGATAGAATATGGCGACATTTAGTTTTGATATAGTAAGTGAATACGATAAAGCAGAGATGAATAATGTCTTTGGTCAAACAGAAAAAGAAATCAGTACTCGATTTGATTTCAAGGGAACGCCAGCTGCCATTGAGTGGCTAGCGGATAAAAAAGGCCTCAAGATCTCAGGCAGTAACGAGTGGCAGATCGACGCCGTACTCGATATCGTTCGCAAGAAGCTCGCTACTCGTGAATTGAGCAGTAAAGTGCTTGATCTCTCAAAAGAAGTGCACGAAAACAACCTCAAAGCTACGAAAGAAGTTCCATTTATCGAGGGTCTTGATCAAGATAAGGCAAAGAAGATTACTAAACTTCTAAAAGAACAGTTTCCGAAAGTAAAAGCCCAAATCCAAGGTGAAGCAGTTCGAATCACAAGTGGTAGCAAGGATGATCTTCAGGCGGTGATGAATGCGGTCCGTGGGGCGGATTTTGACTTCGTGACAGCCTTTACGAATTTCCGATAATACGTAGTCCATCTTTAATGATCGCGTACGTAAGAGGCGTCTCGAACTTACTGAGCTCGCCATCGTGAGAGATACTTATAGCAGGACGCTTGCTACTGATAGTAAACGATGTTGTGTGGTAGGTATGAAATGCATCATGATCGTTTAGCTTCCCGATGAGGGCGTAAGGAAGTAGCTTTAAGAGTGCGAAGCGGCTGTTTGAGGATATAACATAGACCGACAATAGACCTTCGTTGAGTGATGTTCGCGACCCTTCGAGAGTATCAAGATGATAGTCATTGTTTCCGACGAAAATGAATGGAGTATCAAAAGAAGTCTTATTGATTGTAAGATGGTATGAGCGAAACTGCACAAAAGCACGGATTACTCCAATCACCGCGGATGGCCACTTGCCGAGCCTGTCTTCGAGCCGGCCCCTCACTTGTAGGGACGAAGGGTATAGTCCTAGGCTAGAGTTATTAATAAAGACTGTGTCGTTTATTGAAGCGACATCTATCGTTTGTGGCTTTGCATCGAGAATGGCTTCGACTGCCTCATTTAGGTCTTGCTTGATGCCAAGATCTTTCGTGAAGTGATTGAGAGTACCTCCAGAAAGGGGGACAAAAATCGATTCTGTTCCCGTAAGAACACCGGCTACTGCGCTCAGTGTGCCGTCCCCGCCAATGGCGGCGATGAGTGCATTTTTTTTGATATAGGGCGCAAGGTCTTCATGTAGGGTATCGGATATCGCAATAAATGCTCCAATAGATATATTATGAGATTCAAATACTTCAACTAGCTGGTCTTTTGTAAGTGCGCTTCCTGACTTTGGATTGTATACAAGTGCAGCAATAGTGACATTTTTTTTCATATACTAACCGCCATAATAGCGAGAAGCCCTAGCCCTCCAACTATCCAGCCACCTATGACGTCACTGGGATAATGGGCGCCAAGATACACGCGAGATACACCAACAATCGCGCAGAGTGTCGCAGTCGCGAGTGTGATAGGCATTGCCCACACTCCAAAACTTTGGCTATAGAGGACTACGAGAAGCCCAAAGCTGACGAGTGTTCCTGCCGCGTGGCCACTTGGAAAGCTAAATGTTTGTACGAGCATACTTTTTACATAGTCGTTGTCTGGTCGCGCTCGGCGAAGCGCAAGCTTTAGTATACTGCTCGTAAGGATAGTAAGGAGCGCTATTATGCCTGACGTGACGAAGAGATGATCTGTCTCGATAAGTCCATAGCCAATGACGATGAGTGCAATACCTATTGTTATTGGAGGTTGGCCGATCAGCGTCCCAAAGAGCATGAGTGGTCGGAATGATAAAGGTAGCTTCGCGATAAGTGCGATAAATACTTTATCAAAATGGTGAAGGTATCGTTTCATATCCCGAAACGCTGCTTAACTGATTGTAGGGAGCGGCGTACGGGCACCTGGCTATTTGGCATAACTTTCACGACGAGTGCAAACGCGAGGAGTACCGCAAAGCCGCACATAATTGACGGAATACCGGAAATAGTTGACGGATCAATGATATTGACGGTCGTTGTCGGCAGTATGAAGAGGAGGTATCCGATAGACATCCACTGGAGGGCTTCCGCTTTTTTCGATGCTTTGCCACTCCATTTCCAGGCGAGTAGTGTTCCTGTGAGCATCCATCCATAGTAATAGAGTGCAAATGGGATAACGCTTGCGTCGTGTGTATCAAAATACGCATAGTTAGCACGACACTCTTGTCCTGTGATCGCCCCGCCGGCAAGTGTAAAGAACGCAGCAAATGCCAGGCAGCTTGCGTATGCGCTGGCGACGAGCAGCGGTGCTTTCTTGCCCGCGAGCGCCACGATAAGATGAATACCAAGAGCGGGGAGTAGTACGATGGAGGCATATCCAAGGCGAGCCCACTCGACATGTGTCCACCCAAGCCCACCGCAAATCATATACTCTGCCAGTTGGAAAGTACCTAGGGTCAAAAGTGTTGCTGTAACAAGGCGAGTAATTGTCGTCATTTTGTAGCGCCATATTACATAGAAAGCAAAAGCGAATTCAATAAAAAATGTTGCCAGCATAACCGGCGGAGAAAAGCACATAAATTTGTTGCCATATTTTTTGTACATAGTGACTACTACGAGTATACACCACCGCGCAACCAGAAGGCCTGGAATAAAGTGCAGCAATCTGTTACAATAGAGCTAAGCGCTATTTTTTATGTCTCAAAATAGCAGTAATTAAAAAGAAGATAGGAAGAACACACTTCATGGCAGAAAAAAATGTCCCACTAAAGGACTTTCGAAATATCGGTATTATCGCGCATATCGATGCAGGTAAGACTACGACTACTGAGGGTATTTTGTACCGTACTGGTATCAACCACAAAATTGGCCAGGTAAAAGGTGACGATCCAGCTGGTGCGACAACTGACTGGATGGCACAGGAGAAAGAGCGTGGTATTACTATTACCTCAGCTGCTGTGACTGCCTTTTGGAAGGGTCACAAGATCAACATCATCGATACTCCAGGCCACATCGACTTTACTGCTGAAGTTGAGCGTTCACTTCGTGTTCTTGACGGCGCTGTCACGGTATTTGACGGTAAGATGGGTGTTGAAGCTCAGACTGAGACCGTATGGCGTCAGGCAAACAAGTACGGCGTGCCACGTATTTGTTTCATCAACAAGATTAACCAAACCGGTGGTGATTTTTACAAATCTCTTGAGACAATTCACAATCGTTTGTCTCGCCAGGCACTTCCTATCCACCTTCCTATTGGATTTGAAAAAGAGATCAATGGTGTTGTAGACCTTGTTGACATGAAGGCGTACACATATACAGACTACACGGATCACGAGCTTGTTCCTGGTGAAATCCCTGCAGACATGCTCGACAAAGCAAAGAATGCTCGTAGTCTTCTTGTTGAAGCAGCTGTCGAAGCTGACGACGAGCTATTTGAACGCTTCCTCGATAAGGGTGAAGAGTCAATCACTATCGACGAGCTAAAAGCTGCACTTCGTAAGCGTGTGCTTGCCGGTGACTTCTTCCTTGTTACTGGTGGTGACGGCCGTGGTGTGATCGTAGAAAAGGTACTTGACCTTGCTGCCGACTATCTTCCATCTCCACTTGATGTTGATGCTATCTGGGGTGAGAACCCAAAGACTGGCGAAGAAGTACAGCGCAAGCCGGACGTTACTGAACCACTATCAGCACTAGCATTTAAGATTGCAACCGATCCTTTTGTTGGTAAGCTTATCTTTGTTCGTGTGTATAGTGGTACGCTCAAGGCTGGTTCGTATGTCTTGAATACGACGACAGGTAACAAAGAGCGCGTTGGACGTATTGTTCGTATGCATGCTGACAAGCGCGAAGAGATTGATGAAATTGCAGCTGGCGATATCGCTGCTGTAGTTGGTCTTAAAGAGACATTTACAGGTGCAACACTTGCTGATCCAGCACATCCAATCACTCTTGAGTCAATCACATTCCCAGAGCCACCAGTATCTATTGCTGTTGAGCCAAAGACGAAGAGCGACCAAGAGAAGATGGGTATCGCCCTTCAGCGTCTTGCAGAAGAAGATCCGACTTTCCGTATTCATACAGACGAGGAAACTGGTCAGACTATCATGTCTGGTATGGGTGAGCTTCACCTCGACATCCTCATCGACCGTATGAAGCGAGAGTTTAACGTCGAAGCAAATATCGGTGAACCACAAGTTGCGTTCCGTGAAACAATCCGTGGTACTTCTGAAGTCCAAGGTAAGCACGCGAAGCAATCAGGTGGACGTGGTCAGTACGGTGATGTTTGGATTCGTTTCGAGCCAAACGAAACTGGTAAAGGCTTCGAATTTACCGATGCGATCAAGGGCGGTGTGGTTCCACAAGAATACCGCAAGCCTGTTGAGCAGGGTATTGTCGAAACACTCAATGGTGGTGTTATCGCTGGCTATCCAGTAGTAGACATCAAAGCGACGCTTTATGACGGTAGCTATCACGACGTCGACTCAAGCGAACTTGCCTTTAAGTTGGCAGGTTCACTAGCGACACGTGAAGGTATCAAGCAAGCTAAGCCAGTTATCCTTGAGCCTGTCATGAAAGTTGAAGTAACAACACCAGAAGAGTTCATGGGTGATGTTATCGGAGACCTTAATGCACGACGCGGTCGTATCGAGGCTATGGAAGACCTTCAGGGTGGAGCGAAGCTCGTTCGTGGTATCGTGCCTCTTGCAAGTATGTTTGGATATACAAACGATATCCGCTCAATGAGCCAAGGTCGTGCAGCTAGCACGATGGAGCTTGCTCAGTACGAGGAAGTGCCACCAAATGTTGCACAAGAAATCATCGAAAAACGCGCAAGCAAGTAATCGATAAAATGCACAACAAATACACCGCCTAATAGAGGCGGTGTATTTGTATATATAGTATATGTATGGTATAATAGTATTATGCAGTGATATACTTCACTCGCACCTTACGAGCACAGAAAAGAGCTACTATGAGTACACTCGTCTATCGCAGTGCAGATGTACAATTCGAATCAGATCAATCAGAAAAGAATTTGATGAGACAGGTGGAGGTGCATAGCACAGCTGTAGCGCTAACGGGCCATCTGATTGGTTCGGCCGATGATGCACATAGTCAGGCTAGTACCCGATATCCTGTTGGAGTCTACATCGATGGCGAGAAGCACGACTTTGCGGTACGTGGAGTGGTTAGCGTCTTCGAGAATAGGCTACTCTGTCTGATCAATGACATGAGCGATGAACGCTACTGGATACTTCTGGGCGTGCGATTTGAGTGGGTAGGAGATCACACTAGCGGTAGATTGCAGCTACAGCTTTTACCCGATGTGATCAAGCCAGTTGAGGAGAGAGGTGACATTACAGACGCTATATTCGGTGATGCAGTCGCACACTTTCTCAAGTTGCCGTAGTATCTTTTCTTCGGCGGCCAAGTAATCAGCTTGGTCGCCATGTGCTCTATTCGTCAACAATTAAAAATTGTTCTGATGAGTCCGATTCTTAGGAGTCTACAAAGGACGAAACGAATAGGAGCTGGTAGCTATGATTCTCACCGAGGGGCATGCTATAGTTGTGGCATGACGAAATCTCCAAAAACGCAAAAGGCATTGAGCGCCAGTAGTCGCACTAGTCGTTCGATCGAGACACGGGCTATTTACTATGGCGGAGCGACATTTATTGCGTCGCTCATTGCAAGCTACCTCTACTTTCAAAGTCCTGCAGTTCCACTCTTTGGGCGGGATGGGTCGGTTGGACTCGCGGCGGCAGTTCTCGGTACGATTGCGGCTTTTGTGGGCTATATGATTGCATCGACTCGAGTACGCGAAGCGGTGAAACGAAGCCGCGCTCAAAAACTACACTTAGCATTGACGACAATGGCGCTTGCATTTGTGCATGCATCTATTAGCTTCCTGCTGTTGGCTGGAGCCTTTTTTATTATTCACGATGCCTTCAGGGGGCTACTTCTTGATCAGTATGCTGCTTCGGCGATTGTCGCAACGACAGTAGCGGTGTTGAGCTATATTATATATCTCGTGGCAGCTCAGATGACAACCCTACGTATTTCGACAGCACTTGCTGTGTTTCTCGTGAGCGGTGCACTGACGAGTATGATTACTGCTGAGGATCCGTACTGGTGGCAACGCCACTTTAGCGCACTTGGCGCGGGCGACTCCGCGTCTTCTTATGCGTTTAATATTACGCTTATTATTGCTGGGGCGGTGATCGTGAGCCTCTCTGACTATATAGCTGAAGACTTTGCAAAGCTGAAGCAAAAAGCACTCTTGTATAAAAAGGCTAAGACAACTGCTGTGCGCGTAGTACTTGCGCTCATCGGTATCTTTTTGGCACTTGTGGGTGTCTTTGCTTACGACACTGATCCGCTTTCACATAACACAGCTGCAGGCGGTATGGCAGTCCTTTTCGTAGGACTTATCATCGCGCTGCCACTTCTTGTGCCGTCATTTTCTAAAGCCTTCTTCGCATTGTCGTACGCTTTAATGGGCGTATTAATCTTGTGTTACTGGCTATGGGTTGGACTTGAATACTTTAACTTGACGACGTTTGAGCTTATCGCTGCTGGTATTATCTTTGGATGGCTTGTTGTGTTTATACGCCAAGTTGCAGCTGCACTCGACGACGACGCACAATAGTACTTGAATTTACATGAATCTCGGCGTATAGTCTCATGTACTATGAGTTATGAGAACGGCGAAATGAATCACGAAAAACCTCCAGTCTATGTACTCTTTAGCGATTTACATCATTGCAAAGACTACGTAACTATACATATGGCATTTCAGCGCTACGTTTATCAAGAGTTTATTCTTCCGGGTTATGAGGATGGAGCTTGGAGTCTCGACCAGTTGGATTCATTTGCAGATGACTTTGTCGGTGACTTGCTAGAAAAGGGAGTTCTTCCTTCTCGAGAGGAGTTCGAGAGAGATGAGGAGAGTGGCAAGGAACAGTTTCGTCGTGCGTTTTACGACGTGATAATACCCGCCTACGAGGAAACGCATACACGTGAAGAAATCGATGATTGGCTACCAAGGGCGTATGATGTTGTCTTGCCCAAAGAAAGTCGTCACGAACTGGACAGCTGTAGGGTTACTCTTAATAATAATGATGTGAATTGTCAGTATGGGTTTTGTTTGCAAAAATATGTTGCACAAGATATTAAGTCATCGCTATTACGTCCTGATTTTGAGTCATTTGAATATCAGTTGGATTCCGAGAAAAAATGCATCGATACGCTTCGTCGGCTTGCATATGCTACAGACGTCTTAGGTGGGGAGCCTGTAATGTACGCTCAAGCGCTCGAGGGTCACTATCTTACTCACTACAGTAGCTATTTTGAGTCGTTGCCGTAAAATAATATCTCTTTACGAACAGTAAGAAACCCTGTATAATTACAGGCATACGTCGTGGAGTCATTTTACGGCTGTGCGCGAATATAATTAATTAGGAGATATAATCCACAATGGCAGATTTCGATCGAACCAAGCCTCACGTCAACGTTGGTACTATGGGTCACGTTGACCACGGTAAGACTACTTTGACAGCAGCAATCACACACGTGCTTGCAAAGAAGCTTCCAAGCGAAACTAACAAACCTCGTAACTACGACGAGATTGACAACGCTCCAGAAGAGAAAGCTCGTGGTATCACGATTGCTTCATCTCACCAGGAATACGAGTCAGAAGCACGTCACTATGCACACGTTGACATGCCAGGTCACGCCGACTACGTAAAGAACATGATCACCGGTGCTGCACAGATCGACGGAGCAATCCTCGTTGTTGCTGCAAACGATGGTCCACTTCCACAAACTCGTGAGCACGTTCTTCTTGCTCACCAGGTAAACGTTCCAAAGATCGTTGTTTTCCTAAACAAGATGGATCTTGCAGATCCAGAACTCGTAGAGCTTGTTGAAATGGATGTTCGCGAACTTCTTACTAAGAACGGTTACGATGGTGACAACGCTCCAATCATCAAGGGTTCTGCTACTAAGGCCCTCGAAGGTGATGCAGCTTCTGAAGAAGCGATCATGGAACTTGTTGCTGCTCTTGACAGCTACGTTGAAGAGCCAGTACGCGACCTTGATAAGCCATTCCTTATGCCTATCGAAGATGTATTCTCAATCAAGGGACGTGGTACAGTTGCTACCGGTCGTATTGAACAGGGTATCATCAAGCTAAACGATCCAATCGAAATCGTTGGTATCAAAGCTACTCAGAGTTCTGTTGTAACTGGTATCGAAGCATTTAAGAAAAACCTTGACCAAGGTCAAGCTGGTGACAACGCAGGTCTTCTCCTTCGTGGTATCGAGCGTGATCAGGTTGAGCGTGGACAGGTTCTTGCTAAGCCAGGTTCTGTAAACCCACACACTGAATTTGAAGCAGAAGTCTACATCCTTAAGAAGGAAGAAGGCGGACGTCATACGCCATTCAGCAAGGGTTACAAGCCACAGTTCTACTTCCGTACAACTGACGTAACTGGTGAAGTTGAACTTCCAGCTGACAAAGAAATGGTTATGCCTGGTGACACATTGACATTCAAGGTTACTCTCCTTCAGCCAATCGCTATGGAGCAGGGTCTAAACTTCGCTATTCGTGAAGGTGGCCGAACTGTTGGTGCCGGTGTTGTTACTAAGATCAACAAGTAGTTAGTTCTCTAACTTACAAAAATACCCCTGAGCGATCAGGGGTATTTTTATGTGATAGTGCTTTTAGGGTGATTATAAATGTAAAACTCCGCCTTCTCGGAGAATTACTTCTCGACGAATTAAGCGGAGTGGTGTTGGTAGCGGAAAATGCTGTCCTCTGGGTCGTAAGAGATGATAAAGTTTGCCTGCAAGCCAGTAAAGCTACTCGTTGCAAGGTCTGCAATTTCATGGAGTGTCTTTGTGTCTTGCCACGCATATATCCGGTGCGTCAATGTCGAAACATCTTTGATCCATATTCTTTGGATAGATCGAAAGCTGATCGTAGCCTGTAGGAGGCTAGGTGAGTGACGCGAGCGGTTTTTGAACTCTTGTGCGAGTCGAATAGCCAGCTCTTTCTTATTGTCCCTGGTTATTTTTGCCGACTGTGTTTTTCTGTACTCAGCGTCAGCTGAACCTGTAGCGTTTATTGCTTGAGACTTCATGTCTTCATCCGTTGTCGGCACATACATGATGTGGTCTGAGGTGCAAAGATCCGAAAGATGAGTACTCCCATCTCTACATATAAGTATATAAGGCTTTGTCTATTTCATCAAATATCGGCGAGTATGGGTGAAAAAGGTAAAACCTCGCCAATTCCAGAAGAACCGCGAGGTACTACCGTGAGGCGAGGTTTGTTATTTTGTCTTATGGAACGACTAGTGTTGCTCGTAGTACTCGGTGGGTACTGAGCCTGCGTGCTGACCATCAGCCCTACTGAAGTATGCTCTTCGTTCGATGAGATGAATGAATCGCAGTCCTGTTCGGGTCGCGGTGGCGGTTAAGCTTTCTAAAAGATGGGTAATCTCCAAATAGCTTAGTCCACTAGTAGAGGGAAATGGTGTTATCTCAACCTCTATATCGTCCTTTGACTTTCTCATGACGCTCGCTACCACGTCTGCCGCCTTAATAGCCTCCGTAAGGATTGCTTTTGGGGTGGCATCATGGATTTCTGCAACCTTCACTTGGGCAACTTCGTAACCCTTATGATACGACGGCTCTTTGCCTGTGATAACTCTATACAGCCATCGAGCTGCTATAAGTAGGTACGAAATTGGCATAGTTCTCTCTTTTCGAGTGGTCGTTACACGCGAGCGCTTGAACGAAAGGTACATAACACGGTGTGATACTCTTTTTATAATTATACGGTAAATATGTCCACTTGTCATATTTTATCGTCTACAGACAAGTCAATTGATCGTTATAATTGACTGTTCTGTAGACGAGGACAGAGAGGCGAATAGCCGTACCCTCGAATACCTTTCATGATGGAATCGGATGCCTGTATCGACCTGTGTAGCATGGAGTAGGCACTGATGTTCTATCTTCCGGTGCTCTATATTGCGCCTCGAATACCACTTCGAAGGTGGAGTTCTTGCCAAGATCGTTATTGACGATGTCAGCAATAGCGAAGAGGTTAATTTCCTTGCTAACTACCGGATCATCAGTTAAGCCGTGGTGGTCAATCAGCTTGCTTACCTTGGCTAAAAGGAAGTCAGTTGTTTTGATGTCCAGGCCGTTTCGTTGCATTTTAGTATGAATGCTCGTTGCTTCTACGAATAACGCTTTTGCGAGTAGTTGCAGTGTTTCTTCGTTATCGTTCATTGTTTTCCTCTCGGGCCAGTATTTAAGGTATACGGTTGTAAGGTCCCTTTTCGGGTGGCTCTGCGGGAAAGACCACAACCATTAGCCAGCAAACGAATCTTAGTAGCTTATTTCTCATTATGCTTTGCGCCTCTCTGTCCAGATTGTATCGCCGAGTCTAAACTCTAGGCGTACTCTCTTCACGGTAGCGAAGAGTTATGCGTACTATATCATAATAATTAACTATTGTCATTAAAAACCCCTCCAAGTCATATACTATTCCAGTAGTAGACTTGAAGGGGTGGGAGAGAGGTTCAAGTGATGCTCACTCTCTTGGGTATATGCGCGGCATGATACGTCGGTTGTCGTAGAAATGAACAATGACTTTGTCATCGTCAACCCTACCGAGAATCACTACCGCTTTGTATCTTCTGCTGTAGCTCGTACTTTCGATAAGAAATGAAGCGGACTCGATATCTAGCTCGCTCCCGTCTTCATTGCTCCTTGCGATGCAGATTGAAGTTACAGGGCGTTTGCTAATACGAGCATGACTTTCGTATTGCTGTGTGAGATCACTGAGAACGACAATAGACCGCTTGTCTGCTTTAACCAACATTTCGGACATTGCCTGCTCCTCTCGAATTGTTTGCGATAAGGTAATCGCAGGTTCACCACCTCTGGTCGAGATAGTAGATGAATTATAGCATAATTACTTTGTAAAGTCAATGTATATATTGCGTTCGTTGCGCATAAGTGTCGGATAGTGTATAGTAGCTAGGTATTATTAAATCACGTTGAGAACTCGTCCGGTATATCTTTAACTCCGAGAAGAGGTTACAGCGTAGCACATAAAAGGAGTTATCTCATGGCAGATAAGCAAGCAGCAGGCCTACGTATTCGTATTCGCCTAAAGGCATACGATCACAAAGTTATTGACCAATCAGCAAAGCAAATCATCGATACGGCTATCCGTACTGGTGCAAGTATCGCTGGTCCAGTGCCACTACCAACACGTCGTAGCACATTTACGGTCGTTAAGTCACCACACGTTTACAAGACAGGTGGAGAAGCGTTTGAGATGCGTGTTCACAAACGTCTTATCGACATCACAAATGCAACGCCAAAGACAATCGACAGTCTGCAGAACCTCAGCCTTCCAGCTGGTGTCGATGCAGAAATCCGAATGTAATTAGATAGTCACAGATAAAAATAAAACGCTCAATGAGCGTTTTATTTTTTACTTTACACGGATTATGGCTGCTGGCTCTTTAGCGTTGCGGCTTTTTTCTTTGCTGCTAGTTCCATAGTCTGGTATGTACTAATAGATTGTTGATTTTCTTCGATCTTATTGTAGAGGTCGTTGATTTTGATCTGGAGACTAATAACCCAGCCGCCTAATCCTAGTACGAGTGCAAGGATGATAAGCCAATAGAATGTCTGTCGTGTGACGTTAAAGCTAAGAAATGGCCTGTCGGGCGATGATACATGGAGTGATCGGTACTGTGGCTGTACTTTCTTTGTCGATGCAGCACGTGTCGCGGTCTTCTTTTTTACGGGAGCTTTTTTACGGTTTTTGTGGTCGGTTTAGTGGTTTTCGTCGATTTTGCCTTGGTCGTAGCCATAAAACATCCTTTTATTAAAAATAGAGTAACTGCATGCATTATCGCAAATATAACCAAGAGGCGCAAGCCATTGTACTTATGATTATCGGTTTGCTATAGTTGAGGGAGTTTATGGCGCAAACACAAAAACAATTAAAGAAAAAACGCCCTCGTACGTACGCACGGAACCGAGCATTAGTAAGTCGACGAGGCAATTCATTAGTACTTGAGAGTGACGGGCAGTACTTCTTAAAGCTCGTCTGCGTCGTCATACTGGGGACACTGTGGCTCAAGCTGAGCACTCCTGTGCTATGGCTGGGTCTGCCACTTGGTGGAATACCTCTCGGTACGATCATTGGTCTGGTCGGTATAAAGACGCTAGAAAAGAATCAACTCAATCGTAAGATTTGGTATGCTGCACTTATTATTGTGACGATCATATGCTACTTTGTGCCAGCCGGCATTGTCTTATAGCTTATTTGTAAACTTTTCCACCTTTGACGTTGAAGAATTCTTCGAGAGTGTCTATCTTTTCTTTCGCGAGTATTGATGCAAGCTCTGTGCCGACATAGCGTAGATGCCATGCTTCTGGGTTATAGCCCGTAATATCTTCATTGCCAGCAGTGTAGCGAACGATAAATCCAAATTCGCGTGCGTTTAGGGCGAGCCATTTTCCTTCGGCTGTGTCGACAAAACATGGGTTGAAGTTGCACGCTGGCTGACTAGATCCGCTAATGTCTACCGTGAGCCCTGTCTGGTGCTCGCTATAACCCGCACGAGCGCTGATGGTATCTGCGGTCGCCTGTCCATACTGGGCGGTATAGTTACGATAGAGAGTCTGTTGCCCGCTAAAAGGACGAAATGCGCTGGTGAGACTGATTGCTATACCATCTGTCTCGGCTTTTTTGAACAGTGCACGAAGATTCGTGTCGATGCGTTGACTGTATGCATAGCCATCAAGTCCGGTGATGATATCAGCCGGAGTAAAGTCTATTGGGGTGAGTGGATGCTGCTTGTTGACGATAACCCAAAGACTAGTAGGGTCAATTGTTGAGTATAGCTTTTTATCAAAGCTAGGTTGCGACGATACGACGGTCTGAGTCTCAGATGATACCTGCGGGTCGGGAGCTTTTTTAGGCGCAGCCGTCTGGGATTTGAGGAGCCACCACATAACGCCGGCAGCTAGGATAACGGCTATGATGACAACTATCATAATCAAAGGATTGAGACGATGCGGGCGGGAGATCTTCATACTTCTAGTATACTCTCCTCGGACAAATTAAAACTCCGCCTCCTCGGAGTCTTTAGGCTCTACGAGAGGGCGGAGTGAGAGTCGGAGTGTTTACCGTGCGTTTGATAACATATTGAGTGCAAGTAGGCTGCACCCGTATTCCCGATTAACTACCTCGAGGGTCGTACTGAGCGGTAATACTGGAGGTGACTGTTTGGCTCGGAAAATAGCCGATACGTCTACACGCCAGTCTGAGCCACTCACGTCTATCGTTGCCCAAGGCTTGCCCTTGGTAATTGCAGTAGTGCAGATTCGTCGATGGTGAAATGGCCTTGGGCTATCCAAGCAAGCTGCTTTTAGGTAAAGGATATTGACTTGACTACCTTTCTCGAACAGATACACGTTCCCGTCATTGGTGATGACGATAACTTCTGTATTGACAGCTAGCTTTTCGGGGCTAACGGAGTAAAGTGTATCGAAATGATTTCCGATTTCCCGCATGGTTTCTCCTAAAGGTACATTCGACATTAAGTCGAGAAGTGGCTTCACCAGGGGGCTGATGAGCATATATCTAATTATATCATATTATCAACTATCAATCAATCTCTACGCAGTGCTATATGAAAAATGCCCCGCAAGAGGCACTTTTCGCGACTTTGCAGGGCAGTTCATAAGATAATTCCTCCTCGAGCCAGCGCCTGGATGCTACCAAGCTCGCTGACTATTTCGTCATTTGAGACAAGTTGAGCACGTACTCCTGAATTTGGTAGGCTAACCCACTTGGTGCGATCCGAGAACGTCACTGCAATACCACGAGAGTCGCCTAGGCTTATCGTGGCTTGCACGGTAAAAAGCGATCGAAGATCAAAGCAGGGATCTGTTAGTGTACTTACTATCGGTTGCATCCATACTTGATTACTAAGCAGTGTATGCGCGTCAAGAATCTCTCGGTAGGGAAAGATTTCCGCGACCATGAGATGCGTATCGATATGAAATGTGCCGGTCCTCTCGTCAAGGTGGGCGAATAGTGGTGGTAGCTTCTCGTATTCTAGCCGATAGCGGAGCGAAGGAGGGAGTTTCTTGTGAACGATCAAGTTCGTACCGTAGTCAGATGTATTTGTGCTGATACGCGACATTATGTGGCACCTTTCAATCGGAGGAACAGTGAAGCTACTATAGTACTTTTAGATAATTATGTAAATGGTGTTTTAGAAATTAAAAAACTCCGCCTTTCTCGGAGTTTCTCGACGAGAATGGCGGAAGGTGTGTTTCTCGCAAGGGGCGAGACATTTGATGACTCTTACAGCGTGGTAAGAGTTGGATGTGAGTCTGGTCTCTGTTTGAAGCCACAGACAGTGGCAAAACGTACAGCTCCATCGTCATAGAACTGTATAACTGTGTCGGAGTCGAATGTTTCCGGCATCCCACCCATGATCTGGACGATGTGCGGATTCTGAGGGGTATCGAACTCGTCTCTTACTACAGGGGTAAACAGCAGGTTGCGCCTATCGAACTGGGCGGCATAGGCAGGGTGGTGAAATACGTTGATTTCAAGTTGCGATCTTGAATCGTCGTCTATGTCGGCGTATATAACTAACATCGTTTCTGGAGTGACGAGATCACGCACGCGCTGTTCAGTCATGACTGCTCCTTAGTGTACTTGCCGCGGGAATCCAACAGCATAAAGGTACGATACTATATTCTCATGCGTCACGCAATTCAATTTGATAAAAATAACCCCACTCGAAAGTGGGGTGTCATGCCGGAGGTCACTGCATGTGCAGGCCTCCGACGATGCGTACTTGCTTACCTCTCTCTTGACTCTAGCGAGGGCTGTCTTCTGAGGTGTCCCTGCAGCTGTCATAGAAAACTACATAACGGCGGAGCATCTCAACTCCGAAGAGATCAGGCCTGGCACTTGCAAGGATTGAAACTACCCCAAGTGTAGTTTCACTTACTCTATTGGATCCTGTCGATTGACTCTGCTTTGGCATAGCATGATCGTTAAGCACGCTAATGAGGTCTTCGACCGACGAGATAATGTCTTGATCATGAAAGTCTCGCATAAGCATGTCAAGGATTGCTATCTCTTGATTGTCGAAGTCATCGTTATCGTTTGTCATGGAGATTCCTTAGTTTGTCGGTGGCAAAGTACGTGTCTACTCAATTTATTTCTAAACGGAATAAACAGTGTATGACTATAAAACATTTATAAAGGTAATACAATACCCGCCGTATTATCGTAAAATGTGTCCTAACTAGTTGACTTACCCCTGTATCTGTGCTACAATTCGATGGTAACTTATTACGTAATAACAATCTGCTCTTGGTGAATTGGTAGGTCTCAACAGATGAGAAACCACCTCTCACCAAGAGTTTTAAGTGGGAGCAAAGAGGGCAATGAAAGCACTTCTCGGTACCAAAATTGGTATGACCCAAATCATCAGCGAAGATGGCAAGGCAGTTCCTGTCACGCTTATTCAAGCTGGCCCAGTGACTGTGACTCAGGTCAAGTCTGTCGATATCGACGGCTATACCGCAGTTCAAGTGGCATATGGTGAGGGTAAGAACCTGAGCAAGGCCGTTGCTGGACACACCAGTCCAGCTAAAGTGACCCCGAAACACATTCGGGAATTTCGTGTTGCAGAACTACCAGAAGGTCTCAAGGTAGGTGACACGATCGACGTAACTCAGTTTGCGCTAGGCGACATGGTAAATGCGACTGGTACAAGCAAGGGTAAAGGTTTTGCCGGTACGGTAAAACGACATAATTTTGCGACAAGCAAAAGCACACATGGTGGAAACGGAAATGTCCGTAAGCCAGGTTCAATTGGATCAATGTATCCACAAAAGGTCTTTAAGGGTAAGCGAATGGCCGGCCGTATGGGCGCTGATCGCGTAACTGTAAAGAACCTTGAAGTGGCATATGTCGATGCAACGAACAACCTTATTGGTCTTAAGGGAGCAGTTCCTGGGCCACGTAAGGGTCTTATCGTAATTGGAGGAAAGGCATAATGGCTGAGACTACTAAAACTACGACAGCTAAAACTGTCCTACCTACAGAGGTTTTCAATGTCGAGGTTCAAAACCACGAACTATTGAAGCTTGCTTACGATAGCTACCTCGCAAACTCACGCCAAGCAAGTGCTACAACTTTGCAGCGTGGTGAAGTACGCGGTGGTGGTAAGAAACCATGGAAGCAGAAGGGGACTGGTCGTGCACGTTTTGGTTCGACACGAAACCCTATCTGGCGCGGTGGTGGTGTTGTATTTGGTCCACGCGGTAATGAAAATTACTCAAAGCGACTCTCTACAACAAGCAAACGCGTTGCTGTGAAGCAGGCACTTACTCTTGCTAATGAAGCAAAGAAGGTGTTTGTACAAGACGTCAAAACAACTGGTAAAACAGCTGAAGTAGTGAAATTCCTCGCTGACAACAAGTACGCACGTCGTACGCTTATCGTTGTTGACGAGAAAACACCTGAGTTGATCCGTGCAACTAATAACATCCAGAATGTTCTACTAGTTCGCGCAACATACCTCAGTGTGTATCACATCCTTAATGCTGATGCGATCGTACTATCGACTAAATCCGTTCCAGTTATCAAAAGCTGGTTAGTAAAGGAGGAGGCGTAATATGACACTTATCAGCGTTATCCCACGTGTATCTGAGAAAGCCTATGCTCAGTCACAAAACAATGTTTACGTATTTAATGTTCCACTAACTGCAAATAAGCAAGAAATTGCTGCAGCTGTGGAAGCTCAGTTTGAAGTAAAAGTAGAGCGAATCAAAACACTCGTTCAATCTGGTAAAGCTGTTCGATTCTCACGAGGAAAGAACCGTTACCCAGGTACAACGAACCGCAAAGACAACAAGAAGGCGTATGTCACTCTTGCTGCCGGAAGCAGTATCCAAGTATTTGATCAGCCTGCAACTGAAGAGGAGAAGAAGTAATGCCAATTAAAGCTTACAACCCAACCACTCCAGCTCGACGAGGCATGACAAGTGAAGACTATAGTGAGATTACTACTCGTAAGCCACTAAAAAGTCTGATCAAGAGCAAGAAGCAAAACGCTGGTCGTAACAACACTGGTCGCATCACTGTGCGTCACCGTGGTGGTGGTGTCAAACGACATCATCGTCTGATGAATCACAAACTTGCGCCAGGTACTGTTGCAACGATCGAAGAGATTGAATACGATCCAAACCGTTCTGCACGTATTGCTCGTATCAAAGATCAGCACGGTCTTTACCACTACGTACTTGCTGATACCAGCATGTTCAAGGGTAAGTCAATCGTCAGCGGTCCTGAAGCTCCAATCGAGTCTTCAAACCGTATGCCACTTGCAAAGATTCCAGTTGGTTCACAGATCTACGCGATCGAAATCCAAGTTGGTAAGGGCGCACAGATGGTACGTTCAGCTGGTACAAAAGCCCAGTTGATGGCTAAAGAAGGTGACTATGCGATGGTTCGTCTTCCATCAGGTGAAGTTCGTCGATTCCGATTGGAAGCGACTGCTGCACTTGGCGTTGTCGGTAACGTACAGCACCAAAACGTTAAAATCGGTTCTGCCGGTCGTAATCGACGCAAGGGTATTCGCCCAAGTGTTCGTGGTGTCGTGATGAACGCGACAGATCACCCTCACGGTGGTGGTGACGGTGGACGACACGGTAGTGGTAAGCCACCACGTACTCCATGGGGTCAGTTGACTCTTGGATACCGAACTCGCCGACGTAAAGACGTCAGCAAGTTGATTGTTAAAAGTCGCCATGATGCGAAGAGGAAGAGGTAGTATATGAGTCGATCACTCAAAAAAGGCCCATTCATCGACGCCAAGCTCGCTAAAAAAGTGGCGGCTTTGACGCCTGATGATCGTACTATCATCAAAACTTGGGCTCGTGCTAGCACGATCACCCCAGAGATGGTAGGCCGCACGATCGCTGTTCACAACGGTCGCGTACACGTACCTGTACTTGTCTCGGAAAATATGGTTGGTCACAAACTCGGTGAGTTTAGTCCAACTCGTAAGTTCCGCAAGCACGGTGGAAAGGATAAGAAGTAATGGCTGAGCAATTAACTGTTCGTTCTTACGCAAAAGGTGTTGACCAGGCTCCACGTAAAGTGAGTCTAGTCGCTGCTCTTGTACGTAACCGTACTGTTGCAGATGCACTTGTTATCCTTGAGCACGTCCCAAAGCGTGCATCACTTCCAGTCAAAAAAGCTATCGAGAGTGCAAAAGCTAACGCTACTAACACTCATGGTCTTGACGGAAAAACACTTGTTATTTCAACAATTTCAGTCACTGTCGGTACGCGCTTGAAGCGATTTAAGCCTGCAAGCCGTGGCCGTGCGTTGCCGTTCCAGAAGAAGACTTCAAACATTTTGGTTGAGGTTACTGGAGTTGAAAAACCTAAGAAGAAGCCAGTTGCTGCTGCAAAGCCAGCTGAAACGGCTGAGAAGAAGGAGAGCAAATAATATGGGCCAAAAAGTAAACCCAATTAGTTTCCGTCTTCAATTAACAAAGAATTGGGATTCACGCTGGTTCGCTGGTAAAAAAGATTTTGCCAAGTGGCTTCACGAGGACATTCAGATTCGTGAACTTATTGAAAAGAAGTTCGCAAGTCGTCCAACTATTAGCCGAATCGAGATTGAACGTTCAGCTAACCTAATCACTGTAACGATCCATACTGCAAAAGCTGGTGTTGTGATCGGACGTGGTGGTGTTGGTGTAACTGAGCTGAAGAGTCAAATCGAAAAGATTGCTTCACTCCCAGTTCGTATCAACATTGAAGAAGTTAAGCGTCCAGAACTTGATGCAAAACTTGTTGCCGAGAATATTGCTCGTCAGCTTGAACGTCGTATCAATTTCCGCCGCGCGATGAAGATGACTGCACAAAACACTATGAACGCTGGTGCCAAGGGTATCCGTATTCAGGTGGCTGGTCGTTTGAACAACGCTGAAATGGCTCGTCGTGAAAAGGTAATCGAAGGCTCAGTGCCACTTCACACGCTTCGTGCTGATATCGATTTCCACTCTGCACGTGCGAACGCTCCTGGTGTTGGTATCATCGGTGTGAAAGTCTGGATCTACAAAGGTGAAAGGGCTGACCGCTAATGTTAATGCCAAAGAAAACCAAGTACCGAAAAGTTCGCAAGGGTAAAAACCCTGGTACTGCGACTCGTGGTAACTATGTCGCTTTTGGTGACTACGCACTACAGAGTCAGTCGAACGAACGAATTACTAGTCGTCAGATCGAGTCAGCTCGTCAGGCGATGACACGCTACATCAAGCGTGGTGGTAAAATCTGGATCCGTATCTTCCCTCATACTCCTGTGACTCGTAAGCCACAGGACGTCAAGATGGGTAGCGGTAAAGGTAACCCAGAATTCTTCGTAGCTAAGGTGAAAGCCGGAACAGTTATGTTTGAAATGAAGGGTGTTGATGAAGAGATTGCTCGCGAAGCGATGCGACTCGCTTCTCACAAGCTTCCAGTAAAGACAAAATTCATTAAGCGAGAGGAGGCATAATCATGGCTGAAACTAAAACAACCAAAAAAGCCGCATCTAAGAAGGCTGATGAAGTAAAGACGATTGCACAGCTACAGGAAGAGCTTCTTCAGAAGCGAACCGATCAGCTTGCAAACAAGCGCAGTCATGCTGCCGGTGAGCTCGTGAATCCACGTGTCATCACAGCGACTCGTAAAGAAATCGCTCGCTTGCACACTGCTATCCGAGCAGCTGAGCTTGCAGCAAAGGAGAGTAAATAATATGGCCAAGACATTGACTGGTATCGTGAGCTCGGATGTTCGCGATAAAACAATCACCATCACTGTGACTAGTCGTGAGACTCACCCTATCTACGGAAAGCAGTATTCTGTGAACCGTAAATACACAGCTCATGATGAAAACAATGAGGCAAAAATCGGCGATAAGGTAACGATCACTGAAGTTCGTCCTATTTCAAAGACAAAGAGCTTCACTCTGAAGAGCGTTGACGAAAAGTCACGTGGTTCAGTTGAGCTTAAAGAAGAAGAGGTTGAAGCGTAATGATTCAACAAGAAACTCGTCTTAAAGTCACCGACAACTCGGGTGCAAAGGAAATCCTTTGTATTCGCGTACTTGGTGGAACGAAGCGTCGCTATGCACGTGTTGGTGACATTATTGTCGCTACCGTCAAGCAAGCTAGTTCAACGGGTACCGTCAAGCGAAAAACAGTTGTTAAAGCTGTTGTCGTACGTACTCGTGATCAAATTCATCGTAAAGATGGTAGTACGATCGCCTTTGATGATAACGCTGCTGTTATTATTAACGACGATAAGAACCCTAAAGGCACACGTGTCTTTGGTCCTGTGCCACGTGAACTACGTGACATGGGCTACGCAAAGATTATTAGCCTAGCACCGGAGGTACTCTAATATGGCTCATCGTATTCAAAAAGATGACATCGTTAAGCTTATTAGCGGCGACAACAAAGGCACTACCGGTAAGGTAGTAAAGGTTCTTACAAAGAAGAATGCTGTACTTGTCGAAGGTATCGGTGTGTCTCACCGTAAAGTTAAGCCAAGCCAGCTTAACCCACGTGGTGGCACAAAAGACATTCATGTTCCAACGCCACTTCATAAAGTAGCACTCGTTATCGACGAAAAAGCTGCAACAACAAGTCGTGTTGGCTACAGTACTAATGCTGATGGTGCAAAGATTCGTCTTGCACGTCAGGCAAAGAACAAGGAGATTAAGTAATGGCAAAAGCTACTACTACCGCTCCTCGCTTGAAAGCTTTGTACGCTACTCAGTACGTCAAAGAACTCCAGGCCGAATTGAACCTCGAAAATGTACATCAAGTACCTAAGCTCGAGAAAATTGTGGTCAGCGTAGGAACCGGTAAGAGCAAGGATGACAAACGTCACCTTGAAACTGTAAAGAATACCGTCACAAAGATCACAGGCCAGATGCCAGTTGAGCGTCTTGCTAAAAAATCTATCGCTGGATTCAAGATCCGTGCAAACATGGGTGCGCCAGTAGGCGTGAGCGTCACACTTCGTGGTGCTCGTATGTACGAATTCCTCGACCGTCTTGTCAATGTTTCATTGCCTCGCGTTCGTGACTTCCACGGTGTCGGTACTAAATTCGATAAGGGCGGTAACTACAACCTAGGAATCATTGAGCAATCAATCTTCCCAGAGCTTACTTTCGAGGAGACGCAAGTACTTCACGGACTTCAGCTTACCTTTGCTATTAAAAATCAAGACCCAGCTCACAGCCGTGCGCTTCTTGAGAAATTTGGCATACCATTTGAGAAAGAAGGAGGCCGACGCTAATGGCTAAGAAATCTATGATCGCACGCGACGAAAAGCGTAAGAAAATGATCACGAAGTATGCTGCAAAGCGTGCTGAGCTCAAAGAGCTCGGTGACCTCGAAGGACTTCAGGCGCTTCCAAAAAACAGCTCACCGAGCCGTTGGAAGAACCGCGATGCACTTGATGGTCGTCCTCGTGGATATATGCGTAAGTTTGGCCTTAGCCGAATTAGCTTCCGCGAAAAAGCCTCTAAGGGAGAAATCCCAGGTATTACGAAAAGTAGTTGGTAAGAAGGAAAGGAATTTAAGATATGTCACTACAATCAACTGACCCAATCGCCGACCTTCTCACCCGCATTCGTAATGCGGCAATGGTTGGCAAGCACGAAGTTCGTGTTCCAGCAAGCAAGATGAAAAAGACAGTTGCTGAGCAACTAAAGAAAAACAAGTACCTTACAGACGTCAAGGTTGAAGCTGGTAAACCACGCGATACGCTGGTTATCACTATCAACAAGCCAGGTGAGAACTGCACGATCAATGAGATCACACGCCTTTCAAAGCCAGGTCGCCGTGTGTATGTTGGTGCTGATGACATTCCACGTATCAAAAGTGGTCGTGGACTTGTCCTTATCAGTACGAGCAAGGGTGTTATCACTGGTCACGAAGCTGTTAAGCAGCGTCTTGGCGGTGAACTACTACTGAAAGTCTACTAAAATGGATGGCTTTGGTTACTTTTTAGCATTAATGGGCTTTGTGGCAGGTGCGGTGGCTTTAGGACAGGTCATGAAGTTACGGCAACGTATCAATGATCTAGAGGAGCCGATCAAGCAGCAGAAGCAAATAAGCAAATTAGTGAACAAAGCTGAAGTAGAAGAATTAGTTATAAATAAGAAAGAGAAGTAAGATGAGTCGAATCGGAAAACTACCAATTGACGTACCTACAGGTGTGACAATCACGATTGATTCAGATGTTATTTCAGTTAAGGGGCCTAAGGGCGAACTAGCTGTACCACATCTGAGTGACGTGACTGTGGAGCTCGTTGGTACGCAGGCAATCGTGACACGCAAGGATGACCAGCGCGTTGCCAAAGCGCAGCACGGTTTGCAGCGCTCACTTCTTTTCAACGCTGTTGAAGGCGTTGTTAAGGGATTTGAGAAAAAACTAGAAGTAAATGGCGTCGGTTTCCGTGTCGGTATGAGTGGTCCTGTACTTGAAATGAGTCTTGGCTTTTCACACCCAGTTAAGTACGAAGCTCCAGCTGGCGTAACAATTGCAACGGAAAAGATGAACATTATCGTGAGCGGTATTGACAAGCAGCAAGTCGGCCAGGTCGCAGCTGAAATCCGTGCCCTCAAGAAACCTGAACCATACAAGGGTAAGGGAATTAAGTATGCTGACGAAGTTGTACTTCGAAAAGCAGGAAAGGCTGGTAAATAATCATGGCAGACCTCGCTAAGAAACTTCTCAACAAGAGTCTTCGCAAGAATCGCGTTCGCGCAAAGATTAGTGGCACTGCAGAGCGTCCACGTCTGACGGTTACTATCAGCAACAAGCACGTAAGTGCTCAGCTTATCGATGACGTGAAACAGCATACTATTGCTGCAAGCACGACTGTTGGTACGAAGCAAACTGGCTCAATTGCTGAGCAGGCTGCTTTCGTTGGTACAGATATCGCGAAAAAGGCTAAGAAAGCTAAAATTACTGCAGTCGTATTTGATCGCAACGGTCGCCAGTACGCTGGTCGTCTTGCTGCCCTCGCTGACGCTGCACGTAAGGAAGGATTGGAGTTTTAATCATGGCTGAACAACAAGCAGCTACAACAAACGCTCGCCAGGGTCAGGCTCGCGGTAACGGTCCACGCCGTGACAACCGCCGTGATCAGACTCCACAAGAGCCAAAAGAGTTCGAAGAACTTGTTATCAATATCGACCGTGTCTCACGCGTTGTAAAGGGTGGACGACGATTCCGATTCAAGGCTTTGGTTGTTGTGGGTAACCGCAAGAATAAAGTTGGTGTTGGTGTCGCTAAGGGGCAGGATGTGCAGTCAGCAGTTGCAAAAGCAACTGATGTTGCAAAGAAGCACCTTATCACAATCCCAGTTGCAAACGAGACAATTCCTCATGATGCTGAGATCAAGCTTTCAGGTGCGCAGGTGCTTATCAAGCCAGCTGCTCCTGGTACAGGTGTGATCGCCGGTGGTGTTGTTCGTCAGATCATTGGCGTAACAGGTATCCGTAACATGCTTTCAAAGTCACTTGGTTCAACAAACAAGGTAAACATCGCTTACGCAACAATCGAAGCATTGAACAGCCTTGTTCCTAAAGATCAATGGCTCAATGCAAAGCCTGCTAAGAAAGCAAGCAAAGAGGAGGCTAAGTAATGACTAAGTACAACGAACTCCAAGTTACGGCAAACAAAGACCGCAAACGCGTTGGTCGCGGTATCGCTGCTGGTCAGGGTAAAACTGCTGGTCGCGGTACAAAAGGTCAGGGCGCACGTACTGGTAAAAAGCTTCACGCTATGTTCCAGGGTGGCTCACGTTCACTCGTGACAGCTATTCCAAAGGCACGTGGCTTTAAGAGCAAGCGTACTCCAGCTCAGGTTGTGTACCTTGATCACCTGAATGCATTAAAGGGTAAGACTGTCGACAACTTCGTACTATTCGAAGAAGGCTACATCAAAACTCCTTTCCATGCAGTAAAGGTTATCGCACGTGGTGAATTGACCGAAAAGGTAACTCTTAAGGTGCAGGGTGCATCAAAGAGCGTCCAAGAGGCAGTCACAAAGGCTGGTGGTAGTTTCGAGAAAATCGCTACTCCACTCAAGAAGTCTGAAAAAGAAGCTGAAAAGAACGACAAATAAATTAATTGTTAGGCTGGCCGTAGTATAATACGTATAGTATTGTGCTACGGAATGCCGTAATAATTACCAAGTAGATAGGGAATAGACTGATGAACTGGAAAACAATCCTCAAATCATTTAAAAACAAGGACATGCAAAAGCGCCTGCTTATTGTGCTTGGGCTCGTGGTTGCGTACCGCTTTTTGGCTCATGTACCAGTGCCGCTCACAGAACCAACACAGCTAAAAGAAGCTATCGAGAGTGTTGTCGGTGCAAGTGAGTTTGGTGGATTCCTAAACCTACTCTCGGGTGGTGCGCTTGCACAACTCTCTATTGTACTTGTAGGGCTGAGTCCATTTATCACCGCAAGTATTATCACGCAGCTTCTGACAAAAGCAATCCCAAAGCTCGAGGAGCTTCATAAAGATGGTGAATCAGGTCGTCGCAAGATCAACCAGTGGACTCGTATGATAAGTGTCCCACTCGCGATTATCCAATCTATCGCATTTATCTTTATCCTTCGTCAGTCAGTACTTGCGGGCAACACGGCAATCGTAGACAGCGCTACTCCTATGGAGTGGGTCGTTTCGGTCACTGCCATGACAGCAGGTGCGCTCCTTCTTATGTGGCTAGGTGAGCTTATTACAGAACAGGGCATCGGCAACGGTATTAGTATGCTTATCTTCGCAGGTATTATCAGTCAGCTTCCAACAACGCTTGGTACGCTTGGCACCTCACTATTCAACACAGAGCAAGGCTCACTGAGTGTCTTCGGTTGGTTTAATCTTCCGGTCAATCCAACCGCGTTCTGGGTGACGCTGGCGATATCGCTTGCATCGTTGCTGGTATTGTATCTACTCGTGAAGATCAACGAAGCGCAGCGTGTGGTGACTATTAACTACGCCAAGCGTGTACAAGGTAACAGTAGCTACGGCGGAGTAAAGAGTATCCTCCCTATAAAGCTCATTGCCGCTGGTGTGATCCCTGTCATCTTCGCTGTAGCCTTCCTTTCACTTCCTGCATTTGTCGGCCAGGTCCTAAAGGCGACTGGTGATGCTCAGTATCTGACGCTTGCAAACAATCTTATCGCATGGTTTCAAGCACCGCAGCCAGGTGCATTTACAGGCGATACTCTTAGTGCATTAATTTATCCTGCAGCCTATTTCTTCCTCGTTATCTTATTTACCTACTTCTATACAGGAATCGTCTTTAATGCAAACGAAATCGCAGAGAACCTTCAGAAGCAAGGTGGATTTATCGAAGGTGTACGACCTGGCATTCAGACAGAGAAGTACCTTAGCCGAACAGTAAACCGGCTCATCCTTTTCGGATCTCTCGTACTTGGACTTATCGCCGTTATGCCATTCGTCGCAGAGTATATCTTTGCACAAGCAGGAGTAACGGGTATCCAGAACCTTGCTATTGGCGGTACGGGGCTGCTCATCGTTGTGTCGGTTGGACTAGAAAGTCTTCGTCAGATCAACTCTCGTGCCCTCATGGTCACATACGACGACTACAAATAAGAAGCACGACGTGTTGAAAATATCACAGCCTTTCGTTTGCTCGGAAGGCTGTTTTTCATGAGTATAGTTGTTATACTTAAAAGATATGAGTTCGGGGTTAACTATTCAACAAAAAAAGGATCGTAAGTTTGGGAGCTGGATCGCTTTAGTGGTCTGTGTACTGCTCCTTGTCGCATGTGGATGGTTTGGCTACAGATGGTACGTAGAAGGCGAACAGCCGCCACTCATACCCGTACCGGCCTCGGCGATGGCGGATCCTACCATCGATGAGTCGCCTGTGAGCGGTGTAGAGATTAATGATCATAAAGTAGCGCCGACGCAGCCTCGATATATATCAATTCCTGCTATCGGCGTTGAAAAGACGCGAGTTATCGGGGTTGGTCTCACGAAAGATAAACAGTTAGATACGCCAAAAAATATCAATGATACTGCATGGTATACAGCCAGCGGCCTTCCTGGTAGCGGCTACGGAGCGGTAGTAATCGATGGACACAACGGCGGTGTGACAAAAGATGGTATATTCGCAAAGCTCAGTCAGCTTAGGGTTGACGACGAGATTATGATCGAACGTGGTGACGGAAAAAAGATTACCTACAAAGTCGCTGAGAACAAAACGATGAGCCTTAAAGAAGCAAATGAGTCTGGTATGAAAAACATGATGCTTCCGATAGATCCGACAAAAGAAGGTCTTAGTCTTATCACTTGTGCCGGCAACTGGGTTCCACGCGATAAAGTCTTTGACAAACGTGTTATGCTGCGCGCTGTTGCAGTCAATTAATCATTAGAGACTATAGGTTGGCGTACACTGCATTAGTCTTATGCTTTGATGAGTTCACTGGTCTATGGTATAAATAATCTATCTGGACACTCCGTCCAACTCGAATAATACACCTGTATCTAGTCGATGAGCGGCGTTGAGTAGATCAGTGTACCTGACAGAGGAGAAGTCGTGATACTATCCAACCATATTACCGAACGGTTACATAGAGTATACGCCAAGTCACTTGAATTTGATGAAGCGAGAGCTGCACTTAGACGCCCAGTTATAGATGCAGTTGTTATTGTTCTTGGTTTTGCTTATGAGGATAACCTACCGAATGATGACTTCTTTGCTTGGGCCGATGGCAAATATATGTTTGACATCCTGACTGCTAGACGATTTGTTTTTAATAAAGAAGTAGTGAGCCATATCGGGAAATGGGTTACTGACGCTTATGACGGTCAGCGTAACCTATTTGCAAATGACCTCGCTGTTCGCTTAGGCCAGTTCTATGGTGCTGAAGCAGCGTTCTCGGCGTCTGTAGTTGAGCCTTCGGGGCTGTCTCACAGGCTAAGGCTTGGCTGGGATGTTCGATTTTCTGATATGTAATTGCTTTAACGGTGAGGTTCATTGGAGCCGCTCTCCTCTGTCCTCATCTCTTTGGATCTAAGCTACGCTTAGGGGTGAAGAGATGAGATACTTGTCATAACTTGACGTCAGATCTGACTTTGTTACAATAAGAACTATCAAAGCTTTCCATGTCCCGGAAATTCGGAGACATGGAATTTACTAAAACACTTTACGTAGTGGGAAATTTACTGTATAATCAACCACTGTTAACTATGGCTAGTCAAAAGGAAGTAATTAAGTTGCAGGGAAAGGTAGTGGAAGCACTGCCTAATACTCAATTTAAGGTAGAACTTGAGAATGGACATAGTATTATCGCCCACATTAGCGGTAAGATGCGAAAGCATTATATCCGTCTAGTACCGGGTGATAAGGTAGAAGTTGAGTTGACCCCTTACGATCTTACGAAGGGCAGAATCAGCTTCCGCCTGCGAGATTAAATTTAACGGAAAACTGGAGTTTGTGACGTTCATGAAAGTTCGTGCGAGTGTCAAAAAAATCAGTCCCGATGATCAAATAGTTCGCCGTAAAGGTGTCCTACGCGTCATCAACAAGAAAAAACCTAAGAATAAGCAAAGGCAGGGTTAAGCATGGCTCGAATTGCAGGGATTGTAATCCCTTCAGAAAAGCAAGTGCAGATCGCGTTGACATATGTCTACGGTATCGGTCCACACTTCGCATCGACCATCCTTGCGGCGGCAAAAGTTGAGCCGACCACTCGGGTGAAAGATCTCACCGAGGCTGAAGAACAACGTATTCGCGAGATAATCGATGCCGATTATACCGTCGAAGGCGACCTACAGCGCTTGGTGACAAATAATATTAAGCGTTTGAAGGACGTCAATGCGTATCGCGGGTTGCGACACAAAGCAGGACTTCCAGTGAACGGACAGCGAACTCGTACGAATGCACGAACTCGTAAGGGTAAATCAGTTGCCGTAGGCGGAACGCAAAAAAAGGCAGCGTCTAAGACGTAGAAAGGAATATAGATTATGGCAGATGCAAAAACTTCAACTCGTAAGAAGCAGCGCCGATCAGTTCCTTCTGGTCAGCTGCACATTCAGGCAACGTTCAACAATACAATTGTTACGTTTACTGACAAAAAAGGTAATGTACTCACTGCTGCAAGCGCTGGTGCTTGTGGATTCCGTGGAAGCAAAAAGGGAACTGCATATGCATCTCAGGTTGCTGCGGAAAAAGCCGCTGAAAACGTCAAGGCGCTTCACGGACTTTCAAGTGTGGATGTATTCGTAAAAGGCGTTGGACTTGGTCGTGACGCTGCGATTCGTGCAGTCGGTGCATTCGACATTACTGTAGATAGTATTAAAGACGTGACTGGCGTACCACATGGTGGTGTTCGTCCACGTAAAGCGCGGAGGGCATAAACGATGGCACGAGATAGATCTCCTATTGTTAAGCAGTCTCGCCGTGAAGGCTATGCGCTTCATCCTAAAGCGCACAAAATCATGGCCAAAAAAGCTGGTATTCCAGGTCAGCATGCTCACGGACGTCAAAGCAAGCCTAGCTTGTATGCGACTCAACTCCGTGAGAAGCAAAAAGTTCGTCGTACCTATGGCCTTCTTGAGAAGCAGTTCGCTCGTCTTATGAACGAAGCTGACCGATCAAGCGCACATGGTGTACTTCCAGGTGAATTGCTCCTTCAGCTCCTAGAGCGTCGTCTTGACAACGCTGTTTACCGTGCAGGTTTCGCGACAAGTCGTCGTGGTGCACGTCAGCTCGTCAGTCATGGACACTTCCTCCTAAACGGTCGTCGTGTTGATATTCCATCAATCCGTCTTAAAGAAGGTGATGAGATTACTGTTCGTCCAAAGAGTGCAAAATCAGGTTACTTCTCACAAATCGATGATATTGAGAAAAACTCTATCCAAGGTCCGCTTAGCTGGCTTAAGAGTGATCACAAGAAGATTTCGATTACTGTGACTGGTCTTCCAAAGCGCGAAGAGGCCGAAGCCGATATTAACGAACAACTAATCGTTGAGTATTACTCACGCTAAAAGGAGCATTATAAATGTCTAAAGTTATTCACAACCCTGCGCTTGCTAACATCGATGAGCAAAGCGCGACAAGTGCAACTTTTGCGATTGAACCACTTCACGCTGGTTACGGTAATACTCTTGGCAATAGCCTCCGTCGAGTACTTCTTTCGAGTATCGAAGGTGCTGCGATCGTAGCATTTCGTATCGAAGGTGCAACACATGAGTTCACAACGGTTGCTGGTGTTAAGGAAGATGTCGTTGATATCATGCTTAACCTCAAGAATGTTCGCCTAAAGGTCCACAGCGATCAGCCGATCGAGCTTCGTCTTGAGAAAAAGGGTGCAGGAGTTGTTACTGCTGCTGACATCAAAGCATCTGCTGATGTTGAGATTGTTAACCCAGATCAGGTAATTGCAACTATTGATGATCCAAAGAAGTCACTTATTATTGACCTCGTTGTTGAATCAGGTCGTGGCTACCGCACAATTGAAGACTCAAGCATTAGCCGTCTTCATAGTGACATGATCGCACTTGATGCCGTATTCAGCCCAGTACTCCGTGTACGATTTAAGGTTGATAGCACTCGTGTTGGTCAAGAGACAAACCTTGATAAGCTCCTCCTAACGGTTGAGACTGATGGTTCTATCACACCACGTGAAGCATTCGAAGAAGCTGCGGCTATCCTCGTAAACCAGTACACTGCACTTGCAGGTAGTACAACTGTTGAAGCTGCTCCAGCACTTGGACAGTCAAACGAAGAAGAGGCAAGTGAGCTAAACACTCCAATCGAGGAATTGAACCTTACTGCACGCACGGCAAACGCGCTTGTGAACAACGAAATTCGTACCGTTCACGACCTCGTTACATTGACTGAGCAGGATCTTCGAGAACTAAAGGGCTTTGGTTCAAAAGCACTTGATGAAGTAAAAGATAAACTAGCAGAATTGGAACTCTAACATGCATAGGCACGGTTACAAAGGGCGCAAGTTTGGTCGCGAACGCGACCAGCGCCGCGCGTTGCTAAAGGGTCTTGCAACAAGTCTCGTCATGCATGGCAAGATTGAGACAACTTTGCAAAAAGCCAAAGAAACATCGCGTTACATAGAAAAAGTTATTACAAAGGCAAAGAAGGGTGATCTTCACAACCGCCGACAAGTTATTGCTGCGCTTTCAACGCAGACAGCAGCTTTTAAGCTAGTTGATGAGATTGCACCGCAACTCACTGCACGAAACAGCGGTCACGTACGTGTTGTACGTACTCGTCTCCGTGTTGGTGACGGTGCGCAACTTGCCATCATTGAATTCGTGGACGAGCTAAAAAGCGTTCCGAAAGAGGAGGCAAAAGCGTAATGTCTGTAGGTAAACGAACCTATTCACAAAAACCGACTGAAGTAAGCCGACGATGGATCCTTATCGATGCATCGCAGGCACCTCTTGGTCGTGTTGCAACACAGATTGCAAGCTACCTTACTGGTAAATACAAGCCAACCTTTACTCCGCATATCGATGGTGGTGACTACGTTGTTGTTATCAACGCAGAAAAAACTGTCGTAACGGGTGATAAAGAAACGCAGAAGACGTATTACCGTCACTCAGGATTCCCTGGCGGAATCAAAGATGCATCACTTAAGGAAGTTCGTGAAAAACATCCTGAGCGTATCATCCAAGCCGCTGTAAAGGGTATGCTTCCTAAAAACAAGCTATCTCCTGAGCGCATGAAGCGTCTTAAGGTATTTGTCGGTACTGAGCATGCTCATACTGCACAAACTCCAGAGAAAGTTGAGGTTAAATAATCATGGCTGAAGGAAAATACTTCTACGGTCTCGGACGACGCAAGAGCGCTACTGCTCGTGCTCGTCTCTACGCTGGTAAAGGCAACATCACAATCAATGACAAGCCTGCAGCAAAGTACCTTGATGAAAACAAAACTCATCTTGCTGAAGTCACTGATCCGCTAGCGCTCGTTGGCAAGCAAAAAGAGTTTGACATCACTATCAAGGTCTCTGGTGGCGGTATCGCTGGCCAGGTCGACGCTATCAAGCTCGCAATCGCAAAAGCTATCACAGTAGGTCACTCTGACCTCCGTAGTACGCTTAAAAAGGCTGAGTTCCTCCGCCGCGATTCACGCGAAAAAGAACGAAAGAAATACGGCCTTCGTTCTGCTCGTAAGCGCGAACAGTACTCGAAGCGTTAATCGTTTCATTCTACGAAAACACCCCTCCGATTTGGAGGGGTGTTTTTATTTGATAAAATAAAGATATGATACTTTCTCGACCTAAATTACCTAAAATTTTAGAAAACAGCACACTTGCTACCATGGTCGATGACGGGGAGCTCGAAGATGTGCAGCTACACGATGTCGACGGTAAAAATATTAGTATTGCGGCACTTGACCTGAGTGGTGTACTGCTTGATAAAGTGGTTTTTCTTGGCGCGCATTTTGGTCGAGTAACGATGCGTGACGTTAGTATACAAGCAAGCGATCTTTCATCCGCACATCTAAGTAACGGTGCGGTCGTGCGAGCTGAATTTGTAAACTGTCGATTAACTGGCGTAGACTTTAGTCAAACAAGCCTTCATGATGTCGTATTTAAGGGGTGCAAGCTGGACTATGCTAATTTTCGACAGACCGACTTACGGCGAGTAAACTTCGTTGACTGCACACTACAGGAGACTGATTTTGGATCTGCTAAGCTATCGTCCGTCGAATTCCAATCATCTCAGCTTGAGCGCACCGTCTTTCATAACGCCACATGTAGCAAGGTAGACCTCACGAGCTCACAGTTGCTTGATATCGTCGGACTTAGTTCGATGAAGGGCGCGATAATTGATACACTACAACTCGTAACTATTGCGCCACATCTTGCTCACGCTGTAGGAATTATCGTTAAGTGACGGCTATGCCCTCCTGGAGCGGTGATATACTATAAAGATGATAGAAACAGTCGTTCATAAATGGCTAAAAGTTCCACACATGCTACATGTCGGTGATGACATACACCCGAAACACCCGAAACTTACTGTCGTACTTGTACATGGACTCGCTGACTCACATCGCGTATGGCAGCCGATTATCACGAAACTTGCAGGGCAGCCAGTGCGAATTATCACCGTGGACCTTTTGGGTTTTGGTGATTCACCTAAGCCAGATTGGCAGACCTATAGTGCTGAGGTTCATGCTCGCTCCCTAAGCATGACTCTACGTGCAGTTCACGTGACCGGGCCAGTTCTTCTCGTCGGACATTCTCTAGGTAGTCTCGTGTCGATCCAGTTCGCATCACTTTTTCCGCATAAAGTCTCCTCACTGCTCCTCTGTAGTCCGCCGTTCTACAAGCCTCCTAAGGAGCTAAAGAGTAAACTTGATGTTCCTCAGCCTGATGATATGTACCGTAGGGTATATAGCTACACACGCAGCAAGACAGAGCTAGCAAAGCGTCTTGCGCTAACGATCAAAAAAGCAAAGCTTCTCGACGAGAGCTTTCGCGTCGATGATGCAACTATGCCGGCAATCGTAAGCTCGCTTGAGATGAGCATAGAAAACCAGACATCACTGCAGGATGCTGCTAAACTTTCACTTCCTATTCATATCATTTACGGCAAACTTGATCCGTTTATTGTAAAGAAGAATATCCGTATGCTTGAATCCGGACATAGCAATATTACGCTTGAAACAGTTATTGCTGGGCACGAAATAGCATCGAGTAAGTCCTACTTGAATGCAATTATTGCAGCGATCGTGCAATCAATTGACGAGATTGATTAAAGTGTGGTTATAATAGGGTAGATGAAAAGCTTTCACAGTACTCGATCGTATTGGTTTACCGACAGAACTTCTGGCGGCTTTTTCCGTGTTTTGAAATAACACACCTCGATTTAAAAATATAGAAAAGACCGTCAGCAGTGGCGGTCTTTTATTATTCATAACATACGAAAGGTTCATTTATGGAATCACACAAATCATCCCTCCCACCTCTTACTATTGAGTATCCCGATGGCGAAATGTACATCGATAGGCCCGTCACGGCCGAGCAGGCGAGTAGTTTATTTCGGGTATGCATGCAATCGCTTCCGTACAACCCGACGATACGCAACCCTTACCCGGTACATCTTGGCGGCATGGAGCGGGTTCACCAGCTCAAGCTAGAAGCTGCACGACACAATGTTAGTATGCAATATGTCAAAAGTGACGGCAACTACGGTATAATGGAGTAAGCTATGACAAAATCTGTAATCTTGACTGGTCTTCGTGCCAACAACGACTTAACGCTCGGTAACTACTTCGGTGGAATGTTGCCAATTATTGAGATGGCGAAAGCTAGGTCATCGGAGTATCAAATCAATATGTTTATTCCTGACCTCCATAGCTTTACGACGCCAATTAATCATGATGAACTGCAAGCTCAGGTTATGAATAACGCTCGACTTTTTGTTGCCGCAGGACTGCCGCTAGATAACAACGAGATACATCTCTACCGCCAGAGCTATATCTCCGCACACAGTGAACTAACCTGGATCCTCGATTGCTTCACTGGCATGGGCGAGATGCAAAGAATGACTCAGTTTAAAGACAAGTCAAATAAATTAAGTAACGATGCATTCAATGCGACTAAAGATGAGCAGGCGGAAAGTCCGCTCGTAAACACTGCAATGGCGCTAGAATCAGCGATGCATTCATCTGAACGTATCTCTGTCGGTCTTTTCAACTATCCTGTTCTCATGGCAGCAGACATTCTTTTATACGATGCGCTATATGTTCCTGTCGGAGATGACCAGACTCAACACCTCGAGTATACTCGCGATATTGCTGAACGTATGAACAGTAAGTTTGGCAGTATCTTTACCGTTCCGCTCGCTGCACCAAAACAGCATGAGTTCTTTGGAAAAGGCCAGGGGCTTAGGATTATGGATCTTCAAACTCCATCAAAAAAGATGAGCAAATCAGACGAATCAGGCAAGGGTGTTATCTTCCTAAGTGATGATCCAAAACTAGCAGCAAAAAAAGTCATGAGTGCGACAACTGACGATCTAGCGCTGATTGCGTTTGATCGAAAAAATCAGCCGGGAATCACTAATCTCCTCGAGATATTATCGCTACTTCGCGGCACGCCACTTGATGACGTCGTTGCGGAGTTTGAAGGTCATACTCGCTATGGCGACTTCAAGAAAGTTGTCGCAAATGAAGTCGAAGACTTCCTTACTAACTTCCAGGCTAATCTTGCAGAAGTAGATGACAGTAAAGTACTCGAAAAAATAGAATCATCAGAAATAGCAATGCGTGCATCCGCAAACAAAACCCTCCTTCGCGCTCAGAGAGCCGTCGGCTTAAGACCAAAGGAGTAACATGGTAAAAATAGCAAGTAATGACATACTGGGGCTTCTTCGGAAGTTTGACTTGGCTGGTGACGAACATGTACCTCGTCACATTGAACAGGTGAGGTTTTCTCATCCAAATGCCATCAATACACTTGTATCTTTTCGTTTCCTAAAACGAGGCTTTTATCTTGTCGTTGATGATACGGCAGAGGATGATGTGGACTATCTTCTTGAGCAGATTCGCACAGATAAAGCCAATGTTCTCGGAGAGTTTATAGAAAATCCACATGATCATACTATGACCTATGGCCTTCCGTTCAAGGGTAAGGATGCGTATCTTTTCGAAGTCATGTCCGGCAAGCGTCGACTTGACGCCGAACTTGCCGAACGCTATCCAGAGACATCGCGAAGTACTTGGCAGAAGTATATCAAAGCAGGACACGTTACTGTAAACGGTGTCGAGCAGCTCTCTCCTAAGAAGGATATTACTGAATACGACAGTATTGCTATTACCGTTCCTGAACCAACCGATTTTAGCGATCAAGAGCTTCCGATCATTTATATTGATGATAATGTTATTGTTATCAATAAACCGATTGGCGTCTTAACTCACAGTAAGGGCGCGCTAAATGATGAGTTTACTGTCGCTGACTTTTTCGGGCGTTACTCAACCTACAATGCGGACACAAATCGGCCAGGAATTATTCATCGACTCGACCGTGATACAAGCGGCGTTATGATCGGTGCACGCAATGAAGAGACGGCAACTCTGCTTCAGAAGCAATTTGCAGATCGAAAGACAAAGAAAATCTATGCCGCCGTTCTTGACGGTGAGCCAAAGAATCGGAGCGCAGTTATAGATCTTCCTATCGGGCGAAATCCGTCTGCGCCAAGTACCTTCCGTGTCGATGCCAAGGGCAAGGTAGCACAAACAGCGTACGATGTGCTCGATAGTGACGATACATATTCCCTTGTTGAGCTTCGTCCAAAGACTGGTCGCACACATCAGCTGCGAGTCCATACAAGTTACATGGGCACACCAATTCATGGCGACCGAGTTTATGGAAAGCAAGCTGACAGGCTATATCTACATGCCAAGAGCCTCGAGATCACTATTCCAGGTGGCGAACGTAAAGTATTTGCTGCTCCAGTACCAGATGAGTTTGCTGCACTAATTCATAAAGACAAATAACCGTCAGATCAGTATATAATGACACAATCTCCGCTCATTATTCACCCAACTACGCAGCTACACATTGATATGATCAGTCAGAATCTTCCTCATGCGCTGATCTTAAGTGGTCCTTCTGGGGTTGGCGTAGCCACAATCGCAAAGCAACTTGCGAAACACCATGGATCCCCCTCACTTACTATCGAACCAAAGAAAAAGGGTAGTGACGGCAAGTTTTCTGTAGATTTTAATGCGGGCAGTATGATTATTGACGACATTCGTGAGTTATACTCGTCAACACGCACCAAGCACAGCCAGAAACACGTTTATGTGTTTGATTTTGGAGACAGAACTATGTCGGTGCAGGCACAAAATGCTTTTTTAAAACTTCTTGAAGAGCCACAAGATGGAATGCATTTTATCCTCGCAACCCATCGACTTGATAAACTACTGCCGACAATCATATCTCGCAGTCAGACGATTCAAATACTCCCTGTACTGCAGGAGCAGACGGATGAGTTACTTAAGTCGGTCTCGAATATTGATCAGACAAAGCGATCTCGACTACAATTTATCGCAAAAGGGCTGCCGGCAGAAATTATACGACTCCAAGAAGACGATGCGTATTACGAGAAACGCATAAAGATCATGCAAGATGCAAAAACGATGATCAGCGGCACGCCGTACGAGAAGCTGCTTACCACGCACGCCTACAAAGACGATCGCAACGGAGCGGTGACGCTTCTAAGTGATATGATGATGCAACTTACGGTTGTCTTGAAAAGTACAAAAAATACAGCACAGGTTGCAAAACTAACCCAGCTAATTGACACGCAAGATGCGTTAAATGCAAACGGAAACATCCGACTTCACCTCGCTCGCTGTGTGGTATAATAAAAATTGATATGTTAGGTCTTATATTAGTTGCTTTGTTCGGTGGAATCGCTGTGTTTTATCGAAAAACACTCGAGGACGCATCACTTGATCTTCCTGTTAAACTATCAGAAAAGTTAGATAGGCTATGGGAAGTTGCTCAAGAATCATTGCGAGAGAAGAAGTATCTTCGTGCAGAGAAAGCACTCTTAACGATACTCCGCGTTGATGAACGCAATGCCACCGCCTATAACCGTCTGGGCATCCTCTATGCCAAGCAGCAAGCATTTAAAGACGCAATCGAATGCTTTGAGATTGCTCAAAGTCTTGAACCGAGCGCCAGTAGCCTCCATAACGTTGGGTTGATCTACTTTGAGACAAAAAACTATGACAAAGCGGCTCTCGCATTTGAACAAGCACTTGAGATGGAAGGTGACTTGTCTGCACGTCATATTGCCTATGCAAAAGTACAAGAAAAGCTTGGTAACAATAAAAAGATGATTGAATCACTTGAGCGCGCCGTAGAAATTGATCCAATTCCGCAGACGCTAAATATCCTTGCCGACGCCTACGAGCGAGTAGGTCAGGCCGAACTATCACTTGAGCTCCGCGAAAAAGCGGCTCGTATGATCATCCCCCAAGGGCAGCCAAAGCGGGTTGTTCAGCCGCGGCGCGTCGTCTAGTCTACCACCAAAATATCAGCTCAAGACAGGCAGCCCACGCTTCTTTTACAATGTGCTTTCGTCCGTTTACGGCTGCAGCTAGGAGTATCAGAGCGACAAGTCCGGTCGGAACAAGGACAAATCCAATTATATATAGGTCATGACCAAGATATCGCCATGAAGTGATCATTGCGCCAATTACCAAAATAAATAAGATAGCGGTAGTAATAGTGTAGGGCCAGCTACGCCTGTACAGTTCAGGATGAGTTTTTCGCCTATATTCAGATGTGTTCATTGTGAAATTATAGCAGAAGTAATGCGCCTTCTAGACTTATATGAAAGTAAAATAGCCCGCATGGGGCTATCTTGCTTTGGTGCTGGAAGTAGGACTCGAACCTACGAAGCCGAAAGGCGGGAGATTTACAGTCTCCTGTGATTGCCACTACACGATTCCAGCATACCCTGATAAAACAACGAACTAAGATCATTATCTTATCATGGAGCCGCTTTACGGATTCGAACCGTAGACCTGCTGTTTACAAAACAGCTGCTCTAACCAGCTGAGCTAAAGCGGCATTACCTAAACAATAGTACCGAACTCCAAACAAAATTTCAATAGATAAATTACAGATTGACAATATTCGCTATAAGTGCTAAAATAATACTAATATAGCTAATGAGGTAACCACTACATGTATCACTCACTAAAAGAATCACTCACTGCCTGGAGCCTTGAGACGACAGAACGACAAAAACTACAGCATACGTATATTGCCATCGCTATTGGCCTCCTTGTTGTCGCGGGAGTTTTTGGACTGATCAATCAAAACTTAGGTCAGCAAATTCTCGCTGTAGCTATCGCAGCAGCAGCAATATTCCTAGTCAATGCAATCATCTGGGCGCTACTGCAGTCATTTATATTGTTCCGCATTACTATCGAAGATACACTCCCTATTGATGAAGTAAAAAAAACCACTCGCAAGCGTACGACTACTAAAAAGTAGCATGCTATACTAAAGGCATTATGATAAAAACCGCACAGATCGTAGGGGAGAGAAATCCAATGAGTCGTAAAAAATTAACAATTGCTATTGTCATAGCTGTCCTTCTCGTTATTACTTTCTTGACCAGTCTGAAGACTATCGGAACAGGCCAAGTAGGTGTCGTCACACAATATGGACGAGTAACAGGCCGTGAGCTAACAGAAGGCTTGTCATTTGTTATGCCATGGGGCCTCAATAACGTCACGGTATATGACATTAAGGTACAAAAAGAAGCTGTAACCAGCACAGCAGCGAGTAAAGACCTCCAAGATGTCAGCAGCCAAATTGTCGTGAACTACAACCTTGAACGTGGAAGCGTTAGTCGAGTTCATCAGACGATCGGCGCCCTTTATATAGACAAAATCGTCACACCTGCTATCAATGAAGTGTTTAAGGCTGCAAGTGCTGAATACACGGCTGCAGAGCTGATCACAGAGCGAAGTAAGTTAAAGACAATTGCACAAAAGACACTAACTGATCGCCTTGCTCCTTATGGCATAAAGGTGAGCGAACTCAGCATTGTTGATTTCAAGTTTAGCGATAGCTTCGGCAAAGCAATCGAAGAGAAACAAGTTGCTCAGCAAAATGCCGAGCGTGCTAAGTTTAACCTCGAGGCTGCCCGTACAGACGCCGAAGCACAACGTGCGCAAAGTGAGACGCTTACTCAAGAATACCTCCAGAAGCAAGCGATAGAGAAGTGGGACGGCAAACTACCGACATATATGGGTGGTAACGGGGCTGTCTTTAACATCCCGCTCCAGTAGTAGCCTCTCTTGGAAACTCGGATAGTTTTTGATACAATTGTCCGAGGTGCGCCGACGTAGCTCAGTGGTAGAGCACTTCCATGGTAAGGAAGGGGTCTCGGGTTCAAATCCCGACGTCGGCTCCATTTTTGTGCCGAACTGCCGGTAAACACTAGTCAGGGCACCGTTTTTATGCTAATATACATAAGATTGCAATAATAAATCTAAGCGAGTAAGTAATGGCAAAGAAGAATACAAAGCGTAAATTGGTTGGTCTCGTGAGTGAACTTTCTGGTCACCGTACCTACTACACAACAAAGAACACTCAGAACACAACTGAAAAGATCAGCCTTAAAAAGTACGATCCAGTTGCACGTAAGCATGCGACATATACTGAGACAAAAAAGAGTCTTGGTCGCAACGAAGTGAAACCACGTAAGGGTTAATCTCTAACCTTAAACGATATAAAAAACGCCAGCAATTGGCGTTTTTTATATTCCTTGGCAATCGGCCAAACTCCAGACTACTTCTTTTCAGTAATAGTATCTAGGAGTGTTGCGGCATACTCAGCATGACTCCATGTAAGTGGCGACGGAGATACATGCGCACTATCGATTGGATTGATTTGTTCTGACATTACACCAGTTTTTGCCTGCAGTGAAGTAATCCACTTAAGGATATCGTCGGCTTCTTTATGGTTATCATTTTCAAGCTGATACTGAGCGACCCAAAGAGAGGTAATAAACCACCAGTTTCCCTTGCTTCGCTCATCGATTCGATGATACGTGTCCCATTCGTAGCGTGGGTAGCCATAGCGGTTCTGATCGTCAGTGAAGGTCTCCTGTAGCGTCTTGAACGCTGCAGTCAACTCTTTACTGCCGACAGGGAACAACCCAAACATAAACGATCCAAATACACTCGAGCTATCTATCGTATCGTTCTTCTTGATTTCGCCGCCTTCAACGATAAGACCCTTATAGAACGACTGACGCTCTTCGTTAAACAGATGCTTATGAGCAGCATCGAGAATGTCATCAGCTGCAGCCCGCCACTTTACAGCACTGTCTGGATCGTTAGCCTCGCTCGCAAGGTCAGCCGCAGACAATAGCGCCGCATACGTTGTCGCAGTAGTATACGTCGTCGTGAGGAACACCTCTTCCCATAGGTCGTAGGTTGGCTTTGGAAGACCCGTAGTCTCATCTATATACTCAGCCATCCAGTTAGCCATAGGCTTAATCATACTCTCGTAAAAGTCCGTAATAAGATGTTTGTCTTTTGATGTTTCAAAAAACTGTGCAAACACAAACACGACAAGGGCAGTTTCGTCCTCTTGTATAGGAGGAGCAACTATATTGCCATGAACGTATGGATGCCAGCTTGCTCCTAATCCACCATCAGCGCGGTACTTCTGCATCAAGTAGCCACTTGGATGAAGTCCGCGGCGACAGAACTCAAAGAAGCGTCGTGGCTCTTCGGTGTATCCCATGCGAATTAGTGGCCAAAGGACATATGCTCCATCACGCGGCCAGCAGTAAGCATATGCGTCGCGGGAGTAGTTCAGCATTGAGCTGTCAGTACTTGCGATCACCGCACCGCGATTATCTGTCTGACCCTTAATAAGCATGATACTTCTCAAGAAAGACTCTCGATACATATCAGGCAGTTTATCAGCCGCTTTTACTGCGGGCTCGAGCCAGGTATGCCACCATGAAGCAGTGTCATGGATATGCTTACTGACGCCTTTGCTCCGGATATGTTTGTCTACATATAGCGCTTCGCGCGTGGAGGTGCCCGCTGCAATCCAGTAATGGACACGTTCTGAACTGTGCCCTTCGATATCCAGCTTAAAGCGGATTGTCGAATCAACTCGACCGTGCTCTACGTTACTGCCAGAGAGCTCACCGTCATCTGCATCACGATACGTACCCTCATGTCCTTCGATACCAAACATACCGATACTATGCTGATCAAACGGTTTATCGTTGTGCATACCCGAGACAATAAATGCGCGTCTACCACGGTAATGAAGTATCGCGTCGCTATCAGGAAGGTACTGCGCAGTATCGGTATTACTTCTTGAATCACCAATGACAAATGCTTGATGCATGAATAGTCGTATCTCACGCTTGTTTTCGTGAAGATTGACGACGTGAATGTTACGTATGAAAGCACTGACATGCGCATCGACCAAGTCGTCTATTTCTAGCAGTATACCTAACGATTCGTTCTTCGCGACAGTATGGCCGATCAGCGCACGCTGCGGATAGCGGAATTGGAATGTCCACTCGTCAGGGTTATCGAGCCAGCTTAACCTGCCATCAACCCAAACTCCAACGCGATGTCGTGTCGACTGTCCGGCCGCGTGATTCTCGAGCCCTACATACGGGTAATAAAAGTCATGTACGAGACCAAAGTTATTGAGTCCGACGTGAAGCTCGCCATTGCTGAGTGTAATTGGTCTAGCCATGAAGTCCTCCAGTCTTATGATCTTGTATGAGTCTCCACCTGAGGTCTCTTATTACATTCATGAAAAACAAGAATGCATCGTACGGTGATTCGTAGGGGCTGAAGTAAGCATGCACGGCGCCATCATCAAGGTTTTTAGTACACATATAGTAGACAAGATCTGATGCTTGAAGATAGCGCCAGTCATTGATGAGCTGCTCATCTTTCGTCCGGAGGATATCACTTTCAAGCCGATAAAGATACTTGAGTGCTTCTTGTTGTAGGCGATTGCCGTTCCAGGCACTTAGGTCACGTTCTGTGTCGGCCCAGGTAACGGTATATGGAACATCGATTTCATCAGACGGAGGGTTAGTAGTGATCGCATCACTGACCGTAGTAAATGTATTATCTTTATCTTGAAGCCATGTTCGTACGGTTTCTTCAAAGAAGCCAAATATACCCGTTTCATGCCATTGGTGCTCACCGAATGTTTCATAGTCCATAAAGAGATTGACGAGCGGTGCGTCCTCAGTAGCTTGACGAAGCCAATCAGTATAACGATCAGCTGTAAGTGGCCATTCACCCCATGACTGATCGCTAAAGCGGAAAGCGAGGTCATCACTCAGTCGATAATTCTTGAGGAGAAGACTTATATTTTTAGTCGCAGGCGGACGATATACGTAGTTTGGACTGCGCCACTGCAAGATTGGATCCCATCCTTCAGCAAGAATACCTTCATATCCTTGACTGTCAGCCCATTGCGCTAGCTCATTGTTGTACGCAAGCTCAGTATTTCGAAATACCTTTGGGGTAACTCCAAATAATGTTTTGATCTTATCGCGGTGCAGAGTAACCTGTTTTTCAAATTCATTTCGACTATAAAAGAATGCAAGCGAATGATGGTATGTCTCGGCGACAATCTCAACCTTTCCCGTAGCAACAAGTGCCTGGAAACTTTCAATGACGTCTGGCGCCCATTGTTCTGCCTGATCAATAAAAGTACCCGTAATGCTGAGCGACAGCTTGAAGTCCTTGTGCTCTCTCAACAGCTTAAGGAGGAGCGCATTCATTGGACGATATGACTTGTCGGCTACTTTTTTAAATACAGCCTCATTGTTGCGCTCTGAGTTGTAATTAGGCTCATTGAAGTAGTCGTGTGATTCGCCAGTATCAAAAACACTATATTGTCTCACGCGAAAAGGCTGGTGGACATGCAGATATAGAGTGATTGCTTTCTTTTGACTCACGCGATTGCTCCTTGTTTCATAGTGCCGTATATCCGGTAGCAATCGTTTGCAACGTCATGCCAAGAAATACGTGTATATTCTTTCTTTACATTTTCTCTTAGTTCTCTTGAGAGACTTTCGGATGTTGCGATAGCAATAAGCTGATCCGCAAGCAGTTCGGTGTCCCAAAAATCATACTGGAAGATATTTTCTAGTACTTCACCGACACCTGACTGTTTGCTGATAATGAGTGCGCTATCATGATGAGCTGCTTCAAGCGCTGTTAGTCCAAACGGCTCACTCACAGAGCTCATCACAAATATATCCGCGACCGAATAGGCATCTCTCCACTGCTTCCCGCGAACAAAGCCCGTGAAAAAGACTTTATCAGATATGCCAAACTCTGCAGCAAGCTGAATAAGTTCGTCACATTGTTCGCCGTCGCCAGCCAACAGAAAGACGAGCTTGTCGTACTTCTCGCATGCGCGTGCAGCTGCGCGAATGAAATGCGTTAGGCCTTTTTGCACTGTAAACCGTGTCACCGTAGCTGCTACGGTGTAACCCTCGCAGCGGAGGAGTTCTAGGTATTTGTACGTCTGTTTATCGTAGTCATAAGATTCGTCGAAGCTAGCGGCGTCGATTGCATTGTGAACCACCTCGACACGATCAGCGGGAATACCATACTTGTGAACGATAATTCCTTTCGTGATGTTACTCACTGCAATAATTCGATCAGCCACTAGGAGCGCCTGCTGCTCAATTTCATGGACGACAGGATTTCCCGATAGTTCACCTGAACGATCAAACTCTGTTGCATGCACGTGAACGATAAGCGGCGCATCGGTAAGTTCTTTTGCTCGTACACCAGCTTCCATAGTAAGCCAATCATGTGCATGTATCGCGTCAGGTTTAATGTCTTGCACTAATTTTTCGACATACTGGACATATCGCTTCTGAACGCCGCGCATGTCCTGGAGGTCATCGGCATCAGCTTCAGTCAATGAACGTTCGAGGAGCATCTTACTGTCATATGCGCCAAGACCATACCGCTCCAGAGGAGTGACTGGGGTCGCATGATGAATATTCATGAAGTCGATGTTTGTGTGTTTTGCTTGATAGGGGACAACAAAGTCAATCTGCGCACCTTTGAGTGCGAGTGCTTTTGACATATGGTAGCATGCAACGCCTAACCCACCACTGTTATGAGGAGGCAATTCCCACCCGAGCATTAATATGTTCATACCTTACACCAACGAATCTCGTTTGCCGATTCGAATGCTCCTTTGTTTTTCCCTAAGTCTTGGTTTCATTATAGTAAGATGCTTGTGTTTTTTCAACACCTATTTTTAGAGGTAAAATGTGGTCTAACTTAATTTGTGTCCGTCACTAAATCTGACTCACGAATAGTATGTGATTTCCATGCCCCCACAGCTTGAGTTCGAGGCAATAGTGCAAGATAATTTTTCTTTTCCATAAAGCGCCTAAGGAGGTAGCCTGTCTTGCCGGCGGCATAAATACCACGCCATTCCGTATACGCCCAGCCATCACCAATTGGGAATGACTCTGTTGGCTTAGGGTAGTGGTATTTCTTAAATGGACGCTGCGTCATCTTGCGCGCTAGGTGATCAGCAATAAAAATTGCACTTCTGAGTGCTGTCCAGGCCACGCCAGCATTCGGCACTGCCGCATTGTCTCCCAGAACATAGATATCTTCATATGCTTGCATATGATCATCGACGATGACTGGACGTGGCCCCTTATCAAGAAGTGTAAATATTTCTGGCTGCGTCGCAAAGAATGGGTGGTTAGCAACACCCGAAGTCCACACCGCAGTATGCGTAGGGATCCGCTTGCCGTCAATCATGATGGTACGATCGCTTAAGGCCTCTACCTTATGGTTCACAAGCACAGTGACGCCGAGCTTTTCGAGTCGCTTCTGAACCTTCTTACTCGCAGTGTCGGATGAGCGCGGCAAGATCTTTGGTGCGGCTTCGACAAGGGTGATATTGACGCCTGCATGCTTCACCATATGCGTATCGCAAAGCTCAAGGAGATATGCCTGAAGTGCACCTGCAAGCTCAACACCTGTCGGCCCTGCACCTATGATCACATAATTCGTATCAAGCTTTTTGTCAGAGAGAATTTCGGATTTTATGTGATTTTTAAATTCACTTACTTCATCCAGCGTCTTGATGCCAAAGCTATGCTTATCCATGCCCTTAATTCCAAAGTACGTCGTCACGACACCGATAGCTACGACCAAGTTGTCATAATGATAGTTTTTTTCTTTTCCGACTACAATGTGTTGTTTTGCATCGATCGACTCCATAGTATCAAGTACTACGTCAACATCATGATGGTTGGCAAATATGTCACTAAGAGGTACTACCGATTCACCCGTGCTACGACCTGTTGCTGTCGCATACAATGTCGCGTGATGAAGAAAATATGGCTGATCAGAAATCAGAGTAATTTTACCCAACTGTTTTTTACTAATTTCTAGCGCGGCTTTTACACCCGCAAAACCCCCACCGACAATCACTGTGTGCATAGTTATTTCCTGTTTATGCTAATTCAATATGCTCATGGTAACAGAATTTACCTATTGACGCCAATACTAGGGTCGATTTTATGGTGATTCTTCGTTATGATTAATAGTAATGGAAACACAAAAAGTAATAGATACCGTAGATGATCAAGTAACCGACTTCTTCTCTCAGCCAAATGACTTTCAAGCAGTTCTAATCCTCATAGGCGCAACCGTTCTTGCATACTGGGCAAGTCGCTTCTTGGCAAAAGGTATCGTCTATGTCGCACAAAAGGTTGCCGTACGCAGTGACAACGAGACACGCGAAGAGCGAGTTGTCGCACTTCGTCAGGTTGAAACCTACCTCAGCGTAGCCGTAGCGGCAGTACGTGCGATCGTCGTAGCAGTAGTCGCATATGTCAGCTGGTGGCTACTCACTCGCGGTGACAACGCGAGTCTTGGCGGAGCGGGAGCTGCGGCAATTGGAGCCAGCGCGTTTTTCATTGTTTTTGCGGGTCAAACACTGGGTATATTACTCCGAGACATCACTACAGGTGCGACGATGATCATCGAAAATTGGTTTCACGTCGGAGACTATATAAAGATTGAGCCATTTATCGATGTAAGTGGTGTCGTCGAACGACTGACACTCCGATCAACCAAGCTACGCAGCCTAAGCGGAGAAGTGGTCTGGATACACAACCAACAGATTCAGGCAGTTCATGTAACACCTCGCGGTCTACGTACTATGGCTGTCGATATCTTCGTACGAGACAGGCTAGAGGGCGAGCGCGAGATAAATCGTATCATCGACGCTGTACCGACAGGCCCGCTTCTACTCGCACGGCCGCTTCGCGTCAAGTATGCGGAGCGCTGGGGTGATGAGCTATGGCGTATTACCGTCGTAGGTCAAACTGCTCCAGGTAGGGAATGGCTGATCGAGAAGTATTTCGTCAATGCCATCAAAGAGATTGACGCCGACAAGACTGACCGTGCTTCACGGCTAGTTATTCACGAGCCTATCGCACGATTTGCTGATCCAGTAGCTGATCGTCGATTCAAGCGTGCCGTTCGAGTAAACAAAGAAAAGTAACTGTAATCACGGCTAAATATAGCGTACAAAGATCAAATTTGGTACAATAGCTACTGTTCACTATATAGGGGTATAGTACAGCGGTTAGTATATCGGTCTCCAAAACCGACGACCTAGGTTCGATTCCTAGTACCCCTGCCAAATAGGACAAATCAAAAATAACAGATGAAAATCAGTTCGATTATTTTAAACAAAGCGTAAGCTTTGTTATTTTTTGTCAAATTCACCCCTGTTAAAAAAGTTCGATTCCATCTTCCCCTTTTGACACAAATACTATATGTGTCCTAAGATGTTAGGCAAATAGATTGTTACGTATTGCGTCTTTATTGTAAATCATTTACAATAAAGACATGGAAGCAAGAATGACACATTACGTCCATGGCGTAATAGCATATATGGACAATATCGGCCATTCGACGAATATCGAAATATTGGAGCATCTCCAGCAGACCTATCCTAGCCTTACTGCCACGACGGTGCACCGAATTACGACACGCCTTATCAAGAGGGGTATGCTTGCCGCAGCACCCGTATCGAAGTCTAACGCGATGCGATTTGATGTCAATACGAATCCACACGATCATTTTCAATGTAGCAACTGTGACATGCTGCGCGATACAACCATAGCAGACAAGATCCGTCCAATTCTTGAAACATCCATTGGCGATGGTTGTCAAATATCTGGCAATCTCGTTATCACCGGTCTATGTAAAAAATGTAACAAGGAGAACCACAAATGAAACCACTTATTATCGACGTACGCGAACCATTCGAATACAAAATGGGCCATGTTGCAGGAGCACTCAACCTCCCACCGCAAGTGTTAATGGCAGGGGCGAAAGAATTGGAAAATATTGCGAAGGAGACACCACTCATACTCTACTGCAAAAGCGGTAGCCGCTCAAATGCATCGATAAACATCCTACAGCAAATGGGGTACACTAATCTTACTAATGGCGTTAACAAGCAACAGGTCGAGGCGAAGTACGGGCTATAGCCGCATATGGGACAGCGTACACCGCGTGCTCTACATATACCCGGGGAAATAATCGACTTTAATGTGCCGTTTTGGTACGCCTAGTTGAGCGAGTGCAGCTTGAACGGCGACCACCATCTGATGGCTACCAGAGATATAGTAGGTACGCCCGCGATACTCTGGCACGAGGGCAGAGATTGCATCGACATCCACACGACCGGTACGGAAGTTTGGCTGGATAGACTGTGTAGCGCCAAGCTCAGCAACGACATACGTCGTAGCCATGCCAAGCTCCTGCTGGGCTTGATCGAAAATATCTTTGTACGCAATATCTTGGGTGGTATTTGCGGCGTAGAGCATCACGACATCACGCTGCTCGTGGCTATCTAACAAATATTTAACCATGCTACGAAATGGCGTTACGCCAATACCACCCGCAATGAAGACTAACTTGGTCTTTGAGCTTCGTGGTAATACAAAATCACCAGAAACCTGCGTTGCGACAATGTCAGTTGTTTGGGCCATGTCGATTAAGGCATGTTTGTAACTACTACTGGGGTCATAAAATTTAACACCAAGGCGCAGTGTTTGTTCGGTTGGCGACGATGCCAGTGTAAAGTAGCGACGATTGCCTCGATTATCAATATGACTATGCGGTAGCGTCCATTCCATATATTGGCCAGGTCGGTAGGCAAGTTGTTTGTCGATTCGAAATACGAAGTCGACACTGTTCGCCGCAATTCGCAGCTTTTGTACAAGGACAGGAAGAACACGCACACGAGGACTAATGATAGCGGAAAATATATTACCAATCACGAGTGCCAGTTCTGGTGAAGTGTAAAAACGAGCAAGATGAACTTGCGGTGGCACCAGCAGGCCAACCAGTACACCGTACCAGACTTGTTTATGTTTGGTGCTTGGTGATGTCAACGGTTCTGTTAGCATGACAAAGGCAAGGAAGAAGACCGGCGAGGTGAGGGCGGTTTGTACGATTGATGTCATGACGTTGCCGTGGTTAAGCCAAGTCAAAAAGGCGGTCGTCACAAAACTGACAGCTATAAAACTATACACCATATGCTCGCGTCGTATTTTTCGCACTACCATCACGCCACCCGCCACAACAAAAGGAACCATCACCCCTGTTCCAATCCACCAACTCGCATCTTGTTGTGGGCCTAGGGCCGTTATGACAACGGCGATCGCCGCAGGATTGAAAATATGGACGTTCTTGATTGTGAGGATGTATTTAGACGCCATCGCTAGACCAGAGGCGGCCAATAAAAACATAACGTCATACAGCCCGAGCCTGGGTGTAACGATGAGCGCCAGTATGAGTGCGGTAATGATAGACGACTCGTGGTTAACGGGTGTCTTGAATATATAGGCAAACCCACGGTTGATTGTCCAACAAGCAGCCAAGAGGATGGCCGTCGACGCAATGAGGCTCATAGAACCAAACCCAAGATCACCAAACGACCCCACAACAACGGCAACCGCCAAAAGACCACCAAGATAATAGATGAGGAGACGGTACATCGTTGTCTTATTCAAAAAATCATCGATCGCCTTAAGCATGAACGTACTCCTCAAAGCCTGTTGTAAACGTCGCAGTTCCCGAGGCATCAACCATATAGCCCTCAAGACCTACAGTTTGTTCAATAAACCTAATGCCGTCGACGCCCATAGCAAATGCAGCAGTAGCGAAGCGGTCGGCTTCATAGATTGTCGGGCCAACCACGGTCAAACTCTCAACATCATTCAAAGCAGCGTCTGGATGGTAAGGATTATAAATATGCTGGCCACGGATATACGTGCCTGATGTCGCAACTCCTTTGTCTTTTATATGAAGCACTTTAATGATTTGGTTAAGGTCGCGCGGATTACGAATCCCGACCGTCCATGGTTGTTGCTCGGCATTCACTCCAGCAGTTTGAATATCACCACCAGCTTCAATATAAAAATTCTTAACACCTGACTTTTGCAGCCGCTTAGCTGCCTCCCAAATCGCCCAACCCTTGACGAGCCCCGATGGATCAATCTGTCCGTTATGGGTGATGTCAAAATACCCATTTGTCTGCTGCTTCGTTTCGTCACATAGATGCAAGATATGGCGTATCTCGGAACTCCACTGTGCCGCTGGTAAGCCATTATTAATCTGTGTTATCTCACTCGTCTCTTTGTAGGTGCTATAGCGATAATCGATTTCTTGAAAAAAGATGAAGGTGTCATCAAGCAAATCTGTTTGTTCGCTATCAATAATCTCAACAGTAATTGGAAGTCCCATAATTAGTTTTGTTTGTTTCATAATAAAACTTTAGTGTGCTTGTGCCAGGGCAGCTGTTAATGATTGTTGAAAAGCTTGGCTGGTGTAGGTTGCCCCACTGATCGTATTTACCTGAGCACTCTGAGCCTGAACAGCCTCTTGTTGCAAATACGGCATAGCCTGACGATTAATATAAACTGATGTGGAATGCGTATCAGGATATTGCAAGAAGGCGACATCCGTCATTTTACCACCACTAATCGTCGCTTTTACTTCCACGCTCCCGTAATACGCATCAGCCACAGCACCTGTATAACTACCATCTTTGTAGCTCGTAGCTGTTTGAGCTGTCGTACTTGTCGCCGCTGGTGGCGTCCCTGCGCCGCTAGAGGTTGCATTTGCCGTACCGCTATTCGTCATAGATGATGGTGTGGCAAGTTTTGGCTGTTGATGTCGCATGCCAAGGCTATACGCTAACAGAACACCAAGTAGTATGATACCAATAATATATTTCTTCATACTAGTGATTATATAGATGAAAGCTGTATATTTACTTACTCGTGAATGACTCGCGGTAGTGTAATACGGACAGATGTGCCACGTTGCTCGTCACTACGAATGGAAATATCGCCCCCGTGTACGCGAGTAATCTCTTGGGCTAGCGGGAGGCCAAGACCGTATCCTGAAGCCGTTTTCGTATTATTTTTGACATTTGCCGAACGGTAAAAATGTTCAAACACATGCGTAACGTCATCTTTTGATATACCTATACCATTGTCGGTAATCGTGAGTATAGCCAGATCGACATCGGCCTGTAAATCCACCGTAACGACACCATTATGATGACTGTATTTAATGGCATTATCAAGGACGATCGTCACAAGCTGCTCGAGCCCATACTGTTCGCCCATCGTCTGAGTGGGTTGTATGTTTTGCTTATATTGAATATGTTTCGCTCGTGCAGCCTGGTCCAACTGCTTCATTGCCGCAAGGACGATTTCGTCTAGATCGAGTACGACTGGTTTAATAGCAGACTTATTTTGATAGCGGGCGATATCAAGCAGGTGACGCGTCAGCCGTTCTAGTCTTTCAATATCTTTCATATTTCCCTGTAGTACCTGCTTCGCTTTCACTGGCAGCGCCTTATCCATCAAGGCAACTTCGGTATCAGCCCTCATAGCAGCAAGAGGCGTACGAAGCTCATGACTAGCCTCGGCAGTAAAGCGCATCTGGACTTGATGTACTTCTCGTATCGGCTTCAGTGTACGCCCGGCTAACAAGTAGCCGATAATGCTGACACCTAAGACAACGATAAGATTAAACCAAATAAGCTCAATCATCAACTGTTGTCCGTGTCGCTGTACGGCAGCCTCTGGCGGAGTGATGGTGCCGGTATCGTGTTTGTTCGCCACGTAGCTACTGTACTGATTACTGAGAGCTTCACTCAACTCTTCGGTCGAAAGGTGATAGACGACAACACTGAAGATGAGGCTCAAGCAAGTAGCGAGCAGGAGATACCACAATGTCAATTTAGTCGTCGCGGATCGAAACATTACTACACCTCGCCCAATCGATATCCAAACCCACGAACGGTATGAATCAGCGGCGGCTTATCTGGGAATGCCGTATCAATCTTGCGACGCAAGTACCCGATGTACACCTCAACGGTATTTGGAACGATGATAGCATCTCCATCCCATACGTGGGCGATAATGGTATCTTTGCTGATTACTTTCCCTTGGTTATAAAGTAAATATGCCAGCAGTTTAATTTCTTTTGCAGAAAGCATCAAGGCCTTTTCGCCACGAGTTGCCGTGAACGTGGCTGGGTCATACGAGAGATCACTTACAGTCAAACTCGTGCCAAGCGTGACGCGCGGGCGCCGCAACAAAGCTTCCACTCTGGCGATTAGCTCTTTCATCGCGAATGGTTTTTGTAGGTAGTCATCTGCTCCTGCACGAAGTCCAGTGATGCGGTCGTTGACTTCACCGAGCGCTGTGAGCATGATGATGGGCGTACTAACACCTCGCTGTCGCACTTGCTGGCAAATACCAATCCCGTCTAAACTGCCTGGTAGCATACGGTCCAATATGACTAAATCATAATCGGCATCAGCTGCCGCTGCTACACCACTGTCGCTATCACTAACTACGTCAACGGCGTAGTGATGTAGCTGTAGCGCTCGTCGGATTGCCTGAGCAATACGGGATTCGTCTTCAATAACTAATAGTCGCATACAATCAATTGTACTCTAGAAACAAATAGCGTGCCTAGCGGAGGAGTATCTGGCCATCGCTCTGTACTATTGCTCACTTTCATACAGTACGCCGCGTCACGCATACGCGACTGAGCGAGGTTTAGATCCTCCACTCCTGGTCATCACTGGTTCAGGCTAGCGTATACTACTACATATGCACTATAAACCATCAATTACCATTAGGTATCACCACCTTACAGATAGATTATACATAGATGCAGCAGCAATGGCCTGCGACGGTTCTGCCCGTGGAAGGATTTAGGGGTGAGTACGTTTCATCCAAATAATGTATTTGAAAAGGTATTTGCAGGTGGAATACTCCTTAAAGGATTGTCTGGCCTACTTGAGTTTATTGGTGGACTCACACTACTCTTTGTAAGTCCGACACAGATTCATAGCTTTCTCGTTTTTTTGACCCAGCGCGAGCTGATTGAAGACCCGCGCGATTTTATAGCTAATATGCTCTTACATAGCACACTGGGGCTTGATTACGGTGGGCGACTATTTATTATTGCGTACTTATGGATTCACGCGACAATCAAGCTTGTCGCGGTCATCGGGATACTCAAAAACCAGCTTTGGGCATACCCATTCTCGCTCATCACCCTAGGGTTATTGATGGTGTATCAGGTATATACTATGCTTTTTGTACAGTTTTCGTACGGCATGCTGCTTTTAACAATTTTCGATATTTTTATCCTGTGGTTGATTTGGCGTGAGTATAATCGAGTCAAACATACTTTGACACGACAAGCCACGCAAGAGTAAAGCGTCGCTATCCGCATCTGCTATGATAGAGTGAATGGTTCACAAAAATCAACACATCGAACTTACGACGCTACGATGCGAGTCCGACCAGCCTGGCTACTGGAGTGTCTACTTTACCCGACCAGATAACTTTATGTTTGAGGCGGGGGACTGGATCGATATCCAATTTGAGGGTCAGCGGCTAAAAGGTGGGATAACCTACTCACTTTCCTCGTCTCCAACCGAAAGCGACCTTCGCATCACCTTCCGTGAGGGTGCCAGTGAATTCAAACGTGCGCTTCAGGCTGTCCAGCCCGGCGACCAGCTGTTTATCTCCCAGTACGGCAACGATTACAGTTTCCAGCTGAAAAAGCATCAATCTAGTGTCCTCATCGCTGGTGGAGTAGGAATTGCACCGTTTCGTAGTATGCTCAGGCAAATGTGCGACACTAGCGACCAAACGACCGTCACACTTGTTTATCTGAATCAGAACGAGAGCTTCCTATTCAAAGATGAGCTCGAGAAATGGTCTCGTCAGCTACCTAATCTTTCCATTTTCTATATTTCAACAAAAGACATCAACCGAAAGAAGCGAGAAAAGTTGTTGCTGTCGTTAATTAAGAACCTCAATCAAAACTTCTATATCTCGGGGCCACCCGGCATGGTCGAGAGCCACGAACATCTACTCATTGACACGGGCGTGCAGCTACGAAACATACGAATAGATAGCTTTGGTGGATACTAAGCTTGTCGCCTCGACGTACAAGCGCAAGCTAGTTAAGGTAGGGGAGGTCAAGCGTTTTTACCTTCTTTAGAAAAACTACTTATATCACATTGTGTTCGGTAATCATCCTTTAGCCCCTGCCAAGAAAAGTGACATACTGTCAAATGTATGTCTTTTTTCTTTTCTAAACTAGGTTCCTAATAATCAATATGAAAGTCCGAGTTCAATAAACCCTAAGACAAGGTGGCGATAGAGTATGATATGCCGACAATCGCACCCGTGCAGGCGAGCTAATATCAATCGATACATTAATCCACTAGTTAACTCATCGAATAGCCAAGCCTGCGCTCCATACAGAGCCTCAGCACACCAGCGACGCACCGACCATTAGCCGTGGCTAGGGATCCTAATGTGCAAGTTGCACGCTTTCTGGTTCGGATTTTTACACCACAATTCTTTATCTAAGTAACCTCACCCCTCCAATACGAAGCGCACGGAATAATACAAATGTAAGTCAAGCTGGCGAGCATTTGACGTCTAGCGACGGAAGAACGACCTCGAACCGGTTCGCTCCAGTCCTGCGTCGAATGAGGCGGGGAATTATCTTTTGTTTGATGTTATGTATCGCGAGCTGCAGGATAGTCCAGTACGCTCCATAGGTTTTTCATGTATAATCATGCCTAAAGCTAAATAAGGAGTTACCGTGAGCAAGAAACGAATGCTAATCGTAGGCACCATTCTCATGCTACTAGTTGGATCACTGATAGTTATGGGAATTTACAAAAAGAATGGCGATGCCGAATTAGAGAGTAGTCGCCCAACAGTACGCTATGCCGCTCCATTGACCATTGCGGCCGCGCCAGTTTACGTAGCCGATGCAATGGGATTTTGGAATGATGAAGGACTTGATATGAAGGTGACTTATTTCGATTCAGGCAGAAAGGCACTAGACGCACTACTATCGAACAATGCTGAAGTAATGTCGGTGTCGGAGACTCCGCCGCTTCGTGCATATCTTGCGGGCTCTAAAATTAACATGATTACTACGGTTGCAGAGCATAAAGAAGCAAAAATGACAGTCAGAACTGATAGAATCACTAATCTGCAGGACGTTAAGGGTAAAAAAATTGGAACTGTTGCGGGTACGAACTCGGATTATTATATGTACCGCTGGCTTGAAGCTAATAACATAAAAGTCAGCGACGTCACTATCATACAACTAGATGCTGCCGCGTTATCTCAATCATTCATCCAGGGTAATATCGACGCGATGTTCGCATGGGAGCCGTACAACTACAATGCGGCTTCGAAAATACCAAACGATTCAGAAAGTTGGCCTACTGAACTATATAGCGGACGACATACCGTAGAGATGAACTCCGAGTACTCAAAGAGTCATGCAGACGTTGTCGAAAAGATTATCCGAGGCTTCATCAAAGCCGAAAAATACATCAAGAATAACCCCGACGAGGCTAAGAAAATTGTCATGAACAAAACTAGCATGTCGAAAGAGGCACTTAATAAACTATGGGACGAATACACATACACGGTACAGCTTGATGACGGCCTGAAGGATATCCTCAATAACGAGACATCTTGGATTAAGTCTAGTGGTGACAGCAGCGTTAAAGGGGATATGTCTGACTTAGTTAATCCAACTTTTTTGCTAAACGTTGACCCGGCACGAGTTGGAGGAGTCTTTAAGTCTTGATTAGAAAACAGGCAATAATTGCCGCCTCTACATTCTTGGGGGTCGTCCTTCTATGGGAAGTGCTAGCAAAGTTCGAGATATACAACACTATACTTCTGCCACCCCCAAGCGCGTCCATACCAGCCTTAGGGGAGCTCTGGAGAGATGGCTTGCTTTCTGCTGACCTGAAAGCAAGCATGGCACGCTATATACCCGGCTTTATCATAGGCAGCTTGATTGGGGTCTTTGCGGGTGTTGTAACGGGTATTTCAAAAAATGCTGGCTTTGTTATCAATCCTATTTTTCACTATTTTCGCTCAATACCCCCGGTAGCATTAATACCCTTCGTATTAGTACTATTAGGTATTAGCGACATAGGGAAAGTCTGCCTTGTCGCATGGGCATGCATGTTCCCCGTATGGTTAAACACACAAGCCGGTATCATGCAGGTGCCAAAGGAGTACTTGAGAGCTGCAAGTGTTTTCGGCGTAAACGGAATACGACGCGTGGTGAATGTATGGCTGCCGTGCTCACTACCCCATATCGTCAGCGGACTGCGGATATCAGTAGCGACAGGCCTATTCGCATTAGCAGCTGCTGAAATGTTCGCCGCATCATCAGGGGTCGGCTTTCGAATAGTATACAGTCATCAACTTTTCCAGACCGACAAAATGGTAGGGATGATACTACTCCTCGGGTTTATCGCACTGTTTGCCGACCTTCTACTTTTGGTCATTAGCAAGAAAATAGCACGATGGGAGGTGCAATAAAGTGATAGAATTCACCAATGTTACGATTTCCTTTGGAGGGAAGTCGTCTAGCGCACCAGTAACTCAGGATTTCACACTGGCGCTGCAGCGAAATGAGTTTACTTGCATCCTAGGCCCCTCGGGCTGCGGTAAGACAACACTGTTAAATGCGATAGCCGGCTTTCAGCTGCCGATCAAAGGCAGCGTGTCAATCGATGGCATACCTGTGCGAGATTCAAAAACTCGAGTAAGCTACGTCTTTCAGGGACATAATATTTTTCCATGGAAAACCGTCCGACAGAATATATTGTTCGGCGTTGCTTCGCTTCACCTTAGCCTAGCTGAGAAAAATAATCGCGTTCGAGCTATCGCTGATGAGGTGGGACTTATAGATTACCTCGAGGTATATCCAAATTCGCTGAGTGGCGGCATGCAGCAAAGAGTCGGCATAGCGAGAGCGCTGATAGGTAAGCCTGATATCATTCTTATGGACGAACCTCTTGCGTCACTGGATGCACTAACGGCGTTCAAAACAAGAGAGCTTCTGAAGGATCTAGTTCACAAGCAGCCAACTACAGTGGTTTTTGTAACGCACAACATTGATGAAGCCCTTGAGCTTGCAGATAGAGTCCTTGTTGTCTCAAAGAGCCCAATGAAACTCCTTATTGATAGTAGCGCTAAAAACACCACTAACAACGATAGTCTGCATGCAAAGAAGCGCAGAATATACGCAACACTAGAATCTAATATGAGTGAGTAATTAAAAATGTTAAAACGAGAATTAATAACAAATATCACATCAACATCAAACACGGCTACTGTAGCAGGGCGTATTATTTCAGCCAGGAAAATGAAAAACTTTTTATTTTTCGACATATCTGACGTGTCTGGCGTAATACAACTTGTCATTACAGCACCTAGTTCTATCACCCCACCCGACGCTGGTGACTTAGTTCGAGCTTCAGGTTTAGTCATAAATACCAAATCAGGACAACTATCCATCGATTGCACTGAGATAGAAATCCTCTCCAGGGGCAGCACGGCTGTCGTCAATGCTATTAAAAATACATCTAGTAATGAATTTAATGGACAGCGCTCGTTAAACCTAATGGTCAGTGAAAATTTAAAAAAGATGATAAAAACTAGATCTATGATGATCGGTATAATCCGTGAACACTTTAGAGTTAGCGACTTCTTGGAAGTGGACACACCCATTATATCGTATTCACGATTTGCGGGCACTGCAGATATATTTGAGACAAAAAGTAAAGCCCTAGGCAAGAGCCTTTACTTACGAGGCACGCTAGAGGATTATCTAAAGCAGCTCGTAGTGGCTGGTTTTGAGAAGGTGTTCCAAATCGGAGATTGCTTTCGAAATGAGTCGCCAGCACTAATGGAGTTTACGATGCTAGAGGCGACGTGGGCATACACGACAAGCGGACAGATGCTCCAGTTTATTCAAGGTTTAATTATGAGCATATGCGAGCAGTTACCGGATGACCTTGTGGACTCAACTATTAAGAGGGAGTTATCCCAGAAAATTGAGGTAGTTTCATTTTGGGGGGTACTTGAAAAATACTTCAATGTCGATATTCGGCTGCTAAGTGCCGAGGAGGTAAAGGTATTAGCACGAAAAGAAGGGTATGTGATCAGTACTTTAGGGAACAATGACTACGAACTAGCAAAGTTCGGGTACGATGTCATTAAACGTAAACTAGCGCAGACATTTGAATCTCCAACATTCGTAGGTAGATTCCCTGCATCTATATCTCCCCTGGCGAAGGAGCTTTCTGGCAGCACTGGCGAGGCTGATAGGGGGTACGGATTCTTCAAAGGGCAACGTCTGTTTGAGGTCGTAGAAGAGGCGAGCAACTACGAAGAGCAGCTTCGTAAGTTTGAGGCGCAGGAGCAACGCGGACACCATAAGATTAAAACATTCAAACACGATGACCTGCTAACTTCGTTAAGTTACGGGTGCCCACCAATGGCTGGATTAGGATTTAATATAAATAGAGTTCTTGCCGTCCTACTAGAGTCGACCCGTACGAGCGATGTCGTCCCTTTTCCATTGACGTCAGCCCCTCTCCCTCTCTAGGGAACAGCAGAAGATCTGCTGCGTATCTGGTATAATGTCATCATGGCTACAATGAAAGAGTATCGCGAAGAACGAATTAGAAAATTAGAAGAATTACGGAGACTGGGATTCGACCCATACCCCGCGAAGGCGGCACGAACATCCATGTCTGCAGATATTGCATCTAACTTCGAAGCATTTGAAGGTAAAACCGAGACAGTTTTTGGACGTATTAAATCGATTAGAAAATTCGGAAAAATAGCTTTTATTGTTGTGCGAGATTTCTCAGGCTCCCTACAACTCTTTTTGCGTGCAGGGAGCATCCAGCCGACTGACCCGAATCGTGGTCTAGTTGGTATGGCTGATTTAAATTTACTAGACACGGGTGACTTCATTGAAGCGACTGGAGTTGCTATAAAGACTCAAACTGGTGAACCTTCACTTGAACTTACAGAGTTACGCCTTATTACAAAATCACTTCGCCCAATGCCGCTCGAGCATGAAAACTTCACAGACAAAGAAGAGCGATTACGTCGTCGATACGTCGACATGAACGTTAACACTGAGGTGCGAGACCGCTTTGTTCGTCGTTCAAAATTCTGGCAAGCGACTCGTGATTTCTTAAATATTAATGGATTCATTGAAATGAGCAATAACGTACTCGAGGCGAAGGCTGGTGGCGCCGATGCCACTCCTTTCGTCACACACATGGATGCGCTTAATCAGGAATTCTATCTGCGCATCAGCCATGAACTACCCCTTAAGCGCTTGCTCGTTGCAGGCTTTGAAAAGGTTTTTGAGATAGGTCCTCGATTCCGCAATGAAAATTACAGCGACGAACACCTTCCAGAGCACAATGCAATGGAATGGTACTGGGCCTCCGCTGACTGGGAAATGGGGATGGATTTAACCGAGAAAATGATTCGATCTGTTGTCGACAAGACGTGGGGAACGAGACGATTCACCTTCGCAAACGGCTCTCAAGTAGATTTTGGCAATGACGGCGAGCACTTCGGACGCATTAGTTTTCTTGACATACTAAGGGATCAGTACGGCATCGATGTATTTGAATCGTCCATCGAAGAAATTAAAAGCAAGTTAAAAGACGAGAATCTAGAGGTCGAAAAGGCCGATAATAGAATTCGAAGCCTTGATAAGTTATGGAAAAAATACCGTAAAACGATAGCTGGTCCGGTCTTCCTGGTGGATATACCCGTATTCATGCAACCGTTAGCTAAAACAAATCATCATGACACGCGACTCACTGAACAATTCAACCTTGTGTTCGGCGGTAGTGAAATGTGCAAAGCCTTCAGTGAGCTCAATGACCCAATTGATCAACTTAACCGTTTTGTTGAGCAGCAGACTTTACGTGACTCCGGCGACGACGAAGCGCAAATGCTAGATATTGATTTCGTCGAAGCACTTGAGTATGGCATGCCTCCCGCATGCGGCCTTGGATATAGCGAACGAATCTTTTGGAGCCTAGAGGGTGTGTCCGCACGAGAAGGAACCCCATTCCCGCAGTTAAGAAACGGGGTTGATCAGACTACAAAAGACATCTACCCAGAGTTAGATCTTAGCTAGTCATAGTAGCTATGCGCAAATCTAATAAGGCAATGGGGGTAAGGTCACGATAGCCTCTTACACGAAGCAGTCCTATTGGATTGGTTTACATTTGCATTCGCGAAGTTCGACAAGATGAGCAAATCATAAAGGCGGAAAGGTTAGGCGTACTTACTGCCTTTCGGAAAAACCTATTACACCACAATAGGTTCGGTAATCATCCTTTAACCCCTGCCATAAAAATCAGATCATCTTCGGATGATCTGATTTTTATGATTGCGACTACGTAGAAGCGAATCCCGATCCGCACATTCTTAATGTGCGATTATCGTGGTTCGCGTAGCGCAGAGCAACAAAATCAGCACGCGTATTTCGAAATAGGGAACAAAGTGACTACCTTCCACGGGCCCCCTGTCTTCTTAGTTTTAGTGGTTAAAATGCTGGACTAGACCTCATTATAATATCTAATACAAGCATCAGCTAACGCCCTATAGACATTTGATCTCGACTGTGTCATAGTATTTTTTAATATGAATTCTACGTTGCGAAAATATACGGACTCTTTATACGGCGAACTATCATTAGCTACGTCCGGTGGTGACGGTGGAGTTGACGATGAAAGCCTAAGTAAAGCATCATTAAATAAACGCTTGCGTATTCAGTTTGCTCGCGCTGCGGTAAAGATAAATCCTAGCGCCGTCGGCGCCATATTAACTGCTCCATACCGTAGCCGTGGCTATGAGGTTGTCGGCTTCGGCTTTAATTCAACAACGTTACGAATGGGCGATACCGTCTTAAAAGTAATGAGACGGACTGCAGACCTAGATACGCAAGAACAGAAGCAGCTGCTTGACACCCTGATATTGCAGCAGGATATCGTTAAGCAGCATCTGGCTGAATATATAGAACCTCAGCAGTTCTCTATCGAACCTCATCCAATATCACGTAGGTCAGTCCTTGTAGCAAGACAAGCTTTTCGCACATACTCTGATTTCGATACGCACAGTACTCGCTCATTACCACCAATAATACAAGCGCAAACATACGATTTTGCAGATAAATCCCTGAACATGGCGAATACGACCGGCTATGTACCGGACATCCTTGGTGGGAGTAATCTTGTTTTTAGCGACGAGGAATTATTGTTATTAGATTCAGTGCCCACTAGTAGAGATGCTAATAACGCTGGCTACAATAAAAATGTACAAAAAATACAAACGATCATGAACGATTTATGAGTTTAGATTAATAGCAAGTCTACCAATCGTACGGCGAAACCTTTTCCAGACGATTTCTTGATTATCGTTCGCGTCAATGTGGTCGATCGATGTATATTCACCTAGCAACTCCAAAGCATTAGTAGTGAGTCGGCCATGATCCCTGTAGCGTTTTATAGCAAGCTCTTCTAGAGTTGCTCCCCGCATTTTTTCACCACTGCGCACACCTCTAGTGCCGACACGCTGCATACTCGTTTCAAGGCTAATATTAAAGTTAACCACTCCCAGTAGATCGTGTTCGTGTTTATTGATATAACGTGCGAATACGTCAATGGCACTTGGATGGCGAGGGTAGCCGTCAATAAGAACAAGTGAACTGTCGTTTTGGCTTTCGACTGCTTCAAATATAACGCCATTTACGACTTCATCCGGAAGTGGGGAGGGTGCGTTAGGCGAATTGATATCATTTGCATAACGTGAATCCGAAGCGCCTGAGCGAACTTCTCGTAATCGATTACCCGCTGATACATGAAATACAGCTCGTCCATCCAAAGTCTCATCTACCAGTTGTTCCGACTGAGTTGACTTGCCGGATCCGGGGTACCCTTGTACTACAATAAGTTCTGCCATAGTAAATATTATTAGTGTATTATACTGATATGTCAAGTTTACGTGCACTTCGTATCCGTAATTAGCTTGCATTGTAAATATTAATAGTATATAGTTTTGGAATGAAACATATGGAAGTTACCCTAGTCGCTTTTGTTGATGACCAAAATCGTCTTCTTCTCAATTGCCGTCGAAACAGTGAAGACAAAGTTCTTTGGGAACTTGTCGGTGGTGGCATCGAAGAGGGTGAGGGGCCAAAGGATGCGATTATACGTGAAATGAAGGAAGAGTTAAATTACGACTTGACGACAGCGAATTTAGAATTCATCAGGCAATTTTCCATTCAGCAACAAACCTATACGGCTAACGTACATTTCTTTGAAGCGACCGCACCCAGCCTATCCGCCTTCGAAAGTAGCGATGAGGTATATGTCGAGGATTTGCAATTCTTTACAATAGAAGATGCATTGCAACTAAGCCTATTGCCAATGACCAAGTTGGTGCTAGACGACAAATTATCTAGGCAGAATATTTGAATTGACCAATTATAATCAGCGAGACAGTTCGATAAAAGCCGCTCGAACGATTAAACAGTGTGTCGATGAGCGAACACCGCATACCCTAATACTCACCGGAAGTTATTCGATTGATGCCTTAACGGGCGGTAACGTGACCCATAATGATATCGACACGAACGTATTCTTTTATGCGGCGAATAGTGGTGCTGTTGACGATACCGCAGGACTTCTGGGTGGCAGTTTGCCAATTAATAAAATTCTAAAACAAACCACTGATAGGCTCGAGTATGAAATTATCACTGACAGTGGCTTAGAAATCGCTGAATTCCAATTCGTCCCATACGATGCATATATAGCAAAAGAAGGGTTGGAAAAGTTTATCCTATCGGGCAAAAATGAAATTGGCCATAATATTGAGGTGCCGGTTACGGAAGCTAGCCTGATTGATTCACAAGGGGAACCAGAAGCCTTCCGAGTAAAGACACTTGATTATGCTATCGCCACATGGGCAATTCGCATATCGGGGATTATAGACGTCCAGAAACGGCCCGTTCGTCAAACTGACATTGACCACTTCACCCTCCTATACTCGCAGCCACATAGCACAAACCTGCTCTATGAAACAATGTTAAATCACCCTCAAATGACCTCCGCTGATCCTGAGCGCGTCTTAGAAGAAGCCCTTAGGCGAACTAATTCAGAGGGGCTAAGCTATGAATGCTGAGAATAAAACATTTGTCGGCGTACCTTTTTTTTGAAAAAGAAGGTCAGGTTACTTTAGACGTAACCCTACAAAATCTGGACGATAGACTGAACGAGCTCGACGTCGATGCAAACATAATCGTACAAATAAACGGTCCCGAAACAGCACTAGGTAGACAAACAAGTTTGGAAGTTGACCAAAGTAAATATAATGCGACTATTGAATTGAATCATATCCAAGAGAGGGGTCAGGCAGCCTCGATGAATATGCTGAGCGAAGTTGCAGCGGAGCGCGGAATTGACCGCTATTTCCTGACAGACGCAGATATATATAGATTCCCGCATTCGCTTGAAGAAATGTGGAAGATAGACCCGTCGTATAAAATTATTGGCGCCAAATACAGACCCTATCCTGTAAAAATAGTGCAGGAGCAATTCGGTGCGCTTACATGGCAGGAAAAAATGCTTTATCATGTTTTTGATGGCGACCAGACCCCCCAAGCCAGAGGCGCTCTCGCGCGTAATGGACTTGCTCGAAAACCATGGGTGAAAGCTTCATTAATGTTAGTAGGTAGCGCAACAGCAAGGGATATGCACGGTAATCAAGTCAACGCAACCGACAGTGTCATGAACCGAATCGTATCTGAAAGGGACATTGCAGTATCCGAAGATGCATATTTCATGCATATGGGACGCGTCGACATGACAGATCACATCATGGCAAGGTTACGACATTTTCGTGCAGCAAAGGCCCGTGGGCAACTCGACATTTTCTTGCAAAAAGAAATTGGACTTCCTTCGGATGAAATAATGAATGCTGTCGCAAAAGACATTCGCTCATCGAGTGAGCGCGGCGATTATTACGCAATGTTATATCTATGTCGATGCGCGGTGCGCGAAGTCGTCAATGATATATGTATGAACATTACAAACGGCACCTGGAGCCTTTCGGACCTAAATAACATCAACCCAATGAGTATGAAAGAGATAAAAACTATAAAGCAGGCGAGGGAAGCATCCACTCAGTTTTTTGCGGATGTGCATTGGGATCAGCTATTGGGCTATGGCATAGAGGCTCCCCCTACGACACAAGAGCGACTACGTCAGCCATTCCTACTTGACCGCTTCCTTCAAGAAGCGTCATATAAGGACCGTATCGTAAAAAGCCTTGGCGCACGATCATTGTCAGTCCTACCCGCACTCCCGGAGCCAACTGATATAGCTACGCAGCCCTCCGCTATTAACCTAAGCGAGGTTAGAGTTTTGCAAGCTGAGTAATTGGTATCAGGTATATCTCAATTGACGAGGTACCAAAACAATGCTACATCTGTAGGTGAGGGAGACAGGGTAAGTGCAGATTCTAACCCTGAACAAACCGGAGCCGATCAGCAAAGCAAGCTGGACGTTTGATGCGCATTAGAACTTATCACATCTGTTAAGAGATGCGCCCTTGATGAATTACCGCCTATGCGACATTCTTCATTCACACTCTCAGTCGGTAGTTAGCGACATAAACACTAATGCAATCAAATCGGCATGAAAAAAGAGTCAGTTTTGGAACATAGCTCAGGTCGTTAGGTTAACTTAGGATAATGCTGATACGGCTATGCTATTACGTAGTCATCCTGGATGCGACACATAAGTTCGCAACTGCCATTCTGAGACAGAATATTAAGACTTGCTCATAGAGAATATCGTCATCTATAATAGCTAACTTGCGGTGATATCCAATCGTAGACAAGACTTCGATACCAAGATTTTGCATTATTCCAATCGCCCAGATGGATTGCTTCTAATAGTGTGCTTCGTGCTCTTCGAAAGGCTTAGTGTTGATGATGATACGTATATTACGCTCCTTTGCCTGACTAGTATCCTTATCGAACTTATCGCAGAACGTCGTCTGGTCATACAGTGATGATGTAAATAATCTAAACATGTGGTTCTCCTGAAATAGCGTTTTTAGTAACAGAGTAAAAAGTTCTATCATCATCCATGTACCCCTGCCACGAGATTATAAGAAGTCTACCTCCGTTGAGCGTAGACTTTTTTGCTACGAAAAAGTTTGGTTGTCCTACTGCCCCTAAAATAACCCTGTCTGATAGGCTATATTTATGGTTGAAAATGACCAAAACATGCCCGAACCCGCATTGAAATATATGCGCACACCCGAGGAGTCGCGTGACGTACTTTTGTCTTGGCTACGAGAAGACATGGTGTTTTTTGCTGCTGGCGCGTGTCATATTTTGACACATATGTTCCTTTTGCTTCACCCAAACGAGGATTTTGATCTGATTTATACTAAACCTATCAATAAACAACCCGGCAACCATATGTACGTGAGCGGCGGGACATGGGCGTTCGATTTCAACAGGTGGTCGCTCGAAAAAGACCTGCTAAAAGTTAATGAAACGTTTGCAAAAGATAGATATCCAAACTGGAACTATGAGCGCATCGTTATAAAATAAGGTTTGCCGGAGTATCTGAAGAATTATAATTATCTGCGAGCGCCAGAATATTTCCCAGAGCTTCCATGGAAACGATCATATGATTATATTCATAAGCTTCCCTCGGCTGCACCAGAATTAGGTGTCGCATGATCGTTTCTGGAAATACTATTATGCAATAAATAGGTTTGGTATTTGTCCGATAGCTCTTGCCAATATAAATGACATACTGTCAGATGTATGTCATTTATATTTTGTATGTCAAATGCAAAGTAGTATAATAGATGTAATGTAGTAGGAGGACCTTACATGAATGAACTTTGTGACATATGTGGCATCAGACCAGTCACTCATCGAGTGCAAGTCACGCAAAATGGCCAGATGGCCGAACTAAATGTCTGTGACATTGACTACCAGAGGCTACGGCAACAAGCTGGCTCAAGTTCACCATTCGAGTCATTATTTTCTGGCAGTAACCCCTTCAATTCTTTTGAGCAAGCCTTTACCCGCCCCGAGCGACAACAGGCTGCAGGCCTTGAAGCACTCTTGTCCGACACTGCCAAGGATATTATCCAAGAAGCCGGTAGTGTGGCGCACAAGTTTGGCCGGAGGGAGGTAGATACTGAGCACTTGCTTTATGCCCTCGCTGACAACGACGTCATTGCTGAAATCCTCAATCAATATAAGCTGAAACCGAGTGATATTAAGGGTTATATTGATGCTAATGCGCCAAAAGGTAAGCAAACTACTACTGAAGATGAGATGGGTGTCAGCCCTCGTGTTAAAAGCGTACTTCAAAGCGCCTACCAAATTTCGCGCGAACTCGGCCACAGCTACATCGGTCCAGAGCACCTTTTGATTGCACTTGCCGTTGAGCCTGACGGCATGGCACACGAAGTGCTCGAAAAGTACGGCTTGAGTCCTGAAAGTCTCCGCGCCAAAACAACCAAAGTGGTCGGGCAAGGAGCTGAGGGTGGTAAGGTTGAAACTCAGACGAACACACCACAGCTCGATAAATACTCGCGCGACCTGACGCAGCTTGCCAGGGCTGGTAAACTTGACCCAGTAATTGGCCGAAACGATGAAATTCAAACGACTATCGAAATTTTAAGTCGCCGCACCAAAAACAACCCATTGCTGATTGGTGAGCCAGGCGTCGGTAAAACTGCTATCGTCGAAGGCTTGGCGCAGCGAATTGAAGCAAAAGAAGTACCTGAGGTGCTTGAGGGTAAACGCGTCGTTGAGCTTTCACTTATGAGTGTGATTGCTGGGGCCAAATATAAGGGTGAATTCGAGGAGCGTATTAAGGCTGTCATCGATGAGATCGTCGAGCACAAAGACGAGTTAATCGTGTTTGTGGACGAGGTGCACACTATAGTAGGTGCTGGTGGTGGCGGTTCTGAGGGTGGCATGGATGTCGGCAACATCATGAAGCCGGCACTCGCCCGTGGCGAACTGCATCTTATCGGGGCAACAACCTTGAATGAATATCAAAAATATATCGAGAAGGATAGTGCTCTCGAGCGACGGTTCCAGCCCGTTATGGTGCCAGAGCCGACGATTGAGCAAGCGATTGAGATCATTCGCGGCCTCCGCGACAGCTATGAAGCCCATCACAAAGTTAAGATTGATGACTCAGCCGTCACTGCCGCCGTTTATTTGAGTGATCGTTATATTACATCTCGGTTCTTGCCTGATAAAGCCATTGACTTGCTTGACCAAGCGGCAGCTCGCGTACGCATTGCCAGCGATACACGCACAGCCGAAATTGCCAAATACGAAGATGATATTGCCCGTCTTTCGCGCGAAGAAGAGTCAGCTCGCAATCACAAGAAAACCGATGAAGCCAAGAAACTGAAAAAAGAAATTGACACTCTGACAAAGCAAAAAGATGAGTTAATGGAAGCTTGGAAGCGCGAGAAAGGTGTTTCGACAGCCGTAGTCACCGGTAGCGACATCGCCCAGATTGTTAGCAAACTTACCGGCGTGCCGGTCACTGAGCTCACCGAAGAAGAGAAGCTAAAGCTATTGGCACTTGAAGATAAGCTTCACCAACGGGTTGTTGGTCAAAACGAAGCCGTTGAGGCAGTGAGCGACGCGGTTCGTTTGTCGCGTGCTGGACTGACGCAGGGTTCTCGTCCAATCGCAAACTTCCTCTTCCTTGGCCCAACCGGTGTTGGTAAAACAGAGCTTGCCAAAGCCTTGGCTTGGTCAGTCTTTGGCGATGAAGATGCTATGATTCGTATCGACATGAGCGAATATATGGAGCGCCATGCTGTTAGTCGTCTTGTCGGTGCGCCTCCAGGGTACGTCGGCTATGATGAGGGTGGCCAGCTCACTGAAGCAGTGCGCCGCCGCCCATACAGCGTCATTTTGCTTGATGAAATAGAGAAAGCTCACCCAGATGTTTATAACATTCTGTTGCAAGTTTTTGACGATGGTCGGTTAACCGACGGTAAGGGTCGTGTAGTGGATTTTACGAACACGATTATTATTGCTACCAGCAACCTTGGTAGTGCCCAAATTATCGAAAACGATAAAGCCACAGGCAAAGATAAGAAGGATAAAAAGGCTCTGAAAGCCGATCTCATGGAAGTGCTGCGCGGCCATTTCCGTCCGGAGTTTATTAACCGCATCGACGATATTATCGTCTTTGACAGTCTGAATGAAGAAGAGATTAAAAACATCGTCCGCTTGCAGCTCGAAAAAGTCACCCAGCTACTTGCCGAAAAAGGTGTATCTATTACGTTTAGTGATGCGCTAGTAGATGATCTTGCGAAGCGTGGGTACCAACCAGAATTTGGCGCCCGCGAACTACGCCGTCTCATCAAAACCGACATCGAAAACTTGTTAGCTCGTAAACTGCTTGCGGGAGAGCTCAAAGAAGGTGCTCGTGTCACCGTTAATTACTCAGCCAAGGATGGGGTAACTATTAATCAGGAAAAGTCACGCAAATAGTACTCTACGAGGATCATATTACCACAATCCCCCTGAAGACTATTTAGCTCGCGGTACGTTTGATAATCATCCTTCGTCCCCTACCAATATAAATGACGCACTGTCAAAGGTGTGTCATTTATATTCTATGCTAGCATTACACGTATGAGTACGCATAAACTTCAGCTTGCCACCGTTCCATTTGACGCTATTCTATCAGGTATAAAAACCATTGAATCTCGACTTTATGACGAAAAAACGCCAGACAATCCAACTTGGCGATAGTATCATATTTACGAATCGAGAAAACATGACCAGACTGTCACGGTAAAAGTTATCGGGTTACTTTGCTACGAAACGCTCCATGACCTTTCTGCGCATAATAACCCTGTAAAATTTGGTGGTGAGAGTGTCGAGTGACCTGAGAATCAAATTAGTGAATTTTATTCTGTAGATCAGCAAAAAGAAAACGATGTTATCGGCATCAAATTTGTGCTGCTATAGTTGAATATCCAAGGTCGAGCGCCTTTTGACATTTACCAATGGTGAACAACTTGAGGTATTTGGTTCACCCATTTAACAAGAAGACAGAGGGAAGAGCTCCATCAAGTGTGGTATAATAAGTATACTGATTAATACGTTGGTTTTATTATGTCGTAGAGGAGTGTTATGGCCAAGAGTGCCCATGGTGATGTCCAGTTACCGCCGAACGTATCCATTCGCGGAGCACGCCAGAATAATCTCAAAAATGTTGACGTGGATATTCCGCGCGACAAGTTTGTCATCTTTACGGGTATATCTGGATCGGGTAAATCGTCGCTCGCTTTCGGTACGATTTATGCCGAATCACAGCGGCGATATCTTGAGTCAATCGCCCCTTATGGCCGCCGGCTAATTGAGCAGGCCGGTGTATCGGACGTAACTTCGATTGTCGGCTTGCCGCCAGCAGTTGCCTTGAAACAGTCGCGTGGTGCGACTAACGCACGCTCTACGGTCGGTAGTCTCACGACCGTCTCCAGCCTGGTGCGCATGCTCTACTCGCGCGTCGGACACTACCCGGCGCGGCAAACCATGCTGTATGCCGAGGATTTTTCGCCAAACACGCCCGAAGGAGCCTGCGAAACGTGTCACGGCTTAGGACGTGTCTATGATGTCACCGAGGCCGCCATGGTGCCCAACCCCAACCTATCAATCAGCAAGCGAGCCATCGCCGCCTGGCCGACAGCATGGGGCGGACAGAATCTCCGCGCCATGCTCGTCTCATTGGGGTTTGATGTTGATCGGCCGTGGCGCGAACTATCACGCAAAGACCGCGATTGGATATTATTTACAGATGAGCAACCGAGCGTGCCCGTATACGCCGGGCTTACGCCGGAGCAGGTGAGACGTGCACAAAAACGCGGCTATGAGCCAAGTTATATGGGTGCGTTTATCGGTGTACGGCGCTATGTACTCGACACCTTTCACAGCGCCAAAAGTGCCGCCATCACCAAAAAACGTGCCGAACAGTATATCTCGAGCGTTCTCTGCCCAACGTGCCATGGTAAACGACTGAAAAAAGCTGCGCTCTCGGTGACATTCGCCGGGCACGATATCGCTGACTTTAATGCGTTAACACTTCTGGAGTTGCGAGCAATTCTCGAACCAGTCGCCAAAGGTGAGTCTTCAGCCGACATCACTGACGCACCCGAGGAGTCTGCTGAGAAGAAGCTCGCTGCTCAGCGTCTGGCGGGTGGCCTGATCGACCGCTTGTCGCCCCTTATCGACCTAGGTCTCGGCTACATCAGCCTTGATCGCAGTACGCCAACGCTATCGTCTGGCGAGCTACAACGTCTGCGTCTTGCAACACAACTATCTGCGGACTTATTCGGCGTGGTGTATGTACTTGATGAGCCATCAGCAGGCCTACATCCGGCCGATGGCGAATCACTGCTTTTAATTCTTGATAAATTACGCCGTGCCGGCAACTCGCTCTTCGTTGTCGAGCATAATCTAGCACTCATCCAGCAGGCTGATTGGATCATTGATGTCGGCCCAGGTGCTGGTGAGCATGGTGGCAAGGTGCTGTATAGCGGGCCTCTGCCTGCTCTGGCAGATGTATCCGAGTCGATTACGCGGCGCTATCTATTCGATACAGTTACCCCCGATCCACGCACACCACGAACGCCCGCTTCATGGATTGAACTCAAACGCGTTACCCGGAATAACATTCAAGATCTTGATGTAAGCTTCCCAATTGGGTGCCTCACGGCTGTCACCGGTATATCCGGGTCAGGTAAGTCAAGTCTAGTAGCGCAGGCGCTACCAGACCTCATAGATGAAATGCTCGGTCGTACACCCTCCAATGAAGACGAAGCAGGCGACGACGTTGACCCACTCTTGTCAAAACCCAGCGTTGCCACGATAGGCATGGTGACTGGCGGTCAAGAGCGTATCCGCCGCCAAGTACGCGTAGACCAGAAGCCAATCGGTCGCACACCACGCTCAAACCTTGCAACCTATTCCGGATTGTTTGATCACGTGCGTCGATTATTTGCCGCCACTCCACTCGCTCGACGACGACACTATAGTCCTAGCCGTTTTTCATTCAACGTAGCGGGTGGGCGTTGCCCCGTCTGTAACGGCGAAGGTTTTGTTATGGTTGAACTGCTATTTTTGCCTAGCGTCTACGCGCCGTGCTCGGTCTGCCATGGGGCACGCTACAATCCCGAAACACTAGAAGTCACCTGGCAGGATCGCACTATTGCCGATGTCCTCGCTATGACCGTTGATGATGCGTGGCAGTTTTTTGCAAACGAGCCAGCCATTCACCGCAGCCTGACTACTCTGCGCGATATTGGCCTCGGCTACTTGCGACTGGGCCAACCTGCAACAGAATTATCTGGTGGCGAGGCTCAACGCGTCAAGCTTGCCACTGAACTTCAGCGCGCCGAGCACGGCACCACGCTTTACATTCTTGACGAACCAACCGCAGGACTACATCCAGCCGATGCCGATCGCTTGCTCCAGCAGCTGCAGCGACTTGTCGACGCGGACAATACCGTCGTGATCGTCGAGCATGACATGCGGATTGTCGCCCAGACAGACTATGTCATTGATATGGGTCCAGGTGCGGGTGATCTTGGCGGCACGGTCGTCGCTCATGGTACGCCGCAAGAAGTTGCTAAAGTACACGACAGTGCCACAGCTCCTTTTTTGAAAAAAGCGATCACAGGCAAGAAGTAAGTCTATTGATGAATATAGGGTGAGGCGCCAATAAACCGCGTGTCTTCCAGAGAGTCGTATATGCGCTTCGCCATCTTTTAGTATTTTTGACGCGATAAAGCTACGCATGCTTCGATTGAGTCTGTCGATAATGTTTTTCGGTGATCGGTACGATCGATGTCATCGCGGTGGTGAGAATATCTTTTGTTGGCGTATGCCAGCTTCCGAGACAGCTAATGACGGCCTCTCTATCCTTCAGCGACTTTTCGATATATTCATACTGGTATTATAGTCCTCTGCTGTCATATGCTCATTGTAATGGTGCCTGGCGCCGCACATTTTTCCAACGTTTGATCTGTCTGGCATCTTCCTCGGGTATACGCTCAACTATATCCCTACCTCGACATCGCCGTCACACTTAGAAATACTATCGGCGCAAACTATGTCGACATCGGAGTTGTTTAAATGATCGAGTTGGCCGTTGACAGTGCGGCTAGCTACTACCTGTACCAGGAAGTCCCTGCTTAGTCAGGAAGAATAATTAGACCACAATGAGTTTGATAATCGTCCTGGAGGCCCTGCCAAATTAGAGAGTTACAAGCTAGAGCTGTTAATTCAGTTCTAGTTTTATTTAGTGCAATATACAAATAGAAATATTCACAATTTACTTTTGTACTGATACGGTCGCTAACTCGGCCTGCATATTTGATATACTATACTGACAAATGATCAAACATAAAATTTCAGTTCGTAGTATTTTTATTGCAATAGTAATATGGATCACAGTATGGGCAGCAACCCAAGGTCTTTTTATGAGTGACGTCTTGAGAAATCTACCTTGGGATGTAAATATACGTTATATTGTTGCTACGGTTTGGGTTTTGACTGTAGCGATTACGGCTTTTGTTGCTTTACCTAAGTATAAAAAGATATCACTCCCTAAGTCAAAACTTCTTTGGTTATATACAGTTCCGTTGATGGCCTTAATATTGCTGCCATTACATTATTCACTAGCTTTAGATATTAGAGTATATATTCCAATGATTATCATAACGGTCTTTTGGCAGGACTATCTAACATTTGGCATTCTTCAGCCTGCGCTAGCGAAAAGACTATCACCGAATCAAGCAGCAATAGTAACTGCTGCAGTGTTTTTATTTGGTCATGTGCTATTCTCCTTCAAAAACATCCTAGATCCTCAGCTTTTATTAGTTACAGCCGCTGGATTTATTTTTGCATTCTCAACCAGAAGGACTGGAAATATTTATATAGCAAATATTATTCATATGTTTTTCTACCTTATTTAGCAGAAGTGGATGGAGTTCGTCAATTTTACAAACCATAGAATAAGAAAATAGGCATATCGATCATCATGAAGACACTTAACCAAAACAGCTTCGACACACTCCTGCAAGATGCAGGGATTAAGTCACGTCTTCGAAAAGACCTAAAGTTTGTGGCAAGCACTGCTCATCTTATCGACAGTTGGAGCGAGTATGAATTACTCCGCATCGCCGATCGCACGAATGACAGGGGAGTCCTACTGCTTCAACCAGCGAGTACATTATTCGTCGCCCCCTATGAACTATCACGAACTATTGTTGATTCAAAGACAGGCCGTCAACGTGCAATTATTTGCGACCTTTGCTACACGTGGCAGCCAGGTTCTAATGCGGCAAGTATTACCTTTACACACCCCGACGATAAACGACATATTCGCTTTTTATGCTGTGGTGATCTCAAGTGTAGTCAACACGTACGAACCATGACCAGCGCATCGATTGTATCTCGCTCACAGCTACGCGAGAATCTTTCGAATGAAGACAGAGTAGAGCGTTTAAAGATGAAGATAACGGAGCTCATTGAGCATATCGGTGCTCGTAACACTACGGCCTAGGCTGGTTTAGATATTAGACGCACGTTTGCCCGTACCGAGCTTGTCTGAAGAGAGTGGAAGTATAAAGCTAAACTTGGATCCGTGATTGAGTTTACTTTCAACTTCGACGGTTGTATCAAGCTTGTCCGCTAGTTTACGGACAACATAAAGACCTAGCCCAGTACCGCTCGTCTCTCTTGTGCGGTAATCTTCTGAGCGGAAGAATTTTTCAAAAATCTTCTTTTGATCAACCTTATTGATGCCAATCCCTGTGTCGGAGACTGAACACTCTATACGACCAGATTTCATGTGCGCTTCTAGAGTGACCGAACCACTTACGGTGTACTTAATGGCGTTTGTGATGAAGTTTTGAAGAATCTCTTCAAGATACAATCTACTCGTCATGACTGTCGGAAGCGACGCATCAACATCGAGATTGAGCTGGAGAGATTTCTCCTGCGCTTCTGCTTCGTATCTCGTGAACAAATCTTGAACAAGCTGTTTTACGTCCACTTCTTCAGCGACGTCTCCCACACCTCGCTCAGCACGAGATAGTGTTGATAGGTCATTGATCATACGAGCAAGATAAAGTACTTGATCGTGTGCTGTTTCGGCTGCTTTTTTCAAAAGCTCAGGCTTGCCGCCTTTTTCTTGCATAAATACCAGGTTACTGAGACTTCCTTCTGCAATAGCGATAGGAGTCCTTAATTCGTGACTTGTAACACTAATAAACTCGTCTTTTTCATCTTCAAGCGTCTTTTGTCTAGTAATATCGCGGATGATGAGTACGACGCCAAACTCCTGGTCTTCGTTGTCCTGATACGTACCTTGGATTTTCGACATTTGTATACTTAAACGAACAATCTCCGACTCCCCGCGACCCACCGAAACATCATCGCGAAAAAGCGTGGCTTTCACCGACTCCATCAGCTGCTTTACGCTGATAGGCTGCATTGATGCGTCTTGAAGATCTAATATCGTATCAATACTTTTACCGACAAGTGACTGGTTGGTGTCAAAAAATGACAATGCGGAAGAGTTCTGAGAGGTGATGCGACCATAACGATTCAGCGTCAGAACTGTATCGCTAAGACTATTAAGCAGCGTATCGAGTCGATTGAGCTGTACGCTCTCAGCTCGTCGTGCTTCAACGAGTAGTTTATTCGTCTTTTTTGCATTACTGAGTACAAGACAAAATATCATCGCCACAATCACAGTAGCGGCAGACAATATAAATGCCAAGACAATGAACGTCGCAAATGATGCACTACCTTCGGCATCAAGCTGCTCTTTATACGGGAAGACAGACTGTACGCTCATCGCCGTAAAGATAAACGCGCTAACAAAAAAGCCTACACGACCATAGTTCGTGTACGTTAGCACGAGTAGGACGGCCCAAAGGCTCGTAAACGGACTGTATGGTCCTATATATAACGTGAAGAAAAGTGCCAAGCCCACGTGGACACTTATAAACGAAAGGAGCGTTCCCCAGGTGAATTTAGTCGAGAGGTACAAGCAGACAGGCGTAACAGCAGCTAGAGTAAGTGCGCAAAGCACAGCAAGAGCAGGCATCTCTTTGTATGCAGTAGACACTACTCCGAAGTAAGACAAAAGGAAGCTCGCGACCGCAAGAGAGATACATAAGCCAAAATAAATAAGTGCTGTTTTTTTACTAAATTTCTGGGACTTGATGATCATTATCTATAGAGTATACAAATTGTTTACGCTTTATGCGAGAGTGATGTGACGGAATTTATCATATTTGCTATACTTAGCTATATATGAAATCACTGCAGCTCACCAAGCCTCATCTTCTCGTTGTTGTCGGCATTCCTGGCGCAGGAAAAACATTTTTCGCCGAACAATTTGCAGACACATTCAATGCGCCGCTCATTAGCCCGACAAAGATCAGTCAACTAGGACAACTCGAAGACGTCGATGACATAACCGAGCACTTCATGGATCAGCTCTACAAGACGAAACAGACAATCATCCTCGACGGACGAGGCGCTACTCGCAGCGAACGATCATACTTTTCGTCGCAAGCGCAAAAACGAGGGTACGCTACATTATTTGTCTGGATCCAAACCGATCCAATGATTGCAAAGCAGCGAGCCATGAAATCCCATCACCTCAACACACGAACGGCCGAACAGTTCGAGCAAGAGTTGCATAACTTTTCGCTATTCAATTCATCTGACCCGTTCACTGTAATAAGTGGCCGTCATACGTTTGCTACGCAGGCAAAGCATGTCCTAAGCCGACTTGCAGCGCCTCGAGCTACTGCAACTACACCGCAACCTCCGCAGCGAAGTACGCAGACACCTCCACCGCGTACAGTCCCTCAAAAGCCAAGCGGAAGAATCACTATAAAGTAAAAGGCATGCCGTGGCGACAATAGAAGATAAAGAATTTGGCACTATCGTTGTTCGCCGAAGTTCGCGCGCTTCTCATATTCGCATTAGCGTCGCACCAAATGGTACACTACGTGCGTCACTTCCTATTTATGCGCCGCTTTTCTCGCTCAAGCGCATGCTCTCAAGCTCAAGAGAACAAATACGCTCACTGCTTGAAAGTCAGCGACCTGTATATGATTTTCATCAGGGTATGCAGATAGGCAAGAGTCATACACTGATAGCCCGTGCGGCTGCGGGCTCTGTGACGCGAATCTACCGACACAAGCAACAAATTATCGCCGAACTCGCAAACAGCGACACACTTGAGACGGACGCAGTACAGAAAGAGATCCGTGAAGTCGCGATGCAAGCACTCCGAATTGAGGCAAAAAGCTATTTACCGAAACGCTTAGCGTACCTTGCGAGCCAACTAGACTGTCGTTACGAGCGTGTTCGATTTTCCCACGCAAGCGGAAGATGGGGAAGTTGTAGCAGTTCTGGGACGATCAGTCTCAATATCGCCCTCATGAAGCTACCACACGAGCTTATCGATTACGTGATAATCCACGAGCTTTGCCACACGAAACAGATGAATCATTCCACAGAGTTTTGGAAATTAGTCGCCTCAGAGGACCCACACTACAAATTACACCGTGCATCACTAAAATCGCACACCCCGACTATCTAAGCCTGAGTGCTCGTAGTATAATCACAAGCAGAATGTCACGCGAAAAAAACAAAGTAGACAAAAAACTACAAATAGCTGTTCGCTCGGTAGGTGCAATCCTTCCACTTATTACTCTACTCTTTGGACTTGCGATGAAATATGATCTGCTGCCTTTTAAAATCAGCTTTTTCACTGACACTATGCTCATTTTCTTTGGGCTTTTCACTATCCTTGGTTTCGCAACGCTCACACTTTCCAATCGCCCGAGACTGCAACTTGTCATTCGCATCTTTGGCGCAGAGATCGTCTTTATGCTCTATACGCTCCTCGTGACCGGCTTTGCGTCCTACCTGGCTATATGTTGGCTTATCCTCGTTTACGAAAGCTACAGGGTATTTCGCGAAAAAGGTATGTATGTATCGCTGCTTGTCATCGTCGTTACCTTCTGCCTAGACTTTATATTCAAATCGCACGCAATCAATGCAGAGCTACTCTATAACAACATCGTGGCGCTACTTCTCGTTGTAGGCGCATCAGTATTTGTTATATCCATGACACGGGCGCAGATCGAAAAAGAAGCAAATCTCAAGCTCAGTGAAGAGAAGGAACGCACCGAGCGAGGTCGACTCGAAACACTTATCAATAGCATGTCGAGTAGCATCATCAGTTTTGACAAGAATGGTACTATTCAACGCTTTAATGCAGCTTCGCTGGCACTCCTAGATACTCACGCAGGCATCGAAAATCTATCAATTGATCAAGTCGTAAAACTCACCGACAAAGAAGGCGGTAGTGTCAGTGTTATTGAATACGCACGCCAGCTCCCGTCTTCGGCAATGCGCGATGATCTTTACTACCATTACAGCGAGGAGACAATCCGCGTCGAAGTGATTATATCGCCAGTTCACACCGCCTATACCGGCTCAGAAGATGTAGGTGGTGGGTATATTATGATTCTGAGAGATATCACAAAAGAAAAATCGCTTGAAGAAGAGCGAGAGTCATTTATTAGTGTTGTCAGTCACGAGCTGCGTACGCCGCTTTCAATCGCCGAAGGGGCAATCGGCAATGCGATCTTTATGAATGAAAAGGGGAAGTTAACGCCAGTCGTGCTTGAAAAGTCTCTTCATTCAGTACACGAGAACATCACCTCTCTTTCGCATATCGTAAATGACCTCACAACACTCTCAAGGGCCGAGAGCAGTGACAGCGAGATAAATGAGACAATAGATGTCACGCAGCTTATCGATGAACTTTACAAAAGACACACAAGTCTCGCATCTCAGAAAAACTTGGAGTTCAATATAGACAGAAGTCCTACTATCGGAAGCGTGCAGACAAGTCGCCTGTACCTTACGGATATACTAGAAAAGCTTATCTCAAACGCATTTAAGTACACCTCCGAAGGAAGCGTCACGCTAAGTGCTGCGCAAAATGGTCAAACTATTACGATCAGCGTCAAAGATACCGGCAATGGCATCGCAAAGACCGATCTCTCGAAAATATTCGATAAATTTTACCGTAGCGAAGACTACCGCACGCGCGAAACTGGCGGAAACGGACTCGGGCTTTATATTGCATCGAGACTAGCCGACAAGATACATACAAAGATCGAAGTTACGAGCCGCTATGAGCACGGCTCAGAGTTTAGTGTCACTCTGCCGGTCGCCAAATAAACTGAACTTTTGACTAGCTCTATCGAGCTGTCACATTACGGATTGCACGACCCTTCCAGGTAACTCTCCCTCGTACATAAAGATACGCACTGATAACGACCAGGCTCGCTTCTTGGAGGAGTATGATCGGCAGCAAGAAGAGTCCTGCCGTCCAACCACGTTGCCATATGTGGGACAGGTAGTAGCCGTACACTACTAGCTCAGCGACAACCAAGAGCGTTGAAACGCCAAAGAGACCCATGTCTTGATCGAGTAAAGCAGTGAGCATGCCCGCGAACGGCACCACCATACAAGCAAGTCCCACCGCCACAAGCATGCTCCATAAGAGACTGCAACCTAGAAGCGGAAAAGCCAAGCGTAGAGAAGTTTCGACCTGAGAGCTCCACTTTTTCTCATAGCTCACGCCAAGCAATACCGAGCTAATCAAAAAGCGATATGATTTTGTCGACGAGAGATGCTTCGCAACAAGTACTTCAGGGCGAATCGCAAGTCGCACCTCTTCAAGTGAGTTCATTTTCTCAATAACGACAGAACGCCGCACAAGCCATGCGTTACTAGCTACGGCAGGGTGAGTGGATGCATGAAACACGATACTCCAAAATTGACGTAGCGTCGCAAACAGCACGCTGAGCCGATGCCCGTCAGCACGAAGTGGCAAAATTGAAGTCATGTCAACTTTCTCGCGTAATGTGTAGTCGACAATCCTACTTATCGACTGCGGCTTAAATCTTGTATCAACATCGGCAAACAAAAGAAACGTTCCACTCGCTTCACGAGCAAGATTGTGCAAAGCATAATTCTTACCAAGCCAATCCTGAGGTAGTGGCTTCCCTTCAACAAACCGCACACCCGCATGTGCAAACGACTTAATAAGCATCGACGTATCATCGCGTGACCCATCATCGAGCACGATAATCTCAAGCTTCGGGTAGGTGCTCGATAGCGCACGCTCAAGACATTCAGTCATAGCGTGTGTTTCATTACGTGCGGGAATACACAGGCTCACGCTCGGCAACTCATCTATAGGCAACTCTTTGAACTGCCATGATTGGGGCAATGTAAAAAGCCGAAACATCTTATGAAGCTTTACACCCGCCACAACCGTTACTATTCCTACGAGCACATAAATAATAAGCATAGCCATATCTATAAATAGTACCACGGCTTGACGAAGCTTCAAGATATTACTATACTGTTATTTGACAGTCTGCCTAAGCAGACTTTTTAAGTTGGGAGTACTAGTAGTGGTTCAAAAAAAGAAGGCCAGCACAGCCAAGAAAGCTGACGAGAGTACTGTCGTTCGTATCAAAGCGATCGACGATACATCTGCCGCTATTTCAAAAGCACCAAAGAAAAAAATAGCCAAAAAAGACGAAACCGTCGATGAAAAACAAAAAAAGACCCGCAAGACGCCATCTGCAAAGGGTATCGCACGACCATTCGTTGCGATCGGCGGATACTTCAAAGGGGCGTGGTTCGAGCTAAAGCAAGTTCGCTGGCCTACCCGAAAAGCAACGTGGAGTCTCACTGGAGCGGTATTGCTATACACGGCATTTTTCGCACTTCTCGTGCTCCTACTCGACGCTGGGTTTAAGTACATATTTGAATTGATTTTAAAGTAAGCAAAAGGATAATTATAGATGTCAAAAAACCGATACGATGGTACACGTCAATGGTACGCAATTCACACCTATAGTGGATACGAAGAAAAAGTAGCCGACAGCATCCGTCAGCGAATCAATGCCGTTGATATGGCCGACAAGATCTTCGATGTGATGGTACCGAAAGAAAAGCAGATCCAGATCAAGAACGGTAAGCGAAAAGTCATCGAAGCGAAGATCTTCCAAGGGTATGCCCTTGTAGAAATGAAGCTTACTGACGAAACATGGTATATCGTTCGAAACACACCAGGTGTAACTGGCTTCGTTGGTGCCGACACTACGCCAACTCCTGTGAGTGAAAGTGAAATCAGTAAGATCAAGAAGCGTATGGGCGTCGAAGATCCGAAACACCACATCGACTACTCAGAGGGTGAAGTTGTGTCTATTACCGATGGTCCATTCAAAGGCTTTGATGGCGCAATCAGCGAAATCGATACGCAAAAGGGTAAGATCAAGGTCATGGTTAGCATGTTTGGCCGCGACACTCCAGTCGAGCTTGATGCATTGCAGGTAAAGAAAGTTTAAATAGTTATTGAGAAGTCCGGAAATCCGGACTTCTTTTTTATAGGATTGAAATATGACAAATGTTAACACTATCGAAACACGAACTCTTCTACTCCACCCAAGAGGCCAGGATATAGTGACACCCAACACTGCGGATCATCGTCTTACATTCTCAGAAGAGCTTACCTTTGATCATGATCAACTTAAAGCGTATGCGGCACTCGAAGATGCTCTGCCGAACAACCCTTCCGAGCTCCCGACAATAAAGATACAGCGCTACTTAGGTGAGTTTGGCCTGATGCACGCATACGTAGCCACCCCGCATATAGGACAGAAGATCGTTCGAAATTTCGCCAAACAAACACGTAGCATCATAGAAGTCGAAAACTCGCTCGACAGCTTTGATGAAATCGATGCTCAAATATTTACATATTTTCTTGAACGCCACCTACGCAGTAGATAGCTTGAATACATGTACATAATCTGTTAAAGTGATATAGTTACGCACTAAATATGCTTCAAATTATTTAGTACAAAAAGGAAATACAGTATTATGGCAAAGAAAATTATCGGTAACCTCAAACTCCGTATCCCAGCTGGCCGTGCAACTGCAGGTCCTCCAGTAGGTTCTACACTTGGTCAATGGGGTCTTAACATGATGGATTTCATCAACCCATTTAACGATGCAACAAAAGCAGACATGGGCAAAGATGTCATCGTTCACATCCAGGTCTTCGAAGATCGTACGTTTACATGGAAGTCTCTTGGACAGCCAGTTGACGATGCTATCCGTGAAGCTGTTGGCATCAAAAAGGGTAGCGGCAAGCCACACTCTGAAAAAGTCGGCAAAATCACTCGTGCTCAGCTCGAAGTTATTGCAGAAGCGAAAAAAGATTTCCTCAACGGAAATGATATGGACGCTCGTGTAAAAACTATCGCTGGTACTGCTCGCTCTATGGGCGTTGAAGTCGAAGGCTAGTAGCCTCCATACTTACATAAAAAAGCATCCTCCTCGTGAGGGTGTTTTTTATGTGCTTGAATTTTATATAGTTTTCTGATATAATATGCTTCAACATTGCGCTTTATCAGAGTGCACGAACCTTAACGGAAGAGGAACTATGAAAAAGCGACTAGTCCTTATAGTGTGCGCGCTTAGTCTATTAGCTATAGGCTGCGGCCCACTCGAAGATCTTTCGCTCTCTGGTGCAAATACCGGTAACTGCGCTAAGCAGTACAGCAAGACCGAAGACAACATCTGCACACCATGCCCGAAGAGCGAAAACTGCTACGAAAATGAGACAATTCTTCAAAACTTCATCAGTGACGTCGGTATTCCACAAACGTATGCAGCGAGACTACCTGAGATATCTAAGCCCCTTTGGTATTTGATCAAGGAGGGGCAAGATGTAAACACGCCGTGCTACAGCGATGGTAAAAAATCTGTCGCAGACAGTGAAAGTTTTTTCTACTGCCCTCCAGATAGCTCGATATATATCGGAGAGAAACAGCTGCAGAGCTTTTACGATCGTGGCGATAACGGCATGACAGCCAAGCTTGGTCTCAAGCACGAATGGGGTCATCACTGGCTATCGCAACAGCTTGCAACCACCACTCTCTCGGCACACAACTATGAGCTAGCGGCAGACTGCGTCATGGGAGCTATTTTCAAGGAAGTAGGCTACTCTCCTGAAAATATCAGATACGCCTATGATACACTCATGGCGATTTTAACTGATGATCCCAGCGACATCCACGGCAATGCCGACCAGAGAATGGTCTCCCTCATAGCCGGAGAGAAAGATCCCACTCTCGAATCATGCAAGCAGATTGCAACTGGAGAGAAATGATTTCATAACTTCCAACCCCCTTGCCCCCGAGAGAAATCTCGGGGGCTTTACCCTTTTAAAATAGAATAAAATATGCTATAATGAAAAGATAAACAAATCAATGTTGGGAGATAGCAAAACTATCGATTGCACCACAGAAAGGGTTTTACTAAAACCATGGCTAAAAAAGCTGACCTATTAGAAAAGGCTGCAGAGCTAAAGCTCGAAGTAACTGATAAAAATACTATCGCCGAGATCGAAGCTGCTATTGCAGAAGCTGGCGTTAGTGCTCCAACTCAGGAAAAAACTGTTGCAAAAGCTGGCAAGCGAAGCGAAAAAGCTCTTGCTGAAGCTGAAGAAAAAGCAGAAAAAGAAGCACGTAAAGAAGCTGGTGATACAGCACCTCAGTCTGATGACGTAGAAGCAAGCACAGCAAAAGGACCAAAGCCAGTTGTTCGTCCACGTATCGAACGTCGCGGCAAGGCATACCAGGCAGTTGCAAAGCACGTTGAATCCGACAAGGTATATTCACTTGCTGAAGCACTTGAGATCGCAACTAAGACAAATCCTGCAAAGTTTGACGCAAGCGTTGAAATTCACGTACGTCTTGGTGTAGACCCTCGTCAGGCAGATCAAAACATTCGCGCAACAGTTTCACTACCAAACGGTACTGGTAAGACTGTCCGTGTTGCAGTATTCGCTCCAGAATCAGAGCACGCTGCCGCTAAAAAAGCAGGTGCAGACATCGTCGGAGACGAAGAGATCATCAAGCAGCTCGGCAATGGCGAGATCAACTTCGACACACTCGTTGCAACACCTCAGTACATGCCAAAGCTTGGTAAATTTGCCCGCCTTCTTGGACCACGCGGCCTCATGCCAAATCCAAAAAGCGGTACTGTAGCAGCTGACGTCGCAAAGGCAGTTACAGAAGCTAAAGCCGGTAAAGTTGAATACCGTGTCGATAAGCAAGCTATCGTGCACCTAAGCGTTGGTAAGGTATCGTTTGGCGCAGAGAAGCTCGTAGAGAACGCTCAGGCATTCTTTAGCAGCCTTCAGTCACAAAAACCAGGTAGCATCAAAGGTGCGTATGTTCGTTCGACAAGCATCAGCACAACACAAGGTCCTGGCATCAAAGTTGAAAACGTCGTCAACTAAGACTCGTTTACACCTTACCGAAAAATCCCTCTCCAGTAGAGGGATTTTTTGATATGATAAGATAAATGAAAGTTAGAAAAAAGCTGAAGCGGCCGTCACTTGCTTCTGTGTACGTGCATCACATTGCGTGGGGAATCGTTAGTCTTGCGTTACTCGCATTTTCAGCCATGCTTTGGCTCAACAATCAAGATATCAAGCAGCAGTCGATGAGCCTCGAGCAACAGCTTGCGAGCCTACAACAGCCGAGCTGCGAGGCACGAGTTACATGGAAATCAAACACAACGAAACTCTTCACGATCTCGAGTCAAGCCAGTGAACGAAGCTACCGCGTCCATCTTCCGGCTGATTTTGACGCAAATAGGTATTATCCCGCAGTTTTTTACTTCCCAGGTAGAGGAGGGAGCTCCATCGACGGCGACCGAAGCTCAGGCGTTAATACACTGCCGGTCATAGCAATCTATCCAGAGCCCACAAAAGGCATCGGGGGATTCGCCTGGCAAGGAGCGCCGTATTCTTCGCCAGCAAACGATGTTCAATTTGTAAGCGATATTCTTGATAGAGTCAATGGTCAACTATGCATAAAGCGAGATCAAGTATATGCGATGGGTATGTCTAATGGCGGAGGTCTTGTTTCGCTTCTTTCCTGCTATCTCAGTGATCGTTTTACTGCATTTGGTGTTGTGGGTGCGGCCTTTTACTATCCAGCCTCCGACTGCACACCGAAGCATCCTCGACCGTTCATCAGTGTTCATGGAGACAACGATAGTGTCGTTCCGTATAATGGCTCATTTGCACGCAAATTACCCGGCATCGAGCAGTGGTCTGCTCGAAGAGCCTTAGACAACGGCTGCTCATCGCGACCATTTGTCGTTGCCCGTGGCACGGAAACAATCACTACCTGGCAATTCTGTAGAGATAATGCGACAGTGCAAAACATCCGCATCCATGGTGGCAAGCATGTTTGGACGGCCGACGCGCCTACCGTACTATGGCAATTTTTGTCACGATAAGAATACCTATTTGATATTCCAGAAAAGCTATGACATACTAAAATCACAAACACAGAAAACAAACAGATTATTTACCTGGGGAGGTGTAAGATGTATAGTGCAAAAATCATAGCTGATAGTGTATCTCGTCATGGGCAGAGATTGACTACTATGGAGGTAGTATTTCCGCGAATGGTCCTCGCTGAGTTCAATACTCATCGAGTATTTAGTCGCAATTCCGCAAGCAGCAGAGCAATTCCGGTCGAAAAACAGCTCAGAAAGATCAAAGAGCAGCCATTCGTGCCAGAATATTGGGGTGCAAACCAATCAGGCATGCAGGCCGAAGCCGAACTAATAGCTGAAGCTAAAGACGCAGCTCTAGATGAATGGCTTGCAGCACGCGACAGCGCAGTAGCGCATGTCGAGAAATTACTCGCCATCGGCCTCCACAAGCAGCTCGCGAATCGCATACTCGAGCCTTTTATGTGGCATACAGTTATCGTCACAGCAACTGAATGGAGCAACTACTTTGCACTTCGTGCCAACGAAATGGCACAACCAGAGATACGTAAGGTGTCAGAGCTCATGCAAGCAGCCTACGAAGCATCGACACCAAAACAGCTCTCTGATGACGAATGGCATCTTCCTCTCATCCAGGCGGAAGAATACGATGGTGTATTTGAGAAATCAGACGATGCCCGCATGATCTCGGCAGCTCGCTGCGCACGGGTTAGCTATCTTACTCATGAAGGCAAAAGGGATCTTTCTGCAGACATCGTTCTATATGACCGCCTCACAAGCGGAGGGCATATGTCACCACTTGAGCATGTTGCCCGCTCCCTCACAAAAGATGAACTATCTGAAGGCGAATTTCGTGGCAATTTCCGTGGCTGGATGCAACTTCGAAAGCTCGTACCAAACGAAGATGATTACGCGAAAGTAGAGAAGGTATAACTATGGCGCATATCCATACTGAGGCGAATCAGTTTGACTATACTGTCTGTGGCTACCTAGTTCATAACGATAAAGCACTCCTAATTAAGCATAAATACTTACCCATATGGACGCCACCCTCTGGGCATATTGAACTCGACGAATCGCCAATCGATGCACTCTACAAGGAAACACTTGAAGAAGCTGGGATCGACCAGCCTCATTTGACACTTATCGAGACAAACACCGAAACTCGTGACTGGGAGCGTGGCGAGCATGCGACATACATACCGTTGCCATTTGACATGGAATACCATGATGTAATTGATGGACATCGTCACATCAACATGAACTATATCCTTATTAGCGACACTAGTGTTGTAGAGCCAGGAGTGGGTGAATCTCAAACATTTAAGTGGTTTACTGTAGACGAACTAAAAACATTCACCGAAACACGACCAGCTATTATAAAGTCGGCCATCTACGCAGTAAACTACATCCAGGAGCATCAGTCATGAGTGTCTATAGTAACACCGAAATCAAAGCAGCAATCGAAGATGGCACTATCGTTAGCGTGCCATACAGTCCCGATAATGTTTCAGAAGCAAGTCTCGATTTTACCCTCGGCCATTATTTCTTCAAACAAGAGTATGAGGAAGATGCAAAGGTCTATAATCCGTTCGACAAGTCCGATGTCGACCGCTATTTCAAAGGCCCACTCGAAGCAATGCCCCATAAAGAATGGTGCGACAGGCACGGCTATAAGCTATTTGAAAATATCCCCGAAGATCATCCAATCATCGTGCTACGTCCTGGCGAGAGAATTCTCGCACACACTCATGAATTTATTGGCATCCGCACTCACGGAGGCGCCTGCGAAGTAAAATCTCGAAGTAGCTGGGGACGAAACGGTGTTGCGGTCTGCTTCGATGCTGGCTGGGTTGATCCAGGATATATCAATCGCATTACACTAGAAATCTACAACCTGAACATGCACGAATCTGTGGTGCTACCTGTTGGTGAGCGCATTGGCCAGCTTATTTTTCATACTACCGGACCAGTGGAAGGTGACTATAGTGACGGTCGTCAAGGAATGAGCGGCAAGTATCAACACACGAGCGATCTCGACGAGCTAATCCGTACATGGAAGCCTGAAGATATGCTTCCACGGGCCTATAAAGACCGCCGCAAACCACCAGCTGTCATCGAAGGTCTATCAAAAGGCGTCAAATAATGCCAAAAGGTATCTTTATTGTTATAGAAGGAAGCGATGGATCAGGTAAGGGTACTCAGTTTAAGATCATCGGCGACAGGCTAAAAGAGCAAGGTCATGAGGTTGCGACATATGACTTTCCGCAGTACGATCAAGAATCGTCATACTTCGTACGTGAATACCTCAATGGCAAATACGGCGACGCCAATGAGCTTGGAGCCTACGTGCCATCACTCTTTTTTGCGCTCGATAGATTCCAGGCATCGCAATCTATCAAGAAAGACCTCGAGGCCGGCAAGATCGTACTATCAAACCGGCTTACAGGAGCGAATCTCGCTCATCAGGGCCAAAAGATCGACGATGAGGCAGAGAAGACAAAGTACTATGATTGGCTCTATGACCTAGAATTCAACATCCTCGGCATCCCTAAACCTGACATCAATATTGTGCTACTCGTACCTGCGGAGATTGCCCAAAAACTTGTTGATAAAAAAACCGCTCGCACCTACACAGACAAAAAACGCGACATTCACGAGGCAGACCTCAATCATCTTGAACGCTCGGTAGCTGCATACAAAAAGCTATGCGAGCAATTTCCCGAACAGTTTATCGCGATTGAAGGAGTACAGGGCGATATCTTATTGCCCATTCCAGAAGTCACTGAGCTTATTTGGCACAAGATAAAATCAAAGATACAGTAGCTAAGTGTTACTACTTTACGATATAAAGCGACGAGTAATCTGTGGGTCGCGCTAGTCGAAGATACTTGGAAATTGCTATCGGCTGAACAGTAGAACCGTCATCCTTTACGTATTCATCTGGCACCTGATGGCAGCCTTCCGGCAGGCGAATATACGTACGTCGAGTAACTAACTCCATCGGGACACCCTCAAGCTCGAGCTGCGCCTCTATTGTCTTAAAAAGTTTCACGTGACGACATTGACCAGACTGAGAGGTGTCAACATGCTTAGTATTGTTAACTTCGAGAGGGTTCTTACCTCTACCGAGCCACAAATGCGCGATACGGTTCTCCTGTAGGTCAGCCGTCATATCTCTTGTCGTTACAGTATGGGCCTCACTGAAGCCTTCAAAATCCAATGGACGAGTAGATTTCATCACCTCAAGTCCGTCTAGTTCTGGATACGCAGCAAGAAGCGCTGCGTACTCACTAATAGTTGCTTGACCAGCGCGAGCACGCATAATCACTTCTGCCGTATCACGGGAAAGAACCTCGTGCCCCTCAAGAAGCACTCGAAGCCGCCCCATCCGAAGCTCATTTTTATCACATCTCATCCCGTGCTCGTAAGCTATCTCGTGTCGTATCCAATCGAGAGGAGCTTCGGTTAGACCATTCACCTCAGCAGCTTGCTCTGCTCGCTCCATCATAAGATCAAAGGCTGTATCGATATACTCAGCTATGGCGTATTCTGGATCAAGAGGGGTCGGCTGATACGGCTGCGCAAAATATTCCCGCGCATCCGCCACAACAAGCCCTGTCATAACGTCAACAGTAGGTCGCGACATTTCTCTTGAATCAAAAGTTGTATGGCTATCCTGGAACAATCTTTGCTCTTTTTGCATGCTCATATAAATTCATTATACCATAATAGTTAATTTATATCAATGCGTCGTCGCTAAGGGCAGAACATACAATTAGGTGCTCCACTTGTTGACATTTTCACCTCGAACGCGTATACTCTTTTAAGACATTACCAGAGACAGTAGCCGGGAATCAAACGAAACTCTTAATCAGCTACCGAGGATGAATACAAACATTTTCACGATAAGTCTTTGGTAATGCGAGAATCAAAGACTTTTTTGTTTTTGCAAACTCACATTACCGCACGCTTAACAACTCGGTCGAATATTGAAAAAACCAAAGAAGAAAGGACTTTTATGGCAATTACCCGCGATAAAAAGAACACTTTGGTTGCTGAGATCACAGAAGCGCTCCAGGATTCAAAGATGACAGTATTTGCTCAGTACCAAGGTCTGAGCGTCGCTGACATCCAAGAACTACGACGATCTGCCCGCGAGGCAGGTGTAACGATTCGTGTTGTTAAAAACCGTCTCGTTCGTGTCGCCCTGGCGTCAATCGATACATACAAGGATACGGATACGTCACCGCTCGTAGGTCAGTTGATCTACGCAACGAGCACCGACGATGAAGTAGCTCCTGCTCAGGTACTTCATGCATTCGCAAAAACACACCCTGCACTTCAATTTGCAGGTGCGTTTTCAGGCGAAGGTGCACTACTAAGCGCAAGCGAAGTAACTGCACTTGCTGGACTCCCAAGCAAGAACCAACTCATCGGCGAAGTGATCGCACAATTGCTTTCACCAGTGCACGATGTTACCAACGCCTTGTCTGGCAATCTTCACGCACTGCTTGACGGTGTTGAAGCCAAAGCAACCAGTTAATTTAACGAACATTTCATTATAAAGGAGTCTATTATGGCTGATATTAAAAAACTCGCAGAAGAGCTAACAAAGCTTACTGTACTAGAGGTTAACGACCTCAAAACTGTCCTTAAGGACGAATACGGAATCGAACCTGCTGCAGCTGCTGTAGCTGTTGCTGGTCCTGCTGCTGCCGACGCTGGCGCTGCAGAAGACGAGAAGTCTGAATTCACTGTTACTCTAACAGACGCTGGTGCGCAAAAAGTTGCTGTCATCAAGGCTGTTAAGGAAATCACTGGTCTTGGACTTGGTGAAGCTAAAGCTATCGTTGACGGTGCACCTGCGCCTGTCAAAGAAAAGGTTAGCAAAGACGACGCTGAAGCAGCGAAGAAGCAGCTTGAAGAAGCTGGCGCATCTGTCGAACTTAGCTAATTTATCCGTTAGGTTCGCCTAACACCTCTATTCGACCGATTGTTATGAAGCATAACGTACCACCCTTTTTTACAAAGTGGTGGTATTTTATTTGCAATGATAAAATATACAACGTTTTTACATCTACCCCATATAAGTGTGTGGAAAAGCCTCAGCGACTTCGATAAATAGAGCAGTAATATTGACAGCAGGCCAACTGGCTGGTATATATAGAGGTAATACTATCACAAAAACAGACAAGGAAATTTGCGAGACATGTCTGAATTACCAGAGAAACAAGTAAAGCGACTGACATCCCTAATACAAGAGGCTGAGACGAACCTCGCCGCAGCAAAAGAGCTGCTTATTAGCATTATCGGTGATGACGGAAGCGTACTCACGCCACGAAGCAGCCAAGAAGAGGTGAGCGGGAAGATCGTCGAAGGAGTCTTTGACGGACAAGTAATGATCGGTCCAGATGGCAAAAGCTATCCAGTGCCAGCAAACTATGCGAGCAAATCAAAGCTCGTTGAGGGTGATATCATGAAACTTACTATCGCCGACGATGGCAGCTTCATCTACAAGCAAATTGGCCCAACTGAACGACGACAGATCATCGGTACTCTCGTACAGCATGATGGCGCGTACTACGTTGAGGCGAATGGACGTGAATATCGTATTCTTCTTGCGAGCGTTACATACTTCCGTATCAAAGAAGGCGACCAGGTAACGATTATCGTACCAGAAGACAACCCAGAGGCAACTTGGGCCGCCGTTGAAGCGTCACTCTAGAAAAAGCAAAAAAGATAGCAAAAAAACAGCCCTTAATGGGGCTGTTTTTACATAGGGACAGCAATCCTTTATGCTCACACCCCATTGCGTAAAAACACAACAGACAACATCAAAAAAACAGCGTACAATACTACATAGCAATGAGTAGGGCACTATATAGAAAATATCGCAGCAAGTCACTTGATGAGGTGGTCGGCCAGTCTCATGTCACTGACATACTTTCACGAAGCCTAAAACAAGGTAAAGTAGCTCACGCGTATCTCCTAACTGGGCCACGCGGTGTTGGCAAAACGTCAATCGCACGGATCTTAGCGCATGAAATCAATAGTCTTGAATACACTGACGAGACAACTCACCTCGACATCATAGAGATTGACGCCGCAAGTAATAACGGCGTCGATGACGTACGACAACTCCGCGAAAAGGTTCAGATCGCTCCGGTGTCCGCCAAAAAGAAAGTCTATATCATCGATGAGGTGCATATGCTCTCAAAGCCAGCGTTTAACGCACTCCTCAAGACTCTCGAAGAGCCACCCGAGCATGTTGTATTTATCCTCGCAACGACCGACGCCGATAAATTACCCGATACAATCATCAGTCGCACGCAGCAGTATACATTTCGAACAATTCAACCTGAGGATGCTGTGCGTCATCTGCGCCATATAGCGAGTGCAGAAAAAATAGCAATCTCCGATGAAGCACTTCTACTCATCGCACAGCGAGGTGGCGGAAGTTTTCGAGATAGCATCAGCCTTCTCGACCAGCTATCTGGACTGTCCGATCAAAAAGAGATCACGCGCGATACCATCGAACAACTCCTAGGCTTAGCATCTCAAGAGCACATCAAAACAATCATCGCGGCAGTGCTTTCTAATGATTTATCAGCTATACTCGCGCAGCTTGATATGATTGATGCATCTGGCGTACAGCCAGCCGTGTTTGCAAACCAGCTCACGAGAGCTATTCGCGCGAATATCATCTCACACCCACAGCTACTCCCTCTCCTCGACGAACTTCTGAGTGTGCCGACTTCCTCGCAGCCGCATATCAAACTACTCACTGTACTCGCTAGCCAGACTAGTCAAAAACCAAAAAGTGCACCACTTGCCGTAAATGCACCAGCCATAACGGCTCCTGTCGCCCCCGCTCATCAGGGATCTATCCAAAATATGGTCAAGCAAAAACCGGTCACGAAAATCAAAGAAGATATACCCACACCCTCAGCCCCACCTCAGACGCTCGCAGTAAAGCCCCCTGAAGCACCGAAAGTACCTTCGCAACCGCCAGGTGAGTTTGACTGGGCTGTCTGGATTGAGCATGTACGGGTAAACTATGTCGCACTCCATAGCGTTCTCAGTAAGTGTAGTTATGAGATTGAGGGCGACACACTCACACTCTATGCAATGCGCAAGTTTAACAAAACCAAGCTTGATGATGCTAAATACCGAGCAATTCTTGCAGAATCACTCCTCGCCGTTGGTGCTGGCGAGTGGATTATTGAAACAATTCCGACGCCTCCACCACCAAAAGATAGCGTTGCAGCCGCAGTTGCTGGTATTATGGGTGGAGGAGAAGAGGTGAGCGTTGACGCGTAGTCAATTGCTTGAAGGTGTACATACATGAGCGCAAAAGAAATCCCAGCGGGTAAAATCCCGCCACAGAACATAGATGCCGAGATGAGTCTTATCGGCGCTGTTTTGATCGACGAGGAAAAACTTGCCGATGTTACTGAGTTTGTCACCGCAAAAGACTTTTACGACAAGCGCCATGCAACCATCTACGGTGCGATGGTGCGCCTTTATGAACGACACAAGCCTGTCGACCTTTTGACACTTACCGACGAGCTAAAGAAAAAAGATGAGCTCGAAATGATTGGGGGCACTGCGTACCTCAGCGAACTCACAAACTATGTACCGACTGCTGCACACGCTGAAGCTTACGCAGAGATGGTCTCAACAAAAGCCATCCGTCGACGACTTATCAAAGCCAGTACTGAAATATCTCAGCTTGGTTTTGACGAAGAATATGATGTACAAGAACTCCTCGGTAAAGCCGAGCAAGAGCTTTTTTCTGTTAGCGATCAATCTCTCAAGCAAGATCTGACGAGTATCGAGTCAATCTTGACTGACAGCTTCGATCGCATGGAGGAACTACACCGAAATAAAGGTGCGCTTCGTGGCGTGCGAACAGGCTACCGCGATCTCGACAATATGACCGCTGGACTACAGCGCTCTGATCTTATTATCCTCGCGGCTCGTCCTGCCATGGGTAAAACCACCCTTGTGACCAACCTTGCATACAACGTAGCAACCGCAAACAAGCAGTCAGTTCTATTTTTTAGCCTTGAGATGAGTAAGGAGCAGCTTGTCGACCGTATGCTTGCAGACGCCTCAGGGGTCGATGCCTGGAATATTCGCACCGGAAACCTGTCTGACGATGATTTTAGCAAGCTCAGCGAAGCAATGGGCGAGATGGCAGAAGCGCCAATCTTTATCGATGACAAGCCAGGCCTCTCAGTACTTGAGATGCGCACAAAAGCGAGGCGCGCCGCTCACGACGGACCACTCGGGCTAATCATCGTCGACTACCTTCAGCTCATGCAGGGAAGTAGCAAGACAGAAGGAAATCGTGTCCAAGAGGTGAGTGAGATCTCACGTGGCCTCAAGCTCATCGCTCGTGAGATGAACGTGCCAGTGATTGCACTTTCTCAGCTCTCGCGATCTGTCGAATCACGTAGCCCACAAATTCCACAGCTTGCCGACCTCCGTGAATCAGGATCAATCGAACAAGATGCCGATATCGTGATGTTTATCTACCGCGAGGCCTACTACAATCCTGAGACCGAACGTGAAAACATTACTGACCTGATTATCGCTAAACACCGTAACGGACCTGTCGGCAAAGTTGAGCTCTACTTCCACCCAGAACGACTCCGCTTTATGTCGCTTGATAAGCATCACGACTAGCGTGCTATAATAAGTGAAAGTTATGGGCAAGACACCTTTAGTAAATTCATTTTTATATAAATACCGCTATTTACTTGGCTATGGCGCCATCGTTCTACTTCTTATTGGACTACTCCTCTTCAGCGGCCTATATGTGCCTGGTGGCCTCAGCGACCAAGAGCTCAACTCAACCGTGAAAAGCGCCTCACTCGATATCACCAACCCGTCATCACTAGCTGTAACGAATCTTCCATACAGCTTACTGCAGCAGGCTGGCTTTCATATATTCGGTGTATCAAACTTCACCATCAAGCTACCGTCGCTTATCTTTGCGTTCGTCACAAGCATAGGAGCAGTACTCCTACTGCGTCGATGGTTCAAGTCGAACATCGCCGTACTTGCAACAACCATCATGATTACTACAGGCCAGTTCTTGTTCGTTGCTCAGTCAGGAGCGGCCGGCATCACCTACATAGCATGGTCAGTATGGCTCCTACTCGCAGCGACTATGATCACAGGAAGCCAGCGTCATCGACGATTCTGGAAAGTTGTTTTCTTTATTATTGCCGGACTCAGCCTCTATACACCACTCAGTCTATATCTGCTTCTTGCCATTGCAAGTGCCGCACTCCTCCATCCCCACGTTCGCTATGTCATCCGTCGCATGTCGATGCCACATCTGACGATCCTCTCCCTTCTTACGATCATTATCGCAGCACCCCTCATTTACTTGATCACACTGCGACCAGCACTTGGACCTGAGCTTCTAGGTCTCCCGACTTCATGGCCGCCGAACCTTCTTGAAAATGCACTCACTCTTTCGCAACAGTACCTCAACTTTATTACTCCAGCAAGCGGGACGCTCATGACTCCTGTGTTCGGACTAGGCTCGATCATCCTGATTGGGCTCGGCGGATGGCAGCTTTTCAAGACTCGTTATACCGCCCGAAGCTATACCGTCACCGCCTGGACTGTACTACTCATACCGATTCTTCTTATCAACCCTAACTATACGAGCGTCACTTTTGTACCGTTCCTCCTCCTTCTTGCAAGCGGACTAGAATACCTCCTCAAATCTTGGTATGGGCTCTTTCCCAAAAACCCATATGCACGCATCGTTGGTCTTATACCACTCGTTATACTTGTCGCTGGTCTGGTATTTAGTGGTGTCGGACGCTACATGTACGGCTACCACTACGATCCAAAAACAGCAACAAGCTTTACTCGAGACCTCATCCTGTTCAATCATCACATCAAAGGAGAAGGCGAGACAGTCATCGTTGTCTCAAACGACGAAAAAGAGTTCTACGATGCTGTTGCAAAGTACAACAAACAGGGAACAATCAAGGTCATCACTGACACAGCTTCACTCTCGAAAGACCATAACTTCGCTGCAACCCGCAAAGGCCATGAAAAGATTGAAGATCGTAAAGTATCACGAATCATCACCACGAGTCATTCAAATGAATCTGATCGATTCTATATCTATAAATAGTTGCTCATTTGTCGTATAATGGTATGAGTTTAAGTTTACGGAGGATTACTAATCATGGCGTTTGACCAAATGAAGATGTTAAATGATCTGCGAAAAGCGCAGAAAGATCTAAAAAAGCAAATTATCGAAGTTGAAGCTGGTGATGGCGCTGTTGTCGTACAGATCAATGGAGAACTAAAAGTCGTAAGTATCAAGATTAATCCAGAAATGGTTGACCTTGAAGAGATCAATGAGCTTGAGCACTGGCTTGAGATCGCAATCCGCGATGGAATGCAAAAAGCACAAGAGATTGCTGCCGAGAAGATGAAGCCACTCATGGGTGGTCTCGGCAACCTAGGCATGTAACGTCGAGTATGGCGCAGCTGCTTCCAGCCGCACTTTTAAGTGCGATCGATGAGCTCGGACGCCTTCCTGGTGTCGGAGCTCGGACTGCCGAACGCTATGCGTATTATTTGCTGCGCACCCGGCCTGAGGTCGCCTCGCAGCTCGCTGAGAGCCTGCAGAAGCTTCATAGCGGCGTAAAACAGTGTCCAGTTACCTTTGCGCTCATCGATAGCGACGAAGATGTATCTATCCTCTATAGTGATAGCTCTCGTGACAAAACCACAATCGCTGTCGTAGAAGAGCCGCTCGACATCATCGCACTTGAGCGTACCGCTCAATACCATGGAACGTACCACGTACTCGGCGGAGCGATCAGTCCGATTGACGGCATAGGTCCGGAACAGCTCCACATCCCCGAACTCATGAAGCGTATCCGAGAAGATAATGTCAGAGAATTGATCATCGCGACCAATGCGAGTGTCGAAGGTGAATCAACCGCGCTATTTCTCCAAAGGCACATCCAAGAGGCGGGGATTGAAGTAAAAATGAGCCGACTAGCAAGGGGGATCCCCGTAGGTGTTGATCTTGAGTATGCCGATCAAATCACCTTGTCACATGCACTCGAAGGCCGTAGGCTTCTATAGCATGACTACGGATGAGGCAAAGTATCTATATATTACCCTTGCTAGCTCACCGTGCTCAGTTGTTCGGTTACATAAAAATAGCCCTACCTTAAGTCAATAAGGTAGGGCCGACAGACATGGAAGCTCATCTGTCGAATGACTCATACTCCTTTCGTAACTGAGCTCGCAGCTCCTCGATAGATACGGAATTGAGTTCACGTATTAGAACTAGGGTTGCATTGGTAGTCGCATCGATAAGCGCAGAGTTAGACCATGCGTGCTTTGCAGCGAGTATCCATGCCGAAGCAACTATCGCACACACCGAAAGTGCGAGAGCGGTGCAGCCAGTCCAGAAACGGATAGCCGACAGCGGCTCATTAAGTAATTGGACTACAACAACCATGCCTGTAGTGGACATAAAAAACCCTAACACACCAACCTTACGCCAGAAAAGCTCCTTTCGGACGTTCTTGTCGGCATAGACGCTTGTCGCGACTACATCCTGATCGATCTGGTAGTTCATTGTTACTCCCTATGTCCGTACGAGCCAGATGCCTATTAGTATCTGTGCTATAGTTTTATATTAACATATATAATATATTTAGTCAATATAACCATACCATCATACCTCTGTTATAATAATAATAATGTACGACTCAGCAACCACTCTCATCAACGACGCAAAAAAAATCATCATTATTCAGGCCGAAAACCCCGACGGCGACTCACTGGGAAGTGCGCTCGCACTCGAAGAAATCCTTGGCGATCTCGGCAAAGATGTCATCCTTTACTGCCCAGTCGAGATACCGAAATACCTGCGCTACATCCTTGGATGGGATAGAGTGGTCACTGACTTTGACACAAGTGCAGACCTTGCGATTATCGTCGACACGAGCGCCGATGTACTGATCACAAAAGTGCTCGAAACACCTGGCGTACGACACTTCCTCGAGAGTCATCCAGTTCTCGTCATCGATCATCATGCCACAAAGTCTAATCTTACATTTGATCATACACTTCTTATCGATGATACCGTAGCGACGAGTGAGATTATCTATAAACTAGCAAGTGATAATAAATGGGCGATCAACGCACATGCCGCCGAGTGCATGCTTATCGCCATCATGAGCGATAGCCTCGGACTTACCACGCAAAACGTCTCACCAAATGCATTTTTCACCGCAGGCAAACTCACTGAGCTTGGTGCAAGCAATGCCGCAATCGAAGAGCGTCGACGAGAATTTATGAAAAAATCACCAGAAATTCTTGCGTACAAGGGAGAGCTTATCTCGCGTATCGAGTACCTGCTTGATGGAAAGCTGGCGATCGTTCATATTCCATGGGAAGACATTCAAAAATATAGTGATCAATACAACCCGAGCGTTCTTGTGCTCGATGAAATGCGCCTTGTCGAAGGTGTTCAGCTTGGCGTCGCAATAAAGACCTACCCAGATGGCAAAATCACCGGCAAGCTTCGTGGAAACCTTCCTATTGCCGAAACCGTCGCCGGCTTCTTTGGAGGCGGTGGCCACAAATACGCCTCTGGCTTTCGTGCGTATGAAAACTATGACACAATAGTACGAGAACTCGTTGAAGCAACAGATAAGGCAATTTCAAACTATGACACTACGGCTGCATAATACACTCACTAAATCAAAAGACATCTTTACACCGCTTAATCCAAATGAAGTAAAAATCTATAGCTGTGGACCGACCGTATATGACCAAGTTCATATTGGCAACCTTAGCGCCTTTATCATCGCAGACACCCTCAGACGAGTGGTTACTGCAAACAACTACTCAGTAAAGCATGTGATGAACTTCACAGATGTCGACGACAAGACAATACGCCGCAGTCAAGAGAACTATCCCGGCATGGATGCCATGGATGCACTTAAGAAACTCACATCTACCTACGGTGAGCTTTTCCTGAAGGATATGAAGACTATCGGAAACGACGTAGAGAGCTTTACGTTCGTCAAAGCAACCGATGATCAAACCGTCGAAGGTATGAAGCAACTCGTGGCCAGCCTCCATAAGGATGGCTTTGCATACACCGCAGAAGATGGAGTGTATTTTTCGATCGATGCGTACAAAAAATCAGGCAAAAAATACGGTCAGCTCGTCGAACTAACTGATCAAAATACCAGTAATGAACGTATTCAAAACGACGAATACGACAAAGATACCGCCCATGACTTCGCCCTGTGGAAAGTAAAAAAGGTAGGGGAGCCATCATGGGAATTCTCTCTTGATGGAATAGACCTCACTGGTCGTCCCGGATGGCACCTTGAATGCTCGGTAATGAGCCAGCAGGGCCTGGGTGTGCCATTTGATATTCATACTGGCGGAATCGATCTCACGTTCCCACATCATGAAAACGAAATAGCACAGAGCACAGCAGGGAATACAAATCCTACGTATGCCTCAGTGTTCGTTCACAATGAGCATATTTTGATTGATGGTAAAAAAATGAGCAAGAGCCTCAATAATTTTTACACGCTTCAAGACCTGATCGACAAAGACGTTGACCCACTTGCATTTCGATTGCTTGTTTTGCAGTCACATTATCGAAAACCGACCAACTTTAGCCTTGAAAATGCCACCGCAGCTCACAATAGGCTTAAACACTGGCGTGCAATTGCGGCACTCAGACACCAAACTTACGATACACTAAGTGATGACGATAGTAACCTCGATGACCCAAACGTCATACTACTACTCGCATCTAAACAAGCGGTCATCAACGCATTAAATGACGATATCAATACTCCTCTCGCGCTCTCCATCATCGATGAAGCGTTTAGTCAGTTTGACGGCAAAACTCCTGCCGATATTCACGAACGCGGCCTTGACCAGCTTCTTGAAACAATCGACGAGACGCTCGGACTCCAACTGCGAAAAAGTACGCCAGACATCTCTGACGAGCAAAAGCAGCTTATTATGCAGCGCTTACGAGCCCGCGAAGACAAGAACTGGACCGAATCAGATAGACTACGTGATATCCTGCTCGAACAAGGTGTTATGGTGCGAGACACAACTCGAGGTGTTATTTGGGAATATAAGTAAGCTTTAACTATTGTATTATCGTCACACAATGATATAGTATATATTGTTCGTTCGATCCTCTCTCGAAGGAGTGTGCAGTGAGCTTTCATAGAACTAAAGTACACTACAAGCGGCGCGGCACTCGACGCACCGATAAACAGCGCGCGAGGAGAGACCAGCTTCGTGCACTGTGGCGTATGGAAAAGCAAAACAGCGAGACTCCCAAATGTCTTCTAACCACCAACGAGCTTCATTTGACAGAAGGCTAGACCTCGAACAACCGCCTCGCCCGATAATTTTCGGGCGAGGCATTTTTCTTTAAGCAGGAGAGAATTGACATATACTTTAAAATATGCTATAGTATATTAAGATACTCGTATCGTATTATTCGTTCCTTCGACAGCTAGGCTAAACAATGCGCTATCCACGTCACCGCATGCGTCAACCACTACCAAGGCCCTATAGCCCACTTTCCAACATACGCAAGGAGAAATGGGCTCAAAGAAGCGCTCGACTAGAGAAAAAATCCAGAGTGCATATGATGGCTGTTCAGGCTGCTATGGACGAAGAAGTTCGAGCAGCCCGAAACTATCTTCTTGCGATTGGATTCCTGCGATGAGCGAAAACCCAGTTCGCAGGCGCATAGACGAAGAGGTCACAGAAGCCGCACGCCTCCGCCCGGAAGAAACTCCCGAAGAGCAACACGCCCGTTGGAATAAAGAGTGGAACACCATAGAGGCGATTGTCGAAGGCATAGCTGGCAAAAGCAAACACTAGCTATACCACGGGTAACGAATAAGCCCCGTCCGATTTATTTCGGACGGGGCATCGTTTTTTCTACGAGTACAGCCCTACGCTTCTTTTTGCAGTTTCTTCACTAACTTATGAAGAGGCTTGTCACTTTTTGTGCGCTGAACTTTTGCGCGAGACAAGTAGTCTTCAAGAAGCACTTTGATACACCCCGCGATAGGAATCGATATAATTCCGCCAGCAAGACCAAACACATAGAGACCAATTGTCACCGCTACGAGAACTGCTAGCGCAGACAGCTCAACGGTCTTTGATTGGATCACCGGAGAGATGAAATTGTTTTCGATCTGCTGATAGATGATAAAGAACACGAGGAATGCGATTGCCGCAGGTACGCTATTGAGGAGTAGGAGTAGCGTCACAAGAATTCCTGCAATTGTTGCGCCAAACATCGGAATAAGTGAGAACGTAAATGCTATCGCTACCGTCGGCATAGCGAGATTTGCTTCAACCTGCGGGAAGATAAGGCTCAGTATAAATACGAACAACCCCGCACTTACCGCACCAATACCTGATACCGTCAGCTGGCCAGTAACATACCCTGAAACAACTTTATACATGCGTGTTGCAAGCGTCCTGTGTGCCTCCATGCGGTCAGTATCGTTATAGACACCCCAAATACGCTTAAGCCATGTTGGTCCTTCAATAAGCATCAGGAAGGAAAGCACAAACACCAAAAACGCAGATGCTATAAGCGAGGCAAACGAACCAATACCAGATAGTAGGTTTTGTCCAATATTTGCCGCCCAAGAAGCAGCATTATTTTTCACTGATGCCACGGCATTATCCACTTGTGGGCGAAGACCGTACTGATCGACAAAATGATTGACACCATCCCATTGATTGCTTGCACCATCGATAAGACCTGGTACGGTCTCGGCGAACTTAACGCTCTGCTGCACGATAGGCGGTATGACCATAAAGACAATCACAGACAAAAATGCCACCACGGCAATATAAGAAAGTGCTGTCGCGCCGATTCTGCTCTTACCCGGAAGAAGCTTTGCTAACGCATTCACAGGGCGATTAAGGACAAGCGCCAAGAAGAAGGAGGTGCCTACGAGAATCAGGGCGTCTCTCGCACTAAATATAGCAAACGCAGCAAGCGCAAAGCCAATAACTACTAGCCAGAATCGAACAAATGTCTGCGTATCGATTTCAATACGTACTTTCATAATTTTACCTCTTATAAGTTTACTCAAATTATAGCATATATTGACATATGCAAAAGTGATGACCTACTGTTTTTTCGAATAGTAGTTGTCGAGAAATTCTTTTTTGAATTCATAAAAAGAACCATCTGCGATACTTCCGCGAATATCATCGACAAGCTTAATGATAAAACGCTCATTATGGATCGTCGCGAGTGTGTTTGCCAAGAGTTCTCCTGCTTTGAACAGGTGATGCAGGTATGCACTTGTGTAGTTTTGACAGGTATAACAATCACATGTCTCATCGAACGACGTAAAGTCCTCTTTGTACTGCAGGCGGGTGACATTTACGCGGCCAAACTTCGTATACAATGCACCGTTTCGACCAACGCGAGCAGGGGAGACGCAGTCAAAGGTATCAGCACCATTTTCAATACAATCAAAGATATCATCTGGCTCCGAAATACCAAGCATATGACGCGGCTTATCTTCCGGGAGTTCCTGACACATCCAACCAGTGATTTCACCAATGTTTTCTTTTGTAAATGCACCGCCTAGTCCAAAGCCGTCAAAGTCCATGGCACCCAAGAAACGTGAACATTCACGACGGAGGTCTTCATAATTCGCCCCTTGCACAACACCAAAAAGTGCTTGCGGTGGGCGATGAGAACGCTCTTCGTTAAGACGTTTATGCTCCTCTAGGCTACGAACCGCCCATGGATGAGTCCTGTCGTGAAGAGACTCCACTTGGTAGTTATAGTCATGATGAAGTGTCGTAAGCTCATCGAAGGCAAACGTAATGTCCGCACCAATCCCATGCTGAATCTGCATAGAAAGCTCAGGTGTAAACTTATGATAACTTCCGTCAAGGTGCGACTTAAAGGTGACGCCATCATTGTCAATCCAAGCGAGCTTCTCCTTTTTACTAAGTGGCCTTTCATCAGTCTTGCCATCCATATCAATTATCTTTTTAAACCCAACACCAAGACTCATTACTTGAAACCCACCGCTATCGGTAAAAGTCGGCTTATTCCAATGCATAAACTGACCTAGGCCACCTGCTTTGTCGATTATTTCATGGCCAGGCCTAAGGTAAAGATGATACGCGTTGGCAAGTACCGCCTGTGCGCCGACTTCTTCGAGCTGCTCCGGAGTCAGCGCCTTTAGCGTTGCCTTAGTCCCAACTGGAATAAATGCCGGCGTCTCGATCACACCGTGAGGTGTCGTGATTGTGCCAGTTCGCGCCAATGTGCCATCCAGTCTATGGTGAATAGTAAATTCAAGTGCTTTTTTCATCTGTACTAGCGTATCATAAAGAGTCGAGATAGTCCCTCGCGAGCGGCGTTACGCGAACTTTTTTATTTGATGTCATAAATGCATGAAGAATACGATAGGCATCAAGGTCGAATGGCTGTTCGTTCGATCGAAACACAGCGTCAAAATCTTCTTCTTGCTCAATATGGCCGATGATTCGCCAATCGTCAACGACAAACCCCTTATGAACCCCCTCGGCGTTTTCAGCCACAAGCACAGGCCCCTCGTGCGGCCATGATTCTATCCGCTTCCTATCAAATGCCTCTTCCACCCGCTGGTTATAGGACGCAGGTAATTCCTCGCCGACACAAGCGCCAGCACATTTACCCAGCTGATATGAAAAACAAGCACCCTTTGCTTTTTCTAACCCGCAGAGTTTCGGGCACAACCGAAAATCACGTACCGTACGAAGAAGAGACTCCTTCGCTTGCGCCCTACGACTATAGGTTGCAAGAATGTTACGCTCAAGAGGTTCGTCGCTAAGCGTTAGGCCCTCAAGCCCGACAATGCTATACCCGTGCGCATCAAAAGTCTGCCGAGCGACGACGAGCTCACGCTGTCTTCGGAGGCGTCGATTATATAGCGGTTGGATCGTTTTAATAAGATGAGACTCAAGTAGGAGCGCTTCAAGTTCACCGCCGGTTTGCTCATAACGGATATGGTGGACCTGCTGCGCCATTTTAAATTCCTTGTATTCCTCAGTATCGCGAGTAAAGTGACTCATCACCCTGCGTCTAATGTTGACGCTCTTTCCTATATAAATTGGCACGCCTTGCTCATCATCAAAATAATACACACCGTGAGACTCTGGTAAGTTATTGACGATATCCCACGAAAGCTGCCGAGGGAGCGAAGGGTGACGTAACTGCTTCTTAAATGCTTGATCAACAACCTGTTCACTAAACTCCTGGCGGATAAGCTGCATAAACTGCCATAGCACTAATGCATCGTCATACGCTCGATGTCTATCTGTAAAACTAAAGCCATGTCTCGCGATAAGGTCAGCGAGCTTATGGCCTTTCACCTCCGGATACAGTGCACGACTAAGTCGAACCGTACAGAGTTGCCGTGGAGCAAAATCCATACCAATTCGCTTGAACTCTTGTTTCAGAAACGAATAATCAAACCGTACGTTATGCGCCACAAACAGTGCACCTTCCATTACTTCATACAGCTGGTCAGCAATTTCATCAAACTTCGGCGCATCTTGCACGTCACTCGTTGTAATTCCTGTGATGTTTGTAATGAAGTAGGGAACCGACTTGCCTGGGTTGATCAGTGAACGAAATTCACCAACAATCTCACCATTTTCTACGCGGATCGCCGCCACCTCGATGACGTGTCCATTTACATAGTTCATGCCGTCCGTTTCTACGTCGACAAATACCATAGGTGAAGATAGGTCTGTCGTTATTTGCGCCACTTCACAAGTCCTAGTTTGTGCGCAAATTGCGCCAGCCCCAATGGAACACCAGCATTCATCGTATCAGGATCAGCGCCGACGCGTGACTCTGTGTCGAGCGAACGCATCGCATTCATATCATCATCCGATAGCTCGAAGTCAAATACATCGAAATTTTCTGCAATCCGAGCGGAATGTGTTGATTTTGGAATCACAACCAGCTCATTTTGAAGATGCCAACGAATTACTGTCTGTGCAGGGGATTTACCGTATTTGTCGCCGATCTCTTTTAGTAGAGGTTCACTAAGAAGGTCCCCGCCACCTCCACCAATAGGACTCCATGACTCTACTTGTATGCCGTGTACTTTACAAAAATCGCGTGTCTCTTGCTGAGTAAAGCGAGGGTGTAGCTCAATTTGGTTTACCGCGGGTACCACCGCAGTGTCATGCATAAGAAGTTCAAGATGCTGTGGAGTGAAGTTACACACCCCTACAGCACGTACTTTCTTATCACTATATAGCTGCTCAAAGGCCCGCCACGTCTCAACCATCTTACCTGCAGCGGGCACTGGCCAGTGAATAAGGTACAAGTCGATATAATCAAGCCCTAAACGCGTCAGACTTTTATCAAATGCATCGAGTGTTTTGTCATAGCCCTGGTCGGAGTTCCAAAGCTTTGTCGTGACGAATAGCTCATCACGCGGAACACCACTTTTAGCGATCGCACGCCCAACCCCCGTTTCGTTGCCATACACTGCCGCCGTATCGATAAGCCTATACCCAACCTCCAGAGCAGCGAGCACTGCAGACTCTACCTCTTCGCCGTCTTTTGCCTGCCACACACCTAAACCAAGCTGCGGCATCTGTACACCGTTATTGAGCGTTACTGTCGGCACACCATTCATGAGATTCCTCCTCCTACGCACGATTAACACGTCCTATCTTTCTATTATACCAACTCACAGGTCTACTGTATTGGTATAATAGAAAGATATGCCAGCAAAACATACATCATATACAGAGCTAAAGCGACCGATTGGTCGCACAACTTTAGGAAAACTGCTTCTTGCTGGCGCCATCGCAGGACTCGTCGCTACGGTATTTATGTATCTTGCACGAGAAGTAAGCGAAGGCGAGACGGCACGAATTGACGATCGAATACTACTTGCTATCAATCACCGAGCCACTACGACCCTCGACACTATCGTCGTCTGGGCAACAGAACTCGGAGGAGTGATCGCAGTCTCAACCATCAGTCTGCTGCTTATAGCGCTCTACGCGTTCAAAAAACAGTGGCGCTCAGCCGCAATGATTGCACTGAGTATCGGCGGAGCAGGAGTGTTAAACTTTGGCTTAAAGCTCCTGTTTGAACGCTCGCGTCCTGAACTATGGACGCACCTCGTTACCGAGTCGTCGTATTCGTTTCCTAGTGGTCATGCAATGCTTTCGAGTGCGCTGGCGCTCGCGCTTGTATCAATCTTCTGGGGGACGAAGTACCGGGTCGCTGTCGCTATCGTCGCCGCATTATATATCGCGATGATCGGCTTTACGAGACTATACCTTGGCGTTCATTATCCAAGCGACATCATCGCAGGCTGGTGCGCAAGCTTTGCATGGGTGATTATCGTTACGGGTATTGCTCATACCTTTTTTACCAATAGACAAGAGCGCGTAGACAACACCACTAAGAATTGACATAAACTTTATAAATTGTTATAATATAAATATATAGTCTTACAAGATTGCACCTTCCGACATACCCTACGAGCAAGGAGCTCACAGCATGGATACCCAGCAGTCCATAGATCATGCAGTATTCGAGTCGCTTTCTACCAACGAGCATGTCTACACACACTTCAGCGAGTATCTAGCAGCAGAGCTCGACGAGCAGCGCGATCCGCATGACGTTATGGTGCGAAAAGTGTTTGTCATCGCGTCGATCAATACACAGCTGGAGACTTCTGCGGCAGATAGAGTTCGCATGAACATCTGTATCTCGCACTCTCTCAGTCTGATCGTTGAATGGATACGACAATGGCTCGATGCCATACATGGACTAGCCTCCGCCTGAAAGCCTAGCTCTGTACTGTTGGACATACCCATCCAACAGTACAGAGCTCCTTGCTCTTTTTTCTTAGCCGTAAAATCGGTTGTAAAAAACGCTCATGCTATTGACCGTTCAACTGATACGAAGCGTATACTAGAGTATAGGTCATGGGAGTACTGGAGCCATTTAGGCAACTTTTCACTTTCAGACCATTATAACTACATAGGTGATACACACACTCGAGCATTTAGCTGAAGCGTCCCTGTCATCTTCATATTCAATCGCTACTTCAGGCAATTTAAATGACACTCGTCTCGCGGTGACGGATGCCAGCCTCGTAGTTCCACCCACAAATCCGTAGCTGACCGATTTTCTCGTAGTCAGTTTTTGTTTACTCAAAAATGAACAACTTTTTCTTAAGAGGGGGAATAAGAATATGAAAAATTCAAACACAATCAACAGTCCAGTCGCTATTACATCGATCGCTTTCGGTCGTAATATGCGCACCTATCCGCGCCGCATGGAGTATGCAGGTAAGTCGTATGACTTTATCGATGCAGGCCTCAGAACGGTCATTGGTAAGGGGGAGCGAATTGCACAGATCCTCACGATGAGTGATGGAGAGAGTGACTTTCGGCTCCGCACCGACAATCATGGCGGTAGCTGGACACTTCTTAGTATTAGCTAAGAAGAGCGGATGATGAAAATGGGGCACAGAGTTGTGTCCCTTTTTTTTATTTTTACACTCCTTGCAACTTTGCTATAGGCGCACTACAATATGGCATACTATGAATCCCAATAGCCCCTCTTTCGTGAGACTCAACGCCATGGCTCAAGAACAACTTCACCCTGCCATTGACATGCTCGCAGATGAATACGAAGAGCGGGGGACATTCAAGCCTGATTTAACCGCCAGCGACGAAGACGTAACGATACAATATATCGATTTTATTTATGCAACCCTCTCAGAAACTCATGAGCTCATAGAGCTACCGCCAGACAAAAGGGAACCCTTTTACTTCGCCTGCGCTGCAGCAAAGGCCCTCAAAAGCCGATCAACAAGACCACTTATTAAAGTTAAAGATATCAACCGAGACACTCCACTACCCGACATGGTGGAGATAGGTAATGAATTAATCTTTACGGTTGAAGGATACTTAGACCGCCAATACAACCTCAACACACTCATCCAAGTTCATTTTGATCAGATAAGCGATCGTAAATATGCAGGAATCTTACCCGAGCGAGTACTTGCCGGCTATGCATTCATGCTGATTGAAGCCGAAAACCTCAAGCTTTATAGAGACGAGTTACTTTTAGCAGAGTACGAATACGAATTTGACGAGAAGCGACAATAAGGGAGGCGTAGCGCAAACGGACGCAATAGTAGCTATAACATAGCACTGCATTCTATTCTTATTTCATGGTATACTTTCGCTAACGAACACATCAGCGCGATGGCGTTCTTTGACAAGATAGGAGAGTGGTGATGAGCGGAGTTACTTTTTGCATCGCTGTCGGAATCGTCTTGATTGCTGCACTCTGCACTACCGTGTACCTCGATATAAGTGTGGCTCGCGAAGAACAACGTAAGAAAGATGAGCGACTAAAAGAAGTGATAAGAACACACACCACTACGTTGAAGGAGTTTGACGAAAAACTTGGCAATATCGTCGAGACATTACAATCTCTCCCGCCAGACAATAGTATCGACCGATGAACAACAAAATCCCGTCGCCTACGGCATCGTAGGCGACGGGGCCACACTCCTATCTTGCTATTTTTTCGAAATGACTTCGCCCTCGACGGCGTCTTTTTTATTTACCTCGTCACGCTCCACCACGACGGTGCATTCAGTTACCAGCGCAGCTACTGCACCGACTGCCGCCAGCATAGGGGCGAGCACCACACCTACGACACCGATAGTAAGTGGCAACTCTACAAGCGATTTACCTTCTTTGTTTTTGATGATAATACGACGAACATTACCTTCATTAATAAGTTGCTTCACCTTTGAGAGGAGTTCCTCGCCATTGATTTTGAATTCTTCAGTGGTAGTCTTTGTCATATCTTGAGTATATTGAAGATAGACTCTATTTACAAACAACTGCCCATTCCGTATAACTAATAAGTATCATGGTGAGCGCAGCACAAATAGGGAAAAACGACTAAAATGAGATCGGTTTGTCGTGTTAACGATGCACCGCATACACTCCCTCCGCCAGAGCTACGCGCACCTGAGTTTCGCAACCTCAAATCAGCACAATTCACTCGAATCGAAACGCCGCTCAGCCCTCTCGGACTCGTCGACAAAACACAGCTGCTAAAAGCCGTGAATGAAACACTTATCGCCGAATACAAGTGGCCATCCACACTCGACGACGATCATCATCTACAATGGCCGTCCAATCAATACCCAAATATCTCCAACACTCGCATCAACCCGCATTCATTTCGCAATAACGTCGGTAATCGATGTGACCTACCAAGAAACTTCCATAATTGGCTACATGCAGTCACACAACCACCAACACTCCCTAGCGAAGAAGTAATGTACTACTCAAATGAAGCCCAAATCGCTATCGACACTCTGCATCGGTGCGTACAGAATGCTAAGATGCTCGTTCGAAAACCCAATATGAAGTCAGGCAGATTAAATGATCGATTGACCGAGCTATTCTACGAGTATCACGAGGCGCTCGCTATGCTTGAGGGCATTCCTATCGAGTTTCATCCGATTGATGTCGATGATTTTCGACCTAAGGGTATCGAGGATATTCTTAATATACAAGGTCAGCTTGGCCGCCTAGCTACGTCGTCAACCGTAGCAGTTGCTACCAGAATTATTCGACAACCACGAGCCCAGACAACTATTGCTGCATAAAAAATACCCCGCATGATACTTCAGCGGGGTAGGAGTGTTTAGTACTCTTTTTTCTCTTTTTTAACTTTTTCTTTAGACTTTGGCTTCTTTGCTGCCTTTTTCTGATCGGTACCTTTTGACATATGCAGTACTCCTTATGTTATGTATCTATAGTATCGCGATCGACTAGTTAATTTCAACTAGTTCGATATCGAACACGAGGTCTGAGTTTGCTGGAATGTTTGCAGCGGGCGAGCTTGCGCCGTACGCCTGAGCTGCAGGGATAACAAGTCGTCGCGTACCGCCAACTTTCATACCAGGCACACCATCAGTCCAACCCTTAATAACCTGATTTAGCCCAAAGCTAATAGGACGACCAAAGTCACGCGAGCTCTGGAAAATCGTTCCATCAGCGACCAGTGCGCCAGTATAATGAGCAGTGATTGTCGCCCCTGCGGGTACTTCTGCACCTGTACCCTCAACAACATCTATCACCTCAAGTGATTCAACTGACTCTCGGGGATCAAATCCCTCTAATTTTGTTCCTTCTAATGCCATGACAGCCTCCTTTAATCCTCCCATTATACCCGACTTTACATCTTGCGTATAATTTAGATTATTAAAATATGGTATAATATACCTATTAAATAGCTGAGGTACGCCACGTAATGGAACAATCCCCACGTAGCAATGAACGAGAAGCATCTCCCAAGACTTACTATACTAAGAAGCTCCGTAAGCTAGTAGGCGAGCAGCATCCTTCGATTCAGATCAACGATAGTGCATATACAGTTGCATCAGAGCTTCTTGGTCAAGCATACGAACGATACGGGCGCGTCAATACATCGGAATATAAAGCCTACCACAACGACACTCATGGCTACGATGTCATCGATCGATCACTGAAAATTCTTGCCGTGTTTGATGCGTCAGTTCCAGAAAAAATACACCTCCACGACTACGAGCTCCTTCTCATAGCGGCAGCTGGTCATGACTCATGGTTCAACAAGGATCGCGATTCCGAACTCAGCGACGAAGAGGCGAGCGCCAGACTCACCGCAGAGCTCATGAAGCAATTCGGCTATCCAGAACTCGATACCGTAAAAGTAAACAACGCAATTATAGCAACCACTACCGAACATTCGGAACACGGTATCATCCAAAGCCGTCTACATGAGAGAACACCGAGCCCAATAACCCTTGCCCTCGCGATGGGAGATATCAATGCCACTACCATGGAAGGGACGTCTCGAATTATTAGCGATATCCCCACCTTACTAGCAGAGACCCAAAAACTTGAGCTGAACGCAAGCCTTCCGCTAAAAATCACCCAGCTCCTTCTCTTGCAACAATCATTTGCAAGCGATCGTCTCAATACTATCCATGACGATCTGCGACATTTTTTCAACGAAGATGAGACACGTGCCATACAGACTGAACTACGAAATAACTATCGGAAAAGAGGTCGCGAGCTTTTATCTCTTACCGAATACATCTCTCACCACAGCGAGGAGATCCAGGCAAAGCTTCATGAGCTACTCACCACACCGACGACTGTAGGTACATACTCAATCATAGAACTCGTCCAGGGCGCTCTGAAGCACATCCTTACATCAAGAACACATAAATCTTAGCTGTAAAAATTCTTACGGACAATATCCGCAGGCCAACGTACGATGAGGGTACATAAACGAAAGGAACTAAAAATGAGCGAGCCCGTAGTATACGAATTTGGCGGAGAAATATACGAAAATTCAGGTGAGTTTTTAGATGCCCTCGCACATGAGTACAAAGTAGGGGATCAAGAGGCGGTGATTGATGTACTCGAGCAATACGGTTTTGAGCGCAGTGATATCGGAGCATAACTAAGTGGACTTACCTTCAAACGACCATAAGATTCGATCATTTTTTATTGCCGTTGCCTGTATAGCTACCTCATTTACTGCTGGCGCAATCGGTTCACTGGCCACAATTCCAAACATTCCGACGTGGTACGCGTCATTGGAAAAACCGCCACTCCTTCCGCCAAATGAAGTTTTTGGGCCGGTCTGGACTGTGCTGTACTTGCTCATCGGTATATCTCTATACCTTGTCGTCAAAACTCGCTCGCCAAAAAATAAGACTTTAGCCTATAGTGCTTTTAGCGCTCAACTAGTTCTCAACACCCTCTGGTCTTTGGTCTTCTTCGGGCTTCATCTTCCATGGCTTGGAGTAGTGGTAATCACATTACTTATCACGAGTATATTAGCGACTATCTATTATTTTCGCAAATACAGTTCTCTCGCAGCGTGGCTATTTGTGCCATACCTTGCATGGGTGTGTTTCGCCTCGTATCTGACTATCGGTGTCGCCATCCTAAACTAGCGACGAGCGAATACGCTGTGCTACCATAGAACTAATAACCAGACCTTAGTGAGGAGGATGTGTGAGCAAATCACCAACAACCCAGCAAAATGCCGTTACTGTCGATCATTTCAGAATGGATTTTGGCAAAAAGACAGTCATCAAAGATTTATCATTTGAAGTGAAGAAGGGCGAAGTTTTCGGTTTTCTCGGTAGCAATGGGTCTGGTAAAACAACAACCATCCGCGCACTTCTAGGTATCTACCAGCCAACTGATGGAGAACTATTGATCAACGGTGAGCAATTCTCAGTATCGAGTGGCGCAAAGCTCGGCTACCTCCCTGAAGAACGTGGTCTCTACAAAAAAGAGTCCGTCATTGATGTCATGATCTATTTCGGCCAGCTAAAAGGACTTTCAAAAGCAGACGCAAGACAGCGATCCGAAGCATATCTTGAGCGCGTCAAGCTAAGTGACAAAGCTTCAACTCGCCTCGATAAACTATCGGGTGGTCAACAGCAGAAAATCCAGCTCGGCATCACCATCATGAACGACCCAGACCTCCTCATTCTTGATGAACCGACGAAGGGATTTGACCCAGTCAATCGTCGACTACTCATGGATATCATCGAAGAGCACCAACGAGCTGGAGCAACAATCATCTTCGTTACCCACCAAATGGAAGAAGTTGAGCGTCTTTGTGACCGTATCATCCTGCTCAAAGACGGCACATCGTATGCATACGGTACCATCGCAGAAGTTAAGAAACGATTTAACGGCATGTCGCTCGACGATATTTTCATAAAGGTGTACGGGGACGAAAACGAACCAGAAGAGGAGAAGAAATAATGCATAATCTAGGTACCGTTTTTCAGTTTGAAGTTCGACGAACACTCAAGAAAAAATCATTCTGGATTACAGCATTTTCGTTTCCAGTAATCATTGGTGTCGTTTTTGCGATTATCTTTTTCTCAAACAAAACAACGAGTCAGGCGGCTGAAGATGCAAAGAATGAGAAGTTTAGCATCGCAATCACAGACAAGAGTGGATTAATCAACAAAGATCTCGTTAAGCAGTTTAACGCGACTGAATCAACTGATAAGCAAGCGAGCATCGACCAGGTTACGGCTGGTAAGCTTGATGCCTACTTTTATTATCCGCAAGATGTTAGCAAAGAGCGCGTTGAAGTATACGCAAAAGACGTAGGCTTATTCGACAATGGTCGCTACGAAGGTGTCGCAAAAATACTCCTCCAGCAGTCTGTCGCTCCGTCGGTAGACCCACAGACGACTTCTATCCTACAGGGAAATGTCGGCTTTAGTTCAATAACCTACAAAGACGGCCAACCGTTTGACGGGTTTAAAGAATTAATTGCTCCAGGAATATTCCTCGTGCTGTTCTACATTCTCATCACTATGTTCGGCAACCAAATGCTCACAAGCACGACAGAAGAAAAAGAGAATAGGGTGATCGAAATGATCCTTACGACAATCGAGGCGCGAACCCTGATCATCGGTAAAATCTTCTCACTAATCGTCCTAGCGGTCGTGCAAATACTAATCATCCTGGTTCCTATCGTGGTCGGATATCTGTTATTTAGAGAGCAGTTGTCACTACCAAACTTTGATCTTACCAGTATTCCGATCGATCCACTTCGTATCGCAATTTCTGCAACAATATTTGTACTTAGCTTCCTACTCTTTACGGGACTCCTCGTTGCAATCGGCGCAGCGACGCCAACTGCGAAAGAGGCTGGCGGATATTTCGGTATGGTTATGGTGTTCATCTTTGGTCCACTCTATGCGGTGACTCTATTCCTATCGCAGCCAGACTCTGTCCTCGTCAAGATTCTTTCATTCTTCCCACTCACTGCGCCAATTCCACTAATGCTCCGTAATGCCGTGGGCAACCTTAGCCACACAGATGCACTAATTGCTATCGTTATCCTAGCAATAAGCGCAACCGTCGCACTAGCAGTTGCCGTACGTATGTTCCGCTACGGAGCGCTCGAATATTCGCGGACACTCTCATGGAACACGATCTTCAAAAAATCAGCTAAAAAGCTCTAGGCCTATCTCGATTATCTCCATTGTACTTATGGTATGATGGAGGTATATGCAACGTATTATCTTAGCGCTAAAAGACATTTTTGAAGGTGAAGTTATCACCGCCGAAACCACTCGAAAAAACTACAGTCATGATGCAAGCATCTATGAGCTCGTCCCAGATGCGGTGCTGTTTCCCAAAAACTCACTTGATATTCGAAAACTTGTTACATTCGTCGCTGAACATAAACGTGAGTATCCTTCGCTCTCAATCACCCCTCGGAGCGCCGGTACCGATATGTCAGGCGCCGCTATAGGTAACTCACTCCTTGTCGACATGACAAAGTATTTCAATACCATCCATAGCGTTTCACGCGCTGAACTTCATACGCAGCCCGGCGTACACATGAGGGATATTGACCCACGCACTAATGCAAACGGCACGATGCTTGGATGTGTTCCTGCGAGCCGTGCGATCTGTACTATCGGTGGGATGGTTGGAAACAACAGCGGCGGAGAACAATCACTTCGCTATGGCAATACCGAAAACTTTGTCAAAGAACTTAAAGTTGTCTTCCGTGATGGGAAAGAATACACCGTCAAACCACTGACAAAACGAGAGCTTGATGTCAAAATCGCGAAAGGTGATTTTGAAGGCGAAATATATCGTCAGGTATTTGAGCTAATCGAAGAAAATTATGACATCATCAAAAACGCTCGCCCGCATGTCAACAAAAACTCTATGGGCTATAACCTCTGGAGTACATGGGATCGTGATACGGGTATATTTGACCTTACACATCTGATCACGGGCAGCCAAGGAACGCTCGGAATCATTACCGACATCAAAATGCATCTTGTTCCAAAAGCCCCGCACACCGGGTTGCTGGTTATTTATTTACCTACTATTAAGCAGCTTGGCGATATCATTAAAACAGTCATGGCTCATGAACCTGCCACCTTTGAGGGCTTCGACGATATCACTTTCGAGCTTGGTATCAAACACTTCAACGTATTTAAGAAGCAACTTGGCCTCAAGGAATGGGCGAAGATGCAAGCACAGCTAGCCGGCTCTGTAGCGAAGTTTCGTGGCCACCTCCCACATATGATCATGATGGTGGAATTTGAAGGTAAAACCCCTGAAGAAGTCTATGACAAGATAGTCACGCTACGCAGCGCGCTTTCTGGCTACAAAATTAAAACAGATATAGAGGACACTGAAGAGGCGAGTAAGCCATTTTGGCAAATCCGTCGTGCAAGTCTTATGCTTCTACGTCAAAAAGTTCACGACAAATACGCGAGTCCTTTCATGGATGATCTTACTGTCCAGCCAAAATACCTGCCAGAGTTCCTCCCGGCGCTCCGAAAAATCATTCGTAAGTACAAACTACCAGCTACAATCGCTGGCCACTACGGTGATGGAAACTTCCATATCATTCCGCTGATGAGCATTAGCAGTCCTGCTGATCAGGCAAAGCTCGAGCCCGTCATGCGTGAAATCATCCCACTTGTTCTAAAATACAAGGGAACCCTCGCTGGAGAGCACAATGACGGCATGGTACGTGGCCCATGGCTACCGGCAATGTTCGGTGATGAAGTATATCAGCTTTTCCGTACGACAAAAGAGATATTTGATCCTATGTATATTTTCAACCCGCACAAGAAGACTGACGCCGCCTGGGACTACAGCATGGATCACATCCGAACAAATAGCGGCCAAGAGCTTATCAAGTAGTGAGGCTAGGGTCATCCACTTGACCATTATCGCTACACAATGTATAGTATTAGATAGATATGACAGTAGCAACAACGCAAATCGGTTGCATAAAAGCAGCCACTGAAATTCTCGGAGACAAATGGACTCCTCAGCTACTACGCTTCTTCATAAACGAAGAGACTGTTCGATTTTGCCAGATACAAGACCTCGTAGGTGGCATCAATCCTCGTACACTTTCAGCACGCCTCACTCAGCTCGAAGATCATGATATCATCACCAAAAGCTTCACATCGAGCAGTCGCTGCGAGTACCAGCTCACAGAAAAAGGTAGAGACCTTCTGCCAGTACTTCACTCAATGGAAGAGTGGAGCAATAAGTACGCATAACTATAAATCAAAGCCCATTTTCAGCTAAAAGGTATACTATAAAAGTATGAGAATATTGATTGTAGAAGATGAGCACAAAATAGCACGCGCACTTGGAAGAGCGCTTGAACAGGAAAGCTATGCCGTCGACATCGTCTACGATGGGGACGAAGGATACGCCATGGCTACAACTGAGCCATACGATCTTGCGATCATAGATCGTATGATCCCCGGTGAGTACGATGGCATCGCGCTCGTCAAAGAGCTTCGCGCTCAAAAGATCCATATGCCTATCCTCCTCCTTACTGCACTTGGCACATCTGCCGACAAAGCAAAAGGGCTTGATAGTGGGGCCGACGACTATCTCGTCAAACCATTTGCACTTGAGGAACTCCTAGCTCGAGTACGCGCCCTGCTTCGTCGCCCAACCGAACAACAAAGCGTCATCCTTACTGCTGGTGATCTATCACTAGATACGACGACATTTAAAGTGACTCGAGCAGGCAAAGAAATAAGCCTCACGAGCAAAGAATTTGCACTCCTTGAGTTTCTCCTACGCAATCAAGGGCGACCTCTTTCGAAAGAGACAATTATCTCACACGTATGGGACTACGAGGCCGATGTACTTCTCAATACCGTAGAAGTATATATAAAATATCTTCGCAATAAAGTGGACGCACCGTTTTCGTACCCACTTATCCAAACAGCGCGTGGATTTGGCTATAAAATAGAGGCTAAATAACCGCAACCATTATGTTTCAATCAGCTACATTAAAACTTACCGGCTGGTACCTGCTGATACTTATGAGTATCAGCTTGATTTTTAGTGTAACTATCTACAATACAACAACCAGCGAAGTAAACGACCGGCTACGCCAATTACAAATGTACCTCGAGCGACCAACCGTGCCAATTGACGAGGACGGCAATCCTATCAATCCTCGATATACGGCATTTCGAGATGATCAACGAGATCGCGCAAACAAAAATATATTACTCGCACTTGTCTACGTTAACCTCCTGATCCTCGTAGGGGGCGGGGCGATGAGCTATGCACTTGCTCGTCGTACTCTCAGTCAAATTGAAGAAGTACACGATAGGCAATCACGCTTTACTAGTGACGCCAGCCACGAGTTGCGCACACCCTTAGCTGTTATGAAAACAGAGTTAGAGGTAGCATTAAGAGATCCAAAACTCTCAAAAGATGAAATGAGAGAACTACTCGAAAGCAACCTCGAGGAAGTAAACAAACTCACACGTCTATCTCAGATGCTTCTACAATTATCAAAAGGCGAACATGCAAAGCTAGAGCGTGAACCGGTGAATATTACAAAAATCGTTGAAGATGTAGCGAGACGCTACGACCCATCAGGTGAGAGGATCGACCTTAAATCAATTCACAAAAATCTTCTCGTTCATGGAAATCTTTCAAGCATCGAGGAACTAGTGACAATCCTTATAGATAACGCCCTTAAATACAGTCCAAGCGATTCGCTTGTGACGGTGCGAGTATCAAAGCGAAACAACAAAGCCTGCGTAGAGACAATCAACACCGGAAAAGGCATATCCGCAGATGACCTACCTAAGATATTTGATAGATTCTATCGAGCAGACTCCTCTCGAACAAACGGAGAAAAGGCGGGCTACGGTCTTGGTCTGTCGCTCGCAAAGCAGATCGTCCAACTCCATAGTGGTGAGCTCAACGCCTCAAGTGCACCAGGACATGCCACTACTTTTACCGTTCTTCTGCCAATTTTAAGCAACAAGAAGGCTTAGTTTAAGTACAGAGGTCTACACTACAAGCATACATCACTAAATAAAAGGAGAAAATGTATGAATGTAGTTACGCGAGGGATACGCAACGCCCTGCGCAGCCCCGTAAGATCAGGGGCTATTATCATCATGCTTGCAATAAGCATTGGACTTATTGTCGCAATGCTCGTCGCAAGGGCAAGCGTCAATACAAAGATTGATGAGGTCAAATCCTCAACCGCCACCACAGTGACGATTAGTCCTGCCGGAATTCGCGGTGGAATGGGTGGTGGCGATCCACTCACCGCAGAGCAAATCGGCACTATCACAAATACTGCGCACATCAAAAGCACTGTCAGTACACTGACAGACCAGCTCGGCACAGATGACACAAATCTCATGCCGTCACTTGAACTCGGTAGCTTTGGGCAGCGACAGCAACGATTCGAAGGGGGAAGTAACTCATCAGGAACAATGCCGCAGCCACCAACCGACGAAGGTCAATCAGGAGCTTCTACAGGCACTCAGAGAACAATGCCAACACCGAGAACGAGCATCACAGGAACAACCGAGCCAAATTCAGCTGCAGCAAATGGATCGGCATTAACAATCACCAGCGGAGCAATGATCGACGGCAAGGGCGATACAACTACCGCACTAGTCGGCAAATCATTGGCCGAAAAAAATAGTCTATCTCCAGGCAGTACATTTACTGCTTACGGAAAAACGTTTACCGTGAGTGGTATCTATGATGCAGGTAATGTATTTGAAAATAACGGCCTTATCATACCCCTCGCAACACTTCAAAACCTTACCGAACAGGCCGGTGCTGTCACAAGTGTCATTGCGATTGTCGATAGCAGCGATAATGTCGCGACCACCGTAAGTACTCTAAAAACAAGTCTCGGCGACAAGGCTGACGTAACGAGTCAGCAAGAGCAGGCAGCCTCAAGCGTATCCTCGCTTCAAAGTATCAGCACACTCGCAACGACTGGAGTTATCGGAGCTACCGTCGCTGCTGCAGCTATTGTTTTACTCACCATGACCATGATCGTAAGAGAACGGCGTAGAGAAATAGGTGTCATAAAGGCGATCGGAGGCACTAACACGAAAGTTATTGGTCAGTTTATTACGGAAGCTATCACACTGACCGTTCTCGGTGGTATTATCGGACTTACATTTGGCGTCCTTGCGAGCGGCTCAATTACACAATCCCTCGTATCAAACCAGACCACAAACAACGCCAACTCTCAGCAACGAGGAATGGGCGGACCTAGCGGGGTGATCCGAGGAGGGGCGCGCGCAGTGCAAGAAAACGTACGATCAGTCAGTGCCACGGTGAAGCCAGAGACATTCTTCGGTGCAATTGGAATCACTATTTTGATCGCAATCATTGGTAGTGCAGTTCCTGCATGGCTTATTGCACGCGTTCGACCAGCTGAAGTATTAAGAACAGAGTAAGAAAGGAATCATTATGTCACTTACTGTTACAAACCTCACGAAAACATTTGCTACTCATGGTGGAGAAGTACATGCGCTGCATGATGTATCGTTTAGTGTGAAAACTGGAGAATTTGCGAGTATTATCGGTAAATCAGGAAGTGGAAAAAGCACACTACTGAGTATGCTTGGGGCGCTCGATGTCCCTACGAGCGGTCAAATAGAAGTTGATGATGTTGATATTGCTAAACTGTCAGCACGCAACCAAACTGCCTACCGTTCAAAAAAGATAGGTTTCGTATTTCAACACTATAACCTCATACCAAATCTCAGTGCCCTCGAAAACGTCATGCTCGCACTTGAATTTGGTGGCATACCAAGCAAAGAACGTAAAGATCGTGCCGCAGAGCTGCTCGCAGAAGTAGGGCTTGAACCCGATCAGCAAAAACGCAAACCCTCACGCCTCAGCGGTGGCCAGCAGCAGCGGGTGAGTATCGCAAGGGCGCTCGCAAACCACCCAGCAGTCATACTTGCTGACGAACCAACCGGCAACCTTGATAGCGAGACTGGCAAGAAGATATTTGACCTCTTGCACAATCTTTCACGAAGCGAAAATACAACAATTATCGCAGTAACTCACGACCTCGATATAGCAGGAAAAACCGACCGAACCTTCAAGCTACAAGATGGCAAAATCGTCAAAGCGTAAGTATAATGTTGTACTTTTTAACCACTGTAAGATATTTCATAGGATTCTCAGCTAGATCAGGCATACTGAGGTCAGTAGCAAATCGATGACGTCAATTCACCACATTGAGCTCGAGTCGCTACATCAGTACATCGAAACTAAAATATGGAGGAGATTCAATCATGAACACCACCGAAACAATTTATTTAAGCAAAAAAGGCATGAAGGAATTAAAGAAAGATGTCTCACATCTTGAGCGTGATCGACAGCAAACGCTACATATGATTCGTGACATGGATAAGGTCGACGGACACGAAGAGCGCTTTGATCGTATCGAAAAGCTTGCGCAATTAGAGTCAATCGAAAGCGAACTTGCAGATAAAAAAGCCTACCTCGCTTCCGCACAACCATTCCCTCGTAAACGAGACGCTCTCAAGGTTGCTCTCGGCTCAGTTGTTGACCTTGTTGATACAACAGGACGTATGGTTCGCTATACGATTGTCGACAGCATCGAAGCAAATCCTAGCGACGGACGAATCAGCGCAAAAAGTCCACTTGGGCAGAATCTTATTGGTAAAACAATTGAAGATACTATCAAATGGGGCAATGGCATACGAGCGAACCAGCTCCAGTTGGTAAAGATCACCTAGCGATCATCTGACGACGTTACTACAGTAGCGTCGTCTCCATTCATCACCTCGCGTTTTCCCACCCGAACGCGAGGTGATTTTTGTGTATCTTCGTAGTTAAAAGACCCGCTAAGTATGCAGCTGATCATCAGGAGGTTTGTTACAATAGTACTAATGCTTTATTACAACAAAAACGTTCACGCAACTCTCCAAGACTTATCAGCAACAGAACACGGGCTCTCGACAATTGAAGTAGAAGAACGACGCCGACTCCATGGTGCAAATGTTATCAAGGTTACTGGTGAGCCTCTTTGGAAGAAGCTGATTGAGCCATTTGCAAATATCTTCATGCTTGTCCTCTTCATAGCGGCCGTCATCAGTGTCATTCACGGCGACATCCTTGATGCGGTTATAGTGGGAGTGATCATGATAGCAAATGGTGTCATCTACTACGTACAGCGATTCTCAACCGAGAGAATACTTCGTTCGCTCCAGAGACACTCGACGCAGCTTGTAGAGACGCTTCGTGAAGGAAAAAACATCACTGTCCAGTCAGAAGATCTCGTCCCGGGAGATATCATCACACTCAGTGAAGGCGAAAAAGTCCCTGCCGACGCACGTCTAATAGAAGCTAAAAGTGTTCGCACTGATGAGGCACTCCTTACGGGTGAATCACAGCCGATCTCAAAACAGGTCGAGGCTCTGACAGGAGAGAAAGAGATCTACGAACAAAGCAACATGCTCTTCCAAGGGTCATTTGTCGTCTCGGGTGAAGCAAAAGCTATCATTGTCCACACAGGAAACAATACGCAGTTCGGGCAGCTTGCAGCCCTGACAGGTACTACTGTTACTGAAAGTCCTGTCCAGAAGAAAATAGATAAATTGATAAGCCAAATTATTGCCGTCGTAGGTGCAATGGCGGTTGTCGCGTTTGCGCTATCCATGCTCCGCGGCATGGAGATAGCTGAGAGCTTGAAGTTTGTCATGGCACTATCCGTCAGTGCTGTACCCGAAAGTCTTCCTGTGGCAATTTCAGTCGTGCTCGTGCTCGGCATGAGGCGCATGGCAGCCCGAAAAGCGCTTGTGCGTAATATGCGTGCTATCGAGACCCTAGGTGCCCTCACGACAATTGCTACAGACAAGACGGGCACGCTCACAAAAAACAAACTAACCGCTCAAGAAACATGGCAGCCCGCAAGTAGTAGTGACGACATTGCGCTTCACGTACAAAAAACTATTAATCAAGGTAGTCATAAGACACATGACCCTCTCGACTCTGCGCTGATCGAGTATGTCACCGACCATAAGCTTCCAGCTCTTACTCACCATCAAGTAGCAAGCTTACCGTTTGACCAAGCCATGGCAATGAGCGGGAATGTCTGGAAGCAAGGAGACGGCTTAAGTGTTGCAATTAAAGGTGCGCCTGAGCAGATCCTTCATCACAGTAACCTTACCGAGTCTGAGCGCGAAGAGGCAACTGCAGCACTTCATAAGCTGACCGCCCAGGGCTACCGCGTCATTGCGTTTGCTGAAGCTGAAATCCAGAAGCCGATCGAACGCTTCGAAGATCTACCGAAAAAGACTATCTTTACCTTTGTTGGCTTCATCGCCGTCGCTGATGTTCTTCGTCCAGAGGCAAAAAAAGCAATTGCTGCCGCACTTCACGCCGGAGTAACCGTACGAATGATCACTGGTGATCACCTTGAAACTGCGTATCATATCGCTCGCCAGCTTGGCATGGTATCTCATCGATCGCAGGTTTTCGATAGCCGTCGTATGGCTGTCATGAGTGATAAAGAACTTGGCGATGCAATAAAGGACGTTCGGGTATTCTCTCGCGTTATCCCAGAACACAAATATCGTATCCTTGAAATTCTCAAAAAACATAACATCACAGCAATGACTGGAGATGGAGTCAACGACGTCCCTGCGCTCGCTAATGCACACGTGGGAGTAGCAATGGGGAGTGGCTCTCAAATCGCAAAAGACGCCGGCGACATAATTCTCCTAGACGACAACTTCAAGTCAATTATCGATGCTATGCGAGAAGGTCGTACTATCATTACAAATGTGCGACGCATGCTGTACTACTTACTCGCAACAAATGCAGGTGAAGCACTCACTATGATGGGAGCATTAATCATCGGGATTCCACTTCCACTTATGCCTGTACAGATCCTTTGGATCAACCTCGTTACCGATACTTCTATGGTGATTCCACTTGGCCTTGAACCTGGCGAAAAAAACATTATGGACGAAAAGCCGAAACGCCCAAACGCGCCTATTCTCAGTAAGTACATTATTACGCGAATGATACTTGTCGCTCTCAGTATGGCTGCTACTGTCCTCGGTATGTACATTTACTACAATGCACTCGAAGGCCACGAGTACGCAAACACAATCGCATTCTGTGCGCTCGTAGTTATGCAGTGGTCAAACGCCTTTAACGCTCGCAGCGATTACGAGTCTATGTTTAGCCGTCTCCGTGTGTGGAATGGTAAATTTTATGCAGGGCTTGCAATTGCAGTTGGACTCCAAATGCTCGCCATCTTTGGACCGCTTCAGAGCCTCCTTCATATACATACTGTCCTCATCGGTGACCTTATGCTCACAGGAGTGATTGCATTTATCGTCCCAATCATCATTGTTGAATCACACAAACTTGTCGGACGTTACCACCTTCGTCGAACTATCGCCGTACAGTAAATCGGTGTAGCAGGGTAAGCTATATTCGCTTCTTGAGCTTTTTCGATGCTCGCTGAGCGAGCCACCACTGAATTGCTACTATATTCGCGATGAGTAGAAGTGCTGGCCAACTATTCTGCCAGTTCGGGCTCGTAAAGTCGAAGAAATCGCGCGAAAAACCAAATCCAAGACTAACACTCGCCACAAAGATAACGGCGAGAAGGTAGAGTATTCGAGCCAATTTAGCCGTTCGGTCATATGTAACGTTGAGTATACGAGAAGCGAGGAACACCAAATACACTCCAAAGAACGTTGCGACGATCACTGTCGTCGTGGCGACACCCGCACGATCACCTGGGTGCTGCAAAAGAAGATATGAGTAGATAAACGCAACACCAAGACCCGACAGTACTGCAATCGGTGCCACCGGACGAAGTGTATCCTGCCAGAATTTACGTGGGTTGATACGATGATTCGGGGATGGAGGAAACAACGTCCACATAATCGTCGGCATCGTTACGAGGAACATATTCATAAACGTCACATGCCGAGGCTCGAACGGATAGGTGAGCCCGACAGCAAGTGTCGCCACCAAAAGCACCACTCCATAAATAATTTTATGAAAGAAGAGGATTGATATCACTTCAATAGCCTGCATAATTCGATTACCAAGCTTCATACCCATTGGCAATGAGGTGAATGAATTATTGAGAAGCACTATGTCAGCTACGCGTCGACTAGCTGCTGCACCAGCATACATGGCTACGCCAAGATCTGCTTTTTTTAAGGCAAGTGCATCATTGACGCCATCACCGACCATACCTGTAAACTTATGCTGTTTCTTAAATGTCGCAATTAATCTCTCTTTTTGCTCAGGGAGTACACGCGCAAATATAGTCGTATCTCTAACGGTAGATGCCCACTTATCCTCTGGCAATGCCTCAAGTTCGGCTCCTGTTATTATTTTGCCAGGATTTTCGATTCCCGCTCGCGTCGCCACATAGCTCACCGTCGCTGGGTTATCACCACTAATTACTCGCATGCTTACGCCCTGACCTTGCAGGTATTTTACTGTCTCCACGACGCCATCGCGGAGCTCATTACTCAGTACTAAAAGACCCAACGCAGTACCAGATTTATCCGCAAGCTCCTTCAACTTCGTCTTATGATCATCAAACGAGGCCACGAGCAAGATTCGGTTGCCGCTCGCTGCGAGCTCTTGTACCTGCTTTTTTTGCGCATGGGTCAGCGAAGCAAGTTTACCAAGAAACTCTGGTGCGCCCATCAAAACCGTCTGTATAGATCCTCTATATTTTACTCGCACGCCACTCAGCTTTCGTTGTGAACTAAATGCAAGAATCTCTTTTGCGTCATACTCATCTTCTTGAGGCAATGCAGCAATCAACGCATCACCGGTCGAGTTTCCTGCACTCGTCTCGCGCGCCACGATACCTACGAGAGGTAGGGTATCTTGATCCTCCTCGCCAAACCATACAAAGCGCTCAAACTTCACATCAGGACTTGTCAGCGTACCCGTCTTGTCGACGCACAGTACGTTTAAAAGCGCCATCGCTTCGATAGCTGAAAGCTTCTGCGGCAGTACTTTAGCGGCAGCTAATTTGAGCGAGCCAAAGGCAAGCAAAAGTGTACTCGCAAGCAAAAGACCTTCCGGTATGACCGTCGTAGCACCCGCAGTGATTGCCTTAAATGTTCGCACTAGATCTTCACCCATAAGTGAGTAGGCGATACCTATCAATAGCGCCAAGCCAAGAGCGCCATAGGTAAGGATCGTGATCGCGAGATTGATATTTCGCTGGAGGGGAGTAAGCTCTGGTTTGTAGCGCTTGAGCTGCGCAGTCATTACACCAGCTTTACTATCGGTTCCAACCGCTATCACTACTGCACGCGCAGTTCCAGCTACGACTGCACTCGCTGCAAAGACCGTATCTTTTACGTGCTTCTCGACAGCAGCTGACTCACCAGTAAGCATACTTTCATCCACTTCGAGTCCGTGACTAGCTTCAAGTGTCGCATCTGCTGGTATCTCATCACCAGACTGTAGTTGAATCACGTCACCCGCAATAAGCTGATCGTACATCACTTCAACAAAAGTTCCATCTTCAAGCTGCTTACGTGCTCGAGGCGCACTCATAAGCTCCAGTTTCTTCAATGCTCGTTGCGCGCGAATCTCCTGGACGACGGCAAAAACAGTATTGAGCACGATAACTACCGATATAAACCATGCATCTCGACCTTCACCAAGAATCAGGAGTATCAATGCGAGCGATAGAATTGCGATAACAATTGGAGTAATAAAGTTTCTACGTAATATGTCGAGAAGATCAGTCATGTATCTATTATAGTCGACAAGCTCCTTTCGTAGTGAAAAAGTATTCACTGCAAACAGCTACATATCGGCTCATAGTAAGTAGTATGAAAGAAACTATTACACCCTACAAAAACTTCGATCTCCCTGTCATCAACTTACCAGAGGAAGGTCACTATATACCACCCCTGACACGCGACGCCACCGAAGCCGAACGTCGTCACTCACTGCCAAGTGGCACCGTCCTTCTCGAACAGCAACGAGACGGACTACGTATTGCGCAAGATATCATTAGCTATCCATTCGACAATCCAGCTGACCACGATTTTGCCTATAGAGAAACGGCTCACAGCCTTCTCAACAGCAGCTGGTACACCTATGCGCGTAGTGCACCTGATGTTATGCGTCGACGCCTCGACCTCGCCGTACTCGCCGATGACGACGCAGAGTGGCGCGAGACAAAATCAGGCCTTCTCACCAAGACGCAGTCGGGGCTCGTTCGGGCAGTAGAACTTGCAGAAGCACTGACAAATGCACATAGCTACAACCGCAGAACTGACCGACTATCGCAGCAGCTCGGCCGGCAAGTTGGCAATGTCGCAATCAATCTTGCATGTCTTCCACTCGCTGATGCACCACGGGGTATGAGTGCATATGATATCCAATACGTTGCTCGCCTAACCGCGCTCGACACTCTCGAACAGTCACGTGCGCCACGCGGAGATACGTACGCCTCCACAGCACAACTTATCAATCCAGATAGCCCGCTCTCGACTTCATGGCGCAAAAATGCACCATCAACCAACCAAGCATACAATGCACTCGTTCAAGCTCAAGAAGAATATCGCGGCGCAGCGTAGTGTAGCTTCTCATATGATCTAGTGAAAAAGTCTTCACTGTATACTTTCGCCAGCTCGAGCATACTAAGGATATACATAAGACAAAGGAGAAAAAGATGACCCAAACTAAATTTCGAACGTTCGCTCAACAAACGACCCCGCGGGAGCTTGCGACATTTTGTGAAGTGTTTGCATGTTCGGTAGCATATCCGGTGCCGCAAAATCGGGATCCGTATCCCAGTAGTATTCCGCTTGTTCAGTGCTTTGGGTCAACTCTCCCTGAATTTCAGTGCAGGTCAGCAGCGTAAAATGAATGAAGCTTTCGAGTTCACCACCGCGGTAGATTCGGAAATACCCGTGGCCATGCACTACGAACGTACCGGTAAGTCCAGTCTGCTCCAAGCATACGTCTGCGGCCGTCTGCACGACATCTCTGTCTTTCGCCGGCTGGGCCTGCATAAACCCTTTCAACCCAAGTAGCGGCTGCGTACGACGACGCACAAGTAGCCATGCACCATCTGATTCGCGACGTACGCACAAAAGCAAGATAGAATAGGCGCGGTCGATAAGTCGACTCTGCTTCTTGAGCGCACCTTTGCCAACACGCTTGCCCTCCGACGTTAACGTATAGAGACCTTCGTCATTTTTAGCGACATAACCAGCTGCGATTACTTTTTTGAGATGATAATTGAATAGTTTATTATCGAGTTCATCGGGCTTCAGCTCACCAAAACGCATACTCTCGGCGAAAGCGAGCGTATAGACGATAGTTCGTTGAATATGATGATCAAGCATAGCTATAGTATAGCAGTACCGACGACAGCCACTCAGGTGCTATACTAGGCTCATACCAATCCAAAAGGAGTGATCTATGAAAAACACTAGACAGCAAGCTGCAAATGTTAAAACAGATACTATTGAAATTCCAAGCTATCTTCGCGTCAGTAAAATCATCGCTTACATCATGTATGCGTGGGTATTTATCGGCATCGTTCTGCTCACTATCCGAGTTGTTCTTCTTATGTTCTCAGCAAATGTCGCCACGCCGTTTGTTGAATTTGTCTACCGTACATCAGCGGACTATCTTGCACCATTTCGTGGTATTTTCCCGCCGCGTACTATTGGCGAAACCGGCTACCTCGACGTTGCTGCACTTTTTGCCGTTGTGATGTATCTTCTCCTTGCATGGGCATTTGCCAGCCTTGTCAACTACATTCAGTATAAAATCGACCAGGAGGTTGCGCACCGTACTCCTATCGATGAACCACTAGAATCATTCAAAGTAGAGATCAAGAAGTAGAAAAGTGCATCGATAAATAAAATACCCCGCCCCTCTAGCGGGGTATTTGCTAGTAGGGACGGGGAAGCGCTGTCTTACGTCAACATTCCAAGAAATGCTATCCTCTTCGAGAGATCACACCTAGGAGTAACATCATTGCCGAAAGCAACATCAAGATTAGCGTTACGGATCGCATCACGATACAGTGCTACTGTCTTCATGTATTCATCGTTAGTGGATCGCAGTACATCAAGATCCATACGAATCTGTGATGATATATCCAGCGCATCGATCCGCTCATCCAATACAACATCAAACGGCGAACCAAATGATTCGACCACTTGAAGGAACAAACTGCAGCATTGAGATGAATCTTCCTTCAACTCAGCTTTCATATGCGCATATTGCCGAAAATTGCATGCCGTTCGTAGCTTATGCGATGCCTCGCATTGCGAAGCTAACAAACTATACGACATACGGGCTTTTTCATGGAACACTTCGAGTAAACGTTCGAGACGATAGATTAACTCATCGATCGATTCCATACATGTCATAGCAATCTCCTGTTTCAACCGGTGACCAATAGGCATTGAGTAAGGGCTTCCAAAGAGCGTGTCTCTGGTTAATGTATATTATACCATAAATACTTAATATAACAAAAATTAAAAAACCTCGTGCTTCTAGTAAAATACTATTCACTAGAAGCACGAGGTGGTCAGACTAGATTCTCACACTGAGCGTGTTAGTCTTCATGAGCGCAAGAGAAACAGTCGCTGTATAGTCACCGTCATCAATCGCACGTGCGACTCTACGAAACTCACCGTGGATCTCCTTGTCGATCTCCAGCCGTGACTCATGAAACGCGAGAATTGACTCGATATGCTCTCCGTCATGAACGCACATGATGCCACGAAGGATGATTTCGTCCTCCTTCGGCCAAACGAGGTACAATACCTGGGGCATCCACTGACTAAAATAGCCCACCCGAATAGCTTCCTGCAGCCAATCTTGTGAAGGTCCGCTATTCCGTGCAAGTGCATCGTATGCGCAGGCTTCCCATTCTTCGATTTTTGTTTGATACACAGCAAAGCAAGTCTTTCTCCAATCATGAAATATCCTCCAAGATCCTCTGTAATGGCGCAACGCTTCTGATTTATCAGACACAGCATCCTCCAAACATCGAACAGTGTACGGACAGTCACTTGCATGTACTCCAAGAGCTACGCTCATTGGTTAAAGTATATTATAACATCAAATCATAATAAATAAAAAGATCCCGCACCTCCAGCGAAATCTTTTTTCGCTAAAGCTACGGGATATACTAGAGCACATCGCTGTACACAACTTCTAGTCGTGCGAGCTGCGCTTTGATTATCTGAATAGACACATCACATCTACCCATCTGAAACTCAAACACCGCTCGAACGTATTCACGATGAAGACTGCTTCTGAGTTCAGAGATATAATCGTGACGGCTCCTCATCTCACCGATAAAGAAAGCGTTGATATTCGGCTCCTTATATATCGGCAGTGAGTTCTCGAAAGCGCTCGACCATTGGCTATGACCTAGTCCTATCATACGCTGGGCACTATAGTCGATCCAAGCCAAGTCACGACGAGCAGTAATACTCAGCGCATCTGCATCATAATCAGCAACACAGTAAAGAAACCGAACCCACACTCTCGCAAATCTCTCGTATTCCTTAGCGCTGATGATCTCCCATCGACAGATTACTTCCTGAAATTGATCAAGGTACCTTTGCGTCAACACTACGTCGCAGTGCATTACCTTCCTCCTCAAAGAAAGTAGGTGATGTGACATCCCAGAGCGATGATTCTCTAGTAGAAGACACTATATCACTTTGCCACCGCTACGAAAAGACCATACCACACCCCTATAGCTCAAATCTCGTAGTTACATCCTTTGTATTTGCAAAACACTCATCAAAACGTTGACGAATGCCCGTATAGTGGACTATAATGCTGATTAATTACTGAAATCTAGGTGGGGAGGACAGGGTGACAAACATACAAGAATCAACAAAAAAGAGCAGGTTGCTCAATTTGCTCAAAGGGATTGGAGTTGCGGTTGGTATTTTAGTAGTAGCGACAATTGTCATCACTTTATGGGGCTTTATACCTGGTAGTACAACGAAGCTAGAGGAGACCGCAAAGCAGTTTAAAGCCAGCTCTGAATGGGTGCTGGAGAGCGAAACAATCAATCCTGCACGCAACGTCTGTCTACAGGCCGACTGCGATGAATTAAGAAAAGTATGGCAACTAGAAAAAGAAATATCAACTCAGAAAGAGTTTCAGTCATTTGCACAATTAGATAATAAAAACATGAAGATTAGCAATGACAACTGTACACTCGGCAACACTAACGAAAGTAGCTTAAAAATATGCGAAGCTAGTGCAACACTAAATAGCTACAGAATCACCTTAAACTACTCTAAATACAACAATGAAAAATCAACTATGATTCTAAATATAGAGAGATAGGAAGTACGACTATGAAAATAGCTAAGTTAATCTTTATATCAATAATCACCACTTTCATATTAATAGTAAGCGCTTCTCAAAGTACATCTGCGCTCAACGTAAACGATAACTGTAGTCAAGTAGAGATCGTGTTCGTACGTGGATCCGGACAAGACCTAAAGGCAAGTGAAGCCGAGCGATTTCGAGCAAAAGTAGAAGGTAGGATTAAAAGTCCAACAGAGAGACATTACTATGAACTCGGAACCGAAACTTACGGTGGACATAAGTACCAAGCCATCGATGTAGACAATGCCCTCAACGGCAATCCTATCGGTGCTGCCGCCTCCTCCGGTTACGCGTTTGACTACGGAAGAAGCGTTGATTCTGGTGTCGGAGAGCTCTACAGTTATCTTGAGCAGCGCAACAAAAAATGCCCCAATGCCCGTATCGTACTCGGGGGTTACTCACAAGGCGCACAAGTAGTAGGCCAGACACTTCCGAAGCTCTCGTCCACTATACAGAACAAGATTGACTTTACTGCGCTCTTCGGCGACCCAAAGCTACATCTTCCCGAGGGTGAAGGGGTTTATCCAGATGCCTGTCGTGGCAAAAACCTTTCGTCTTGGCGGCGAACAATCGGCGACTGCCATGCTGATAATGGATCGCTCGGTGCACGAAAGCCTTATCTTCCAACCGCCATGGCAAGCAAAACTGGATTATGGTGTAACGCAGTTGACTTTGTCTGCGGCACGTCAAAATTCCTCTACGATACCGCCGGCCACGGTAAGTACAAACGAGAAGGTGGCGCTATAGACAAAGCAGCTATTGAGATTGCTCAAAAAGTCAAAGGTAGTCTTCCGGTAGACCAAGGCAGCGGCATCGATACGGGCGTGCCAAAGCCAGGACTTGGTACGACAGGTCTCGACGTCGCGTTTGTCCTTGATACGACAGGTTCAATGGGTAGCCGAATCACTCAAGCAAAAACGTTTATCCGTAACTCCGCTCAAAAGATTAAAGAACTCAATGGACGTGTCTCACTTACCGTATACAGAGACAGTGGAGATGCTTATACAGCGCAAGTCCTCTCCGGCCTCCAAAGTGACACTGCTGAGCTACTCGCAAAATTGGATGCCGTCTCTATAGATGGAGGAGGCGATACGCCCGAAGCAACCCTTCATGCACTCAAAACAACATTTGACGGACTAGCATGGAAAGACGGCGCCACAAAGGCGGCAATCGTACTCACGGATGCTGGGTTTCATCAGCCCGATCGTGTCGATGGCTCAACAGTCGAAAGTGTTGCAAAACGCTCACTCGAGATCGATCCAGTTAACGTATATCCCGTCGTACCCTCAGGAGTCGCCCTGCAGTACAATGAGCTCGCAAGCAAAACAACCGGACAAGTGATCATCGATACTGGCGATACCGTCGCGGCACTCACACAAGCACTTAGTAAAATCGAAACAAGACCGACAGCACTTCTGAAAAACACTGAATACTCCGCCGAGCCAGGAAAAGAAGTTACTTATGACGCTTCGGATTCATATGTTGTCGACGCGACTATCACTAAATACGAATGGGACATAAATGGTGATGGCACATTTGAGTACACTACGACAACTCCAATCGTCAGCCATACATACAGCGCAAATCTTGATGGCACTATGCAAGTTCGACTCACAGCATCCAACGGTACTGTCGCAAACGCCTCAGCATTTGTAAAAATAGGCACAAAAGAGCTACCGCAAACACCAAAAGCTCCAACAAACATCACAGCGAACGTCATATCAACTAAAGATCAAAAGAGTACGATTACATTAAACTGGACACCTGCAGACACGTTTGCAACCAAATGGATAATTGCAGTAAATGGCGTTGAAATTGGCTACGTCACAGGCAATAGAACATCACTCGATCTAACAGATGTCGATCGAACTCTTGATGTCGAGCTAAGCATTACTGGAGCTACTGTAAAAAATGAACTAGGCAATCCAGGTACTACCATACTTGCTAAATACGTCACACCTCCCGTTCAGCCGCCAACAACCAATAGCTGGCTCCTACAGCTCATTGAATGTGTCCGTAGATTACTCGCAAGCCTAGGGATTCTTATATAGCAGCCGCTTAATCTCGTGAACATAAATTTGCTATAATATATACTTGTGACCCGCAAGCATAAACAACACAAAACACTGATTCGCCGCATAAAAACATACGGGCGCTATCTTCGTAAATCTCTTGCTTCGCCAAAAAGTATATCAGCGCTTGCCGTCATGGTCATTGTCTTTTCGTTTATACTTATAAAGGTGAATGACGATAAGAATATATATACCGCGGACTTACTCGCAACTATCGCAAAAGTAGAAAGTAACGACAACTACAACGCGTATTTTGGTAACGCAAGCAACTCACAGATTTTATTTACATCAATGCCCATAAAAGATGTTCTCGCTTGGCAAGATGATTTCGTAGCAAAGGGAAATGCAAGTAGTGCAGTTGGACGATATCAGTTCGTAGACTCTACCCTTCGCGGTCTAGTCACTCAATTAAAAATTGACCAAAACGCTATATTTGACAAACCGCTCCAAGACAAGCTCGCCGTCGCATTACTAGAGCGAAGAGGTCTGCGAGAATATATTGACACTAAACTTAGCCGTGAAGAATTCGCTCACAACCTGTCGAAAGAGTGGGCCGCGCTCCCAAAAGCTATAGGCGATAACCCGCAGCAAAGCTACTATGCCGGAGATGGGTTAAACCATGCACGGCTAAGTATCAATGAGATCTTTTCGAGCATCGATACTCTACGAAAAATTAACTAACAGTATTAAAGACAGCCTTGGAGTATAAATAGCTTATGAACACACTAAAACTACCTCTTGATACATACGCTAGAATAAAACCACGAGCAAGATGTCAGATTGCCGCATCGAGAAGCAATACCAGAAATGGCACAATGTCTATCCACTGCGAAACGAAGAAATGGTGAAAATTTACAACTTCAATGGCAAGTGATCCTTTGAGTCGAACTATGTACTAATTGCAAATGGAAAGAAGGATACCGTCATGAGCCTACAGGTTTCTATCGAGCCAAAAGTAGGCAACTGCTCTAACATGATAAACGGAAAGAGGTATTTCTATTAAGCATCAAGGGAGAGGCCAGGGTTATCACCGAAGATGGGAAAATAAAAATACCAGGAATGACATTTCATCATGCCGAGCAATAGAGGCACTAGAGTCAAGTCAAAGATCCCTTAGTGAGATGGAATAAGTAGCAACACCTAGAATCAAAATTCCTAGTTTAAATATCACCGACTGACTTCAGTGCCAAGAAGGGCATCTCACGAACCAAGCGACAAATCATCACTACGCTACTCGCGATCACTAACAGCCGGACGACTACTTCACTCCAGTCGTGAGCCGAGAATGCCGCCATAAAAGCAGGGGTAAATTCGAGTATACTCTGCCAAGTAAGCGATATGAGAGTTCCGAGAAATAGTTGAACCATTTCTCGAGCCTGAGCGAGAGCCTGTAGAAACATCTCAATGGTAAATATCTGCATACGTTAACTCGTATGACTCTCCAGGCAACAATAGTAGCAACCATTAATAAGCCAGTCGGGGTGTCGTCGCCGAGCTTCCGCCACAGCGCTCGTACTATTAGATAACTCGCCTAAATATTCTTGATTTTCCGGCGCGGGCAATCTAGTGCACTGTCGATGCACTTCATGGTCGCCATTATCTTGCTCGTTCTTGTTTACGCAAAACTTTTCCATAGCTTAGCCCCTCGGCGGAAAGTTATCTTTTTTAGGAGGTACGGTGTCCGCTGCGCGGAATTGTGGGCGATCGGTTCGCTGAATGCGGAGCTCTCCTCCACCATTCTGTTTCATCACGTCCCGAGCTTGCTTAATGACCTGCTGCTGGGTACTCCCTGTGAAACTGGCACGCTTGCCGCCATCTGCCGTAGCTCGATAACCCTTAGATTTGTTACCACTAATCGTGTAATTCTTTGCCATATGAATCCTTTCTATATAGCACTATGGTTGTATTTTGGTCGGTTCACGCTATAATGAAAGGCGCACGAGGTCCAACTTATGCACGATTATCCGCTATTGGCGGATTTTTTCGTTATACTGCCAGGACGTTACCCTCCTGCTGTTTACAGCATAGCAGAGTAAGAAAATATATACAATAGAAAAAATCCGTACCAATATTTGCCTTTTTGTCCCAAGCGATATACAATAGAGATATGAAGGACCAATTACGAAAAAAAAACATTCTGAACCTTATAAAATACCACGTGGAAAAGAACGAGGCGGGGTTTCGTAATGAAGCTCACGAAATCGCTAAGTACTTTGATTCTACTAAAGACTACCAGCTTTCTGAATACGTCATGGCACTGCTGTCCGATGTCAATACTTTCGTTCCTCAGGGCATGAGCTACACTTCACCTTTTCTAACAAAAGTAAGCACTAACACCGGGACACTTCCTCTGCCAACTCCAATCAAGGATGATATAGTTGGAGTGATTAATGCAGTTAACCATAACGTAGGCGTCCATACGTTTATATTTGAAGGCCTACCAGGCACAGGCAAGACCGAATCTGTAAAGCATGTAGCTAGGATACTGAACCGCGAACTGTATGTAGTTGATTTTGAAAGCATAGTAGACAGCAAGATGGGGCAAACATCGAAGAATATTGCAGAGATGTTTAAGGAGCTTCGAGGATTACCGCATCCGGATAGAATTGTAGTCCTGTTTGACGAGATCGACGCCCTTGCCCTAGACAGAATAAACTCAAACGACATCCGAGAAATGGGGCGCGTAACCTCATCGGTACTAAAAGGCCTCGATGGACTAAGTGAGTCGATAGTACTGGTTGCTACTACAAATCTATACAAAAAACTTGATCAAGCGCTTACAAGGCGCTTCGATGCAGTGGTTAATTTTGATAGATATTCAAGGGATGATCTATTAGATATAGCAGAAATAATAGCAGATGAGTTCCTCGATAAATTTAAAAGTCTTGCTCGTGACAAAAGACTACTCAGAAAAATCATCGACGCAATGGCAACGATACCCCTGCCTGGTGATTTGCACAATATTATAAAAACCGCTATTACATTCAGTGACCCGAGTAATAAATACGACTACTTCATTAAGCTCTACAAGTCATGCAGTGGCCTGCATGCCATACCTGACCTCAATAGCCTTAAAGAACAGGGCTTTACTATCAGAGAGATGGAGGTGCTATCGGGAATTTCTAAGAGTCAAATATCAAGAGAGCTGGCAGGTAAGCAGTAATGAATGATGTTCTCGGACTAAAGGGAAGATTCCAGCCAAAGCCAGGTAACTTTGGGGGAGGTGGAGCCTCTCTACCGAAAGGCAAGGACGAAGAGACGGGGTTAAGTCCCCGTGTTAGCGCGACTAGGCTAAAAAAACACGCAACCTCTATAGATGAGCTGCGAAGCCAGTGGGATGGTGTGCACTATATTGATGGCGCCCTTGTAGATATACATTACAAAAAAATTATCGCCAAGAGTAATCGTGTGCACGCTATCTTTACGACAGGAAAGAACGGCTCAAAAGAGTCGAACAATTCAGTAGTTGGAGCTAGGTTCTCGGAAAATGGGGAAAAGCATATTATTACGCATCATGTCACCGATGAGCTTCTTAGTGACGCCTCGAAAAAATTTAAAGAAGCGGCTAGAATTCTTGAGAATGAATTTAGCGGAGTAATATCACCGGAAGACTTGGAGAAAATAAACGAAAGAGGTATCGATTTTGATAACTACGGCATTTCAAAGTCAACATTCGCGCAAATCATTGTAGATGGCTATTACGCATCAAGTTTTGACTATCCTGAGCGCAAAGAGAAGCCAGAAGAGTCAATCATTACTCTATATAAGACATCCAGCGACATAAAAGACGTACTGGAAAGAGTTGGCATAGCTATATCTGAGCACAAAGTTTTTGGTGATTCCACTGTACAACTTAATAAAGATCAGATCGACACGTTATTCAGAAACGCTCCTTATTTAATAGCCATGTCTGTAGAGGATTTTAATATCCTTGTTCAGGATAAAGAAGGAGAGATCATAGAGCAAAACTGGATGGCGTCGATACCAGCACCAGGTAACGAGCCGGTTGTAGGAGTCATAGACACTCCTTTCGAAACGAGCGTTAGATCACGGCCGTACTTCCATGATTGGGTAGAATACAGATCGATGCTTGATCCATCGATTGAAATATCAACAGAAGATACTCGGCACGGTACGGCGGTATCATCGATTGTGGTTGATGGCCCATCTATTAACCCTAATCTAGAGGACGGCTGCGGTAGGTTTAGAGTGAGACATTTCGGAGTGGCCCTAAAACGGAGAATGAGCTCGTTTCAGATAATGAGGGACATCGAAGATATTATTAAGTCAAACCGTGATATAAAAGTATGGAACCTCTCTCTTGGTTCCGTGCGAGAAATCGCAAGTAGTTATATATCCCCAGAGGCTGCTATGCTGGACGTACTACAAACAAAGTACGATGTAATTTTTGTTGTAAGTGGCACAAATAATGACGAAGGTATCAATCCCGGAGAGAGGCTAATAGGCTCTCCTGCTGATTCGATTAACTCTATAGTGGTGAATGCAGTAGATAATAAAGGAAATCCTCCCAACTATAGTAGAAAGGGGGAAGTTCTGTCATTCTTCAAGAAGCCAGACGTATCGTCTTTTGGTGGCGATAGCGCTAAGGCAATGGAGGTATGTACCTCACTAGGAACAGAGTTAATGGCGGGCACGTCATTCGCGGCACCTTGGATTACAAGGAAGGTCGCATTTATGATTGAAGTGCTGGGATTGAGCAGAGAAGTGACAAAGGCACTACTTCTAGATTCCGCTACGGGCTGGGGCGATATCGGTAATAATCCCGAGAAAGCGAAATTACTTGGCCACGGAGTTGTACCTCGTCATATAAATGATATCGTGAAGACACAGGATGACGAAATAAAATTCTATATAGACATAGAATCAACCGAGTATGACACTTATAGCTATAACCTACCCGTACCTGTGGACGGTGGCAAGCATCCTTTTGTGGCCAAGGCAACCTTATGCTACTTCCCAGTTTGTAATATCAATCAGGGGGTTGACTATACAAGTACCGAACTTGACGTTTATATTGGTAGAATTAAAAAAGACGGTAAAACAGCAGGGCTTAAGCCTATTAACAAGAACGTCCAGAGCCTTGAAAATAAAGGGTCCTATAGGGTTGACGAAAAAACAGCTCGCAGGGTGTTCCGTAAATGGGACAATGCGAAACACATTAGAGAGGTTATGAATGACAAGTACGTACCTCGTAAGGCATACGATGAAGGCCTCTGGGGAATAAGCGTCAAAAGAAAAAATCGCACAAAGTCCGCCGGTGATACTAATGTTAGGTTTGGGTTGGTCGTCACCCTTAAGGAGATGTACGGAGTGAATCGAATAAATGATTTTATACAGAGATGCTCAGTGTACGGCTGGCTAGTGAGTGAGATTAATGTAGATAACAGCCTGGATATCTACATTAAGTCTCAAGAAACTATAGAGCTCTAGCCGAGCTACAATGCAGCAGCCATACAACAAAAGAAGACGGACTATATGCGCTGCGAAATATCGTAGGCTCCTACATAACCTGTAGTATTAGCGATGCGTCGATCGATTTAGAGCTACTAAAAAAGTACATCGACATCCTCCTCGATGCCGAATGGGGCTATGAATTCCACGATGAAGCGACCAAAGACATAGTAGCCAAAAGAAGTATACCAATCACTTTCACGCGAAGCTGACTATCAGGTGACAGCGTACAAATACCACGCTTCACACTTGGGGGAAATAGTTACTCTCGTCAGTGCGATATATGGCAAAGAAGAGAATGGTACAACAGCCGGCATCACGGCAGTAATGCTATTTGATGGCGATGAGATTCACTATCCACTCAAGCATTTTATCAACGCTGACCTACAGGAGTATTTCGCAAATAGTCCATTCATTACAGCGAATAATATCGAGTACCATCTACCTGAAACACTGCAAGATTATAAACTCGTAGAAGGCTCGGTCGAGATCCGAAAGATATTTCGACGCGAACTCGTATACATCACGTTTTAGTCAATCGAGAATCACTCTGTAAATCTGAGCCTGCCAGTGAAACATACTTCACTGCATAACTTCACGAAATCATTTATACTCAATATAAAGAGATAACGCGAGGTAATATGAAGACAATCAAAGTATCCATCCAGGACGAACACACACTCGTCTTGCAAGAAGACGGACAAAAAGGCGACATCATCGACCTAAAGACGATCCACGAGACCGATATAGATACCACGACGATCACGAGTGTCGTTAACTCTATCAAAAAAGATGCATTCAACGAAGCACTCGCCAAGGAACGTGAAAATATCGAGCGAGAAAAAGCACTCGAGGCAAAGCTTAAAGAGCAAGAACTCTTAGAGCGCGTCACCATGCTCGAAAAAGAGAAAGAAAGCGCAGTAGAGCTAGCTGAAGCCAAGACGAAAAATCAACTCCAGGCCGACCTCGCGAAAAAGGAAGCCGAAACTGCCACTGTAAAAGCAGAAAAAGACGCGGAAATCGCCAAACTTCTCGCCAAAATAGACGCCGCTGAAACGGAGAAGAAACTTGCTCTCACTGAAGTGGTGAATAGAGTCGAGCGTGAACGTGATGAGCTTGCAAACGAGCTAAAAAACAAAGACACCGAGAAGCAACTGCTTGAGTCGTCACTCAAAGATAAGTACCTCACCGAGCTCAAGACCAAAGACGAGATGATCGCCTACTACAAGGATATGAAGGCGAAGCTCTCAACAAAGATGGTAGGGGAGACACTCGAGCAGCACTGTGAGACCGAGTTCAACAAACTCCGCGCCACAGCGTTTCAAAACGCGTACTTCGAAAAAGATAACGACGCCAGAAGCGGTAGTAAAGGTGATTATATCTACCGCGAAACTGACGGCGCCGGCAACGAGATCATCTCAATCATGTTTGAGATGAAAAACGAAGGTGACGAAACGGCCACAAAGCACAAAAATGAAGACTTCTTAAAAGAGCTCGACAAAGACCGTACTGAGAAAAGGTGTGAGTACGCCGTACTCGTGACACTCCTCGAAGCAGATAGTGAGCTCTACAATTCCGGCATCGTCGACGTATCTCATCGCCATGAAAAGATGTATGCGATCCGCCCACAGTTCTTCATACCGATCATCACGCTCCTTCGAAATGCCGCGCTCAACTCGCTCCAATACAAGCAAGAGCTTGCACTCGTCAAAGCACAGAGTATCGACATCACCAACTTCGAAGACAATATGAATACCTTTAAGGAAGGCTTTGCTCGCAACTACGATCTTGCCAGCCGCAAGTTCCAAGATGCCATTGGAGGCATCGACAAAACAATCATGCAGCTCCAAAAAACAAAAGAAGCGCTTTTGTCATCAGAAAACAACCTCCGCCTTGCCAACCAAAAGGCCGAAGACCTAACAATCAAACGTCTGACTCGCGGCAATCCGACTATGGCAGCGAAGTTCACTGAACTGAAAGATATTGAGATTAGCTAAGCTGTGCTAAGCAAGTCTGTCGCCACAATAGACATCAGTAAGTTCTGAACATACGATGATACATTTTACATCTTTCGTAATCAGCGTATAGTATATTCATGACTCACCATTCCGCAGAAAATAGCTATGGCAACCTCCCTGAAAGATATCATCAATCAGAAGAAGATAAATTGATTGAATGCAACAAGATTACTAATTTTGTCGACGAGCTCATCGCGACACCAATCAATATTGGGTCATCGATAGAAAGCCGCGTTAGTTCGACCGATACAGAAGTACGGATTGATAGATCTTTTCGCTATATAGAAGGTGATGAGGTGAACGGATGGGCATGGCCGCTTACAGAGAAAGTGCTTGATATTGCCTATTGCAGAAATACGACTATCCCTTTTTCTGAAACGTATCGTATACATACTGGAACAGTCATCCATCAAGATGGCTCCACCGACACACCGATTCCAACCATCTATGAGATTTGTTACGACGGAAAAGATCGCCGCAGAGTTAGCGCTACGATAGAAGCGCCAAACCTTACTACTTTAGGCGAGCCTGACTTTATCGTGTCTGAAACCACTCCATATGATCAAACTGCATTATCCAATGAACTCGCATCATTCTCAAATCTACTCAAGGCACAAGAACGAGAAGACGCACACATTCACAATATCGCTTCATCTTGATAGCGCATCAGTAAAGACTTCCGCATAAAAAAGAAAAGCCCCCGAAGGAGCTTTTCTGACAAGTTCAACTTCAAGGGACTACCTTAACTACTATGAGAAATCAAACTTATTATATTGTGCAATAACAGTCGCCTGTAAGCGATTTTTCAATGAAACAGCTGCCACAAAGTTTGCCATGATGTTTATCCGAGCTAACGCCTGAGCGTCCACCACCATGAGCAGGTTTCCCTAAATTGGTTTTTCCTCGTGGTAGATAAATCTCTTTTTCAGAAATACCAAGCGTATCAGCAAGCTGCTGAACAGTTGATTCATTTGGGCAATGAGTGCCTTTTTCAATCTTATAGATTGTCGGCTGGCTTAGCCGAGCGCTGTCTGCCAGCTCTTTTATTGTTAAGCCACGATCTTTACGATGATCACTTAATAACTTCAATTGATTTCCATTCTGTTGAGGTACAGACATCGGACGATGTCGCGAAGACAATCATACCATGTTTTACACTACACAGGCAAGGTACCGAAGAGGTAGATAAATTGATAATTCTTATCGTTATCTATATAGTGGTAAACAATGAATAAAACACACGGCTTTACCATCGTCGAACTTCTCATTGTCATCGTAGTTATAGGAATACTCGCGGCAATAACCATCGTGTCTTTCAGCGGTGTGCAGACACGAGCACAAAACGCACAACGACACAGTGAACTAAAGGCTTGGCAGCAGGCCTTTGAAACCTATAGGGCACAGGAAAGCAATTATCCAGCGATGGCAGATGGACAATACTGTCTTGGTGTTGGATTTCCAATAGGCCATAACGGAGACCGACGTTGCCGTGACTATAGCTACCCAGGCACTAGTATCATGGAGAGCCTAAATGACCCTCTAATGACTGAGCTACAAAAAGTAATCTCTATACCAAAACCAGGAAATCTAGCTATTAAAGGCACTGTTGGACCATACGCTACATACACAGCCACTCAAATAGCGCTCGTCGGATGGTTTGCCGGAGAGGCTGGCAGTTGCCCTGGTGGAACGTCGCAGCTATGGGTTGATCCAGCAGGTGGAAGGCTTGCATGTCAAATCATCTTAATCAAATAGATCATTTTAACCCCGTGTTCTGGGGAGATGACCACTCAACAAAAGCAACTTTTATCGCAAGCTCTGTCTTACCGGCATCGAACGTGTTCGTAAGTGCATGCTTTGTCTGCGCTACCTACAAGGATACGATAGTCATGTCAAAACCAGCACGAGGATGGGGACTTATCGGTGGTCATGTAGAAATAAGTGAAACACCAGAGGAGTGTGCACGACGCGAAGCAATGGAAGAAGCTGCCGTCACGCTTGGAGATTTAACTCTTGTAGGATACTGGTATATCGAAAAAGTAATTGAATCAGAGTTTAATAAAAAATACCCAAGCGAGGCATACCAGCTACTATATTGCTCAAATGTTACTAAGATTTTAGACTTTACGCCCAATAATGAAATTTCCGAACGCGCGTTTATGCACCCAGATGAAATACTATCAAAACACCATAATCGGCAAAACTTTCAGGAGGTGTTTGACTACCTCATGAGGATCATAAAATACTCGTAATGATTCGCGTTTAAATAATACAAAATTCATTATAGCCTAAAAGATAAAACGCCCGTACCATCAAGTGGTACGGGCAAGCACATTTTACGTCGTGACTTCTAGACGAACTCCCTCCAAGTACTACTTAGGCAAAGTGCCTCTCAAGCTCCTCGACATCAACTTTCCTCTCGAAAAGCTTTTCTCGCACGCGCTTGAGCTCACTCTGATGACCTTCGTATTGATCTAGCATGACACTCCTGAGCCCACGAATCCTTGGTAGCTTTGAGTGCAAATCAGCTTCCCTCGAGCCCAAACGTGCATGGACAGCCAGGTGCATTGCTTCTCTCTGAAACTCGACTAGCAGCGAGGAAATAGCCGCATCCTGCATCTCCTCAGGAACCAACTGTAGCTGTTCTCTGACTATTGGATCAGTCAAAAGAGATTCCTGGACATCATTGGCGGGTCCATCGCTCCACCAAAAATCGAACTCAGTTCGGATCTCCTCTTCGGTATTCCGATGGAGCGAGTTGATAGAATTTACGTGACGTTCGCAGTACCTACGCAGCGCAACTTCGAACCTCGTCGAAAGCTCCTTGGTGATATACAACAGTGCCGCAACGACGACGACAAGCTGAGTGATAAACGACATCTCAGACATAATCATCCGATCTTTTCGGGGACGGGTGCTTCGTGCTTAAAAAACACACGATGAAATATATTATACTATAATAGATCTATTTTTCAATACACGCTACGCTCATCCGACCGATCTGGCGCCTCTTTGATAATTTTTACACAGAGCTGTATAGTAGATGCAATTATCACAATAAAGGATTAGACACGATGCATCCACTAAGACCAAAAGTAGAAAATATCGATGAGTACCTGAAACTATTTCCAAGTGACACGCAGGAGAAATTAGAGCAGATACGCACACTGATCAAAGAGTCTGCGCCAGACACAACAGAAACAATTAGCTATGCCATACCATGTTACAAACTTGGCAAAAAGCCCGTAATTTACTTCGCTGGCTACGAAAAGCATGTAGGCATATATCCACTACCGCACAACATTGATGAAGCTTTCGAAAAAGAACTCTCATCGTATGTCGCAGGTAAAGGTACGCTAAAGTTTATGCTCGACCAACCTCTCCCGATCGCACTCATCAAAAAAGTGATTCTTCACAAGTACGCCGAAGCAGCACGCAACACATAAGATCACAGGGGTCGCATGTTATACTGATCAGTAGTGAAAGCAATAACATCTAGCCACAACGATATATACAAAAACCTCAAGCAACTCGCCGGTGGCGCAAAATATCGCCGTCGCGACAACCAAACACTACTCGAAGGGATTCATCTCTGCGAAAGCTATCTGCAGCATGTCGGCCAACCGCTGATGTATGTCTACAGTCATTCTGCACCCGAAAACCCAGAGGTTGCCGCACTCATGGATACCTGTGACGAATTATCGACACCGAGTATACTGCTCAGCGATAGTCACTTCAAAGCACTCAGCACTGTCGACAACGGTATCGGTATACTATTTGTTGTGTCTATTCCATCTATAGAGCAGTTAAAAATAGTGCAAAAAAGCGCGCTACTCCTTGAAGATATCCAGGATCCCGGCAATATGGGTGCAATTTTACGCACCGCAGCAGCAGCGGGCATAACCGAGATCTACACCTCAAACGGCAGTACATCCGCTTGGTCACCGAAGACGCTTCGCGCAGGTATGGGCGCCCACTTCGCACTCACTATCTATGAAAATTGCAACCTCGCAGAGCTCATCACTACAGCAGAAGTGCAAATTCTCGCTACAAGCCTAGGGGCCACCAAGTCAATCTACGAGAAAGATCTTTCGCAACCAACAGCATGGCTGCTCGGCAACGAAGGACAGGGTGTGTCCGACACGCTTCTTGCGCTACGGGTTGAGAAAGTGATCATTCCCCAAAACCCAGGTGTTGAGTCGCTAAACGTCGCTGCAGCTACTGCTGTGTGTCTGTTTGAACAAATGCGACAATTACATCACAACGCGTAATACTGTCTATTGTATTATATAGATAAATATAGTATAATATATTTATGAACGAATTGATATCAAAAAAACTTGATATGCCGACCGAGTCGATCGAAACGCTACTAGAAATCGAATCTCTGACTTCACGCATTATTGAAGCAAAAGGCTATGAGCGAGATGATTTGATTGAAGCTGAATGGATAGATCCGTTTACAGGCAATCAAATAACCCTCTCGAAGTGCCTCGATGTCAATGCGGATCTAGTATATATGATCTCAAGCGCAAACGTCGATGCAAATGACGGCAAAAACACAGAATACGCGTTCAATGAGGAAGACTGCATACCTCAGCGCATAGACGCCAACGATGACGTTTCACCTATACAAGATAGAGACGAGCTTGCGATGGCAATCAGCGAGGTTCATGGAATGCTTCTTGTCGGAGACGACCACCCGGATGTTCCATTACGAGACGACGTAAGCGACCAGTTCTGGAAGATTGCCGCGCATGACGTTCTCGAAGATTCACGCTCAAGGATAGCAAAAGTCATGGGCAGAAAAAAATACCAGAAACGCATCGAGGAGCTTCGCGACATAGAAGACGAAATAATACACCTCAACCCAGAAACCTCTCGGCTCATCGCACGACTCGCGCTATATAACTACATCGATTACATCAGTAATCTAGACTGATCGTAGGAGATTTTCGCTATTCAATTTCACATTCTTAAGGTCAGACGTAACCTTATGTGCCACCAAAAGATCACTCGAAAGAGGTCTCATCATACCGTAGACCGAATTGAGGTCTTCTACGGCAGGGCTGAGCCATTCGTCTTCATCAATCTTTGCGATGATAATAGGAGAGCGGCCGGTATGCGAGTCATCGGCAGCAGTAATGATAGCAAATGTTCCCCATTCTTTACCTTGTGGGTCCGTCCATGACGAATAAATACCAGCAAGAGACACAAGCGGCTGATCTTTGATTTGGACATAAAAGGGACGCTTGCCGTCAATTGTCTTGCGCCACTCGTAGTAGCCGTTTGCGGGCACAAGGCAACGCTGACGGCGAACTGCGTCTTTCCATGTTGGCTTATCAAAGATACCTTCGGACTTGGCGACAGTTGTCTTGTAGCGAAATACTGAGCGAGTATCCTTAGCGGTTGCAGGAATAAATCCCCACATCTTACGCTCCATCGTGCGCACACCATCTTTACTGACGATTACTGGCGCGAGTTGCGTAGGGCTGATGTTGTAGCTTTTTTTGACTCCAGCTGGCACGCCGTTTGGAAGCGAGAAATGGTCACGGAGTTTTTCTATTTCAAAGAGAGTATATCGTTCGGGCATATGTTCTAGTATAGCGTACCCAGGCTTATTAGCCTCATAACAAGGACAACCATATATCCTAAAATCAAAAATGCCCGCGCTAGCGAAGCATTTTTGACAAACAACTTAACGCCGTACGGGCTGAGGAAACCAGCGAAGTGCTTCACCAGCCTGGGCACAATGCCATAGATAGTTGATACGTGTCTCTATGGCTGTTAGCCTCATTAGGCTATACTGCTGTTCACTCATGAAATTGAGGTAGCTCGCGATCAGTCGCTGATTGCCATTGCAGGCAATAATCTCCTTACGGTAGTTGAGCGGAATAAGATCGCAATGTGAATTGACGTATCGCTCTACATGCTCAGCAAACGTCAGCTTATCCACGATATTACTCATGACAGCCTCACTTTCGCTAGATTAGAAAGGTACGTAACATATAGTATACTCCAATAGGCAAAAAGTAGCGTCTATACGAGACGCTACTTTTGTGTCATGGTCGGACTTTTTAGCGAAGACCAAGCTTACTTGTACAAGATGGCCATGCACCATAGCCCTGAGAAGCAAGTACTTTCTCTGCAACAGCAATCTGCTGCTCGCGTGTTGCCTGATTTGCCGATGGGGCATATGCGCCACCACCATGACCAGTCCAAGTACTTGGTGAGAACTGGAGACCACCTTGGTAGCCATTACCGGTGTTGATAGCCCAATTACCGCCAGACTCACACTGTGCAATTTGATCCCAAGTGCTACCACCACTCACTGGAGCAGCCGCTTGAGCAACCTGACGGGTACTGCCACTATAGCTAGGCTGTGCAGCAGGGGTATATGCTACTACAGGCGCAGCGACAACAGGAGCGGGTAGGGCACGAGCGGCAAGCTGCTCGTCAGCCGCAGGTATACGAAGTTCCTGACCGGGGTTTATAAAGTCAGGATGCTGGATACCTTCGTTAGCATCGAAAATGCGCTGATACGTCGTACCGTTCGCTTCCGCGATGATCGTCAAGCTGTCTCCAGGCTGGACTGTCACCATTTTCGGTGATGGCGTCTCTGCAGCATGCGCCGACGAGCCAGCAAAAAGCGCTGCCGATGCCACTGCAAGTACAGCAGTGGTAAAAATTACTTTGATATTCATAGATATTCTCCTTTTCAGTCCCTACGTTTTCTGCTTAAATACATAGTAGGGTAATTGTGCTTACGATTACTTCCCGCAAAAACACACAAATACCATAGTATGACAGCATAAGCATGATGTCAAATTTTTCTATGGCAAGTTAAGATTAGACTGCCACACACCTTAGTATAAGGTGTGTTTTTTGTGATATTCATATAGCTACTCTCTGTCAACCTGCGTTTTATAATCAATGAAATATACGTAGTGGATCTTACTACATACATTCACATATCTTTATACCATACGCAAGATTACCTGCACGAAGAGTAGGGATGATTACCCTCCACAGCACCCCACACACCGCCTAGCGTGTAGAGTTAAGGCTTAAATATATCACTCAGCTAATACTGCGGAAGAAGCTATAGACGATAAACGCAGCAGGAGGCAATATATTCACGCACAGCGGTATATAAAGATACGTACTATGCGTCGCTTTGATTGCTCTTATATTCATAATAAGGACAATTGGGAACACGATAAGAAGCCCGAGAAATGAAACAATAAAAATCCAAATACCATTAAAATTGTCTTGTAAGCTACTCCAAGCAAGTAGCGCAGCCAGAATAAGCTCCAACGCGAATATATATAAAAACCTGCGTACCATTGTGTTCATACTACGTAGTCTAGCATAAGCACACCTTAATGTCTTAGCTAGAAATACTCAAAAGAAAAAAGTCCCAGATCAGAAGATCTAAGACTTTTTTCTTGGCTGGGGCGGAGGGATTCGAACCCCCGAATGTCAGCACCAAAAACTGATGCCTTACCACTTGGCGACGCCCCAATAGCTCGTTTATTATATCATAGCCCCTCATTTATTGACTAGTCTTCCACCAATACCTCAACAGTAAATGCTCTTGCTTGCAAATTCTTTCATAATACGGCAAAATTTGCTTAATATGGAACAGCCATCACAATTCGACGACAACTGGAATCAAAGCGATCTTTATCCAGTCTCTTCTAGTAGCTTCATCCTTGCTCAGTCAGCAGCAATTGAAACTCTCAATAATTTTGACGGCCCAATAGAAGAACTCTCCAAGATACTCAAAGAACAAGAGCAGCTGCTTGAACAGTCGCTAGGTGAGGGGTATATAGGTCAGCGCATCGGGGTTACTGGCTTTGCTCACAAAGAAGGCTACGACGGAGAAATACTCGAAAACTCAGAGCAAGCTCTTGCGAATGACGAGCTAACACTCCAGGCAGTAGGACTTTACCAACTAGAGGATGGCGGCGAGGTTGGACGAGCCTGGACGGTCGCCCTTTCTTTCAATAAGCCTATCCACGAGAAAGATACCGCAGTGGCAAACTACATCATGCCAGTCGAAAGTATCCTCGCGCTTACCACATATGAAGTAGAAGACATTTATATGAAAGAACTACTTAATGAGGAGTCAGCAAAAACCGTCAAGCTCCTGTCTAGTCAGCTATTCCTCTCTGCGCCAACCTACCGTCAAGATGAGTGGCTAGACGAGCAATGTAAGCACCTCGAAACACTCTTTGCACATCACGACATAAATACCCAGCATATATTGTCAATTACTACAGACGACTGCTTTGTGCAGCCTGTCGATCAAGACTTTTCAATCGACACCAGCTACATGCCACCAAATGATATGGTCCAGCTTGAAAATACCGTCTCCGGCACCTATAGAGGCATTTGTTTCGTAGATCGTCGAGATGAATTCCATAAATACACATCGAGTGATGATTTTTTATACACCAAAGGCAATCCATGCGTCATTCTCTTTAACGACGAACTTCAATGCTTTTTCTCAGTACGACTTGATAAAATAACTTCCTGCACTATTTGGGAAAAAGAATAGCCAATAAAATAGCCCTCATCTATATCTACACCGTACGGCGGATAATGATGAGGGCATCGTCGGATAGAAAGTAAGCTCGTCAGCCCACTCACTACCTCTTAGTAATATGTGGCTGGCAACCTATAGGCGCTCCTTAGTGAAGTAGGTAAATGGGCAATTGTGCTTCGTCTATACAGTCCCTTCGACTGAATATGGATACTCATGCCGTTAGCTTATCGACCAGCTCCAATCAAGGCAAGGCCTTGAGCGGCGAGATCGTTGACCTGGTTGCCCAGATCGGCAGGAAGTGTTGCTGCGAAATCATTCACAGCAGCTGCAGCTTGTTCGAGAACAGGTGCCACATAGTCGACAGCAGGTGCAGCTTCGATAGGAGCTGCCGGAGCAGTCCACTGTTGTACTGTGTCGGCCGCCCATTGCTGAACGGGAGCAACTACCTCTTCGAAGGTCGGCAGCTCAGGGGCGATCGCGGTGGCGACGTCCTGTGCTGTCTGTTCGAATGTCTTAGTTGTCTGAACCTGACCGGGATCACCAGTCGTTTCGACAAGTGCTTCACCAACTGCGTGAACGACATCAGGGAGTTCGTTTGCTGTCGCCATTTCAATAGCGCGAAGCACCGGAAGTCCACAATTAGCGGTCTTTTGAGTAACGCCACTCTCTACGCGCACAGTCACATCGAGATTCTCGAAATTACTGTAATTGCAGATCGGATCTTTCGATCCATGAATGGTAAAATACCCAAAAGCGCTATTCATGGAACCCCAAACACCAGTCTTGAGATCGCAGATGCCGTCAAAATTGATGCATACTTCAGTGACACTCGCGCCGCCAAAGTTACTGCGATGCCCGTTCGGTGTAATACCGATACTAGGCAAAAGGTATGGCCAAATTCCACCATTGAGCACCTGGGTAATGCCTGTCTCTCTGAAGCGTGGATCAGACATGATGTCTGCAGTAATTAAACTGAGGTCAACCTGCCTTTCCTGTGCTATCCGTTGGATTGCATCTCCCGTGATCGTGCTGCCGAGGGAGTACGAGGCAATACTCGTTGATTCACCCTTTGCAGCGCGATCAACGATGTAGTCAGCCAATAAGTCAGCACCCTCCACCTCAGACTCGTCCATTGAGCGAGTCCCGTAGGCGGGTGCGATTTCCGCACGCCATCCTGGCAAGACTGACACGATAGATGACTGAGGTGCAGGACCCGTGCCGTGAACAAATACATCTACGGACGTGAGGTCTGCCGTACCGAAGTTCAAACCTTCAGCGCTTGCCTCGTTGACGAAGCCGACACCGAGCAAGACAGCAATAGCAGCAAGTGCTATCACAATACGTCGCATGAGATTCATGAGAGTCTCACTTTCTATTCCGAGTTGTTATCCTCTCTAGCACGATTATGCGAGAGGTGGGTGTACTATTCAACATCTCTGTCGAATACACTATGCATTATATCATACTTATGCTTCTTTGTAAATAGCTATATAATATTATGGACAAATATGATATAGTATGGTTATGGCTCAACAATTTATTGTTACGAAGCGACAAAGCGACTTTATAAACTCTTTTGAATTTACCCTCACCGTCCCAGATAAAACCCCTGGCGACACCATCGCATACTCTCAGCAACGGCGCTTCGCCAATGAAGACCAAGCGGTACTCTATACAAATGAAGTAAAGAGTAGTCCACTTTGCATACTCTCACGTCAAAATGACACAACCGCCCAGATTGTCGACCCCTATGGCTATCCTATAAATCACGTCAAAGCTGCGCACCCTACGGCGACGACAGCAGGCGAATGGATAATTCTCGACCAGCAGCATAGCCCAATTGTCACCGTGAGACCGCGTAATACTTACATATCATCCATCCTGTACCTCATAAAGCCTATGCCAGTCCTTGCATCATGGGTACGATTCATCGCAATCGCGAGTGGGCATAGACTTGTTATTCTCAATCGAAAAGGTCATGAGATAGGAAGCTACACGCAGGTAAAATTATTCCGGCCTATGTATCGTTTATCCGTTGACGACACGAGCGAGATACCTGATTGGCGTGCGTTTGCGAGTCTCTGCTTGATTCTTGATCTGTAATCATTTCTATATTGTAATTTTATAGTTTTTATGCTATAATATATATTACACAACAGTGTGACGAATCACTGTCGCACCTTTACAGAACGGAATAGCATGACAAAGCGCTTTTTTACGATCATCGGTATGATGATCGGTATGGTATTTGCAGCACTTTTTGGTGCAAGTATCGCTTCTGCAGATGCGCTTGAAATCCCGCAGATTGGGATCTCGATCGAAATACCAGCCGAAATCTCGAATGCGCTCGCTAGTGATCCAATCGCTGAGATCGACCGCACGCTCGGACAAGCACTTCCTCAGGGAAGTAAGCTGCCCGATATCGCTCAGAACGTAGGCGACCAGCTCGTTACAACAGTGCAGACCCTCATCACAGGTGATGCACTAGAAGCTCCAGTTCACGAACCGACAAGTCAAGACGCCTCACTCTCCCAGCAATGGGAGCAGGCCGTGTCTTACTACGAGCCCGAAGTCATCCAGCCGGATGAATCTCAGTGTGTCGATGGTACCATAAAGCAGCAAGTTGCATGCGCGACGTCTCGAACCAACAACTGGTACGAAGATCAAGGAATCGAACAAGAATCAACAACAATCTTGCTACCCAAGTATGCGCTCGGCGTATGGCCATTTATCAACGACGGACAGGTTTCTGTCTGTGGTATGATGCCTGGCATGGGACCCCACCACTGCGACGGCTTGACGATGTTTGAAGAGAACGATATCCACGAGCTCCTCACAAGTGATAACGCAACGACAAGCGTTGCTATCCACGAAAGCGCACACGGACTCCAAGAAGCTGCAGGCCTCAACCCTGCTATCGCTACACTCGTTGGCCCGGCAGAAACGATCTACAGTTACGAACAAGGTGGCGACTGCCTTTCTGGCGCATACAGCGCATCGCTGAGCCCCGAAGAAGGTATCGCGGCATATCAACGTGTATACGGAATCGGAATCGAAGGTGAGAAGTCTCACGGAAGCCCATCAGAGAGAGGAGATGCATTTCTCAACGGATACTACGGCGGGACAGGCGCATGCAATATGTATACACCTGACCACACCGTCTTTCCAAAAGTAAGCACAAACTAGTCCAGTTATTCCGTCCGATTCGAGTAGGTCAACTGCCACGAGTTTTATCTCGAAGCGCAGTTGACCTACTCGGTCATAATTTTACGTAGTATATATTTCTTGAGCATTTGACTATATCTGTCGAATTTTGAAGAAAAATATCCTCCTGAATCTTCAGGAGGATATAGTTACTATCTAAGCGTCGATAAGGTTAGACCGCTTCACCTATGCTCTTACAATAGGAGTTTTCAGGTCCCCAGAAGTACACACAACAACCGCGAGGAGGTATACCAAACCACCATACGTTGTTGCAGCCGTAGTCAGGACAGGCATTTGGCTCTTGGGGAGGCATGACGCCAATCCACCACGTAAACCCACCACCACACCCAGCAGTTGGATCAGGAGTGACTGGAGGTGTCACCGGAGGGGTAACGGGTGGATCTACCGTTCCTGGTGGATCCACAGGAGGATCGACAGGCGTAACCGGAGCACCTTCGCAGGCAGTAACACTTGAGTCAACCTTGATGATGTTATGATTGAACATCAAAGAGTTGATTGTATTACTTGCGGTCTTCTGAATGAAAAAGACATTGTACGCTCCGATAGCAGTACTTTTACACGTCGCGTCGATACTCTCATTGATATAGTATGGACGGCCCCATGGATCTTTAAGCGAACGCACATCAGCACCGCTTGCTTCTGAAATCTTGTCTAGAGCAGTCTGGTATTTCGTTAGACAACCATCAGTAGGACTCAGTGTCGCCAAATTTGTACCGTTCGGTTTCGATACACAATCTTCAGACGTATAGTCATTGCCCGTTATTTGACGGATTGACCTATTTTTGTCTGAAAACGACGTTTTCGATCCCGTACCCGCTAGCTTGATAGCACTCGCAAGCTGACTAAGATCTGCTTTTATTTTTGCTTCGCGAGCACTTGTCTGCGCGTTTGTCACACTTGTCACCCCGATAACCGCCAAGATAGATATAACCACTATAGCAATCAACACTTCGACAAGAGTAAACCCTTTAGTGTGAATGTTTCTACTCATAGCCCCCATTATATCATAAGCAATATAGCAGACTAAGGCTACTTGCCGTTGATGTCGTGGCCGCCAAACTTCGCGCGCATCGCAGCAAGGAGCTGAGTAGAGAAGTCGACGTCACCCTGCTGGGACGCTAAGCGCACATCAAATGCCGCCTGAATTGCTGGCATGGGAATACCCAGCTCATCCGCAGTTTCAAGCGTCCAGCGAGCCTCGCCAGATTCAGCAACAACGCCGCTAATACCTTCCATGGTAGGATTTTCGTGAAGTGCCTGACGGGTCAGGTCATTGAGCCAGCTCGTGACAACACTGCTTTGCTGCCAGATGTCTCCCGCAGCCGCAAGATCAATTTCTTTATATGGGCCTTCTTTTAGCATACGGTACCCTTCGGCGAGTGATTGCATCATGCCATACTCAATGGCGTTATGAACCATCTTCACGTAGTGACCACTTCCGACAGCACCGAAAAACTGATGACCACCACGAGGAGCGGCAAGTGTCTCAAGTGCCGGAACAACAGTCTGATACGACTGCGGGTCGCCACCAACCATCATAGAGAAGCCATTCTCAAGCCCCCATACGCCACCACTCGTACCAATATCGAGCAACCGACTGCCACGAGCAGAAACCTTGTCGGCGCGAGCTTGATCGCCACGATAATCACTGTTCCCACCATCGATGATTACACTACCTGAAGGAAGTATTTCGAGCCATTCATCAAGTTCACTTTCGATCACATCAGCAGGGACCATAATCCAAAGCACAACCGGCTGGTCAGCAAATGCATCGACAACTGATTGCTTGTCGTATGCTGCTGTCGCACCCCATGCTCTAGCTTCATCAACTTTACCTGCCGAACGGTTATGAGCCACCACGTCGTGACCATCATCGTGTAATTTCTTAGCAATTTGCCCGCCCATGCGGCCTAGTCCTGATATAGCAATCTTCATCACATCCCCCTCTGTCGTTAATCTGCAGCTTATTATACGCCCTATTGTCGCCGAAACACAGACGCCGTTCGAGCAGGCAGATAAAGCTTCAGCTGCGGATTTGTTTTTGTAGAAATACTCGGGTAGGTGAGTGAGGCGTCGATTCGATCGTATCCCCCATAACGCTGACTGTCGCTCGACAGGACAACCCGATACTCTCCCACAGCCGCGATCATACCGTAGTCGGTAAATGACTGTGTGGGATGAAAGTTATAGACAAACAACAAGTCGCCACGCATATACGCGAGTACGTGGTCGCTATCGTTGATCGTCGTCCACTCTCGCTCGCCATCGACACCTCTCACGATCTCGATCATGGATTTGTCAAAATCGCCAAGCCATTTGTATTTTAGCTTTGGATCATCGACGAGACTCCATTGACGGCGGGCGTACTTATATGACCAGTCATTGCCTTCACGGGGAAAGTCGATCCACTCAGGATGTCCAAATTCATTACCCATAAAGTTAAGGTAGCCGCCATTGTGCATACTTGCCGTGAGAAGGCGAATCATCTTATGTAGTGCAACACCTCTATCGACAATAAGGTTATCGTCATCAACCTGCATATGATAGTACATCTCTTTATCAATGAGACGGAAGATGAGCGTCTTGTCACCAACGAGTGCTTGGTCGTGACTCTCCGCATAACTGATTGTCTTTTCTTCGGGACGGTGTTGAGATAGCTCATGAAATAGCTCGGAAACTTGCCAATCTTCGTCTTTCTTCTCTTTGATGTACTTTATCCAAAGATCTGGTACACCCATACTTAGACGATAATCAAATCCGATGCCACCATCTTCAATTGGCGCAGCAATACCTGGCATGCCGCTCATCTCCTCGGCAACCGTCAGTGCGCTGGGCTTGACTTCATGAATGAGCTGATTGGCAAGCGTCTGATAGGCGAGCGCATCAAGGTCGGTGGATTGAAAATAATCATTATAACTCGTAAACGCTTTCTCCAACCCATGATGCGTATAGAGCATGCTCGTAACACCATCAAATCGGTAACCATCAAAGTGATACTCGTCGAGATAGTACCGACAATTTGAGAGAAGGAAATGTGCGACCTCTGGCTTACCATAGTCAAATACTCGAGAATCCCATGCCTCGTGGTTTCCACGATCGCCAGCATGGAAATATTGACTATAGCTTCCATCAAATCGACTTAAGCCTTCGACTTCGTTTTTTACCGCATGAGAGTGCACCAGGTCTAAAATCACAGCGATACCCGCCCCATGCGCCGCATCCACAAGTGCCTTGAGCTCTTCGGGTGTTCCAAAGCGCGAACTTGCCGCAAAAAAGCTCGATACATGGTATCCAAAACTACCATAATATGGATGCTCCTGGATCGCCATCAACTGAATCGTATTGTATCCATCGGCGATAATCCTCGGCAATGTGTCATGCATAAACTCAGCATACGTCGTGACTTTTTCAGCCTCGCCAGACATACCGATATGCGCCTCATAGACAAATGGAGCCTCGAGGGGGCGTGAAAAATCATCATGCCGCCATACGTAAGGAGATTTTGGCTGCCATACCTGCGCAGAGAATTCGTGTGTCGTCTCATCCTGTATGACGCGCGTTGCCCATGCGGGAATACGATACCCCTCGCCGCCGTCCCAATGCATATGCAGCCTATAAAGACTCTCGTGCTGTAGGATGCTATACGGCAGGTGAAGCTCCCATACGCCATCCTTTTGTTTCTTTAAGGCAAATCGCTCATCGTCTTTCCAGTCCGAAAAATCACCGATGATATATATTTTCGTCGCTCCAGGTGCCCATTCGCGAAACACCCAGCCCGACTCAGTCTTATTGAGTCCAAAATAAAGATACCCCACTGCAAAATCAGAAAGAGACATGTCGCCAAGTATCCTCTTTCGATAGGCATCCGTATACGCAATTCGACTATCAATCTCGTCGGCATGAGGCTCGAGCCATGGATCAATTGTTATCAGTTTTTCACGTATAACCATGAGCTCTATACTACCATAATTCCTCCTATGACATGGTACGCTAAAAGCCCCGCATCAATTGACACGGGGCTTATGGGAGCGAGCTAGATATACAATTTAGCGAGGGAGGAATTGTCCAAGAGGGCTATTTTGGATCTGAGTATTGATATCGTTCACAACTTGTTGAACTTGCGGCTGCTCAAATACCTGATTTACTTGCTGTGCGACGTCAGGCGTACTTGCAGCAGGTGGGACATATGTGTCGATTACTTCCTGAATAGGTGCAACCCACTCTTGCACTTGGTTGACAACTGGCGCAGCTTCAACCGGAGGTGTCCACTCAGCGACTGGTGGCGTCCACGTCTCTGCAGGAGCAGGGGCAGTCCACTGATCAATCAGTCCTTGGGCTGTGTCAGGGACGCTTGGTATCTGAGGTATTTCTGGGATTGGCGGAATATCAATTGAGATACCGTTATCTCGAGCAACACTTTCGACAGCATTTGCGATCGCTTCTGGCGCCTGAGCCCAGTTAACATCTGGGGCAGGCTTGCCGATTTCTCCAACTGGCGCAAGCACGTCGGTCAAGTGCTCTGCTTCCGGTGACCATTGCAGTCCGTTTGCAAGTGCGGCGTGGCCGGCACCGCTCAGATCATCGTGAATCGTCACATATCGTACGCCGTCACTACCTATAAAACTCGTTTGGTTAGCGGTATCTGATAAAATTTCAGTATTATAGCCATGAGTACCACCAAATGCCGTACCAAGCGCATTGCTAGCGAGCGTCAAAGGGTTCGCACTACTACCGTTTACCCAAATATCATTTGGATTACCGTAGACCGTTGTTCCTGGAGGAAGGGGAGGTGTACTGACATCAATATCCATCGCACCGAAGACTGGCTTAAGTGCCTGTACATATGGATTATGGAAGAATCCACCTTCGCCGTATGGCCCTCCGACCATATCAAGGCTGACACTATTGCCGGTTTCGGCAACATATCGATTCGCACCTTCAAGTGCACCAGCTGTTCCGAGTGAATAGCCGACAGGATTATCTCCACCGTCACCCGCCATCAATGCATCATATACACCCTGACCAGCAGTTGCTTTTGACTGATTGAATGTCGCGCTATCCCCGATAACCGGGCTGATTCCACCCTGATACTGAATAACTTCTACTTGGTTTGGGTTGTGAAAATCATTAAACCACGAAGTAATACCTTGACCGGCACCATCTCCACGACCACTGACGAGTATTTGCGTATCAACTGCATGACGTATACCAGCAAATTGTGGTGTTTCTGCGCCAGCTTTTTGAGTAAGGTAGCTTGCAGCGGCAAGCCCCACAAATGACCCTACCACAATTGCAGCTCGGCCTACGTGTCGCTTTAGGCGAGACCAGCGAGACGTTTCTTCCTCAGCCGTGTCATCGGTCTGCTCAAGTTTCGCCTCATTACGTGTCTGGATCTTTTCTGTGATTGCTGATTGAGTATTGTATCCAGCCATCGTAACTCGTGCAGCATAGTAGCCAAGCTTGTTGCGCATACGGGCAAAACGTCCCTGCTTTTCAGGAGTCTGTGTGTTACGTTCTTCGTCGGCAATAGCCGGCAGCTCAAACCGCTCCTCGAGCGAGTCAATCATATGATTGTCGGTATTTGATAGTGTATCTAGAGATTTATCCATAATAATCTTCCTTACTAAATAATATAGTTGGTGATTTAGATATCATTATAGCATAGTTATATATAAATGTCAATAATATTATATAGTCACATTATACCAATGGAAAAGCCCACCTACTACCGACATTTAACAGTAGTAAGTGGGCCAAATTGAACTCCTTTCAAAATCTAGAGACTGAGCTTGCGATAATGCGCAAGCAGGCGTAGTGTGCCGCCGAGCAGCACACAACAGGAAATGATCGTCATAAGAGTAGCTACAGACCATCCTGTACGAATAACCACACTTGCGGCGTCGAGACCGAAAATTCCGTTAACCAGCATGACGAGCGCATATCCAGCCAGCACAAGAAGGAGCATGCCAAACCAAGCGCCCACTGTGGCTACCTTTTTATTTGCCTCTGCCTGACGCTGCTTTGCCCACAAGTCGCTTTCATTCACGCCTATTGCGGAAAGAGCAATCATAGCCCAGCTCGTTAACCAGACAGATAATGTTCGCCAAAGGGCAATCTCATCTGGAAAAAATAACCAGGAACGAAGAATCTCTCCCGAGCTACGGCCAGGTATCTTATACGCAACAAGTACGTTAAAGATAATAGACAACATAGTCGGCGCAAGCCATAGAGGCACAAACACAAACATGTGAAGCGTTGCGGAAGATAGTAAAAGGCCGATAAATAGCAATCGAATTGCCAAATTCCAGACCATACTAATCTGCTGCCGCCACACATGTACGTGCGCAAAAGGAGATAACCATTCGCGGTCACGTACTGCATCCGAGATATGTCCGTTAGTCCACTTAATCCTTTGGCTTCTAAGCGCATGTGGCGTGACCATAGGCCCCACATATGCACGTGCCCGAGGATTAACCAATGTTTCATATCCCATCTGACGAAGACGAATAGAAAGCTCTGAATCTTCTACGCGTGACTTACGGTTCCAGGGGATACTTCCTTCGGTTCTTGCTGCAACTTGTGCCAGTGCGGAAGCACGAAACAACGTTGCTTGACCGCCAAGGATATGCGTCCTACTACCACGCATCTGATCACGGATCTCTACCTCCGCAAACTCATGTCGCTGCGCAAGGATCATGCGACGCTCAACACCCGAGGCTTCTTTCGGTAGATGAAATGTATAGCTCGCCCGAATACCAGCAGCTCGAGGCTTATCAATAAGACTCCGTTCTAACTGCTCTAGTGCATCAGACTCGCACTCTACATCCGCATCGACGAAAAAAACAAAGTCGTATTCCGACTCTCGTACATATCGCGACCACGCATACCCCAAAGCTCCGACCTTACCGTGCAGCATGCCTTGCTCATCGAGCACCTCAATCTGTCCATCTGGAAAGACTTTGGCGTAATCACGAGCGATAGCTGCAGTATTATCGGTTGAGTTGTTGACCATGACAACCAGTTTGTCAATTTGACGGGTTGAGAGTAGCAATGATTCAATCGCCTTAGCAATCGAAGTCTCTTCATCATGCGCAGGGATAATAGCTACGATCCGCGCTGGTCGAGCTTCACTGTCTTCGCGATTCTTACGAAATAGCCGAACCTTCCCAATACTCTTTCGAATTTCATGCAGTCGTAGCTTCGTTTGAGGAAACGGCGGTACGCGAACATGAGGCGTTTTACTGCCTTCGAGCGCATACACCCCATCACTCGTCTTAACGAGATCAATCACTCCTTCGACGAGCTTCATCTCCTGAGAACTGCGTGGCTCTACGGGGCGAATAGCGACTGTCCCTGACATTGTCACTTCTGTCTCTTTCTCTTGATTTTGAGGTTCTTTGTCATACGCCGGTGCGTAGACAACTTGACGATCATAGCATAAAGTTTCTTAATTTACTATATAATTTATAGTCAATGTGTATTTTTTCATAAAAACCAAAGAATCGTGCAGTACAATAGATACCATGCCAACTTCACGATCACGTCAGCTTGACGAACTTCCTCCAACCATGCGCGAACATATTGCGGAGAATATGAAAGAACGAATTTATTCAACTATCACTCTCTTAGCCGTGATCGCAGCGCACTGGCAAACAGCAAATCATCACTCCGTCAAAGGCACTGTACTTTCTATCATTGGCGCTGCCGTCGCACTCTGGCTTGCAACGCTCGTTTCTGAGCGCATGTCCTACAGGGCAGTACATGGAAAAGCAGTGAGCAATGCTGATTATAGAAAGATTGCCTTTACGAGCTCAGGGCTACTTGCACCAGCAATCATCCCGACACTCCTCGTACTCCTGAGTCTCACAGGCTGGTTTAGTCTGCAATATGCGCTCATGGCCTCGATGATCGCACTACTTTTGTCTTTGTTTTTCCTATCATTTACCGCAGGACGCAAGATATACAAAAGCACCGGACGACTCCTTATCGTTAGCCTACTAGAGATGTCTGTCGGAGTCGGAGTTATCGCACTCAAACTCGCCATCGGCGAATAAGCTTGTGCTTTGAAAAAATAAGATCAAGGATTATCATAGAATGCACTATGAATATGGAACGGATTAGCCCTCAAACCGAAGAACGACGACGAAAATATTTTGCAGAAGTAGCGGGTAAAATGACGTGCCTTGCGGCCATGGCAGAAATTGGCAAAGACGAAGCAATTCACGGTAGTGGCACTCAAAACGATCACGAGATAGCCGAACTCTGTGCGCTCCTCGCGCGAAAAAACTGATCAAGCCTTCTTCTATAAGGCATCAGGCCTTGAATCGGATATCGCTCGAGATCGTATATCCTCGCGACTCACAGCACTTCACCAAGCAAACTTGATAGATCGCGGATCACAGTCGACAGCCATAGACTATCGCACCATAGCAGCACTCAAACTTCTGAGATTAAAGCCGTACGAAGAGGCGGAAAATACAACTGCAGAGAAGATACGCTCAATCACAACTAATCTCCTCATCCCTCACTTTACAGAACAGATGAAGTCCAACACTGAGGCTGCGTTACAATCAAAAACTGCTGATAGCGGAGCTGGCCTCGGTTTGTCCTCAGCTCTCGGCATGATCACAGTTCATTCAGAGTTCTACGCAGACTACTACTATCGAGAGGAACAATCAGCGTAGCTCTTTAAGTGACGCCTGAAGCTGCATCAACGAGCGTCTAGAGATATTTAGCGGTTGAATGCGACTCGCAATACGCCGTCGGTCATGATGCGTCTCTGGTGACGCATACATAGATGCCGCGACAGTTGCTTCTATCTCATCCTCAGAAGCAACGTCTAAAAGAGCACCTCCCATCTCATGACTAAATACCAAAGAAAGGCTATGGGATGTAAGCGTAGACACTGTCGTGAAGCGTCCCAAATGTCGCGTCACCTCAGAAGATCGCGTCACAAGTAGTTGGTATCTATCATCATACAAAAACTCCGTCCGCACCCCACCCCGATCTACCGATGCATACGGAGAAAAGCCGTCAAGCTCATACTCACCTCGATCGATCATATCTACTACTGAGGAGATCGTCTCTGAAATAGGGTGGAGCGGTAGCTCTTTTTCTTTCAGAAGACTTCGAAGGCCGTACGCGCCGACCAGCAATTCCGTTGCATGACGATGATATCCAGCCATAATCTCGCCATCTGGACATCGGTACAAGTCACCATCTGGTGTCATATCACTTAATTCCGGCAGGTTTTTAGCGTAATTCATTAGTATTATTATGACAGAAAAAGCATAAATGATCAAAATACGCTATACTATATAGCAATGACTAAAAAACAACTCCCTATCGTCGAGGTAAAGCTCGACAAGATCGTCGGTGGTGGCCAGACACTCGGCGCATTGGACTATGGCAAGAAATTATTCGCTTGGGGTGGACTTCCTGGCGAAACCGTAAATGTACAAGTAACCAAAAAGAAGTCAAACTTTCTTGAAGGTGTCGTCACTGAAGTGATCACTCCAAGCGAACAGCGTGTTGAGCCTCGCGACGAAGATAGCTATCTCTCAACCAGTCCATGGCAGATCATGACGTTTGACGCAGAACAGCACTACAAGTCAGCGCTTATAGAGGAAGCATTTGAGCTGCACGACATCGTCCTCCCGCAGCCAATTGGTATCTACAGCGATAATCGTGAGTTTGAATACCGCAATAAAATTGAATACAGCTTCTGGTGGGACAAAGAAGTAGGGCAGCTCGACCTTGCATTCTTCCGCCGTGGCACACATGGCAAGATTCCTGTCGACAAAACCAGCCTTGCACACCCAGCAATCAACACTGCCGCACATGCGATCCGCGATACACTCCGCAATCGCGAGACACAAGCATTTAACTTGAAAACTGTCATAGTACGCTGTGATCAGCAGGGCAATGTTGCTGCTCAGCTGTACGTCAAAGATGAAATGTTCGACGCATTCACCGAACAAGAGCTAAAAGATTTCCAGATAGCTGGCTTTGAGCTCATCTTTAGCAACCCGAAAAGCCCAGCAAGTGTTATCACGAAGCGACTTCAGGCATGGGGCGAAACAACACTCACTGACTCAATCCTTGACGTTCCGTTTACGTACGCTGTCGAAGGCTTCTTCCAAATCAATATTCCTGTCTATGAAAAAGCACTCCTCGATATGAAAGAGTGGGTAGATAGCAGCAAGCCAACCGTCGATCTCTATAGTGGTGTCGGCAGTATCGGGCTGACTATCGGCGGAGACAACGTAACAATGGTTGAGATCAACGAGCATGCCGTTCGAGAGATGGAACGAAATATCACTGCTATGGATCGTGCAAAAACAGCAAAAGCCATCCTCGCCCCTAGCGAGACGGCACTCGAGCACATTACCAGCGATAGTACGATCATTCTCGATCCGCCACGCGCAGGCCTCCATGAAGATGTCGTGACAAAACTTCTCGAAGCAGCGCCAGAGCGAATCATCTACCTCTCATGCAACCCCGTCACGCAGGCGCGTGACGTCGCACGCCTCGCTGAAAAGTACGGCATACGTCACCACCAGGGCTACAATTTCTTCCCTCGTACCCCGCATATCGAGCATCTTATCGTTCTTGACAAAAAAGCATAATTTTGCTATAATATATATTACAGTCATTCAAAACGCCGCCTACTCAACTAGAGTAGGCGGCGTTTACTTTGCGCGCATTATGCTAACTCGTTTTTATACGGCGATACGCAAATCGCGTAACAGTGCGCCAGCCGCTACTTGCATCGGTATCAAATTGCTTAATCTCACCGTCTTTAACCTCTAAGATTTGCACCATTGCAGGGTTATAAGGAGCGAGTGTACGATAAAACATGATGTCGTCATGCGAAGGATTGTGTCGTCCAGGGAAAACCTTGCGGAAGTGCTGACGGCCAATTTCATCAAAATAGTCCACTTCACCCTTTGGCGGGAGGTAGATCTCTGCGCGAAGCCCCATACGAGAAACGATTTTTTTCACATCGCCCAGTACAAACTTTGACTTTGCCGTGATAAATACAAATAGCTGCTTTTTCTTTGTCAGGAATACCGTCGCCTCACCGGTGTGACTGATAGGAATTTGACGCGCGACAACTTTATCAATATCGACAACCAATCCAAACTTTTCTTTGGCAATACGCTCAAGCGCCAGGTCGTCGTAGATGTCGTCGTTCATAACTAGTGGTAGTATAGCATGATTCAAGATACTTTAATAGACACGTAGACTATAATATGATTTAATATATAGATGTGACGCACCATGCGTTATGCAGATTGACATAGATTGGACTGACAATGAGTGGTTTTCAATTTCGGGCAATTCTCGTCGGTATGACTGGAGTGGTAATTTTCGCACTCTCAGGATGTGCCACCGAAGCACAGCCCGGCATTACCGATATTCGGACGATATCCTCGACACCGCTAAAACCCACGACAACACCCTCATTGACAAAGGCGACAACCCCATCGACAACACCAAAAACAACGGTGAAGTCGACAACGGCTCCACCCTCAACAACGACAACAACCGCAAAACCTACGACAACCTCAGCGGCAAAACAACCTGAAGTGCCCGTAGAAACACGGCCAGTGGCCATCTGGGTGGAGGCGACTGGAGAGGGCGAAAAGCGATGCCCAGCTGGAATTATAACCGTGTCCAATGGAAGTAGTATAAGCCAAAACGGTACACAAATATCACTCCAGCAATCTCCGAGGGACGCTCAAACCGTGCTGTCATTTGACACGCCCAGTGGTCGACCACTCTTTACTTTTAGTAGCGCAACCGTACTCAGCCACCCAGACGAAGGCAACAGCCCGGGCACGCCGATCCGGATCGACAGTTCTGCAATCGGCAAAAGTCAGGACTTTCTGATTTCGCCCGAATACCTGATGGGCAAACCGGGTGCGAAAGTTGTCGCAGTCAATCTCTGCATAAGCTAACAGTGTGTCACAAACGGCGAGGCTCTTCTTAACCGGAGAGTCTCGCCAGTGAAACTAAGTGTTTAATATTTTTTAAACTTTTAGCTTCATTTATTTGACAAAATAAAAATGCAGAGTAGAGTAGTGATACTATGAGTGAACGTATTACAAGACTCTCTCCGCAAATGGATTTTCCTGCTAACGATCTAACCGACGAAAATGCAACACTTCTCGCAAAACTATTTCAAAACAAACATGACTTAACAAGTTTTCATAACTATGCTGAAAGTCAGACGTTACTATATGGACTGAGTCACAAGACACTAAATAGTATCGCCAAAAATAACCTCAGCGACACGCATACCGTACGGGGTATTCACGAAGGCATCATGGCGTACGAAGCGATTACTGCAGCAGTTCGTCCGATCGCACCAGCATACAAAGAGCAAGCGATCTTGGGTGCCCACGGAGCGTTAAGCGCGCTAACATCGCTCGACAGGACACTCCAGATCTTCAATGATGAGCGAGAATTTTTCGAAGAAAAGCATCCGCGCACCGCAGAAACAATCTCAGTAATTGTCAATAGACGACTAGCAAATGCAGCGCTCGCAGGAGCGGCATTGGCTCGACTTATAGAAATCAGGGCCGCTGAGCGAACCCTCATTATTGCGACGGATGAAACAATTCAAGAGATGGAGGATGGCCTTTCACTTTAGGCTTTACAAGTGTAACCATTAGGGCTATAATTCGAGCACAAACCACAGGAGAGACAAACAGATGAGTCACGCAATCGACCAGTTTTCCGGATATAATTTTAGATCAGCCACGCCCCACGAAAGTGGGATTTTTTTGTCTCAAACTGACCGCAATCCTGTCACCTCCGATATTCACGATCCAAACGAAAAGACCCTGTACGACCGACAGGGCATATCAATCTATAAGCGTCCCGTAGAATTTGAAGATGGCGCACAGTACGATGTAACCTACTCAAAACTCTCACACACCCCTAAAGGTCTCGACGGAATCGCAAGCTACGAAGCAACGGCATGGCTTACGCGAGGTGAGGGGATATATGTCAGTCGTCTTATTCATCTCGGAAAGCTTGGCATAGAAGGCAGTATTATCAGTTCGCCAAAAAACCTCTTCCGACTGTTTACTGTGACTGAAAATGGGCGTAACCAAAATGAACTGATTAACTGGCAGAGTGAGTCATTAGACCGAGATCCTCGATTCGTCATCACCACTGGCATATCTCAAGGAGGAATGAACCAGCAGTCAGTGATCGACCAAGCAATAAATTACAATAGAACTGTTCTCTATGCAGACGCTATCGTACCTTGTCTTGCCGATGGAGTAACCAGAGATGCGCTACGTGGTCTCATTAAAGTCCCTAATGAACTAAGGGCCATTAAGTCAATCGCCAAAACCTCACTCAAGGCGCTTTGGTACCTTCCACGAACCCTCGATACATCAAAAGAAGGGCTCTATACGCACGCTCAAGCGATATACGGCCTTACTAACGGAGATACCGGAAAGCACTATCGTAATCGACCAGAAACAACATTTGGACACATGGAGCAGTACGACGGAGACTTCTTAGCGCAAGCTCATGTATGGCAGCCCCTCAATGCGGCATTTCCAAATGAGTCATTCCAGATTCATGACAATGGATGCCATATCGATTGCGTCGGCAAGGATAGTCACGAAAACTGGCACGGACGACTCGAAACTGTCAGTCGCGTGCTAGCGGAAAATCCTAACATACGAAGTATCGCCTCTGAAAGCCATCTCCATAACGAGCTTCGCCGCCTAAGTGTTGAGCAAAATTCTGTATTTGCCAAACAAGATAGCGTACAGTAAATCAGCGCCTTAGAGATTGACGGGTATTTTACTCCTTAAGAGGCTATAATAGAAGTAATGGATTTTGATACTCGCTACAAAAAACTGAACGCTCAGCAAAAACAAGCCGTAGATACAATCGACGGCCCGGTCATGGTTGTCGCTGGCCCGGGTACGGGTAAGACTGAGCTTCTGAGTATGCGAGCAGCAAACATACTTAAAAGAACAGACGTCCTCCCGGAAAACATCCTATGTCTCACATTTACCGAAAGTGGGGCAAGCGCTATGCGCGAACGTCTCGTCAGTATCATCGGAAAAGACGCCTACAAGGTCGCGATTCATACATTTCACAGTTTTGGCACCGAGATTATAAACCAGCACGGCCAGTATTTCTATCATGGAGCAAACTTTCGACCTGCCGACGAGCTAAGCAGCTATGAGATTATCCGCGGTATATTTGACGAGCTTGAATATACGAGTCCACTGGCAAAAAAGATGAACGGTGAATACACGTATCTCTCCGATACGCTTCGCACAATCAGTGAACTCAAGCGAAGCGGTCTCACGAGCGATGAACTGACAGCCGTACTTGACGCCAACGATGCCGTCATAGACAAGATTGAGTCGCAACTCGCCGAGGTATTCGCTGCACGAATCAGCAAATCAACGCCTGGCCAGCTTGCGCCGATCCTTGAGCATATCCGTACCATTGACGAGACTACCGAACTCGTCACAATCGTGCCCCTGCAACGTATCATCGCCGAAAGCCTCGAGCAGGCACTTGAGGTCGCTGCAGATACAGGCAAAACAACATCTGTCACCGCATGGAAAAATACGTGGCTCAAAAAAAATGAACAGGGAGACTTCGTCTTCAAGTCGCGCGAGCGCCAGGTAAAGCTACGGGCACTCAGCGCAGTTTATTACCAATACCTTGCTCGCATGCAAGAGGCTGAACTATACGACTTTGACGATATGATCCTACGAGTTGTTCATGCGATGGAAGTGTTCGATGATCTTCGCTTCAACCTACAGGAAAAGCTGCAATACATCATGGTTGATGAGTTCCAAGACACCAACATGGCGCAAATGCGAATCTTGCATAACTTAACTGACAATCCAGCAAACGAAGGTAAACCGAATATACTTGTGGTCGGTGATGACGATCAAGCAATCTACAGCTTCCAAGGCGCAGAAATCGGAAATATCATCAACTTCCGTGAACTTTACAGTGCAACCAAGCTTATTACGCTCGTCGATAATTATCGAAGCGCACCCACCATCCTTTCTCATGCTCGACAAGTGATTACACAAGGCTCGGACCGTCTCGAAAACCACATCCCGGAACTAGACAAAAACCTCACAGCCCATAAGCCTGATGATCGAAGCACCGTGGAGCTTATCGAGCTCGAGAATACTGGCGACGAACGAGAGTGGCTCGCTCGCTCCATAAAAGAGCAGCTCGATAACGGGGTCAACGCAAGTGATATCGCAGTACTCGCAAGAAGACATCACGAAATCACCGCACTACTTCCATACCTTGCGCATGCTGGGATTAATGTTAACTATGAGCGCCGCGACAACGTGCTTGATCTTGAGATTATCACACACATAGAACTCGTAAGCCAGCTGATTATTGCGATCTTTGAATCGCGATACAAAGATGCCGATGCACTACTACCGCAACTCCTCGCACACCCTGCATGGTCGATCGATCCTGTCGCCGTGTGGAGACTCGGCCTCAACGCTAAACAAAACCATCAGAGCTGGATAGAGGTTATGGCAGTAACTCCGAGCTTTGTTCCGCTGCATAACTGGCTACTCGCTTCGTCGCAAGCGCTCTCTCATTTACCACTCGAGCTCATGCTTGATGTCATCATCGGGTCAGAACAACCCGAACCAGGCAGTGAAGATGAAGGTACGTTTATATCACCAATCTTTGAATACTTTTTCAGCGCTAAAAACCTTGCCGAGCAGCCTGATCAGTATCTTATCTATCTTGAGGCACTTCGCACAATCCGCACCAAGCTACGCGAATACCGACCAAACGAAACGCCAAAACTACAAAGCTTCATCGAGTTTATCCGACTCAACCGACAACTTGGATCGACGATTGAAAGCGTACGAAGGAGAAGTGCTAAGCTCGACAATGCCGTCAATCTCATGACCGCACATAAATCAAAGGGACTCGAATTTGACACTGTCTATGTAATCGGTGCTGTCGATAACGCCTGGGGCGAGCGCGTCGCAACACGGAGTAGCATGATTGGCTATCCAGAAAACCTTCCACTTGCTGTTAGCGGGGGAAGTTTTGACGAACGCCTACGACTATTTTTTGTCGCTATGACGCGCGCCAAGCGACAGCTACTCATCAGTTACAGTAGCGCCAACGATAGCGGCAAAGACACACTTCGGGCAAGCTTCTTAGCTGACGATCTATGGCAACCTACAGCGCCAGAATTCAACCACACGATCGAAACACTTGTTCAGTCCGCCACGCAACAATGGTACGAACCACTCGTCAGCCTATCGAGCCAGTCTCTACGCGAGCTACTCGCACCGACTCTCGAACATTACAAACTCAGCGCGACTGACCTTAGTGCATTTCTCGATGTCAGTCGCGGTGGCCCGCAGATGTTTCTGCTGCAAAATATGCTACGCTTTCCGCGCGGCTCTAGCCCAGCATCATCGTATGGCACAGCATTTCACGCAACTCTGCAGCGTGCACACGCCCATCTAAGTGCGACCGGAAAACATCGCGCGCCTGAAGACATACTGCATGACTTTGAACAAAACCTCATCGCAGAACATCTATCTGACGACGATTTCAAACTATATCTACAAAAGGGCAGCGACAGCCTACAGGCGTTCCTGGGGAAAAAATATGTCGACTTCACCACTGATCAAAAAGCCGAAGTGCGGTTTAATGGTGAACATGCAATCATCGGAGAAGCGCACCTCAGTGGCGCGATCGACCTACTTACTATCGATAAAGACACTAAAACCATCATCGTCACTGATTACAAAACCGGACACGCCACCCGAGACTGGAAGGGTAAGACCGAATATGACCACATTAAACTTCATAAGTATCGGCAACAGTTAATGTTTTATAAGCTCATGGTCGAGCACTCTCGCACCTATAGTGATTACCAAGTCGAGAGGGGTGTATTGCAGTTTGTCGAGCCAACAATGACCGGAGAGATCCTTGCACTTGAGTCACATTTTGATCATGAAGAACTCGCAACTTTCATGCAACTTATCCAAAAAGTCTGGCAAAAAATCACAACTCTCGATCTACCAGATGCGAGTCAGTATGATCAGTCTTATAAAGGAATCTTGGCCTTTGAGCAAGCACTCCTTGACGACGAAGTTTAAAAACAGTATAATCGACAATGCTTCGAGGTGTGGTGTCTAGAAATATTTCTGTACGCCCCTCGGGCGTTCATTGATATTGATAGAAACACAGTAGACTAGCGCTCCTAGTTCGTTGGTTTTTTGTTTTGTGTAGGAGCATTTCGGCTAGCTTAAAGAGTTACTTGCTTTACCTTGGTGAGATACGAGATGGTATTCTCTCGGATCTCTGATCAATGTGAACAACGACGTTCACGGCGAGAAAACTCTCACACCTCGAAGCAACAAACGGGCTGTGGCGCAGCTCGGTAGCGCACGTGCTCGAAGGGGAGCCGTGGTCGTAGGTTCAAATCCTGCCAGCCCGACAAGGAGTGAGTTCGCTCTAAGGAAACGCGGCACACTACGTGCCGCACTTGGAGCGTTCTCACTCCTGCCAAATATCATTTGAGCATTCCGCTTGAATGAAAACATCGAACGAAGGTCGTGATCTTTATGGCTGGTCAGCAAGAAACTCAGGCAGCAAAAGCACGTGATGCACTCGCTCAAGCCAAACGCGACGACGCTGATCCCCGAACTATCAGCAAGCTCGAGACAGAGTTTAATGCAGCCAAGGCGGTTCTGAACGAATCATATCGTCGCAGCAACGTAAATCCACCCAGCCATTGGCGCTGAACTGTCGTACTCATCACTATCAATGATCAACCACCCTCTGGGGTGGTTTTTCATTTGGAATCATTGAGTAACGATGACAGACGACTAAATTTATGAGATACTATATATTGATGTTTACGGAAGGAGAATGTGATATGAAAAACCCAGAAACCAATGATTTCAGGATGGTAACACGAGACAATCGAGAAGATTATTATGAAGAAACTGAAGAAGAACGTACACCTACGCGCATCAGTGATTTAGCAATCGCCAGTATGGATAGCTTTTTGCGCCACTCGCGACCTACAGCCGTACAGCAGGAAGTCCACACAGATATCAATACAACTCCAGCTGCAAAAACAGCATTCGAAGCGACTAGCACTGATTCGATCATCGTCGGCGGCCAAGACGCATAACCCTTACTATGAATAATTTCTGGAACGACCTCCCAAAGCCTTTTTTCATCCTCGCTCCTATGGAAGCAGTGACTGATGTTGTATTTCGTCATGTCGTGGCTTCAGCTGCAAAACCTGATATATTTTTTACTGAGTTTACCAATGCGGCAAGCTACGCCAGTGAAAAAGGCGCCCATAGCACTCGTGGTCGCCTCGCTTTTACTGAAGATGAGCACCCAATGGTTGCCCAAATTTGGGGAAATCGTCCTGAACACTTCTCGCATATGGCGCACGGACTCGCCAAACAAGGCTACAAAGGTATTGATATAAATATGGGCTGTCCTGACAAGGCGGTCGTCAAGCAGGGCAGCGGTAGTGGACTTATCTGTAATAACGAACTCAGTGCAGCCCTGATCGCAGCCGCAAAAGAAGGCGGTCTCCCCGTAAGCGTCAAGACACGCCTCGGTAGTACACGAGTAGATGAGTGGCGTCCGTGGCTCACGCATCTGCTCGAGCAAGACATCGTGAATCTCACGATACATCTACGGACTCGAAAAGAAATGAGCAAGGTGCCAGCTCATTTTGAGTTAATCCCCGAAATCAAAGCACTTCGAGATAAAATCGCCCCACATACGCTACTGACAATCAACGGCGATATACTCGACCGTCAGCATGGTCAAGCATTGGTCGATGAGTATGGCGTCGATGGAGTGATGATTGGACGCGGGATCTTCACAAATCCATACGCTTTTGAAGTCGAAAAATCAGAGCATAGTAGAGAAGAACTGATCCAATTACTTCACCTTCAGCTCGATCTCCACGATAAATACGATAAAGAGCTAGAGCCTCGACGATTTGAGCCTCTTAAACGCTTCTTTAAAATATATATTCGGGACTTTCCAGGGGCAAGTGAACTACGCGATCAGCTAATGCACACGAAGACGACCGCAGAAGTGCGTGAACTACTTAAAAAAGAACGACCATAACTTGGTCGTTCTTTTTTGAACTGGCTAGACTAACGATTCTTATGCGCCAGCCTTTAGATCAAAGCTCACGTTCATCTGCTTGAGCATTGAGCTCAAGCCACCTTGAGAATCTTTGAGGAGCGACTGAGTAATTCCAAGCTGGTCAAAGATTGTATTGAGGATAATCATCGCCTTGCCATAATCACCATTTACTAGACTTTCCATAAGTGCAGATACCGATGCTATGATCGCCGTAATAGATGTCAACATTTGCTCAATTTGCTGTAGCTGTTCTTTTAGATTGCCAGTTTCTTTTCCTGAAGCTGCAGCGTCATCGATCTTAGTACCGACATCTTTTGCTTGTTGTGTAAGCTGACCCTTGGCATCTTGCTGCGTATCGAGGTTCGTCGATAGCTGTGATTTTGCCGCAGCATTTTTATACTTCTCGTACTCAGAGTCGAGCGATGCGGCTAGCTCTCGAGCAGCGCCCAATGTCTTCACATTATCGAGCTTTTTCGCAAATTCATCAAGAGAGGCGATGATCGACTCATTCTCTTTGATCATTTTGTTTTTTAGTGCAGCGTCAAGACTTGTAACGGTCTTTAGCTCTTCGTTGGCAGTCTTAAGCGTTTGTATGCGTCGCTGAACCTCTTCCTTTGTTGCCTTGAGCATTTCCTGGGCTTTCGCTTTCTCTTCGGCGGCAGTCATCGCCGTTGACACTGCGCTCACACCAGCATGGGTGAGAAGGAGAGCACTCGCAAATATAGCAAATACCGTAGTAATGATGCGACTTTTACTAAAAAGTGATGATGTCTTCATAGTAACCCTTATTGCTCCAACTTGACTCGATTAGAGTCACTAAGTGTTTTTTTAGCCTGCTCTCGTTGCTGAGCTTCTTTTTTCAGTGATGTATCGATATCGCTTGATCGTTGATTAAGCGTTTCCATCGTCACTTCGCCTTTGGTTTCATCTGTCTTTTGCTGCGTCTGTGCCTGTGTCTGGTTTGCTTGCTTATTTGCATCCTCAGACGACTTGAGCTGGATAATAGCAAATACAACGCCCACAATAATGACAAGTGCAATCACACTAACAATCAAAATCAGCGACTGAGCCTTTGATCTATGCTGGAGATCTTTCATACAAGAATATTCCTTTTTATTTTAGTATACGTTTCTGAGGGTATTATACACCTAAGCACAAGCAACAACAAGAGAAGTGGAAACCGGCAAAAACATAAAAACACCCCGCATACGACGGGGTGTTTTTGGCATGTAAACGTGTTGTTCCTACTTGATCACGAAGTTTCGCAATGAACCATCTGTGAGCGTCGCAGCTGTTGCTAGTTGATATGCAATACCCGCGTATAGCGCCTTCTCAGTGCGCGCCTCGATTTCGAGATCACTGCGGATACGACCATCTTCTGTAGATGCAGCGCCCATCGCTTTCGCAAGCTGGACAATACGCGGTACGTCGACAACAAATGCTTGAGGAAGGTCTTTTTTATCTATATCAGGGAATGACTCTGCGAGCTTCTTGGCAAGCTGAACCTGAGAGAATGTCTTTCCCTCAATGTAATTAAGTACGATAAAGCTCTCCTTGTGGTCGCCTTCAAGGTGTTTCGATACAGCGACAGGACGCTCAAAGCTACCTGACTTTTCTTGAGCATCTTTCATACTGTTTTCAATCACCGTAAAGCGTGAATCTCCAGTACTACCTTCAAAGTACGCACCATTATCAAGTGTTTTTGACCAGCCGTCCATAACTGCATTAAACACTTGATCATCGAAGTTAATATCTGCCACCGCGAGGAGGCCGCGGACATTCTCAGCAATTGAACCTCGATACCCAACACCATTCTCTAGAATTTTTTGGAACTTATCATTAGCGCCACAGTCTGTCGTGCACGCTTCTGTGCTACTATGCGCACCCGAGTGTGCACCGCAATAGATGCGTTTTTCTGTGAGTTTAGATGCAACGACCCCTAGATCCTCATCGAGTGTCATATTAGGCTCTTCGAGCGCGCGCTACATAGCCAGGGAGGTCATATAGCCGCCACCTGCCACTTTGGCACGTTCGTGAGCTGTATTGTCGCCTACGGAGCTCGAGATGAGCTCGCCAGTTTTGTCGACACACAGCACCTCAATAGTAGGTCGACCATCGATACAGCCGTCGTCCGATTCGTTCACCGGCTGAAGACATTCGTTATTTTTGATAATTTCTACTGATTTTGTCGAAACAGTCTCTGGAAGTTCACCATTCTCACGTTGTTTATCATAGCTAATCTTTGATTCTTGATTGCCGTATCCAAGTGATGAAATCTCAGTAACTGTTGCCACGTCTTGTCCTTCTTTTACTTCTGCTACGACAGAAGAGTAAGTTTCATGCATATTGTTCTTTTCTCTAAACACTCGATATCGTGTAAAGTTTTACATTTAATCCAGTTTTTATTCTACTCCTGTTTTGATTGTTGTAAACCCATTTTTATTGTAAAATAAGAACACAATGTCAGAATCTTTACATCAAGAGATGCCAATCGTCACGACGAGCGACATAAAGAGCGCCGAAGAATACCTTCGTTCAGTCGATGATCCTCATATGATGGAGTCATGGCGCAAAATGCGTGGTGAAAATCCTGATCTTGCAGGAAAGATCCTCAAAACAGCATTTGACAACTCTGGAACTGATGCTGAAGTTCAGGCGCACCTCCTGCATATCGCATGCCTCACCTACGAAGCAATCAATGCAGCCCTTCAGGAGAAACCAGATAGCTCCACAGAATCTTCGATGTAGTGCTATTTACATTTAGTAGATTTTATGCTATTATAGTAAGATGAGCAAGTTGCTCAGAACCGCATACGCGGCGCTCTTCTACAAGGAGTTACTATGAAGCTGAAGCATTTTGTTTCTGCAGCTGTCGCAATCTCCGCATTCGTCACACTTGGAAGCGGCATCGCCTCTGCACAGCCCTTCACCCCGACAAACGTCACAGTGAAGGATGCAGTAAGTGTCGTCGTGCAAGGCTCGCAAGTTGCGAACGTCTTCGCCGAAGGCAAGACATGTGAAAACCCGACAGTTGAAGCATCGTTCGTCGCCAAAAACGACCTCAGTGCGACACTGCAGATACAGCAAGAAGACGGATCATTCCGCACGCTCGCCGATGGAGGACACGGAACCATCCAGGTGTCCATCAACACTCAGCAGGTGAACGTTGACCAGCCGGCGCATGTCAATGTGAAGGCAGGTGAACGAGTCATCTTTCGTCATCTCGCAACGTGGACGGATAATCTATACCGGCTTGTAGCCACAGGCCCTGACGACACCGCCACACCAGCCGTTGACATCGTCTTTGCATCACAAGGCAACCCAATGTGCTTTGCGCAAAATGATATCTTGTACTACCAGTACGAGGCTCGCGGCACCAAGTAACATCCTTAGAGGAAGAGTAAAGCCCACCGGACGCATTGTCGAAAGACAAAGCGACTATCCGGTGGGTATTTTCTTTGCGAGACAAAAACTCCTCGAATTCTCGAGGAGTTTTTACTTAAAAAGGTGTCTCTACCTTTACCGTCGGTGTCGTCGTCGAAGTCCTGCTACCTTTAGGCGAACAGAATGACGATCAACCAGCTGGTGGGCTTTTTCAAGCTCGACTTGGTCTTGCGCGTTGTCTCGCATTTCAAGTGCACGCTCAAGCGCCGCCTGACTTTCTGCCTCGATGATGTCTTCACCGTGGTCGGCTTCGTCAACGAGCACACGAAGGGCGGTCTGAGATATCTCAATCACGCCGCCAGTGATAGCGAAGTACTCAAGCGCATCGTCACCCTTTTTGTAGCGGACAGCAATAGCGCCTGGAACGGCGAGCGTCACAAGTGGCTCGTGACCAGGGAAGACGGCAATCTCACCATCAGCTGTCGGCAAGATCACCTCATAGACTTCCTGGTCAACCTTGACGCCCAATAATGTAATCAGTTGAAGATTCATTATTACGCCTTCTTGTCAGCTTTTTTCTCAGCAAGTTTATCGGTAAGTGAACCGTTCACCATATAGAACCAATCCTCAGGCTTGTCATCGTACTTACCAGCTAAGATGTCGGCAGTGTCACGAATCGTATCCTCAAGCTTGATGTATACACCAGGGTTGCCGGTAAACTTCTCAGCAACATGGAATGGCTGAGCGAAGAATCGCTGGATACGGCGCGCGCGGGCGACAGTCTGCTTCTGATCATCAGAAAGCTCTTCCATACCAAGAATCGCGATGATATCTTGGAGCTCTTTGTACTGCTGCAAGATACGTTGCACTTCGCGAGCAATCTTGTAGTGCTCTTCACCAACCACTTCTGGGTCAAGGCTTGTGCTCGAGCTATCGAGTACGTCTACTGCAGGGTAGATACCGATCTCTGTCAACGCACGGTTCATCACGATAGTTGTATCGAGGTGAGCAAATGTCGTTGCTGGGGCTGGATCAGTAAAGTCGTCAGCTGGCACATATACCGCTTGAACTGAAGTGATTGAGCCTTTTTTGGTTGAAGTAATTCGTTCCTGCAAAGCACCCATTTCCTGCTGGAGATTTGGTTGGTATCCCACTGCAGATGGAAGTCGGCCGAGTAGGGCAGATACTTCAGCACCAGCCTGAGTGTAGCGATAGATATTATCGATAAACAGAAGAACGTCTTTGCCTTCGTCACGGAATGTCTCTGCCATAGCAAGGCCAGAGAGTGCAACACGAAGACGAGCTCCAGGTGGCTCATTCATCTGCCCAAAGACGAGAGAAGTCTTGTCGAGTACGCCAGCTTCTTCCATCTCGTAGTAAAGATCGTTGCCTTCACGAGTACGCTCACCAACACCCGCAAATACTGAGTTACCTGAGTGAAACTTCGCGATGTTATTGATAAGCTCAGTAATAAGCACTGTTTTACCAACACCCGCACCAGCAAAGAGTCCAACCTTACCCCCCTTTGTCACTGGCGCAATAAGGTCAACAACCTTGATGCCAGTTTCGAGGATTTCTGTCTTATTTGATTGTTCAGCAAGACTTGGTGCCTCACGGTGGATCGGCGCGCGCTTACCAGTTGGCGTTGGCTTGCCGTCGATCGCTTCACCGGTCACATTAAACATGCGACCTTGCGTCTCAGCACCAACAGGAACGCTAATTGGCGCACCGGTGGCAGTTACTTCGTGTCCACGAGTGAGACCGTCAGTGCCGCTCATAGCAATCGCTCGAACTGTGCGCTCATCAAGGTGCTGTGCAACCTCAAGCGTCAGAAGCGTGCCATCGCGATCAGTCGTAATCGCGTCATAGATCGCGGGAAGCGCTCCTTCTTTAAATTCTACGTCAACCACAACACCCACGACTTGGATGATCTGGCCTTTGTTTTCTGTCTTAGTCATCATATTCTCCTTAATTCCTAATCGTTCAGTGCTTCTACGCCACCTGATATTTCAGCAAGCTCTTGTGTAATAGCGCCTTGTCGAGCTTTGTTCATCTCAAGCGTTAAATCGTCCACGAGATCACTGGCATTGTCTGTCGCGTTTTTCATCGCAAGCATACGCATGCTCCACTCACTTGCCCGAGCATCGAGCAACGCCTGAAAGATCTGCGCACCAACTAGTCGATACGCAACACCCTCAAGAACCGTTTCAAGATTTGGCTCGAATTCAGCATCGCGAACCGAATCACTAACACTTGTCACTTCGTAGCCAGCAGGCATGACGCGCTGGATTTTGGCAGTTTGTGTCATACTATTTACAAATTCTGTGTAAATAATGTCGACGGCGTCTACTTCACCAGCCTCAAACTTATCACGTGCTGTATCGAGAATCGAACGAAGCTCGGCACCTGCTGGATGATCGGGAAGATCCTCATAAGCACCGATAATCTCAGTGTCTTTGAGTCGCGTTACAAACTGTGTCGCGCGACGGCCAACTGAGATCGTCATATTCTTGATACCTTCGTCGTCATCACTCTTAAGCTCACGAGTATAGAGCTTCATAACGTTGCTATTGTAAGCACCCGCAAGCCCCTTGTCACTCGCAATCACAATCAAAAGACGCGAGTCGATTGACACGTGACTCGTAAAGAGCGGGTGGTTTTTCGTCACCCCTTGGCTCGCAAGATAGGTGAGGAGTTCGTTGGCCGCTTTAGTATACGGAGCCGAAGCTTTGTCCGCTTCCTGAGCACGGCGCATCTTACTTGCCGCCACCAGCTGCATCGCCTTCGTAATCTGCTTGGTCGATTTGACCGAGCGAATACGCGATTTTAGTTGCTGGGTAGATGCCATGAGTTATCTACTCCTCAAATCCCTTAGCAACTGAAATTGCTACTTTTTCGATAGTCGCGTTTACCTCGTCAGTTGGCTTACCGCCCTTGTCGAGCTCACGCATTTCATCTTTGTGGTCAGTCCAAAGGCGAGTCAAGAGAGATGTCTGAGCATCTTTGATTTTCTCAACCTTTACTTCATCAAAGAAGCCTTGGCTTACTGCAAAGATACTTGCTACCTGTTCCCAGATACTTGCAGGCATATACTGTGGCTGCTTGAGAAGTTCGGTAAGTCGCTGACCACGGTCAATCTGACGCTTCGTCGCTTCGTCAAGGTCGCTCCCAAATTGAGCAAAGCTCGCAAGTTCACGGAACTGTGAAAGGCCAAGCTTGAGGTTTCCACTCACACCCTTAACTGCCTTTGTCTGCGCTGCGCCACCAACACGAGATACTGAAAGTCCTGCGCTGATTGCTGGGCGAATACCTTGGTAGAAAAGATCTGTCTCAAGGAAGATCTGACCGTCAGTAATAGAGATAACATTTGTTGGAATATATGCCGAAATGTCACCAGCCTGCGTTTCAATGATCGGAAGTGCCGTAAGTGAACCAGCGCCAAGATCGTCCGAAAGCTTCGCTGATCGCTCAAGAAGGCGAGAGTGAAGATAGAAGACGTCACCAGGGTACGCTTCGCGTCCAGGTGGACGACGGAGTAGTAGTGACATTTGACGATATGCTACAGCGTGCTTCGTAAGATCATCGTAGATCATAAGCGCATGCTGTGAGTTATCGCGGAAGTATTCACCCATAGCAGTTGCAGCGTAAGGTGCAAGGTAGAGAAGTGACGCAGGATCAGATGGACCTGTCGCGACGATGATCGTTTGATCCATCACACCTTCTTCTTTAAGTCGGTCAACGAGACGAGCGATCTTCGAAAGCTTTTGTCCGATCGCAACATATACATTAATAACACCAGTTTTCTGCTTACCTTGGTTGATCATCGTATCGATAGCGATAGATGTCTTACCAGTCTGGCGATCGCCGATAATAAGCTCACGCTGACCACGACCGATAGGGAACATCGCGTCAATTGCGACAATACCCGTCATGAGTGGTTCATGAACCGACTTACGACCCATCACACCGATCGCTTCGCGTTCGACGAGACCAGTCTGCTTCGTCTTAATTGGAACGCCGCCATCGAGTGGGCGTCCGAGTGGGTCAACCACACGACCAAGTAGTTCAGGGCCAACTGGCACTTCGAGTACCGTACCCTTAAGCTTTACTTTGTCGCCAGCTGAAACCTGCGTATCACTTCCGAGAAGCACTGCACCGATTTCATCTTCCATAAGGTTGAGGGCAAACGCCTCAACAATACCTGTCTTTGTTTCAATCTGAAGCACTTCGTTATAGCCAGCGCTACGGAGGCCATGGACAGCGGCAACACCGTCACCCATACGCACAACAACGCCAACTTTTTCGAGGCCTTCAGTCGTCTCAATCTTCGCAATTGCATCGCGGAGATCTTTTGAGAGTTCTGCTACTGATAGTTCAGCCATCTTTTATAATCCTTCTTAAACTTTACTTGCCTTTAGTAGTGTCAACTTGCGCCGAAGCGTTGTATCAAGCTCACGGCCTGGAACATTGATGCGGACGCCGCCAAGGAGAGCTTGGTCAACGTTTACGCGCAAATGAACTTCTTTTGCGTCACTCTGCTTCTTCAAGAATGCAGTAATATCCTTTTGTGTCGCCTGACTCAATGTATGCGCCGAAGCGATATCTGCGACCACAACCCCTCGTGCCTCGAGCGCATCTTCAATATCTCGGACGATGAGGTCAAGCTCTCGGACACGTCCTGTATCGAGGAGCAATGCTGCAAGTCGCGTCGCAATATCGGTTTTTCTTGCAAGCAGCTCATCTGCATAGTAGCTTGCGATTTTACGTCGAGAAACACGAACCGCCATAGACTAGTTCACTTCCTTGATTGCCGCTGCGATAACTTTTTCATCAACCTTGTCAGTAACGACATGGCCAAGTACTTTTTCAGTTGCTTGTGCCACAAGATCAATCGTTTCATTGTGAAGTGCTTTTTTAGCAGCGATCACTTCTTTTTCGATCGTTTCAGTTGCATTTGCTACAATCTTTTCCGCACGAGCCTTTGCTTTTGCATCTGCAGCCTCAACAGCGGCATTCGCTTCTTCTTTGGCAGTCGCAACGATAAAGCCAGCTTCCTTGCGTGCTTCAGAAAGGAGTTTTGCAACTTCTTCCTGCGCTTCGCTCGCTTTTTTCTCAGCAGCTGCGGCAGCTTTTGAACCCTCTTCAATCTTAGCCTGACGCTCATCGACAGACTTCAAGAAGACTGGATAGACGAACTTTCCGAGCACCCATACGAGAATCAGAAAAGCGATACCCTGCACAATAAGCATCGTAAGATCGATACCAAGCGCGCCAAAGATACCACCGTCAGATGCACCGGCTTCTGTAGAGGCAAATTGAGTTAATAATACATTCATGCGAATTGTTTACTCCTAGAGGAACTTCGCAATGATAGCAACGATAATACCGATGATCGCAAGTGAATCGGCGAATACGATCGCAGTAATCATAAGCGTACGGATTTCGCTTAGTTTTTCTGGGTTACGGCCAAGTGCGTTCAACGCGCCGGCGCCGATAAATCCAACACCAAGTGCTGCACCGAGTGCAGGAAGGGCGTATGTCAGTCCAAATGCTAATTCATTCATTATTGTATCTCCTTTAATTATTACCTAGATTATATATCATTCCAATTGCTTGGCCGCTTTAGGGGTATCAGCAGATGAATGATCAAGAGAAGAGGTATGTTCGTCGTGGTTTCCATGAGTCGCGACAGCAAGTGAGGTAAAAATAAGCGTAAGGACGAAGAACACGTATGCCTGGATAAAGCCGATAAACAACTCGAACACCATAAAGAATGGTAGTACCACACTAGCTGCATAGCTCGTAAGTACAGCGATAACGAGCAGGAGAACCTCGCCAGCAAACGCATTACCAAACAAACGCAAGCTTAGTGCGACAAGTCGAGAGAACTCACCGATCAGCTCAAGTACACCCTCGAACGCGCCGATCGGGTCTTTGATAGGGTTTTTGACATAGCGACCTATATTACCAAAGAAGCCGTGGCGTTGAATGGCATATACCTGCGAAGCAACAATCGTGATAATCGCGAGCGCAAACGTAAAGTTAAGGTCGGCAGGAAGACCTCGAAAGAGTGGTACACCATTCCATGTCAGCGAGCCAACTCCCGGAAGTATGCTCGCCCAATAGGTGATAAGGACAGTAAAGAATATCGTCATTGCGATCGGGAAAATCTTGCGTGCAAGCACCTTGTCGCCAATGATATCTTCGGCAGACTTCAAGAAACCTTCAAAAGTCCATTGCACAAGCCCGACGAAACGATTGTACTTACCGCGCTTCACCTTGCCTGCAACATAGAACATAATCGCAAGGAGTATGACAACCCCAAAAATCCCCAAGATCAAAGAGTTCGTAACAGCAAATGAGCCGATATGAAACACCGGTTCAGCAGCGAGGCTAATATGAAGATCTAATGCGGCAAAACTATGTAACATATATTATTTCTTTATTCCTTTTAGTTGGCGACGGACCAAGAGGGCGGCGCCGATAATTCCGATAATGATACCCCCAACTGTCAGCCATGGTTTTGTAGCGAACATATTGTCGCCTATTACCCCAAGGATGGTCAGTCCGACCGTTGGCACAAACATGCGCCATGTCGTATCACCAATAGTTCCAAGCAATAAAACGACCGTCGTTTTTTCCGGCGGCGTGGGCTTGTCATCAGAACTATTTGATGATGTGCTCATCTCGCTATATAATAACAGCAGAAAGCAGACTACGCAACCGTGCCACGCAAGAATAATCATGTAAAACATACACCACTTCAGTTCGTTGATCGCGAAGCTGGAAAAAAGCGCTTTGCAACAAAGCGCGAGGCAGAAAACGCCGCCGAATATCAAATGCTCCTCAAGGCTGATCTAGAATTATTTGTCTATAAATCAGAGCTCAATGGCGGCTGGTATCTTACTCGGAAGCAAACCCGCGATATACAGTAACACTACACCTGATATAATTGACAAGAGAACAGTTATTTTGATATACTAAGTATAGTAAACGAAAGAGGGAAATCTTATGAGCGACACCGTAAAACCACAAATTACCGTCTATAGCACTACTTGGTGCGCATTTTGCCACACGGAAATGCAGTGGCTCGACAAACTTGGCTTTTCATACGTTGCCAAAGATATCGAGGCCGACAAAGAAGCTTATGAAGAGCTTATGGCAAAGCTCGGTGGTAATTTCCAGGGCGTCCCAGTAACAGATATCGCTGGTGATGTCGTGCTTGGGTTTGATCGACCAAAAATCCAAGAAGCGATCAAGAATCACAACATCGAACCTGTCGCTGCCTAAATATCAGGAATAGGCTGCCGCTAACGTAAAGTCCTCGGAGACAGAATCCGAGGATTTTAATAATAGAGCGATCTTTTGATCTTACAGCCTACTTTGCACCAACCTGAATCACTTCACCACCAAGTGAGTTACGGAAATAACCATCGTGACTGACATAAAGAGTCGCACCAGAATACTTCGCCAGCGCCGTTTCGAGCTCTTCAATTGACGGGAGGTCGAGGTGGTTTGTTGGCTCATCGAGAATCAAGAGCTGTGGATCATCGGCAAGCATAGAGATGAGCTGGAAACGTGCCTTTTGACCACCAGAAAGTTTAGCAAGCGGAATACGCCCATCACCCTCATTAAAAAGATAGCTACTAAGAAGCCCACGAATCTTCTCGTCACTAATGCTGAGATTGCGATCAAGATACATGCGTTCAATCGCCTCCATAAGCGGAAGATTGAAGTAGGCATTTGACACTTCTTGCTCGTAAACACCGATACGCATCTGACGATCAAGTGTAATATCTCCTGAGAAGCGCGTCATAGAGTCGTCGCCAAGTATCGCCTTAATGACTGTCGTCTTACCAGCACCGTTTCGCCCACGAAGCTCCATCGACTCACCTTCACGAAGATCAATATTGATACCTGAGAAGAGGGGAGTGTCTCCGTAGCCAAGACTAAGGTCTTTGACGTTTACAAGGATATGCTTACTACGAGAGTCGTCATTCTTAAGGTTCATTTTTATATTTTGTGCCTTAAACTTATCGTACTGGGCGGCAACCTTGTAGTTAAGATTTGCCGCTGAATCCTTATCGATCCAGAACGTTGGCTTTTCTACGGCCTGTAATTCCGCCAATTCTTTTCTTGACTGCTCTTCGAGTCGTTTAAACTTCTGGATAGTCCCTGGGTTACGTGATTTTTCCTTGAGACGCTGATAGTCGATAACCTTCGCCTTTAAGTTGACGATGCGCTTTTCAATCATCTCGAAATCGTTCATTTGCGTACCAGTAGAGATAGCATTTTGCTTGAGATATGCATCATAGTTACCCTTGTAGCTAACGTTTCCACCGTCCTTTAGCTCAACAATACGATCAACTTCGTTCAATACATCTCGGTCGTGAGTAATCACTAGCATCGCTTCGCGAGCTGTCTTCATCCATTCAACATACTGTGCTTTTGCGATGTAATCCATATGGTTCGTCGGCTCATCCACGAGGGCGAGGTGAGCATCCGAGTGCATCACTTTTACCACTTCGATGAGACGTTTCTGCCCACCAGACAACGTCGAGAATTTGCGGTGCGCAACATCAGGTAATTGGAAGTTATCAAGCTCGCGCTCGATCTGCTCTTCGATCTGATAAAATCCTTTGTCATCAAAGCGCATAAGTGCTTGCGTATACTCATCGATGAGCTTCATGTCGTCACCCATAGTCTCTGGGTACGTCTCGATAATATGCGAAAGCTTACTGTACTCAGGAAGTCCTTGGAGTACATACTGAAGTACCGTCGTGTCGCCCATGTCGTGATGCTCTTGCTGAGTAGCTACGACAACCGTGCCGCGCTTAAAGATGATATCACCCGTGAAGTCTTTGTCAGTTCCAGCAACAATACCAAACAGCGTAGACTTGCCGACACCATTACGACCAATAACCCCAACTTTTTCACCATCATCGATAGAGAATTTAATATTGGACATCAAGAGTTTAGGACCGAAAGACTTTTCGGTTACGATAATATCAGCGATCATATCTGTTTAGTATATCACACTCATTGACTTTTTATAGTATTTATGATAGTATCTTCATAATTAATGACTTTCATTAATAATTTGCTATAGAGAGAAGGGGACTGTCAATGACTACTTCGCACACTACCATTTTCATCCGAAGCATTTCGCCTCGTACATGGCTTGAAGGGTATAACAATCCCAGCATCATAGAAGATAAGATTAGGCAAAAGAAGCTGGCAATTGCAAATATACAATGCCTTCTCGAAGAAGCAGTGCGACGCAAAGACACCAGCCTTCAACAAACATGCGAAATTGTCATCAGGCAGGCCACGAGAGAGGTGGCACGCCTCCGTCGTCGACAAGAACGAGCTATCGTCAAGATGACGCGTCCGCTCCGCACCCTATAGCAGTACCGCTAGAGTTCGAGTAACTCTAGCGGTTTTTCCTTACTCCTCTGAGTCGTTCTCGCGGTCAGCGATTGCTTGCCGGTAGATCGCTTCGAGCGTCCTCGTCTGACCATACTCACTGAATTGACTCGCAACTTTCTTGCTCGCTGCGCCAAATTTTTTGCACATCTCAGGATCGTCGAGGAGTGTGATAACTTTATTTGCCATACTTGCCGGAGAATCATTTGCGATAAACCCATTTTGGTCATCGATGACAACCTCGCTTAAATGCTTATCTACAAGTATGATAGGCAAGCCCACAAGCGCTGCCTCGTGAATAGCAAGCCCTTGAGTATCGGTAGTAGATGGGAAAATAAATATATCACTTGCCTGATACGCGACACTAAGCTCTTCTCGGGGGATTCTCCCTGTAAATGTAATCCTATCGCCAAACCCTGACTCATCCGCCAAACGCTCAAGCTCTTCACGGAAGTCAAAATCACCAACATACATCAATCGTGCATTTGGATGTTTCTTGAGTACTTTTTTGAGCGTAGGAATAAGAGATGCGAGATTCTTTTCCGCAGCGAGGCGTCCGACATAACTCATAACTTTGTCATCTTTAGCAATACCAAATCGCTTCTTAAATTCATTTACTTGGGCGGCTGTTGCACGAGGCAACGCATCAACTCCTGTCGGCAGTAACGTTACATCGTAATAATATTCACCCCGCCATGAGTCAAGCTGTAGCTGGCTTTTTCGAGAGAGCGCAATGACTGCGTCGCAGCGACTATATATAAGAGACATCATGTTTTCAACCACGTCACGATTCCACTGCGTAATTCCAAGTTGCGGGCGATATGTACGGGCAAGCGTACGAGCATCGATGCCACTAATCTTTACGGTAAATGGCAACGTCATTGCCATCGCAAGGATACCGGGAAGTACCTGCGGATAGTGCTCGACATAGTGGTAAAAATCAGTACAGTGATGACCAACTAAAATCGCGTCAGTCCTCTCGGCTGCATAGACACCCATCATTCCAATCTGAAGTGGGGTAAAGAAGTGGATGACATCAAGATCGAGCTTACGGATCGTACGCATAGCAATTGGCGGAAAGAACATCGACACGCGATTGTCGTCAAAAAGTCCCGATGGGATACTCCGAAATCGAATAACATGATCGTCGTATTCCTTAGTGTCGTGATTTACCTTTGGGCAAAACACAAATACTTCGTGGCCCATAGCCTCGAGTTGCTCGCGAGTGATGTCGACGACATTGACGATGCCATTAATAGCAGGGTGGTAGGTGTCTGTAAAAAGGCCAATGCGCATAATACTTTTCCTATTATATCAAATTTCGGTACAATTCGACGTATCTTTCTGCTGCAGCGGTACTGTCGAATCGTTCAGCGATCCGAGCTGACTTTTCCGACCATTCAGCATATACCTTTTTACTCCGCTTAAGTCGTCTGATGGAATTTACAAATTCGTCCTCATCACATTGCATAACATCATCACCAAACGAATCCTTGTAGTCGGGTAAATTACGAACGATGACAGGAAGTCCAGAGGCAGCCGCCTCAAGCACGACAAGACCAAAGGTCTCTTGATCTGACGGAAGAAAGAAAATATCTGCAGCTTGATAGTATGCAGGCATCGTCTCAATATCGACAATCCCAGGAAACAGAAGATTCTTCGGTGCGTCGGTCATAATTTTCTCCATATGCGTGCTGTCCGCAGCGATCTTGCCAAATGGCATGCCACCAACCCAGACAAAATAGACATCAGGTAGAGCAATCGCGGCGGCGGCAAAGCTGTCAAGTCGCTTCCTTGGCTGAACTTGGCCAGCGCCCATGACGACAAAGGCCGATTCGGGAATGCCTAGTTTTTTTCTATACTCATCTCTTAGTGAAGAAGAGGTACGCTTATAGCGCGTGGTATCGATCGTATTGTACTCGACGACGATTGGGCGTTTGATACCCATGTCCAAAAGATCTCGCTTTGTTTCTTCGGAGACTGCAAGCAGTAGGTCGGCACGTCCATAAAACCATCGCATGTACCACGAAGCAGCAAATCGCCAAAACCTTGCCATGACAATTGAACCGACAAAAGAGTCAGGTACGACGTGGACAGAAACAACTTTTTTCGGCCCTTTCTGCAACAGCTTACGCCACGTTCTTGATCCAATCGTATGAAGGTGTACGATATCACAATCAACAAGCTCGCCAAAACGACCGCGGATAACTTTCAGTTCGCTCCGTCGCTCAAGCGCACGCGCCATTTCATCATATGCCGTATGAACTCCGTGCCCTTGGACGGAAATGTCACTTTCAGACACGATATTGACTATTATTTTTTTCATTACTTAGTTTTATTTTACCACGACGCTACGCATGTTAACATCTACGCCCTTGTGATCGAGATAAGAGACAGCTTCGATCGGAGCTTCAAAATGAAGAATATGTCCAGCATCGGTTAGCTCACCAAATCGAGCGTGCGGCAAAATCGAACGGAGATACCCTGCTGCTTTCGGGGTAACGACATTATCTTTCAGTCCAAGAACTACTGTGGTACGTTTTTGAATATCTTCAGAGATTCGAGGGCCTCGAAAAGGATTGTCTGTCTGTATCAGCATACCCAAATAGTTTCCAATTCTCATGTCAATAAAGGGAACTTTATGATATTCAGACTCAAACATCCACTGTCGAGATTGCAAGGAATTGACTTGCGATAAATAATTGACACGCACATCAATAGCAAGCTTTGTATTGTAAAGCCTCGTAATAATCGGGCCAGGAAACATACCTGTAATAGGACCGAGAATACGAGTAGACCATGCAATAGTTGGGGTTGGACAGCCCATTACAAGACGGGTACTTTCTGGCAAGAAACCCTGCTGCGCATAGTTGTAGCATATTGCTGAACCGTACGAATGCCCCATAACAACCTCGGGTATACGACCAATCGATAGTACGCACTCATTAAACCACCGTCCAAGTTGGTCGAATTCCGTCACGAATAACTCAGGCGCGTCGCCATGACCAGGTAGGTCTGGCATATACACTGCATAGCCTAATTTTACCGCTGCTTCTGCCATTGCAGCCATGTCAAGCTTGTTGCCAGTAACGCCGTGCATCATGACCGCCACCTTTGGGGCGGCTTCGTTTGCGACAAGAAACGAGAACTTAGAAGATCCGTATGTCGTCTTCAATAATTTAAATCCGTCCGCCACCTCACGAAGCGTTCTTGTCTGATTACTGGTTTGATTTGTCACTTTTGCTCATCCTTGTTGTTATATCTTCCTTAGTTAATTGAGTATACACGCGATTTAATCGATCCAGCAATGCTTGCGGTTGATACCGAACAGCATCTTTGACTGCTGCCTTCGAGAGTGTAGGGATAATATCCTCGTCAGTAACTATCTGGACAATCGCATCCGCGAGCGAGGCCACACTTTCGTCCTTTGCAAGATAGCCACTGCTTGTCTGAAAGCATTCAGTGAGTTTTGGATCACGATACAAGACCCCACGCCCTGCATTGAGTGCCTCAACGATGACCATAGGCTGATTATCAAATCCATTCGAAGTTACGCATAGTACGCTCGACTGATCGTACAACTCACGTACAGCAGCCGGACCAACCGCTGGCTGATAGGTAATAATCTTACTTTTTTTAGTATACGCAACAACTTCTTTTTCGAGAGGACCGCTTCCTACGATAAGTACTTTAAAAGGAACGTCAACGCTAGACTCGGCGACCAAAACAGCCTCAAGAAACTCTAAGGGCTGCTTCTCAGCGCTTAAACGCCCCAGCCAAAGTAGCGTAGGAACTTCCGGAAGTGCAACCGAGCGAGGCGTCGATGTGATAGCATTTTGATTAACTGTCATCGGCGTAGCAATACCCCAAGATTGTAAGTTTTCGAGAAGGTGACGCGACGGGGGAGTCGCATAATCTACTGACTGCATAAGCCGGAATACGGTTAGGCGCACCGACCAAGCCGCCCAACTTTCCTTCTGTAGCTTCTCAAGCTTCTCGCTATAAGGAAGTACTCGGCTGATAAATCGAAAATACGCTGCGGCTCCTAGTTTTGCAAGGCCGAGGTTGTCAACATGCCTCCAATAAAGAGTGTGCGGGGTAAATACAACGGGTATACCGAGCTGTTTCGCTGCCACTGTTGCCCCGTGAGCAAGCCCTACTTCTGTCGTAATATGTACTATCTCAATTCTTTGGTCGGACAATAGTTGTATCAATTGAGCAATAATCCTCTTTGTCGGAGGAACCATACCGTAGACTCCCGTTCTTAGTAGCGGCGGGCCATCGAAATAGACAACATTCTTTTCTGGTACAGGGGGTGACTTTGTTCGAGCTGTCGCAAGATACACAGTATGCCCCGCTTGCTCCAGGATTTTTTTCTGATTCGAAGTAGCCGTCTCAGTACCACCGAGCGCTGGCAGATATACATCAGTGACGAGTAGTATATTCATAGGTACAGTCTAGCTAATTGTCGTACCTATCGGCTCACCAGCAATCACTCGAGCGATATTGTCAGTTTCAAGAAGACTAAATACAACAAGTGACTGATCGTGGTCGTAGGCTAGAGCAATCGCCGCCTTGTCCATCACCTTGATATCTGGACGCTCGACTGCCTCCTGAAGGGTCAATGTATCAAAACGCTTCGCGTCAGTATTTTTGTGCGGATCGCTGTCGTACACACCATCGACTTTCGTCGCCTTTAAGATCACATCGCAGTCAAGTTCGAGTGCCAAACTTACTGCTGCCGTATCGGTCGTGAGGTAAGGACGCCCAATACCACCAGCCACAATAACGACACGCTCTTTTTCGAGATGAGACAAAGCACGACGATGCGTAAATTGATCGGCAACCTGATCAGCCTTGATATTCGTTAGTGCACGAGCAGGTAATCCTTCGCTATTAAACACATCGGCTAGCGCCACGGCGTTCATCATCGTCGCCATCATGCCAATATTGTCAGCCGTCACGCGTTGAACTCCGCCGCCCGTAAGCTGCGCCCCACGAGCGTAGTTACCGCCACCAATCATCACGACAATCTCTGTGCCATGTGCGGTCGCTTTTCGAATCTCACTCGCGATCCACGATGCTCGCTCAGCATCAAAGCCGCCATCAAATTTACCCTGTAGTTGTTCCCCGGAAAGTTTTAGAAGTACTCGTTTATACATATGTAACCCAGTATACTACGTAGGAGATGACACATAGACTTCTTCATAGTGAAATTATCGGCAAAGGCAAGCCAGTCGTCCTTGTTCATGGGTTCTTATCCTCTTCGCATTACTTTAAGACACTCCGCAAGCAGCTCGCACGAGACCATCAAGTTATTACAATTGATCTGCTCGGGTTCGGTGATTCGCCCAAACCAAAAGAGTATGTCAGCTACGATGATCAAGTCCATGCTATTCATGAGACGTTGCTATATCTCAAGATCGAACAGCCCTTTACGCTCATAGGTCATTCTATGGGAGCGCTTGTCAGCCTTCGCTACGCGAACATGTACCCAGATGAGGTATCGTCAGTTCAGCTTTTCAATCCACCAATATTTACCACAACCGAGCAAGCAAAAGATGCCTTTGCTCGCACTAACAAAGGTTACAATATGTTGCTTCATTCGCCGAGAAGAAGAGTCTACTGGTCACTCTTAAAAGCGATGCCTCGCAATATTTTTCAAAAGCGTCCAGAAATAAACGTCGCCGACACACTGCGTGCTTCACGCCACGCAAGGGAAGGTGGGTACCAGCGCATTATTCTCGCAGCGGAACTCCTCGACGATCTTCGCCGATCAACCCTACCGACTTTGCTCGTGGTCGGCAAATATGACCGTCTCGTCTACCAAGAAAATCTCAACCAGCAAAGACTTCCGGAGAACATTACTATAAAAATTGTCGAGACTGGACATCACACCATCGCCAAAACACCAGAGCTTGCCGAACAGCTCATACGTAGGTCGCTCTAGGAATTTTTATCTATTCGACGTTTTTCTTTCCAGAAATAATAGATCGTTCTTAGCCCAGCAGACCAGCGCCTTAAATGTACATGCACTACTGGACCCACGGCATCTATGGCAGATGATGGATCGGCCCTATCGATATGTTTTATTTTTTCCAGCACACGCTTTTCAAGCTCGGCTTGCCACGGTAGTTGTGCTAACTTTCCGCCTAGTTCAATCGAACGACGCGCCATCACCACTCCAGGAACCACTGAAAAGGCAATGTTCTGCTCAGGCTTCATATGCACCTGTAGCGTAGGACTAAAACGACTTTTTGCCGGAAGTATTAGTGATCCGTTACGACGTACTATATGAAATTCAGGAAAGCCACCAGTAGCATTTAGGCCGTTAATAATACGATTTTCAAGCTGCTGAGCAAGCTCGTACAATCGATGACGCCGCAGACCCTCCACAACCATAAAGCTAAACATTGGCCATACTGTCTCAGACCCGTGGTAGTCTACAGAATGTTTCACAGGATCGGGAACCATCCTTGAACGCGTGCGAAGTCCGACGTTGGTCAAAAAGCCACTCGAGAACAAACGTTCGACAATGGCGCCAATATGATGCGAGCGGTCAGCTATCGACATTTCATCCCACAGGGAAGTATTGAGCGTCCAGCCAGCGCTTACATTGGCAACATCGACAACCCCTCGACTATCGATTGCCGAGGCAAGAAACCCATCCTCATTACTAAATTCATGAATCATAGACTGATGCATCCGAAGTGCAGTCTCGCGCCATATTTGCGCCTTTTCGTGACGCGGAAGAAGGTGAGCCATGTCATACAGCGCATCAGCTGCAAGTGCCTGAACCTCTACGTACGTCGTGAAGTCCGTATAATTTACTAGCGACCTGTCGCGTCGAGCGTATAGTGAATCCTGAAATGTCTGAAAGGGTAGCGACCAAGGATTTCGCCTCCATTCACCAACTAATCCTCGGTCATTAACCTTATCCATTATCCATTCAGCAGCAGCTACAATACTTTGCTCTATCGTCTGTGTATGTCCATGATGATTAGTTGTCGAGCGGTCGAGGATAGCCCTGTCGATTCGCGTAGCATGCTTATGGACAAGCCGAATATACGAAGACGTCGTGTCGAGCGAGAAGTACGACAAGAGACGACGATCTCGAATGTCCCATTTTTGATTCAGTACAACGAAGGGTATACGCTCAAAAAATGTACTTTTCCATGTACGAAAGTCTCGAAACTCGTGATGTATTCTCCCGGGCTGTTCTTGAGTACGCGAATTATACTGACTACCTTGCAGCTCAGCGAGAGCGATAATCGTCTCTACGACAATATCGTGATCAAAATCACTCACGAACTTTGCTGCCATCGAAGCATCGCGACCAAAAAGTGTGTGGTTATAAAAACTACCTGTACTCGTCTGCAGCCCAGATCTCGATGGCGATCGCAGCGCCGCATACGCCTCCGTCACACCAGGCAGAATAGTATCAAGGTCATATGAAGAGTTGGAGGCAGGCATAATATCTACGATTTAGTGTAGCAGACCAAAAGAAAAACCGCTCGCCTCATCATCCAAAAAAATAGATGAGAAACGAGCGGAAATTCCTACTAACTCACGTAGCTACTGCGGCATAAATTTCTCCACATTCCATCGAATATGGAGCTTCTGGGGATCGAGCCGACGAAATCCATCCCATATACAGAGGCCGATCCAGGAAAATATCAACACCAAGATAGCAGATGCGTAGCTGTTGAAATTCGCAAGCAACGGCATCGCAACGACCATCAGAGCGCTCGCTAGCACAGGGTAGGTCACCCAGTCATGCCAAACTTTTGTCGGGCTCTGTAGTTGCTCGTCATCGTAGCTATCCTTGTCGACAAAGTGAAACCCTACCGCCACCGCGACAGCCACTGCCACAGATATCACATGCCAGTAAACGTTTGTGGATAGATTCGGTTCCGAAACTTGCTTACGCGCCAACGCTGCAAAAGCGAGTGTAGCAGGAAAAACAAAAAGATCACTGAGAAATGCCCAACTTTGTATACGAGGATCGAATACTTCGTATACGCGGAACAGTCCACCTTCAAATTGCCATGCCAGCAACCCAAAAGTTACTGGCGAAACGAGAAGCGCCAAAAAAATCACAGCGAGCACATTACTCTGCAATACAGAGATAATGATGAGCACATATAACGCTACGCCCGCCAACATAAATAGTATATACATCCATCGTTGCTTTGACATGTCCTGTCCTGTCGTTAGTAGAATGAAAAGAACTCCTTCGGCGCAAAATTGCGTTTTGAGTATGTTTATTATACAAGCCTAGCATGTTTATGTCAATAATCTCTCGAGGTGACAATATGATATAATGACACAATCATGGCGCAGAAAAAAAAGAAAGTGACCACTCAGCCAAAAAATGTCCTCAACCGCAGGGCTAGCTTTGACTATGAGCTACAAGAAGACATCGTCACTGGTGTCGTACTCACAGGCCCAGAAGTTCGTGCCGCTAGAGATGGCCACATCCAACTAAAAGGCTCTTTTGTTACTATTCGTAATCACGAATTATGGCTCAATAACGCCAGCTTTAGCCTCAAGCTAAATGAAAGAGGGCAGGTGAACGCACGAACAATCGATACAAGCCCCCGTAAACTCCTCGCCAAGCGAAAGCAAATCGATACACTTGAAGAGAAGAAGCAGGCCGGCATGACGATCGTCCCCACGAAACTCCTCACAACTGGTAAATACATAAAAGTTGTCATCGCACTCGGAAAAGGAAAAAAGAATTACGATAAACGAGAAACACTCAAACGACGGGACCAATCACGCGAAGCGGCGCGTGCAATAAAACTACAATAAATGAAAAAGCCTGTGCGATAAACGCCAGGCTCTCTCATATTACTCCGGAGACTACGCGATACAGACACCACCGAGTGGCGGGTTATGCATCATTACATGCGTACGATCAGCAAATCTAGAGATCGACAGCCTGCCACCACTCTTGAGACTAACGAGACGATCCTTCAAGAAGATCGTCAGAACAGTCATGTTCGCCCGGCTGCTGATGGTTCTTTGAAAAATCAACAGCTCAACCCCCGCCGGAACGTCGATCACCTTACCGCAAGGCATTTTCAGCGTCACGTCACTTTTAAATGACGTTCTGTAATTATTATGACCTTTCCTTGAGTCATCAGTAAATGCATGATTCCCTAAAATTTTCTGGAGCCATTGGTCATTCACATCAAACTGCCGAATACCAGGTTCTGCTGTGGCTGTACGTACTGCATTCATGAGCTTCTCCTATCTGGAAGAATATGAGACAAATATACAATAATACCTTAGGAAGATAAAGTCAATAGGTGATATACTGGATTTAGTATGAAAATCTATTCCTGGAACGTTAACGGCATCCGTGCGGTCGCAAATAAAGGCGCACTCGACGAATTTATCAGCAAAGAAGACCCTGACATCATCTGTTTTCAGGAGACAAAAGCTCACGAGACACAGCTTGACCTAGCTTTTGCAAACTACCATAAATTTTGGAATAGCGCTGAGAAAAAAGGCTACAGCGGTACTGCAATCTGGAGTAAAGTTGACCCACTCAACGCCTATTACGGGCTACCCGAAGAGCTCATCAGTCAGTATAAACTTGAGTCTGACAAGTACGGTGATGTATCAAATGAAGGACGAGTTCTCACACTCGAATACGAAAAGTTCTACCTCGTTACTGTCTATACACCAAACAGCAAAGGAGACCTTACTCGGCTGAAACTTCGACACGAACAATGGGATCCGGCATTTCTCGCGTACGTAAAGCGACGATCTGAAACAAAGCCAGTAATATTCTGTGGCGACTTAAACGTTGCACATCAAGAGATCGATCTCGCAAATCCAAAGCCAAATGTCGGTAAGCACGGCTTTACGACCGAAGAGAGAGAAGGTTTTGACAATATACTTGCAGCTGGATTTGTCGATACATATCGTCACTTCTATCCAGAAAAAACTGATGCTTATACATGGTGGACACATTGGGCAAATGCTCGTGAACGTAATGTCGGCTGGAGGATTGACTATTTTCTCGCCTCAGACAGCATCAAAGATGAGATCAAATCGGCAAACATCCACCCAGATATCATGGGATCAGATCACTGCCCAGTGAGCATCGAACTATAAATAGTCAGGAGAAGTTTGATAGATTCAGACTCATCAGATAAAACATTTCGTCAGATAAGTGAAACTATTCAAGCACACCTCGAAGCAAGAGACTGGCAAGACAATCCACCTCGTGGACTTGCAATATCTATAGCGCTTGAGGCAAATGAGCTACTTGAGCATTACCAGTGGGGCGACAAGCCCGTCGGTACAAAGCAAGCTCTAGCAGAAGAACTCGCCGACATATTCATTTATGCCTTCCAATTTGCTCATTCAAATGATATTGATATCCCTACAGCCATACTCGAAAAGCTCGACAAAGCCGCCAAGAAGTATCCAGCCGATCAGTTCAAGGGCAAGACGGATGATGAAAAAAATGAAGCTTGGATAAACAACAAGCTTCGTCATAAAAAACAACTTTATAGCAACCACTTGCCAAAGTCGCGAGTTGCGAGTATAACTTATATTTACCATGAATCACATCCGTTCATCTTTACCTGAAGAGCGGCGCCCAAAGGAGCTCGTACTGTTCGACGTGGACGGAACGATCATTCCTGATAACACAGATGAACTTACCGGCAAGGCTTACTGGGCTATGACTGAAGCAGGTCTTATTACTCCCTCGGAAGAGACAAAAGAAACACTCTCGACACTACAAAAGCAGTACGAAGCTCGCACACTCGAAAACCCTCGGGACTATCTCAATCCGTTGATTCTTAGCTTTGACGAACAGCTACGTGGAAAATCATGCACGCAGCTAGGAAAAATCGCCACAGAGATCGTTGCGATCGAGTACGAACAAAACGCATACCCAGAAGTTGTCGAGGAGATTCATCGGTGGCAAGAGCAGGGTGCGTATATCGGACTCATCTCTGGTTCACCCGACTTTATTATTCAAGCGCTTAAGAGGAAGATGGGGGCTGATATCGCCACCGGTACGAGATACTACCATAACCAAGGATATTATCATCAGTCACGCAGGTGCGAAACACGATCTACCAATAAAGATGCAATCGCCGAAAGGATGCTCATCGCATTAACAAAATACCGTATTCACGGACTTGGACACGCTTCAGAGAAGACACCGAAACGGCTCGGTGAGTTCGACCTGCAAGACCAATTCACACTACGCAGCAGCTACGGCGATACGCAAAGCGACTATCCTATGTTGATGATGTCCAGTGAGCCCGTCGCTGTGGCGCCAAAACAAAACCTCCGAGAACTCTATAGCGGACAACAGGGATGGAAAGTACTCCACGATACACCGGACGACCTCGCGGCATAGCTTTGCTATACTAGAGACTATGGATCTTCACCCTTATTGGCGCAAACAAACCCCCGAGACGCCACTGTTTCCTGATATTGAATGGAATAAGCCCGAGCAGCGCGCCCAAGCAGGCCGTCTTGGCATCATCGGAGGTAACAAGCTCGGCTTCGTTGGAGCTGGGGATGCTTATATGCTTAGTCTAAGCGCGGGGGCGGGTGAGGTGCGCGTACTGCTCCCTGATGTACTAAAAAAGACTGTACCGTCTAGCATCACCGAGGTTGTCTTTGGAGCAACAACACCCTCGGGAAGTCTCGGCAGAGACGCGCTAGGTGACATGAAAGCAGTCGCAGAGTGGTCAACCGGCGTGCTTCTGATTGGAGATGCGGGGCGTAACAGTGAGACGGCTATCGTCTACGAAGATTTTGTCCGAGAGTATAGTGGCCAATTAACAATTACCAGGGATGCAATTGATCTACTTCGGAGCAACCCTGAGCTCATAGCCGAACGACCAAATACACTCCTCGTTATGTCGTTCGCACAACTTCAGAAACTCTTCCAGTCAGTCTACTATCCAAAGATGCTGACATTTAGTATGCAGCTCGCACAAGTTGTCGAAGCACTACATAAGTTTACAATCACGTATCCCGCTACACTTATGGTATTTCATCAAAACAACCTCATCGTTGCACATAATGGCATAGTCACAACAACACCATGGGAAAACCCAATGGCAGTCTGGAAGGGAAGTGTTGCAACTCAAGCGGCAACTTATTTACTGTGGAGCCAAACAAAACCTCTCGAAGCTGTTACCGCAAGCCTCGCCGTATAAATTGCTTTTATTCTATAAAAGTGGTACTATATAGTTATTATGAACCTCAAAGAGTCATCTTCAGCACTGTCTTTTACGCCGGATTCCGATGAACGGATTTTTCTTGATGACCATCGTTTCGTCAATAATCAAGGTGAGATACGTCGCCATAAACTCCGTTCATACATCATACGTCATACCCTCCCAGCCCATGAGATAGCACAAACTATCGACATAGACACTGTCATCGACGAATCGAAAAAAGCCATGCGACAATTTAGAGAGCCCCTTCGCAGGCGACTCTACCTTGATAAATCATCACTACCGACGCCCATTGAGACCTCACGAGATATTGAAGCTATCTACGGAGAATCCGTGGAACTACTCGATACACTTAACTATCACTACCATCAATCACTTTCGTCTCACGACAAAGCGCAATGTCGTGGCATGCGTAGTGAAGTACTTGTATTTAGCCTCCTTGCTCGAGATATGACCGGAGAAGAGAGCGATGAGTACACCGTCATACCCTCAACAATCAAAGAAGACATTCAACCTATTCGACAGCATAGCCGTCAAGGGTATGATTGTCGACTAATCTACCGCGATTCGGGCGATACTCTGAAGCTTCAAGTAAAAACAAGTAACCACGGAGCTCAGAAGTACCGTTACGACCCGACGATCACCGTGGTTTCAGTTGAGGAGATTGCCGGCAATAGCGAGCAAGTACAGCCACTCATCGACGCCTTAGTGTCAGAGGTGGATGGTTCTGATTTTGATGAAGAAATCGTGAAAAAGTCCCAGGAACGTCTGCACTTCATACTAACAAAAGGTCATCTTATTTCATAATTTTTTAGCAACTGGTACCGCGGACCGGACTTGAACCGGTACGAGCTAATGCTCACAAGATTTTGAGTCTAGCGTGTCTACCAATTCCACCACCGCGGCACAAGTTGTTAAAAAAGTTCTCATCTATTAAAGGTTCGCTATGTATTGTATAATAAAAAGGAACAGGAATCTATAGATATGCGCCCAAATGATACATTCCAAACCCCTCAATTACCGCAGCGAGACCTGCAGGTACCTGAACGTGATGCAGCAATAAATGTCGTGCGCGGACAGCTTGATGCTCTCTATAGCGGTCAAGATTCAGCATCAGAGAGCCAAGCGACAACCACACCCCAGGCGGCATCTCCGTCGACGAGCCAACCAGCGCAGAACAGCGATAATACACAGCAGCCTGGAGAGCAATGGCAGCAGTATCACACGGCTTGGCAAAACTATTATCAAAAATACTACGAACGCTACTACACTGAGCACGTTCATAAAGCCATAAAAGACCAACCACTTGGAACTCAGGCAATTAAAGCAACCGCTCACACCTCTCAGCAGATTAGTGATGCAGTCACAGACACTCCATCGAAAGAGAAACAAGAAGCACTTCTTGATCTTAAGCAAAAACTCATCACGAACGTTGAAGAGTCTGCGAAAAAAGCACGTAAAAGTCGCCACTTCCTACCGATTGCAGCAGCGATATGTGTTGTGATAGTATTTGCATTCCTGCAGTACAACCGAGTATTGATCTCCAATGTTAAAGCGTACGTGACTCCTGGCAGCATTAACCCACAAAATATCGTCGTCGACCCAACAGCCGACGCCAAGGTAGGACCAGAACCAAAGCTCATTATCCCAAAGATCAATGTCGATGTACCGGTCGTGTATGGTGTCACCACTGACAATAACGAGCAGATGAAAGCTATGGAAGCTGGCGTTGCTCATTGGCCAGGAGCATCCTTTGCGAGCAGTATGCCAGGACAAACAGGCAACACAGTACTAGCAGGCCACTCAAGTAATGACATGTTTGATAAAGGTAAGTTTAAGTTTGTGTTTGTACAACTCGATAAACTCGACAAGGGCGACACTATCTATGCCAACTACGAAGGTAAACGATACACCTATACCGTCACAGGAAAAGACGTCGTCACGCCAACAGGATGGCAATCGGTTATCAAAGAGACAACTAAGCCAATGCTCGTACTCGTCACCTGTACTCCAATAGGAACAGCAGAGAAGCGACTGCTTATTAGTGCGGAGCAAGTTTCACCCGATCCTAACGCAGCAGCAGCCCCAACCAGCTCTCAATCGCCAGATGCGGGCGGTGGGATGCCAGGCAACTCACCAACGTTTGTCGAGCGAATATTCGGCTCACGCTAGTCAACAAGATCCAGCACAAAACCCCGCAAGAGTAGGGTAACCAACTATTACATAATATACGCCTCGTAATTGACCGGGCAGCCATAAAGCCACCCGCGAGCTTGATGGACATCTACAGCTTCTTCTGATCAATAGCTCGCTCAGAGTGTTTGGTCGATAATTACTAGAGTTGCGCTAGTTCAGTATCAGTGTACCCCGTGAAAGCGCAAATCCCTTATCTGTTCGGACAATTCCATAGACGTATTTATTATCTGAGCTGAGTGTTACCGAAAACCCCTCCGCTACGGGCATAATATCTTGTTGATTCGCTCCGTCAAACTCTAGAAAACGTAGCATATCACCGCGATCGCTCCAGAGGACGTAATCATCAAGCCAGTGCAGTTCTCGAGCTGCTGTAGTAGGCTTAGTAAACTTAGTCTCATCTGCGCGTCGTAGCTCAATATCATAAACAAGATGACTATCAGGCGACTGAGCCACAACGAACCTTCCGCTGCGCGTAATTCCAAGCTTCTGTACATCACCAGGGACAGTCTGCTTAGATACGACCGTCAATTCACCCTTGTCGGCATCGTGAGGGAGAGTGCCTTTTAGGATATCAAGGGATGTGCCGTGAACAATAGCAACATATCGCACGCCGTAGTACTCTCCAAATGCCATCCGTAGCTGCAAGCCATCGTTATCATACGTTTCAATCGTCTGCGGCGCTTTCATGTCTTCACGAACATACCCGACATGACGCTTCTCAGTAGCATCAAGCTTCGTCGAATAGACAACTGTCTCATCCTTAAAGACAGAGAAGTCATCAACATTAGTCACAAGTGGACGTGAGAGCGTTTGATCGTCAAGATTAACCTTACGCACAATGTCATCAGTTCGAATAAACAATGTCCGACCATTATTATCACCAAATATCACTTTGGATGCATCGACACCAAAACTTGTCGTCACATTGACCGACTTCGTAGGGTCAGCACGATCAAGAATCAGCCATTCAACTTTTGACGTGTCATACGTGCGCTTAAGCAGCGCAAATCGATTATCACCACTCCATGTCTCGAGCGAAATAGTACTTGGCGCCTCACTCGCCGCAGCAGTCAAGATGTCGTTTGGCAATGTAAGCGTCGTATACTCTACAGCTTTGTTTTGCAGGTTTGCAAGAAGCATTGAAGAGGACCCAGCTTCGGTCTGCAAAAGCATCCACTTGCGATCAGAAGAGGCGAGTGCGCCTGTCAACGTAGGAAAATCCCGAAGCGACTCAGTTTTGACTTCATTTGGAATAAGTCGTGCATAGCTGAGCCATACGATGCTGCCAGCTCGGACATTCGCCGTTTTGTGCCATGCTCGATAGTCTGCCAGCTCCATCTTTACCGCGTGACTCGAAGCAGACACGCTCGATTTCGTAGGCGTACGCGCCGGAAGAGCAGCTTCATCAAGCGTTACGCGAGCACCCGATGGGGTAGTAGCGAACTGCAAAAGCCCTCCTTGCTCGATACGACCATCCGTACGATTAAACGAGTAGCCCAAAATAACTAACATTAATATAGAAACAATAACAACAACAGACGTTGTCATGAGGCCGTAAACAAGGAATCGCACGATAAGTTGGCGCTTTTGAGATGAGTGGTGTTGCATACTAGTCATTATAACGTATTTCGTATTAAATAATGCTTGCAAAAACACCGTATCCCACCTAAGATAAATAGTAACAAGTGCGAAAACATAAGCACATTGGGTAGAAATAAGGGGAATCATAGGGATGAGCGAAAAACAAACAATTACTGTGAATGGTCGTCAATATGACACGCGCACTGGTCTTGTTGTGAGCGAGATGACAGCTGCCGCTGCAGCCCCACAGCCAAAAGTAGAGACTCGGCCAAAGCCGACAGCCAAAGCTCCTGCCGCCCATCGCTCCTCTCAGACGGTTACCTCGATGAACATCCATACGAAGACTCAACGCTCCCAAACACTCAATCGAAAAGTAACAAAACGCCCTACGCCTACTGTGACTTCAAAAACCCATCCAAGCATCCCTGCAAAGAGTCGTGTACGAGCAATCGATGGCATGACGATCCAAAAAAGTAGCCAAATCACAAAATTCGCTCCGCACCCAGTAGCTGTTAAGATGCCCGTAGCTGAGCCCGACCATGCGCCAGCGCCACATCCATACGTCACAAAAGCACACGCACTTAGTGAGGTGAAAGCTCAATCTCGTACTCATCAGTCGCATACAGTCCCTGTCTCATCACGCAAAGTCACGACAACGCCAGTAAAAAGTGAAGCGATCCAAAAAGCAATTGAAAACAGCCGTAAGCAGCCAAAAGCAGCCAAAAGTCGTTTCCTCAAAAAACACCCTCGCACAATGAGTATCGTCTCCGCCTCAATCGCACTCGTACTCCTCGGCGGTTATCTCACATATCTTAATATGCCAAGCCTATCTGTGCGCGTCGCAGCAGCTCAAGCAGGTATTGATGCCTCATACCCAAATTACCGTCCAGACGGATACAGCCTTAGTGGTACTGTCGCCTACGACAAGGGTGAAGTAAGTATGAAATTTGCCGCAAACAGCGGTCCGCAAAACTTCACGATCAAGCAAACAAAAAGCAACTGGGACTCAGCAGCAGTACTCGACAAATACGTTTCAACAAAAGCAGGCGTCAACTACATCCCTTACACAGAGCGAGGTCTCACTATCTATACCTACGATGGCAACGCTGCGTGGGTCAATGGTGGTATTCTTTATACAATCGAAGGCGACGCACCACTCTCAAGTGAGCAAATTCGTCGTATCGCAACAAGTCTGATCTAGCCACAGAGAACAGCTATATTCTACTAGAGGTCGTAACCTGATATAATCAGAGTATATGACTACTATCCGCACTCGTTTCGCTCCTAGCCCTACTGGTTTTATGCACGTCGGTGGCGTGCGAACGGCATTATTTGCCTGGCTCATCGCCCAGCAATCAAACGGAACATTCTTGCTTCGCATTGAAGACACAGACAAAGTACGCGAAGTAGAAGGAAGCATCCAACAAATCGAACAAAGCTTGCGCTGGCTTGGTATCGACTGGAAAGAGGGTATTGATGTCGGTGGCGAACATGGCCCGTATCTTCAGTCAGAGAGACTCAATATCTATAGGCAATGGGCACAAAAACTCGTCGACCAAGGACGCGCATACGCTGACCCATACACAAAAGAAGAGCTTGAGGTTTTTCGCGAAAATGCAAAAGCAAGCAAGCAACCTTTTCTGTATCGCAATCATCGACCTGAACAGCCACCTGTATGGGACGGCACTCAGTCGCTTCGCTTTAAGTCAGATCCAAAAGCGTATAAATGGCAAGACGCAGTTATGGGCGAGCTCTCGACCGGGCCGGAAGCGATCGATGATTTTGTCCTCATGAAATCAGACGGCTACCCAACCTATAATTTCTGTCACATCATCGATGACATGCTGATGGGAATCACTCATGTTCTTCGTAGTCAAGAATTTATCAGCAGTACGCCAAAATTCTTAAATCTCTATGATGCACTTGAGATTACCCCTCCAGTACTTGCAACCCTTCCGTACGTCATGGCAATCGACGGCAAAAAAAAGCTTGGCAAACGTGATGGCGCGAAAGATATTCTCGACTACGGAAAAGAGGGGTACTTACCTGAAGCGATGATGAACTTCTTGGCAACACTTGGCTGGAATGACGGCACCGAGCAAGAGGTCTTTACGGCGACAGAGCTCATAGAAAAGTTCAGCCTCGATCGTGTCCAGAAATCGCCAGCGCGTTTTGACGAACAACGCCTACTGTGGCTCAATGGCCAACACATTCGTCTCCTAAGCCTTGACGCACTCTACGAAAGAGTAGTAGATTTTTGGCCAGAAAGCGCCTCAACGTCAACGAAAGAACATAAAACAGCCGTCCTTAGTCTCGTCCAAGACCGCCTTAAGACATTAGCCGATCTTTCTGTCGCGAGCAACTACTTCTTCGAAACACCAACGCCGAACTGGTCAATGGCCGACGACAACAAGCAACTACGCAAACTCGATCAAGAAGAACGAAAAAACCTTTTATCTCAAGCATTAACAGCCCTAGAGCAAAGCGACTTTGATGCCTCATCTGTTCAAGACACCCTCAACCAACTTCTTGAAACGACAGGTCAAAAACCTGGTATATTATTTAGCCTTGTTAGACTTGCGGTATCGTGGGCACCTTTTAGCCCAGCACTCCATGATACAATAGCGACCCTCGGAAAAGATGAGACACTCACAAGAATCTCAGCTGCCATAGAGACAGCGTAGCGCCACGCACCAGGTTAAAATACCACCACTACTGAAGCGTGTCTGTTATAATAACCATAAGCATGAATAGCGATCGTAAAAAGCCAAAGCTTCTAGCAAAAATTCATCTCTGGGTCCACAATCACCACACTGCAGCCTATGCGATTGCAGCCGCCGGTGTCCTCATTGCGTCTCTTTTAGTAGGCTTTTTCATTATGTATAAAAAACCACAAAAAAGTGACCCCACTCCTAGCCCTGCAGTAGTAAAAAAAGCTGACCCTCCCCAGAAGTTCTACTCTCCTCTCAGTGGTAAAGAAGTAGCTGACCTTGCAGCAACAACCCAGCCCGTGACTGCAATTATGATCGAGAACAGTCCCGATGCACGTCCACAATCAGGCATAAAAGACGCAAGTGTCGTCTTTGAAGCAATCGCTGAAGGTGGAATAACACGATTTCTTACTCTGTTTCAACAAGACAAGCCAGGACTTATAGGTCCAGTCCGCAGTCTTCGACTTTACTACGTCGACTGGCTTGCGCCGTTCAACGCTAGTGTCGCCCATGTCGGTGGAAGCAAATTTGCTCTCGATGAAATACGAAATGGCAATTACCGTGACATTGATCAGTTCTTTAATGCCGCCACGTACTGGCGAGCAAACGATCGCTACGCTCCACATAACGTTTATACGAATTTTCAAAAACTAGATACGCTCAACCAAGCAAAAGGCTACAACACCTCTAACTTCACCGGCTTTAGCCGTAAAGACCCTCAACCAAGCGCAGAACCGACGGCAAACACTATCAATGTCACGATTAGCGGCCCCCTCTACAATAGTAGTTACGTCTATGACAAAGCATCAAATACCTACGCCAGGTCGCAGGCCGGAGCGCCGCACCTTGACAGGGAAGCGGGGCAGATCACTCCGACGAGCGTGGTTGTTCTGAAGACGACCATGCAAAAAGTCATGGAAGATGGCTACCGAGAGCAAATCGTCACGACCGGAAGTGGTCAAGGTGTTATCTTCCAGGACGGCGTAGCTACCGAGATATCATGGCACAAAAAAGATCGTGCAAGTCAGTTAACATTTACCGATTCGGCCGGAAAAGACGTCCCGCTAAATAGAGGACAGACTTGGGTCACTGCCGTACCAGTCAATGCAGGAGGAGCAGTTTCATGGAAGTAATCGAAAACGAATCAATTGATGCTGAGCGCGAGATAGAAAACTATTGGCATATTTTTTTAAAGCGATCCCTTACGATACTCAGTGCTGTTGAAGTGATAGTCAGTATTATTATTGTCAGCACACTCATGCTGACAAACGTCATTCCCGCAACGCTGTTTTCATTCATCTTGATCCTTCTTGTCACGACAATATGGCTTGTCACTGTAAATGTCTATTTATTTAAATTTCTCGTCAAGCCGTTTAGAGACTTGGTCAGCGCGGTTGTTCACGTAAGTAGCGGCACAGCTCGAGCGATTCCACCAAACCCAAACTTTTACCACTACGACAAGGATGGATTCAAGGAAATACTACAGTCAGTCTATGAACTCTCCGTGAAGCGTACACAGCCAAAAAAGCACATTACATCACTCGACGAGCAATTGACACAAGGGCTCAATCACACTACGACAGGTGTTATCGTACTCGACAAGAAGCGTCAAGTCATCTATGCAAACAATGCCGCGCCAACACACATCGACTCAGAAGGCAAGCGAGTTCTGGATCTTATTTTTCCAGACAATAGCAACCTCGATACATGGCTCGATAAGACCGAATCATCTCTCCGCTCGGAGAACCAATGGAGTAGGGTAGCTAATAAGCCGCTCGGAGATACAGATCGACGATTATACGATGTTGCCGCGTCATACCAAAAAAACAATGCCGCCGAAACAGTTATCACGCTATTTGACCGTACAGATCTTTATGCTCCAGAAGAAGACGACCTCGACTTTATATCATTTGCCGCTCACGAACTCCGAGGGCCGATTACTGTCATTCGTGGCTACCTCGATGTTCTTGAAGATGAACTATCGCCGGTCCTAAAGAACGACCAAGCCGAACTCATGCAGCGCCTAATCGTATCGTCAAACCGACTCTCGACATACGTCAACAACATCCTCAACGCCTCGCGCTTTGATCGACGGCACTTCAAGGTACACCTAAACGAAGAGACGCTGAACTCTATATATGACAGCATCAAAGACGATATGCAGCTACGTGCCGCATCTCAAAACCGTCTCCTTACTATCGATATTCCAAAAAGCCTACCTACCGTCGCAGCAGACGCCAACAGTGTCGGTGAAGTCCTAAGTAACCTCATAGACAATGCCATCAAGTACAGCAACGAAGGTGGCCTCGTACAGGTCGTCGCACGGCCAATCAGCGGTTTTGTAGAAGTGTCGATCATTGATCGTGGTATTGGCATGCCAAGCAATGTTATCCAAAACCTATTCCATAAATTCTACCGCTCTCATCGCTCACGCGAGACTGTTGCGGGAACCGGTATCGGCCTTTACATATGCAAGGCGATTGTGGAATCGCACGGTGGTATCGTTACCGCACGTAGCGCCGAGAGAGAAGGCTCGACCTTCACATTTACACTTCCGATCTACGATACAGTTGCAGATAAACTAAAAGCAGACAATAATAGTAATGAAGCACTTATCGATCAGGGCAGCGGCTGGATAAGAAATCATTCAATGTATAGGGGATAACAATAATGGCAATCAAAACAATTTTATGCATCGAGGACGATCGCTTTATCGGTGAAATGTATGTTCGTAGCCTCAAAAAAGCTGGTTACGAAGTCGACTGGCTTGTGGGCGGCAATGACGGGCTCATTGCTGCTAGAAACAAGCATTACGACCTCATACTCCTCGACGTCATGCTTCCAGAGCGACGTGGCAATGAAATCCTCGACTCACTCCGTGGCGGCAAAGAAGATCTCATACCAGACACAAAAGTCATCGTCCTCACAAACTTTGAGCAAGACGACGAATCCCGTATGGCCATGGAACATCATGCCGATGGCTATCTCATCAAAGCAGAGATTACTCCACGAAAACTACTTTCTGTTATCGACGGCCTGAGCTAGACAAAATTTCTCACCTCTGCTAAAGTAGGTGAAGTTACGGTCCCGTCGTCTAACGGTTAGGACACCAGGTTCTCATCCTGGCAATCGGAGTTCGATTCTCCGCGGGATCACCAAAAGAGAAGATTGCACATTCAGTGCTGAAAAGAGTTCGTTTACCCCTGGTAATACGGACTCTTTTTGAGTTCCAGCTTTTATTTCTTCGTAGGTTGGCACTTTGTCGAATAGAACGCTGAAATATTGGGCTTTGAGGCTTGGATTGCAGAGGTCAATTAGCAGTTCGTGCAGGTGTTCCATAAAATATTTGATGTAGGCGACAATCTTATGAATATCGACCGCTTCGGCGTCTCGACTGGCAGTTTTTTTACTTACCTCAAGCTTAGCGATTTCCTCGTCAGTCTTTACTAGGTCGGCCTCAAGCATTTCAATAGCTGTTACCGAGCTAACGATCTTAATCTTATCGACGATGGCATATTTCTGCTGTACAAGGCTGTCTATGCGCTTCTGAATGGCTTTTGCATCCTCTTTGACACTCTCATGCTTTTTCTCCCATACCGTCATGACGGCATCTGTGAGCGCGTCGAGCTTTTCGGTGCTAACGGAAATGCTTTTGACGAACTCAGCAATAGTCGTCTCAAACTCTTGCTTTGGTATTCGGTAGTAGTGACCGTGGTTGCTACAGTGATATGCAGGGTAGTATTTACCCATCTTGCCGCGCGACGCACTACCAAGCAGCGGATTGTGGCATGTAGGGCAAGCAATGAAGCGACGGTAGGCAAACTCATCATTATGCACACCTTTCCTGGCTTTCTCGTCGGGTCGGACTTTCAGGCTTGTCATTTGTCCATTTCTCCTTGACGACACCAGCATAGATAGGGTTTTCTAAATAGCGGTTAATTTTAGTCATTTCTAACGGATTACCGCCTTTTGTGCCGATAATCTTTGAACGATCACTATTATCTCTAACGTAGGTTTTACGTGTTCTAAAACCAAGTTCGTTCATTTTATCGACTATCTGACGATCACTCATCGTACCCAATGCTTTTAGCTCGTACATCTTACGTATAAGCAGTGCTTCACCAGGGTGGGGCTTGAGTATAGTGCGCTTGCCGTGGCGCGTTTCAACCTTTTCGCTCATGAAGCCAAACGGTGGCTGTCGCATCCAGTAGCCCACTTGTGTATAGCGTATTTCTGCGCCAATCATACGGCTCATAATATCGCGTAGCTCATCTTTGGCGCGTTCGGCTTTGAGTATCTCGGTCTTCTTGCTTGGTGAGTATTCGCTCCATTTGTAGGTAAAGCCGAGGTGGTCGAGGGTATTGACCTTTTCAGCGCTAATCACGCCATAGACATCAACGAGAGAAACGCCGCAAGCATCAAGCTGTTCTTTGAGGTCTTCGTAAATACGCGAGCCGCCACGGGTAAAGCGGTCGATTGACTTGATAATAAAATATTTAATCTGGTTCTTCGGGTCTTTACAATAGTCGATAGCTTCTTGCATCGGCTGTTTGACTTTTGAGCCTGATTCTAGGAATGCAAAATATTTACGGATAGGCATATTGCGAGATTCGCCGTAGCGGTCAATCTGTTCTTTTTGGGCATCAGGCGAGTCGCCATCGCGACCTTGTTTCTCTGTTGATACACGGATTGCACCGACGGCATAACTTCGGGGTAGGTTAGCACTCATCGGGTGCTCCAGACTTTGCGAGCAGCGCTTGGCCGTTTGCTTGGTCAGCCTCGATATGCTCGACGATAAGTCGAGCGATAAACTCGAGGCGTTCCTCGGTGGTCATCGCTGTATGTAGCGGATCAATCGTTGGATTCTTGTTCTTTGAGCCTTTTCTTCTACCCATGATTTTGCCCTCCGTAAGTATGTACTATACTTATATCTATAGTTTACTATAGATATAGTTGTAATACAACACTTTTCGAGGACTTTTTTAACATTTTATACCCCAGTAAATGGTGTGTTCTCGGTATCATTTTCAAGTGTGTCGATAACAGAGGTGAATACCGTTAGGCTATCCGTCGCTGTCTGTAAGAGCTTTTTGCGTAGCCGTTTCTCGCCGGCAATACTCGTACAGACGACAATCACCTCAGGATAGTCGCTATCAGTCGAGGCCCATTCACCAGATTCTTGGTGCTCGGCGTAGTTTTTAATCTTCTTCGCAAGGACAAACGAGGGCGTCGCGTCGTCGTATAGATCAACGAAATAATGCCGCACACGGTCTCTCATAATAGACAAATATAGGTCAGGTAGGGGATGCGGAAAGTAGTCGTAATCGGACAATTCACTGCGAGTAAATATTTTCACTTCTTCACCGTAATAGGCTTTGAGCACCTGCGCCGTACGACAGACTGCCAAACAAAAGTCAACGAACTTCTCGGACGCCTTCGGATCGTTATACATCATTTTGATTATTTGTGGCTCAGCTACGCCGATTGATTTTAGGTACGACAAGCCTTTTGCTGTCGAATGATAGGCTGCGAACTTGCCTCGCAATTTGTATGTATTGTCATACCGTCGATACAGGTAACCTTGCTTTTCAAGCGTCGCCAAACGTGATCTCGTTACTTGTAAATGCTTTTGATTCTCAGCTTTCGCCAGCAACTCCGACGTCGTGAAACGATACCGGTACAGTAGCACTAACGCAGCTACTTGTCCTTTATTTAGCTTTCTCTCTTTCTTCTTTTCTTCTACACTCTTCATATATTCTTCTCTCTTTCTCTATATTATATAGAATGAGTAAAAAAATGAAATAACAGATATCAATACATATAAATTATATTCTTTCGTAAACATAACAAATAACTAATTACAGACTATCAAATCAAACAACAATTCGATAGCAAACAAGGCAGCTGTGACGATTGCAAGCGAGTGTAAGCGAGCTTGTAGTGGTCATAGCTGACGGTACTTAGCGGTTCATTTATTTGGCCAATAGTGCGTCAGTCGTGTACGTTCTGTCCACCGGACAGTACGTGCCGGCTGGCGTACGATTGCGACAAATAATAAGACAATAATCAACCGATGCGTGGCGTAGCCACGTCCTGGACATGATTCGTTCTTGCACGCGAAACCTCCACTTGCACTTTAGGGCAATGTGGATGGTTGAGTGGGTAAGTACGGAGCGTGTCGTTGCATCTGAACTGGATGCACGATGCGGATAGCTCCAACGGAGCTGTTCGCATGGTGTGGCCAGTGAGCTATCTATTTAGTTCTATGGCGGCTTTCACTAGCTCGCTATACGCTGCCTTATCTAGCGTACTGTCGGTAAACAGTTTCACCGTTCGCATAGCTTTATTATCGGTTTCTTCAAATAAGTTGTTCGGGTCATTCAGCTGTACGCCCTTGAAGAAGTAGATATTTATCCAGTCTTTGGCACAGTACCACTTGAGTAAAGCTTGCCTGTTGTAGCTAAAATACGGATTTTGCCATTTTATCTCGCCTTCAATATCAGAGCTTGCGTCGTGTTGTATTGTCAATAATTCCTGGCAAGTTTTATGCTGCCAGTCAGTGGCTAAATTATCAATAAAATCTTGGACGGATTGCATAAATATATTTTAACACTTTGAATCGTTATTCCGGCGGGCCTTTTTACGTCATGCCTAGGACGTAACGAAAACCGAGGCGCTAATACTCCTCGGCTAACATGATAGTGACAACTCGTTTACATCTCAGATCGAGTGGATCGCACTAGTACTGCAAATCCTCGTCGTAATAATCGATCTTCCAAAAGATTTTGTGGCCGGCGACTTTCAGCGAGCCAAAATCATGCTCACCGTACGGATCGTTATCTTCGGTAAATTTATTGAAGTTTCGCACTGCGGTGTAGATATCGCCAACTATCGATGGCTCGAGCGATACCACGCCAGCTGATGTCAGATAGCTCATTACATTTCGACGAGCTGCGTCGTTTAACGTTGCTATTTTTGCTGATGTGCTAGTGTCTTGCATAAGACCTCCTTGTAATTCTTGAGAGGACTTTCTGCCTCTCTGTCGAGTAGGCTCAGGATGAATCCACGAGGGTCAAGGTGGAGCGCCCCTTGACGTTTACCAATGGGACGAACGACCTTGATGCGGTTCGTTCACCCGTATAATGAAGAGACAGAGAGAGGAAGCCTCTTCCATGCCAGCACTATTGTTTGCAGAATAGACATCATAGTTCCGTACGGCATGGCTTTTAGGGCAGTTTTACGTCATGCCCTAGGACGATGTGCTATTGATTGCACACGGCTATTTCGTGCCAGCTGACTCTGCCGAGAGAAGTGGCGAGTAAGTCGCCAGCGATACCTATCTGTTCGCTATCGGCGATAAACCGAACGTATTGCTCGATTTCCTCGGCTTGTTCGTCTGTAGTGTCGAAGTTCTTGATGATACTGCAAAGTTCGTGGTAGTAGCACTCTTCGTTTGTAAGCCACAGGTTCACCACCCATGTCTCTCGATTACACCACCCGTTATACTCGGCGGTTACCGTTGATGATTGCATAGTTGCTGCGTAAGTCATGTCTTCCTCCTTTACTTTACGTAACGGAGTTATCTGACGGGGCCGCATGGCAATGGTGTCACAGGTGGAGATTCCGCTTGAAAATAGCAATAAAAGAAAAGAAAACAATTATTTTCAGGAGTGAATACTACCTTGACGCCGTTGCTCGACCCGTATAATTGATCAGTACGTGAAGTAAGGAGTTAAAAAATAGTCAGTTTCCTATATAATCAGCCATAGGAAGGCTCATGTTTCACGCTCTGCGAGAAAACAGGAGTCTTCTTTTTATATATTTAATCTGCTTGACGCAAATACCCCTAGGGGGGTATAATTAAATTATGAAGAAAGAAATGAAACCACGCGCGATTCGTCGTCTGAAAATCATTGAAGGTCAGATTCGCGGTCTACAAAAAATGGTCGAAGAAGATAAATATTGTATCGACATTATCACCCAAGCTTCAGCGATTAAAGAGGCGCTGTCGAGTGTTGAAGACTTATTGTTAGAAAATCACTTAAGCACCCATGTCATTCACCAGGTAAGAAGCGGCAACGAGGCGCAAGCTACCGAAGAGATTCTGAAAGTATATAAATTGAAGCGCAAGAAATAGCTATAGGTATTTAGGAGGGATAGAAAATGGCAAAATATACATGTCCGATGCATCCAGAGGTTATCAGCAATGAGCCGGGGGTATGCCCGAAATGTAATATGAATCTAGTATCTGATGATGATACGGAAGACGAAACCAACGGTGATCATGACCATAGTAATCCATCGGCCACCGCGCATGGCAGCGTATACGTTTGTCCAATGCATCCAGATGTCACATCAGATAAACCGGGTATGTGTCCGAAATGCCACATGGCGCTTGAGAAGACTAAACGATCATCGCACGACCAACATGACGATCACGACAAGCATGCTGGCCACAATCCAAACATGTTTAAGCAGAAGTTTTGGCTTAGCCTCCTCCTGACCATTCCGACACTGATATTTTCACCGATGGTACAGAGTTGGTTTGGGGTTCATTTGGCATTTGCTGGTAGCGAATACATTCCGGCAGTGTTTGGCATTATTATATTCTTTTACGGTGGCTTGGTATTCCTCAAGAGTGCAAAAGCGGAGCTTGCAGCTCGGCAGCCGGGTATGATGACGCTGATTTCAATGGCGATTACCGTTGCGTTTATCTATAGCAGCCTCGTGACGCTCAAGCTCGTCAGTGGTATGGACTTCTGGTGGGAGCTGGCGACATTGGTAACGATTATGCTGCTCGGCCACTGGCTGGAAATGGCGTCGGTGGAAAGTGCACAAGGCGCACTCAATGAGCTTGCCAAGCTGCTACCCGATGAAGCAGAGCTGGTTGAACATGGGGAAAGCCGCAAGGTCTCAGTGAGCCAGCTTAAAGTAGGTGATGCCGTCTTGGTTCGCCCTGGCGCGCAGGTTCCGGTAGATGGAAAAGTTATCAAGGGCGAGTCTGAAGTTAATGAATCAATGCTGACTGGTGAGTCAAGGCCGGTGAAGAAAATAGTCGGAGCTGAGGTTATCGGTGGGACGATCAATGCAAACGGCGCCTTGACGATTGAAGTCACGAAAGTTGGCGGTGACACGGCGCTGGCTGGCATTATGAAACTTGTCGAGGACGCCCAGACGAGCAAGTCAAAGACGCAGGTACTCGCAGACAAAGCGGCCTTCTATCTCACATTTGTTGCGCTTGGTGCAGCGCTCCTCACATGGATAGGCTGGTGGATAGCTGGTGCGTCGGCAGGGTTTATTTTTGAGCGAGTTGTCACGGTACTGGTGATTGCCTGTCCGCATGCACTGGGTCTAGCTATTCCGCTCGTCACGGCTATCTCTACCACACTAGCGGCAAAGAATGGGCTGCTGGTACGTGAACGAATGGCACTCGAATCAGCACGCAATATAGATGTCGTGTTATTTGATAAGACCGGCACACTCACTAAGGGTGAACAAGGTGTGGTTGATATCCTCGCTAAAGACAAAGGTCGCACCTTGAGTCTTGCCGCCGCACTCGAACGCGAATCAGAGCATCCGATTGCAAAAGCAATTTTCCAGTATGCACACGGTCAAAATGTGCCGGAAACTCACGCCACTGACTTTTCGGCACTTTCTGGCCGTGGTGTACGAGCTAAAGCCGGTGGCAAAATGGTATATGTGGGTGGTCCGAGGTTACTTGAAGAACTGAAACTAAAGCTTGATAGCGAGTTACAAAAAGCGGCAGAAGAAGCCTCAACTGATGGAAAAACGGTCGTGTATGTCGTCGAGGATAAGACCGTTCTCGGCGCAATCATGCTGGCTGATGTTATCCGCGAAGAGTCCAAAGAAGCCGTCGCCCGACTGCATGATATGGGCAAACGCGTTGCTATGCTGACCGGCGACAGCAAAGGCGTGGCGGCATGGGTAGCCAAAGAACTCGGTATTAAAGAGTACTTTGCCGAAGTCCTGCCAGAGAATAAAGCCGAAACAGTCAAGAAATTACAGGCTGACGGCAGCCGGGTGGCTATGGTCGGCGACGGCGTGAATGATGCGCCAGCACTGACACAAGCTAATATTGGCATTGCGATTGGCGCTGGTACTGATGTTGCGATTGAATCGGCTGGTATCGTACTCGCGAGCAGCGACCCGCGCGGCGTGGCAAAAATCGTCACGCTTTCAAAAGCGACGTATCGTAAGATGCTGCAAAACCTTGCCTGGGCGACCGGCTACAACGCCCTCGCTATCCCACTAGCGGCTGGTGTTACCTCGGGAATTGGGTTTGTTCTTTCGCCAGCACTCGGCGCAGTCCTGATGTCACTTTCAACGATTATTGTCGCCATCAATGCACAGTTCCTACGACGAATAAAATTATAAGGAGGCAGTATGGACAACCACGACGAACATGAACACCATCATCATCACGACAGTGAGGCAGCCGATATCCCAGTAGATCGTATGGCCATCTGCCCAGTAACAGGTGGCGCTATTGATACAGCAGAGGCTGAAAAACTCGGACATTTCAGAGATGTTGATGGTAAACGAATTTATTTGTGTTGCGCCACATGCGTTCAGCTATTCGATAAGAACCCTGAGCAGTATACCGATCATCATCTGGGTCATGAACATCACCACCATATTCCGACAACAGCGACGCTCCGATTAAAGGAAAAAGAACACCTGACAGATAATATCTGGGCATTTCGTTTCACCGCTGACCAACCTTTGTCGTGGACTCCGGGGCAGTTCATCCGCATTGAAATCCCTCACGATAACCCTGATGAAGAAGGTACAAAACGATGGTTTACTATTTCATCAACGCCACATGATGGTTTTATTCAAGTCACCACTCGTGTTACCAGCACGACATTTAAGCAAGCGTTGGCCGCTCTTGCAGTTGGAGATGAAGTACAACTCATTGAGCAGCCGGACGGCGATTTCGTTTGGCAAGAAAGTGATAAGCCGTTAGTGTTCATCGCAGGTGGCATCGGCATTACGCCGTTTTATAGCATGTTAAAAGCACGGGGTCATAGCGGACAGCCGGTGTCGGCAACGCTTATTTATAATGGTCGAACTGATGAGTTACCATTCAAAGTGGAGTTTGAAGAAGCCAGCAGGCGACATCCAGAGTTTAAGGTGCACTATGTTATCGGAGAGCAGCTCACTACCGAAAAACTCACAGAACTCGTGCCCAATATTAGTTCGTCACAGGTTTATATTTCAGGTGCCGAGTCAATGGTGGAGGCCCTTGGTAAGCAATTAGAAGATAACGGGTTGAGTAGCGATAGTCTCCATCAAGATTTCTTCCCTCACTACAGCGAGGCAAACTACTAGAAATATGACGCTTAGAGCAAAGTACGGTAAAATAGAGATATGAAACGAGTCTTCCATGGAGTTGTTTCCGTATTTATGCTCACAGTACTTAGCGTACTGTCATTAGGTATACATGCAGCCGCATTACAGCCTATGAGCAGCATGGGACACTCAATGGGCGGCGCATCTCATCAGACGAGTTCGTCAAGTTGTTTTACTGCCTGTACCAAAGCAACTCTTCACAAAGATGAGGTTATCAAGGAGGCTGACAAAGACGAGGACGACCAGCCACAACCTCCATTCTATGTTCAGTTCCAAACATCGCCCCTCTTGGCCCTTGAAGAAAAACACGGTCAAGAGACAAGAGCTGCCCTAGATAGAGAACCACCTCCTGATAGCACGCCAGCTTATATAAAGCTCGCAGTCTTTCGCGCTTGAGAGTAGCTATTTACGAAAATACCGTTAAATAGCTAACTTAGGAGTATCTATGAACAATAAGAAATTATTTACTATCATTGCTGTTGTGCTCGTGCTGGCAGTCGCTGGCGGCGCGCTCTACTACGGCCTGCGTGGCAACACGACTAAATCAAATACGGACAGCATGTCCGGCATGGATATGGATGGTTCAAAAAACAATGATTCGCTCGTTGATACCAATAGTGCTACGTACAAACAGTACGCAGCCATGAGTGGTGAGACATACGACCGTAATTTCATCGCCAATATGATAGCCCACCACCAAGGTGCTGTTGATATGGCGAAGCTAGCACAGAAAAATGCCAAGCACCAAGAGTTGAAAGATATGGCGAACGACATCATCTCGGCTCAAGAGGGTGAGATTAGTCAGATGACGGCTTGGCAAAAAGAATGGGGTTATCCATCGACAAGTGCCGACAACATGATGGATCACAGTGCTATGGGTATGATGGATGAGATGGCTGGTATGAACAGCGCCCTGGAGGGAAAGACGGGTGATGAGTTTGACAAAGCTTTTATCGAGCAGATGATCATGCACCACCAGTCGGCTATCGACATGGCTGCTCCTGGTGAGAAAAACGCACAGCACCAAGAACTAAAAGATCTTACCAAAGCTGTCGTTTCTGCTCAGACACAAGAAATCAAGCAAATGAAGCAGTGGCAAAAAGATTGGGGCTATGAAAATTAGAACCCTCCCCGCTGTATTGGCAGTTGTTATTCTTGGTTTTACTGGAGCGGTCATTGCTGCAAAGGCAAACAAACCACCGGAACCACCACGTCCAGGGGTTGAACAAAGTGACCACGGCCGTGAACATGTGGACAGCAAGAAGTATGGCGGCGACCAGCCGCCAACTTCTGGTGCTCACGCAAACCCTGTTTCGTGGGGCGTGTACGATACAGAAGTCCGCGACGATCAACTGGTACACAATATGGAGCATGGGGGAATCTACATTTCATACCAACCAAGCCTACCGAAAGACCAAGTTGATAAATTGACCCGACTTTTGTCAGCACCTTTTGCGAATCCAAAGTTTCAACCAACCAAGATAGTACTTGCACCAAGAGCAACCAATAAATCGCCGATAGAATTAAGCTCATGGCGCAGGAGTGAAACATTACTGGCGTATGATCAGCAAAAAATAGAAGACTATGTTGCGCGTAATCTGGGCAAAAGCCCCGAACCGCTTGCACGATAGGCCAAGGAGGTAAAAATATGCGAAAGATAGTTGTAGGAACGATTATTGTGCTCGCAGTCGGAGCAGCAGCAATAGGCTGGTGGTTTTCACAAAACCAGTCAGCTTCCGCTCCAGAAAGTAAGCCGATGCCGTCAGCAAGTAAAAGTGAGAAACCGGCTAACCCAAACGAGCATAACTACATGGATACTGATTTTGCGAAGAAAATGATCGTCCATAATCAGCAGGGTATCCAGATGGCGGACATCGCGAAGAAAAATGCGAGCGACGACAAAGTTCGCCAACTGGCGGTACGTATCAGCGATGAGCTAACGAGTGACACCAAACAGTACATTAACTGGCTTACCGAGTGGAAAGAGACATATTTCAATCTGTCTGATCTTCCTGAGATGGAAGGCCACGATATGTACCCGACTCATCCTGGGATGGCAAACCTCAGTGATCTGCGTGAACTTGAATCTACTACAGGCAGTTCGGTAGATAAGCTATTCTTGCGCTTGATGATTGCCCATCATGAGGGTGCAAATGAAATATCAAACGCAGAGTATTTAAAGGGCATGCAGTTTGGTCAGATGATAAATATCAAGAACAAGACCGTGAAAAAACAAACCGAGGAAATACAGACAATGAAACAATTACAAGCTAAAGGAAATTAGATGAGGTTATATGAAGAATAAAATATTTATCACTGCGATTGTCGTACTTGCGATTGCCGCAGCTGCCGTTTGGTATTTTGTGGTTTTTTCAGTAAAACCAGTACCTGAAGGGGCGCTACAGACAAGCAACACGACAGTAGATGAAAAGAAACAAGAACCCGCAAGCGATAATAAATACGCAAACTTAAAGGGAGATGCATTTGATGAGGCGTACATTGCCGACATGCTGGCTCACCACGAAGGTGCTCTGAATATGTCAGAACAAGCAATGGCAGTTACTGCTCATGAGGAGATTCGCACACTCGCAAGTAATATTGTACAGAGTCAAAGCACGGAACTCATAAAAATGCGAACATGGCAAAAAGAATGGGGCTATAAAGAAACGATGAGTGGTGGTCATGGTAGCCATGGCGGTGCTGACATGGACATGGGCGGAGATATGATAGAGATGCAAAACAAATTACAAGGCTTAAAAGGTGAAGCATACGATAAAGAGTTTCTGAAGCAAATGATTCTTCACCACGAGCAAGCAGTTGAAATGTCTCAATATGCCGCGACCAATGCAAAACACCAAGAGATAAAAGACCTCGCCAGTGCCGTTATTAGCGCGCAGACAAAAGAAATCGAGCAAATGAAGCAGTGGCAAAAAGACTGGGGCTATTAAGCCTCGGCATCTTTTTGAGAAAATGATAATTTAAAATCACGAATGACTTGCAGAACTAAGCATGGCGCAAGTATTACTCCTAAGAGTATCCACCACAAAACAAAATATGCACTGTTCATGCTCGTCCCCAGAGTAAATCCATGTACAAAGATGGCTATCATAGCGCCAGCCTGTAGTAGACTGAGGTATGGCCATATGCCTCGGACAATGAGTTTACGGCGAAACCGTTTTAGGACATCGTACAGCAAAAATGTGGCCAGTGCGGCTATGGCAATTACCACTGCCCATGCACGCAGTGAGCCGACATAGCTTACATAGCTCGCCGGAGGAAGCAGACCGGTATCAAGAAACCGCTGAACCAGAAAAATGCCAGGGTGCGCGACTAGCAATAATAAGACGACAGCTTCAGTCCACTTTGTAAAACGTCTTCCATTTGTAGACTTTCCGATTGAGCCTGCAACGTAGTGAACCCACATTGTTGTCCATGCTAGCACCCCAAGTATAGGAAAAAATTGGTACATTGACCTGACACTGCCCGATAATGTTATGATCCAGAGTATAATACTTATGGCAGATACAAAGAAAAACAAAATCCATGCACGGTAACGGTTAAAAAAGTAATGCATCTAGTTTCATTATACTGGAGAAAGGACATACTTCGTTATGAAGAAAAGTATAGCTATATTCTCGGCGACCACACTGATCCTATTGGTTTTGATAGGATTTGGTTTATGGGTGCTTATCGATAGACAGAATAATAAGAACTCTGGAGTACCTAACAATACCTCCACCGAACAGCAAGCAAAAACGTTTACTTTAAATGAAGTAGCTTCTCATAACTCAAGAACCGATTGTTGGACTATTATCTCGGGACAGGTTTATGAACTTACCGATTTCATAAATCGCCATCCTGGAGGTGATGAAGTACTTCGAGCCTGCGGCACAGACGCAACGACTCTATTTACTTCACGTACAACGAAGGATGGACAGTCTATTGGTTCGGGTACACCACACAGTCAAGCGGCTCAAGAGCAACTTGACCAACTGAAGCTAGGAACTCTTGCGAAGTAGAGGGGTTGGGATATCGACCATCTGATGTTTTATGTGCTACATTATTTTGAAGGGTCTTGTGTTTAGAAATGCAGCACTTCGAGGGTGAGCCCTTTGGAGTGCTTTTTGATAGGCAGGTAATCGGTCTTCAACGAGATAGTTTTGACCCTCCTAGCGTTTGAACGATGCCGCCAGAGGAGGTTTTCCAATGGCTACACGAGCACGGCGACAGTTGCGAGATCACGCAGCTGGCCTTTTATCGCGCAAATGGACACTCCATATCGTCGGAGTGCTAGGCCGAGACACGAAAAGGCATTCTGAACTTTCAAGACAGCTCCCCGGTGTTACTCAAAAGGTTCTCACCGAGACACTACGAGAGATGGAGCGCACTGGTATTATTGAACGCTCTGTATATCCAACCATACCTCCTCATGTAGAATACACACTTACAATTGCAGGCCTAGGTTTACTGAAACTCTCAACCGAGTTTGCGACTTGGTTCGATACTCATCACGACAATATGCGTAAAGCGCGAAGGTTCTACGACCAGCAAAGACGCGCCTAGCCCTATCTATTACTTTGGTTTTTCTGCAAGAAAAGGCGAAGTCACACCCTCGCTCATCGAGGGTGGCTTGTTTTATAGCTGTTTACGTTGCTCGATAGCATCTAGTACTTCACGGTGACGCAGCTTCTCCTGTTTGCGCTTGCGGCTACCTCGTCGCAGAAGTCGATACGGTATAAACCAAAGCCCGAATAGTACATAGATAACAAAGTACCAGCACGCTACAAACGTCCATGCAAACATGATGAGGATTATGGCTAGTGGCACAAGAAATAGTTTTAGAATGATACTATCGACGTTCGTAATTTTCCAGATGCGCTGTGCTGATCCCGCAAAGGAGAATGGTGCAGACACAACAACTTTTTCTGATTTCAGTGGATTGCTCATGCACCTATTTTACTGCATAACGAGGCGTAGAAAATATAGTTTGCTTGTTACGACATTTTTTATGCGCGTTATATAGCCGTAGAGGTATAACATTGTGCGAGATTCGCCTCTATAAAATACGGGCACTTCGAGGTACGTCACTATTGTGAAAGTGCCATAGTATCTTTGAAGTGCCGTCTTGTAGCTATAGTCCACCTCTGATATTTTGATGACAAGTGGGAGCGCCAAAGACGGTACGCTGTCACGCTGCTCTCATCGTGGGATTGCCGATATGTTAATAACTTCGGAGGAATGGAATGGGAATGAAAAAGACATACTACTTTGTGGCAGCATTTGTAGCGATTGGGTTGCCGTTTATTTTGGCGGAGCCAGCATTTGCACAAACGGCTGGCGTGAGTAACGTAGAGAGCTTTATTAGAAATGTCATTACCGTCCTTGCGGGCTTGGCTGGTCTCGTTGCGACCGGCTTCTTTGTTGTCGGTGGATTCACCTACATCACCAGCTCGGGCAACCCAGAACAGCTCGACAAAGCAAAGCGCACGCTGACGTGGTCGGCGATTGGTCTGGCCATTGTCATTGCAGCGTTCGTGCTGGCACAGATCGTTACTACCATCGCAAAACAGGCGTTTGGAGGGTAACAAGCTGCTATGTGGGGGCTTGAGAACACCCTACTATCAGGGCTAACATTCTTCGCTGATACTTCGACGGCGATCACCTCGATGCGTGAGTATGTCATGCCTGTCGTGCGGATTTTGTCTGGATTAGCAGGATTAGCTTGCGTGTTCTTTATCGTGCAATCTGGCTATCTGTATATCACCAGCAGCGGCAAACCCGACCAGATGGAACACGCCAAAGAGATACTCAAAAAAGCTCTGCTCGGCCTTCTTATTGTGCTGGCGGCCATCACACTGACGACTATCCTAACGAACTCCTATGGCACGCCAACGAACTCTGGCAACGCTACGCTTCCGAGCCTAGAGGCGATCAAAGAAGAGGAGCAAAGTAACGGCCTGCTGGATATGATTATTAAAGCCGTCACAGGTCTGTTGGGGCAGATTATCAATGCTGTCGCCAAGCCATTTCTCGATGCACTAGATTTCTTTACTACCTCCACGCCGACAATGGCCAGTAATCAGACAGTATTTAACTTCTGGCTGGCAATGGTTGGCATAGGCAACGTGCTATTTATCCTTGTCTTGGTGCTGATTGGCTTTCATGTCATGAGTGCGTCAGCACTAGGCTTCGATGAAGTTGAACCAAAGCACCTCTTCCCCAGAGTAGCGATAATATTCGTTCTGATGAATAGCTCGATCTTCTTGATTGACGGTATTATTGCACTGTCTAATGCACTCATCAAGGCTGTCGGGTTAATCTCTGGCTCGTCGTCAGTCTGGGATACTCTGATGAAAGTGGTCGAGGAAACTTCTGGCCTGGGTGTTGCGGCACTGCTAATCATGGTTGGATTTGTCATCTGTTCGATCGTGCTACTCGTCTACTACGTCATGCGTCTGGTGACGCTCTACATCGGCGCAGTTCTCGCGCCATTGATTAGTCTCGTTTGGCTGATTCCGGGCTTTCGTGATTTTGCCGAAACCGCCTTTAAGACTTATCTGACAACGATCTTCGTACTATTCGTCCATGTAGTAATACTCCAGCTGTCGGCCTCGCTATTCACTGGTATGGCGACAGCTTCAGGCGAGAACGCCGTACCCGACACATTGATGGCGATGGTGACGGGCATTGCCACCATTCTGCTGCTACTCAAGACGCAGAGCGTCATGATGCAATTTAGTTATGTCAGTATGGGGACGCGCAACATGAGGAAGCTCGGCGGTCAGTTCATCAACGGCGTCAGCTATATGACTGGCAAGACAAAAGCGGCCACCAGTGCAATTAGCTCCAAAACAGATAGTGCCAAGAAAACACGAGCCATGAGAAGTGTCGAATCGCACGCAGTCCGCAGCGGCAAAACACAAAGTATTAGTTATGCAAACAAGAAAGGTACGGCCGAGATTACCCATTCCGCAACGCCGACGCCAAAGAGCAAGCCAACTGGCACGACCTACGAAGCGCCCAAAGTGACAGTTACTCGTGTGCCTGCGCCCTCGACTCTGCCGAAGAATACCAGTAAGGATAAGACGCTATGAAAATGACCGTTGTGCCAGCACAAGTCACCACTGTCGAAGATCGTATTATTGGCAACCTTGGCTTTTCGCAAATCTTACTACTCATCGTGCCAGTATTTGCGGCAGCTGGCATCTTTGTGGCGCTGCCGCCATTCATAGGCAGTGCAATCTACAAGTACGTCATCATGGGTGTAGTAGGGATGATCTTCTGTATTCTAGCAATCCGTATCAAGGGTAAGCTGGTGGCGTTTTGGCTAGTCACCATACTTCGCTACAATCTTCGCCCGAAATACTATCTGTTTAACAAAAACGTCAGCACACTGCGAGAAAACTACCCGGCACGAAAAGACCAAGAACAGCCAGAAAAAACCGTCACCGTCGTCACTAAGCAAGTATCGCGCAATCAGCTCGATATACCGACGACCGCCAGAGTCCTTGCCACGATTGAGAACCCAGCCGCAAAAGTCCGTTTTGAAACCGGAAAGAAAGGAGGCCTGCATGTTAGGCTTACGGAAATCGAAGAATAAAACCAGCTCACGTAATCAGATCGCACTCAAGGGAGTACGCGATGGCATTTTGATGCTACCGAACAATGAGTACCGAGCAATCTTGCAAGTGTCGTCGCTCAACTTTGAACTACGTAGCGAATACGAACAAGACGCCATCATCGAAACCTACGAGAGCTTCCTGAACTCGGTCGGAACCAGCTTGCAAATCCTTGTCCGAACACGTGAGATTGATATGGATAAATACCTTGAAGAATTAGCAGACCGGCTTGACGGCGAAACTGTACCGATCTATCGCACCCAGTTACAAAACTATGATGAGTTTATCCGCTCGCTAATCACTGACAACAAGATTCTGACTCGTCATTTCTACATTGTTTTGCCGTATAAAGTCCACGGCAAAATAGACTTTGACCTCGTGTCCGAACAGCTAAAGATACAGATGGATATCATTATCAAGGGAATGAGCAGACTCGGTATGCACGCCGAACGGCTCGATAGTCTCGAAGTCCTCGACCTGTTCTATAGTTTTTACAGTCCGACACAGGCCAAGTTGCAGCCGCTAACCGAACAGGCCTTGCAGATTATTCATACCGCTCTCATCGAGAAAGGAGCAGACCATGCAAAACGTACGAAAAAAGCTCAGTAGCGTCCAGCAAAAATTACTCGCGCCAGCTCAAGGGCGCAAGCAGGCTCGGATTGATCGACAGAAAGAACTTGATATTACGTTTGGCGAGCAAGATGCCATCGACATCTTGTCTTACGCTGGGCTAGAAGAAAATGTCGATTATCTGCATATCGACGGTGTGTATATGCGCACGCTCTACATCTCGGGCTATCCGTTCGTGGCTAACTCTGGCTGGATGGATAGCCTTGTCAATTTCAATCACGATACCGACATCAGCTATCACGTACACGAAGTCAGTGCCTTGTCGGCACTACCGAAACTCCACCGCAAGATTACCGAGCTTGAGAGTACCAAGCGAGCGATGATGCGAGCTGGCAAGATCGTCGGGTCGGAGATCACCGACCCACTAGAATCAGCCATTGAGCTGCGTGACAAAATCCAGCGTGGCCAAGAAAAGCTGTTTCAAATGGCCATCTATATTAGCCTACGTGCCGAAACACTAGAAGAGCTAAACAAGATTACAAAGCTACTTGAGGCCACCATGTCGGCACGATTGTTTTACTCAAAAGTCGCACGCTACCAACAGCTCGAAGCCTTGCAGTCAATCTTACCGCGCGGTGAAGATCAATTAGCGCAAAAACGAAACCTCGATAGTTCTAGCGCAGCGCTCACATTTCCATTCATGTCGTCTGAGCTCGTGCAAGAGAGTGGTATTTTGTATGGTGTCAACAAATCAAACAATTCGCTAGTAATCCTTGATCGATTTAGTCTCCACAATGCCAATTCCATCACGTTCGCCCAGTCTGGTGCTGGCAAAAGCTACACCACCAAGGTTGAGATACTGCGCCAGCTCATGCAGGGTACACGCGTCATCGTCATCGACCCAGAGCGAGAATACAAGCGACTGACGGAGTCGGTTGGCGGTACGTATATCAAACTCTCGGCCAAGAGCAAACAAAAGATTAACCCATTCGATCTCGCTACGACATCCCACAAGATACACGACCTGTCCGAACACACCCAAGACCTCACCGAAGTCATTGGCCTCATGGCAGAGGGTTTGTCATCACGCGAAAAAGCCACCGTTGATAAGGCGATCCTCAAGATTTACAAAAAAGCCAAAGATCAACAGCCATTACTTGAAGATTTGTATGTCGAGCTAAAAGACCTCGGGCAAATGAAACTGTGTGAACGACTCGAAAGGTACATCTCTGGCTCGTTGGCAGAGGTATTTAACTCGCAGACCAACATCGAGCTAGATAACCGCCTCGTTATCTTTGATATCAAAGACTTGCCAGAGAGTATGCGCCAAATTATGATGCTGATTATTTCTAACTTTGTGAAAAATCAGGTGATGGCCAAGCCCGAAAAACGGCTTCTCATCATAGATGAGGGCTGGCTACTGCTTGAACATGAAGAATCCGCGAGATTTGTGGCTGGGCTGGTGCGCCGCGCTCGTAAATACTACCTTTGTGTATCAATCATCTCGCAACAAGCCAACGACTTTCTGAAGAGTGACTACGGCCGTGCCATTGCCTCACAAAGTGCGCTACGTATTCTTATGCGACAAGATACGACGACGATTAAAGGCGTCGTGAGTGAGTTTAATTTGAGTGAATATGAGCAGAGCTTTCTACTAACCTGCGAACGAGGTGATGCCTTGCTGATTGCCGATCAAAACCACGTCGCAGTCAAGGTGGTGGCCAGTGAAAAGGAACATCCCCTCATTACCACAGACCCGACGGAGCTATATTCATCATGAACCAAGAGGTGGCGCTATTTGCTGTAGGCTTCAAGATCAAGCGCATCCTTGCCCTGATCGTTGTAGTGATGTTTGTTGTCGTCAGCTTGCCAGTCGTTGCCGTGTTCTCTATGGGGATGCCAACCCTCAGTTGGCTGGCGAATACGCCCGACGCAAAGAGCGCCGAAACCCAAGGCTTCTATATGGGCGGCGTGATGATTGGTAACACCTACGCATGGGGCAACTGTACGTGGTGGTCATATGCCATGCGGCAATGGGCAGGTAGCCCGATACCGAATACATGGGGTAATGCAAATACGTGGGATGATTATGCACGCGCACAAAACTACGCCGTCAATAATACACCCGCTGTCGGTGCGGTATTCCAAACCGATGTTGGCGGCGGTGGCTACGGCCATGTGGCATATGTTATCAAGGTCAATACAGTTAGCGGTGAGTGGACAATATCCGAGATGAACGCTCCGACGCTCAATGTTGTCTCGCAGCGTACGTTTTCAAAAGAAGCGGCCGTACATTACACGTTTATTCACAATAAAATAGGAGCGCAGCCATGGACGCCCAATCCCATTACGTCGATGCCGCCATACGGTACTGGCCTACAGCTCTAGTTATTATCGCCTCGATAGTTGCGGGCGTGAGTATCTTTTTGGTTGTTCGTGCTATTGTGAACCGTCGCTTTTTGCTGAGGCGTGACATGGCGTGGCTAGAGATCACGCCACCATCAAATATAGCCAAGACACCAGAAGCGACCGAGCAACTATTTTCGGTGCTTCATGGTGCGCGTGCTGCTCGATCACTCAAAGAAAGATTCATCAACCGCTCACCAGTGATGAGTTTTGAGATCGTCTCAACTCGCAAAGACGGCATCCGCTATCTGCTACAAATCGAAAAGTACCGCTCATCAAACATACAAAAAAGCTATCACCTCATATATACCAGATTCAAAGGTAAAAGAGGTTGAGCGTAGTACGGACGGCGCGTACAGTGTTATTGAGTTTAGGGAGACTGGCCACTACGTACTGCCATTGACACTCACCTCGATATTTGAGCAACATGACCCCCTCGGCTATGTAACTGGCGCAATGACGCAGCTGACTGATGATGAAGAGATTGTATTGCAGCTTATCGCCACGCCTGTCCGTTTGCGTGAAGCCGATATACTCTCACACAAGATACTCGGCAACGAAAATATCTTGCAGCAAGTCAGCGGCAAGCAACTATCGGCAATGGGGCGCTTTACGAATGTATTTGGCAAAGCGGCGTCAAGCATGACCGATCTAGCGGGCGAGGTCTATATGGGCATGACGTCAAGTCATAGGGAGTACTATAGTGCCAAGACGCGAGACGTGCAGCAACGATCACGTATTACTACGCACGATCGCCCAGCCCGAGTATTGAGCGCCTTTGAACTTGAACTCATGGAAACGATGCACCAAAAAGTCACACATCCACTTTTTCAAGTCAATATTCGAGTACTCGTCAAAAGCCCCGAGGCCAAGCAGCACATTGCCGCACTCAAATCCGCGCTCGATGGCTATAGCGTGCTGCCATATCAATCACTCAAAGCAAAACATACATTGCCGGTCGTCGATAGACTGCGCCAGCGAGCTGCCACACGTCGGCTGCCGTCGCTACGCCGTCATTCGGCGACCATTCTTGCCTCGACGGAGCTGGCTAGTCTGTATCATTTCCCGTCAAGCCAAGTTAGCAAAACTGACAACCTCATCACGTCGCTTAGTCGTACCTTGCCAGCACCAATATCACTCAAACAAAACAAACAGTTTGACGTGATTATCGGTAGAAATATTCATCACAATACCGAGACGCCAATCGGCCTCACGGAGCAAGAGCGCGAACGCCATGAATATATTATCGGCGGCACCGGCAGCGGCAAAACAACTATGTTGCAGTACGAAATAGTCCAAGATATGCAAAATGGTAAAGGAGTGGCGGTCGTAGACCCACACGGCGACATGGCGGAAACACTGCTGAATCATGTACCAAAAGAACGCATCAAAGACGTAGTGTACTTTAATCCTGATGATCTCGCGTATCCCATCGGACTTAACTTGCTGGAAATTGATGAAAAGCTAGATGGCGATGCATTACTGCGCGAAAAAGACCTCATTACCGAAACGATCGTCTCTATTTTTCGTAAGGTATTTTCTGATGACGACTCGGGAGGCCATCGTATCGAATATATGTTGCGTAATGCCGTACAAACAGCACTAACACAAGAAAAAGCCACGCTGTTCACGGTGTACGACTTAATCAACGACCCGACCTATCGAAAAAAGGTTGTCGCCTCGCTTGACGATGAGAATCTCAAGCGTTTCTGGCGCAACGAGTTTGGCAAGGCCGGAGGTATGCAGCAAGTCAAAATGGCGGCTGGTATCACGGCAAAAATCGGACGCTTTCTTTTCTCGGCCAGTGCCAAACGTATCTTGGAGCAAGAAAAATCAACGATTGATTTTGATGATATTCTTACCAATCGCAAAATCCTCATTTGTAATTTCTCAAAAGGCCTCCTTGGTGAAGATACCTCGGAGCTGCTTGGTATTATGGTAATCGCTAAGTTCCAGCTTGCATCGTTGCGTCGCGTTCGCGTAAAGCAGTCCGAACGAACGCCGTACTATCTGTACGTCGATGAGTTTCAAAACTTTGCCACCATGTCATTCGTACAGATGCTCTCTGAGTCGCGTAAATACAAACTATTCCTCACAATGGCCGAACAATCTACGTCGCAACAAGACGATCAGCGTATGGTGAATATTATTCTTGCCAATGTCGGCACGATTGTCTGCTTTAGAACAGGCAACCCGGCAGATGAGCAAGCCCTACTGCAAATGTTTGCGTCCTATGTCGAGCAAGGTGAAATCGCCAACTTGCCAGCGTTTAATTATTACGTGCGGATTGCTGCCATACAATCACAAGAACCATTGTCGGGCGAGACATTGCTGATTAAAGATAAGAGCACTTCGGGTATGAATATCCGCCAAGCTATCATAGATGGCTCTCGCAAAAACTATGCAATAAAGTACACTCCGGAAGTGGTGAAACCAGTAGAAACCAAACAACCTCCGACAAAAAAGAAATCTCTAGAGCAGAAAGTAGCCTCGTCTCATCATCGCAAGCTACCGGGCGAAGAATAGCTCTATCCACATGACATTACCGGTAAGATGGTACAATAATGTACAGAATGACCAGTAATTCACTCCAGATAATCGGACGTAAACTGCGTGAGGTACGCGAAAAGCAGCACCTCACGCAAGTTGAAGTTGCAGAAAAAGCTGATATCAGCACGAATCATTACGCGCAAATTGAGCGCGGTGAAGCAAACGCCTCTATTGAGACTTTTGAAAATATCCTCAAAGCTCTCAATGTAAAATCGTCAAAAATATTGCCATTTTAGTACCTCTAGTACGGCAACTACAGTTTTGAACCGTCAATAAGCACGCAATCTTGGCTATTAGCGATTTCAATAGCTGGCCGCGAAAAGACACTATTAGTCACGACCATCGCACGATCACATTTGTACTTTTTGAGTGCAACAACTACTTGTCGCACCGCATCAATACCGACCAAACCACTATAATGTTTCACTTGCACGCCCCACGTAATGCCGTCTTTCTTGGCAACAATATCAACGCCTAAATCATAGTGTTCGGTGAGCCGTACATCGGTATAGCCTCGATCTCTCAGCCAGTCAGCCACAAAGTACTCAAACTCCGCCCATGTCATAGCCTCAACTGGTAAGTTTGAGCCAGCAATGCGCTTGAGCCTCTGTTCTCGTATCAATCCTCTGATGATACGAAACACTCCAACGATAGGGCGGTAAAAGATTCCCGCCACTACTATCAATAGCAAGCCGATGACAAGGGTGTTGAATATTGCAGTACTCGACCAGCCTTGCGAGTACATTATGACGGCAGCAGCAACCACTATAATGACGAGTGCACTTCCGCGACCACTTTTATGAGAACGACGCGACATAACAGGCCGCCTATTCAGATTGTTCTAAGTCGGTCTTGATGAATTGTTTGTAAAACTCATCGAGATCGGCTTCAAGAGGACTGTTGATATCACGCTTGCGAAGACTTTTCTTCCATGTCACCAAAAAGCGCACCGCTCTTTCTGGCGTAGCGTGTTCGGGGTCGTTCAACTGCATATAGCGCAATACTGCGTCAATATCCTGCTCGTTGAGGTCGTAACCGATTTGCTCATCAACTTTCTTCATTATTCTAATTATATCATTTGTCATCTGTTTCCTCCTTTAGTACGATTACTTTATTATCAACATACCGAAAACCAAGGTCTTCAAGTCTGTCGGTCAGTTTGATCAAATAGGGTAGAAAAGAGTTCCAGGTAATATCCACATGGCTCACCAGAATAGAATTACAGATTAGAATGAGTGTCTTATTTTCACCACTGAGAGTAGGGCACTTTTTCTTATCTGTTAGATAGTTCGATTCTTTTTACTGGTATACTAAAGATACTTATGGCGAAAACAAAAATTACATTTGGCGGCAGCGAAGCTCTTCTTGGAGCGGCTTTTCTTTTTGCACTTACCAATGTCTTAATTCGTGAGATGTCAGAAATGTGGGGTGACCAGGCTCAAGTAGCAGTACGATTTGCCCTCGTCTGGTTAATCTTAGTGGTTTTTACTTACTTCAAGAAAAGCGCAAAAACAACCATCCCTCGCTCGAAAAGAACAACTGCAATTACATACAGTATTGTTGCTGCGATAAGTATCCTCTTTTTCACACTCTCGGTTCAAGCGACGACTATTGCTAATACGCTATTCACATCAAACGCCACTGAGTTATTTGTAGCATTCCTACTGGGAAGCTTTTTCTTAAGAGAAAAGATAACGCTCAAGAAACTATTAGCAATACTACTAGCAGTCATTGGCTTAGTTCTGTACTCAGATTCCATACTGGTAGGAAGTTTGGGTATTATATTCGGAATACTTGGTGGAGCGACAACTGCACTATGCAACCTACTCGCAAAAAGACTTAAGGGTGTGGACCTTGGCGCCATTATGCGTATGCAGTTTGGATTAGGTACTCTATTCATGATTGGCCTAACGTTGATATTTTCGCCTAATGACATTATTCGCACCGTAAGTATAGAGGGCGCAATTGCCACTGTAGCGTTTGCATTAATTCTTATTGCAGCAACCCGCTTAGTTCTATACGGATTCCAACACTCCGATATAAACATAGCCTCGGTTCTTCTTTCATCGCAACTCGCGTTTGGGGCATTGCTTGGATTCTTCGTTTATCAAGAAGCGCTAGCACTACATGAAATCGCTAGCGGTCTTCTTATTCTTTGTGCGGCGATTATTGGTGGTATGGTGCAAAAACCCAAAGCCATAAACCTGAAAAATCATTCACAGTAAGCACAGCTCTGGGTTCTACTATAGTAAGGAGTGTACTTAAGATACCCAACACTAATTCTACAGGGGATAGCTGACACCTCCATTACGGATTGTGTCGTTCCAGCGAGCTATCTCCTCCCTTATTGGACTAAAAAGCGGATGGAGTAGTGCTGTCATAGTTGAGCAACGGATAGAGATTTGTTCGATAGAGCCAGGGCTATTCTTTATCTGTCATTGAGTAGAATTCTGATAAAATTAATATTTCGCATTCATTACACCTCACTAATAGTGTTATGCAAATATTTTGCTACTATTAATACATGAAGAAAGTAGCTACTATTGCAGCAATGCACGGTGATGAAGTGTATGGCATTGAGCTGTACGAAAAGTTCATACAGCGCCTACCTGAGCTGAAAAACTATATACAATTAATTATCGGCAACGAAGGGGCATATAATCAACAGACGAGATACGTCGACACCGACATGAACCGTCAATATCAAACAGACGGTGATTCGCATGAGTCGAGTGAGATTAAACGAGTTGACCGACTAATTAATGACTTTAACCCTGACTATATTATCGATATACACACAACAAGGCGTGATTCAGGAGTATTCTTTATTTCAGATACAGTAAATACCAAGCGCCAACGAATATATGACATGTTAGATATTGATGTATGTATTATGCACGATCGAGTTATAAAGCAAAGTTTAATCGGTAACTATACCAGTGCAGTATCACTGGAATACTCACTAACATCTATATCCGATACTACGACTACTGCATTCATCAATTCTCTGAAAAATTTAATCATTGGCCAGAATAGTAGAATACATAATCAACGGTTATACAAAGTATCTCAGCTCATCACTAGTGAAGAATGGAAAAAATATAGCAAACTCGCAAACTACGAAGTAAAATCAGAAGGAATGGCACTAATGGTACCAAGAGATGCGTCTGAAATGGATGCAGAATATTTCGGCTTTTGGTGTGAAAAGAGCCTACGAAGCTAAAATAATATGAATAGCAATAATAACCTCCGATCAGATACATTAACCACTGTGGCTTCTTTTGAAAATGAACCCATTGAGCGGCTTTTTCTTGATGAGATTAACGCATCTTACGCAGAGCTGCGACTTTTACTACCAAGCTTACCGAATCAGCTCAGAGTGATATTTGGCACTAACTATGACTATGGCGAAGATGGAGTGACCGGCAGCGCCGTATCGGCTGATGTGATAAAGATAGGGATCGACAGTAGTGTCGTAGACAGAACTAAACAGTATGAAAAAATACGGTCCCTTGTTTTTCACGAGGGGTATCATCTCGCGCAGAATTTTCATCTGGGTTCACAATTTTCAGCTGTAGAATCAGCAATTTACGAAGGCTGTGCAACAATTTTTGAACGCGACTATGCAGACTCAACACCAAAGTGGGCAAACTACTCAAAAGAGGATACTGCTACTTTATGGCGATGGTATGAAGCCATGAAAGATATATCTGCAGAGCAATATTTTGAGCCGAGTGGAGAAACGTGGAAAAAATGGGCTTTCTACGACGCCGAAACAAACGAATCATGGCGCGTGTATAAAGTTGGTACGTGGCTTGTAGAAGATATCTTGAAGAAAAATGACTTAGATATTATTGACCTAAGTTCGATGACAGCAAGCGATATTTTAACCTACTTACAAAAAAATAAACATAACCTGGTAAAATCATAGTACGTGAATAAAAATACAAAAAATCATAAACTCAAATATCTTACTCTATTTATAGTCCTGGCTGCGATCGCTGTTATTAGTGGTATCATTTTCATGCAAACCAATTCGTCTAGCCGAAAGGCTGCACCACAAGAGACTAAGCCAATGTTCTCATTCACAGGTGCCACTGGCTGGCGTCAGGGCCCTACGAATGAAACCTCTATGGCGTTATTTGGAAATGAACGGAAAGATAAGACGAGCGCTTGCTTTACATCCATTGAATATCATCACGGTACAATAGACGTACAATCTGAAGTGCAAAAAATGACCGAAGACAGTAACAGTCTAGGCAATACGATTACTGAAATCGCTACACAGCCACTCTCACTCAATACCGTGAACGATAAACGGACTTATGAACTACGTCAATATCGCGTAGCAGGATCAAATTCATCCACCGAGCCAATGGGTGGAGTGGAAGTTGGCTACTTGCAGCTTGATGACGGCTACGTAAAAATAACTGGCAACTGTGAAACTTATGATGAACTACAGACAACTATTCCAGCTCTACAAGCATATAAACTAGAGCGAAGGTAAAAAAGGAGCAACTTATGAATACTGAGATTAAAAGCATTAGCTTTCGAAAGCGTATAGTACTACTATCACTTGCCGGCGCAGTAACTATCACTGGTATTATCGGTACTATTTTATTTTCTAAGGCTAACGCTACTGAGGAATACGCATACAACCCCCTAAGCATAAAGCAAGCACTAGCACTGCCGAAGGATAGTACTTGTCTAGTCAATAACGATGCTGTCAAAACGGCTGCTCAAAGCCAAAAAGGACTTGGTGAAGATGACGGTCTTTGGACGTCACAGATTTACGATATACCAGCAGGTACAAATGTAGATGTCAATATAGCCTCGTACACTAAAGACACTACTGTAGCTGGATCGTTGGCATATCCAAAGCAATACGGTAGCTATAACTTTACTGTGACAAGACAGGCAGACAATTGGCGCTATACTGAGTTCACTCGTTGCGAGTAGAGACTTCTTATAGAGCATTTTGCTTGTCATGCCACAGATACAGAAAAGTGTCCTGAGCGCATGAATGACTTCGAAGCATTTATCTTATCTGTTAAATAGTGATTATTCTTCTGATACACTAAAGATACTACATGTCGAAAACGAGAATAAACCCAAGAAATTATCTCCACTGCCATGGAGTTAAAAAGCATATAGAGATAGAGTCACTAGAATAAAGTTGCAGATAAAGATCTACTTCATTGGAGTAAGTCTTTATTCTTCATCAAAGAGACGGTCAGTTCGATTTCCAAAAGCAAAGTATTATCATATGCTCTAGGGAGCTTTAATTAGGAGGTATCATGTTAGATTTTGATGGAATAAATTATGCTGCCGTATTAGTTGCTTGGATTATCAGTGTAATCATCGGTGGTTTCTGGTATTCACCGATGGGATTTGGCAAACAATGGTCGAAGCTAAGTGGCGTCGATATGATGAAGACGCCCAAAGCTGAAACAAGTAGAGCAATAAAATTCGTTGCCCTCAGCTGCTTACTTCAATCATTCATATTTGCCCTAATTCTAAACAGTTTAAATATAGGCAGCTTACTACAGGGGCTGATCACATCACTAGTAATTTGGCTTGGATTTACTGCCCTCACAACTATTGGAAATACCCTCTACCAAAGACAGTCGTGGAAATTCTGGTGACTTAATGCAAACTACTTCTTAGTAGTCATGGCTATTAACGGTATGATTCTTTCGACTTGGCAGTAGTTTAACTAGTAGTAGAGTAGTCGACAGATTACGCTTTCAAAATTTATAAACCCAAAGAGATTCATCCTTCATGGATGAGTTTTTTATTTGATCGTTTAATCAGTTAACTTCACCTCAGAATATACATTGAACCACTCGCAGACTCATTTGAATGAAAATAGATGTTGACATAGATACCCCCAGAGGGTATATTGGAGTTATGAAGAAAGAAACGAAATCAAGCGCGATTCGTCGCCTCAAACTTATCGAAGGTCAGGTTCGTGGCCTACAAAAAATGGTAGAAGAAGACACGTATTGTATCGACGTTATCACGCAAGCCTCAGCAGTTAAAGCAGCGCTATCAGGAGTAGAAGATCTACTACTCGAAAATCATCTATGCACTCACGTCATCGAGCAAGTAAAGAACAACGAAGAAGACAAAGCTATCGAAGAAATATTAAAAGTATATAAACTAAAGCGAAAGTAACAAAGAAATTACATGGAAAAACTATTTGTACTCATCGGCGCCACCTTACTCATAGGGTTCATCCTATGGTGGTTTTTCGGTAAACGTCAATCAAGTGAAACGGAGGCAGTGATGTCAGAAAATAATAAGCAAAAAGTGGAAGTGGTAGTAAGCGGCGGCTATACGCCAAACACTGTTGTCTTAAAACAAGGCGTACCAGCAAATATTGTTTTTGATCGCAAAGATCCGTCGGGCTGTTTCTCGCACGTTACATTCCCAGATTTTGGCATTAACGAAGAGCTGCCCGTCGGAGAGCAGCACGCTATCGAGATCGACACAAGCAAAGCGGGTGAGTATCAGTACTCTTGCGGTATGAACATGTTTCACGGAAAGGTCATTATCAAGTAGTGAACGTCAAAAATCGTTTCATCTTTTCACTCATAGTATCACTGCCGATGCTACTCGAGATGATCTTGCGGCCGCTATTTGGCTTTGAGTTACCGGGTCACGCATGGACAATGTTCTTGCTCACAACGGCAGTAATGACTGTTGCTGCATGGCCGTTTATCCGTACTGCATGGGCAGCCTTCAAGAATCATAACGCCAACATGGATACTCTGATCGCGATCGGTACGAGCGCGGCATATCTTTACAGTATCTATGCCATGCTCGTTCATCAGCCTGTATTCTTCGAGGTGGCCGCATTTGTAATTACCTTCATCTTACTCGGTCAGCTGTTCGAAGAGTTGATGAAGGGTCGAGCAAGTAGCGCTATAGAAAAGCTACTTGGACTGCAAGCTAAGGATGCCGAGGTACTGAGAGATGGCAAGCTATCTAGAGTACCGCTTGCCGAGGTAGTGGTTGGTGATATCTTGCGTGTCAAACCAGGACAAAAGATCGCTGTGGACGGTGTAATCACCGAAGGATCGTCTACTATTGACGAAGCCATGGTAACGGGCGAAAGCATGCCAGTTACCAAGAAAACCGGTGATGCAGTGATCGGCTCAACAATTAACAAATCCGGCACATTTATGTTTAGAGCTACTAGAATCGGTAACGACACGCTACTTGCGCAGATTGTCGATATGGTAAAACGAGCACAAGTAAGTCGTGCGCCCATTCAAAAGACAGTTGATAAAATATCAAACATATTCGTACCCGCAGTACTCATCATCGCAATCCTCACGTTTGTCGTCTGGTTTGTACTGCTTGGCGCCGATGCTGCGACAGCAATGCTGTTTGCGGTCGCCGTAGTTATCATTGCGTGTCCATGTGCGCTTGGACTAGCCACTCCGACCGCCCTCATGGTGGGGACTGGACGCGGCGCAAAGCTCGGTATTCTCATAAAAAGCGGTGAAGTTCTTGAAGCCGCCAATGATATTCAGACTGTTGTCTTCGATAAGACTGGCACAATTACACTCGGTAAACCTGTCGTCACTGATATTATCGGTGACGAGAAGACCGTACTAACACTCGCTGCTGCACTTGAACATTCCTCAGAGCATCCACTTGCGGCCGCTATCCTGGAAAAAGCCGCGACGCTTGGTATCAAAGTAACAGAAGCCAAAAACTTTAAAGCTGTCGAAGGCAAGGGTGTGATGGCTACTGTAGCGAAAAAATCCGCGTTCATTGGCAATGCGAAAATGCTCGGGACGACAAAGCTCGACGCGAAACTTGAACATGAGATGGAGCGCCTACAACGCGAAGCAAAAACCGTCGTAATCGTGGGTGAAAGCAACAAAGCACTTGGCCTCATCGCCATTCAGGACGCACCAAAAACCACATCTGCCGCGGCGATCGCTGCTCTCAAAAAGCGCGGCCTCCGTACTGTTATGATCACCGGTGACAATGAGCGTGTAGCTCAAGCGATCGCTGAGATCGTCGGCATTGACGAGGTAATTGCCGATGTATTACCAAGCGACAAGGCTGATCACGTCAAATCACTACAGCAGCACGGCAAAGTCGCCTTTGTGGGTGACGGTATCAATGACGCGCCCGCACTCGCTGTTGCCGACCTTGGTATCGCCATGGGTTCAGGTACAGATATTGCGATTGAGTCGGGCGGTATTGTGCTCGTCAAAAACAACTTACAGGACGTCGTGCAGGCACTCGCACTAAGTCAAAAGACCTTTGGTCGCATCAAACTCAACCTATTTTGGGCATTCATCTACAACATACTCGGCATTCCTATTGCCGCTGGCATCTTCGTTGGTCTTGGCCTCACACTCAGCCCCGAACTTGCTGGCCTCGCGATGGCATTTAGCTCTATATCTGTAGTCATCAGTTCGTTATTACTCAACAAAACACGTCTCACACCTCGACGTACGGCATAAAGGAGCTAAATCATGGCAATCTATACCATTACTACAAGAAAAGATTTTGAAGAAAAAGTATTACAAAACCAAAAAGTTGTCCTTGTTGATTTTTGGGCAAGCTGGTGTCCGCCGTGTGTCGCAATGACACCGCACCTTTACGCAGCTAGCGAAGAGCTTGATGATACTGTCGATATCGTAAAAATCAACATTGAAGATACTCCAGAAAACGAAGAAAACCGCCAGATTGCTGCCGAACAGGACGTCCAGAGTATTCCGAATATGCCAATCTTCATTGACGGAAAAGAAGCTCAGAGACTCATCGGCTTCACGCCAAAACCTCAGCTTATCGAAATACTAACGAATCTGTCGAAAGCAAGACGGTAGACATATTACTAAAGGAGATACTATGAAGAATCGAACAACCATACTAACCATAGTTGCCGCAATCCTTGTGGTAGCTGCAGCTTTTATCGCTGGTCCGCTACTAAACAGCTACTTTAGCGACAAGAAAGACAGTCACAGCGACATGAATATGGCAGGTAAAGATAGTGACAGCTCATTAGTGCAAAAAGACAGCGATGACTACAAGATGTACGCCGCACTCAAAGGTGACGTCTAAGACAAGGCATTCACAGAGGGGATGATCATCCACCGTGAGAGTACAGTCGAGATCACAGCTCCAGGCGAAGCCAATGCGAAACATCAAGAAATCAAAGCCCTCACCAAAGCCGTCGTAGATGCGCAGACCAACGAAATTAAACAAATGCAAAACTGGCAAAAAGAGTGGAGCTTGTAGCAGTAGAGCGGCTACATAAAACATACAGGCGACAGATCGCGCCTAAAATGAGATAATAGATGCTTGATGACAGCAACTGTACCATCCGCAAGCCAAGGAGCCAACTCAATAACAGAGAGTGACGCGCCGTATCTCCGCAATCTAGAGCGGTTTATAGCTGACGGCAAAAAAGCAGATATTTTATACGAACATCAAAAAGCGATCATCAAAGATACTGTTGAATTTTTACGTCGCGGTGATCGTCGCGGCTATATAGAAGCTCCGACAGGCACAGGCAAGACGGTTTTGTTCGTGACGCTCGCCGAAGCATTTAGTTACCAGACAGAAAAACCACCGAAAATCCTTGTCGTCACGCCGACCAAAGACTTGGTTCGCCAAACTGTCGGCGGGAGTCGTGGCGACAAGGGATTTGCCGGGTTTGCACCGCACATGAGTGTTGGAACATTTTATAGCGACACACCATCGGGTATGCGCGGACTCGACGCTAACGTCACAATCACTACTTACGCCTCACTCGCAAAGCTCGCCGCAACACCCATAACGACAACCGATGAACAGGGAAAGAGTCGTACTACACTTGTCAATCTCGTCAGTCAGCATTTTGACATTATATTTCTCGACGAAGGACACAAGGCGCTCGGCACTAGCAGCCGACAAATCATCCAAGATATCGACCCTGATACATTAATCATCGGCTTTACAGCCACGCCCGACTACCACGCGTCTCGTAGCCTCGAAAGTCTTTTACCACACTTGATCCATCGCCTTGATTTAAAAGAAGCGATTAAACTAGCTATGCTCTCACCGGTTATTCCGGTTGCCATCCCTGCACCGGAGGCAACTGCTCAAGAATTTTCGCTCAGCGCTCTTGGCGAATACGAGAACGGAAGTCTACGACAGTTAATTCATGATACCACGCGCAACCGCATGATAGTGTCGATTGCCACCCAGCTAATTCAAGCAGGCAACACACCGATTATCGCCTGCATACCGGGTGAAACTATGGCTCATCCACGCCTTTTAGCCGATATGCTGTCCAGCCAACGTATCGAAGATGAAGCTGGCATTTCGCGTCCGATCCGTGTTCATGCTATCACAAGCCTCATCTCCGCAGCGGCTCGCCAAGCTATTTATGCCGAGCTCGAAAAGGGGACCATCGACGCATTAACGTACATAGATGTCCTCACTGAAGGCTGGGACAGCCAGCGCGCGAACGTCATCATCAACGCTCGACCAACCAGATCACTCGTGTCGGCTCGTCAGCGTACTGGCCGTATTTTACGCAATAAGCCGGATGGCCGCCCTGCTCTCGCGATCGATATCGTTGATGCTATCGCATCAAATACTGCACCGCAAGTCTCTATGGCCGATATCTTCACGCTTGAAAGTATCAAAAACGGTGCACCGATAGGTGACATCACACCTTTACATCTGACAACTATAGAGCAATCCATTGAGTCTATCTTTAAGCAATACGGCTCAATAAAAACCATCGTCAATAACTACACGCTCTATGCTGAACTGCTTGAAACCTTGCCGCGCCTCACGCGCGGTCAAGCATCAATAAAACAAAACGGAAAAGTGCGCACTTTCGCATCGGCAGGCCGATTATTGACGCGGCTCGCCGTCGATAGTTTCGCGCTTAACCATCTAAAAAAGCATCAAGATATCGATATTCGACTAGTACGGCGCCATCACGAAGCAATCGAGGCCTACGATGAGGAGCAAATTCAAGACTGTATCGCAACCTTACCAAGCGCTGTTCATACAGGCCAGGGACTTCGCGTAGGAGATACAGCCTATGTCAGTCTTAATGAGCTTATCAATATCATCCAGCGAAAATATCCCTATGTTGATGTAAATTATCAGAGCGTCGAGACAGTTGCTCGCGAAATCATCAAATCTGACAAGGATCTTTACTTTACGAAACGATTTCGTGCCCGCACTCACCGCGGCGTCACACTCTACACTGCGCAGACGATGGTCTCGATCGCAGTAGGGCAGTCAATCGTATCCTCATATCGCGATAAATAGCCCCGCGCCCCATCATATTTCATCACTACAAACTACTTAGCATGAGTAGTTTGTAGTATACTAATAACTAACAATGTACAGTAAAAAAGCGAGGATGTAATTAGATGGCACGTTTACCGCAACCAGGTGGAGATGCCGGTAATTGGGGAGTAGTTCTCAACGAGTATCTTAGTCAGTCACATACGTCAGACGGTCTGCTCAAAGATAACAGCGTTACGAGCGCCACACTTGCACCAAACTCTGTCACAAGTGTAGCTCTCGCAACGGGAGCGGTCACGACGACAGCTCTCGCTGAAGATGCGGTGAGTCGAAATAAACTTACTGCCGCTGTTCGCGCCGAGCTCGATGGATATCTCACTCAAGCAGAAACTGACACGCGGATCACCACAATTGGTGACAGCACCTACGCACCGATTGCACTAACATCCCAAGTAGTAAAATCCGTCAATGGCGTTACTCCAAATGGAGCGGGCAACGTCACTATAGCAACAGGCGACGCAGTACCGGTCACGGCGATACCTATTGTTCGATGGGGCGATTCGCTTACTGCCAATTGGTCAACGCGCCTTGCGCCACTTCTTGCAGCGATCGGCCGCACCGGCCTTGACAATCAAGGCTTCGGAATAGGCTCACAAAAATCAGACCAAATCGCCGCACGTCAGGGTGGCGCACCTGCAAGAGTCGTCACAGACATTACTATTCCCGCCGCCTCGACTCCCGTAGCGCTCACGCCAAATATTGACATACTTCAAGGAACTGCAGTTGCAGTTGGCTCGACGCGCTCACTCTCCGTCTCTCTCATGGGAGTAAAAGGGACGCTCACGGCGACCAACCCAGGTACAACCCCTTGGACATATACATTTACACGTTCTACGCCAGGCTACGCTATAAATGTTGCTGCATCAACACCGATCCAAACTGGATTTGAATATCACGACCATCTACCGATCATTTGGACAGGACGGAACTCCACATTGCTTCCAGGAGCGGTTACTGCAATTCCGGCGCTTATTGAGTCGATGCTCAAAAACACTCGTCAACGAGACCGTGCTCTCGTATTGTCAATTCCACCGATAAACACGGAAGTAACAGGAAGCGCAAACCGCACGACGCTTGATGCGGTAAATGCAGCTATACGTGACGCCTTCGCCAGTAACTTTGTCGATGTGGCAGCATGGGTGCGTGACCCAAATGTCATCACCGCGCTTGGCTACACTCTAACCGGCCAAGATACGACTGATATTGCAAATGGTGTCACTCCGTCGCAGCTTCGCACCGACACACTACACCTCAATGACGCCGGCTACAATGTACTCAATGCGGCCATCGAACATGAGTTTAAATCACGAGGATACGCACTCGTGATAGGAGGTGACGTAACGGCACCGAGTGTACCAGGTACACCAAGTGCTATAGCTGGCGACAGCTCAGCAACCCTTAGCTTTACACCCTCTTCGGACAATGTCGCCGTCGTCGGATACGAAGCATACAGCTCAGTCGACGGCTACTCGGCTATCGCTGCTACGAACTCAACAAGCCCCATAACCGTCACAGGACTCAGCAATGGAACAGCAGTCAGCTTCAAGGTTACCGCCTACGACGCAGCGGGTAATCGATCAGCTAAGTCTTCAGCCTCAGCAAGCGTCACTCCGTCGGCAGCATGGTCGACATACACCTCTGACTCTTTCACAGGATCGGGCAGCCTCTATGGCACGCCAAACCGTGCAACAGACACGGTAAACGGCGGCACGACCAAGAATTATGCACTTGCATCAAACACCGATAAATTCACCGTTTCTGGCGGTATACTTCGTGCCGGAGCATCACCTGGCTATTCAACCGCTGCGGTAGCAACCGGCTTCGCTGATGCACGCGCAAGTATCAAGATCACAGAAAAACTAACAACCTTATCTTCGACAACTGCTCTAATCGTCATCGACTGTGCACGATCAGCTGTCGGCAGTTCGGGTACAACAGCCCTTGGAGTGCGTGTCACGCAGACTTCGGCCTCACAACTGCTTGGTGCACGCCTTAATCTCGTCGACAGTGGAGGTAGCGCTGCCCAAGGTCCATCGACAACAGTAACACCAGGTGACACTGTTGGAGTAAGCGCAAAATGGGACACAAACGGCACAAGTGCAGTAGTCACTATGTGGATCAACGGCATAGCTACTGACACGCTAACATACACAGGCACAAAACCTTCTGGATTTGCCGGTTTCAGCGCAGGCCATACAACAGATACAACTTGGCAATTTGACAACTTCTTAGTAGAGCAGGCTATATAGATAAACTACATACTTGTCTCCGACGTATAGTTCAATTATGCTAAACTCCGTACTTTAGCTCTTGTGAACAAACTATAAATCAGGCATAATAACCACAAGCACGTCAGCAAATAAATAGGGGAATGGGCAATTAAACCACTGACACTCACACCGTTTTGGCATCGTCGCATATGTGAAGCGACTGTTCTTATCGCATCAATTGTACTGCTTCTTTTTTTATGGGCCTCACTGACTGACATTAAAAACATCGGCAGTTCCTTCATGATCGGTGGACTCTCCGCAGGTATGGCGGCAGTGTCAATCGGGCTCGCATTGATGTCTTATTTCCTTGCGCCAAAGCCGACAAAATCAATCACAGCATATGCTGCATACCTTATGTTGATTGGTACGATATTTGTATTACTCCTTGATACGGGTGTCGCAAATTCACCATTTATTGCACTATGGATGGTCACCGCCGTCTTCGCTGGTATATTTGGCACAAATACGCTCATTTTACTACTAATCTTCGTCAATAGCTATCTTCTGTGGGCATTTTTCGACAACTCCCTGACGAAAGATGTCGTACTGGCGATCATACTTGGTGGCGAACTGCCGATATTCATCAGTTACATACTCTGGCACAGCAAAGCAAAGAGTGAAAAAAGCAAAGATCGAGCTTATCATGATCTTGCAAATGAGCTTAACCAAGTTTCCAATAAATCAGAGGTGGTTATTAACGCTATCGCCGATGGTGTCATAGCAGTTGACAATCAAGGAGCTATCGAGCTCATAAACCCTGCTGCGCAGCGTATCGTAGGATGGGGCAGACAGGATGCAATCGGACTTGATTACAAGTCTGTCCTCAAATTGCTCACAAAAGACGGCCATGAACTCAACAAAGCCATCGACCCCGTCTTTGAGGTCCTTACGACAAACCAGCCTAAGCGTACGAACGATCTTGCCCTGCAGACAAATTCTGGCAAAAAGATATCAATCTCCGTAGTTGCGTCACCGATTGGCCACCTTGGTTCAGGTGCCATCATCGTCTTCCGTGATATCTCAAAAGAGCTCGCCGATGAGCATGCGCAAGCAGAATTCATCAGTACTGCAAGCCATGAAATGCGCACCCCAGTTGCTTCTATCGAGGGCTACTTGGGGCTTGCCCTCAATCCAGCTACGGCAAATATCGACGAAAAGGCGCGTGACTTTATCACTAAAGCTCATGAATCAGCACAGCACCTTGGCCGACTATTTCAAGACCTTCTTGATGTCACCAAGGCGGACGACGGCCGACTATCAAACAATCCAAAGGTCATCGATATGGTCCATTTCACCGAAGATATCATCCAGGGCCTACAGCCAAAAGCTGACGAAAAAGGTCTTCGAATCTTCTTCAAACCCGCAAGTGACAAAGAAGGTGGGCAAGGCGTGCGAAACATCACCCCTATGTTCTATACACACCTCGATGGAGATCATCTCCGAGAAGTGCTTTCAAATCTCATTGAAAATGCCATAAAATACACCCTTAAAGGTGAAGTTGTCGTTGACATTACAGGTGATAACGCGCATGTCGTTATCAGTGTGACAGACAGTGGTATTGGTATTCCGGCTGAAGATATTCCTCATCTGTTCCAGAAGTTTTACCGCGTCGATAACAGCGATACTCGTGAAATCGGTGGCACAGGCTTAGGACTTTATCTTTGCCGACGCCTCGTCGAAACAATGGATGGACGCATCTGGGTTGAAAGCCAGTACAAAAAAGGAAGTACTTTCTCAATAGAACTGCCTCGTATCTCTCATGAAGAGGCCAACCGACTTATCGAGGCAGGTGAGAGTAAACCTTCCATCAGCACCGGCGGCAAGTCATTCTTCGCAGAAGAAAAACTATCTTCGACAGAAACCGAGCGCCAGCAAGCTCTCGCGACACCTATTATTCTGAAGCACGGAGTTTCACAGCAGCGCGAAATACCATCAAGCGAGGACGTTGCCAAAGCCGAGGCAAGTCACGTAGCAAGTCTATTCCCAACAAGCATGACTGCTCCTGCTCCTGCTCCTGCTCCTGCTCCTGCTCCTGCTCCTGCTCCTGCTCCTGCTCCTGCTCCTGCTCCTGCTCCTGCTCCTGCTCCTGCTCCTG